>PVMJ01000021.1_pt1 | contig 824179 bp, 720 predicted proteins | sample 1853361 | NCBI WGS metagenome assembly PVMJ01 (sample SAMN08533506, study PRJNA380276) | Synthetic metagenome, whole genome shotgun sequencing project. | isolation source: mock microbial community containing genomic DNA from 20 ATCC strains | collected 2017
CTTATAATTAAAATAAGCATTACTTAACTAAACCGTTCATTTTAATTTTTTTGAATAAGGTGTTAAACTATATTTGATTGTACGTTTGGCTAATGTGGTGACATTTGATAATCGTACAATTTATGATTCATTACAAGATAATGAATTGTTTTTAATAATCGATTTATACAAGCAATGATGGCAGTCTTATGAGGTTTCTCATTAGGCTGCTTTCTTAGTTTGTAGTAATAATCGACGACATGATTGTCATAATGATGCTGCCCTCTTATTATATTCATAATCACCCAAAATAAAAGTTTTCTCGCTTTTTTATTACCACGCTTGTTGATGGTATCTCTACAGTGTGTATGACCTGATTGATATCGTTTGATATCAATGCCAACAAAAGCATTGAGTTGTTTATTTGATTTAAATCGCTTAATATCACCAATCTCCCCAATAATCATAGCTGTGCTTAGCTTACCAATACCAGGTATCGAATGAATATTTTCAAAATAATCGAGTTGTTGTGCTAATTGAATCATGGCATCATCTAATTGTTTGAGATGATGAATAGATTGTTTTAATTGTTGAATAAGTAAGCGTAATTTTTCGACTAGAAAGGAATGTCTATCGACATTAGGATAGCTTTCTTGAGCAATCACCCTTAATTGAAGTGCATATTTTGTAGCTTTATCCATTGACATTCCCTTATCTGTAGAATTGAATATATGTGTAATCAGTACCTCCTTGTCGATATCAAGAACCATGTCTGGATGAGTAAAGATTTCTGCGATGTTGAGTGCAATGATTGAATATCGACTACTAAACAATCTTTCTAAACCAGGGAATGTTTGATGGAGTAATTCAAGGATCTGAAATTTAAGTCGATTTTGTTCATTCTCGATTTCTAGATGAAAACGGACGCGTTCTCTTAATTCAAAGAATATTAACTCATGTATAGGTAAGTTGTCTGTTTGTTTAAGCGTCGGTCCTAAACAAGCAAGCTTATGAGCATCTGCCTGATCAGTTTTCCATGATCTTAGAGCGCTCGTTTTAAATTTGGCTTCTAACGGATTCATTTGAATATAGTTAATTTGATTTACACAACAAAATCGTTCCATACCTCTTGAATAGATACCTGTAGATTCAAAAATGAGTTGTGGGTGGTCTAAGTCATTCAAATACTTGAGTAAATAATTGTAACCATTTTTATTATTCTGGATGAAAAACTCTTTTTGGAATTTTCCATTTTTATAATGTGCAACTACACTACTTCTTTTACTAATATCAACACCTAAGTAATCGATAAAAAAACCTCCTTTGAATAATTGAGAAGCTAAAAACTTTACTTAACCTTTCTCATTTCATTTTCCTATACACGGTTTCAAGAACCCAACATACTACAAACGAATTTCAAAAGGCGAGAGTAAAGCTGACTTGTTTTTTATACGGATTTAAAATCCAAGAGTCTGGACAGTCTACTTCTCTCTATAACTATAAAAAATAGCTATGAAAAAATCTATCGTCATAGATTTCTTCATAGCTAATCTTAGTATGTTTTATATATAATCTTATTTAAAGTAAGTTTTTTGTTAATAAAACAGGGAATATGTTAAAATAGATGTCCAAATGAATAATAGTTAAATTTAATCAAACAAATAAATTGTAATTTAACCTCCGTTCTAATACAATATGGTTACTATTCATCGACTGTAAGGAGTGAGATGATATGAGAATAGAACGTGTTGATGATACAACAGTAAAATTGTTTATAACATATAGTGACATTGAAGCACGTGGTTTTAGTCGTGAAGACCTATGGAGTAACCGTAAACGTGGTGAAGAGTTTTTCTGGTCAATGATGGATGAAATTAATGAAGAAGAGGATTTTGTAGTTGAAGGTCCACTTTGGATTCAAGTACACGCTTTTGAAAAGGGCGTGGAAGTAACGATTTCTAAATCAAAAAATGAAGATGCTATGAATATGTCAGATGATGATACAAATCATCAATTTGATGATCAGGTAAATGAATTATTGGCTCAAACACTTGAAGGTGAAGAAAGTTTAGAAGATTTATTTGAACAACGTAAACAACAAAAGAAAAACCATCAAGATAAACAACAAAGACGTGCGCATAAGCCATCAAATGTGAGAAATATTATAGTGAAGTTTGACGATTTAGAGCAAGTTATCGACTATGCTTATCATAATAATCAAAACACTGATGAATTTGAAGATTTATTATATATGATTGATAATAAATATTATTACTCAATTCATTTTGATGATTCAGTTTCACAAGAGATGATTAACGATAGTTATAGTCAGTTATTGGAGTTTGCATATCCAACTGATAAAACAAATATTTATTTAAACGACTACGCTAAGATTATTATGAGTCACAATGTTACTTCTCAAGTACGTAAATACTTTACTGATACAAACGAATAATAATGATTTAAAAGGTGCCATTGGGCACCTTTTTTTATTTTAAAAAGTAAAACTATGCTGTACTCCGTTATTAATAATGGGGTGAGGAGATGTTAATGGCAATCAATCAGCAAGGTCAGAAAATTTTAGCGCAACATGCAAACAAATTTGATAAATATCAATGTCCTCACTGTAAGTCTGAGGTGATACTCAAACAAGGGATGACTTTAATAGCTCACTTTGCGCATAAAACACGTTTTAATCACCACTGTTCAAAGTCAGAATCAGTTGAACATTATGAAGCAAAGTTATATTTAGCAAGAATTTATAAAGCATTGAATTTTAACGTGGAAATTGAACCTTATTACAAAGAAGTTTTGCAATATCCAGATATTGTGATCAATCAAGAAAATGCAATTGAAGTTCAATTTTCTAAAATAAGTATCAGTAAAATTATTCGCCGAACAACTGGTTTAAAGCGAATAGGTTTGAATGTGATTTGGATTATTAAAGATGTTCCTTTGAAATATAAATACGTTAAATTATCACCATTTCAAAGTGCTTTTATTCATCCAATTAATAGAACATTAGTAACATGGGATTCCAAAAAGTTTGTATTAATATTATATAGTCAACTTCAACATGTAGGCGGTAAAAATTTTGTTGCTCAAAGAAAAGTTTTAAAATTTGAAGATATAATAAATATGACTTTTCAATCAAATAATGTTCCCAATTTTAGGTTATCTGCTTCTAATATACAACGTTATATAAACTATTGTAGAAAGCGTCACAGTGTTTTAGAACCTACACTCAGTGCCATGTATCAATTAAATATGTATGATTCTGATGTAATTTCTAAATTAGGATATGTTGTACCACATCAAATATATTTAATAACGCATCCAATAGAATGGCAATTAAAATATTTGTTGCTAAGAAGAACATTAAATGACAACGAATTATGTAAACAACTTCTTAGTCAAGTGAAGTTTAGGGTGTTTGCAACGTTTCAATACGACAAACGTCAAATATTAAGCACTATTTTACGTGAATTTGATTATTTATATGAACACGAAAGCTTAAACGTGCAAAAGTAGTGCTAAAATGAGAAAATTAAGCTATTCAGATTATTAAGGAGGTTTACATTATGAGTCAACAATTAACAAGAGAAGAACAGGAACGTAAATATCCTGAATATACATGGGATTTAACAACTATTTTTAAAAGTGATGAAGCATTTGAAGAAGCTTTTAAAAGTATTGAAGCTAAAATAGGTGAAGAGGAAAAATTTAAAGGTCATCTTGGTGAAAGTGCTGAAACATTATATGAAGCGCTAAGTCTTGAAGACGAGTTAGGTACAAAATTAGAAAAGGTATATGTATACGCACATTTAAAACAAGATCAAGATACTGCAAATGATAAATATACCGGTTTAGAAGCGCGTGCACATCAACTTGTTATTAAATATAGCTCTGCATGGAGTTTTTTAGTACCTGAAATTTTACAACTAGATGAAGCTACTATTCAATCTTTTATCGATTCTAATGATGATTTAAAACGATATGAATTCGATTTGAAATTGATTAATGAGAAACGTCCACATATATTAGATGCGAATACAGAAAAGTTATTAACAGAAGCACAAGACGCACTTTCAACGCCTTCTAATGTATATGGAATGTTCAGCAATGCAGATTTAGAATTTGAAGATGCTATAGATAAAGATGGTCAAGCTTATCCTTTAACACAAGGTACATTTATCAAGTATTTAGAGTCTGATGATCGTGAGTTAAGAGCTTCTGCTTTTAGAAATGTTTATAAAGCATACGGTGCGCATAATAACACGCTAGGTGCTACTTTAGCTGGTGAGGTTAAGAAAAATGTATTTAATGCTAGAACTCATCATTATCATTCAGCACGTGAAAGAGCTTTAAGTAATAATCATATTCCAGAAGCTGTTTACGATAACTTAATCAAAACGGTCCATAAATACTTACCTTTATTACACAGATACACGAAGCTTAGACAAGAGTTACTAGGTTTAGACGATTTAAAAATGTATGATCTTTATACACCTCTTGTTAAAGATGTCAAATTTGAAATGCCATATGAAGAGGCAAAATCCTGGATGTTAAAAGCACTTGAGCCAATGGGAGAAGAATACTTAAACGTGGTTAAGGAAGGTCTAGATAACCGTTGGGTCGATGTATATGAAAATAAAGGTAAACGTTCAGGCGGATATTCATCCGGTGGACATTTAACTAATCCTTTCATTTTACTTAACTGGTCAGACACTGTTTCTGATTTATATACTTTAGTACATGAATTTGGTCACTCTGCACATAGTTACTTTAGTAGACAGAATCAACCATCAAATTTAAGCGATTATACAATCTTTGTCGCTGAGGTAGCATCAACTTGTAATGAGGCTTTACTTAGTGACTACATGGACAAACATTTAGATGATGAACGACGTCTATTGTTACTTAACCAAGAATTAGAACGATTTAGAGCAACACTATTCCGTCAAACAATGTTTGCTGAATTTGAACATAAAATACATCAAATAGAAGAAGCTGGGGAACCGTTAACGCCAAATCGTATGAATGAAGAATATGCTAAACTGAACAAACTATATTTTGGTGAAGCAGTAGAAACTGACGATGATATTAGTAAAGAATGGTCACGTATTCCTCATTTCTATATGAATTATTATGTATATCAATACGCAACTGGTTATAGTGCAGCTCAAAGTTTAAGTCATCAAATTTTAACTGAGGGTCAACCTGCTGTTGAACGATATATCAATGAATTCTTAAAAAAGGGTAGCTCAAACTATCCGATTGAAATTTTAAAAAATGCAGGTGTTGACATGACAACACCTCAACCAATAGAGGAAGCTTGTGAAGTATTCGAACAAAAATTAGATGCTTTTGAAAAGTTAATGAAAGCTTAGTAGAATTGAATTCGCTTACAATATGAACAGATTGTGACAATTTAATTTTATGAATAAACAAGGGTTGAAAAGGATATTTTACCGTGTTATATTATGAACATGAAATTAATCACATAACAAACATACCCCTTTGTTTGAAGTGAAAAATTTCTCCCATCCCCTTTGTTTAGCGTCGTGTAATCAGACACGGCGTTTTTTTATTTGCAAATTTTTAAAGTGAATTTAAAAATTATTGCTATACATGATATATACATTATTGTGTATATTTTTAATAAAAAATAAATCAGTAAATATTAAAAATCGCCTATGACAACTATTCACGTCATAGGCGATTTTTTTAAATTATAGATAACTGAGTTAAACATAAATGTGAATTCTTCTTTTTATACTCGAGAGTCCACGCTATCGTAATTAAGATATAATTTTCAAAATGAAATTTGTATAGCTCTCATCATATCTATCATTAACACTGAGGCATTTTAGATTTCCAAAATTCTCCCTCTGGATATTGCAACTTTTCAACTTTTTGTTGAAGTGTGAGTTTCTTTAATTCTTTATTTAGCAATTTTTCAGGCCATTCATAGATCGTTAAAAGTTCTTCCATTGTTACTAGTTGTTTCTTTTGAATGTAGTATTCTAATTTTGGAGGAAGATTTTTCTCTATAGGTTGTCCCATTAACTCATTAATAATGTAAGTATAAATATGATAAGGATATAATCCTTCGACTTTTAAACCTTCTTCATGAACATTTTCGCTGAAAAAAACAAGTGAGGGAGCTTGTTCTATTTCCATTTCTCTTGCAATGTGAAGATCAACTTTCAAGCTGTCAGTCAACTTGTCCTTTTGCAAGTCTTCTTTAAAAACTTGATAGTCAATGCCGGCATTATTAATACAATCAGAAATCATATCTTCGGTAATAATATCACGTTTTGGAATGATTTCATTTTGCATTAAATGTATAAATCTTTCTGCTCTGATACGACCTTGAAGTTCAGCGGCTTTATAGGCAAGTGCAATATTGTCAAAATCTGAAGTACTTTGAGCTTGACACTTAGTTAATACCTTTAAAGAAGGGTTTAAAATATGTCTTACCTTTATATATTTATTATATTCAATTCTTAATTTTGATAAGATTGCAGATAATTTAAAACAATCTTTGCTAAAAGGATCAAAAAAAGAATAGATTTCTATTTTGCTAACAGGTGATAGATTAGTATCTTCACGACTCTTATTCTCCATGATTCTTAATTCTTCAGCCATGTATTTTCACCTACAATTAAATTTAGGAATTTACCATGTGATTTGCAGTAAGTCTTAATCGCTCAAACAAGTAATCGCCTACACCCGCAGGAAGTTTGGCGTGTTGAATAGCAGTATGCATATTCTCAAGCCATGCATCACGTTCATACTCGCTAATTGTAAATTCCATATGTCTTCGTTTTAACATGGGATGACCATGTTCTTGGGTATATAAGTCAGGACCTCCAAGAAACTGTGTCAAAAATTGCTTCTGCTTTCGACTGGTTTCCTTGAAATCGCCTGGGAATAAATGATTGATACGAGAATCTTTCTCGACAAGTTGATAGAAATGATCAATCATTTGATACAAGGCTTTTTGACCAATCAACTCATATGGTGTTTTAGACATAATATCACCGTGTTCCATTAATATATATCTAATATAACATGAATTTTTACATTTAAAAGTAATTTGCCTTATCGACAACTGTTACTCTTTATCACTTGCATTTTGTTTTTCTTGAAAAAAACGTTGCACTTTATTCAAGGGTTTTTGATGTTGAAGATTAAAATGTTGAAGTAAAGTTTTAAATTTTGAATATCCTTCATCATAAGAATGAACTTCAAACTCTAATTCATAATCAGTTTTGCCGAGATATTCACTCTTATCTAATACTAGTAATTCATTTTGATAATCGGTTTCTAAACGATAGGTAGTTAAGTTTCCTAGTACTTTAAGCTCATTTTCTAAAATATTAAAGTCCTGTTCTAAAATATTTCTAATATCGTTGGGTAATTGAGAAAGTTGAAGTGACATATCAAGTTCAGGTTCTATATTTACTGAGTGATTATATTCTGTCAATCCAACTTCAGCAGGGACTTTTAAAGTCATTTCAAACATATAATCTTTTACCCTTATACGCAAAGCAGCATGATGCTGTTTTAATTTAAAATTCTCTGTGTCGATATAGAAATTAGTTTGCTTAAAAGGTGATTGATTTTTGAAATAGTGTTCATAGATTTTTGAGTAAGTATCTTGATCTAGTATTTGTTTAAATTCAATCTCATTATTCGTAGACATAAAAGTCACCTCTATCATGTTTTAGCTATTGTAAATTTAACACGTCTTATTATGACGAATTTTGATTTATAATTAAAGTCAAACACTATAAGTAAAAGTTGAAACTTAAATTTACTAGGTTAGTTACATGATAAAAGGATTGTGGTGATCACTAAATCATCATAAAAGTATGAGTAATGATAACAGTAAAAACATGAGAGACTAGAAGATTTTTCTGTGAGTTGTAGCGTGTTTTGATAGGTTGTAATATGTTAAACTAGTATGGAATAAGGAGGAAACAAGCATGCGTATTTACATAAATGAAATTAAATTAAAAGATGATGGCGTTTATTGCTTCTCAGAAGAATCTACAGAGGGACTAGAAGAGGTAGGTCAAATGCTTGTTGATAGTGATAATTATGGTTTTGCTTATCTTTTAGATGATGGACAATCATATTCTTATTTGATTTTTGTTCAGGAAACATGGTCGATGTTGCATGAGAATAGAGATAAACGAATCATTATTAATAATCATTTAGAACTAAAGCATTTCCAAGAAGAATTAGATTATGTTTTGAATAACATAGAAGGAAACAATAACTATGGTAAGGAGTTTGTTTCAGCTGTTGAAAAAACTTTCGAACTAGAGTGAAGCGGAGTGAAACAAAATGAACCAGTGGGATCAATTTTTAACGCCATATAAGCAAGCTGTTGATGAGTTAAAAGTAAAACTTAAAGGATTAAGAAAACAATATGAAGTGGGAGAACATAATTCACCAATTGAATTTGTGACTGGAAGGGTAAAACCTATTTCAAGCGTTATAGACAAAGCGAACAAAAGGGGTATCCCTTTTGATTGTTTACATGAAGAAATGTACGATATAGCTGGTCTTAGAATTATGTGTCAATTCGTGGATGATATTGACATAGTTGTTGATATATTAAGACAACGTCAAGATTTCAAGGTTATAGAAGAAAGAGATTACATTCGAAATACAAAAGCAAGTGGCTATCGTTCTTATCACGTGATTATTAAATATCCTATTGAAACACTAAGTGGACAAAAGCACATCTTGGCTGAAATTCAAATCAGAACCTTAGCAATGAACTTCTGGGCTACAATCGAACATACATTAAGGTATAAATATGATGGGGCATACCCAGATGAGATTCAACATCGTTTAGAAAGAGCAGCAGAAGCGGCATATTTATTAGATGAAGAAATGTCCGAAATTAAAGATGAAATTCAAGAAGCTCAAAAGTATTACACGCAAAAACGTGCTAAGAAACATGAAAATGATTAATGAGGTGTAAATCATGCGTTATACAATCCTTACTAAAGGTGATTCAAAATCGAATGCATTAAAGCATAAAATGATCAATCATATGAAAGATTTTCAAATGGTAGAAGATAGTGAAAATCCTGAAATTGTCATTTCAGTTGGGGGAGATGGAACGTTACTACAAGCTTTCCATCAATATAGTCATATGTTATCCAAAGTTGCTTTTGTCGGGATACACACCGGTCATTTAGGATTTTATGCAGATTGGTTACCTCATGAAGTTGAAAAGCTTATTATTGAAATTAATAATTCGGAGTTTCAAGTTATTGAATATCCACTTTTAGAATTAATAGTCAGGTATAACGATAATGGTTATGAAACGAGATACCTTGCTTTAAATGAAGCAACAATGAAAACTGAAAATGGCTCAACATTGGTTGTAGACGTCAATATAAGAGGTAAACATTTCGAACGATTTAGAGGAGATGGGTTGTGTATATCTACACCTTCGGGTTCGACAGCTTATAATAAAGCTTTAGGTGGTGCGCTCATACATCCATCACTTGAAGCGATGCAAATTGCTGAAATTGCATCTATTAATAATAGAGTGTTTAGAACAGTAGGCTCGCCATTAGTACTTCCTAAACATCATACGTGTTTAATTACGCCGGTAAATCACGATACGATTAGAACCACAATCGATCATGTTAGCATTAAGCACAAAAACGTCAATGCAATACAGTATAGAGTTGCTAATGAGAAAGTGCGTTTTGCCAGATTTCGTCCATTTCCGTTTTGGAAAAGGGTACATGACTCATTTATTTCTAGTGATGATGAACGATGATTTTAACATATCAAATTGTACAGTCAGAACCAGTGAAAACTTTTTTGAAAAATCAAGATTATTCTAAACGCACGTTGAGCGCCATTAAATTAAATGGCGCTTTACTATTAAACGGTTCACCTGTAACTGTCAGACATGTTATGAACAAAGGTGATAGATTAGAAGTTCATTTTCCATGTGAAACACCAAGTGAGAATTTGATTCCATACGATAAGGAATTAGAAGTCATTTATGAGGATGCGTATTTGATAATTGTAAACAAGCCACAAATGCAAAATTGTGCACCTTCTAGAGAACATCCCCATGGCAGTTTAGTAGAACAAGTGCTTGCTTATTATACAAAAAAAGGCGAAAAAATAAATCCTCATATTGTGACTCGACTTGATCGAAATACTTCAGGTTTAGTTGTATTTGCTAAATTTGGGCATGTACATCATTTGTTTTCAAAGGTGAAATTTAAAAAAGAATATGTCGCCTTAGCCTATGGCCATACACAATCTTCAGGTGTTATTGAAGCGCCAATTGCAAGGCGGAGTGATAGTATCATTAAACGAGAAGTTAATGATAAGGGGAAGTATGCAAAAACAGTCTATCAAAGGCTTATGCAAAATGAGACTGCTAGTTTATGTAAGGTTAAATTGCTTACTGGAAGAACGCATCAAATTCGAGTTCACTTTGAGTATATTGGACATCCATTAATTGGTGATGATTTGTACGGTGGAAATCATCCTTGCGTTCATGGACAAGCGTTACATTGCTGTTCAGTTGAATTTATCCACCCCATATATAGATCTCATTACCTAATAAATGTTGACTACAAACAATTAATTAAATTATTCAACATGGTATAATAAATATGTTTTGGAGGTGTTAACATGTCTAACGAAACTGAAATGAAAGACAACGTTCGTGAAGACGTATATGATAAAGAATTATTTGATCGATTATTAGATCAAAATGATATAGATGAATTCAGAAAAGAATTTTTAGAATTACATAACTATGAACAAAGTGAATACTTTGAAGATACGGATGATGAAAATAGACAAAAAATATTTGAGTTTTTATCACCCAAAGAAGTAGCAAATTTCTTTGATCAATTAGACTTTGATGACGATGATTATGAGAGCCTTTTTGATAATATGGACGCTACCTATGCTAGTCATGTCTTAGAGGAAATGTCTTACGATAATGCAGTAGATATTTTAAATGAGTTATCTAAACCTAAAGTGGCGAGTTTGCTAACATTAATGAACAAAGATAAAGCTAATGAAATCAAAGCTTTATTACATTATGAAGAAGATACTGCCGGCGGTATAATGACTACGGAGTTTATCTCTTTAAAATCAACTACACCTGTTAAAGAAGCGTTAATTCACGTAAAAGAACAAGCGCCTGATGCTGAAACAATATATGTCATATTCGCAGTAAATGAAGATGAACAACTTGTTGGTGTTCTATCACTTAGAGATCTTATTGTAGCTGAGAATGATGCATACATTGAAGATGTTATGAGTGAACGTGTCATCAGTGCTAATGTCGGTGATGACCAAGAAGATATTGCTCAATTAATGAGAGACTATGATTTTATAGCTGTTCCAGTTGTAGATTATCAAAATCATTTACTAGGTATTATTACTATTGATGATATCCTGGATGTTATGGATGAAGAAGCAAGTGAAGACTACTCACGATTAGCTGGGGTATCTGACATAGATTCTACAAGTGACTCAGTGTTTAAAACGGCGAGTAAAAGGTTACCATGGCTCATTGTGTTAACATTTTTGGGTATGATTACTGCTACAATATTAGGTAGTTTTGAAGATACTTTATCTCAAGTGGCATTACTTGCAGCATTTATTCCAATTATAAGTGGTATGTCAGGAAATTCTGGTACACAATCATTAGCCGTTTCTGTCCGTAATATATCTACTGGGGAAATAAATGAACAGAGTAAATTTAAGATTGCATTGCGAGAAGCGGGAAGTGGTTTATTATCTGGTATTGTATGTGCAGTTATCCTTTTCCTAATTATTGTCGTCATATTCAGACAACCGTTATTAGCTTTAATAGTAGGTGGAAGTTTGACATGCGCAATGACAGTAGGTACATTAGTTGGTTCAATGATTCCTTTAGTAATGAACAAATGTAAAATTGATCCTGCTGTTGCAAGTGGTCCTTTTATTACAACAATTAATGACATTGTGAGTATGCTTATTTATTTCGGATTAGCTACATCATTCATGTCATACCTAACATAAGGAGGTCATATGGAATTCTTATCTTTAGTTATAGTCGTCGTAGCTGCATTTATGACTCCGATCATTGTGCATCGTTTTAATATAAACTTTCTTCCTGTTGTTGTAGCTGAAATATTGATGGGGATAGTGATAGGTCACTCTTTTCTCAATTTAGTGGAAAGAGATGCATTCCTTAATATTTTATCTACGCTTGGGTTTATCTTTTTAATGTTTTTAAGTGGTCTAGAAATTGACTTTAATGCATTTAAAAAGGATTCACGTCCAAGACAAGGAGAAGATAAACATGAAAAGGATGTACCTGGGCATCTTAAACTGGCACTGACAGTATTTGCATTTATTATGATGATTTCGGTTGTTTTAGCTTTTGCATTTAAATGGTTAGGATTAGTTAATGATGTCCTTTTAATGGTGATCATCATTTCAACAATTTCTTTAGGAGTTGTAGTACCAACCCTTAAAGAAATGAACATTATGCGTACAACGATAGGACAATTTATTTTACTAGTAGCTGTATTAGCAGATTTATTTACCATGATTTTACTAACTGTTTATGGTGCTATTTATGGTGAAGGTGGTAGTACAATATGGCTTACAGGTATTTTAGTCGTATTTACAGTTGTCTTTTATGTAATCGGTGTGTTATTTAAACGTATGTCCTTCTTACAAAAGTTAATGGATGGTACAACGCAAATAGGTATAAGAGCAGTATTTGCACTTATTATTTTATTAGTAGCACTTGCTGAAGGTGTTGGTGCTGAATACATATTAGGTGCATTTCTTGCCGGTGTCGTTGTTTCTTTACTTAAACCTAATGAAGAGATGGTCGAAAAATTAGATTCCTTTGGTTATGGTTTCTTTATTCCAATTTTCTTTATCATGGTAGGTGTCGATTTAGATATCCCAAGTTTAATTAAAGAACCATCGTTGTTACTTATTATACCTGTACTCATTTTTTCATTTATTATTTCAAAATTGATACCAGTATTTTACATTAGACGCTGGTTTGACACTAAAACTACCATTGCATCTGCTTTCTTACTTACATCAACTTTATCACTTGTTATAGCTGCGGCTAAAATTGCTGAAAAATTAAAAGCGATTTCTCCGGAAACTTCAGGCATTTTAATTCTTAGTGCTGTGATTACATGTGTCTTCGTACCCGTGATATTCAAGAAGATGTTCCCAATTCCTAATGAAGTGGGACGCCGCATAGAAGTAAGTATGATTGGAAAGAATCAATTAACTATTCCAATAGCACAAAATTTAACTTCTCAATTATATGATATTTCTTTATACTATCGAAAAGATTTGAGTGATAGTAGAAAGCTCTCTGACGATATTACTATGATAGAAATAGCAGATTACGAAGAAGATTTATTAGAACGCTTGGGACTTTTCGAGCGAGATATTGTTGTATGTTCTACAAATGATGACCATATAAATAAAAGCGTTGCGTTAATGGCTAAAAAACATGGTGTTAAACGTGTTATATGTCGACTCGAAAGCACAAACGAAGATCCGACATTGAAACATCAAGGTATAGAGGTGTTTAGTAATTATTTAAGTAATAAAATCTTACTAAAAAGTTTAATAGAAACACCTAATATGCTGAATTTATTAAGTAATGTAGAAACATCTCTATATGAAATTCAAATGTTAAATTATCAGTATGAAAATATTCAATTACGTAATTTCCCATTTGGTGGCGATATTATTTTTGTTCGTATTATAAGAGATAACGATTCAATCGTACCTCATGGTGATACACAGTTACGATATAAAGATCGTTTGATTGTGACGGGAACTAAAGAATATGTAGATGAATTAAAGCAAGAATTGGAATTTTATTATTAAACACGGCATTGTTTATATACTATCAGGTTTCGATTATGTACGTTATTGTTAGTATTTATCTAAGATAAAAAGTTAAATGTATTTTAATAAGCTTCATAACTTAGAATAAATTGTTTAAAAGTTTTGTTTCTATGTTGACGTCGCTTTTCTGATAACAAAAAGTATTAAGCACTTTTAGTCAGTTGCTTAATACTTTTTTTTAACATCAAAAGGCTACTCTTCTAATGTTGAAATTATAGTGAAAAGTATTTTAAGTAGATATGATTGTTTCCAAAAAAGTATCATGTAATTGTGGAGCGGGTGGGTCACAAGGACTTGCTTATGATTCTCGGATATAATTCTTTTCAGCCGTTATTGTAGCTAGTGGAGAACAAATTAGATTTAATATGCGAAAATTCGTTGGCGTTGACATAGTAAATTCAACTAAAGGATTAGGTACGAGTTAAAAAATTGACTGGGTTGGTCATCAAATTGACAAAGGAATTGATAAATACATTGATTTTAAAACTAAGGAAATTACCTTAGAAGTGAAAGGTGCATTACATATGAAAAATAAATTATAGGATAGTTCTCAGGAGGTTGTAGAAAGCGTTGAAAATGATGCCAACTATTTTAGTAATAAAGCAAAAAAGTCGAAAAAAATGTTGGAGAAGCTGTCAATAATGTCAAAAAAGTTGTAAATCCAATGAAATGGAGTTGGTGAAACAAGATGGATTATGTATACACAATTTATAAAAATCCTAGATATAACATCATTCAAAAAGATAATCGCTATTTAATGGTCGATTTAGAACAAAATTGGTATTCATATTTATGTCCAATGCTGAATTGGTTTATACCTATTAAATTCACAGAATTAACTTATCAAGAATTCAATAATATAAACATATTTCATAATGGAGGACAAAAGAGTCATGGTATGATGGCTGCTGGCGTTGGCGTCACTATCAGTGTGCTATTAAGAAGTCTTGTGGGTTATATAGATATTAATATTAGTCGAATTTGGATAGTTTTTATGTTTTTAATTGGATTTGTTGCTGTGATCACACTTCGTTTATCTATAAGAAAGAAGTTAAATCATCCAGCATTTAATAAAAAGAGTAAACAAAAAGTAATATTGATACCATCATTTAAAAATATGATATTGGTGGTGTTTTGCTATTTTATGATGCTGTTTTTCTCAATTGCACCTTTTCAAATGATTTTTGAGGAAAAGAAAAACATCTTAGGATATATACTTTGGGTAGGTGTATTATTTATATTTACTACTTTGAATATGGCTTCAATTTCTGATAGAAAAGTACATGCCAAAATTAAAAATATAAGAAGATAGGTGAGATAAAGTGGAAACAATAGGAGTATCATATATTTAAAAGAAGGTTCCCAAAAGTTAATGATTATCAATCGAGGACCTATTGTAGATATAGATAATCAAAAATATATATTTGATTATTCAGCATGTAATTATCCTGTCGGTGTCGTAGAAGATCAAATATACTATTTTAACGAAGACAATATCGATAAAGTCGTTTTTGAAGGTTATTCTGATCAAGATGAGATGAGATTTCAAGAATTATTTAAAGAAATGAAAAATAATTTAGATGATGATATTCAACAAGGTATTGTTCAAAAGCAAGATAATTTAGGTTTAATTTAACATAAGTCATGATTATCTGAAGTTATCTATTATCGAATATTCAGAGATGATATAATATATGAGTCGCCTATCTCTCAGGCGTCAATTGACGAAGAGAGGAGGTGCATTAATTGCTAATCATTTTCGTTCACATCACGACCACAGTCCTCAGTTGTTGTATTATTGCATTATTTACTCATTGGATATGTAATTGCAATAATAAATAGGCAACCATAGACACACATAAAAATCCCCACACTATTGCAGTAGTGTGGGGATTGGTGCATTAATTGCTAATCATTTTCATTATCTAGATTATAACACTGGTTAGTAGAGAAATGCAAAGATAGACAAATAATTAATGACTGAGGATAAAGATATAAAACAAACATACTTTCCTCATTTTGATACCATAGCCACCAACTTTTTACTTGTGTTCTATTTCTAATATTTAATTCTTTCATAATTTCTTTTGTTGAAAATTCTGCTGCTTTCATTTCAACGGCTTTATACTTTGTTTCTACTGAATAAGAAGCTCTTTATTTTGGAGCAACAGGTGTTTTAAGCTATCGAAAATTTTTCCCATTTATTTATAATTTGTTTCAAAAAGGATACTTTGAAAATTCACTAACAATTATTGGCAGTGGTTTAAATGAGTTAACTACTGATGAATTTAGAGAAAAAGTCAAAAATGCTATTCAAAATAATATTGAAAACTCAAAGGAAATTGGTGCGTTTTTAAAACGTTTATTTTATAAACAACAGGACGCTAATAGTAAAGATAGCTACCAAAAATTTTTGGAAATGAGTTTAGAACTAGATGATAAGTTTGACCTAAAAGAAAATCGATTGTTCTATCTTGCAATGTCCCCTAAATTTTTTGGAGTTGCAACAAACCACTTGAAAGAGTCTGGATTAACGAACGTAAAAGGGGTGATGCGAATAATTATAGAAAAACCATTTGGTGATGATTTAAAATCTGCAAAAAATTAAATAATCAAATAAGAAAGTCTTTTAAGAAGAAAAAATATTTGGAATTGATCACTATTTAGGTAAAGAAATGATTCAAAATATTGAACGTCTACGATTTTGAAACACTATATTTGAACCACTTTGGAATAATAAGTATATTTCCAATATACAAGCAACTTCTTCAGAAACGATTAGTATAGAATATCGTGGTGGTTACTACGAATCAAGCGGCGCCCTAAAATTCATGGTTCAAAATCATTTATTACAAATGGTTTAATTACTTGCAATAGAACCTCCAATTAGTAGAAAAAGTAGTGATATAAGAAAAGAAAACATTTCAAGTCTTAAAATCCTTGAAATGTTTTAATCCAAATGAAATTAAAGAAAGTTTCGTTCGTGGTCAATATGATGGGGGAATGATGAATAATGAGTTCGTTCCTGCATATAGAAATGAACCTAATGTAGATTCACAATCTAATACTGAAACTTTTGTAGCAGGTAAAATAGAAATTGAAAACTCTAAATGAGCTAGTGTTACATTTTTTATATTCGTACAGAAAAAAGAATGAAAAAAATCTATCCAAATCGTTATAGAATTTAAAAAATCCAATGCAATTTTATTATAGTAATTGTGAACAGAATGCATCAAACTTATTAGTCATCAACGTACAACCTAATGAAGGATTTTCTTTATGTGTGAATGGTAAGAAAAGTAATCAAAATAATGAAATGCAAAAAGTGAAGCTTTCTTATACTATGCCGATTAAAGATAAAATGAACACAGTTGATGCATATGAAAATCTTATTTACGATACATTAATTGGAGAACAAACAAAATTTACGCATTGGGAAGAATTAAAAATTCTTGGAAATTTATTGATGATATTGAAAATGTATGGAAACAAGAACAGCCACAGTTTCCTAATTATGCCTCTGGATGCTATGGGCCTAAAGAAAGTGAAAAATTACTTAGTGAAGACGGATTGAATTGGTGGAATAATTTGTAATATAAAAGACCTAAAGTTGTCGTGTTTTGAATGAGTAGTTAATCCTTAATTAATATGCAATAATCAATGTTATAAAGTTTATAAAGGGAGGACAATTAATGGATTTTATTAATATTACAGGTGCTTCACAAAATAACTTGAAAAACATAGATGTAAATATCCCAAAACACTTAGTAACGGTATTTACAGGTCGTTCTGGTTCAGGGAAATCATCTTTAGTGTTTAATACTGTTGCTGCGGAGTCTGAACAGCTACTAAATGAAAGTTATTCTAGTTATATTCAATTTCATTTAAATCAACAACCCAGACCGAAAGTAAAGAAAATAAAAATCTTCCTGTAGCAATGACGATTAATCAGAAAAGATTCAATGGGAATTCTCGATCCACGGTAGGAACAGTTTCAGATATATATGCTTCTGTTAGATTACTGTGGTCTAGAATAGGCGAACCGTTTGTTGGTTATTCAGATGCATATTCCTTCAATAGTCCTAAGGGCATGTGTAAAACTTGTGAGGGATTAGGATATATTGAAGACATTAACTTAGATGAATTGCTAGATTGGGATAAGTCTTTAAATGAAGGTGCAATAGACTTTCCTTCTTTTGGACCAGACAAAGAGCGTGGTAAAGCCTATCGAGATAGTGGTTTATTTGATAATAATAAAAAATTGAAAGATTATACAAAAGATGAATTAGAATTGTTTTTATATCAAGAGCCAATGACATTAAAAAATCCTCCTAAAGAATGGAGAAAGTCAGCTAAATATGTAGGACTAATACCTAGATTCAGTAGAATATTTTTAGGTGATAAAGAATTTAATAAGAAACGCTACGCCAAACATCTTAAAAATGTAGTAAATAATAAAATATGTCCTACATGTAAAGGTCAACGTTTAAACTCGAAAATATTAAGTTCTAAAATTATGAGTAAAAATATTTCTGATTTCACACAAATGACAATTAAGGAAAATTTAGAGTTTCTTAATAAATTAGAGGATCCAACAGCTAAATATATTATTGATCCTCTCAAAAAGCAGTTAGAAGCACTAGAATATATTGGATTAAGTTATTTAACGCTTAACCGTGTCACAACGACATTATCAGGCGGTGAAGCGCAACGTCTTAAATTAATACGTCATTTAAATAGTTCTTTATCGGATTTAGTTTACATTATAGATGAACCAAGTGTTGGTTTGCATCCGGAAGATATAGCTAAGATCAATGAAATTTTAAAATCTTTAAAAGACAAAGGCAATACTGTGTTAATTGTTGAACATGATCCCGATGTTATTAAAGAAGGAGACTATATCATAGATATGGGACCAGGTTCAGGAAAAAACGGTGGTGAAATCACATTTGAAGGAACATATAATGAATTACTATCTTCAAATACTTCTACAGGTAACGCATTACGTAACAAACATAATTTAAAAGAGAATATTCGTGAAGCTAACCACTTTTATAATATCGGTCCTGTGACACAAAACAATTTAAATAACGTAAAAACGTCTATACCTAAACACGTATTAACAGTCTTAACAGGTGTTGCTGGTTCAGGTAAGAGTACCCTTGTTAAAGCAGGTTTTGAAAATAATGACCATACCATCTTTATTGATCAAAAAGCAGTTCAAGGATCTAATAGATCTAATCTATTAACGTATTTAGGTGTTTTTGATAGTGTAAGAAGCTATTTCAGTAAAGAAACAGGCTTAAATAAAGCTATGTTTAGTTATAATTCAAAAGGTGCCTGTCCAAATTGTGGTGGAAAGGGCTATATTAAAACGGAACTTGCTTTTATGGGTGATTTTTCACAGACATGTGAAGTTTGTCATGGCAAACGTTATAAACAAGAAGTATTAGATGCTACCATAGACGGGTATTCAATTGCCGATGTTCTCAATTTGACGGTTGACGAAGGTATCATTTTCTTTGATAAAAAGAATGATATTAAGTCAAAATTACAATCTGTAAGTAAGACAGGTTTGAATTATATGTCACTAGGACAACCTTTATCCACTTTGTCTGGTGGAGAGATTCAACGCGTGAAACTAGGACAACATTTAGATGAAGAGATAAAGAATAGTATTTTTATTTTTGACGAACCAACTACAGGCCTACATGAATCGGATATCCCTATATTGATGGAGTGTTTTGATGATTTAATTGATCAAAACAATACTGTTATTTTGATTGAACATAATTTATCGATTATGTGTGAAGCAGATTGGATCATCGATGTCGGCCCAGGCCCAGGGTTGGATGGCGGAAAGGTCCAATTTAGTGGAACACCTAAAAACTTCATTGATAGTTCAGAAACATTGACATCTAAACACTTGAAACGCTATATCAAGCAGTAAAAATAGAAGAGTTGGATGAGTTTATATTTATTATATTCAATCAACTCTTTTCTCATCCTAGGTTCTTTCAATATAAAAATGTTGAACATCATAACAAGAAATTTTATACATCTAAAGATTTAGCTTTATCTGTTATTTGAGGAAAATGGAAAACACCTATCATATATCAGTTATTACAAACAGAAGTTTTACGACTTAGTGTTTTTGAAAAATTGTTGCCTGAGATTAATTAAAGAATGCTTATTAGACAGCTTAGAGAATTAGAGCATGATGAAATTATTGAAAGAATTGTCAATTCAGTAGTTCCACAAAAGTTGAGTATAAGTAAACGAACATAGGAAAACACTAGATAAAGTAGTTTATGCAATTTGTGATTGGGGGGATGAATTTCTGGAAAAAATTTCTAAATATAAAAATGTTAAAATTTAAATATATATGTAAAAGACGCCTCAACTTTGAATGAGTTATTCAAAGTAAGGCGTCTTTATCTATATGTTATTGTGGTTTTAAAATGACTTTAACATTATTATCTTTTTTCTGATCAAAGATATCATAACTTCTTTTACATCTTTTAAAGGCATAGTATGAGTGATAATTTCTGTTGGATCAAAGACTTTATTTTAATCATGTCATAAAGTTTTGGCATCATATGAATAACTGGCGCTTGTCCACTTTTCACTTGAACATTTCTATTAAATATTAAGTCTAATTGGGAGTTATCAGCTGCAGTTCCATAGACACCTATCAATTGGATTGTTCCATATTTTCTCACTGATTCTGTTGCCGTAACAATTGGGCTGATATTTCCTCTCTGTATTGAATTTGAGCTAACTTCTAAGTCATCTTGAACTACTTGTTCATCTATTCCGACACAATCTATAACAACATCTGCACCACCGCGTGTTGTTTCATGTAATAGTTTTCCTACGTCATCTTCTTTTAAAAAATTATAAACCTCAGCACCGTTATATTTCTCGGTATGAGCTAATCTATGCTCAACATGATCAATGGCAATGACACGTCTGGCACTTTTTAATTTTGCAAACCTTTGTGCTTTTTAGTAATTTAAACTGCTCAAATATCTATAACTAAACGAAGAAATAAAAATACCAAACTACATCCTATTGTATAGATTTTTTGCATTATATATATAAAATTAGAAAAGTAAAATTTAATGATTGTTGGTTATGCGAGAGTATCATCTATAAAACAAAATTTAGAAAGACAGCTAGCTAATTTGTAAACATTTGGCTTAGAAAAAATATTTACAGAAAAAGATCGGGAAAGTCAGTAGAAAACAGACCTATATTTCTATAAGCACTTAATTTTGTGAGAAAGGGAGATAGATTTGTTGTAGAGTCTATTGACCGTTTGGGACGGAATTATGATGAAGTGATTCATACCGTTAATTATTTAAAAGACAAAGAGGTTCAATTGATGATTACCAGTTTGCCTAGGATGGATGAAGTCATTGGCAAGCCATTACTGTATATAGAAAGCCATGCGCTATGTGTATGGTTCAGAAAAGGTTTTACCGTTATCTAAAAAAACATCTCATCATGCTAGAATATATATTGGTCAGCCAACCAAAATATTCAACACGAGGAGATGCTTTTTTATGTCATCTGACACAAACAGTTTAGCACATACAAAATGGAATTGTAAGTATCACATAGTCTTTGCACCAAAATATAGAAGACAAGTGATATACGGAAAAATCAAAAGAGATATTGGAGTTATTTTACGTCAACTATGTGAAAGAAAAGGCGTAGAAATAATAGAAGCAGAAGCATGTAAATACCCAGTTGGTGTTGTAGAAGATCAAATATACTATTTCAACTAAGAGAATTTTGATAACGTTATATTTGAAGGCTATTCTGATCAAGATGAAACAAGATTTCAAGAATTATTTAAAGAGATGATGGATAATTTGGATGAAGATATTAAACGTGGTACTGTTCAACAAAAAAATAGTTACGGATTGATTTAACATAAGTCATAATTATCAGAAGTTACCTATAATAAAATAAAATTTGGTAAATTTTGTGCGTAAACCGTTAAAAATATACAATGAATATGATTATTGTGGTCATTTTATTTTGCTTTATTATCAGGTACTAAAAATGTTAAACTATTAAGGGTATAAAGGGTTAGTAAACATAGAGTTAGCCAGCCTGTAGTAATAATCAATTTAAATTAAGGAGTCACTATCATGTTAAATCTAGAAAATAAAACCTACGTCATTATGGGTATTGCGAATAAACGTAGTATCGCATTTGGCGTCGCTAAAGTATTAGATCGATTAGGTGCTAAACTGGTATTTACATATCGTAAAGAACGCAGTCGTAAAGAATTAGAGAAATTATTAGAACAATTAAATCAATCTGAACATCATCTCTATGAAATTGATGTGCAGAATGATGAGGATATCATTAATGGTTTTTCTCAAATCGGAAAAGATGTAGGCCAGATTGATGGTGTTTATCACTCAATCGCATTTGCCAATATGGAAGATTTACGAGGTCGATTTTCAGAAACATCTCGCGAAGGTTTCTTACTTGCACAAGAAATTAGTTCATATTCACTTACTCTCGTAGCTCATGAAGCCAAAAAACTTATGCCTGAAGGTGGAAGTATTGTTGCGACGACTTATATTGGTGGTGAGGCAGCAGTTCAAAACTATAATGTTATGGGTGTAGCTAAAGCAAGTTTAGAGGCGAATGTTAAATATTTAGCTTTAGACTTAGGTGAAGATAATATTCGTGTCAATGCTATTTCTGCAGGGCCAATTCGTACTTTAAGTGCTAAAGGTGTAGGTGGATTTAATACAATTCTTAAAGAAATTGAAGCGAGAGCGCCGTTAAAACGCAACGTTGATCAAGAAGAAGTAGGTAAGACGGCTGCGTATTTATTAAGTGATCTTTCAAGTGGTGTAACTGGAGAGAACATCCACGTTGATGGTGGATTCCACGCAATTAAATAATTATTGATAAATTAAAAAAATCAGATAGTATAATCTCACAATAGGTGCACAGGGATGATTTGAAATTAAAAATCATCCCTGTTTTTGTGTATAAGAATGCGTTTTGACATTTAATTATTCAAGAAATAAATTGACAATCGGCAATGTTTTTTTGATATTTATAATATATTTAGTATATAAATATCGATTTTAGATGACACTATTTATTTTGTTGTTAGAAATGTATCGGAGGTTATAAATTTTATTAAATGCATAATTCCATATAAACAGTAGAAATGACGGAGTTTAATAAGAGGACATGTTTCATTGCTTACGTGTATAAAAAAGCCAAGGACATCTAATTATGTCCTTGGCTTGAATTGGTGGTATAATTTTCAATCTTATGTTTATAGCTATTATTAATCTTTAACATTACTGTTTGCTTTATCGACAATACGTTGACGATATTTAAAAATGTTGCTCACTAATGTTTTGATTACAGCGTATAATGGAACTGCAACAAGAATGAGTGTGAAACCACCCAAATCTCCAGCTGCAAGTATGACAACAATAATAGTTAATGGATGAATGCTTAATGATTTACCCATTACGTTAGGAGTTATCACGTTACCTTCAAGTTGTTGTGCGATTAATGTTACGACACATACCCAAATAAAAGTTGAAGGGCCATCAATAATACCTAGTATCGCTGCCGGTGCAAAAGATAACCATGGACCTAAAAATGGTATTAAGTTAGCTACGCCGGCGAATAATACTAATAAAGGTGTATATGGTAATCCTATAATCGTATAACCTATATATAAAATAATACCTAAGATGATACTAACTGTCACTTGACCTTGAATATATGATTTTAAAGTGAAGTTTAAGTCTTTTAATAAATCTACAACAAAAACTTTACGTTCTCCTTTGAAAAATTTACCGATTGCTGGGATAAATTTTTCATGATCTTTTAGCATATATATCAGGAAGAAAGGCACCATTATTAATAAAAATACAGTTGAGATGAAAGACGTAATATATGACACTGAATTAGATAAAATAGACGTTGCGCCATCTCCCATGGATTTAACCGCTTTATTAATACGATGTGTGACATCATCTGGTAATTTATCCATTTGTCTTAACGAGAAATTAATTAATTGTTCGGCTTCTTTTTGTAATGATGGTGTTTGTTTAATTAAGTTATTAATATTGGAAATAATGATAGGTGCTATAAATGATACCACAATAGCGATGATAACTATTAATCCTATGAATATTGTTGTTATACTAGCCCAACGTGGAAAGCCCCACTTTTCTAATATGTTTTGAAAAGGTAAACATATGTAAAAGAGAAATCCACTAATTAAAAATGGAAGAAAGACTGAACCAATGATAGTAGCTATTGGAGCAAATACTTCATGTACTTCCATAAATAGTTTGATGAGTATGAACAGCATAATAAAAAATATTCCTGTTCTAAACCAAACCTTATTGAACATAGATTGTGATCCTCCTATTTTATTCTTTTTCATACTCAATAAGTATATATCAAAACTCAGTCATTAAAAAGAGTAAATACTTTTACAATATAACTGAATGCACTGTATTTTTAATAAAATGAAAAAACTAGTATGAAATTAATTTGTATACGAGCTTGCTATAAATTTAAAAGTATTATAAGTATTGATACAATAGTATTAACATTACAAGGGAGCATCGGTTTATGTCGGAGTTTAAAGTAGGTAAGATTAATAAAAAAATAATACATAGTGATATTTTAAATAGAGATGTAACATTATCGGTTTATTTACCTGAGGATTATACAAACTTATTTAAATATCAGTTGATTTTTTGCTTTGATGGTTTAGATTTTTTTAGATTTGGTAGAATACAACGCATATATGAACAGTTACGTGAAGAACAATCAATACAACGTGCAATTATAGTAGGATTCCATTACGAAGATGTTGAAAAACGTAGGGAAGAATTTCATCCTTCAGGAAGTCGTTCTAATTTAACCATTAAAGCAATGGGAAAAGAAATTCTTCCTTATATCGATGCGACATTTCCAACTTATAAAGTAGGTAATACAAGGTTACTTATTGGAGATAGTTTAGCAGGAAGTATCGCTTTAATGACTGCAATGACTTACCCAACTATTTTTAGTCGAGTTGCGTTATTGAGCCCAATGTATAATGAAAATATTAAGAAAAAAATTGATACATGTATGAATAAAGGTCAATTGACGATATGGCATGCCATTGGTTTAGAAGAAGCAGATTTTATTTTACCAACTAATGGTAAAAGAGCTAACTTTTTAACACCTAACCGCGAATTAAATCAACTGATTAAAGAAGATAATATTGAATATTTCTATAAAGAATTTAACGGTGGACATCATTGGAAATCATGGAAACCATTGCTAGGAGATATTCTCTTACAATTTTTAGGTGATCCAATAAATGGAAAATATGTTTAATAAAGTAAGATAAATAAAATAGTATGTTAGCGAATGGTTGTTGAATGCGAAAACACTATTAATTTCAGAAATGTAATTGTTTTCATGATAAAAGTAACGGTTTTCAAAAAGTTTTGATATAATAGGAATAAGTTAAACAAAGGAGGAATTTAAATGATTTTAGGATTAGCATTGGTTCCGTCAAAGTCATTTCAAGATGAGGTGAATGCTTATCGCAAGCGATATGACAATCATTATGCTCAAATAATGCCTCATATCACGATTAAACCTCAATTTGAAATCGATGATCATGATTTTAATTTAATTAAAAATGAAGTGAAAAATCGAATTTCTAGTATTAAACCAGTAGAAGTGCATGCTACAAAGGCATCTAATTTCGCTCCAGTCAGTAATGTTATATACTTCAAAGTTGCTAAAACAGAGTCATTAGAGCAATTATTTAATCAATTTAATACAGAAGATTTTTACGGTATAGCTGAACATCCTTTTGTACCTCATTTTACAATTGCCCAAGGTCTAACAAGTCAAGAATTTGAAGATATATATGGTCAAGTAAAATTAGCAGGGGTAGACCATAGAGAAATAATTGAAGAACTATCGTTACTTCAATATAGTGAAGAAGAGGACAAATGGACTATTATTGAAACTTTTACATTAGGGTAAAAAGTTCAAAATTGTAAAGTGAAATTGAATTTACAGAATCATTATTGTTAAATACGTGAAGAGCGCTTAAATCAACTAAAAACGCCAAATCCTATTGTGTTTCAGTGGGATTTGGCGTTTTTATATGAAACATAATTATATTGTATAGTTAATCATTCAAAAAGATTAATGTACGTTTTATATTGAATATTCATATTTCAAATGCATATGAATGACGTTTCATTAATATATACAACTAATCTTTATATAAACGATTTATAGATTTTAAGGTTTAACCCTTCTGTTTGTTTTAATAAAGTAATATCCGTAAAATACTGCAAGTGCAAGAAAAATCATCGCTGAAAAGTAAAAGGTATTATTTAAATTATTAGTAAATTGAGTAATTAGACCTCCGACTAGTGGGCCTATCATTGAACCGAAGCCTTGAACACTGTTGAACACGCCCCATGTTTCTTCCTGTTCGTTAGGATTAATATGCCCAGCCATAAAGGTATTCCAAGCCGGTAAGAGGATACCGTACATTAGCCCAATAAAAAGTCCTATGGCCCAAACTATATATATATTTGTAATTGTAGATAGCCCGAATATAAGAATTGTATATAGTATAAAGCCACTAAAAATAACTCCATACATAAACCCTTTGCTATTATTGTCGATGATTTTTGATAAAAATAACATAGAGAAAGCACACCCTATGCCACCAATAATGATTGCTACTGTATATTCAACGGTTGATACTTTCACAACTTGCGTTGCATATTTTGGAAGAATAGGTACAAGTGCTGCTATAGCTGCTCCTTGTAACAAAATACCTGGAAATAGAATAAGATGACGTTGTGTAACATCTACAATTTGCTTTAATTGTGCTTTCACAGGTTTAGTATTGTAATTTGTTAAGTTGATATTAACAAAATAGTATAGTACCCAGGCAATAAGCACAACCAAGGCCATCAAAAATGCAAAACGAGTAGGATGGAATTTAATAAGTAAGTTCATGATAACCATACCTACCAATAAACCTAGCAACCATGAAAAGTATACATAACCCATTTGTTTGCCGCGGTTTCTTTCATCTACACTAGATAACATGATAACCCAAATCGGACTCACAGCAATTCCTAACATAATAGCACTGAAAATAATTATGAATGGTGATGCCGGGAACCATATCACTAAAAACAAGCTTATAAAAGCAAGTAAGAATCCAGATGTAAGTACTAATTTTGAACCAAACTTTTTAAGTAAAAAGCCGATGACAAAATTTGTTGCAGCATCTGCGATAAAGTGAATGGAAAAAGCAAATGATGTGATTGCTATTGCGATAGAGGTCACTGTAGGTAAAAAGTTTATATAACTTAGTATGTACATACCTCTTGCAAATTCCATCAGAAACAGAATTACCAACATCATAACAAAGTTTCTGTTACTTGAGTAATTACTTGACGAAGAATCTTGCATACAAAGGAACCTTTCCATAGATTTCATCCGGTTGAGATGAGTGACCTATTAAATCTAATAAATCTTTACAAATCTTTCTAGTAGAATATCCTACCTTTGATTCTAGCATTTTAGATGACATAACCTTTAAAGTCTCTTCGTTATTTGTTAAGTCAGAAACAATATCAATTGCCTCATTTGGAGTATCTGCTATTTTTCCAAATCCTTTACTTTCAAAGTAATATGCATTTTCAAGTTCTTGACCGGGTGCAGGGTTTAAAAAAATCATAGGAATACAACGACTAAGTCCTTCGGAAATTGTGATACCACCAGGTTTGGTAATCATTAGTTGGCTTGATGCCATCCACTCATTCATGTGATTTGTATATCCTAATATTTTTACACTTGGATTATCTTTGAACTTAGCTTTTAATGAACGTTTAAGTTCCTTACTACGTCCACAAATCATGACCACTTGCGAATTTGGACTTTTTTCTAAGATATTATTAATCATATAGTCAAAGCCTTTTGAAACACCAAATGCACCTGCTGACATTAATATAGTAGGTTTTGAAGGGTCTAAATGTTGTTGTGATAACCATTCTTCTTTATCAATAGATTCTTCAAATTTATCAGCAATAGGAATGCCCGTCACTTTAATATATGAAGCAGGAACACCAGCTTCAATGAAATCATCTTTAGTATCTTTTGTTGCTACATAATATCTTTGTGAATATGGTGTAATCCAATTTTTATGCATGCGATAATCTGTCATAACTGTCGCAATAGGGATATTTATATTAAATTGTTCGGTCAATACTGACATCACAGGTGTTGGAAATGTTAATAATATGAGATCAGGCTTTTCTTTAATAAGTAAGTTGATGAGTTTATTTAATCCATAATATTTATAAAAACATTTATCGAGCTCATTAGGGCGACTATAGTAAAATCGTTTATATGTATTTCTAAAATATTTAAAGCTATTGATATACCATTTCTTACATATAGAAGTCATAATTGGATGAGCTTCCATAAACAAATCATGTTGAATGACTGATAAATGATTGAGATTCATCTCATTCAATTGGTTGACAATACTTTGCGTGACTTGCATATGACCGTTACCAAATGATCCAGTAATAATCAATATCTTTTTATTTTGAGTAACCATTTATAGCCACCCTCCGTTAATTTTTAAAATTTATAATAATTGTAACGTATTTTCATGCATTGTAAAAGGAAAAGAAGTGTACCATTTATTGTATTTAAATACTATAAATAAGGCGTACAATACCATGCTTTGTCGTAAATTTGCTTTATAAAGTGTTCATTATTTATTAAGTATGGTTGCAAGGTAACGAAACTAAATTTGAACACATTCTGCACGATTTTAGTATTGTCTTCAAAAAATCTTAGTATTTGCTATATATTATGTTAATACATGTATATCTTAGCATTATTTAAATAAGGAATGAATTATTTAAAGGTGAGCGCAACAAAATTTTAAGTATATTTTAACACTACCTTAACAGTCTTTAATGAATGATTTTATCACTATCTAATAGAACGTGATTCGGATATATTACGTCAATTATGATTAAAAATAAATTAATAAGACTTATAATTATAAATTTATCAACGATAATAAAACGTGTATAATAGACTTATTGTAAAAAAAGGAGCGATACATTTTGAATGCAAGTGCGTTGTTCAAAAAAATTAGAGTAAAAAATGTAATTGGTACATTAGATATACAGGTGGACGATATTACCACTGACTCACGTACAGCTAAAGAGGGAAGTCTATTTGTAGCATCTAAAGGATATACGGTAGATAGTCATAAGTTTTGTCAAAATGTAGTAGATCAAGGTTGTGGTATTGTTGTTGTCAATAGAGAACTCGAACTTAAAGGTAATGTGACGCAAGTCGTTGTTCCTGATACTTTACGTGTTGCAAGTCTATTGGCACATGAATTATACGAGTTTCCTAGTCATCAACTGACGACATATGGTGTTACGGGGACGAACGGTAAGACATCGATTGCAACTATGATTCATTTAATTTATAGAAAATTGAATAAAAATAGTGCATATCTAGGTACGAATGGATTTCAAGTTAATGAAACAAAAACAAAAGGTGCGAATACAACACCAGAAACAGTAGCATTAACAAAAAAGATCAAAGAAGCAGTTGATGCCAATGCAGAAGCAATGACGATGGAAGTTTCTAGTCATGGATTAGCCTTAGGTCGACTTAGAGGCGTAGAGTTTGACGTTGCTATCTTTTCAAACTTGACTCAAGATCATTTAGACTTTCATGGAACTATGGAAGCATATGGACATGCTAAATCGTTATTATTTAGCCAGTTAGGTGAAGATTTGTCTAAAGAAAAATATGTTGTATTAAATAATGATGATGACTTCTCCGATTATTTAGCAAGTGTGACACCCTATGAAGTATTTACATATGGTATTACTCACGAAGCACAATTTATGGCTAAAAACATTAAAGAATCATTGCAAGGTGTAGAATTTGAATTTTGTACTCCATTTGGAAGTTTTCCAGTTAAATCTCCTTATGTAGGTAGGTTTAACATTTCAAATATTATGGCTGCTATGATTGCGGTTTGGAGTAAGGGAACAAATTTAAATGAAATTATTAATGCTGTTACTGAGCTTGAACCTGTAGAGGGGCGCTTAGAAGTACTTGATCCATCACTTCCTATAGATTTGATTATAGATTATGCACATACAGCTGATGGTATGAATAAACTGATTGATGCTGTACAACCATTTGTTAAACAAAAGCTAATCTTTTTAGTAGGTATGGCTGGGGAAAGAGATTTAACGAAAACACCTGAGATGGGGAGAGTAGCATGTCGAGCAGATTATGTTATTTTTACTCCAGATAATCCTGCTAACGATGATCCTAAAATGTTGACAGCTGAATTAGCTAAAGGTGCAACGCATAACAATTATATAGAGTTTGATGACCGTGCAGAAGGTATTAGACACGCGATTGATATTGCTGAACCAGGTGATACAGTTGTTTTGGCCTCAAAAGGTCGAGAGCCTTATCAAATTATGCCTGGTCATGTTAAAGTCCCACATCGCGATGACTTAATTGGCTTAAAAGCAGCATATCAAAAATTTGGTGGTGGACCTCTTGAGGATTAAATCACTTCAGTTTCATGGAATGATGATGAACGTATATCATTATCATTCTAATGATTTAATCATGTTAGCTATTCCAGAACTTTTTTGGTCCATTGAGTTATCCAAAGAGTTAGATGCAAATCAGCTATATGAGGAATTAGTGATGCAATTATTCAATTTGTTGACTGAAGTTGAAGCAGATGCATTGGCACGTAATATAACTGATTTGATTAGAAATGAATCCAAAGGAGAATGATAAATGAATTTAAAAGAAGAAATAGAGTCAAGAAAGACATTTGCCATCATTTCACACCCCGATGCTGGTAAAACAACTTTAACTGAAAAATTGTTGTATTTCAGTGGAGCGATTCGTGAAGCTGGGACAGTTAAAGGGAAAAAGACGGGTAAATTTGCAACAAGTGATTGGATGAAGGTAGAACAAGAACGTGGTATCTCAGTTACAAGCTCTGTAATGCAATTTGATTATGATGATTATAAGATAAATATTTTAGATACGCCCGGGCATGAAGATTTTTCAGAGGATACGTATCGTACATTAATGGCAGTAGATAGTGCAGTTATGGTTATTGACTGTGCAAAAGGTATAGAACCACAAACATTAAAATTATTTAAAGTTTGTAAAATGCGAGGTATCCCTATTTTTACATTCATCAATAAATTGGATAGAGTAGGGAAAGAGCCATTTGAATTACTTGATGAAATAGAAGAAACACTTAATATTGACACTTATCCAATGAATTGGCCTGTTGGTATGGGACAAAATTTCTTTGGTATTATTGATAGACACTCTAAAACGATTGAACCATTTAGAGATGAAGAAAATTTATTACATTTAAACGAAGATTACGAACTTAAAGAAGAACACGCGATAAAAAATGATAGTGCATTTGAACAAGCAATTGAAGAAATGATGCTTGTCGATGAAGCGGGTGAAGCATTTGATAATGAAGCGTTACTGAACGGTGAATTAACACCTGTTTTCTTTGGATCGGCATTAGCAAACTTCGGCGTACAAAATTTCTTAAATGCATACGTTGATCATGCGCCAATGCCTAATGCGAGACAAACTAAAGAAGAGGTTGATGTTAGTCCATTTGACACAGATTTTTCTGGGTTTATCTTTAAAATTCAAGCCAATATGGATCCAAAGCATCGTGACAGAATTGCATTTATGCGCGTGGTAAGTGGTGCGTTTGAAAGAGGAATGGATGTAACCTTACAAAGAACTAATAAAAAACAAAAAATAACTCGTTCCACATCATTTATGGCCGATGATAAAGAAACTGTTAATCATGCTGTAGCAGGCGATATTATTGGTTTGTATGATACAGGTAACTATCAAATAGGCGATACTTTAGTTGGTGGTAAGCAGAAATATAGTTTCCAAGAGTTACCACAATTTACTCCAGAAATATTTATGAAGGTTTCTGCCAAAAATGTAATGAAACAAAAGCATTTTCATAAAGGGATTGAACAGCTTGTTCAAGAAGGTGCAATTCAATATTATAAAACGTTGCACACAAATCAAATTATCTTAGGTGCTGTGGGTCAATTACAATTTGAGGTGTTTGAACACCGCATGAATAATGAATATAATGTAGATGTGGTTATGGAACCAGTTGGACGTAAAATTGCGCGTTGGATTGAAAATGAAGAAGATATTAAAGATAATATGAATACTTCTAGATCAATTTTAGTAAAAGATAGATACGACAATTATGTATTCCTATTTGAAAATGAATTTGCAACGCGTTGGTTTGAAGAAAAATTCTCTGATATTAAACTGTATAGTTTATTATAATTGAATGTTTAAACATATCACTATTCGGGCACACCATAGTATATGAAAAATGTTTATATTGCTATGCAGTGTCATAGTATGTATACTGAAAATAACAAATAAATACCTATGACAAAACTGTCAGAGGGGAGTAACTTGAGAATAGTTATTGAATGCATTTAAACTGATAATAACTATTCAACACTTTGTCGTCATTACGAAGATAAGTCTTCCGGTAAAGTGGGCAAAAATATTGCTAAGTGAGACCTTTGCTATTAAATTAGCATAGGTCTCTTTATTTGTATTTAAACTAAAAGGAGTTGTCCACAATGGATCCGAGTTTGATTTTACCTTATTTATGGGTACTTTTAGTACTTGTATTTTTAGAAGGATTATTAGCAGCTGATAATGCAATTGTAATGGCGGTAATGGTTAAACATCTACCACCTAAACAACGTAAAAAAGCACTTTTTTATGGCCTATTAGGTGCATTCATTTTTAGATTTATTGCTTTATTTTTAATAAGTATTATTGCAAACTTCTGGTGGATTCAAGCAGCAGGTGCTGTTTACTTAATCTATATGTCTATTAAAAATTTATGGCAATTTTTCCATCAGTCAAATGAAAAACACCATAAAGAAACAGGAGACGAACATCATTTCGATGAAACAGGCAACGAAAAAGAAGTAGGCCCTAAATCTTTTTGGGGAACAGTATTTAAAGTTGAATTCGCTGATATCGCGTTTGCAATTGATTCGATGCTTGCCGCATTAGCCATAGCCGTTACATTACCAAAAGTTGGCATACATTTTGGTGGTATGGACTTAGGCCAATTTATTGTTATGTTCCTTGGTGGAATGATAGGTGTCATCTTGATGAGATTTGCAGCAACTTGGTTTGTAGAATTGTTGAATAAATATCCAGGACTTGAAGGTGCTGCGTTTGCAATTGTAGGTTGGGTAGGTATTAAACTTGTTATAATGGTACTTGCACATCCTGATATTGGCGTTTTACCAGAAGCATTTCCACATAGTGCTTTATGGCAAACAATCTTCTGGGTAGTATTAGTTGGCTTAGTTTTAATAGGATGGTTAACTTCAGCAATTGGCAACAAGAAAAAAGGTAATCAAAAATAATTTGATTGATATGCTAGAACCTTTGCTTAATAATAATTTAAGTGGAGGTTCTTTTTATTTTAATTTTTATTAGAACATTGCAGTTTTATAGTTAAAATATTAAACTTTAGATTATAAACGAATTTAAAATGATGATGATATATAGTATTAAAATAACTTGAATTTTACAGATAAAGAATGAGTTAAAGAAACTATAGGAGTGGTCTTCTAGTGGATAACAATAAAAAACAAGTCATACCACGCAGTCAATATCGACGTAAAAGACGTGAATACTTTCATAACGTAGAGCGAGAAGAGCGCATAAGACGTGAGAAAATAGAGAAGGAAAATCAAGCTAAAAGAGAACAACATCAAACTAAAGTCAATGAGGAACGTGTTAAAGATAATTTGAGAAAAGCAAGAATAGAGAAGCTGACACAAGAAGAAATACATCAACAACGTGATGATAAAAGTTATAAACAAAAAACTTTAAATCAAAATAATCAAATGAATAAATCTAAAGACGACGATAATAAAATTGGAGAAGAAAGTCTACATGATGTGCGAGTTTCAAGTGATACCTCCACTTTACCGCATCAAAATAAGTCAATAAAAGACTATGATGATTCTGGAAACGAAAGTAAACAACATACTAAATTGACTTCAAAGGAATCTATGCTAGGCGTAAATTCTAATCATACTGAGCAAGATTCAAGAAGTACACAACCATATTCTTCAAAACATAGCTATTCACAACCAAAAGATAAAGACAACGATAATACTCAACAAGCGCAATTTCTTAAAAAAGAAGACAAACAACGTAACAGAGCCGAAAATATAAAAAAAGTTAATGAATTTAAACAATTGGTGGTAGCTTTCTTTAAAGAACACTGGCCTAAAATGTTAATTATTATCGGTATTATAGTATTACTTTTAATATTAAATGCCATATTCACTACAGTTAATAAAAATGATCATACAAATGATAGTGCATTTAACGGTACAGCTAAAGATGAAACAACAGCGATGAAAATTGCTGAAAACTCTGTTAAGTCAGTTGTAACTGTCGAGAATGATTTGTCTAATGACACGACTGTGTCTGATAACAAAAATGAATCTGATAATGAGATAGGATCAGGTGTCGTCTACAAAAAAGTGGGCGACTCTATTTATATTTTTACTAATGCACACGTTGTCGGTGATCAAGAAAAACAAAAAGTAACATATGGTAATGATAAATCTGTGACAGGTAAGGTAATTGGTAAAGATAAATGGTCTGATTTAGCAGTTGTAAAAGCTAAAGTTGCTGACGAAAATATTAAACCAATGACTATGGGGGATTCTAATAATATTAAATTGGCTGAACCTATTTTAGTTATAGGCAATCCTCTAGGCACAGACTTTAAAGGAAGTGTTTCTCAAGGTATTGTGTCTGGACTCAATCGTCATGTACCTGTGGACATTGATAAAAATGATAATTATGATGCTTTGATGAAAGCTTTTCAAATTGATGCGCCTGTGAACCCAGGAAATTCAGGTGGTGCTGTGGTCGATAGAGACGGTAGACTCATAGGTATAGTTTCTTTAAAAATTGATATGCATAATGTAGAAGGAATGGCTTTTGCGATACCTATTAATGATGTACGTAAGATTGCGAAAGAATTAGAGCATAAAGGTAAAGTGAACTACCCCAATACTGAAATCAAAATCAAAAATGTTGGTGACCTTGACGATTCTGAACGTAATGCAATCAACTTACCAGCTAAAGTGAATCATGGTGTATTAATCGGTGAAGTGAAAGAAAATGGTTTAGGAGACAAAGCAGGTTTAAAAAAAGGTGATGTAATAGTAGAATTAGATGGTAAGAAGATTGAAGATAACTTACGATATAGACAAGTCATATATAGTCATTATGATGATCAAAAAACAATTACTGCTAAAATTTATCGAAATGGTGCGGAGAAAAATATTAAAATCAAATTGAAATAAATGTTGAGGTGAAAATCATGTCAGTTTTAAGTCAGCTGCTTAAAAAATCTAGCCCTCAACAAGGGATTATACTCTATTATCTATTTGCCATCGTCGTTGCATTTTTATTATTAAATTTGCCATATGTTCATAAACAAGGGGTTGAGGTTAATCCAATTGATACACTTTTTGTAGCTGTATCAGGTATTAGTGTTACAGGATTATCACCAATTACTATAGTCGACACATACTCAACCTTTGGTCAAATTATCATACTTATTATTTTGAACATCGGTGGTATAGGTGTTATGGCTATTGGAACCATGCTTTGGGTTGTTTTAGGCAAACATATTGGAATTAGAGAACGACAACTCATTATGTTAGATAATAATAGAGAAACTATGAGTGGAACGGTTAAACTGATTTTAGAAATTGTAAGAACAATTTTTATTATTGAGTTTATAGGTGCACTCTTACTCGCGTTCTATTTTTATCGGGATAATCCTGATTTAAAAAACGCATTAATGCAAGGCATTTTTGTGTCAGTATCTGCTACGACTAACGGTGGTCTTGATATTACTGGTGAATCTTTAGTTCCCTATGCAAAAGACTATTTTGTACAAACAATAGTAATGTTCTTAATTGTGTTAGGATCTATAGGCTTTCCAGTTTTGTTGGAGTTAAAAGCATATATAAAGAATCGAGTAACTAATTTTAGGTTCTCATTATTCACAAAAATAACGACAACAACGTATTTATTCTTATTTTTATTCGGCGTTATTGTTGTATTAATATTAGAACATAGCAATGCATTTAAAGGATTGAGTTGGCATCAATCATTATTTTATGCATTGTTCCAATCATCAACGACCAGAAGTGCAGGTTTGCAAACGATAGATGTGTCACATTTCAGCGACGCAACAAATATTGTAATGGGATTATTGATGTTTATAGGATCATCTCCCAGTTCTGTAGGAGGTGGAATCAGAACAACAACATTTGCTATTTTAATTTTGTTTGTTATTAATTTTAATAATACTGGTGACAAAACAGGTATTAAAATTTTCAACAGAGAAGTACATATTATGGATGTACAAAGATCATTTGCCGTATTTACTATGGCGTCATTAATTACATTTATTAGCATGATTATTATATCTGCCACTGAACAAGGCAAGTTGTCCTTTTTACAAATTTTCTTTGAAGTAATGTCTGCGTTTGGTACATGTGGTTTAAGCTTAGGTGTGACAAGCGATGTCAACGACATTACCAAGGCTGTATTAATGATATTAATGTTTATAGGTCGTGTAGGACTTATTTCATTCATTATTATGTTAGCTGGACGTAAAGAACCCGAAAAATATAGCTATCCTAAAGAACGTATACAAATTGGATAGTCAATACACTATTAGCAAAGACATACGTGCACCTTTGCTAATAGTTTTTTTATTTAGAATGATATCAATGCGATAATAGTTTTATAACATTTAATGAATGGTACATGTTACACTAAATTCAAGGAGAGGAGTGGCTCTATGGAAAAAAATGAAAATAAAATAGTTGATGTGATTGCAACTTCTGATATGCATAGTCACTTCTTAAATGGTGATTATGGCTCAAACATTTATCGGGCTGGTACTTATGTTAATGAAGCTCGAAAAAATAATGAAAATGTCATATTACTAGATAGTGGGGGAAGTTTGGCGGGATCACTTGCAGCATTTTATTACGCCGTTGTAGCACCATATAAACGTCATCCTATGATTAAGTTGATGAATGCAATGCAGTATGATGCTAGTGGAATTAGCCCTAATGAATTTAAATTTGGATTATCTTTTTTGACACGTTCAGTTGCACTCTCAAGGTTTCCTTGGCTATCAGCAAATATAGAGTATACTGTTACTAGAGAGCCATATTTTTCTACGCCTTATACAATCAAAATGTATTCAGATTTGAAAATTGCTATCGTAGGTTTAACATCAGATGGATTAATGAAGAACGAGTACGCAGAAATGGAAGAAGATGTCTGTATTGAGAAGACTTTGGTTTCAGCTAAACGTTGGATTAGATACATACATGAAGTTGAAGAACCAGACTTCCTTATTGTTATTTATCATGGTGGGTTAAATAAAATTAGTAGTGCCAATAAAAGAAATGAAAAAAATGCAAACGAAGCTGAAAAAATTATGGAAGAACTTGGTGTTATTGATGTAATTATTACCGCTCATCAACATCAAACAGTAGTTGGAAAAGATCATGGAACTATATATGTTCAAGCAGGTCAAAATGCTGAGGAATTAGTACATCTTTCAATTAAATTTAAGAAACGTACAACTTCTTATGAGATTGAGCACATCGACTCAAAAGTTATTGACTTAAATGATTACCATGAAGATGAGCAATTATTAAAAGAAACATATTATGATCGTAAGGCAGTCAAACACTGGGCAAATTCAGTAGTTTCAAACAAAAACAATGGCTTAACAGTTCAATGTATTGAAGATATTATTTGTAAGCCGCATCCTTTTACTCAATTATTACATGATGCAATTAGATTAGCCTATAATTATGATATTTCTTGTGTGCATATACCTAAGAATGGTGAGGAAGGGTTAAAAGGAACTATAAGAAATAGAGATATATACGATGCATACCCTCATCCAGATAAACCTATAGATATCACTGTCAAAGGTAAAAATATCAAAGATATACTTGAATACAGTTATGCGCATATTGATTTTAATAAGCGACAATTAAGTATGACAATGATAGATGAAACGTTATTTACAGTTTGGCAAGGGTTTGATTATTGTATAGACATGTCACAATCACCGTTTAATAGAGTTAAATTAAATGGTCTAAATGAAGAAGATTCGTATAGAATAACAATGACAGATTATTGTTATAGAAACTACAAAATGTATTTACAAGAAGCTATCGTTCACGACACATATTCGGAAACGATGGGTGGATTGATTAGAAAAAATTTAAAATGTGACATGTATTCTGTGAAATTAAATCATAATTTTAAAGTTTATTAATCTTCCTCGTACTATTTATAACGGTGTATGTGTAACTTTTTCTTTAATTAATTTAAAAAAGCATTTCTTAGCTCAAATTCATGAGTCTAAGAAATGCTTTTTTTATCCGTGGAATATCAATAATAAAATGATAGCCACAATTTGACCAATTGTAGTCGTAGCAATACGTCTCGTATATTCATAGCTAAGAGATAGAATGAATTGAGCTACAAAAATAAAGAATACAATCCACCAATTATCTAAGTATATAAATAATGAACTTGAACATATTGCAACAATTAAAATGCTAGCCCATTTCGGTAAGTTATATTTTATTAATTCCTTTTGTAAAACAGTTCTCATATATAATTCATGACAAGGTATCACAAATAATAAAGTAACGAGCATTTGCCATTTAAAGTAGACACCCGTTCGTGATAATTCTTTGATTAAAGATGCGTATGATAATTCTGATGAAATAAGTGAAAAAATTAATTGTATAATAATAAGTGCGACACTCGTTATTATACCCATGCCTATGGAAGTTAATAATCGTTTAGATGCAATGTCTCTTTGGTAAAAAACATAACTTATTCCAGCTATTAACATAATGCCAGTATATAAATACCAGTATTCTTGATGTTCTCCCCACATCACAAATAATATTGCGTGAAAGATGATGAAGCTTATAACAAACCAAATCAAAGCTTTAGAAACATTTTTCATTTTAATTAACCTTCTTGATCAACGATTTTGTATCGCTTATGATTGATAACTGTCTTTTCCGGTAAATCTAATTCATTAAAATTATCCATAATAGTTAAATCTACAATAACAGAGTTATCATTAATCTTCTCGACACGGCCTCTTAAACCGTCATAAAATTCTACTATATTACCTACTTCTGCAACAGTCATTACGAGTCCTCCCTTAAATCATAGCTAGATTATATTGTACTAAAATTTACTTGACAAATAAACTAATTTCTATGAAAAAGAAGTGAACTAAAAGAAAATTATAAAATGTCATTCATAAATGAGTAAAAGAGTGGAAATTTTTCTATAAATGATTCATAACTAGGGTAAGGGCATATAGAGAGACTTATTTAAGGAGAGAATGTTATGAAATTTATTAGCAACAATAATATTAATGATCCTTCCCTCAATTTAGCAATGGAAGAGTATGTTCTTAAGAATTTACCTTCTGAAGAAAGTTATTTTTTATTTTATATTAACAGACCTTCAATTATTGTTGGAAAGAATCAGAATACAATTGAAGAAGTTAATCAAGCGTATATTGATAAACATCAAATAGATGTAGTGAGACGTATTTCTGGTGGTGGGGCTGTTTATCATGATACTGGAAACTTAAATTTTAGCTTTATCACAGATGATGATGGCCATAGCTTTCATAATTTTAAAAAGTTTACGATGCCCATTGTACAGGCCTTACAATCAATGGGAGTTAATGCTGAAATGACTGGAAGGAATGATATACAAGTAGGGCAAGCTAAAATATCTGGAAATGCTATGGTTAAAGTAAAAAATAGAATGTTTAGTCATGGTACATTAATGCTGAATTGTGATTTAAATGAAGTTCAAAAGGCATTAAAAGTGAATCCAGCTAAAATTAAATCTAAAGGCGTTAAATCTGTTAGAAAAAGAGTTGCCAATATTGAGGAATTTCTAGAACAGCCAATAGATATAGAAGAATTCAAAAAAATTATTCTTAAAACTATTTTTGGTGAAAATGAAGTTGAAGAATATATATTAACAGAAGAAGATTGGAAAAATATTAAGCAATTAAGTGATGAAAAGTATCGTACGTGGGAATGGAACTATGGCAGCAATCCAAAATATAATATTGAGCGTGAAGAGAAATTTGAAAAAGGTTTTATTCAAATAAAATTAGATGTAAAAAAAGGAAGAATTGAACGGGCAAAACTATTTGGAGATTTCTTCGGCGAAGGAGATGTAACCGAACTTGAACATGCGTTAGTAGGTTGCTTACATGATTTTGAACATATAGAAGAGGCACTTCAAAATTATGATTTCTATCACTACTTTGGGGATATAGATAAGTATGAAATTATAAGATTGATGTCCTAAGTATGATAAAAAGGTCTATTCTCAACTTATTTTAAAGTAGGGAATAGACCTTTTATGATGAGTGACTCGAGTCTAATTTATTCACTTAAAAATGCCTCCAATTGTTTAAATTCGTTAGTATATTGAATAAAATCGTTCTCGTTTTTATTGATGAGCGCTTCGTCAATTAAGAGTTTAAGTTTAGCTTTTCTTGCATTTCTGAGTGCTTCTTCAATGACGAGTTCAACGCCTAAATCGTTCACTGTCATTACAAAATCTTCTAATGTAGTGTACTTGACCTCAGTATTGTGATTCATAAAGACCACGACCTTTCAATTATCTAATATACATGTATTATACTGATTTTAAATTTTGAAATCAATGAATATTCTGACATTTTAAAAGAAATATGTGTAAAAAGAAAATAAAAGTGGAACTTGAATTTATTTTAAGCTTGGATAAAATATTATTAGGTTATAGTTTTTTAGTTTTAATAACCATCTAAGTAATCGAATAAAGTGAGGTTTTTTAATGACACATTTACCCGAAACGATTTATGTTATACGAAAAGGTGATATGGTAATACGACCTAAATATGATGAATATCAGCAAACAAATGGTACTGAAATTATCAGATTTGATCAAACTCGCAAAGAAAGTCCATTTAAAGTACAGAGAATTATCGAAAGATCATGTAAATTTTATGGTAATAATTATATTAGTAAAAAAGCAGAAACGAATCGTATTACTGGAATCTCTAGTAAACCACCTATTTTACTTACGCCTCTTTTTCCTACTTACTTTTTTCCAACTCACTCAGACCGTCAAGAAGAAAATATATGGATTAATATGCATTATATTGAAAATGTTAAAGAACTTAAAAATCGTAAGAGTAAAATAATTTTTGCGAATGGTGATTCGTTAACGCTCAATGTATCATTTCATAGCTTGTGGCATCAATATACGAATGCAATCATCTATTATTACATGGTAGATAAGCAATCACGAATGAAATCTAACAACCCTGAACAACCCATTGACTATAATCAGTCTTCTCTAAATATTTTCGAGGCGCTCTCACGCTACTCCCTTTTTGAAGAAAATTAGCTTTTTTCCCAAACTATTGATTTTAAAAATTGATGACAGTGTTTCAATTTAAAATATGCGGGACGTTAATATTAAATAAGTGTAAATGTTCCGTATATTTTTTTAATATAACTCTTGAAAAATTCAACAAGATTGATATAATAATACTTGTGCTTGATAGAGACAGATTAATTATTATTTATCCGCAGTAGCTCAGTGGTAGAGCTATCGGCTGTTAACCGATCGGTCGTAGGTTCGAATCCTACCTGCGGAGCCATATGGAAACGTACTCAAGTTGGCTGAAGAGGCGCCCCTGCTAAGGGTGTAGGTCGCGAGAGCGGCGCGAGGGTTCGAATCCCTCCGTTTCCGTTATTTGTTTATACCTCGTTAAATCCCGTAAAACAAAACGTTGATTTGACGGGGTTTTGTTATATCTTGTTATCTATCGTTAAACCTCGTAAGTTAAACTAAACGTTCCTCTATATTGTTAAATTGATAAAAACGCCACCCGCAATATTAAATTACGTTTCCGTTCATTAATAAAAATCAGTTTAATTCTGATTAACTAAATTACGCTAGAACCTTGATATATCAGCGTTCTTTTTTATTTTGTTGAAAATCTGTAAAAGTCTGTTTTAATTATTTTGATTAATGCGTAGTCAATATTGATTAAATTAAAGACAAGTTGTCTGGTTCGTTGAGCACTTAAAAATATATTATATTATCCGGCATTGCAACTTCTTCACTTTTTAATACTTTTAATAAATGACTATAAACACGCCAAGTAATTTCAATATTTGCATGACCTAGTCTTTTCTGTAATGACGCTTATAATGGTTTAAATCCATTATAAGCGATATTTTTTGCTCTCGGCAGAGCATATGTATTAATGACTTATTGAAAATAAGTCTTGTCTGTTAGACTTTAATTATAAAATACACGCAAAACCTTTATGTAGAGGAATGATTTTAATATGTCTTATTCGATTATCAGAGTAGAAAAATTAAAAACTGGAACAAACACAATAGGTATTCAAAAATCATGTTCAAAGAGAAAATATTAATTATGAAAATGAAGATATAGACCATTCAAAAAAACATCTAAATTATGATTTGATAAATGACGGAAAACAAAATTTTAATGATTTGATTGATGAAAAAATTGAGCGGAACTATACAGGCAAAAGAAAAATTAGAAAAGACGCAGTAAAACATATAGACGGAATGATTACATCAGATAATGAATTTTTTAGTAATCAGACACCAGTAAATACAAAATTTTTTTGAACAGGCTAAAGAATTTTTAGAACAAGAATACGGGAAAGATAATTTGTTATACGCAAAGCTTCATATGGACAAACGCCTCACGTGCACTTTGAAATTGTACCAATTACAGAAGATGGACGATTAAGTGCTAAAGATGTTGTAGGTAATAAAAAAGCATTAGCAAGCTTTCAAGATAAATTTAATGAGTATGTAAATGAACGTGGTTATGAATTAGAACAAGGAACTTCAAGAGAATTAACAAATAGACAACACGATCAAGTTAATAGTTATAAACAAAAAACAGAATATCATAAGAAAGAATATGAACGTAGGTATAAAATTCAGCCCATATAAAACAAAATAACGAAGAATTGATACAATAACATACCTAAAATCACTAGAAACGCTTAGAAAGCCTTTAAACGTTCTATATAAGGTTGAAACAGAAAAAGTAGGCGGTTTGTTTGATAAAGAATTACAAGAGACTGCTAATGTTGTTATAAACAAAGATGAATTTAATCAGTTTCAAGAGTAATAAAAATAGCACAAAGAATTATGGAGGATTACGAATGTATAAAATCTGTTAGCGCCTTAGAAGATAAAGAGAAGGAAATACGAGAGAAAGATGATTTATTAAATAAAGCAGTTGGGCGTATTGAAAATACATACGATAATTTCAATCGACTTTACGAAATGGCAAAGCCATTTAAAGAGAATGTAGAAATAGCTTTAAAGCTTTTAAAAATTTTACTAAAAGAGCTAATGAAGAAACACATTTGCGGAAAGAGTTAATAAGTTAACAGAAGATGAATCATAACTAAATGGGTCAGCAGTACACTTAGATAAACAAATGAACCCAGAATTCTATTCAGAGCTAGAACAAATACAAGAACAAAAGAATCAAAAACGGATAAAGGTATGCATTTATAACATGCACATATAGTTGATTAAAATTCTGAATTTTGTTAATATTACGATAAATAAAAAAGAACATTTATAATAACGTGATTGCGTTATTATTTGATTGGTTTGTTATTTTTAGTAGTATTTTAATTTCTGTAACTTTTAATAACATTTTGATCTATCTTGTAGCTATTATATTAATTGGTAGTAGAATGAGAGCATTTGATAATTTAATGCATGAAGCTTGTCATCGATCTTTATTTACAAATAAGTTTTGGAATAAATGGATAACTTGTTTATTTGTTGCATTTCCAGTATTTACTAGTTATACAGCATATCGAAATGCTCATCATTGTACTGGATTTTTTAAAACTACATTGCCTGGCTTTTATAGTGTAGTTAAAGATATTTTTACACCGAACTATGAAAGGAAAGAGAGTTAGAATATGTTGCAACCTTTGATACATGGACTATTATTAGCTTTAGGTTTAATTTTACCTTTAGGGGCTCAAAATGTGTTTGTATTTAATCAAGGAGCTAACCAAAAAAAATTAGTAAAGCATTACCTGTAATTATAACAGCTGGACTGTGTGATACTTTTTTAATTGTAATAGCTATTTTAGGAGTATCTTTAATACTAATATCTATGCCAACTTTACAACTTTTTATTTACATCATCGGGTTTTTGTTTTTGATGTATATGGCATGGTCTTTATGGACGGAAAAGCCTTCAAATATCGAAGAAATAGAACCTATGTCAGCTAAAAAGCAGATTTTATTTGCTTTATCTGTTTCTTTATTAAATCCTCATGCAATAATGGATACTGTTGGTGTTATCGGAACGAGTGCTTCAGTTTATGATGGTTATGACAAAGTTGTTTTTTCATTGGCTACAATTTCTGTATCTTGGATTTGGTTTGTCTTTTTAGCTATTTTAGGAAGAATTACAGGAAAAATTGATAAAAGTGGTAAGTATATCGTTATTTTAAATAAAGTTTCTAGCGTTATTGTTATTATTGTAGGATTAATTATATTAAAAAATATTGTTGGAATTTTAAGTTAGAGCGAAGGCAAACTGATGGATGTACATAACACGTAAAGCACTGTTCAAAATAGGGCAGTGCTTTACGTGTTATAATGTATCTGTTTTATTTTTAGAACTATGATATTCAACTTTTGCGTGTTTTTCTTCATTTGCTCTGTCGAACTCCTCAAATTCTACAAACAAATGTGTATGTTTATTATTATCACCACGTAAAAGTATTAACGATAATACTGAAGGTTTCTCCACACTGCGATATTTTCATCAAGATTTAAATCTTGATGAAAATATTATGAGCAAAAGGAAATCTGTTTTAATAAATAAACTAGAAAAAAATGGGGAGAGTAAGTTTTTTAAAAACTAGCTAGTACTGTCGAAAAAACTGAGAAAGTCATAAACTATATAACTATAAATCTCTTTTGGAAATAGATGGTCGTTTAGACCTAAAAAGTAATTTTGATAATCCTAAACTAATATTGAATACTAAAGTTAATAATAAAAGTTTAAATCAATATTTAATATTTTAGTAAATTAAGAATGAAGAAAATAAGAGAAACGTACCAAAGATGTAGTTCGATAAGTTGAGCAATTGGCGTGTGCATAACAATACAAAAAGAATATTTTTGGCAACGGACAATATAAAAAACGGAATTGCTAATCAATTCCGTTTTTTATATTTCTATTTGTGATTGTTTTTATTGCTATCGTTAGAATTTTTGAAAATAAGGTTTCGTATCATTTTGACAATATAACCGGAAACTAAAATTCTAATAACTCTCTTAATAATATTCTGCATGTTAACTCCCCTTATATTTTGTTTGATATTTTATACCCAGTTTTTGTAGGAGCTAAAAGTAAAATTTGTTATTTTGGAAAATATGAAGAAATATTTTTAGATGTTATTTTTTATCAAAAGTTATGTAGCCGTATTCATCTGCTTTTTTAGTAAAAATAACAATGATAGCATGAATGATTGCGACAACACTTGGAATGCCAGTCCAGAAAAAGACGAGATGTAGAATACCTTGTCCAACTTGGTCGGCATAAAATTTATGCACGCCCAGACCACCTAAAATCAATGCAACTATAATATAAATTGTTTTGTTAACTTTCATTATGTCTACCTCCGTATGGTTATTTTAGTTTTTAGTCTTATCTTTATTTTTACAGATAATTATTTAGTTTATCAAAGTAAAAGTATTAAAGAAGATGTTATGATATAAAGTGAAGGTTTCAATTTATAGTGATTGTTTAATTTTAAGATGTCAACATTATGTCGTATTTATTTTTTATTTAGAAATTGAGTATAAACTTTAGCTATCAATATCTAAAAGGGGAGTCAAATGTGATTAGAAAAGCGAAAACGAGTGATAATCGACAGATTGCAGAGTTATGTTACCTTATTTGGAGAGATATGGAATTAGATATTACCAAGGAAATAACTAAAGATCGTATTATTGAAGCGATAGAATTAAGTATTGTGAATGTGAGATATCGGTCGTTTTATGAGCATATTTGGGTATATGAGCAAGACGGGGTTGTTGCTGGATGTGTAATTGCGTATCCTGGGAAAGAGGAAATGGATTTTGAACAACAATGGCTTAAGTTACCACTTGAAGAAGATATCCTTCAGTTAGGTACACCATTACCTGAAAAAGAATCATACGATGATGAAATATATATAGAAGCAGTAGTAACGACTCCAAAATATCGAGGACAAGGTATTGCAACACAACTTTTAAAGTATGTAATTTCCACTCATGCACATGAAAAATGGGGATTGAATTGTGATTATGATAATAATAAAGCACGCCACCTATATCACAAATTAGGGTTTAAAGAGGATGCGACAATTCGTTTATATGGCCATCAATATTTTCATATGACATTGAATAATAAGTAACATCACATCATAATGAAAGGTGTGTGATGTATATAAATGAATAAACATTAATTTTGTTTACAGATTGAATTTTTATAAATGGTTTCAGTGGGGCATAAGTTATAAGCGCGTTGTCTAAACATACTCCGAACCCCAACTTGCCTTGTCTGTAGAATTTCTGTTTGAAATTTTCTATGTTGGGGCCCTGAACCCAAACTAGTCTTGTCTATTGAATTTTTGTTTGAAATTCTGGGTTTAGACAATTGTTGAAATAACTTGATAGAAGTATGTTTTTAAATTTAATTGTTGTCTGTCTTTGCAATAAAAAAGCCTGGGGCATTATTATTGTCCCAGACTCATTCGTGTGAAAGTTTAGATTGCACCTAAAAGTGCACTAATATAGATTCCTAATGCATACAATAAACCAAAGAATGTATTCGTTTTACCTGTCGCAGCCATCGCAGGCATCATTGTTTCAGGTGTATCATTTTTATTAAAACGTCTCACTGCTTTAATAGGCATTGGGAATGATAATAAAACTAACAAGTAAAATAGTGATCCCGCAGGTTTAAAAAAGGCTGTAATGATGACAATGATGTATGCGATGGCATACATTATTGCCATAAAAATAACTGAAGCACGTTTACCTAAAAGTATAGGCAAAGTTTTTCTACCGCTAGCCTTGTCTTTAACACGGTCACGAATATTGTTACCCATATTGATTAAACCAATTGTGATGACTATTGGAATACTTAACCATACGGCATATCCTTGAACATTACCGGTTTGTATGAAAAATGAAAGTAGTATGATAATCATACCCATAAATAATCCTGAAAATAGTTCACCAAAAGGTGTCCATGAAATTGGAATAGGGCCACCGGTATATAGATAGCCAATTGCCATACAAACTATGCCTACTGGAATAATCCAGAATGAGCTTTGTATTGCTAAAAAGATACCTAAAAGTGCTGCAATGATGTAAAAAGCAATTGCTAAATTCATTACTTGTTTAGGACTCATACCATTACGTACAATAGCGCCACCAATACCCACAGAGGTATGATCATCAAGACCTTTTTTAAAGTCATAGTATTCATTAAACATGTTTGTTGCAGCTTGAATTAACAAACATGCAAGCAACATAGCTAAGAAAAGACTGAATTTCAGATGGTCTTCGCTACCGAGTAAATATATTTTAGCTGCTGCAGTACCAACGAGTACAGGGACAACAGCGGCTGTTAAAGTATGAGGTCTCATCAATTGCCAGTACTTCTTAACAGTGGAATATTGTTGATATTGATCTGACATGATATGCACAACCTCTTATTTATATAGATTTATCATCAACATTTTAAATGAAACACCAGTAAAGGTCAATCAACGTGAAAAATTGCATGTTTAGTTTAAGCATTAATAACTACATAAAAGATTAAAAATGATACAATATAATAATGAGTAAAATTCGGAGGAGAAAGAAGTGAAAAAAATGGATGTGAATGTAGACGAACAGGCAATCGTCGATAAGTTATATGAAAGTACAAAAGATTGGGTTTCAGTTGAAGTTGAATTAAATAAAACTATGAAACCTAGTGTGTTGTTTCATTTAACTGAAAAAGATGCTGGGGACCGTTTTTACATGCGCTTAAATGATAATTATTCTTCGTATTTTGGATATCATGCTATTCATAGGTTTAAAAACGACTTTGAGAATAAGCAATCCATTTTTAAGGACTGGGAAAAATTAAAAAATAATATTGAACTTATTCATCCACATAATAAATATCATCATCTTAGATTGTGTGGCGGTTTTCAATTTTCGAGTCACAAATCAGATGATGAATGGAGAGAATATGGTTTAAACCATTTTGTTTTACCTAAAGTATTAATTTCTAATGAAGGTACGCGTACTTATCTAACTTATACAACAAAGCGACAAGATTTTGATTTACAAGCATTTAAAACTTTAGTGGCACATTTTGAACAAACAACCATGGATAACCCTGAGGAAGCACTTGGAGATGTGACGCGTATGGAAGATATTTATAAGGATGATTGGCGTGATCTCGTAAAAGAAGCGATTGATACGATTGACGACAATAAAAAAATCGTTCTCGCACGTCGTCGTTTAGTCAAATTTGATAAAAAAATCAATATTCCATATGTTTTAAACCGGGCTCTTGAAAATGAAAAAAATAGTTATATATTTTTATTAGAAGCTAATCAGTCAATATTCTTTTCTCAAACGCCTGAGCAATTAATCAAAGTTGAAGATGGTGTTTTATCTACAAAAGCTGTAGCAGGTACCATTAAACGTACACATAATGAGCAAATAGATAATAAGAATATAGAGGCATTTCTTAAAGATAAGAAAAATTTAGGAGAACATCGTTTTGTTGTTGAGAGCATCTTAAATGATATTGAGCCTTTTGTACAGGATGTAGAGTACAATGAAACGCCTAATATTTTAAAAAATGATCATATGTATCATTTATATACGGAAATCAAAGCTAATTTAAATGACAAATCATACATTGGTTTAATCGATCGTTTACATCCTACACCTGCGTTAGGTGGCTACCCTAAAGAAGAAGCGCTTGATTTTATTGAGAATAAAGAGTTTGGTACTCGAGGTTTATATGGCGCGCCGGTAGGCTATATTGATGTTTATGATGATTGTGAATTCATTGTTGCTATACGTTCTATGCTAATTAAAGAGCAACAAGCGACTTTATACGCTGGATGCGGCATTGTTAAAAATTCGGATCCTGATAGTGAAGTTGCTGAAACTGCAGTTAAATTCTCACCAATGATGAACGCCTTAGGAGTAGATAATAATGATGAATCATAGTGAAGCTTTAACTGAACAAGTATTTTCATTTGCTTCAGAGCTTTATGCTTATGGTGTAAGAGAAGTAGTAATTAGTCCAGGTTCACGTTCAACACCATTAGCACTTGCTTTCGAAGCACATCCAAATATTAAAACATGGATTCACCCTGATGAGCGAAGTGCTGCATTTTTTGCTTTAGGTCTTATTAAAGGTAGCGAAAAACCTGTAGCAATTCTTTGTACATCTGGAACAGCCGCTGCGAACTACACACCCGCTATAGCTGAAAGTCAAATTAGTCGTTTGCCTCTCGTTGTTTTAACGAGCGACAGACCGCATGAACTGCGCAGTGTGGGTGCACCTCAAGCAATCAATCAGGTAAATATGTTTAGTAATTATGTGAACTTTCAATTTGATTTGCCGATTGCTGATGGAAGTGAACATACAATTGATACAATTAATTATCAAATGCAAATTGCAAGTCAATATTTATATGGACCACACCGAGGACCGATTCATTTTAATTTACCATTTAGAGAACCACTAACACCAGATTTAGATCGTGTCGATTTATTAACATCTGTAACTAAAACGTTACCTCATTATCAGAAATCGATTTCGGTAGATGATATAAAAGACATATTACAAGAAAAAAATGGTCTCATCATTGTCGGAGATATGCAACACCAAGCTGTTGATCAAATATTAACGTATTCAACTATATATGATCTGCCAATCTTAGCAGATCCCCTTAGTCAGCTTCGTAAAGAGAAACATCCTAATGTTATAACCACTTATGATTTATTGTATCGAGCAGGATTAAATTTAGAAGTAGACTATGTCATACGTGTAGGTAAGCCAGTTATTTCTAAAAAATTAAATCAATGGTTGAAGAAAACCGATGCGTATCAAATTATTGTGCAGAATAATGATCAAATTGATGTATTTCCGACACCACCTCATATATCTTATGAGATTTCAGCAAATGATTTTTTCCGTTCATTAATGGAAGAACCACTTGTTGAACGAAAAAAATGGTTACAGCAATGGCAATCACTTGAACAACAAGCACGCATTGAAATAAGTGATTACTTAAAGCATGCGACAGATGAAGCGGCATATGTAGGGAGTTTAATTCAAAAACTTACAAAAGAAGATACATTATTTGTTGGAAATAGTATGCCAATTAGAGATGTCGATAATTTACTGTTTGATAGTGAGGCATCTGTATACGCTAATCGGGGTGCCAATGGAATAGACGGAGTAGTTTCAACTGCGCTAGGTATGGCGGCACATAAGAATGTGATATTGCTTATTGGTGATTTATCTTTTTATCATGACATGAACGGTTTATTAATGGCCAAATTAAATGAACTTCATATTAACATTGTATTAGTTAATAACAACGGAGGAGGTATCTTTTCATATTTACCTCAAAAACGATCGGCTACAAAATATTTTGAGCGATTATTTGGAACACCAACAGGCTTAAACTTTGAATATACTGCACTGTTATATGATTTTACATTTAAGCGCTTTGATAATTTGACTGACTTTAAATATGCTGAATTATCTAAAATGGGTTCTCACATGTATGAAGTTATAACCAATAGAGACGAAAATTTGCATCAACACCAAAATTTATATCAGAAATTGAGTGAGATTGTTAATGTTACATTATAATTTTTATGAATCTAAGAACCAAAGTAAGCAATTATTGGTGATGTTGCATGGTTTTATAAGTGATGCTACTACTTATCATTCACATATAGAACGCCTCGTAGAACATACAAACGTGCTCACAATTGACTTGCCTGGCCATGGCTTAGATACTTCATCTATGGACGAAGTGTGGGATTTCCCGTTTATTACACGTCAACTTGATGAAGTTTTAATACAATATCAAACATATGATGTGTTTCTTCTAGGTTACTCTATGGGTGGCCGGGTAGCACTTTATTATGCTATACATGGTAATGAAACGCTATCAGGGTTGCTCTTAGAGAGTACTTCAGCAGGTATTCAAAATGAGACGGATAAAGTAGAACGTGCCCAAGTAGATGCTGCACGTGCAAAAGTACTTGAAATTGCTGGTTTAGATATTTTTGTGAATGATTGGGAAAAGTTACCACTTTTTCGTTCGCAGTATAATCTAGCACCTGAGATACGCCAAAGTATTCGCAATAATCGCTTGAATCAAGATGCTAATAAATTGGCCAAAGCACTTCGTGATTATGGTACTGGTCATATGCCTAATTTATGGCCACATCTATCATTGATACGCATTCCTACTTTAATTTTAGTAGGGGAAAAAGATAAAAAGTTTGTTCAGATAGGACAACAATTAGAGAATCACTTACAAGATAGTCATAAAGTTCAAATTTCTAATGTCGGACATACAATTCATGTGGAAGATAGTACGGAATTTGATACAATAATATTAGGTTTTTTAAAGGAGGAGCAAAATGACTAGACAGTGGGAAATACTTAGAGAATATGATGAAATTAAATATGAATTTTTCGAAGGGATTGCCAAAGTAACGATTAATCGTCCAGAAGTAAGAAATGCATTTACTCCTAAAACAGTTGCTGAAATGATTGATGCATTTTCACGTGCGCGTGATGATCAAAATGTATCAGTAATTGTATTAACTGGTGAAGGGGACAAAGCGTTTTGTTCAGGTGGAGATCAAAAAAAACGTGGACACGGTGGTTATGTAGGTGAAGATGATATTCCTCGTTTAAATGTATTAGATTTACAACGTTTAATTCGTGTGATTCCTAAACCAGTAATAGCAATGGTTAGAGGCTATGCAATTGGTGGAGGAAATGTACTTAATGTTGTTTGTGATTTAACAATCGCTGCAGACAATGCTATTTTTGGACAAACTGGACCAAAAGTAGGCTCATTTGATGCTGGGTACGGTTCTGGCTACCTAGCTCGTATAGTTGGCCATAAAAAAGCAAGAGAAATCTGGTACTTATGCCGTCAATATAATGCACAGGAAGCTTTGGATATGGGCTTAGTGAATACTGTAGTTCCATTAGAACAAGTTGAAGACGAAACAGTTAAATGGTGTAAAGACATCATGCAACACTCACCAACTGCTTTACGTTTCTTAAAAGCAGCAATGAATGCTGATACTGATGGTTTAGCTGGTTTACAACAAATGGCTGGAGATGCGACTTTACTTTACTATACTACTGATGAAGCGAAAGAAGGACGTGACGCGTTTAAAGAAAAACGTAATCCTGATTTTGACCAATTCCCTAAATTCCCATAAGCAATATGTTGAATAATAGACTGGTTTTGAAATGCATATTATAATTACAATTCTAATCTAGTTACTGAATAGCAATTATTTAAAATCGCCTAAGACACGAATTATGTCTTAGGCGATTTTATTATTTCATTGGAATTAATAAGTATCAGTAACTATTAGCAAAATTGGGAGATATAAGTAATCACCAATGTAAAAAATGAAAATGTACTATTTAAAGTGGATGCTCACGATTTGCGAGTGTAAATCTCAGATAAGCGCACACACTTGATACATTTAAACCTATTGTTGTGTGGGCTTGGTACACTCATAAATTTCAATTCAGGAATAAACGTTTGCCAGACGATTTATTTAGTTGGAGTGGTCATTTGCTCTGGATAATGTTGCTGTAAATAATTTTCTAATCGATGCATTCCTTTTTTTAATGTTTCCATATCATAAGCATATGAAATTCGAATATACCCTTTGCCAATATCGGTGAAGGAAGAACCAGGAACCATAGCTAAGTGTGCTTTCTCCAACACATCAACACAAAATTCAAAATCGTTTTCCGTAAATCTTTTAATACTAGGGAAGATGTAAAATGCGCCTTCAGGTTGAGCAGTTAATTCGAAGCCTAATGATTCTAATTTTTCTTTCAGGTAATTACGACGTTCGATATAATCACGATTCATGTATAGAGGGGCATTTATCCCTTCATTTAAAGCGGTAGTACAAGCAATTTGAGCTGGTACATTTGCACAAATACAATTGTAAGCGTGCATAAAGGTTAATTTTTCAATTAAATATTCAGGACCAAGTAAAAAGCCGATTCGAATACCTGTTGCAGAATGGGACTTACTCAAACCACCTATAAGTAATAATTGATCTCGAATTTCTGGAAATTCAGCAAAAGATGTATGTTGTTCTTTAAACGTATTTTCAGCATAAATCTCATCACTGATTATAAAAATGTGTTTGTTTACAAGTGTGTCTACTATATTTTTGACTTCAGAGCGTTCGAGTATTACACCTGTTGGGTTGGTAGGGTAATTTAGAAGTATAGCTTTAGTTTTATGCGTTAGATGCGACTCAATCAGTTCAGGTGTTACTTTAAAATCTGATTGTGTGGTATCTATATATACTGGATTTCCACCTAGAGTTTCAACTAATGGGATATAACCAGCGTATATCGGTCCTGGAATAAGTATATCATCGCCAGGCTCAATAATGCTTCTTAACGATGTATCTAATGCTTCACTCGCACCATTAGTAACGATGATTTCTTCCTCACTATAAAGGAAATTATATTTTCGTTTAAAATATTGGCTAATAGCTTCGCGTGTTTCAAATAAACCTTTGTTATGAGAATAACTTGTTTTATCGTTTTTGATTGCTTTGATATAAGCATTTTTGACCACATCTGGCATAGGAAAATCGGGTTGTCCAATTGTTAAATTAACACAATCGTCAATCGCTTTAATTCTATTAGAAAATTGACGAATACTAGGGGCTCTTAAAAATTTTGAACTTGAATTTAATGATAATTTCATTTGCTAAAACCTCTCTATATAAAAATACCAAAATGTAGTATTTAAATTGTTTAAATAGTCTCATAATTCTTTCAAATTATTACTATCATAACATATTTTAATCTCTACATTTTGGTGATTTACTGAATTGTTTTATGAAATTTTAATTTTTAAATTGAGAGGGCCTTTTTAAATTAATGAACGGATTCGTCCATTTGCAAACCCATTTTGAAGATAATATTAATACAATCACACTCGCACTGATAAATAAATAAAGATAGGTAAAGATAGAAATCTGATCCTTAAATGGATATAAATCAAACCCGCGAATGACTCCTATAACGATACCGTGTAATAAATAAACAAACATTGTGCGCTGTCCTATATATGTATAAATACGCTTAGTTTGTGGCATTAGATTTAGAAATGCACACATAGTTAAAAGTATAATGATATAGAGTAATAAGCGTTTTAGAGGACTATAAACATCCTCCCCGTTACTTTCTAAAGAAGTATAAGGTGTACTTCCTAATAACCAATCTCCATTAATAGGATGGATTGTGTATCCTATAAAGAAGGTAATCAGAATGATTATTGAAATGGGGATCCATTTTTTATTTCTAAGTTTTTCCGTATGTGATTGTGTAACCAAATGTCCTATAAAGAAGATAGGGAAGAACACAATGGTTCTTGATATACTCATATAACTATCGATATTGCCAGAGAAACCAGCTAATACAGAAACAAGTATGGATATGAATAATACAATATACGGATTATACCTTCTCACTATAACTAAAACAACGTGAAAGAAAAAAAGGGTGAGTAAAAACCACAATGCAAAAACCGGATTAAATGGGTCTAATTGAATTGCATCTTCTTTACCAGTGAAATAGTAATAAAGTGAGAAAAACGCAAAAAATATTACATAAGGAAGAAGTAATTTTTTTGCAATTTTTTCTAAATAGTTAGGTTTATCTAAATTCTTAGCAAAATAGCCTGAGATAAACAGAAAGGTAGGCATATGAAAGCTATATATTAATAAATATAAAGCTTGTAAAAATTTATCTTCAGATGTATAAGGCTGTAATAAATGTCCTAATACGACTAGAAATATCAATATTGCTCGAGCATTATCGAAAAAATAATCCCTATCTTTGATGGCTGTCATAAACGCTCTCCTTTTTTACAATATAGACATACTCTAATGTAGTATAAAAATAGGTAATGATGCAACGAATTTGTGCAATGTGTATATTTGTATTGTATAATTTATAAATAAGGCATATAATATTATTAACTTAATATAGTGGAGTAGAACAACATGTATAAACAACTTGAAAAACTTATCACACTGACAAATAATGATTTGAATTTAGTTAATAGACGCTTTGGTCAACGAACTGACATTACTTCTGAACAATTAGAGTTACTACGTATTTTATATAATTATGATCGTTTATCTCAATACGATTTAACTATGAAGATTAGTAGGGAACAATCAATTGTATCAAGATGGATTAAAAAGTTAGTCCAAAAAGGTTATATCATGAGTCAACAATCTCATGAAGATTTACGATGTAAAGAACTGATATTAACTGAAGAAGCAAGGGCTTTAATTCAGCAAATCAACACGGCGAGATGCGAGTTAATTGAAGCGAGATGTCAATGTCTATCTTCAGACGAAATTGCAAGTTTAAATCAATTATTAAACAAACTTAATAGTAGACACATTTTCATCTGATATATATCGGTTTTTAATTATGATGTTAAGTGTAAAATACATTCAATTATATATAAACATATAAAGCTAAGCAACTGAATTGTAATATTAAATTACATATAAGTGTGCTTAGCTTTTTTATATTTGAAAAAGTTTAATATTTAGCATATGTCATATTCGAAGCAGTGACAGGATAAATAATCATCAAAAAAGTAGGCAGCTCTACTTTCATGAACTATGAGAGCTGCCTTACTTCATATTTATTTGTATATTGGAATTTCGAAGTACTTACCGACTTCACCAATTTTATCATAAAATTGTTTTAATACTTGTGCGTTGACATTTGCCCAATTAATATCAGTTGCATATTGATGCGTACCAGGGTTTGCAGGATTCCAACGCATTTTATATAGCGTATTTTGTCCTGCTTTCACGTATGAATTTCCAATGAATTTAGCGCCACCAATAATTGCTTTAGAGACAGAAGTCCATCCAGCATTTTTAGCGTATTTGATACCATCTACAAGTGCATTATTGTCAAATGCACCAATTCCAAAGACATTATGGTATTTGTGACCTGTTTTAGTTGTGAATTTACCTTTTGAAACATCTCCACCTTTAGCAAGTTGTGAAGTTCCATTACCTGTTTCTACTAAAGCATGTGAGATAAGATAAATTTCATTTAGACCATACTTACGTGCAGCTTGGCTAAATGCAGCGCCTTGGTTTTCAAGTACACCTTTGCCTTTTAATAATTTATTGAGAGCTTGTGCTGACAAGTATTGTGGTTGATCTAAACGTAAGAATTGATATTTTAAGGATGAATCATTAGCTAAACGCTTTGTATCCATAGCATTTTTAATTTGACTATAATTAGCATTTGACCATTTCAAAGGCTCATTTTGTACTTGTGGTTTATATTTAAGACGAGATTGGATATTTATCGCGTTATTTAAAGTCATTCCAGTATATGCATATTTAATTTTTTCCTTAACTAAGTCAGTTGATTTTATCCAAACATATTTACCGTCTAAAAGTTGACCATAGTACCATTTAACGCCATTAATATTTTTTTGCTTAATGACTGTGAAAGTTTGTTCATAATATGGTTTTAAAGAATATCGGTTTGCTTTTGTTGGATCCATATAGAAATAACTTTTACTATTATTGATAACAAAAGTATAGTTATATGGTGTTGATTGAGCGTCAGTACTGTTTTGGATTAAATCCTTAGCAGCAATCCATCCTGTTCTGTTATTGACTGTACCGTATAGATATAAATCTTTACCAACGTAAACAGCTTTGGAAGCATTAAATGCTTGATTAGCTAGCGTATTAGGTGCTAGTAATTGTTGGTTTTTAGTACCCCAAGCAATAGAATATAGACCATTATTTGTAGGTTTTACTGAATATTTACCTATAGACTGAGTTTGTTTTCCGATATTTTGAGTTGTCACATCATTAATGTTTACCCATCCTAATGGAGTATTACTTGTTCCATCTTGAAGTAGTACATACGTGTTATTACCTTGAGTACGTTGTTTATTGATAAGGAATGTACGGTTAGCGTATTTCGTACCACTTTTGGCTGTTTTATCATATACAGATGCTCTTATTCCAGAATTATTAGCTTTCACTTGAGCAATTTGATTTACAGTTTGTGTAGATGGTTTTACTTGTTTAGGTGCTGGTGTTGATTGAGTAGACAAAGCTTGAACTTTTGATGGTGCAGTTAAATAGTATTTACTAATCCAACCAGATTTACCGTTCACTGTACCATAAAGATATGTTGCTTTATCAATTTGTTGTTGTTTAGTTGCTTTAAAAGTTTGATCGCCTTTACCTGAAACTGTTCCAGCCACTTGATTATATGTGCCCCAAGGTACTGTGTGTAATTTAACACCAGGTTTGACGTTGTATGTTTGATTGATTTTTACAGGTGATTTAGCTGTGTTGTAAATGACCTCATCTTGTTTTACCCAACCATAATTTGTACCAGTATTATAATCACCAACAAGATAGAATTTTTTATCACCAAGTGTGGCAGCTTTCGTCACTGACAATGTACGTTGGATTTGATTTGTTGTCTTTCCTTTAGTGTCATAAACTGTAGTATATAAGCCACTATTTTTTGCATTGATTTGAGCAACACCACTATTGTTAGTCACTGTTAATTGGTTGTTTGTTGAAGGTTTAGTTGGATTGCTAGGTTTAGATGCTGTAGTTAAGTAATATTTACTAATCCAACCAGATTTACCATTCACTGTACCATAAAGATACGTTGCTTTATCAATTTGTTGCTGTTTAGTTGCTTTAAATGTTTGATTTCCAGTACCAGATACTTTGCTAGCAACTTGTTTTGGTGTACCCCAAGGAACTGTGTAAAGTGTTGACCCTGCTTTAACATTATATGTTTGATTCACTTTTACTGGTGCCTTAGCAGTGTTATAAACAACATCACCTTGTTTAACCCAACCGTATTTTTTACCGCTATTGTAGTCTTCAACTAAATAGAATTTGTTATTTCCTAATGTTGCAGTTTTAGTAACGGATAGAGTTTTTTGTACTTGATCAGTCTTATGACCTTTACTGTCATAAACAGTTGTATATAAGCCATTATTTGTTGGTTTAATTTGAGCAACACCACGATTAGCAGACACAGTTAACTTATTATTAGTTCCTCCTGATGGTTTAGAAGGTTGTGACGGTTTTGTAGATGTTGTGCCCCAAGGTGCTACTTGCTTCGTTTTAATTAAATATTTTTCATAAATTAAGTCATATAATTCTGCATAGCTATAATTGTGACTTCTTAAATATTGGTGAGGGTCAGCGTGATCAGTACCTCCTAAGAAGTTAGAGATAGCAGCATGTGTCCAAACTGTTCCTCTTCCATCGTTTTCAGCGCTATCAGGTTTTAAATTATAATATTGCAATTGCGTTGCAGCATAATCAGCGTAGTTGTTCATTGAACGTGCAAATGAATCATAATCATGTGTATGGACGATTTCAACATTGATAAAACGTTGATTTCCATATGGACCTGCACCCCAAGATAAGTAATCTGTCGGAGCTGTTTCTATAATTCTATTGCCATCAACAAATGCGTGTACGAATGCATTTGTGTAATTACGTTTCATGAAAGCAATCTCGCCATCGATTGTTGAGTTATCATTTGCAGTATCATGAACAACGATACCTTCAGGACGTCCCACACCGTTTCTATAGCCATATTTAGGGAAATATGACGTATAATCTTCTTCAATTCTTGGTGCTTTCATATTCTTTTTACGAATATAGTTATTTATTGAAGAATTAACCTTTGGTGTATATTTCGGTAATGATGATGTTTTTTGACTAGATACAGAATAAACTGTTCTCGGTTGAGCAGTTGCACTAAATGGGGTGAATTGCTTTGTATCTATAGTCGCTTGATTAGATGCCGTTTCTTTTTTTACAGTATTAGTTGTTACACGTTGAGCTGGTTCTTTATATTTATATGAAGTAGTTTGTTTAGATGTAGCATTCACATTGTTTAATGAGATAGGCTCTAAATGGTCTGTTGAGCTATCATCGTCTTCATCATCGTAATCGAAATTATAACCAGATGCGTTTGTATTTGATACTTTAGGTGTAGCAGTTTCATTTTGTTCAGAAGTTACTTGCTGACTTTTTTGTTGGCTTTCATTATCATTAGAAGCAGTTTGAGTTTCAATTGCTTGATTTTCGGAAGGTTGACTTGCAGTCATCTTCTTGTCTTGTTGTTCATTATTTGCGTTAGCTCCTAAATCTTTCTCATTTTCTTTTGCTACAGATTGTGTCTCCTGTAATTGATTTGTATCAGTGGATGTTTTATCTTCTTGTGTCAAATCATTTGTTTCTTCTTGTTGATTTTTTGTAACAGAATTCGTTTGATTTTGATTCGCATCATCTGTTGATAAAGATTGTTGCTTTTGATTTGATGAAATTTCATTATAAGTACTCATTTCATCTAATGATGCATCATATGTAGTACTTTGTGTGTCTTGTTTAGGTTGAACTTGGGTAGGGTCTTGATATGTTTGTGTACCAGATACATTTGTAGTTGATTGTGTAACTTCGCTTTTAGCTTTTTCTGCTTGTTTGAGGGCAGTTTGATCATCTAATACATTTTTATGATTAGACTGATTCTGTGGTTGTTCAGCAGCATTTGCTTGATGTGCAGTAAAAGCTGTGCCAAATAACGTTAAAGCAACCATAGACGGTAATTTGTAATTGAATTTTTTCGCCATTTATTTCTTACTCCTCGCATTAATATGATTTGTTTCAATTATAATCTTTAAGGCTTAACACTGTATGGCTTTTAACATATTTGTAATGTAATTTTAACCTGTGCCTCAAATAGAAATATTGTTTTTTTATGCTGGGAACATTGTCAAATCACTATTTACGTTTATTATAAGCTTGTAAGCTACATAAAGATTATTACAATTTTTAAAATTGCTAAGTTTGTATATAGAATGTAAATCAATTTATAAAAACTTATTCATACTAATATGATTTATATTTTCTTCTAAGAATACTTTACCAAAAGGTGAGTAACCTAGTTTTAAGTAAAAGTCTCGAGCTTGTAATTGAGCATTCATAGTGAGTTCATTGTATTGGTGTTTTTTTGCAATTGTTTCAATAGCATGTATTAAATTTTTACCGTACCCAAGACCACGATACCACTTGATGATTGCTACACGTTCAATTTTACAAATATGAGTATTTAAAGGTCTAATTCTAGCAGTTGCCATAGGAACACCATTTATATATCCCACTATATGGAATGAGTAATCTTCATATTGATCAAATTCATTTTCGAGTGGTACGCCTTGTTCTTCGACGAAAACACACTTTCTTATTTCAAAGCAATCATCTAGCATCGTTTGGTTTTTTGCTATTTGAAACACAGTATCACCTCCATTTTCACTGGTTTTTCCTTAAAAAATTATTTTAACCATATTGAAAATGAAAATTTATAAAAAATGGAATAAAGCAGGTTCATTATAAATTCATAATTAGTTCATCACCAAAAAAAGAATGAGTCAGGTACATGTCGTGAATATCATTTGTGGGGATAAGAACTGAAGTTTCTATTGGTAAAGTAAGTTGAGTCTTATTATAATCTTTATACATAAGGAACTTCGTTAATTTATTTTAGTGATATTTATTAAATTTTACGAAAGGGCCTTATTTTTTAAAGTATTTCAATGTGAAATTACATATAAACATAAAGTATTTTGGCGAGACTCTTGAGGGAACAGGTCAAGCTGAAGACTACAGGCTGAAGCTGTCCCCTAAGAAAGCGAGAAAACAATACGAAGTATTATAAATAAAGAAGCCAGTAAATGAATTTATAAAAAACTCATTTACTGGCTATTTTGCTAGGAATTATATCCTAACCTCACTCTGATAATTAGAAAAATATATAATTTATAAACCAAAGAATTAAGAAACGATACGTTTATTACTAATTGATAGTATTATAAAGCCTCTTTTCTGACGATAGCGCAGTATTGCCAAAAAATACGTAATTGGGCAATATTCCAATTGTTCATGCCCATAGTAAAACCTGAAGGCTTAAATATATTTACATCAGTCACTTCCAAAGCGGCTGCAATAAGATATTGAAGGGGCACACTGATACTTTTCATTGTATCAGAAAGTCCATTTTCATCATAAACCCAGGTAAAAGGTAAATCAGACTCAAACACATCAACCTTATTAAATATTTCAGGTAATGCAAGAATGTAACATGCGCCATCTACAACGGGATTATCTAAACTATCCTTGTAGTAGATCAAAAGCGCTTCATAATTTTCTCTGTGTTCATGGTTTACATAGAAAAATTCATTCCTAAATAATGCCATATCTTTACTATGAATGATTTGTTGTTCAAGTACGTTGAACATACCATTAATATTAGCAATTTTTTCATATGTTTTACGACTCATATTTGCGCTCCTTTTAAGTATATTTACTACATAAGTTTATATAGCTTTTATTGTGCGTAAGGATAATTGTCATTATTTATCATACCATTTTCACCATTGGTTTGATTGTTGTCTTGTTGATTTGGGTACTGTTCGTTTCCGTTTAAGCTATTTTGGTCTGTTTGTTCGTTAGTTTGATCTTCTTCATCATTATTTTGTGATGAAGAATCAGACTCTTTCTGACTATCAGTCGATTCCTTTTGGTTCTTACGCAATAAGTCTTCATCTAATTCTGTTAAGGGTACGAGTGAACCATATCGTTTAATGACTCTTTGATCTAAGAAATCGTTTTTGTTTGTTATTTTAGATAAATCTAAATCATTACGTAAAAGATTTGAATATTCCATAATACTTTTTACGCTTGGGTGGTAATAGTATATATCATTTAAGTAGTCATCCTTACCTTTAAGTTGTGATGTTTTAATTTCAGTACTACCACCAAGATACATTTTGGCTAGAGACTTAATTTCTTTTTGAGTTAAATTATGTTTAGCATTTTTCCCTACAATACTAATAACATTGTCAAGTTTATCTATAGATTTTAAATTTTGAGCTTTTTGGAACAATATTTTAATAAGTTCCATTTGTCTTTGACCACGTTTAAGGTCTGAATCATGGTGTCTAGTTCGAGCTACAGCTAATGCTTGGTCGCCGTTTAGCTTTTGGTATCCTTTTTTTATTTTAATTCTACCAGTATCATCACTGTTAGGTTCATTTAAGTTATATGGTACGTCATAATATATACCACCTAATTCATCAACTGCTTCAACAAAGGCTTTCATATTAATACGCACATAATAATCTACCGGTACATTCATTGTTGCTTCAACTGAGTCCATAGCAGCAAGAGGTCCACCATATGCATGCGCATGTGTTATTTTATCGTAATAGCCAACTTTAGGTATATAACTGATAGTATCTCTAGGTATGCTAAGCATTCTTATTTGATGCTTTTTCTGATTAAAAGTAGATAATATCATAGCATCTGACCTAGAATGTTCTACACTTTGCCCGTTTTTTTCTCTACCTTCATTATCGTCTATACCTAAGAATAAAATTGATATAGGTTGTTTTTCAGGATCAACTTTTGAATCTCTTAAAGTAGACTTTCGTTGAGAATCTTTAGTGTTTTGAGATGACTCAAATGCCGATTCTGAACTTTGATATAATTGAGTAGCAAAAATAATTGGAACAACGAGGAGACCAAAAGATAATAATATTAAAAAATATTTTATAAATTTGTTCATTGTTAGTACTCCTAGTTAAATTTTAAATATTTCACAAATGATTGATACATAAAAAGTTATGATTTATTAAGTACACTATAGCCTTAAATTGTATTACTTTATTAATCAAATTACAACTCTCATCAACATTTTATTGTTACAAAATATTATTGACGAATGATTATAAAATTGAGTTAAACAACTTATTGTTTAACTCAATTTTCATATAGTACCAAAGTACTATAGATTTATTTTTAAATAAGTGTATTATCTAATTAAAGTGATTTCTTTATAGCTTTAAGTTATAATAAACTTTAGCTTAATAGCTACAAATATTGTTATAACAAGGTGCAGACGGATTAGTTGTTCAAAAATAATATCTGTAAGTAATATTTCTGATTAAGAATCTTAAATTTGATAATCAAAAAAGTATTTACTAATTAATTTAGTAGTTAGATATATTATAACGTTCTTGAACAAGTATTTGTATTCGTTGACATTATGAATATCATAATATTAGTTGCATTGTAATTCTTAAAAGTAACTGGATGTGTCACAGATAACCAAAGTATTATTAAATTACAGTTAAAGTATTTAAAATCTTTTAATCGTTTAAGTGTAGTCGTGTGATTAAATAAAAAAGTCATTATCATTTTAGCTAGGAAAATATATAAGCATTTATTTCAGATATCTCATCAGATAATTATTTATTCAAGTATTGTGGGTATTAATTCTTAAAAATGATAACGAATAATATAATATATTGATATATGATGTGAATAGTCAACAAAATTTTAAGACATTAAAGTGTGAGGCAAACAATAAAGATGAAATTAAATAAATTTAAAATCGTATTTTTTATTATCGTATTATTAACTTTAGTCGTGTCAATAGGTATATTAGGTGTTGAATGGACAAGACACCTAGAATTAAAAAAACAAACGTTAAGTCAAGAAAGTGGAAATACGAATTATATAGAAAAGAGAGATAAGACTGTTGAGAAACCTAAAAAAATAAAGACTAAATATGATAAAAAAGATCCTACTTCCAAATCGATAAACAAATATTTAGAAAAAACTCAATTTAATGGAACTGTAGCTGTATTTGATAATGGAAAAGTTAAAATGAATAAAGGATATGGTTATCAAGATATAGAGAAAGGCAAAAAGAACACTGCAAATACAATGTATTTAATAGGATCAGCGCAAAAATTTACAACAGGTTTAATGCTGAAGCAACTTGAAGTCGAAAATAAAGTGAATTTGCAAGATTCAGTCACTAAATATATTCATTGGTTTAAAACAAATAAAGAAATTACAATTAAAGATTTAATGTTACATAAAAGTGGACTATATAAATATGAAGCTTCAACTAATATCAAAAATTTAGAACAGGCTGTTAGAGCAATTCAAGCTCGAGGTATTGATGATACAGTTTATCATAAGCATCAATATAATGATGCTAATTATTTAGTTTTAGCTAAAGTTATTGAAAATGTTACTGGAAAACCATATGTTAAAAATTATTATGAACGATTAGGTAATAAATATAATCTCAAACATACTGCTTTTTATGACGAGAAACCTCTTCAAAGTGAGATGGCAAAAGGCTATAAGTTTAAAAATAATACTTTTTCATTCCTTAAACCTAATATATTAGATCAATATTATGGAGCTGGTAATTTATATATGACGCCACATGATATGGGCAAATTAATTTATACGTTACAACAAAATAAAATCTTTAATGCACGTCAAACTCGACCTATTTTACATGAATTTGGAACTCAAGAATATCCAGAAGAATATAGATATGGTTTTTACATAACTCCGTATTTAAATAGAGTCAACGGGGTATTCTTTGGTCAAATTTTTACTGTTTACTTTAATGATCGGTATATTGTCATTTTAGGGACGAATGTAAGTAATACACCTGGATTAGTGAGTAATGAAGACAAAATGAGACACATTTTCTATAATATTCTTGACCAGAAAAAGCCTTATAATACAGCAGGTGTTAAAGTTGAGTAATTGTAATTTTGTTAATAATGGATTAGACTCGTTATTCCATATTTACAAGGTTAGTCTTCAATAAATTATATATAACGAATGCCCGGAACTTCAATCTGAAGTGTAACCGGGCATTTGTTATATGATTAATAAAATAACATTCAAATTGCAATTTAATTATTTACAATAAGAAAGGGCGTTTAAGAATAAATCCTCATACTGTCTTTCAACAGGACTTAAAACAACTGTACAATTGGGATGCTCCATATTAAAGTCTACCACTGTGGCTCCCCTTGTAAAGTTGCCATTTAATTCTATTTGAGTATACGCCTCCTTGACATTAAAGGCTTCTGGATCCAACAAATATAATATAGTGAATACATCGTATAATTTAAATCCTATTTCAAAATCTTCACTCTTATAGTGCTGAAATAAATTATATAACATGTTTGAAGTTGCATTTGTATCTTTGAAGTCTTTTACAAAATGGTGAGTAAACAATGCTTCACGAGCCAAATCAAGACCAATCATAGTCAAAGGTAATCCAGAGTTAAATACAATTTGAGCAGCTTCTGGATCACAATATATATTAAATTCAGCTAAAGGCGTTACATTACCTCTACCGGTACTACCACCCATTAAAACAATTTCCTTAATAAATGGTTGAACTTCGGGATAACTAGTTAAAAGAATAGCGATATTTGTTAGTGGACCTATGGCAATCAAGGTTAAAGGTTCTTGAGTATTTACTAATAGATTTCTCATTGCTTCAACTGCATGAATTGATGTTAAATCATCTTGATTTATTTGTGGAAACTCGTAACCATCCATACCAGACTCACCATGAATTGATGTAGCTTCAAAGATGTCATTAATCAATGGTTGGGATGCCCCTCTATGTACAGGAACAGAACTATTAAAAAACCTTTTTAGCTTTAATGCATTTGCTGTCGTTTTCTCAATACCTACATTACCATTCACAGTTGATATCATTTTAACGTCAAATTGAGGGTGTGAAAGTGCGATACTAATTGCTGTAGCATCATCTATACCAGGATCAGTATCAATTATAATGGGAATAGACATATCATCATCTCCGTATTTCATAATAATTAAAGCATAACATGGTATGGGATTGTTACGATAACGAAATAAAAAGAGCCTGAGACTTTTAAGTCTCAGGCTCTTTACATATAAGGTGGAAATGAATCAATAAAGAACAAATATATTCAAATTCATTCTTTATTGAAATCAACCCTGGAAAACTCATCTTTATAAGTGAGAAGAGTGTCCACCTTGCATTACCCAGTATGTTCCGATAACAGTTACTAAAGTAATGATAATTGCAAAGATAACTTTGAACGATTGTAAACGTCCATCTTTACCTTCAGTTAAATGCATGAACATTAATAATTGAAGGGCAGCTTGAATGAAAGCAAAACCAAAGATGATAGTTACCTTAGCATGGAATGTCATATTAGTGTATAGAGTTACAAAAACTGCTAAAAGCGTTAGTACGATAGAAGCAATAAAACCTACTGTATGTTTTACGATTGTATTCATCCGCTATACACCATCCCTATCATATATACGGCAGTAAAGATGAAGACCCAAACAACATCTAAGAAGTGCCAGTATAAACTTACTATAAATAATTTAGGAGCATTGTATGAATCCAAACCACGAGTGCCGATTTGAATTAACAAACAAATAACCCAAACAATACCTAATGATACGTGTGCACCGTGCGTACCTAGTAGTATAAAGAAACTAGACCAGAAGGAGCCAATAGTTGGGTTAACACCTTCAGAAGCATAGTGTGCGAATTCGTAAATTTCGAAACCTACGAATACAAGACCTAGGATAACTGTGATAATCATCCAAAACATCATTAAGTTTTGTTTTTCTTGTCGCATGTAATAAATTGCAATACCACAAGTATAAGAACTAATTAATAATGCAAAAGTCATTATTAAAATCAAATGTAATTCGAATAAGTCGGTAGTTAATTTACCGCCATATCCGCCACCATGTTGTAACGTTAATAACGTTGCAAATAGGGTACCGAATAACGCAAATTCAGCTGTAAGGAAAATCCAAAAGCCAAGTTTATTTAATTCGCCTTCGTGTGTACGAGAATCAATAGTATTTGCATCATGACTCATGACTTACAGCCTCCCTTTCTTTAATTCGAGCTTCTCTTAAACGAGCTTCAGTTTCTGCAACTTCTGAAGCAGGGATGTGGTAACCATGATCAATTTGGAAACTTCTCCAAATCATAGTAATGAAGATACCTGCTAAACAGATAAGTGCTGGAACAATAGATTCGAAGATTAAGAAGAAACCACCAATAGTCATAAATATACCCATCCAGAATCCTACTGGAGTATTGTTTGGCATATGAATATCTTTGTAGTTATGGTTGTCTAAATAATGACGACCATGTTCTTTCATATCAACGAATGTATCGTAGTCATTCCAATCAGGAGTGATAGCAAAGTTGTATTTAGGTGGAATAGCTGATGCTGTAGACCATTCTAAAGTACGACCAAGTCCATCCCAGTTATCTCCAGTAGCTTCACGTGGAGCTTTGATATGACTATAAACGATACTTGCAACTAGGAATAAGAATCCAATTGCCATCAATACTGCACCGATAGTTGAGATGAAGTTTAGTAACCACCAACCATCAGAAGGCATGTAAGTGTATAGACGACGTGGCATACCATCTAAACCTAGAATGAATTGTGGTAAGAAACAAACGTTAAATCCGATCATGAAGAACCAGAAGCACCATTTGTTTAATGTTTCATTTAACTTGTAGCCCATCATTTTTGGATACCAGAAGATTAAACCAGCTAAGCAGGCAAATACTACACCAGTAACCAATGTATAGTGGAAGTGAGCTACTAAGAAATAAGTGTTGTGATATTGATAGTCAGCTGATGCCATTGCAAGCATTACACCAGTAACCCCTCCTAATAAGAAGTTAGGGATGAATGCTAATGAGAATAGCATAGGTGACTCAAATGTAATTCTACCTTTGTATAATGTGAGCAACCAGTTAAATAGTTTAACTCCGGTTGGAACACCGATTAACATTGTTGAGATAGAGAAGAATGAGTTAATTAACGCACCATTACCCATAGTGAAGAAATGGTGAACCCAAACTAAGAAACTTAAGAATGCGATACCTGCAGTTGCCCAAATCATACTTTGATGACCGAATAAACGTTTACGGGCAAAAGTAGGGATGATTTCTGAGTACATACCGAATGCTGGCAAAATAACGATATAAACTTCAGGGTGCCCCCATACCCAGAAGAAGTTTGCCCAAAGCATTGGCATACCGCCATTTGCTACAGTGAAGAACTGAGTTCCAAAAATTCTATCAGCAGTCATTAAAGCAAGTGCTACAGTGAACACTGGGAATGCTAATATAACGATTAATGTTGTAATGAATGTTGTTACACTGAACATTGGCATTTGCATAAACTTCATTGTTGGAGTTTTACATCTTAGAATCGTAACAAAGAAGTTGATACCAGTCATTAACGATCCGATACCAGATATTTGAATTGCAATTAAATAATAGTTAACACCTGGACCTGGACTGAATTCACCAGCAAGTGGTGCGTAGTTAGTCCAACCAGCAGCTGGTGATCCACCTACAATAAATGATAGGTTGAATAAAATCATACCAGCGAAGAATAGCCAGAAACTAACGTTATTCATTACAGGGAAGGCAACATCGCGTGCACCAAGTTGTAATGGAATAACAACATTCCATAAACCAAAGATAAATGGCATAGCCATAAATATAATCATAATTACGCCGTGCGTAGTAAATACTTCATTATAGTGGTTTGCTTCCAAGAATTTGTTATCTGGAATTGTTAATTGAGTACGTAACATTAACGCATCGATACCACCACGAACGAACATTAATACGGCAGAAATTAAATACATGATACCGATTTTTTTATGGTCTACGGATGTGAACCATTCTTTATATAGATATTTCCATAATTTGAAATAAGATATAACTGCTATAAGGCCGATGACTAAGAATGGCGCAGCAATTTGTGCTGAGATAATCATCCAATTTCCTTTAACTAGTAGTTGATCCCATGGAAAATTCATTAATGTCCACCTCCATGATCATCGTGTTCTTTTTTGTGAAGTTTAGACGCATTTTCGTCTTTTGCTCCCTTAGAAATTTTTTCCATTTCTTTAGAGTTATGATCCTCTTCTTTTTTGAACTCATTATCGTATTTTTCATTGTTGCCGAGAATCATAGGTTTCATACCGTGACGTTCATAGTTAGGGTTTGTTATATGAACCTTACGAGCAGGTTTGATTGGTTTATCTTTTACATCTTTGTATAAATCCTCTTCAGCTGTGAAGTTAGGATCTTTTTGTTCAAAGTTGTAACGTTTGTAAGCGTAGAAGATATACTCTGGATCAGCCGCAGGGTCAACAAACGCCATATGAGTTCCACTAAATGTTAATTCTTTGTTAGATGTGCTTGGTAAGAGTTGCTTGTCAAAAGTATCTTGACTTAAAGTTTTCTTACCTTTAGCCTCTTTTACCCACTTATCAAAATCATTTTGACTTACAGAGTGAACTTTAAATGTTTGACGAGAGAATCCCTCACCATTGAAGTTTGAGTTACGACCTCTGAAAGTACCTAATTGATCAGCTGTTAAAGTCCAATTCATAGTCATACCAGTCATGGCATATTTCTGACCACCTAATTGTGGAATCCAGAAACTTGTCATTGTATCCATAGATTGAAGCTTGAATACAACTGGTCGATCTTTAGGAATTGTTAATGTGTTAACAGTTTCAATATGTTGATCAGGGTAGGCAAAGAACCATTTATAGCCAGCACTTACTGCGTAAACGACAAGTGGATCTTTGTCTTTTTCTGGTGGTTTTTCATAATCGTATAAAGTTTTAACTGTAGGAATAGCTAAAGCAATTACGATTAAAATAGGTACCACAAACCAAATTGTTTCAATTAGAGAATTGTGGTGCATCTTACCAGATTCGCTATTCTTTTTGTAGCTATATTTAAAAATAAAAATAGCGAACATGGAAAGCACTACAGCAACAATAACAAGCATGAAAATTATTGAATAGATAATCAAGAACTTCTGACTGCTTGCTACTGGCCCTTTTGCATTAAAAACTTCTATATTTGAACAACCACTAAGTAAAATTAGTGTGCCAAATAATAGAAGCAAAGACTTAAATTTTGACACTTTTTTTGACCTCCTAATACTACAAATGTAGGGCTTACCAATAATTTTAGTTTATTACACAATATTTACAAGAGTATGTTCAAAAAAAATTACTTATTTATATAATTGAGGTCTGTTAGTCCTAGATATGACGGGGTTTGTAAGATTTGTTAAAATTATGTGTACATTTTGTGAAAATAGACAAATTTAGCAAAATTACATGTAATACAACACATTATTGATAAATCTTATCAATTAGATACAAAAAAAGAATATTACTTATAGAAAAATATGATCTTATATAGAAAGAATTAAGTTGAATAATATGTCTATAAGATGTGTCTGATTTTAGGTAGGTTAATAGTAGGATATATTGTTTTAGTTTATTGATTGAATGTTCTTTTAAGTGATGCATAGTCATATAAAATAATTTTTAATCACAAAAAAAAACGCTTATACAATTAATTTTTGTATAAGCGTTCTCGTAATTTATAGCTCATTAAAATATATAATAGGTAGAAATTAAACAAAGATTATGTGTGATTAAGAGGAGAGGTTCATTTTACTTCAATATTTCTTATAGAAGTTTTTTCAGCACCATCAGAATCGGTAACTTGATATTTTACTTTATACTTACCTGCTTTGGATGTATCAACTTGACCATCAATTTTGATTTTATGAGTAAGATCGCCGTCTTCTTTATCGTAAGCACTTATGCCTTTAAGTAAATTATATTCTTGTCCTTTTTCAATAACGATATCGTTAACACCTTTTAATTGAGGTTCAGTATTAGTAGTGGCTTCTGCATTTAAATTGGGTGTCACTAATGTAGCTGAAACTCCAAGTGCTGATAATGACTGTAGTAATTTGTTCATAACTTAACCTCCGTCTATTGAATCATCTATAATTTAAGTTTAATATACCCTATTTTTATTTTGTCGACATCATACTATGGTCTTAATATAACTCAATCAACATAAAAATTAAATCCTTTTTTATGAAACTTTGATAAAGATTATGTAAATTGTGAATTGTTTGAAAACATTTACTGAAACTGAATTCAAAGTTAAGTGTTCAATTAATAAGTATTGTGAATTAGACGAAAATTCGTTGTTATATTTAAATGATTAATAAAAAAAATATAATAAAATCAACTCATAAACTTATGTTCAACTCATTCATGTGTTGAAAGTAAGACAGAAAAAGTCCATGACTACATATTCATGTCACGGGCTTTTTCACTGATATTATTTTGTTAAGCCACGTCTTAATTTCTCTGCAAGAAGTGTATTATTAAGTACCATTGTAATAGTTAAAGGACCAACACCACCTGGTACTGGAGTAATTGCACTAGCTATTTCTTTTACTTCATCATATGCTACATCTCCTTTTAATTTTCCATTTTCATCAGGTGTATTACCAACATCTATAATTACTGCGCCTTTTTTGACATTTTCTTTAGTAACTAAACCAGGTTGTCCTACTGCGCTAACAATCACATCTGCTTGTTTTAAGTGTGCATTCATATTTTTTGTACGTGAATGTAAAATCGTAACAGTTGCGTTAGCTTGCAACAATAACTTTGAAACAGGTTGGCCAACAATATGACTACGACCAATAACAACTGCATTTTTTCCTTCTAAATTAATATCTGCGTGTTTTAAAATTTCCATAATACCCAGGGGTGTACATGGTACAAAGGTTTGCTCATCAATATACAATTTTCCAATATTAATTGGATGGAAACCATCTACATCTTTTTCCGGATTGATAGCTTCAAGTACTTTTTGTTCGCTTACCTGTTTAGGTAATGGTACTTGAACTAAAATACCACTAACAGTATCGTCATTGTTTAATCGATTAAGTTCGCTTAAAACTACTTCTTCTGATGTGGATTCGTCTAAGTGAATAATTTCTGATATCATTCCAATTTTTTCTGCTGCTTTTTTCTTTGATTTTACATAACTTTGGCTTGCACCATCATTACCAACTAATATGACTGATAATTTTGGAGTAAAACCATATTCTTTTAAGTCATTGACTTGATTTTTAAGTCTTTGTCTATATTCTTTTGCTATTTGTTTACCATCTAAAATTTTAGCAACCACCTTAAACCACTCCTAATTATTAATTAATATCTTAACTTTAACATTAATCAAAAAGCAAATGATAGTCAAAAGACGTAAATTAATATTTAAATTGATGTTAAAGTTCGATTTTTGATTGAAAAATACCAAATGGATTGTTATGCTATATGTGTAATATACAACTATTCCTAATAACAATCCAAAAGTTTCGAAAGGGTGTACAAAGTGAAAGTAGCAGTCATTATGGGCAGTTCCTCAGATTGGAAAATTATGAAAGAAAGTTGTTCGATGCTTGAAGAATTTGAAATACCGTACGAAAAGAAAGTCGTTTCAGCTCATCGTACGCCTCAAATGATGTTCAATTTCGCTAGTCAAGCACGCCAAAATGGTTTTGATATTATCATTGCCGGTGCAGGGGGAGCAGCACACTTACCTGGAATGGTAGCTTCCATGACAACATTACCTGTGATTGGTGTGCCAATTGAATCTAAAAGTCTAAAAGGATTAGATTCATTACTATCTATCGTCCAAATGCCTGGTGGTATCCCAGTTGCAACCACAGCAATTGGAAAATCAGGTGCTAAAAATGCTGGGATATTAGCGGCAAGAATGTTAGGAATAACAAATGAATCAGTTCAAAATAATTTGGAAAATTATGAAAAATCTTTAGTCGCAAAAGTGGAGGAAATGCAAAATGAACTTCAGTAAACTTAAATTTGGCGCGACAATAGGAATCATTGGCGGAGGGCAGTTAGGAAAAATGATGGCTCAGTCTGCACAAAAAATGGGTTATAAGGTGATTGTCCTAGATCCTAATGAAGACTGTCCTTGTCGTTATGTCGCACATCAGTTTATTCATGCAAATTATGATGATGAGCAAGCTTTAAATCAGTTAGGTGAAAATTCTGATGTTGTTACTTATGAGTTTGAAAATATTTCGTCTGAACAATTAAAAAAACTCACTCAGTTATATCATATTCCCCAAGGGTACCAAGCTATTGAACTATTACAAGATAGGCTAACCGAGAAGCAAACATTACTAGAAGCAAATACTCAAATTGTTCCTTTTGTACAAATTCAAACAAATCAAGACTTATTAAAAGCCATAGAAAAATTAGGCTTTCCGTTCATAGTGAAAACACGTTTTGGTGGATATGATGGTAAAGGACAAATTTTGGTAAGAAATGATTCGGAATTAGACGAAGCATACCAGCTAGTTGAGAAGCAAGAATGTGTTGCTGAACAATATCTTGATATTCAAAAGGAAGTATCTCTTACAGTAACAATTGGAAATGAACAACAAACAACATACTTTCCTCTTCAAGAAAATGAACATCAAAATCAAATATTATTTAAAACAGTCGTTCCAGCAAGATCTGATAAAGAAAATGAAGCACGTAAGGAAGTTGAGAAAATCACTCGCGCAATTCATTTTGTGGGAACCTTTACAGTAGAATTCTTTATTGATAAAGAAAATAACTTATATGTAAATGAAATTGCACCAAGACCACATAATTCTGGACACTATTCTATAGAAGCTTGTGATTATTCACAGTTTGATACACATATTTTAGCCATAACTGGTCAAAAACTTCCGCAAGCTATTGAATTATTAAAGCCAACAGTAATGATGAATTTATTAGGTCGCGATTTGGATTTACTTGAAAATGAATTTAGCAGACATCCAGATTGGCATATTCACATTTACGGTAAGAAAGAAAGAAAACCTGATAGAAAAATGGGACACATGACTTTACTGACGGATGATGTCAATCAAACAGAACAATATATGTTAATGAAATTTGAAGGGAGAGACAAGTAAGTGTCATTGTTATATGAAGGTAAAGCTAAAAGAGTATTCACGACAAATATTGATGGACAATTACGAGTTGAATATAAAGATGAGGTAACAGCAGGAAACGGTGCAAAAAAAGATACTATGATTGGCAAGGGTAAGTTAAATAATCAAATTACTTCTATTATATTTGATTATTTAACTCATAATCATATTGACAATCACTTTATTAAACAACTTTCACAAACAGAACAACTCGTCCAACAAGTTGATATTATACCTTTAGAAGTTGTTGTTAGAAACATTGCCACTGGTTCGATCACAAAACGTCTTGGTTTTAAAAAGGGGCATACATTTGAAGAACCTCTAGTAGAATTCTTCTACAAAAAAGATGAACTTAATGATCCGCTTATTACTGATGACCATGTAAAATTACTCGGCATAGCGAACGATGAAGAAATAAAACAACTTAAACAAATGGCAAAAGATATTAATCAAGTACTGATTCAATTGATGAATGAAATGAGTTTGAGACTTGTAGATTTTAAGGTTGAATTTGGTAAAACCAATGGTGGAAAAATTTTACTTGCAGATGAAATCTCTCCTGACACTTGTAGAATATGGGATAAAAATACGGATACTAACTTTGATAAAGATGTATATAGAAACAACACTGGCTCGTTGATTGAAACTTATCAAACATTTTTAAATAAATTGGAGGATCTTAAATAATGAAAACGATTGAACTACATATCACTTTACAACCACAAGTTTTAGATACACAAGGACAAGCTTTAAACCGAGCAGTTCACGATCTCGGTTATGAACAAGTGAATGACATTCGAGTAGGTAAAGTTTTATATATGACAGTTAATGAACCAACTGACGAGGCTGTTGATAATATTATTACGACACTAAGTGAAAAGTTATTTGCTAATACAGTCATTGAAGAATATAGCTATAAAGTTATCGATGAAAAGGAGAAAGCATAATATGAAATTTGCAGTTCTTGTGTTCCCTGGTTCAAACTGCGATAGAGACATGTATAACGCAGCTATTAAATCAGGTGTTGATGCAGCGTATGTCGATTATCGTGAAACGACTTTAGATGGTTTTGATGGTGTTTTAATACCTGGTGGTTTTTCATTTGGCGATTATTTGAGATCGGGAGCTATGGCAAGTGTTGCTCCGATTATTAAAGAAGTTAAGCGATTTGCGAAAGAAGGTAAGCCTGTTTTAGGAGTATGTAATGGGTTTCAAATTTTAACTGAGATTGGATTGTTACCAGGCGCATTACTTCATAATGATTCACATTTATTTATAAGTAGAAACGAAACTTTAAAAATTACTAATAATCAAACACCTTTTACGCATTTATATGTGAAAAATGAGAATGTTGTTTATCCTGTAGCACACGGTGAAGGTCATTATTATTGTACTGATGAAATATATCGTGAACTCAACGATAACAATCAAATTATCCTTAAATATACGAATAACCCTAATGGCTCTTATGAGGATATTGCAGGAATAGTTAATAAAGAGGGAAACGTTTGTGGGATGATGCCACACCCTGAACGCGCACTTGAAACATTATTAGGAACAAATAGTGGTGTGAAATTGTTTGAATCAATGGTGAAAAGTTGGAGGGAACAAAATGTCTAAATTTATCGAACCAAGTAATGAAGAGATTAAACTTGAAAAACTTTATCAAGATATGGGATTAAGTGATAAAGAATATGACAAAGTGGTTGAAATTCTTGGTAGAGAACCCAACTTCACAGAAGTAGGAATTTTCTCAGTGATGTGGAGCGAACATTGCTCATATAAACATTCTAAACCATTTTTAAAACAATTTCCTACGACAGGAGAGCACGTATTAATGGGACCAGGAGAAGGTGCAGGTGTTGTAGATATAGGCGATAATCAAGCCGTAGTATTTAAAGTTGAGTCTCACAATCATCCATCTGCAATTGAACCATATCAAGGTGCGGCAACTGGAGTCGGAGGTATTATTAGAGATATTGTTTCAATTGGTGCCCGTCCAATTAATTTACTAAATAGTCTTCGTTTTGGTGAGTTAACTGTAAAACAAAATCAACGATTACTTAAAGGTGTTGTAAGTGGTATTGGTGGATATGGCAACTGTATTGGTATTCCTACTACGGCTGGTGAGATTGAATTTGATGAACGCTATGATGGCAATCCATTAGTCAATGCTATGTGTGTAGGAATCATTGATCATGATATGGTCCAAAAAGGAACAGCTAAGGGTGTTGGTAATTCCGTTATATATGTAGGTTTAAAAACTGGGCGTGACGGTATTCATGGTGCAACATTTGCATCTGAAGAACTTACTGAGGAAAGTGAAAGTAAAAGACCTTCAGTACAAATTGGAGATCCATTTGTAGGCAAAAAGCTAATGGAAGCAACATTAGAAGCAATTACTTTTGATGAACTAGTAGGTATACAAGATATGGGAGCAGCTGGTTTAACTTCATCTTCATCTGAAATGGCAGCTAAAGGTGGTAGTGGTTTACATTTAAGACTTGATCAAGTTCCAACAAGAGAACCTGGAATTTCCCCATATGAAATGATGCTTTCAGAAACGCAAGAAAGAATGCTGTTAGTTGTAGAAAAAGGTACAGAACAAAAGTTTTTAGATTTATTCAATAAACACGAACTAGATAGTGCAGTAATCGGTGAAGTAACAGACACTGATAGATTCGTGCTTACATACGATGATGAAGTGTATGCAGACATTCCTGTGCAACCTCTTGCTGATGAGGCACCAGTGTATATTTTAGAAGGAGAAGAAAAGGAATATAATACATCAAAAAACGATTACAGCAATATAGATGTACATGATACATTTATCAAGTTATTACAACACCCAACAATAGCATCTAAACATCATTTATATGAACAATACGATCAACAAGTAGGAGCAAATACAATTATTAAGCCAGGTTTACAAGCTTCAGTTGTGCGCGTAGAAGGAACACAAAAAGCTATTGCTTCAACTATAGATGGTGAAGCACGTTATGTTTTCAACCAACCTTATGAAGGTGGAAAAATGGTTGTTGCTGAAGCCTATCGAAATTTAATTGCAGTAGGGGCGACACCATTGGCTATGACTGATTGTCTAAACTATGGTTCTCCAGAGAAGAAAGAAATCTATCAACAATTAATAGATTCAACAAAAGGTATGTCAGAAGCTTGTAAAGTGCTTCAAACTCCTGTAGTTTCAGGAAATGTTTCATTATATAACGAGACACGTGGAACCTCTATCTTCCCTACACCTGTCGTAGGTATGGTTGGTCTTATTGAAGACGTGAGCTATCTAAAAGAGTTTAAACCTAAAGCAGGAGATAAGATTTATTTAGTTGGTGAAACGCGTGATGACTTTGGTGGTAGTCAATTGGAAAAATTGTTGTATGGATCAGTTAATCATGAGTTTGAATCTATTGATTTAAGTGATGAAGTTTCAAAAGGAAAATTAATCAAACAGGCTATTCGTAATGGCATTGCATCTCATGTACAAACAGTTGGTAAGGGCGGCTTATTAGTTACTTTAGCTAAAATTAGTGCCCATTATGATTTAGGTATGCAAGCTCAATTGGATGTTACCAATGCACAATTATTTAGTGAAACTCAAGGACGATATATTGTTGTTGTTAAAGAAGGGCAAACTTTGGATATAGATCAAGCTCAAGAAATTGGGCATTTAACTCATCAGCAGTTATTTGATATATCTAATTCAGACGTAAAAATAAAAGAAAACGTTTCAGATATCAAACAAAAATGGGAAGGGGCTATAGTTCAATGTCTAACTACTCAGGATTAAATGAAGAATGTGGCGTTTTCGGTATTTGGAATCATCCTGAAGCAGCACAGTTAACATATATGGGTCTACATAGTTTACAACACAGAGGTCAAGAAGGTGCAGGTATTGTAGTTTCAAATCACGAAACGCTAAAAGGTGAACGAGGATTAGGCCTATTAACTGAAGCAATTAAAGACGAACATATGTCAAATATAAAAGGTTATCCACATGCGATAGGACATGTTCGTTACGCAACCTCTGGTAATAAAGGCATTGAAAATATTCAACCATTTTTATATCACTTTTATGATATGAGCGTAGGTATATGTCATAACGGTAATTTAATTAACGCTAAATCATTACGTCAAAATTTAGAAGAACAAGGTGCGATTTTCCATTCTTCTTCGGATACTGAAGTCATTATGCACTTAATTCGTCGTAGTAAGGCGCCGACATTTGAAGAGGCATTGAAAGAGAGTTTACGACTCATTAAGGGTGGATTTACTTTTGCCATCCTAACAAAAGATGCGTTGTATGGTGTAGTAGATCCTAATGCTATTCGACCATTAGTAGTTGGAAAAATGGAGAACGGTGCTTATATTTTAGCAAGTGAAACATGTGCGATTGATGTTTTAGGTGCTGAATTTATACAAGATATTCATGCAGGTGAGTATGTTGTTATTACGGATGAAGGTATAGAAGTTAAGACTTACACACGACAAACAACAACTGCAATTTCAGCTATGGAATATATTTATTTTGCGAGACCTGATTCAACGATTGCAGGAAAAAATGTTCATGCGGTACGAAAGGCATCAGGTAAACGGTTAGCACAGGAAAACCCAGCAAAAGCAGATATGGTAATAGGCGTACCTAATTCATCATTATCTGCAGCAAGTGGTTATGCTGAAGAAATAGGCCTACCATATGAAATGGGACTAGTTAAAAATCAATATGTTGCTCGAACTTTTATACAACCTACTCAGGAATTAAGAGAGCAAGGTGTACGTGTGAAACTGTCGGCTGTTAAGGATATTGTTGATGGTAAAGATATCGTACTTGTAGATGATTCGATTGTTCGAGGTACAACGATTAAACGCATAGTTAAAATGCTTAAGGATTCAGGAGCTAACCGCATTCACGTAAGAATTGCTTCTCCCGAATTTATGTTCCCTAGTTTTTATGGTATTGACGTATCTACAACAGCTGAACTCATCTCAGCAAGTAAGTCTCCTGAGGAAATTAAAAATCATATTGGTGCAGATTCTCTTGCTTATTTAAGCGTTGATGGCTTAATCGAGTCTATAGGACTTGATTATGATGCGCCATATCATGGCTTGTGTGTAGAAAGTTTTACAGGTGATTATCCAGCAGGACTTTACGATTATGAGAAAAATTATAAAAAGCATTTAAGTGAACGTCAAAAATCATATATAGCTAATAATAAACATTATTTTGATAGTGAGGGAAATTTACATGTCTAAAGCATATGAGGAATCTGGTGTAAATATTCAAGCAGGATATGAAGCAGTCGAAAGAATAACAAGTCATGTTGAACGTACATTGCGCAAAGAAGTATTAGGTGGTTTAGGTGGATTTGGTGCAACATTTGATTTGTCTCAATTAAAAATGAAAGCGCCAGTTCTGGTATCAGGTACTGACGGTGTGGGTACAAAGTTAAAATTAGCAATTGACTATGGAAAGCATGACACAATTGGTATTGATGCTGTCGCAATGTGTGTAAATGATATTTTAACAACAGGTGCTGAACCTTTATACTTTTTAGACTATATTGCCACGAATAAAGTAGTGCCAAGTACTATAGAGCAAATCGTTAAAGGTATAAGTGACGGTTGCGAACAAACCAATACGGCACTTATAGGCGGTGAAACTGCTGAAATGGGAGAAATGTATCATGAAGGTGAATATGATATTGCTGGTTTTGCAGTAGGAGCGGTAGAGAAAGAGGACTATATTGATGGTTCAAATGTTGAAGAAGGACAAGCAATTATTGGTTTAGCTTCAAGTGGTATTCATTCAAATGGCTATAGTCTAGTTAGAAAAATGATAAAAGAATCAGGAGTTCAATTACATGATCAATTTAATGGTCAAACCTTTTTAGAAACCTTCCTTGCACCAACAAAATTGTATGTAAAGCCTATTCTTGAATTAAAGAAACATATTGATATCAAAGCGATGAGCCATATTACTGGTGGAGGTTTCTATGAAAATATTCCGCGTGCCCTTCCTAAAGGTTTATCAGCAAAAATAGATACACAATCATTCCCAACGTTGGAAGTCTTTAATTGGCTTCAAAAACAGGGCAACATTTCAACGAATGAAATGTATAACATATTTAATATGGGTATTGGATATACAATTATTGTTGACAAAAAAGATGTTCAAACAACATTAACAACGTTACGTGCAATGGATACAACTGCATATGAAATTGGTGAGATTATAAAAGATGATGATACACCTATTCATTTATTGGAGGTAGAATAGTGACCAATATAGCGATTTTTGCCTCAGGATCAGGTAGTAACTTTGAAAATATTGTAAAACATATCCAAACAGGGCAATTATCTGGTATCAATGTAACGGCACTGTATACAGATAATGAAGGGGTACCCTGTATTGATAGAGCTAAAAATTTAAATATTCCAATTCATATTAACAAGCCAAAAGACTTTTCATCCAAATCTTTATATGAACAGCATCTACTTAAATTATTATCCAGTGAGGAAGTTCAGTGGATTGTATTAGCTGGTTATATGAGACTAGTTGGCCAAGACTTATTACAAGCTTATGAAGGAAGGATATTAAATATACATCCCTCATTATTGCCTAAATTCAAAGGTTTAGATGCCATAGGACAAGCGTTAGAAAGTGGAGATACTGTAACTGGATCAACTGTCCATTATGTAGATAGTGGGATGGATACGGGAGAAATTATTGAACAACAGCAATGTGATATAAAACCGGACGATACTAAAGAACAATTAGAAGATAGAGTAAAACATTTAGAATATGAACTTTATCCAAGAGTTATAGCTAAAATCATTAAATAGAGGAGTATCTTATAGAATGAAAAAAGCAATATTAAGCGTTTCTAATAAAAGTGGAATTGTAGAGTTTGCAAAAGCATTAACTAATTTAGACTATGAACTGTATTCTACGGGTGGTACAAAACGTGTATTAGAAGATGCGAATATCAATATTAAGTCCGTGTCAGAATTAACACAATTTCCAGAGATTATGGATGGTCGTGTTAAAACACTACATCCAGCAGTCCATGGTGGTATTTTAGCTGATCGAGATAAAGAACATCATTTAGAGCAATTACGAGAACAACATATTGATTTAATTGATATGGTAGTAGTCAACCTATATCCTTTCCAACAGACTGTTGCTCAACCTGATGTAACAGAAACTGATGCAGTAGAAAATATTGATATTGGTGGACCTACAATGTTAAGAGCAGCTGCTAAAAACTTTAAACATGTTACAACTATCGTACATCCTTCCGATTACAACGAGGTAATTGAGAGAATTAAAAATCATCAATTGGACGAAGCATATAGAAAATCGCTAATGGTTAAAGTTTTCCAACATACAAATGAATATGATCATGCTATTGTTAACTATTTCAAAGACAATAAAGAAACACTAAGATATGGCGAAAATCCTCAACAATCTGCATATTTTGTTAGAACATCTGATAGCAAACATACGATTGCTGGTGCAAAACAATTACATGGTAAACAATTGAGTTTTAATAATATTAAAGACGCAGATGCAGCGCTCAGTTTAGTAAAAAAATTCAACGAGCCAACTGCTGTAGCAGTAAAACATATGAACCCGTGTGGAGTAGGAATTGGACAGTCGATTGATGAAGCATTTCAACATGCATATGAAGCGGATAATCAATCAATATTTGGCGGAATTATAGCATTGAATAGAACGGTAGATGTTAAATTAGCTGAAGCATTACATTCTATCTTTTTAGAAGTAGTTATCGCACCTCAATTTACTGAGGAAGCTTTAAAAATATTGACACAAAAGAAAAATATTCGTTTATTACAAATAGATATGACAATTGATAACGCTGAACAAGAATTTGTTTCCGTTTCAGGTGGTTACTTAGTACAGGATAAAGATAATAAAGATGTGACTCGAAACGACATGACTGTTGCTACCGACACTCAACCTACAGAAGCACAGTGGGAAGCTATGCTTCTAGGTTGGAAAGTTGTAAGTGCCGTTAAGAGTAATGCAGTGATTTTGAGTAATAACAAACAAACAGTTGGTATAGGTGCAGGACAAATGAATCGTGTAGGTTCCGCTAAAATTGCAATCGAAAGAGCAATAGAAATTAACGATAATGTTGCGCTTGTTTCAGATGGTTTCTTCCCAATGGGAGATACAGTTGAATATGCTGCCGAACATGGTATTAAGGCAATTATTCAACCAGGTGGTTCAATTAAAGATCAAGATTCCATTGATATGGCTAATAAATATGGCATTACAATGGTTATGACAGGTATGCGTCATTTTAAACATTAATTTTTGAAAAGAAAGGGGTAATCTATTGAAAGTTTTAATAGTTGGAGCTGGTGGACGTGAACATGCATTAGCTTCTAAAATCAATCAATCTCCAATTGTAGATAAGGTTTACGCGATTCCAGGAAATGATGCAATGGTCAATATTGCTGAAGTGCACAGTGAAATTGCTGAATCAGATCATCAAGCTATTTTACATTTTGCTCAGCATAACGCAATTGATTGGGTAATCATTGGGCCTGAACAACCTTTAATAGATGGGTTAGCTGATTTATTAAGAAATGCAAATATTAAAGTGTTTGGTCCAGGACAAGATGCCGCTCAAATTGAAGGTTCAAAATTATTTGCCAAGCAATTAATGGACAAATATCGTATTCCTACAGCAGAATATAAAGAAGTAAGTTCACGTAACGAGGCGTTGCAATATGTTGAAACTTGTGATTTACCAATCGTAATAAAGAAAGACGGTTTAGCAGCAGGTAAAGGGGTTATTATTGCTTTTACGAGAGAAGACGCATTAGATGGGGTCAAAAAAATTTATCAAGAAGAAAAAGGGAAAGTCGTTTTCGAAAGTTATTTAGAAGGAGAAGAGTTTTCTTTAATGACTTTTGTAAATGGAGATTATGCGGTTCCTTTCGACTGTATTGCTCAAGATCATAAGCGAGCATTTGATAATGATCAAGGACCAAATACTGGTGGGATGGGCGCATATTGCCCTGTACCCCACATTGATGCATCTGTTCTTGAACAAACCAATAAGGAGATTGCTCAACCTATTGCTAAAGCTATGGCACAAGAAGGTCATGACTTCTTCGGATTACTATATATTGGTGCAATTTTAACAAAAGATGGACCTAAAGTTATTGAATTTAATGCACGTTTTGGTGATCCTGAAGCACAAGTATTATTAACACGTTTAGAAAGTGACTTAATGCAACTCATTATCGATTTGGAAAATTGCCAACCCATTCATTTTAACTGGAAAGATGAAGCTGTTGTAGGAGTAATGCTAGCATCTAAAGGATACCCTGGTTCATATGAAAAAGGGCATGAAATAAGTGGTTTTAATCTAGATTCTCATTATTATGTGAGTGGATTAAAGAAAGAAGGTCAATGTTTTGTGAATTCTGGTGGAAGAGTTATCCTAGCTATAGGGGAAGGTCCAACAGTTGAAAAAGCACAAGCAAATGCATATGAACATGCACGACAAATAAAAAGTGATAATCTTTTTTATCGTAATGATATTGGGAATAAAGCCATCACTAAGTAAAATTGGTTGTTCAATTTGAAATAAAGTCCTTCGTTGATTGGATAAGATCAACGAAGGACATTTTTTATGATTTCTATTTACATTGGAATAAAATGAATATTTACTTTTAATTAAATATTTGGTGTATGATTATTAGTCTAATTGTCCAAAACGGACATCATGAATACCAGTAATTGGAAGGTATGATGATAAGACAAATGACAAAGTAATGATAATTAATATACAAGCAATAAATACGATATCTTTATATGAAAATGGTACCCGATAGTAGTATGTTCTCGGACCATCTTTAAAACCTTTAGACTCCATTGCAACTGAAAGTTGATGTGCACGTCGAATATTTTGACTTAATAAAGGTATGACTAAATGATTAAGACGCTTGATTCCTTTATAGTTAGATGCATCTATCATTTGATAACGCATTTTTAGGGAACGTCTTAATTGAATAAGAGAACTTATTATAAGTGGAACCATTCTAATCGCTGCCATAAAAGCATAAGCAAACTTTGGCTTTACCTTTAAATGTTGCATTAAACTATAAAAAATCATTACAATTTGTGAAGTCAATGCGATTAGTATACCAAACATTGAAACGGTAATTGTTCTCATAGATAGATGAAGACCTCGTACAATACTTTCTGTACTTATTTGCAAAATACCAAATTTTACAAGCATATGTTCTCCATCACCATATAAAATCATAAATAATGATGACATCAAGGCAAAGAGGGTTGTAACTAATATAAATATTGCCGTTATTTTAAATTCTGTACCGTTAAATAAAAGTAAGAACATAAACATTAATATGACGATATAAATCATAAAGTCGAAGTTATGGATAAATATAATGAAAAAGAATAATGCGATACCTAAAAGTAACTTAGTAATAATATTTACATCATCAACGAAGGTGTGGCGTTTTTTCCATCTTTCAAACAATGTGTTCACCTTCCATTTCTTTAAGACACCCATCTTCCACGCGTAATCGTCTTGTTGGATATCGTTTAATAATTTCTGGATCATGTGTCACCATGATAATTGTTTGACCTTGATTAACGCGTTCTTGAAATAACTTAATAAGTTGAAATGTATTATGACTATCTAGACCGAATGTTGGTTCATCTAGTAAAATAATCTCTGCCTTTGAACTTAATGCTGTTGCAACACTTAAACGACGCTTTTGACCTGTTGATATTTCAAAAGGATGATGATCCTTAACTTGATCTAAATGTAATAATTTTAACAGATCCATGGTTTCATCATTCGCATGCTTAGGATCTAAGTGATTATAATGAATATACACTTCATCATAAACAGAATTAGTAATAAATTGTAATTCAGGGTTCTGATATACCAAATACATATGCTTTGCCGCTTGTTTAATTTTAGATAATAATTGATCGCGATAAAACATGTCACCTTCATATTTAATCAGTTGTAACATAGCTTCTAGTAAAGAGGTTTTACCAGCACCATTTTTACCAGTGATTGTTAACCATTCACCTGAATACAGTTTAAGCTCCTTGGATGAAAAAAGTGTCTTTTTACCTCTAATAATTTGCCCGTCGTCAAAATGAAATAAGAGGTTCTTTGTTTGATTAGGTAATGGGATGGGGCGTGGTGCACTGTGCCATGCTCTAGGGTGCCAAACTCCATATTCAGTTAATAACGCTTCATAATGATCTAAGATTTGTTCTGGGGTGTCGTCAGCAACAATTTCACCATCATAATTTAATAACAACACGCGGTCAACATGTTGCCAAATATGTTCAACCTTATGCTCAACAATTAAAACTGTTTGATCTTTCCAAAGATTGATTAATTTCTTCCATAAATCTTCAGTTGCTTTCACGTCGAGCATTGCAGTAGGCTCATCTAAAAAAAGTGTCTTTGATTTTTGTAGTATTGTTTCAACAATAGCTAACTTCTGTTTCATGCCGCCACTTAGATTGTTGACATATGTTTTATGAGTAACATTAAGGTCTACAGATTTTAGTGCGTTTTCGATTTCTTGATCCATCTCACTTCTAGGAATATTTCTATTTTCTAAAACAAATGCAAGTTCTTCATATACTTTTGGCATACAAAATTGATTATCTGGATCTTGAAATATAACGCCACTATCATGATCAATATTCAATTCATCATATTTCATCGGAAGTTCAATTAAATTAGGTACTATTCCACTTAATACATTAAGTAATGTGCTTTTACCTGATCCGGAAGGACCGAGTAAAAGCACTTTTTCTTTATTTTTAATCTCAAGATTTAAGTTATCGAATATTTTCCTATCACCATTCGGATACTTTAAACGTAAATTTTTAACACGTAACAATTAAAAAATCCCCTTATAGGTTATCGTAATCTTGTTGTGATGCTGGTCTAAAGAATTTAGTTACACCGGTTTTATCTAATGCTTTGACAATCCAGTATGAAACTAAACCAGCTAATACAATTCCGCTAATTGAACGGAAAACTATAAATAGTAGTAAGTTCCATCCAGCAACTTCGTTTAAGTAACCATAGAAGTAATCCACTGGGAAAGAGATTAAAGCAGTTGCTAACCCAGCAAGCATTGCTACAGCAGCAGAACGTGATTTGTATTTAAAAATAGCAAATATAATTTCACAAGCCAATCCCTGTAATATCGCATATATGATAGTAGGTATATCAAATTTTCCCATAACAATCGTTTCACCAGCTCCAGCTGCGATTTCTGCTAATAATGCTATACCTGGCTTAGGAATGATTAAGTAACAAACGACTGCTGCCATAAACCATACACCATATGTAAGTTGTTCTAAGTGAATACCCGCAACTTGTACAATATTGTAAACAAACCACCATAAGTTATAAATGATGGCAAATACTACTGAAATTAAAACTGTCACAAGAATTTCAGATAGTTTCAAACCTTTTGACATAAAAAACATCCTCCTAAAAAACGCACAACCTTCTCTAGGAAAGTTGTGCGTCAGAAGTTACATCTAATCATAATCCGTTAGATTAGATGTATAACAACACTTTCCTACGCTAGTAACTAGCTAGATCAGGTTCGAAGGGTTTGAGGTTGGCCTCATCTCAGTAAAGAATACACCCCTAGTGCGTTCAATTATTTAATTAACTTAAATGTATGATTTTTATCATATATTGTCAAGGTTCTTTCGAGTATTGTTATTTAAATGAGAAATATATTTACTATTTTAGAGATGAATTGCAATAAATGTGTATCGAAGTAAAATTTATAGAATTAATGATTTAAATTTTTCTAACCAGTCTTTAATTTGATATTAAAAATAGCTAAATAAAAATGATTAGTATAGTTTTAAGTAAACTAAATTAAAAAATAACCAATTGTTTGTTTTATTACACAAAGAGGAGTAAAATACAATTGAAAGCGATATCATATAGATTTTCAAACTTTATCTAATTGGAGTGATGTTTCTATGTATTATACAAATAGTAATTATGAAGCGTTTGCTCGGCCTAAAAAACCTGAAAATGTTGATAATAAATCAGCCTATTTGATAGGGGCTGGATTAGCTTCTTTAGCTGCAGCATGTTTTTTAATTAGAGATGGACAAATGAAAGGCGAGAATATCCATATTTTAGAAGAGTTAGATATCTCAGGAGGAAGTTTAGATGGCATCAATATGGAGCATCATGGCTATGTAGTACGTGGTGGCAGAGAAATGGAAAATCATTTTGAATGCTTATGGGATTTATTCAGAAGTATACCATCACTTGAGCAAACTAATGCTTCTGTGTTAGACGAGTTTTATTGGTTAAATAAAGAAGACCCTAATTATTCTAAATGTAGAGCGATTGAAAGTGGAGGTAAGCGTATTGATACTGATGGTGATTTTACATTAACAAAAAAAGCAATTAAAGAAATTTTAAATTTATGTTTGATGAAAGAAGAAGATTTAGACGATGTTAAAATCACTGATGTCTTTTCAAGAGACTTTTTAAATTCTAATTTTTGGCTTTATTGGAAAACAATGTTTGCATTCGAGCCATGGCATTCAGCGATGGAGATGCGTAGATATCTTATGCGTTTTGTGCATCATATTGGTGGTTTAGCAGATTTTAGTGCATTAAAATTTACTAAGTATAATCAATATGAATCTTTAGTATTACCGATGATAGAATATCTAAAATCACATAGCGTGAACTTTGAATTTGGAGTACAAGTGAATAATATTTTAGTTGATGCAACACCATCTACTAAAATTGCTAGAGAAATCATTTTAACTAGAGATGATAAAGAAGAATCTATCCCGTTGACAGTTAATGACTTGGTATTTGTTACTAATGGAAGTATTACCGAAAGTTCAACCTATGGTGATAATGACCACCCTGCTCCTATAACACATTCTTTAGGTGGTAGTTGGACATTATGGAAAAACTTAGCTAATCAAAGTCCTGAATTCGGAAGACCTGAGAAATTCTGTGATCACATTCCAGCTAAAAGTTGGTTCGTATCAGCAACGGCAACAACAGATAATAAAAAAATAATCTCATATATCGAACAATTATGTAAAAGAGATGTTTTATCAGGTCGGACAGTCACAGGCGGTATCATTTCTGTCGCTAATTCGAGTTGGCAACTTAGTTTTACAGTGAACCGTCAGCAACAATTTAAGAAACAACCTAAAAATCAAGTTAGTGTATGGATTTACGCATTATACTCTGACGAAAAAGGAGACTTCATTAAAAAACCAATCACGGAATGTACTGGTAGTGAAATCTGTCAAGAATGGTTATATCATATGGGTGTTCCACAAGAGGAAATTGTTGAATTAGCTCAATCAGAATGTAACACGATTCCTGTTTATATGCCATATGTAACTGCATATTTCATGCCTAGAGCATACAAAGATCGACCGTTAGTAGTACCGAATGGCTCTAAAAATTTAGCATTTATTGGAAACTTTGCAGAAACAGCACGGGATACTGTATTCACTACAGAATATTCAGTTAGAACAGCTATGGAAGCTGTTTATCAATTATTGGATGTTGATAGAGGTGTACCTGAAGTTTATGCCTCTGAATTTGATGCACGCGTACTGATGGATGCATTTTATGAATTAAATGATCGTAAATCTTTACATGAACTTGTTAATAAAAACTTTATTAAAAGATCAGTATTAAATACAGTGCTGAAGAAAATACGTGGTACTTTCATTGAAGAATTGTTACGTAAACATAAATTACTATAGTGTAATTAAATGATAAATATAACTGTCGTCCAAGATTAGAATTTTGGCGACAGTTTTTTCTATCATTGATATTAATAATGATTTAAGAGCTATGACGCAAATCTTTCGAAAAAGTAGTCGTAAAATTGTTGTGTAATTTCTTTTGGATAAATAAATATTCTGCTGAATTTTACATAAATGTCAACTGTGAAATAAAAAAGGTTAAATAATAACGTAGATTTGTATTAAAAGAAATTATTATAATGATAATCATAGATGAACGCCTTTATTAGTACAGAAAAAAGACAATTTCTATCAAAAATTTTAATAGAAATTGTCTTTTTATATTACTTATGAACTCAATGATTCAACGATTTAAATGCTAATAGATCATCTTATTATCTAGCATAAACACTTATATCATTAGTGAAATTAATCTAGTGTATCTTGAATATCTTTCTTTGTTTGTTCGATATCATCTGTTTTTTCTTCGTTTTGTTCTTTAAGTTTTTCTTCTACTTCTTTGGCTTTTTCTGCTGATTTTTTTTCGAATTCTTTATTTGTCATAAAAATTCACCTCTTTAATAGGATTTCTGTTTACACAAATGTTTTACCCCGTTATTCTATTAATAAACGTTTGTAGGACTATAGATGTATTTCATGATATTTTAAAGACAATTAAACGATCTTCATATATAATAATTTTGAGGTGAACAGTATGTCTTTTCTTAGGAAACACACCGAAATTATATTTAGTTATATCATCGGTATCGTTTCACTTTTTACAGGTCTCATTATTTTTATTAACTTACCTTTAATCAAACAATTTAAAGGTGACAAAAAGGTTGATACGCATGTGCATAACGTATGGGAATTCCTAAATGCCTTTTTTGCCGAGATTATAAAAGTGATGAGTAAATTTATTGGTGGCTTTCCAATTACAAGTGCCATAGTAATCATCGTATTTGGTATTCTAGTGATGCTGTTAGGTCACACTTTATTTAGAACTATTAAATACGATTATGACATTTCAATTTTCTTTTTAGTTATTGGCATTATGTACTTTATCATTACATTATTGCTAATGACACAAGTGTATGGCTTTTTTGCTATCGTCTTTATTATTCCTTTTACAGTTCATATTGGTTACATAGTTTATAAAGATGAGTTGAACCAAGACAATCGAAAGAACCATTATATGTGGATTATTGTAACTTATGGAATGAGTTATCTTATTACCCAAATTTCGCTATATGGACGTATTGACGCAAATGAAATTGAATCAATTGATATTTTAAGTGTAAATACATTCTTCATTATTATGTGGTTATTAGGTCAGATGGCTATATGGAATTTCTTATTCCTAAGACGTTCATTACCACTCACTAAAGAAGAATTAGGCGAAGAGGAACCTGAACTTTCAAGAACTAATAAAGGCAATGTATCTAATCAAACTAAAGTTCACTTAAAACAACTACAAAATAAGACAACCGAGTATGCACGTAAGACTAGAAGAAGTGTTGATTTAGATAAAATTAGAGCCAAAAGGGACAAATTTAAGCAAAAAATTAACAGCATAGTAGATATACAAGAGGACGATATTCCAAATTGGATGAAAAAACCTAAATGGGTTAAACCTATGTATGTTCAATTGTTTTGTGGTGTAATTATTCTGTTTTTTGCTTTTCTAGAATTTAATAATAGAAACGCATTATTCTTAACTGGTGAATGGGAGTTATCACAAACGCAATATGTAGTTGAGTGGGTAACATTATTATTGCTACTTTTCATTATTATTATTTATATTGCAACTACATTAACTTATTATTTAAGGGATAAATATTATTATTTACAACTCTTTATGGGCAGTATTTTATTCTTTAAATTTCTTACAGAATTTATCAATATTATGGTACATGGATTATTATTATCAATTTTCATTACGCCAATCTTATTATTAATGCTTATTGCAATGATTGTTGCTTATTCTTTACAGTTGAGAGAAAAATAAATAGGTTAAATTTGATTTATAACAACTAATCATTGGTGAAAATACTTAACTTTTCAAATCAATGATTGTATTTATCTAACTTTATATTCAATGACCAGTAAGAAATATCACAGAAAGGTTTCTATGTAAGCAATACATTACATTTCATGGGTGGGATAGTGAATTCAGAATGAATTTCGTCTCACTCTTTTTCTGTGTGATTCACTAAAGTTATTTGTTAAAATGATGTTGAAATTATATGGTGTTAACTGATTTACGAAACAAAATTATCATAACTAACAGTGATAAAAATTAAGAGAGGTATTCATTTATGAAACTTGCTACGCTAAATAAAGGCAAAGAAACAAAGTATTTAAACCACTATCCATTAATAGATGAAGAAGATTTATTTGAACATGATCATCTTAAAGAAGGTGATTTGATAACACTGGTGACAGAGCAACAACAATATATAGCTACTGGATATATTGGAAGACAACATAAAGGATTAGGATGGGTATTGAGTTATAATCAAAATGAAGAGATTAACACTTTGTTTTTTAAACGTTTATTTGAAGCTGCATTAGAAGAGCGACAATACTATTTCAACATAGAAGGTACAAATGCATTTAGATTATTTAATGCTGAAGGTGACGGTGTAGGTGGCCTGACAATTGATAATTATAACGGACATCTTTTAATTCAATGGTATTCGAAAGGAATATATAAATTTAGATTTCCTATCTTAGAAGCAATCAAAGAGGTATATGAATACACTTCAATTTTTGAGAAAATGCGTTTTAAAGGTACTTCCTACACTGGTGGCTTTGTAGAAGGTAATGCTCCTGAATTTCCTATCGTTGTAGAAGAAAATTTTACCTTTTATAATGTAGACCTAAACGATGGTCTTATGACTGGTATATTTTTAGATCAAAAAGAAGTTAGAAAAAAATTAAGAGATCAGTTTTCAGAAAGACGACACGTACTTAACTTATTCAGTTACACTGGAGCGTTTTCAGTAATAGCAGCTGAAAATGCAAACTCAACAACAAGTGTAGACTTAGCAAATCGCTCTAGAGGGCTAACTGAAGAAAATTTTGGTTTAAATGGTATTAATCCTAAATCTCAATATATTTATGTTATGGATACGTTTGATTTTTATAATTATGCAGGACGACATGGACATCAATACGATACAATTGTTATTGATCCACCTAGCTTTGCGAGAAATAAGAAAAAAACATTCTCTGTTCAAAAAGATTATAATTTATTAATTGAAGGAACCCTTAACATTTTATCGCCAGGAGGTACATTACTATTATGTACGAATTCAAGTGCATTTTCTCTTAAGGCATTTAAAAACGTAATAAAGAAAACATTAGCCCAAAATAATATTGTATATGAAATAAATGAAGTAATGGGGTTACCTAAAGATTTTAAAACTCATCCTCACTACAAACCTTCAAAATATTTAAAAGCAGTATTTGTAACAATAAAACATTAATTTTCTATAAATATGGGTATAAATCACTGTTGAAGTTTTATTTGAAAGGATGTCATTATATGGGAATTAGAAGTAAACTAACTAATAATATTACAAATAAAGTAGGGAACTCATTATTGAACATAGAGGAAATTAAAGAGAAAGGTGATTTGCCAACTACACAGGAAGAACTTAGACAACGCAGAGAAAGAGCTGAAACTCTAGTTAAAAAGAAATCGCTACTTTCCTCCGGTGCTAGTATTGTCCCTATTCCAGGACTTGATTTTGGAGTAGATCTTAAATTAATGAGAGATATTATAGAGGATGTAAATAAAATTTATGGTTTAGATCACGATCAAGTTAATTCATTGAGTGATCAAGTGAAAGAAAGAATTATGTCTGCAGCGGCAATTCAAGGAAGTCAATTTATTGGACGTAAGGTATCTGAGGCGTTGCTTAAAGTTGTGATTAAAGATGTAGCTAAACGAGCAGCTGCCAAACAAACAAAATGGTTCCCGTTTGTTGGGCAAGCTGTATCTGCATCCATTAGCTATTATTTTATGAGCAAATTAGGTAAAGATCATATTAATAAATGTGAAAAAGTTATCAATAACTTATAGAAGTGTTATAATCGTCTCGAGGTGCAAAATTTATATGTTGAAAACGATTTTAAACGAATTGAATTTAGCTATAGGTTTTGGTAAAGTTAAGTTGTAAATATTTTGTTAGATTGTAATAATATTGAAGATTCTAACTGTACAAAGGAGAGTTTAATATGGAACAAAAATCATATGTAATCACAGACGAAACAGGGATTCATGCTCGCCCTGCTACAATGCTAGTACAAACTGCATCAAAATTTGATTCAGATATTCAATTAGAATATAACGGGAAGAAAGTTAATTTAAAATCAATCATGGGTGTAATGAGCTTAGGTGTAGGTAAAGATGCTGAAATAACTATTTATGCTGACGGTAGCGATGAAACTGACGCAATTCAATCTATCACTGATGTCTTATCAAAAGAAGGTTTAGCTGAATAATTATGTCTAAATTAATTAAAGGGATTGCTGCATCAGATGGTGTGGCAATCGCAAAAGCTTACTTAATTGTAGAGCCAGACTTATCCTATGACAGTAACGAAAAAGTTACTGACATAGAAAGTGAAGTTGAAAAGTTTAATGACGCTATCGAAGCTTCAAAAATCGAATTAACTAAAATAAGAAATAATGCCGAAGCTCAATTAGGTGCTGATAAAGCAGCGATTTTTGATGCACATTTACTTGTTTTAGATGATCCAGAATTAATACAACCCATTCAAGACAAAATTAGAAATGACAAAGTCAATGCTGCAACTGGTTTGGATGAAGTAACGACACAATTTATTTCTATTTTTGAGTCAATGGATAATGAATACATGAAAGAACGTGCAGCTGATATCAGAGATGTTTCTAAACGTGTATTGGCTCATATTCTAGGTGTAGATTTACCTAATCCTAGTTTAATCAATGAAAGTGCTGTCATTGTAGGTAATGACCTCACACCTTCAGATACAGCACAGTTAAATAAAGAATTTGTTCAAGGTTTTGTAACTAATATCGGTGGTAGAACAAGCCACTCTGCAATTATGAGTCGTTCATTAGAGATTGCAGCTGTTGTCGGTACTAAATCTATCACTGAAGAAGTTAAACAAGGTGATATGATTATTGTAGATGGTATGTCCGGAGATGTTATCATAGATCCTACAGAAGATGAGTTAATTGCTTATCAAAATAAACGTGAGCGTTTCTTTGAAGATAAGAAAGAACTTCAAAAATTGCGCGATGCTGATACAGTAACAGTTGACGGTGTTCATGCTGAACTAGCTGCTAATATTGGTACTCCAGATGACTTATCAGGAGTTATTGATAACGGTGCACAGGGGATTGGTTTATACCGTACAGAATTCTTGTACATGGGTAGAGACCAAATGCCTACTGAGGAAGAACAATTCGAGGCTTATAAAAAGGTACTTGAAACTATGGACGGTAAACGTGTAGTTGTACGTACTTTAGATATTGGCGGAGATAAGGAGCTTCCATACTTAGATTTGCCTAAAGAAATGAATCCATTCTTAGGTTATCGTGCGATACGTTTATGTTTAGCACAGCCGGAAATCTTTAGACCACAATTACGTGCATTACTACGTGCTTCAGTCTATGGGAAATTGAATATTATGTTCCCAATGGTAGCAACAATTAAAGAATTCCGTGACGCTAAATCAATGCTTCTTGAAGAGAAAGAAAATCTTCTTCGCGAAGGTTACGAAGTTTCAGATGATATTGAATTAGGTATTATGGTTGAAATTCCAGCTACCGCGGCACTTGCTGATGTATTTGCTAAAGAAGTAGATTTCTTTAGTATAGGAACGAATGACTTAATTCAATACACATTAGCTGCTGACCGTATGTCTGAACGAGTTTCATACTTATATCAACCATATAATCCTTCAATTTTACGATTAGTTAAACAAGTTATTGAAGCTTCTCATAAAGAAGGTAAATGGACTGGTATGTGTGGTGAAATGGCTGGAGATCAAACAGCTGTGCCTTTATTATTAGGTTTAGGTTTAGATGAGTTCTCAATGAGTGCGACTTCTATCCTAAAAGCTAGAAGACAAATCAATGGTTTAAGTAAAAATGAAATGGCTGAACTCGCTAATAGAGCTGTTGAATGCTCAACGCAAGAGGAAGTCGTTGATTTAGTTAACCAATTAGCTAAATAATTGACTTTAAAAAGAATATTTTAAGAGTCTAGGACATAAAGTTCTTAGACTAGAAAAAGACAATTTCTATTGAAATAATATAGAAATTGTCTTTTTATAATTGTTTAAATTATATTCGTTTGTTGAATTGCTATTTTTCTACAAAATATGTTCTGGAATATTTTTATTTTTGTTAATATATTATATTTATTTAATAAATTTTTAAAAGACGAGGATTTTGTTTAGCTAGTCTGAAAATTTGAAATTAGACACGCATAAAATAATAAATAGAAATTAAGGTGTAATATTCAATTCATCATTCAATTTTTCCATATCTACTTGATACATTGGCATCCCTTTAAGCAAAATAAAAGGTGTAGCAAAAGCATCGTAATCCATCATTTCATTTTTATATTTTTGGTTTTTGATATTTTTTTCTGTAAATTTTATATTTTTATTTACTAAATAATTTTTAATAAAAGCACAAGGTGGACAGTCATCTTGTGTATAAATAATTACTGTATCAGTCATACATTACATCCTCTCATGATTTATCTTACCACACTATATAAAAAATGAGACGTCATTTCAACTTTGTGAACGTTGTGTGAAAAGACATAAAATCGTCACAGTGATTTAAAGCAATTTAATTTAGTTCAATAGTACTAAGGACTTATAATTTTAATCACTTGTCACTCCAATAACTAAAAAAATGAAAGGTGAATAATAGATGGATTCAGTAGAAATAGCTCGATTGTTGACGGGTATGACACTTGCAGTGCATATCATATTTGCAACAATTGGTGTTGGTATGCCACTTATGTTTGCAATAGCAGAGTTTATTGGCATAAAGAAAAATGATGCGAATTATATCACATTGGCTAAAAGATGGTCGAAAGGCTACACGATAACCGTTGCTGTTGGAGTCGTTACAGGTACTATTATTGGTTTACAACTTTCACTTGTCTGGCCAACATTTATGAAAATGGGCGGTCATGTTATCGCATTACCACTATTCATGGAAACTTTTGCATTCTTTTTTGAAGCAATCTTTTTAAGTATTTATTTATACACTTGGGAAAGATTTAAAAATAAATGGACACATTTTTTCATATCTATACCCGTTATTATAGGAGGTTCATTCTCAGCATTCTTTATTACATCAGTCAATTCATTTATGAATACCCCAGCTGGTTTTGAAATTAAAAATGGTCGTATGGTAAATGTTCAGCCATTAGAAGCAATGTTTAATTCATCGTTTATGGTTCGTGCTTTACATGTAGTTGCAACTGCAGGTATGACGATGGCGTTTATATTAGCAGCCATCGCAGCGTTTAAATTATTACGTCATAATCATACAGAAGATAGAACATACCATACAAAAGCTCTTAATTTAAGCATGATTGTTGGATTCATCAATACCGTTCTTTCGATGATTGCAGGAGATTTATCTGCTAAATTTTTACACAAAGTTCAACCAGATAAGCTTGCAGCATATGAATGGCATTATGATACGCAATCTCATGCGAATTTAGTTCTTTTCGGTGTATTAAATGAAAAAACACATGAAGTTTCAGGAGCACTAGAGATTCCCGGATTACTTAGTTTTTTAGCAGATAATAGCTTTAATACAAAAGTTAAAGGTTTAAATGAATTTCCTAAAAATGAATTACCTCCTATGATAGTGCATTACTTTTTCGATTTGATGGTATCAATGGGAATATTCTGTTTTATCATTTCAGGACTATATATGTTATTTTTAATTGTTAAAAAGTTACGTAAATATGTAATTAGTAATATGATGTTATACGCTATCCTGTTAACTGGTCCTGCATCAATGTTAGCGATAGAATTTGGTTGGTTCTTAACTGAAATGGGGCGTCAACCGTGGATTATACGAGGATATATGCGCGTATCAGAAGCTGCTACCCAGGCGGGGGGAATCACATTAGTAACGACACTATTCGGTATACTATATCTTTTATTACTAGTTACTTCGGCTTATGTACTAATTAGAATGTTTAAAAATAAACCTGCTTATAAAGATGTAGAAAAAGTGATTGAAAAGAGAGGTGAAACAAAATGATTTACGCTTATATCGGCATAACAGTATTATGGGTATTTTTATTTTGTTATATTATTATCGCCTCCATTGATTTTGGTTCAGGATTTTTCGCATTGCATTCTAAAATGACAGGTAATGAGAAAAAGGTTAATCATTTAATCCATAGATACCTCAATCCAGTTTGGGAAGTTACAAATGTCTTTTTCGTTTTCTTTTTTGTAGGATTTATAGGTTTTTTTCCTGATTCTGCTAAATACTTAGGAACAGTTTTATTAGTACCCGGATCAATAGCTTTAATTCTTATTTCTATACGAAGTAGTTTTTATGCTTTTGAAAATTATGGTCAAGATACTAAACTGCCCTGGATTGTATTATATGGTTTAACAGGGCTGTTAATTCCAGCTTCTCTAGCAACTGCTCTAACAATTTCAGAAGGTGGTTATATCTATGAGCATGGCACACATATTGATTTAGACTGGATACAATTATTATTAAGTCCATTTGCGTGGTCTGTAGTATTCTTAGCCATTGTTTCAGTTCTTTATATTTCATCAGGTTTTTTAACATATTATGCTCATAAAGCAAATGATCAACCTGCTTATGATATGACACGACAATGGCATATTTTTTGGGGGCCACCTATGATTGTGATTTCATTATTTGTTTTCTTATCTCTTAGAATTCAAAATTCTGATCACTTTAGAACTGCTATTTTTAATTATTGGTGGATGTTTGCAATCAGCTTTATATTTTTTATAATAGCTGGATTATTGACTATATTTAAAAAGAAACACGGTCTAGCTTTTATCATGGTTATATTGCAAATGTTATTTGCATTCTTTGGCTACGGAATGAGTAAACTTCCATATTTACTTTATCCGTTTATTAAAATTACAGACTCCCATGTCAATCCGGAAATGGGATTATCATTAGTTATTGTTTTTGTTTTAGGTTTACTTTTATTAATTCCATCGTTAATATTATTATTAAGATTATTTGTTTTCGACAAAGCATATGTGGAAGGAAAGAAATAATAAGATTCTGAGGAATGTTAGTAATCATTTCTCTTTTATATAGTGGAGGACGAATATGGATAAAGAGTATGTCGTAATTGGACTAGGGCGTTTTGGTGGTAGTATTGTTAGAGAACTTAACGCATTAGACATGGATGTTATGGCTATTGATAGAAACGAAAATCGTGTTAACGAATATAGTGATATAGCAACACATGCAGTTGTTGCTGATACAACTGATGAGGCAGTAATGAAGAGTTTAGGAATACGTAATTTCGATCATGTTATTGTCGCTATTGGTGAGAATATACAATCTAGTACACTAACGACGTTAATTCTTAAAGAATTAGGTGTTAAAAAGGTTACTGCTAAAGCCCAAAATGATTATCATGCTAAGATTTTAAATAAAATAGGTGCCGATACTGTTGTGCACCCTGAAAGAGATATGGGAAGACGTATTGCTCATAATGTTGCTAGTGCTAGTGTCCTTGACTACTTGGAACTTGCTGATGAGCATTCAATCGTTGAATTAAAATCTACAGAAAAAATGGCAGGACAAACAATTATTGAATTAGATATTCGAGCTCAATATGGTATTAACATTATAGCAATTAAAAGAGCTAAAGAATTTATAGTCTCTCCAGACCCTAACATCAATATTGAAATAGGGGACATTTTAATTATGATTGGTCATGATAATGACTTAGGTCGCTTTGAAAAAAATATAAGCAAGTAAATGTTTGCATATCCAATTTCAAATTGATGTATGTGTACATTATAAGTGAATTGTTAAAAAGTGAAATTTGTTTCTTTTTATTTTTAGAACATTGTAATTGAAAACTAGTTTATAATGTTGAATCTTTTTTAGTATTTAAATAGATTAATAAAATTGTATTATTTTAAGCTTAGACATAACAAAGTACACTTAATTATTTGAACTTCTATATAAATGTTATTCCTAAAACTTGATAAGTGAATAAAAATATTTCAAAATTATAAAAAGAAAACTGGGACATTAATTCCTAAAAAAGCAGTAAGATATTTTCTAATTGAAAATTACCTTACTGCTTTTCTCTATTTATACAATACTTAGTATTGAAAGACATGCATTGTGAATAAAGGTTATAATATGACTTAATTTACTATACTAATAGAAACTTCAATACTCATCTTCATAAATGATATGTCTAGATATGTGAATGATAAAATTGAAACAATTATAGATACTGAATTTAATGAAATTGAATATCATTGTGATGCAATCTATTATATCATCGTAAAATGTTGTTAAAAGTAGTTCTATATGTCTACACATAATCTGTATTTTTTGATTGGAATATAGAAATATTACTTTAAGAAACTTTCTGAACCTAAACCAAAAACAATTGTCTAGTTAAAGAAGGAATAGGATTTGTATTAAAGGAACTTATATAAGTAAGATAGTATATCAACAAGCTTATTATAGTTTGAAAATTATAAAAGAGACAATTTCTATATGAAATAATATAGAAATTGTCTCTTATTACTAGTTTAAGAACTTTTAGCTCTAAACTCCTTTTTGTAAGAAATTCAAAGATAAAAGATATAATCTCAAATCGTATTAAATGAATAATTCAAAATAATTAATTACTACTAAAAATATATAATACTATTAGAGTAATGGAAACATTTAAAGTAGTATAAATTCATTGTAACTTGATTAAATATATTTAAGTGTTTACTTATCTTCATTTACTTTCATTATCACAGGTAAAATCATAGGTTTTCGAGCTGTTTTTTCATAAAGATAAGGATGTAATGTTTCGATAATTGAAGATTTAATTTGATGCCATTGAATATCTTTATTGCTGTTAAGTTTAGAAATGACATCGCCTTTAATTTTACGTTGAGCATCATAAATTAATTGACCAGATTCCCGCATATAAACAAAACCGCGTGAAATAATATCAGGGCCAGATAGTAATTTGTTAGTATTAAAGTCAATGCTCACAACAACAATAACTAACCCTTCTTCTGAAAGTAATTTACGATCTCTGATGACAACATTGCCAATATCACCTATACCACTGCCATCAACGAGTACATTGCCGGAAGGAATTCTTCCTGCTTTTCGTGCAGAATCATGTGTTAAAGCAAGTACATCACCGATATCGAAAATAAATACATTATCTTCATCAACACCGCATTGAACACCAGTCTCACCATGAGCTTTAAGCATACGATATTCACCGTGAATTGGCAGGAAGTATTTAGGTTGAATCAGACGTAACATTAATTGTTGATCACCTTGAGAACCGTGTCCAGAAGTGTGAATGTTTGAAATTTTACTATGAATCACATCTGCACCAGCTTTGTACAACGCATTAATTGTACGATTGATACTCTTAGTGTTACCTGGAATAGGTGAAGAACTAAATACTACAGTGTCTTCCGGTATAATTTTTATTTGCTTATGTGTACCATTTGCAATTCTTGATAATGCAGCCATAGGTTCACCTTGAGAACCAGTACAAAGAATGAGTAACTCGTGTTTAGGTACACTATTTATTTTATTAGGTTCTATAAACGTTTCTGGTGGCGCTTTGATATATCCTAGTTCCATACCAATTTTGATATTGTTTTCCATTGAACGTCCAAATGTAACGATTTTACGATTATATTTAATTGCTGCTTCAACTGCTTGCTGAACACGATAAATATTAGAAGCAAAAGTTGCAAAGATAATACGACCCTTACAATTTCTGAAAATTTTATCGACATTCTGTCCAACTTCACGTTCACTTAAAGTAAAATCTGGAACTAGTGCGTTTGTTGAGTCTGATAGTAAGCACAACACACCTTCATGACCTAATTGAGCCATTTTAGCTATGTTAGCAGGCTCACCTACAGGAGTAAAGTCAAATTTGAAGTCTCCCGTATGAACAATTTTACCTTCAGGTGTATCGACTATAACGCCATATGCTTCTGGAATACTATGTGTGGTTAGATAGAAAGAAATTTCAAAATGTTTAGACTTAATTACGCTACTTTCATCTATTTCATGTAATTCAGTCGTTCTAAGCAAATGATGTTCTTCTAGTTTATTGCGAATGAGACCTAATGCTAATGGACCACCGTAAATAGGTACATTAATTTGTTTTAATAGGAAGGGCACACCACCTATATGGTCTTCGTGTCCATGAGTAATAAACAGACCGACAATTTTATCTTGGTTCTGTTCTAAGTAAGTGTAATCAGGAATTACATAATCAATTCCTAACAGATTATCGTCAGGGAATTTGATTCCAGCATCAATGATTACAATTTCATCTTTGTACTCAACAGCATAGGTATTTTTTCCAACTTCACCTAAACCACCAAGTGCATATACACCTACTTCATTTGAATGTAGTTGTTTCATTATTCGGCGTTCTCCACATTAAAGTGTGTTGAATGTTCTTTTTCATATTCTAAGTGTGCGCCCTCTAATTTAGTAATAAATTCAATATTAAAATTTCGGTCTTTCAAATAACGTCTCACTTGTTCCTCAGTTTGTCCCTCAACATAAATTGTTTGAGTATTTTCACGAACGATGACTTCATCTTTATTATGTTGATAAAATACTTTAAATACTGCCATTGTTGTATTGTCCTCCTATAAATTATAATTGTTATTTTTTACGACCCTAGTTGTGAATACTCGGGTTATTAAAGATTTTTTACATATCCATTAGAGTATTATTCTTCAATAATTTTTGTGTTCTAAATTTAATTTGTTAGAAACATACCAGCTCAATCTAAACGTTATTTTTATACTTGTTTAATCTCACTGCCCAGTATGTTCTCTAGGGTAATAATGTCGTTCAAGATTTGAAATTAGTATCAATTTACTAAGATTTCAGTTAAGTTATATTTTACATGATGTTTTTGAATAAATAAAGCAGTTTTATTTTGCATGTACTTTGTTGTTTTTAAATTAATCCTAATGACATTTGAATTACTTTTAAAAAAACACTTCATTAAGTAAGTATAAAATACAACTTAATGAAGTGTTTTAATATAATTCATGATTTAGACTTCTACGGCCTCTTCATGTGGTTTTAGAGGTTCATTGGCATCAATATAATCATAAAACATAATGCCATTTAGATGATCAATTTCGTGTTGAAATACAATTGCAGGATAGCCTTTGAGACGTAATTTAACATCATTTCCATCAATATCTTGAGCTTTAATAGTGACTCTATGATGACGATGCACTAAACCTGGGATGTTTTCATCAACACTTAGACAACCTTCGCCAGTTGGTAAATAAGCTTCTTGTACACTGTAACTCATTATTTTAGGATTTACGAGCATATAATCATACGATTTACCGTTTCCATCATCAGGTAAGTAGACAGCAATCATACGTTTTGGTTCATTAATTTGTGGAGCAGCTAAACCTACGCCAGAACGTAAACCATAACGTTTTGCCGTTTCTTCATCCTGACTATTGATTAGAAATTCACGCATTGCGCGCAATGTTTCTTTATCATTGTTAGAAAGTGGGAAGCTTAATTCTTTCGCTTTTTCACGAAGTGTTGGATGACCATCTCTTATAATATCTTTCATTGTTATCATGTCATACACCTTCCTTATTAAATAATATATCAGATAAGATAGACACAAGTACATTAATAGATACTCAAAGATTTTATTGCTTTAAATGTTTGCACTAGAATATAGAATGATAGCTTTATATTGATTTATTATAATTTATTATTTAATATTACAAGCGAACAACTTTGAGGAGGTAACAGTTCATGAATTTTAAAAAGACTGTAGCAATTGTCCTAACGTCAGCAGTGTTATTAGCTGGATGTACTATAGATAAAAAAGAAATTAAAAAATATGATGATCAAGTACAAAAAGCTATGGACCAAGAGAAAACCGTTAATCAAGTAAGTAAAAAAATAAACGAATTAGAAGAGAAAAAGCAAAAATTATTTAAAAAGGTAAATGATAAAGATCAAAGCACACGTAAAAAAGCAGCTGAAGATATAGTTGAAAATGTAGAACAAAGACAAAAAGAATTTGAAAAAGAAGAGAAGGCTCTAGATAATTCTGAAAAAGAATTTAAACAAGCCAAGCAATATCTTGAACATGTAGAAAACAAAGCAAAGAAAAAAGAAGTTGAACAACTTGATAGTGCTATTAAAGAAAAATATAAATCACATGATGCTTATGCAAAGGCTTACAAAAAAGCACTTAATAAGGAAAAAGAACTGTTTTCTTATTTGAATGAAGATAATGCAACACAATCGGAAGTAGACGGAAAATCGAAAGATCTTTCTAAAGCATATAAAGAAATGAATAATAAATTTAATGCTTACTCAAAAGCCATTGAGAAAGTAAAAAGAGAAAAACAAGATGTAGACCAATTAAAATAAATAATGGGTTAATACAGTTACGTGATTTTTAATACAACAGGTCATGTAACTGTATTATTTTTATGTGGAACAGAACTTTATGAAATCGTTTAACAGAGATTTTTATTTGTGATACAATTAAGGAGGATAAAATGAATTTCTATTTACATGGGAAAGGTATGGTGAATTGAATGGCTCCTAAGTTACAAGCCCAATTCGATGCAGTTAAAGTTTTAAATGAGACTCAATCGAAATTTGAAATGGTTCAAATTTTGGATGAAGACGGAAATGTCGTTAATGAAGACTTAGTACCTGATTTAACAGACGAACAATTAGTGGAATTAATGGAAAGAATGGTATGGACTAGAATTCTTGATCAACGTTCTATTTCGTTAAATAGACAAGGACGTTTAGGTTTCTATGCACCAACAGCAGGACAAGAAGCTTCACAATTAGCATCTCAGTATGCTTTAGAGAGTGAAGACTTCATTTTACCTGGTTATCGTGATGTGCCTCAGATTATTTGGCATGGCTTACCTCTTACAGACGCATTCTTATTCTCAAGAGGACACTTCAAAGGTAACCAATTCCCTGAGGGAGTTAATGCACTTAGCCCTCAAATTATTATCGGTGCACAATATATTCAAACTGCCGGTGTAGCGTTTGGACTTAAAAAACGTGGCAAAAATGCAGTCGCAATTACTTATACAGGTGATGGTGGTTCATCACAAGGTGACTTCTATGAAGGAATTAACTTTGCATCTGCATACAAAGCACCTGCAATTTTTGTAATTCAAAACAATAACTATGCCATCTCTACACCACGTAGTAAACAAACAGCTGCAGAAACATTAGCACAAAAGGCTATTTCAGTTGGTATCCCTGGAATTCAAGTTGATGGTATGGATGCTTTAGCTGTTTATCAAGCAACATTAGAAGCACGTGAACGTGCAGTAGCAGGAGAAGGTCCTACTGTTATCGAAACTTTAACTTATCGTTATGGACCACATACTATGGCTGGTGATGATCCTACTCGTTATAGAACTTCAGATGAAGATGCTGAATGGGAGAAAAAAGACCCATTAGTACGTTTCAGAAAATATTTAGAAGCTAAAGGTCTTTGGAATGAAGACAAAGAAAATGAAGTGGTTGAACGTGCAAAATCTGAAATAAAAGCAGCTATTAAAGAGGCTGACAATACAGAAAAACAAACTGTTACTTCTCTAATGGATATCATGTATGAAGAAATGCCTCAAAATTTAGCAGAACAATATGAAATTTACAAAGAGAAGGAGTCGAAGTAAGCCATGGCACAAATGACAATGGTTCAAGCGATTAACGATGCGCTTAAAAGTGAACTCAAAAGAGACGAAGACGTTTTAGTTTTCGGTGAAGACGTTGGTGTTAACGGTGGTGTATTCCGTGTTACTGAAGGTTTACAAAAAGAATTTGGCGAAGATCGAGTATTTGATACACCATTAGCAGAGTCTGGAATTGGTGGGCTTGCACTAGGCTTAGCAGTGACTGGCTTCCGTCCTGTTATGGAAATTCAATTCTTAGGATTCGTTTATGAAGTATTTGACGAAGTAGCTGGTCAAATTGCTCGTACTCGTTTCCGTTCAGGTGGAACTAAACCAGCGCCTGTTACAATTCGTACACCTTTTGGTGGTGGCGTCCACACTCCAGAGTTGCATGCTGATAATTTAGAAGGTATCTTAGCTCAATCACCTGGTTTGAAAGTAGTTATTCCATCAGGTCCTTATGATGCTAAAGGATTATTAATTTCTTCTATTCAAAGTAATGATCCAGTTGTATATCTAGAACATATGAAATTATATCGTTCTTTCCGTGAAGAGGTTCCTGAAGAAGAATACAAAATTGACATTGGAAAAGCCAATGTTAAAAAAGAAGGTAATGATATTACTCTAATATCTTACGGGGCAATGGTACAAGAATCACTAAAAGCTGCTGAAGAGTTAGAAAAAGATGGTTATTCAGTTGAAGTTATTGACTTACGTACTGTACAACCAATTGATATAGATACTTTAGTAGCATCAGTTGAGAAAACTGGACGTGCTGTAGTTGTACAAGAAGCACAACGTCAAGCTGGTGTGGGTGCACAAGTGGCAGCAGAATTAGCAGAGCGAGCAATTCTTTCATTAGAAGCTCCAATAGCTCGAGTAGCCGCATCAGATACAATTTATCCATTTACTCAAGCTGAAAACGTTTGGTTACCAAATAAAAAAGATATTATAGAGCAAGCTAAGGCAACTTTAGAATTCTAATTATTAAAAAAGCAAACGTAAAAATATCAATCAAATAAAGTTTACATTTAGTTGTAAGGTTTTCCTTACCTTACAACTTTTGTATAAATTTTCAATAATTTAAATACGTAAATCTTAGGAGGACAAGAACGTGGCATTTGAATTTAGATTACCCGATATCGGGGAAGGTATCCACGAAGGTGAAATTGTTAAATGGTTTATTAAAGCCGGCGATACAATTGAAGAAGATGATGTATTAGCAGAAGTTCAAAATGATAAATCTGTAGTAGAAATTCCTTCTCCAGTAAGTGGTACTGTTGAAGAAGTGTTAGTAGATGAAGGAACAGTGGCAGTAGTAGGAGATGTCATCGTTAAAATTGATGCACCTGATGCAGAAGAAATGCAATTTAAAGGTCATGGCGATGATGAGGATTCTAAGAAAGAAGAAAAAGAACAAGAATCACCAGTGCAAGAAGAAGCTTCATCAACTCAATCACAAGAAAAGACAGAAGTAGATGAAAGTAAAACTGTTAAAGCGATGCCGTCAGTGCGTAAGTATGCACGTGAAAATGGTGTCAATATTAAAGCTGTAAATGGTTCTGGTAAAAATGGACGAATCACAAAAGAAGACATCGATGCATACTTAAATGGTGGTAGTTCCGAAGAAGGTTCAAACACTAGCGTAGCATCTGAATCAACTTCTAGTGATGTCGTTAATGCTTCTGCAACACAAGCATTACCAGAAGGCGACTTCCCTGAAACTACAGAAAAAATACCTGCAATGCGCAAAGCAATTGCTAAAGCAATGGTTAATTCTAAACACACTGCACCTCATGTTACATTAATGGATGAAATTGATGTGCAAGAATTATGGGATCACCGTAAGAAATTTAAAGAAATTGCTGCTGAACAAGGTACAAAACTTACTTTCTTACCATATGTTGTTAAAGCATTAGTTTCTGCACTTAAAAAATATCCAGCACTTAATACTTCTTTCAATGAAGAAGCTGGAGAGGTTGTACACAAACATTACTGGAATATTGGTATTGCTGCAGATACGGATAAAGGATTATTAGTACCAGTAGTTAAACATGCCGATCGTAAATCAATATTCGAAATTTCTGATGAAATTAATGAACTAGCTGTAAAAGCACGTGATGGTAAATTAACTTCAGAAGAAATGAAAGGTGCAACATGCACAATTAGTAATATCGGTTCCGCTGGTGGACAATGGTTCACTCCAGTTATCAATCACCCAGAAGTAGCTATCTTAGGAATTGGCCGTATCGCTCAAAAACCTATCGTTAAAGATGGAGAAATTGTAGCTGCACCAGTGTTAGCTTTATCATTAAGCTTTGACCATAGACAAATCGATGGTGCTACTGGACAAAATGCTATGAATCACATTAAACGCTTATTAAATAATCCAGAATTATTATTAATGGAGGGGTAAAAACATGGTAGTTGGAGATTTCCCAATTGAAACAGATACTATTGTAATAGGAGCAGGTCCAGGTGGATATGTCGCAGCCATTCGCGCGGCTCAATTAGGACAAAAGGTAACAATCGTTGAGAAAGGTAATTTAGGTGGTGTATGCTTAAACGTTGGTTGTATACCTTCAAAAGCATTACTACATGCTTCTCATCGCTTTGTTGAAGCGCAAAATTCAGAAAACTTAGGGGTAATTGCTGAAAGCGTTTCGTTAAACTATCAAAAAGTTCAAGAATTCAAGACTTCTGTAGTTAATAAATTAACTGGCGGTGTTGAAGGACTTTTAAAAGGTAACAAAGTAGAGATTGTTAGAGGTGAAGCTTATTTCGTTGATAACAATAGTTTACGTGTCATGGACGAAAAGAGTGCTCAAACTTACAATTTCAAACATGCGATTATAGCTACAGGTTCAAGACCAATTGAAATTCCAAATTTTGAATTTGGTAAACGTGTTATCGATTCAACAGGAGCTTTAAATCTACAAGAAGTACCTAACAAACTAGTTGTAGTTGGTGGCGGATATATCGGTTCTGAATTAGGTACTGCTTTTGCAAACTTTGGCTCTGAAGTTACTATCCTTGAAGGTGCAAAAGATATTTTAGGCGGATTTGAAAAGCAAATGACACAACCTGTTAAAAAAGGTATGAAAGAAAAAGGTATCGAAATCGTTACTGAAGCAATGGCAAAATCTGCAGAAGAAACTGAAAATGGTGTCAAAGTAACTTATGAGGCAAAAGGTGAGGAACAAACTATCGAAGCTGATTATGTATTAGTTACAGTTGGCCGTCGCCCTAATACTGATGAATTAGGATTAGAAGAACTTGGTCTGAAATTTGCTGATCGTGGATTACTAGAAGTGGACAAACAAAGTCGTACTTCTATTGAAAATATCTTTGCGATTGGAGATATTGTACCTGGATTACCATTAGCTCACAAAGCTAGTTATGAAGGTAAAGTTGCTGCTGAAGCGATAGATGGTCAAGCCGCAGAGGTAGACTATATTGGTATGCCAGCAGTTTGCTTTACAGAACCAGAATTAGCACAAGTTGGTTATACTGAAGCTCAAGCAAAAGAAGAAGGTTTATCAATTAAAGCTTCTAAATTCCCTTATGCAGCTAATGGACGAGCTTTATCATTAGATGATACAAATGGTTTTGTTAAGTTAATTACACTTAAAGAAGATGATACGCTTATTGGAGCACAAGTTGTAGGTACTGGCGCATCTGATATTATCTCTGAATTAGGTTTAGCTATTGAGTCAGGTATGAATGCTGAAGATATCGCATTAACTGTACATGCACACCCAACTTTAGGTGAAATGACAATGGAAGCTGCTGAAAAAGCAATTGGTTATCCAATTCATACTATGTAATTACTAGTTAATAATGATAAATGTATATAAATTAATATGATTTATTTATGATTTGTACGTATATTACTTTTTCGTTTGTATAGTCACGGACTGGCAAAGACATACGTATCTTAAATCATTTCAAAATACCCTTAGCGTTTAGCTACTCTAAATAATAGCAATCTGCTAGGGGTATTTATTCATGGTGGGATAGAATTCAAAAATGGATTTTATCCCATCTTTTTATGCCAATAAAGGTATACTGTGTTATTTTTAATATATCTAAATGTGAAAAATAAAAGTATATGAAGGAGAGGACACTATGGAATATCAATATCCATTAGATTTAGATTGGACTAATGATGAAATGATGAAAGTAATTCATTTCTTTAATAAAATCGAAAATTATTATGAGGCATCTGTAAAAGGTGACGAAGTTTTAAATGCTTATAAAAATTTTAAACATATTGTGCCTGGAAAAGCTGATGAAAAACAGATTTTTAAAGAATTTGAAAATAAAAGTGGTTATAATAGTTACAAAGTAGTTCAAGAAATTAAAAAAAATCCAAATCAAACTTTATTTAGTAAAGATTTCGACTAACTTTTTCTATTAAATCCACAATAATAAGTTAATATAAAACTATTGATTACGTAGCTATATTCTGTTATTTTTATTAAGCATTAAACAAAATGTTTGATATAAGTAAACATGATATAGCTTTTTTAGGTGGTTAGAAAGATGGATATTGGATACAAATTACGTAATTTAAGAAGAATAAAAAATTTGACACAAGAGGAATTAGCAGAGCGAACTGATTTATCAAAAGGATATATATCACAAATTGAAAGTAATCATGCTTCACCTAGTATGGAAACATTTTTAAATTTAATAGAAGTACTTGGTACTTCTGCAAGTGACTTTTTTAAAGAACCGTCAGATGAGAAGGTACTTTATAAGAAGAAGGAACAGACCATTTATGATGAGTATGATAAAGGTTATATCTTGAACTGGCTTGTAGCGAATTCTAATGAATTTGACATGGAACCATTAATCCTAACTTTACGACCAAATGCCTCATATAAAAACTTTAAACCATCTGAATCAGATACTTTTATCTATTGTTTAAATGGTGAAGTATCACTTCAATTAGGAAATCAAGTATATAAAGCTTGTAAAGAAGATGTACTTTATTTTAAAGCGAAAGATAAACATCGCTTATATAACGAAACAGATAAAGAAGTGAAGGTTTTAATCGTTGCCACAGCTTCATATTTATAGGAGGAAACTGTATGAATCCATTGCTTTCTTTTAAAGATGTCAGTAAGGGCTTTGAAGATGTACAAATACTAAATGAAATTAATATTGATATTGAACCAAGCTATTTTTATACACTATTAGGTCCCTCAGGTTGTGGAAAAACAACAATTTTAAAACTCATAGCAGGATTTGAATATCCCGATAGTGGAGATATTATATATAAAGATAAACCTATTGGTAAAATGCCACCGAATAAGCGTAAGGTAAATACTGTATTCCAAGACTATGCATTGTTTCCACATTTAAATGTATTCGACAATATTGCATATGGTTTAAAATTAAAAAAATTAAGTAAGTCAGAAATTAAGCGTAAGGTTACTGAAGCACTTCAGTTGGTGAAATTAAGTGGTTATGAACATAGGCAAATACAAGGTATGAGTGGTGGACAAAAACAACGTGTAGCCATAGCACGGGCAATTGTTAATGAGCCTGAAATATTATTATTAGATGAGTCTTTATCCGCATTAGATTTAAAATTACGAACTGAAATGCAATATTTATTGAGAGAACTTCAATCCCGTTTAGGTATAACCTTTATATTTGTAACTCATGATCAAGAAGAGGCCTTAGCATTAAGTGATTATATTTTTGTTATGAAAGATGGCAAAATTCAACAATTTGGCACACCAATAGATATATACGATGAACCAGTTAACCGATTTGTTGCTGATTTTATAGGAGAGTCCAACATAGTTCACGGTACAATGGTTGAAGATTTTGTCGTTAATATTTATGGTCAAAATTTTGATTGTGTAGATATGGGAATAAAAGAAAATAAAAAAGTTGAAGTTGTAATTAGACCCGAAGACATTTCACTTGTTTCACAAAATGATGGGCTATTTAAAGCCAAAGTTGATTCTATGCTATTTAGAGGTGTACATTATGAAATTTGTTGTAAAGATAGAAAAGGGTATGAATGGGTAATACAATCAACAAAAAAAGCTAATGTAGGTAGTGAAGTAGGTCTGTATTTTGAACCAGAAGCAATACACATCATGGTACCAGGTGAAACTGAAGAAGAATTTGATAAGCGAATTGAAAGTTATGAGGACTATCATCATGCATAATATCAATAAATGGTTACTGGTTCCTTACTTATTATGGATGGTTATATTTATTATCATTCCAGTCATTTTACTTGTTTACTTTTCTTTTATAGATATTCATGGTCACTTTAGTTTCACAAATTATGAGCAGGTATTTTCAACAAGATATTTAAAAATGTTTATTGATTCAATATGGTATGCCGCTTTAATTACTATGATTACCTTAATAATAAGTTACCCAGCTGCGTACTTTATTTCTTATTCAAGATTTCAAAATATACTGCTTATGTTGTTAATTATCCCTACTTGGATTAATTTACTTCTTAAGACCTATGCATTTATTGGTTTGTTGGGGCATGATGGAGTTATTAACCAAGCTCTACATATATTTCAAATACCTAAATTAAATTTGTTGTTTACAAGTGGTGCATTTTTATTGGTGGCGAGTTATATTTATATCCCATTTATGATTTTGCCTATATTTAACAGCATGAAAGCAATTCCTAACAATATTTTGCAAGCCTCTAATGATTTGGGCGCGAGTACATTTACTACGTTTCGTAAAGTAATCGTTCCTTTAACAAGAGAAGGTATTAAAACAGGTGTGCAAGTAACATTTATACCAGCTCTTTCACTGTTTATGATTACTAGGTTGATTGCCGGGAACAAAGTAATCAATGTAGGTACAGCAATTGAAGAACAGTTCTTAACTATACAAAATTATGGATTAGGTTCCACTATAGCACTTTTTCTCATTATTTTTATGGCCTTTTTACTCATTATTACAAAATCAAAATCATCTAATGGGAAGGGGTGATTAGTGTGAAATGGTACGGAAAATTATATATAGCTCTATTAATAAGTGTGCTTTATATTCCCATTTTCTTTTTAATGATTTATTCTTTTAATTCTGCGGGTAATATGAGTCACTTCGAACATTTTACTTTAGAACATTACCACTCCCTTTTTCATAATGATCGGTTGATGTCGGTGATTTTTAATACAGTTGCAGTGGCACTTTTATCTGCATCGATTGCTACAGTTCTAGGTACATTTGGTGCGATCGCTTTATATTACTTACGCAACAAACGGTTTAAGGTTACGCTATTAACGATGAATAATGTATTAATGGTATCTTCAGACGTAGTCATTGGTGCTTCTTTTTTAATTATGTTCACTGCAATAGGACATTTCACAGGTTTAGGTTTAGGATTTTCAACAGTGCTAGCATCTCATATAGCGTTCTGTATTCCAATTGTTGTTATCATCGTCTTACCCCAATTATATGAAATGAATGATAACATGTTAAATGCAGCAAGAGATTTAGGTGCTAATGAATCACAATTATTAACTAGCATTATTATACCTAATATTATGCCCTCGATTATAGGAGGATTCTTTATGGCATTAACATATTCTCTAGATGATTTTACGGTAAGCTTCTTTGTTACTGGAAACGGATTTAGTGTATTGTCTGTAGAAGTTTATGCTATGGCTCGAAAAGGTATAAGTATGGAGATTAATGCCATTTCTACAATAATATTTATTGCTATTATGTTTGGAGTATTTGGATATTACTTTATTCAACATATCGTTAATCGTCAGAAAAAGATGAAGCGAGGTGTTAATGAATGAAGCGATTTTTTCAACTTATCATTTCTGCTATAGTTATTGGTATTTTATGTTTAATGATTAGTCATTGGTTTAAATCAAAAGATAATACCCACTCAAATGAGAAGTTATATGTTTACAATTGGGGAGAATATATTGATCTTAGCTTAATTAAGAAGTTTGAAAAAGAAACAGGTATACAAGTCGTATATGAAACCTTTGATTCAAATGAAGCAATGGAAGCGAAAATTCGAAATGGAGGCACACACTATGATGTAGCTTTTCCAAGTGAATATACTGTTCAAAAATTAAAAAAAGCTAAACTGCTTGAGACTTTAAATCATGACAAAATTCCAAATATCAGAAATTTAGACAATGATTATATGAACTTGTCATATGACCCAAACAATCGATATTCAATTCCATATTTCTTTGGTACCGTAGGAATTTTATATGATAAAGAGAAATATCCTAATGAAACGTTCGATAGTTGGGACGATTTGTATCATTCTCAATTCAAAAATGATATTTTATTAGTAGACGGTGCACGCGAGATAATTGGAATGGGATTAAATAAATTAGGGTATAGTCTTAATGACAAAAATCCGACCCATATTCATCAAGCAGAAAAAGATTTGCATAATTTAGCACCTCAAGTTAGAGGGATAGTAGGCGACGAAATTACTATGATGCTTCAACAAAACGAAGGACATGTTGCAGTAGTTTGGAGTGGCGTTGCTGCACCACTTGTACAGGAAAATACTCGTTATAATTACGTGATACCTAAAGAAGGCTCTAACCTATGGTTTGATAATATGGTGATACCTAAAACTGCACAAAATAAAGAAGGTGCGTATAAGTTTATGAATTTCTTACTAGACGCGCAAAATAGTGCCCAGAATACGGAATGGGTAGGATATGCAACACCTAATAAAGCAGCTCGAAGTAAGTTGCCTAAAAAGGTAAGAAATGATTATAGATTTTATCCATCAAATCAAGAACAGCAACGGTTAGAAGTCTATAAAGATTTAGGTCAAACGTCTCTCAGTGATTATAATGAAAGCTTTTTAAATTTTAAAATGTCTTTAAAATAGCAAATGGTAGTTATTTTTAGAATTTTTTAATATAATAATGTGATAAGTAAGTTAAGGAGTTGTAACGAATGTTAGGAGAGCAATATACACAAATTAAGCGTCCAGCAAATCGGCTAACTGAAAAAATATTAGGTTGGTTTAGTTGGGTATTCTTACTCATATTAACTATTGTTTCAATGTTTATTGCGCTCGTATCTTTTAGTAATGATACGTCAATTGCCAATTTAGAAAACACACTTAATAATAATGAACTCGTACAACAAATTTTAGCCAATAATGATTTAAGTACAACTCAATTTGTGATTTGGTTACAAAATGGAGTTTGGGCAATTATTGTTTATTTTATTGTTTGTTTGCTCATCTCGTTTTTAGCGTTAATTTCTATGAATATAAGAATTTTGTCTGGTTTACTTTTTTTAATAGCTGCTATAGTCACAATTCCGCTTGTATTGTTGATTGTAACTCTAATCATTCCTATCTTATTCTTTATCATTGCAATGATGATGTTTGCTAGAAGAGATAGAATAGAAACAGTGCCATCTTATTATAATGAATATGATCAACCATACTATGATGAGAGAGGTTTTTATGAACCAGAGTCAAGAAATGAACATGGATATAATGATGATGTGTATGAACCTATGCATACTAAAAAGGAAGATAGAAATACAAGACGTCAATTCAATAGAAATGCTCAGCAACAAGATTCCTATAATGGTATAACTGATAATCAACCCGATGAAGATACATCTTCCGATCAACTTTATTCAGACGAATATGTAGATAATGAAGATAAATATTCTCAATTTCCAAAAAGAGCAGTTGAAAGTGAATATGCATCTCAACAAACTGAAGATGAACCAACAGTCATGTCAAGACAAGCTAAGTACAATAAAAAATCTAAAAATACGGATTTTGAAGATGCGCAACAGGAACATATGGAAGGTAATCAATTTGATGACGTAGGAGTTGTTGAACCACAAATTGATCCTAAAGAACTAAAAGCGCAAAGAAAAAGAGAAAAAGCAGAAATACGTGCTAAGAAAAAAGAAAAGAGAAAAGCATATAATAAACGTATGAAAGAACGAAGAAAAAACCAGCCAAGTGCTGTTAACCAACGACGTATGAATTATGAAGAACGTCGACAAATGATTAATAATGAACAAGAAGATACAGATAATAACTTAAATCAACAGGAAGATTCAAAAAAAGAAAATTAATAATTATGCCTAGGATATTTATTGCTGTCCTAGGCATTTTTAAAAAATTCATTATCTGTAACTAGATTTTATATAGGATGATATCAAGATTTTTAATTTTAGATTAAATGTAATACATAATAAACAGGGTATTACTATATCGCTATTTCAAAGAAAGTGAGTTGGACTTTGGATAAATCAACTTGACATCATAGCAACTTATTACTTCTTAATCAATATATGAAATACACTTATTCGCGATAAAGATAAATTTTTAGTATGATTAAATTAACCATAGTTTTAAGAGTTAGGAGGCACATATTAATTGAATAGAAAAGTAGAAAAAAGATTAGCGTGGATTGCAAATATCTTGAGCCTATTATTTTTAATTTTTGGTATTCTATCGATATTTGTTATTAATAACACATCAAATCAACAACAATATAATGAATTAATGAAGCAGTTTTCAGGTAATAATCAAGATATATCATCTGAAATGTTTTTAGTTTCTCTTATTGCGTCATTAGTCATTTTAGGTTTTTCAACGCTATTAGGTTTTGTTGGTACAATGGTAATTGAAGGTAGAAAAAACCTTGCTGCTAGTTTACTCATAGCAGCGGCTATCGTAGGTTTATTTACGACTAATTTAATCGCAATGGTTTTATGGATGATTGCTGCGATTAGACTTTTTGCAAAAAAAGATAAAACAGATGTAAATGAAAATGCTACAGCTCAACTTCGTCAAAACCATTCAAAGGGCCAAAGTGATTGGAATCATCAACAAAACCAACAACAGAAAGATGCTTGGGATCCTGAACAAGAAATCAACAAACAAAAAAAGGACGATCCATATATATATTAATAGGTTTAGATTGATGTTTGACTATTAAATGTTGAATGCAGTCCATAAAAATACGCCTTATCAGTAAAAATAATTGATAAGGCGTATTTTTTAATAAAGTAAGAAAGGGACTATACAACTTGAAGTTAACTATATGAATAAATAGCGAAAGAAAATGACTTTCTAATTTGTCATTTCAAAATAGAGGATACATTTTCTTTGTTATTCATTTAATCATAATTCTTGGAATGTTTGAATGATAAGATATACGTTAAGTCCACTTAAGACAATTATGAGTAACCAAGAAATGATGTTAATCCATGTCTTATTCTTAAAAGGACCCATAAGATTTTGATTACTTGTAGCTAATTGAAGCGGTATTAACGAAAATGGCAAAGCAATACTCAAGAACACTTGAGAAAAGACAAGTAATTGTTCAATTTTTTCAGTATTTCCTTTAAATACTATAAGACAAATGATAACAGGTATCACTGCTAAAGACCGAGTGATAAGACGACGTAACCAGTTTGGAATGGATAATTTAAGAAATCCTTCCATCACAATTTGGCCTGCTAACGTTCCTGTTATAGTTGAATTTTGACCAGAAGCTAAAAGGGCAACAGCAAATAAAGTACTCATAATACCGCCAAGCGTTGCACCTAAAGCAGGTTCTGTTTTTAGAGCCAAATAAAGATCATAAAAACCACCCAAATCTTCAGTTTTAGTTCCAAAAAATAGTGCTGCACCAAGTGTAAGTAATAAGCAATTGACTACAAAAGCGATGGATAGCTGTATATTAGAGTCTATGGTAGCATACTTAATCGCTTGTGCTTTTTCATGAATACTGTGTCTATCATATTTTCGAGATTGTACAATAGAAGAATGTAAATATAAGTTATGTGGCATAATAGTAGCACCTATGATGCCTAGTGCAATATAAAGTATCCCTTGGTTTGTAATAATTTCTTTATGAGGCACAAAACCATTAAGCATATCTATTATATGTGGAGAAGAAATATAAACTTCAAATACAAAAATGGCCAATACGGTAAAGATTAATGTTCCCACGATAGCTTCAATCTTTCTAAAGCCAAATTTCATGATGAATAATAATAAAAATACATCAAATACAGTGATTAATGCGCCTACAATTAATGGTATGCCGAAGATTAAATCTAATGCGATAGCGCTGCCTATAACTTCTGCAATATCAGTAGCGATAATTGCTAATTCTGCAATAATCCAGAACATAATTGCTACAGGCTTATTTAAAAAATGACGTGTCATTTGTGCTAAATCCATACCAGTTGCTATTCCTAATCTCACAGTCATACTTTGTAACAGCATAGCAGATAAGCTAGAGATTAAGATTATGAATAACAAGGTATAGCCATATTGTGCTCCTCCTTGCATGGATGTAATCCAATTTCCAGGATCCATGTAACCAACTGCAACAAGCAATCCCGGTCCTAAAAAAGCCAGAAATTTTTGACTTGCACTATCATTATGATTGAAGTTTATGGTGTTATTGATTTCATCTAAACTTCGTTGTTGTTCATGATTGTTATTATTGGAATTCAATAAAATCACCCCCATTAATATATGAGAATATATTAACCTAAATAAAATATTAGGTCAACCTAAAAATATTAAGACGACAAAAATGCTTGAATGACTTTTCATAATTCAAATCACTCAAGCATTTTATATTTATTGATAAAATTTTAAAAATTCATCAAAAGTTTCCTCAACAAATTTTAGAAAAGACTTATCAGATTTTAATCTTTTATCGGTTGGTGATAATGTTCTGGCAACAAAAAATTCACCTTTTTTAACATTTTTAACTCTATCGATAGCAGCATGCAACTCTTCATTACTCATATCCTTGATATAGTGCTTTTCAGTTTTCATATGATCTAGAGAAACACTATAATCACTTGGTAAAGATGTCAGTTTATCAAAATGTTTATCAAATATTTTCACTTTTTCTTCTTTATTTCTACCTTCGTGCATGATACCGAACATAATGAAAAGCTGATTTCTAAACAATCCGATTTGAAAGTGTGGTAACATTTTATAACCACGTTTATTAGGAGCAAAAGCTACCCATGTATCGATAGGTGGATTGACACTTCTACGTGCGTGTTTAGCTACGTGAGCATAAAAAGTTTCACCTGTTTGTGTAGTGAAATATTCTTCAAAATAAGATCCTAATTGATGAAGTTGAGGTCTGACATAGTCATTAAGTGCTTCCATTCTTTGGTCTAAACCTTCGACTTCAAAAGCTTTAAAATCCTTAGGTGAAAAAGTATATTGGGTCATAATATGCCTCCTTTTAATATGATTATGGATATTGTAGCATAAACTTTTAAAGTTTATCTAAAATAAGGATGGTTATTCTCTTGTTTTACGAAGTCTTTTTAAAGGTAAAATAGTGTGAATTCATATAAATTTACATAGTTCTTCATGTATAATATGTAGTAATAGGAGATGATACGATGGCTTTATATGATTTTGCAAAAGGGTTGATACTAGAAGCAGGAAATAAAGTAAGGTTGATGATGCAAGAAGAGTTAGACATTAAAACTAAATCGAACCCAAATGATTTAGTTACAAATGTGGATAAGGCGACAGAGAATTATCTATATGAAACGATTCTTCATAATTATCCAGATCATCAGGTTATTGGCGAAGAGGGGCATGGTCATAATCTCGAGTATTTAAAGGGGGTTATTTGGGTTATTGATCCAATTGATGGAACACTTAATTTTGTTCACCAAAAAGAAAATTTTGCCATCTCTATTGGTATTTATCATGATGGGAAGCCTTATGCAGGTTTTGTTTATGATGTCATGAAAGATGTTTTATATCATGCAAAGGTTGGACAGGGTGCATTTGAAAATACACATAAACTTGAAATGATTCAAAATACTGAACTTAAAAGAAGTATTATAGGTATTAATCCCAATTGGCTGTCGAAACCAATACTCAGTGATATTTTTAGTTCAATAGTGAATGAGGCAAGAAGTGCACGAGCATATGGTAGTGCAGCATTAGAAATTATAAGTGTAGCGAAGGGTCAATTGGCGGCTTACCTAACACCTAGACTACAACCGTGGGATTTTGCAGGTGGATTGTTGATTTTGAACGAAGTAGGTGGGATAGGAACTAACTTATTAGGCGATAAATTAGACTTCAATCAACCGAATTCAATATTAATAGCAAATCCTAGCCTTCATCGTGAAATATTAAATCATCATTTAAATCAGCAAAGAGATACACTTATTACACTCCATGAAAAAAGGTTTGGAAAGAGATAGAAAGATGGAATCAATAGAGTTAAAGATTTCAAATTTCTTTGTTCTTCAAACCTTAATTTGAAGAACGTCTTATAATGAGTTTAAAATCACTAAAAGTTTGATATAAGTATTTTTGAGTTAGTTATCTCTTTATAAAAAAATATGAAAGCCTAGGCACAACTGTTGTCCTAGGCTTTCATAATGCGTATATGGTCAATTACTGAATTGAAAATGTACTGATATGAGGGTTATTTCATAATGAATTAAAAGTCACATCAGAGAGAATTTCAGTCAGTTCATTTTACGAATTATGTAGGTAAAGAATCTTTACCCGAGTGGAACGACGAATTCATGTTAAATTCTGTCTAAGCTACCTCGACTTATTATGTTCATCATAAATAACTCACTGTTATGAAAAGTGTTAGATTTAAAATCTAGTGAATCAAAATTAGATAGTGTCCAAGACTTTTATAATATTTGATTTAAAAGTACAAGTTCTTATCAGTAATACAATTACGTTTAATAACTGTCTTTGTGTGCTTCTAATAAAATCAATACAATGATAAATAAATTTTTAAAGCCAATTGTTTTTACGATATTTCTTTTTCACACTGAACCCAACACCAAATGTTGCAATGAGAAGTATAAATGTTAAAATCATCATTGGAACATTAGCAGCACCTAATGCGAAACTAAATAAAGTTAAAAAAATGACAGCCAATATTGAGAAGATCCAGAAAATACCTTTAGATTTTTTTTGTTGCATCCCATACCCCACCTTTTACTTATCTTTTCAATAATATATGATATAATAAAACAGTTGCAATTAAAAGTGGGAGTATACACAAGAAAGGAATTTATAAAATGACTAATTTAAGAGAAGATGTTCGTAATATAGCGATTATTGCGCATGTCGACCATGGTAAAACAACATTAGTAGACCAGTTGCTTAAACAATCAGGTATATTTCGTGAAAACGAACATGTCGACGAGCGTGCAATGGACTCTAATGATTTAGAAAGAGAACGTGGTATTACGATTCTTGCTAAGAATACAGCGATAGATTATAAAGGAACGCGTATCAATATATTAGACACACCTGGCCACGCCGATTTTGGTGGTGAAGTTGAACGTATCATGAAAATGGTTGACGGTGTCGTACTAGTGGTTGACGCATATGAAGGTACAATGCCTCAAACTCGTTTTGTTCTTAAAAAAGCTTTAGAACAAAACTTAAAACCGGTTGTAGTTGTGAATAAAATTGATAAACCAGCTGCTAGACCTGAGGGAGTTGTAGATGAAGTATTAGACTTATTCATTGAATTGGAAGCGAATGATGAGCAATTAGACTTCCCAGTTGTTTATGCTTCAGCTGTGAATGGAACAGCAAGTTTAGACTCTGAAAAGCAAGACGAAAATATGCAATCCCTATACGAGACGATTATTGACTATGTACCGGCACCAGTAGATAATTCAGATGAACCATTACAATTCCAAATTGCTTTACTAGATTATAATGATTATGTAGGTCGTATAGGCGTTGGACGTGTGTTCAGAGGTAAAATGCGTGTAGGTGATAATGTATCACTAATTAAATTAGATGGTACAGTTAAGAACTTTCGTGTGACGAAAATATTTGGTTACTTTGGTCTTAAACGTGAAGAAATTGAAGAAGCACAAGCAGGAGACTTAATAGCTGTTTCAGGTATGGAAGATATTAACGTTGGTGAAACAGTTACACCACATGATCATCGTGACCCATTACCGGTGTTACGTATTGATGAACCAACCCTAGAAATGACTTTTAAAGTAAATAACTCTCCGTTTGCTGGACGTGAAGGTGATTATGTAACAGCTCGACAAATTCAAGAAAGATTAGATCAACAACTTGAAACAGATGTTTCTTTAAAAGTTACACCTACTGATCAACCAGATTCATGGGTTGTTGCTGGTCGTGGTGAACTACACTTGTCTATTCTTATTGAAAACATGAGACGTGAAGGCTTTGAATTACAGGTTTCTAAACCTCAAGTTATTTTAAGAGAAATCGATGGTGTGTTAAGTGAACCATTTGAGCGTGTACAATGTGAAGTGCCTTCTGAAAATGCCGGGGCAGTGATTGAGTCATTAGGTGCACGAAAAGGTGAAATGTTAGATATGATGACGACCGACAATGGTTTGACGCGTTTAATCTTTATGGTACCTGCACGCGGTATGATTGGTTATACTACTGAATTTATGTCTATGACACGAGGTTATGGAATTATTAACCATACATTTGAAGAATTTAGACCTCGCGTTAAAGCTCAAATCGGTGGTAGACGTAACGGTGCATTGATTTCTATGGACCAAGGTCAAGCAACATCTTATGCGATTATTAACTTAGAAGATCGTGGTGTTAACTTTATGGAACCAGGTACTGAAGTATATGAAGGTATGATTGTTGGTGAACATAACCGTGAGAACGATTTAACAGTAAATATTACTAAAGCAAAGCATCAAACAAACGTACGTTCAGCTACTAAAGATCAAACACAAACGATGAATCGTCCTAGAATTTTAACATTAGAAGAAGCGTTACAATTTATCAATGATGATGAATTGGTGGAAGTAACTCCTGAAAGTATTCGCTTAAGAAAGAAAATACTTAATAAATCTGCCCGTGAAAAAGAAGCAAAAAGAGTTAAACAATTAATGCAAGACGAACAATAATTTAAATATATTACAAAGAGCCTGAGACATAATTCCTAGCAAAATAGCCAGTAAATGAGTTTTCATAAATTCATTTACTGGCTGTTTATTTACAATACTTCGTATTGTTGGCTCGCTTTCTTAGGGGACAGCTTCAGCTTGTCCTGCTCCCTCAAGAGTCTCGCCAAAATACTTTGTGTTTATATGTAATTTCACAATGAAATACTTAAAAAAATAAGGTCTTTCGTATAATTTAATAAATACCAATAAACAAAATTAACGAGGTGCCTTATGTATAAAGACTATAACATGACTCAACTTACTCTACCAATGGAAACTTCAGTTCTTATCCCCACAAATGATATTTCACGACATGTAAATGATATTATAGAAACAATTCCCGAGACTGAATTCGATGAATTCAGACATCATCGAGGTGCAACATCATATCATCCAAAAATGATGTTAAAAGTAGTTTTATATGCCTACACACAATCTGTGTTTTCAGGACGTAAGATAGAAAAATTACTTAATGATAATATCCGAATGATGTGGCTATCATAAAATCAAAAGCCTTCTTATAAAACGATTAATCGATTCAAAAACAAATAAAAAAAATGAAGAATTATAGTTGGGAATATTTCAATGTCCAAATTAATCAAAAGCTTTCAGAACGAAAAGCAAAAACCATCTACAGTCAAAGAAAAATTGATGTGGAGTCTGTTTTTGGAATTATGAAGCCTATTTTGAGTTTCACTCGAAAGTCCGTTCGAGGGATAAATAAAGACAAAAGAGAACTAGGACTTGTGCTAATGACACTTAATATAAGAAAAGTACCAGCTCAACGAGCTGAAAATAATCAAAAAAATAATAAAAAAGACAATTTCTATATAATTTCAATAGAAATTGTCTTTTTTATTTATCTTGGAACTTTAAGTCCCACACTCTTTATTTATGTGAGATAGTTTGAAATTTCCAATATATCATTTTAATCTCGTTTGCTTTGTTTAGGTGTATCGAGTCTACTTTTACAATCATCGCACATGAAAGTGCGTATAGGATTATTTTTTAAGCGTTTAGCCTCGACTGTATGTTCATCAATAAAAACTTTAGTATCGCAAATAATACATTGAACCTTTCTCATATTAAATCACCTCTATATGTGTGACATACTTAAATTGATGAGAGTATCCTTCTTCAGGAATATATATGAAACTATCAACAGCATTATCACTATATAAACGTTTGCCATTACTAGAAAATTGAAAGAACAAATAAGGTAATAAGTCCATGGGTACATTGATGGAATAATCTTTATTAGAAAGTTTTATTGTGCTAGCATTTTCCATAGGTTCGGCGTTTTTGAAAAATGGTGTCATATTTATCACAAATGTTTCATCTAAAACCGATCGTTTTTTATATTTAATTTCAGAATCAAGCGTTGGTGGATTTGTTTGTCCTTCTAAAATAGCACGGTTCCATTCCTTGTTATCATCAAAGTTGATGGGTCTAGTACCATCAAATACCCCACGTTCTAAATCATCAATAGTAACTTTTCTATCGTCAAATATCCAAGTCGTACTATCCAATGAAATAGGGAAATTGACTGCTCCTTTTATTTGAATCATAAATGCCCACTCCCTAAATTTTTATCTTTCATTATTTTAACATAGAATCGCTTTCACTTAATTTAAATTCGCTTGCTTTTTAACATTCAGTAGGATAAACTTCTATTGTGAAGATATTAATTGAAACGATAGGGGGAATATGTCATGTCTAACCAATCGAAGTTAAATAGTGCGGCATATGACCAATTGAATAAAGATGCAGACAGAATATTACATCTAATTAAAGTTCAAATGGATAACTTAACTTTACCTTCTTGTCCACTTTATGAAGAGGTTTTAGATACTCAAATGTTTGGTTTACAAAAGGAAGTTGATTTCGCAGTTCAACTTGGATTAGTTGATAAAGAAGATGGTAAGCAATTAATGTTAAGACTTGAAAAAGAACTTTCTAAATTGCATGAAGCATTTACGAATGTTTAAATTTTTTATTTGTAATTAATTGTAAAAATAATGTATTCACTAAGTTGACGGTATGCATAATGTATTATGTTTAAAGAAAATATTGATAGATGATTAATTGTACGAGTCAATCATCGCATAAATGACTGAGTTGATATTAATTCTTATATCTTTCTCGGTCTTTTTTGTTGTAAGATTTAAAAGTGAAATTGATTTGAAAGAAGCCTAAAAACGCTCACTTCTTTCAAAAATTGTTAAAGTAAATTTAAATCATGGGTTTTAAAGGTAAATCTATTTGTTTATATTTGTTTAATAGATACGTTGAAGTATATAATAGATAAGAACGCTTTTTAGTAGCGATGTGTTTTATTAAGTCAACAAAGAGATAAATTTTAATCATTTAGTATTGGAAGATCTAGTATATGAAAAATTTTAAAAATATAATGCGATATATTGGAAAGACTTCTAAATTTATCGATTATCCATTGTTAATAACTTATGTTGTCCTCTGTTTGATTGGATTAGTAATGGTTTATAGCGCAAGCATGGTTGCAGCTACAAAAGGTACGTTAACCGGGGGAGTACCAGTTTCCGGAACATACTTCTACAATCGACAACTTTTATACGTTATCATGAGCTTTGTTATCGTATTTTTTATGGCTTTTATTATGAATGTTAAAGTATTAAAAAAGCCTAATGTTCAAAAAGGTATGATGATTGGTATTTTTATACTTTTACTACTAACATTAGTAATAGGAAAAAATATCAATGGTTCTAAAAGTTGGATTAACTTAGGGTTCATGAACTTACAAGCTTCGGAGTTATTGAAGATTTCAATAATTCTATACATACCATTTATGATTGAAAAGAAGATGCCTGCGGTGAGGCATAATATAAAATTAATATTAGGACCAATTTTGTTTGTTGTAACTTGTTTGATACTTGTTCTTTTTCAAAAAGATGTTGGTCAAACAATGCTGATTGTGATCATATTCTTCTCAATTATTTTTTACTCAGGTATCGGTGTGCAGAATATGTTAAAATGGGGCGCTTTGGTAGCTATTGGTTTTATCATCGTAGCTACATTTATGTTCATGTTAGATATGGTTCCAAGTTATTTGCAAGCACGTTTTAGTACGTTAACCAATCCATTTAGTCAAGAATCAGGCACAGGATATCATATTTCTAATTCTCTTTTGGCAATTGGCAATGGTGGGTTGTTCGGACGTGGTCTAGGAAATAGTATTATGAAGCTTGGTTATTTGCCAGAGCCACATACAGACTTTATATTTGCTATTATTTGTGAAGAGATGGGATTAATCGGTGGCTTAATCGTTTTAATTTTAGAGTACTTTATTGTATATCGCGCTTTCCAACTTGCTAATAAAACGCAATCGTATTTTTATAAATTAGTTTGCGTTGGGATAGCTAGTTATATCGGAAGCCAAACATTCGTAAATATCGGTGGTATTTCTGCTACAATTCCACTTACTGGTGTACCGTTACCATTTATTAGTTTTGGTGGTTCATCGATGATTAGTTTAAGTATAGCTATGGGATTACTACTTATTACAGCAAAACAGATAAAACAAGATGATAAACGACTGAAACAACGTAAGGTAGATATTAAACGTCGATATAATTAATTAAATAGTATATAAAATTTTAATATTAAGTTTAGACTATAGCCCAAGATGAATGTAAATTATTCCTCTTGGGCTTTTCATATCATAATGTTTGGTATAGTTAGTCACTACTCATTATCATAATTTAAGATTCTGTAAATATGCATACTTTAACTAGCGTCATTCGTATATAGATGATAATATTAAATTATTAACATTTATAAGTTTTCTTGTAATTGACTGACAACTTAACTTACACATAGTGTAGTCAGTTTGAACTAATTTATTTAATTAAATGTTACAAATTGATAAATGATATGATTCTTTCATGAATTACTATAGAATTATTCAAACATTTGAGATAAAATTTTATTATCTAATTATTTAGAAAATTCGTAACATTCTAAGGAGTGTCTTGGCTTTTGAAACAAATAAAGAAATTACTTGTTGCTAACCGTGGTGAAATCGCCATTAGAATTTTTAGAGCGGCAGCAGAATTAAATATCAGTACAGTAGCAATTTATTCTAATGAAGATAAAAGTTCGTTACATAGATATAAAGCAGATGAATCCTATCTAGTTGGAAGTGATTTAGGACCTGCTGAAAGTTATTTGAATATCGAACGTATCATCGAAGTAGCTCTTCGCGCAGGTGTCGATGCAATTCATCCTGGGTATGGTTTTTTAAGTGAAAATGAACAATTTGCACGCCGATGTGCTGAGGAAGGCATTAAATTTATAGGTCCGCATCTTGAACATCTAGACATGTTTGGAGATAAGGTTAAGGCTAGAACAACTGCTATTAACGCTAACTTACCTGTAATCCCGGGTACAGATGGTCCTATTGAAAGTTTTGAAGCTGCAGAACAGTTTGCTAATGAAGCAGGTTACCCACTTATGATTAAGGCCACAAGCGGTGGCGGTGGTAAAGGTATGCGAATCGTTCGTGAATCAAGCGAATTAGAAGACGCTTTCCATCGTGCGAAATCAGAAGCCGAAAAGTCATTTGGTAATAGCGAAGTTTATATCGAAAGATATATTGATAATCCAAAGCATATAGAGGTTCAAGTTATTGGTGATGAATTCGGGAATATCATTCATTTGTATGAAAGAGATTGCTCCGTACAACGACGTCATCAAAAGGTTGTTGAAGTTGCACCTTCAGTAGGTCTTTCTAACAAATTAAGAGAGCGAATTTGTGATGCCGCAATTCAACTGATGGAAAATATAAAATACGTCAACGCTGGAACAGTAGAATTTTTAGTTTCTGGGGATGAATTTTTCTTCATTGAGGTTAATCCACGTGTTCAAGTTGAGCATACAATTACTGAAATGATTACTGGTATAGACATTGTGAAAACGCAAATTTTAGTTGCTAATGGAGAATCGTTATTTGGAGATAAAATCTCTATGCCACAGCAAAATGAAATTCAAACATTAGGGTATGCGATACAATGTCGTATAACAACTGAAGATCCTACTAATGATTTTATGCCAGATTCTGGCACAATTATTGCATATCGATCAAGTGGCGGTTTTGGTGTGAGACTTGATGCAGGGGATGGATTCCAAGGTGCAGAAATTTCACCTTACTACGATTCACTATTAGTTAAGCTTTCTACACATGCCGTTTCATTTAAACAAGCTGAAGAGAAAATGGAACGTTCATTACGCGAAATGCGAATTCGTGGCGTAAAGACGAATATTCCATTTCTCATCAATGTTATGCGTAATGATAAATTTAGAAGTGGTGATTATACTACTAAATTTATTGAAGAAACACCTGAACTTTTCGATATTGCACCGACATTGGACAGAGGTACCAAGACTTTAGAGTATATTGGTAATGTGACGATAAACGGATTTCCTAATGTAGAAAAGCGTCCAAAACCAGAATATGAATCTACCAAAATCCCAAAAATTTCTCAAAAGAAAATCAATCAGTTATTTGGAACAAAACAAATTCTTGAGCAACATGGACCAACAGGTGTTACAAATTGGGTTAGAGAACAAGAAGATGTTTTAATTACCGATACTACATTTAGAGATGCACACCAATCTTTACTTGCAACACGTGTAAGAACAAAAGATATGATGAACATTGCATCTAAAACTGCTGAAGTTTTTAAAGATAGTTTTTCATTAGAAATGTGGGGTGGTGCAACATTTGATGTCGCCTATAATTTCTTGAAAGAGAATCCATGGGAACGTTTAGAAAGATTGCGCAAAGCCATTCCGAATGTGTTATTCCAAATGTTATTACGAGCTTCGAACGCAGTAGGTTATAAAAACTATCCTGATAATGTAATTAAGAAATTCGTTCATGAAAGTGCAAAAGCTGGTGTAGATGTTTTCCGTATATTCGACTCATTGAACTGGGTTGATCAAATGAAAGTAGCGAATGAAGCTGTTCAAGAAGCTGGAATGGTATCTGAGGGTACAATTTGCTATACAGGTGATATTTTAAATGCTGAACGTTCCAATATTTATACTTTAGATTATTACGTTAAAATGGCTAAAGAACTGGAAAGAGAAGGATTCCATATATTAGCAATTAAAGATATGGCTGGTTTATTGAAACCGAAAGCAGCTTACGAATTAATTGGTGAATTACGTGAGGCAACACATCTTCCAATTCATTTACATACACATGATACTAGTGGAAATGGATTGTTGACATATAAACAAGCAATTGATGCTGGCGTAGATATTATAGATACTGCTGTTGCATCTATGAGTGGTTTAACGAGTCAACCAAGTGCAAATTCATTATATTATGCACTAAATGGATTTCCACGTAATTTAAGAACTGATATTGATGGGTTAGAAGAGTTGAGTCATTACTGGTCTGTAGTCAGACCTTACTATGCAGACTTTGAGAGTGATATCAAATCACCAAATACAGAAATTTATCAACATGAAATGCCAGGTGGCCAATATTCAAACTTAAGTCAACAAGCTAAAAGTTTAGGATTGGGCGAACGTTTTGATGAAGTCAAAGAGATGTATCGTCGTGTCAACTTCCTGTTTGGAGATCTTGTAAAAGTAACACCATCTTCAAAGGTAGTTGGAGATATGGCACTATATATGGTGCAAAATGATCTTGATGAAGATACGGTCATCAATGATGGTTATAAATTAGATTTCCCAGAATCTGTTGTGTCATTCTTTAAAGGTGACATTGGACAACCTGTCAACGGATTCAACAAGAAATTGCAAGATGTTATTTTAAAAGGACAGCAACCAATTACTGAAAGACCAGGTGAATACTTGGAGCCGGTCGATTTTGAAGCAATCCGTCAAGAATTAAGCGACATACAACAAGACGAGGTAACAGAACAAGATATAATTAGTTATGTACTTTATCCGAAGGTATATAAACAATATATTCAAACGAAAGAGCAATTTGGTAATGTATCTTTACTGGATACACCGACATTCTTATTTGGCATGCGTAATGGTGAAACAGTTGAAATTGAAATTGATACTGGTAAACGTCTAATTATTAAATTAGAAACAATCAGTGAACCAGATGAAAATGGTAAGCGTACAATTTATTACGCTATGAATGGTCAAGCAAGACGTATCTATATTCAAGATGAAAATGTTAAAACGAATGCTAATGTTAAACCTAAGGCGGATAAATCAAATCCAAATCATATTGGTGCTCAAATGCCTGGTTCTGTAACTGAAGTCAAAGTGTCTGTAGGCGATGAAGTTCAAGCTAATCAGCCATTATTAATCACTGAAGCAATGAAGATGGAAACGACGATTCAGGCACCATTTGATGGAATTATTAAACAAATCAATGTTGCTAATGGAGATGCCATTGCCACAGGAGATTTATTAGTGGAAATTGAAAAGCAATCATAATTAAAATGACCATCTAGATTAATATGATATTTAGATGGTCTATTTATACTTAAATATATTGAAACACGCCACTTATCTTACCGTTATGGTATTTTGAGTGGCGTGTTTCTTTTTAATTGTTATAAATTTATAGAAAAATATATTATTTTAGACTTCTCGTCGTTCTTAACATTAGTAAAATAAAATAAGCAATCATTCCGAATAAGTAAGTGATAAACAAAGCATGGAATAACGCAATAATTAAATTGACATTAGTTATGACTGATAAAGCACCTGTAATAACTTGAAGGATAACAAGTATAAATGATGCAGTATAACCATAACGTACAGTTCGATTATCTGAATAATTCTTAATAGCGTGTATAAATGTAATCATAATCCAGATAAAAGTGATGAACGCCATACCTCTGTGCGAAAATTGTACCCAATCATGCGCATTATGAGGAACGATATCATCAAATGGAATAGGCCAAGCACCATAAGCAAGACTTGATTTAGTATGTCTAACTAAAGCACCTGTATAAATAGTTAAGTATACGATGATAGCCATTAACCAAGTTAAGATACGTAAAGGTTTGTGAATAAATAAAATGTCAGCTTCATATTTTTTGTCAATTGAGAAAATAATTAATGTCATTAAGAAAACAGAAGAGAAACTGATAAGTGAAATACCAAAATGTAGCGCTAATACATAAGGATTTTGTTGCCATATCACAGCAGCAGCACCTACAAGTGCTTGAACTAATAAAAAACCAACACTAATAATAGAGAGTGGTTTGATTTCTTTAATATATCCAATGTTTTTCCAAGCTGTAATTACAAGCCATAATACAACTATAAGTGAAATGGCTGATACTGCACGATGACTCAGTTCTATAATTGTTTGTATTGGTAAATTTTCTGGAAGTAGAGCGCCGTTACATAAAGGCCAAGACGAGCCACAACCATCTTCTGATCCCGTTTTAGTTACGAGGGCGCCACCTAATTGTACAAAGGTCATAATAATCGTAGCTAAAACACCTAACCATTTAAGGTTTTGCTTTCTAAACAATGATAAACACCCCATCATTAATTTAAAGTATTAAATTATAATATTACATAATTGAATAAAGTCATTGAAAGACTCGTTAATTGATACTTCATTAAATACGACACTTGAAAAAAATGACTTTAAATTAATGTACATATTTTTACTTTTAACTTATTATATCAAGAATAACATTTTTAAGTGTGTCACAAAATTGACGATTTCTAATGTCGTAAAAGTGTCACAATTTAATTTTATAAAACCTAGTCTTTTTGTGTAATTTACTATATCATTATACTATATGAGAAATTTAAGGAGGGGAATTATGAACAAAGATCAAACTTTGTCACATACTACGGGCCGTGTATCTTTCAAAGAATTACAACAAATTATTAAAATGGGCCTTGTTCAAGGTAATTTAATACCTGCTTTTGCAGGCGCATGGCTTGCAATAGTAATGACAAACCATTCCTTCCTATCTTCCATTCCACAAATACTATTGATGCTAGTTGGCTCTACGCTTATTATGGGAGGCGCTTGTGCTTTAAATAATTATTATGATCAAGATATTGATCGTATTATGCCTAGTAAGCAAGGTAGACCAACAGTAAATGATAGAATATCTGATAGAAACTTATTAATGTTAAGTTTTGGGATGATGTTAATAGGTGAAGCATGTTTATTCTTATTAAATATACCTTCTGGTGTTTTAGGATTAATTGGTATTGTTGGATATGTATCTTACTATTCAATTTGGTCTAAGCGCCATACAACTTGGAATACTGTTGTTGGAAGTTTTCCTGGAGCTGTACCACCATTAATTGGTTGGGTAGCTATCGATGGATCATTAAGTTTAGCAGCAGTAGCACTCTTTTTAGTTGTCTTTTGTTGGCAACCTATCCATTTCTACGCTCTAGCAATTAAACGTAGTGATGAGTATGCGCTTGCAAATATTCCTATGTTACCATCAGTGAAAGGTTTCAAACGGACAAGAGTAAGCATGTTTATTTGGTTAGTGTTATTATTACCATTGCCATTCTTATTATCTAATTTAGGTGTAACTTTTGTTGTTATTGCTACACTACTTAATTTAGGATGGTTAGCTTTAGGTTTTACAACGTTCAGAAAAGAATCTAATCAAACTAAATGGGCAACGCAAATGTTCGTTTATTCATTGAACTACTTAGTAGTATTCTTTGCACTCGTTGTAGTTGTTTCATTAATCAAGATGATATAAATTAACTTAAGTAAGGATGAAACTTATGAACGTACCCATTTTACCAACGATAAGTACATCGTGTATTGTTATTAGTGCGATTTTAGTCGCTATTGGTTGGGCATTGATTTGGAAACGTCAAGTTCATAAGCATAAAAACATTATGCTATGGGCTGCCTTTTTCGCTTTAACATTCTTTATTATTTATGCAGCAAGAACTATTTTTATCGGTAATACAGCTTTCGGTGGACCAAGTTCTATTAAAGTTTATTACACTATTTTCTTAGTTTTCCATATCATTCTTGCAACAGTTGGTGGCGTTTTAGGCTTAATTCAAATCATTTTAGCCTTCAAAGATAAACTTCATATTCACAGAAAAATTGGGCCTTGGGCTTCAATAATTTGGTTCTTTACCGCAATTACTGGTGTTGCAGTTTATGTATTACTATATGTATTGTATCCAGGTGGAGAAACAACATCATTGCTTAAAGCTACATTAGGTCTATAAATTTTCTTTATAAGAGCCTGAGACACAAATGGTTGTCTCAGGTATTTTTATGTACTGAACGTAGATAACTCAGTTGTCACGTTGTCATAAACTATACAATAAACATATTTTTTATTCCTAATCATTATCTACTATTTCTACAGTTACAAAGGTATCAAATATGATTCAAATCTTATCTAAATATTTTAAATAAATCGAAGCGAGATCTGTAATCATACTAAAGTCATTTTTTACTGACACGATATATATCTATTTAATATTTAGCTTTTAATATGTTTGAAAATTCATTCATGTTCACTTTCGTATAAATAGCGAATACAAAAGTATTTAAAATTTGTTTTATAAGAATAATGATGGGAAATGTTTACACGTTTCACTTATGTTGAAAAAGGTTAGTACATTTTTGTACAATATATATAATTATTAAGAGGTGGGTGAAAGATGAAGAAGTTAATAATTAAAGTTATTGGTGTTATATTATTAGTGACATTTTTAATTTATCTCTTTTACTCACCACGTTTAAAGTTTGATGTTCTAGAGAATCCTAATAAAAATAGCAAAACGACTAAGACAGAACAATTTAAACAGGTGAATAAGGATGCTGAGAACCCTAAACCTAAAGAAGGGATAGGGACTTGGATTGGAAAAGATATTAAAACACTAACGCATCATTATGGACAAGCTGATCGATCTTATCCATATAAAAATGGGTTAAAAAATTATGTCTTTAAACAGAAAGATGAATATTATATTGTAAGTACTAATAAAGGAACAATCACATCAGTTTATGCCACAGGTAAAGGTGTGAAAGTGAGCCCACTTAAAATAGGTGAAAGTTCATCTCATATTTTTGAAGATACTAGTATTAATCCAGAACCAACTGTCAAAACGAAAGGTAAAACTTATAAATTTGAAATGTCTGATGAAGATTTAAAGACACAGACGTTAATTAAATATGGAGATGTTTATGCTCAAATATATTCTGATCAACAAACTAATAAAATTTTGGCAGTGAGATTTTTAGATGCAAATACATTGGCAACACTACAACCATATAAGTTAAATAGAGCAGAAGATGAGGGACAAATTAGTGAAAGTTCCGACGATAAAATTCCTCATGAACAAAACCCTAATCAATTGATTACACTCTATGAAGTAACGAATAAAATGAGAGAAATGAAAAATTTAAAATCACTTAAAGTTAACAACGATATTGCTCGTATTGCTGCTATCAATCTGTATGAAGCAACTGATAAAGGATCAGACAGTGTGGAGTTTACTGAGAATGCTTTAACACAACAACTGGATGAACGCCATGTAAGTTATAAGTCAGCAAGTCAAAATGTAGGTTATGATTTTGACGATGTACCTACACTTATTCATAGTTGGATTAATTCTGATATTCATCGCTCACGCTTGTTAAGTAATAAATATGATGAAATGGGTGGAGAAGTGATGAGTGATTATTATTCATTAATATTTGTAGAAAAGTAAAGTAAATAAAGGATGATTCTGTGATTACTGAAGAAACATTAGACATTTTAGATGATATTGAGGATATATCGGATATGATTGTACAATCTGATATTTATGACTCATACCGACGAGCTAAAATGCAATTAGATGCAGATGATGAGGCAAGTCTACTTTATCAAGCTTTTCTAAAAGTGAAAGATAAGTATGATGAAGTGATGAGATTTGGAAAATATCATCCCGATTACAAAGATATTATGTTAGAAACTCGACAACGAAAACGTGCTTATGAAATGCTTCCAGTAGTAATGGAGTATAAAGCAAAGGAAGTGGCATTACAAAATTTAATTGACGAAGTGATGTCCAAAATCGCATTTGCTGTTTCTGAGCATGTAAAAATTGAAACAGGTAATCCTTTCTTCCAAACTGGACATGATGGATGTGCATCTGGTGGCACATGTAACTGTTCATTGTAATTAAAAGGCATGATCAAAGCATTAATTAATCAGTAATAACAAAGACTTATGTTTGTGTAATTAATGTTATACAGAAGGTAGATTTATGTAATCAAGAATTTGTTACTTTGAAGGAAGCGGTTTGTATCATTTAGAAGAGAAGTGAAATGGATTAATAAACTATTTCACACCTCTTTTTATCCATTATATTTTTTGAAAGGGTAAGTCTACTGTATATACATTCTATAAAACAAAATGTTAGATTCGCACTCTATCAAAGTCATTTCTATCTTTAACGATGATTATTTATAAAAATATATTTATACCGTGCAAACTATATACAAAGTTAAATAATGATATCGTAAATATCGCATTATTTAGTCAAAGATAAATTAATGTTATAAGACTAAAAATGAATGTACTTTCACTTCAGAAACGCGCGGATAATACGTTAAATACCTAGGACAAGTTGGATGTCCTAGGTATTTTTAGTTAAATTAATCATAAGTAATCATTACGAAACTTATATTTCAATTTATTTTAAAGTTTCTTTAAATTGTTGACCTAAATCTGGGCGATCTGTAACTAAAGTATGAACACCTTTATGATATAAATCTGTCATTAAATCTATACTATTCACACCATAGTAACCGGGTACAATATTATTTAAGTTAAGCCATTGAATGAAACGCTTAGAAGTTAATGAAATTCCTTTATATGCAACTGGCATTTGGAATGTGTCTGCTTGTGGTTTAAATGTGTGACCTAACATGCCGTTAAATTTAATAAAACCTTCAGCAACTTCGCCTTCACTAGCACCGATAGCAATGTCAGCTTGGTTATACTCAGTGAAACGTTGAATTTGTTTTTTATGGAAGCTTGTAACGAGCACTCGATGTTGCGCCCCATGTTTGATGATATTATCGTAAATCACTTTTGGTGCGATACGACCTTCATATGTGTCTGGCGCATCTTTTAAATCCACATTGATATACATATTAGGGTACAATTCAAGCAGTTCCTCGAATGATAAAATCTTAGCTTTATCGTGCCCGCGATAAGGTGTTTGATTATTGATGTCAGTAAAATGATATCCCGCATCTAATCGTTTTAGTTCAGCTAGAGTATGTTCACTCACTTTACCTGAACCATTAGTTGTACGGTCGACAAGTGCATCGTGAAAAACAATGAGTTGTTCATCTTTAGTTAGTCGTACATCTGTTTCAAAGCCATCCAATCCATATTCAACAGCATTATCAAATGCCAACTGTGTTTGCTCTGGTCGCATTGCCATGCCACCTCTATGTGCAAATATGTAAGGTGCTTGTCCTGAGAAGAAAGGTGGAATAGATTTTAATTGTTGCGGTGATTTATTTTTATTTTTTAAAAAGTAAAATAGACTGCTTATAATACCGGCTGTTGCCAACGTACCATTAATAAACCATTTTTTTGAATGAGCCATAATCGAATCCTCCTAGTGATAGTTAGAGTGTGTGTACCCCAACATTATTGTTGGGTACGATGGTTATGATTCCTTTTACTCATTATCATTTTAAGATAGATAAGTTTAAAGTCATAGAGTTTCAATATAACTTTTATCATTTAGGTTAATCCTTAGTCATTTCATTACTTATAAAGTCATGATATGATAACAAATGTATAAATAATGGAGTGAGTAAGAAATGAATATAATTCCTAGAACGAGTTTAATTATTTATTTAAAACATATGAAACATGAGCGACAAATTAGAAAATATGGACACATCGTGCACTCAAACCGTCAACGAAAATATGTTGTGATGTATATAAATGAAGCAGATGCTGACAATATTGTTCATAAACTTATGCAACTCAAGTACGTTCACGACATTCAAGGTTCCCCATATAAATATTTGAAAAAAACATATGAAAAAGAAAAACATGAAATACAATAGAGTATCAATTTATTGCAAAGGTGGTATCCATCTTTGAAGACGCAAAACACTGATAAGGTAGTTAAAATATAATTCTAAGTCTGGATATACATCAGGAGGTTGTACGTCGATACCTACAACTGGTATGTCATAATTTTCTGCAGCTGAATTAATCATATTGAATTTTTTGTTGCCCTCTGGATAGGGATATTTTAAGGCATTTGTCATGATATACATAGCCTGGAAATGTTTTTCAGCAGTAGGGTTCATTATTATTGCAACGGACGATAATTGTTTCTCAGAATGAGGTGTATGGAAATACACAATACGATTGATTCGCTTATGATTATATTCTATAAGAGTTGTAAATTCGAATAAATCGGTTAAACCTTCACCAATTTTAATAAATGATTGTTTCATAAATAAATCAAACTCCTTTATCTTCAAATTATATTAAATAAATGAATGAAATGGAAGTGTGAGTCAATGCGTGTAATTGCGGGTAAGCATAAAAGTAAAGCGCTAGAAAGTTTAGAGGGGCGAAATACTCGTCCAACTATGGATAAAGTTAAAGAAGGTATTTTTAATAGTTTATATGATGTTTCTGGTTTAGGATTAGACTTATTTGCCGGTAGTGGTGCACTTGGCATTGAAGCATTATCCCGTGGTATGGATAAAATGATTTTTGTAGATCAAAATTTTAAAGCGGTCAAGGTTATAAAAGCTAATCTTAATCAATTAGATTTAATGTCACAAGCTGAAGTCTATAAAAATAATGCTGACAGAGCACTTAAAGCACTTGCTAAACGAGAAATACAATTCGATGTTATCTTTTTAGACCCACCTTATAATAAAGGGCTTATAAATGAGGCGATTTCTCGTATAGCAGAGTTTAACTTATTAAAAGAAAATGGTATTATCGTTTGTGAGTTTAGTCATAATGAAGAAATAACAATTGCGCCATTTCAAATGATTAAGCGTTATCATTATGGTTTGACAGATACTTTGTTACTTGAAAAAGGAGAATAATATGAGTAAGACAAGAGCAGTTATTCCCGGTAGTTTTGATCCAATTACATATGGTCACTTAGATATCATTGAAAGAAGCGCCGACCGCTTTGATGAAATCCATGTTTGTGTACTAAAAAATAGTAGTAAAGGTGGAACGTTTGACTCAGAAGAACGCATGACGTTGATTGAAGAGTCGGTTAAACATTTGCCTAATATACAAGTGCATCATTTTAATGGATTGCTTGTTGATTTTTGTGATCAAGTAGGTGCAAAGACAATTATTCGAGGTTTAAGAGCTGTAAGTGACTTTGAATATGAACTACGACTTACTTCTATGAACAAAAAGTTAAATAGTAATATTGAAACAATGTACATGATGACAAGTGCAAACTATTCATTTATAAGTTCAAGTATTGTTAAAGAAGTAGCTGCATATCAAGCGGACATTTCACCTTTTGTACCACCTCATGTCGAAAGAGCATTAAAAAAGAAATTTAATGTCTAAGGCAACTGTACATATAGAGGTGTATAACAGTCATTTAGTTCTATATATGAAATAGGCTGCCACCTCTTAATCATCCAGTCAAAAAATCCCTCAATAGGGTATCTAATTGTAAGATACTCTATTGAGGGATTTTAGTCATAATGAACAACAAAATTACAATAAAGATGTTATAGTTTTTGTTCATAATGATTACAGCAAGATATAGATAATATGAAGCGATACACCCATAAGAGCAGAGTCTTTTATTATAAAGTTGATAGAAAGGTGACTCTTTATACGAAATATGACAAAAAAGTTCAGGTCAGTGAAAGAATAACGTTGACTACAATGGGATTAAACTACAATTTATGTTTTGTATCTAACACTATGATTGAGCTGTAAGATTTCGGGTCTTTTATAACATTTAAATGCGTACTAAAGGTGTGTTAAAGTCTGTCTGTGATTGATTACTTAATAGATTATATACATGAGTCGCTTTAATTTCATTTTTAAAATAGTGTGCAGTCTTTTGATTTACATTAGTAATATAGTGACGATTTGGATAATTAGCTTTTAAATATTTTAAATATGAGCGTCCTTTTTCACTCATTCCTAAAACTCTAACAGCGTTAATTTCCTTGTTAACATCATCTTTTGTTATATTTAATAACACATTCATTAATACACGTTGAATATATGTCTGCGTATAACGTTTTGTTTTAAGGTTTGATAATAGAGACTCAAAGGAATCGCTTCGATGAATCATTGTTTGCAAGCGATTTTCAAACCCCTCATTTATTGTGTAAATAGAATGAAGGCTCTCTTTTGGTTGTGTAATTAATTGGTGTTTGATAAAAGGAAATGTATCCTCAACCGTAGTATGAGGTTTACAATATAAAGATTGTATTTGATTTGGGACCACATTTTTCCAGTCTACATTATCATTCATTAGCGAACGCCTAATAGATGTTCCACTTGCAAAATGATGGTGATCAATTACTTTTTGATGATGAAGTGAACCTTCTCTTTTAATAGTCAATGCTGACATGTGAGGCGCAAATTGCTGCATTGCTTTAAGGTAGCTTATTCCTAAAATATTGTTTGGAGATTGTAAAAGTGTGTCGTTATGTGTTAACTCACTTAAGATTCGTGGATAGCTTTTACCTTGTTTTAATTTCTCTTTAAAATCTGGATGTTTTTCATAGTCAATCATTTGTGTTGCAAGATATTGTAAATCTTTTAAGGATGCACTTTCACTGCCAAAAGATATAATATCTATATCGAGATACTGAGCTGTTTTAATAGCTATTTCCGCAAAGGTATCACTAGAAGATAGGCTACCTATCAATGGTAGCTCAACGACCAAATCTACAGCGGATAAAGCCATTTCAGTGCGTTTAAATTTATGGTAGATTGCTGGTTCTCCACGCATCACAAAATTGCCACTCATAATAGCAATAGTTACATTAGTTTCAGAGCGTTGTTTTGACAATGTAGCGTGAAATAAGTGCCCGTTATGAAAAGGATTATATTCAGTTATCAGTCCAACACTTTTCATTTGCATTTCTCCTTTTCAGTATTCATCATTAGTATTGTAACAGAACGAGGTATGTTAAGAAAAAATCTTGACAACTTTTGTTTAGAAAGTTAAAATAAATTTTGTGCTTGTTAGAGGTGAAGCCATATGAAATGGTCAATAACACAATTGAGAAAATATCAAGGTAAGCCATTTGAATTTAATCAAACGGTTAATTTTGAGCATTTAAGAGAATCATTAGATTTAATTGATCTTTCAGATATCAATGTTGAAGGACAGTTGACAGTCAAATCAAATGAAGTTATTGCAGACATGCATGTTACTGGAACTTACACGATGCCTTGTGCTCGTACTTTAGTACCAGTTGATGTGCCTCTTGATGTATCTACTTCAGAAGTATTTGATTTAGAAGGCTATGATGGTTATACCGATAGTGACGATCAAGAAGATGAGCATTATCATCTTGTAACTGACGGTATGATTAATATTAAAGACATTGCTGAAGAACTTGTAATTATTGAAAAACCTATGCGTGCTTATTCTGAACATAGTGATCAAATGTTAACAGAAGGCAATGGTTGGGAAGTCATTGATGAAGATCAATTGACTGAAGTTCAAAAAGAGCAAGATAGTGATTCTGAACAAAGAAAAGTTGATCCAAGGCTTCAAAAATTACAACAATTATACGATAAAGATCAATAGCAGTTGAATTAATGATATAATAGTTATTAATTGAGCTGACATTTTGAATTAAGTGTCTATTCTAAGGAGGATTAATCATGGCAGTACCAAAAAGAAGAACGTCTAAAACAAGAAAAAATAAACGCCGTACACATTTTAAAATTTCAGTACCTGGTATGACTGAATGCCCTAACTGTGGCGAATACAAATTATCTCACCGCGTATGTAAAAACTGTGGTTCATACAATGGTGAAGAAGTAGTTTCTAAATAATAGAACACAAGAAATAAATCCAACAATCTCATGTGAGGTTGTTGGATTTTTTGTTTTGAACTAGAGTAGCTAGAATAATTTTTTTATAGGAATTTAGTGCAATAATAAAGTATTTATCTTGTCTTACCAATACAATGCATGCCTATATTTTAGGAATCTCTTTTTTGAGTATATATAATAAAATTAAGCTAATTTAAATGTGTCTCTTAAAATTTATAGAAATTTAGTTAATTTTGAAGCAGAATATTGATTTATGTGTGACCGAATGTAAAAAATATTTAACAATTGAATAGAGCAATTTAATACTTTATATTATGAATAATCAACCTTGTCACCGAGCATGTTCTCGTTTTGTCTTATTCAGTTTATTCGTCTTTTGTAGTTATTCAATATTTAATATTGTGATAAATTAATTTTTAAGAAATTAAAAAATCGAGTAAATCACAATATCGATTTACTCGTTTTAAAGATGTTAAGTATTATTTAGATTCTTTTCTTTGTCGTCTTAGTAATAAAAGTGAAGATATTAAAGCGATAGAACCAAATACTGTAGTTGTATAATCATATTCATTACTTAGTCCTGTTTCAGGTAATTCAGTATCATTTTTAACATCTGTTTTTGTTTCATCATCATTAGTATTTACTTTAGCATCTTTATCTGTACCGCCTGTATTACCTTGTTCAGCATTTTGGTTATTTTGTTCAGTATTGCCTTGTTGCGTATTTTGATCACCAGTGGCACCTTGAGTACCAGTAGCAGTCTGATCTGGATTAGGTTTTACTTGAGTACCTTGACCTGTATGATCCCCGTCTTGACCATTAGTTGGTGTATTATTTTGATCTGGATTAGGGGTTGCTTCAGTATCTTGATTTGGAGCAGATCCAGGTTTAACCGTAGCACCTAACTGACCACTTTGATTAGGATTAGAACCCTCTTGCCCAGTATTACCTTGTTCAGCATTTTGATTGTTTTGTTCAGTATTTCCTTGTTGTGTATTTTGATTATCAGTACCAGCTGGAGTACCAGTTGTCGTTTGATCGTTATTAGGTTTTACTTGAGTACCTTGACCTGTTTGATTCGCGTCTTGCCCAGTAGTTGGGTTATTATTTTGATCTGGATTAGGTTTTACCTCAGTATCTTGATTTGGAGCAGATCCAGGTTTAACCGTAGCACCTAACTGACCACTTTGATTAGGATTAGAACCCTCTTGCCCAGTATTACCTTGTTCAGCATTTTGGTTATTTTGTTCAGTATTACCTTGTTCAGCATTTTGATCACCAGTGGCACCTTGAGTACCAGTAGCAGTCTGATCTGTATTAGGTTTAACTTCAGCGTCTTGGTTAGGTGTAGTACCAGGTTTAACCGTAGCACCGGCTTGATCAGTTGTACCAGGTGCTGATGGTTCAGCATTTTGGTTATTTTGTTCAGTATTACCTTGTTCAGCATTTTGATTACCAGTGGCACCTTGAGTACCAGTTGCCGTTTGATCGTTATTAGGTTTTACTTGAGTACCTTGACCTGTTTGATTCCCGTCTTGACCATTAGTTGGTGTATTATTTTGATCTGGATTAGGTTTAACTTCAGCGTCTTGATTAGGTGTAGTACTAGGTTTAACTTCAGCGTCTTGATTAGGTGTAGTACTAGGTTTAACCGTAGCACCGGCTTGATCAGTTGTTCCAGGTGCTGATGGTTGAGCATTTTGGTTATTTTGTTCAGTATTGCCTTGTTGCGTATTTTGATTATCAGTACCAGCTGGAGTACCAGTAGCAGTCTGATCTGTATTAGGTTTTACTTGTGTGTCTTGATTAGTATTCCCAGGTGCAGTTGTACCAGGTTCAGTGGCAGTTGGATTGTTTTCTTCAGGTTTCGGAGACACTTCTCCAGGTTTACTAGCTCCGTTAATCTCTTCATTACCTTGTCCTGGTGTTACTGTTGCATTAGGTTGTCCAGTTTGTTCTCCATTAGTATTTGGCGTACCAGTCACAGCTGGGTCATTATTAGGTTTTAATTGAGTACCATCATTAGGCGTGTTCTCAGTATTACCTGTTTGACCACTTGGTTTTTGATTTCCAGTTTCATTAGTTGTTGCTGTAGTACCTTGGTTACTTGTAGGTTTAATTTGTGTACCTTGATCGTCTGCTTTGTTTGGCTCACCGGTAGGCGTAGAATCACCGGATGGTTTTACTTGTCCAGCTTGCGTTGCTGTAGTACCTCCTGTTTGCGGTGAAGGTTGAGCGTGATTTTCATCAGCATTATTAGGCGCTGGCGCAGTTTCTGCACTGGCACCTTCAGGTTTCGTTGCAGCAGGCTTACCACCAGCTTGCTCACCAGTAGTTACAGCAGGTTGGCCTTCTGTATTGTGAGTACCAGCATCAGCTTGAGGTGTATCATGACCTTGGCTAGAAGCATCATTACCAGGTTGGGCTACTGAAGTACCTTGAGGTCCATTGGATTGCGCGGCATCTTGACCAGTTGTTGACGTAGCTAGTTTACCACCATTTTGTTCCCCATTAGTACCTGCTGAAGTTACTGCAGTATCTTGATTATGATTTTCACCACCGGCTTGTGGTGTGTTCTCAGCGCCAGGAGTACCAGCCCCAACTTGAGGTGCATTATTTTCTTGATTAGCCGGATGTGTTACTGCAGCATTTTGGTCACCAGCATGATTTTCATTTGGTGCATCTTGACCTGTAACACCAGGTTGACTTGCTGTATTGTGCGTATCCGCGCCTGCTTGTGGTCCTTCTTGTCCTTGATCTGCTCTAGCAGGCTGTCCACCTGTATCAACTGTACCAGTTGTTACTCTTTCGAATTCTTCAGCCTGTTCAGCATGAGCTTGTGTTTGTCCGAAAAATAAGAATGATCCTACGATAATCGAAGCAGTGCCAACTGTGAATTTTCTAATTGCGTAATGATTTTTTCTAGTAGGAAAATCTTTTGAAAATTTACTAGATTTTTTCATAATGTAATCTCTCCTTTGAATGTAGTTGTCTCAGTTGCGTTTGAGATTTTTTAAACTAGATTGAAATAAATCTATCTGAGTTTGTATTCGATGTCAATATATTAACATATTTTTCTAACTTCGAACAACTATATAAAATAATTATTGAATATTTTTTCTGTTTTCAAAACAATAATCATACGTTTTAAAATTAAAATCGCTGAAATAAAAGAAATACAAATTTGATTGTTTTTCAAAGGATATATCAATTTTAAAGAATACATCATTATTGACTTTGAAAATGATACATATTCACTTACAATGGAATTATAAACTTTTGAAGATGGAGACATATTTTAATGGAACAAATTACTTCTGCTCAAAATAGTAAAATAAAAAATGCGAATAAATTAAAAAAGAAACGTGAGAGGGATAAAACGGGTCTTGCTTTAGTAGAGGGGATTCATCTCATAGAAGAAGCTTATCAAAGTCAAATTGAAGTAATACAATTGTTTATCGTTGATACCGATAGAATGTCATCTTCAATAATTGATTATGCGAAAGAAGTGTATCAAATTAATCTAAAAGTTGCTGAAGCACTTTCTGGAACTGTTACACCTCAAGGTTTCTTTGCCATTATAAAAAAACCAACCTATGATAAGACACTAGCCAAACAAGTATTATTAATTGACCGTATTCAAGATCCTGGTAATCTAGGAACTTTAATTAGGACAGCTGATGCTGCTGGATTAGATTTGATAGTTATGGAGAAGGGGACGGCTGACCCTTTTCAAGATAAGGTGATCCGTGCTAGTCAAGGAAGCATTTTTCATATACCAGTCATTTTTGATGACATCAACAATTATATTCATCAATTTAATGGTCCAGTGTATGGTACGGCACTTGAAAACGCAGTGAGCTTCAATGATATTGAAGCACAAGCCAATTTTGCGCTTATATTAGGTAATGAAGGAGAAGGTGTTAACCCAGATTTACTAAAAGAAACAACGCAAAATCTCACTATTCCTATTTATGGCAAAGCCGAAAGTTTAAATGTTGCTATTGCTGGAAGTATCTTAATGTATCAGCTGAAAGGTTGACCTTTGATGTTATCATCGACTATAATAATGAATGAAATTTCAAAATTACTATCGCTTTAACATATTAATAATAACCTATAAAAAGACATAAATTATTTAGAAAGTTGAAAAGGGAGAATGATCGAGACTGAAAGTCATTCCAACTTGTAATAATTTTTTCATCTTTTTGGTAACTTAAAGAAATTTAAGTCGGAATAGTCATTCCGTTATCAATAGATTTACAAGTGTATGCGCATGCATAAATTTGGGTGGTACCACGGAAAGCTTTCGTCCCTTTTGAACAGGGGATGAAAGCTTTTTTGTTATTAACAAGTGGCGGTATTGATTTGTAAATAATTGAAGGGACTATATAAGGAGGAATTCAGTCATGACTCAAAATGATCTAATGTCTGAGTTGAAGCAACAAGCTTTAGTGGATATAAACGAAGCAAAAGATGCACAAGCGTTACAAGAAGTAAAAGTGAAATATTTAGGTAAAAAAGGTTCTGTTAGCGGCTTAATGAAAAATATGAAAGATTTGCCTAATGAAGACAAACCTGCGTATGGTCAAAAGGTAAATGAATTAAGACAAACTATTCAAAGTGAATTAGATGAAAGACAAAAGCTAATCAAAGAAGAGAAATTAAATCAACAGCTTTCTGAAGAAACAATTGATGTCACATTGCCAAGTCGTCATATTGAAATTGGATCAAAACATCCTTTAACACGTACAGTTGAAGAGATTGAAGACTTGTTCTTAGGGTTAGGTTATGAAATTGTTGATGGTTATGAAGTTGAACAAGATTATTATAATTTTGAAGCTTTAAACTTACCTAAATCGCATCCAGCACGTGATATGCAAGATAGCTTTTATATCACAGAAGAAATTTTAATGCGTACACATACTTCACCAGTACAAGCACGTACTATGGAAAAACGTAAAGGACAAGGACCAGTCAAAATTATTTGTCCCGGTAAAGTTTATCGACGTGACTCAGATGATGCAACACATAGCCACCAATTTACACAAATTGAAGGTTTAGTAGTTGATAAAGATATTAAAATGAGCGATTTAAAAGGGACTTTAGAGTTAGTTGCAAAAAAATTATTCGGTGCAGATCGTGAGATTCGTTTACGCCCAAGTTATTTCCCGTTTACTGAACCATCAGTTGAAGTAGATGTATCATGTTTCAAATGTAAAGGACAGGGTTGTAATGTTTGTAAACATACAGGTTGGATTGAAATTTTAGGAGCGGGCATGGTTCACCCGAATGTATTAGAAATGGCCGGATTCGATTCTAAGGAATATTCTGGCTTCGCATTTGGTATGGGACCAGATCGAATTGCAATGTTAAAGTATGGTATTGAAGATATTCGTCACTTTTATACCAATGATGTCCGTTTCTTAGATCAATTTAAAGCTGTAGAAGATAGAGGTGAACAATAATGTTAATTTCAAATGAATGGCTAAAAGATTATGTGAATGTTGACCAGTCAGTTCAAGCGTTAGCAGAGAGAATTACAAGAACTGGAATTGAAGTCGATGATATTATTGACTATACAAAAGATATTAAAAAATTAGTAGTTGGACATGTCTTGTCGAAGACGCCACATCCAAATGCTGATAAATTAAATATTTGTCAAGTAGACTTAGGTGAAGAAGAACCAGTTCAAATTGTTTGTGGTGCACCAAATGTAGATGAAGGGCAACACGTGATTGTTGCTAAAGTTGGTGGTCGTTTACCTGGTGGAATTAAAATTAAACGTGCCAAATTACGTGGCGAACGCTCTGAAGGTATGATTTGCTCATTACAAGAAATAGGTATTTCAAGTCATGTAACTCCTAAAAATTATGAGTCAGGTATATATGTATTTCCAGAAGCAGTTAAACCTGGAACAGATGCGTTAGAAGCAATATATCTTAATGACCAAGTGATGGAATTTGATTTAACACCTAATCGTGCTGATGCATTAAGCATGGTAGGTACTGCGTATGAAGTCGCAGCTTTATATCAAACTAAAATGAATAAACCTCAGTTAACAAGCAATGAAAGTCAAGAATCTGCTAAAGATGAACTAACAATAGAAGTTAAAAATGAAGATAAAGTACCTTACTATAGTACACGTGTTGTTCATGACGTGACTATTGGTCCTTCTCCAGTATGGATGCAGTTCCGATTAATTAAAGCGGGAATACGTCCAATTAATAATGTGGTAGATATTTCAAATTATGTACTTTTAGAATATGGCCAACCTCTACACATGTTTGATCAAGAACAAATTGGTTCGCAATCTATAGAAGTTAGACAAGCTAAAAAAGATGAGACAATGAGAACTTTAGATGGTGAAGAACGTCGATTGTTAGATACTGATATTGTCATTACAAATGGCAAAGACCCTATTGCATTAGGAGGTGTTATGGGAGGGGATTTCTCTGAAGTCACTGAACAAACACGACATGTTGTAGTAGAAGGGGCTATCTTTGATCCTGTATCTATTCGACATACATCACGCCGTTTAAATTTAAGAAGCGAATCATCGAGTCGATTTGAAAAGGGGATTGCAACTGAATTTGTCGATGAAGCTGTAGATAGAGCTTGTTATTTACTTGAAAGATATGCTTCAGGAACAGTTTTAAAAGACCGAGTTTCGCATGGAGATTTAGGATCATTTGTGACCCCAATAGAAATCACTGCTGACAAAGTTAACCGTACAATTGGTTTTAATTTAACTGATGAAGAAATCATTGATATTTTTGAGCAATTAGGATTTGACACTGAAAATAAAAATGGTGAAATTACCGTGAATGTTCCATCAAGACGTAAAGACATTTCTATTAAAGAAGACTTAATAGAAGAAGTAGCACGTATATATGGATACGATGAAATACCATCAACGCTACCTGTATTTAAAGATGTTACAAGTGGAGAACTAACAGATCGACAGTTTAAAACGCGTACTGTTAAAGAAACGCTTGAGGGCGCTGGGCTAGACCAAGCTATTACTTATTCATTGGTATCAAAAAATCATGCTACCGATTTTGCACTACAAAATCGTCCTACAATTGAATTACTTATGCCTATGAGTGAAGCACATTCCACATTACGTCAAAGTTTATTACCGCATTTAATTGATGCAGTATCATACAATGTTGCTCGTAAAAATACAAATGTTAAGTTATATGAAATCGGACGTGTCTTCTTTGGTAACGGTGAAGGTGAGTTACCAGATGAAGTAGAATATTTGAGTGGTATATTAACTGGAGACTTTGTAAATAACACTTGGCAAGGTAAGAAAGAGTCAGTTGATTTCTATTTAACTAAGGGTGTTGTTGAACGTATTGCTGAAAAGCTTAATCTTCAATTCGATTTTAGAGCTGGTCAAATAGATGGGTTACATCCAGGAAGAACAGCAATTGTGTCACTTAATGGTAAAGATATTGGTTTCATAGGTGAGCTACACCCTACGTTAGCTGCAAACAATGATTTAAAGCGTACGTATGTATTTGAACTTAATTATGATGCAATGATGGAAGTTTCTGTGGGATATATTAATTATGAGCCTATACCTAGATTTCCAGGTGTAACACGTGATATTGCATTAGAAGTTAATCATGAAGTTACTTCATCTGAATTGTTATCCATTATTCATGAGAATGGTGAAGATATTTTAAATGATACACTCGTATTTGACGTATACGAAGGTGAACATTTAGAAAAAGGGAAAAAATCTATTGCAATTAGACTTAGTTATCTAGATACAGAAAACACACTTACCGATGAACGTGTAAATGCTGTGCATGATAAAATTTTAGAAGCACTTAAAAAGCATGGTGCAATTATTAGATAATTAACATAAAGGACTTACGCATTAGTAATAAATACTAGTGCGTAAGTCCTTTTATTTATTGTATTTTTGATTCATTAGATGAATTGCCTTATCTCTGTTTTTAAAATGTTTTTTTGAAATAGTATCAAGTTGTTGAATATCATATTTTTGAATGACTTTAGCGGCAATTAAATCTACTTTGTTACTTGCTCCTTTTGGTATTTCCATATGGAGTTTTTTAGAGATGTGGTCCATGTGTTTAACAAATGCATAACGAGAAATAATGCTTGCTACCGCGATTGCTAGTGATTTAGATTCACCTTTTGTTTCAAATTTTGTTTTGTCAGGAAAAGGTAATGCTGATAATGCATAATGTTGATAAACTTCTCGCTTTGCAAATTGATCAATAACAATATAATCCAGTTGATCTTGCTCAATTTTTTGAAGCACATTTTTGATAGCTTCATTATGTAAGACAGCTTTCATTTTAACTTGAGACCATCCTATACTTTGTCGTTCGTTATACTTAACATTATCTAATGTTAATAAAGAATGCGGGATAAAGGTAATGAGCTGTTCTGCAAGATCGACGATTTTAGTATCGTTTAGTTTTTTTGAATCATCTACACCAAGTTCTTTTAAGATTTTGATATGTGATTGGCTCACATAAGCTGCACATACAGTCAATGGACCAAAATAGTCGCCACTGCCTGCTTCATCGCTTCCAATACAATGAAAACGATTATATTGAATACTAGTTGTATTTGATGATGTATGTTTGCCAGTTGTTGATTGTTTATCTGGTAGCAATTGACTCGCAAGTTGATCAGCATTCTTACCTTGAAACATTACTTTGCCAGAACTATAGATGTTGATAACAGTATTTTGATATCTCGTACGAGCTTTCATACCTTGAGGTAACTTCGTCGTCTCAAAAGTAGTTTGAGCCATCAATGATTGAATTTCTTTTGACGTGAGTTTGTATACGACATTTCCCATTAATTGAATCCTCTCTTTTTTTGTACTCTTTTATATTTTATCAAATTTTAATATTGAATATAGTCTTAAATGATTTTGTTGAATATGTCATCTGTATTATCTTTTAATAACAGACGTTTACATCGGTATTTACACTCATGTATAATATTTGATGATAAGTAAAAATATGTAAAATACTACAATTTACAATTTAATAAATTGGAATTTGAAAAAATTGCTTAAGTTAAAATCATTTTAATCCAAGGTCAGGAGAAATTAGTATGGGTGAATTTAAAAATAGAATAAATGTTACGATTAATGATCAACATTTCACAATCATTGGCGAAGATAGCCCTGAACATATTCGTTATGTAGCACATCTTGTTGATGAAAAAATGCAAGAATTAGGTCAAAAATCAGCAGGTTTAGATACAACTCGAAAAGCGATTTTAACATCTGTGAATATTATGCATGAGAAAGTTATATTAGAAGAAGAGAACAGACGATTACAACAAGAAATAAATCAATTAAAACAAAGAGATGAATAAATGCTCATTGATATAGTTGTTCTTCTTATTATTTGTTACTTTATAGTGATAGGGTTTCGTAGAGGTATTTGGTTATCGATATTGCACTTTGCTTCTTCAATTGTATCTTTATATATTGCGTCACAACATTATCAATCGATTGCGCAACGTTTAGTTGTATTTGTGCCATTTCCGAAAACGGTGGCGTTTGATATGGTCTATACTATACCTTATGATCATTTGCAATACAGATTTGAAAAAGTGATAGCATTTATTATAATATTTGGTATGTGTAAGCTTATTTTGTATCTAGTTGTTGTTACATTTGATAATATAATAACGTATAAAAAGATACATTTAGTAAGTCGGATATCTAGTGTCGTTTTGAGTATCATATCGGTTTTTATATATTTACAAATTGGACTTTATTTATTATCGCTATATCCGCATTCATTTATACAGTACCAATTATCTCAATCGCTAGTAAGTCGAGTTGTGATTGAACAAATTCCTTATTTATCACAATTTATTTTAAATTTATAAAGTAATGACATGAGGTCAGGACAAATTCGAACGTTAATGTTATGTCCTGGTCTTCTTTTTATGGAGTGATATTGATGACAAAAAAAGATGTAATTCAATTATTAGAAAAAATAGCTATATATATGGAGCTAAAAGGAGAAAATACATTTAAAGTTTCAGCGTATAGAAAAGCCGCACAAAGTTTAGAGGTTGATGAGCGTACATTAGAAGAGATTGATGATGTAACAGAACTTAAAGGCATTGGAAAAGGCGTAGGAGAAGTTATTAATGAATTTAAAACACAAGGTCAATCATCGACCCTTCAAACACTTCAAGATGAAGTACCTGAAGGGTTAGTGCCACTTTTGAAAATACAGGGATTAGGCAGTAAAAAAATAGCAAAACTATATCATGAACTTCAAATTACAGATAAAGAAACACTTCAACAAGCCTGTGAAGAAGGTAAGGTTAGTACTTTAAAAGGTTTTGCAAAAAAAACAGAGCAAAACATTTTAGAAGCAGTGAAGTCGATAGGTGCTAAAAAAGATCGTTATCCTATAGAGCTAATGAGAGGACTCAACCAAGAAATTGTAAAATTTATTGAACAGTTAGAAGGAGTTGAACAATATTCAACTGCTGGTAGTTTTCGAAGATATAAGGAAATGAGTAAAGATTTAGATTTCATTATTAGTACATCGGAGCCTAAAAAAGTTCAACAACAATTACTTCGTATTCCGAATAAAGTCAAAGATGTTGCTGTTGGGGATACTAAAATTTCTCTGGAATTAGCTTATGATGATGAGACGATTGGCGTTGATTTTAGATTGATAGAACCTGCTGCCTTTTACCATACCTTACAACACTTCACCGGTTCGAAGGATCATAATATTAGAATAAGACAATTAGCAAAAGCACGCGACGAAAAGGTTAGTGAGTATGGTATCGAACAACAAGATGGTAAGCTATTACAATTACAAAGTGAAGAAGCGATCTATCATCATTTTGGTGTAGATTGGATTGCGCCTGCCATGCGTGAAGATGGTAGTGAGTTTGATAAAGATCTGAGTCAAATCATTCAATTAGATGATATCAATGGAGATTTGCATATGCACACAACATATAGTGATGGTGCCTTTTCGATTAAAGAAATGATTGAGGCAAATATTGAAAAAGGTTATGAATTTATGGTCATTACAGATCACTCACAAAGTTTAAAAGTAGCTCATGGATTACAAGTCGACCGTCTGCTAAGACAAAATGAAGAAATAAAGCAATTAAATGAAGAATATAAAGAAATAGACATATATTCAGGAACGGAAATGGACATTTTACCTGATGGAACATTAGATTACGATGATGAAGTTTTGGCACAGCTTGATTATGTTATCGCAGCTATTCATCAAAACTTTAATCAATCTGAAGACGAAATCATGAAACGTTTGGAAACAGCATGTAGAAATCCATATGTGCGTCACATTGCTCATCCAACCGGTCGTATTATTGGACGTAGAAAAGGTTATAAAGCAAATATTGAAAAGTTAATGAATTTAGCCGAAGAAACAAATACAATTTTAGAGATTAACGCAAATCCGCATCGTTTAGATTTAAATGCAGAAATCGTTCGTAAATATCCAAAGGTTAAGTTGACAATTAATACGGATGCTCATCATACAAATCATCTTGATTTCATGAAATATGGTGTTGCTACTGCACAAAAAGGATTTGTCAATAAAGAGAGGGTCATTAATACAATGACGAAGGAAGCCTTTCGCTCATTTGTTGAAACGAATAAATATAAGAAATAGAGGGATTGCATGAGACAAAAAACATTAGATGTCTTGGAATTTGAAAAGATTAAATCATTTGTGGCTGATGAAACTATAAGTGATTTAGGTCGTGAAAAAGTACAAGAGATGGCTCCCGCTAGTAATTTCGATACAGTAGAATTTCAAATGAATGAAACAGATGAAATTTCACAAATCTATAACAAGCATCGATTACCAAGCTTAAGTGGTCTAGCAAAAGTGTCTCCACTTGTTCATAGGGCTAGCATAGGAGGCGTTTTAAATGTGGGAGAATTAAACAGAATTAAACGCCTAGTTCAAGTGCAAAATCAATTTAAAACATTTTACAATCAAATGCTAGAGGAAGATGAAGAGGTTAAGTATCCTATACTGCATGATAAAATGAATCATCTACCGATACTTACAGATTTATTTAAAGAAATTAATGAAAAATGTGATGCACACGATTTATTTGACCATGCGAGTTATACTTTACAAAGTATTAGAAGTAAAATTTCAAGAACAAATCAACGGATTCGTCAAAATTTAGATAGAATAGTGAAAAATCAAGGGAATCAAAAAAAACTATCTGATGCAATTGTAACAGTAAGAAATGATCGCAATGTTATTCCGGTGAAAGCTGAATATAGACAAGATTTCAATGGTATTGTTCATGACCAATCAGCATCAGGACAAACACTATATATTGAACCGAATTCTGTTGTAGAGATGAATAATCAAATTAGTCGTTTGCGTAATGATGAAGCAGTTGAACGTGAACGTATATTGACTGAATTGACGGGATTAGTTTCGGCGGAATCTGATGCATTACTCGTTGCTGAATCGGTCATGGGTCAAATCGATTTTTTAATTGCTAAAGCTCGTTATGCGCGCACTATAAAAGGAACAAAACCTACATTTAAAGAGGAGCGAACGATATATTTACCCAATGCATTTCACCCTTTATTAGACAAAGATACTGTTGTAGCAAATACAATTGAATTTATTGACGATGTAGAAACTGTCATTATTACTGGACCAAACACGGGTGGTAAGACTGTCACTTTAAAAACGCTAGGTTTGATAATTGTCATGGCACAGTCAGGATTGTTAATTCCTACACTGGATGGAAGCCAATTAAGTATCTTTGAAAATGTGTATTGTGATATTGGAGATGAACAATCTATAGAACAATCATTATCAACGTTTTCATCTCACATGAAAAATATAGTGGAAATATTACAGGATGCAGATCAAAATAGTCTGATTTTATTTGATGAACTAGGCGCAGGTACAGATCCAAGTGAAGGTGCGGCACTCGCAATGAGTATCTTAGATTATGTACGTCGTTTAGGATCTTTAGTTATGGCGACAACACATTACCCTGAATTAAAAGCTTATAGTTATAATCGTGAAGGTGTCATGAATGCAAGTGTTGAATTTGACGTTGATACTCTGAGTCCGACTTATAAATTATTAATGGGTGTTCCAGGGCGATCTAATGCCTTCGACATTTCAAAAAAACTTGGTCTAAGTCTCAACATCATTAATAAAGCTAAGACAATGATAGGGACAGACGAGCAAGAAATCAATGCCATGATTGAATCATTAGAACACAATTCAAAACGTGTTGACCAACAACGAATAGAATTAGATAGACTTGTGAGAGAAGCACAGGAAACTCACGATGCCTTGTCTAAACAATATCAACAGTATCAAAATTATGAGAAATCTTTGATGGAGGAAGCTAAAGAAAAAGCTAATCAGCGTGTGAAATCTGCGACTAAAGAAGCGGACGAAATTCTTAAAGAACTTAGAAATCTAAGAGATCATAAGGGCGCTGAAGTAAAGGAACATGAATTAATTGATAAAAAGAAACAACTTGATGATCAATATGAGGCAAAATCAATTAAGCAACATGTTCAAAAGAAAAAGTATGATACGATTCATGCTGGAGATGAAGTGAAAGTTCTATCTTACGGTCAAAAAGGTGAAGTGCTTGAACTTGTAGGTAACGAAGAAGCAGTTGTACAAATGGGAATTATTAAAATGAAATTACCTATTGAAGATTTAGAAAAAACGAAAAAGAAAAAAGAAAAACCTACAAAAATGGTAACAAGACAAAATAGACAAACTATTAAAACAGAACTTGATTTAAGAGGATATCGTTACGAAGAAGCTTTAAATGAATTAGATCAATATCTTGATCAGGCGGTTTTAAGCAATTACGAACAAGTTTATATTATTCATGGTAAAGGTACGGGAGCACTTCAAAAAGGTGTTCAACAACATTTGAAAAAACATAAAAGCGTTAGACAATTTAGAGGAGGTATGCCTAATGAAGGTGGATTTGGTGTCACTGTGGCAGAACTCAAGTAACCTTAAGATATGAGTAATGTGACTATATCTGAATAATTAAATGGACAATTTTATAGAACTCAGTATTAAAAATATTTAATAAAAAGTGCTTAATATCAAGTATAAAGTTTAAGAGAGGACAAGGGCGCACATTAGCCTAATAACTAGTGTGTTAAGACGCTCTAAACTCGCTAAGTGTGTTAAGAGCATCTATAATGCAAAGGTGATTAATCTCTGTTATAATTTGTTCATCATTGAAAATTAAGGAGGATTGGCATTATGGCAATCGTAAAAGTAACTGATTCTGATTTTGATAGCAAAATTGAATCTGGTGTTAAATTAGTTGATTTCTGGGCGACTTGGTGTGGACCTTGTAAAATGATTGCACCAGTTTTAGAAGAACTAGCAGGAGACTATGATGGTAAAGCTGACATCTTAAAATTAGATGTTGACGAAAACCCATCAACTGCAGCGAAATATGAAGTAATGAGTATCCCAACTTTAATTGTATTTAAAGATGGCGAACCAGTTGATAAAGTTGTAGGTTTCCAACCTAAAGAAAACTTGGCAGAAGTATTAGATAAACATCTATAAGATTAACATAAATAAAGACTGGGGCATTACATTGAGTAATTGCTCCAGCTTTATTTTGTTTTCATTAATCAATTTGATAATGGAAAGGAGGAGCCCTTTGGAGGAATATCAAAAGAAAATTAAAGAAAAATTAAACGTAGTCCCTTTAGAGCCGGGTTGTTACTTAATGAAAGATAGAAATGATCAGGTTATATATGTGGGGAAGGCAAAGCGTTTAAGAAATCGTCTACGTTCTTATTTTACAGGCGCACATGATGCTAAAACAACCCGTTTGGTTGGAGAAATACGTAACTTTGAATTTATCGTGACATCAAGTGAGACAGAATCGCTACTGCTAGAGCTTAATCTTATAAAACAGTATCAACCCCGATATAATATTTTATTAAAAGATGATAAAAGTTACCCTTTTATTAAAATTACCAAAGAAAAGCATCCACGATTACTTGTTACTCGTACTGTAAAAAAGAATTCAGGCAAATACTTTGGTCCATACCCTAATGCATATTCTGCACAAGAAACAAAGAAATTACTTGATCGTATCTATCCATTTAGAAAATGCGATAATATGCCAGATAAGCTGTGTCTTTATTACCATATTGGACAATGCATGGGACCGTGTGTCTATGATGTTGATTTAGAGAAGTATGCTCAAATGACAAAAGAAATTACGGACTTTCTAAATGGGGAAGATAAAACAATTTTGCATCATTTAGAAGACCGCATGAATAAAGCGAGTGAACAGTTAGATTTTGAACAAGCAAAAGAATATAGAGATATGATTCAACACATTCACAATTTAACTAAAAAACAAAAGATTATGTCTTCAGATAATACAATTAGAGATGTTTTTGGTTATAGTGTTTCTAAAGGCTGGATGTGTGTTCAAGTCTTCTTCGTTAGACAAGGTAATATGATAAAACGTGATGCTACAATGATACCGTTACAACAAACAGAGGAAGAAGAATTTTATACTTTTATAGGTCAATTTTATAGTTTAAATCAGCATCTATTACCTAAGGAAGTTCATGTACCTAAAAATCTTGATAAAGACATCATTCAGTCAGTGGTAGATACTAAGATTGTTCAACCAGTACGAGGAGCTAAAAAAGACATGATTAATTTAGCGAATCACAATGCTGAAGTACAACTCGATAATAAATTTGAATTAATTGCTAGAGATGAGTCAAGAACAATCAAAGCAATTGAAGAATTAGGAGAGCGTATGGGTATCCAAACACCAATAAGAATTGAAGCTTTTGATAATTCAAATATTCAAGGTGTTGATCCAGTTTCAGCAATGGTTACATTTGTAGATGGCAAACCTCATAAAAAAGATTATCGAAAATATAAGATTAAAACAGTGGAAGGACCTGATGATTATAAATCTATGAGAGAGGTCGTTCGTAGACGCTATACACGTGTACTCAACGAGGGGCTACCTCTACCAGATTTAATAATAGTTGATGGTGGGAAAGGTCATATGAATGGTGTGATGGATGTACTCGAAAATGAGCTTGGGCTAGATATACCAGTTGCTGGTTTACAAAAAAATGATAAACACCAAACATCTGAACTACTTTATGGAGCAAGTGCTGAAATAGTACCTTTAAAAAAGAACAGTCAAGCATTTTATCTATTACACCGCATACAAGATGAGGTTCATCGATTTGCAATTACATTCCACCGACAAACACGTCAAAAAACAGGTCTGAAATCTGTTCTAGATGACATTGATGGTATTGGAACTAAGAGAAAAACTTCATTATTACGTACATTTGGATCGATTAAGAAAATGAAAGAAGCATCCTTTGATGAATTACGACAAGCAGGCTTGCCTGAAAAGGTTGCTAAAAACCTTCAAAACGCGTTACAAAACAAATAATTATTAAAAAGTGGGCATGAGAATCATTCTCATGCCCAAAAATTGTGAAATTAATGTTACAATGTACGTAACAAAAGCTAATTTTTTTAAAGTTGTATGGAAGCGTTTTCTAAATAAGAAGAGTTATCACTTCATGTTGATTGTCACAACTAATAGATTTCCAAAACTTTTAAACTTTCTGCTCAATGACTGGCTTTTTACTTTTTTAAGTCCTACTTGTGTATAGGTCGATATTAATTATATAGACAAGTACTAAATAAAAAAGTAAATCAACGCTGGTCTTTTATGTAAAACTTTAGGGCATTTTGCATACAAGTTTCTAAGAATTAGCAATTTAAATTATATGTTTCGCAGGGGGGACTCTTTTTGGCTCAATCAAAGAATGAATTTTACCTTAGAAGATTACATTCGTTATTAGGGGTTATTCCGATAGGTGCATTTTTAATTGTACACTTAATGGTAAACCATCAAGCAACGCAAGGTGCTGAAGCTTTTAATAGAGCTTCAGGATTTATGGAATCTTTACCATTCCTTATTGTGATGGAATTTATACTTATTTATATACCATTGTTATACCATGGTTTGTTCGGTTTACACATCGCATTCACTGCTAAGGAGAACATCGGGCATTACTCATTATTTAGAAACTGGATGTTTTTCTTCCAACGTGTAAGTGGTATTTTAGCATTTGTTTTTATTGCAATGCACTTATGGCAAACACGTTTGCAAAAAGCTTTTTATGGTAAATCTGTGGACTATAATCTAATGCATGAAACATTACAACATCCGTTATGGGCAATCTTTTACATTATTTGTGTCATTGCTGTTGTTTTCCATTTTGCTAATGGTTTATGGTCATTTTGTGTAACATGGGGCTTTTTACAATCTAAAAAATCACAACGTGTTTTTACTTGGATTTCACTCATAGTATTTTTAGTGATTTCTTATATTGGTGTTGCAGCCGTTATTGCGTTTATATAAGTATACGAATTTTCATTTTGAAACAAGCGAGTATAGATAAATTTACTACTTAGAAATTATGAAACGTTAAAAATTAACTGTTTCGTATTTAGTTTATATCTGAAATTAAAAGTAGGGCTTTAGATTTAAATATTCAGGGGAGTGACATTTCTATGGCAGAGAAAAAAATTATTGTTGTCGGTGGAGGACTAGCTGGTCTGATGTCAACAATTAAAGCGGCAGAACAAGGTGCACATGTAGATTTATTTTCCATTGTACCGGTAAAGCGTTCGCACTCTGTTTGTGCACAAGGTGGCATAAATGGTGCTGTTAATACTAAAGGTGAGGGAGATTCACCGTGGATTCACTTTGATGATACTGTTTATGGTGGAGACTTCCTGGCTAATCAACCACCAGTCAAAGCAATGGCTGATGCTGCACCTAAAATCATCCATCTGTTAGATCGTATGGGGGTTATGTTTAACAGAACGAAAGAAGGCTTATTAGACTTTAGACGTTTTGGCGGTACACTACATCATAGAACAGCTTTTGCTGGCGCAACGACAGGTCAACAATTGCTTTATGCATTAGATGAGCAAGTTCGTTCATTTGAGGTAGATGGTTTAGTAACTAAATACGAAGGATGGGAATTTCTAGGTATTGTTAAAGACGAAGAAGATGCTGCAAGAGGTATTGTCGCTCAAAATATGACAACATCAGAAATTCAATCATTCGGTTCAGATGCTGTCATCATGGCAACAGGTGGTCCTGGTATTATCTTTGGTAAAACGACGAATTCAATGATTAATACAGGTTCAGCGGCGTCAATCGTTTATCAGCAAGGTGCGATTTATGCAAATGGTGAATTCATCCAAATACATCCGACTGCGATTCCTGGAGATGACAAATTACGTCTTATGAGTGAATCAGCTCGTGGTGAAGGTGGACGTATTTGGACGTATAAAGATGGTAAACCTTGGTACTTCTTAGAAGAAAAATATCCAGACTATGGTAACTTGGTTCCACGTGATATAGCGACACGTGAAATTTTCGATGTTTGTATTAACCAAAAGTTAGGTATCAATGGAGAAAACATGGTATACCTTGATTTATCTCATAAAGATCCACACGAATTGGATGTTAAATTAGGTGGTATTATTGAAATTTATGAAAAATTCACAGGTGATGATCCACGTAAAGTTCCAATGAAAATCTTCCCAGCAGTGCATTATTCAATGGGTGGTTTATACGTAGACTATGATCAAATGACTAATATCAAAGGGTTATTTGCAGCTGGAGAATGTGATTTCTCACAACATGGTGGTAACCGTTTAGGTGCCAATTCTTTACTTTCAGCTATTTATGGAGGTACAGTAGCAGGTCCTAACGCTATCAAATATGTTGAAAATGTTGAAAAATCGTATACAGATCTAGATGACAGTATTTTCGAAGCTCGTGTTAAAGAAGAGAAAGAAAGATTTGATCATTTATTAAATATGCGTGGAACTGAAAATGCTTATAAACTTCACCGTGAATTAGGTGAAATTATGACAGCTAACGTAACTGTAGTTCGTGAAAATGAAAAGTTGCTTGAAACAGATAAAAAAATTCAAGAGCTTATGAAACGTTATGAAGATATCGATATGGAAGATACGCAAACATGGAGCAACCAAGCAGTATTCTTCACACGACAATTATGGAATATGTTGGTTCTTGCTCGTGTGATTACGATTGGTGCATATAATCGTAACGAATCTAGAGGTGCACATTACAAACCTGAATTCCCAGAACGTAATGATGAAGAATGGTTAAAAACAACCATGGCTCGTTATAAAGGTAGAAGTGAAAAGCCAGAATTTACTTATGAGCCAGTAGATGTAAGTTTAATTCCACCTCGTAAGCGTGACTACACAAGTAAGTCTAAAGGAGGTAATAAGTAATGGCTAATCAATCATTAAAAGAAACTCCAAAAACTCAAAGTAATCCACAAACTCAAGTACAAGGTCAAAATCAACAACCAAAACAAAAAACAGTAAAATTGATAATTAAACGTCAAGATAATAGCGAATCAAAACCTTATGAAGAATCATTTGAAATTCCTTATAAGGAAAATTTAAACGTAATTGCATGTTTAATGGAAATCAGACGAAATCCAGTCAACTCTAAAGGCGAAAAAACGACACCAGTCACATGGGATATGAATTGCCTCGAAGAAGTATGTGGCGCTTGTTCAATGGTTATTAACGGCCGTGCAAGACAATCATGTTCAGCTATTGTTGATCAATTAGAACAACCAATTCGTCTTGAACCAATGAGTACTTTCCCTGTCATTCGAGATTTACAAGTTGATCGCTCAAGAATGTTCGATAACTTAAAACGAATGAAAGCATGGATTCCTATTGATGGAACATATGACTTAGGACCTGGACCACGTATGCCAGAGAAAAAACGCCAAACTGCATATGAATTGTCTAAATGTATGACTTGTGGTGTATGCTTAGAAGTATGTCCAAATGTCACAAAAAATAATAAATTTGTTGGTGCACAAGCTATTTCTCAAGTACGTTTGTTCGACTTACATCCTACAGGTTCCATGACTAAAGATGAGCGTTTAGATGCATTGATGAGTGCAGGAGGACTGCAAGAATGTGGTAATTCTCAAAATTGTGTGAATGCATGTCCTAAAGGTATACCATTGACAACGTCAATTGCCGCAATGAATAGAGAAACTTCTTTCCATATGTTTAAATCATTCTTTGGTTCTGACCACCAAGTAGATTAATATAGCTTATAGTGACCAAGGCAACCTTGCCTTGGTCATTTTTTGATGATTGTAGAATAAAGATAGGAATATCACTTTACAAGAACTATAAACGTAAATATCTACAGTTATATGATACTGTGATACAATGTAAGGTAATTGTAAAAATAAGGGTGAAGAAGTATGAATAAACCTATTGGAGTCATTGATTCAGGTGTTGGTGGTCTTACTGTAGCTAAAGAAATTATGAGACAGTTACCAAATGAAACTATTTATTATTTAGGTGATATAGCACGGTGTCCATATGGTCCAAGACCAGGAGAAGAAGTTAAAAAATTCACAACGGAACTAGCTCAAAAATTGATGGAATTTGATATAAAAATGCTAGTTATTGCTTGCAATACTGCTACGGCAGTTGCATTAAATTATTTACAAAACATATTACCTATTCCTGTCATTGGTGTTATCGAACCTGGAGCAAGAACTGCTATAATGACTACAAAAAATCAAAATGTATTAGTTTTAGGAACTGAAGGAACAATTAAATCAGAAGCGTATCGCACACATATAAAAAAGATAAATCCAAATGTGAATGTCTATAGTGTTGCATGTCCGGGCTTTGTTCCTCTAGTTGAACAAATGCGCTATAAAGACCCTACAATTACTAATATTGTGATTCATCAAACGTTGAAGCAATGGAGAAACAGTGATGCGGACACGGTTATTTTAGGATGCACGCACTATCCGTTGTTATATCAGCCTATTTATGAATATTTTAGTGGTACTAAAACAGTTATCTCATCTGGCTTAGAAACAGCAAGAGAAGTAAGTGCATTACTCACGTTTAGCAATGAGCATGCCAGTTACACAGAACATCCCCAACATAGATTTTTTGCGACTGGTGACACCACACATATTAAAAATATTATTGATGAATGGTTAAATATGAAAGTTGAAGTTCAAAGAATAACTGTAGATGATTCATAGAAGGAGAGAATGATATGGAAGATATTGTTATTGCAACTAATAATCAAGGTAAGATAAACGATTTTAAAGCTATTTTTAAAAATCAACATGTTATTGGAATTTCTGAGTTAATTGAGGATTTTGATGTAGAAGAAACAGGTGCCACATTTGAAGAAAACGCTAGGTTAAAATCCGAAGCGGCAGCACATGCATTAAATAAGCGTGTCATTGCAGATGATAGTGGACTTGAAGTGTTCGCATTAAATGGAGAACCAGGCGTATATTCAGCTCGCTATGCAGGATTAGGTAAGAATGATGAAGATAATATTGAAAAGTTGTTAACGAACTTAGAAGATGTTCAAGACCGTCGTGCTCAATTTGTTTGTGTGATTAGTATGAGTGCGCCTAATGAAAAAACAAAAACATTTAAAGGAACAGTTTCTGGAGTGATAACAACTGAACGACATGGAAAGAATGGTTTTGGTTATGATCCAATATTTTTTGTCCCAGAATTAAATAAAACGATGGCGGAAATTACAAATGATGAAAAGGGTAAAATCAGTCATCGTGGAAATGCTATTCGACTGTTAAAAGAATATTTAGAGGGTGAACAACATGTCTAAGTGGATTATTCTTAGTGATAATCACAAAGAAACAGGTATCTTATATCATATTTATGAACTACATAAAGATGCAGATAAATTTTTACATTTAGGGGATTCTGAATTTAGTTATAATGACACAGAACTTAGTTTGTATCAGCGTGTGAAAGGTAATTGTGATTTTTATCCAGAGTTTTTAGAAGAAGAAATCACTGAAGAAAACGGAATCCGTGCCTTTTATACTCATGGACATCTTTATCAAGTAAACCAAACACGAATGAAACTGGCTGAAAAGGCAAAAGAATTAGGATGTTTGTTTGCCTTTTATGGACATACACATGTTGCAAAATATGAGCAAATAGGTGGTATCCATGTAATTAATCCTGGTAGTATTTCTCAATCACGTAGTCAAATTGAAGAAACTTTTGCCGAACTCGTATACAAGGAAGATGAAAATACCATCATTTTGAATTTTAGAAATAGAGAAAATCAGATCATTGAAACAGTTAAGATTGAATTTTAGACAGTTAGGAATAATAAGAGCAAAACTTTTATATAAAGAATAAACCTGGGACATTAAAATGTTTCAGGTTTATTAATGATGTGGTAATTGATGGCTAGGTTAAACTATCGTGATGTTTACGCCTTATGCAGTTTGCACTTCGATACTTAATAGTGAGATTTAATCTCTGTTGAATTATATTATTGTACTTTAGAAAATAAAAAAGGAGCCTCATTCAATGAGACTCCTTTTTGTTATAGCGTCCTGGGAGGGATTCGAACCCCCGACCGATGGCTTAGAAGGCCATTGCTCTATCCAGCTGAGCTACCAGGACATTTTCAACACAAGAATTATTATATCTAAATATATGTCTTTTAGCAATAGGTACCTAATAAAAATTATTTATATTTTTCACTATAATAGAGGTTTTTATACATAAATGTTAATTTGATATAAAATCTCATATGTTTATATCGATAAAATCGAGCACAATACAGTTGTGCATGCCTAACTGTTAAAAAACTTAAATAAAGCAACAGTTAGGAACTCGTAATTACTTAGTATGAAAAATGCAACAAATTGAGTCAAATTAACTTTATAGTATAGGTAACAAAACGATAGAGATAACGAATCAAAACGTATCCGATCGTTTTGGAGTTATTAACTCATTTAGGAGTGTTAATAATGAAATTATTTAACGCTTTTAAAGACATCTTAGAAGCAGCCATCACTAACGATGGCACTCAATTAGGGGCAAGTATTGTTAACATCATAGAAAGTAGCGTTGATATGGTGAATCGATTTTTGGGAAATTAGTTCATCATCAACGATCTAGCATAATAATAAAATTTATTTAAAGGAGTTTTGAATAATGGAACAATTATTTGACGCAATTAGAAGTGTAGTAGATGCAGGAATCAACCAAGATTGGTCTCAATTAGCTTCAGGCATCGCTGGTATTGTTGAAAATGGTGTTAGTATTATTTCTAAATTATTAGGTCAATAATTTAAAAATTAAAACTTTAAAATTTAAATAATTAATTAGGGAGAGATAAACATGTCAAAATTAGCAGAAGCTATTGCAAATACAGTAAAAGCAGCACAAGATCAAGATTGGACTAAATTAGGAACTAGTATCGTTGACATCGTAGAAAGTGGCGTTAGCGTATTAGGTAAAATCTTCGGATTTTAATTAATCTTAGTTTTTTAAAATATAAATTTAAATAATTAATTAGGGAGAGATAAACATGTCAAAATTAGCAGAAGCTATTGCAAATACAGTAAAAGCAGCACAAGACCAAGATTGGACTAAATTAGGAACTAGTATCGTTGATATCGTAGAAAGTGGCGTTAGCGTATTAGGTAAAATCTTCGGTTTCTAATACACGATTAGGTATTGGCCAGAGCGAATGCTCTGGTCTTTTTTTGTGCCATTTTATTTGTTACTATTTTAGTAAAAAAAGATTGTTAATAAATAGGAGATTTGAATATGAAATTCAAAAATATATTATTTGATTTCGACGATACATTAGTGGATTTTTATGACGCTGAGAAAAAAGCGTTTTATAATTTAGCACAGAAATACAATCATCAGCCAACTCAACAGGATTTCGAACATTTTAAGAAAGTGAACCAAGCGCATTGGGAAGCATTTCAACAAAATAAATTGACTAAAGATGAAGTGCTGTCACAACGATTTATTAATTATTTTAATGACTATCAAATTCATGTAAATGGAAAAGAAGCTGATAAGTGCTTTAGAGCTGAATTAGCAATGGCACCAGTTAAATTATTTGATCATACATTAGAAGTTATACAACAATTAAAATTAAATCATTCTCTCTATATAGTAACCAATGGTGTAACAGAAACACAGCTACGACGAATTGCTCAGACACAATTTAATGAAATATTTCAAGATGTCTTTATATCTGAAAAAGCTGGATTTCAAAAGCCGATGACAGAGTTCTTCGATTTTGTGTTTGAACATATCGGAGAGAATAACAGGAATCAAACTCTAATTGTGGGAGATTCTTTAACGTCTGACATTTTAGGTGGTAAAAATGCTAATATATCAACATGTTGGTTTAATATTAGACAAAAAGAAAACCATACGTCTATTCAACCGGATTATATCATTAATGATTTATCAGAAATGATTCGCATTGTTGAGTGAATAGAAGAGATAAAGACAATTGAAGAAGTATAAGTTGAGCCAACACTTGTAGAATTTATCATTACAAGTGTTGGCTCAGTTTAGTTGATATATATTATTGTTACGACATTATGGATTCCATATTAAGATGTCGTGCCCCTCAGGATTTTTGGTTTCTACATCTTTAAAACCCTGTTTTAAAAAGAATTCTTTTGAGTTATTTCTAGCAATAGCTTTAATTGGTTTTTTATTTTCTTTAGCAAAGTTTAATAGTTGCTTAGCATATCCACGTCTTTGGTACGTATCTAATACTTCTAATTTCCAAAGAAGAATATAGTCATTGCTATTAGGGAAATAGGTTTCTTCTACTTCTCCTTTATCAAGTAATGCCATTCTCGCAACTAATTTATTACCAACAAAAATTCCATAAAAAGGAGAATCGGAACTTGCATCAATCATTTGTCCCTTTAACTCCTCAATCATATATAGGTTCTTGTTACCAAATTCTCTGAAATCAGCGAAAAGCTCATCTGTTTTGTAATTGATTTGTAAATGTTTAACTTCACCCATAACGTTATCCCCCTTTGTTTCTTTATTTTATTATACCCTCTTTAAAATGCTTTTTCATTTAATAATCATACTTAGTTGATTTGTAAAAAATTTAGATAAATTAATTTATAAGCCGTTAAATTGTCAATGAGAAATATAATCTTTATACTATATGAGGAATAGTGATAATGAAGGAGTAAAAACATGAAGTGTAATACGTTAAAGTTAACTGAACAGGATCAGTTCATTAATAAAATAAAAAATAGTGAATCTCAAATTACATCTTTTTATGAATATGATGCAGCGAAAAAGGAAAGCTTTTATAGAAGATTAAAAACACCTAATAATGGAAGGGAATTTCATTTATCACGAGTGATTAAATCTTACATGAATGAATTAAAGTTAACACATCAGCAGCTGAATAACATAGATGCTTTAGCTGATGGTGCAAAAGTAGTGATTGGTGGACAACAAGCTGGTCTTTTTGGGGGGCCACTGTATACGTTTCATAAGATTTTCTCAATTATAACTTTAAGTCGTCAACTTTCTGAGGAATATGATACTCCTATTGTACCTGTGTTTTGGATTGCAGGTGAGGACCATGATTTTGAAGAGGTGAATCATACGTATGCATTCAATAATAAAGAAACTACCTTGAAAAAAGTAAAGTATCATACGATGACACCACCAGATAGTAATGTTTCAAGATATACTCCTGATAAGAACGAATTAAAAGCATCATTAAATCACTTTTTTAAAGAAATGAAGGAAACTGTACATACTCAAGATGTTTATCAAATGTGCGTCAATATTATTAATCAATTTGATTCATGGACTGATATTTTTAAGGGATTGATACATGAAGTGTTTAAGGATTATGGGATTTTATTTATTGATGCTCAATACCCTGAATTAAGACAGATGGAGAAACCGTTGTTTAAAGAGATATTAGAAAAGAGGAATCAAATCGATCAATCTTTTCGTGAAACTCAGATACGAAAAACTCAACAACAACTTCCATCAATGATACAAACAGAGACAAACACGCATTTATTTATCCATGAAGACGGAATGAGACAACTTTTAAATTTTGATGGCACTTATTTTAAACTGAATAAAACTGAGAAACGTTACACGAAACAAAATTTATTAGATATTATAGAAAGAGAGCCTGAAAGAATTTCTAATAATGTTGTTACTCGTCCAGTTGTAGAGGAATGGTTGTTTAACACAGTAGCATTTATCGGAGGCCCAAGCGAAATCAAATATTGGGCAGAATTAAAAGATGTTTTCGATACGTTAAATGTAGAAATGCCTATTGTTATGCCAAGATTAAGAATCACGTATTTGTATGCTAGAACTAAAAAGTTATTAAAACAATATAATTTATCGATAGAGTCTGTCATTGCTAATGGAGTAGAACAGGAACGTCAACATTTTGTTCGTGAAAAAGCATCAAATAATTTTATAAATGAAGTAGAAGAAATGAAAATTCAGCAACAAGAACTTTATAACAATTTATTCACCTATGTGGAAAATAACCATGACAACCAACTTCTTTTAGAAAAAAATAATCAAATTCATCTCAATCAGTACGATTATTTAATCAAACGGTACTTACTGAATATTGAAAGAGAAAATGATATAAGTATGCGACAGTTTAGAGAAATTAGTGAAACACTCCATCCAATGGGTGGTCTACAAGAAAGAGTTTGGAATCCACTTCAAATTATGAATGATTTTGGGATAGATGTGTTCAGTCCCACCACCTATCCACCACTTTCTTACTCGTTTGATCATTTGATTATAAATCCTTGATATGACAGTGTTTTTGCCCGTTTTATCTTAAAGATAAAACGGGTTTTTTTGTGTTTGAGCAAATTATTTGCACCTTTTTTGTATAATTAGTGGAGGATAGTGGGGAGATGTGGTAAATTATAAATAAGGTGAGGTGATAAAAAATGTTCATGGGAGAATTCGATCATCAATTGGATACAAAAGGACGTATGATTATACCGTCCAAGTTTCGTTATGATCTAAATGAACGTTTTATTATCACAAGAGGCCTTGATAAATGTTTATTTGGTTACACTCTAGAAGAGTGGCAGCAAATTGAAGAGAAGATGAAAACCTTACCTATGACAAAAAAAGACGCGCGTAAATTTATGCGTATGTTCTTCTCAGGTGCTGTAGAAGTAGAATTAGATAAACAAGGGCGTATTAATATTCCGCAAAATTTAAGGAAATATGCCAATTTAAGTAAGGAATGTACAGTAATTGGTGTCTCAAATCGTATTGAGATTTGGGACAGAGAAACTTGGAATGATTTCTATGATGAATCTGAAGAAAGTTTCGAAGACATTGCTGAAGATTTAATAGATTTTGATTTTTAAATGGAGGAATTTAGATGTTTCATCATGTGAGCGTCATGTTAAACGAAACCATTGATTATTTAAATATTAAAGAAGATGGTGTGTATGTTGACTGTACGTTGGGTGGAGCAGGACATGCCCTCTATTTACTTAATCAATTAAATGATAAAGGTAGACTTATTGCGATTGATCAAGATTTAACAGCCATAGAAAATGCGAAAGAAGTTTTAAAAGAACATTTGCACAAAGTCACTTTTGTTCATAACAACTTTCGAGAATTAACAAATATTTTAAATGAATTAGAAATTGAAAAAGTAGATGGTATTTATTATGACTTAGGTGTTTCAAGCCCGCAATTGGATGTGCCTGAAAGAGGCTTTAGTTATCACAATGATGCGAAACTAGATATGCGAATGGATCAAACACAATCACTTTCTGCGTATGAAGTAGTTAATCAATGGTCTTATGAAGCATTAGTTAGGATTTTCTTTCGTTACGGCGAAGAGAAATTTTCTAAACAGATTGCACGCAGAATTGAAGCCCATCGAGAACAACAACCTATAGAAACAACTTTAGAACTAGTTGATGTCATTAAAGAAGGCATACCAGCGAAAGCAAGACGAAAAGGGGGACATCCTGCGAAACGCGTGTTCCAAGCTATTCGAATTGCTGTGAATGATGAGTTATCAGCTTTTGAAGATTCAGTTGAGCAAGCCATTGAATGTGTGAAGGTCGGAGGTAGAATTTCAGTTATTACTTTCCACTCTTTGGAAGATCGTTTGTGTAAACAAATTTTCCAAGAGTTTGAGAAAGGTCCAGACGTACCAAGAGGTCTACCCGTTATTCCCGAAGCATATACACCTAAGTTAAAACGAGTCAATCGTAAACCGATTACCGCTACTGATGACGATTTAAACGAAAACAATCGAGCACGTAGCGCCAAGTTACGCGTAGCAGAAATATTAAAATAAGGAGTAAGTGTAATGGCTGTAGAAAAAATTTATCAAACTTATGATGAAGCGACACAAACCAGTATCCCACAAAGACAACCACAATCGAGTCCTGAAAAACAAACCGTTAAAAGAAAAGTTGTTGTTCAACTTACTAGATTTGAAAAAATTTTATACATAGCTTTAATAACTGTAATTGCTCTAATAAGTATTTATATGCTATCTTTAAAAATGGATGCGTACGATACGCGAGGAAAAATTGCAGATTTAGATCAAAAAATAGAGAAACAATCTAGTGAGAACAGCGCATTAAAGTCTGAAATTAAGAAAAATTCTTCATATGAACGCATTTACGACAAGGCTAAGAAGCAGGGCATGAGTCTAGAGAACGACAATGTAAAGGTAGTGCGTAATAATGGCGAAGCGAAAAATTAAAATTAAAAAAAATAAAATAGGAGCAGTCCTACTTGTTGGTTTATTCGGACTGCTCTTTTTTATATTGGTGCTAAGGTTTTCTTATGTAATGATTACTGGCCACTCTAATGGTCAAGATTTAATTATGAAAGCCAATGAGAAATACTTAGTCAAAAATTCTCAACAACCAGAACGAGGTAAGATTTATGATCGTAATGGTAAAGTTTTAGCAGAAGATGTAGAAAGATATAAACTTGTTGCAGTTGTGGATAAAAAAGCAAGTAAAGAAAGTAAAAAGCCGCGACACGTGGTTGATAAAAAAAAGACAGCAAAAAAATTAGCTGAAATCATAGATATGGACGCTGACGAAATAGAAAAACGACTTAATAATAAGAAAGCCTTTCAAATCGAATTTGGTCAGAAAGGTACTAATTTAACTTATCAAGAAAAAGAAAAAATAGAGAAAATGAAATTACCTGGTATAGCACTTTACCCAGAAACTGAGCGGTTTTATCCTAATGGTAATTTTGCCTCCCATTTAATAGGCATGGCACAGAAAGATCCTGATACTGGTGAATTAAATGGTGCATTAGGTGTTGAAAAAATATTCAATAGTTATTTAAATGGATCAAGAGGTGCACTTAAATATATACATGATATATGGGGCTACATCGCACCTAATACGAAGAAAGAGCAGCAACCTAAACGTGGAGACGATGTACACTTAACAATTGATTCTAATATACAAGTCTTTGTGGAAGAAGCTCTTGATGACATGGTTGAACGCTATGCTCCAAAAGATTTATTTGCAGTAGTAATGGACGCAAAAACTGGTGAAATACTTGCATATAGCCAACGTCCGACTTTTAACCCTGAAACAGGTAAAGATTTTGGCAAAAAGTGGGCAAACGATTTATATCAAAATACATATGAACCGGGCTCTACTTTTAAAACATACGGCTTAGCTGCAGCAATTCAAGAAGGTAAATTCAAACCGGATGAAAAGTATAAATCAGGTCATAGAAATATTATGGGCTCTGAAATTTCCGATTGGAATAAAACTGGTTGGGGACGTATACCTATGTCGTTAGGTTTTACTTATTCATCAAATACGTTGATGATGCACTTACAAGATTTGGTTGGTGCCGATAAAATGAAATCTTGGTATGAACGCTTTGGATTTGGCAAAAAAACAGGTGGTATGTTTGATGGAGAAGCTGCAGGTAATATTGGTTGGGCAAATGAATTACAACAAAAAACGTCAGCATTTGGTCAATCCACAACTGTTACCCCTGCTCAAATGATTCAAGCACAATCGGCTTTCTTTAATAAAGGGAATATGCTTAAACCATGGTTTGTAAGTAGTATTGATAATCCAATAACTAAAAAGAATTATTACTCTGGTAAAAAAGAGTTTGCCGGTAAACCAGTAACGGAAGAAACAGCCAATAAAGTTGAAGAAGAACTTGATAAAGTAGTAAATAGTAAGAAGAGTCATGCTATGAATTATCGCGTAAAAGGTTATGATATTGAAGGTAAGACAGGAACAGCACAAGTAGCTGATTCAAATGGAGGCGGTTATGTTAAAGGTGAAAATCCTTACTTTGTAAGCTTCATTGGGGATGCACCTAAGAAAAAACCTAAAGTCATTGTCTATGCAGGTATGAGTCTTGCTCAAAAAAATGATCAAGAAGCATATGAAATGGGTGTGAGCAAAGCATTTAAACCAATTATGGAGAATACGCTGAAATATTTAAATGTTGGAAAATCTAGTGATACTTCATCAAAAACTGACTATAGTAAAGTGCCTAACGTGCAAGGAGATGAAGTTCAAAAAGCAGAGGATAGCGTCAATGCTCAATCTCTTAAACCTATTACGATTGGTAATGGCAAACAAATTAAACAACAATCAGTTAAGTCAGGTACCAAAGTCCTACCACACAGTAAAGTAATGTTAATGACAGACGGGGAATTAACAATGCCGGATATGACCGGATGGACAAAGGAAGATGTACTTGCTTTTGAAGATTTAACGAAAATTAAAGTTTCTACTAAAGGTAATGGATTTGTCACGAATCAAAGTATCTCAAAAGGTCAAATCATTAAAAATAAAGATAAGATAGAAGTGTCATTATCTGCTGAAGATACGGATGATGACCAAGAGAAAACTGATGAGGACTCTTCGGATAACAAATCAAAGAAAGATAAAGCTGATGAGGATCATTCAAATACATCTTCGTCAACTAAGAATGATAAGTCAAACGCCGACTCGAAAAATGATTCTGATGACAGCACAAATGAAACATCAGGTTCTGAGAGAAATAATTAATTTAAGAGAACTTGATATCAACAACAGGTTGGGATTAACATTTTAGGGATTAGCTCACAAATGGTCCCAACCTTATTTAATAAATAGATAATGTCGTATATTAAAATAAAACAAAAACTGATAAAATATTAAAGGTTATTTACAAATAAAAAGAGCTAAAATTAGAAAGTGAAGAAAAGGAGATTTATATGATCTTTATATACGCAATCATCGCATTACTGATAACATTTATTTTAGTCCCTATACTTATTCCAACATTGAAACGTATGAAGTTTGGACAAAGTATCCGTGAGGAAGGGCCTCAAAGCCATATGAAAAAAACAGGTACTCCTACTATGGGTGGGCTTACATTTTTAATTAGTATTATAATTTCCTCTATCATTGCAATTATCTTTGTAGACCATTCAAATCCAATTATTTTGTTACTATTTGTAACAATCGGTTTTGGTCTTATTGGATTTATTGATGACTATATTATTGTAGTTAAAAAGAATAACCAAGGATTAACTAGTAAACAAAAGTTTCTAGCACAAATAATTATTGCAGTTATATTCTTTGTGCTAAGTGATGTATTTCACCTTGTGCATTTTACGACAGATTTGCATATTCCATTTGTGAATTTTGATATTCCGTTGTCATTTGCTTATGTGATATTTATCGTCTTTTGGCAAGTTGGTTTCTCAAATGCTGTAAACTTAACTGATGGTTTAGATGGATTGGCAACCGGTTTGTCAATAATAGGTTTTGCAATGTATGCTGTAATGAGTTACATGTTAGATTCACCGGCTATTGGCATATTTTGTATTATAATGATTTTCGCTTTACTAGGTTTCTTACCTTACAATTTAAATCCAGCGAAAGTTTTCATGGGAGACACAGGAAGTCTTGCTCTAGGTGGTATTTTTGCAACGATTTCAATCATGTTGAATCAAGAATTATCATTAATATTAATTGGTTTTGTGTTTGTAGTTGAGACATTATCTGTAATGTTACAAGTAGCCTCATATAAATTAACGAAGAAACGTATTTTCAAGATGAGTCCTATACATCACCACTTCGAATTAAGTGGTTGGGGTGAATGGAAGGTAGTAACAGTATTTTGGACGGTAGGTTTAATTACAGGATTAATAGGTTTATGGATTGGAGTGCATTAAATTGCTAAATTACACTGAATTAGAAAATAAAAATGTTTTAGTAGTAGGCTTAGCAAAAAGTGGATATGAAGCGGCGAAACTTCTCCTTAAATTAGGGGCTAACGTTAAAGTCAATGATGGAAAGGATCTTTCACAGGATGCACATGCTAAAGATTTAGAATCTATGGGCATTGAGGTAATTAGCGGTAGTCATCCTTTTTCTTTATTAGATGATGATCCTATCATTGTGAAAAACCCAGGTATTCCATATACTGTATCAATTATTAAAGAAGCAACAAATAGAGGGCTTAAAATCTTAACAGAGGTTGAACTTAGCTATTTAATTTCTGAGGCACCAATCATAGCAGTTACTGGAACTAACGGTAAAACTACTGTCACTTCACTAATCGGTGATATGTTCCAAAAAAGCGTGTTGACTGGACGACTTTCTGGGAATATTGGTTATGTAGCCTCAAAAGTTGCACAAGAAGTTAAATCAGATGAGTATTTAATAACAGAATTATCATCTTTTCAATTATTAGGCATTGAGGAATATAAACCACATATCGCTATCATTACTAATATTTATTCTGCACATTTGGATTACCATGAAACGTTAGAGAACTATCAAAATGCTAAAAAGCAAATATATAAAAATCAAACTAAAGATGATTATCTCATTTGTAATTATCATCAAAGGCACCTAATTGAATCAGAAAATCTAGAAGCGAAAACATTTTATTTTTCAACACAGCAAGAAGTTGATGGGATATACATTAAAGATGGTTTCATTGTTTTTAACGGCATTCGCATTATTAACACTAAAGACTTAGTGCTACCGGGAGAACATAACCTGGAAAATATTTTAGCAGCTGTTCTAGCATCAATCATTGCTGGAGTGCCAGTCAAAGCTATTGTAGATAGTCTTGTTACTTTTTCCGGTATTGATCATAGACTTCAGTATATTGGTACAAATCGCACAAATAAATATTATAATGATTCAAAAGCAACTAATACTTTAGCTACTCAATTTGCGCTTAACTCTTTTGATCAACCAATTATTTGGTTGTGTGGTGGATTAGATCGTGGTAATGAATTCGATGAACTTATTCCTTATATGGAAAATGTACGTGTGATGGTTGTTTTTGGAGAAACACAAGATAAATTTGCTAAATTGGGAAATAGTCAAGGTAAGTATGTGATTAAAGCAACAGATGTAGAGGATGCTGTTGATAAAATTCAAGATATAGTCGAGCCCAATGATGTTGTTCTATTATCACCAGCTTGTGCAAGTTGGGATCAGTATCATACATTTGAAGAACGTGGTGAGAAGTTTATCGATAGATTCCGAGCGCACTTGCCATCATACTAAGGAGTGTGAATGCTCATGGAAGAGAATAAAAATCAACCTAATAAGGAGAATATGTCGAATAAAGACGATAATGCAACTCATTTGAATGACAGTCACAGAAATGAAGATTTAGAGCTTTTTAGACGGAATAAAAACGCTCGCCAACGCAGAAGACGTCGTATAGATAACCAAAGTAAAGAAAAGGATGCTACGTCTACACAATCACAGTTAGAAACTAAACCAATGGATAAATTTTTAGATAATCACAAGTCGCATAATCAAAACAAAGAAATAAAAAGTGACTTAATTGAAGAAAATGTTAATGATGAAAACGACAATCAAAAAAATATTAATGATAAATTAAATGACCGTATTGTCCAAGAAACAAATGAAAGTCGTCAAAGTACTGAAGACGATGAGGAATTTCTACTTGATCATCGGAGTGAACAACAACCTAAAGCCTCTCGTCATTCTAAAAAGCATAAATTACTAAGTAAATTTACTTCTAAAAAAGAAAAGGAAACATCTACATCGTTCAATAGTAATGAGAAGGTAACTCAAATTAAACCGCTTAGTTTAGAAGAAAAAAGAGCCATAAGACGTAAAAAGCAAAAAAGAATCCAATATACCATTATCACACTACTCATTCTTATCATTGTTCTCATTTTACTCTATATGTTTACACCACTGAGTAAAATATCAAATGTAAATGTTAAAGGTAATAACAACGTAAGTACGAGTAAAATAAAGAAAGAACTTAACGTTACTTCGCGATCACGAATGTATACTTTTAGTAAAAATAAAGCGATTAGGAACTTAAAACAGAATCCTTTAATCAAAGAAGTTGATATTCATAAACAATTACCAAACACGTTAACTGTCAACGTGACTGAGTACCAAATTGTCGGTTTAGAAAAAAATAAAGATAAATATGTGCCAATTATAGAAGATGGTAAAGAATTAACAGAATACAAAGATGAAGTGTCACATGATGGGCCTATCATTGATGGTTTCAAAGGAGACAAAAAAACACGAATTATAAAAGCTTTATCAGAAATGTCACCTAAAGTGAGAAACTTAATTGCAGAGGTGAGTTACGCACCAACTAAAAATAAACAAAGTCGCATAAAAATCTTCACCAAAGATAATATGCAAGTTATTGGTGACATTACAACGATTGCAGACAAAATGCAATATTATCCTCAAATGTCACAATCATTAAGCAGAGATGACTCTGGCGAACTTAAGACAAATGGCTATATTGATTTATCGGTTGGAGCGTCATTTATTCCTTATCAAGGTTCATCAACTGTTCAATCGGGTACAGAACAAAATGTAACCAAGTCAACACAAGAAGAAAATGATGCAAAAGAAGAACTTCAAAATGTGTTGAATAAAATAAATAAACAATCTAAAGAAAATAATTAAAAAATTTCGATAATAGTATGTGTTTATAGTTCACAAGCTATTCAACGTATTGTACACTAAACATAGTGTACTTAAATAGTATAATTTGTCAGGAGGTGCCTATCTATGGAGGAACATTACTATGTGAGCATAGATATAGGTTCATCAAGCGTAAAAACAATAGTAGGCGAAAAATTTCACAACGGAATTAATGTGATAGGTACAGGGCAAACCTACACAAGTGGTATCAAGAATGGTTTAATTGATGATTTTGATATTGCAAGACAAGCAATTAAAGATACAATTAAGAAGGCTTCAATTGCCTCTGGTGTAGATATAAAAGATGTATTTTTAAAACTACCTATCATCGGTACCGAAGTATATGATGAATCAAATGAAATTGAATTTTATGAGGATACTGAAATTGATGGCACGCATATTGAATCAGTTTTAGAAGGTATCCGGGATAAAAATGATGTGCCTGAAACTGAAGTGATAAATGTATTCCCAATTCGTTTTGTAGTTGACAAAGACAATGAAGTTTCAGATCCTAAAGAATTAATTGCAAGACATTCATTAAAAGTAGATGCAGGTGTCATCGCAATCCAAAAATCTATTTTAATCAATATGATTAAATGTGTTGAGGCATGTGGTGTTGACGTGTTAGATGTTTATTCTGATGCGTACAATTATGGTTTTATTCTCACACCAACGGAGAAGGAATTAGGCGCTTGTGTTATTGATATCGGTGAAGACTTAACGCAAGTTGCTTTCTATGAACGAGGAGAACTTGTAGATGCTGAATCTATAGAAATGGCCGGTCGAGACATTACGGATGATATTGCTCAAGGACTAAATACTACATATGACACAGCTGAAAAGGTAAAACATCAATATGGTCATGCATTTTATGACTCTGCTTCAGATCAAGATGTCTTTTCAGTAGATCAAGTTGATTCAGATGAACATGTTCAATATACTCAAAAAGATTTAAGTGACTTTATTGAACAAAGAGTCGAGGATATATTCTTTGAAGTCTTTGACGTTTTACAAGAGCTAGGACTTACAAAAGTAAACGGAGGATTTGTAGTTACTGGTGGATCTGCAAATTTACTAGGTGTAAAAGAATTACTACAAGATATGGTTAGTGAAAAAGTGAGAATTCATACACCGTCACAAATGGGTATCAGAAAACCAGAATTTTCTTCGGCTATTTCTACAATTTCTAGTAGTATCGCTTTTGACGAGTTATTAGATTATGTTACAATTAGTTATCAAGATAATGAAGAATTTGAAGAAGAAGTTATCGAAACTGATAAAGATACTGAAACAAAATCAAGCGGTTTTGATTGGTTTAAGCGTAAATCAAACAAAAAAGAAAATGACGAGGTAGCACCAGAAGCGCCTCGTGAAGAGTCTTATGAAGACCGTGAAAATCATCTAGAAGATGAACAACAAACAGAAGGCAAAGCCAAAGAAGAAAGTAAGTTTAAAAAATTAATGAAATCTCTATTTGAATGATTATTGGCCATAAAGACTAGGAGGAAAATTAAATGTTAGAATTTGAACAAGGATTTAATCATTTAGCCACATTGAAAGTCATCGGTGTAGGTGGTGGCGGAAATAACGCCGTTAACCGTATGATTGACCATGGTATGAATAATGTAGAATTTATTGCCATCAACACTGATGGACAAGCTTTAAACTTATCAAAAGCTGAATCAAAAATTCAAATTGGTGAGAAATTAACACGTGGATTAGGTGCTGGTGCTAATCCTGAAATTGGGAAGAAAGCAGCAGAAGAATCAAGAGAACAAATTGAAGATGCTATCCAAGGTGCTGATATGGTATTCGTAACTGCTGGTATGGGTGGCGGTACTGGAACAGGTGCTGCACCGGTTGTTGCTAAAATAGCAAAAGAAATGGGTGCTTTAACTGTAGGTGTTGTTACGCGTCCATTCGGTTTCGAAGGTCGTAAGCGCCAAACACAAGCGGCAGCTGGTGTAGAATCTATGAAAGCAGCAGTGGATACATTAATTGTTATTCCAAATGATCGCTTATTAGATATCGTTGACAAATCTACGCCAATGATGGAAGCATTTAAAGAAGCGGATAATGTATTACGTCAAGGTGTACAAGGTATTTCAGATTTAATTGCAGTATCAGGTGAAGTGAACTTGGACTTTGCAGACGTTAAAACAATTATGTCTAATCAAGGTTCTGCGTTAATGGGTATCGGTGTGTCATCTGGTGAAAACAGAGCAGTCGAAGCCGCTAAAAAAGCAATTTCATCTCCATTATTAGAAACATCAATTGTAGGTGCTCAAGGTGTACTTATGAACATTACAGGTGGAGAATCACTGTCTTTATTTGAAGCTCAAGAAGCAGCTGATATTGTTCAAGATGCTGCAGATGAAGATGTGAATATGATTTTTGGTACAGTTATTAACCCAGAGCTTCAAGATGAAATTGTAGTTACTGTTATCGCAACTGGTTTTGAAGATAAACCTTCTTCACAAGGTCGTAAAGCTACAAGTACTGGTTTTGGTTCAAGTGTAAATAGTAGTTCTAATCATCAATCTGGTGCTAGTGCTAAAGAAGATTCATTCTCTGCACACACTTCTCATTCACAATCAAGTGAAAGTGTAAATGAAAGAAGCCACACTACTAAAGATGATGATATTCCTAGCTTTATTAGAAATAGAGAAGAAAGACGTTCTAGAAGAACTAGACGCTAATCGTCAATATAATCACTGTATTTTATAATAGCCTGAGACATTTTATAGTCTCAGGCATTTTTAACGTATTGGAGTATCTAAGTAATCTGAAAACTTAGTTATATATCAATATTTAACTAAATTTTTTGTTTTGAAAGATAAGACAACACTTTTAATAAATTTTTGCTGCTAATTCTCAAAATGACATTCATATATCGATAAGACTGTTAATATAAATACTTTATATATATTTATTATCTCATGTGCATCATTTAGGTAACCATTGATAGTTAGTAATTGGTACAAGTTTAAATAAATTTAAGTATGATATATAATTGTTTCATAATTGGTTACTTAATATTTAGATTATTTTTAGAACATTTCGATTTGAAATTAAGTGTATAGTGGAATGTATATATATAAAGGGGTGGTGAAATATTTTGAAAGAGAGATTTATTAAGAAAACTCATTATTTAGACTATCAATTTGATGAGCCTACTGATATTAAGTTAGGTTTCACTACTCGAGAAAATGGGTTAAGTCCTTATCCTAATCATAGTTTTAATATGGCGAGATATATCAGTGACAGTGCACATCATATTACACATCATCAAGATATCTTAGCGAATCTTATTGGTTATCCAAGAGATGAATGGGTTTTTCCTATACAAACACATGATAGTCGTATCGTTGAAGTTACAAGTGAACATAAAGGAACAAATATTGATGAACTAACTGATGATTTACATGGCATAGATGGAATGTATACTTTTGATTCTCACATTCTTCTTACTATGTGTTATGCGGATTGCGTACCTGTATATTTTTATAGTGAACCACATGGATATATAGGATTAGCACATGCAGGTTGGCGAGGAACATATGGTCAAATAGTAAAAGAAATGCTAAAAAAAGTGGATTTTGATTATGAAGACTTAAAGATTGTAATTGGTCCAGCAACTTCAAATTCTTATGAAATCAATGATGATATAAAAAATAAGTTTGAGGAATTAACCATTGATTCAACTTTATATATTGAGACCAGAGGTAAAAATCAACATGGTATTGATTTGAAAAAGGCTAACGCACTTCTTCTAGAAGAAGCTGGAGTTCCATCAAAAAACATATACGTTACGGAATATGCAACTTCAGAAAACTTAGATTTATTCTTTTCATATCGTGTTGAAAAAGGACAGACGGGACGTATGTTAGCATTTATTGGACGGAAGTAAAGTGAATGAAGTAGGTGAATAATTTATGGATGTTAAAGAGAATCTTGCTAAGATTGAAAAGGAAATTGATGCAAGCATTAAAAAAAGTGCGCATTCAGCACAACCTCACGTGATTGCAGTAACAAAATATGTTACAATAGAGCGAGCTAGAGAAGCGTATAAAGTAGGGATAAGACATTTCGGTGAAAATCGATTAGATGGATTCAAAGAGAAGAAAGAATCTCTACCAAGCGATGTTAAATTACATTTCATTGGTTCTTTACAATCAAGGAAAGTAAAAGATATTATAAATGAAGTCGATTATTTTCATGCTTTAGATCGTTTAAGTCTAGCTAAGGAGATTAATAAAAGAGCAAATCATGTTATAAAATGTTTCTTACAAGTAAATGTTTCTGGAGAAGAATCTAAACATGGCATAGCTCTTGAAGAAGTGAATCAATTTATAAATCAAATTAAAGAATATGAAAATATCCAAATTATTGGATTAATGACGATGGCACCATTGACTGATGATTTATCGTACATAAGAAATTTATTTAAAGAATTAAGACATAAAAGAAATGAAATTCAACAATTCAATTTAGCACATGCACCTTGTACAGAATTATCTATGGGAATGAGTAATGATTATCAAATGGCAGTTGAAGAAGGTGCAACCTTTGTCAGAATTGGGACTAAACTTGTAGGAGAATAGGAGTGAGCCCCCCTTGGCTTTAAAGGATTTATTTAATAATTTTTTTGTAGTTGAAGAAGAAGAGGAAGTTGAAGGACCTGAAGAACGTGAATCTTCTAGATCACGTGAACGTGTTCAAGAACGCGAAGATTACAATCGTAATGAGAATCAAGCGACACCACAAACTTTTAACAATAAGCAACAAGCGATTAAGTCTGTACCTCAAAAGAACACTTTGAGATCGAATACAACTTCTGAAGAAAGGAATTATCGTATGAATAATAATTCAAAAAATAATTCTAGAAACGTTGTAACAATGAACCAAGCATCACAATCATATGCCGCTCAGGAAAGTTCAAAAATGTGTCTGTTTGAACCACGTGTCTTTTCAGATACTCAAGATATTGCCGACGAATTAAAAAACAGACGTGCAACTTTAGTAAATTTACAACGCATTGATCAAGTATCAGCAAAGCGTATTATTGATTTTTTAAGTGGTACGGTATACGCAATTGGTGGAGATATTCAACGCGTGGGTACTGATATTTTCTTATGCACACCTGATAATGTTGAAGTAGCCGGTAGTATAACTGATCACATCGAGAATATGGAGCAACACTACGAATAAGGAGTTCAACTATGGATATTGGTTTGCTAAGTACAATTTTCCGATTTATTATATTTTTAGTTCAAATATATTATTTTGGAATGATTATATATTTCTTTACTTCTTGGGTTCCGAGTATAAGAGAGTCTAAGTTTGGAGAATTTTTAGGAAAGTTATATGAACCTTTCTTAGAACCTTTCCGTAAAATTATTCCTCCTATTGGCTTTATAGACATTTCTTCTATCGCGGCAATCTTCGTTCTAGTTTTATTCCAAAGTGGTTTAGTAAAAATATTTAATTTAATTCTTGCATATTTATCTTAAAATGTGACACGCACTAATTTTATAATATTTAACATAACGAGGCAAAGTAGCTAGACTTTGACCTCGTTTTATCATATGACTTATTGTTGACAGTGTTATAGTCGTAGTGTTTTAAAAATTTTTCAACATAAAAGGAGTAGATAACCATCGATATATATCAGCATTTTAGAAAGGAAGAACAAGATGCTATCGATCAATTCATCGATAAATGTAAGCAGGCTGATGCTAATTATGCTCCAGTTCTAACCCATTTCTTGGATCCGAGAGGTCAATATATACTTGAAGTCATTACGCGTAGTTATCAAGATTTACATGTTACATTTTTTGGTGGACCACATGCAGAAAGAAAACGTGCAATCATCGCACCATTATATTTTAAGCCACAGCCTGAGGACTTTGAATTAACTTTATTTGAACTTCAATATCCTAAGAAATTTGTAACAATACAACATCAACACGTTCTTGGAACACTCATGTCACTGGGAATACAAAGAGATCAACTCGGTGATATTATAGTTGGAGAAGATATACAGTTTGTTTTGACAAAACAATTAGAATCATATATTATATCTGAATTAACGCGTATTAAGGGAGCCTCAGTTAAACTTAATTCTATTCCTACTGAAGATATGATACAATCAGAAGAGAATTGGAAAGTTCATAGTACAACTGTGAGCGCTTTGAGATTAGATGTAGTTTTAAAAGAGATGATTCATAAGTCTCGAAATATTGCACAACAATTAATTATAAAAAAAAGAGTCAAAGTTAACCATACAATAATAGATTCTACAGATTTTCAATTAGAGCAGAATGATTTATTGTCAATCCAAGGTTATGGTAGAGCTCAAATTGTTGAAATAGGTGGAAAAACAAAAAAGAACAAGTTACACATTCATTATCAAACACTATTTAAATAGCTATCAATCAAGGAGGATTATCATGCCTTTTACACCAAGTGAGATTAAGAATAAAGAATTTACACGAGTAAAAAATGGTTTAGAACCTACAGAAGTTGCAAATTACTTAGAGCAACTAAGTAATGAAATCGAACGTTTAAAAGAAGATAAAAAGCAACTTGAAAAAGTCATTGAAGATAGAGATTCTAATATTAAATCATATAAAGATGTTCACCAATCAGTAAGCGATGCACTTATTCAAGCACAAAAAGTAGGAGAAGAGACAAAACAAGCAGCAACTAAAGAAGCTGAAGCCGTTTTATCAAAAGCACAAGTACAAGCTGACAGTATTGTGAATGATGCAATTGAAAAAGCGCGTCGTCTAGCTTTCCAAACTGAAGACATGAAACGACAATCTAAAGTTTTCCGCTCTCGTTTCCGTATGCTTGTTGAAGCACAACTTGACTTACTCAAAAGTGAAGATTGGGATTACTTACTCAATTATGATTTAGACGCCGAGCAAGTGACATTAGAAGATATTCATCATCTTCATGATAATGATTTGACACCTGAAGAACGTGCAATGAAACAAAAGCAAAATCAAGAAATATCGGCTAATCAGCCTTCTACATCAAGTTCAGAATCTGTGAGTCAATCAAATGCAAATAACGAATCATCACAATCAACATCAAATAATTAAAAACGAATCACAGGTTAACTATTTGATGTGAAAATAGCGAAGAAATTTCATTGTTTATTAAAAATGCATTTTCTAAATAGTAATTTATTGATATGATATAAAGACAGACGCGTAAGAAACAGTGAACATAGTACAGCGAGTTAGGATTGGTGTGAGCCTAGCATATTGTTTGTTTCTTATATCACTGGCTTTTTCAATTTTATAAATATTCTTAAGAGAACTCTAAGTTGAGTTAAGTAGGGTGGTACCGCGGATTAACCGTCCCTTTTAATTGAACTTAGAGTTCTTTTTTATCATTACAAGGAGTGAATTTAATGAATTACAAAGATACCCTATTAATGCCGAAAACTGATTTTCCTATGAGAGGTGGCTTACCGAATAAAGAACCACAAATTCAAGAAATGTGGGATAATGATGAGCAATATCGCAAAGCGTTAGAAAAAAATAAAAATAATCCATCATTCATTTTGCATGACGGACCACCATATGCTAATGGTAATTTACATATGGGACATGCATTAAATAAAATCATAAAGGATTTTATTGTTCGTTATAAAACAATGCAAGGCTTTTATGCACCGTATGTGCCAGGTTGGGATACTCATGGTTTACCAATTGAACAGGCTTTAACTAAAAAAGGCGTTGATCGCAAAAAAATGTCAGTTGCAGAATTTAGAGAGAAATGTAAAGAATTTGCATTAAAACAAATTGACATTCAAAAGAAAGATTTTAAGCGCCTTGGTGTACGTGGTGATTTTAATAATCCTTACATTACATTAACACCTGAATATGAAGCCGCACAAATAAGATTATTTGGAGAAATGGCAGACAAAGGTTTGATTTATAAAGGGAAAAAACCTGTGTATTGGTCACCTTCAAGTGAATCATCACTTGCAGAAGCTGAGATAGAATATCATGACAAACGTTCTGCATCAATTTACGTTGCTTTTGACGTCAAAGACAGTAAAGGTAAAGTTGATTCTGATGCCCAATTTATTATTTGGACAACTACACCATGGACAATTCCATCAAATGTGGCAATTACAGTTCATCCAGAGCTAAACTACGGTCAGTATAATGTTAATGGACATAAATACATTGTTGCCCAAGCATTATCAGAAGCAGTAGCAGAAGCATTAGGTTGGGATAAAGATTCTATACAATTAGAGAAAGAATTCACAGGTAAAGAACTGGAATTTGTAGAGGCACAACATCCATTCCTAGATCGTGTATCATTAGTAATTAACGGTGAACATGTTACGACAGACGCTGGTACGGGATGTGTTCATACAGCTCCCGGTCACGGGGAAGATGACTATATTGTAGGTCAAAAATATGATTTACCAGTAATTAGTCCTTTAAATGATAAAGGTGTATTCACTGAAGAAGGTGGACCATTTGAAGGAATGTTCTACGACAAAGCAAACAAAGCTGTGACTGATCTTTTAAAAGAAAAAGACGCACTACTTAAACTTGACTTTATTACACATAGTTATCCTCATGATTGGCGTACGAAAAAACCTGTTATCTTTAGAGCTACACCACAATGGTTTGCTTCCATTAATAAAGTAAGACAGGATATTCTTGATGCAATTGAAGACACGAACTTTAAAGTAGACTGGGGTAAAACACGAATTTACAATATGATTCGCGATCGTGGCGAATGGGTAATTTCTCGTCAACGTGTATGGGGCGTTCCTTTACCGGTATTTTATGCTGAAAATGGCGACATCATTATGACTAAAGAGACAGTAAATCACGTTGCAGATTTATTTGAAAAATACGGTTCAAATATTTGGTTTGAAAAAGAAGCTAAAGAATTACTTCCTGAAGGATTTAGTCATCCTGGAAGCCCTAACGGTGAATTTACTAAAGAAACTGATATTATGGACGTTTGGTTTGATTCTGGTTCATCACACCGTGGTGTATTAGAAACGAGACCTGAACTTTCATTCCCAGCAGACCTCTATTTTGAGGGTAGTGATCAGTATCGCGGTTGGTTCAACTCTTCAATTACAACTGCTGTAGCCACTCGTGGTCAAGCGCCGTATAAATTCTTGTTATCACATGGCTTTGTCATGGACGGTGAAGGTAAGAAGATGAGTAAGTCATTAGGTAATGTTATAGTTCCTGATCAAGTTGTTAAACAAAAAGGCGCAGATATTGCACGTTTATGGGTAAGTAGTACTGATTACCTTTCTGATGTGCGTATTTCCGATGAAATTCTTAAACAAACGTCTGATGTATATCGAAAAATTCGAAATACTTTAAGATTTATGTTAGGTAATATTAACGATTTCAACCCTGAAACGGATAGTATTGCTGAAACAAATTTACTTGAAGTAGATCGCTATTTGTTAAATCGTTTACGTGAATTCACAGCGAGTACGATTAATAACTATGAAAATTTTGATTATTTGAATATTTATCAAGAAGTTCAAAACTTTATCAATGTTGAACTAAGTAACTTCTATTTAGATTACGGTAAAGATATACTTTATATTGAGAAAAAAGATTCTCATAAACGTCGTAGCATGCAAACCGTTTTATATCAAATACTTATTGACATGACAAAATTACTAGCACCAATTTTAGTGCATACAGCTGAAGAAGTTTGGTCTCATACGCCTCATGTAAAAGAAGAAAGTGTACACCTTTCAGATATGCCTAAAGTTGTTGATGTAGATGAAGAATTGTTAGAAAAATGGAATACATTTATGAATTTACGTGATGATGTTAACCGTGCATTAGAACAAGCACGTAATGAAAAAGTAATTGGTAAGTCATTAGAAGCTAAAGTGGTTATTGGAAACAATGAAACATTTAATACAGCGGAATTCTTACAACAATTTAATGACTTACAACAATTATTCATCGTTTCACAAGTTGAAGTTAAAGATAAAGTAAATGATGGTGTATCCTATCAATATGGAGATATCCATATTAAACATGCTGAAGGTGAAAAATGTGAAAGATGCTGGAACTATACAGAAGAATTAGGTTCAGTAGGTGAACTTGAACATTTATGCCCACGATGTCAAGAAGTAGTAAAAACTTTAGTATAATAAAAAGTTTTTACATGTGAGCATGTATTTCAAGAAAATAAATTTTAAATTATTGATTAAATACAATAAGAAAGCCCAAAATGAATTTCATTTTGGGCTTATTTTTGTGAAGTTATAAGATTTCAAATAAAGAAATTTCACTAACTTTTTAAAGGTAATTTGATAAAGCAGATTTCTATATTTAATGTTTGGTTTTTAATAAAATTGAACAAGTTTCGTAAATTCATATTCATTACATTTTTATGTCATAGAATATTTTTCTCATTATAAGCACAGTGATTGTATTGAATCTTCAAGTATAAAATGATAACAATATTAATAAGGTATAAATCAATCATTTGAGTTCAATTTAATTTTTAGTCATAATATATAAAATACAAAGTGTTGGATAGTGTAGTATAGTATTTATTCACATTACTGATTGAATTCATTAGGCTTTAATAATAAAAGCATCAATATAATAATTTTATCTAAATCTATTGAATTTTTGTATAGATACAATTCATAATCAAACGTCTTGGACAAAAATATTTAATTTTTAATAAAATATAGGCATATGTTTTTTAATAAACGTTGTTACTAAATTTAGATAGCATTTAGATTTTCATTTATCTTTATTATGTGAGTGAAAAAAAGAGAAAGATTAAAAGAAGAAACAAGTATATATTTTTTATTACTGCGCTTAAAAAGATAAACATACACTTTCAACAAAGTAATCATTTAATTATTTAAAAGAAAAGTAATCATTGAAAGGAAAATAAGATGTTTCATAACAAAAATGCAAATTTTGTAAATGGTGTAACTATCAATATTAAAGATAAAGAAACAATTAAAACATTTTATGAGAATGTTTTAGGATTTAATCTTATCAATGAATCTGAAACTGCTGTACAATTTGAAGTTGGCGATTCAAATCAATTTATTACTTTTATTGAAATACAGAATGGACGAGAACCGTTAATGTCTGAAGCAGGTCTTTTCCATATTGGTATATTGTTGCCTACTTTGACTACATTAGCTGATTTACTCGTACATTTAAGTGATTTTGAAGTACCAGTGAACGGTGGACAACAAAGTGTTGCAACATGTTTATTTATTGAGGATCCAGAGGGCAATGCTATAAAGTTTTATGTCGATCGTGAGACAGAATCATGGATTGATGAGAAAGAAGGCAGAATTAGAATGGATATTGCTCCAATTAATGTACCTCGATTACTGCAAAACGTCTCTCATACTCAATGGCAGGGCATACCAGATGAAACTAAATTAGGTTCATTACATATTAAGTCCATTCGAATTTCTGATGTTAAATCATATTATTTAAATTATTTTGGACTAGAAGAATCAGCATATATGGACGATTATTCTCTATTTTTATCTTCAAACGAGTATTATAATCATTTGGCTGTTAATCAGTGGTTATCTGCGACAAAACGAGTAGATAATGAACATACCTATGGTTTAGCTATGATAGATTTTCACTATCCAAAAACAACACATAAAAATCTTAAAGGACCTGATGGTATTTATTTTAGATTTAATAGAATAAAAGAAGTGTGATGATATGAAAAAAGCAATCATAGTCATGTTTGTTGTTACTGTTATCTTGACAATAGCAGCACTCATTGACGAGTTTATGATTCAAGATGCGAAACATGGTCAAAGTCGTTTTACGTCACATCATCCTATGAAAATCAATACATATAAAAAGGGGCAGTGTACATATTACGTCTTTGAACGTGTTAAAAATGATGGAAATAAGATAAACAATACTTGGAGCGACGCCAAGCATTGGGATAAAAAAGCAATTGATGATGGATACATTGTTGACCGTAACCCTAAAAAAGGATCAATATTACAATCTTCTAAAGGGAAATACGGTCATGTTGCATATATAGAAACAATAAATGAAGATGGTTCTATGCAAGTTTCAGAAATGAACTATACACAACCTTATGAAATCACAAAACGCACAATTCATACCTATGATATTAAAAATTATTATTATATTCATCCGCAAAAGATAAAAACATAATAGACAAGATATCTTTTTCAAAATTACGTTCTAGGATATAATGTTAAGTGTTGCTTTAGATGACATTAAAAAGAATGGAGGCACTTCTTTGAAAAAGAAATACTATATTAGCATCTCTTTACTTATGACAATCATTGTATTAGTTTTCGATCAAGTTTCTAAATGGCTTATTACAATCTCAATGAAGGTTGGAGATTCATATGAAATTATCCCTAACTTTTTAAATATTACATCCCATAGAAACAACGGTGCAGCATGGGGGATTTTGAGTGGTAAAATGCTATTTTTCTATATTATTACTATCATTATTTTAATCGTTTTAGTTATTTTTTATATTAAAGAAGCACAATTTAATTTGTTTATGCAAGTTGCAATAAGCCTATTATTTGCTGGAGCTTTAGGAAATTTTATTGATCGCGTATTACATGGCGAAGTTGTGGATTTTATTGATACAAATATATTCGGATACGATTTTCCTATCTTTAATATTGCGGATTCAAGCTTAACAATTGGAGTTATATTCGTAATCATCGCACTCATTAAAGATGCAATCATAAATAAGAAGGAGGTCTAGTTTTGGAAAATTATAATTTTAATATTATCGAACAATCACAAGTTGGACAACGTATAGATAAACTTGTTTCAGATTTAAATAAAGATTGGTCACGTAGTCAACTTCAAGATTGGATTAAAGAAGGTTTAGTCAAGGTAAATGGTAAAGTAATTAAATCGAACTATAAGGTCAAGTTAAATGACAAAATTGTTGTAACCGAGAAAGAAGTCGTAGAGGCAGATATAAAACCTGAAAACTTAAATTTAGATATTTATTATGAAGACGAAGACGTTGCTGTTGTATATAAACCAAAAGGTATGGTTGTACATCCATCTCCAGGCCATTATAGTGGAACATTAGTAAATGGATTAATGTATCAAATTAAAGATTTATCAGGAATCAATGGCGAAATACGTCCCGGCATAGTTCATAGAATAGATAAAGATACGTCTGGTTTATTAATGGTTGCTAAAAATGATGTTGCTCATCGTCATTTAGTTGAACAACTTATGTCTAAAACTGTTAAACGAAAATACACGGCGTTAGTTCATGGTAATATCCCTCATGATTATGGCACTATTGACGCACCAATTGGTCGAAATAAAAACGATAGACAATCGATGGCTGTGGTTGATGACGGTAAAGAAGCTGTGACACACTTTAATGTATTAGAGCATTTTAAAGATTATACATTGATAGAATGTCAATTAGAAACAGGGCGTACACATCAAATTCGTGTACATATGAAATATATTGGTTATCCTCTTGTAGGGGATCCGAAGTATGGACCTAAAAAAACGTTAGATATCGATGGACAAGCTTTACATGCTGGTATAATTGGTTTCGAACATCCTGTAACACATGAATACATTGAGAAGCATGCAACATTACCTAACGATTTTGAAAAGTTACTAGATGATATAAGACGTAGAGATGCATAAACGAATGAGGCATCGATTTTTAATTATAAATACTAACTTTGCCATTGACTTATACTATTAAAAGTTTTAAACTAATAACAGTTTAAATATAAAAACGTCATCTTTAATTGAGGGTCCAGAGAGGCTCCGAAGATATGAATAATTAGGATAATAATATTTTGATGATTAAGTTACTAATACTTTTGCTGTGTTTATAACTTAAGAATGTGAATATAATAGAGAATATAGATTATTCTCTTTAACTTTTTGTCTCATATCTTTATTAAAGATATGAGTTTTTTTATATTAAAAGAGGTGAAACAATGTCTGAACGAATTATTTTAGATGAGGCAGCGATACAACGTACAATCACACGAATTGCTCATGAAATTCTAGAATATAACAAGGGAACTAAAGATTTAGTTCTATTAGGCATTAAAACAAGAGGTGCTTTTTTAGCACATCGTATACAAGATAAAATAAATTCAATTGAACAACAATTAGTACCAACAGGTACTATCGATATCACGCATTTTCGAGATGACGTTGATAAGGTAGTGCAACAAGCTGATCAATACGCTTTTGATATTAATGTAGATATTAATAACAAAGTGGTTGTTATCATTGACGATGTTTTGTATACCGGACGTACAGTAAGAGCCTCATTAGATGCGATTTTATTACATACAAGACCTATTAAAATAGGGCTTGCAGCACTTGTGGATCGTGGTCATCGTGAACTCCCTATACGCGCAGATTTTGTAGGAAAAAATATACCTACAGCACGAGATGAATCTGTTTCAGTTTATTTAGAAGAAATTGACGATAGAAATGCAGTCGTCATTGAATAATTATCCTTTTAAAACAGTACGAGAGACTGAAAAAGGTGAAGTGTTTCTTATGGATAAATCTACATATGACTATAAAAAGATTATGTAAACTATAAATATCCAATAGAAGCTTCATTGATAAATGTGATGATAAAAGTTTAACTTAACATTACACTTAGATATATTTCATTTTAGTCTCTTTACATTCTACTGATTGTAAAGAGACTTTTTTTATGAAAGGAAATGAATCAACATGGAAAATGAGCAAATGTTTGAGCGTACCGTTCAGCCAGTTCTTGATGTAAAAGATAAACCAAAACCAGCACAATGGGCATTTCTGAGTCTTCAACATTTATTTGCAATGTTTGGATCAACTGTACTTGTACCATTTTTAACACATCTGCCTATATCAGCAGCTTTGTTGGCATCAGGTATTGGTACACTTTTATACATATTAATCACAAAAGCGAAAATTCCTGCCTACTTAGGATCGAGTTTTGCCTTTATTACACCTATCATTACAGGGTTAAGTACACATAGTCTTGGAGATATGCTGGTTGCATTATTTATGAGTGGATTAATGTACGTGATTATAGGTATTTTCATTAAATTGAGTGGAACACATTGGTTAATGCACTTGTTACCACCAGTAGTTGTCGGACCAGTAATAATGGTCATTGGGTTAAGTTTAGCTCCTACAGCAGTAAACATGGCCATGTTCGAAAATTCTGCTGAAATGAAAGGGTATAACTTAAGTTACTTAATTGTTGCTTTGATTACATTAGCAGTAACCATCATCGTCCAAGGATTCTTCAAAGGATTTTTATCACTAATACCTGTACTTATAGGTATTATAGTGGGATATATTGTATCCATTTTCATGGGCATAGTTAAATTTGCTCCAATAGCACAAGCGAAATGGATAGATTTTCCTCATATTTATCTACCATTTAAAGATTACACACCATCTTTTCATTTAGGACTCATTCTCGTGATGATACCCGTGGTGTTTGTGACGGTAAGTGAACATATTGGTCATCAAATGGTAATTAATAAAATAGTAGGACGCAATTTCTTTGAAAATCCAGGTTTAGATAAATCAATCATTGGTGATGGTGTTTCAACTATGTTTGCAAGTATGATAGGAGGTCCTCCTAGTACAACTTATGGTGAAAATATAGGTGTACTAGCGATCACCAAAATATATAGTATTTACGTTATTGGTGGTGCGGCAGTTATAGCTATCATTCTTGCATTTATTGGTAAGTTCACTGCTTTAATATCTTCAATACCTACGCCAGTGATGGGTGGTGTCTCAATTTTATTATTCGGTATTATAGCAGCTAGTGGTTTAAGAATGCTTGTTGAAAGTCAAGTAGATTTCGCAAGCAATCGCAACTTGGTTATAGCATCAGTTGTGCTTGTTGTCGGGATTGGTAATCTTCTTATCAATTTAAAAGGCATAGGTATCAATTTACAAATTGAAGGAATGGCATTATCAGCACTTTCAGGAATAATATTAAATTTAATTTTGCCAAAAGATAAAAACCAAATAAATTAAGCTTTATTTCTATAGGAGGCGCTTTATGGAACACTTATTATCAATGGAGCATTTATCTAATTCAGAAATTTATGATTTAATTACTATCGCTTGCCAATTCAAATCTGGTGAGCGACCATTACCTCAATTTAACGGTCAATACGTATCAAACTTATTCTTCGAAAATTCAACGCGAACAAAGTGTAGCTTTGAGATGGCAGAACAAAAATTAGGATTAAAACTTATTAATTTTGAAACAAGTACATCATCTGTAAAAAAGGGTGAGTCACTTTATGACACATGTAAAACACTTGAAAGTATAGGTGTTGATTTACTTGTCATACGTCACTCCCAAAATTCTTATTACGAAGAACTGGATCAATTAAATATTCCAATTGCTAATGCAGGTGATGGAAGTGGACAACATCCTACTCAGAGTTTATTAGACATAATGACAATATATGAAGAATATGGTTCGTTTGAAGGTTTGAATATTCTAATATGTGGGGACATTAAAAATTCTCGTGTCGCAAGAAGTAATTATCATAGTTTAACATCATTAGGTGCCAACGTAATGTTCTCAAGTCCAAAAGAATGGGTAGATAATACATTAGAGGCGCCTTATGTTGAAATTGATGAAGTCATTGATAAAGTAGATATTGTTATGTTGCTTAGAGTTCAACATGAAAGACATGGAATTTCAGGTGAAGCTAACTTTGCTGCTGAAGAATATCATCAACAATTTGGTTTAACACAGGCTAGATATGATAAATTAAAAGAGGAAGCCATTGTAATGCATCCAGCTCCTGTAAATAGAGGTGTTGAAATTAAAAGCGAGCTAGTTGAAGCACCTAAGTCTCGAATATTTAAGCAGATGGAAAATGGAATGTATTTAAGAATGGCAGTAATAAGTGCGCTTTTACAATAGAAAGGGGTTAATTCTACATGAAATTAATTAAAAACGGAAAAATCTTAAAAAACGGTATCCTAAAAGACACAGAAATTTTAATCGACGGTAAACGTATTAAACAAATTAGTAGTAAAATTAATGCTTCATCTTCAAATATTGAAGTTATTGATGCAAAAGGAAATTTAATTGCTCCCGGTTTTGTAGATGTTCATGTGCACCTACGTGAACCAGGTGGTGAACATAAAGAAACAATTGAAAGTGGTACAAAAGCCGCTGCAAGAGGTGGTTTTACTACAGTATGTCCTATGCCTAATACAAGACCTGTACCAGATACAGTTGAACATGTTAGAGAATTAAGACAACGAATTTCTGAAACAGCACAAGTTAGGGTGTTGCCTTATGCTGCTATTACTAAGAGACAAGCAGGTACTGAACTTGTTGATTTTGAAAAATTAGCACTAGAAGGTGTGTTTGCATTTACTGACGATGGTGTGGGAGTTCAAACAGCAAGTATGATGTATGCTGCTATGAAGCAAGCTGTAAAAGTTAAAAAACCGATTGTCGCACACTGTGAAGATAATAGCTTAATCTATGGTGGTGCAATGCATAAAGGTAAACGTAGTGAAGAATTAGGCATACCTGGTATTCCAAATATTGCTGAATCTGTACAAATTGCTAGAGATGTATTATTGGCTGAAGCAACTGGTTGTCACTATCATGTGTGTCATGTTTCAACTAAGGAAAGTGTTCGAGTAATCAGAGACGCTAAAAAAGCTGGTATCCATGTAACAGCAGAAGTTACACCACATCATTTATTATTAACTGAAAATGATGTTCCTGGCGATGATTCAAACTACAAAATGAATCCACCATTAAGAAGTAATGAAGATAGAGAAGCACTTTTAGAAGGCTTATTAGATGGAACAATTGATTGTATTGCAACGGATCATGCACCTCACGCTAAAGAAGAAAAAGCACAACCTATGACAAAAGCACCTTTCGGCATCGTAGGTAGTGAAACAGCATTCCCATTACTTTATACACACTTTGTAAGACGAGGTAATTGGTCACTGCAACAATTAGTTGATTATTTCACTATTAAACCAGCTACTATTTTCAACTTAAATTATGGAAAATTACACAAAGATAGTTACGCTGATTTAACAATAATTGATCTTAATACTGAAAAAGAAATCAAAAGTGAAGATTTCTTATCTAAAGCTGATAACACTCCATTTATTGGTGAAAAAGTTTATGGAAATCCAACACTAACAATGCTTAAAGGTGAAGTAGTATTCGAGGAGGAAAAGTAGATGCTTGAAAAACGTTATCTTGTACTGGAAGATGGCTCTTATTACGAAGGATATCGCTTAGGGTCAGATGACTTATCTATAGGCGAAATTGTATTCAACACTGCTATGACGGGGTACCAAGAAACAATCTCTGACCCGTCTTACACAGGTCAAATCATAACTTTTACGTACCCACTAATTGGAAACTATGGTATTAATCGCGATGATTTTGAATCATTAACACCTAAATTAAATGGGGTAGTAGTAAAGGAAGCAAGTACACACCCTAGTAACTTTAGACACCAAAAAACTTTACACGAAACACTTGCTCAATATCATATTCCTGGTATATCGGGGGTAGATACTAGAAGTATTACTCGTAAAATTAGAAATTATGGTGTTTTAAGAGCTGGATTTACAGATAATAAAGATAACATTCAGGAACTTGTTGAACAGTTGAAAACTGCTGAATTACCTAGAGATGAAGTTCAAACGGTTTCTACAAAAACACCATATGTATCAACAGGTTCCGATTTAAGCGTCGTTTTACTCGACTTTGGTAAAAAGCAAAATATCGTTCGTGAATTAAATTTACGTGGTTGCAACGTCACAGTTGTACCATATGATACGTCAGCTGAAGAGATTTTAGGCATGTCTCCAGATGGTGTCATGCTATCAAACGGACCTGGTGATCCAGACGAAGTTGACGTTGCTTTAGATATGATCAGAGGCATATTAGGAAAGATACCATTCTTTGGTATCTGCCTTGGTCATCAACTTTTTGCATTATCACAAGGCGCAACTTCATTCAAAATGAAATTTGGACATCGTGGTGCGAACCATCCCGTTAAAGATTTAAGAACAGGTAAAATAGATATCACGAGCCAAAATCACGGCTATTCTATTGATTGTGACTCGCTAAAAAATACTGACCTTGAAGTTACACACATTGCTTTAAACGATGGTACTGTTGAAGGACTAAGACATAAAGAACTTCCAGCGTTTTCAGTCCAATATCATCCTGAAGCAAGACCAGGTCCAAGTGATTCTAATTACTTATTTGATGAGTTCATAGCAATGATGAAGGATTTCAAAGAAAAGGAGCGTCAAATCAATGCCTAAAAGAGATGATATTAAGACAATTTTAGTAGTCGGTTCAGGCCCAATTATTATTGGACAAGCTGCAGAATTTGACTATGCAGGAACACAAGCTTGTCTAGCATTAAAAGAAGAAGGCTACAGAGTTATTTTAGTTAATTCTAATCCTGCAACAATAATGACAGATAAAGAAATTGCCGATAAAGTCTACATAGAACCATTAACGCACGATTTTATTGCTCGTATTATTAGAAAAGAACAACCAGATGCATTATTACCTACTTTAGGTGGTCAAACTGGGTTGAACATGGCGATTCAACTTCATGATAGTGGTGTGTTAGAAGCTAATAATGTAAAGTTGTTAGGCACAGAGCTAGAGTCTATTCAACAAGCCGAAGATCGTGAAATGTTTAGAACATTAATGAATGATTTAAATGTACCTGTACCAGAAAGCGATATTGTTAATACAGTAGAACAAGCATTTGAATTTAAAGAACAAGTTGGATACCCGTTAATTGTACGTCCTGCATTTACGATGGGAGGTACTGGCGGTGGTATTTGCCATAATGATGCTGAATTAAAAGAAGTTGTTAGTAATGGTTTACACTATAGCCCTGCTACACAATGTTTAATAGAAAAATCAATCGCAGGTTATAAAGAAATCGAATATGAAGTTATGCGTGATAAAAATGATAACGCAATCGTAGTATGTAATATGGAGAACATAGATCCTGTAGGCATTCATACTGGAGATTCAATCGTTGTTGCACCGAGTCAAACACTGTCAGATGTAGAATATCAAATGCTACGAGACGTATCTTTAAAAGTAATTCGTGCTTTAGGTATTGAAGGTGGATGTAATGTGCAACTCGCGCTTGACCCACATTCATTGAATTATTACATCATTGAGGTCAACCCACGTGTGTCTCGTTCATCAGCATTAGCTTCAAAAGCGACGGGTTATCCTATTGCAAAATTAGCTGCTAAGATTGCCGTAGGTTTAACATTAGATGAAATGCTTAACCCTATCACAGGAACTTCATATGCTGCATTTGAACCAACTTTAGACTATGTTATTTCTAAAATTCCACGTTTCCCATTTGATAAATTCGAAAAAGGTGAACGTGAACTTGGAACTCAAATGAAAGCGACAGGCGAAGTCATGGCAATCGGTCGTACATATGAAGAATCTTTACTGAAAGCCATTCGTTCACTTGAATATGGTGTTCATCATTTAGGTTTATCAAATGGAGAAAGTTATGAATTAGATTACATTAAAGAGCGTATTGGACATCAAGATGATGAAAGATTGTTCTTTATCGGAGAAGCAATTCGTAGAGGAACATCTCTTGAAGAACTTCATAATATGACAAAAATTGACTATTTCTTCCTAAATAAGTTCCAAAACATTATTGATATTGAGCATGAACTTAAAAATCATCAAGGTGATTTAGAGTATTTAAAATACGCTAAAGATTATGGTTTTAGTGATAAAGTGATTGCTCATCGATGGGATAAGGAAGAAAAAGACATATATCAACTACGTATGAGTCAAAATATTAAACCAGTTTATAAAATGGTTGATACATGTGCAGCTGAATTTGAATCCACAACGCCATACTATTATGGTACGTATGAATATGAAAATGAATCTATAGTAACTGATAAAGAGAAAATTCTAGTACTAGGTTCAGGACCAATTAGAATTGGCCAAGGGGTAGAATTTGATTATGCAACTGTACATGCAGTATGGGCTATTCAAAATGCTGGTTACGAAGCTATTATTGTGAATAATAATCCGGAGACTGTATCTACTGACTTTTCAATTTCTGACAAATTATATTTTGAACCACTAACAGAAGAAGATGTTATGAATATCATTAACTTAGAACAACCTAAAGGTGTTGTAGTACAATTTGGTGGTCAAACAGCAATAAACTTAGCTGATAAGTTAGCACAACATGGTGTTAAAATTCTCGGAACATCATTAGAAGATTTAAATCGAGCTGAGGATAGAAAGGAATTTGAAGCGTTATTACGTGAAATAGCTGTACCCCAGCCACAAGGTAAAACTGCTACATCACCTAAAGAAGCTCTTGAAAATGCAAGAGAAATAGGCTATCCAGTTGTAGTTCGTCCTTCATACGTGCTTGGTGGCCGTGCAATGGAGATTGTAGATAATGATCAAGAACTTGAAAATTATATGACTCAAGCTGTTAAAGCAAGTCCAGAACATCCTGTATTGGTAGACCGCTATTTAACAGGAAAAGAGATAGAAGTGGATGCTATTTCAGATGGTGAGACTGTCGTGATTCCAGGAATTATGGAACATATAGAGCGTGCAGGTGTTCACAGTGGAGATTCTATTGCAGTTTATCCACCACAAACACTGACTCAAGACGAAATTAATACACTCGAAGACTACACAATTAAATTGGCAAAAGGTTTAAATATTAAAGGTCTTATTAACATTCAATTTGTCATAGCTCACGACGGTGTTTATGTGTTAGAAGTTAATCCGCGTTCAAGCCGTACGGTACCATTCTTAAGTAAGATTACTGATATTCAAATGGCACAATTAGCGATGCGTGCAATTATGGGTGAAACGCTTGCCGAAATTGGGTTCAAACAAGGTATCCAACCATACTCTGAAGGCGTATATGTTAAAGCGCCCGTATTTAGTTTTAATAAATTAAAAAATGTAGATATAACGCTTGGACCAGAGATGAAGTCTACAGGTGAAGTTATGGGTAAAGACCTAACACTTGAAAAAGCGCTATACAAAGGTCTCACTGGTAGCGGATTTGAAGTGAAAGATCATGGTACAGTATTGATGACTGTAAGTGATAAAGATAAAGATGAAATAGTCAAGATTGCACATCGATTAAATGAAATAGGCTACAAAATATTGGCTACTCGTGGAACAGCACAAAAGTTAAAAGATCATAATATTCCAGTTGAGGTCGTAGGTAAAATCGGTGGCGAGGATGATTTACTGACACGAATTCAAAATGGAGAAGTGCAAATTGTCATTAATACTATGACAAAAGGAAAAGAAATCGAACGAGATGGATTCCAAATTCGACGTACAACAGTTGAAAATGGTGTACCTTGTTTAACATCACTGGATACTGCCAGTGCTTTAACAAATGTCATTGAAAGCATGACGTTTACTATGAGAAATGTATAATCTTTATGATAGAAGTTAAAAGGAGAAGATGAGTGTGAGAAATCTACCCATTATAGCATTAGATTTTAAATCAGCAGACGAGGTTCATACATTTTTAAATAAATTTAATGAACCGTTATGCGTCAAAATTGGGATGGAGTTATTTTATCAAACAGGGCCAGCTTTAATTAAGTCCATTAAAAAAAGAGGTCATGATATCTTTTTAGATTTAAAATTACATGACATACCTAATACTGTGAGTAAAGCAATGGAAGGCTTAGCACGTTTAGATGTAGATTTAGTCAATGTTCATGCTGCCGGTGGTATTAAAATGATGGAAGAAGCTAAAAAAGGGTTAAGAAAACATAATGCTGATATTAAAATCATTGCAGTTACTCAATTAACTTCAACTACTGAAACACAATTACATGAAGAACAAAATATTCAAACCTCAATAGAGGAGGCAGTTTTAAATTATGCTCGTCTTACTAAAAAAGCTGGTTTAGACGGTGTCGTATGTTCTCCTCTTGAGGCTGAGATGATTTCTAAAGAACTAGGTACTGACTTTTTAAAAGTGACACCAGGTATTCGCCCGAAAGGCGCAGCTCGTAATGATCAACAACGAATTACAACACCAGAGGAAGCTAAAACCTTGGGGTCAACACATATCGTAGTAGGTCGACCTATCACTCAAAGTGAGCATCCAATTGACAGTTATCATAAAATAAAAGAAAGTTGGTTAAGTTAAATGGCTAAAAATATTGCTAAAGCATTGTTAGACATAGAGGCAGTTTCATTATCTCCAAATGATTTATTTACTTGGAGCTCTGGAATTAAATCGCCTATATATTGTGATAATCGAATAACTTTAGGCTACCCTGAAGTGCGTAATGCGATTAGAGATGGGTTAATTCAATTAATTAAAGAACATTTTTCTAACGTTGAAATTATCTCGGGTACGGCCACTGCTGGTATCCCTCATGCAGCTTACATTTCTGAAAAATTAGAATTACCTATGAATTACGTTAGATCAAAAAGTAAAAGCCATGGTAAACAAAACCAAATAGAAGGTGCAAAAAGCGAGAATAAAAATGTCGTTGTAGTCGAGGATTTAATTTCTACTGGAGGTTCTTCGATTACAGCTGTCGAAGCATTGGAAGAAGCGGGAGCTAATGTGCTTGGGGTCGTTGCTATATTCACATATGGTCTTGCGAAAGCAGACAAGACATTTAATAAGGCTCATATTCCGTTTTACACTTTAAGTGATTATAATGAGCTTATAGAAGTTGCGAAAGATGAAGGTAAAATCTCTTTAAATGATATCCAAACATTAGTTGATTGGCGAGATAACTTATCGTAATATATGAATGGTGAGGAGGCGTCTAATGGAACAAAATAATGATAATAATCATCTTTACACTTTAATAAAACATTGTAATGAGTTTCTTTATAGACGAGATGATTATAGAATTCCATCTGATTCTCAATCAGACCATTCTAATAATGAAAATATTTTAAAAACAATGAATGATGAAGTATTTAAACATTCAATTGAAATTTTTAAACGTGCCAAGAAAAATTTAAATCATTAACTATAAATCGATATTCTAAAAACACTCCAAAAGTGATGATTCAATCAACTTTCGGAGTGTTTTTATGAATTAACTTCGAAATCATAGTAAATTTTTATTATAAAGTCAGAATGAATTGTGGAAATAAGCTGAGAAGAAAAATCACTAGAGTATTCCAATTCATCGTACAATTGTACTTCACCTTCAATGCATATTTGAAATAATTATATTCAAATCAATAAATTCTACACGCATTATTTACGATAAATCAAAGGTTATAATAATTACTCAAAATTAACGTATAAACATCTTAGTCATTAGCCATCCAATTAATAGAACTAATGCAAATATTAATAATGGCACACCATAATGTATGAGCATAACAACGCCTCCAATCTTAATCGAACTATCAATCAAATTAAGAATCAAACTATATTAAAGTTCTAATTTTTTAAATCCTATATAACTACATTCTACAATGAAAGGACATACATGTTAAAATAATAAGTAAGATTGATTTTTAAATAACAAGAATACGATATAAAGAGGGAATAGCACATGGACATACCAAAAATTACGACGTTTTTAATGTTTAATGATGAAGCTGAAGAAGCAATTCAATTATACACAAGTTTATTTGAAGATAGTGAAATTATTACAATGGTGAAGTATGGCGAAGAAGGACCGGGCACACCTGGATCAGTACAACACTCCATCTTTACGCTAAATGGCCAAGTATTTATGGCAATAGATGCAAATAGTGGAGAAGAGTTGCCTATGAATCCAGCAATGTCACTATATGTCACTGTTAAGGATACTATGGAGATGGAACGTTTATTTAATGGTTTGAAAAATGAAGGCGCCATTTTAATGCCTAAAACAGAAATGCCACCATTTAGAGAGTTTGCATGGGTTCAAGATAAATTTGGCGTGAGTTTTCAACTTGCTTTACCAGAAAACAAATAGATTAAAAAGACAGCAGAATGTTGAATGATATGTGCATTCAATTCTGCTGTCTTTTTTAATGTTATGATTCTTTCATTTGTTGAATATGATCATAATCAGGTGTTGCAAATAGGGTCTTTTGGTTGTCATATGTCACGAATCCAGGTTTTGCTCCAGAAGGTTTATGAACGTGTCTAATTTCTGTATAATCTACAGGAATCTGAGCTGAACTCCCAGCTTTAGAGAAGTACCCAGCTAGCATTGCCGCTTCTTTAATCGTTGTTTCGCTTGGACTCTCATTGAGTATGACAACATGAGATCCTGGAATATCCTTTGTATGAAACCATAAATGATTTTTACGTGCCTTTTTATTGGTAAGATAATCATTTTGTTTATTATTTTTACCTACTAATATCGTATCTCCATCAGTAGAATGATACGTTTGAAGTTGAATTTTAGACTGTTTTTTCTTTTTACTTTGTTTTCTTTGCTTCATGAATCCCTGTTCAGCAAGTTCATCGCGAATATCATCGATATCATCAACGGTAATGTGCTTTAACTGTTGTTCAATATTATCAAAGTAATCAATATTCTCTTTAGTAAGTTTAATCTGATGAGTCAATTCGTGCTCCCGTGTTTTCATACGGTTATATTGTTTATAATAATATTGAGCGTTAGTTGATGGCGATTTTGTAGGGTTAAGTGGAATCTTTACTTCTTCACCAGTATAGTAATTCAACGCTATAACAGAATCGTCACCTTGTTGAATACGATATATATTAGCTGTAATCAACTCTCCATATAATTGCTGAGTTTCTTTGTTTTTAGCACTTTCATACTCATCGATAAGTTTACTCAATTTATTTTGTTGTTTTTGCAGTTGCTGTTGTACAAATCTGACTAAATCATTTGCACGTTGTTTGACTCTTTCTCTCTCTCCACGTGCATCATAAAAGCGATCCAATAGTTCATGAAGTGAATGATACTCAACTATATCATCATAGAATTGATTAAGTTTCATGAAATAGAAGTCCTCTTTACCTGTTTCATGATTTTTATGAAAGACAGGGGTAGGTGATGATTTTGTTTCGGCCATGACTTCATCAAAAGCATCAGGTAATGTTTCTTGAGTCATAAATTGACGACGATTCACAATTTCATTAGCGATTAGCGGACTAAAGCCCTCACATATATTAAGTAATTGTTTGGCAATCTTTCCAGCATTAAAGTCTATATATTTTAATACCTCTTGTCCTGTTAATTCATAAGGATTGATTTTATTTTGATTTGGTGGTGCTTCATATTTGAAGCCAGGCATAACGGTTCTGTACTGATTTGTGTTAGGAGTTAGATGTTTAAACCCTTCGATGATTTTACGTTGATCATCGACAAGGATAAGGTTACTATGTTTACCCATTATTTCCAATATGATAGTTCTATATATTGTATCACCAATTTCATCTTTACTTTCGATATCAATCTCTATACGTCTATCGTTACCAACCTGTCGAATTGCTTTTATAAAGCCTCCCTCAAGGTGTTTACGGAAAACTCTTGCAAACATTGGTGGGGTAAATGGATTGTCGTATTTTTTAGTAGTTAATTGTAAACGAGAGAAACTAGGGTGAATCGATAGAAGTAGTTGATGATTTTTACGATTTTGTCTTATTACAATAATTATTGTGTCATTTTCTGGTTGATTTATTTTATGAATTCGGCCTGAGACTAAACCTTGTAATGATTCAATCATTTTTTTAGTAAATAAGCCATCATATGCCATAATTATCTGCCACCTTATACTTTTTCATTCATCATATTGTAACATGCGTAAACTGAGAGGTCATGATTAAAGACTGTAAATTATTTTAAAGTTGAATATTCTTAATTTTTATAGCAATTTATAAAGGCGAATTGAAGTGCTTAAAAATTTTAAAGATATGACGAAATAAGATGAATTTGACTCTATAACAAAGTACGGCTATACATATATCGTAGCAATATGATATTATATTTAAATAATAGAAGAATAGCTTAGAGAGGTCGTAAGGCATGGATAAGGAAAAAGGACTGTTAATTGTTCTTTCAGGCCCTTCAGGTGTTGGAAAGGGAACTGTTAGAAAGAAGATATTTGAAGACCCAACTACTTCATATAAGTATTCTATATCAATGACGACACGTCATATGCGTGAAGGTGAAATTGATGGTGTAGATTACTTCTTTAAAACAAAGGAAGAATTTGAGGCGTTAATTAAAGACGACCAGTTTATTGAGTATGCACAATATGTAGGTAATTACTATGGTACACCTGTACAATATGTAAAGGATACTATGGAAGAAGGTCATGACGTCTTTTTAGAAATCGAAGTTGAAGGTGCTAAGCAAGTAAGAAAGAAATTTCCAGATGCGTTGTTCATATTTTTAGCGCCTCCAAGTTTAGATGACTTGAAAGAACGTCTTGTTGGTAGAGGAACTGAATCAGATGAAAAGATTCAAAGTCGTGTGAACGAGGCACGAAAAGAAGTAGAAATGATGAATTTATACGACTACGTTGTAGTTAACGACGAGGTTGAACTCGCTAAGAATCGAATTCAGTCAATAGTTGAAGCTGAGCATTTAAAAAGAGAGCGAATCGAAGCTAAATATAGAAAAATGTTACTGGAGGTCAAAAAATAATGTTAAATCCACCGTTAAACCAACTTACTGCAAAAGTGAATTCAAAATATCTTATTGCCACTACGGCGGCTAAAAGAGCACGTGAATTAGATGAAAGACGCGAAACAGCGCTTTTAGATCAGTACCATTCTTCTAAACCTGTTGGAAAAGCTTTAGAAGAAATTGCTGATGGTAAAATAGAACCTGTTGTACCGAAAGAGTATTTAGGATAAAGTTTTATTAATATTGGTAGAGCCTGGGACATAAAAATTGTCCTAGGTTTTTTAATTACTAGTAAATTATAAAATAGTTGAATAACGTTTAAAACAAGCTTGAAATCAGACAAAAATTCTTTGTCCAACTTGAAAGTTACATTTAGTAATAGTCACTTTTTTAATTTAATGATTAATTTGTGTATAATAATTATAAATAAGTCGTCAATGAATCTGAAATATAAATGACTAGTTTTAGCCATTAAATCTCTTCGCAGTAGATTGACTACCCTGAAATGTACTTAAAATAAAACGTTTAAGGGTCTGAGTTTCTGTTATGAAAATTTTGCTAGATTCTCTATTTAAGGTCATATTGCGAGAGGGTGGGATAATGAATTTATTATAAATTCTATTCCGCTCTCTTTTTACGAGGGATATGCTTTTGCTTAGCCAAAGTTGCCTTTAATTTTGATATTTAATAGATAACACATAACTAAATTATTCCGTTCCATTTCTAATTTAGGCGTATTGATAAAGTATTAAGGGAGAATATAAATAATGAAACATATTTTATTAGCTGTTACAGGCGGTATCGCAGCATATAAAGCAATTGATTTAACAAGTAAATTAATACAATCCGGCTATGATGTAAGAGTTATGCTATCTGATCATGCTCAAGAGTTTGTTACTCCGCTAGCTTTTCAAGCAATCAGTAGAAATCCTGTTTACACAAATACATTTAAAGAAGAAAATCCTGAAGAGATTCAACATGTATCATTAGGAGACTGGGCAGATGCGATTATAGTCGCGCCAGCAACTGCTAATACTATCGCAAAATTAAGTGTTGGAATTGCTGATGATTTAATTACTTCTACATTACTTGCTACAACAACACCAAAATTCGTTGCACCCGCAATGAATGTAAATATGTATAACAATCCACGTACTAAACATAATATGAAAGTGCTAAGTCAAGACGGATATTATTTTATTGAACCTGGTAGTGGCTATTTAGCATGTGGTTATGTAGCAAAAGGGCGAATGGAAGAACCCATGCAAATCCTATCTGTTATTAATAAATTTTTTACTCAACAGAAGAATGTTGTCAAAAGCTCTTTTTCTGGAAAGCGCGCATTAGTTACAGCTGGGCCTACAGTTGAAGTTATTGATCCTGTTCGATACGTATCAAATCGTTCATCAGGAAAAATGGGATATGCTATAGCTGAAGCATTACGAGATAAGGGAGCAATCGTAACTTTAATTAGTGGTCCCACCCACTTATCTCTACCTGAAGGGATTAATGTAGTAAAAGTTGAGAGTGCAGATGATATGTTTCAAGCTGTAACCGAACGCTTTGCGAAACAAGATATAGTGATTAAAGCAGCGGCGGTGTCTGATTATACACCAATGGACATACTTGAACATAAATTAAAAAAACAAGAAGGAGGATTATCTGTTCAATTTAAGCGTACAAAGGATATTTTAAAATACTTAGGAGAAAATAAAACGCACCAATATCTTGTTGGTTTTGCTGCTGAAACACAAAATATTGAACAGTATGCTCTAGACAAACTCAAAAGAAAAAATGCAGATGTTATCATTTCGAACAATGTAGGTGATACATCCATAGGCTTTAGTTCAGATGACAATGAATTAACTATGCATTTTAAAAATAATGAAAAAGTAAATATTAAGAAAGGAAAAAAATCAGCTTTAGCACATCAAATTATAGAAATTTTAGAAACTAGGTGGCAGTAATGATTGCAAAAGTAATTGTTGATATTCCGTCGAAAAGTGTCGATTTTAAATTTGATTATATCGTTCCTAAAAATTTAGAACGTGTGATTCAAATTGGCGTTCGCGTTGTGGTACCTTTTGGCCCTAGAACTATACAAGGATACGTCATGAATATTCAACAAAAACCAGATGGAAATATGGATATATCGAAACTAAAAGAAATAAAAGAAGTACGTGATATTAAACCTGAATTAACATCCGAACTGATTCAATTAAGCGAATGGATGAGCCATTATCATGTGATGAAACGTATTTCTGTTTTAGAAGCGATGTTGCCAAGTGCCATTAAAGCAAAGTATAAGAAAGCTTTTTCAATTATCGATCCAAAAAATTTATCTTCAAAAACCAAAGCGCTATTTAACAATGACGGTTATTACTTATATAAAGAAGCTCAGCAAAACAATGATTTAGAAGAAATGTTGACTTTGTTAAATCAAGGATTGATTGAAGAGGTCACGATACTTTCTCAAAACACAAAAAAGAAAACTCAAAAAGCTGTTGGCGTAGTTAATACGTTGAATGGTGATGAAGTACTTGCAAAACTCGAGAAATATACAAAACAATATGATTTGTATGCATTTTTATTAGAAGAGTCTCATCGAACAGTGTTTTTAAAAGAAATCAATGATATGGGCTTCTCTCACTCGAGTTTAGATTCTTTAATCAAAAAAGGTTATATTGAAAAATATATCGCCGAGGTTTTCAGAGATCCATATGCAAATCGTATATTTGAACAAGAACAAAAGAGGATATTAACTAAAGAACAGCAAGATGCATTTGAAGCTATTCAACATTATATTCATGATGAAAAAGAAAGAACATTTTTATTACACGGAGTCACAGGTTCAGGTAAAACCGAAGTCTATCTTCAAACAATAGAAGAAGTTCTTAATAAAGGTAAAGAAGCCATGATGTTAGTGCCGGAAATCGCCTTAACACCTCAGATGGTACTAAGATTTAAACGTCGATTTGGAGATGATGTAGCGGTATTACATTCCGGACTTTCAAAAGGTGAACGTTATGATGAGTGGCAAAAAATTAGAGACGGTCGAGCTCGAGTGAGTGTAGGTGCTCGTTCAAGTATTTTCGCACCGTTTAAAAATTTAGGCATCATTATAATTGATGAAGAACATGAATCTACATATAAACAAGAAGATTATCCCAGATATCATGCACGTGATATTGCACAATGGAGAAGTCAATTTCATCATTGTCCTGTAGTTTTAGGTAGCGCAACACCGAGTCTTGAGTCATATGCTAGAGCAGAAAAAAATGTTTACGAGTTGTTGTCATTGCCACATAGAGTCAATCAACAAGCGTTACCGCATATTGATATTATAGATATGAGAGAAGAATTAAGTGAAGGTAATCGTTCCATGTTTTCTATAGCACTAAGACAAGCGATACAAGAACGGTTGGATAAAAAAGAACAAATAGTACTATTCTTAAATAGAAGGGGATATGCTTCATTTATGTTATGTAGAGATTGTGGTTACGTTCCCCAATGTCCCCATTGTGATATTTCGTTAACATATCATAAAACAACCGATCAATTAAAATGTCATTACTGTGGTTATCAAGAAAATCCACCATCTCAATGTCCAAATTGTGAAGGTGATCATATCAGACAAGTCGGAACTGGAACGCAACGTGTAGAAGAATTATTACAACAAGAATTCCCTCATGCTCGTATTATAAGGATGGATGTTGATACAACTTCAAGAAAAGGTGCACATGAGAAATTGTTAAATGACTTTGAAGCAGGAAAAGGAGATATCTTATTAGGTACGCAAATGATTGCTAAAGGTTTGGATTATCCTAACATTACTCTAGTTGGTGTGCTCAATGCTGACACTATGTTAAACTTACCTGACTTTCGTGCCAGTGAACGAACATACCAACTTTTAACTCAGGTATCTGGACGCGCAGGTCGTCATGAAAAAGAAGGACAAGTTATCATACAAACGTACAACCCTGATCATTATTCAATAAAGGATGTGAAATTAAACGATTATCTTTCTTTTTATCAAAAAGAAATGAATTATCGAAAATTAGGAAAATATCCACCTTACTATTTTTTGATTAACTTTACCATTTCACATACTGATATAAAAAAGGTCATGATGGCCTCTAAGCATATACATCAAATTTTAGTACAGCACTTAAGTGAAAAAGCATTCGTGCTAGGCCCTTCACCAGCAGCACTAGCAAGAATTAACAATGAGTATCGTTTTCAAATACTAGTAAAATATAAGAGTGAGCCTCAATTACATCAAGCGTTACAATATTTAGATGATTATTATCATGATCAATATGTAAAGGATAAACTATCATTAAAAATTGATATCAATCCACAAATGATGATGTGAATGAAGTGCCAAACATCAAAAAGCCTCAAAATCCATCACTTTAGATGTTTTTTGAGGCTATTCTTATAAATCAAACTAAAATGCGTCATATGGACATTAAATTAATTTTACATTCTGACGTTCCCGTTTGCGTCGGCAGGTTTGAATAATGTTAAAACTGCACTAATAATTGCTAACACATGCGGGATAGCAGTCCAACAAAATAGAATATGCAATAATCCTTGAATTGGTTTACCAGCATAAAATTTGTGGATGCCAAAACTACCAAGAAAGACTGCTAGTAAAATATAAATGACTTTATTAACTTCCATTTATATCAACTCCTTTAGCATAATACTTTATATATCTTACATTTCTTATTTTATAATTTAATCAAAATTACGCAATTGTTTTACTTTATAACTTTGATATTTCATTCTAAAGTATGAGGTGAACGAAGAGGAGATTAAGATATAAGCTTACTTCGAAAGGTCGCAATTTCATACTAAGTAAGTTATAATGATATGATGAATTTTAATGAGGAGCCTAAGTGATGACTGTAAAGAAATTAGTAAAATCAACACATCCTATTTTGAATAAAACAATTCAACCTGTAAGCACGTATGATCAAAAACTAAAAGTGTTATTGGAAGATTTGGAAGATACATTATATCATGAGGAAGCTGCTGCAATTAGTGCACCTCAAATTGGAGTAGATCAAAGTGTTGCACTCATCGATATGGAACAAGAAGGGTTATTACAACTTATTAATCCTGTCGTTAAAAGTCAATCTCAAGAGACTGTTTCTGACTTAGAAGGCTCAATCAGTTTACCTCATATATATGGAGAAGTTAAACGTAGCAAAATGATCACTGTACAAAGCTATGATATCAATGGAAATGCAGTTGAATTAACTGCATATGACGATATTGCACGCATGATTTTACATATGATTGATCATCTTAATGGAATTCAATTTACCAAAAGAGCACATCATATATTAAATGAAACTGAAGTGGAGGCGTATTTTGACAATGAGTAAAATCATTTTTATGGGAACACCTGATTTTTCAACGAAAATTTTAGAGATGTTAATTGCTGAGCATGAAGTTATCGCTGTAGTGACACAACCTGATAGACCAGTGGGACGTAAGAAAGTGATGACACCACCACCAGTAAAAAGAGTAGCTACAAAGCATCAAATACCGGTATATCAACCTGAAAAACTTAAAGATTCTCAAGAATTAGAATCGTTACTTTCTTTAGAATCAGATTTAATAGTAACGGCTGCGTTCGGTCAACTATTACCAGAGTCCTTACTCAATGCACCTAAATTAGGAGCTATTAATGTCCATGCATCATTGCTACCTAAGTATAGAGGAGGAGCACCTATACATCAGGCTATAATTGATGGTGAAGAAGAAACTGGAATCACGATTATGTATATGGTTAAAAAACTTGATGCAGGTAATATCATCTCGCAACAATCAATTCGTATTGAAGAAGAAGATAATGTTGGCACAATGCATGATAAATTAAGCTTTTTAGGTGCCGAATTATTAAAGAAGACACTTCCTAGTATCATTGATAATACCAATGACAGTATCCCTCAAGATGATGCACTTGCAACATTTGCATCTAATATTCGTCGTGAAGACGAGAGAGTTGATTGGAATATGAGTGCACAAGCAATTCATAACCATATTAGAGGACTGTCTCCATGGCCAGTTGCTTATACAACTATGAATGAAAAGAATCTCAAATTATTTAGCGCTTTCATTGTGAAAGGGAAAAAAGGTAATCCAGGAACAATTATTGAAACTACTAAGCATGAACTCATCATAGCTACCGGTTCTGATGATGCCATCGCACTTACTGAGATTCAACCTGCAGGGAAAAAACGTATGAAAGTTACTGATTATTTAAGTGGTGTACAAGAGTCGTTAGTTGGGAAAGTTCTATTATGATGAAATCAGTGCGAACATATGCATTAGAAACAATCAACGACGTCCTAAATAAAGGTGCTTATAGTAATTTGAAAATTAATGAAGTTCTATCTACAAATAACATTAATACAGTAGATAAAAATTTGTTCACAGAATTAGTATATGGAACAATAAAAAGAAAATACACGTTAGATTATCTACTAAAGCCTTTTATCAAAACTAAAATCAAATCATGGGTGCGACAATTACTGTGGATGAGTTTATATCAATATTTATATTTAGATAAAATACCTAACCATGCTATTATTCATGAAGCGGTAGATATAGCAAAGAAACGTGGTGGCTTTCACACAGGGAATATAGTCAATGGTATATTACGAACAGTAATGCGCACTGAATTGCCAAGCTTTGAAGATATAGATGATACTAAAAAAAGAATTGCAATTCAATATAGTCTTCCCAAATGGATTGTTGATCATTGGGTTACACATTTTGGAGTAGAAAAAACTGAAAACATTGCACGATCTTTTTTAGAGCCTGTAACCACAACCGTGCGCGCCAATATATCTCGTGATTCTATTGATTCAATTATCTCTAAGTTAGAACAGGAAGGTTACCACGTTAAAAAAGACGATATGTTACCATTTTGTCTTCATATATCAGGTATGCCTGTGGTTAATTCAAACGCTTTTAAAGAAGGTTATATCTCTATTCAAGATAAAAGTTCAATGATGGTAGCTTATGTAATGAACCTAGGGCGAGATGACAAAGTTTTAGATGCGTGCAGCGCACCTGGTGGTAAAGCTTGTCATATGGCAGAAATTCTTTCACCAGAAGGTCACGTCGATGCAACAGATATTCATGAACATAAAATAAATCTTATAAAGCAAAATATTAAAAAATTGAAATTGAATAATATCAAGGCTTTTCAACATGATGCTACAGAAGTATACGATAAAATGTATGATAAGATTCTTGTTGATGCACCATGTAGTGGATTAGGTGTTCTTAGACACAAACCTGAAATTAAATATAGTCAATCACAAAATAGCATTAAGTCTTTAGTAGAATTACAATTACAAATTTTAGAAAATGTTAAAGATAATATTAAACCTGGTGGTACAATAGTGTATTCAACATGTACAATAGAACAAATGGAAAACGAAAATGTCATCTATACTTTTTTAAAGAGACATAAAGATTTTGAGTTTGAACCATTCCAAAATCCAGCGACTGGTGAACAGGTTAAAACGTTACAGATACTTCCACAAGATTTTAATTCGGATGGATTCTTTATTAGCAAGATAAAAAGAAAGGAAAGTTAGAGATGATAACTGCAGAAAAAAAGAAGAGAAACAAATTCTTACCTAATTTCGAAAAACAATCGATCTACTCCTTAAGATATGACGAGATGCAACAATGGCTTATTGATCACGGACAACAAAAATTCAGAGCAAAACAAATTTTTGAATGGTTATACCAAAAGCGTGTGAATACTATTGATGAAATGACTAACCTGTCTAAAGAGTTACGTCAAATTCTCAAAGATCATTTTGCAATGACGACATTGACCACTGTTGTTAAACAAGAAAGTAAAGATGGAACAATCAAGTTCTTATTTGAATTACAAGATGGTTATACTATTGAAACTGTTTTAATGAGACATGAATATGGAAATTCTGTCTGTGTAACAACACAAGTAGGATGTAGAATTGGTTGTACGTTTTGTGCTTCCACTTTGGGCGGATTAAAGCGTAATTTAGAGGCCGGAGAGATTGTCTCTCAAGTATTAACTGTACAAAAGGCACTAGACGAAACGAATGAACGTGTATCACAAATTGTCATTATGGGCATAGGTGAACCTTTCGAGAATTATGATGAAATGATGGATTTCTTAAGAATTGTTAATGATGATAACAGTTTAAATATTGGTGCACGTCATATTACTGTATCTACTTCAGGAATTATTCCAAGAATTTATGATTTTGCCGAAGAAGATATACAAATAAATTTTGCTGTGAGTCTTCATGGTGCTAAAGACGAAATAAGATCAAGATTAATGCCTATCAATCGTGCTTATAACGTTGATAAGTTAATGGAAGCTATTCGTTATTATCAAGAAAAGACAAATCGCCGTGTTACTTTTGAATATGGATTGTTTGGTGGTGTTAATGACCAACTTGAACATGCGAGAGATTTGGCACATTTAATTAAGAATCTCAATTGCCACGTTAATTTAATACCAGTTAACCATGTCCCAGAAAGAAATTATGTAAAGACACCAAAAGATGATATTTTTAAATTCGAGAAGGAATTAAAGAGATTAGGAATTAATGCTACAATTAGACGTGAGCAAGGGTCAGATATTGATGCTGCGTGTGGACAATTAAGAGCGAAGGAACGACAAGTAGAAACGAGGTAAAGACATATGTTAAACGCACAATTTTTCACTGATACTGGGCAACATCGTGAGAAAAACGAGGACGCTGGCGGTATATTTTACAATCAAACACAGCAACAAATGCTAGTATTATGCGATGGCATGGGTGGACATCAAGCTGGAGAAATAGCTAGTCAGTTTGTTACTTATGAACTTCAAAAGCGTTTTGAAGAAGAAAATCTAATTGAAGTAAATCGTGCTGAATCGTGGTTGCGTTCGAACATTAAAGAAATCAATTTTCAGCTGTACAACTATGCTCAAGAAAATGAAGATTACAGAGGTATGGGTACAACGCTCGTTTGTGCCATCATTTATGACAAACAAGTTGTTGTAGCAAATGTAGGAGATTCGCGCGCTTATGTAATTAATCAGAGACAGATGGATCAAATTACGAGCGACCATTCATTTGTTAATCACTTAGTAATGACTGGACAAATTACTAAAGATGAAGCATTTCATCATCCACAACGTAATATTATTACTAAAGTCATGGGAACAGATAAACGTGTTTCTCCAGATTTATTTATCAAGAGAACTCATTTTTATGATTATCTTCTTTTGAACTCTGACGGACTTACTGATTATGTCAGAGATTATGAAATCCAAGAACTACTAAGTTCAAATAATTCATTAGACGTCCATGGTAATGAGTTATTGGACTTAGCGCTTGCCCATGATTCAAAAGATAATGTCAGCTTTATCCTTTTAAAGTTAGAAGGTGATAAAGTATGATAGGTAAAGTCATAAATGAACGCTATACTATTACCGATAAACTCGGTGGTGGTGGGATGAGTATTGTCTACTTAGCTGTAGATTCAATACTTAACAGAAAAGTTGCTATTAAAGCGATTTCGATTCCTCCAAGTGAAAAAGAAGAGACATTTAAACGTTTTGAAAGAGAAGTACATAATTCTTCTCAACTTTCTCATGAGAATATAGTCAGTATGATTGACGTAGATGAGGAAGATGATTGTTTTTATATTGTTATGGAATACATAGAAGGTCCTACTTTAGCGGAATATATACACAGTCATGGTCCACTTAGTGTAGAAACTGCTATTCAGTTTACAGAACAAATTTTGAGTGGAATCAAACATGCGCATGATATGAGAATTGTTCATCGCGATATTAAACCACAGAATATATTAATTGATAAGAATAAAAAATTACAAATTTTTGATTTTGGTATTGCTAAAGCATTGAGTGAAACGTCGCTGACTCAAACAAATCATGTTTTAGGAACTGTTCAATATTTATCGCCTGAACAGGCTAAAGGCGAAGCTACTGATGAAAGTACTGACATATATTCAATTGGAATTGTATTATATGAGATGTTAGTTGGAGAGCCACCATTCAATGGAGAGACTGCAGTGAGTATTGCTATAAAGCATATTCAAGATAGTATCCCAAATATAACAACGGATAAAAGAGATGATGTACCTCAATCATTGAGTAATGTCGTTTTACGTGCTACCGAGAAAGATAAATATCATCGCTATCATACTGTTCAAGAAATGTGTGACGATTTAACAAGTGCTTTACATGAGAATCGTTTGAATGAAGAAAAATACGAGCTAGATAAAACTAAAACGGTACCACTCACTAAAGATGATTTGAATCATAAAATCTATGATGAACAAAATCAAAATGACCTTAATAAAACCATGCAAATACCTATTGTTAACGATTCAATAAAGCAACAAGAATTTCAATCGTCTGAACCACGTTATTATCAAAAAAGCGACAAGAAACGTTCTAAAATGAAAATTGCAATTTTATCAATCATTTTTGTAATATTATTAATTGGTTTATTTTCTTTTGTAGCTATGGCTGTTTTTGGAAATAAATATGAAGAAATGCCTGACCTTAAAGGGAAAACTGAAAAACAAGCTGAAAAGGTATTAGACAGTCATCATCTAAAAGTAGGTGACATATCAAGAAATTATAGTGATAAATATCCTGAAAACCAAATTATTAAAACAAATCCAGATAGTGGAGAACGCGTCGAACAAGGGAATAGAGTTGATATCGTTCTATCCAAAGGACCAGAGAAGGTTAAGATGCCAAATGTTTTAGGTATGTCGAAAAATGATGCGCTAAAAAAATTAAAGGCTATCGGATTTAAAGATATTCACGTTGAGCAAGCTTATAGTCAAACATATGAAAAAGGATTAATTTCTGAACAAAGCGTTGTAGCTAATAGTGAGGTTGCCGTTAATAATCATCATATTACAATTTATGAATCATTAGGTGTTCGACAAGTATATGTCAATAATTATGAAAATAAGTCATATGAGTCAGCAAAAAAAGAACTTGAAGATAAAGGATTTAAAGTTCAAGTGACAAAAGAAAACAACGATGATGTCGAAAAAGGTAATGTCATTTCTCAATCTCCAAAGGATAAAACTGTTGATGAAGGTTCTACTATACTATTAGTGGTTTCTAAAGGAGAAAAGTCTGAAGAAGAAGATGATGAGGAGGACAAGGATACAACGACTAAAAATGAGACTGTTAAAGTACCGTATACCGGTAAAAAAAGTAAAAGTCAAAAAGTAGAAGTATTTATTCGTGATATTGAAAATAAAGGTGATTCAGCAGTTCAAACGTTTAATATTAAAAGTGATAAAACAATTAATATTCCTTTGAAAATTAAAAAAGGAAGTGACGCTGGGTACACCATAAGAGTTGATAATAAAATTGTAGCTGATAAAGATGTGAGCTATGATGGCTAAATGAGTAACAACTAATGATAAATTAATAATAAATTTGTAGTGTAACTTTTCAATGATGATTATAATTGAAATAATTTTAAATGATTATCTGATTAAAATGAAAAAATCCTTGTAAAAGATGAAGAGTCTGTACATATGAATACATATGTTGCAGGCTCGTTTTATTAATATGAGACAATTGGTCTTTAGAGTTTATTAAAAACTATATATTTGTAGGTAGATCATTGAGCTTGAATTGAGTTGTTATATTATAAGTACTAGTATTTTGATATAATATGATTAAGAAAATATAAATGAGAGGTGTCTTTTTGAAGACTGGTCGAATCGTTAAACTAATCAGTGGTGTGTATCAAGTAGACGTAGAAGGTGAGAGATTTGATACCAAACCACGTGGTTTATTCAGAAAAAAGAAGTTTTCACCTGTGGTGGGCGATATCGTAGATTTTGAAGTTCAAAATACAAAAGAGGGCTATATTCATCATGTACATGACCGAAATAATGAACTAAAACGACCACCTGTAAGTAATATTGACGAGTTAGTTATAGTAATGAGTGCAGTCGAGCCTGAATTTTCAACACAATTATTAGATCGCTATTTAGTGATTGCTCATTCTTATCATCTCAAACCTAGAATTTTAATCACTAAACATGATTTAGCTTCCGAACAAGAAATTCTTAAAATCAAAGACACAATAAAAATATATCAAAAAATAGGATATGCTACGCAGTTTATTGGAAAAGATAGTAATTATACTGCTACTGTTGATGAATGGTCTGACGGTTTAATAGTATTAAGTGGCCAATCTGGAGTGGGTAAATCTACTTTCTTAAATAGTTATCAGCCTCAGTTGAAGTTAGAAACAAATGATATTTCTAAGTCATTGAATAGGGGTAAACATACTACAAGACATGTCGAATTATACGATAGAAAAGGTGGTTACATCGCTGATACACCGGGGTTTAGTGCGTTAGATTTTAATCATATTGAAAAAGAACAACTAAAAGATTTTTTTATTGATATTCATGAAGCTGGAGAGCAATGTAAGTTTCGTAATTGTAATCATATAAAAGAACCACAATGTCATGTCAAAGCACTCGTTGAAAAAGGAGAAATTCCACAATTCAGGTATGATCATTATCAGCAATTATATAATGAAATTTCCAATAGAAAGGTTCGATACTAAATGGTTAAAATTTTACCATCACTTTTATCTATAGATTTTTTAAATTTAAAAGAAGAGCTTCAATTGTTAGAAACAGCAAAGGTAGACGGATTACACTTTGATGTAATGGACGGTAAATTTGTCCCTAATATTTCAATCGGTATTCCGATTTTGGATGCTGTTAGACAACAATCTCATTTGCCAATAGATGTTCATTTAATGATTGAGCAACCTGAAAATTATATTAATCTTTTTGCCGAACATGGTGCTGATATGATTTCTGTTCATGTTGAGTCGACAACACATATACATAGAGCAATTGAACAAATTAAACAATTAGGGAAAAAAGCAGGTGTCGTCATCAATCCTGGAACATCTGTAGAAACAATTTTACCTATATTGAGTATTGTTGATTATGTTCTAGTAATGACTGTAAATCCTGGTTTTGGTGGACAAACATTCATAGAACAATGCGTGACTAAGATTGAGCAATTAAATCAACTTAAACATGAAAATCATTTAACTTTTGATATTGAGGTAGATGGAGGCATTAACGATCAAACGAGTAAACGATGTGTAGAACAGGGTGCTACAATGTTAGTCACTGGTTCATACTTCTTTAAACAAGAGGATTATGCAAAAGTAACATCTTTATTAAAGGAATGATAATGTGAAGATTAATTTATTATGTTCTCAACGTTTATTACCTAATCATATTTTTGAAAAAGAAAAAGATTCTAATTGGGCAGGTATTGATAGAGGTGCGCTTATACTCGTAAAACAAGGTATTCAACCTATATTTTCTGTAGGTGATTTTGACTCAGTGAATAATGAAGAACGTTTGATGTTGATGAAAAATCTTCAAATCGAACCGGTTGAAGCTGAAAAAGATGATACTGATTTAGCTTTAGGAGTAGCTCAAGCAGTTGAAAGAGGATACACAGAAATTACAATTTATGGTGCAACAGGCGGTCGGTTAGACCACTTTATGGGTGTGCTTCAAATTTTACAAAAACCTCAATACTTACATCAATCTATAAAAATAAAAGTCATTGATCAACAAAATCATATTCAATTATTAAATGAAGGTAAGTATGTAATCAACAGAGATAGTACTTATCCATATATATCGTTTATCCCTCTAAATGATAAAACTATATTAACTTTACAGGGTTTCAAATATAATTTAAATCAAGAACACTTAAATTTAGGCTCTACACTCACAATTTCAAATGAAGTAAAGGTTAATGAAGCAATCATTCGAGTTGAACAAGGAACAGTTTTAAAAATACGTAGTCGTGACTAAAAAAGACCTTAAAGGTCTCACCTTTAAGGTCTTAAAATTTATCCTCCACATAAGGATATTTTTATTATGTGCATTATATTTATTAAACTCTAGTAACTTTACCAGATTTTAAAGCACGTGCAGAAACCCAAACTTTCTTTGGTTTGCCGTCTACAAGGATTCTAACTTTTTGAAGGTTAGCGTTCCATCTGCGTTTATTCGCATTTAAAGCGTGTGAACGATGATTACCAGTCGAAGCTTTACGACCTGTTACGAAACATTGTTTACCCATGAAAGTACCTCCTTTAATAAATATAAATACACACTACTACTTATATACTTTAATAAGATAACACATAATGAGATTGTCGGCAATAAAGAGTTTTATAAATTATAAAAATTACAATAAAATGCAATTTATTATGCTATAATTGTGTGATGTGGAGTTATATAGTATGATACTGTAAAGAAACAGTTAAATTAATTAGATAAATTTACAAACAATGTAAACCTAATTTTTGAAAATACAAATTTTATTAATTTAAAGCATCAACAATGATTTGATTTTTAAAGTATTTAAGGCATTAATTAAATAACCTAGGCATAACGCTTTAAAAATAAAACTCTGAAATTTTCAGGAGGAACAGATATGACATTAGAAATTTCAAATGACTACGGTAAAATTGATATTTCAAATGATGTAATTGCATCAGTAGTTGGTGGCAAAGCCGTTGAAAGTTATGGAATTGTTGGTATGGCATCAAGACAACAAGTTAGAGATGGTATCGCTGAAATCCTTGGACACGATAACTATGCTAAAGGCATTAAAGTTAGAGAAGACAACGGAATTATTGATGTAGACATGTATATCATCGTGAGCTATGGTGTGAAAATTTCTGAAGTAGCAAGCAATCTTCAATCAACTGTTAAATATACTTTAGAAAAAACACTAAATGTGAAAGTTAATTCAATAAATATTTTCGTACAAGGTGTACGTGTAAATGAGACAGTGAAAAAGGTTTAGGAGGACAACGTGAAATGATTAGCAAAATAAATGGTAAATTATTTGCCGATATGATTATACAAGGGGCACAAAATTTATCAAATAATGCAGACTTAGTGGATTCATTAAACGTCTATCCTGTTCCAGATGGAGATACAGGGACAAATATGAATTTAACTATTACTTCTGGTCGTGAGGAAGTCGAAAATAATTTATCTCAAAATATTGGAGAGTTAGGTAAAACATTTTCAAAAGGATTACTTATGGGGGCTCGTGGTAATTCAGGTGTTATTCTTTCTCAATTATTCAGAGGTTTTTGTAAGAATATTGAAGAAGAAAAAGAAATAAGCGTGCAACAGTTTGCTGAGAGTTTTCAAGCTGGAGTTGAAACAGCTTATAAGGCAGTTATGAAACCGGTAGAGGGAACGATTTTAACAGTAGCCAAAGATGCAGCAAAAGCGGCAATGGATTACGTGGATCAAGCTGAAGATTGCGTTGATTTAATGGCACATCTGATTGAAGCTGCAAGCGAATCTCTAGATAATACGCCTAATTTATTAGCAGTACTTAAAGAAGTAGGCGTTGTTGATAGTGGTGGTAAAGGTTTATTATGCGTTTATGAAGGCTTCTTAAAGGGTCTTAAAGGCGAAAAAATAGAAGCACAAGCACCTAAACTTGATACTGAATCATTTGTTAATGATGATCATGATTTTCATGGGGTTATTAATACAGAGGATATTGTTTACGGTTATTGTACGGAAATGATGGTTCGATTTGGTAAAAATAAAAAAGCATTCGACGAGCAAGAATTTCGTAATGATATGAGTGAATTCGGTGATTCGTTATTAGTAATTAATGATGATGAAATTGTTAAAGTGCACGTACATACAGAACATCCGGGTGATGTATTTAATTATGGTCAAAAATATGGTGAACTAATTAAACTTAAAGTAGAAAACATGCGTGAACAACATCGTGAAGTTATTCGTAAGGAACAAGATGGACTTCAAAATAAAGAAGCTAATGAATCCAAAACAGTTGAAACAGCTATTGTTACAATTTCTGTAGGCGATGGGATTGCTGAATTATTTAAATCTATGGGAGCAACGCACATTATTAGTGGAGGGCAAACAATGAACCCTTCTACTGAAGATATAGTTAAAGTTATTGAACAATCACAATGTAAACGTGCAATTATCTTACCAAACAATAAAAATATTATGATGGCCAGTGAACAAGCAGCTAGTATTGTAGAAGCTGAAACTGTAGTGATTCCTACTAAATCTATTCCACAGGGAATATCAGCCTTATTCCAATATGATTTAGAATCTAGTTTAGAAGATAATAAACGCCATATGAGTGATGCTTTGGAAACTGTTCAATCTGGTTCAATTACTTTTGCAGTTAGAGATACTAAAATAGACGGTATTGAAATCAAGAAAGATGAATTCATGGGTCTAGCTGAAGACAAAATTGTGACAAGTGATGTTAATCAATTTCATGCAGTAAAAGGTCTACTCAGCAAACTTCTTAATGAAGATAGCGAAATTTTAACAATGATTTCAGGCGAAGATGCTGATAATTCAATTACAAACCAAATCATTAATTGGATTGAATCGGAGTACCCTGATGTAGAAGTGGAACAACATGAAGGTGGACAACCTATTTATCAATATTTCTTCGCAGTAGAATAAATGAAATGCTATTTACTTTTTGATAATAAATAGTCGAACTAACGGTTAGTGAATTTAACTCACTAATCGTTATTTTTATATATTAATGAGAATTTTAATAGTGAAGTGTTCATATAATTAACCCGTGAAATGCAAATTAATCAATTGAACATGGTAGAATAGATGTTGAGATTAAAGATAATGAAAATAATAGGTGATTCATCATGTCAAAAGTTCATCTTATTGAGAGCCCATATGCATTAGATAAAATTAAAGGTATAGGTCCGAAACGTTTAGCGTTGTTAGAAGAATTAAATATTAAATCAGTTGAAGATTTAGTATTATATTTACCAACACGTTATGAAGATAATACTGTTATTGACTTAAATCAAGCAGACGATCAAGCAACTGTAACAGTGCAAGGTGAGGTTTATTCCAGTCCAACTGTTGCTTTTTTTGGTCGTAATAAATCGAAACTAACTGTCCATCTTATGATAAATCATATCGCTGTTAAATGCGTATTTTTTAATCAACCTTATTTAAAAAAGAAACTTGAACTAAATAGTATTGTCACTATAAAAGGGAAATGGAATCGTAATAAACAAGAGATTAATGGTAATCGTATATTTTTTAAAGATCAAAAAAATCAAGAGGATACTCATTTAGAACCAATATATAGGATTAAAGAAGGAATAAAGCAAAAGCAGTTACGCGATAATATTAGACAGGCGCTTAGTGATGTTACAATTCATGAATGGTTAACTGATGACCTCAGAGAAAAGTATAAATTAGAAACTTTAGCTTATACAATACAAACACTACATCATCCTATTAATAAACAAAATTTGCTAAGAGCTAGACGGACTTATGCATTTACAGAGCTATTTATGTTTGAGCTACGTATGCAATGGTTAAATCGCTTAGAAAAGACATCAGATGAGGCTATTGAAATTAATTACGATATAAATAAAGTAAAACAATTTATTGATAGTTTGCCATTTGAGTTAACTGACGCTCAAAAAGTTAGTGTCAATGAAATATTTCGTGATTTAAAGGCGCCTATTCGTATGCATCGGTTGTTACAAGGTGATGTTGGATCTGGCAAAACTGTGGTAGCAGCAATTTGTATGTACGCCTTAAAAACTGCAGGCTATCAATCTGCATTAATGGTTCCCACGGAGATTTTAGCTGAACAGCACGCTGAAAGTTTAATACAACTATTTGGTAATACAATGAACGTAGCTTTATTAACTGGTTCTGTTAAAGGGAAAAAAAGACGACTTCTTTTAGAGCAATTAGAAAATGGAACTATCGATTGTTTGATTGGTACACACGCCTTGATTCAAGATGATGTAGTCTTCAATAATGTTGGATTAGTCATTACAGATGAACAGCACCGATTTGGTGTTAACCAACGACAAATTCTAAGAGAAAAAGGTGCAATGACAAATGTATTGTTTATGACAGCGACACCAATCCCTAGAACACTCGCTATTTCTGTTTTCGGTGAAATGGATGTATCTTCAATTAAACAATTACCAAAGGGGAGAAAACCTATAAAAACAAGTTGGGCCAAACATGAACAATATGATCAAGTACTTGCACAAATGTCGAATGAATTAAAAAAAGGTAGACAAGCCTATGTCATCTGTCCATTAATTGAGAGCTCTGAGCATTTAGAAGATGTACAAAATGTTGTGGCACTTTATGAATCCTTACAAAGTGATTATGGTAATGAAAAAGTTGGATTATTACATGGGAAAATGTCTGCAGAAGATAAAGATCAAGTCATGCAAAAATTCAGTAAACATGAAATAGATATTTTAGTTTCTACTACTGTAGTTGAGGTAGGTGTAAATGTACCTAATGCAACGTTTATGATGATTTATGATGCAGATCGATTCGGTTTATCTACATTACATCAATTACGTGGGCGTGTTGGTCGTAGTGAACATCAAAGTTATTGTGTATTAATTGCATCTCCCAAGACTGAAACAGGTATTGAACGTATGACCATTATGACTCAAACTACTGATGGATTCGAATTAAGTGAAAGAGATTTAGAAATGAGAGGTCCAGGGGATTTCTTTGGAGTAAAACAAAGCGGTCTTCCAGACTTTCTTGTAGCAAATGTAGTAGAAGATTATCGTATGCTTGAAGTTGCTAGAGATGAAGCAGCAGAACTTATACAATCTGGCCAATTTTTCGAACAACAATATAGTCATTTAAGAGAGTTTATTAAACAAAACTTACGCCATATTCGTTTCGATTAGAAAAATATTATACTATTCAAAGATATATTTTGATTTTATTAAAAGATACAATCAGCTGAATATAGATTGATACAGTTTATTGTTGAGTAATAGATAAAGAAAGTGTTATGATATTTAAGGAATATTTAAGACTTGGTACTAAAATGAGGGGTGAGCGTGTGAAATTAAAGAAAAACGATAGACGAGTAGCCATTAAAGAGGCTATCGAATTAAACCCCTTCATCACTGATTATGAATTGTGTGAGAAGTTTGATGTAAGTATTCAAACTATACGTTTAGATCGCACGCATTTAAATATTCCTGAGTTACGTAAAAGAATTAAATTGGTAGCTGAACAAAATTATGGACGAATTAAATCAATAGAAGCCAATGAAATTATAGGTGATTTGATTCAAGTGAATCCTGATGTTAGCGCACAATCTTTAATTGAAATTACAATTGATTCTGTTTTTGCAAAAAGTGAGATTGCTAGAGGGCACGTCTTATTTGCACAAGCTAACTCATTATGTGTAGCTCTTATACATAAACCAATAGTATTGACACATGAAAGTCAAGTTGAATTTAAAGAAAAAGTAAAATTAAATGATACAGTTCGAGCAGATGCCCGTGTCATAGATATAACAGATAAGCATTATATTATTGAAGTGAATTCTTATGTTTCAGATATGTTAGTTTTTAAAGGTAAATTCAAAATGTACTATACAAGTGAGGATGAATGAAATGGTTAAAATCGCAGTAGATATGATGGGCGGGGATGATGCGCCTGGTATTGTATTAGATGCAGTTAAAAAAGCTGTCGAGGACTTTAAAGATTTGGAAATTATTCTTTTTGGTGACGAATCACAATACAATTTAAGTCATGAGCGAATAGAGTTTAGACATTGTACTGAAAAGATTGAAATGGAAGATGAACCAGTACGTGCAATTAAACGTAAAAAAGATAGCTCGATGGTTAAGATGGCTGAGGCGGTAAAATCAGGAGAAGCTGATGGTTGTGTATCAGCTGGAAATACAGGAGCTTTAATGTCGGCTGGATTATTTATTGTTGGACGTATTAAAGGCGTAGCGAGACCTGCATTAGTTGTAACATTGCCCACTACTGATGGCAAGGGATTTGTGTTCTTAGATGTTGGTGCCAATGCTGATGCTAAAGCAGAACATTTACTACAATATGCGCAATTAGGAAATATTTACGCTCAAAAAATTCGTGGTATTCAAAATCCTTCGGTGTCACTTCTTAATATTGGCACTGAAGCAGCTAAAGGAAATTCTTTAACTAAAAAAGCATATGATTTATTTGAGAAAAATCAATCATTTAACTTTACAGGTAATATTGAAGCAAAAACACTTATGGATGGAAATGTTGATGTCGTAGTAACAGATGGTTATACAGGGAACATGGTTCTTAAAAATCTTGAAGGTACTGCAAAATCTATAGGTAAAATGTTGAAAGAAACAATAATGAGTAGCTTCAAAAATAAATTAGCTGGTGCAGTATTGAAAAAAGATTTAGAAACATTTGCTAAGAAAATGGACTACTCTGAATACGGTGGATCAGTATTATTAGGTTTAGATGGTACGGTTGTAAAAGCTCATGGTAGTTCAAACGCTAAAGCATTTTATTCTGCAATTAAACAAGCAAAAATTGCTGGTGAAGAGAATATCGTTCAAATTATGAAAGATACAGTAGGTGAGTAAAATGGGTAAAATAGCAGTTGTATTCCCAGGCCAAGGTGCACAAAAAGTAGGGATGGCTAGTGACTTATATAATGAAGAGGAACGCTCGACTCGAGTATTAAATTTAGCTCAAGAGACAGTAGACTTTGATTTGCTAGAAACGATGTTTACTGATAATGATGGGAAATTAGGAGAAACAGAAAATACACAACCTGCACTATTAACACATAGTGTTGCGTTACTAGAATCATTAAATCATTTAAAAGTAGATTATACTATGGGACATAGCTTAGGAGAATATTCAAGCTTAGTTGCTAGTGGTGTATTATCTTTTGAAGATGCGGTTAGAATTGTGCGTAAACGTGGCCAACTTATGGCTCGAGCGTTTCCTAACGGTGTTGGAGGTATGGCAGCAGTATTAGGTTTGGATTATGATGATGTTGATAAGATATGTCAAACGTTATCTACAAAAGAACAGTTAATTGAACCTGCTAATATTAACTCACCAGGTCAAATCGTGGTGTCTGGACATAAATCTTTAATTGATGAATTAGTAAAAAAGGGCAAAGAACTTGGTGCTAAACGCGTTCTTCCATTAGCTGTTTCCGGTCCTTTTCATTCTTCAATGATGAAAGTTATTGAAGAGGATTTTGCTAATTTCATTAATCAATTTGAATGGCATAATGCTAATTATCCAGTTGTTCAGAATGTTAATGCAAAGGGAGAAACCGATGCTGAAGTAATTAAACGCAATATGGTTAAACAATTATATTCACCTGTTCAATTTATTCAATCAACGAAGTGGTTGATTAATCAAGGTGTCGATCACTTTATTGAAATTGGACCGGGAAAAGTATTATCTGGGCTTATCAAAAAAATAAATCGAGATGTAAAAATCACTTCAATTCAAACACTCGAAGATGTGAAAGGATGGAATAATCATGAATAAAAGTGCTTTAGTTACAGGTGCTTCTCGTGGTATTGGTAGAAGCATTGCATTGCAATTAGCGGAAGAAGGATATAATGTAGCTGTCAATTATGCTGGAAGTAAAGATAAAGCAGAAGCAGTTGTTGAAGAAATTAAAGCTAAAGGTGTAGAAAGCTTTGCAATACAAGCCAATGTTGCAAAAGGCGATGAAGTTAAAGAAATGATTAAAGAAGTGGTAAGTCAGTTTGGTTCTGTAGATGTATTGGTTAACAATGCAGGGATAACTAAAGACAACTTACTTATGCGTATGAAAGAACAAGAATGGGATGACGTGATTGATACGAACTTAAAAGGTGTGTTTAACTGTATTCAAAAAGTAACGCCACAAATGTTGCGTCAACGTAGTGGTGCAATCATTAATCTAACTAGTATTGTTGGTGCAATGGGTAATCCTGGACAAGCAAACTATGTTGCAACAAAAGCAGGTGTCATTGGATTAACAAAAACTGCAGCACGAGAACTAGCATCACGAGGTATTACAGTGAACGCTGTAGCACCTGGTTTCATCGTTTCAGACATGACAAATGCTTTAAGTGATGATTTGAAGGATCAAATGTTAGAGCAAATTCCTTTAAAACGTTTTGGAGAAGATACAGATATAGCTAATACTGTTGCTTTCCTAGCTTCTGATAAAGCTAAATATATTACAGGCCAAACAATTCATGTTAACGGTGGAATGTATATGTAATGTTCGAAAAGGAGCAAACGAACACATGAGCTGAGGCTCATGTATAAGAAACACTAAATACTTATTGTATTAAGTGTTTCTAAAATTCTACTTGTATTTTAGAAAGTAAAATGGGAAAATAAAATAGTCTATCAAAAGACTCTTTAAAAGGAGGTGAAGCGACGTGGAAAACTTCGATAAAGTAAAAGACATCATCGTTGATCGTTTAGGCGTAGATGCTGATAAGGTAACAGAAGACGCATCATTCAAAGATGATTTAGGCGCTGACTCACTTGATATCGCTGAATTAGTAATGGAATTAGAAGACGAATTTGGTACTGAAATTCCTGATGAAGAAGCAGAAAAAATCAACACTGTTGGTGATGCTGTTAAATACATCAACAGCCTTGAAAAATAAAATGATTAATATCTGAGTCGTCTTTTCGTCGGCTCAGATTTTTTCTTTAGTTTTAGTCTGTTTTCACGTAAAATTAAATTAAGCTTTTGAAATTTATAGTTAGGAGGTTAGGTTGTGGCTAACCAGAAAAAGAAAGAAATGGTACATAATTTTCAACAAAAATTTACTGATAAAATGAAGTCGTTAGGATTACATTTTAAAAATATTGATTTATATCAACAGGCATTCTCTCATTCAAGTTTTATTAATGACTTTAATATGAATCGTTTAGAACACAACGAACGCTTAGAATTTTTAGGTGATGCGGTATTAGAATTGACGGTTTCACGCTATCTTTTTGACAGACATCCTCATTTACCAGAAGGTAATTTGACAAAGATGCGCGCAACAATTGTTTGTGAACCTTCACTTGTGATATTTGCGAATAAAATTAAATTAAACGAACTGATTTTATTAGGTAAAGGTGAAGAGAAGACAGGAGGCAGAACAAGACCTTCCCTTATTTCAGATGCATTTGAAGCTTTTGTAGGTGCACTATATTTAGATCAAGGTTTAGATTCAGTATGGACATTTGCTGAAAAAGTCATCTTTCCGTATGTAGAAGATGACGAGCTTGTTGGTGTCGTAGACTTTAAAACACAATTCCAAGAATATGTGCATAGCCAAAATAAAGGAGATGTGACATACCAATTAATTAAAGAAGAGGGTCCCGCACATCATAGACTATTTACATCGGAAGTGATTTTAGAAAATAAAGCAGTTGCAGAGGGTAAAGGAAAGACAAAGAAAGAATCCGAACAAAAGGCAGCAGAACAAGCGTATAAACTAATGAAAAATAAAAAATCATTATAATTATAAAAATATGATAATCTATGATTGATTATCATATAAAGCTTTAATCTATATTGATAATTTTTAATAATTGTTAATATAGCCCCAAGCTTATCAACTCAACACGACTGTGATAAGGAGAATACAATGGTTTATTTAAAATCAATTGATGCCATAGGATTTAAATCTTTTGCCGACCATACCAATGTTCAATTTGATAAAGGTGTGACAGCTATTGTTGGTCCTAATGGAAGTGGTAAAAGTAATATTACTGATGCAATTAAATGGGTACTAGGTGAACAGTCTGCCAAATCACTACGCGGTGCTAAAATGGAAGATATCATTTTTTCAGGTGCTGAACATAGAAAAGCTCAAAATTTTGCTGAAGTAAAACTTAAATTAGATAATCATTCACAAAAACTACAAATTGATTCTGAGGAATTAGTTGTCACACGCCGTCTCTATCGAAGTGGTGAGAGTGAATATTATTTAAATAATGATCGTGCACGGTTAAAGGATATTATAGATTTATTTCTCGATTCAGGACTTGGAAAGGAAGCATTTAGTATTATTTCTCAAGGAAGAGTAGATGAAATATTGAATGCAAAACCAATCAATCGTCGACAAATTATTGAAGAATCTGCCGGAGTACTTAAATATAAAAAACGTAAAGCTGAATCGATTCAAAAACTTGACCATACTGAAGATAATCTTAATCGAGTCGAAGATATCTTATATGATTTAGAGGGACGAGTGGAACCGTTAAAAGAAGAGGCGGCCATTGCTAAAGAATATAAGCAATTATCTAAAGAGATGGAGCAAAGTGATGTCATCGTTACAGTATCTGACATTGATCATTATACTGAAGATAATCAGCGATTAGATGAGCGTTTAAATCACCTAAAGAGTCAACAGGCTGAGAAAGAAGGTCAACAAGCTCAAATCAATCAGTTACTACAAAAATATAAAGGTAAACGTCAACAAAACGATTATGACATTGAAAAGTTAAATTATGAATTAGTTAAAGCAACTGAGAATTATGAGCAATTATCAGGTAAGCTAAATGTATTAGAAGAACGAAAGAAAAACCAATCAGAAACAAATGCAAGATATGAGGAAGAATTAGATAATTTAGAATCACAAATTGATTCTATTAAAAATGAAAAAGCCCAAAATGAAAAATTATTAGCTGAGTTAAAAAATAAGCAAAAGCAATTAAACAAGGAAGTTCAAGAATTAGAGTCACTTCTTTATATATCCGATGAACAACACGACGAAAAACTAGAAGAAATTAAAAATAGTTATTATACATTGATGTCAGAACAATCAGATGTTAATAATGATATAAGATTTTTAGAACATACAATCAATGAAAATGAAGCAAAAAAATCACGATTAGATTCGCGTTTAGTAGAGGCTTTCAATCAACTTAAAGACATTCAACAAAATATTACTCAAACACAAAAGGAATACCAAAGTTCTAAGAAATCTATGGAAAAAGTAGAACAAAATATTCAACAATTAGAACAACAGTTGACAGATTCTAAAAGACTTCTATCTGAATATGAAAATAAACTATATCAAGCCTATCGTTATAATGAAAAGTTAAAATCAAGAATTGATAGTTTAGCTACTCAAGAGGAAGATTACACGTATTTCTTTAATGGTGTAAAGCACATTTTGAAAGCAAAAGATAAAGAATTAAGAGGAATTCATGGTGCGGTTGCAGAAGTGATTAACGTTCCTTCAGAAATGACACAAGCGATTGAAACCGCCTTAGGTGCATCGTTACAGCACGTTATTGTTGATAATGAAAAAGACGGTCGCCAAGCAATCCAGTACTTGAAGCAAAGAGGTTTAGGTCGTGCTACTTTTTTACCATTAAACGTGATTCAACCAAGACATGTAGCTGCTGACATTAAAGATGTAGCTCGTGGTTCACAAGGGTTCATTAATATTGCATCTGATGCCATAAATGTATCTGCTAAATATCAAAACATCATTGAAAATTTATTAGGTAATACCATCATTGTAGAAAATTTAAAACATGCAAATGAACTTGCACGTGCCATTCGATATCGGACAAGAATAGTAACTTTAGAAGGTGATGTTGTAAATCCTGGTGGTTCCATGACAGGAGGAGGAGCACGTAAAACAAAAAGTATATTGTCACAAAAAGATGAATTATCAACAATGCGAAATCAACTTGAAGATTATCAACGACAAACAGCAGAATTTGAACGTCAGTTTAAAGAACAAAAAACACAAGCTGAACAATTAAGTGAACAATATTTTAGTGCAAGTCAGCAGTACAACAATTTAAAAGAACAAGTACATCATCACGAATTAGAACTGGATAGACTAAAAACACAAGAAGCACATCTTAAAAATGAACATGAAGAGTTTGAATTTGAAAAAAATGATGGATATCAAAGTGATAAAAGTAAAGAAACATTAAAAGAAAAACAAAATCATTTAATTGAGATACAACAACAATTGAAGCAACTAGAAAGTGATATTGAAAGATATACACAATTATCAAAAGAAGGAAAAGCTTCGACACATCAAACACAACAACAACTACATCAAAAACAATCTGATTTAGCTGTTGTTAAAGAGCGAATTAAATCGCAAAAGCAAGTTTATGAACGTTTAGATAAACAACTTAGCGATTCAGAACGTCAAAAAATTGAAGTAAATGAAAAAATCAAATTGTTTAATTCAGATGAAATGATGGGTAAAGATGCTTTTGAAAAGTTGAAAGAGCAAATTCAGCAACAAGAAAATGTAAGACAAAATTTAAATCAACAACTTAGTGAGATTAAACAGCAACGTAAAGATCTTAATGAGAAAATCGAAATAAATGAAAGTCAGCTTCAAAAATGTCATCAAGATATACTTTCTATAGAAAATCATTATCAAGATATTAAAGCAAAACAATCAAAGCTAGATGTATTAATCAACCATGCAATAGATCATTTAAATGACACGTATCAACTCACAGTAGAACGTGCAAGAATGGAATATGATTCTGATGAAACTATTGACAATTTGCGTAAAAAAGTAAAATTAACGAAGATGTCAATCGATGAATTAGGTCCTGTAAATTTAAATGCCATAGAACAATTTGAAGAGTTGAATGAACGATACACATTTTTAAATGAGCAACGAACAGATTTAAGAGAAGCAAAAGAAACCTTAGAACAAATCATTCATGAAATGGATAAAGAAGTTGAAGGACGTTTTAAGACAACATTTCATGCGGTTCAAGATCATTTTACGACAGTGTTTAAGCAATTATTTGGTGGTGGACAAGCAGAACTTCGTTTAACTGAAGATGACTATTTGTCTGCTGGCGTTGATATCATCGTACAACCGCCAGGAAAGAAATTACAACATCTTTCATTATTAAGCGGTGGTGAACGTGCTTTAAGTGCTATAGCATTATTGTTCGCCATTCTCAAAGTTCGATCAGCACCTTTTGTTATACTAGATGAAGTAGAAGCGGCATTAGATGAAGCGAATGTGATACGATATGCCCAATATTTAAATGAATTATCTACAGAAACACAATTCATTGTAATTACACATCGGAAGGGAACGATGGAGTTTTCTGATCGTTTATATGGTGTAACAATGCAAGAGTCTGGTGTTTCTAAGTTAGTTAGCGTCAACCTAAATACAATAGATGAGGTTATGAAGGAGGAACAAGCATGAGTTTTTTTAAACGTCTGAAAGATAAATTTTCTAGTAAAAGTGAAGATGATATTCAAAAAGACCTAGATGAAACTGTAGATTCAAATGCTAATAGTGACTCAGATTCAATGGACCCGAATGATTCTGATGAACAAGTCAAACCCAAAAAGAAACCTAAAAAATTAAGTGAAGCTGATTTTGACGAAGATGGTTTGATATCGATTGAAGATTTTGAAGAAATTGAAGCTCAAAAAATTGGAGCAAAATTCAAAGCCGGTTTGGAAAAATCACGTCAAAACTTCCAAGAACAGTTAAATAATTTAATTGCTCGATATAGAAAAGTTGACGAAGATTTCTTCGAAGCTCTGGAAGAAATGCTTATTACTGCGGACGTTGGTTTTAATACCGTTATGAAATTAACTGATGAGCTACGTACAGAAGCACAAAGACGTAATATACAAGAAACAGAAGACTTAAGAGAAGTTATAGTTGAGAAGATTGTAGAAATCTATCATCAAGAGGACGATCATTCTGAAGCAATGAATATTGAAGATGGACGTTTAAATGTCATACTGATGGTTGGTGTGAATGGTGTCGGCAAAACAACAACAATTGGTAAATTAGCTTATCGTTATCAACAAGAAGGTAAAAAAGTAATGTTAGCCGCTGGTGATACCTTCAGAGCTGGAGCAATTCAACAATTAAACGTCTGGGGAGAACGTGTTGGTGTTGAAGTTGTGAGCCAAAACGAAGGTTCTGACCCTGCAGCAGTAGTATATGATGCGATTAATGCCGCAAAAAATAAAGGCGTAGATATTTTAATTTGTGATACTGCAGGACGCTTGCAAAATAAATCTAATTTAATGCAAGAGTTAGATAAAATGAAACGTGTGATTAATCGTGCAATACCTGATGCCCCCCATGAAGCTTTATTATGTTTGGATGCAACAACTGGTCAAAATGCACTTTCACAAGCACGTTCATTTAAGGAAGTTACAAATGTCTCAGGTATAGTTTTAACTAAATTAGACGGTACTGCTAAAGGGGGTATTGTATTAGCAATTCGAAATGAGTTACACATTCCAGTTAAATATGTTGGTTTAGGCGAAAAAATGGATGACTTACAACCGTTTAATCCTGAAAGCTATGTATATGGATTATTTGCTGATATGATAGAACAAAATGAAGATATTCCTGAAGAAATCTCTAGAAATTCATCCGTTGAATCTGAAGAAGGTAACTAAAATGGGACAAAATGATTTAGTTAAAACATTGCGTATGAATTATCTATTTGATTTTTATCAAAGTTTGCTTACAAATAAACAGAAAAATTATCTCGAATTCTTTTATTTACAAGATTATTCTTTAAGTGAAATTGCTGATACATTTGAAGTGAGTAGACAAGCAGTTTATGATAATATAAGAAGAACTGGCGATTTAGTAGAAGATTATGAATCGAAATTACGACTATACCAAAGATTCGAGAAACGTCGTGAATTATATAACTTAATGAAACAATCACTTAATCAACCTGAGTTGCTTAAACAATATATCACTCAATTAGAAGAATTAGAGTAGTGATCATTATAATAAAGGAGGGCAAACGTTATGGCATTTGAAGGATTATCCGATCGCTTACAAGCCACGATGCAAAAAATGCGTGGTAAAGGGAAAGTAACAGAAGCAGATATTAAAACGATGATGCGTGAAGTGAGATTAGCGTTATTGGAAGCCGATGTTAACTTCAAAGTTGTTAAGGAATTTGTTAAGACTGTTTCAGAACGAGCGCTAGGTTCTGATGTCATGCAATCTTTAACACCTGGCCAACAGGTTATTAAAATCGTACAAGAAGAACTTACTAGTTTAATGGGTGGAGAAAATACTTCCATTAAGATGGCAAACAAACCACCAACTGTTGTCATGATGGTCGGTTTACAAGGTGCAGGTAAAACGACGACAGCAGGTAAGTTGGCATTATTAATGCGTAAAAAATATAACAAGAAACCTTTACTTGTGGCAGGAGATATTTATCGTCCAGCTGCTATTGATCAATTACAAACAGTAGGTAAACAAATTGATATCCCTGTGTATAGTGAAGGTGATCAAGTATCACCACAACAAATTGTTGAAAATGCTTTAAAACATGCTAAAGAAGAACATCTAGATTTCGTTATCATTGATACAGCTGGTCGTTTACACATTGATGAAGCACTTATGAATGAGCTTCAAGAAGTTAAAGAAATCTCTAAACCAGACGAAATTATGCTTGTTGTTGATGCAATGACAGGTCAAGATGCTGTGAATGTGGCACAATCATTTGATGAACAATTAGATGTTTCAGGTGTAACATTGACTAAATTAGATGGTGATACACGCGGTGGTGCAGCACTTTCAATCCGTTCCGTTACCCAAAAACCTATTAAATTTGTAGGTATGAGTGAGAAATTGGATGGTTTAGAATTATTCCATCCTGAACGAATGGCCTCACGTATTTTAGGTATGGGTGATGTTTTAAGCCTCATTGAAAAAGCGCAACAAGATGTAGATCAAGAAAAGGCTAAAGATTTAGAGAAGAAGATGAGAGAGTCATCATTTACATTAGATGATTTCTTAGAACAGTTAGATCAAGTTAAGAATTTAGGTCCTTTAGATGACATTATGAAAATGATTCCTGGTATGAATAAAATGAAAGGTTTAGATAAGCTTAATATGAGTGATAAACAAATTGATCATATTAAAGCGATTATACAATCTATGACACCTAAGGAACGTTCAAACCCTGAAACATTAAATGTATCACGTAAAAAACGTATTGCAAAAGGATCCGGCCGATCTTTACAAGAAGTTAATCGATTAATGAAACAATTTAATGATATGAAGAAAATGATGAAACAATTTACTGGTGGCGGTAAAGGTAAAAAAGCTAAACGAAACCAAATGCAAAATATGTTAAAGGGTATGAACTTACCATTTTAATTTATGAAATCAAGCATCGAAACTCGAGAGTGTCTTCGGTGCTTGTTTTTTTTGAACCTTTATAAGGATTATTAACAAAATTAATAGAAACGCATGAGCTAAAGCGCATGCATAACCAAAAGTACGATTTACTTCGTAAAAGAATAGTGAAACGCCTGAGCTAAAGCACATGCATAACCAAAAGTACGATTTACTTCGTAAAAGAGTATTGGAACGCCTGAGCTAAAGCGCATGCATAACCAAAAGTACGATTTACTTCGTAAAAGAGCAGTGGAACGCCTGAGCTAAAGCACATGCATAACCAAAAATACGATTTACTTCGTAAATCTACTTTTGGTAAAGAAAAAAGTCTTTACAAAAATTTGTGTAACTGTTATTATTTATTCTTGTAGAAAATAAAAATAATAAACACATAAAGGAGAGTAATTTAAATGGCAGTTAAAATTCGTTTAACTCGTTTAGGTTCTAAAAGAAACCCATTCTATCGTATCGTAGTTGCAGATGCACGTTCACCACGTGATGGTCGTATCATTGAGCAATTAGGTACTTACAATCCAGCACACGTTAATGCACCAGAAGTTAAAATCGACGAAGAATTAGCTTTAAAATGGTTACACGACGGTGCTAAACCAACTGATACAGTTCACAATATCTTATCTAGAGAAGGTATTTTGAAAAAATTTGATGAACAAAAGAATGCTAAATAATTAGCTTATGTTTTTTTGGGACGCCATTATGGCGTCCTTTTTTAATCATATTTATTTGTTACATACATACGTGTTAATATATATTTGATTCAGTTTAATAAACTTTAATTAGAAGGAGGGTCATACATGGAGGTAGAGGTTGGACAAATAGTCAATACCCATGGTATTAAAGGGGAAGTAAAGGTGAAATCCAATTCTGATTTTACTGAAACACGATTTCAACCTGGTGAACAATTACTTGTAAAACATAATAATACTGAAATTGTTTATACGGTCGCTTCTTATCGTATACATAAAGGATTTCACATGTTAAGGTTTGAAGGAATCAACAATATAAATGAAATTGAACATTTGAAAGGTGATTATATTTATCAAGAACGTGATCACCAAGATATAGAATTAGGAGAACATGAATACTATTATTCGGATATTATTGGTTGTACAGTATTTAAAGATGATGATACGCCAATTGGTCGGGTGATTAATATTTTTGAAACAGGTGCTAATGACGTTTGGGTTGTTAAAGGTGAAAAAGAGTATCTCATTCCTTATATTGAAGATGTTGTGAAAGATATTGATATAGAAACTAAAACGATTAAAATTACACCGATGGAAGGATTGTTAGATTAATGAAGATAGATTATTTAACGCTATTTCCTGAAATGTTTGAAGGTGTTTTAAACCATTCAATATTAAAACGTGCGCAAGATAAGGGAATCATTAATGTTAATACTATCAATTTCCGAGATTATTCTATTAATAAGCATAATCAAGTTGATGATTACCCATTTGGTGGTGGCCAAGGTATGGTATTAAAGCCTGAACCTGTTTTTAATGCTATGGAAGACATAAATCATAATGAACATACTCGAGTGATACTTATGTGTCCACAAGGTCGTCCCTTTACTCAAGAGATTGCACAAGAATTAAGTGAAGCAAAACATATAGTCTTTATTTGTGGACACTATGAAGGATATGATGAGCGCATACGTAAGCATCTTGTAACTGATGAAATATCAATGGGGGATTATGTCCTAACTGGTGGAGAGTTACCAGCAATGACGATGACCGATGCAATAGTGAGGCTTATTCCAGGCGTCTTAGGTAATCAAGCATCACATCAAGATGATTCATTTTCAGATGGATTGTTAGAATTTCCTCAGTATACACGTCCTCGTGAATATAAAAATATGAGTGTTCCTGAAGTATTATTATCTGGCAATCATGCGCACATTGATCAGTGGAGACATGAACAAAAACTCATTCGTACTTATGAAAAGCGACCAGATTTATTAGAACAATATCCATTAACTGAAAAAGATAGAGAAATTTTAGAAACCTATAAAAAGAAATTGAAAAATGATTAACGTTATGCTATTATAATTCAAGTGTGAAAAAACACTAATAATCACTATGATCCGCTGCTATACTTTTGTCTAGGCAAGAACATAGGTTGAAGGAGAGAATTTATAATGAGTAATCATAAGTTAATCGAAGCAGTAACTAAATCACAATTACGTACTGATTTACCTACTTTCCGTTCAGGAGACACTTTACGTGTACACGTAAGAATCGTTGAAGGTTCTCGCGAACGTATCCAAGTTTTCGAAGGTGTTGTAATTAAACGCCGTGGTGGAGGAATTTCAGAAACTTTCACAGTTCGTAAAATTTCTTCTGGTGTAGGTGTGGAAAGAACTTTCCCATTACACACGCCTAAAATCGAAAAAATTGAAGTTAAACGTCGTGGTAAAGTACGTCGTGCTAAATTATATTACTTACGTAGTTTACGTGGTAAAGCTGCTAGAATTCAAGAAATTCGCTAATCAGTATATTCGACAATTTATAAAAGGCCAGTCTATAAGCACTATAGTTGCCAATTTCAACTTATTGCTTAAGATTTGCCATAATGAAAAAAAGCTTTCAAACTTCTGTTTTACCAGAGTTTGAAAGCTTTTTTATTTTATCTTAAATTAAACTGCTGTCCTAATTATTGAAGATATGAATCAGAATTCATATTGATTGTATATTTTACACCGAATACTAAATAAAATTTTCTATGATTAAGCCTAAAATTTTGATGAAAACTATGAAAGTGCTATTTTCTAATTCAGTCAATAACTAACTTTACATTAAGTAAGTCTTGAACATAGGTTTAAGTTCGACACCGACAATTGATGTTAAAAACAAAGCACTAAAATGTTTAGGTCTTTGTTTTAACTTTGTAAATAAAATCGAAAAAATTGATAGTTTTCTATCAATTAAAAATCATCATAATGAACTATGAGTTAATTTAAAGCAATCTTAAATACTTCTAATTTAAAATATTGAGTTATTTAAATCATTAATAACTAATTTATTTTCTTTTTACGTAATGAGTGAAAAGAATGCTTAAAATGATCCCAATGCAACTGACAGTGATTAATAAATAAAAATAAGGAGGGGTATAACTTAATTTTATCTTTGTTTGTCCCTCTTTAACAGGAATAGTAGTCATAATACCGTTGCCTTGTTGAACCTTTAGAGGCTTTCCATTTGCCATTGCATGCATTCCTTCAGCATATACCATTGGCAAGACAAGATAACCGTGTTCCTTTTTCTTTTTAATAATTGTGAAACCATTTCTTTCTTTTTTTACTTTAACTGGTTGGAGCTGTTGAGAAGCTTTTTTTAATGTTTGATAGTTTTCACCATAAATTCCTTTTACTTTAAAACGATAAACTCCTTTTGACATCTTAATGTTAAGTTGATTTGAAGCTTTAGCACGCATCGTCACTGGCGAAACAAAACGACGGTATTTGTATGACAAACGGTTTCTTTCTTGCGAATATTCATTAACCCCTACTTTATGCTCTTTGTCAGGAGACAGTAATTCAACATCCATTTCAATATACATATCTTTATAATTTTTAACTATATTGCGAGGTAAATTGAGGGTGACGCCACCATTGTGCTGTTTAACTTTTAAATGTTTACTATCAATCCAATTCGCATGATTTAAGTTTTGTTTTGCATTAGAAAGTAAATTAGGATTAGGTTTAAAATCAGTATTGGCTTGGGATTTATGATTCAATACGACACCTTTAAGCATAGCTTGCTCTCTATCAAGGGGAGATTTTAGTTTTCTTGCATCATAAATTTTATTAGTAATGTGTGCACTAGGATAATTTATTGTATTAACAGAGTGAATCCATTGATCTTTTTTATCAGTTATAAGTTCTTTCTTTTTAAAACCATAAGGCATATTTAAATCATCAGGATGTCGTAATCGATCTTGAACATCCCAAAGAGACATTAAGTTTGCACGATTATTTAAATATCGATAAGTACTATTTTTATCTACAGGCATATTAATTTGTAACGTCTGGTCATAGTATTTCAATATATCTCCATCGAAAATACTGGAATACAATGATGTGCCGTTGTAGTGATATATCAAAGGTGAGTTTAATGCATAGTATGAAAAATAATCTAATCTTTTCAATGGATCTGTAGAGCTTTGATGCATATACTTAATTTTTTTATTTAGGACAGGGCTTCTATAGCTCGAATCATTAATTGTTTTGATAGTCGTTTGATAAGGTTCGATAGTAATTTTTCTGGAATCATTAGTCATTAAGACTTGTTGAGCTAAAAATAAGACAACGAGTAATACCATCATTGAGGTACGTGTTAACAACGATTTATATTTAATAAATATAAATAACACTATGATTAAAATCAATGCAACAAACATCCACTTTACTGATCTTTCCGACAGTGCGATAAATATGAAACCGTATATGAATACTGGTATAGCAACAAAGGTGTATTCTTTAATTGATATTTCACTTAAATGTTGTATGAACAATGCAATTAATACACTTGTTGATAATGCTAAAAAGTAAACCCAACGTCTTTGGGGTAATGAAAAGCCATTAAATGCACTGTCAAACCATTGAGAAAAGGAACCGATAAGTAAAATCCAAGTTGCAATTGCGAACAATTTATAATAATAGTGTTGATATAATTTAAAACAAAATAATGCAATGATAGCAATAAAAGAAATTGTAATGTAAAAACCATCAGCAAAAATATTATAATTGGTTTCAAATAAATTTGTGAAAAAAGTAATTTTGAAATTAGGATTTTGTGTTCGGTCATTATCTAAAAAAGAAGATACACCAGTATATAGTCCATAAATACTTACTAATACACTTAACAAAGTGGCACATACGAGTATGTATAATTTCTGCCAACGATTCACAATATCTTTCTCATGAGGAATAGCGAATCGATAAATAAAATAGAAACCTATGACAATTGCTTCATAGTAACTAAAATAAAAGTTTGAGAATAATGTATAAGCAATCGCGAAAATAAACCAACCTATTTTACGTTCTTTAAAGAATCTTTCTATAGCCCAAAGTGACATAGGTAACATAATTAAAAGATTACCGTAAAAAGACCAAGTAAAATTATAATATGTAACAACAGTAGACATACCATATAAAATAGTTGCGATAAACATTGGTGCGGGTTTAAGTCGCAAATAACTAAATAAATAAAATGAAAAAATAAATGTGATTACAGTGCGCACATATGCCATGATTAATTGGTTTATTGTCCAAAAGCTGATGTCATGAGGATTCACATTGATAGTTTGTTCTAATATCCATATCATAGAGAAGTTGATCCACATCAATGGAGATAGTGAATAATAATATGCCAGTGATTTAACATAGTCGCCTCCCAATCCAAATGAAGCATCATAAAATCCTTTTAATGATGTGAAGTGTTCATAAAGGTGCATTTGAAAAGGCATCATTTGTCTGAAGCCATCTCCACTACCACTAAATACTATACCTTTAGTTATAAATTGATAGAGAAAAGGGCCATATAGAATAAATGACAATATACAACTAACTAAAACGATTAGTGTAAAACGTTTAATAGGTTTATTCCATATATTTTTAATCATGGCGAATCCTCATCTTTCTTTTCCTTATATTCTTTAATCTAATGAATACAATACTCACCACTATACTAAATATTGAGATAGAAAACATCGTTTTTAGAAAAGGTGGTCGATATTGAATCGTAATTGTTTTATCATTTTTATTAACCGGGACACCTGTCATCATATAATTCACCTTTTTGATATTGCTTTGTCGGTCATCCACGTATGCACGCATACCTTTACGATATGGAATATTAATGACTGCAAGTCCTTTAGAATGGTGATCTAAGTTAACTTTTACCCCGTTTTTTATATCTTTATAACGCATATTAAAGTTAGCATGATGGTGTGCTTGTTTTAGCGTATCATAATTTTCACCGTTTAATTCTAACAGTTCCAAATTGAACTTACCTTTTGGTGATAGTTGAATCGTAATATCACCATTTTTGTCTGGTAAACTTCGATAAAGCACTTTGCTTATTCCCGTGCGATATATAGAATCATTGTATAGACGATGATTATGATATTGATTGATGCTCACAGTGTAATTACTGTCAGGATCGCCTCGTTTAATATTCATAGTGAGATAAAAATCTTTGTATTTGTCTCTTATATTCTTAGGTAAATGTAATTTGATTATTCCGCTCTCTTTATTAACGGTTAGTTCATTGTTTGAATATCGTGTTATATTTTGTGTTGATACACGTGTTTGGTCTAACAAATTTTTAACTTTTGAGTGATACGCTGTACCTTTTGATGTCACAATAGCACCATTAATCATTGCATGTTCTCTATCTATAGGTTTTTTTAAACTTTTATGATTATAAATGTTTTGTGTTACTTTTACACTTGGTAGTGGAAGTTGATTTTTATAAATAATATATTGTCCACGTGACTTAACTTTCTTAAAATAAGATGGAATAAAATTTTGATAATCTTTCATCATTAAATATTTTACTGAAAACAGACTCTCGATATTTTGCCGAGCATTAGTAGACTGGTATCGACTGACAGATTCTTCAGCTAAATTAATTTTTAAGGCATCATAATAGAAATCGAGAATGTTGTGATGAAATATACTAGAGTAAATACTAAGTCCTTTAAAATTTTGATACATAGGGGTATTATCTTGTTCATCGACACGCCAATTTATTCGTTGATCGTCATTCTTAGTTTGGTTCATTTCTTTTACTAACGATCTTTGTATAGCCGAGCTATAGAAACTTGAATTAATGTATCGCTTGTTCGCACGATTGATATGATCTTGAAAGAAAATTTGATTTTTTATGAATACGAAAGTAATCATAAGACTGAGAGCAGCGATTGAAATACTATAAAGGTAAGTAAGATAATAACGTACTTTTTTCTCTTTTATTAATAAAATTAATAGTCCAATCACTGACACTACTGGAACTAAAGAGAGCCAAGGTAAAAAAGTATTGTAGCTAATTGAACTTATGTAGATGACACTTTGAGCTATCAGATTAGTATAAATATAAGTCTTTGGTCGAATTGTTTTAAAATATTTTACAAATAACCCAATTAAAATTGAACTATTAAAAGCTAAGATAAAATGCCATCGTTTTTGAGGTGCTGAAAACCCATTAAATAGTTGGTCAACAAATGGGAGAAATGCAAAAATAATTGTTGCCAATAATAACAATGCAAATAATTTATAATAAAAATGTTTGTATAATTTGATTGTCAAAAGAGCTTGAATAGATAAAAATATCACAACAATCAAGTAATTATCGAAAAATATATTGGTATCTTTATTTAAATGTTCAATCCAATTCACTTGTCCTGTAAATGATTGTCGACGATTATTAAGAAAACTTTGAACACCATGAAAGAACACAAACATACTATTTCCTAAAGCGAGCAGAGCACTACATATAATTGTAAGAGAAGCTTGCCAACGAGTTAAACTATCTTTAGGATGTCTGTAAATAATTCTAATCAGGGTATAACCTATACCAATAATGAGGAAATAATATGCAAAATAAAAGTTATTAATTAGAATTAGACTTACAGTTAGTATAAATAAACCTGCTTTAAAATCCCTTAATAAACGTTCAATCCCTAATAATAAGAGTGGTAACCAAATGAAAGTATCACTAAAGAATGGCCAGTAAATTGTAAATCTAAAGTACAAAGGTGACATAACAAAGATAAATGAAATCAATAAACTGATTATTTTATTTTTAGAAATATAATAACTAAATAAATAAGTGCAAAACAGAGCAATAGTTGATTTAATAATTGAAACAATTAGTGCGTTGTACATCCAAAGAAGAATTTGATTTGTGTTCAATGAAAAGAATATTTCACATAATTTGATGATAGGGACATTTAAAATAAATATTAAATTTGTTGAAAAATAATAACTTAAGTCAGTGAAAAAATCTCCGCCAAGACCCAAATGTGTTGAATAAAATAAGTTCCCTTGAGTCCATTGATGATAAAGATACATTTGAATAGGAATCATCTGTTCCATACCATCATTTGGGCCAGTTGAAAGAACACCATCATGATGGAAGCGAAAAATAATATAACTATGACCAATTAATGATAATGTAATTAATAATATAATGAAACATGCTTTTCTTCTCATTTACTTCTCCTAAAATGCATCATATTGACCTAAAAATTTTGTTAGCTTAGTCAAATTGTAGGTTATTATGGCAATGAATGAAAGTATTAGTGGCATTATTTAAATCTATTTACATTAAATTTAATGTTATTTAATAAAGTTAATTGATTTTAATAGTTTTGAATAAGTTTACAAATAGTCATCGTAGATTTTTTATGAATAGAAAAATGATTTTTATACTAAATGATGCACGTGTTAAACTTAAAGTGGTTGGGTTAGCTATTATAAAGTATAATTATGAAGTTATAGATAAAAGTTTAAGAAAATAATAAGAATAGGATGATGACTCATGGCGATACAATGGTATCCAGGTCATATGGCTAAAGCCAAAAGACAAGTTAGTGAACAACTGAAAAAGGTAGATGTAGTTTTTGAACTCGTCGATGCACGTATTCCATACAGTTCGAGAAACCCTATGATTGATGATGTCATTAAACAAAAACCTCGAGTAGTAATTTTAAATAAAAAAGATATGACGAATTTAAAAGAATTAGAAAAATGGGAAATTTATTTTAAAAATGAAGGTTTCTATCCGGTAGCTGTAGATGCAAAACATGGCAAGAATCTTAAAAATGTTGAAGTTGAAGCTATAAAAGCAACTCAAGAAAAATTTGATCGTGAAAAAGCCAAAGGTTTAAAACCTAGAGCGATAAGAGCTATGATTGTAGGCATTCCTAATGTAGGAAAATCAACACTTATCAATAAGTTAGCAAAACGTAGTATCGCCGAAACTGGAAATAAACCAGGAGTAACAAAACAGCAACAATGGATTAAAGTTGGGAAGTCTCTTCAATTACTAGATACACCAGGTATTTTATGGCCTAAATTCGAAGATGAAGAAGTCGGTAAAAAATTAAGTTTAACTGGTGCAATTAAGGATAGTATCGTTCATTTAGATGAGGTAGCTATTTATGGTTTGAATTTTATGATTAAACATGATGTTTCAGCTTTAAAGAGACATTATAATATTGATACACATGAAGACGCTGAGATACTCGATTGGTTTGATGCAATTGGAAGAAGAAGGGGATTGTTACAAAAAGGAAATGAAGTAGATTATGAATCTGTCATTGAGTTGATCATCAATGATATGAGAAATGCAAAAATTGGAACTTATTGTTTTGATATTTTAAAAGAAATGAAGAGTGAATGATAGTATGTCTCTAACAATTAAAGAAATCAAAGAAAAACTATCTCGAATTGAAACGTTGGAAGAGTTACATAAACATGAAGCAAATAATGATTCACGTAAAGGTGTTATAAATGCGATTAAGTCTAGGGAAAAAAATATTCTTAAGCAACAAGCATTAGAAGAGCACTATTTATCCATGAATCAATACGAAAACAACATTATGTCCTCTAACAGAGATGCATTAATTTGTGGAATTGATGAGGTAGGGCGTGGGCCCTTGGCTGGACCAGTGGTGGCTTGTGCAGTCATCTTAGAGAAGAATCATCATTATATTGGTTTAGATGACTCTAAAAAAGTGTCTCCCAAAAATAGAGCACGACTTAATCAAAATTTAAAAGAAAATGTCTATCAATATGCATATGGCATAGCGTCCTCAGTTGAAATAGATGAATTGAACATTTATCGGGCAACTCAATTAGCTATGCTACGTGCTATAAATCAATTAGATGTTACACCGACGCATTTATTAATAGACGCAATGACACTAGATATTGATATTCCACAAACCTCAATTATTAAAGGTGATGCTAAAAGTGTGTCTATCGCAGCAGCAAGTATCATGGCTAAAGAATACCGTGATCAATATATGAGACAACTATCTAAACAGTTTCCAGAATATGGTTTTGATAAAAATGCAGGTTATGGAACTAAGCAACATTTAAAGGCTATTGATCAAGTGGGCATAATCAATGAACATCGTCAATCATTTGAACCAATTAAATCAATGATGAAATAATTTGAATTTTGCTTAAATTGCAATAAATACTGGCAATCAGTTTACAATAGCGCTTACATTTTTTATAATTAAAGGGCAACTTAACCTAAGAAACAGGAGGATGGAAGATGAATATCCACGAGTATCAAGGGAAAGAAATATTTCGTTCAATGGGCGTTGCAGTTCCAGAGGGACGAGTAGCATTTACTGCTGAAGAAGCAGTGGAAAAAGCGAAAGAATTAAATTCAGACGTATATGTGGTTAAAGCGCAAATTCACGCTGGGGGTAGAGGTAAAGCAGGCGGCGTGAAAATTGCTAAATCATTATCTGAAGTCGAAACGTACGCAAATGAACTGCTAGGTAAACAATTGGTCACACATCAAACTGGGCCAGAGGGCAAAGAGGTCAAACGTTTATATATCGAAGAAGGATGCGATATCCAAAAAGAATATTATGTTGGTTTTGTTATTGATCGTGCTACTGATAAAGTGACTTTGATGGCATCAGAAGAAGGTGGAACTGAAATTGAAGAGGTTGCAGCTCAAACACCTGAAAAGATTTTCAAAGAAACAATTGATCCAGTAGTAGGATTATCACCTTACCAAGCGCGACGTATCGCTTTTAATATTAACATTCCAAAAGAATCAGTTGGAAAAGCAACTAAATTTTTATTAGCACTATATAATGTCTTTATCGAAAAAGATTGTTCTATTGTTGAAATTAACCCACTTGTTACAACTGGAGACGGTCAGGTATTGGCTTTAGATGCTAAATTAAACTTTGATGATAATGCATTATTTAGACATAAAGATATTTTAGAATTACGAGATTTAGAAGAAGAAGATCCTAAGGAAATAGAAGCTTCTAAATATGATTTATCATACATCGCTTTAGATGGAGATATTGGTTGTATGGTTAATGGCGCAGGTTTAGCCATGGCAACAATGGATACAATTAATCATTTTGGTGGAAATCCAGCCAACTTCTTAGATGTAGGTGGCGGTGCTACAAAAGAAAAGGTAACTGAAGCATTTAAAATTATTTTAGGTGATGACAATGTTAAAGGTATCTTTGTAAATATTTTTGGTGGAATTATGAAATGTGATGTTATTGCCGAAGGTATTGTAGCAGCGGTTAAAGAAGTTGAACTAACATTACCATTAGTTGTTCGTTTAGAAGGAACTAATGTCGAACGTGGTAAAGCAATATTAAACGAATCAGGTTTAGCTATTGAGCCAGCAGCAACTATGGCTGAAGGTGCTCAAAAAATTGTGAAACTTGTTAAAGAAGCATAAGGAAAGGATGGGAGCACTAAGATGAGTGTATTTATTGATAAAAATACGAAAGTAATGGTACAAGGTATCACAGGGTCTACTGCCCTTTTCCATACAAAACAAATGCTTGATTATGGGACACAAATTGTTGCAGGGGTAACACCTGGTAAAGGTGGACAAGTTGTAGAAGGTGTTCCAGTATATAACACTGTTGAAGAAGCTAAAAATGAAACAGGAGCTAATGTATCTGTTGTATACGTACCAGCACCATTCGCTGCTGATTCAATTATTGAAGCAGCTGATGCCGATTTAGACATGGTTATTTGTATTACTGAACATATACCTGTTGTTGATATGGTTAAAGTAAAAAGATATTTACAAGGTCGTAAAACACGTTTAGTAGGACCAAACTGTCCTGGTGTGATAACTGCCGACGAGTGTAAAATCGGTATTATGCCGGGATATATCCATAAAAAAGGCCATGTCGGTGTCGTGTCTCGTTCTGGTACATTAACGTATGAGGCAGTGCATCAATTAACTGAAGAAGGTATCGGTCAAACAACTGCTGTAGGTATCGGCGGTGATCCAGTAAATGGGACTAACTTTATTGATGTTTTAAAGGCGTTCAATGAAGATTCTGAAACTAAAGCCGTTGTAATGATTGGAGAAATTGGTGGTACCGCAGAAGAAGAAGCGGCACAATGGATTAAAGAAAATATGAACAAACCTGTAATAGGTTTTATCGGCGGTCAGACAGCACCTCCAGGTAAACGTATGGGTCATGCTGGAGCTATTATTTCAGGAGGTAAGGGTACAGCATCTGAAAAGATTAAAACATTAAACGATTGTGGTGTTGAAACTGCAGATACACCTTCTGAAATAGGAACAACCCTTATTGATGCAGCTAAAAAAGCAGGCATTTATGAAGAGTTATTAACTATTAAAAAATAATATATATTAGTATTGATTTCAACGAACCTTGAACATTAAACCTTTGTTCAGGTTCGTTGTTTTTTGTATAAAGAACACCATACACTATGCGTATGATTCACAAAAGTTTAGCTTTATCTAAAAAAAGCATCTCTACATGCTAGAATATACATCGGTCAGCCAACCAAAATATTCAACACGAAGAGATGCTTTTTAATGTCATCCGACACAAACAGTTTAGCACATACATAATGAAATTGTAAGTAGCACATTGTTTTTGAGCCCAGATATAGCAGGCTAGTGATATATGGAAAAGAAATAAGGTATAGGAAATCCCTTGTGTCAATGATGTGAGTGGAAAATTGTAAAATAATTGAAGCAAAGGTATATACATATGTTGGTAAGTATTCCATCCCATATAGGTGTATCATCATTTGTTGAATACTTAAATAGAAGAATAGTTTAATTTTTGATAGATATTTCAATTGAAAATATAAATATGAGAACAGAATGGTAACGGAAAATCTTAGTGCAGAGAATTTGGTGAGGAACCAGGTAGGTTGATTTAAATAAAAATCAAAATAATGGATTAAGTATTAGCATAATTTTATTTATAAAAAATTAGTTATCTTTTTTTGATACGTTGATTTATATATAATAGTAGAAACATGAAATTCGACAATTTTACAATACACTATGACACATTAAACCTTTGTCATTAAATTACTCCTTACAAATACATGATATTTAAAAAATAAATGTCTTTAAACAGTAAACTAAAATATTTGAATTTGAAGGTATAATAAGGACAAAGGAGTAATGATAATTGATACAACATACGATGTTAAAACTATATTGGGCAAATTTCACTACGGCACAACTTCATCATCTTACAAGTACATATCCTGACTTTCTATCAGAAAACGTATTTCATCAACATGACATGATAAAAAGGTGGCTTACAGAGCGTAATTCTGAAAGGCTATGGAACAAATATGAACGTTTCAAAGAATTAAAGCTGATGGACATTATTAAAGAAATGAAAAAAGCAAATGTTAGTTTTACAACATACTTTGATGATAACTACCCTTCTCTTTGCAAAGAAATGTATGATTATCCTTATGTGATATTCTACAAAGGAAATCCACAGTTCTTTAATCATTCTCACTCTTTAGCTGTAATTGGCTCACGTAATGCCACACAATATACAAGTCAATCTTTAAACTATCTTTTTCCTTCATTTAGACAATTAAATATGGCGATTGTTTCTGGATTAGCGCGCGGTGCAGATAGTGTAGCACATCAAACCGCACTTAAATACCTATTACCAACTATTGGCGTACTTGGATTTGGCCATTGTTATCATTATCCTAAAGCAACCTTAAATTTAAGAACTAAAGTTGAAAGGAATGGCTTAGTGATAAGTGAATATCCACCATTTTCTCCTATAAGTAAGCATAAATTTCCTGAAAGAAACAGGCTTATAAGTGGTCTGTCCAGAGGGGTACTTATAACTGAGGCTGAAGAAAGAAGTGGTAGTCAAATCACTATCGATTGTGCTTTAGAGCAAAATAGAAATGTTTATGTTCTACCTGGTTCAATGTTCAACAAAATGACTAAAGGTAATTTAAGAAGGATAAATGAAGGTGCTCAAGTTGTTATAGATGAAAGTAGTATATTATATGATTATCTATTTTAGTAAATGATAGATTTACTTTCTGAATTAATTATTTATATCCTTTAATTTAGTTAAAGTTTAATGAATCAAAAATAATAACAATTCTTACAAAATTGGAAATTAAAAATTAAAACGTTGACAAATACAAAATTAACCGTTTATCATTTATCTTTAGTAATTCAATTTGCAAGGGGGAATAAACTTTGGCAGATAATTTAGTCATTGTTGAATCGCCTGCAAAAGCTAAAACCATTGAAAAATATTTAGGCAAAAGATATAAAGTTATTGCTTCAATGGGACATGTTCGTGACTTACCAAGAAGTCAAATGGGTGTCGACACTGAAGATAACTATGAACCAAAATATATTACAATTCGTGGCAAAGGTCCTGTAGTTAAAGATTTAAAAAAACATGCGAAAAAAGCAAAAAAAATATTTTTAGCTAGTGACCCTGACCGTGAAGGTGAAGCGATTGCTTGGCATTTATCAAAAATTTTAGAATTAGAAGATAGCAAAGAAAATAGAGTAGTATTTAATGAAATTACAAAAGATGCTGTTAAAGATAGTTTTAAGCATCCTCGTGGTATTGAAATGGATTTAGTTGACGCGCAACAAGCACGTCGTATTTTAGATAGACTCGTTGGTTATAATATTTCTCCAGTATTATGGAAGAAAGTTAAAAAAGGGCTGTCTGCTGGGAGAGTTCAGTCAGTTGCTTTACGTTTAGTCATTGATCGTGAAAATGAAATTCGTAATTTTAAACCTGAAGAGTATTGGTCCATTGAAGGTGAATTTAGATACAAGAAATCTAAATTTACAGCTAAATTTCTACACTATAAAAATAAACCTTATAAGCTAAACAACAAAGACGATGTTCAAAGGATTACTGAAGCATTAAATGGTGATCAATTTGAAATCACAAATGTGAATCGTAAAGAAAAAACACGTTATCCTGCTCATCCATTTACTACATCAACCTTACAACAAGAAGCTGCACGTAAACTAAATTTTAAAGCACGCAAGACAATGATGTTAGCACAACAATTATACGAAGGTATTGACTTAAAGCGTCAAGGTACAGTAGGTTTAATTACGTATATGCGTACCGATTCTACTCGTATATCAACTTCTGCAAAATCAGAAGCGCAGCAATATATAAATGATAAATATGGTGAACAGTACGTGTCTCAGCGTAAATCATCGGGTAAACAGGGCGATCAAGATGCTCACGAAGCTATTAGACCTACTAGTACAATGCGAACTCCTGATGACATGAAAGCTTTTCTTACTAGAGATCAACACCGTCTATACAAATTAATTTGGGAAAGATTTGTAGCAAGTCAGATGGCTCCAGCTATTTTGGATACAGTAGCTTTAGATGTAACTCAAAACGACATTAAATTTAGAGCTAATGGTCAAACTATTAAATTTAAAGGTTTTATGACACTATATGTAGAAGCAAAAGATGATAAAGAGAATGATAAAGAAAATAAGCTTCCTCAACTAGATAAAGGAGATAAGGTAACTGCGACAAAGATTGAACCGGCACAACACTTTACACAACCTCCTCCTCGTTATACTGAGGCGCGTTTAGTTAAAACGCTTGAGGAACTTAAAATTGGAAGACCTTCAACATATGCTCCAACCATTGATACGATTCAAAAGCGGAACTACGTCAAGTTAGAAAGTAAACGCTTCATCCCAACTGAATTAGGAGAAATTGTTTATGAGCAAGTTAAAGAATACTTCCCAGAAATTATTGATGTAGAATTCACTGTAAACATGGAAACATTACTTGATAAAATTGCCGAAGGTGACATGAATTGGCGTAAAGTAATAGGAGACTTCTACAACAGTTTTAAACAAGATGTTGAACGCGCAGAATCTGAAATGGAAAAGATTGAGATTAAAGACGAGCCAGCTGGTGAAGATTGTGAAGTCTGTGGTTCTCCAATGGTTATTAAAATGGGAAGATATGGTAAGTTTATGGCATGTTCGAACTTTCCGGACTGTCGTAACACCAAAGCAATTGTCAAAACGATTGGTGTCACATGTCCGAAGTGTAATGAAGGAGATGTCGTAGAACGTAAATCAAAGAAAAATAGAATTTTCTATGGTTGTTCTAGATATCCAGAATGTGATTTTATTTCTTGGGATAAACCTGTTGGAAGAGATTGTCCTAAGTGTCATCATTACCTTGTGAACAAGAAAAAAGGTAAAAGTAGTCAAGTTGTGTGCTCCAACTGTGATTATGAAGAAGAAGTTCAAAAATAGATGAGTGATTTTAGGAGGGGCAAAATGACGCAAAAAGTAAACGTTGTAGGAGCTGGTTTAGCTGGCTCTGAAGCTGCATATCAATTAGCTCAACGTGGAATTAAAGTGAATTTAATTGAGATGCGTCCAGTTAAACAGACACCGGCGCACCATACAGATAAATTTGCTGAATTGGTATGTTCAAATTCATTGAGAGGTAATGCACTTACAAATGCTGTTGGTGTTCTTAAAGAGGAAATGAGACATTTAGACTCGTTAATTATCACATCAGCAGATAAAGCACGTGTGCCAGCGGGTGGTGCTTTAGCAGTGGATAGACATGATTTTGCTGGCTATATTACAGATACCTTAAGAAACCACCCTAACATCACTGTATTAAATGAAGAAGTTAATCATATACCAGAAGGTTATACGATTATTGCAACTGGCCCTCTAACTACTGAGCATTTAGCTCAAGAAATTGTTGATATTACTGGTAAAGATCAATTGTATTTTTACGATGCTGCCGCACCAATAATAGAAAAAGATTCAATTAATATGGATAAAGTATATTTGAAATCACGTTATGATAAAGGTGAAGCAGCGTATCTTAATTGTCCTATGACTGAAGAAGAGTTTAACCGGTTTTATGATGCAGTATTAGAAGCTGAAGTTGCACCAGTCAATGAGTTTGAAAAAGAAAAATATTTTGAAGGGTGTATGCCTTTTGAAGTCATGGCTGAAAGAGGGCGAAAAACTTTGTTATTTGGTCCGATGAAACCTGTTGGACTTGAAGATCCTAAGACTGGGAAACGCCCTTATGCAGTTGTTCAATTAAGACAAGATGATGCAGCTGGAACATTATATAATATTGTTGGCTTTCAAACACATTTAAAATGGGGTGCGCAAAAAGAAGTCATTCGTTTAATTCCAGGATTAGAAAATGTTGATATTGTAAGATATGGTGTGATGCACCGAAATACCTTTATTAATTCACCTGATGTTTTAAACGAAAAATATGAATTAAAAGGACATGATAATTTATATTTTGCTGGACAAATGACTGGCGTTGAAGGTTATGTTGAAAGTGCTGCCAGTGGATTAGTTGCAGGTATTAATCTTGCGCATAAAATTTTAGACAAAGGGGAAGTTATTTTCCCTAGAGAGACAATGATAGGTAGTATGGCTTACTACATATCACATGCCAAAAATGAGAAGAATTTTCAACCTATGAATGCCAATTTTGGTCTTTTACCATCTCTCGAAAAACGTATTAAAGATAAAAAAGAAAGATATGAAACACAAGCCAAAAGAGCGTTAGAGTATTTAGATAATTACAAACAAACGCTGTAATTTACAAATAGGTTAACTAGGTAGTGGGTAACTACCTGGTTTTTTTGTGATGAATATTATTTAAAACTAACTTAAATTAAGTAAGACAAGTGAGTTAGAGAAAATTATGACTAATTTTGGATAAAGTTTGAAATTAATTCTCTAAAGATTTTGAATTGATTATCAAATTATTGTATGCGTTTTTACACATATGCTACAATGCAATATGATGGAGGGGATTGATTTTGGATAAAATCCAAGAAACATTTTTATATATGTTAAAGGTTGAAAGAAACTTTTCAGAGTATACGTTAAAATCTTATCATGATGATTTAGTTCAATTTAACAACTTTTTAGAAAGAGAACATTTACAACTTGAGACTTTTGAATATAAAGATGCTAGAAACTATTTGGCTTTTTTATATTCTAATCAATTAAAAAGAACTACGGTGTCAAGAAAGATATCAACTTTACGTACCTTCTATGAATTTTGGATGACTCAAGATAATTCAATTATTAATCCCTTTGTTCAACTAGTGCATCCTAAAAAAGAGAAGTATTTACCTCAATTCTTTTATGAAGAAGAAATGGAAGCACTTTTTCAAACTGTAGAGCATGATAATAAAAAAGGCATACGAGACAAAGTTATTATTGAATTGTTATATGCAACAGGAATACGTGTGTCTGAATTAATAAATATTAAACTAAAAGATATAGATATGAACTTACCAGGTGTAAAAGTTTTAGGTAAAGGAAATAAGGAAAGGTTTATCCCTTTTGGAGAGTTCTGTAGACAGAGTATAGAAAGATACTTAGAAGAATTCCAACCTAAACAATTAGCCAATCATGATTATTTAATTGTAAATATGAAAGGTGATCCTATCACCGAAAGAGGAGTAAGATATGTACTTAATGATGTCGTTAAAAGAACCGCTGGCGTCAATGACATACATCCTCATAAATTAAGACATACTTTTGCTACACATTTATTAAATCAAGGTGCTGATTTAAGGACTGTACAATCTTTACTTGGTCACGTCAATTTATCGACTACTGGACGTTATACACATGTTTCGAATCAACAACTGAGAAAGGTGTATTTAAACGCACATCCTCGAGCAAAAAAAGGAGAGTAATTTATGGATAATTCTTTACACGCTACAACAATTTATGCTGTACGCCATAATGGTGAAGCAGCTATGGCTGGTGATGGTCAAGTCACATTAGGTCAACAAGTTATTATGAAACAAACTGCTAGAAAAGTAAGACGTTTATACGAAGGAAAAGTATTGGCTGGTTTTGCAGGTAGTGTTGCTGACGCCTTCACACTTTTCGAAAAATTTGAGACAAAGCTTCAGCAATTTAGTGGTAATTTAGAGCGCGCAGCTGTTGAACTAGCACAAGAATGGCGTGGAGATAAACAATTACGACAATTAGAGGCGATGCTTATCGTAATGAATAAAGATGCCATACTTATTGTTAGTGGTACAGGTGAGGTTATTGCACCTGATGATGATTTAATTGCCATTGGGTCAGGTGGTAACTATGCACTTAGCGCAGGTCGAGCACTAAAAAGACATGCAGCACAACTTTCTGCTAGTGAAATGGCATACGAAAGTTTAAAAGTTGCAGCTGATATTTGTGTGTTTACAAATGACAATATAATTGTAGAAACGCTATAAAATCGCATTGCTCAAATTAAGGAAATGAATCTCATAAAACAAAGTAGCAATATGGAGGAATGTTAAATATGGATACAAATGGAATTAAATTAACCCCAAAAGACATCGTATCTAAATTGAATGAGTATATTGTAGGACAAAATGACGCAAAACGTAAGGTGGCTATTGCACTAAGAAATCGTTATCGTAGAAGTCTTTTAAAAGAAGAAGAGAAACAAGAGATTGCGCCTAAAAATATTTTAATGATAGGTCCAACGGGAGTTGGTAAAACTGAAATAGCTCGACGCATGGCAAAAATTGTTGGAGCACCATTTATTAAAGTTGAGGCAACTAAATTTACAGAAGTCGGTTACGTCGGAAGAGACGTTGAAAGCATGGTTAGAGATTTAGTTGATGTTGCTGTACGTTTAGTAAAAGACGAGAAAAAGTCATTAGTTAAAGATGAGGCAACTAAGAAAGCAAACGACAAATTAGTTAAATTACTTGTTCCGAGTTTAAAAAAGAAGGCAGCACAAGGTAACAACCCTTTGGAAAATTTATTCGGTGGAGCAATTCCAAACTTCGGTCAAAATCAAGATGAAGAGGAAGAACCGCCAACTGAAGAAATTAAAACCAAACGTTCTGAAATAAAAAAACAACTTGAACAGGGCAAACTTGAAAATGAAAAAGTAAGAATTAAAGTAGAACAAGATCCTGCATCAATGGGTATGTTAGGGACTAATCAAAATCAACAAATTCAAGATATGATGAATCAATTGATGCCCAAGAAAAAAGTCGAAAGAGAAGTTTCGGTTGAAACAGCTAGAAAAATCTTAGCTGATGATTTTGCAGATGAATTAATTGACCAAGAAACTGCGAATCAACAAGCCTTAGAGCTTGCAGAACAAATGGGTATCATATTTATTGATGAAATAGACAAGGTTGCTACTAACAATCAAAATAGCGGTCAAGATGTGTCAAGACAAGGCGTACAACGAGATATTCTTCCTATACTTGAAGGTAGCATGATTCAGACAAAATATGGTACTGTAAATACTGAACATATGCTATTTATAGGTGCTGGTGCATTCCACGTATCAAAACCAAGTGATTTAATTCCTGAATTACAAGGTCGATTTCCAATTAGAGTTGAATTAGAAAGTCTTTCAGTAGAAGATTTCGTGAGAATTCTGACAGAACCAAAATTATCGCTTGTCAAACAATATGAAGCATTGCTTCAAACTGAAGAAGTTACAGTAAATTTCTCAGAAGATGCCATTCAACGATTAGCTGAAATTGCATATCAAGTTAATCAAGATACTGATAATATTGGTGCTCGTAGATTACACACTATTCTAGAAAAAATGCTTGAAGATTTATCATTTGAAGCACCAAGCATGCCGAATGCTGTTGTGGATATTACTCCACAATATGTAGATGACAAATTAAAATCAATCTCAACAAATAAAGATTTAAGTGCATTTATTTTATAAATATATATAGAAGGAGAAAAATTATGAGCTTATTATCTAAAACAAGAGAATTAAACACTTTATTACAAAAACATAAAGGTATTGCAGTAGATTTTAAAGATGTTGCTCAAACAATTAGTAATGTTACAGTTACTAATGTATTTATTGTGTCGAGAAGAGGTAAAATCTTAGGGTCTTGTTTGAATGAATTATTAAAAAGTGAACGCATTAAAGATATGTTAGAAGATCGACATATACCGCGTGAATATACTGAAGAGTTGATGAATGTTAAACAAACAGAATCGAATATCGATATTGATAATGAATTAACTGTATTTCCGCCAGAGAATAGAGAGGTATTTTTAAATAGTAGAACAACTATTTTCCCAATTTTAGGTGGTGGCGAAAGACTTGGTACGCTAGTCTTAGGTCGAGTTCAAGACGACTTCAATGAAAATGACTTAGTATTAGGAGAATATGCAGCCACTGTAATTGGAATGGAAATTTTACGAGAAAAACATAATGAAGTCGAAAAAGAAGCTAGAGATAAAGCTGCTATAACAATGGCAATCAACTCACTTTCATATTCAGAAAAAGAAGCAATTGAACATATATTTGAAGAACTTGGTGGTACAGAAGGTTTACTTATAGCTTCAAAAGTAGCTGACAGAGTGGGCATTACACGATCAGTCATTGTGAATGCTTTACGTAAACTTGAAAGTGCTGGTGTCATAGAATCACGTTCTCTTGGAATGAAAGGGACATTTATTAAAGTAAAAAAAGATAAATTCCTTGATGAACTTGAAAAAAATAAGTAAAAGTTGCACTTGAAATGTTTTATTGAAATATTAGTAAATTAAGAGTAATATGCGAATAATGAATGGACTGATTTTTAACTTTTTCAGAAACCTATTACTTTATATGTTAGTTATCGCACTATACAATGGTTAGAGGAATTAAGAATGTTATTAAATAATCACCATCTTTATTGTTTTTAAAACAGAAATTCAATAATACAATTCATGTTATTGCTTTTATGCATTAAATATGATATATTAATTGACGGCTATAAAGCCAATACACACATAATCAATTTAAATATAGAGGGTGCAAATTAAATATTTGTCTTTATATCAGTTGATTATGGAGGTAAATAACCACTAGGAGGAATTTAAAATGGCAGTAATTTCTATGAAACAATTACTTGAAGCCGGTGTTCACTTCGGTCACCAAACACGCCGTTGGAACCCAAAAATGAAAAAATATATCTTCACTGAAAGAAATGGTATTTATATCATTGATTTACAAAAAACAGTGAAAAAAGTTGAAGAAGCATACAACTTTGTAAAACAAATCTCTGAAGAAGGCGGAAAAGTCTTATTCGTAGGTACAAAAAAACAAGCGCAAGAATCAGTTAAAGCTGAGGCAGAGCGTGCTGGTCAATTCTACGTTAACCAAAGATGGTTAGGTGGGATTTTAACTAACTACAAAACAATCTCAAAACGAATTAAACGTATTTCTGAAATTGAAAAAATGGAAGAAGACGGATTATTTGAAGTATTACCTAAAAAAGAAGTTGTTGAACTTAAAAAAGAATACGACCGTTTAATTAAGTTCTTAGGCGGTATTCGCGATATGAAATCAATGCCTCAAGCATTATTCGTTGTTGATCCTCGTAAAGAGCGCAACGCTATTGCTGAAGCTCGCAAACTAAATATTCCTATCGTAGGTATTGTTGACACTAACTGTGATCCTGATGAAATTGATTACGTTATCCCAGCAAACGATGATGCTATTCGTGCCGTTAAATTATTAACTGGTAAAATGGCAGACGCTATCTTAGAAGGTCAACAAGGTGTATCTAATGAAGAAGTAGCTGCAGAACAAAACATCAATTTAGATGACAAAGAAGAATCTGAACAAGCAGAAACAACTGAAGAAAACACTTCTGTTGAATCAAACTAAGAGATAGTTTAAATGGGTGATAAGATACTAATGCTTATCACCTTTTTTTAAAAATAAAATTAAATCATATTACTGTAATGGAAATATAACCTAAAATAATGCTAAAATTTAGGTATATCAATAATTACTATTTATATTGGAGGAATAATGAATGGCAATTTCAGCAAAACTTGTTAAAGAATTACGTGAAAAAACTGGCGCAGGAATGATGGATTGTAAAAAAGCGCTAACTGAAACTGATGGTGACATCGATAAAGCGATTGACTACTTACGTGAAAAAGGTATTGCAAAAGCAGCTAAAAAAGCTGACCGTATCGCAGCAGAAGGACTTGTACACGTTGAAGTAAAAGATAATGAAGCTGCAATCGTTGAGATTAATTCAGAAACAGACTTCGTAGCACGTAACGAAGGTTTCCAAGAATTAGTTAAAGAAATTGCTAACCATATTTTAGATAGCAAGGTAGAAACAGTAGACGCTTTGATGGAATCTAAATTATCTAGCGGTAAAACTGTTGATGAAAGAATGAAAGAAGCTATCTCAACAATTGGTGAAAAATTAAGTATCCGTCGTTTCTCTATCAGAACAAAAACTGATAATGATGCATTTGGTGCATATTTACACATGGGTGGACGTATTGGTGTGTTAACTGTAGTGGAAGGTACTACTGATGAAGAAGCTGCTAAAGACGTAGCAATGCACATTGCGGCAATCAACCCTAAGTATGTTTCTTCTGAACAAGTAAGCGAAGAAGAAATCAATCATGAAAGAGAAGTATTAAAACAACAAGCATTAAACGAAGGTAAACCAGAGAAAATCGTTGAAAAAATGGTTGAAGGTCGTTTACGTAAATATTTACAAGAAATTTGTGCTGTAGATCAAAACTTCGTTAAAAATCCAGACGAAACTGTTGAAGCTTTCTTAAAAGCTAAAGGTGGTAAACTTACTGATTTCGTTCGTTATGAAGTTGGAGAAGGTATGGAAAAACGTGAAGAAAACTTTGCTGAAGAAGTTAAAGGACAAATGAAATAATCTGTCATAAAGTTTAACAAGGAAGAAGACACCTCACACGTTTCCTTTTTATTAGCCTATTGTTAAGATAGCTGAAAGGAGACAATCGTGTCTTCTTTACTTATATATTTACATATTTTTACGATAGAGAGGATAAGAAAATGGCACAAACTTCTAAATATAAACGTGTAGTATTAAAATTGAGTGGCGAAGCTTTAGCAGGTGATAAAGGATTCGGCATAAATCCTATCATTATCAAAAGCGTTGCACAGCAAGTTGCTGAAGTTGCCAAAATGGATTGTGAAATTGCTGTCATTGTCGGCGGTGGAAATATTTGGAGAGGCAAAACTGGTAGCGACCTAGGTATGGATCGTGGTACGGCCGATTACATGGGGATGCTTGCTACTGTTATGAATGCTTTGGCATTACAAGACAGTTTAGAACAATTAGATTGTGATACACGTGTTTTAACTTCTATTGAAATGAAACAAGTTGCTGAACCATATATTCGTCGACGTGCAATTAGACATTTGGAGAAAAAACGTGTTGTTATATTTGCCGCTGGAATTGGTAATCCTTACTTCTCAACTGACACAACTGCTGCTTTACGTGCGGCTGAAGTAGAAGCAGATGTAATTTTAATGGGTAAAAATAATGTAGATGGTGTTTATTCAGCTGATCCAAAAGTTGATGCAAATGCAATTAAATATGAACATTTGACACATATTCAAATGCTTCAAGAAGGTTTACAAGTGATGGATTCAACAGCTTCATCGTTCTGCATGGATAATAATATTCCGTTAAATGTTTTCTCTATTATGGAAGAAGGTAATATTAAGCGTGCTGTAATGGGTGAAAAAATCGGAACATTAATTACAAAATAATTTTGAGGTGTAAAAAATGAGTGACATAATCAAAGATACAAAGTCTAGAATGCAAAAATCAATTGATAACTTATCTCGTGAACTTGCTAACATTAGTGCTGGTAGAGCAAACTCTAATTTACTTAATGGTGTTACAGTTGACTACTATGGTGCACCTACACCAGTGCAACAATTAGCAAGTATCAATGTGCCTGAAGCACGTCTATTAGTTATTTCACCATATGATAAGTCATCAGTTGCTGATATTGAAAAAGCAATTATCGCGGCTAATCTTGGGGTTAATCCAACGAGTGATGGTGAGGTTATTCGTATCTCTGTACCAGCTTTAACTGAAGAAAGACGTAAAGAATTAGTTAAAGAAGTTAAAAAAATTGGTGAAGATGCTAAAGTCTCAATTAGAAATATTCGTCGTGATATTAACGATCAGCTTAAAAAAGACGAAAAAAATGGTGACATTACTGAAGACGACTTAAGAAGTCAAACTGATGATGTACAAAAAGCTACAGATAATTCGATTAAAGAAATAGATCAATTGGTTGCCGACAAAGAAAAAGATATTATGTCAGTATAGGTATTTTATTATCGCAAACACTTTCATATTAGTATATTATCTAAAATGAAACATCTGTTAGACATTGAATATCTTCATAGTCTAAACTGTACCAACTAAGACTTTGGTACAGTTTTTTTATTTGCTTATTCAATGGAATAAATGAGTATGATAAAATGATAGATGATTGTTTAATTAACTAATATAATAAACAGAGACGATCAGGCTCGGAGGAAAGACCATGTTTAAAAAGCTGAAAAATAAAAATAAAACTGAGACAAACCATAATAATGACTTAGACATACATAATATACCTGAACATGTGGCTATTATCATGGATGGAAATGGGCGTTGGGCAAAAAAACGTAAAATGCCTAGAATTAAAGGCCATTATGAAGGTATGCAAACAATCAAAAAAATTACTCGCGAAGCGAGTGATATAGGTATTAAGTATTTAACATTATACGCATTTTCAACAGAGAATTGGTCTAGACCTGAAAGTGAAGTTAATTACATTATGAATCTTCCAGTGAATTTCCTTAAAACATTTCTACCAGAATTAATTGAAAAGAATGTTAAAATTGAAACAATAGGGTTTTATGAAGGTTTACCACAATCTACAATTGATGCTATTGATTTTGCTAAAGCTAAGACTCAGCACAATACTGGGTTAACTCTTGTGTTTGCTATAAATTATGGTGGACGAGCTGAGATTATTCAGAGTATGAAAGCAATATATAACGAATTACAATTAAACGGACAAGGATCTGAAGTGATTGATGAGGCGTTAATAAAGCGTCATTTAATGACTCATAGTTATCCAGATCCAGACTTATTAATACGCACTTCAGGAGAACAAAGAATAAGCAATTTCTTAATATGGCAAGCTTCATATAGTGAATTTATTTTTAATGAAAAGCTATGGCCAGATTTTGATGAAAAAGAGTTAAGAGAGTGTTTGAAAATATATCAATCACGCCAAAGACGTTTTGGAGGATTAAGTGAGGAGTAAAAAATGAAAGTAAGAACATTAACCGCGATTATAGCCTTATTAATATTCTTGCCCATCTTGCTCAAAGGTGGCTTAATATTAATGCTTTTCGCATTCTTATTAGCTTTGATAGCCTTAAAAGAACTACTTAATATGAATATGATCAAATTTTTATCTATACCTGGTCTGATTAGTGCTTTAGCCCTAATTATTATCATGTTACCTCAAGATGCAGGTGAATGGGTTCAAGTTATCCAACTTAAAGGTTTAATTGCTATGAGTTTCATAGTTTTAAGTTATACAGTGCTATCTAAAAACAGATTTAGTTTTATGGATGCTGCATTTTGTTTGATGTCTGTAGCATACGTAGGAATTGGCTTCATGTATTTTTATGAGACACGTTCTGAGGGCTTGAGATATATTTTATTTGCATTTTTAATAGTTTGGCTAACAGATACGGGTGCTTATATTTTTGGTCGCCTTATGGGTAAACATAAGTTATGGCCAGTCATTAGCCCTAATAAAACAATTGAAGGTTTCTTTGGTGGTATTTTATGTAGCATTTTAGTACCATTAGTGATGCAAATGTTTGTAGATTTACATATGAATATTTGGCTTTTACTATTAGTCACAATTGTTTTAAGTATGTTTGGTCAATTAGGTGATTTAGTAGAATCTGGGTTTAAACGTCATTTTGGTGTTAAAGATTCAGGACGTATACTACCAGGACATGGTGGTATATTAGATAGATTTGATAGCTTCATGTTTGTATTACCGCTATTAAATATTTTACTGATACAAACTTAAATTTATGAATTGTAAAATGAAATAGATGTTATAATGAAGGAGTTATTGAGATGTTGATTAGTGGTGAATATCTCTTAACTCCTTTTCAGCACTTATTGATAAACTGAAAAGATACAACAACACAAAATAATATGATATTAAGTATTAACATATTATAATATTTAATATTATCTATCGATTTAATTACTTAGATGATTTTTTAATTAAACATAAATTCATTAGAGGTGTAGAACATGAGCATTTTAATTACGATTATTTCATTTATCATCGTATTTGGTGTACTCGTAACTGTTCACGAATATGGACACATGTTTTTTGCTAAGCGAGCAGGAATTATGTGTCCTGAATTTGCGATTGGTATGGGTCCTAAAATTTTTAGTTTTCGTAAAGATGAAACATTATATACAATTCGTCTATTACCGGTGGGTGGTTATGTCAGGATGGCTGGTGATGGTCTTGAAGAACCACCAGTTCAACCAGGTATGAACGTAAAAATAAAGTTAAATAACCAAGACGAAATCACACATATAATTCTAGATGACCAACATAAATTCCAACAAATTGAAGCCATAGAAGTTAAGAAATGTGATTTTAAAGATGACCTATATATTGAAGGTATCACTTCTTATGATGATGAAAGGCATCACTTCACTATAGCGAAAAAGGCATTTTTTGTCGAAAATGGAAGCCTTGTTCAAATTGCTCCAAGAGATAGACAGTTTACACATAAGAAACCATTGCCAAAGTTTTTAACATTATTTGCAGGTCCGTTATTTAATTTTATTTTAGCTTTAGTTCTATTTATTGGATTAGCATACTACCAAGGTACGCCAACCAATGTCATAGGAGAAGTTGTGAAGAAATCTCCAGCTGATGAAGCTGGATTGCACAAAGGTGATAAAATAGTTCAGGTAGGTAATCATAAAATTAAAAATTTTGATGATATCAAACATGTTCTTGACCAAAATAAAACGGCGAAAACAACTGTAAAAATTAAAAGGGATGGCCAAAACAAGTCTGTAGATCTCCAACCTAAAAAAGTAGAGAGAAAGATAACTAAAACTAAAACTCAAACAACTTATCAAATTGGTTTTGCCCCTACTACAGAACACAGCGTTTTTAAACCAATAAGCTACGGTATTTATAACTTTTTCGATAAAGGTAAGCTTATTTTTACAGCTGTTGTTGGTATGTTAGCTAGTATATTTACAGGAGAATTTTCATTTGATATGTTAAATGGCCCTGTTGGTATTTATCACAGTGTTGATTCTGTTGTTAAATCTGGAATTATTAATTTAGTAGGATACACCGCTTTATTAAGTGTTAACTTAGGAATAATGAATTTGCTACCTATTCCAGCGCTTGATGGTGGTCGCATATTATTTGTACTATATGAGGCTATTTTTAGAAAACCAGTGAATAAAAAAGCGGAAACAGGAATTATTGCTGTAGGCGCACTTTTTGTGGTTATTATTATGATTTTAGTCACTTGGAATGATATACAACGGTATTTCTTATAAATAGGGAGGAAAAAGAGAATGAAACAATCTAAAGTATTTATACCAACGATGAGAGAAGTCCCTGCAGAGGCGGAAGCATTAAGCCATCGTTTATTATTAAAAGCAGGGTTAATTAAACAGAGTACAAGTGGTATATATAGTTACTTACCACTTGCTACACGTGTACTAAATAATATATCTAAAATCATACGTGAAGAAATGGAAAGTATAGATGCTGTAGAAATTCTTATGCCAGCTTTACAACAAGCAGAATTATGGGAAGAGTCAGGACGTTGGAGTGCATATGGTCCAGAACTAATGCGTTTAAAAGACAGAAACGGACGTGAATTTGCATTAGGACCTACTCATGAGGAAGTAGTCACTTCTTTAGTAAGAGATGAATTAAAATCATATAAACAGTTACCCCTTACTTTATTTCAAATTCAATCCAAATATAGAGATGAGAAAAGACCACGCTTTGGATTATTAAGAGGACGCGAATTTCTTATGAAAGATGCATATTCCTTCCATTCAGATGAAGCTTCATTAGATGCAACTTATCAAGATATGTATCAAGCATATAGTCGCATATTCAAACGTGTAGGCATCAATGCAAGACCGGTTGTGGCAGATTCAGGTGCAATAGGGGGAAGTCATACACACGAGTTTATGGCATTGAGTGAAATTGGGGAAGATACAATAGTTTATAGTAATGAGAGTGACTATGCAGCGAATATTGAAAAGGCTGAAGTTGTTTATCATCCTTCTCATAAGCATTCTGCACTTGCGGAATTGACTAAAGTTGAGACGCCCAATGTTAAAACAGCTCAAGAAGTTGCAGAATATTTAAAGAGACCATTAGATGAAATTGTAAAAACTATGATCTTTAAAATAGATGGCGAATTTATTATGTTTCTAGTTCGTGGACATCATGAATTAAATGAAGTGAAATTAAAATCATATTTCGGCACGGAACATGTTGAAATGGCTACTCCAGATGAAATTGTTAATCTTGTAGATGCCAATCCGGGGTCTCTTGGTCCTATTTTTGATAAAGATATTAAAATTTATGCCGATAATTACTTACAAGATTTAAATAACTTTGTTGTAGGAGCTAATGAAGATCATTATCACTATATAAATGTCAATATTGGTAGAGACTTTGATGTAACAGAATACGGTGACTTTAGATTCATTACACAAGGTGAGATGTTAAGTGATGGCTCGGGAGTAGCACAATTTGCTGAAGGCATTGAAGTAGGACAAGTTTTCAAATTAGGGACAAAATATTCTGAATCAATGAATGCAACTTTTCTAGATAATCAGGGAAAAGCTCAACCACTCATTATGGGCTGTTATGGTATTGGAGTATCAAGAACATTAAGTGCAATTGTTGAACAAAACAATGACGAGAATGGAATTATTTGGCCAAAATCAGTAACGCCTTTCGATATCCATCTAATTACTATCAATCCTAAAAAGGATGATCAACGTACTTTAGGTGATCAACTTTATCAAAAATTAATGGATTCATACGATGTTTTATATGATGACCGAAAAGAACGTGCTGGTGTTAAATTTAATGATTCAGACCTAATTGGGTTACCGGTACGAGTTGTTGTTGGTAAAAGAGCTGAAGAAGGTATTGTTGAGGTAAAACAACGCATTAACGGTTTAAGTGAAGAAGTGCAAATTGATGAATTAGAGTATTACTTACAAGAATTATTTAAGAATATTAAGTAAGTTGCAATAAAATTTTTGATAGTCAAATTGATATTAATAAAGAGCAGGAAAGATGATGAAACATAATTTTAAATCTAACCTGCTCTTCTTTATTGTATTATTTACTATTTGTTTTTCATGAAAATACGTGCAATCAGTAGTATAATATGAAACGAATTTATTTAGTGACTTTATGAGCAGTTGTAACATATCCAATGATGTTTAATAGTTTTAAATTTAGTATTAATTAAGGTGGTTATTATTTTGGCAATGACAAATCGAGAAAAGTTTAAAGTGCTTGCCGATCAAATAAAAATATCAAATCAACTAGAACAAGATATTCTTGAACAAGGTGAACTCACTCGTATAGATGTTTCAAATAAAAACAGAACATGGACTTTCCAAATATCACTCCCACATTTTTTATCTCATGAAGATTATCTTCTTTTTACACATGCAATTGAAGAAGAATTTAAAGAAATAGCTACAGTAGCAATTGATTTTTCAATTAAAGATACCAACAATCAAGATGAGTTTGCTTTAAAATATTTCGGACATTGTATTGATCAAACACGATTGTCGCCAAAAGTGAAAGGTCAATTGAAACAAAAAAAACTCATTATGAGTGGAAATGTTTTAAAAGTCTTAGTTTCAAATGACATTGAGAGAAATCATTTTGATAAGGCATGTAATGGTAGTTTGGTTAAAGCATTTAGACAGTGTGGCTTTGAAATTGATAAAGTCGTTTTTGAAACAGATTCAACAAATCACGATGATGACCTTGCATCGTTAGAAGCACATATTCAACAAGAAGATGAACAAAGTGCAAGAGAAGCAACTGAAAAATTAGAAAAAATGAAAGCAGAAAAAGCGAAACAACAAGATAATAATGAAAGTACAGTGGAAAAATGTCAGATTGGAAAACCAATTCAGATTGAAAATATAAAACCAATTGAATCAATTATTGAAGAAGAATTCAAAGTAGCTATTGAAGGTGTTATATTTGATATTAACCTAAAAGAACTTAAAAGTGGACGTCATATAGTTGAGCTTAAAGTTACTGATTACACAGATTCACTTGTATTAAAAATGTTTACAAGAAAAAATAAAGATGACTTGGACCACTTTAAGGCACTTAGTGTTGGTAAATGGGTTAGAGCTCAAGGTCGTATTGAAGAAGATACTTTTGTTAGGGATCTTGTCATGATGATGTCAGATATTGAAGAAATTAAAAAGACACCTAAACAAGATAAAGCAGAAGATAAGCGTGTAGAGTTTCATTTACATACGTCTATGAGTCAAATGGATGGTATTCCTAATATTAGTGCATATGTTGAACAAGCTGCTAAATGGGGGCACCAAGCTTTAGCAGTAACAGATCACAACGTAGTACAAGCTTTTCCTGATGCACATAATGCTGCCGAAAAACATGGTATTAAGATGATTTATGGTATGGAAGGTATGCTAGTAGACGATGGTGTTCCTATAGCTTATAAACCAACAGACCGTAATTTAAAAGATGCAACATATGTGGTGTTTGACGTAGAGACAACAGGTCTTTCTAATCAATATGATAAAATTATTGAATTAGCTGCAGTAAAAGTGCATAACGGTGAAATTATAGATAAGTTTGAACGTTTTAGTAATCCACACGAAAGATTATCTGAAACCATTATCAACCTTACACATATCACTGATGATATGTTAACTGATGCTCCCGAAATTGAAGAAGTGTTAACTGAATTTAAAGAGTGGGTTGGAGATGCTATATTTGTAGCTCATAATGCTTCATTTGATATGGGATTTATTGACACAGGATATGAAAGGTTAGGCTTTGGACCTTCTACAAACGGTGTAATTGATACACTTGAGCTTTCACGTACAATTAATACCGAATATGGGAAACATGGTTTGAATTTCCTTGCCAAAAAATATGGTGTCGAATTAACGCAACATCATAGAGCGATTTATGATACAGAAGCAACAGCTTATATTTTTATAAAAATGGTTCAACAAATGAAAGAACTAGGTGTGAACAACCATCTAGAAATTAATAAAAAATTAACTAATGAAGATGCATATAAAAGAGCTCGTCCATCTCACGTTACACTCATTGTTCAAAATCAAGAAGGTCTTAAAAATTTATTTAAAATAGTTAGTGCTTCATTAGTTAAGTATTATTACCGTACGCCAAGAATTCCACGTTCTCTTTTAAATGAATATCGAGAAGGGATCTTGATTGGTACAGCTTGTGATGAGGGTGAATTATTCACAGCAGTAATGCAGAAGGATCAGTCGGAAGTAGAAAAAATAGCAAAGTTCTATGATTTTATAGAAGTTCAACCGCCTGCGCTTTATCAAGATTTAATGGATAGAGAATTAATACGAGATAATGAAACGTTAACACAAATTTACAAGCGATTAATAGATGCTGGTAAAAGCGCTAATATCCCAGTGATTGCTACTGGTAACGCGCATTATCTATATGAACATGATGCTATAGCCAGAAAAATTTTAATTGCATCCCAACCAGGGAATCCATTAAATCGTTCAACATTACCAGAAGCTCACTTTAGAACCACTGATGAAATGTTAGATGATTTTCACTTCTTAGGTGAAGAAAAAGCATATGAAATCGTTGTAACAAATACAAATGAGCTCGCTAATAAAATTGAAAAAGTGGTTCCTATAAAAGATAAACTATTTACGCCAAGAATGGATGGGGCTAATGAAGAAATTCGTGAGTTGAGTTATTCTAATGCGAAAAAACTATATGGTGAAGATTTACCACAAATTGTTATAGATCGCCTTGAAAAGGAATTAGATAGTATTATTGGTAATGGCTTTTCTGTTATTTACCTCATATCTCAACGTTTGGTGAAGAAATCGCTAGATGATGGTTATTTAGTTGGATCGCGTGGTTCAGTTGGTTCTAGTTTCGTAGCAACAATGACTGAAATTACAGAAGTTAATCCGCTTCCACCACACTACATTTGTTCACATTGTAAGACAAGTGAGTTCTTTGATGATGGTTCGGTTGGATCTGGATTCGATTTACCAGATAAAAAATGTCCTACTTGTGGTAATGAATTAATTAAAGAAGGACAAGATATCCCTTTTGAGACATTCCTTGGATTTAAAGGAGATAAAGTTCCAGATATTGATTTGAACTTTAGTGGTGAATATCAACCTAACGCTCATAATTACACAAAAGTATTGTTTGGTGAAGATAAAGTATTTCGTGCTGGAACAATAGGTACTGTTGCTGAAAAAACAGCTTTTGGTTTCGTAAAAGGTTACTTAAATGATCAAGGTATTCACAAACGTGGTGCTGAAATTGATCGGTTGGTTAAAGGTTGTACAGGGGTCAAACGTACAACTGGTCAACATCCTGGAGGAATCATTGTTGTACCGGATTACATGGATATTTATGATTTTACACCGATTCAATTCCCAGCAGACGACCAAAGTGCAGCGTGGATGACAACCCATTTCGACTTCCATTCAATACACGATAATGTCTTAAAATTAGATATATTAGGACATGATGACCCAACGATGATTCGTATGTTACAAGACTTATCAGGAATTGACCCCAAAACTATACCAGTAGATGATAAAGAAACAATGCAAATATTTAGTGGTCCTGAGAGTTTAGGTGTTACAGAAGACGAAATATTATGTAAGACAGGTACATTTGGTGTACCAGAATTTGGTACTGGATTTGTACGTCAAATGCTTGAAGATACTAAGCCAACGACATTCTCAGAATTAGTTCAAATTTCAGGTTTATCTCATGGTACGGACGTTTGGTTAGGTAATGCACAAGAGTTAATTCGTCAAGGGATATGTGACTTATCTAGTGTGATAGGCTGTCGTGATGATATCATGGTATATCTGATGTATGCTGGACTTGAACCGTCAATGGCTTTTAAAACGATGGAATTTGTACGTAAAGGTCGTGGCTTAACAGATGAAATGGTTGAAGCGATGAAGGAAAATAACGTGCCAGATTGGTATTTAGATTCTTGTCGTAAAATTAAATATATGTTCCCTAAAGCTCATGCCGCTGCTTATGTACTGATGGCTGTAAGAATTGCATACTTTAAAGTACATCATCCACTATATTATTATGCAGCATACTTTACCATAAGAGCTTCCGATTTTGACCTTATAACAATGATTAAAGATAAAACGAGTATTCGTAATACAGTTAAAGATATGTATTCACGATATATGGATTTAGGGAAAAAAGAGAAAGATGTATTAACTGTATTAGAAATAATGAATGAAATGGCGCATCGAGGTTTTCGATTGCAACCGATTAGTTTAGAAAAAAGCCAAGCTTTTGACTTCATCATTGAAGGGGATACATTGATTCCTCCATTCATTTCAGTGCCAGGACTTGGAGAAAACGTTGCACAAAGAATTGTTGAAGCGAGAGAAGAGGGACCATTTTTATCCAAAGAAGATTTAAATAAAAAAGCCGGCTTATCTCAAAAGGTTATTGACTATTTAGATGAATTAGGCTCATTGCCAGATTTACCTGACAAGGCACAATTGTCGATATTTGATATGTAAGCATTTCTAATTACTAAATTGATATCATATATGTTCAATCATCTTTATTAGTAACCCTATATCAGTTTGTTTACTTATTAGACTTGTGATATACTAAATATGCGTAAAAAATGATTAACTCAGGCAGAAGAGTGGGCATAAACCCGCTCTTTTCTATTTGCCAAAAAAGGAGGCCTGTATGAGTAAAATTACTGAGCAAGTTGAAGCATTGATTCAACCAGTTTTAAATGATTTGAACTTTGAATTAGTAGACATTGAGTATGTTAAAGAAGGTAAAGACCATTTTTTAAGGATTTCCATTGATAAAGAAGGTGGCGTAGATCTTAATGATTGTACTATAGCTTCAGAAAAAATTAGTGAAGTTATGGATGAAAATGATCCAATACCTGAAATGTATTATCTTGATGTTGCATCGCCAGGGGCAGAAAGACCAATAAAAAAAGAAAAAGATTTTTATAATGCTATCAATCAACCCATTTTTGTATCTCTTTATGCACCAATTGAAGGAGATAAAGAATGGTTAGGTGTTTTAAAATCTGTAAATGATGAATCAATTAATATGGAAGTTAAAGAAAAGGCAAAAACAAAAGAAATTGAAATTCCAAGAAATAAAATAGCAAAAGCACGTCACGCTGTAATGATTTAACGTGATGAGGAGGAAAAAACGTGTCAAGTAATGAATTATTATTAGCTACTGAATATTTAGAAAAGGAAAAGAAAATTCCTAGAGAAGTTTTAATTGATGCAATTGAAGCAGCTTTAATTACTGCGTACAAGAAAAACTATGATAGTGCCAGAAATGTAAGAGTAGAATTAAATATGGACGAAGGTTCATTTAGAGTGATTGCACGTAAAGAAGTCGTAGAAGAAGTGTTTGATGACAGAGATGAAGTTGATTTAAGTACTGCTTTAGTCAAAAATCCTGCCTATGAAGTAGGAGATATTTATGAACAAGATGTAACACCGAAAGACTTCGGACGTGTAGGAGCTCAAGCAGCTAAGCAAGCTGTGATGCAACGACTTAGAGACGCAGAAAGAGAAATTTTATATGATGAATTTATCGATAAAGAAGAAGATATTCTAACAGGTGTGATTGACCGTGTAGACCATCGCTATGTATATGTGAATTTAGGAAGAATTGAAGCTGTGCTGTCAGAAGCTGAAAGAAGTCCTAATGAGAAATATATTCCTAATGAACGTATCAAGGTGTACGTAAATAAAGTTGAACAGACTACAAAAGGTCCACAAATTTACGTATCAAGAAGTCATCCTGGATTACTAAAACGCTTATTCGAACAAGAAGTTCCAGAAATTTATGATGGTACTGTTATTGTTAAATCAGTAGCGCGTGAAGCTGGAGATCGTTCTAAAATTAGCGTGTATTCTGATAATCCTGATATAGATGCTGTTGGCGCATGTGTAGGTTCTAAAGGAGCACGAGTAGAAGCGGTTGTTGAAGAACTTGGTGGCGAAAAAATCGATATCGTCCAATGGGATGAAGATCCGAAAGTATTTGTTCGTAATGCTTTAAGTCCATCACAAGTTTTAGAAGTAATTGTTGATGAAGAGAATCAATCAACTGTAGTTGTAGTTCCTGATTACCAATTATCCTTAGCTATAGGTAAAAGAGGGCAAAACGCACGTTTAGCTGCTAAATTAACAAGTTGGAAGATAGATATTAAATCAGAATCTGATGCCCGAGAAGCTGGAATTTATCCTGTTATTGAATCAGAAGAAGTTGCAGATGAAATTGTTAATTCCGGTGACGAAGATGTTGAGTTTGATAATGTTAACTTGGAAGAGACAAACTTAACTAGTACAGAATTAGCTGCTGAAACTGATGAAGATAAAAAAGATAAAACAGAAGAAGATAATGACACAGAATCATAGGTTGGAGTGATAAATTAATGAGAAAGAAAAAAATTCCAATGAGAAAATGTATTATATCTAATGAAATGCGTCCAAAAAAAGATATGATTCGAGTGGTTATTAATAAAGAAGGCGAAATCTTTGCAGATGCGACAGGAAAAAAACAAGGGCGCGGTGCATATGTGTCTAAAGATGTAGCTTTAGTTGAAAAGGCTCAACAAAGAGAAGTTTTAGAAAAATATTTTAACGCTACTAAAGATACACTTGATCCTGTTTATAAAGAAATAATAAGACTGATTTATAGAGAAGAGATCCCAAAATAATGACTAAAATGAAAATTTTTAATTTGCTTGGTTTAGCTATGAGAGCTGGTAAAATCAAAAGTGGCGAATCGGTCATCTTAAATGAGCTTAAAAAGAATCAAATAAAACTTGTCATATTAGCTAGCGATGCATCTAGTAACACTCTAAAACAAATGAATAATAAATGTAATAGTTACCAAGTGCCATTAAAAGTGTTTGGTACTAGAAATGAATTAGGGTTAGCAATAGGTAAAAGCGATAGAGTTAATATTGGTATAACAGATAATGGTTTTGCAAAAAAATTGTTATCAATGATAGATGAATATGGTAAGGAGTGATTATATGAGTAAAAAAAGAATTTACGAATATGCGAAAGAATTAAATCTAAAGAGTAAAGAGATTATAGATGAGTTAAAAAGTATGAATGTTGAAGTGTCAAATCATATGCAAGCTTTAGAAGAAGAACAAATCAAAGCATTAGATAAAAAATTTAAAGCCTCTCAAGCGAAAGACACTAATAAACAAAATACTCAAAATAATCACCAAAAATCTAATAATAAACAAAATTCTAACGATAAAGAAAAACAACAAAGTAAGAATAATAGTAAACCAACGAAGAAAAAAGAACAAAACAACAAAGGAAAACAGCAAAATAAAAACAATAAAACTAATAAGAATCAAAAAAACAATAAAAATAAAAAGAATAATAAAAATAATAAACCTCAAAATGAGGTAGAAGAAACAAAAGAAATGCCCTCTAAAATCACTTATCAAGAAGGCATAACTGTCGGTGAGTTAGCTGAAAAGCTAAATGTAGAATCAGCTGGTATTATTAAAAAATTGTTCTTACTAGGTATTATGGCTAATATCAATCAATCATTGGATGAAGAAACATTAGAATTAATTGCAGATGACTATGGCGTTGAAATAGAGAAAGAAGTAGTCGTTGATGAAGAAGATTTATCAATTTATTTTGATGATGAGACTGATGATTCTGATGCAATTGAACGTCCAGCAGTTGTTACAATCATGGGCCACGTAGACCATGGTAAAACGACTTTATTAGATTCTATTCGTAACACTAAAGTTACAGAAGGAGAGGCTGGCGGAATCACTCAACATATTGGTGCTTATCAAATTGAAAATTCAGGTAAAAAAATTACGTTCTTAGATACTCCTGGACATGCTGCATTTACGACTATGCGTGCACGTGGTGCTCAAGTTACTGATATTACAATTTTAGTCGTGGCCGCTGATGATGGTGTGATGCCTCAAACAATTGAAGCTATAAATCACGCTAAAGAAGCAGAAGTACCTACGATTGTTGCAGTAAACAAAATTGATAAACCAACTGCTAACCCTGATCGTGTTATGCAAGAACTCACTGAGTATGGATTAATTCCAGAAGACTGGGGCGGTGACACAATCTTTGTACCACTATCTGCATTGAGTGGAGACGGTATTGATGATTTATTAGAAATGATCGGTTTAGTAGCGGAGGTACAAGAACTTAAAGCTAATCCTAATAAACAAGCTGTAGGTACTGTGATTGAGGCTGAATTAGATAAATCACGAGGTCCAGCTGCATCTTTACTTGTTCAAAATGGTACTTTAAACGTTGGAGATGCAATTGTTGTAGGTAATACTTATGGACGTATACGTGCAATGGTTAATGATTTAGGAAAAAGAATTAAATCTGCCGGTCCTTCAACACCTGTAGAAATTACTGGTATTAACGATGTTCCACTTGCAGGTGATCGTTTTGTTGTATTTGGTGATGAAAAACAAGCACGTCGAATTGGTGAAGCACGTCATGAGGCAAGTGTCATACAGCAACGTCAAGAAAGTAAAAATGTTTCATTAGACAATTTATTTGAGCAAATGAAACAAGGTGAAATGAAAGATTTAAATGTCATCATTAAAGGTGATGTACAAGGTTCAGTTGAAGCATTGGCCGCATCTCTAATGAAAATAGATGTTGAAGGTGTGAATGTACGAATTATTCATACAGCTGTTGGTGCTATCAATGAATCAGATGTTACATTAGCAAATGCATCAAATGGTATTATTATTGGTTTTAATGTACGCCCAGATGCAGGTGCGAAACGTGCGGCTGAAGCTGAAAATGTAGATATGCGATTACACAGAGTTATCTATAATGTTATTGAAGAGATAGAATCAGCTATGAAAGGTTTACTTGACCCAGAATTTGAAGAGCAAGTCATTGGACAAGCTGAAGTGCGTCAAACATTTAAAGTTTCTAAAGTTGGTACAATTGCTGGTAGTTATGTGACTGAAGGTAAAATCACTCGTAACGCTGGTGTACGCGTAATTAGAGATGGTATCGTGTTATTTGAAGGTGAACTTGACACATTAAAACGTTTCAAAGATGATGCTAAAGAAGTAGCTCAAGGCTATGAATGTGGTATTACAATTGAAAAATATAATGATCTCAAAGAAGGAGACATTATTGAAGCGTTTGAAATGGTAGAAATTCAAAGATAATTTTTGAAACTTATTGAGAGGCTATATGCTAAGTTAAGTACTTTAAGATATTTCATAAACCTAATATCTTAAAGTAGAGTATGACATACTTTGCTTAACCAACAATCAAATTGAAGATATAAATTTTTGATTTGGAAAAGCTTAATGTTATGCTATCAATACTTTAGTTATGGTCTCTCATTTAGTATTATTTTATTGATTCGTTGTTGATAATTTAATAAAATGAACATCAATAGTTAATCATTAAATCTGATATTTCACATTTATTTGTGAGTAAAGTAAAAATAAAGAGAGGTGAGATGATGAATAATATAAGAGCAGAACGTGTAGGAGAACAAATGAAACAGGAAATCATGGACATTGTTAATAATAAAGTTAAAGACCCTAGAGTTGGTTTTTTAACAATTACTGATGTTGAACTAACCAATGACCTTTCACAAGCAAAGGTATATTTAACAGTGTTAGGGAATGATAAAGAAGTTGATAATACGTTTAAAGCTTTGCATAAAGCAACTGGGTTTATAAAATCTGAACTTGGTTCTCGAATGCGCCTAAGAATTATACCTGAGTTAACATTCGAATATGATGAATCTATCGAATACGGTAATAAGATAGAACGCATGATTCAAGAGTTACACAAAAATGATAAATAATATATTTTATAGTAGGCACAATCATTCATAAAGCATATTTTTGATATTGCCTACTATTTTTATGTAAAACGCTAATTAAAGAATTAAAATATCGTGTTATAATAATACACGTTATTAAAAGTTAAAGGTGTGACAACATGTATAATGGCATACTACCGGTATTTAAGGAACGAGGTTTAACAAGTCACGACGTCGTTTTTAAATTACGTAAAATTTTAAAAATGAAAAAAATTGGTCATACAGGAACATTAGATCCTGAAGTTAATGGTGTGTTACCAATTTGTTTAGGCGATGCGACAAAAGTCAGTGATTATATCATGGAAATGGGAAAAACTTATCACGCTATGATAACGCTAGGAAAGAGTACGACTACTGAAGACCAAACTGGAGATATTTTAGAAACTAGGGCTGTTGATAAGAATGATATTAATGAAGATACGATTGACCAAGTGTTGCAGCAATTTGAGGGGCATATTCAACAAATTCCGCCTATGTATTCTTCTGTTAAAGTAAATGGAAGAAAATTATATGAATATGCGAGAAATAATGAAACTGTCGAACGCCCTAAACGACAAGTTTTTATTAAAGATATACATAGAATATCTGAAGTTACTTTCCAGGAGCAGACATGTCATTTTGAAGTTGAAGTAACATGTGGTAAAGGAACTTATATTAGAACTTTAGCTACAGATATTGGACTTAAACTTGGTTTTCCAGCTCATATGTCACGTCTAACTAGAATTGCTTCTGGCGGTTTTCAATTAGAAAGTAGTTTAACGATTGATCAAATTAAAGAATTACATGAGCATGATTCATTACATAATGAATTGTTTCCTATAGAATATGGCTTAAAAGGTCTGAAATCATTCCAAGTGAAAGATTCAAATTTTAAAAAGAAAATCTGTAACGGTCAAAAATTTCATAAAAAAGTGTTAAGTCAAAATGTTAAAGAACCTTTTATATTTGTCGATAGTAGCACTCAAAAAGTTTTAGCAATATATATAGTTCATCCAGATAAACCTTATGAAATAAAACCTAAAAAAGTTTTTAATTAAAGGAGAAATAATATTATGAAAGTGATAGAAGTTACACATCCCATACAAAGTAATCAATTCATAACTGAAAATGTTGCTATGGCTTTTGGTTTCTTCGATGGTATGCATAGAGGTCACGACAAGGTGTTTCAAGTGCTTGATGAAAAAGCAAAAGAGCATCAACTTAAAAAGGCTGTTATGACGTTTGATCCACACCCCTCAGTCGTATTAAACCCTGAGCGTAAACGTACAACCTATCTTACACCACTTTCAGATAAGTTAGAAATGATAGCAGAACACGGTATAGACTATTGTATCGTTATCAATTTTTCATCAAGATTTGCTAATGTGACATCTGACGATTTCATAAAAAATTATATTATTAATAATCATGTTAAAGAAGTGATTGCAGGGTTTGATTTCACCTTTGGTAAATTTGGAAAAGGAAATATGACGGTACTTCAGGAATCAAAAGCTTTTAATACGACTATTGTAGGAAAACAAGAGATGGATTCTGAAAAAATTTCTACAACTGCAATACGCCAAGCGCTTACAGATGGTCATTTACAGAAAGCAAATGACGAATTAGGGTATATATATAGGATTAAAGGAACTGTAGTACAAGGTGAAAAACGTGGAAGAACAATTGGTTTTCCAACAGCTAATGTGCAACCCAGTGATGATTATGTACTACCAAAAAAAGGTGTTTACGCAGTGAGTATGGAAATTGGTCCAGAGAGTAAATTACATCGTGGTGTAGCTAACGTTGGAGTTAAACCAACATTCCACGATCCAACTAGGGCTGAGTTAGTTATTGAAGTGAATATATTTGATTTTAATGAAAATATTTACGGTGAACGTGTGACTGTGTATTGGCATCACTTTTTAAGACCAGAAGTTAAATTTGATGGTATCGATCCATTAGTTAAACAAATGAATGAAGATAAAGCGCAGGCTAAACATTTATTATCTATTGATTTCGATGATGATATATCATATAATATATAAAGTTGACAGAGATACAAGATTATTCTTATTCTCTAGATATACCTTTTTCTTAGTAGGTCGATTCTCCGACGCCTCACTCAGATTAAGGAGTTAAATTATAATTAAGGAGGAAATTGATAATGGCAATTTCACAACAACGTAAAGATGAATTAATTAAAGAATATCGTGTGCACGAAACTGATACTGGTTCACCAGAAGTCCAAATCGCTGTATTAACTGCAGAAATTACTGCATTAAATGAGCATTTACGTGAACACAAGAAAGACCACCATTCACGTCGTGGTTTATTGAAAATGGTAGGTCGTCGTCGTCACTTATTAAACTACTTACGTAGTAAAGATATTCAACGTTACCGTGAATTAATTAAATCATTAGGTATTCGTCGTTAATCTTAATATAGAATTAGGAAAGCACCATGGATGGTACTTTCCTTTTTTTATTATGTATCATAATAAAAAATATAAAATCAGTTAAATAAATGATATGATATAAATATTAGAATTAAGAGAGGAGATTCATAATGTCTCAAGAGAAGAAAGTTTTTAAAACTGAATGGGCTGGGCGTTCTTTAACTATTGAGACAGGACAATTAGCAAAGCAAGCTAATGGTGCTGTTTTAGTGCGTTATGGAGATACAGTTGTCCTATCAACTGCAACTGCTTCTAAAGAACCTAGAGATGGCGATTTTTTCCCATTAACTGTAAATTACGAAGAAAAAATGTATGCTGCTGGTAAAATACCAGGAGGATTCAAAAAAAGAGAAGGTCGCCCTGGTGATGAAGCAACGTTAACAGCTCGTCTCATTGATAGACCTATTCGTCCACTGTTTCCAAAAGGATATAGACATGACGTACAAATCATGAATATTGTCTTAAGTGCTGATCCAGATTGCTCACCAGAAATGGCAGCAATGATTGGTTCTTCGATGGCGTTAAGTGTTTCAGATATTCCATTCCAAGGTCCCATCGCAGGTGTAAATGTAGGTTATATCGATGGCAAATATGTCATTAATCCTTCCGTCGCTGATAAAGAAATTTCTAGATTAGATTTAGAAGTTGCTGGTCATAAAGATGCGGTAAACATGGTTGAAGCAGGCGCAAGTGAAATTACTGAGAGTGAGATGCTTGAGGCTATTTTCTTCGGACACGAGGAAATCAAACGACTTGTTGCATTCCAACAAGAAATCATCGATCACATTCAACCGATAAAACAAGAATTTGTACCGGTGGAAAGAGACGAAGATTTAGTTGAAAAAGTAAAAAGTTTAACTGAAGATAAAGGACTTAAGGACACGGTTTTAACTTTCGATAAGCAACAACGAGATGAAAACTTAGATGCTCTGAAAGAAGAAGTTGTTGGTCATTTTCTAGATGAAGAAGATCCTGAAAATGAAACGCTTGTTAAAGAAGTTTATGCAATTCTAAATGACTTAATTAAAGAAGAAGTAAGACGTCTAATTGCAGATGAAAAAATACGACCTGATGGACGTAAAGTAGATGAAATAAGACCTCTTGAATCAGAAGTTGGTTTGTTACCAAGAGCTCATGGGTCAGGTTTATTTACTCGTGGTCAGACACAAGCACTTTCAGTTTTAACTTTAGGCGCACTTGGAGATTATCAATTAATTGATGGTTTAGGACCTGAGGTAGAAAAACGTTTTATGCATCATTATAACTTTCCTAATTTCTCTGTAGGAGAAACTGGCCCTGTACGTGCACCTGGTAGACGTGAGATTGGGCATGGTGCGCTTGGTGAAAGAGCATTACGTTACATTATACCTGATACTCAAGATTTCCCTTATACAATTCGTATTGTAAGTGAAGTATTAGAGTCTAACGGTTCATCATCTCAAGCATCGATTTGTGGTTCAACATTAGCATTAATGGATGCCGGTGTACCAATTAAAGCGCCAGTCGCAGGGATTGCAATGGGACTAGTAACGCGTGACGATAGCTATACAATTTTAACTGATATTCAAGGAATGGAAGATGCATTAGGTGATATGGACTTCAAAGTAGCAGGTACTAAAGACGGTATTACTGCGATTCAAATGGATATTAAAATTGATGGTTTAACTCGAGAAGTTATTGAAGAAGCACTAGAACAAGCGCGTCAAGGACGATTAGCTATTATGGATCATATGCTTCACACGATTGAACAACCACGCGAAGAATTAAGTGCTTACGCACCAAAAGTGGTAACTATGAGTATTAATCCAGATAAAATTCGAGACGTGATTGGACCAGGTGGTAAGAAAATCAATGAAATTATCGACGAAACTGGAGTTAAATTAGATATTGAACAAGATGGTACAATCTTTATAGGTGCTGTAGATCAAGCGATGATTAACCGTGCAAAAGAAATTATCGAAGATATTACACGCGAAGCGGAAGTTGGACAAGTATATCATGCTAAAGTAAAACGTATTGAAAAGTATGGTGCTTTCGTTGAATTGTTCCCTGGTAAAGACGCGTTATTACACATTTCTCAAATTTCACAAGAAAGAATTAATAAAGTAGAAGATGTTCTTAAAATTGGAGATACAATTGAAGTGAAAATTACTGAAATCGATAAACAAGGTCGCGTTAATGCGTCACATAAAGTATTAGAGCAATCTAAAAATTAAAATGTATCATATATGAACTTAATGTATTTGTTCTGTAAAAAGCTGCCGACAAAGCTAAATGCTTTGCGAGCAGTTTTTTTATTTTAATATGACTATTCAGTGAGATAAATGTATTTTGTTAGTGATGTTATATGGTGACTGAAAAACATATATTCAATTAAAATCATTTAATAAGTAAAAGTAATATTTAGTATGTACATGCGACAATTGCTTTATTAAATATGATAAAAATATTAATCTTAAAAAATATAATCTCAATAATCAAATGGTATAACAGTGCAATAATAGTGTACATCAAGGTCGTTTTAACTTATAATAAATAGTGAGTTTATATATGGACGGGTCACTATTTATAGGAGGTAACATTTTGAGTTTAATAAAGAAAAAAAATAAAGATATTCGTATTATTCCACTCGGTGGAGTAGGCGAAATCGCTAAAAATATGTACATCGTTGAAGTAGACGATGAAATGTTTATGTTGGATGCAGGATTAATGTTCCCAGAAGATGAAATGCTTGGGGTAGATATCGTTATTCCTGACATTCAATATGTCATTGAAAACAAAGAAAGATTAAAAGGAATATTTCTTACACACGGTCATGAACATGCTATAGGCGCAGTAAGTTATGTGTTAGAACAAATCGATGCACCAGTTTATGGTTCTAAATTGACAATCGCACTTGTTAAAGAAGCAATGAAGGCCCGAAATATTAAAAAGAAAGTACGTTACTATACTGTAAACCATGATTCAATTATGAGATTTAAAAATGTTAACGTGAGTTTCTTTAATACGACACATAGCATTCCTGATAGCTTAGGCGTATGTATTCATACTTCGTATGGTTCTATAGTTTATACTGGAGAGTTTAAGTTTGATCAAAGTTTGCATGGACATTATGCTCCAGACTTGAAACGTATGGCAGAAATTGGTGATGAGGGTGTGTTCGCATTAATCAGTGATTCAACAGAAGCTGAAAAGCCTGGATATAACACGCCTGAAAATATTATTGAACATCACATGTATGATGCTTTTGCCAAGGTTAAAGGTAGACTTATTGTATCATGCTATGCTTCAAACTTCGTTCGTATTCAACAAGTGCTTAACATTGCAAGTCAACTTAATCGTAAAGTGTCATTTTTAGGTCGTTCACTTGAAAGTTCGTTTAACATAGCACGTAAAATGGGATACTTTGATATACCAAAAGATTTATTAATACCTATTAACGAAGTGGAAAATTATCCTAAAAATGAAGTGATTATTATTGCTACAGGTATGCAAGGTGAACCAGTAGAAGCATTAAGTCAAATGGCTCGCAAAAAGCATAAAATTATGAACATAGAAGAAGGAGATTCAATATTCCTAGCAATTACTGCTTCAGCTAATATGGAGGTTATTATTGCAGATACATTAAATGAGTTAGTGCGTGCTGGAGCACATATAATTCCAAACAACAAGAAAATTCATGCGTCAAGTCATGGTTGTATGGAAGAATTGAAAATGATGTTAAATATTATGAAACCTGAATATTTTGTACCTGTTCAAGGTGAATTTAAAATGCAGATTGCACATGCCAAATTAGCAGCAGAAACCGGTGTAGCACCTGAGAAAATTTTCTTAGTTGAAAAAGGCGACGTGATTAGTTATAACGGTAAAGATATGATTTTAAATGAAAAAGTTCAATCAGGTAATATACTTATTGATGGGATTGGCGTTGGTGACGTAGGTAATATCGTATTAAGAGACAGACATCTATTAGCCGAAGACGGTATTTTTATTGCGGTTGTGACATTAGATCCTAAAAATCGACGTATTGCTGCAGGACCTGAAATTCAATCAAGAGGCTTCGTCTATGTTAGAGAAAGTGAAGAACTTTTGAAAGAGGCTGAAGAAAAAGTACGTAAAATTGTAGAGGAAGGTCTTCAAGAAAAACGAATAGAATGGTCAGAAATCAAGCAAAATATGAGAGATCAAATCAGTAAGTTACTATTTGAGAGTACAAAACGCCGTCCAATGATTATTCCAGTCATATCGGAGATCTAATCTTAATAGAATAATATTTAAAGAGGTTGGGACAATTTAGTAAAGCAAAATCATGTTTAATGACTTTGTTCAACAATTAGTTTTTCTTTTAATTATTTATCAGTTTCTAAAATCTTAGAGTTTGGTAAATATGAAAGTGAATCTAAATAATCTAAGTTGTTCTTGCCTCTTTCATCTTATTAAAAATACATATAAGTATATATTCAAATGGGATGAATACTCTAAATATAGTAATGATGAGAGATTAAAAAAGAAGGTGTAGGTATTGCCACAAGCAAAAAAAAGAACATCGACGAAGAGAAAGGGTAATAAAAAAACGAATAAAAAAAAGCAAAATGAAACGCCTTTAAGATATATATTCTCAATAATTGTAGTAATTCTTATTATACTAGGCGCTTTTCAATTAGGAATCATTGGTAGAATGATTGATAGCTTTTTTAATTATCTTTTTGGTATGAGTCGATATTTAACTTATATTTTAGTACTTATTGCAACAATTTTTATAACATACTCTAAGCAAATACCTAGAACTCGACGTAGTATCGGTGCAATAGTTTTACAATTAGCTTTGTTATTTATAGCGCAATTGTATTTTCATTTTTCACATAATATCACTTCTCAAAGAGAGCCTGTACTGTCCTTTGTTTATAAAGCTTATGAACAAACACATTTTCCAAATTTTGGGGGAGGCTTAATAGGTTTTTATTTACTTAAACTATTTATACCTCTCATATCTATTGTAGGTGTAATAATAATTACTATCCTATTACTAGCTTCGAGTTTCATTTTATTACTTAATTTAAGACATAGAGATGTTACAAAAAGTTTATTCGACAACCTCAAGTCATCAAGTAATCATGCATCTGAGTCAATAAAACAAAAAAGAGAACAAAATAAGATTAAAAAAGAAGAAAAAGCCCAATTAAAAGAGGCAAAAATTGAACGAAAAAAACAAAAAAAATCACGTCAGAATAATAATGTCATTAAAGATGTTAGTGATTTTCCAGAGATTTCTCAGTCAGACGATATTCCAATATATGGTCATAATGAGCAAGAAGATAAAAGACCAAATACTGCTAACCAACGTCAAAAACGTGTTTTGGATAATGAACAATTTCAACAATCATTACCAAGTACCAAAAATCAATCAATAAATAATAATCAGCCATCTACAACCGCTGAAAACAATCAACAACAAAGTCAGGCTGAAGGCTCAATATCTGAAGCTGGTGAAGAAGCCAATATTGAGTATACGGTGCCACCTTTATCCTTATTAAAACAGCCTACTAAACAAAAAACTACTTCAAAAGCTGAAGTCCAACGTAAAGGTCAGGTTTTAGAATCTACACTAAAAAACTTTGGAGTTAATGCTAAAGTAACACAAATTAAAATCGGTCCTGCAGTTACGCAATATGAAATTCAACCAGCGCAAGGTGTTAAAGTAAGTAAAATAGTCAATCTCCATAATGACATTGCATTAGCTTTGGCTGCGAAAGATGTACGAATAGAAGCACCTATTCCAGGTCGCTCTGCGGTAGGAATTGAGGTTCCCAATGATAAAATCTCACTTGTCACTCTAAAAGAAGTTTTAGAAGATAAGTTCCCATCTAAGTATAAATTAGAAGTCGGCATTGGTAGAGATATTTCTGGTGATCCAATATCAATTCAATTAAATGAAATGCCTCACTTACTCGTTGCTGGTTCAACAGGAAGCGGTAAATCAGTTTGTATTAATGGTATTATAACGAGTATATTACTCAACACAAAACCGCACGAAGTTAAACTTATGTTAATCGATCCTAAAATGGTAGAGTTAAATGTTTACAATGGTATTCCTCATTTACTTATACCGGTTGTAACAAACCCACATAAAGCGTCTCAAGCTTTAGAAAAAATTGTTTCAGAAATGGAACGTCGTTATGATTTGTTTCAACATTCATCGACACGAAATATTGAAGGATATAACCAATATATACGCAAACAGAATGAAGAACTTGATGAAAAACAACCTGAGTTACCGTATATCGTCGTAATAGTGGATGAATTGGCTGATTTAATGATGGTTGCAGGTAAAGAAGTAGAAAATGCTATCCAACGTATTACTCAAATGGCTAGAGCAGCGGGTATACACTTAATTGTAGCTACTCAAAGACCTTCCGTTGATGTTATTACTGGTATTATTAAAAATAACATTCCATCAAGAATTGCGTTCGCTGTAAGTTCTCAAACTGACTCTAGAACAATAATTGGTGCTGGTGGAGCTGAAAAGCTACTTGGTAAAGGTGATATGCTATATGTTGGTAACGGAGAATCTACTACAACCCGAATTCAAGGTGCTTTTTTAAGTGATCAAGAAGTGCAAGATGTTGTTAATTATGTTGTAGAGCAACAGAAAGCAAATTATGTTAAAGAAATGGAACCAGATGCACCTGTAGATAAATCAGAAATGAAGAGTGAGGATGCTTTATATGATGAAGCTTATTTATTTGTAATAGAAAAGCAAAAAGCTAGTACTTCTTTATTACAACGACAATTTAGAATCGGTTATAATCGAGCTTCAAGGCTCATGGATGATTTGGAACGTAACCAAGTTATTGGTCCACAAAAAGGAAGTAAACCTAGACAAATATTAGTTGATTTAGAAAATGACGAGGTGTAAAAATGTCGGAAATGAGTGCAATCTATAGAGTAAAACAATACATTTTAAATTTAATCAAAGATGGTGAACTAACCAATGGAAGTAAATTACCTAGTAATTTGTCAATTGCGAGAGCATTAAATGTTAAAACAGATGATGTTTATGATGGTATAGATGAGTTGATTACTGAACAAGTAGTAACGGATAATTTTGAAGAGGGGACTAGCGTAAAAGTAAAGCCCCCTTTCTATTACCCGTTAAATAAAATTATTAGTATAGGGACTATGATTAAAGAAGCGGGTTATGAAGCAGGAACAGAATATCTGAATCTTGACGAGCAACCTGCAACTATTTTAGATGCTGAACATTTAGGTATAGAAACAAAAGAACCTATAACAATTATTGAGAGACTAAGGACTGCTAATCATAAGCCTGTCGTATATTGTTTAGACAAAATAGCAAAAACTTATCTAACTTGTACAGATTATCAACAGAGTAGTGGTTCAATGTTAGAAGCTATTAAAGCATCTACAAATCATCAAATCATGCATGCAGAAATGGATTTAGAAGCAATTAGTTACGAACCCCATATCTCTGAAGTGCTTAATGCTTCACCTCACGAAGGGCTTATGTTACTTAAAGTAGTACATTATGACGAAAAGCATCAACCAATTTTGTATTCTTTAAATTATATTAAGAGTAGTTTAGTTAAATTCACTATTACTAAAAGTGAATAAATTGTCATATTAAAACCAGGAGGTTAGATTTTGAAGAGATTCAATCAAGATAACACAAAAGTTCGAGTCAATGTTTTGCCTACCGATAAATTTAAAACAACGACAATTACCTTTAAATTTATGGCACCATTAAACTATAAAACAATTACTTCACGTTCAATTTTAAGTAAAGTATTAGTTCGTGCAACACAACAATGGCCCACCGATAAAACTTTAAATAAACAGTTATCAGAATTGTATGGCGCCTATGTTAATAGTTTTGTTTCTAAGTTTAAAGATAAGCATGTTATTACAATCTCATTAGAAGTAGTTAATGAAAAATTCTTAAAAGATAAAACCCCTTTATTTGAAAAGGGATTAGATACGTTAAAAGAAATAATTTGGAATCCATTAATCAAAGATAGATGCTTTGATCATACATATGTAGCTCAAGAAAAGTCTTTACTTAGCAAAAAACTTGAAGCAATGGAAGATAATAAAGCACAGTATTCATTTCTTCAGTTAATGAATTATATGTTTAAACAAGAACCCTATCGATATATAGCGACAGGTCAATTAGAACAAATTCCACAAGTGACTTCTGAAAGTCTATACGATACATATCTATCCATGGTACAAAATGATGATTGTGCCATATATGTTGTAGGAAATATTAACAAAGAGGAAGTAACGCAACTAATTCTAGATAAGTTTGCAATTAAGCCTTTCTATTTAGAAAATAAAGAAAGTACTGAAATCACACCTTCTTTTGATCAACCGCAATATATAATTGAAAAAGACGATGTTGACCAAGCTAAATTGAATTTGGGATATCGCTTTCCATCTTATTATGGGAAAAGTAATTACTATGCATTTATAGTATTAAATATGATGTTTGGAGGAGATCCTTCCTCAGTACTATTTAATGAAGTCAGAGAAAAGCAAAGTTTGGCATACTCTATACATTCACAAATTGATGGTAAAAACGGATTTTTATTTGTTTTAAGTGGTGTTTCTGCTGAGAAATATGAGCAAGCAAAAGATACTGTCATCAAAGAGTTTGATAAGATAAAAAATGGAGATTTTGATTCTAATAAAATTGAATTAGCTAAAAAAATCATTATTTCCCATAGACACGAAGCATCAGATAGACCTAAAAGTATAATTGAAATACTACATAATCAATTATTATTAAACCGACAGCAAACTGATCAAGATTTTATAAATGCAGTTAATCAAGTGACGAAAAAAGATGTTATTAAATTGGCAAATGAAGCTGTTCTAGATACAATTTATGTACTAACGAAAGGAGACCAACACTGATGAAAACACATCAATATGAACTTATAGATGAGAAAGTTTTCGAACATGAGTTTGATAATGGATTGAAATTATTTATCATTCCTAAGCCTGGTTTTCAAAAAACGTATGTGACCTACACAACACAGTTTGGTTCATTGGACAATCATTTTAAGCCCATAGGTAGTCAGCAATTTGTAAAAGTTCCTGACGGTGTGGCACATTTTTTAGAACATAAATTGTTTGAAAAAGAAGATGAAGATTTATTTACTGCATTTGCCGAAGAGAATGCGCAAGCTAATGCTTTTACAAGCTTTGATCGTACGAGTTATTTATTTAGCGCAACAAGTAATATTGAAAGTAACATTAAACGTCTCCTCAATATGGTAGAAACACCTTATTTTACTGAAGAAACAGTTAATAAAGAAAAAGGGATTATAGCTGAGGAAATTAAAATGTACCAGGAACAACCAGGATATAAATTAATGTTTAATACTTTAAGGGCTATGTATTCCAAGCACCCGATACGGGTGGATATCGCTGGTAGTGTTGAAAGCATTTATGAAATAACAAAAGATGATTTATATCTATGCTATGAGACATTTTATCATCCCTCTAATATGGTGTTGTTTGTGGTAGGCGATGTTAGTCCTCAATCGATAATTAAACTTGTAGAAAAGCATGAAAATCAAAGAAATAAAACTTATCAACCACGTATTGAACGTGCGCAAATTGATGAGCCTAGAGAGATAAATCAACGGTTTGTTTCTGAGAAAATGAAGTTACAGTCACCACGATTGATGCTAGGTTTTAAAAATGAACCATTAGATGAAAGTGCAACTAAATTTGTTCAAAGAGATTTGGAAATGACATTTTTCTACGAATTGGTTTTTGGAGAGGAAACGGAGTTTTATCAACAACTTTTAAATAAAGATTTAATAGATGAAACATTCGGTTATCAATTTGTATTGGAACCGAGCTACAGTTTTTCAATTATTACTAGTGCAACACAACAGCCTGATCTATTTAAACAATTAATAATGGATGAATTAAGAAAATATAAAGGAAACCTTAAAGATCAAGAAGCATTTGATTTGTTGAAAAAGCAATTTATTGGAGAATTCATATCAAGTTTAAATTCTCCAGAATATATTGCTAATCAATATGCAAAACTCTATTTCGAGGGAGTGAGTGTATTTGATATGCTTGATATCGTAGAAAATATTACGTTAGAGAGTGTAAATGAAACTTCCGAATTATTCTTGAACTTTGACCAACTTGTTGATAGTCGTTTGGAGATGGAAAATAGATGAAAGCGCTAGTCATAGGTGGTTCTGGAACAATAGGTCGTGCCATTGTAAAACGACTGCTATTTGAAGGTTATGAAGTTTTCTTACATTATCATTCAGCTCAATATTCTGATTTAAGTAATCAATTTAAAAATAGCAAAGTTACATTTATTCAATGTGATTTAACCAAAGATATAGAGCTCGAAGATTACTTTGGACACATTGACGAGCTAGATTGTCTAATTTATACCAGTGGGACAGCATTATATGGCATGTTACAAGATATGAGTGATTGTGACATCGATAATAGTTATGCATTAAATGTAAGACAATTTATACGTTTGACTCGCTACTTTATTGATATTTTAAGGCAGAGTAACAATGGACGTATCATTGTTATTTCATCAATTTGGGGAGAAACTGGAGCTAGTTTAGAGACAATCTATTCAGCGATGAAAAGTGCTCAAATTGGTTTTGTTAAAGCATTAAGTCAAGAATTAGCTTTAACTTCAGTAACTGTAAATGCTATTACACCAGGTATGGTAAAAGGGAAAATGAGCGATGTATGGTCGAAAGATGAGTTATCGAATATAGTATCAGAGTTACCTCAGCAAAGAATGATTGATCCTTCTGAAGTGGCACATGCTTGTGCATACTTGTGTAGTACTATGTCAAAAAGTATTACGGGTACAGTACATAAAGTGAATGGCGGATGGTATATTTAAATGCTTTGTCAGTAAAAGATAAGTTTCTTGTTTCAATTGTTATAGGAGCAACATTTTAGTAATAATAAAAGAAGTATCTTTTTATTATTGGTGTTATAATATGATAAACAAAGATTTCATGTGCTTCGTTGTTAACAAGGGGTGATCAAGAAATGACTTTTGCAAAAAGGAAAGAGTGGTACTTAGAATATGAGATAACTGTAAATCGTGCTGGCTTACTCGGTGATATTTCAAGTTTGCTTGGAATGCTCGGCATTAGTATTGTTACAATTAATGGTGTTGATCAGGGAAAAAGGGGATTGTTAATTAAAACAGATCAACTAGAAAAGGTCGAAAGGTTCGAACAAATTGTAAAAGAAATTAATGAAATAGAAATTACAAAGTTAAGAGTTCCTGAATTACGAGATAGACTCGCTGTACGACACGGTAGATATATTGAACAAGATGCTGATGATAAAAAGACTTTTAAATTTGAACGAGAAGATTTAGGATTACTTGTTGATTTTTTAGCTGAGTTATTTAAAGTAGAAGGACATAAATTAATCGGAATACGTGGAATGCCTAGAGTTGGTAAAACTGAATCTATTGTAGCTGGAAGTGTTTGTGCACATAAAAGATGGTTATTCATAAGCTCAACTTTAATTAAACAAACAGTAAGGCGTTCACTATTTAAAGGTGAATATGATTCTAATCACGTATATATCATTGATGGTGCGGTAACAGCACGTGAATTGAACCCTGAGCACCAAGAATTGGTGAGAGAGGTTATGACGTTACCCTCAATAAAAGTAGTTGAACATCCAGATTTATTTGTAGAGTCGTGCAATTATAATATGGAAGATTTTGACTATATTATTGAATTGAGAGAAAATGAAGATCAAGAGATTCGATATGAAGAAATGAAGAAACATACGGTTCAAAGCAAGAATAATTTAGATTTTGGAGATCCATTTGGTGGAGGGTTTGGTTTCTTTGAATAATGTCTAGGAGGACTTTGAGTGAAAACGATTGGTGAAGTGTTGAAAAGTAGACGTGAAAGATTGGGTATGACACTAAGTGAATTAGAACAAAGAACTCAGTTAAAGCGTCAAACGTTAATACATATAGAAAATAATGATTTTAATGAACTAGCCAAGAGTGATTATACTGAAGGTTTTATTAGAAAATACGCTAAAGTTGTAAATATCGAACCAAATCAACTTATTGAAGCACATCAAGATGAGATTCCTGAAACACAATATCAAATTGATGATGTGATACAAACATTTTCTAATGGGTATGAACCCCCTTACCGACGTCAATCTAAGGAAGCGTTTCAATTGTTGATGTGGATGGGTTTCATTATTTTAATATCTTTAATCGTTTGGATACTCGCAGTATTAATTATATAAATATATGTTTTAGAAATGAGGATTTAATATGAATATACCGAATCAAATAACGGTATTTAGAGTTATTTTAATACCATTTTTTATTTTATTTGCTTTAGTTGATTTTGGTTTTGGACAAATTTCAATTTTAGGTGGAAATCATATCAGAATTGAAATATTAATTAGTGCTATCATATTTGTGGTTGCATCATTAAGTGATTTTGCTGATGGTTATCTTGCCCGTAAATGGCAATTAGTTACTAATATGGGGAAATTCTTAGATCCACTTGCAGACAAATTATTGGTCGCGAGTGCATTAATTGTTATGGTACAACTTGGTTTTACTAATTCTGTCGTTGCTATCATAATTATTGCTCGAGAATTTGCCGTCACAGGATTACGATTACTACAAATTGAACAGGGGTTTGTAAGTGCTGCAGGACAACTAGGGAAAATAAAAACAGCAGTGACAATGGTTGCAATTATATGGATTTTATTGGGCGATCCTTTCGTACACTATCTACGTTTCCCAATTGGAGTGTGGTTATTATACATTGGAGTATTCTTTACTATTCTTTCAGGTATTGAATATTTTTATAAAGGAAGAGATGTATTTAAACATTCTAAATAAATGTGTAATTAAAAAATTGAGCTTGTATATTTATTTCATATATAAATTACCATATCAATTTGTTATATAATCATACTCTCTAAAATATATACATTTTGATTTAGTTATCTTTGTCAAAGGTTTGTTCCCTATTCTATATGGGGTGCAAACCTTTTATTTTTCGGTTGCTTTAGTGTTGTGACAAAGAAGATAAAACAATTACTATAATTGATTTAATATTTTCACTTTTCAGATGTAATATCGATATACATCTGGTAAATCTTTTATGTAAAATGTAATTTCAGTATGTTATAAAAATAATGTGATGTTATGTTTAAGTTAAATTAGATGACAGTTCAGTGATACATGATTAAACTGCTTCTATAAAGATTCTTATTTTAGATTTATATTACAAAAAAATATATAATGGAATTATTGAAAAGACAATATAAATATCAGGGAGTATATCATTGATGAATATTTCAATTGTAGCTGTTGGCTCTGAATTATTACTAGGTCAAATAGCTAATACAAATGGGCAATATCTTTCAAAACTTTTTAATAGTATTGGTAAAAGTGTAGTAGAACATACAGTTATTGGTGATAACCCTCAAAGGTTAGAATATGTAATAAAGCAATGTCTATCTAGATTTGATACCATTGTTTTAACAGGTGGCTTAGGGCCAACAAAAGATGATTTAACTAAACATACTGTAGCTAAAGTATTAGGAAAAAATCTAGTGACGGATGAAGCATCGTTAAACTTTATCAAAAACTATTTTAAAGAACAAGGTCAAGATATGACCTCTAATAATAAGCAACAAGCATTAGTGATTGAAGATGCCATAGTTTTACCAAATAAACATGGTATGGCTCCTGGTATGCTTGTAGAATTAGGTAAACAAAAAATAATTCTACTACCAGGTCCACCGAAAGAAATGCAACCTATGGCGAAGAATGAATTATTACCTTATCTTATGGATAAAGATGAAGTTATTTTTTCTGAATTACTTAGATTTGCTGGTATAGGAGAGTCGAAATTAGAAACACTATTAATTGATCTTATAGATGAGCAAACTAATCCGACAATCGCACCTCTTGCAGGTACGCATGAAGTATATGTTAGATTAACAGCCAATGCTGAAAGTAAGGAACGATGTCAACTGCTTATTAATCCTATTCGAGATGAAATTTTAAATAGGATTGGTACTTATTATTTTGGGTCAGACGAAGTTAGCATTGAAGAATCGGTTATAAATAGTGCAAAACAGAATTTTGCTATTTATGACGGTGTAACTAATGGAGCTTTGTTTACTCGATTAAAAAATGCTGACAATAAAAATCTAGTTAAAGGTATGCTACCACATTCTAACCAATTTATTGATGTGACTTCTGAGTTTAATACCGTTTTATTCAATGCTGCTCAATATGTCAGGGATTTGTACCAAACAGATTTGGGTATTGTACTTTTAAATAAAGATAATATTGTATATTTAGGAATTTATGATGGAAATAATTTCGATATCGAAACATTTAAGATGTCTCAAAGTCGTAATTTATTGAGAAGCAGAAGTCAAAATTATGCGATGATTAGATTATTAAATTGGTTTAATAAATAGTATATTTTAAATTTTTGTAAAAAATATAAGTACGTTTGTTCGTTTTTGTGTCGGCTATTACACGATAAATACGAACAAATATTCGCAAAAGACTTGTGTTTTGCTTAAAATGCTTGTATAGTAAGTATAAGATATTATACAGATAACTTTCTGTAGTAGGAGGTCTCGTTTTGGATAATGAACGTCAAAAAGCTTTAGATACAGTCATTAAAAACATGGAAAAATCTTTTGGTAAAGGTGCCGTTATGAAGTTAGGCGATAATAAAGGTCGCAGAGTATCAAGTACTTCAAGTGGTTCTGTTACAGTTGATAATGCATTAGGGGTTGGAGGTTATCCTAAAGGAAGAATTATCGAAATATATGGACCTGAAAGTTCAGGTAAGACGACAGTAGCTTTACATGCTATCGCCGAAGTACAAAAAAACGGTGGTGTAGCAGCATTTATCGATGCCGAACATGCTCTCGATCCAGTATATGCACAAGCATTAGGTGTAGATATTGATAATTTATACTTATCTCAACCTGATCATGGTGAACAAGGTCTTGAAATCGCCGAAGCTTTTGTTCGTAGTGGTGCTGTGGACATTGTTGTTGTCGATTCAGTAGCAGCATTAACACCTAAAGCTGAAATTGAAGGTGAAATGGGAGATACTCATGTTGGTTTACAAGCAAGATTAATGTCTCAAGCATTAAGAAAGTTATCAGGGGCTATTTCTAAATCTAATACTACAGCTATATTTATTAACCAAATTCGTGAAAAGGTCGGTGTGATGTTCGGGAATCCTGAAACAACGCCCGGTGGTAGAGCCCTAAAATTCTATAGTTCTGTACGTTTAGAGGTAAGAAGAGCAGAGCAGTTAAAACAAGGTCAAGATATTGTAGGTAACAGAACCAAAATAAAAGTTGTAAAAAATAAAGTTGCACCTCCATTTAGAGTTGCAGAAGTAGATATTATGTATGGTCAAGGTATCTCTAAGGAAGGAGAGCTCATTGATTTAGGTGTAGAGAATGATATCGTTGATAAATCAGGTGCTTGGTATTCTTATAATGGAGATAGAATGGGCCAAGGTAAAGAAAACGTCAAAAATTATCTTAAGGAAAATCCACAAATCAAAGAAGAAATTGACCGTAAGTTACGTGAAAAGTTAGGTATTTTCGATGGTGATGTGGATGAAAATGAGAATGAAGACGATTCACCAAAAACTTTATTTGATGAATAGTTTTTTAGTTGACTAATTAAAAGGATGGCTTATTTAGCCATCTTTTTTTGTAGTTTTTGATTTGTTCTTTAAAAAAAGCAATTTAAAATGAGTGTAGTGCAATTTCATATCTTGACACATATCTGTCGATAAACGTACAATTAGTATGTATGATTCTTATATAATTTCATATAATCATATTGATTTTGATATACAAAGCAAACCCTAGATAAAGGAGGTGTTTATGTGAATTTATTAAGCCTCCTACTCATTTTGCTGGGGATTATTCTAGGCGTTGTTGTAGGGTATATTGTTGCCCGAAATTTATTACACCAAAAACAAGTTCAAGCAAGACAAACTGCCGATGATATTGTTAGCTATGCTAATAAAGAAGCAGACAATATTAAAAAAGAAAAATTACTTGAGGCAAAAGAAGAGAACCAAATTTTAAAAGAACAAGCTGAGAATGAACTGCGTGAAAGACGTGGTGAACTTCAAAGACAAGAAACCCGACTTCTTCAAAAAGAAGAAAATTTGGATCGGAAATCTGATCTTTTAGATAAAAAAGATGAGATTTTGGAACAAAAAGAATCAAAACTTGAAGAAAGACAACAACAAGTAGATGCAAAAGAGAGTAGTGTTCAAACATTAATAATGAAGCATGAACAAGAATTAGAACGCATCTCCGGTCTCACTCAAGAAGAAGCTGTGAAAGAACAGCTTCAAAGAGTTGAAGAAGAACTGTCACAAGATATTGCAATACTTGTTAAAGAAAAAGAAAAAGAAGCGAAAGAAAAAGTTGATAAGACAGCTAAAGAATTACTTGCTACAACTGTACAAAGATTAGCAGCCGAACATACAACTGAATCAACTGTTTCAGTCGTAAATCTGCCTAACGATGAAATGAAAGGTCGTATCATAGGTAGAGAAGGTAGAAATATACGCACATTAGAAACACTTACTGGCATAGATTTAATTATTGATGACACACCAGAAGCAGTTATTTTATCAGGTTTTGACCCAATTAGACGTGAAATTGCTAGAACTGCACTAGTTAATTTGGTTTCTGATGGACGTATTCATCCTGGACGTATTGAAGATATGGTCGAAAAAGCTAGAAAGGAAGTAGACGATATCATTAGAGATGCTGGAGAACAAGCTACCTTTGAAATAAATGTACACAATATGCATCCTGATTTAGTGAAAATTTTGGGTCGATTAAATTATCGAACTAGTTATGGTCAGAATGTACTTAAACATTCAATTGAAGTTGCCCACCTTTCAGGTATGCTTGCAGCAGAATTAGGAGAGGATGTTACTTTAGCTAAACGTGCTGGATTATTACATGATGTTGGTAAAGCCATTGATCATGAAGTTGAAGGTAGTCACGTAGAAATAGGTGTTGAATTAGCTAAGAAATATAATGAAAATAACATAATTATTAATGCTATTCACTCACATCATGGTGATGTTGAACCAACCTCTATCATTTCTATTTTAGTTGCAGCAGCTGATGCATTATCAGCAGCGCGACCAGGTGCACGTAAAGAGACACTTGAAAATTATATTAGAAGACTTGAGAGACTCGAAACGTTATCTGAAAGTTATGATGGGGTAGAAAAAGCATTTGCTATACAAGCTGGTAGAGAGATTCGTGTAGTCGTCTCACCTGAAGAAATTGATGATTTAAAATCATATAGATTGGCAAGAGATATTAAGAACCAAATTGAAGAAGAGTTACAATATCCTGGACATATCAAAGTGACAGTTGTTCGAGAGACTAGAGCAATAGAATATGCTAAATAATTCCATAAGCCACTGACCGTATTTACGGCCAGTGGCTTATTAAATATAATATAAAAAACCGAGCGTATAAACGCTCGGATATAATGATTTATTTTAATTGTAAATCAACTTCATTTATTTCTTTTAAAATTTCAGCTGTATCATAGCAATTTGTAGCGATATTTGCATATTTCTCTGCTAAACGATAAGCATTAATGTATAAAATTAAACTTTCTTTAGCGATATCTTCAGCGTCATCAGATTTGGCTGGATTTGAAGTTACAACTAATTCAGCAAATTTTTCAGGATCAATATTAATAGACATGAATGAATAAACAACTCCTATATTTTTATTAGTTTCATATTAACACAATACTTAAATACAAAAAAGTAAAGTCTTTTAATTTTCAGAATAATTAATTTGTTAATGAGACTTTTATTATAGTACAGTATCCATTAAACTTAATTTATGAGAGGATGAACAGAGAATGAGAATATTGTTTATAGGTGACATCGTTGGTAAAGTGGGCAGGAAAATGATTACTACTTATTTACCTAAAATTAAACAAACTTATCACCCAACAGTTTCTATAGTAAACGCTGAAAATGCCGCACACGGTAAAGGATTAACAGAAAAAATTTACAAACAACTTTTGAGAGAAGGCGTGGATTTCATGACTATGGGTAATCATACATATGGTCAAAGAGAAATTTACGATTTTATTGATGATGCTCATCGAATGGTGAGACCTGCAAATTTTCCTGATGAAGCTCCAGGAACAGGTATGAGAATAATAAAAATTAACGATATTAAATTGGCTATTATTAATTTACAAGGCCGTTCATTTATGCAAGACATTGATGATCCATTTAAAAAGGCTGACCAGCTAATCGAAGAAGCTCAAAAATCTACACCATATATATTTGTAGATTTTCATGCTGAAACTACATCTGAAAAAAATGCTATGGGTTGGTATTTAGATGGTAGAGTGAGCGCTGTTGTTGGTACTCACACACATATTCAAACTTCTGATGATCGTATATTACCTCATGGCACAGGATATATCACAGATGTCGGGATGACAGGTTATTACGATGGTATTTTAGGTATCAATAGAGATGAAGTTATTCAACGTTTTATTACTAGTTTGCCACAAAGGCATGTTGTTCCAGATGATGGGCGAGGCGTATTATCAGGAGTTATCATAGATTTAGATAAAGAAGGTAAAACGACTCAAATAAAAAGACTGTTAATAAATGAGGACCATCCTTTCCAAATTTAAAGGGATATAGTCCATTAGTATGAATTTAAACTTGTACCACTGTTGAAATAGTAAAACGGTGGTTTATTTTGTTATCATAGAGTATGAATTAATACCACAGGAGGCATGTGATATGAAATCACAAATATCATGGAAAGTGGGCGGTCAGCAAGGCGAAGGTATTGAATCTACCGGTGAAATCTTTGCTACTGCGATGAATAGAAAAGGTTATTTTTTGTATGGATATAGACACTTTTCTAGTCGTATAAAAGGTGGCCATACTAATAATAAGATAAGAGTTTCAAAATCGCCTGTGCATGCGATTAGTGATGATTTGGATATACTCATTGCTTTTGACCAGGAAACGATTGAATTAAATCATCATGAAATGAGAGAAGATAGTATTATAATTGCGGATTCTAAAGCAAAACCCCAAAAGCCAGAGAACTGTGTGGCTCAATTAATTGAGTTACCATTCACTAGCACGGCAAAGGAACTTGGAACAGCATTAATGAAGAATATGGTGGCAATTGGTGCGACATCTGCACTGATGGATTTAAATACATCAACTTTTGAAACTTTAATCGATAACATGTTTTCAAAAAAAGGTAATAAAGTCGTTGATATGAATATACAAGCCCTTAATATGGGTTATGATTTAATGAAGCAACAAGTTACCAACGTTAATGGAGACTTTACATTAGAGAATGGTAGCGGTCATCCTCATTTATATATGATAGGTAATGACGCAATCGGATTAGGAGCAATAGCAGCTGGATCAAGATTTATGTCCGCTTATCCAATTACGCCAGCTTCTGAAATTATGGAATACATGATTGCCAATCTACCTAAAGTTGATGGTACTGTTGTTCAAACTGAAGATGAAATAGCAGCAGCAACGATGGCGATTGGAGCTAACTATGCTGGCGTACGAGGCTTTACAGCGAGTGCGGGTCCAGGTCTTTCTTTAATGATGGAATCTATTGGATTGTCTGGTATGACTGAAACGCCATTAGTCATTATTAATACTCAAAGAGGTGGTCCTTCTACTGGCTTACCAACAAAGCAAGAACAATCAGATTTAATGCAAATGATTTATGGTACCCATGGTGATATTCCGAAAATTGTCGTTGCTCCTACAGATGCTGAAGATGCGTTTTATCTTACTATGGAAGCATTTAATTTAGCTGAAGAATACCAATGTCCAGTCATTCTGTTAAGTGATTTACAATTATCATTAGGAAAACAAACTGTTAAAACACTCGATTATAATAAAATCGATATTCGTCGTGGAGAAATAATACAGTCAGATATCGAGAGAGCTGAAGATGATAAAGCATACTTTAAAAGATATGCATTAACAGCTAGTGGCGTATCACCACGACCAATACCAGGTGTTAAAGGTGGTATACATCATGTAACAGGTGTTGAACATAATGAAGAAGGGAAGCCAAGTGAGGCGCCTATGAATCGTCAGAATCAGATGGAAAAACGAATGCGCAAAACTGAAAGCTTGGTTATCAATAATCCTGTGTTACTCAATGAACATGAAGACGAAGCAGATATACTGTATATAGGATTTATATCTACTAAAGGTGCTATTGGAGAAGGTGCAGAAAGACTAGAACGACATGGTGTAAAAGTGAATACGATGCATATTCGACAATTACATCCTTTCCCTAAAGATATTGTTCAACAAGCTATTAATAAAGCTTCGAAAGTAATAGTTGCAGAACATAATTATCAAGGACAATTATCAAGTATTTTAAAAATGAACACACAAGTTAATGATAAATTAGTTAATCAAACAAAATACGATGGGAAACCTTTCTTACCTTATGAAATTGAAGAAAAAGGTTTGGAAATTGCTAAAGAGTTAAAGGAGTTGGTGTAATTGGCTACATTTAAAGATTTTAGAAATAATGTGAAGCCAAACTGGTGCCCTGGTTGCGGTGACTTTTCAGTTCAAGCTGCTATACAAAAAGCGACAGCGAATATTGGTTTAGAACCAGAAGATGTAGCAATCATTACAGGGATTGGTTGTTCTGGTAGACTATCAGGTTATATTAATTCTTATGGCGTACACTCTATTCATGGACGTGCATTGCCTCTAGCACAAGGCGTTAAAATGGCAAACAAAGATTTAACAGTTATCGCTTCTGGTGGTGATGGAGACGGCTATGCAATAGGAATGGGACATACTATTCATGCTCTTAGACGTAATATGAATATGACGTATATTGTCATGGACAATCAAATATATGGATTAACTAAAGGACAAACATCACCTTCCTCAGCTAAAGGATTTGTAACTAAATCAACACCTAAAGGAAATATAGAAAAGAATGTAGCTCCATTGGAATTGGCACTGTCCTCTGGTGCAACTTTTGTAGCACAAGGATTCTCAAGTGATATAAAGGCATTAACTAAAATGATTGAAGATGCGATTCATCATGATGGTTTTTCTTTTGTTAATGTTTTCTCACCTTGTGTTACTTACAATAAAGTGAATACTTATGACTGGTTTAAAGAACATTTAACAAGTATCGATGATATTGAGGGCTATGACATCACAGATAAACAACTTGCTATGAAAACTGTGCTGGATCATGAGTCACTGGTTAAAGGTATCGTTTATCAAGATACAACAACACCTTCTTATGAATCGCAAATTTCAGAACTAGAACATGAGGCGTTAGCTAAAAGAGATATTCATATTACAGAAGAAACTTTCAACGATTTAACTGCACAATTTTTATAAAGGATACTCATTCATAGTAACTAGAATTGCGTCAAAATAAGTAGGTAAAATAAAAACGAAGGTGTACTTGATACATCATGACTATCTAATTTTACTGTAATTTCTTATCTAATAACGTTAATGATTACTATAGAAAATCAAGAAGTACGTTTCAATTTAAAAGTATTAGAGAACATGCATATAAGTAAATAACATATTTAAAGAGTGGGTCAGAATAACATTTTAATTCTGCTCACTCTTATTTTATCTCTATGTTGCTTGTCAAAAGCACTACGATTCAATAATGTAATTCTCATTTAACGTTTTTTACATGATTAATCACCCATCTCATCTAAAAGTAAATAATATAAGAATGACATAATTTATTCCAAATTATTTTAAAAATATAGATAAAGTATTTAACAAATGAAATTTTACTCAGAGTTATTATTAAATACATAAATAATGTGAACAGTTAAACGCACAGTCCTAATCAATGCAATAAGTTTGTTTTTTTAATAAATATGTAAAAGATTTTGTAAAAAGATTTTAAGAATATGAATTTTGGGAATAATAAAAATATAAGATGATTTTTCGGAGGTTAATATGGACAAATTTAAATCTATGACAGAATTAAAAGAATTGACTAAAGAAGGAAAAGATTGGGAAATAGAGTGTGAAAATCGTTCTAGCATAGTCACTATATTAGCATTACATGGCGGTGGAATTGAACCTGCCACAACTGAATTAGCCTATACAATTGCACATTGTGGCGACTATAACTATTTTTCCTTTAAAGGTATGAGAAGTAAGGGGAATAATGAGTTACATGTGACTTCCACACATTATGATGACCAAATTGCATTAGATTTAGTGAGAGGTAGCCAAAGAACTGTAGCCATCCATGGTTGTGAAGGTAATGAAAGTGTGGCTTATATAGGAGGTAGTGATGACAGACTAATTGAGTTAATCACCGAATCTCTTGAAGATATAGGAATTAGCGTGCGAGAAGCACCACATCATATTTCTGGAACTCAAGAAAATAATATTGTTAATATGACTCAAACCCAAGGAGGAGTGCAATTAGAACTGACAGCTCAGTTAAGAAAGGAGCTATTTAAAAATAGAAAAAGTTCACGCAAAAACCGTGAAAATAAAGATAATTGGGATGATTTAATGTACGACTTTGCTGATGCAATGAAAAAAGCTATAGAACGTGCATAATTAAATTCTAACGCATGTTAAAATAATATTATAAAACTTAATTGGAGAGATGAAGCATGCAAGATACATTAATGAGTATTCAAATTATTCCAAAAACACCGAACAACAACGATGTTATTCCATATGTTGATGAGGCAATTAAAATTATTGATGATTCAGGTTTGCATTTTAGAGTGGGACCGTTAGAAACAACAGTTCAAGGTGAAATGAGTGAATGTCTTATTTTAATTCAAAAATTAAATGATAGAATGGTTGAATTAGAATGTCCAAGTATTATTAGTCAAGTTAAGTTTTATCACGTACCTGAAGGAATAGAAATTGAGACGCTTACAGGAAAATACGACTAAGTTTAAATTAGAATAATATTTCTTATCTTATTTATTTAAGAGCCTAACATGCCATAGTGTTTAAGGCTCTTAAAATTTTGTATGAAAATATTGGTATGCTATAGACGCCATACATTATCACACTGAAAATATGATATAAAAGACTTTTATCAACTGATTTATTATAAATAAATGGTGTCTAAATAAACATTTAGATATGATTTACATTAATTACAGTAATAAAAGGCTAATAAGTTAATTATCAAAGATAGATGTAACATCATATACATGTCTTTTTGCACTTTGACTATAAATTTAATATAATGAAATAATGATTATGGGCATATAGAAAGGATTTTCAAAGTGAATGAAGAGCAAAGAAAGGCTGGAACGATAAATATTCTAGCTGAACGTGATCGTAAAGCTGAGAAAGATTATAGTAAATACTTTGAACAAGTGTATCAGCCACCTAGCTTAAAAGAAGCTAAAAAAAGAGGAAAACAAGAAGTTCAATATAACAGAGATTTTCATATAGATGAAAAATACAAAGGTATGGGTAAAGGTCGCACTTTTTTAATTAAAACATATGGATGTCAAATGAATGCACATGACACTGAAGTTATGGCAGGAATATTAAATGCATTAGGATATAGTGCTACTTCGGATATTAATGAAGCGGATGTGATTTTAATTAATACATGCGCCATTAGAGAAAATGCTGAAAATAAAGTCTTTAGTGAAATAGGAAATTTAAAACATTTAAAAAAAGAACGCCCAGATTGTTTAATTGGGGTGTGTGGTTGCATGTCTCAAGAAGAATCAGTCGTAAATAAAATATTAAAATCTTATCAAAATGTAGATATGGTTTTTGGGACACACAACATTCATCATTTACCTGAGATTTTAGAAGAGGCATATTTATCTAAAGCGATGGTAGTTGAAGTATGGTCTAAAGAGGGAGACATCATCGAAAATTTACCTAAAGTGCGTGACGGTCACATTAAAGCTTGGGTTAATATTATGTATGGTTGCGATAAGTTTTGTACTTATTGTATTGTTCCATTTACTAGAGGAAAAGAACGTAGTCGTCGTCCAGAGGACATCATTGATGAGGTTAGAGAATTAGCAAGAGAAGGTTATCAAGAAATTACCTTATTAGGTCAAAATGTAAATTCATATGGTAAAGATATCGAAGGTCTGGATTATGAATTAGGTGACTTATTGGAAGATATTTCTAAAATTGATATACCTCGTGTTCGTTTTACAACAAGTCATCCTTGGGACTTTACAGATCGAATGATTGAAGTTATAGCTAAAGGTGGGAACATAGTACCGCATATCCATTTGCCGGTACAATCAGGTAATAACCAAGTATTAAAGATAATGGGGCGTAAATATACAAGAGAGAGTTATCTTGATTTAGTTTCAAGAATAAAGGAAGCTATCCCTAACGTAGCTCTAACTACTGATATCATAGTAGGTTATCCAAATGAAACTGAAGAACAATTTGAAGAAACATTATCATTATATGATGACGTTCAATTTGAGCATGCATACACATATTTATATTCACAAAGAGATGGAACACCAGCAGCTAAAATGAAGGATAACGTACCTTTAGAAGTGAAAAAAGAACGTTTGCAAAGGCTTAATAAGAAGGTTGGAATATATTCTCAACAAGCAATGAGTCAGTATGAAGGTAAGATTGTTACGGTATTATGTGAAGGTTCTAGTAAAAAAGATGAGAATGTTCTAGCAGGCTATACTGATAAAAATAAACTTGTGAATTTTAAAGGACCAAGAGAGAGCATTGGTAAACTCGTTGATGTCAAAATTGACGAGGCAAAACAATATTCTTTAAATGGAACATTTATACAAGAACATCAACGTTCAATGGTGACACAATAATATGTATAGTGAAAAAGAAATCATACGAAAAGTCGAAAGTTTAGCAGAGAAAATTGGAAAACTAGAAGTTGTTCAAGATTATCATAATGTAGAAAAACAAATTCATAATAATCAAGCAATAAAACAAAAGATGAATCGTTTAAAAGCGCAACAAAAACAATCGGTTAATTTTCAAAATTATGGAAAACAAAATGCACTCGAGCAATCTGAAGCTAAAATTCAGTATCTAAAAGATGAAATTAATGAATTACCTATTGTTGAAGAATTTCGTTCAGCACAATATGAGGCGAATGATTTACTACAAATGATGGTCAAAACAATGGAAGATAGACTCAATGAATATAATAAAAAAGAACACAATGAATAATTATTTTAAAGGAGTTAAGTACAATGAATATTAGAAAGTTGACCATCACAGCATTCTTAATAGCTATTAATGTCGTGTTAAGTAGTTTAATTGTCATTCCTTTAGGTCCAATTAAAGCCGCACCCGTTCAACATTTTGTAAATGTATTATGTGCTGTATTTGTTGGACCATGGTATGGTTTAGCGCAAGCTTTTATTTCTTCTGTACTACGAATTTCATTTGGAACTGGAAGCGCATTTGCTTTTCCAGGAAGTATGATAGGTGTCTTACTTTCCAGTCTGTTTTATATGTATAGGAAGCATATTTTTATGGCTTCAGTTGGTGAAGTATTAGGGACTGGTGTTATTGGTAGTTTAATGTGTATACCTTTAGCATGGTTTTTAGGACTTCAAGATTTCTTTATTAAACCATTAATGCTTATGTTCATAGTATCAAGTTTTATTGGGGCTTTAATTAGTTATATATTGCTTATTATTTTGAAAAGAAGAGGTTTACTAGATAGATTTAACAAAAATTAATATTTATTTGAAGTACGCTTGATGAATAGGGGATTATAAGTGAAATGTTGATATCTGTTCATATGAAAGCGTACTTTTTGTATCTATTACACAAAAGCGTTTCAAAAACATATATGTTAAAATGAATGAGTTAAAAACCATAAATTTATACATATAATATAAATAAAGATATAAGAATAAGGGTTGTGAAAATAGAAATGGCTAACATTACACCAATGATGCAACAATATTTAAAGATAAAATCTGAATATGATGATTGTTTGCTATTTTTTAGACTCGGAGATTTCTATGAAATGTTCTTTGATGATGCTAAAGAAGCATCAAGAGTACTTGAAATAACATTGACGAAAAGAGATGCTAAAAAAGAAAATCCTATTCCGATGTGTGGCGTACCATATCATTCTGCTGATAATTACATTGAAACATTGATTAATAAGGGGTATAAGGTCGCTATATGTGAACAAATGGAAGATCCAAAGCAAACAAAAGGAATGGTTAGAAGAGAAGTTGTAAGAATCATCACACCAGGAACTGTTATGGATCAAAATGGTATGGATGAAAAGAAAAATAATTATATTTTAAGTTTTATCGAAAATGAAGAATTTGGATTATGCTATTGTGATGTTTCTACAGGAGAACTCAAAGTAACTCATTTCAAAGATACAGCAACCTTGCTTAATGAGATTACAACAATTAATCCCAATGAAATCGTCATAAAGCAAGCTCTATCTGAAGAATTAAAAAGACAAATCAACATGATAACTGAGACGATTACTGTTCGCGAAGATATATCTGATGAAGATTATGATATGAATCAGTTGACACATCAGTTAATGCATGACACAACTCAATTATTGTTAGATTACATTCATCACACACAAAAGCGAGATTTATCTCATATTGAGGAAGTAATTGAATATGCTGCAGTTGATTATATGAAGATGGATTATTATGCGAAGCGAAATTTAGAGCTGACAGAGAGCATACGATTAAAATCAAAAAAAGGGACTTTGTTATGGTTAATGGATGAGACAAAAACACCGATGGGTGCTAGACGTTTAAAGCAGTGGATTGATCGTCCATTAATTAATAAACAACAAATCAACGACAGATTAAATATTGTTGAAGAGTTTATGGACCGTTTTATTGAAAGAGATACATTACGTAATCATTTAAATCAAGTGTATGACATAGAACGACTAGTAGGAAGAGTGAGTTATGGAAACGTAAATGCAAGAGATTTAATACAACTTAAGCATTCTATATCCGAAATACCTCACATTAAAGCATTACTCAATGAATTGGGTGCACAAACTACCACGCAATTTAAAGAATTAGAACCTTTAGATGACTTGTTACAAATTTTAGAAGAAAGTTTAGTTGAAGAACCACCTATTTCCATCAAAGATGGAGGATTATTTAAAAATGGCTTCAACGCGCAACTTGATGAATATTTAGAAGCTTCAAAAAATGGTAAAACTTGGCTTGCAGAATTACAAGCTAAGGAACGTGAACGTACAGGTATTAAGTCATTGAAAATTAGTTTTAATAAAGTGTTTGGTTATTTTATTGAAATTACACGTGCAAACTTAAATAATTTTCAACCTGAAGCGTTTGGCTATAATCGAAAACAAACATTATCTAATGCTGAACGATTTATTACGGATGAATTAAAAGAAAAAGAAGATATAATACTTGGTGCTGAAGATAAAGCAGTAGAGTTAGAATATGAATTATTTGTTAAATTACGAGAACACATTAAAACGTACACTGAACGTTTACAAAAGCAAGCGAAAATCATTTCAGAACTTGATTGTTTACAAAGTTTTGCTGAAATTGCTCAAAAATATAATTATGTCAAACCTACATTTAGTGATGATAAAGTTTTACATTTAGAAAACTCAAGACATCCTGTTGTTGAGAGAGTGATGGATTATAATGATTATGTACCTAATGATTGCCATCTTGATGATGAAACGTTTATTTATCTCATTACGGGACCTAATATGTCAGGTAAGTCAACATATATGAGACAAGTTGCTATAATAAGTATCATGGCTCAAATGGGAGCATATGTACCATGTGATTCAGCAACATTACCTATATTTGATCAAATTTTTACTAGGATTGGTGCAGCAGATGATCTTGTATCAGGTAAAAGTACATTTATGGTAGAAATGTTAGAAGCTCAAAAAGCTTTAACTTATGCTACTGAAAATAGTTTAATTATCTTTGACGAAATAGGAAGAGGTACATCCACTTATGATGGTCTTGCGTTAGCGCAAGCGATGATTGAATATGTTGCTCAAACTTCCCATGCTAAGACACTTTTCTCAACACATTATCATGAATTGACATCACTTGATCAAATGCTTAAGTGTTTAAAAAATGTACATGTTGCTGCAAACGAGTATCAAGGTGAACTGATATTTTTGCATAAAGTCAAAGATGGCGCTGTGGATGATAGCTATGGTATTCAAGTGGCAAAATTAGCGGATTTACCTAATGAAGTCATTGATAGAGCGCAAGTTATATTAAATGCATTTGAGCAAAAACCTTCGTATCAACTCTCTCATGAGAATACTGACAATCAACAAACGGTTCCGTCGTATAACGATTTTGGTCGAACAGAAGAAGAGCAATCAGTTATAGAAACACATACATCAAATCATAATTATGAGCAAGCGACCTTTGATTTATTTGATGGTTACAATCAACAAAGTGAAGTTGAATGTCAAATTCGAGAATTGAATCTATCCAATATGACACCATTGGAAGCCTTAATCAAGCTGAATGAATTACAAAGTCAATTAAAGTAGAAGAGGTGTAAACGATGGGGAAAATAAAAGAACTTGAGACGTCTCTAGCTAATAAAATAGCTGCGGGTGAAGTGGTTGAAAGACCAAGTTCCGTAGTTAAAGAGCTCTTAGAAAATGCAATTGATGCACAAGCGACAGAAATTAATATTGAAGTTGAACAGTCTGGAGTTTCATCAATAAGGGTTGTAGATAATGGCACTGGTATTGCTCAGGAAGATTTAGGGTTAGTATTTCATAGACACGCAACGAGTAAAATAGTCGCAGATGATGATTTGTTCCATATTCGTACTTTAGGTTTTAGAGGAGAAGCTTTAGCTAGTATTTCATCAGTAGCAAAGGTGACATTAAAGACCTGTACTGATAATGAAAATGGACATGAAATATATGCCGAAAATGGTAAAATTATTCATCAAAAACCTGCAAAAGCTAAAAAGGGTACAGATATACAAGTGGATTCATTATTCTACAATACACCTGCTCGATTAAAATATATAAAAAGTTTGTATACCGAACTGGGTAAAATTACGGACATTGTAAATAGAATGGCGATGAGTCATCCCGAAATTAGAATTTCTTTAGTTTCAGATGGTAAAAAACTTTTAAGTACGAATGGCTCAGGAAGAACAAATGAAGTAATGGCTGAAATTTATGGAATGAAAGTAGCAAAGGATTTAGTGCATATTTCGGGTGATACTAGTGATTATCATCTTGAAGGGTTTGTAGCTAAACCTGAGCATTCTAGAAGTAATAAACATTACATTTCTATTTTCATCAATGGTAGATACATCAAAAACTTTGTACTCAATAAAGCAATTTTAGAGGGATATCACACATTGCTTACAATAGGAAGATTTCCTATATGTTACATTAATATCCAAATGGATCCTATTTTGGTAGATGTAAATGTTCATCCAACAAAATTAGAGGTGAGACTTTCTAAAGAAGATCAACTTTATGATCTTATCGTAACCAAAATCAGAGAGGCTTTTAAAGACAAAATCCTCATCCCACAAAACGATTTAAATCACGCGTCCAAAAAGAATAAGGTTTTAGAAACATTTGAACAACAAAAAATTAATTTCGAGAAGCAACAATCACAAATTGGAGAAACATCTGCACCATATGTACATGATCAAAAAGATAAGAATCATGATGTAGAGTCGCATAAGAATAATTTAGATTCAACTTCATCGACAAATAATGAAAGTACGGAAGTTTCTAATGAATTACACAATCACATTGATGATAGTTACTTACAAAGTCAAAAAGAAGTATTGTTTGATATGGAACAAAACACATCTAACGAATATGAGATATCAAATCAGCAATCAAACGATATTAAAGGAACAGTGAGTCAGACACCTCATCGTAGGGTGCCTTATATGGAAATTGTAGGTCAAGTACACGGTACGTATATCATTGCACAAAATGAAAATGGAATGTTTATGATTGACCAACATGCTGCTCAGGAAAGAATTAAATATGAATATTTTAGAGAAAAAATTGGCGAAGTGACCAATGAAGTGCAAAACTTATTAATACCACTTACTTTCCATTTCTCTAAAGATGAACAAATGATTATTGATCAGTACAAAGATGAATTAGATAAAGTAGGAGTACATCTTGAACATTTTGGTGGGCATGATTATATTGTAAATAGCTATCCAGTATGGTTTCCGAAAGAAGAAGCGGAAGAAATTATTAAAGATATGATTGAACTTGTCTTAAAACACAAAAGTGTTGATGTGAAGAAAATAAGAGAAGATGCAGCAATCATGATGTCTTGTAAGAAATCAATTAAGGCTAATCACTATTTAAAAAATAATGAAATGGCAGATTTAATTGATCAACTAAGAGAAGCAGAAGATCCTTTTACTTGTCCTCATGGTAGACCGATTATTATCAATTTTTCAAATTATGAATTAGAAAAGTTATTTAAAAGAGTAATGTAGGGGAGTTTTAATTATGAAAAAGAATATTTTGCCAGCTATTAGAAATATGAGAGATTTAGAAAAGTTAATTAAAACAGACTACAAAGCATGTGTTGTGTTAGATATGCATATAGGTCATTTGAAAAGCATTATGGAGTTACTTAAAAGTCATTCGATTGAATGTTATGTACATATCGATTTAATCAAAGGACTCAGTCATGATGAATTTGCTTGTGAGTACATTATTCAACAATATAAACCTAAAGGTATTGTTTCTACAAAAGCTAAGGTCATCAAAAAAGCTAAAATGTTAAATACTTTGACGATATTTAGAGTGTTTATCATAGATAGTCAAGCATTAACAAGAAGTATTGAACTCATTAAAAAAGTAGAGCCTGACTATGTTGAAGTTTTACCTGGTGTTGCAAGTAAAGCAGTGAGTAAAATTCAACAAGAAACATCAGCGTCAGTAATAGCTGGTGGTCTTATCGATGAACAATCGGAAATTAGAGAAGCAATTTCCAATGGCGCTAAGTACGTCACTACAAGTTACGAGAAACTTTGGTAATTTGTATACTGTTAATAAGAATGTATTTAAGTTTGTTAATCAAGGTATTATCACTTTTTCATAGGACGAGTGAATTTGAATACCGAAAGATTAATAACTTAAAGTGCATTCTTTTTTTTATGAATAAAAAAGAAGAATGCACTTTTAAAAGAATTGTTAAACCTTTTATTTAGTGCATCAAAAATAAATGCACACTATATCAATAAAAACTTTAATCAAATATGACAATTTTTTTACAAAATTGTTGACAACGCTTACAACGTAATAGTAAACTTATAACAAGTTAAAAAGTTAATATTAGAAGAGAGACGAGGAGATTTCTACAAGTAATATATTTGACGTAGGGGTCTCCCTGTTTTTTGGGAGGAATGTATATGAATGCTTATTTAGCAGAATTTTTAGGTACTGCAATCCTTATTCTTTTTGGTGGTGGCGTTTGTGCAAACGTTAACTTAAAGAGAAGTGCTGGTAACGGTGCAGATTGGATTGTTATTGCATTTGGTTGGGGTTTGGCAGTAACAATGGGCGTTTATGCTGTTGGAACGTTTTCTGGTGCACATTTAAATCCAGCTGTAACAGTTGCTTTAGCCATGGATGGTGGATTTAGCTGGGCGCAAGTACCGGGCTATATTGTTTGTCAAATGCTTGGCGGTATTGTTGGTGGAGTTTTTGTATGGTTAATGTATTTACCACACTGGAAAGTTACAGAAGATCCAGCAGTCAAATTAGGTGTATTTTCAACAGCACCAGCCATTAAAAATTATTTTGCTAACTTTTTAAGTGAGATTATCGGGACTATGGCTTTAACATTAGGAATTTTATTTATCGGGGTTAATAAAATTGCTGATGGTTTAAATCCAATTATTGTTGGTAGTCTTATCATAGCAATTGGTTTAAGCTTAGGAGGTACTACTGGTTACGCTATTAATCCAGCCCGTGACCTAGCACCACGTATTGCACATGCTATTTTGCCAATTCATGGTAAAGGTAAATCTAACTGGTCTTACGCAATTGTACCCGTTCTGGGACCCATGGCAGGTGGTATGTTAGGTGCGATTGTTTACGAAGTGTTTTATAAACAAACATTCAATTTTAGTTGTTTCATTGGTTTAATTGTACTTATATTCACACTTATACTTGGCGTGATACTAAATAAGATATCTCAAAATAAAAACAACGATATTGAATCAATTTATTAACATATGGCATTCGTATATATAACCGTATGATTAACGTGATATGTTCATGAGTGTTGAACAATCACATCGAAAAGTCTATTTAATTATCATTTTAGAATGTATAATTGTTTAGATAATGAATTCATTATTCACTTTTGAAGGAGTCATATACCTATGGAAAAATATATTTTATCAATTGATCAAGGAACTACGAGTTCACGTGCGATACTTTTTAATAAAGAAGGAGAAATTAAAGGTGTTTCTCAAAGAGAATTTAAACAACACTTTCCACATCCAGGCTGGGTAGAACATGATGCTAATGAAATATGGACATCTGTTCTATCAGTTATGGCTGAGTTACTTAATGAAAACAATATTAATGCAAATCAAATTGAAGGTATTGGTATTACAAACCAACGTGAAACGACAGTTGTATGGGATAAAAATACAGGTCGTCCAATCTATCACGCTATCGTTTGGCAATCACGTCAGACACAAGATATTTGTACAAATTTAAAGGAACAGGGTTATGAAGAAACATTTAGAGAAAAAACAGGTTTACTTTTAGACCCGTACTTTGCGGGAACTAAAGTAAAATGGATTCTTGATCATGTTGAAGGTGCTAGAGAAAAAGCTGAAAATGGTGATTTACTCTTCGGAACAATCGATTCATGGTTAGTATGGAAATTGTCAGGACGTACTGCTCATATTACAGATTACACTAATGCAAGTCGTACATTAATGTTTAATATTTATGACCTAAAATGGGATGATGAGTTGTTAGAACTTTTAAATATTCCTAAACAAATGTTACCTGAAGTTAAAGAATCAAGTGAAATTTACGGGAAAACTATCGACTATCACTTCTTTGGTCAAGAAGTACCTATTGCTGGTATTGCCGGTGACCAACAAGCAGCATTATTTGGTCAAGCATGTTTTGACCGTGGTGATGTAAAAAATACATACGGCACAGGTGGATTTATGCTAATGAATACTGGTGAAGAAGCAGTTAAGTCAGAAAGTGGCTTGTTAACAACCATTGCATACGGTTTAGATGGAAAAGTTAATTATGCACTTGAAGGTTCAATTTTCGTATCTGGTTCTGCTATCCAATGGCTACGAGATGGTTTGAGAATGATTAATTCTGCGCCACAAACCGAAAACTATGCTTCAAGAGTAGAGTCAACTGAGGGTGTTTATATGGTTCCAGCATTTGTTGGTTTAGGTACACCTTATTGGGATTCAGAAGCAAGAGGTGCTATTTTCGGATTATCTCGTGGTACGGAAAAAGAACATTTCATTCGTGCTACATTAGAATCTTTGTGCTATCAAACAAGAGATGTTATGGAAGCTATGTCTAAGGACTCAGGTATTGAAGTTCAAAATTTACGCGTTGATGGTGGTGCTGTAAAAAATAACTTCATTATGCAGTTCCAAGCAGATATCGTAAATTCATCTGTTGAAAGACCTGAAATCCAAGAAACAACAGCACTTGGTGCTGCATATTTAGCTGGATTAGCTGTTGGATTCTGGGATGATAAAGAGGATATCCGTGAACGTTGGAAACTTCAAACTGAGTTCAAACCAGAAATGGATGAAGATCAACGTCATAAACTTTATAGTGGTTGGAAAAAAGCTGTTAAGGCGACTCAAGTATTTAAATTAGAAGATTAAGCTATGTATTAGACTTTTTAAATCTTTAAATGGACTTGATTTTCTTAACTGTGTTATAATCTAGATAAGTTAATAAGAAAATCGAGAAACGAGAGATTTGTTCGTACAAAACAATTTAATGTTATTGTAGGGATAAATTTCTCGTTTTTTATTTATAACTAGGAGGCGTTTAGATAATGTCATTATCTACATTGAAAAGGGATCATATTAAAAAGAATTTAAGAGACACTGAATACGATGTTGTTATCGTAGGTGGCGGTATTACAGGTGCAGGTATTGCTTTAGATGCAAGTAATCGTGGGATGAAGGTAGCTTTAGTAGAGATGCAAGACTTTGCACAAGGTACAAGTTCACGCTCAACTAAACTTGTACACGGTGGTTTAAGATATTTAAAACAACTGCAAGTAGGGGTAGTTGCAGAAACAGGTAAAGAACGTGCTATTGTTTATGAAAATGGTCCACATGTGACAACACCAGAATGGATGCTTTTACCTATGCATAAAGGTGGTACATTTGGTAAATTCTCAACTTCTATTGGACTAGCTATGTACGATCGTCTAGCTGGTGTCAAAAAATCCGAACGTAAAAAAATGTTATCTAAGCAAGAAACGTTAAATAAAGAACCTTTAGTTAAACGTGATGGATTAAAAGGCGGTGGCTACTATGTAGAATACCGTACTGATGATGCGCGTTTAACTATTGAAGTTATGAAAAAAGCTGCTGAAAATGGAGCAGAAATCCTTAATTATACAAAATCAGAACACTTCACTTATGATTCCAATAAGAAAGTAAATGGTATTGAAGTATTGGATATGATTGATGGCGAAACGTATGCGATTAAAGCTAAAAAAGTTATTAATGCTTCTGGTCCTTGGGTTGATGAAGTGAGAAGTGGCGATTATGCACGTAACAATAAGCAATTAAGATTAACTAAAGGTGTACACGTTGTTATAGATCAATCTAAATTCCCATTAGGTCAAGCAGTTTACTTTGATACCGAAAAAGACGGACGCATGATTTTTGCGATTCCACGTGAAGGAAAAGCTTATGTAGGAACAACTGACACGTTTTATGATAATGAAAAAGCAACACCTTTAACAACACAAGAAGATAGAGACTACTTAATTAATGCAATTAACTATATGTTCCCAACAGTTAATGTTAAAGATGAAGATATTGAATCAACATGGGCTGGTATTCGTCCGCTAATTCTTGAAAAAGGTAAAGATCCTTCTGAAATCTCACGTAAAGATGAAGTTTGGGAAGGTGAATCTGGATTATTAACTATAGCAGGCGGTAAATTAACTGGTTATCGTCATATGGCACTAGAAATTGTTGATTTATTAGCTAAACGTTTAAAACAAGAATACGGATTGAAATTTGAATCATGTGCCACAAAAAATCTAAAAATTTCCGGTGGTGACGTTGGCGGAAGCAAAAACTTTGAACACTTTGTTGAACAAAAAGTTGATGCAGCTAAAGGATTTGGAATTGATGAAGATGTGGCACGTCGCTTAGCAAGTAAATATGGTTCAAATGTTGATCAACTATTTAATATTGCTCAAACGGCACCATATCATGATAGTAAATTACCATTAGAAATTTATGTTGAATTAGTTTATAGTATTCAACAAGAAATGGTTTACAAACCAACTGACTTCTTAGTACGTCGTTCTGGCAAATTATACTTTAATATTCAAGATGTGTTAGATTATAAAAATGCTGTGATAGATGTTATGGCGGATATGCTTAATTATAGTGAAACTCAAAAAGAAGCTTATACTGAAGAAGTAGAAGTTGCGATTGATGAGGCACGTACAGGTAATGATCAACCTGCAACTAAAGCTTAATCATTCCTATTGATTGAATATCTAATAGATTATAATAAACTACTTGTAGATGGAATAGATCTTTTTATCTACAAGTAGTTTTTTATTTTAATGCTATAAGCTTATATAAACTCAATATGCGTACGATTTGATATGATATCTCACACACGGTATATTAAATATGATATAGGTAGATGTACTATAAATGACATAACAAATAAAAAAAGGAATAGGGGCAGATGTTGTGAGTCAAAGTCATTTTAAAATAACAGTTGAAGATGGAACAATGTTAGAGGTGAAAATTGATAAAGCAAAAAAGAGTACTATTGGTATTGTTCATCTTTTCCATGGCATGGCTGAACATATGGACCGTTATCAAGAGTTAGTTGAGGCTTTAAATACACAAGGTTATGACGTTGTTAGACATAATCACCGTGGACATGGTAAAGAAATAGATGAGAATGAACGTGGTCATTTTAATAGCATGAATCAAATTGTAGATGATGCTTATGAAATTATTGAGACATTATATCTTGAAGAGCTCAATGTACCCTATATTATCATAGGTCATTCAATGGGCTCCATTATTGCTAGATCATTTGTTGAAAAGTATCCTGACATTGCTCAAGGTTTAATTCTTACAGGAACAGGTATGTTCCCCAAGTGGAAAGGTGTACCAATACGTTTAGCAATGAAGTTAGTTACATTTATTTTTGGGAAACGACGTCGACTCAAGTGGGTGAATCAATTATTGAATAAAACTTTCAATAAAAAAATCACTCAACCTCGAACAGATAGTGATTGGATTTCTACACGTCAGGATGAAGTTGATAAATTTGTGGAAGATGAATTTTGTGGATTCAAAGTATCTAATCAGCTCATTTATCAAACTTTAAAGACCATGATGAAGACAGTAGAACGACAACAACTAAAAAGAATGGACAAAGAACTACCTATACTATTTATTTCTGGGAAAGATGATCCTTTTGGTGAATATGGTAAAGGTATAAAGCATTTAGCTAGATTATATAAAAGAGTAGGTATTAAACATATAACAGTACAACTATATAAACATAAGCGTCATGAAATATTATTTGAAGAAGATTATTTGAAAACATGGCAACACATGTTTGAATGGATGGAAAAGCAAATTTTGAAAAAACAAAAGTGAGTGAATCTTAAATGACTGAAATGACAAAGCCTTTTTTAATCGTTATTGTAGGTCCAACTGCTTCAGGTAAAACTGAGTTAAGTATTGAAGTTGCTAAAAAATTTAATGGAGAAATTATTAGCGGAGATTCAATGCAGGTCTATCAAGGAATGGATATTGGTACAGCAAAAGTTACAACTGAAGAAATGGAAGGTATACCACATTATATGATAGATATTTTGCCTCCAGATGCTTCCTTTTCTGCATATGAATTTAAAAAAAGGGCAGAAAAATATATTAAAGATATTACTAGAAGAGGCAAGGTGCCTATTATAGCAGGAGGAACAGGACTATATATACAATCTCTCTTATACAACTATGCTTTTGAAGATGAATCCATATCTGAAGATAAAATGAAACAAGTTAAATTAAAGTTAAAAGAACTTGAGCATCTAAATAATAATAAGCTCCACGAATATTTAGCTTCATTCGACAAAGAATCAGCCAAGGATATACATCCTAATAACAGAAAAAGAGTGTTGCGAGCAATAGAATATTATTTGAAAACAAAAAAACTTTTAAGTTCTCGCAAGAAAGTGCAACAATTTACTGAAAATTATGATACATTATTAATAGGGATTGAAATGTCGCGTGAAACATTATATTTAAGAATAAATAAACGTGTTGATATTATGTTGGGCCACGGATTATTTAATGAAGTGCAACATCTCGTTGAACAAGGTTTTGAAGCGAGTCAAAGTATGCAAGCCATTGGGTATAAAGAGCTTGTACCCGTTATTAAGGGAAATATAAGCATGGAAAATGCTGTAGAGAAATTAAAACAGCATTCTCGACAATATGCTAAAAGACAGTTGACTTGGTTTAAAAATAAAATGAATGTTCATTGGTTAAATAAAGAAAGGATGTCACTTCAAATGATGTTAGATGAGATTACAACCCAAATAAATAAAAGGAGTTCTAACCATGATTGCAAACGAAAACATCCAAGACCAAGCACTAGAGAACTTTAAATCGGAAAAAACTGAAGTCACAATTTTCTTTTTAAATGGCTTTCAAATGAAAGGTGTCGTTGAAAATTATGACAAATATGTTGTAAGTTTAAATTCTCAGGGTAAGCAACATCTGATTTACAAACATGCGATCAGCACTTTCACTGTAGATAATGAATCGTCTGAAGCAACTGAAGTGAATAGTGAAGAATAAAAAGTTGTAATCAAAGTGCATTCATAATGCATCACCTCAATAGAAGTCAGATTTCGACTTATTTAAGAATGTTATTAAATATTGAAGCACATGTTTTAAACGTAGCACTTTAACACAAACCAAGGAATGTTTGTAATAAAAAATGCTTCATCTAATGTAAATATTGAATTCATTAATTCAGTTCAAAAACATTAGATGAAGCATTTTCTTGTTAAAATTTATTATAGTAATTTTTCAATTTCAGTCTTAATTTGTTCCGGTTTCTTTTGAGGGGAGAAACGTTTAATCACATTACCTTCACGGTCGATTAGGAATTTAGTGAAATTCCATTTGATTTTTTCGTTTATCATACCTTTAGCAGCGTTTGTTAAAAAGTGAAATAATGGATGTTGATTATCACCTTTAACATCAACTTTTTCATGAATAGGGAAAGTCACACCATAGTTAATTTTGCAATTTTGAGCAGCTTCTTCTCCCGATCCTGGTTCTTGACCGCCAAATTGGTTACATGGAAATCCTAAAATAATAAATCTTTGATCCTTATACTCATCATATAACTTCTGTAAACCTTCGAATTGAGGTGTAAAACCACATTCGCTAGCAGTGTTGACAATAAGCATAACGTCACCCTTATACTGCTCTAATTTATAACTTTCACCATTGTTTTTTTGTACAACAAAATCATAAATACTTTCCATTTTATCACCCTTTCGATATACATCTAATTTAACACAATTTGTGTAGTTAGTCTTTGTTCACACTCTATGATAAAATGTCTTGAGTAACTTTTAAAAGGAGATGTATAACGTGACACAGCATGCGACTTATAAAACAAAAAATAAACGAGAAACTGCTGTATTAATCGGTGTACATGCTCAAACGGATCGTCAATTTAATTTTGAATCTACTATGGAAGAGCTCGATGCTTTATCACAAACTTGCCAACTTAATGTTAAAGGACAAATCACTCAAAATAGAGAGCAATTTGACCATAAATATTATGTTGGAAAAGGAAAAATCGATGAAATAAAATCTTTCATAGAATTCCATGATATAGATGTTGTCGTAACCAACGATGAATTAACGACGGCACAGTCTAAAACGTTAAATGATAATTTGGGCATTAAAATCATCGATAGAACCCAATTAATTTTAGAGATATTCGCGTTGCGAGCGAGAAGTAGAGAGGGAAAGCTACAAGTAGAACTTGCACAACTCGATTATTTGTTACCAAGACTACATGGTCATGGTAAAAGCCTGTCTCGTCTTGGTGGTGGCATAGGAACAAGAGGCCCAGGTGAAACAAAATTAGAAATGGATCGTCGCCATATTAGAACACGTATGAATGAGATTAAACATCAATTAAAAACGGTCGTGGATCATCGGGAAAGATATAGAAATAAACGTGAACAAAATCAAGTTTTTCAAATCGCTTTAGTTGGTTATACAAATGCAGGAAAATCGTCATGGTTTAATGTTTTAGCTAATGAGGAGACCTATGAAAAAAATATTTTGTTTGCAACATTAGATCCCAAAACACGACAAATACAAGTGAATGAAGGATTTAATTTAATTATTTCTGATACGGTAGGATTTATTCAGAAATTACCAACGACATTGGTGGCTGCGTTTAAATCTACACTAGAAGAAGCTAAAGGTGCAGACGTACTTATGCATGTCGTCGATGCAAGTCATTCGGAATACCGTACTCAAATTGACACTGTAAATCAAATTATTAATGATTTAGATATGGACCATATTCCACAAGTAGTTATTTTTAATAAAAAAGACTTATGTAACGAACAGATGGATGTACCTGTATCTAAATCTGCGCATGTTTTTGTATCTAGTCGTGATGAAAATGATAAACAAAAGGTGAAAAATTTAGTAATTCAAGAAATAAAAAATAGTCTCAGCCCATACGAAGAAATTGTAGATAGTGCTGATGCAGATAGATTATATTTTCTTAAACAACACACGCTTGTTACTGAATTAATATTTGACGAAACACAAGCATCTTATCGTATCAAAGGATTTAAAAAATTATAAAAAGGAAGACAGATTATGCAAGATTTTAGCAATTTAGTTGAAAAAGTTGAAAACACACTTATTCCTTACTTTAGAAAAATTGAAAAGCGTGCATTATTTAATCAGGAAAAGGTCTTAAATGCTTTTCACCATGTTAAAGCTAGCGAAAGTGATTTACAGGGGTCTACGGGTTATGGATATGATGATTTTGGGAGAGACCATTTAGAACAAATTTATGCGCACACATTTAAAGCAGATGACGCACTTGTAAGACCTCAAATTATTTCAGGTACTCATGCTATTACTTTAGCTTTACAAAGTACGTTAAAAAACAATGATGAACTACTTTATATTACAGGTAGTCCATATGATACACTTCTAGAAGTCATTGGTATAAATGGCAATGGTGTTGAAAGTCTTAAAGAATATGGTGTTCGCTATAATGAAGTCGAATTACGTGACGGTCGAATTGATATTCCTAAAGTCATCACTGCAATTAATGACAATACAAAAGTTGTAGCAATTCAACGATCAAAAGGATATGATCAACGTCCATCAATTACAATTAATGAAATTGAACAAGCAATAACATCTATTAAAGAGGTTTATCCCAATATCATTATTTTTGTTGATAATTGTTATGGAGAATTTGTAGAAGATAAAGAACCGATTGAAGTAGGTGCTGATTTAATCGCCGGATCATTAATTAAAAATCCAGGTGGAGGTTTAGCTAAAATTGGAGGATATATTGCTGGTAGACAAGACTTAATTGAACGCTGTGGTTATCGTTTAACAGCACCAGGCATTGGTAAGGAAGCAGGAGCCTCACTTAATTCTTTACAAGAAATGTATCAAGGATTCTTTCTAGCGCCACATGTGGTTAGCCAAAGTTTAAAAGGTGCACTGTTTACTAGTTTGTTATTAGAAAAAATAAACATGAAGACCTCCCCTAAATATAATGTTTATCGTACAGACTTAATTCAAACGGTTCAATTTGAGACCAAAGAGCAAATGATTTCATTTTGCCAAAGTATACAACACGCTTCACCAATTAACGCACATTTTAGTCCAGAACCTAGCTATATGCCTGGATACGAAGATGATGTCATCATGGCTGCAGGTACATTTATTCAGGGCTCGTCTATTGAATTATCCGCAGACGGACCTATACGTCCGCCTTATGAAGCATATGTTCAAGGTGGTTTAACTTATGAACATGTCAAATTAGCTGTTACACGTGCGGTCCAACATATGCAAGAAAACAATTTACTATAATTTTTAAGAGATTGAGATCAAAGTATAAAAGATTAGGCTCAATATAAGGATATAGAATATAAGCATTCTCGTATAATTCATTAAAACATCAAGGAAATATGATATAAATGATAACGATGTTATAAGGAGTTTGTTTTAGATAAGATTTTCGACTCCCCAAAAGTAATAGGTATAGAGAGAATGGACCATGTTCTAGCCTTATTCTTAGAGTTGTTACGCCTAAGATAAAAGTTTTTAAGCTTAGTTATACTTTGAAAAGCAATCTCTTTTTATTTCAAACATTATAAAATGTCTGAAAATTTTAAAAATTTTTGTGTTATAAGCCATTTTCATTTCTAATTTTAATTAATTACTAATAACTAAACATTGATATAATAAGGTTTAGAGAGTTTATGTCAGAAAACCTTACATAATTTTGTAATTAAAGTAAAACTATGCTAAATTAATAACAAGTTCAAAAGTAGAGGAGAGGTTCAAGTAATGTCTAATGATTCAATCAGACGAAACATGGCCGTTTTCTCTATGAGTGTGGTTAGTAAATTGACAGATTTATCACCAAGACAAATTCGTTACTATGAAACACATGAACTTGTGATGCCTGAAAGAACAGATGGAAATAAGAGATTATTTTCTATGAACGATTTAGAGAGGTTGTTAGAAATAAAGTCTCTTATCGAAAAGGGATTTAATATTAGAGGTATTAAACAAATTATATTCGATGAGCAAGGGCATTTAACTACTGATGAACAAGAGACAAGAAAGAGAATGATTGTTGACGCAACGCAGAAACCACGTAGTGAAACATTACCAATAAATCGCGGCGATTTATCTCGATTTATTAAATGAAATTGGAGGATTTATACCATGCCAAAACGTAGTTTTACAAAAGATGATATTCGTAAATTTGCTGAAGAAGAAAACGTAAGATATTTAAGATTACAATTCACTGATATTTTAGGGACTATTAAAAATGTTGAAGTTCCAGTAAGTCAATTAGAAAAAGTATTAGATAATGAAATGATGTTTGATGGTTCATCTATTGAAGGTTTCGTTCGTATCGAAGAATCAGATATGTATTTACATCCTGATTTAGATACTTGGGTTATTTTCCCTTGGACTGCTGGACAAGGAAAAGTTGCACGACTAATCTGTGATGTATTTAAAACAGATGGTACACCATTTGAAGGTGATCCACGAGCTAACTTGAAGCGTGTATTAAGAAGAATGGAAGATATGGGCTTTACTGATTTTAATCTAGGGCCTGAACCAGAATTTTTCTTATTTAAATTAGACGAAAAAGGCGAACCTACATTAGAATTAAACGATGATGGTGGTTATTTCGATTTAGCTCCTACAGATTTAGGTGAAAATTGTCGCCGTGACATCGTTTTAGAATTAGAAGATATGGGCTTTGATATTGAAGCAAGCCACCATGAAGTAGCGCCAGGTCAACATGAAATTGACTTTAAATATGCAGATGCCGTTACAGCATGTGATAATATCCAAACATTTAAACTAGTTGTTAAAACAATTGCACGTAAGCATAATTTACATGCAACATTTATGCCAAAACCATTATTTGGTGTAAACGGTAGTGGTATGCACTTCAACGTATCACTATTTAAAGGAAAAGAGAATGCGTTCTTTGATCCTGAAGGTGATTTACAATTGACTGATACTGCATATCAATTTACAGCTGGTGTCCTTAAAAACGCTAGAGGATTCACTGCAGTATGTAATCCAATTGTCAACTCATATAAACGTCTTGTACCAGGTTACGAAGCACCATGTTATATTGCATGGAGTGGTAAAAACCGTTCACCTTTAGTACGTGTTCCAACATCTAGAGGTCTATCAACTCGTATTGAAGTACGCTCAGTTGACCCTGCAGCTAACCCGTACATGGCATTAGCAGCAATCTTAGAAGCAGGGTTAGATGGAATTGAGAATAAACTTGAGGTTCCAGAACCTGTAAACCAAAATATCTACGAAATGAATCGTGAAGAACGAGAAGCAGTTGGTATCCAAGACTTACCTTCAACTTTATACACTGCGTTAAAAGCAATGCGTGAAAATAAATCAATTAAAAACGCATTAGGTAATCATATTTACAATCAATTTATTAACTCAAAATCGATTGAATGGGATTACTATAGAACTCAAGTATCCGAATGGGAAAGAGAACAGTATATTAAGCAATACTAAGCGCTAAACAATTTCAGGGGAAACCTAATAGGGGTAAGGAGTTAAGGCATTTTGCCTTAGCTTCTTTTTTTATAAAAGTGGGCAACCTATATATATAATGATTCTAAATTTTACTTGAATGGGCAACTATTGGGCAACTAATTTTAAAATACATTCTTGATATACTTCTCAAAATTTTCTTTAGCATTATCATTCATTTTTTAGTAACGTGACTATAAACGTCACTAGTAATGGCTTCAGATTTATGACCTAAACGTTCTTGAATTACTTTCATAGGTACATTGCTTTCTAGAAGTAAGGTAGCGTGTGTGTGTTTTAGTTTGTGAATACTTAACTCATTTCCTTTACCAAGTAATTTTTTAGTGACATACATCATAGTATTATGTGTAGTTGAACGTGGGAAGCGGCTCACCAAATTCATTGCAAAATATGTAATCATAGGAATTATTATAGAAGTCTGAATTAACTATCTTATTACCATTTTGTAATGTTTTAAGCTTAAATAATTCATTTAAGTATAAACTTTTTGGTTTAGAACAGGTTAGAGCAATTAAAGAGCGCTTATTTAAAAAAAGGATTAATGAAGCGATACAAGTTACTTCTCAATAATATTAATTTAACAGGTGTCTATTCACATGATTATTCAAAAATAGATATCACATTTACTCCTAACTTACCTAAGTCATTATTAGAATCTATTGAAGCATTTAATGCCTTAAATGGTGGCGTTTCTGAACAAACTAGATTAAAAATATTGCCTATTATTGATAATCCTAATGAAGAAATTAAGAAAATGGAAGATGAGCAAAGAAAGACTTGAGGACAAGCTGATAATTCGCATTTTAAAGACCATTTTAGCGGCGATAAAGAGATGACTGATAATTATGCCCGATAGTTTAGAATATTGGCTAGAACGCGCCCAGAATGTTATAAAAGTTGAATCATTAGCGGATGCACAAGCAATTGTAGAAGTAGAACGAATTATCCTACAAATGTACGCTGAAATAGCTAAAGAATTACTAGCCTTTTATGCGAAATATGCAACAGATACTGGTTTAACAATTCAAGAGGTCATGAAAAAAGCTGATGAATTCGATGTATATGCATTTCGAAATAAAGCTAAGAAATATGTGAAACGTAAAGATTTTAGCGATGAGGCAAACAACGCACTTAAGCTTTATAACTTGTCTATGAAAGTATCTAGAGAAAAACTATTAAAGCAACAATTAGATTTGATAGTCAAAGACTCCACTTTAGATATTCAAGATGAAATAGAAAATAAGTTAGTTGATGCAGTTGATAGAGAAGTTGAAAGACAAGTACATATACTTGGGGAAAATGTGAAAATTGATGACACTGAAGTAAAAGCGGTTGTTAACAGTAACTTTAAAGGTGTGAACTGGTCTACAAGATTATGGCAAGATATGGCTGTAGTTCAAAAAGAAGTAGAAAGAACAACGAGTAATGTATTACTTAGAGGGAGACATCCCAATGAGTATATAAAGGATTTTAAGAAACAAACTAACACTACTACTTATAATACTAGTAGATTATTAGTTACTGAATCAGCACGTGTGCAGGCTGAATCACAGAAGTTAACTTATCTTAAAGATTTAGGTGAAGATGGCGAATATAAATACGTGGCCAAAATAGACAAGAAAACATCTAAAATATGTCACTCTTTAAACAGTAAAGTATTTAAAGTTAAAGACATGATATTTGGAGTTAATGCACCACCAATGCACCCTTGGTGTAGAAGTACTACAGTACCACATGTGGGCAATTGGCGAGATAGATTCTTTACTGAGCGTAAAGGTAAGTATCGAGTTGAGGATAAAGAATTAGTAAAAGAAAAATTACAAGAAAAAGCAAAAAAAGAAATGCTCGAAATGATAGATGATGGTAAAATAAAGATAGAATTGAATAACGAAAAGCAAGAACGGCATATTTTAAATACAAAAGCATACTATAATAAGAAATATAATTCTTCTATATTGCCAAGTTATATTACACTGGATACTAAAGAGATTGAAAAAATAACTAAAAAAGAATTTATTAATTTTCCTGTTTTATTTGATGATGAGGGGAAATTTAGAAATAAACAAATTATTAACTACAACAAGATAATAGGCAAATCTTATGTAAATGATGAATATATTGAAACAAAATTAGGTAAAGTTCATTATTCTAAAACTGGTTTTCACGTGGTACCATACATTAAAAAGGAGTAATTAATTTGAATTTACAATATTACTTAGGAAAAATAGTCAAATTAACTCTTACCAATAATAAAGTATTAGTTGGAAAAGTGACAGGTTTTGATGATAAATATGATAATTTTGATGGATTTAATTCAATAGAAATAGATACAGGTAGTATTTTATACGATATAACAGAGAATAAAATTAAATCTATTGTTTTAAACTGAAAGCATCCTTTCTACATAAATAGAAAGTGGTGCTATTTTTATACACTTTTTTAACCTTCTACGGAAGGTTATTTTTTATGCCCAAACCATGCTTAAGGCGTTAAAAGGTGCAAGTGTTAAGTCCGAACCATGTATGACTTAAAACTAATCAAGAGTAAATAAATGAGGTGTAAAATATGCAAACTAAGAAGACTAACATGTTGAAATTAAAGTTACAGTTTTTCGCAGAAGAACCAGGGGACAATGCACAAACATCTGAAGGTCAAGAAAAACAAGACACACCGGAAAAAGTTTATTCAGAAGAAGAGTTTAATCAACGACTAAATTCTGAATTACAACGTCGTTTAAAGCAAAAAGAAGATGAAAAAGCAGAAGCAGTCAAAGAAGCTCAAAAGCTAGCTAAAATGAATAAAGATCAACAGTTACAATATGAGAATGAAAAGTTAACTAAGCAACTCGAAGAATATAAAGTAAGAGATGCTAAATCACAGATGAAAGCTGAAGCACGATTGATGTTAAACAAAGAAGGCATTGATGTGACTGAGGAACCTTGATTAGATATGTTAGTTACTTCAAATGCAGAAGACACTAAAAAGAATGTTGAAACTTTTTCTAATCTTTTAAATAAAATAGTTCAATCAAATGTTGAAAGAGCATTAAGACAAGACTCACCAGTAAGCACTCAATCAAATAAAATGACAAAAGATGAAGAATCAGATTATCTTGTTTCAGGGAGAAAATGTCTATAAACAAATGTACTAAATTCTCAATTTTTAACATTCTACTTTATAAAAATTAAATAGAAAATTGAGTTTAACCTACTAGGTGGAGAATTTTCTCTATATCGATGACATTTTAAAAGATTGAAAGTAATTGTAACTATAAAATTTTATAATAACTGAATTTACGGTCTATAAAGATTATATTTATACGATTATATTAAAGGTTTGCTTTCAACTAAGAAAACAAACCTTTAATGTTAAAACTCTTTTTTAATGATTACCTATCTAAATGATTTATTGCATATTGCGCTTCTTCAGGAGTAAATCCTTCTCCATTTTCTGAAACGAGTTGATCATATGACGCTTGATTAGAAATGTTTATATTTTTTACGTAACTTTTTGCTAATCTCAGTGCATTCATTTTATAATCTACACTGATATGGTCAACAGCATACTGTGCTACGTCTGCCGGATATTTCTCTCCGTATTCCGAAGTTAATTGTTTGTATAAACTTTTCTTAGAGATAGGTAATGTATTTGCATATGACTTTGCTTGTGCTATAGCTGCATTTTGTTCGCTAGTTGGAGAAGCTGCTTCATCATTTGCATTATTATTTTGATCTTTTGTGTTTTGCTTTAAGTTCACAGAGTTTTGTTTGTCTGTCTGCGTTGATTTTTCCATATTTTTATTTTTAGTTGTTTTTACATTATTTATATTAGACTTTTCTTTCATAGTTGATGCATGTTCTATTTGATTTGTTTTATTCTCATTTAATAGACTAACTTGAAATAAAAGTGTTAAAACTAAACTAATAATATAGACTGATGAAACAGTCAATTTTAACCAATTTTTCCAATGCGCATACCTCCACATTAGAAAAAGACCTAATGGAAAAATAAATAGTAATGTGAGAATAATAAACCAAGATTTTTGGTACCACGATTGTCGTTCTTGTTGCATAGCATAGTCCTCCTGACTACATTCTTAGCTGCCTGTAGTGATACAGTTTTTATAACTTCATTTTGTATTTTATATTAGTTCAAGTAGTTGATTAACATTTTCTTCAGTTGTGGCCCAACTTGTTGCGAAGCGAACTACACGATGTTGATTATCGTATTTCTCCCAAACTGCAAATTTTACCTTTTGTTTTAGTTCTTCAATTTTATCGTTGCTTAAAATAAAAAATTGTTGATTGGTTGGTGAATCAAAATAGACTTGATATCCTTTATCTATAAATCCTTTTTTTACCTTTTCAGCCATTTTAATAGCATGTCGACTTATATCAAAATATAAATCATCAGTGAATAATTCTAAAAATTGAACACCAGTTAGACGGCCTTTTGCTAATAAAGCACCATGATGTTTTATAATTGTAGTGAAGTTTTTAGGTTCATTTTGTTTAGTGAAGACGATTGCTTCACCACAAAGTGCTCCAATCTTAGTACCTCCTATGTAAAACACATCACAGTATTTTGCAACATCTTCGATAGTTACATTAGTTTGATTGCTCATAAGGCCATAGCCTAAACGTGCACCATCCATAAATAGTGGAATCTGATGTCTACGGCAAACTCTAGATAAAGATTGTAATTCTTCTTTCGTGTATAAAGTTCCATATTCGGTTGGATGTGAAATATAAACCATCCCTGGATACACCATGTGTTCTTTTTTAAAATCACTTTCAAAAGTTTCTATATAATTCTCAACGTCTTGAGCAGTAATCTTACCTTCTTGGGAGGGTATGGTTAGAACTTTATGTCCACTGAATTCTATCGCACCACCTTCATGGACTGCCACATGTCCTGTATCAGCGGATATAACACCTTCATAACTATCAAGCATTGAGTTAATAACTACTTGATTGGTTTGCGTACCACCTACTAAAAACCGAATGGTAGCATCTGGACAGTCAATACGTTGTCTAATTTTATCTGCAGCTTGTGCCGAAAAGTCATCGAAGCCATATCCAGCAGCTTGTATTCGATTTGTCTCTACTAATCGATTTAAAACTTTTTCATGTGCACCTTCTAAATAATCATTTTCAAATGAAATCACAAGCGTTCCCTCCAATGTTAAATCGATATTTATTAATTTATTCGATGAAAAGTGTTGATTTGCTCTCAATTAGAAAAGATTTCAATCAATTAAAAGAGGAGCAATAAAGACATTGATGTGAATCTAGACTAATAAAATTTCTGAATATTCAATCGAATGTAATTTATTATACATCAATACCATTTAAATTAAAATATATTCTGTTCAAGATAATGAACGTTTGATTTATAAAAGATAATTTCTCTAAATTAATTGAAATTTTGTATGAAAAGTTCTATGATTTAATCAATATAATGAAAGGGGTATGGGATTTATGCAACAAATAAAATTTAAAACTTTAACTGAGGAAACACTGGAGAGCTTAGAGAAAAGTGTTAATTCGTTTTTAAAGTCTCAAGAGGGTAATGGTTACAAATTATTAAACATTACTATTAAACAAATCGAAGAACGTGCATTTCCGCATAATGACGAGGACTTTAATGCTATTTTAACATTGGTAACTGAAGCATAGTTCAGTAAATCGGCGGCTAAATTTTCTTGGTGAAAGACTGAATAGGAGTATTTAGTAATGAATTTTGGATTTTTGGGTACTATTTTAACTATATTGTTAGTAGTTGGGTTTATAACTAACGTAGTATTGGCATTTGTCATCATCTTCCTTGAACGTGATCGACGTACTGCCAGTTCAACTTGGGCGTGGTTATTCGTATTATTCGTTCTTCCTGTCATTGGATTTATTTTGTATCTATTTTTAGGACGAACGGTTTCCAAGAAAAAGATGGAAAAAAATAACGGTGATGAATTAAATGCATTTGAAGATTTAGTTCAAGACCAAATCGACAGTTTTGATAAACATAATTATGGTTATATCAATGATCAAGTCATTAAACACCGTGATTTAATACGTATGTTGTTAATGAAACAAGATGCCTTTTTAACAGAAAATAATAAAATCGATTTATTTACAGATGGTCATAAGCTTTATGAAAAAGTACTTGAGGATATTTACAATGCTCAAGACTATATACATCTAGAGTACTATACCTTTGAACTTGATGGATTAGGTAAAAGAATCTTAGATGCACTTGAAACTAAACTTAAAGAAGGTTTAGAAGTTAAACTTTTGTATGACGATGTTGGTTCTAAAAAGGTTAGATTATCAAAATTTAAACATTTCAGAGCATTAGGTGGAGAAGTTGAAGCATTTTTCCCTTCGAAAGTACCTTTAATCAATTTCAGAATGAATAATCGAAATCATAGAAAGATTATCATTATAGATGGACAAATTGGTTACGTTGGCGGTTTTAATGTCGGCGATGATTATTTAGGATTAGGTAAGTTAGGTTACTGGAGAGATACACATACACGTGTTCAAGGTGAAGGCATCGATGCACTACAATTAAGATTTATTTTAGACTGGAATTCACAGTCGCATCGTCCACAATTTAAATTTGATCAAAAATACTTCCCTAAAAAAATTGGGGACAAAGGAAACGCGGCTATTCAAATCGCTTCTAGTGGACCTGCATTTGATTTACATCAAATAGAATATGGTTATACAAAAATGATAATGAGCGCTAAAAAGTCTATCTATCTACAAAGCCCTTACTTTATTCCAGACCAATCATACATTAATGCATTAAAAATGGCTGCTAATAGCGGCGTTGAAGTCAACCTTATGATACCGTGTAAACCTGATCATCCATTCGTTTATTGGGCTACATTTTCAAATGCAGCTGATTTATTAGATAGCGGAGTTAATATTTACACTTATCAAAATGGATTTATTCATTCTAAAATATTAATGATTGATGATGAAATTTCTTCAATTGGTAGTGCAAACATGGACTTTAGAAGCTTTGAGCTGAATTTCGAAGTGAACGCATTTATATATGATGAAGATATAGCTAAACAGTTACGTCAAGCATTTGAAAAAGATATTGAGCAATCTAAATTACTTACAAAAGAAGTATACGACAAGCGTCCATTATCAATTAAATTTAAAGAAGGACTAGCAAAATTAATATCTCCAATTTTATAAATTTTCAAAATACCCTCGTTTAAATGAACGAGGGTATTTTTTTAACAGTAAATATATTATGTAAACTTATATGTATGATATGACAAATGTCATAGTTAATTAATGACATTCGGTACTTATATCACTAACTTAAACTTGCTAAATTATAAGTAACATTAATCAAGGGATGTGACGATAGTGATTGAACTACGAAATATTTCTAAATCTTTCAAGAAACATAAAGTTTTAGAAGATATAAGTATTGATATAAAAAATAATCGTTGTACGGCATTAATCGGTAAAAATGGAGCAGGTAAGTCAACATTAATAGATATTATCGTTGGAAATAATCACTATGATAGTGGTCAAATCGCTGATAAATCCAATTTGTTAAATAAACATAAGATGGGAATTCTTTTTCAAAAAACAGAGTTTCCTAAATACATAAAGGTTTGCGAATTATTACATTTATATCAATCCTTTTATCAAACGTTTATTTCTTTTCATCAGTTTAAAGAAATCACACAATTTAGTGACCGACAAATGAATCAGTTTGCATGTAATTTATCAGGTGGACAGCAGAGGATTTTAGATTTTGCTTTAGCATTGGTAGGTAAACCTGAACTGTTAATTTTAGATGAGCCTACGTCAGCTATGGATGTAGAAATGCGTCAACATTTTTGGAATGTTATAGATAAATTAAAAATGAATAACACTACGATACTATATACCTCTCATTACATTGAAGAAGTTGAAAGAATGGCTGATCAAGTAATGATGTTAGATAAAGGTAAAATACAATTAGATGATTCACCTGAAAATATAAAAAGGAATCAAAGTTATTCTTTAATTCGAATTCCTTGCAAATATCAAGAACTTATCAATCAACTGAAACATAAATACGAAATTGAATTAATAAAAAATAGATATGAAATAAAAACAACTGATGTGAGTGATGTTTTACAATTATTGAAACAATATCATGTCAATTTCAATAAGATTGAAATTCTTAAAAAATCTTTATTAGAAGTCATGTTTTCTAATGATAAGTCTAAAGGAGGGAAATAACAGTGATATCAACATTTTTTAAAATAGAATTAAAGATTATATTTAGAAAGAAATTGTATTTAGTTGTGTCCATATTCCTACCTGTCGTGTTTTATTTATTATTTACTTCTATATTGGACATGCCAGAAGAAGCAAAACTTAAGTTTTATAAAGAGTATATGTATAGTATGACAGTATTTAGTCTAATGAACTTTTGTCTATTGTCATTTCCATTAGATTTGATTGAAGAGCGAAATCAAGGTTGGTATAAACGTTTAATGGTGACCCCATTATCATCATTTCAATATTATTTAGTTAAAATTAGTAAGACAATGTGTCAGTTTATAATTGCAATTATAATTATTTTTTCAGTAGCTCATTTTTACAAAGATGTTCACATGACTGTTTTTCAATGGATATTCTCTGCATTAACTTTATGGATTGGTGTTAGTTTATTTTTGACTTTAGGATTGATTATCGCTCAACTCAATGATATTCAAAAAGCAAGTAGTTTTGCCAATTTACTTAATATTACACTAGCTATATTAGGAGGTTTATGGTTTCCAGTAAACACGTTTCCTGATTGGCTTCAGTCGATTTCTAAAAACATGCCAACATATAATTTAAAGCTACTTGCTATAGATTTAGCGCAAGATAAAGTGGTGAATATAGAAGCGATTGGCTATCTCATAGTCTATAGTATAATCTTTATGAGTATTGCTTTATTCATGAATAAGAAAGGAGATGTATCCTAATGGAATCAAGAAGTTGGGGAGCGAGAATAGGGGAATTAAGTACTTTAATATATTTAATATTTCCGATTTTAGCTATATTTGTTGACAAACGTGGTAACTTATTCACTTATTTAATTGTTTGTACTATTTTTATAATCAGCTATGTGACGATGATTTTATTTTATAAACACCTTAGTGATAGTATTTTATATTCATTACTGGTTATTCATTATTTAGGAATCTTTTATTTTGTCTATAGTGTCAATCCTATGAATAGTTTGTTTTTCTTCTATAGTGCATTCGCCTTACCTTTTATTTTTAATGTTCGTGTTGTATCAAAAGAATTTATAACCTTTTTAATAGCTATGATAAGTTGCTTAATACTAACTTATATATTTAATCCAACATTTGTGGTTCCATTAAGTGCATTTTATTTGGTTATATTAATTGTTGCTGTAGGTAATTTTAAAAATAGAGACGAACGAATTATGAAAGCTAAACTTGAAGAAAAGAATAAGTATATTAATGTACTAATAGCTCAACAAGAGCGTAATAGAATAAGTCAAGATCTTCATGATACATTAGGACATGTATTTGCTAGTCTTACTTTGAAGTCTGAATTAGCTGTTAAACTCATAGATACTAATCCAAAAGAAGCAAAAAATGAAATGCAGGCAATAAATCAACTTTCAACAGAAGCCTTAAATAAAGTCAGACTCATTATTGATGATTTGAAGATACAATCTTTTGAAGATGAAATTTCATCATTGGAACACTTATTGCAAAATGCTAATCTACATTTTAAATTTAACAATAAAAGTGCGGCTAAATCATTAAATCCAGCGAAACAATCAATATTATCTATGATTTTTAGAGAAGCAATTAATAATGTTATTAAACATGCGCATGCGACTGAAGTAATAGGTGAATTGAAGGTACATGAGCATCAAATCATTTTAAAAATTAAAGATAATGGTGTGGGAATAGAAAATGAAGATGCTTCAAATTTGAAAAGTATTAAAGAACGTGTAGATTATTTAAATGGTAAATTAATTGTACAATCAAATAATGGAACACTTATTATTGTTGAAATACCTAGAGGTGATTTATTATGATATCGCTTGTTATAACTGAGGATCAATTGATGTTAAGAAAAGCTATGGTACAACTGATAGAAATGCATGAAGAAATGAATGTAATAAAAGATTTTGAAAATGGTGTAGAGGCACTCGAATTTATTGAAAATAATGAACCCAATGTAGCCATTTTAGATATTGAAATTCCGGGTTTAACAGGCTTGGAAATCTTATCTTATGTAAGAAAAAAACAACTCAATACAAGAATAATCATAGTGACTACATTTAAACGTCCAGGTTATTTTGAAAAAGCCGTAGCAAATGATGTTGATGCTTATGTACTAAAAGAGCGTTCAATTGATGATTTAATTAAAACTATTTATAAAGTGACAAAGGGTGAGAAGGAATATAGCCCTTCGCTCATGACATCATTGTTTACTGAATCGAATCCATTAACTCATAAAGAACAAGTTGTTTTAAGAGAAATAGGCAATGGGTTAAGTAGCAAAGAGATTGCTAGCAAATTGTATTTATCGAACGGGACTGTGCGTAACTATACGAGTACTATTATAGACAAAATGAATTCAGATCATCGTTTTGAGGCATGGAAAAAAGCAAATGAAAAGGGGTGGATTTAATTAATAAGAGTCCACCATACGTAATTGAGGCAGACTCTATAAAATTAAATTAATCTAACAGTTATCAATATGATGTTATCAATATGATAAAGTTTTGATAAGTAAAACTTTGTATTGAGACAAAGATACTGAGTGAATGATGTTTAATTTCAAACCATATATACTAAAGATATTACCCAATTTTAATTCTTTTTTTTACGACGAAATGATTGAATTAGGTAGACGATAAAACCAACGAACATACCTAAAAATACTGACCCCACTAAACTCACGATTAAGGGTAGTTTAAAGACAATTTGTAGTACGACACCAACAATTATTGCTACTATAACGGCAATGATTGTTATTTTATTTTCATTAGATGTATCCATTTCTTTCACTCCTAACATCATGTATTATATCATGCTCTTATAATTTGGAAAGCGAGATTGTAATTATATAAAATTGATTACATATAATAGTATGAAATCATTTGACGTTGGATCAAATTTTCTTTAGTATAAATCGGGATATTAAGTGAAATAAGGTGACATTATTGAAATCTAAGAAAATGTCATCGCTTTTAGTAGTAGCGATGATAGGAATACTTGTAATTATTTTCCAGTTTGTAAACCATTCTGGACCGTTTAGTGATTCAGAATCTCAACATCAATCAGATAATTCCAATTTAAATGGTAAAGACAAAGTATATGTGAAACGAGTTGTAGATGGTGATACATTTGTTGCTCAAAAAAATGGAGAGGAAATTAAAGTCAGATTAATTGGTGTAGATACGCCAGAGACTGTTAAGCCTAATACGCCAGTTCAACCATATGGTAAACAAGCATCTAATTATACGAAGAAGTATCTCACGCATCAAAATGTTTATTTAGAATATGATAAAGAAAAAACTGATAGGTATGGTCGTACTTTGGCGTACGTATGGTTAAAAAATGGAGATATGTTTAACGAATCATTGGTGAAAAAAGGTCTAGCCAGAGAAAAGTATTTTTCTCCAAACGGAAAATATAGGGATACCTTCGTAAACGCTCAAGATGAGGCAAAAAAGAGAAAATTAAATATTTGGAGCTAGTAGCGATAATTTAGAGTCTGATATTGAGTGGAAATATAAAATTCATTTGTTATATCAATAAGTAGAAACTCAGTTGGACCATTTTGTTTAGCAGCGTTTTCTTATTCTAGCTAAAGAGATTAGAATAAAAAAAGAGTGATATTTAGTAGATTTCAACTACGTTTCTGACTAGTGTTTCAATAAAGTAGAAATTAGGATATCTACTTCTTAGTTTAGTGAAAAACAATATGCTTCAAATAGATTTCTAATGGAAACTTATGTATTTTATAATTTTTTATCGATTCATGAAATAATTGCTATAAGTATTGTCATATAAATATGTACTATGACTACCGAATCGTATAAAAACGTTAAAATTAAAAAGAAATATATGACAACATTGTTGATAATAGATGATTTAATAAGTTGGAATATAAAATTACAACTTAAGATGCTTTAAAATCCAAATTGGGATAAGATTTCTTATTTTAGAAGAAACGTTTGCAGTTAAAGAAATTTGATGTGGAACTTGTTGATGGATTTACGAAAGTTATTTTGAGTTTCATCCGAATGTCGATTCGAAACATAATTAAAGTCAAAATAGAAATTGCATTTGTATTAATGCTAATGAATATAAAAAAAGTAGTTGCTCAACAATTTAAATAATTATAATAAAAAGACAATTTCTACATTTTATAAATAGAAATTGTCTTTTTATTAGTCAAATAACTTCATGCCCCAAACTCTTTTTGAATTTTAATTATTCATATGTTGTTTAAAGCTTTCAGAAATTTCTTCGATTTGTTTATCAGTAAGAGGGTGCTTAGATAAATCGATAGCTTCCTCAATTACTTTTTCAAGTGATATCGGTGTAGATACGGTGTCGACGTATTTATCACTCTCGTCGGATCCTTCAATAATATTAACGCTACCATCACTAAAGTATATGACGCCAATACTTTGAATTTTAAAATTATAATCATTTTCAATTTTATCTTTTAATGCTTTTGCATTGTTTGCGGCTTTATCGTATGGATCGTGGTCATAAAATTCATATATTACACGATTATCCTGTAAAATCTCAATAAAAGTATAGACACCAGAACGTGTTGTTTTAAACTGACTATGATATCGATTGCTAATATAATGACCGACAACTTTTTCGGTATTATATTGTGGTTGTCCTTCTTCAAGATGTTGATCTGGTACATCAAAATGATAAAACGTTTTTTGGTTCCAATTTTTAACATCTACATTTATCAAACCAACATCAGTAATGATAATAAAATCGAATGAACGTGCATATTCGAAAAGGGGATGTTTAACAGCCAAATTACTCGTAGGAACAATTGTATATGATCGTAAACGACCCTCTTCTTTAAATCTATTTAATATTTTTCTTAATTCACGCTTGGCGTTTTTAAAAGCGTGTTGACCGACGTCATTGTTTGTACTTAACATTTGGTTTTTCAATGATAAATTTTCTTCACTTAAAATTGAATTTTTAGAGATTAATTGATTTCTAGCATATTCTTCTGTTTCAACCCTATCTTTCATAAATTTTTGATTAAGAACCATAGCCATAATCAAAATAATAATTATTATAGATAAGATAATCGTTAAAGACATTACTACTCACCCAAATCTTTTAATATTAAATTCTATTTGCAAGATAAATTATAAACTTCTTAAATTTTGAGTTCAATGAAAATGAAAAGGGAAATGTGTTTTATCAAATAGTAGTGACGAAATATTTACATATCAATTAAACTTTCGTGAATTTTTATGAGAGTCCTATCATATGCGTAGCGAATAGTGATATAGTAACTTTTTATGAAAATAATTTTATTGAAAATAAAATAAATTTTACTAAATGTTCACATTTATTTGTTTGATAAGTGAAAAAAGAAAATGTATAATTTGATTGTGAAAGCGCTTGCTATAGGGGTGGTAACATGTTTGTTAAAGAAGAAAAACCAGTGAATAAAATAGTCGAAATTTTAAGGAAAACATCATCTCATTTATTCAAATTTCACGGCGAGGTAGCGATGCATCTATTTCTGAATGATGATTTTATATTACCATCGAAAATAGATATTTGTGTTGAGCGCAAAAAGTTATTGGAAATTATCAGGGTGATTCCTGAAGAATTTACGATTCACTATTATGATAATCAGTTATATGAAAGATTAAGAGAATCTTTATCTTTATCAGATGTTGAACATGTTAAAGTCTTTAAAAACGATACAGAAGTCATGACAATATTTGTTTATGATGTTGTAAATGATGAATGGCTATTTAGGTTAGATCATCATATACGTTTACCAAAAAATAATATATATTTTCATTCTTTAAGTTGGAACGTAGATTATATTAAGCCAGAAATAGTTCTTATGTATGATTTAATGAGTGAACAAAAATATCATCAGTTTAGTAATTATAAAGCTGTTATTGATTCTCTTAGTTATTATCAATTCTATATTTTAAAATTGGTAGTAGGTGAACAGCGTATTAAAAAAGCTATAGTAAATAGTTCCACTAAAAAGATATCTTAAAAAGATTTCTACATCATTGATACAGAGTTAATAAATTTACTTTATGTATTGAAAGTGATGTAGAAATCTTTTTTATTTTATTTACACAAATTTTTTAAACAAACACCGTTGTAACAAAATTCGTACGTAGATAATACTGCTTTTTCAGCATCTGCTTCATGAATTCCAAACATCATTGAAATTTCAGAAGCACCTTGGTTAATCATTATTAAATTAATGTTTGATTCTGAAAGGGCGTGAGTAATTTTACTAGCTGTACCAACAACTTGATTCATACCTTCACCAACAATCATTAGTACTGCTAAATCATGGTCGATACTTAATTCATCAACTTCACAACGTTTGCGTATGGCATTAAGAACTTGACTTTCTTTACCTTGAATTTGATTTGTACGCATGATAATACTTATGTTATCAATACCAGAAGGCATGTGGTCAAATGATATATTAAATTCTTCTAAAACGCCAAGAATCTTTCGTGTAAATCCAACTAATCTATTCATTAAATATTTTTTAATATTAATCACAGTAAAGCCTTTATCACAACTAATTCCACTAATGACATTTTTAGAATCGATTTCACGGTCATGTAAAATGTAGGTCCCTTTATCATTTGGACGATTAGTATTTTTGATAACTACGGGAATTCGATCTTTGTATAAAGGTTGTAGAGCTTCATCGTGAAAAACTCCAAATCCTGCATAAGATAGCTCTCGCATTTCTCTATAAGTTATTTCCTCTATGAGTTCAGGATTATTTATGATATTTGGATTAGCTTTATATATTCCTGATACATCAGTGAAGTTCTCATAAAGTGAGGCTCGGACGCCACGTGCTATGATAGCACCAGTTATGTCAGAACCACCGCGTGGAAACGTAACGATATAATTTTGTTTTGAAACTCCGAAAAAACCAGGAATAATTAGCTTTTCATCATAATCACGCAATTTGTATATTTCATTATATGCGGAATCTAAAATTTGAGCTTGCTGTGGTAAATCAGTTACAGTTAATCCAGCTTCTTTAGGAGAAATATAACGAGTAGGAATACCTTGACTATTATTATACTGGGCTATTAATTGAGCATTAAAATTTTCGCCACAAGATAATAAAGCATCATATAAACGGTTAGGTTTGTCAGAAAGATGTTTAATGTATTCCTCTAAAGTGTCATTAATTGTTATTAAAATGTCATTTCCTATACCTAATTCTTCTACTATATCAGCATATCTTTGGATAATTTCTTGTTTTTTACTTTCATAATTTAATTTATTAAGTACTTTTTCATAGAGACGAATTAATAAATCAGTAGTTTTAATGTCGTCATTATGCCTTTTGCCTGGAGCTGAAACGATAATGATTTTACGTTCAGGGTCTTCATTCACTATAGTTAATACCTTTTTAATTTGTTCTGCAGTTGATACAGAACTTCCACCAAACTTAGCAACTTTCATAATTTTCCTACCTTTCTAAAAAATCAGAAAATTTTATTTAGTTTTCTGATTAAGCATGGTAATATAGATTTATATTTTCAATATTAAGAACTTTACAAAAATTTAGAATGATTTTATACTAAACCATTATCTAGTATTTTTCAACAGTACAATTGTTTTTCTCAAAAGCACAAACGGAGGTAATTTACATGAAAGAGTTAAATATCGCATTACTTGGTTTGGGAACAGTCGGATCAGGTGTTGTAAAGATTATTGAAGAGAATAGACAACAGATTAAAGACACCATCAATAAGGATATTGTCATTAAACATATTCTAGTCCGAGATAAATCTAAGAAACGTCCGTTAAATATTAGTCAATATCATCTTACAGAAGATATTAATGACATCTTAAATGACAATTCTATTGATATAGTCGTTGAAGTTATGGGTGGTATTGAACCTACTGTTGATTGGTTAAGAACAGCCCTTAAAAATAAAAAACATGTGATTACAGCAAATAAGGATTTACTAGCTATCCATTTAAAATTATTAGAAGACTTAGCTGAAGAAAATGGCGTCGCTCTTAAATTTGAAGCAAGTGTGGCAGGTGGTATCCCTATTGTCAATGCTATTAATAACGGACTGAATGCAAATAATATTTCTAAATTTATGGGAATATTTAATGGAACTTCTAACTTTATTCTCTCAAAAATGACTCATGAACAAACAACTTTTAAAGATGCGTTAGAAGAAGCACAAAGATTAGGATTTGCTGAAGCTGATCCAACAGATGATGTAGAAGGTGTAGATGCTGCAAGAAAGGTAGTTATTACATCTTATTTATCTTTTAACCAAGTCATTAAACTGAATGATGTTAAATCGGTAGGAATTAGTGACATTACATTAGCAGACATCAATGCAGCAAACTCATTAAATTATAAAATTAAATTAATAGGTAAAGGTACATATGAAAATGGATATGTGAATGCTTCTGTGGAACCGACACTGATACATAAGAATCACCAACTTGCAGCTGTAGAGAACGAATACAATGCAATATATGTTATAGGTGATGCTGTTGGCGATACAATGTTTTATGGTAAAGGTGCAGGTAGTTTAGCAACAGGAAGTGCAGTTGTAAGTGATTTATTAAATGTGGCACTTTTCTTTGAATCAAACTTACACACTTTACCACCTCATTTTGAATTAAAGACAGAGGAAACTAAAGAAATGATGGATGGTGCAGAACCAGTGGTTATTCAAGAGAAATCTAATTACTATATAGTAATTAGTAACAATAATAAATCTTTGGAGAAAGTTGAATATGACATTAAAAAGAAATTACCATTCCATAAATCGTTGCAACTTGTTGAGAGGGATCAAGATACTTATGCAATTATCGTTACTGGAATAGAAACATCTCCAGAAAAAGTTCTAAATCAATCAGGATTTAATATCAAGAAAGTTTATCCTGTAGAGGGAGTTTAATAATTATGAAAAGATGGCAAGGATTAGTTAAAGAATTTAAAGAATATTTACCAGTCAATCAATCTACACCAGCACTAACACTCAATGAAGGACATACACCACTTATTTATTGTGAAAATCTTTCTCAAAAATTAGATATTGAATTATATGTTAAATATGAAGGAGCAAATCCGACTGGCTCATTTAAAGATCGTGGTATGGTTATGGCTGTAACAAAGGCAAAAGAACAAGGGAAAAAAGTTGTTATTTGTGCTTCCACTGGTAATACTTCAGCATCAGCAGCTGCTTATGCTGCAAGAGCTGGTTTAAAAGCAATTGTCGTAATTCCTGAAGGTAAAATAGCATTAGGTAAATTATCACAAGCAGTTATGTATGGTGCAGAAATTGTTTCTATAGAAGGAAACTTCGATGAAGCACTAGAAATTGTAAAAGAGATTGCTGAAGAAAATGATGAAATTGAATTAGTTAATTCTGTTAATCCATTTAGGATTGAAGGACAAAAGACGGGTGCCTTTGAAATTGTTGAACAGTTAGATGGTCAAGCCCCTGACATTTTAGCAATACCAGTGGGAAATGCAGGTAATATAACTGCTTATTGGCAAGGATTTGTTGAATATCATAATAAAAAGAATACACAATTACCACAAATGTTTGGCTTCCAAGCAGAAGGAGCATCTCCAATTGTTCAAAATAAAATAATCAAAAATCCAGAAACAATAGCTACAGCTATCCGAATAGGGAATCCTGCTAGTTGGCAAAAAGCTGTTAATGCACTAGATGAATCAAATGGTTTAATTGATAGTGTGACAGATGAAGAAATTTTAGAAGCTTATCAGTTAATGACAACAAATGAAGGTGTTTTTAGTGAACCAGCGAGTAATGCTTCAATTGCAGGTCTAATCAAACTTCATCGCTCTGGTAAGTTACCTAAAGGTAAAAAGATAGTTGCAATATTAACTGGGAATGGACTTAAAGATCCTGACACAGCTATTTCTCTCTTAGATAATCCTATTCAACCTTTACCTAATAATAAAGAAAGTATAATTAGATACATCAAAGGGGCAATCTAGTATGGAGGAAGTTTTAAAACTTAAAATCCCTGCATCAACCGCGAATCTAGGTGTAGGTTTTGACTCAATTGGTATGGCATTGGATAAATATTTGCATATGTCTATACGTAAGATTGAAAGATCTAATTGGGAATTTCTATATTATAGTTCAGAACTAGAAGGTTTACCTAAAGATGAGAATAATTATATTTATCAAACTGCTCTAAATGTTGCGCATAAATACAATGTTACACTTCCAAGCTTGCAAATTGAAATGAGAAGTGATATTCCATTAGCTAGAGGACTAGGTTCATCTGCCTCTGCATTAGTCGGTGCTCTTTTTATTGCTAATTACTTTGGTAATATTCAATTATCTAAATACGAATTGTTACAACTAGCGACTGAAATTGAGGGACACCCTGATAATGTAGCACCTACAATATATGGAGGTTTGATTGCAGGTTTTTATAATCCAATAACTAAAATAACAGATGTTGCTAGAATAGAAGTTCCGCACGTAGATATAATTTTAACTATACCTCCATATGAGCTTCGTACAGAAGACTCTAGAAGGGTCTTACCCGATACATTTTCACATAAAGGTGCTGTGCAAAATAGTGCCATTAGTAACACTATGATTTGTGCTCTCATTCAGCATAAATATAAACTTGCTGGAAAGATGATGGAGCAAGATGGTTTTCATGAACCATATAGGCAACACCTTATTCCAGAATTCAATCAAGTACGTAAACTATCACGTCAACATGATGCATATGCAACTGTTATCAGTGGAGCTGGACCTACAATACTCACTCTTTGTCCAAAAGAAAAAAGTGGTAAATTAGTTAGAACACTACGTGAGAAAATTAATAATTGTGCTTCAGAACTAGTAACAATTAATGAAATAGGTGTTAAAGATGAAGTGGTGTACCTAAAGTCCTAAATTATTGTAAAATATAGTTAAGAATAAACTTTTAATAACTCTTGAAAGGAGTTCTATACTATATGACTCAGTATAAAATGGTAGTTTTAGATATGGATGATACTTTAATGAATAGTGATAATAAATTATCCATTGAGACAAAATCTTACTTATTAGATATTCAAAAGCGTGGTTATTATGTGGTATTGGCCTCAGGTAGACCAACAGAAGGTATGTTACCTACTGCGAGAGAATTAGAGTTAAATAAATATAACAGCTTCATTATTAGTTATAATGGAGGTAAAACTATAAATATGGCTAATGAAAATGTAGAGGTCGATCAGCCTGTTTCAAAGGAAGATTTCGATAATATTGTAGATTATTGTAGAGATAAGAACTTTTTAGTACTTACTTATGATAATGGATATATCATTCACGATAGTAGTCATGAATATATGAACATAGAATCACAACTTACCGGATTACCTATGAATCGTGTTGCTGATTTGAAGGAATATATTAATCATAGTGTGCCCAAAGTTATGGGTGTGGATTATGTAGGTCATATTACCGAAGCACGTATTGAATTGGATGGTTACTTCAATAATGATATTGATGTGACAACGAGTAAGCCTTTTTTCCTAGAGTTTATGGCAAAGAATGTTTCGAAGGGGAACGCAATAAAAGCACTTTGTAAAAGATTACAAATTTCTCTAGAAGAAGTTATAGTATTCGGGGACAGTTTGAATGATAAGTCAATGTTTGAAGTTGCTGGATATTCTGTAGCAATGGGAAATGCTAGTGATGAACTCAAGAAAATTGCTGACGAAGTAACTTTAGATAATAATTCTAACGGTATTCCTTATGCATTAAAAGAACTTTTGGTTTAAAGTATTATTACAATGAATTAATATGTAAATTAATAATTTTAAGGTTAATTGAATCTGACTTCTCTAAATATAAGTAGTAAGTCATAAAAAACTGTCGATATAAATATAATTAAAAAATTTTCTTTTTAATATAATATATAAGTCTGAGACATAATCTAGAATAATAGCCCGTAAATGAATTTTCAAAATTTATTTACGGGCTTCTTTATTGTATAAAGAAAACCATGCGCTATGCGTATGGTTTAGAAAAGGTTTTACCGTTATCTAAAAAAACATCTCATCATGCTAGAATATATATTGGTCAGCCAACCAAAATATTCAACACGAGGAGATGCTTTTTAATGTCATCTGACACAAACAGTTTAGCACATACAAAATGGAATTGTAAGTATCACATAGTCTTTGCACCAAAATATAGAAGACAAGTGATATATGGAAAAATCAAAAGAGATATTGGAGTTATTTTACGTCAACTATGTGAAAGAAAAGGCGTAGAAATTATAGAAGCAGAAGCATGTAAAGATCATATTCATATGTTAGTTAGTATTCCACCTAAATTAGGAGTATCATCATTTGTTGGATATTTAAAAGGTAAAAGTAGTTTAATGATTTTTGATAGACATGCTAATTTAAAATATAGATATGGAAATAGAAAGTTTTGGTGTAAAGGATTTTATGTAGATACAGTAGGTAGAAATAAAAAGGTAATTGAAAATTACATTCGTAATCAATTACAAGAAGATATCGTTGCAGATCAAATTTCAATGGAAGAATACCTAGATCCCTTTACAGGAGAAGAAATTAAAAAAAGACGAAAAAAATAGTACCCCTTTAGGGGTGCTGGGAAAGTAGTGCAGTTGGCTGACCTATCAGTGCCCTTTTAGGGCTGGCCAGTAAGAAAGGCTTATAGCCGTAGAACAAACCACCCGTTCATACGGGTGGTTTTGATTCATAATATAAGTTACATAATTAACCTTCATCCATGCCTACAATTTCTTTATTGAATATATTTAAATCTTTATTTACTTTTTCTTTCAAATCAATTGAAAATCGAGACTTTCAATTGATTTGCTATTTCGCAGTATGTGTCCAGTCATGTTTTCCTTTATAGCGTTTAACATGTGCATATACTTGATCTGCAGCATAATCTAGGTTTGTATAAACAGTAATGCTATATGCTGATTGATTGACCTCAAAAGGTTCTTCAAGAAATACTTCTTTAAGATGAGAGAAAAGGTCATTCATTTGCGTGTGCTCTAAGCTTGGATATTCTCTCAAAGTCCGTTTTAAGAGCTTACCATTTTTTTCTTCAAGTGCTTGAACAACTATAACAAAGCGTTCCTCTTTCTTTATAACATCATCGAATAAATTTGTTTGTCCAACCATGTTATCCACCTCTATACCATTTTATTATCTTTATTATACATTATAAGTTTTAATCATAAAATAACGAAAATTTATGTATGGTGTTAAATCATTCAAAAGAGGGTGAACAAAATTCTTATCGAATTCGAAGCTCCACTATAGTCTATAGTCTCGACATATATTTTCAGTAGAAATTAAGTATGAAATACTCTTTAGCATTGAGATTACTGATATTGAAATTGATGTATGCATTTTGAGTTCAACTATCAATTATTAATATTAAGAAGGCCTGTGACAAAAATACACGTCACAGGCCTTCTTAATAATTAATTCTTGTAATTATGCGGAGTTAAATCTATTTCTTCCAGTTTGACAAAATGTGTCCGTTTGATTAATTTATGAGCAATATAGATGATAGCTAGAATAAATAATGGTGTAAAGTTTCGAATGACACCTAAAATATCACCAGATGCGATACTACCAAAGGAACTACCTAATAATAAGAATAATAATGTGAAAAGGACAATAATAGGTCCGACTGGGTAAAAAGGTGCTTTATATGGCAACAGTTTATCTGGATTTTTACCCTGTTTTTTAATTGCTTGTCTTAATCTAATTTGTGACCAAATACTAGATCCCCAAACTACAATAACCATAGATCCTATGATATTTAATAAGTTAAATACAGCATTAGCATTAAAATTAGCATAAACAATGACTAATACAATAATAATATATGTTGTAATTAATGCACGCATAGGTAATTTAGTTTTATCATTGAGTTTTCCAAAGAATTTAGGTGCTTGTTTATCAGCACTTAAAGAAAATAGCATTCTACTTGTTGTATAAATACCAGAGTTAGCTGCTGATAATAATGATGTTAAGATAACAGCGTTGATGACGGATGCAGCAAAAGCGATCCCTATTTTATCGAAAACAATTGTAAACGGACTTTGTGATACAGACTCATTTTCATTAAGTAAAAGTGGATCCGTATATGGAATGATGGCAGCTATCACAGCTATAGACAATACGTAAAAGAGTAATATTCTCCAAAATACCTGTTTTATAGCTTTAGGCATTGATTTTTCGGGATTATTTGATTCACCAGCTGTTACTGCGACTACTTCAGTACCACCAACTGAAAAACCTGCAACTAAAAGAACGCTTAATATGCCTGATATTCCACCGACAAAAGGTGCTTGACCTTTAGTATAATTCTCAAAGCCATATGTATGACCACCAAGAATACCGAAAATCATCATAATTCCAAAAATAATAAATACAATTATAGTAATGACTTTGATCAGTGATAACCAAAACTCAGTTTCTCCAAAAGCTTTAACAGAAAAAATATTAATTAAAAACAACAGAGTTAAGAAAATTAAGCTCCATGTAAGTGGATTTAAAACTTTAAATACATCCCAATATTGTAATACATTGGAAGCAACAATGATATCTACACTTGTTACAAGTGACCACATACCCCAATACAACCAACCCATTGTAAAACCAAGTGACGAATCAACAAATCTGGTAGAGTATGAACTAAAAGAACCAGAAACCGGATAGAAAGTTGCTAATTCTCCTATTGATGACATTAAAAAATAAAGCATAATACCAATTAGTATATAAGCTAATATAGCTCCTCCTGGGCCAGCTTGAGAAATGACACTTCCAGTTGCCACAAAAAGTCCAGTACCTATAGCGCCACCTATAGCTATCATAGATATATGTCTCGAATTGAGACCACGTTTCATATTATTATCTTCCATATGCCGTCTCCCATCTATCTTAAAATATATCCCTCATTTTAATCTTTTTAAAGATACTATTCAATAACTTTTTAGTACTTTAAAGCGTAATTGTTAAATTTTTCTGATATTTCTTATGTTTTTCTATCAATAATTTTAAAATAAGTTTATTTGCTATCGGAAAAGGGTTTAATTAAAATAGATACTACATAGTAATCAATATTAAATATAAAAGTGAGGGGGAGCTTGCTATGTCAAAACAGGATGGAAAATTAACTGGACTTTTTGGTGCGCCAGTTTCGGATAGAGAAAATAGTATGACAGCAGGACAACGTGGACCATTATTAATGCAAGACGTTTATTATTTAGAACAAATTTCTCACTTCGATAGAGAAGTGATTCCTGAACGTCGTATGCATGCGAAAGGTTCAGGTGCATTTGGAACGTTCACAGTTACAAATGACATCACACAATATACAAATGCGAAAATATTCTCAGAAGTCGGAAAACAAACAGAGATGTTTGCACGTTTTTCTACTGTTTCAGGAGAACGTGGAGCAGCAGATTTAGAACGTGATATACGTGGGTTTGCCTTGAAATTCTACACTGAAGATGGAAACTGGGATTTAGTAGGTAACAATACGCCAGTTTTCTTCTTTAGAGATCCTAAACTATTTATTAGTTTGAATCGTGCTGTAAAACGAGATCCACGTACAAATATGAGAAGTGCACAAAATAACTGGGACTTTTGGACAGGTCTACCGGAAGCATTGCATCAAGTGACAATATTAATGTCAGATAGAGGTATGCCAAAAGGATTCCGAAATATGCATGGATTCGGTTCTCATACGTATTCTATGTATAATGATAAAGGTGAACGTGTATGGGTTAAATATCATTTCCGTACACAACAAGGAATTGAAAACTATACTGACGAGGAAGCGGCTAAAATTGTAGGTATGGATAGAGATTCTTCACAGAGGGATTTATATAATGCTATCGAAAATGGAGATTATCCAAAATGGAAAATGTACATTCAAGTTATGACAGAGGAGCAAGCTAAAAATCATCCAGACAATCCTTTTGATTTAACAAAGGTATGGTATAAAAAAGACTATCCACTGATTGAAGTGGGAGAATTTGAATTGAATCGTAATCCTGAGAATTATTTTCTTGATGTAGAGCAGGCAGCGTTTACGCCTACAAATATTGTTCCTGGGTTAGATTATTCACCAGATAAAATGCTACAAGGACGTTTATTCTCATATGGAGATGCCCAACGTTATCGTTTAGGAGTTAATCATTGGCAGATTCCTGTCAATCAACCTAAGGGAGTTGGAGTTGAGAACTTGTGTCCATTTAGTCGTGATGGACAAATGCGTTTCTTAGATAATAACCAAGGTGGAGGCCCACATTATTATCCTAATAATCAAGGTATATATGAGTCACAGCCTGAACACAAGAAGCCACCATTCCCGACAGATGGTGATGGTTATGAATATAATTATCGCCAGGATGATGACAATTACTTTGAACAGCCAGGTAAATTATTCAGATTACAGTCTGAAGATGCAAAAGAGCGTATCTTCACAAATACAGCTAATGCAATGGATGGGGTCTCTAAAGATGTCAAAGTTCGCCACATTCGCCACTGCTATAAAGCTGATCCAGAATATGGGAAAGGTGTAGCAAAAGCTTTAGGTATTGATATCAATCAAATAGATTTAGAGACAAATCAAGACGAAACATATGAAAACTTTAAATAATCTAAAATTCTTAGATTGCTTACCACTGAATTATATGATACAATCTTAAATCGTAAGAATTCCTAACAACATTAGAAAGGGTGTTTAACGTGCGCGTAAATATTACATTAGCTTGCACAGAGTGTGGCGATCGTAACTATATTACTACTAAAAATAAACGTAATAATCCTGAACGCATTGAAATGAAAAAATATTGTCCAAGATTAAATAAATATACGTTACATCGTGAAACAAAATAATTACTTATCTTTCAAATACGACAATTTGAAACGAAAACTCTCCTTAACTCATAGGGGAGTTTTTTTTTATAGTTTGTACTTAGAAGAATTTTCACTTGTATATTTTGAAATATATGTTATTCTATAAAACGTAATTATTACGATTTGTAGAAAGAGGTTATAATATATGGCGAAGAAATCTAAAATAGCAAAAGAACAAAAAAGACAAGAATTAGTAAATAAATATTACGAGTTACGTAAAGAATTAAAAGCAAAAGGGGACTATGAAGCATTAAGAAAGTTGCCAAGAGATTCATCTCCAACTAGATTAACTAGAAGATGTAAAGTAACTGGTAGACCTAGAGGTGTGTTACGTAAATTTGAAATGTCTAGAATTGCATTTAGAGAACATGCGCATAAAGGTCAAATTCCAGGTGTAAAAAAATCTAGTTGGTAAATATTTACTACTTAGGTCCATTTACAACAGAAGAAAAACAATGTACATTTAAAAAGGATGAATAATATGAATGATTTTTACAAAATTAAAGGTATTATTCGTATTTTCATTAAACATTTTGAAGATTAATTCTATTGTAAGGGGTTAAAAAAGATGAAAATTTTTGATTATGAAGATATACAATTAATTCCCAATAAATGTATTGTTGAAAGCAGATCTGAGTGTAATACTTCGGTTAAATTTGGGCCTCGTACTTTTAAATTGCCAGTTGTTCCAGCAAATATGCAAACAGTCATGAATGAAGAACTTGCACAATGGTTTGCAGAAAACGATTATTTTTATATCATGCATAGATTTAATGAAGAAAATAGAATTCCATTTATAAAAAAAATGCATCATGCAGGGTTATTTGCTTCTATTTCTGTTGGAGTTAAAGAAAACGAATTTAATTTTATTGAAAAATTAGCTTCTTCATCGCTCATACCAGAATATATAACAATTGATATTGCTCATGGTCACTCAAATTCAGTTATAAATATGATTAAGCATATAAAAAAACATTTACCAAATAGTTTTGTGATAGCTGGTAATGTTGGGACGCCTGAAGGAGTAAGAGAACTTGAGAATGCCGGTGCAGATGCTACAAAAGTAGGTATTGGTCCAGGAAGAGTATGTATTACTAAAATTAAAACTGGATTTGGTACAGGAGGTTGGCAACTTTCTGCGTTAAACCTTTGTAATAAGGCAGCTAGAAAACCTATTATTGCAGATGGAGGGTTAAGAACCCACGGTGATATAGCCAAATCAATTCGTTTTGGTGCCACTATGGTAATGATTGGCTCTTTATTTGCTGCCCACGAGGAATCACCGGGTGAAACCGTCGAGCTAGATGGCAAAAAATATAAAGAATATTTTGGTAGTGCCTCAGAATATCAAAAAGGTGAACATAAGAACGTTGAAGGTAAAAAAATGTTTGTAGAACACAAAGGATCTCTTAAAGATACCCTTACTGAAATGGAACAAGATTTACAGAGTTCAATTTCATATGCAGGAGGAAAGGACTTGAAGTCATTAAGAACAGTTGATTACGTCATAGTTAGAAATTCAATTTTTAATGGTGATAGAGATTAGTAAAAAGTAGTAGGTGAATACAATTAAAAGATTTCTTTTATTGATTACAGTTTTACTTTGCATCGTTATTTTTACGCCAGTCAAAGAAACTACTTTTATGATTAAAGCTCAAAATGATATACGTCATCAAATTAATCGATGGATTGATTCTGATTCAAATGACGATAATACTCAATTAGCGATTCCTAAAAAGCAAGAATTTGCAATCAACAATATACAGATGAATATGACTAAAAAAGATGTTGAAGCACAATTGGGACAACATAAGCGTATGACTTCGAGTGTGTATGGCACAAATTGGTACACATATTATTCAAATGATTATAATCAATTTTTGATGGTGAGTTATATTAACAATCATGTTAATGCACTGTATACAAATCAAAATCTTATTTCATCAAAATCTCAAATTAAGTATGATACTCCTAAAGATGTTGTTAGGGAAAAATATGGGTCCCCGATTCAAGTTATAAAAAAAGGGAAAGTTGGTTTTGATGTAAAAAGTAATGAATATGATGTTTTCCATAAAGACCATATTTATACCACAGTATTTTATGATAAGCACAGAGATAATGGTGTGAAGTCATTATTACAAGTTAGTGAGAAAATGGAAAATCGATTAAGATATCAATATGGGAAACCATCTAAATTACTTGCAAAGAGTTTTGAGTTGCAAAATTTTGACATTGTCAATGCTGAAAGAAAACAGCATGGCTTAAAAACATTAGATTATTCTAAGGATGTTTCTCATACTGCGCGTAAGCATAGTATTGACATGGTTAAGCATAATTATTTTGACCATATAAATCAAAAGAAACTTTCTCCTTTTGATAGATTAAAAAAAGATGGAATAGAATTTAATGCTGCTGGAGAAAACTTAGCATATGGACAATTGAATAGTATCTATGCACATGAAGGTTTGATGAATTCAATGGGGCATAGAAAGAATATTTTAAACACTCATTTTGATTATTTGGGCGTAGGTGTATATTTCAATGATCGAAGACAACCCTTTTGGACCGAAAATTATACAAGTTAAATGTTTATATATATGACTTATGGGTAAATATAGTCCGTAAGGATGTAGATAAATATGAAGCAAAAAAATAAAAAACAAACTGATATACTTGAAAAAGTGAAAGAAATATTAGATAAGAAAAAAAACAAAATCGGTTGGTCAGAAGTTGTATTGAATTTTTCTCTCGCAACAGGTGTGGTTTAGAGTGAAAAAATTGATAAAAGCGTTATCTTAACACTAACACTGGCATCGAAATTAATATATTAAATAACCCTAGGACATCAGTTGCTGTCCTAGGGTATTTGTTTTTTAAACCATATAAAAAATATAAGGAGGCCTACACTTAAAAATAAGATATTGATTATAAATTTATTACATTTCTCTATATAATCCTATTACTTTACCTACTACAATGACATTATCTAAGTAAATAGGCTCCATAGTACTATTTTCAGGTTGTAGTCTATAACGATTTTTTTCTTTATAGAAGCGTTTAACAGTAGCTTCTTCATCTTCAGTCATAGCTACTATAATATCACCATTTTCAGCAATAGTTTGACTTCGTACAATTACTTTGTCGCCATCTAATATTCCAGCTTCAATCATACTTTCCCCAACTACATTTAAAATAAATATATCGCTGTTATGTGTTGAAGTTAAGTGCTCTGGTAGTGGAAAATATTCTTCTATATTTTCTACAGCTGTAATTGGAACGCCGGCTGTAACTTTACCGATAACCGGAACATGTATTGTTTCCTCTACATTTACCTCATCTAATTGTTCACTAACTATCTCGATAGCTCTAGGTTTAGTAGGATCTCTTCTTATATATCCTTTTTCTTCTAATCTAGATAAATGTCCATGTACTGTAGAACTTGAAGCTAAACCGACAGCTTCGCCAATTTCTCGAACACTTGGTGGATAACCTTTTGTTTGAACAATTTTCTTAATATAATCATATATTTCACTTTGTCGCTTAGTGAGTTCTCTCATAAATAGGCACTCCTTATTGTTGTTTGAGATTATTATATCATTAATTACATTTTCTAACAAACATTTGTTCGTAATGTTGTTGACACAGAACTTATGTTCTGATAAATTACTTATACAAACAAATGTTCTAGGAGTGATATTGGATGATTTTAAAATACAAATATAAATTTTTAACATATATGACAATAGTAATAGTGTCTTGTATTATTTTTTCAACTTTCTTTTTAAGCGTTAACCAAGGTGCTCAATCAGAACAAACGTACGAAATGACTGACCACAAGATTCATCAACATAATCAACAAGGAACTACTCAAAACTATAAAGACAAACAAAATAGCGAACAGAATGATCAGTCTGTGTTCGCATTAGTTAATTAACTTTCATATTATCTACTGTAAAATGAGCGTAACAATTTGGTTATGCTTATTTTTTTGATATATTCTACTCAAGTAATAAGTATTATTAAAACTAACAGAATATTTGTTAATTATTATGATAGCAATAATAAAATTTAATGCATTAAGAAAGAGGTTTCAAATGAGTAAAGAAAATTTAAATATTGATAGAATAAATGAATTAGCCAGAAAAAAGAAAGAACATGGCTTAACCAATGAAGAGGCTAAAGAACAGACTAAATTAAGAAGACAGTATTTAGAAGAATTTAGAAAAGGGTTTAAGCAACAGATAGAAAATACTAAGGTCATTGACCCTGAAGGAAATGATGTGACACCTGAAAAGTTAAAAAAGATACAAGAAGAGAAACACAATAAATAAAACAATAGAGCTCGACCCATCATTGATATATAAGTTGAAAATTTTCGTAGTCATTGATGATTTACTTAGAAATAATTTATTTTTAATTAACTTTTAGGGAGTTAAACTACGTATATAGTTTGAATCCAGTTATATCCTTAGATCTAATTTATCTGATTTTTCTTTATCATTTTAAAATAAAATAAGTTATAATTAAAAATAGATATTAATTGTAGAAGGGAAGACACAACGATGTTTAATGAAAAAGATCAATTAGCTATAGATACGATACGTGCTTTAAGCATTGATGCAATCGAAAAAGCAAATTCAGGACACCCTGGATTACCTATGGGAGCAGCACCTATGGCGTATACTTTATGGACGCGCCACCTTAATTTTAACCCTCAATCTAAAGATTTTTTTAATAGAGATAGATTTATTCTATCAGCAGGTCATGGTTCGGCTTTATTGTATAGCTTATTACATGTCTCTGGTAGTTTAGAACTTGAAGAACTTAAACAATTTAGACAATGGGGTTCGAAGACGCCTGGACATCCAGAATATAGACATACTGATGGCGTAGAAGTTACTACTGGTCCATTAGGTCAAGGTTTTGCCATGTCTGTAGGGATGGCGTTAGCAGAAAGTCATTTAGCAGGTAAATTTAATAAGGACCAATTTGATATAGTTAATCATTACACTTATGTATTAGCGTCAGATGGTGACTTAATGGAAGGTATCTCACATGAAGCTGCATCTTTTGCAGGTCATAATCAGTTAGATAAATTAATTGTCCTTTATGATTCAAATGATATATCTTTAGATGGAGATTTAGATAAATCATTTTCTGAAGATACAAAACAGCGTTTCGAAGCCTATGGTTGGAACTATATTCTAGTTGAAAATGGTAACGATTTAGATGAGATTGATAATGCAATCACTCAAGCTAAATCACAACAAGGACCTACTATTATCGAAGTTAAAACTATTATCGGTTTTGGTTCTCCTAATAAAGCTGGTTCAAATGGAGTTCATGGTGCCCCACTTGGTGAAGAAGAACGTGCACTTACATTTAAAGAATATGGATTAGATCCTGAAAAACGTTTTAATGTTCCTGAAGATGTATACGAAATATTTAAATCAACAATGTTAAAACGTGCAAATGAAAATGAAGAGGCTTGGAATAATATGCTTAAAAATTATAGTGAAGCCTATCCGGAATTAGCTGAAGAATTTAAATTAGCAATGAGTGGTAAGTTACCAAATAATTACGCTGATGCCTTACCAGAATATGATTTAAATCACAGTGGTGCTTCTAGAGCTGATTCAGGAGAAATAATTCAAAAATTAAGCGAGTTTGTACCTTCATTCTTTGGTGGATCAGCAGACTTAGCAGGTTCAAATAAATCTAACGTTAAAGAAGCTAAAGATTATAATAAAGATACTCCAGAAGGTAAAAACGTATGGTTTGGTGTACGTGAATTTGCAATGGGAGCAGCAATAAACGGCATGGCAGCACATGGTGGACTTCATCCATATGCAGCAACATTCTTTGTATTCAGTGATTACCTAAAACCAGCTTTACGATTATCATCAATCATGGGACTCAATTCAACGTTCATCTTTACTCATGATTCAATTGCTGTAGGTGAAGATGGCCCTACACACGAACCTATTGAACAATTAGCAGGTCTTCGTGCTATTCCTAACATGAATGTTATTCGTCCAGCTGATGGTAATGAAACACGTGTAGCTTGGGAAGTTGCACTTGAATCAGAACACACACCAACATCATTAGTGTTAACTCGTCAAAATTTACCAACTTTGGATGTTGATAAACAAACAGTTGAAAATGGTGTGAGAAAAGGCGCATATATTGTTTTTGAAACAGAACAACAACTTGAATATTTATTATTGGCATCTGGATCAGAAGTTAATTTAGCTGTAGAAGCCGCAAAAGAATTAGAGCAACAAGGTAAAGGTGTACGAGTTATTTCTATGCCAAACTGGTACGCATTTGAACAACAATCTTCTGAATATAAAGAATCAATTTTACCTTCTGATGTTACTAAACGTATAGCTATCGAAATGGCATCACCACTTGGTTGGCATAAATATGTTGGAATTGAAGGTAAAGTCATTGGTATAAATAGTTTTGGCGCTAGTGCTCCTGGAGATTTAGTAGTTGAAAAGTATGGATTCACTAAAGAAAATATTTTAAAACAAGTCCGTTCATTATAAATCTAGACAATGATTTAGTTGAACTTTTTAGGTTACTAACCATCAAATTTGGTTAGTAACCTTTTAGATTTTAAAATAGAATTTAATAATATCTTTGGCTTTGTTATGATAATAATTGGAGTACTAATCGTTATTATTCAAGAATGTCTTGAAATAACAGAACGAATTTAGTAAAATGCATAAGGATAAAGAAAGCGGGTGAAACAATGGCAATTTGGGTAGCAATTATTCTAATCGTTATAGCACTTATTGCAGGTTTAATTGGTGGTTTCTTATTAGCTAGAAAATATATGAAAGATTACTTAAAGAAAAATCCACCTATCAATGAGGAAATGCTACGTATGATGATGATGCAAATGGGACAAAAACCATCTCAAAAGAAAATTAATCAAATGATGACAATGATGAATAAAAATATGAATCAAAAAATGTAAGGTTCATAGACATTATATTAACGAGTGTTACAGAAACTTATCGAATAACTGTAGCGCTCTTTTTTTATTATTATTAATATATTAATTTTATGTTCTAGTAATGAATTAAATACTATATATGTATTTAAATGTTAAAAATTGAACGTTTAAAGTGTCAATTTTATAGTGATAATGATATACTATCAAATGATTATTTAAGCGAATAAGTTTATGTCAAAAGAGGGTGTCAATTTGACTTATTTAGTCTTTTCCATTGTATTTGCATTTCTAATGGGTGCTGTCGTTATAGTGATAAGAATGAAAGCACAACAGTTTCCAGTCAATGAAAAGAAAATTATCTTACCACCATTTTTCATGGCTACCGGTGCATTGATGTATGTGGTACCATACTTTCGATTAACTGGTATGGAAATGTTAGAATCATTGATATTAGGTGTTTTGTTTTCTACTGTTTTAATCTGGACTTCTAGATTCGAAGTTAAAGATGATAATATTTATATGAAACGGTCTAAAGCATTTCCAATTATTTTAATATCATTATTAATAATAAGAACAGTTATTAAAATATTTATAAGTAGCGAAATTGATCCAGGTGAAATTGCTGGTATGTTTTTTTTACTCGCATTTTGTATGATAGTACCTTGGAGATGTGCAATGCTTTATAAATATAAAAAATTGCAAAAGAATCTTATTAAGTAATATATTTAACCACTTATCATTATCTTGATAGGTGGTTTTTTACTTGAAAAAGATAAAAAAAGCATATAGAATTAAAACGAACAAACGTTCTTATCAGGAGGATAATTATGAAAATTGTACATACCGCTGATTGGCATCTGGGTAAAATTTTAAATGGAAAACAATTGCTTGAAGATCAAAAATATATTTTAACTCAGTTTAAACAACATATGGAGAAAGAACAGCCAGATTTAATAGTAATTGCAGGTGATTTGTATGATACCTCATATCCAAGTAAAGAAGCGATAGGTTTACTTGAAGAGACTATTGAATACCTAAATATAGAACTTAAAATTCCAATAATCATGATAAGCGGTAACCATGATGGTAGGGAAAGATTGAATTATGGCTCTAAATGGTTTGAGAATAATCAACTTTACATAAGAACTCAACTAGAAAATATTGATGATCCAATAGAATTGAGTGGTGTTCAATTTTTCACTTTACCTTTCGCAACTGTGAGTGAAGTACAAAATTATTTTAAAGATAAGCAAATAGAAACATATCAACAAGCATTAAACGAATGCTTAGAGCAAATGTCTAGTTCCATAGATAATAATAAGGTGAATATATTAATTGGTCATTTAACTATTGAGGGCGGTAAAACTTCAGATTCAGAAAGACCATTAACTATTGGAACAGTAGAATCAGTTGATATGCATTCTTTTCGGTTGTTTGATTATGTAATGCTCGGGCACCTACATCATCCATTTAGTATAAATAACTCTTTTATCAAATATAGCGGTTCGATTTTGCAATACTCTTTCTCTGAAGTAAATCAATCTAAAGGATATAGAGTTCTTGATATTGAAAACAACCAACTATTAAATGAAACCTTCGTTCCTTTAAAACCTCTAAGAGAACTAGAAGTTATTGAAGGTGATTATGAGGATATTATTCAAGAAAGAATTAAAGTAAAAAATAAAAATAATTATTTTCATTTTAAGTTAACGAATGTTTCTCATATTACTGATCCAATGATGAAACTGAAACAAATTTATCCCAATATATTAGCACTATCGAATGTAGTATTTGATCATAGTGAGAATTTTAGCCATGTTGAAATCAAAAAACAAGATGATCAGACAATTATAGAAAATTTTTATAAAAATATGACAGATCAACATCTGAGTCAAGTTCAATCAGACAAAATAAAGCACTTGTTAAGTTTTATATTGGATAGGGAGGGGTAAGATTTGAAGCCTTTACATATAGTTATGGAGAACTTTGGCCCTTTTATTAAAGAAACTATTGATTTTGAGCAAGTTGAAACTGATCAACTCTTTTTAATTAGTGGTAAAACTGGATCTGGTAAAACAATGATTTTTGATGCTATAGTATACGCATTATACGGTATGGCTTCGACCAAAACTAGAAAAGAAGGAGATTTAAGAAGTCATTTTGCAGACGGTAAATCGCCAATGTCTGTAATTTATCAATTTAAAGTTAATAATCAAACTTTTAAAATTCATAGAGAAGCGCCATTTATTAAAGAGGGGAATATAACTAAAACACAAGCCAAGTTAAATATATATGAATTAGTTGATAATCAATTTGAATTAAGAGAAAGTAAAGTGAATCAAGGTAATCAATTTATCGTACAATTATTAGGCGTTAATGCTGAACAATTTCGTCAATTATTTATTTTGCCTCAAGGAGAATTTAAAAAGTTTCTTCAGTCAAATAGTAAAGACAAACAATCGATTCTTAGAACACTTTTTAATAGTGAGCGATTTGATGAGATTAGACATCTACTTTTAGAAAATGTAAAGCAAGAAAAAGTACAAATTGAAAATAGATACACTCAAATTGAAAATTTATGGAATGATATAGATACATTTAATAATGATGAATTGGCCTTATATAAAGAATTAGAGAGTTCTCAGACAGATAAAATGATTAAAAAATTCCCACAATTTAATGATTATGGATGCAAAATTCTCAAGTCATTTGAAGAAGCTAAGAATAAAATAACTAAGGAATTAGATGATTTAAATCATAAATATAAAGTGAATGTTGAATTAAGTGAGAATACTAAAAAATTAAAAGCGGAAAAAATCAAATTTGACGATTTGAAAAAAGAACAAAATTATATTGATAAATTAAAGCAAGAATTAAAAATGATTCAGGAATCTAAAGTATTAATCACTTATTTTACTAGGTTACAAAGTTTAAAAAAAGATAAAGATGAATTAGTGTCACTTCATGAGCAATCAAAATTAAACGAAACAAACTATCACAATGAAATTAAAGGTTTTCAAAAACAACTCGAACATTTATCAACACGAGAAAATGAAATAACTCAATTTAATCAGTATCTAGAAAAAAACCAAGTTTTCTTCAATCAATTAGATAAGATTATTAGTAGTTATCAACAAAAACCGGTAATTGAAGAAGAAATAAAAAGATTATACAGTGAATATAATGATTTAATAACCAAAAAAGAAGAATTGACGAAAGAAATGAACAACAAGAACAAAGATTTTGCAATTATTGAACATTACACTGAAGAGATTTATAAGCTGAAAAAGATTATAGATGAATCTGAAAGACAAAAAAAGGATGAGAAATTATTTGATAAATTACAACTAGATAAATCATCTTATCTTAGCAAATTAAAAGAGAAGAAAGAACAGTTAAATGAAATTGAATCATCAATCACCAATATAGATGCGACTTTAATTGATTTGAATGACAAAAAGGATTTTGTAAATGAAATAAAGTCCGCTATGTCAATTGGAGATACCTGTCCAATTTGTGGTAATGAAATACATTCATTGGGAGAACATATTGATTTTGAATCAATTGCTCAAAAAAATAATAAAATAAAACGGTTAGAAAGTAAGAAGGTAAAAATTCGTGATGAAATAATCAAAATAGAAACTCGAATTGAAGAATTAAATCATAGAGAAAATGAATTAAATTGTGAGAAACAAGAAAAGAAGGATATTAGTAAGCTTCAAAAACAGCTTAATCATTTGAATCAACTAAAAGACGAGCAACAAAGCATAAATAAGTTAGTAGAAAATTTTGAGAAACAAGAAAAAGAAATAGTTAATAAAATACATCAGTTTGATTTAGATTTGAGTCGAAAGAACACGCAAAAAGAAAAACTGGAAATTCAAATTAATGATTTTGAACGACATTCACAATTTTCATCAGTAAATGATTTTGAAACTTATTATTCTCATGCTAAAAAACAAGTTGAGACGTATGAGTATGAGAATGAGAAAACTAAAGATAAATTGAACGAGTTGAATAATAAGTTAAAGATAGAAATGAATGATCAAAAACATTTAACTGAGAATTTAACTCAAACAAGTAAGGAAATAAATAATTTAGAATTAAAAATGGAAAAAGAAATGCAACAACTTGGTTTTGAGTCTTATGATCAAGTCAAAAGCGCTGCAGATTTAAGTGCTCAAAAAGATGAAATAGAAAGAGAAATTAATATTTATAATAAGAACTATCAAAGTTATGAAATAGAGATTAACAGACTCAAAGAATTGGTTAAGGGCAAAAAATTATTAAATTTAGAAAAATTACGACAATCTATAGAAAAAACAAACTTGAAACTAGATGAAACGAATTCACAAATAGCTACGATTAGCTATAAAATAGATAATAACTCTAACAAATTTAATAAAATAAAAAATATAATTCAGATTCTCGATGATGAATTAAAAGTGCAAAAAGAAATTTTCTTGCTATCAGAAATATTAGCTGGTAAAAATGATTATAAATTAACACTAGAAAATTATGTTTTAATTTATTACTTGGAAAAAATAATTTTTCAAGCGAATCAACGACTTTCATTTATGAGTGGAAATAGATATCAACTGATTAGAAGAGAGGCCATTTCCTTAGGGTTAAGTGGATTGGAAATTGACGTGTTTGATTTTCATTCAAATAAATCGAGACACATAAGTTCACTTTCAGGAGGAGAAACATTTCAAGCATCACTAGCTTTAGCTTTAGGATTAAGTGAAGTTGTACAACAAGAATCAGGTGGAATCACTTTAGATTCTATGTTTATAGATGAAGGATTTGGCACTTTAGATCAAGAAACACTCGAAACTGCGATAGATACATTAATTAATTTAAAATCATCTGGGCGCATGGTTGGTATAATCTCACATGTAAGCGAACTTAAGCAACGCATACCTTTGATTTTAGAAGTGACAAGTAACCAATACGAAAGTCATACACAATTTAGAAAAAATTAAAAAATAGAGACTTAAGATTTTGTGACATGCTCTAATTTAAAGCTATTGATTTTTCAATACTTTAATAAGAACACGTATAATTTCTTTAAGTCTCTATAATTGGATATAGTGATTTGATTATTTTTTAAGCAAGTCTCTAATTTCTGTTAATAAAACAGTATTTTCTTCTACTTCTTCTTCTTTCTCTTCTTTTTTCATAACTGTATTAGCTATCTTAACAAAGATAAATAAAGCAAAAGCAATTATGATGAAGTCAATTATTGATTGTATGAAAAGTCCATACTTAATCCCCCAAAAAGACCAATCTTCAGCAAAATTAACTGAACCAAATAATTTACCAATTAATGGCATGATGATGTATTGGACTAGGGATGTAACTATTTTATTAAACGCTGCTCCCATAACTACAGCAATAGCTAAGTCTAAAACATTGCCTTTGAGTGCAAACTCTTTAAATTCTTTTAACATAAAGCATAACCCTTCTTTTAAAATATATTTCTGATTATACAACATATAAATATTTTAGCAAATACTATAATTATGTAAATTTGATAATGTTGAAGACCTTTGTTAATCTATTAAAGTGTATTGGTAAAGTTAAAAATTTTAAAATAAAATTTAATTTTTTGATTTTACTGCCTTGAAAAATTAAATATTCGAATGAAGGGAGTAATTAATTATGAATTCTTCTTCACAAGAGAAGAAAAATAAAAAGTTTTCTTCGGTTTTCATCTATAGTTCAATTATTGCAGCTATAGTAGTGATTATCGGTGCTGTTTGGCCTGAGAAATTCGATAGCGTTACTAATACGGCTAAGATGTGGATTACTAATAATTTGGGTTGGTATTACCTTATTTTAACAACAGTAATTGTATTCTTCTGTGTTTTCTTGATTTTCAGTCCAATTGGGAAACTTAAATTAGGTAAACCTAATGACAAACCAGAATTTAATACAATTTCTTGGTTCGCAATGCTATTCAGTGCTGGTATGGGTATTGGTTTAGTATTCTATGGTGCAGCTGAACCTATGGCACATTTTGCTGCTCCACCAACAGCTGATCCTGAAACGACAAAGGCCTACACTGAGTCTTTAAGATCTACATTTTTCCATTGGGGATTCCATGCTTGGGCAATTTATGGCGTGGTAGCTTTAGCACTTGCTTATTCTCAATTCCGTAAAGGTGAACCTGGATTAATTTCTAGAACCTTACGTCCATTATTGGGAGATAAAGTTGAAGGACCAATAGGTACTCTTATTGATGTACTTTCTGTTTTTGCTACATTAGTTGGTGTAGCTGTGTCTCTAGGTATGGGCGCACTTCAAATTAATGGTGGCTTGCATTATTTATTTGGTGTGCCGAACAACACTTTTGTTCAAGGTATTATTATTGTTGTCGTAACAATTTTATTTATTGCTAGTGCTTGGTCAGGTTTAAGCAAGGGAATTCAATATTTAAGTAATTTAAATATAGGTCTTGGTACGATATTAATGATTGTAACCTTAATTGTTGGACCAACTGTTTTAATCTTAAATATGATGACAAGTTCTACGGGTAGCTTATTAAATTCATTCTTATTTAACAGTTTTGATACTGCTGCGTTAAACGGTCAAAAGCGTGATTGGATGTCAACTTGGACATTATACTATTGGGGTTGGTGGCTAAGTTGGAGTCCATTCGTTGGTGTATTCATCGCACGTGTATCTAAAGGACGTTCTATAAGAGAATTTATTTCAGGTGTTTTATTAGTACCGGCACTTGTTAGCTTTATATGGTTCAGTGTTTTCGGCGTATTAGGCATTGAAGCTGGTAAAAAAGATTCGGGTCTCTTTAAAATGTCACCTGAAACACAGTTATTTGGTGTATTCAACCATATTCCGTTAGGTATTGTTTTATCTATCATTGCATTATTGCTTATCGCTTCTTTCTTTGTTACTTCAGCTGACTCAGCAACATTCGTATTAGGTATGCAAACTACATTTGGATCATTAAATCCAAGTAGTCTAGTTAAAGTAACCTGGGGAGTTGCGCAAGCACTTATTGCCTTTGTACTATTATTAGCTGGTGGAGGAGATGGCTCTAAAGCCTTGAATGCTATTCAAAGTGCTGCCATTATAAGTGCCTTCCCATTCTCATTCGTCGTCATAATGATGATGATAAGTTTCTACAAAGATGCAAATAAGGAACGTAAATTCCTTGGATTAACACTTACGCCAAATAAACATCGCTTACAAGAATATGTTAAATATCAACAAGAAGATTATGAAACAGATATTCTTGAAAAAAGAGAAGTTAGAAGAAATAAAGAAAAAGAAGAATAGTGTGTAATTGCTTTATTAACCTGAGACAAACAAAATTGTCTCAGGTTTTTTTAATAAAAATCATTAATGTCTCACAACTAAAATTTTATTATCATATCTGCAGATAGATACAGTATCAAATTGATATCATTTCATTTTTGAGTGCATACGCTTATAAGTTTTAGTCATTCAATATGTATGAAGAAACTGAATAGTAGTTTGAGATTTAAAATGATGTTCATTATTGATAACCATTCTCAATTAATAACATTTTCTTATTGCACAAATATTTTAAGATAAGTTTTTCTTATATAAACTGATTACAAAAGCGAAATGAAAATAAAGCGTTTTCTAACGGTACATAGTTGTTTTGATAAACATATAATAATACAATTTAATTAACGGCATATAAATATATATAAATATCAAGGGGGATATAAAATGGCTTCTAATATTAAAGAACAAGCAAAGAAACAATTCGAATTAAATGGCCAATCATATACTTACTATGACTTACAAACATTAGAAGAAAAAGGGCTAGCTAAAATTTCTAAATTACCATACTCAATTCGCGTATTGTTAGAATCTGTGTTACGACAAGAGGATGATTTTGTTATAACAGATGATCATATCAAAGCATTAAGTAAATTCGGAAATGCAGGTAACGAAGGTGAAGTTCCATTCAAACCTTCTAGAGTTATTTTACAAGACTTTACAGGTGTGCCAGCAGTAGTAGATTTGGCTTCTTTACGTAAAGCTATGAATGATGTTGGTGGGGATATTAATAAAATCAACCCAGAAGTACCTGTGGATTTAGTTATCGACCATTCAGTTCAAGTTGATAGTTACGCTAATCCAGAAGCATTAGAACGTAATATGAAATTAGAATTTGAACGTAACTATGAACGTTATCAATTTTTAAACTGGGCAACAAAAGCTTTTGATAACTATAATGCAGTACCTCCTGCTACAGGTATTGTCCATCAAGTAAACTTAGAGTATTTAGCAAATGTAGTACATGTAAGAGATGTTGATGGTGAAAAAACAGCATTTCCTGACACTTTAGTAGGTACTGATTCACATACTACAATGATTAATGGTATTGGTGTTCTAGGTTGGGGCGTTGGTGGTATCGAAGCCGAAGCAGGTATGTTAGGACAACCATCATATTTCCCAATTCCTGAAGTTATCGGAGTGCGTTTAACTCACTCTTTACCACAAGGCTCAACAGCTACGGATTTAGCTTTACGTGTGACTGAAGAATTACGTAAAAAAGGTGTAGTTGGAAAATTTGTTGAATTCTTCGGTCCAGGTGTTCAACATTTACCATTAGCAGACAGAGCTACAATTGCTAACATGGCTCCAGAATATGGTGCAACGTGTGGTTTCTTCCCAGTAGATGAAGAATCATTGAAATATATGAAACTTACAGGCCGTGACGAAGAACATATTGAATTGGTTAAAGAATATTTACAACAAAACCATATGTTCTTTGATGTAGAAAAAGAGGATCCTGAATATACAGATGTTATTGATTTAGACTTATCTACAGTAGAGGCATCACTTTCTGGTCCAAAGCGTCCACAAGACTTAATTTTCTTAAGTGATATGAAAAAAGAATTTGAAAAATCAGTAACTGCTCCTGCTGGTAATCAAGGACATGGACTTGATCAAAGTGAATTTGATAAAAAAGCAGAAATTAATTTTAATGATGGATCTAAAGCAACAATGAAAACAGGAGATATAGCAATTGCTGCTATTACCTCATGTACTAACACTTCTAATCCATATGTTATGTTAGGTGCTGGTTTAGTTGCTAAAAAAGCTGTAGAAAAAGGATTGAAAGTACCAGAGTTTGTTAAGACGTCACTTGCTCCAGGTTCAAAAGTTGTTACAGGATATTTAAGAGATTCTGGATTACAACAGTATTTAGATGATTTAGGTTTCAATCTTGTTGGTTATGGTTGTACTACATGTATTGGTAACTCAGGGCCACTATTACCTGAAATTGAAAAGGCAGTTGCGGATGAAGATTTATTAGTAACTTCAGTTTTATCAGGTAATCGTAATTTTGAGGGGCGAATCCATCCATTAGTGAAAGCAAACTATTTAGCCTCACCACAACTTGTTGTAGCTTATGCGCTTGCTGGTACAGTAGATATTGATTTACAAAATGAACCAATTGGTAAAGGTAAAGATGGTAAAGATGTATATTTACAAGACATTTGGCCTTCAATACAAGAAGTTTCTGATACTGTAGATAAAGTTGTTACACCTGAACTATTCTTAGAAGAATATAAAAATGTATATCATAACAATGAAATGTGGAATGAAATAGATGTAACCGATGAACCATTATATGATTTCGATCCTAATTCAACATATATTCAAAATCCAACATTTTTCCAAGGATTATCTAAAGAGCCGGGTAAAATTGAACCACTTAAAAGTTTGAGAGTTATGGGTAAATTTGGTGATTCTGTTACAACAGACCATATTTCTCCAGCAGGTGCTATCGGTAAAGATACACCAGCAGGAAAATACTTATTAGATCATGATGTTGCAATTCGCAACTTTAACTCTTATGGTTCCCGTCGCGGTAACCACGAAGTTATGGTACGTGGTACATTTGCCAATATTCGTATCAAAAACCAACTTGCTCCAGGTACTGAAGGCGGATTTACAACATATTGGCCTACCGGAGAAATAATGCCTATATATGATGCAGCAATGAAATATAAAGAAGATGGAACTGGCTTAGTTGTCTTAGCTGGTAATGACTATGGAATGGGATCTTCTCGTGACTGGGCTGCAAAAGGTACCAATTTATTAGGAGTTAAAACTGTCATTGCACAAAGCTATGAACGTATTCATCGCTCTAACTTAGTTATGATGGGTGTACTACCGCTTCAATTCCAACAAGGAGAATCTGCAGAAGCACTGGGTCTTGATGGAAAAGAAGAAATATCTGTAGATATTAATGAAGATGTACAGCCACATGATCTTGTAAATGTGACTGCAAAAAAAGAAAATGGTGAAATCATTAATTTCAAAGCTATTGTACGTTTTGATTCACTAGTAGAATTAGATTATTATCGTCATGGTGGTATTTTACAAATGGTACTAAGAAATAAACTTGCGCAGTAATTTAATATGATTTTGACTCACTATTGAGTACAAGCAGTCATGCTAACTATTGTGTTGGCATGACTGCTTTATGTTATCCTTAATTGAAAGAATAAGTTAAAGTTGAAAGAAGGATTATTCCAATGATATACAGTTTGACTGAAATTGAAGCAAGATATCAAGAAACCGATAAAATGGGGGTTATCTATCACGGTAACTACGCAACATGGTTTGAAGTTGCGAGAACAGACTATATAAGAAAGCTTGGCTTCAGTTATGCCTCTATGGAAGAACAAGGTGTTATTTCACCAGTTGTAGATTTAAAAGTGCAATATAAAAAATCAATTTACTATCCTGAAAAGGTGACAGTAAAAACATGGGTGGAAAAATATTCTAGATTACGTTCAACTTATTGTTATGAGGTTTATAATGAAAATGGAGAGTTAGCTACTACTGGTTCAACAGAACTTATCTGTATTAAAGCAGATACATTTAAACCCATACGCTTGGATAGATATTTTCCTGAGTGGCATGAGACTTATAGTAAAGTTAACCAGTTAAATAAAGAAGGTAAAGATGCTGAGGTTACGTTTGGCATTAATCATTTATAAAAAGAAGCGAAGTAGTTTTTATCGCTTCTTTTTTTATATGTATAATTATATTAATTTCGTTTGTAGATGATCTCATCTTCATGATCGATTGCATCTACAGTTAGTTTTTCATCTTGAAAATACCATAAATCTTTTTCCGCAATAACGACATTTATTTCATAGAATGTTTGTTCAAAACCTATATCAATAGCATCTTTATTTTCTACGGTGAACGCTGGACTAAATCCTTGTTTTAATTGGAATTCTCCTCCATATTTTACATAAAATTGAAGAACTTTATTGCTTATAGGTAAATCCAATTCGTTTTTAAACCATTCTACTGCCTTTTGAGTTAATTTTATATTCATAGTGTTATCACCTTACTTTTTTAAATTTTTATTTATCTAAATTTTAAAGGCATGATAGCATAATACATTGGATATGCTCTTTTATTGTAATCGAGTAAATATAAATTCATGGAAAATAATGAATCTTTTCAAAATTTTAAGTCTTTATTTTATTTTGGCAATTAAGTTATTAATCGCTAATATATTAATAATGCCTGGAACATTGATTTGAAGTCCCAGGCTCTAAGCAATTAGAAATTTGAGTTACATCCATTTAATTTTAGGTTCTTCTCCTTTAAAAATTCTAACTATATTAGATTTGTGTCGAATTATTAATATGATTGAAACAATTCCGCTAACAGCAAGTAAAATATAATCATGAATGATGATTGAACCAATCACACAACTAATTGCTGCAATGATACTTGATAAAGAAACATATTTAAAGATTTTTAATACACTAAAAAAGATAATTGCCAAGATAAGAAGTAAAATAGGATTGACACCTAATACAACTCCTGCACTGGTAGCTACTGCTTTTCCGCCATTAAATTTCAGATATATTGGATACACGTGACCGAGTATTGCAAACAATCCTACTATTAAACCATTTGTAAAGAAGGTGCTTATAACACCATCCGCATGAACTGAGAACCATAGTGGAAAAAAGACTGTAATAAATCCCTTGAAAATATCTAAAAACGTAACTATAAATCCAGCTGGTCTTCCAAGAACACGAAAACTGTTAGTTGCTCCAGTATTTCCACTACCGTATTGTCTTATATCTTTTTTAAAAAATAATTTACCAATAATTAACCCGCTTGGGAATGCACCAATCAGATAACTCAAGATTAACATGACGATGATCATCATAAAAACTTACACATCCTTTAGAAACTTAGCTTCATTCTACCACACTCAATATTAATTAGAACATTGTTAATTTAATTTAATTCAATAAAGTTACTCAAACAACTTAGTAATTTAAATGACACTTGCAATTTAGGTGAATTTATATAAGAATAACTATTGTATAGTTTTAATAACGAACGTACGTTTGTAGGAGGGCGAAATCATTGGCAATGAATAAACAAAATAATTATTCAGATGATTCAATTCAGGTACTTGAAGGACTAGAAGCAGTTAGGAAGAGACCTGGTATGTACATTGGATCAACTGATAAACGAGGATTACATCATCTTGTATATGAAGTTGTCGATAACTCCGTCGATGAAGTATTAAATGGTTATGGTGATGCGATTACAGTAACAATTAATCAGGATGGTAGTATTTCTATAGAAGATAATGGTCGAGGTATGCCAACAGGTATACATGCGTCTGGCAAACCTACTGCAGAAGTTATATTTACTGTTTTACATGCTGGAGGTAAATTTGGACAAGGAGGTTATAAAACATCTGGAGGTCTCCATGGGGTGGGTGCTTCTGTAGTAAATGCCCTTAGTGAATGGCTTGAAGTTGAAATTCATAGAGATGGTAATATCTACACACAAAATTTCAAAAATGGTGGTATTCCAGCGACAGGTTTAGTAAAAACTGGAAAAACAAAAAAAACTGGTACTAAAGTTACATTTAAACCAGACTCAGAAATATTTAAGTCAACAACGACTTTTAATTTTGATATTTTAAGTGAGCGTTTACAAGAATCTGCATTTTTACTTAAAGATTTAAAAATTACACTTACTGATTTACGTAGTGGAAAAGAACGAGAAGAAATTTACCATTACGAAGAAGGAATTAAAGAATTTGTTAGTTATGTCAATGAAGGTAAAGAAGTATTACATGATGTTACTACATTTGCAGGGCATTCCAATGGAATAGAGGTAGACGTAGCATTCCAATATAATGATCAGTACTCTGAGAGCATATTAAGTTTTGTAAATAATGTTCGTACAAAGGACGGAGGTACTCATGAAGTTGGTTTCAAAACGGCGATGACTCGTGTTTTTAATGAATATGCACGTCGTATAAACGAACTGAAAGATAAAGATAAAAATTTAGACGGTAATGATATACGCGAAGGTTTAACAGCGATAATTTCAGTACGTATACCAGAAGAACTTCTTCAATTTGAAGGGCAAACGAAATCAAAACTTGGCACTTCAGAAGCAAGGAGTGCTGTAGACTCTGTTGTTTCAGAAAAATTACCATATTACTTAGAAGAAAAGGGCCAATTATCTAAATCATTAGTTAAAAAAGCAATTAAAGCTCAACAAGCACGCGAGGCTGCTCGTAAAGCTAGAGAAGATGCACGCTCCGGAAAGAAAAATAAACGTAAAGATACATTGTTATCAGGTAAGTTAACTCCTGCGCAAAGTAAAAATACTGATAAAAACGAGTTATATCTAGTTGAGGGTGATTCAGCGGGAGGTTCTGCAAAATTGGGACGCGACCGTAAATTCCAAGCTATTTTACCTCTTCGTGGAAAGGTTATTAATACAGAAAAGGCACGTTTAGAGGATATTTTTAAAAATGAAGAAATTAATACGATTATTCATACTATTGGTGCTGGTGTTGGTACTGACTTTAAAATTGAGGATAGTAATTACAACAGAATTATTATCATGACAGATGCTGATACGGATGGTGCACATATTCAAGTATTATTGCTTACATTTTTCTTTAAATATATGAAACCACTTGTTCAAGCTGGACGTGTCTTTATTGCGTTACCGCCTTTATACAAATTAGAAAAAGGCAAAGGTAAGAATAAAAAAGTTGAGTACGCTTGGACTGATGAAGAATTAGAAAATTTACAAAAGCAATTAGGAAAAGGTTTCATATTACAGCGTTATAAAGGTCTTGGTGAAATGAATCCAGAACAATTATGGGAAACTACCATGAATCCAGAAACTCGGACATTAATTAGAGTTCAAGTTGAAGATGAAGTTCGTTCATCAAAACGTGTCACTACTTTGATGGGGGATAAGGTTGCCCCACGAAGAGAGTGGATTGAAAAACACGTTGAATTTGGTATGCAAGAAGATCAAAGCATTTTGGATAATAAAGAAGTCCAAATACTAGAGAATGAAAAATATATTGAGGAGGAAACGAATTGAGTGAGATAATTCAAGATTTGTCACTTGAAGATGTTATTGGTGACCGATTTGGACGTTATAGTAAATATATCATTCAAGAACGTGCATTACCTGATGTACGTGATGGTTTAAAACCAGTACAACGACGTATACTATTCGCAATGTATTCAAGTGGGAATACGTATGATAAAAATTTCCGTAAAAGTGCGAAAACTGTCGGTGATGTAATAGGTCAATATCATCCTCATGGAGACTCTTCAGTATATGATGCTATGGTGCGCTTAAGTCAAGATTGGAAGTTACGTCATGTTCTAATTGAAATGCATGGTAATAATGGTAGTATCGATAACGATCCTCCAGCTGCTATGCGTTACACAGAAGCTAAACTTAGTCAATTATCAGAAGAACTATTAAGGGATATTAATAAGGAAACAGTATCATTTATTCCAAACTATGATGACACAACTTTGGAACCAATGGTATTACCAGCGAGATTCCCTAATTTATTAATTAATGGATCTACGGGGATTTCTTCAGGATATGCTACTGATATCCCGCCGCATAACCTCGCCGAAGTAATACAAGGCACATTGAAGTATATCGATCAACCTGATATTACAATTAATCAACTGATGAAATATATCAAAGGGCCTGACTTTCCTACAGGTGGTATCATTCAAGGAATAGAAGGTATAAAAAAAGCGTATGAGACCGGTAAAGGAAAGGTTGTCGTGCGTTCACGAGTAGATGAAGAGCCTTTAAGAAGTGGACGTAAACAATTAATTGTGACTGAAATTCCGTATGAAGTGAATAAAAGTAGTTTAGTTAAAAAAATTGACGAATTACGTGCCGATAAAAAGGTTGATGGTATTGTAGAAGTTCGAGATGAGACTGATAGAACTGGATTACGAATTGCAATCGAATTAAAAAAAGATGCTAATAGCGAATCAATCAAAAACTATTTATATAAGAATTCGGATTTACAAATTTCATATAATTTTAATATGGTTGCTATTAGTGAAGGTCGCCCTAAGTTGATGGGATTACGTGAAATTATAGAAAGTTATTTAAATCATCAAATTGAAGTGGTTACAAATAGAACGCGTTATGACTTAGAGCAAGCTGAAAAACGTATGCATATTGTGGAAGGATTAATGAAAGCTTTATCTATACTTGATGAAGTTATTGCATTGATACGTAATTCTAAAAATAAAAAAGATGCTAAAGATAATTTAGTTGCAGAGTATGACTTTACTGAAGCTCAAGCAGAAGCTATTGTCATGTTACAGCTGTATAGATTAACAAATACTGACATTGAAGCTTTGAAAAAAGAACATGAAGAGTTAGAAGCTTTAATAAAAGAATTAAGAAATATCTTAGATAATCATGAGGCACTTTTAGCAGTAATTAAAGATGAACTAAATGAAATTAAAAAGAAATTTAAAGTGGATCGACTATCTACAATCGAAGCTGAAATTTCCGAAATCAAAATTGATAAAGAAGTTATGGTGCCTAGTGAAGAAGTGATTTTAAGTTTGACGCAACATGGCTATATAAAACGTACATCTACACGTAGTTTTAACGCAAGTGGTGTGACTGAAATCGGTTTGAAGGACGGCGACCGTTTATTAAAACATGAAAGCGTGAATACTCAAGATACTGTTCTTGTATTTACAAATAAAGGTAGATATTTGTTTATACCTGTTCATAAATTAGCCGATATCCGTTGGAAAGAGCTTGGTCAACACATATCACAAATTGTGCCAATAGATGAAGATGAAGAAGTGGTAAATGTATACAACGAAAAAGATTTTAAAAATGAAGCCTTTTATATTATGGCTACAAAAAACGGCATGATTAAGAAAAGTAGTGCTTCACAATTTAAAACTACTCGGTTTAATAAACCACTCATAAATATGAAGGTTAAAGACAAAGATGAACTTATTAATGTCGTTCGATTAGAGTCTGATCAGTTAATTACTGTTCTAACCCATAAAGGCATGTCATTAACTTATTCAACTAATGAATTATCGGATACAGGCTTAAGAGCAGCTGGTGTTAAATCAATTAATCTTAAAGATGAAGACTATGTTGTTATGACAGAAGATGTGAACGACTCAGATTCCATAATAATGGTTACACAACGTGGTGCTATGAAGCGTATTGATTTTAATGTTCTTCAAGAAGCTAAACGCGCACAACGTGGAATTACTTTACTAAAAGAATTAAAGAAAAAACCGCATCGAATTGTGGCAGGTGCAGTAGTTAAAGAAAATCACACGAAATATATTGTATTCTCTCAACATCATGAAGAATATGGTAATATCGATGATGTACACTTATCTGAACAATATACTAATGGATCATTTATTATTGATACTGATGATTTTGGAGAAGTAGAAAGTATGATTCTAGAGTAAAAGTATATGCAATCACAAAATAAAATGATAAAATAAAAATTAATAATAGCAACTAAAATGAGCACAAGGGATTTATGTCTAATTTGAACTATCAAAGTGATAATATACATTTATTGTTAATATGAATGTTTAATCTTTGTTAATGAAATTAAAGCATAAATCTCTTGGTGTATTTAAAACGATAAATTTAAGTGGATGAGAGGGATTCGTTTTGCAAGATTTTGATAACTTAATTCCTGGCTGGTTTAAAACATTTGTTCAAGTCGGGAATGACTTAATTTGGTCTCAATATCTTATTGGATTATTATTAACAGCAGGTTTTTTCTTTACAATTAGTTCTAAATTTATTCAACTCAGAATGTTACCAGAGATGTTTAGAGCATTAACTGAAAAGCCAGAAACTTTAAGTAGTGGTGAGAAGGGTATTTCACCATTTCAAGCTTTTGCGATTAGTGCTGGGTCAAGAGTAGGAACTGGAAATATTGCCGGTGTTGCAACTGCTATTGTTCTTGGTGGCCCCGGTGCAGTCTTCTGGATGTGGATTATTGCTTTTATTGGTGCAGCTAGTGCATTTATGGAAGCAACGCTTGCTCAAGTTTATAAGGTACATGACAAAGAAGGTGGATTCCGTGGCGGACCAGCCTATTACATAACAAAAGGGCTAAACCAAAAATGGCTTGGAATTGTATTTGCTGTTTTAATTACAGTTACATTTGCTTTTGTATTTAATACTGTTCAAGCGAATACAATTGCTGAATCATTAAATACACAATACAATATTAGCCCGGTAATTACTGGAATAGTACTTGCAGTTATTACAGGTATTATCATCTTTGGTGGTGTTCGTAGCATAGCTACACTATCTTCACTTATTGTGCCTATTATGGCTATTGTTTATATAGGTATGGTTTTAATCATTTTATTACTCAATATAGATCAAATTGTACCTATGATTGGCACTATTATTAAAAGTGCATTCGGAGTTCAGCAGGTTACTGGTGGTGCTGTAGGAGCTACTATTCTTCAAGGTATTAAACGTGGTTTATTCTCAAACGAAGCTGGTATGGGATCTGCACCTAATGCTGCTGCTACATCTGCTGTGCCCCATCCCGTTAAACAAGGTTTAATTCAATCATTAGGTGTATTCTTTGACACTATGCTTGTTTGTACAGCTACAGCAATTATGATTTTATTATATTCTGGTTTGCAATTTGGTGATAGCGCGCCTCAAGGTGTAGCAGTTACGCAATCAGCGTTGAACGAACATTTAGGTTCAGCAGGAGGTATTTTCTTAACTGTAGCAGTTACCTTATTTGCATTTTCATCTGTTGTAGGTAACTATTACTATGGACAATCCAATATTGAATTTTTATCTAACAATAAGATGATATTATTTATTTTTAGATGTTTTGTAGTACTTTTAGTATTTGTAGGTGCTGTTGCTAAAACAGAAACAGTTTGGAGTACTGCCGATTTATTTATGGGTCTTATGGCAATAGTAAATATCATATCAATTATAGGTTTGTCGAATATTGCGTTTGCAGTGATGAAAGATTATCAAAGACAGCGTAAAGAAGGTAAGAGACCTGTGTTTAAACCCGAAAACTTAGAAATAAATTTATTTGGCATTGAGACTTGGGGACAACATGCAAAAATGCCAAAAAAATAGTGAATAAATCAATAAAATAACGGCTTGATACATATCCCTTGATGTATCAAGCCGCTTTATTTTTGGCAAGATTTAAAGTATTGATGTCATTGATTCAATCTCTATATAACAGTAAAAAATTTCAAAATAGATTCCTTTTCAATTTAGGTATTAAGCATTATAATTTTAATAATGATATTAGAAAGGTGATTATGATGAGCAAGTATGTAATAACGAAAACACTCAATAACAATGTCATCATATGCACAAAAAATCATCAAGAGGTTGTTTTAATTGGTAAAGGTATTGGTTTTAATAAAAAGGTTGGTATGACAGTTCAAGAGAATGCTTCAATAGAAAAAATTTATAAATTAGAACAACAAGAGCAACAAGAACACTACAAAACACTTTTGGAGCTCGGAGAAGATCATGTTGTTCAAGCGGTGATAGAATCAGTTAATATTATCAATGAATCTGGTCTAATTACAGATGATAAAAATTTGGTTGTTGCACTTACAGATCACATCATTTATGCCTATAAAAGACTTAAGCAACATCAAATGATTACAAATCCATTTGTGATTGAAACAAAACATCTCTATAGTAATGCATACAATGTTGCTCGAAAGGTAATCGATAAATTAAATAAAACCTTAGACGTACATTTTCCAGAAGATGAAATTGGATTCATCGCATTACATATTGCATCCAACTCTGAAAAATTATCAATTCACGATATTTCAGTAATAAACAAGTTAATCAATAAGAGTATTACAATTATTGAAACTGATTTACAACATTCAATTGATAAACAAACAATACAATATCAGCGTTTTATAAGACACATACAATTTTTAATATATCGATTAACTAAAGGTGAGTATTTAGAAGCACAGGAGAATTTTATATCGATGATAAAAACTATGTATCCTCGTAGTTTTAATACGGCTTATAAAATATTAAAAATGATTCAACGTGAGTTTAGTGTGTATGTATACGAAGCGGAAATAGTTTATTTAACATTACATATCAATCATTTTGAAGTTCAAATTAGTAGTGAATAAATCTTAAAATATTCTTTTAATAAGAAAAGTGACTTTAATGATTAGAGTATTGTTATTTGTGGTAAGATAAATATTGTGTTTTTAAGCTTATTTTTACAATAAATTAAAAAGTAAATAGATGTATTTTTAAGGCGTGGTGAATTTAATGAAAAATGAAAAAGAAATAAATGGAAAAAAAAGCCATTTTTTTAGTTTGTCAGAGTCTAGATTTATGAGGTTTTTAGGCGGAAATGACCTTATTTATGCTTTAATTGCATTGGTTCTTTTAGGTATTGTCATTTTTATCTTTGATAAAATTTCATATGTCTTTCAACCATTTATTATTGTATTTAATACAATAGCAGCACCTATTATTGTTTCATTAGTGCTATTTTATTTATTCAATCCTATTGTAAATATGATGGAGAGATATCGTATTCCAAGACTATTAGGTATAACAATTATTTATGTTGCAATTATTGGTATTATTACATTAATAGTTAATTTACTTATTCCAATTATTGGATCACAGATAGAAAGTTTTATCAAAAATACACCTAATTATTTACATAAAATTACGCGTTCACTTGATAAACTTAATAATAATACCATTTTATCTGGTTACATGGGACAAGTGAACGAATGGTTAGAATCTGCTCAGAAAAAGATACCATCTATGGTTTCAGATTACTCAGACGGATTTGGATCTAAACTCGCAACTTTTGCTGAGGCAGTCGCAAATATCGGTATTGTTATTGGGACTACACCTTTTGTGTTATTCTTTATGTTAAAAGATGGTCATAAATTTAAAGATTATACTACAAAAATTATGCCACCTAAATTTAGAAAAGATTTTCATGACTTGTTAGAAAAGATGAGTGTACAAGTTGGTTCATACATTCAAGGTCAAATTATTGTGTCATTTTGTATTGGATTATTACTATTTATTGGCTATTCAATTATTGGTCTTAAGTACGCCTTAGTTTTAGCAAGTATTGCTGCAGTAACTAGTGTGGTTCCTTATTTAGGACCGACAATAGCAATATCACCTGCGATTGTTATCGCGATTATTACTTCACCTTTAATGTTATTAAAGTTAGCTGTTGTATGGACGCTTGTCCAATTCTTTGAAGGCCACTTTATCTCTCCTAACGTTATGGGGAAAACATTGAAAATTCATCCTTTAACAATTATTTTCATTTTATTATGTGCAGGAAATTTAATGGGCATTGTTGGTGTGATTATTGGTATTCCTCTATACGCTGTACTTAAGGTATTGGTTTCACACATATTTATGTTATTTAAACGAAGATACAATCGCTACTATGGAAATGATGCTGGTGAGTACACTATCACTGAAGAAGAAAAAGGAATTAAACAATAATATATATAATTTTAGACTGGAACAACAAAACAACAATGTTCCAGTCTTTTTTATTTTTAAATCACATACATTTGCAATCATGATATGCTTAGTAATCATATGATAAATGATTTTATTCAAATTAATCTCGCGGATGATGTGAAAATTGTATTACAATAATGTAAGGTTCATCTTGCTTATTGATATTCTATATGACATAGCTTTATGATATATTTTGATATATATCATATTGAATTAGAATCGAAGTGAAAACATGACACAAGAATTAAAAAGTAAATTACTTTCTTTTTTTAAATTTATTTTCGCCACTGCTTTATTTATCTTTGTAATTTTTACACTCTATAGAGAATTATCACATATCAATTTTAAAGAGACATTCATACAGTTTGGCAAAATTAATAGATTATGGCTCGTACTACTATTTGCTGGTGGGGGACTGTCACTCATCTTATTATCACTGTACGATATTATTTTAGTAAAGGCCCTTAAACTTAAAATGCCGTTGATTAGAGTCTTTAGAGTGAGTTATATTATCAACGCCCTTAATTCTATAATTGGTTTTGGAGGGTTTATAGGTGCAGGCGTAAGAGCTTTTGTGTATAAAAATTATACTAATGACACGAAAAAGCTTGTACAATATATTTCTATCATTTTAGTATCTATGCTTACGGGATTAAGTTTATTATCCATCTTAGTTGTCCTGCGTATATTTAATGCTTCTCACATGATTGATGAAATTTCGTGGGTACGTTGGATTTTGTATATTGTTGCATTATTTTTACCAATTTTTATTTTTTATACCGTCGCACGACCTGTAGATAGAAATAATCGTTATATGGGTGTGTATTGTACAGTTGTATCATGTGTTGAGTGGATGGCAGCAGCTACTGTATTATATTTTGCTGCATTGATTGTCGATATACATATCTCATTTATGACTTTTGTAGGTATATTTGTTATTGCAGCTTTATCTGGTTTAGTTAGTTTTATTCCAGGTGGTTTTGGCGCGTTTGATTTAGTCGTGTTACTAGGACTGAAATCACTTGGTATTTCTGAAGAAAAGATACTTCTAGCATTAGTTTTATATCGATTTGCTTATTATTTTGTGCCAGTGATGATTGCACTTATACTATCTTCATTTGAATTTGGAAATACTGCTAAAAAATATCTCGACAATTCGAAGTACTTTATACCTGTAAAAGACTTCACTTCATTTTTGAGGTCTTATCAGAAAGATATTTTAGCTAAAGTGCCTTCATTTTCGTTAGCGATTTTAATATTTTTAACTAGTATTATTTTCTTTATTAATAATTTAACTATTGTCTATGATGGATTGTATGATGGAAATCATTTTGCCTATTATATTGCTTTAGCTGTACAAACGAGTGCTTGTTTGTTACTTATTTTAAATGTAAGAGGTATTTATAAAGGCAGTCGTCGTGCAATAATTTATGCCTTTATTTCTATTATTTTAATTGCTAGTGCGACTATATATACTTATGCGTCATTTTTATTATTGTCATGGCTCATTATCATATTTGTGTTACTGATTTTAGCTTATCAACGTGCTCAAGTACTTAAACGACCATTACGCTTTAAAAAGTTGGCGGTTATGCTACTTCTTAGTATCTTTATTCTTTATTTAAATCATATTTTAATATCAGGAACTTTATATGCATTAGATGTTTATCATATTGAGATTGATACGTCTTTATTACGATATTACTTTTGGATGACCATTGTTATTATTATGCTACTCGTTGGCGTTATTGCTTGGCTTTTTGACTATAAGTATAAATGCCCTCATCATAGCATTGATTTAACACTTTGCGATGCAATTATTCAAAAATACGGTGGTAATTATTTAAGTCACCTTGTTTATAGTGGTGACAAAGATTGTTTCTTTAATGAAAATAAAGATTCATTTATTATGTATCGATATAAGTCCAATGCCCTTGTCGTTTTGGGTGATCCAATTGGCAATACTAAATCATTCGAGTCATTATTAGAAGCATTTTATCAGTTTGCAGAGTATCAAGGTTATGAGATTATTTTTTATCAAATAAGTGATCAATATATGCCTTTATATCATAATTTTGGGAATCAATTCTTCAAATTAGGTGAAGAAGCTATTATTGATTTAACAACGTTTACAACATCTGGTAAAAAGCGACGTGGTTTCAGAGCGACGCTCAATAAATTTGATGATTTAAATATCAATTTTGAAATTATTGAACCACCATTTACTCAAGATTTCTTTGATGAACTTAAATTTGTGAGTGATAAATGGTTGGATGGAAGAAGTGAAATGCATTTTTCTGTAGGTCAATTTACTCAAACTTATTTATCGAAAGCACCTATTGGAGTAATGAGAGATCACTCTGGCAAGATGATTGCATTTTGTAGTTTGATGCCTACTTATTCTAATAATGCAATATCTGTTGATTTAATTAGATGGTTGCCTGAATTGGATTTACCTTTAATGGATGGATTATATCTTCATATGTTGTTATGGAGTAAAGAAAAGGGGTATAAAGCATTTAATATGGGAATGGCGACACTCTCGAATGTAGGTCAATTGCATTATTCTTATTTAAGAGAGAGAATGGCAGGACGTGTATTTGAACATTTCAATGGTTTATACCGTTTTCAAGGATTAAGACGTTATAAAGAAAAATATAGCCCCAATTGGGAACCTAGATTTTTAGTTTATCAAAAGCATTATTCTCTGTGGGAGAGTATGCTTAAAGTGATGAGAGTCATACGCCATAAATAATGAATATTTTAAACATTTATCTCTAAACATCCATAAATATAGCCTGGAACATCAATTGTTGTTCCAGGCATTTTTAATGTAAGGTAGTTGTTGACTTAATTGAAAAAATATTTTTATCAAAATTCTTCATTCATATTTTTTATTCTCAAGATGGAATGATATATTCAAAATGAATCATGGTCCAATCTATTATTTACATATGATTATTTTTGACATAACTAGCACGATCTTGTTGTTCTTGTTCATAACGTTCAGGGTTCTTTTTGTAGAAATCTTGATGGTATGCTTCCGCTTCATAAAAAGTTGATGCCGGTAAAATTTTTGTTGCAATTGCTTTATCAGCGTTAAAACTATCTTGGAGTTCACATATATATTGTTCTGCTAACTGTCTTTGATGTTCATTTGAATAGAAAATAGCAGTCTTATATTGAGAACCTCTATCTTGAAATTGACCACCATCATCCAAAGGATCGATAACTGAAAAGAAAATTTCTAATAATTTATGATATGAAAATAGAGCAACATCATACTCAATTTTAACCACTTCATAATGCCCAGTAGATCCAGTTTTTACTTCTTCATAAGAAGGATTAACTAAGTGTCCTCCCATATATCCCGACGTGACTTTTTCGATACCATCGAATGTATCAAAAGGTTTAGTCATACACCAAAAACAGCCACCAGCAAAGTATGCAGTATTGATATTCATTTATGCCATCCTCTCATTGGACCTTAGTACCATTTATTAAAAAACTCTTGCAATTTGAATACTTTTTCTATAACGTTAATACATATTAATTATAGTATATAGATATGTAATTTTGAAGGTATAAGGTAGGTAAATATGACTGAACAGAAGGATATTAAAGAAACAGAGTATCGACGACAGAAAGGAACAACTTCGACACCTTCTAGGCGAAGAAATAAAAAAAGAATGCGGAAGTTACCTTTTATCATTTTAGTCATCCTTATTATTTTAATTTCTATCATTGTGTATATTACCCATCAGTATAACAGTGGTATGAAGTATGCTAAAGAACATGCTAAGGATGTTAAGGTGCATAAATTTAATGGGAATATGAAAAATGATGGGAAGATTTCAGTTCTTGTCCTTGGCGCGGATAAGGCTCAAGGTGGTAAATCACGTACTGACTCGATTATGATTGTTCAATATGATTACGTACATAAAAAAATGAAAATGATGTCTGTCATGAGAGATATTTATGCTGATATTCCTGGTTATGATAAATATAAAATTAATGCCGCATATTCACTTGGAGGCCCGGAATTGTTAAGAAAAACACTTAACAAAAATTTAGGTGTTAATCCTGAGTATTACGCTGTAGTAGATTTTACTGGATTTGAAAAAATGATAGATGAACTACAGCCTAATGGTGTCCCAATTGATGTGGAAAAAGACATGTCTGAAAATATAGGTGTGTCTTTGAAAAAAGGACATCATAAGTTAAATGGTAAAGAATTACTTGGTTATGCTAGATTCCGTCATGATCCGGAAGGCGATTTTGGTCGTGTGAGAAGACAACAACAAGTGATGCAAACATTAAAGCAAGAGTTAGTTAATTTCAATACAGTTGCGAAACTACCAAAAGTTGCTGGTATTTTAAGAGGTTATGTTAATACAAATATGCCTAACTCTGCGATTTTTCAAACAGGTATAAGTTTTGGAATTCGTGGAGATAAAGATGTGCAATCTTTGACAGTCCCTATTAAAGGAAGCTATCAAGATATTAATACAAATAATGATGGTAGTGCGCTTCAAATAGACTCTGAGAAAAATAAGCAAGCAATCAAAAATTTCTTTGAAGATAATTAAAAAATGAATCCCTGAAGAGGCTGGGACAAAAAGGTTCAAGATAAGTAAAAAAGACAATTTCTATTGAAAAAATATAGAAATTGTCTTTTTTATAATTTTTTTGATTATTTTCAGCTCGTTGAGCTGTTACTTTTCTTATATTAAGCCACGATGATGTCTGAATTCATCAAATTCAGTATCGGGAATTGTTTCTACAATATCATTTACATGTCGTGAAATATCATTTGTGGGGATAAGAACTGAAGTTTCCATAGAGTATGTTAAGTCAAGTTATATTCTTTATACATAAGGCACCTCGTTAATTTAGTTTATTGATATTTATTAAATTATACGAAAGGGCTTTATTTTTATAAAGTATTTTGGCGAGACTCTTGAGGGAACAGGACAAGCTGAAGACTACAGGCTGAAGCTGTCCCCTAAGAAAGCGAGCCAACAATACGAAGTATTGTAAATAAATAGCCAGTAAATGAATTTATGAAAACTCATTTACTGGCTATTATGCTAGGGAATTATGTCCCAGCCTCTTCAGGGATTTTATGTTTACTGATCAGATTTTCTTACGCCACCGACAGCATAATGATCTTTTCTCATTTCTTCAATGACCACGTGAATCGCTTCTTTATTTGCACCTGTAGTTTTTTCTACAGCATGAGTGACTTCTGTAACTAAATCCTTAAGTTGTTCATCAGAACGGCCTTCTAATAATTTCACATTAATGATTGGCATAATCAACATTCTCCTTTGCTATATAACGTTGGCTCTTTTAGTATAGCATGAAAATGAGAAGAATGAATAAGAACAAATGTTCTTATAAATATTGAAATAGAACACGTGTTCTTATATAATGTTTTTGTAAGGGAGGATCAGTTATGTATGATTACAATTTATTAGAAGATAGGGATGTACTCTGCATAGACCAAAAAAGCTTTTTTGCGAGTGTATCATGTATGGAAAAAGGATTGGACCCATTAACAACTAAACTAGCAGTTGTAGCAGATACGAAAAGGCAAGGTTCGGTCGTTCTAGCAGCAACTCCAAAGTTAAAAGAATTAGGTATTAAAACGGGATCAAGACTTTTTGAGATACCACATCGTAATGACATTTATATTATTAATCCAAGTATGAGAAAGTATTTAAATGTATCTGTTGCAATTTCAAAGATTGCACTGCGGTACGTTCCACCTGAAGATTTACATCAGTATAGTATTGATGAATTTTTCATGGATGTAACGGATAGTTACCATAGATTTAATTCAACAGTTTTTGCTTTTTGTAAAAGATTTCAAAATGAAATATTAGAAGAAACAGGTATTCACTGTACCATTGGAATAGGCTCGAATATGCTATTGAGCAAGGTTGCAATGGATATTGAAGCTAAGCATTCGGAAAACGGTATAGCTGAATGGCGTTATCAAGATGTACCTGAAAAATTATGGCCAATTCAACCACTTAGAGATTTTTGGGGGATTAATAAGCGTACAGAAAAGAAATTGAATAAAAGAGGAATATTTACAATAGGAGATTTAGCAAAGTATCCATATCATTATTTAAAAAGAGATTTTGGAGTTTTAGGTATAGATATGCATCTACATGCAAACGGTATTGATCAAAGTAAAGTAAGAGAAAAATATAAAGTAACAAATCCTTCAATATGTAAAAGTCAGATTCTAATGCGAGATTATCAATTTGAAGAATCCAAAGTTGTCATGCAAGAATTGATAGAAGATGTAGCAAGTCGTTTAAGAGCAGAAAAGAAGCTTGCTCGAACAATTCATTTTTCTTTCGGTTATGCTGAAGGTGGTGGCATACATAAGCAATATACTTTGGAGGATCCTACAAATTTAGAAAGAGATATATTCAAAGTCATTAATTATTTTGCAAATCGTCTGTGTGACAAAAAAGCATTGTATAGAACGTTAAGTGTATCGTTAACTCAGTTTATTAAAGAAAGCGATCGACAACTCAACTTATTCATTGATGAATATGAACGTAAGAAAGATGTAAAACTTGCTAAAACCATTGATCACTTACATTTAAAATATGGAAAAGGAATTGTGTCAAAAGCGACTTCATACACCGAAGCTGGTACAAAGCATGGTCGATTAGGACTAATGGCTGGTCATAAAATGTAGATATACAAAGAGAGTCCCCCTCGTCGTGCAACATATAGAAGCGAAAAGATAACGACTTGAAGGGGATTTATTTAATAATAAGTATCAAAATTTGCGAGGGCTTTTATAGCATTCTCTCGATCTTCGGGACTTTTAAAACTGATTTGTAAAGCTCCATAAATATCTTCCCGTACTTCTAAAATCTTTAAGTTTATAATAGAAATATTATGTGAACTTATGATGTTTGTAATTTGACTTATCATACCCGGCTTATCAGGGATATCAACATAAAGATCATACGCAGTAGATATTGCACCGTGTTGTTTAACAGGAAGTTGATCACGATAATCTTTAGCTTTAACGAAGAAATCGTAAATACTATTACTATTTTGTTCTCGTATCAAATTTTCAATACCAGTAATTTGTTCTTTAATCTCGTTAAGTAAAGATAAAATATGATTTTGATTATTTAAAGTGATATCCTTCCACATCTGAGCATTACTACTTGCTATACGAGTTATATCTCTAAAGCCACCGGCTGCTAATTTTTCGATTAAAGAATGGTCTTTGACATGATTAGCACTTAGATGAACTAAAATTGAAGCGATGATATGTGGAACATGACTCACTATACCGGTTACGAAATCATGTTCATTTGCATGAGTAACGATAAATTTTGCTAACGTAGGTTTAAGTAATTTCTTTAAATATGTCGCGGCTTCATTATTTTCGATTTCATTAAATACAAGAATGTAATAAGCATTTTCAAATAAATGTTTTTTCGCGTTTAAAACACCAGATTTATGACTTCCTGCCATAGGATGACCACTAATTAAATGAATATCATGTTTTAATAATTCTTTTTCGAATGATTGTATAGTAAGTTTGGTACTACCTGTGTCTGTTACAATCAAATGAGTTTTTGTATTGTAATTTGTAAGTTCAGATAGATATTTAATTGTTTGCTCAACAGGAGTTGCAAAGATGATTATATCCGCTATCTCAACAGCAGTAGCATAATCATTAACTTTTTGATCAATAATACCTATAGAAAGGGCTTCATCAAGTTGTGTGTAGTCCGAATCGTATGCAAGAATATTGAAATTACTGTAATGATATTTTAAATTACTCGCCAAGCTACCGCCAATAAGGCCTAACCCTACAAATAAAATATTTCGCATAGAGCGCCTCCTTGTTTCAGAATTTTCAGAATAACAATATTGTATATGAGTCATTTCAAGTATTCAATAACAAATATAACTTATGTATGATTTTAAGATATTAAATAAAGAAAGATTTATAGTTTGATTTCAGTACATTTTGTATAGGAAATAAAGATAAACACAACAAATTTTTCATTTTCATTTTAAGCTAGTTGACAAACTGGAGGAGGATAGGTATTATACTAAATAATTAGAAAAATCAGATAATTTGATTGATAGAGTAATCATTATATTTTGTAGCAAGCAGAAAGCTAATGGTAGATGTAAATTAGCACATGATAATAGATGAAATGGGCTTTCAAATTTTAACTTAATCATTAAAGTGAACATATATGTTAACTAAGGTGGCACCACGGTAACGCGTCCTTATAGAATGATAGCGTTATTGTGGTTTTTTTGAAGCAAAGTGAAGTAACTAAAGTTGAGGTAGCACCAGAAAGTTAGTGGTAGATGAGAACTAACACCGTCTTTAGTGAAATTGGGTTTTGTGGAACAACTTAACATAAATTGAACAAGTGAGCTATGAATATATTATATTCTGCTAATAAAGGTGGTACCGCGCGTCAGCGTCCTTATAACGAAGGAGGCTGATTTTTTTCGGAAAAGGAGGAAATCAATGGATATTGTATACAAAAAGGTGAATGCTCAAATTACGCCAGAAGCTTTAGCAAAATTAAAACAAAAAAAGATCATTTTTGAAAGTACAAATCAACAGAAACTTAAAGGTAGGTACTCGATAGTAGTATTCGATCATTATGGCAAAATTACATTAGATAATTCTCAACTTTTAATTAATTTAGACAATCATTGTGAAATAGTTAAGAATCAACCGTATCAACGACTTAAGGAATTTGTAGATAAATATTATTTTGAAATCAAAGATAAATATTTAAAAGATTTACCTTTTATTTCGGGCTTTATAGGGACATGTAGCTTTGATTTAGTACGACATGAATTTAAAAAATTACAAGATATTAAATTAGAAGATCATCAAACTCATGATGTCCAATTTTATCTAGTGGAAGATGTATTTGTTTTTGATCATTATAAAGATGAATTATATATTATCGCAAGTAACTTATTTTCTGATAGAACAAAAGAGAGATTAAAGGAATCTATTGAACGTAAAATTGAAGATTTAAAAAACATACATTTTTCGGTTGAGGATATAAATTATAAATCCATCCCTCGACATATAACCACCAATATATCAGAGCAACAATTTGTTCAAACTATTAGAATTTTAAAAAAGAAAATTACTGAAGGAGATATGTTTCAAGTAGTTCCTTCAAGAATTTATAGTTATAAACACCATTTTCAACACAATTTACATCAATTAACTTTTCAGTTATATCAAAATTTAAAGCGACAAAATCCTAGTCCATATATGTATTATATTAATAAAGATGTACCGATTGTAATAGGAAGTTCTCCTGAAAGTTTTGTAAAGGTAAAAGATGGAAAAGTTTATACGAATCCTATAGCTGGAACAATTAAAAGAGGTCAAAATAAAAAAGAAGATGAAAATAATGAAAAGACATTAATGAAAGATGAAAAGGAATTGAGTGAACATCGTATGCTCGTAGATTTAGGAAGAAATGATATTCATCGAATAAGTAAAACAGGCACTTCACAAATTACCAAACTAATGACAATAGAACGTTATGAACATGTCATGCATATCGTTAGTGAAGTTATTGGAGAATTAAAACCCCATCTATCTCCTATGAGCGTCATCGCAAGTTTGCTACCAACGGGTACTGTCTCAGGTGCACCTAAACTTAGAGCTATACAGAGAATATACGAATCTTATCCTTATAAAAGAGGTATCTATAGCGGTGGTGTTGGGTATATCAACTGTAATCATCATTTAGATTTTGCATTGGCTATACGTACCATGATTATCGATGAGGAAAAAGTCAGTGTCGAGGCAGGATGTGGAGTAGTATATGATTCTATTCCAGAGAAAGAACTTGAAGAAACAAAACTTAAAGCTAAAAGTTTATTGGAGGTAACTCCATGATATTAATAATAGATAACTATGATTCTTTTACCTACAATCTTGTAGATATTGTAGAAAAACAATGTGAAACGATTGTTAAATATCCCGATGATACAGATATATGTAATCTGAAAGGTATTACAGCAGTTATTATTTCACCAGGACCTGGACATCCATTAGACAATCAATTATTAATTAAATTAATTGAAAATTTCGAAAATTTACCTATTTTAGGTGTTTGCTTAGGTGCACAAGCGCTCACTTGTTATTACGGTGGCGATGTTATACAAGGTAGTTGTGTCAAACATGGAAAAGTAGATACTTTAACTATTGTTAATCAGTCACCACTATACAAAGGAATTAAGTCAAGTTTCAAAGTTATGCGTTATCATTCATTAATTAGTGATCCATGCTCATTTCCAGAAAGTTTATTAATCACTGGTCAAACATATGATAGTATACAATCTTTCCAACACAAAAACAGAAAACATTATGGCATACAGTTTCATCCAGAGTCATTCGCTACAGAAAATGGGAAACAAATCATTATTAATTTTATAAATATAGCAACGAGAGGAAGTTGAAAATGACCCTTCTTGAGAAAATTAAACAAAATAAATCTTTATCTAAAAAAGATATGCAATCATTTATTGTTACACTGTTTGATTCAAATATAGAAACCAATGTAAAGGTTGAATTATTGAAAGCTTATACAAATAAAGACATGGGTCAATATGAGCTAACGTATTTAGTTGAATATTTTATCCAGACAAACTATCCAAACCAACCATTTTATAATAAAGCTATGTGTGTTTGTGGCACAGGTGGAGATCAATCAAATAGCTTTAATATTTCTACAACTGTAGCTTTTGTTGTAGCAAGTGCAGGAGTGCCAGTCATTAAACACGGTAATAAAAGTATTACTTCACATTCAGGAAGTACAGATGTATTACATGAAATGAATATAAAAACAAACAAAATGAACGAAGTAGAGCAACAATTAAATTTGAAAGGATTAGCATTCATAAGTGCAACTGATTCTTATCCAATGATGAAAAAGCTTCAATCAATTAGAAAATCGATTGCAACACCTACAATTTTTAACTTGATTGGACCATTAATTAATCCTTTCAAATTAACTTATCAAGTGATGGGGGTATATGAAGCTTCACAACTTGAAAATATAGCACAAACATTAAAGGATTTAGGTAGAAAACGAGCAATTTTAATTCATGGTGCAAATGGGATGGATGAGGCCACGCTTTCTGGTGAAAATATCATTTATGAAGTTAGCAGCGAAAGAGCATTAAAAAAATATAGTTTAAAAGCAGAAGAAGTCGGTTTAGCTTATGCAAATAATGACACGTTGATAGGTGGTTCACCTCAAACAAATAAACAAATTGCATTGAATATCCTAAGTGGCACGGATCACTCAAGTAAACGAGATGTAGTTTTGTTAAATGCTGGAATTGCTTTATATGTTGCTGAGCAAGTGGAAAGTATCAAACATGGCGTAGAGAGAGCGAAATATCTCATTGATACAGGTATGGCAATGAAACAATATTTAAAAATGGGAGGTTAAGTAATGACTATTTTAAATGAAATTATTGAGTATAAAAAAACTTTGCTTGAGCGTAAATACTATGATAAAAAACTTGAAATTTTACAAGATAACGGAAATGTTAAGAGGAGAAAGCTGATTGATTCACTTAACTATGATAGAACATTATCAGTTATTGCTGAAATAAAATCGAAAAGCCCATCTGTACCTCAATTACCGCAACGTGATCTTGTTCAACAAGTTAAAGATTATCAAAAATATGGTGCTAATGCTATATCAATATTAACTGATGAAAAATACTTTGGCGGTAGTTTTGAACGATTAAATCAGTTGTCAAAGATAACATCGTTACCAGTTTTATGTAAAGATTTTATTATTGATAAAATTCAAATAGATGTTGCAAAACGAGCTGGTGCATCTATTATTTTATTAATAGTAAATATTTTAAGTGATGACCAATTAAAAGAATTGTATTCATATGCAATAAACCATAATTTAGAAGTTCTAGTAGAAGTTCATACAATTAGAGAACTTGAACGTGCACACCAAATTAACCCTAAAATTATTGGTGTTAATAATCGTGATTTAAAACGATTTGAAACCGATGTTCTACATACAAATAAATTACTTAAGTTTAAAAAGTCTAATTGCTGCTACATTTCAGAGAGTGGCATTCATACAAAAGAAGATGTTGAGAAAATAGTAGATTCAAATATTGACGGTTTACTTGTAGGGGAGGCATTAATGAAAACAAATGACTTAAGTCAGTTTTTGCCTAGTTTAAAGTTAAAGAAGAATCTCTATGATAGTTAAATTTTGTGGTTTTAAAACCGAAAGTGATATTAAGAAAATTAAAAAATTAGAAGTTGATGCAGTAGGGTTTATACATTATCCCGATAGTAAGAGACATGTCTCACTGAAACAATTAAAATATTTGGCTAAAATAGTGCCAGATCATATAGAGAAAGTAGTGGTCGTAGTAAATCCTCAAATGTCCACCATAAAGAGAATAATTAATCAAACTGATATTAACACAATCCAATTACATGGAAATGAAAGCATTCAATTAATTAGAAATATTAAGAAACTTAATTCAAAAATAAGAATCATAAAAGCAATTCCAGCAACAAGAAATTTAAATAATAACATACAAAAGTATAAAGATGAGATAGACATGTTTATTATAGATACACCATCAATCACATACGGAGGGACAGGTCAAAGTTTTGACTGGAAATTATTAAAAAAAATAAAGGGCGTTGATTTTCTCATTGCGGGTGGTTTGGATTTTGAAAAGATAAAACGATTAGAAATATATTCATTTGGACAATGTGGTTATGACATCTCAACTGGCATTGAGTCACATAATGAAAAAGATTTTAATAAGATGACTCGAATATTAAAATTTTTGAAAGGAGACGAATGATTAATGAAAATTCAAACAGAAGTAGATGAACTGGGCTTTTTCGGTGAATATGGTGGCCAATATGTACCTGAAACATTGATGCCAGCTATTATTGAACTTAAAAAAGCATATGAGGACGCGAAATCAGATACTCACTTCAAGAAAGAATTTAATTATTATTTAAGTGAATATGTTGGTAGAGAAACGCCTTTAACATTTGCTGAATCATACACAAAATTGTTAGGTGGTGCCAAAATATATCTTAAAAGAGAAGACTTAAATCACACTGGTGCTCATAAAATTAATAACGCGATAGGACAGGCACTATTAGCTAAAAGGATGGGGAAAACTAAATTAGTAGCCGAAACAGGTGCTGGTCAACATGGTGTAGCAAGTGCCACCATCGCTGCTTTATTCGATATGGATCTTATTGTTTTCATGGGAAGTGAAGATATCAAACGTCAACAACTTAACGTATTTAGAATGGAATTGCTAGGAGCTAAAGTAGTGTCTGTGTCAGATGGGCAAGGAACACTATCAGATGCAGTAAATAAAGCTTTGCAATATTGGGTGAATCATGTCGAGGATACACATTATTTATTAGGCTCAGCGTTGGGACCTGATCCGTTTCCAACTATGGTCAGAGATTTTCAGAGTGTGATTGGTAATGAAATTAAAAGCCAAATTTTAAGTAAAGAAGGACGACTTCCAGATGCGTTAGTCGCGTGTGTTGGTGGAGGGTCCAATTCAATAGGTACGTTCTATCCATTTATACAAGATGACGTTAAATTATATGGGGTAGAAGCTGCAGGAAAAGGAAGTCATACGCACAATCATGCTTTAGCTATAGGGAAAGGTAAACCAGGTGTATTACATGGTTCCAAAATGTACCTTATTCAAAATGATGATGGACAAATTGAATTGGCACACTCTATATCAGCGGGACTAGATTATCCAGGTATTGGACCTGAACATTCGTATTATAATGATATTGGTCGTGTATCATATGTAAGTGCTACAGATAATGAAGCTATGGAAGCACTTATAACATTCTCAAAAGTTGAAGGTATCATTCCAGCAATTGAAAGTGCACATGCATTGAGTTATGTTGAAAAATTAGCGCCAAATATGGATGAAAAAGAAATTATTGTTGTGACTATTTCAGGTCGTGGAGATAAAGATATGGAAACAATTAAACAATACAAAGAAAACGGTGGTGAACAAAATGAGTAAATTATTCATTCCGTATATTATGGGTGATTTAAATTTTATTCATCATTTAAAAACATTAACTGAGAATGGAGCAGACATTGTTGAAATTGGTGTGCCATTTTCTGATCCTGTTGCAGATGGACCTATAATCATGAAAGCAGGGCGCAACGCTATTGACGAGGGTTCAAACATTAAATTCATTTTTGATGAATTAATAAAAAATAAAAATACTATTTCATCTAAGTATGTATTAATGACTTATTATAATATTCTAAGTGCTTATGGAGAAGAATTATTTTTGGATAAGTGTGATGAAGCTGGTGTTTATGGTTTAATTATTCCAGATTTACCTTACGAACTTACAAAAAAGTTTAAAAAAGATTTTTATCATCATTCTGTTAAAATAATATCGTTAATTGCCATGACCGCAAGTGATGCTAGGATTATGCAAATTGCAAAGAACTCAGAAGGATTTATTTACACGGTAACAATGAATGCCACAACAGGTAACAGTGGGGAGTTCCATCCAGATTTAAAGAGAAAAATTGAATATATAAAAAAAGTTTCAAAAATTCCTGTGGTTGCTGGATTTGGTATCAAAAATCCTGAACATGTTAAAGATATAGCGTCCGTTGCAGATGGTATTGTAATTGGTAGTGAAATTGTAAAACGTATTGAAATAGATTCAAGAAAAGAATTTATCACTTATATCAAATCAATAAGAACTACGTTGAATTCTTTATAAAAATTAATATTAAGTTAAATCAAAGTTAAGAAAATAGATGAAAAATATACATATCAAAAACAATGATTACTCTATGAATTAACTACTATACTAATAGTAACTTCAAAAAATTAAATGATCACTATTGAATAATCGACTACTAATGTGGGTAAATAATAATCACAATTAATTTGAAGAGGTGTATATATTCATGAGTAAAAAAGTTTTATTTGTTTTAACAAGTACAAGTCAATTTACAGACGGTACAGAAACTGGATTATGGTTAGAAGAAGCTGGAGCACCATATAATATATTGACTGAAGAAGGTATCAATGTTGATGTTATTTCTATTAAAGGTGGAAAAGTAAATCTTGATCCTAATTCTGTTTCTAATGAATCACTGAATCAGTATGCTAAATTCGTGTCACACTTAAACGATACACCTAGTATCGAAAATGTAAATGCAGATGAGTATGACGCTATTTATCTACCAGGTGGACATGGTACTGTATACGATTTTGCCAATAATGAGAAATTAGCTGATATTTTACTTCAATTTAAAAATAGTAATAAAATAATCTCTTCAGTATGTCATGGACCTAGTGCGTTTGTAGGTGTAAAAGATGCAAATAATCACTATCTAGTAGATGGTGTCAAAATAACTTCATTTACTGATAGTGAAGAAAAAGCAATGGGATTTGAAAATAAAGTACCATTTTTAACTCAATCTAAATTAGAAGAGCAAGGTGCAAATTTTGTAGTGAAAGATGACTTTACATCTCACGTAGAAAAAGACGGTCAATTTATCACTGGACAAAATCCCCAATCAAGTGAAGACATTGGTAAAGCACTTGCAAATGAATTAAAATAATAGTAAATAATTAGTGATATGGGCGACATTAGTGTTTAGCCCATATTATTTTATACATAAACAGAATAAACGAGATTTAACTTTTAATTTTATATAAAAGTTTTGCAGGATAATATTTTAGTTTTCACTACAACTATTGTATACTTGTTTAGATTAGAAATATAAATAGTATTAAATGAACCGAATGTTAAATATAAAAGGTGAAGTAAAACGACCTATTTTTCTAAAAATAAAAAGAAATAGATATAAAGATATAAATGGGAGTTATGAAGATGAAGTTTACGAATTTGACAGCTAAAGAATTTAGTGACTTTACTGATCGTATGACATATAGTCATTTTACACAAATGGAAGGTAATTACGAATTAAAGGTTGCTGAAGGTACCGAGTCACATTTAGTTGGAATTAAAAATAATGATAACGAAGTGATTGCAGCTTGTTTATTAACAGCTGTTCCTGTAATGAAAATATTTAAATATTTTTATTCCAATCGCGGTCCAGTAATAGATTATAATAATAAAGAGCTTGTACATTTTTTCTTTAATGAATTGAGTAAATATGTAAAAAAATATAATTGTTTATATTTAAGAGTTGACCCATACCTTCCATATCAATATTTAAATCATGAGGGAGAAATAACTGGAAATGCAGGTCATGATTGGATTTTTGATGAATTAGAGAGTTTAGGATATAAACACGAAGGATTCCACAAAGGATTTGATCCTGTATTACAAATCCGATATCATTCTGTTCTAAATTTAGCAAACAAAAGTGCTAATGATGTTTTAAAAAACATGGATGGTTTAAGAAAGCGTAATACTAAAAAAGTTAAGAAAAATGGAGTTAAAGTCCGCTTTTTATCTGAAGAAGAGTTACCTATATTTAGGTCATTTATGGAGGATACCTCTGAAACTAAAGATTTTGCAGATAGAGAAGATAGTTTTTATTACAACAGATTCAAACATTATAAAGACCGTGTTTTAGTACCACTAGCCTATATTAACTTTGATGAGTATATAGAGGAACTAAATAATGAAAGAAATGTGCTTAATAAAGATTATAATAAAGCTTTAAAAGACATTGAGAAACGTCCAGAGAATAAAAAAGCACATAACAAAAAGGAAAATTTAGAACAACAACTCGATGCAAATCAGCAAAAAATTAATGAAGCTAAAAACTTAAAACAAGAACATGGCAATGAATTACCCATCTCTGCTGGCTTCTTTATAATTAATCCGTTTGAAGTAGTTTACTACGCTGGTGGAACTTCAAATCGTTATCGCCATTTTGCAGGGAGCTATGCGGTTCAATGGAAGATGATTAACTATGCAATTGAACATGGTATTAATCGGTATAATTTCTATGGTATTAGTGGTGACTTTAGTGAAGATGCTGAAGATGCTGGCGTAGTTAAGTTTAAAAAGGGCTATGATGCCGATGTTATAGAATACGTTGGTGACTTTATTAAACCTATTAATAAACCAATGTATAACATTTATAGAACACTTAAAAAACTAAAGAAATAGATTTTAAGAAGGGAATTATCTAATTATGAAATTTACAGAGTTAACAGTTAAAGAATTTGAAAACTTTGTACAAAATCCATCATTAGAAAGTCATTATTTCCAAGTGAAGGAAAATATTGCTATACGTGAATCAGATGGGTTTCAAGTAGTGTTATTAGGTGTAAAAGACGACGACAATAGAGTGATAGCAGCTAGCCTGTTTTCTAAAATCCCTACAATGGGCAGTTATGTGTATTATTCCAATAGAGGCCCTGTAATGGACTATTCAGATTTAGGTTTAGTGGATTTTTATTTAAAAGAGCTTGATAAATATTTACATCAACATCAATGCTTATATGTAAAATTAGATCCTTACTGGTTGTATCAAGTTTATGATAAAGATATTAATCCTTTAACAGAAAAAAATGATGCTTTAGTAAATCTATTTAAATCACATGGTTATGATCATCACGGATTTACAACCCAATATGATTCTTCCAGCCAAGTTAGATGGATGGGGGTATTAGATTTAGAAGGCAAAACCCCTGCATCTCTAAGGAAAGAGTTTGATAGTCAAAGAAAACGAAATATTAATAAAGCGATAAACTACGGTGTGAAAGTTAGATTTCTTAGTAAGGATGAATTTGATTTATTCTTAGACTTATACCGAGAGACTGAAGCTAGAACTGGATTTGCTTCTAAAACTGACGATTATTTCTATAACTTTATAGAGCATTATGGCGATAAAGTATTAGTTCCTTTAGCTTACATAGATTTAAATGAATATATACAACATTTGCAAGAATCACTAAATGATAAAGAAAATCGACGTGATGATATGATGGCAAAAGAAAATAAAACAGATAAACAGTTAAAGAAAATAGCTGAGTTAGATAAACAAATTGATCACGATAAAAAAGAATTGCTTCAAGCTAGTGAATTACGTCAAACAGATGGCGAAATTTTAAATTTAGCTTCAGGAGTATACTTTGCTAATGCATATGAAGTGAACTATTTCTCTGGAGGGTCTTCAGAAAAATATAATCAATATATGGGACCATATGCAATGCATTGGCACATGATTAATTATTGTTTTGATAACGGTTATGATAGATATAATTTCTATGGCTTATCAGGTGATTTTACTGAAAACAGTGAAGACTATGGTGTTTATCGCTTTAAGAGAGGTTTTAATGTTAGGATTGAGGAATTAATCGGTGATTTCTATAAACCAATCAATAAAGTGAAATATTGGTTATTCAATACATTAGATCGCATACGTAATAAATTGAAAAAGTAAAAATAAATGATACAAGTATATGACGAGCAGATTGAGATATCCAATCTGCTCGTTTAGCTTTAGAGAAGGATTGTGTACTCTAAAGCACTCGGCGTAGGATGTTTGAGTCTAGGATGAAAATTCATGTTGCTCCCTACATATTTAATCATAGCATATTATGAAAACTATACAATAATGCTCGCCAATATATTTTTTATATACGAATTATAATTTTGTAATACTAAAATGCTTTAAATGTAATTCTTTTAGTGCGGTGAGAAGATTATAAAAACATTATGTAAACTAAAGGTATATTTATACTGCGATTTAATAATAATACTTATAATTCTCGTATATTAAATTTTGTAGTTGTGTATTTGGGTGTTGTAACAAAAGATTTTTGATGATTTATCTAAATATAAAAATGAATATTCATGATAATAGCAATTACATTGCTAAGTTGTTGTAACGTATAATATTTATCATGATACTACTTACTAGCATTTAAACATGATAAATAAATACGTAATGCAATTATGTAATACGTAATTAATTATTACTGATGCTAATTAAAGGAACGTTCTTGTAAATACAAAGAATTAAATATTTAAGTCTTTAATGAATAAAGAACTCTTGATCAATACATAACTTTTGATACGTGTATATACTTCCAAATAAAAAATATATAGTATATGTAACAACATAAATGAAGCATATGTTCATCTATATGGCTAAGTATCTTAATTCTTTATTTTAGTTGATACGTGTATATACTTCCAAATAAAAAATATATAGTATATGTAACAACATAAATGAAGCATATGTTCATCTATATGGCTAAGTATCTTAATTCTTTATTTTAGTTTACATAATATATATTATAGGAAGTTGTATATATAATCATAAAAGCCCTTCACTCAATTTACAGTTAAATCTACATGGCATTTATATTTATTATCTACAGAGTTTTCTCTTATTTACTTTTTTAGTTGAGTTCATTATAGCAATCTATATTTGTTAATTTATATATATTAACAAGTTGGAATGCCAAGTTTCAAGTTTATACAATTTAAATCAAAATATTTAAATTTGAGTTCGTGCTCATATGCTATAATTAAATCATTCTAAAATTTTGGAGTGACTAATAATGAATTTTATTTTTGATATTGATGGTACGATTTGTTTTGATGGATGTTCCATCGATTCATCTATTAAGCAACGACTTTTCAAGCTACGTCAAGCTAATCACAATGTAATATTTGCTTCAGCACGTCCCATTAGAGACTTGCTTCCAGTCATTCCTGAATTTGCGGATGATACCTTGATTGGTGGTAATGGCTCAATTATCTCTAAAAATGGACAAATCGAAATTGTTTCGGTAATCAATGAGCATGATATCAGTCTAATTAAAAAAATTATAAAGAAATATCAATTATCATACATCATTGATGATAAATTTAATTATGCTTCAAATTTGGATAGTAATAATGAACTGTATCAACGCATTGATCCTGATGGTAAAGCACAATCTCTAGATATGGATGAGATTCGAAATCCTATAAAAGCAATTCTATTAAATATAGATAACAAAGATTTTGACATGATTGCTCATCAATTAGTAAGTCAGTCTCATGGTATTGAATTAATTCGTCATTACAGTGAGTCCTATATTGATGTAACGGCACGTGGCGTTGATAAGTATACTACTATTCAATATATTTTAGGAACTAATAGTGATTATATCGCTTTTGGTAATGATCACAATGATGTTCATATGCTTGAACATGCGAGCCAAGGTTATTTTGTGACTAATCAATTTATAGAACACACATCATTTTTTAAAAATAAAAATATTACAGTTATTGATGACACAATATATGCAATATGTGAGGTTTTAGATCGATATCTGTAATTAACAATTTGAGTCCAATGCATGGTATTTTGGTGAAGGTGGCAATCAAATAACGATTGAACAACTAAAGAGAATTAAACAGGCATTCCTAAAGTAAAATGATTATATAGCGGTAAAATTTACTCAAATGATTAACTAATAACCCCAAAAGTTAGATTTTAATTCCAACTTTTGGGGTTATTATGTGAATGAAAAATATCTTAATCATTTAAATGACTATGACTATATTCAATATTCATACGTTTGAATTAATAGTTTTGTATATGGATGTCTTTGATGGCTAAATAAATCTTTACTTTTAAAATCATCTACTATTTGACCGTCTTTGATAACTATTATCCTATTCGTTAACCTTTGTAAAACAGATAAATCATGCGAGATGACGATTAATGTTTTATTTTGAATGTTTTTTTCGTTAAGTAAAATATTGATTACATTTTGTTCGGCCATGACGTCTAAGTTCGAAGTTATTTCATCACAAACCAATATATCTGGTTGTGCTAAGAGAGAGCGTATAATATTTAATCTTTGTAGTTGCCCACCACTTACTTCTTGAGGAAACTTTGTTATTAGATCTGTAGACAAATTAAATTCAATTAAATAGTTAAGAATGATATTTTTGATGTTTTGTGGTATTAATTGTCGATAAAATAAAAGTGGCTCTCTCAATGACTGTTCAATCGTGAATTGACGATCAAAACTTTCTGTCGCATGTTGAAAAATAGGTAGAACCTTTCCTGAATCGATACTTATTTTTCCTTTTGTTGGCTTTAATTGACCTAATATTAAAGAACCAATAGTACTTTTTCCAGCACCGCTTTCCCCTAAAACCCCTATTTTTTCACCACGTTGAATACTTATATTAATATCTTTTAAAACAGGCTGTTTTCGATGATATGAATAATCTACATGATCAAATTGAATCATAATTAGATGTTGTCCTCCTTTTGCAGCTTGCTTCTATAGTTTAATAATTGTTCTGTATACCGATGAAGATGATGGTGATTAAATAATTTGTCTATTTCTCCAGATTCAATCATCATGCCATTTCTCATTACATTAAAATAATCAGCATATTTGAGGACATGATTCATGTTATGAGTGATAAGTAATACAGTATTATGATGATCTTTAACAATGTGTTGAAGGAGTTGCATTATTTGATGACCGTTCACTACATCTAAAGATGCAACAGGTTCATCTGCAATAATTAATTCTGGATCTAACATTAAAACGCTAGCAATATTAACTCGCTCTAATTGTCCTCCTGAAAGTTGGAAACTATATTTATTAATGATTGATTCATCATTTAAGTTAACCCAAGTTAAAGCTTTTTTTATCTTTTTCAATGCATTATCCTTAGAAACATTAAAATGATAACGATATATAGCTATAAGTTGTTTATCCAAACGAGTATATTCATTAAAACTTTGAGCATAATTTTGAGAGATATAGCCGATATGTTTACCTAAAAGTTGCTTGATACCAGAAGTATTTTGACCTTGCATTTTAAATTCATCGAAACTCATATGTAACTGAGTAGGTAAATGATTTAATATTGCTTTAACAGTCAAACTTTTTCCAGCACCACTTTCACCTATAATGACATTTAGAGATTGATTATATATATTTAAGTCGACATTTTTAATAATTGCTTGCCCTTCTTTATCATTGATGTTTAGATTTTTTATTGTTAAAAGTTTCAACTTTTACACCTCTTTGTTCTAATAAACGATCTCTTACAGCATCACCAGTTAAATTAAATATCAATATTGTACCTGATATCAAAGATGCTGGAGCGATAATCATGATAGGATGTGAAGTAATAAATTCACGCCCTGCTTGTAACATTGCCCCCCACTCTGGAGATGGTGGTTGTGCACCTAAACCTAAAAATGATAATGAACTAATGTATAAAATGATTTTTCCAAAATCAACTATCATAATAACAAATATAGATGGTAAAACTTTTGGTAATAAGTGTTTAAATAAGATATTCAAAGTTGAGACATTAAAAAATTGTGCCATCTGTATATACGATTGATTCATTTCGGTATTGACAATCCCTCTTGTCACGCGAGTATAATTCATCCATTTTATGATTGTAATAGCTATTACTAAATTCCAAAGACTAGGATGAAAAAAACTTGCTAAGGCAATCATAATAACGAATTCTGGTATGCTTAATCCTATATCAATAATTCGCATGATAATCGTATCAATCCAACCTTTTTTATAGCCTGCAAGTAACCCTAAAGGTACTCCAACCACTACAGTGAAAAGTAAAGTAAGTAGTGTAACAAACAATGTTGCACGAGAGCCCACGACTAAACGACTGAATAAATCACGTCCGTAATCATCTGTGCCAAGTAAATGATTCATACTCATAGGTTCAAATGAGTTTGACAAATGTACCTGATACGCAGCTTCATCATTGATTATAAATTGCAATACAATAAGACATATAATATAGACCGTAAAAATGAAAAATATAGTGTTTTTCTTTGACAACTTAAACTTCATCGTTACGACCTTCTTTTCTATGTGAATTAAACCATTTAAACTTTGATGTTTCTTTCTGAGTAATAGCATAACGTTGTTTAGGATCGATAAGTAATGAAAGTAAATCTGCAATTGTGTTTATAATCACTACAAAGAAACCAATAAATAATACACAACCTTGAATGACTGGATAATCTCTCGACTTTATACTGTCAACTAAAAAATAGCCTAACCCAGGAATATCAAATAAATTTTCAATGACTACTGTTCCACCTATCAAACTACCAATGGATAATCCTAATAGAGGTATGATTGGTAGTATCGTAGGTTTAAGGATATCTTGAAAAAGTATATATCTTTCGGGCATACCTCTGAGACGAGACGATTCAACTATAGGTGTTTGATATTGTTCTAATAAAGTAGAACGAATAAATCGAATATAATAAGCACACATTCCAATACTCATGGTAATTATTGGTAAAATATATGAAGCGAAACGCCCCTCATCTGAAGTTGGTAAAATATTCAACTTCAAGCTAAATATATATAATAAGATAAGACCGATAAAAAATGATGGTAGGCTTACGGATAATGATGTCATAACACGGATTATCCTATCCCAAATTTTATGGTAGTAAACCGCTGCTATAATCCCTAATGGTATAGAAATAACTAATGACACTATAAGCGTACCAAAAGTAATAATAAGTGTAGGACCAAGATAATTTGCTATTTCCCTAATTACAGGCTCGCTTGTTTGATAACTTGTTCCTAAATCAAAATGAAACAATTGATTTAACCAGTCCCACCATTGAATAAAAATAGGATTATTTAAGCCAAGCTTATTCTCTGTCGTTTCTATTTGCTCATTAGATACATGCGAAATATCAAGATGTAAAATTTTGTCTACAGGATTACCTGGAGAGAGTTTCATTAATATAAATGTGATTGTAGTTAATATAAATAGTACGACAATCATTTGTGAAAGTTTATAAATTATCATTTTAAACATATGTTGGCATCCTTTCACTTTCAACGAATATAAAAAATATTAAATAATAAATTTTATTAAATTGTTTTCATCAAAATCTATTATAGTATGACTTTTTTTAAATTAATAGGAAAAGAGATAAAAAAGAAATAAAAAACAACTTTGCTTAAGATAAGATGGTAGCAAAGTTGAAAAGTTGTTATTTATGACGACGACGAAGTGACTCTTCATCATCATATTTGCGAATCTCTTTTTCCAATTTTATTTTTCTACGATTTTTTCTCCAGTTTCTAGAAAAATACCAAATAAGAAAGCTTATGATTAAGCTCATTATGCCTAAGAATCCTGCATATCCAAGCAGTGGTTGATATGAAATGTTTTGAAAATTTGGTATAAAAAAGGCAAGTACTGCTAAAACTACAAAAGTAATGATTGCAGACTGGAACCATTTATTTAATACAAGTGTGTAAAATACAGTTAATAAAATCATACCAAGAATGGTAATCCACAAATAGTTTGGCATATCAAATATTGTCATTGCACGTGCTCCTATAAGTAATATTTAGTTACTATTATACAACTTATTAATATAATATCATTCAGACTTAAGAAGTAATCATTTTTTAATATTATTTATTTAACAAGAATATGTTAATACTCATAATATGATTAAACTAATTATAACATTACTAAATGTTACACATCATCTGTTTAGGCGTCCTTTGTGAGTTTGTTATTGAATTTTAGTATAATGTCATTAAATGATTTATAAAGGAGTGTCATAAATGAGTGAAGGTTTACCTTTGAGAGAAGAAGTTCCGGTAAAAGAAACTTGGGATTTGAAAGATTTATTTACAAGTGATCAAGCATTCTATCAAACATTGGAACAAGTAGTACAAATGTCTTTAGATTTTAATCATACATATTATCAGAAACTTAATAACATAGAAACAATAGAAAAGGCATTAGATGAATATGAAAGGATACTTATAGAAATAGATCGTTTATATAATTATCCAGAACTTAGATTAAGCGTTGATACGTCTAATGAAGAAGCACAAAAAGTTAACGCAAAACTTAATACGACTTCTGGAAAACTTGCTGGTTTATTATCTTTTGTTGATTCCGAGATTTTGGAGTTACCCGATGAGATAATAAGCGAATTGAGGTCTCAAACAAAATACCCTCATTTTATTAAACAACTTCAAGATCGTAAGCCTTATCAATTATCTGCTGATGTTGAAAAAGTATTAGCTACATTAACACCAACATTGAGAAGTCCGTTTGAATTGTATGGTACTACAAAGAGTTTGGATATTAATTTTGAATCGTTTGATTATGAGGGTGTTACCTATCCATTGGATTATGCAACATTTGAAAATGAATATGAAGATCATCCATCTCCTGAATTTAGACGTAAAAGTTTTAGAGCTTTTAGTGATGCATTACGACAATATCAACATACGACGGCCGCAACATATAATATGCAAGTCCAACAAGAAAAGATTGAAGCGGATTTACGAGGATATGATTCTGTTATTGATTATCTACTACAAGATCAAGAAGTAACAAAAGATATGTTCGATAGACAAATTGATGTCATTATGAGTGATTTAGCCCCAGTTATGCAAAAGTATGCAAAGATTATTCAACGTGTACATAACCTGGATAAAATGCGATTTGAGGATTTAAAAATTTCAATAGACCCTAACTTTGAACCAGAAATATCAATTGAAGAATCGAAAAAATACATTTATGGAGCGCTCAAAGTACTTGGTGATGATTATGTCAAAATGTTAGAGTCTGCCTATGATTACCGTTGGATTGATTTTGCTCAGAATAAAGGAAAAGATACTGGAGCATATTGTGCAAGTCCATACATTACACATTCATATGTATTTATTTCATGGACTGGGAAAATGGCTGAAACATTCGTTCTTGCGCATGAATTAGGACATGCAGGTCATTTTGCATTAGCGCAGAATCATCAAAATTTGTTGGAATCTGAAGCGTCTATGTATTTTGTAGAAGCACCTTCCACAATGAATGAAATGTTGATGGCAAATTACTTATTTAATAGTAGTAATAATCCTCGATTTAAACGTTGGGTTATTGGTTCGATTTTATCTCGAACTTATTATCATAATATGGTTACCCACCTTTTAGAAGCAGCTTATCAACGTGAAGTGTATAGCCGAGTTGACAATGGAGAGTCATTAACTGCCCCACTGCTAAATGAAATAATGTTGAACACTTATAAAGCATTTTTCGGTGACACTGTTGAAATGACAGATGGGGTTGAATTAACATGGATGAGACAACCACATTATTATATGGGATTGTACTCATATACGTACTCTGCTGGATTGACAATTGGTACAGTTGTATCACAATGTATCAAGAAAGAAGGTCAACCTGCTGTTGATCGCTGGTTAAAAACGCTACAAGCTGGTGGTAGTCAATCTCCAATTGAATTGGCGCAAATAGCTGGCGTTGATATTACGACTGACGCCCCTTTAAAAGAGACAATTAACTATATTTCAAATTTAGTAGATGAATTAGAAGTATTAACATATCAAATAGAAGAAAATTCATAAAAAGTTAAAGAAAAATATCAAACCCCACCTGAAATTGTGGCATAGAATTCAGGTGGGGTTGCTCATTATAGATATACAATAGGATTTGATAATTTAATCAAAAGTTTCAAAATGTTGGCCTGTTAAATAATAATAAACACTTTCAGCAATATTGCTTATATGATCACCTATTCGTTCTAAGTGTCTAGCTGCTAAGTGTGCTTGACCAGCTACGAATGGGTCATTATCAATTAAGTAACTGGTATTGACGATGTTAACGTATAAATCATCAATATCTTCATCTCTCTCAATGACTTCTTTTATCAGTGGTAAATCTTTATTTCTAATAGCGTTATTTAAATCTTCTAACATGAGCATCGCTAATTTACCCATGGTTTTTAAACGTGTAAACACATAGTTATCATTTATTTTAACTCTTAAACGTATATGAGCGATACTAGCAGCATTATCCCCCATTCGTTCAAAGTCAGTAGAGATTTTGAGTGCTGCCATCATCATACGTAAATCTTTGGCAATAGGTTGTTGTCTCGTAATTAGCATGATTACCTTCTCGTTAATTTCATGATCTAAATGGTTAATTTCTTTGTCTTTCTCAATGGTTTGTCTTGCGAATGATTTCTTTTCTTCCCCTAAAGATACTAGTGCATTGTTAATATTAAAATATACACGAAGACCAAGACGCCGTAAATCTTTAATTAATCCATCTAGCTGACCTTCATATTTTTGTCTAATAATTGCCATTGCATCTTATCCAAAACGACCAGATATATAATCTTCAGTTTGTTTGTCGGCAGGATTTGAAAAGATTTTATCAGTATCATCATATTCATTGACATATCCATTTAAGAAGAAAGCAGTTTTATCTGAAACACGCGCAGCTTGTTGCATGTTGTGCGTAACCATGATAATTGAGTAATTTTCTTTTAATTCTTGTACAAGTTCTTCAACTCTTAACGTAGAAATAGGATCTAATGCTGATGTAGGTTCATCCATTAAAATGACATCTGGTTCAATTGCTAAACATCTAGCTATACAAACACGTTGTTGTTGTCCACCTGATAATCCATAAGCATTTGTATGCAATCTATCTTTTAATTCATCCCATATTGCAGCGCCACGTAATGATTTTTCTACGATTTCATCTAGAATTTTTTTGTTTTTAATACCGTGAGTCTTAGGGCCATAAGTAATATTATCATAAATTGACTTAGGGAATGGGTTAGGTTGTTGAAAGACCATTCCAACGTTAGTACGTAGCTTTTCTTTAGAATACTTTGCATCAAATATATTTTGGTCACGATACAAAATTTTACCTGCAGTTTTCACAGATGGAACTAATTCGACCATTCTATTTAAAGCTTTGATGTATGTAGATTTACCACATCCAGAAGGTCCGATTATTGCAGTTACATTATTTTCCAATATATCTAAATTAATGTTTTGTAACGCATGATTTTCTCCATACCATAAATCTAGATTTTGAGTTGAATAAACAATCTTCTTTTCACTGTCTGGAATTGTATTTTTCTTATTGTTTTCAGTAGTTACTATTGTGGCAACTGAGTCTTGATTATTTGTTTGTGCGTCTAATTTCTCTTTTTCTGCTACTTGTGAATTAGCCATAATTAAAACTCCTTTATATATTGAGACCTAGATGTGATGTTATAGGTCAATAACGTTTATTTATAAAAATGCATTTCCCTTATAATTTTGATTAGAATTTTTTACTAAATTTATTACGAAGAAGTATCGCTACAGTGTTCATCAATAATAAGATAACGAGTAGAACGATAATACCTGCTGATGCAACGTTTTGGAATTCTGCTTGAGGCATTTTTGCCCATGTATAAATTTGAGTTGGTAACGCAGAGAATTGGTCGAGTAATCCACTTGGTGTTGCTAAAAGTATCGTAGGTATACCTATCATTACAAGTGGTGCTGTTTCTCCTAATGCGCGTGATAAAGATAAAATGAAACCTGTTAAAATACCAGGTAATGCTGCAGGTAAAACAACTCTTCTAATTGTTTGCCATTTATTAGCACCAAGACCATATGATGCTTCTCTGACTGAACTAGGAACTGCTCTGATAGCTTCCTGACTAGCAACGATAATAACAGGCAAGATTAGTAGTGACATTGTAAGCGCAGCGGCTAGCACGCTATTACCTAAACCTGCCGCGCCTACAAATAATGTATAACCTAGTAAACCGAAAACAATTGAAGGAACACCAGCTAAATTAGATATACTCACCTTTACGATTTGTGTAAAAATATTGTCTCTTGCGTATTCTTCTAAATAAATTGCTGTACCTATTCCTAAAATGATACTAATTGGGATAATACTTAAGATTAACCAAATAGAACCTACTAAAGCCCCTTTAATACCAGCATCTGCTGGTGTTGAAGATGAAAAATTAGTGAAAAATTCGGGAGTTAGATGTCCCGCCCCTTTAACGAAAGTTTGAATTAATAGTGCTACTAAAACAATGAGCCCAATTAATGTACATAATAAAAATAACCATTTGTTTACCGAGTTTTTCCTATCACGAGAAGAAATATTTTTTTCTACGGCATCTTTATCAATCAATGTTTTGTTAGCAGTATTTGAATGTGTAGACATATTAATACTCCTCTCTGAATCGTTTAGAGATCCATTGTGATAATAAATTCATAATTAAAGTGAAAATGAAAAGTGTAAAACCTACAGCGTAAATACTGTAGTAAATATCAGAACCAAATGCTGCATCACCTGTAGCAATTTCAACAATATATCCTGTCATCGTTTGAATTGAACTAGTTAAACTTAGAGATGATGTTGGTGAACTACCAGCAGCTAAAGAAACGATCATTGTTTCACCTATTGCTCTTGATATACCTAATACAATTGAAGCAACAACGCCAGAAGTCGCAGCTGGTAATACAACTTTTGTAGCGACTTCAAATTTAGTTGCGCCTAATCCAAATGCACCTTCACGAATTTTATCAGGTACAGATGACATTGCATCTTCACTCATACTTGTAATCATAGGGACAATCATTATACCCACAACAATACCGGGACTGATTGAATTAAACTCTCCCAAGTTAGGAATTAGATTTCTCAATATAGGTGTAACAAATGTCAAAGCAAAGAAGCCAAATACAATTGTAGGAATCCCAGCCAAAATTTCTAATATTGGTTTAATGATTCTACGTGAACGATCAGATGCATATTCATTAAGGTAGATAGCTGCTCCTAAACCAATCGGAACTGCTACGATTGTAGCAATAACAGTAATTTTCAATGTGCCGATGATGAGTGCCCAAATTCCAAATTCTGGTGATGAACCAGTTGGGTTCCAAGTACCAGATAAAAAGAATTTAGATAATGGCACTCGTGTGAAAAACGTAATCGTCTCGGTTAAAAGTGTAAATAAAATAGCAATTGTAGTTAATATAGATATAGCTGAAATAATGGCTAAAATAATTGGGACAATTTTATCACTTAGCCCGCCCTTTTTAGCATTATTCTTAGCTATCATTTCTCTCACCTTTGTTTGTGAAGCCATGTAAAACCCTCTCTCTTATCTCCCAAAATAATTTAAAAAAAAGAGTGGGAATTGCTTTTATGAGAAAATGAGTTCATTCATATTTAATAGAATATTTACTCATTATCTGCAAAGCTGAAAAGGGTTCGACAAAGTGGCACATTGACCACTTTGTCTGATACCCTTTCAAAAATTCCCAACCCTAGGTGTTTATTACCTTAATATTCATTATTTATCTTCTGATTTTTTGTCGTCTTTCTTATCAGATTTTTGATGTTTATCTAAAAAATCTTTTAAGTCATCTAATTGAGATTTATAAGTTTTCTTAGGTGAAGCTACATAACCAGCGTCTTCAGCTGCTTTACCTTCATCTTCAAGTACAAATTTCATGAATTCTGACATTACTTTATTGTCTTTTAATGATTTGTCTTTAGCGTAGATAAATAATGGTCTGCTTAGTGCGTATGAACCGTTCTGAATTGTTTTCTTAGTTGGTTCTGTAACTTTGCCATTGTCATCTTTGATTTTAACTTCTTTTAATTTATCTTTATTTTGTTCGTAGAAATTATAACCGAAGTAACCGATACCTTCTTTGTTTTTAGTTACTGAAGATACGATCGCGTTAGTATCAGCGTTCTTCTCAGCTTTGATATCTTGTTTGTCCATAACTTCTTCTTCAAAGAAGTCGTAAGTACCATGACTTGAGTTAGGTGAAACAGCATTGATTTTTTTATCTGGCCAACTAGAGTTAACGTCTTTCCATGTTTTAGCTTTACCAGAGTAAATATCTTTTAATTGTGATTTAGTTAATTCTTTAACAAAGTCGTTATCTTTATTAACCGCAATTGTTACACCATCTTGTGCGATTTTGAATTCGTGATATTTAATCCCTTTATCTTCTAATTTTTTCTTTTCTTCGTCTTTAATAGGTCTTGAAGCGTCTGAGAAATCAGTTTCGCCAGCAATGAATTTTTGGAAACCAGCACCTGTACCGGCTTGACCTGAAGAAATTTTGGCGTCTTTATGATCTTTAGCCCATTTTTCGTTTAATTTTTCAACGATAGGAGCTACTGTGGACGAACCTTCACCTTTAGCAGAACCTTTAAGATCTTTGCCGTCTCCTGAACCTCCATCATTTCCGCCACAAGCGCCAAGTAAAACCGAAGCTCCTAATACAGTAGTACCGACTAATTGCCACTTTTTCATTGAAACATCCTCCTAATGTAAATAACCTATAATGGTATATGTATTTCTTACAGTTCTCATGTTACATATCTTTTATTAAATCAAAATAGAGTTATTGTAAATTTTTTGTTAAGAATGGGATTTGAATTAATGAAACGTGTATTAAAATTTAATTTGCTAACATAGTTTTATAAAGAATAAAAATACTTGATTGAATGAATAGAAGATAAATTGGGAATCATTAAAATGGAAAGAGAATTATAATAAATAGTATCTAAACTGGTCCTTTAAGGTCATATTAAATATTTAAATACGTACGTTTATGAGTAATTTAGTTCTTTTAAATGAAGCACTTTAAAATATATATCATTTAGTTTTTTAAATAAGTGTTAAACATAAAAAAACACTTGAGTTATCAGTTGATATCTCAAGTGTGTATGACGTATAGGTAATCTTATGATTAAATTAATTAAAAGTACGCTTATATTAAGTTTTTTTGTGTCAGACAAGTTTCCCAAAATATAGAATGCTATAAATACTGTAATTTAGAATTTTTTAATGATGAGTCAACGAATTCTATAAGAATCTACATTAATTAAGTATATTAATTAATTTCATTATCTTTAATCATCTACACGGCTCCACCCTTTTTTGGTAAGAGTGATTTTTCCTGTTTCTATATTGATTATCTTTTTCTTATATAAATGTCCGATTGCACGTTTAAACGAGCCTTTACTCATATTAAAGACTTCTTTGATTGCATCAGGACTAGATTTATCCCAAAAAGGTAATTCACCATCATACTCAACAAGTAAATCAAATATGACCTGTCCATCATCATCAAGGCGTTCATGAGCTAATGGTAAAAACGAACCATTTAATTCACCTTTTTCATTATGACCTATAATTCGGACCTCTACTGCCTCACCTAACCGAGGCTCATGTTTACGTTCAGATTCGTGAACAAAGATTTTATAACCCTCATTACTTAATAAGAAGCTACCTACTCTGAGTAATCTATAAGCGCGTGCAGAAATATATTCGTTTTGTTTGCTATCGTCATTTACTGGGGTGAACATTGACTCAACAATCGTTTCACTAGCTAATCGTCCAAACATTTGATTCGTACTGTCTATTCTCAAAGTAACTAGCAAGTAATCACCTGCTTTAGGCCAAAGTTCTTTAAGTTTCGGTAAATCTTCCCATGGAACTAAGACTTCACGAGGAAGTCCTACGTCAATATGTGCACCGTCTCTATCGGTTTTTATAACTTTAGCAAAATCATATTTATCTTTTGTAATATCAGGCATGTTTTGCGTCGCAAATAAATCTCCTGAACGGTTTGGATAAACGAAAAAACTATATTCCTCACCTAATTCAAAATCATCTTCCTCAGCAACTTCTGACTGATTGAGTTTGACACTTTCACCATTTGGCCCTTTAAGTAAATATGTTGACCCTTGTAATCCTACGACTTCTAAAAATTCTATTGAACCTACTATATCTTTATCTAGTGCCATTCTATTCTCCTTAATCTATTATTATTCAATTTCATTTACTTTCTTCTATATTAAATAGTTAGATTTAATTTAATAAACTTTATTCGTATCTATAAAATTCTTATTAATTATAACACGAGTTACGTATTCTATCATTAGCTTAACTGTCAGGTCGAAACTCTACTTATTATATGATATAATTTTTCCGTTAGAATAACCAAAAAGGAGCAGATGAATGTTACAAGTAACTGATGTAAGTTTACGTTTTGGTGATCGTAAACTATTTGAAGATGTAAATATAAAATTTACAGAGGGTAATTGTTATGGATTAATTGGTGCAAATGGTGCTGGGAAATCTACATTCTTGAAGATTTTATCAGGCGAAATTGATTCACAGACTGGTCATGTATCTCTAGGTAAAGATGAGCGTTTGGCTGTGTTAAAACAAGATCATTTTGCTTATGAAGATGAACGTGTTTTAGATGTTGTGATTAAAGGACATGAACGTTTGTATCAAGTGATGAAAGAGAAAGATGAAATTTATATGAAACCTGATTTCAGCGATGAGGACGGTATTCGCGCTGCAGAACTTGAAGGAGAATTTGCAGAAATGAACGGTTGGAATGCTGAAGCTGATGCTGCTAACTTATTATCAGGATTAGGCATAGAACCTGACTTACATGATAAAAATATGTCTGAACTTGAAAATAATCAAAAAGTTAAGGTATTGTTAGCTCAAAGTTTATTTGGTGATCCTGACGTTCTTTTACTAGATGAGCCTACCAATGGTTTAGATATACCAGCAATAAGTTGGTTAGAAGACTTTTTAATTAATTTTGAAAATACTGTCATTGTCGTTTCGCATGACCGTCACTTCTTAAATAATGTTTGTACTCATATTGCTGATTTAGACTTTGGCAAAATTAAACTTTATGTTGGTAACTATGATTTTTGGTATCAATCAAGTCAATTAGCACAAAAAATGGCACAAGAACAAAATAAGAAAAAAGAAGAAAAAATGAAAGAGTTACAGGATTTCATCGCACGCTTCTCAGCAAATGCTTCTAAATCTAAACAGGCAACAAGTCGTAAGAAACAATTAGAAAAAATTGAATTAGATGATATCCAGCCATCATCTCGTAGATACCCTTACGTGAAATTTACTCCTGAACGTGAAATTGGAAATGATTTACTTACAGTAGAAAATCTTTCTAAAACAATTGACGGCGAAAAAGTACTAGACAATGTTTCATTCACTATGAATCCTAATGATAAAGCTATTTTAGTTGGTGATAGCGAAATTGCTAAAACAACATTGTTAAAAATTTTAGCTGGAGAAATGGAACCAGATGAAGGTACATTTAAATGGGGTGTAACGACATCTTTAAGTTACTTCCCTAAAGATAACTCTGAGTTCTTTGATGGTGTCGATATGAATTTAGTTGAATGGTTACGTCAATACGCTCCAGAAGATGAACAAACTGAAACATTTTTACGTGGTTTCTTAGGTCGCATGTTATTTAGTGGTGAGGAAGTTAAGAAAAAAGCAAGCGTGCTTTCAGGTGGAGAAAAAGTACGTTGCATGTTAAGTAAAATGATGTTATCAAGTGCTAACGTACTTTTACTTGATGAGCCAACAAACCATTTAGATTTGGAAAGTATCACTGCTGTAAATGACGGATTAAAATCATTTAAAGGTTCTATCATCTTCACTTCTTATGATTTTGAATTTATTAATACAATCGCAAATCGAGTGATTGACTTGAATCAAGCTGGTGCCCTTTCTAAAGAAGTACCTTATGAGGAATACTTACAAGAAATTGGTGTATTACAAAATAATTAATAATTGTTTTAACATTTACACAAGAGTCTGGGATATTTATCAATGTCCCGGGCTCTTTGTTTATATAAAGTTTAATCTTTATTCGGTATGAATATTAGATTAATTATTGTTATCGTCTCAGCTATAAGCTTTTAACATTGAAAAAATTAAAAATATATACTTTGAAATACTAATACTTAGAAAATCTAGATAAGCTATTTAATTTGTAATAAGCGTATTAAATTTATAAAAATGACTTATCGTGTGAATTCACCCTTAAATTTTCAGTATATTTTAAAAAATCTAAAATATTGGTTTACATAGATATATTGTCTATGTATAATGAAAACATATCAATTGAATAAGATTTTGATGAGGCGCATCAATCATGAGTAAACTTTAGATAATTTGTCTGCTAACAATTATAGAGTTAAAAGGGTGAGATGCCGAAATGATTCATAATAGCAGTTATGAATCGTTGGACTTAATGGTTAAGAGCTATAAGTTTGTCATTATTATTAAATAATGGAGTGCATCACTTGTACATAAATGTAGAACAAGTTCGGCATTCCGAACTTGTTCTTTTTTATACTGTGTATGTCTCCTCTAATTATAGGAGGACTGAAATTGAATAGAAGTGTTTTAAAATTTGGCGGTTCTTCCGTCAGTGATTTTAAAAAAATAAAAAATATCGCTGAAATGCTTAAAACACGCATTGAAGATGGTGAAGAATTAATCGTTGTTGTCAGTGCTATGGGTAAGACAACTGATCAATTGATGAATAATGTATCAAGTCTTACTCCTACCCCTAAAGATCAAGAACTTGCATTGCTATTAACAACGGGTGAACAACAAACGGTTTCTTACCTTTCTATGGTACTCAATGATATAGGTGTAAATGCTAAAGCGATGACAGGTTATCAAGCTGGCATTAAGACTGTAGGACATCACTTAAAAAGTAAAATAGCAGAAATTAATCCTAATATTTTTAATGAGGCTTTTAAAAATCATGACATTTTAGTTGTAGCTGGGTTTCAAGGTATAAATGAAGATTTCGAACTTACTACACTTGGACGAGGTGGTTCTGATACAACAGCTGTAGCTTTAGCAGCAAGTAATCAGACACCTTGTGAAATTTACACTGACGTTGATGGTGTGTATGCAACAGATCCTAGAATACTTAATGAAGCGAAGCGTTTAGAATATGTCTCTTATGAGGAAATGATGGAAATGAGCGCGCTTGGTGCAGGTGTACTTGAAACGAGAAGTGTTGAATTAGCTAAGAATTATGATATTCCACTTTACTTAGGAAGAACGTTATCAAATGTGAAAGGAACATGGATTATGTCTAAAAGTGATTTATTAGAGAAAAAAGCAGTAACTGGTGTCGCATTGGATACACACATGATGCACGTCACGATAAGTTATCCCCTACCGGATAATCAGTTACTGACACAATTGTTTACCGCATTGGAAGAAGAATCTGTAAATGTTGATATGATTTCTCAAATTGTAAATTTAGAAGGTTTACAATTATCTTTTTCAATTAAAGATAGTGATGCACATCAAATTTCTTCAATTCTGGAAAATTTATCAACACACTTTTCAGCACTTGATTATAAAATTAATGAAGCATATGTCAAAATATCTTTAATTGGATCAGGTATGAGAGATATGTCAGGAGTAGCATCAAAAGCTTTTACGACACTTATCAATTCAGATATTCCATTTTATCAAACGACGACATCGGAAATTAGCATTTCTTATGTAATAGACGAAGAAAATGGTGAAAAAGCAGTAGAAGAATTGTATCATGCCTTCGAAATTTAGCATTCATATGATATATTTATTATAAATTTTCTAAAAATTACCAATATTAAGAATGGAGTGACTATTTATTATGACAAGATTAGCAGTAGCCGGAGCAACCGGATTAGTTGGAACAAAAATGTTAGAGACACTAGATCGAAAACAAATACCTTTTGATGAATTAGTATTATTTTCTTCTGCTCGCTCAGCAGGAAAAAAAGTTGAATTTCAAGGACAATTGTATACTGTTCAAGAATTAACTGATGAAGCAGCAAGTGAACATTTTGATTATATTTTAATGAGTGCAGGAGGTAGCACAAGTGAGCACTTTGCTCCACTATTTGAAGCGGCTGGAGCCATTGTTATTGATAATTCTAGCCAATGGAGAATGGCTGAAGATGTCGATTTAATTGTTCCAGAAGTGAATGAGCCTCAATTTACACGTGGTATTATTGCTAATCCAAATTGCTCTACAATTCAATCAGTTGTACCTCTTAAAATTTTACAAGATGCATATGGTTTAAAACGTGTCGCTTATACGACTTATCAAGCCGTATCAGGTTCTGGTGTTAAAGGTAAAAGAGATTTAGCTGAAGGTGCTAATGGAAAAGAACCTGAAGCATATCCGTATCCAATTTACAATAATGTATTACCACATATAGATGTTTTTCTTCAAAATGGGTATACAAAAGAAGAACAAAAAATGATTGATGAAACGAAAAAAATTCTCAACGACCAAGACTTAAAAGTGACTGCCACATGTGTACGTGTACCAGTACAAGATAGTCACAGTATTGAAATCGATGTGACTTTAAATCAAGACACTACAGTTAAAGAGATACAAGAATTATTTGCACAAGATCAACGTGTTGTTCTTGTAGATAATCCAAGTAAAAATGAATATCCATTAGCCATTCATTCTACTGGCAAAGATGAAGTATTTGTAGGACGTATCCGCCGAGATGACTCTCTTGAAAATACGTTCCATGTATGGTGTACCTCTGATAATTTGCTCAAGGGCGCAGCATTAAATGCAGTTCAAGTGTTAGAACAAATTTTAACTTTGAAAGGAGCAAGATAATATGACACACATGTTTGAAGGCGTTGGTGTAGCATTAGCGACTCCCTTTACCAATAATGAGGTTGATTTCAACGCATTAGAAAGACATGTTCAATTTCTTTTAAATAACAATATTCAAGCAATTATAGTGAATGGCACTACAGCAGAAAGTCCTACATTAAGTGACGAAGAAAAAGAGAAAGTATTGGCGACAGTAGTTAAACTCGTGAATCATAGCGTTCCTGTTATTGCGGGTACTGGCACTAATAATACGTATAAATCAATTCAAGCTTCAATACGTGCTAAAGAAATTGGTGCAGATGCAGTCATGTTGATTACGCCCTACTACAACAAAACGAATCAACGTGGTTTAATTCAACATTTTGAGACAATCGCAAATGAAGTGAAATTACCAGTAATTCTTTACAATGTGCCATCACGAACAAATATGACGATAGAACCAGAAACAGTTGGAATTCTCAGTCATAATCCATATATCGTTGCTTTAAAAGATGCGACAAATGATTTTGATTATTTTGATCAAGTAAAACAACGTATTAATACAAATGAATTTGCATTATATAGTGGGAATGACGACAATGTTGTGAAGTTCTATCAACGTGGAGGTAATGGTGTCATCTCTGTAATTGCGAATGTAATTCCACAAGAATTTCAATATTTATATGACCAAAGACAAAATGAAACCGATATTACTAATTACTTTAAACCTATCGAGAAATTGTTAGAAGCGTTGTCACTTGACGTTAACCCAATACCTATTAAAGTTCTTACCGCATATTTGGGTTATGGTCACTACGAAGTGAGATTACCATTAGTGCCTTTAGAAGAAGCACAATGTAAACAAGTTGAACGAGCATTTGAACAATTTAAAGCAGGTGAACAATAATGAACATACTATTAATTGGATATGGTGCAATGAATCAAAGAGTTGCACGATTAGCTGAAGATAAAGGTCATGAAATTGTTGGAGTTATAGATAGAACTTCAAAAGCGTCGACACCTTATTCACAATATCAACACATTAGTGAATGTAAAGAAGCTGATGTTGCTATTGACTTTTCAAATCCTGAATTGCTCTTTCCTCTATTAGAAGAACAATTCAATTTGCCTCTTGTCATAGCAACTACAGGTGAAAAAGAAACGTTAATACAAAAATTGGAAACGCTAAGTCAAAGAACACCTGTATTTTTTAGTGCAAATATGAGTTACGGTGTCCATGCATTAACTAAAATATTAGAAACTGCAGTTCCCCTACTACAAGATTTCGATATCGAACTAACAGAAGCGCATCATAATAAAAAAGTCGATGCTCCTAGTGGCACATTAGTTAAATTGTATGATGTCATTAAAGAATTACGTGACAATGTCTCACCTGTTTATGATAGACACGAAAAAACTGAGAAGAGAACTCATGATGAGATAGGTATACATGCTGTTCGTGGTGGTACGATTGTCGGGGAACATGACATATTATTTGCAGGTACTGATGAAACAATTACTATCTCACATAAAGCACAATCAAAAGATATCTTTGCAAATGGTGCCATTGGCGCTGCAGAAAAATTAATTCACAAAAACCCAGGTTTTTATACTTTTAATAATCTATAAATCAAAGGAGTTATTCAACTTATGGTACAACATTTATCAGCTCAAGAAATCATTCAATATATTAGTGATGCTAAGAAATCAACACCACTCAAAGTTTATGTAAATGGTCATTTTGAAAATGTCACATTCCCAGAATCTTTTAAAGTTTTTGGCTCTGAACATTCAAAAGTAATTTTCTGTGAAGCAAATGAATGGAAACAATTTTATCAACAAAATCATTCATTAATCACTGAATTAGAAATTGAGATGGATCGTCGTAATTCAGCTATACCGCTTAAAGATTTAACAAACACAAATGCTCGTATTGAGCCAGGTGCGTTTATTCGTGAGCAAGCAATCATTGAAGATGGTGCTGTGGTTATGATGGGTGCTACGATTAATATTGGAGCTATTGTAGGAGAAGGAACAATGATAGACATGAACGCAACACTTGGTGGACGAGCTACAACAGGAAAAAATGTTCATGTTGGTGCAGGTGCTGTTTTAGCTGGTGTCATTGAACCTCCAAGTGCTTCCCCAGTTGTCATTGAAGACAATGTTTTAATTGGAGCAAATGCTGTTATTCTTGAAGGTGTACGCGTTGGTGCAGGTGCTATTGTAGCAGCTGGAGCTATTGTAACTCAAGATGTGCCAGCTGGAGCTGTAGTTGCTGGTACGCCTGCTAAAGTAATTAAACAAACTTCAGAAGTTCAAGACTCAAAACGTGAGATTGTGTCTGCACTGCGTAAATTAAATAATGAATAACGACATAGAATAATTGTGTAGATAAAAAAATATGTTCAAGGTGGAATCCAATGATTAATTTATATATGATGCATTAATCATTAATTTCGCCTTTTTATTATAGAATGATACACATTGAAATATTAAAGAAATAGTTATATAAGGGATGGATAATTTTATGAACGAGTTAGAATTCGTTACATTGCACAGAAGACATTTACATCAGTATCCAGAATTAAGTTTACATGAATTTGAAACGACATCGTATATAACATCATTTTTAGAGGATTTAGGCGTACCTTACGACCGACCACTTAAAACTGGTGTTATTGCTTATTTGGAAGGTAATAGTCACCACACTATTGCATTCAGAGCAGATATAGACGCGTTACCAATTTATGAAGAAAATGATATTGATTTTAAAAGTAAGAATGATAATGTCATGCACGCGTGTGGTCATGATGGTCATACGACAGCACTTATGCTTTTTGTTAAAAGGTGTAAAGCATTGTATGACAAATCTGAATTACCTCATAATGTAGTGTTTATATTTCAACCTGCCGAAGAAACCGGTGGAGGAGCTAATCGTTTAATCAAAGCTGGCGCTTTTGACAAGTACCCTATTGAAGCGGTGTTTGGTTTTCACGTTAATCCGTTTGAAAAAGAAGGTAAAATTGTAATTCGAGATGAAGAAATCACTGCAAGTGCCACTGAATATCGCTTCTTTTTAAAAGGATTATCTAGTCATGTTGCTGATAAGGAGCAAGGTCATTCATGTGGTGAGGGGTTACAGCATGTCTTAAGTCAAATCGGCCAAATCCAACAATTTCATTTGAATGGATTGAAACGTAACATTATTCATATGGGTCATTTTGAAGCTGGTGAAGCTATTAATACAGTACCGAGTCATGGTTATCTTGAAGGTACAATTCGTACATATGACACAGAAGATTTAGCTATTGTAAAACACCAAATGCATAAAATTGCGAAAAGTGTTCAATTATTATTTAATGTTGAATGTGAGGTTAAATTTGAAGAAGGATATCCACCAACAATGAATCATCCACAATTACGTCAAGCCGTTGAGAACGCTATAAAAGGTGCAAATTTAGAAATAGTTGAAAAAAAACTACCCTTCCTGTTCGGTGAAGATTTTAGTTTTTATGGTCAACAACTTGCCCCTTCATATTTTGTATTTGTTGGTACACAAAACAATGAAAAAGGTTTTGTGACTGGTCTTCATACTGCCCATCTTAATTTTGATGAGAAAATATTAATTGACGTTGTAAATTATTACGAGCATTTGTTAAGAAATTATAAAGAGGTGTAAAGCAATTGACAGCAATTTGGTCATTAGACACAGAAGCATTTTATCAGAATGCAGTAAAAGTAAAAAATAACGAACCAATAATGGCAGTTGTAAAAAACAATGCATATCATTATGGACTTGAGTTTGCAGTGAAAACATTTTTAAAAGCGGAAATTAATACATTTAGCACAACTTCATTAAATGAAGCTATACGAGTTAGAAAAATAGCACCTGAAGCAACTATATTTTTAATGAATCCTGTTTATGATTTTGATTTAGTAAAACGTTATGATATTCATATGACACTCCCCTCTTTAAACTATTATTATAAATATAAACAAGATTTAAAAGGCATTCATGTACATTTAGAATATGAAAATTTATTACATCGTTCCGGTTTTAGAAATATCGAAGAAATACGTGAAGTTTTAAAAGATCATGATCAAAATAATCAAGATAAAATGATTATTTCAGGAATATGGACGCATTTTGGGTATGCAGACGAATTTGACGTAGATGAATATAAAATGGAACGTGATGCTTGGTTAAACTTGATAAATACACTTTTAAATGAAAATTATCATTTTGATATGATACATTCACAAAATAGTGCAAGTTATTTTCGTGAGAATCAAATGTTACTTCCTCATCACACTCATGCTAGAGTTGGAATTGCCCTTTATGGTTCAAGACCATATAGTCTTATAAATGAAGAACGCATTACTCAATCTTTGACTGTTAAAGGTAATGTTATACAAGTTCGTGATGTAAATAAAGGTGATTATTGTGGATATAGTTTCGCCTTTGAAGTAAAGAATGACCACACTCAATTAGCTGTTGTTGATATAGGTTATGGCGATGGTATTCTAAAATCAAGAGCAAAACACGAAGCTATAATTAATGGCAAGCGATATCCAATTAGAGCACTAATGATGAGTCATATGTTTATTGAAGTTGATGACGAAGTTCATGCACAAGACGAAGTCATATTATATAATAAGGATATACGTATAGATGAATTTACATTTAAAGGTGTTGGCGCAAATTCAGAACAATTAAGCGCAATGAATCACGATTCTCTTATGAAGGAGTATTTATAAATGGTAGTTAATTATAATGATAATGGCGAACTGACAATGGGAGGTACAAGCTTAAAAACTATTGCACAAAGTTTTGGTACACCTTCGATTGTTTACGATGAAGACCAAATTCGTAATCAGATAAGAAGATATCATAAAGCATTTGAAGCAAGTGGTTTAAGCTACAATATATCTTATGCCTCAAAAGCTTTCACTTGTATTCAGATGGTTAAATTAATTGATGAAGAAAATTTACAATTAGATGTTGTTTCTGAAGGTGAACTTTATACTGCTCTTGAAGCAGGATTTGATTCGAAACGTATTCACTTCCATGGGAACAACAAGACGAAACGCGAGATTCAATATGCATTAGATAATCAGATTGGTTATTTTGTAGTGGATACGCTCGAGGAAATAGAGCTTATTGATAAATATGCTGATAGTAATGTAGATGTTGTATTACGTGTAAATCCTGGGGTTGAAGCCCATACACATGAATTTATTCAAACTGGACAGGAAGATAGTAAATTTGGATTATCAATCAAACACGGTCTAGCATTAAATGCAGTTAATAAAGTAAAAGCAACGAAACATTTGCAACTTAAAGGTATACATTTCCATATTGGCTCTCAAATCGAAGGCACTGAGGCGATGATTAAGACAGCTAAAATTGTGCTTAATTGGTTAGCAAGTGAACGAATTGAAGTGAGTTTACTAAACATAGGCGGTGGTTTCGGAATTAAATATGTCGAAGGAGATGAAAGTTTCCCTATTGAGCAAGGAATATCTGAAATTACTGAAGCTATTAAAGAAACTGCGCAAGCATTGCAGTACAATATTCCTGAAATTGGGATAGAACCTGGCCGTTCAATTGTTGGAGAAGCAGGTATCACTTTATATGAGGTTGGTACAATTAAAGATATCCCTGGAGTTAATAAATATGTATCAGTTGATGGCGGAATGAGTGATCACATACGAACTGCACTTTATGGTGCACAGTATGAGGCGTTGTTAGTTAACAGAAATGAAAAAGCTAATGAATCTGTAACAATTGCAGGTAAACTCTGTGAATCTGGTGATATTATCGTACGAGATGCCCCATTACCCTCTTCTGTTCATAGAGGTGATTACCTAGCAATACTTTCTACTGGTGCGTATCATTATTCAATGGCTTCAAATTATAATCAAATGCAAAAACCTCCAGTATTTTTCTTGAAAGATGGAAAAGCACGTGAAGTGATTAAACGTCAATCATTGAGACAGTTAATTATTAATGATACGAAATAATTCTAAAAAGTGAGCGAGTAAAAGCTCAACTACTATCAATATGATTTCGATTAAAAACTATTTGAAAACGCCTTGGATAGGTACAGTATATCTATCCGAGGCGTTTATACTTACATTAAATTAAATGAAATTTAAAATTGAATTTTTCTGAAAATCGTAATTGCTAAGAGGTAAATAATGAATATATAAACAATAGTAATAGAGCTCATTATTGATAAGTTGAAAATAAAACTTTTATCGGTATCTAAATTTGTGAAATTTGAAGGGGAAAACTTGATTTTATTAATATTGTCTGTAATCTTTATGACCACGTAACATAAAATCATACTAATAATAGTTATCCCAGAATTAAATTTCACAGAAAAAATAACAACATAGAAAATTAAGAATAAATCAGTTAAAAAGATTCCAAGAAGATTTAAGATTAGAGTATGATTTAATTCTGAGTTATTTAACATAAAAGAATGAGATGAATATTCATGGTTGTTAACATAAAACAAATAAACTACTAACGTTGATAATAATAAAATGAATAAGAATATAAAGTAACTAGAAATAATAGATGTTAATTTAGAATTAAAAATTTTGTAGCGACTTTGATCCTTATAAAACAATAGTCTTCCTGTGCTAATTTCGCTATAAAATAATAAAGAAGATAAATATCCAATAATTATAAGTGATAGCATTACTTTTTGTTGAGTATCATATATTGCGATAAATAATTCTAAAAAGCTTACACTATTCTTATGAGTTGCTGATAATGAAAGAAAATTACTATTAAGTAATTCAGCTAGGAATATCAAGAGAGGATAAATCCCAATGAGGTAAAGCATCCAAGTTGCACGAATCTTTGAAATATAAAAGAAGTTAAATTTAAACATAATATTACCTACTCTTTATAGAAATATGAAGATAATAGATTATCATTACTTTCAATTTTTATTAAGGGATTTTTACCTACTAAATTAAGTAAATTTGTAAGATCTACTTCTTCATCTTTATTTATAATTGTTATTGAATTGCTATCAATTTTTTTAATGAAATTGAAATTAGCCTTTAGTTCTGGAGCATTGTTTAAAGTATTTTTGAATATTAACTTTTGAGTGAATATTCTATTATGTAAGTCAATTTCTCTAATTTGATGGTTTTCGAGTAATAGAAATCTATCACAAAGATCTTCTAATTCTTTTAACTGGTGACTAGATATTAAAAATAAAGTGTTTTTTTCTTTTGAATATTTCTCAGTGATATTATTTAATTCCCTTACCCCAAGCGGATCTAAACCTAAGAATGGCTCGTCTAATACAGCTACTTTTGGTTTGGTAATTAAACAAATAGCTAAACAAAGTCTTTGTTTCATTCCATACGAATAATTTTTAACCTTCTTTTCAATATCTTCTAAACCTACAATGTTTAGCATCTTTTGAATTTCACTTATATAGCTAATCTTATTATTAATTTTTAGGTAATTTTCAATATTTTGTCTTGCATTTAACTCAGGATAATATATTTGTCCTATCATGAAAGAAAAATCTTTTATCATATTGTGAGATTTATGTATATCTATATTGTTAAAATAAACATTTCCTTTAGATGGTAATTGAGTTTTAGCTATAAGTTTCATTAATGTTGATTTTCCAGACCCATTAGAACCTATAAGACCAACCTTTTCTCCAGCAGATAATTTGTAATTAACATCACATAATACTTCTTTCTTCTTAAAAGATTTATACACATTTCTAAATTCTAGCATTGATTTCACCTCTTTTATGTTTAATAAAAACTACAATCATTTGAGGTATTAAATAAACAAAAAATAAAAAGATAATCTGAGATAATTCAAGCATATTTGGAGATATTTTAATTTCTATATCACTATTATTGATTTGCGCCCTCTCGATATAGGATAGATAACCATCTAGATGCATGATATATTTACTATAAATAATGTAAAAAATTAGGTTTGAAATTACATTTAACCATAAATATAATTTCATTTTTGAAGTGAAAATAATTAAGATAGCTGATGTAATAGATGGGACTAAAATAATTAATAAATTTGCCAAGTAAACATCAATGCGTAATTCTAAAAGAGTTAAAATTGAGAAAAATAAACAGTTTAAAAATAGGGATAATAATATTGATTTCATGAAAATCATCTCATTACTACAATAAAAATATTATATATCCAATGAGTTATAATTGAAAAACTAAGTTTGAATTTATATCTTATAACATACAAAATTATACTTGAGGGAAATCTTATTAATAGATTAGATTCTAATGACTCATTGAGATGTAAGATTAAAGCAAATAGTAAAGAACCAATAGAAATAGAAGTTAATAAACTGAAGTTATTTAGCAAAATGTTAAATACTACTTTCCTAAATAAAAATTCTTCCCCTAAAGCTATAAGGAAATAAAATATGATTAACTTATAATCATCAACATAAACTATTAAAATTAATAAGATTATAAAATATGAAAGTAAATTTTTTATAGTTAACAATTTAAATGGATTAGTTTTATAATTAAATATTGAAGAGAGATAAGTAGGTATTATTATAAAACTTATTATAAGAGAAAGAATCATCGATAAAAATTCACAATATTCAGATAATTTAAGGTATGCTATTATTCCAATGCTTATATTTAGTACAATAGTAGTAATAATAACAATACTTAGTGATATGAATAAATTATTTAGTCTTAATTTTTCAATTTTAAAATTTACCATTTAATGAAACGACCACGGTAACCAAAATAAAAACGACCAATTGAAACCTGCAATAATTTAAAAGGATTTGGCATAACATTGTCTCCTCCCCCCTACTTATCTTTTTAAATTATAAAGAGTTTACATTAATAAATCAATAAAAAATTATATTGCAGGCTATATTATTTAACGAAAGTTTTGCTTGTCTTTAGACACAGACATGCAAAAATAATGAGATACTCATAATTCTTATTTTGGGGATAAAAAAACAGAAAGAAATTAAAATCAATTTCCTTCTGTGATACGGTATGTATTGATATAAAAAACACCTTACTGCTTGGTAAGGTGTTAGTTAAAGTCAATGATTACAATCTATTTATTATAGTTTAACAACGTTTGCAGCTTGAGGACCGCGATCGCCTTCAACTACTTCAAATTCAACTGATTGACCTTCTTCTAATGATTTGTATCCTTCTTGGTTAATTGCTGAGAAGTGTACGAATACGTCGTTTTCTCCTTCAACTTCGATGAAACCAAAACCTTTTTCGGCATTAAACCATTTAACTGTACCTTGTTTCATAATTCTGAAACCTCCAAGACTAAATTCTTTCAATATGCATTATTCGCATATTACAAAAAATACATGTCTAAAATTTAATATAAATCAAATATTCTTTGCAATATGGAATAAAACAATTGCTTAATAATCATTATAGTTTAGTCATAGCTAAATTGCAATACAATTATAGAAAATTATCATTCAATCTATTTTTGGAAGATTAAAATAAACCTCATTATTTTTTAAAATAATAAAACTATAAAATATTTGTAAATCTTCCTCACAGTCTTCACAAAAGTTTAAATCGCAATTGTTGTAAAAAGCATGTATATTATACTTCCCTACTACATAATTGTCGTAACATTTCTTACTATGGTTTAATACATTTATGTAATAATCCAACATTTGGTCGTATGTAGTAAATTCTGATTGTTCCACAATTTTTTGTGGCCAATCCTCAAATAGCCACCAACCTTCGTAGTCAGCCCTGATCTTGACTACTGTCCACATATTAATTTCCCCTTCCCTACTATAAAGCTACATCAATAATTTTAACTTTTCATGTTTTAAAATCAAGTTTCAAGACTTGTGATATAAACAATTTTTTGAATAGCAAATATTAGTTTTTTACAATTAAAATACGTATAATAAAGACAAGAGGTGATTTTATGCAACGTAAACATATTCAAGTTTTTGGTACAGTACAAGGTGTAGGATTTAGATTTTACACGCAACGTATTGCTCATCAATTTAATATTAAAGGTACAGTCCAAAATGTTGAGGACTACGTAGATATATATGCTCAGGGCGACGATACAGAATTAGAACAGTTTATTGATTCTGTAATCCAAGGTGCTTCACCGGCTTCACAAGTGTCTAATTACAATATTGAAGAATTAGACCTTGATGAATCTTTATCAGAGTTTAAGACAATTTAGGTTTATAATATAAGACTTTAATATAAAGGAAGATGACACTTGAGATATAACATTTCACGTATATTTGGAGTGTTAGTGGGTATACCAGTGGCCTTTATTGTTTGGCTTATTACTGTTTTTGCGTTGGATTTATCATTCATTATAGACATGCTTATCAGTTTTGGTAGTTTCATTGCATCATACTTCCCTACGCAAAGGCTCACTTCACGAAAGTATCTTAATGAAATTGGTTTATCAAGAAGAGATTACAGATATGTTCAATCACAGCTTCATCATGCACATACTAAAATTAGAAATATCTTAAAGTCATTTATTAATATTCGTTCAATCAAAGATTTTAGACAAGTAAATGATATATATCGAATTTCTCGTTCTATTCATACAAGCATTAAGCAAAGACCCGCGATGTTTTTTAAAGTTGAAAGCTTTTTCTATTCTCATTTGGATAATGCACTTAACTTAGTAGACTCGTATACACGTCTTGCAAGAATGCCACGTAAGTCACAAGATGAAAAGCTAAAATTAGAACAAACACGTATTACTCTAGATGAAATAAAGAGAACGCTCATTGCTGACCTTAAAAGGCTTAATGAGGAAGATTATGAGCGACTAGATGTTGAAATAGAATTAAATAAATTAGAACAGCAACGTCGACATAATAATTAATAGAAATGGAGAGATGAGTGAGATGGTAAGTGAACGAAGTAGTAATCAGTCACATCCACTTGATTACTATATGAATAATCAATCAACTGATCATCATACAATCGCTGAAGATCTTGAAATCCAATTAACTGAAAATGATAAACAAAGAATTAAATCAATAAGTGAGCAAATTGAGCCACTTAATCATGAAGGATTATTAAAATATGGTGCTAATCTTCAACAAAAGATGTCTCATTTTTCGCATCAAATTTTAGATGATGTTCAGTCAAAAGATATGGGACCAGTTGGGGAAACTTTAAGTCAATTAATGGGAAAATTAAAATCTGTAAATCCAAATGACATAAATCCAGAAAAACAATCTAGATTAAAGCGTTTATTTAAACGTACTAAAGCTTCTATTAATGAAGTGTTTTCTAGAATGCAATCTGTAAGTTCTCAAATTGATCGTATTACTATTCAATTAGAAAAACATAAAGATCAGTTAACTAAAGATGTTGAATTTCTTGATCAATTATATCAGCAAAATAAAACTTATTTTGATAACGTTACTTTATATATCTTAGCGGCTCAAAAAAAGAAAAAAGAGATATTGACAGAAACCATACCACAGTTACGTGAAAAGGCGCATCAAACTGGTAATCAAATGGATATTCAGGCAACTGCTGATATGGAACAGTTTGTGGATCGTTTAGATAAGCGCATTTATGATTTACAATTATCTAGGCAAATTGCTATTCAAACTGCACCTCAAATCCGTATGATACAAAATGTCAACCAAGCTTTAGCCGAAAAAATTCAAAGTTCAATTTTAACAAGTATTCCTTTATGGAAAAATCAAATGGCTATTGCCCTAACTTTGATGAGACAAAGAAATGCTGTTTCAGCACAACGTTCGGTTACCGATACTACGAATGAGTTACTTACTCAAAATGCGTCAATGTTAAAGGAAAATGCTATTGAAACGGCAGCTGAGAATGAGCGTGGCATCGTGGACATCGAAACGTTAAAGACAACACAAAATGACATTATTGAAACAATTGAACAAACACTTCAAATTCAAGAAGATGGTAGACAGAAACGTCAAGTTGCAGAGAAAGAACTTAATGAGTTAGAAAAAGATTTGAAACAGCATCTATTAGCTATGCGTAAATAATAAAAAACACTCGTCACATGTGATTTAGATTTAGTCAATCACTTATTTGACGAGTGCTTTTTATTTTAAATTTACTTATTCTTTTTGATATACAATGTTAGATTGTTTAACAAAATAACTAATCATATAACCAACAAGAGTTGCTACAACAGCAATTGGGAACCATTCAAGTGAATATTCTTTTAAAGGTAAATCATCTATAAATGAAATACGTATCCACCCTTGTGTCGTTATTAAGCTTAAGATTGATTCAATTGCTACAATAATTAGCGGTATTTGTTGTGCAATACGTTTTGTAGGTATGAAGCGAGCAATGAGTATTAACAAAATAACTGTAATAGCCACTGGATAGATCACACTGAGTACAGGGACTGACATTTTAATTACGGAATTAAGTCCTTGGTTAGCTAGAATGAAACTAACTAAAATGAAAAATATCACAAATACTTTATAAGGTATCTTAGGTAGTATTCTGTGGAAATATTCACTTACTGATACAATTAATCCACAAGCAGTAGTTAAACATGCTAATGATACGATAATACCAAGTAAGTATTTTCCGAAAGTTCCAAAGCCCTTCGTTGCCATTGTTGTGAGTAAATACGTCCCTATATTTTGATCTTTAGCTTTCAATTCCTTTAGAGTGTCTGAAGGAATATTAATATGATTGCCTATGTACCCTAGCGAAATATATATAAATACTAATGCGATTGCAGCGATGAGACCAGCAATAATGGTCTGTTTAAAGATTTTATCAGCATGCTGTATTCCTGTTGTTTTAATCGCATTAACAACAATCATTGAAAATGCAATTGAAGCGATAGCATCCATTGTAAGGTAACCTTGTGTAAATCCTTGTGAAAATCCACTTAAATTGGAATGATAAGCATTTGTCATTCCGTAATTTGAAGAATGTCCACTAAAATCTACAAAACCTTTAATAATCATAGCGACAATGGTAATAAGTAATAAAGGTGTAAGTAATGAACCAATTCGATCTATCATCTTATTAGGATTCAAGCATAAATAAAGAACGATTAAAAAATAGATTACTGTAAAAATAAATAATGCTAAATTCCCACTATTTTGTGCAATAGGAGTCACACTCATTTCAAATGAAGTTGAAGCTGTACGTGGTATCGCAAATAATGGTCCTATAGTGAGATATATGATAATTAAAAAGATTAACGAAAATCGTGGTGATATTTTATTAAAAGACCCAATATAACCATGTTTATCAAGTGCGCCTACCACAACGCCAAGAAGCGGTAATCCAATACCCGTTAGTGCAAAGGCTAGTATGGCTGGCCAAAAGAAATGACCACTTTCGAGTCCAAGTTGTGTTGGAAATATAAGGTTACCTGCGCCAAAGAACATAGCGAATAAAGTAAAGCCTATAATCCACGTATTTTTATTCATAATGCTGCTCCTTTTTATCTAATAATGCAACATTCAATATTCTATCATAATAAAGAAATATTAGTCTATATAAAATTTCAGAAAATTAAAACATTGTACAATTGATGTAATTACTTCGTCAAAACTACGTAATGATTTATATCTATGAAGTTACAAGTTAGAGATTTTGAATTGATAAACTAACTTTTATAAAGATTTAAGTAACAATTTTTTTAGTAATGGTGATAAGTGACTCGGTAAATGTTCCACACCTTCTACAAATAAAGCAAATTGGCCATATATGTTATGAATGGTTTGTTCAATGTCTTCAGTAATTGGCTCTTGGCTAAGAAAGACATTAAATACTTCTATACCAAATTTACGCGCACGTTCAACAGCTTCATACGTATCTAAAATACCATCTTGACTGTAATTAAATGCAGACGGTTCACCATCTGAGAATACGATTAAAAAGCGTTGTTCATGACTTCTTTGTAATAAACGCTCGCTCGCAATTCTGATAGCTACGCCGTCACGATTATCGTCTTGAGGTTCTAATGTCATGATACGTGGGCCTTCTTTTTCAAAGATAGAGTAATTATAATTAATGATTTCATCAATGATATTTGGTTGTTGACGTTGGTCAGCTTCAAAAGCATCTTCATTAAATGCTAGTATTTCATGTTTAATATTCAAAGATTTTAATGTTTCATGGAACAAGACGACACCTTTAATCGTTTCATCCATTTTATCGTGCATACTCGCTGATGCATCAATGAGTAAGGTGAATGTTGCATCGAATGTCTTACTTAAATCCTGTTTTTTGTAAAATAACTTAAATTGATCATCAATAAACCAATTAATAAGGTCTTTTTGTAAACGGCCCTTTGTTAAATTATGTCTTTCATCTTCATGTTCTCTGTCGATGGTCTTTTTGATAATTTGTATTAAATCTTTAATTTCAAACTGTACATCATTTTTTGAATATTGATAATCTATCACATTTTGAGGTGTAATATCAGGGATATTCCATTCAATACTTACGTCTTTATTAATGCCTTTTAAAGCAAAAGCTTGGTTTTGTCCTATAAATCCACCTTCATCATGATCAAGTGTATTTTCTGACCCTTTTCCTTTTTTGGTCATCATATCAGTCATATCATCAGTGCTGTCGCCTTCTCGAGCCGTATCATTATCAGCCATAACTTCACTGTTTTCACCCTCATGTAGCTCCATTTCTAAATATGCCCCGCCTTTAGACTCACTGTCTGCGGCTTTTGTTTCAGCTTCAGCTGTTTCTACATCTTCGTCTGTCTGTTGATTATCTTTACCATCAGTATTGCTCGCATCTGTACGCTTTAAGTCTTCAAAACTATCTGCATAAATATCTTCATATAATTTTTGAGGTAAGTAGTAATATTCATTTAGCATATCTTCCTTTAATAAATCATCCACTTGATACATAATACGTTCTGCTAAATACATATTATCTTCTGATGTTTGATTCTGAAAAATATTTGGTAAGTACTGATACATATGAACTAAAATATCATCAAATGCTGGATGTATGGATGGAATATTAAAAAAGTTTTGACTTAAAAATGCATGTTCTAAATAAAGAAAAAGTAAATCAGTATATACAGTTTTAGTTTTGTAGAAATTAATTTGAGATTCTGTAAAAGATAATCGTGTTTCTATGCGTAAATCAATCATTTTTGTAGTACTAGGTCTTTGTTGTCTAATATGTTCAAATATACGTACGTCCTCTAAAAGTTTAAATAATTGATGAAAGAACTTAGGGTGTTCAAAATCGTTGTTGTGTAAAACTTGATTGATGATTGAAAGATTCATATTCAGATATCCATACGTTGCGAGTAAGACATCTGTTTTTAGTCCAGCTTGTTCAATATGTTTCGGTCTATGAGACCAAAACCAACTCGCAATGAGTGTATTACTATAAGGATTATAGTAAGGGAATTTTTGTATTTTAACTTGCGTTTGCTCATTTTTTAAAAGTAAACGTGCTAAGTCTTGTAACATCATTACTTGTTTTGCATCTAATTGTTCATCGTTGAATTTTATAAAACGATCACTCATTTTTATCCCTCTTTAAAAATTGAGCTCGATAGCGTTAAGTATCGCTTGTTGTTCTCGCTCATCCTCTAATTTATCAATAATTGTACGTTGTACAGCACGTTCAATAGGCATGACAGTTGCTAAATCACTAAGGTCGATTAAAGCTCGAATACTTGCAGCCTCTTCAGAAATTTGACCTTGTTTGGTCATAGTACGTAAATCTTCATTAAATTTAACAATATGTTGAATCAATTGTTCATCTTGTAATTTACTTTGCTCTTTAATGACTGTTTTAAGAATGTCACCATCGATATAATCTACTTCTATGACGATAAATCTATTTTTTAAAGCCTCGTTCATTGGTAATGTTCCTACATAACCTTCGTTTATAGCAGCAATTACATTAAATCCAGGTGCTGCTTTAATCACTTCACCAGTATAAGGATTTGTCAATTGACGTCGATAATCTAATACACCGTTAAGTATAGGTAATGTTTCCGGTTTTGCCATATTAATTTCATCTATATATAAAATGTGACCTTCTTTCATTGCTTTTATTACAGGACCGTCAATGAAGACAATTTCTTGGTGACCTTCTTCATTAGTATGAATTGTTTTAAAACCTAATAAGCTTTCAGTATCTAGATCTACTGAACAATTAACTTGGTGCATAGGCAATTTCATAACATTACTTAACGTTTCGGCAAGCTTGGTTTTTCCTGATCCTGTTGGCCCTTTTAGTAGTATGTTCTTATTTAATTGAAATAAAGCTTTAGCATCTTCAAAAACTGTTTGATCTGAATTTTTGTAAACTGTTTGTACCATAATTTCCATCCTTTAATGTTAAAAAAGACTAAGACATTAGTTTTTGGTGCATAGTCTTAGTCTTATTTAAAATGATTAAAATAAATGACTTATTTAGTCATTATCGAGTTAATGTAAACTGATGATTGAAAAATATTTCCAATGCAATGATAACGCATTTAGTTGAAAAAGATTAAATTATATCTCTTTAAAGTAGTCTTTGTAATAGCCACCTACTAAACCAGAATTATCTATAATTTGATAATATTCTTCAGTTTCGTTAATAACATCATACTGTTTGCCGATAGTTAGCATATCTGCAACTGTAAATTTTTTGGCATCAGTATTTGTCACTTCTACTTTTTTAATTGGTGTACGTTCTTTCCAAGTTTCATGTAACATGTAATAACCATCCTTAAATCATATTTACTTTTCAAGTGTATAAATAAATGAAATGCCACTATTTTCAGTGATTCTAAGAGATTCTGAAGTATCCTGTTCGAGAATTTGATATGGAACACCAATCTCATCTAAACGATTTTTTGCTTGAAGATACAATTGGGTATCATTTGTAGAGAATTCCACTTGCTCAATTGGCCCGTGTGTATTCATTTGAATATCTTCATCGCTTTCAAATAAGTGGATTTCACCACCAAGACCACCCTCACCTATACGAAACACTTGAATATGTTGTTGTGCATCTTCATGTGGAAGATATTCAGCAAATAAATCTAATTGAAATACTTGTGTGAGAATAGAAGTGGTGACAGATAACTCGTTCACCTTAATAATGACTGGACCTAAGCCTTGAACTTGATGTAAAGGGTTAACAGGACTATCGAAAGTAGGCATACCTAAGCCTATACCCGTATTTAACTCGTTAGAATAAATATCAAATTTTTGTTGATTATGATCTTTAAAAGTGAAATGTTTAAGTCCATTAAGTTCAGTGATTGAACTATAGGATATATTAAACTTGTCAAAAATAGTTTGATATTCTACTAATCCAGAATCAGAAGGTGTTCTAAGTCCAACACTATCTATGTGTGGATTTTTATAATCTTCCTCTGGAACCTCAACAAAGTGAACACGCGTTCCAGGACTTAAATTAGCGTCACCAAATCTTATGGCATGTTCATTTTTAGTTGAATGTTGTAAACCAATGATGTGGTTAAATAATTCTTTCGTTTTAGATAAATCGTTTGTTCCTAAAGTGACACTTCTAAGTCCACTCATTAACTGACACTCCTCTATTTATCTTTACAGATAACATTATAACGTATTTTGTAACACTTGAATATGATGAACACTCATATAAAGATAGATATTTATTTGTTGTTGATTTATTATTTATTAGAAAAATAAAACATACAGATTGGCTAAATATTTTGTATGTATTAAAATGTAATTAAAGAAGTAATCAAGGAGGCATGAGTATGTCTAATTTATGGATTATATTTGCAGTTACTGTACTAATAGCAGTTTATTCCGCAATTGAAGTATTTACAAATTTAAATCATAAACAACAACCAAGATTTAAATATTTTACTATCGCATTTGTTGTGTTTATTATCTTAGCGATTATAGAAGTTATATTTCTTGCTCAATGATAGGTTAATACTAAAGTATATCTGTAAAGACATCGTGTTATTTTGATTTCTTTACAGATATTTATATATATAAGATTATCATTACACTTTAGACATATTGAACAAAAAAACAACGACGATTTACGTCGTTGTTTTTTAAGTATGTTAGGTTCCAAATTATGATTCAAGTAATAAATCTTCAGGGTTTTCAATGAGTTCTTTGATTGTTTTTAAGAATCCTACAGCCTCTTTCCCATCGATGATTCTATGATCATAGCTTAATGCGATATACATCATTGGACGATTTTCAATTGTATCTTTATCAACTGCAATTGGGCGTGTAATAATTGAATGCATACCTAAGATAGCTGCTTGATTACCATTTATAATCGGTGTACTCATCATTGAGCCAAAGATACCGCCATTAGTGATGGTAAACGAACCGTTAACCATGTCATCAAGGCCTAATTTTTTATCACGAGCTTTTACGGCTAAATTAGCGATTTCTTGTTCAATTTCTGCAAAATTTTTCTTATCACAATCTCTAACAAATGGTACGAGTAATCCATCGTCAGTGGATACTGCAATGCCAATATCGTAAAATTGTTTAGTAATCATATCATCGCCATCTATCTCAGCATTTACTTCAGGATATTTTTTGAGAGCTGCAACGGCAGCTTTAGTAAAGAAGGACATAAATCCTAATTTAGTACCATCATGATCTTTGATAAATTGTTCTTTTTTACGTTTACGTAAATCCATAACGTTTGTCATATCAACTTCATTAAATGTAGTAAGCATAGCTGTTTGATTTGATACTTCTAATAATTTTTTTGCAGCAGTTTTTTTGCGTCGAGACATTTTTTCACGAATAACAGGTTTTGATGGATTGTTATTAGATTGTTTAGAACCACTGTTTTGTGATTTGCTTTCACTTTTAGCTGTTTGACTTGAAGATTTTTGACTATTTTCAACATCATCTTTTCTTAGAACATCATTGCCTTTTCCGGATACTTCGCTTAAATCAACGCCATTTTTACGCGCATGTCGACGTGCAGATGGTGTTGCATTGATACGTTGCTGGCTATTATCTTGTGTATTTTCACTTTCACTAGAATTCGGATTAGATTGTTTTGGCGTTTCTTTCTCTTTAGCTTCATCTTTTTGTGAAGATTCGTTAGAACTATCGTTAGATGTGTTTACTTGTCCTTCTCCTACTACAGCTACAGCTTGACCTACTTCAACTGTATCGCCTTCCTCGGCTAATTGTTCTGATAATACCCCAGCTTCTTCAGAAACTACTTCGACGTTAACTTTATCTGTTTCTAGTTCTAAGATAGCTTCACCTTTATCTACATTATCGCCTACATTTTTTAACCATTCTGCAATGGTACCCTCTGTGATTGATTCTGCTAATTCTGGAACTTTTACCTCTGCCATACTTATTTTTCCCCCTAGTTAATTGTTAATGCTACTTTCAATAATTTTAGTTTGTACAAGTTTATGAATTTCTCCATCGCCTTCAGCAGGTGCAGCTCTTTGTATTCTACCGTGATAAGTTAAATCATATTTATTAGCAACAAGTGCTTTTAGATAAGGATACACGAATAACCATGCACCTTGATTTTTAGGTTCTTCTTGAACCCATGACACATTTTCAAGATGAGGTAACGATTTTAATACTTCTTTAATTTCTTCTTCTGGGAACGGATATAATCTTTCTACTGCTATGAGAAGAATAGAATCGTTAGGATTTTTAGCTAAATATTCTTTTAGGTCAATATACATCTTTCCTGATGCTAAAATCACTTTTTTGACTTTTTGTTCATCGATATCTTCTGTGATGATAGGTTTAAAACCGCCAGATGTAAACTCATCAATAGGTTTAGCTACTGTTTTATTTCTTAAAAGACTCTTAGGTGACATGACAATTAATGGTCTCATTTCTAAGGTATCTAAACTAGCGGCTTGTGCACGTAGTAAATGGAAGTAATTACTTGCACTAGATAGATTAACTACAGTTGAATTATTTTCAGCGGCTAATTGTAGAAATCTTTCTAAGCGTGCCGATGAATGCTCTGGTCCCTGTCCTTCAAAAGCATGTGGTAAGAAAAGTGTTAAACCTGAACGCTCACCCCATTTTGCGCGAGAACTTGAGAGGAAATTGTCAAACATCATTTGGGACATATTCGAAAAGTCGCCATATTGAGCTTCCCATATGTTAAAGTTACCTTTATTTTCGACGTTATAACCATACTCAAATCCAACTACAGCTGCTTCAGATAATGGCGAATTATGAATATCAAAAGTAGCCTGTTGTTGAGGTACATGATGCAATGGTGTGAATGTATTACCATTTTCTTCATCATGAAGCACAGCATGTCTATGGCTAAATGTTCCCCTTTCACTATCTTGACCTGTTAAACGAATTGAAGTTCCATCTTGTAATATGGTTGCAAATGCAAGTTGCTCTGCTTGAGCCCAATCGACGAGCCCCTCCTCTTTTTCAAAAGGTTCTCTACGTTTTTCTAGTACTTTATTGAGCTTTTTTAGCACATGAAAATCTTTTGGGTAATCAAGCATTGCATCATTGATTTCTTTTAAATGATCAAATGAGAAATCTTTCGTATCACTTTGTAAAGGTAGTTGAAGTGATTCTGGTTTTTCCATATCTGGATTATTCATTTTGTCATTTTTATCAATTTTATCATGTGCTGTTCGCATTTCTTTTTGAACACCGTCAATGACTTCATTCATTTCGTCTTCGGAAATAATTCCTTCATCAACTAACTTTTTACCATATAAAATTTCAACTGAATCATGTTTTCTAATGTTTTGGTATGGAACTGGATTAGTAATAGAAGGTTCATCCATTTCATTGTGCCCATAGCGACGATAACCTACTAAGTCAATAACGACATCTTTATGAAATTCTTTACGGAATTCCATTGCAATTTCAATAGCTTCAATTGTTGCTTCTACATCATCGGCATTTACATGTAGTATTGGAACATCGTAACCTTTAGCTACGTCGGAAGAGTACGTTGTTGAACGTCCATCAATAGGTTCAGTTGTAAAACCGATTCTATTATTTGTAATAATATGAAGTGAACCACCTGTAGAATATCCTTTTAAACTACCTAAGTTCATCGTTTCAAAATTAATACCTTGACCTGGATATGCCGCATCACCATGTATAATAATCGGCATTGCTTTATGGAAGTCGGTAGATGGAGCTCCTACTTGATGTGTATTATCTTGGGCTGCTCTTGTTTTACCAGCAACAACGGGTGCAACGATTTCTAAATGACTTGGATTATTCGCTAAAGAAATACGCTGTTCTATTCCGTATGAGTTAGTCGTTTTAACGCCACCTAGGTGATACTTCACATCTGAAGTCCAACCTGAGGTTAATTCTAAACTACCATCTTCAGGTAAAAACTTCATTGGATCTGTATGCATAAATTCTGAAATCATCATCTCATAAGGTTTTTCCAAGACATGCGTTAATACATTTAAACGTCCACGGTGAGCCATACCGATTTGAATGTTTTTAATCCCCTCGTTACCTGCTAATGTGATTGTGTGTTGAAGCATTGGAACTAATGTGTCGACGCCTTCAATTGAAAAACGTTTAGCCCCAACAAAATTTTTGTGCAAATATTTTTCAAAACCTTCTACGTGTGCGAGTTTTTTGAAAAGTTCTTTTTTTTGATTATCGTTTAAACTTGCTTTATAAGGCGTTTCAATTCTTCTTTTTAACCACACACGTTCTTTATTATTATTAATGTGAGTGTATTCAAAAGCTATCGGTCCTTTGTAACGTCTTTCCATACGAACAATTGCATCATAGGCATTGTCATAAATGTCTTTAAAATGTTCAGAGACAATTCCAGATGATATTTTTTCCAAAGTTTCTTTATCTAAATCAAAATCTTCGATTTCCAATTTAGGAACATTTTGACGCTCTGGAGGATTTACTGGATAAATATCTGCTTTTAAATGTCCGTATTGACGAATATTATCGATTAAGCGCATAACACGTTTAATTGTGCTATCTCCCGCTTGTGAACCACCCCCATCAGTGGTAGGTTTAGCTTCGATATGAGCTTCACCTGTTTTAATTGTACTGAACAAGACTTGTAAATCTTCAGGTACGGATGATGGATCTTGTAGATAATCATCATACAAATCTAGCATAAGGCCAAGATTTGCGCCGAAGTTTACAGGAGCCTCTGTAAATTCTTTCTTGTTCTTAGTCATTTAACACCCTCCACAAAAATGATGAAACGCTTACATGGTTATCATAGCATTATTTCATATATTGTTAAAGTACATTTACCTATTATTATACAAAATAGGAGCAAGACAGAATTTACTCCAAATTCATAGTCTCGCTCCCGTATAATTGCTATCTCCGTCTATCAAGTTTAGCTCGTCGATTCTATAGTAAGAGAATCTTTGTGAAGAAGATGTCCTCTCATTAGTATGACATGATATAGCTATTCTAGTCAGCATCTTAGTGTAGTGACTGGAATCTTTATTTATAATGATAGATGTCGATGGATTTGATTATTTATAGTACTAGTTTAAGGATTGTTAATATTTAAGTCCTGTAATAATTTATTTGTAACTTGTTTAATCGTAATCATTCGTTACTTAAAAAATACTATTCATTTAGTTTAGTACTGGAAAACTGATTTTGAAAGTCGTGTACTTTTGTAGTTCACTTTCTACCTGAATCATACCACCGTTAAGTTGCACAATTTTTTCCGCTATTGATAGTCCTAATCCATTGCCTCCTTGACTACGAGCACGTGATTTATCTACACGATAAAATCTATCAAAGATAAATTCTAAGTCAGCTTTTGGTATACCCATACCATGATCAGTAATATCAATCATAATCATTTTATTTTTTAGTTGAGTAACAATTTTAATGTGCTTATGTTCAGTGTCGTATTTCATTGCATTATCAATAAATATGAGTAAGAGTTGTTCAAACTGATGACGGTTAATTTTTAATTGGATAGGCTTAGTAGCAAGATGTGTTTCAAAAGTATAATCTGGATGTAGGTGTTGCAGTGACTTCACACGTGATTGAATCTCGCTATTTACGTCTACATTTTCACATTCCAAAACATTATGATTGACTCTATCTTTGGTAAGTAAAAGTAGTTCTTCGACAAGTTTTGTTATTCGATTCACTTCTTCAATTGAAATATTCAAAGATTCTTCCAAAACTGCTGGATCTTTTTTCCCCCAACGTTGGATTAAATTTAGATGACCTTGAATAATCTGCAGTGGCGTTCTTAATTCGTGTGAAGCATCCTCGACAAATTGACGTTGCTGATTAAAAGATTCTTCTATTTGATACATCATTTCATTAAAAGTATCAATTAAATTATCTGTTTCTTCATAATTTGTAGTTAATTCAAGTTTATTTTGAAAACCATCTCTTCTAATTTGATTCATTTTATTGGACATTGTAACTATCGGTTTAGTAATTTGTGAAGAAAAGATATAACTCACGCCGGCAGTAATAATGGTTGCAATTAATCCAAAAGCAAGTGCAACTATATAAAGTGATTTAACGAGATTATCATAATTTTGAAGAGAATGGACTAATACACTGTATCCAGAAAAATCTTTCGAACGTATAGGTTCAGTTATTACTAAGTAATTAATACCGTGGCTTCTTTGAATATGTATACGTTCAGGATGTTTGAAATCAATTTTGTTATCATAAGCAAGTGTATTATCATTTGATGTTTGAATTAACTTCCTACCCTTATCATCATAAATCAATATTTCTTGAAAATTTTCTAAGGATGCATTTAAATCCAATGCAGATATATCACTTAAAGATTTAGAATGGAACAGATTGGCGATATCATTTGAACTTCTTTCAGCTTCGTCAATTTCACTACTTCGTAAAGTATCTTTTAAAAAGAAAATAATAATTAAGCAGAAAAGTAATATTGTCGTGAAGGTAATGAGCGTCGTAATAAGCATCCATTTATATTTTAATTTTTGGCGCTTAATCATCGAATCACATACCCTACGCCACGTACTGTTTCTATGGATTTTTCTTTATTAAAAGGTTTGAGTTTATTACGTAAATAACGAATATAAACATCAACGACATTCGTTTCTACTTCACTATTATACCCCCATACGTGATCGAGAATTTGTTCACGTTGCATGACGTGGTTACGATTTTCAGCTAAAACATATAGTAAATCGTATTCTGTTTTAGTTAATTCTAATTGATGGCCATTAACAGTAACTTTAAAGGCATCTTTATCAATGATAATACCATTGATATCTAAAACATCTTTATCTGGCTGTCTGCGCAATACCGCTCTTATTCTTGCAAGCAATTCTTCTATATCAAAGGGTTTTACAATGTAGTCATCTGCCCCATAGTCCAATCCAGCTACTTTATCATATGTCTCGCTTTTCGCAGTAATGATGATAATTGGAGTAGTTGTTTTTTGACGAATTTGTCTACAAATTTCTAGACCATTTATGTTTGGAAGCATTAAGTCTAATATATATAAATCATAGGGCTTAGATAATGCTTTATCCAAACCCACCTTTCCATCATTCTCTATATCAACAGTATAATTTTCATGAGTTAACTCAAGCTCTATAAATCTAGCAAGATTTTGCTCATCTTCTACAATTAAAATATTTGTCATATTTGCACCTCACGCTACATCTTAAACAATTAACTCGTATTTCTAAAGATGTAATTCAAAATTGTAAATGATTTGTTATGAAACTAGTATCATTTTACCATGAACCACGATAATAGATAGTCGAATAAGTAGTCTGTATTTAGAAAAAGTCACTCTAGTATTATCATTGTATTTAAGTTAAATGGAATAAAATATATATTTCTAATTGACAATCATTATCAATCATGTATAATGATAATTGAAAATGATTATCAATACCAATTGAAAAACATTCCCCCCACATACAAGTTGTTCTTTTGGATTGGTCATTTTCAACTATCCTCTTTTATATGCCCGTAAAAGACTAACGTTAAGAAATGACGTTTCAATAAAAGCAGTAGACCTTTGACACTTGAGGTCTGCTGTTTTTTAGTGCCACTGCAACGAAAAAATATTCATTGCTAGTGGCACTTATACTTGGGCAAAGCCTCAGGTGTTACCATTCGTAAAATTAAATAAAGCCTGAGGCGTCTTCTTTTATTTAAAAAAGACGAAGTCTCAGGCTTCATTTTCTATAAGTTAAATCTGTAACCAATGCTTCTGATTAAAATATTCTATATTCTGAGGTTTAGCATAATCAGAAATCATATAATCAATTTCGCTAAAACCATCAATACGATACGACGCATGCGCATCTCGCTTACTACTATCCGCTAAGAGATAACTCAGTTGACTTTTTTGAATCATAATGTGACTTGCATGCGCTTCTTCCAGATCAAATTCATAACAATCACTCGTATCAAACGAACCACATGAAATAAAAGCTTTATCAAATTTAAAACGTTGTAATAACTCATTCGTCATATGCCCGCGCACAACATCTTGTTCAGTATTCGTCTTTCCAGCAAGCATAATCACTTCTGCTTGAATTCGTTGCTCCTCTATAGCACGATTCAATTCATCCGCAATCTTCAGAGAATTCGTCACAATCGTGGTCTGAGTAATATCATTGAGATATTGAGGAATTCGCCCTGTTGTGGTTCCACCATCGATGACAATAATTTCTCCAGACTTTATTTGCAAAGCAGCTTTCTTAGCAATACGCTCTTTTACTTGTGATTGTTTCTGCCACTTATTCGCATATGATTTCTCTTTATTAATATGATTGTATTGTATCGCACCTCCATGTGTACGTGTAATCAGTTTATCGTTTTCTAAGGTTTCTAAATCTTTTCTCACGGTTTCAGGCGTAACTTGTAAGAATATAGCTAAATCTTTTACTGCCACCTGTCCGTACTGATCAACACGTTTACGAATAAGATTCAAACGTTCATTTCTTTTATACATAATTATCTATACTCCAATCTGCTTCATTCGTGCTTGCCAACGATCATTTCGCCATCTAAGATACATAATGATAAATCTCAGCGCTTCATCAGCAATACTCACTAAAATAATTCCTGTATAACCTAATCTCCAATGAATCCCTAATAGATAACTTCCAGGTAATAATAACAACCATGTGGTCACAACACTCACGGTGACTGGATAACGTACATCCCCTGTCACGTTTAATAAATCTACAATTAGATTATTAATTGCACGTATCGGTTCTAATCCAAAAAGTATAACAAGATAGTAAATGATTAAATGATAGGTTTGTATGTCGTGTGTTATCCAACGTCCACACACTATAAATCCTATAAATACACACGTCATAATCATGAAAGATTGTGTGATATTAAACCAAATACTTTTTATAACAACTTTCTTTAAAGTACGGTAACGTCGACGGGATATAAATTTTCCTAAATAAATTTGGCTAGCAGCACTAAATGCCATAGCACAACTAAAAGACAGGCCGCTTAAAACAGTAGAAACAGATTTCGCAGCGATGACTTGAGTGCCTAACATCGCAATAAATGCAGTTGTAAATGTCTGTGCAAAATTATAAGAAATTTGTTCACCTGCTGTTGGGATACCTAATGTCGAAACCTGATATATTTTCTTCCAGCTCAGCTTGAAGTAATGCTTGAATGGACGGAAAATTTGTATCAGCGCAATTAAAGCTAAAGTACATCCCAATAAACGACTGAACGCTGTTACCACCGCGACACCTAATACAGGGTTACCTACATATTGTGGAATAATAAAGAGTACGATACCGTTCAAAATGATATTAGTCACATTACTAATGATAGTAATGCGTGTAGCTGATGATGCATGATTCATGACACGTAATACAGTACCAATATACATGTGACAGGTCGTTAAAGTGAGTACACTCAATATAATCATTCCAAATTGATAGGTCAGTTTGAATATATCTTGAGGTACCTGAAAAAGTCGTAAGATAAGTTCGAATGCGATCCCAATCACAATCGTAAATACGATAGATACTATGCTATTGAATAACAAATTATGATAAATCTCTTGTGAAATACTTGAAGGTTGATGTTCCTTCAAATGAACAATACGTATATTTGTACCCACATGAATGATTGTAATCAGAAACGTGATGAGCATGAGTATTTGGCTTATCATTCCCGAAGCAGCAACGGCATCAGTGCTATAGCTGTTTAACATCAATGTATCAGCTTGACCCATGATGAGTATGAAAAGTTGTTCTATCAAAATAGGAATGTATAATGACCGAAACGTTCTTTTAGAAACGATCATCAAATTCTAACACTTTCGATTTATATATAGCGTCAGGTTGCAACTCAATTAATCTAGCCCCACGTTGTAAATCACCATAAGTATTGTAACCACCAATACGACCAAAGCTAAGGCGAATCCCATATAAATTAATCGTAAAATCATTGTCATGGTCATGACCGCAGAACATACCTTCAATATCACCGTTTAGTAACATCTGACTAAATAATCCGGAATTAATTTTTGAGCACGCAATAGGTTCATTGAAAATGCCATGATATTCACCAATATTCTCAACTTCTCTATATTCTTGTAATGGAATATGTGTAAATAATAAGTTATGTTGAAAGTTGTGTTGAAATTGAGTTTGATATGCTTGATGTGTTTCCCTAAGCCAATTCACATGTTCAGGTCTTATAAAATCATAATCACCTATGCCAAATGGATTATAATCTCCTCCATCAATAACATAAAGCACATGTGTGACTGTATCGTTGTTTACAACTTCTATTGTATAAGCTTCTTTATCATCAACAATGAGGCTATGATTTTTCTGTACATAGTTGGTAGAATATTGGTCCTCAATAGCGCGTAAGTCTGAACGTTTGAGATGCCCCTCTGTATCGTGATTACCAAATGTCGTTGCAATTTGCGTATCATATCGATTTAAATACTCCATTAATTTTTTATAAACGCGACCTGAATCAATGACGCCTTCAGACCAAATTTGGTCACCTGTTAATACTGTGATGTCAGGTTGATAGTGTGTCATCATATGATGAATTAAATCGTAAGTTTTTTGATCTTTTTCATCATTGTGTGGCCCAATATGTAAATCGCTTAATTGTAGAATTGTAGTCATTGTTTCGTCTCCTTTACTCTTTTGTCGAACCGATAGTTATACCTTTTACAAAATGCTTCTGAACAAATGGGAAGAGGAATAATACTGGAATTGTTAATAGTACAATCATTGCCATCTGCATTGAGTCCCCTGTAATTGTCAACTTGTCTAACATCGCATATGAACCTGACTTTTGTTTTAAAGCATCTGCAATGGCAGCTTGTTTCGTTAACATATCTTGTAAAACAGTAGCTAACGGTTTGAGGTTTGGATTACGTACGAAGAATGCACCTGTAAACCAATCATTCCACTGACTCACGGCGTTAAATAATGTAATTGATGCCACCACGGGTTTACTCATGGGTAAGACAATTTTCCAAAAGATTTGAAAGTCATTACAACCATCTACTCTAGCGGCTTCAATCACACTACTAGGTAATTGATTGAAGAATGTACGCATAATTAAAATGTTATAAACGCTATAAAGTGACGGTAAAATGTATACCCAGAATGTATCAGTTAAATGAAGTTGATTTAATAGGATATAAAGTGGTACAACACCGACACTGAATAACATCGTAAAGACTAGGAAGAATGAGATGATTCTTCGAAACGGTAAACTTTTGATTGTTAGAACGTATGCAGCCATAGCTGTTAATATGACGCTTAGTATCGTTCCTATGACTGTCTTTGCGATACTAATAAATAATGCATTTAATAACGTGCCTTGTTTAAATATCTCCTTAAAATTATCTAGTGAAAATTTACGCGGGTAGAAAGTGATGCCACCTTTTTGAGCATCTACCCCAGAGTTAAATGCTAAGGCAAAGATATTAATCATCGGGAGGATAATTGTGATTACTAAGCCAATAATAATGATTAATGAGATAATACGAATGACAAGCGCACTTTTATCTTGTGAAACTTTCATTGTCTCTGCCACCTCTTAATAAATAATTTGAGTTCCTTTTTTATCTCTTTGATTTTCAACGTATCTTTCAAATTGATTTAAGCCTGCCTCTTCTAAACGTTGCTTAGCACTATCAATAATTTGTTTCGTTTCCTTGTCTGATTGAGAATAATAAGCACGTTTAATAGCGTCACTATAATCATCGAGTGCAACTTCTAAATCTTCGCCATATTCATATTTAGATAAGAATGACTTTACTGTGAGTCCGTTTACGATTTTGGCGTGTTTCTGTCTTTGATCATAATGCCACATATCAGCAATCTTTTCAGGAGTCGTCTTTTTCGTTTTTGTATTATCTCCGTATTCAGTTTCACCGAAATCAGCTTTATTATCTATATCAGTATAACCAAGATGATCTGCCCAATAAGAACCCGCACCTCTAAAACCACGTTTTTTAGCTTCGTCTGGATTATTTTCAACTTCTTTTAACACTTCAGGTTTAACATGAGGGTTACCTTTCTTATCTAACGTATAGTCACGTCCTTTAATACCGTACTGACCGAGTAATTTACCTCTGCGACTTGCAAGGAAATCAGCGAGTTTAACGACGTCTTCAGGATGTTCAGTCGTACTTGGTACAGCCCAACCGTTTGCGCCTGATTTATATGGCTTTTCAACTCTAAATTTACCTTTGACTGTATTGAGTGGCCCAAGAGGAACGTATTTCATACTTTGATTTTCAGTAACATAGTTATGTAAATCTGAAACAATGCCCCATGAGCCATTAACGAGTCCTTCTTTTGCTTTATTTTCTTCCATTGTATAGAACTCTTTTGTCATTAAGCCTTTCTTCATAAGGTCTTTAACGTAATGTACACGTTTAAGTGGATATTCGGTTTGTGATTCATGTATAATTTTCTTACCTTTATTTAAAAATTTCTCATCAGACTGACCAGTCCACACAAGGTCATTATAGAATTTAGTACGATCGTCACCGCCCCACGCTGTTGGGCCAATAGGTGTGATTTCTTTACCATTATCATCTTTGAAGTGGTGTTCTTTCATCTTTTCAGCAAGTTTTTCTACATCTTTGGACGTCTTGATAGAAGTAGGGTCGATATGAAGTTTATCCATGATATCTTTTCTGACGTAAGGACCACCTACAGTGCGACGTTCTTCTTGTCCTGGATGACGGTTAATCCCCATATGTACAAGGTACGTTCCATCTTGTTCTTTATTAAACATGATGTTATCTTTCGTATCTTTTGGTAAATATCCTTTTTTGAAATACTTACTATAAATTTTTGTGTTTTTAAGCATTTTCGTTAAGTCTGTGAGTCGACCTTGTTTCGCTGCTTTATTTAGTACTTTCATTTCAGGTCTTCCACTATCGTCTAAGTAATAAACGATGAAGTCGGGTAAATCTCCTGAAGCGAGTCCTGAAGTTAATGCTTCTGTGGAATCTTCATTAGAAACGGTTTGAAGTTCTAACGTGATGCCAGTCTTTTTCTTAAGTTCTTGAGCGACTTCTTTATTCATTTTAGGGGAGGCATCGTTATCACTTTGAAACACAAGTCCTTTAAGCTTTCTATCTGCAATCCATGTATCTGGTTTACCTTTAGCATCTGCTTTTCTTTTCGCTTCATCTTGCGTTTTATCTTTGCTACATGCTGTTACGAACAAAATGACAGCAATCATTAAGATGAGCATAGACTTTCTAAACATGTACATTCTCCTTAATATAGTGATGTATCCAGTTTCTTATCTGCGAATTTATTAATAATGACGACAGCGATAAGTCCTATCACACCCTGTAATAGACTAATCGCAATTGCGTAACTGAAATCGCCTTGCTCAATACCAGTACGAATCACAAATGTATCCAGTATTTCTGAAACGTTAGCGTTACCTGGTGTTTTGAGTAGGTAAATTTGATCGAACCCTGCTTTTAAAATATCGCCTAGAGAAATGATGAATAAAATAACAATTGTTGGTGTTAACATAGGTAAGGTAATATGTATAATTTGTTTGAAACGATTCGCGCCATCAATCGCAGCTGATTCATAAATTTCAGGATTAATACTCATAATTGCTGCAAAATAAATAATGGAATCCCACCCTACATTCTTCCATATATAACTAGAAAACATGATGGTGTGGAAATACTCAGGGTTCATCATAAAGTAAGTCGACCCGTCGCCACCAAATTGATGGATCAGTTGATTCATAAGTCCATCATCTGGAGCGAGTAATTTCTTGAAAATACTGATAACTACAACCCAAGATAAAAAATGAGGGATGTAAAGTACGCCTTGAAATAAACCTCTGATCTTACCTAATTTAGAATCTTTAATTTCGTTAAACATAATGGCTAAAATAATTGGAAATGGTAGAGCTAAAATCAATTTCATGCCACTTATAATTAGCGTATTCATAATAATTTGAATACATCGAGGGTCAGAGAAAAAGCGTTTAAAATAGTATAGCCCTTTCCAATCACCGCCGATGATACCAGTATCGAAGCGGAAATCTTTGAATGCCAGAACAAGACTTGTCATTGGAATATAGTTGAAAATCAAGAAAAAGAGTAAACAAGGTAAAATCATTAAGTAAAGTACTTTGTGTTCCCACATTCTTTTTAACAAAGGTTTTTGATGAGCGGATTGAAGGCTTTGTTTTTTGTTTTTACTCATGATAAAACCTCCTCTTGTACTCTTTCGCCTGAATCAGAATCGAAAAAGTGTGCATCTTCCGTTTTTATACCGAAGGAAACTGTTTGTCCTAATTCAAAATCCAAATTACTATCTACAGCTGCTATGATTTTATGCTCATTGTGATGACAGTGAAGTAATTTGTATGAACCAGTTAACTCAACTAAGTCTACAGTGAATTGAGAAAGTTGGATTGGATAATTACTTATTTCGTTATCATTAACAAGATGTAAGTCTTCAGGTCGTATACCAAGTCTGTATTGTGCATGCGATGCAAGCTGAAGTAATGTAGCATCAGCCACTTTTTGTCCATCGAAGTACCAAGCATCCATGTTGTAGGTCATTGGAACCATATTCATTGATGGGCTACCAATGAAAGTGGCAACAAATTCATTGACAGGATGACGATAAATTTCTTCAGGCGTACCAATTTGTTGTATTTCGCCTTGTTTTAATATGACGATACGTGATGCCATTGTCATAGCTTCAGTTTGGTCGTGTGTCACGTAAATCGTTGTTGCTTTCATTTGTTTATGTATTTTTATAATTTCGCTTCTCATGTTACTTCGTAATTTAGCATCTAAATTAGAAAGTGGTTCATCCATGAGAAAGATTTGAGCTTCTCTAACGATAGCTCGACCAAGTGCCACACGTTGACGTTGTCCTCCAGATAAGGCTTTAGGTTTACGGTCGAGGAGGTTTTCAATTTCTAATATTTGAGCTGCATGTTGAATTTTTTCGTCATAAATTTTCTTCTTGATTCCTCGCATTTTTAAGCCGAAAGCTAAATTTTTATAAACTGTCATATGTGGATATAATGCATAGTTTTGAAAGACCATAGCAATCTTACGATCTTTAGGTTGTAAATCGTTGATTACTTTATCGTTGATACTAATTGTCCCTTTGCTCACATCTTCAAGTCCTGCAATCATACGTAACGTTGTTGATTTCCCACATCCCGAAGGTCCTACAAATACTACAAATTCATTGTCCTCAATATCTAAATTGAAATCTTTAACTGCGTAACTACCATTGTCGTAAACTTTGTTTAAATCCTTGATTTGTATCATGTCTTTGCTCCTTTGAAGATTTAATCACAAGTTCAGTATAAGTAATCGCTATTAAAGTAAACTTTTTTCAAATTTAAGTTTTCGTAAATCAAAATTTTTTGTTTGTAATTTTTCAAAAAACAAAAGACTTAAAACATTTATAAGACAACATTTTAAGTCTTTTATTAACAAAAATGAAAACAAAGAAATTAATATAAGATAAATATTATTAACATTGAGCTTACAAACAATATTTATTTAAAAACGCCGATTTGAATATACTAAATAAACCACTAAAATCATTGTTTACTCACAATCATTTCAGTGGTTTGGTCAATACCTATTTAATTTAAAATTCCAACCGCGCTTCTTTATACAGCGAGTTGTTTTTTCAATATTAACGTTGATAAAACAATGCAGAATACACCACCAATAATGCCGGCAATAATATCTGTAGGGTAATGAACGCCTAGATACACTCTAGAAGTTGATATTAATAAAATGAAAAGTGCGCATAAACCGATTAACACGCCTTTAGAGATACCCGAATCATGACGGTTTATTACATATATAGCGCTTCCAAAGAATGAAGTTGAGCCCATAGCATGACCGCTTGGAAAACTAAAGCCTGAAATGTCAATTAAACGCAATAATGTTGGACGTTCCCTATCAAAGATATTCTTTAATAGTGGATTGAGTGTACTAGATAAGCTCATTACTATTACAAAGAATAATGTCTCAATCTTGAAACGTTTTAGCATAAGGTAAGCAACTAATAATAAAGATAGCGCAACCATTGCCCAAACTTCACCAATTTTTGTTACACCTAACATAATAGATGTGGTAATGAAACTTTCAGATGAATAAATAAATTCATATACTTCGTTATCTATCCATTTTCCAAGCCTTGATTCATGAAAAAAAGCTATTATACCAAAAATAAGTGTAAAAACAATAAGCAATGAAATGCGTTTCCATCGATTCATTATAGGTGCCCCCTACTTGTTTAATGCATCATGAATAATTTTATCAAATAAATCTTCTTTCGTGTAACTCTCTTGATATGTTTCCATTTGTTTAATAATAGATTCACGATGTAATTCAATATCATTTAATTCTTGCAATAAGTTAACTTCTGTAAGTTGATCTTCAGGAATATGACGACCATAACCCTTAGATTCAAAGTTTTTAGCATTATCAATTTGATCTCCTCTTGATTGATCAAGTCCTAAGGGGATGAGTAACATCGGTATACGTAGCGATAAAAATTCATAAATTGCGTTAGAACCTGCACGACTTACAACAGTATCAGTGATTGCTAATAAATCAGTTAAGTCGTCTTTAACAAATTCAAATTGAACATACCCTTTTTTATTGATTGAGTCATCAACAAGTCCTTTTCCAGTTAAGTGTATAATTTGATAATCATGGAGAAGTGCCTCAATATTTTGACGAATGATATTATTAAGTTTTTTACTACCTAAACTTCCTCCCATGACTAATAACACTTTTTTATTTTTATCAAAATCAGTGAGTTGATATCCTCTTTCTTTATTCCCTTGTTTTAAGTCCTCACGTACAGTAGCCCCAACAAAATCAGCTTTATCTTTTGGAAGATATGTAAGTGTATCTTCAAAGGTTGTGTATATTTTCTTAGCAAATTTTAAAGAAATTTTATTAGCTAATCCAGGAGTTAAATCTGATTCGTGTATGATAGTTGGAATTTTTAAAGAACGTGCGGCTATAACTACCGGAACACTAACAAAACCACCTTTTGAAAAAAGTAAGTCTGGTTTTTGTTTTTTAAGTATTTTACGTGCATCTAAAATTCCTTTCAAAACTTTAAAGACATCTTTTGCATTTTCAAAAGATAGATAACGACGTAATTTACCGCTTGATATTGGATAATATTGAATATCAGGGAGTTGTGACTCTATCATTTCCCTTTCAATACCATGTTTTGAACCAATATAAAATGCTTCGTGTCCTTTTTCAATCGAAGTAGGAATTAAACTTAAATTCACTGAAACGTGTCCTACTGTTCCTCCACCTGTATATGCAATTTTTGTCATAATTACAACCTCTATTCTTATATGTTTTTATAATATGCATAAAAAGGTGCCCCTCTATCAAAAGGATGATAATCTATCTCTATCTCATCAACTTTAGTAAAACCAAACTTTTCAAATAATCCTTGAGCAGGTTTATTGAGGGCAAATGTATCTGTTAAAATGACATGAATATCATGTTCATTTGCTAAGTCAATGGCAAATTGGAAAAGTTCAGTCGCAGCACCTTTATATTGTTTTGATCCAGCTAATCTGTGAATAACGTATGCCCCATTTCGATTAACAGGCCAATCAATGTCATCATACCACTCCGATTGATTTTGGTCGATAACAATAAAACCATAAATTGTATGATCAACGTCTAAAACATATAGTGTTTTATTTTCGATGTCTTCTTCAAAATGCTCTTTCGCGGGATATTCATCATCCCATTGGTTGTTGTTGAATTCTTCCATAATCTGTTTAGCCTCTTTGACTAATTGAGTAATACTAAGTAAATCATTTTTAGTTGCTAATCTAATCATCTTACTAAAACACCTCTTTTTTAGAATTTTAACGAGTGGTAACAATAAATTTAAATCATATTGATACTTTTAAGACTCAATCAATTAACGAAAATCTGAAAAAGTTAAGAAATGATTGGGATTATACCTTAATAGGAATAACTTTTTATTAAAGTTGTATTTCTAACTAATCAGAATTATCAGATATGATTAAGAGCCTGTACATATACTATATGTCTCAGGCTCTTAATTCAAACGTGAATGGTTATTAAATTTAAGGAATCCAACCCTTTAAGTATGAAATTACACTTAAAGGGTTGAATACATTATTTTTGTTTAACGATTTACTCGCAAGTTTATTTTAGTTTGTTTAGTAAATCGTTTAAAACAGTATCTTTTTTATTCGCTTTTTCAACTAGTTTTTCAGTAAATTTATCATTTGTTTTTTTATCAAAATTGCCATTAACTTTTAAATTATTGTCTTGTTGAAATGTTTTAATAGCAGATTCTAATTGTTCGTCAAATATGTTTGTTTCGTTATCAATTGGATAACCTAAAGCTTTTAGACCTATTTTCATCGTTTTAACATTTTTATCTTTTTCACCTTGATGATAAGTTTTGTTATCTGGAATGACATTGAGTGATTGGTATTTTGGTGTTGAGATACTAACATCTGGTCTAATTCCTTTACCATGAATATAATGGCCATCAGGCGTTAGCCATTTCATCTCTGTATATTTAATTAATGAACCATCACTAAATTCACGAGTGGTCTGAACGATACCTTTACCAAATGTTTTAGAACCGTAAACTTTAGCTTTATGATAGTCTTTCATAGCACCTGTAAACACTTCTGAAGCACTAGCTGATCCCTCATTAACTAAGATGGATACTTTCATATCTTTTGCTTGTTTTAGTGCTTGATTAGAAGTTTTTAATTCTTCCTTATCCTTACCTTTTTCTAATTGAACGACAGTATTTCCCTTATCAATAAAGATGTTAGCCATCTTGACTGCCTCATCTAATAACCCCCCCGGATTATTTCTCAAATCTAAAATGATATGACGGATGCCTTGCTTATGCGCTTTGATGATTGCAGATTTGAGTTCACCAGAAGTATTGCTTTGGAATTTATTGATTGTTAGTACGCCTACATTGCCTTTCTTCTCATACTCTACACTCTTAACGTGAATGGTATCGCGTTTAATCTTAATATCCTTTTCTTGCGAACCACGTTTTATAGTTAAAGTAACATATGTTCCTTTTTTACCGCGGACCATTTTAACAACTTGATCAAGTGGTTTACCGACTACCGAATGATGATTCACTTGTGTGACGATATCTTTAGGTTGAATACCAGCTTTTTCTGCTGGTGAATCCTTCATTGGACTAGTAACACTTATCTGTTCATTTTTCTTTTGCATTTCAGCACCTATGCCAACGAAATCACCTGATACACCTTCATTAAATTGTTTTGTTTCTTCAGCAGTCATATATTCTGAATATGGATCTTTAAGTTCTTTAACCATACCATCTATGGCAGATTGAGTTAATTTATCAGAACTTTGCTTTTTGTAATAATCTTTATTAAGTGTTTGATAGACATATTCAATTTTTTTTAAATTTGCACGTTGTTCTTTATTTAAACCACTTTTTTGATGGCTAATTAAAATTGTTGATACTACAGTAATGATGGATGTTAAAAGAATAATACCCAAAATAACGAGTATGAAATGCCATAATTTAATTTTTATATGCTTGCTATTCTTAGATGGTGTTGACTTTGTGTTATCATCTTGAGATGTTGCATGATTTTTTTGATGATCATTCATGGTATCACATCCTTATACGTTCATATTGAGTTATACAAAATATAAATTCATAGATTATATTCAAACTTAATCATTAACAAGTTATTTAGGAATGTTCATTCTGTATGTATTCGAATATTTTTAATTATGATGTATGTAAGTGAAAATCGCATGAGGCTTGAGTAGTACATGCAAAAAATTAATATATTAAACGAATGTTTCATTGAGAAAACAGCGTAATTATTTTGTGTGCATCTAGCAGAAGTTATAATTAAAAAGTGTACAGTTTGAATCCCTTTACATTAAAACACCTGAGACATTGAGTCGTGTCCCAGGCTCTATCAATATTTATTAATGAAAAGAATTTAAAACTTCAACCATTCTGTATAGTCATCATATAAGTCATCAAATACAGACATTGGTAGGGTGAATTCGCTATGTGTCTCAATATATTCAGATAATGTATTAAAATCATCTTCGTGTTTTGGAAAGGCAAGGTCTTCAAAAATTTGCTCAGCAAAAACACCTTTATCGTCTTTTCTTCCGCGCACGGTCATAATAAATTGATAAAATGAATAATTCTTAACCATTAGCTTACTGTCACATCAATAACTTGTGTTTCCCCTTTAACTACTGCTTGTACGTCTTCAATATGAATTGATTCAGTTTGATCAGAGTTTGTAATAATAATAGGAGAAATAATAGATTTTGCATTATTATTAATATATTCTAAGTCAAAACGTATAAGTGGGTCACCTATTTTAATGTCATCTCCACTTTCAACAAGTACTTCAAACCCTTTTCCATCCAATTGAACGGTATCTAATCCGATATGAACTAATAACTCTAATCCATTTTCGGCTTTTAACCCTACGGCATGTTTCGTTGGAAAAACATTATCGACTTTGCCTTCAATCGGTGAAACAACTTCACCCTCTGTAGGATTAATACCAAAGCCTTCTCCCATCATTTTTTGCGCAAACACTGGATCAGGAATATCTTCAATTTTGACATACTCACCTGTCAAAGGTGCGTAGATTTTAATGTTTTTGTCAACTTCTTTAGCTTTTCCAAATAACTTTTTAAACATGTAAATGCACTCCTATTTTTTAAAATGTTTAATTAAATCTCCATATCCTAACTCTTCTAGTTTATCATAAGGTATAAACTGAATCGCAGCAGAGTTAATACAGTATCTTAAACCACCTTTTTCTTTAGGTCCGTCATTAAAAACATGCCCCAAGTGACTATTTGCTTTTTCTGATCGAACTTCAGTTCTAATCATACCAAATGATTTATCAACAAGTTCTACGATTTCATCATCATTTAATGCTTTGGAGAAACTTGGCCAACCGCAATTAGATTCAAATTTATCCTCTGAAGTAAATAATGGTTTGCCGGACAATTTATCAACGTAAATTCCTTTTTCAAAGTGATTCCAATACTCGTTTTGAAACGGAGGTTCAGTACCATTTTCTTGAGTGACTAGATACTCCATGTCATTCAGTTCTTCTTTGTTTTTTTTAATCATTTTGAGCCTCCCCAGTGTGATTCGATAAATGCTTTTCTACCAGATCCACGTTGGTATTGTTCATAATGCGTAGGATTCTTTTTGTAGTAATCTTGATGATATTCTTCTGCAGGATAGAAATTTTTATATGGTTTTATCGGTGTGATAACAGGTTTTTTAAAGATACCCTCTTCGTCAATTTGTTGTTTCTTTAACTCGGCAGCTTTGAGTTGATTCTCATCATGATAAAAAATGACAGGTTGATAGCTTTCACCTCTATCAAAGAACTGCCCTCCGTCATCAGTTGGGTCAAATGTTTTAAAGTAAACGTCTAAGATATTTTCAAATGTTGTAATATTAGGGTCATATTCAATTTGTACAGCTTCCACATGTCCTGTTTGATTTGTGCATACCTGTTCGTATGTTGGATTTTCTACATGTCCTCCACTATATCCGGAAACGACTGATTTTATTCCAGGATATGAGGTGAAGGGTTTAACCATGCACCAAAAACAACCTCCAGCTAGTGTCGCATATGCCATGTTATATTCCCTCCTTAAGTTATCTGTTTGTTTAAATTTACGCTATATTGTCGGGAATTTAAAGTATTTAACTCAGAATCATTCATGTGATTTTGTGACAACTTAGTTCAACGTATCTCTCAATACCACAAGTCCAATTGCACCTTGTCCAGTGTGTGTAGAAATCACTGGAGTTGTTACATTAATATCAAATTGGCTAAAATCAAATGACTCTGTAAATGATTTTATGATTTTATCAACGAAATCTTTAACGTTGGCGTGAGCAATACCTATTGATTTAATTTTATGATCTTTAACAAAATCTGTAATTTCTTTTTTTAAATATTGCACACTAGAGTTTTGAGTTCTAGAATTATGCACTAGTTCAAGTTTACCATCTCTTAAAGTTCCGATTGGCTTAATTTTCATAATGTTTCCAATTAAACCTTTTGTTTTACTTATCCTTCCACCTTTAATGAGTTGATTAAGCTGACCGATAACCACAAACAGTTGCAAGTTATCACGTAACTGTGTCATTTCCTTCACTATTTCTTCTGTTGATGTACCTTGACTTATTAATTCAACAATTTGCTTAATTTGATAACCTAACCCAAACGAAATAGATTTAGAATCAATCACTGTGATATTGCCATCTACCATATGGCTCGCTTGAACAGCAGTATTATAAGTACCACTTAAGCCTGACGAAAGATGAATACTTATAATTTCAACGTCATCTTGAGCTAATTGCTCATATGTTTCAATAAATCGACCAATAGGTGGTTGACTTGTTTTGACGTCTGCATCATTTTCAATATGATCGATATACTCACTTGAAGAGATATCAACTTGATCAGTGTAAGATTTCCCGTCGATTGTCAGGCTTAATGGTATAACATGAATGTTATGTTGTTTTAAATATTCATGTGATAAATCAGAGGTTGAATCTGTGACGATAATTTGTTTAGCCATAATTGCCTCCTATTTCCCTTTTCTACGCACTAAATGTAAGAATGTATGCGGTATAGTATTTTTTTCATCTAGTTGACCTTCTACTGAAGATTCGACTTCCCAGTTTTCGAATGTGTATGGTGGAAAGAATGTGTCTCCTTGAAACTTTCCATCTATTACTGTGATATACATATCATCTACCTGGTCAATCATTGCCTCGAATAACGTTTGTCCTCCAAATATAAAAACATGACCAGATAACTCTTTAATTTCATCAAGAGAGTTTATAACATCTACCCCTTCATGGTGAAATGAAGCTTGGTTAGTGAGTACGACGTTACGTCTATTTGGCAATGGTTTCCCTATAGAATTAAAAGTTTTCCGTCCCATTACAAGTGTATTCCCAGTGGTCAGTTGTTTAACATGCTTTAAATCATTTGGTAAGTGCCAAGGTAATTGATTTTGGTACCCAATGACTCTTTGTTTATCGTGAGCGACAATTATTGATAATGTCATGGTATACCTCCTTTCTGTATGCGAAATATTAATGCATCTTTTTATACCGCAATAGGTGCTTTAATAGCAGGGTGTGATTCATAATTTATCAATTCTAAATCTTCATAATTAATATCAAAAATTGATTTATCTGTATTAATTTTTAATTGAGGTGGTAGATAACTATCTCTTGATAATTGTGTATGTATTGCATCCATATGATTGGAATAAATATGTGCATCTCCAAATGTATGAATGAATTCACCCACCTCAAGTCCACATTCTTTTGCAACAAGATGTGTCAGTAAAGCATAACTTGCAATATTGAAAGGAACACCTAAAAATATATCAGCACTTCTTTGATATAATTGACAATTTAATTTACCCTCTTGTACGTAAAATTGAAACATTGTGTGGCAAGGTGGTAATGCCATTGAATCGATTTCAGTAGGATTCCATGCTGAAACAATGTGACGTCGAGAGTTTGGATTGGTTTTAATTTGTTGTATAACTGATTTTAATTGATCGTAATGATTCCCATTTTTATCTTCCCAATCTCTCCATTGTTTACCATAAACATTCCCTAAGTTGCCATATTTTTTAGCAAATGCATCATCGTTTAGAATACGTTCTTTAAATTTTTTCATTTCTTCTTTATACTGCTCGTTAAATTCAGGGTCTTGCTGGGAACGATGTCCAAAATCTGTCATGTCTGGTCCATGATAATCATCAGACTGAACATAATTTTCAAATGCCCATTCATTCCATATATTGTTATTATATTTAAGTAGGTATTGAATGTTTGTATCTCCTTTAATAAACCATAATAATTCAGTTGCTACTAATTTAAAAGAAACCTTTTTGGTTGTAAGTAAAGGAAACCCTTTGGTTAAATCGAAACGCAATTGATGCCCAAATTTGGAAATTGTCCCGGTATGTGTGCGATCATCGCGTCTATTCCCTATTTCTAATATCTCTTCGCATAAGCCATGATAAGCTTCGTCGAATGGATTATACATGCGTACAACTCCTTATAAAAATATGTATTATATTAATAAACATTATACTAGAAAAGATGTATCGATAGAAGAGAGAGGGTTTTGAGTTTATAAAATTTTAAACCTTTTATGTAAAATATCTCATATAAAACAAGTTAATAAACAGGAAGGTGTTGAATTGATTGTTCAATCTTGACAATATGAATTTGAGTTTTTCTTACATAATATTTTTAAAGATTCAATGGACTGTTGTTTTATAAAAAAACCGAGTCACAACAAATGTTGACTCGGGATTTTCAAATATGAAATGCAAGTAATTGTGAATGTTTTATTTCTATTGGAGTGAAAGAACTCCATCCTCCATGAAATATGTTTTATCACAAAAATGAGTTAAACGTTCATCATGAGTAACAATCACACATGTTTTATTTCTTTCTTTCGTTTGTTTTTGAAGTATTTTCATTACAGCCATTGCATTATTCGTATCTAGTGAAGCGGTAGGTTCATCTGCTAGTATGATTGATGGATTTGTGTAAATAGCTTTAGCTATTGCCACGCGCTGTTTTTGACCGCCAGATATTTGATTTGGTAATTGATTGGTAATATCCGATAAATTTAGCTGTTTAACCAACTTTTGGTATTCATCTTCACTTAATGTATCTTTTTTATATTTACCAAGAAGTTTGAATTGTTGTTCGATTGTTAAAAAAGGCACGAGATTCGTCGATTGTAATATAAAACCTATTTCGTTAATTCTTATTTGAGATAACTGTTTTTCAGATAATATTGATATATTTTTGTTATTGATGTAAATATTTCCTGACGTAGGTCTTTGTAAGGCGCCAGCCATAGTTAAAAATGTACTTTTCCCTGAACCTGAGGGTCCCACGATAGCAATCAGTTCCCCCTGAATTATTTTTAAATCGGTAGGTTTTACTGCCTGAATCATTTGATTGCCATCTCTGAAAGATTTGCTCACTTGTTTGAACTCTAACATGTTTATGATTCCTTTCTATCCAATTGCTTTAAGTGGATTTATTTTTATTATAGACAACACAGAAAATAGACTGCCTAATAAAGAAATAATGATAAGAACAATTCCATATATCAACATCGTTAATAAATTAAAATGAATTGGAACGACAGGCGGTAAAAATGTACCTGTTAATAGTGTTAAGAGAAATCCTATGATTGTTCCAATTAAAGATAATATGAAAGTTTGAGCAAAAACCATTTTTGCTAAATAGCAGTTGGTAAAGCCTTGTGCTTTAAGTACACCAAATAAGTGTGTTTTTTGGAGTGTTATAACATATAAGAATACGCCAATTACTGTTGCTGAAATTATAAATAAGAAAACGATCATAAAGTTCAAAGTTAAATTTTGAGCTTTATAGCCAGGAAGATTTTTAATAAACTGCGATATTGAAATGCTTTCTAAATCTTTGTTAAGTTTATGATTTTTCCAATTTGAGTCTTTGATTACTATAGCATTTGTTTTATCTTTTGATAATTTGGGATTAAGTTTCTCAATGGTTTGATTATTAGAGAATAGCACGGGTGAAGCATTATATTTAGCACTTTCTACAATACCTACCACTTTTAGCTTTTCGTCTGATTGAGATAAAGATAAGATGTCACCTATTTTGAACCCCTTATCAGCTAATGTTTGATCAATGACTATTTCATTTGAACTTTCAACTTGATGACCTTTAATTATAGGCGGAATTAAAAATGATTTGTGTGTAACGCCAAAAAGTAACGCGTTTTCTTCCCGATGATGGTTTGAGATAATAACTCCTTGTTGTTTTAATGTGGTTGATTTTTCATAAGTATTTTGTACTTTGGATATATTGAATAAGGATTGCTCTACGGTTTGATTAGCTTCTTTTTTTAATATGATAGCGTCTGCATTCCACTTTTCTATACCTTCAGTATTCATTTTAATAAGGCCGTTTGCAAGTCCTGACAGTAGGAATAATAAATAACTTATAAGTACTAATATGCCAATGACTAAACTGAATTTAATTTTATTTCTTTTTATTTCATTCCAAGCTAAAAACATGAATGATGCACCTCAATTTTTTACGTAATCGTTGGTAGAGAAAATAATCAAATAGAATTAGTTAAAGAACAACTATATTTAATATAAGTATGATTGTAATTGAAAATAAAAAATAGGACAGGATTCATGTTGAATCGACTGTCCCACTCTTGTGAATGATATTACTTTTAGTGATTCTTTGACATAGCTATCTTATTAGACAATATTAAGTTTATTGACAATTATCATCAAAAGCATCTTTTAAATCCATAGCTATATCATTGATGTCGCGCCCTTCAATATGTTCGCGAGGTATAAAATGAACTAAATGTTGACCTTTAAATAATGCGTATGAGGGACTTGAAGGAACTTGTTGGATGTAATCTCTCATTGTTTGTGTTGCTTCTTTATCTTGACCAGCAAATACAGTTACTTTATGATCTGGTTTTACTTCATTTTGCTCTGCAACTGCAACAGCTGCTGGACGTGCTAATCCTGCAGCACAACCGCATGTTGAGTTGATTACAACAAATGTTGTATCATCATTATCTATATTTTGCATATACTGATTGACGTCATCACTCGTTTCAAGACTTGTGAATCCATTGTCTGTTAATTCAGCTCTCATTTGTTGTGCAAGTTCTTTCATATAAGCTTCGTATCCATTCATCATAAAATGCTCCTCTACTAATAATTGTTTCTAATTGTACTATATAGAAAATTAATTGCTTTTAGCGAACGTGTTTTCAATTTGTGGTAATAATTCATTCCAGTTAGCGTTATCTTCTTTATCAATTGATATAAAATCCAAAACATAGAATATTGATTTAACACCTTCTATTTCAAATAATCGATTAATAAATTCAGGTTGACCTTCTTGAGCGGCAGTATATGTTGTAGATGAGTTATCTTGACGTGGTTCACTCAACGAAACTTTCATTGTATTATGATTAGGTGTTTCTGAAATTGCTATAATCTCCATGTGACATCCTCCTATTGTAACTCATTACCAATTTGTTTAATTTGTTTACCGACCGTACATTCATTTATACAAAAATGATGTGCTTGTGTTTTACCGTGAGTTTTTCTATTGTGCTTTTTTAATGGACATTGGTGACAATAAATATTCATCAATTGGTCGATGTGTTGAATTGCTTGTTGTTCTGTATTAGTGAGTATAGCTTTCACTTCCCTTAGCTATAGACTATTTATATTTATACCCATTTCACATGTTTGTATTATAGCATTTATAAGTTGGGAATTTGAAATAATCAATTTTAGTTTTGAGAAAACTGATAACTTAGACGTTGGTTTAAGTTATTATTTATTTACTCTTCTTTTTTAGCATTGCATTAAAGATGAATTTTAAGTAAAATAGTATAGTTAATTTTGGCGGTTTCTAAACACCCGCTTTAACAAAATTTAGGAGGAAAGTTATATGTATAATGAAATATTTGGTATTGCGTCATTTATTGTTACATTCGCTTTAATGGTACTGATGTATCGCTGTTTTGGTAAACAAGGACTAATTGCTTGGGTAGCAATAGGAACGATTATCGCTAATATACAGGTCATAAAAGCGGTTCATATTTTTGGTATTACGGCTACACTTGGAAATGTCATGTTTGCTTCTATATATTTAGCTACTGATATATTAAATGACATCTATGGTCGTAAAGTTGCTAAAAGAGCGGTGTGGCTTGGTTTCTCTTCTACCTTAGTAATGATTATAGTCATGCAAATGTCATTGCATTTTATTCCTGCTCCAGTAGACAATGCGCAAAACTCATTAAAAATGATTTTTGATTTAGTTCCTAGAATTGCTATAGGTTCCATTATTGCTTATATCATAGGCCAACATATTGATGTATTTATATTCAGTATGATTAAAAAGATATTTAGCTCTGATAAGACCTTTTTTATTAGAGCATATGGTAGTACCATTTTAAGTTCTATCATTGATACCGGTTTATTTGTTTCAATTGCTTTTATTGGTACTATGCCTGGTACTGCTGTTTTTGAAATATTTATTACCACTTACTTGTTAAAACTAGTGTCAACTATTTTTAATGTACCATTTGGATATATCGCTAAGTCACTATATCGAAAAGGAAAGATAGAACAACTAGATAATGGGTATTGATATTTATTGTATCAGAAATATAGTTATACAAAAGCGAATCAGAGTTCCATGTGCTGAACTAGCTTCGAAATTCAATTTGGTTTGTCCGTAGAATTTTCGAGCGAAATTCTCAATGATAGGACCTACGACCAAAGTTAAATAAATCTTAATAAAAGGGCTAAATTTAGACATCAATGCCCTATTTGTTAGCAGAACCTGAAGTATATATGTTATCTTAGGTTCTGTTTGTTTTTGATTTAATTTTTAGTGCTTTGTCTTTTTAGTTTGATACAATAGAATAGATACATTTTAGTGAGTAGACAATTCTGAAGAGGAGTAAAAGTAATGGCTAAAATATATTTTGATGCTGCGACTAAAGGAAATCCCGGCCGAAGTGCTTGTGCGATTATTATTAAAGAAAATTCACAAAGATATACATTTACCCATGATTTAGGTAAAATGGATAATCATAGTGCAGAATGGGCAGCAATGTTACACGCTTTGGAACATGCACGCGAATTAAAAGTATCTAACGCGTTACTTTATACTGATTCAAAATTAATTGAAGATAGTATGATGCAAGGTAAAGTTAAAAATGCTAAGTTTAAAGTTTATTTTGAAAACATAGAAATCTTAGAGCAAAGTTTTGATTTGATGTTTGTGAGATGGATTCCACGAAAGCAAAATAAAGAAGCGAATCAACTTGCTCAACAAACACTATACAAACTTACATCACAATAATCTAAAGTGTTAATATGATATGTTACGTATTTAATTGTTTGTTCAACCTTACCAATAAGATTTCGGCTTTGAAAAGCTTATTATAATATGTTTGTACTGAATTATCGATGGTTAACAAAAAACAAGCCTGGGACATTAAGTCCCGGGCTTGTTCTGTGTTAAAGATATATTTTACTTTTTAGAACGCTTTTTGGTTTTTACAACTTTTTTAGTTGACTGAGGCGTTTTCTTCTTTTTAGAAGTAACTTTCTTCTGTTTTGTATCTTTGTTATCACTGTTTTGTTTACGCTTAACGACGGGGATTGAATGAATATCCTCTTCACTCAATTGCTTTTCTTTAGATTTCTTATGTTTAGCAACTGGAATTGAATGTTTGTCATCGTTTTGAATTTGTTCTTCTTTATCTATTTTACGCTTAGTTATTACAATTGGATCTATTTTATCAGTATCTGAAAGACGAATATCTTTGTGATGATTTTTTATCGATTGTTTTTCTTCTTCTTCTTTTTTACGTCTTTTAGCCAAAACTAACCAGAAACTAGAAAGTAAACCAGTTAATGTAATAACACCTACAGTTTTGCCGAAATTATCAACTAAATGTTTGAATAGGCTATCATTATCATTCTTATGAAGTTTTGGTTGCTGTGTTTCTTTGTTGATTTTACCTGGTTCAACACCCGTTCCTTTTAGAACTTCTTTGAATGTTTCAGTTTGTACGATATGGTTTGCAACATCCTTTTCTCTTAATCTAGCATCAAATTTTGAATGAAGATAATTAAAGTTATGCAAGGAATCGTTGAAAGATTGATTTATAATACTTACATTTACTTTCAAGATTTGCTCTATACCTTGTAATAATGCTTTGTGTACATCTTGTACGGTATGCGCACCACGAATTGAATTCATCGTTTCTAGTTGAATTTGTTTAATTCTATCAAGTGCCCATTGTTTTATAAAGTAAGAAGCAGATTGATTATTTAGTATTTGCTGAGTTTTGTTTACTACAACATATCCTAATTTATGTTCTGCTATATGTTTTTCACCTAGTAAATGTGCTTGGTTTAAAATATGTTTATATCTATTATTAAACTCTTGTTGTAATTGATTTAATTCTACTAAATTATGAGCATGCTCGACTTTTTCTAAAAATTCTTTTTGTAGTGCAGTTAATTGTTTATCAAACTGAGTTTTTTCATTAGAAGTTAAACCTTTTATTGTTTCAATTTCTTTGAAACCATTTTGGATTTGAGTATTAACATCAGTAATGATATCCTTTTTAGCTTTATTTAGCGTAAAGCGTTTAGGATCAAACTGATCTATTTCTTCAAAATCAGTTCGTTTTACTGTTTCAATATCTTTAATCGATTTTGAATGATTCACTTTATCGATGGCTTGCTTTTTCAATCTTTCAATTTCAGCTTTTGCATCTTCACGTTGAGTAGACGTTAATTCGTTATTAGAATCTATATCTTTGATTTTTTGTTTTACCAGAACATCAATTGTTTTTATAGCATCCTTTTTAGCTATTTGTAATTCTTTTTCTACAACTTTGACTGGAACATTTACAGTGACATATGAGCCATCAGCTAAAATAACCTTAACTTTAGCGGTTAGGTGATCAGCTACTTTATCAGTGTTCGGTAATGAAACAATATTGACTTTAAGTTCATCAGTTAAAGTCATAGCTCCAATTATAGATTCTAATGAAATAGTTTCATCTCTGTGAACAACCACCTCACTTGTTACTAGAGCATTTTGAAGGCTCAATTCAGGTAGTTCAAAAACTAATGGTTGCTGATCAGTATCCCAAATAATGATATGAGCTAAAGTATTAAATGCATGCTCTTTATTGTTATTGATATCATCAATTGAATTAGAATTTTCGATATGTTGAAGTGCATCTTTTTCTGTTTTATCAATATCTGCTAAAGCATGTGCCTTTTGAGAAGGTGTTAAATCAGTGTTGTTATTTATTGCATCTCGTTTCTTTTGTGATAACTCTTTTATCATTTGTTTAGCTTCTGCTTTGGCGATAATTAATTTTTTAGTAGTTTCAATGACTTCATCTAGTTTTGTTGTAGCATTTTCTATTTGTTGTTTGTTTATAGCTTGTTGAATTTCATTCTTAATTCCATTTACTAACTTATTAATTTGAGATATTAGTTTATTTTTTTCTTCATTTGATAAGTTTGGATTTTGACTAATTAAGTGATTTATATCTTCAACTTTTTGGTCAATCATTTGATTAGCATCTAGTTTTGCTTTAGGTAATTCATCTGCATGTATGTGTTCAATTGCAGATTGCCCTTCATCTTTTGCTTGATTAACTAAATCATTTGATGTTGCGTCATTAATATTAGAAAGCGCTTTTCTAGCTTCCTCATTTACCATTTGTTTAGCTTGAGCTTTAGAATTTGATGTTGCATTAGCGTGTTCAATTTCATCAAGTTGACGTTTGAGCGTATCTTTAATGTCATTATGTGCTTTTGTTTGAGCATCTTTAAGTCTTTCAATTCCATTTAGAAGTGCTCTAGCATCATCCATGTTTTGAATCATTCCAATTATGATATTAGCGTCTTTATTTGTACCGTTTTCTTTGTCAAGAACATTATTCGCTAAGTTGATAGCGTAATCATATTGTAATTTATGGTCTTCATCAGCATTTAAATATTCAATGTTGTCTTTTGTAGTTGCTGTTAATTGAGCTACATGTTCTTTTAAACCTTGCATAGCATCATTTAATTCTATTGCATTATCAACGATTTGATTAATTATTTTAATGTCTTTAGACGCTCTAATCTGATTAATTATTGCAGCTTTTTGAGCATTATTAAGTATATCTAATTCTTTAATAATAAATACTTCAGATTTTTGTTGATGTTCTTTTAGACGTCGTTCACCATTTAATTGGTCTTTAGCATTATCTATTTGTGTTAAAAGATGTTGAATGTCATTGATATTGACATTTGTACCGCTATTTTTATTTAATACGCCTTTAGCTTCTTTTAAAGCTTTGTTAAATTGACGTTTTAAATTATAATCAGCGTTTCTATAATTTAAACTTGCTTTAACAGGATTTACTAAAGTTTTAAGCTTATCTCTCAATAATTTCATTTTATCGTTTAATTCTAACGTTGATTGAGTGAGCTGAGATAACTCTGTTAAAGTATTTGCTGAATTTACCTTGTTTGTGACATCTTCAAGTTGTGCTTTATTTAAATCTTTTAATCCTTTTATTAATTTTAGATCTTTGCTCTTCTCAGTTGCAAGTCGTTGTTCACCATTTAATGCATTTTTTGTATCGTAAATGGCTTGACTAAGACCTAATACTTCTTCAATCGTTGCTGGATTTTCTGAAGTTTTAGAACTTGTTGCACTTGCTTGTTGTAGCGCCTCATCAAATTCAATTTGTAAATTCTTATCAGCATTAATATAATTCACACTATTTGGAACAGAAGTTGAATTACTTTCTATAGTATCTCGTAAGTCTTTCATTGCATTATCTAAATCACTAGCTTTAGATAATGTATTTGCTAAAGATGATAAATCATCAGAGTTGTGAATATTATTTTCAGCAATATGACGCTGTGCATCATTGATATAAGATAAAGATTGTACGTATTGAATTGCTTTAGCTTTAGCTTTTGATAAACGTTGGATACCATTTAAAGCATCTTTAGTATCCTCAATCACTTGTTTGAGTCCCTGAATTTGTTTTTCATCTAAATTTTTACCATTTTCTTTTGCAAGAACTTTTCGAGCATTACTTAAAGCATGGTCAAATTGTTGTTTTAAATCTTCATCTGAATTTATATAATTTGAGCTTGCTTGGACAGGAAAAGCTTGATTATTAAGTTCATCTCTTAAAGATTTCATTGCATCATTTAAATCAAATGCTTGATTCACGATTCTAGACAATTGTGCAATAGAATTAGTATTCATAATTTCATCATTTGCATGTGTGAATTGAGCTTTATTAATAAATTTTAAACTATCAATTAGTTTTTCTGCTTTTGATTTTGCAGCTGTTAAACGTTCAATACCGTTAAGTGCATCTTTAGTTTTGAATATATCATCTTTAAATGTATCAATTGCATTGAAATCTAAGTTCTGACCTTGAGTTTTGTTGAGTGCATCACGTGCATTGTTGATAGCTTGAGTAAAGTTATCTTTGCGTAGGTTATCGGCGTTAATATAATTTATACTTGCTTTGGTTGGAGCATAGTTATTAACGATTGCGTTAGCTAATTCACCCATAATGTCATTGAGGTTTGTGCCCTCGTTGACAATATGTTCTAATTCTAATAAATCATGCGATTGCGTTACTTTATCCTCTAAAGCAGACTTTTGAGCATTGTTTATTTTTTCTAGTGATTTGATATATTCTAAAGCTCGTGGTCTAGCATGATTTAATCTTTCGAAACCATTTAACGATGTTTCTGCATATATTAATTGTTGTAACGCTTGTTTTGTTTCATTTTGGGTTGCGTTAGTTTTTTGTATATCTTGTCCATGTTCAAGTGCTTCATCATAAGCGATGATTTTGTCGTCGTCGGCTTGTCTATAATTATCACTATTTTCAACAGAATCAGCATGATTAATGAATTGTTCTAATTTACCCATTACTTTGTTTAATGCCTGAGCATTGTTACTAACAGTAGCGATTTCTTCTAGTTTTGTTGCGTTTTTAACACTTTCTTTCGCAGTTTGTTGTTGTAATGAATTAAGATGTGTTAATTGATCAATTGTTTGATTAGCATGAACTTTAGCTTCTTCAACTCGCTGATCACCATCGAGGTTTTCTGATGCTTGAGTTAATTGTTCTAGTGCTTGTCGTACTTGATCTAAACTTACATTTGAGCCATTTATTTTATCAATAATCGCTTGAGCATGTGATACAGTTTGGTCTACTTTTTCCTTTTTATCCTCTGAAGCTTCAGTGTAATTAGGCAAAGTAGTATCTGTAATCACTACTTGAGTTTTATCTTCAAGTGATTTCATGGCTTCATCAAGGATTTTAGCTTGTTGCAGAAGTTGTTTAACTTCAGTTCTTAATGCTGCGTGAGAAATCATATCTTTTATAGATTGCTTTTGTGCATTATTAAGATAATTCATATGTTTAATTTCATCATTTGCATTTGATTTGTCATATGATAGTTTTTCTGCGCCAAATAGTATTTTTTCGTTAGCTAGGACATTATCCTTAACAATATCGACTTTATAAGGTTCTAATGTTGGATTTGTTGTCTGATTAAGTAGTTGTTCGGCATCAGCAATAACTCGATCGTATTGTTGTTGATATTTTGAATCTTCATTTAAATATTTACTATCGTTCAATATATTATTTTTATGAGCAACTACTTGTTGTAGTGTTTCCATAGCTTTATCAAGAGCTTGAGCATTATCTAAGTTCTTTGCAACTTTTTCGCGTGTTGTAGCATTTGTATTCGTATTTATCATTACCTCACGTTGAGCAACATTAAGATGAATTAGACCATTAATTACATTAGCGGCATCTTGTTGTGCATGAGCAAGTTTCTGATCACCATGTAAGTTATTTTGAGCTGTTTCGAGTTCATGAGTTATGCTATTGATTACTGTTGGATCCATTTCAGGATTTGTTTGTCTATGAATGATTGAATCAACATGATTTATAGCTTGTTGATACGCCTTTTTTTCAGGTTGATCTTCGTTAATGAATCGACTACTATCTAACACTTTATCTGCATTTTTATATACTTTGTTAAGTGCTTTCATTGCATGATTTAATGATTTTGCTTTTTCAATTGCTTGGGCAACTTCTGTTCTCGTTTTAGCAGTATATATTTGATTAGATATTGAACTGCTTTGTTGTGATGTTAAATCATCCAATTTACTTAATTCTTTATCAGCTAAATCGATAGTTTGATAAAGTTTTTGTTTACCTCTGAGTTGTTTTTTCGCTTGATTAACTTCGTTGATAGCATGCTCTATATCTTCAATAGATAAAGTTGGATTTACTGTTTGATTAAGTATTTCTGTCACATGATCAACGGCGTTATCGTATGTTTCTTGAACATCAGAATCTTCATTAATATAGTTACTTGACTGTTTGACTTGCTCTTTATCTTTGATACTTTCTTCTAAATTCTCCATAGCATGATCGAGTAGTTTTGCTTGGCCAATAATAGCCGCAACTTCAGTTCTGGTAACTGCGTTATTAATTTTTTCATTTAATGCGTTTTGTTGTGCTTGATTTAAGTGCATCAATGTAGGTATCGATTGATGTGCGTTTTGCTTATCAGCATCTAATAATTCAACGCCATTTAAGTCATTATTCGCTTGATTTACACCATCCGTTAGTTGCTTAATTATTTCTTTATCCAATGTTGGATGTTGTTCATTGATAATATTTTCGACTTCTCTAACTGCGTGATTATATTGCTCTTTTTTAGCATCACTTGCATTAATATATTTGCTCTCTTGTCTTACGGATGATTGATTTTGAATGCTGTTTCTTAAATGCTTCATAGCGTCATTTAAAGCTTGAGCACTTTGAAGTTGTTCAGCTACTTTTTCTCTTGTTTGAGCTTCATTAACCAATCTATTTATGGCATCTCTTTGTGGTGCATTTAAATCGTTTAAACTATTAATCAATAAGTTTGCATTTTCTTTTGCTTGTTGTAATTTATGTTCTCCATCGAGTGCATTGATGGCATGCTTTATGTTATTGATTGCATTCTCTATTTCGTCATGAGACATCGTAGGGTTTGCTACTTGATCAATGATTGATTGTGCATGATTAATTGTATCGTTGTACATATTTTGAGGTGTACTATCCTCGTTTATATAATTGTTTGATTGTCTCACATTATCTTGTTGAGCAACGATATCTTTAAGTTTTTTCATATCATTATTTAAAGCTTTCGCTTTGTTATAGATATTATTTACTTGTGAAACTATAGTTGCTTGTTCAATTTCATGAGTTAATGCTTCTTTTTGAGCTTGATTGAGGTTATCTAAGTGATTGACTGCAAAAGTTTTTGAATTTTTATTGTCATTCAATTCACGTTCACCATGAAGTGCATCTTTAGAAATTTTTACATTTGATGTTGCACGTTCCACCTCTAAAGGATTCATAGTTGGATTAGATGTTTGATTGATTATTTGTTTTACACGATCAACGGCATTGTTATATGCAGTTTGATTACCAACAGTTTCATTGATGTAGTTACTTGTTTGTTTAACTTCATGTTCATCAGTAATACTTTGACGTAAAGTATTCATTGAATCATTTAAAGCTTGTGCTTTATTAATTACTTGATGTACTTCAGAACGGGTTTGAGTTTGTTGAATTTCTTGATTTAATTGTTCTTTTTGAGCTTGGTTTAGACCAGTCATTTGATTAATAGTATTGATGGACTGTTGTTGAGCTTGTTTTAGTTTTTGTACGCCATGTAAATCGTTTTTAGCTTCAGTAATTTTATCAGCAATAGTGTTAATATTAGTTGGAGACATATTTGGATTTGTTTGTTCAGCAACTATGTTTTTACCTCTATCTGTATACTCATCAAAGTTAACTTGTTGAGAAGTATCTTCATTAATATAATTACTCGTTTGTTTTATTGCGTCATTACCAGTTAAAGCATCATCTAATTTTTTCATCGCATCATTAAGTTGATTTGCTAATTGAACTACTTTTTGTACTTCTGGTCTAGAATTAGAGTTTTGAACTTTAGTTTCAAGATTACCTCTTTGCGCTTGATTTAAGTAATTTAACGCATTTAATGTTGCTTGAGCATCTGTCTTGTCGTTAGCAAGTTTTTGATCACCATGTAAATTATCTTTAGTTTGTTTAACTTCATTTAGGACACTTTGAATCTCATCATTTGCCATTACTGGTGTTGGTTGATCATTAATTATATTTTTAGCTTTATTTACGGCTTGATTATAAGCATTTTGTTGTTCAGAATCTTCATTGAAGTACTTACTACTTTGTAAAATTTCATTATTATCAGCAATAGAATCTCTAAGTGCTTTCATTGTATTATTTAATTGTTTAGCACTTGCAATTTTTTCTCCTACTTGGCTTCTTGTTGGTGCACTGAAAATATGATTTAAAATCGTATCTTTTTGCCCGTTCGTCAAGCTATTAAGGTTTTGTAGTTGTTCTGAAGCTTCTTTTTTATCTTCTGATAGTTTATTACTACCGTGTAAATCATTAAGTGCTTGTTTGATATTTTCAATAGCTTGATCTATTTGATTTTTATCCATGATAGTTGGATGAGCAGTTATCAAATCTTTTGCTGCTTGAATTGCATGATTATAAGCATCCTGTTGGCTGGAATCTTCATTAATGAAATCACTATTTTGTTTTACTGTATTGTCATTGTTAACAATTTGTTGTAGTTGATTCATAGAGTTATCTAATTGTTTAGAGTTATTTACGATATCATCTACCTGTTGTTTAGTTTGAGCTTGATTAATTAAATCATGTTGTTTATCTTTTTGTGATTGTGTTAATCCTTGCAAATGTTCGATGCTTTGATTTCCGTCTGACTTAGCCTCTGCTAATTTAGATTGCCCATTTAAATTATTTTCAGCAGTTTTAATCGTTTGAGTTGCTCTATTTATTACATCTTTATTAAGCTCTGGTGGTTGGGTAGTTGCAATAATTTGAGAACCATAATTTAACGCAGAATTGTAATTTGCTTGAAGACCACTGTCAGCATTTACATATCTACTATCAGCCTTGATTTGTTCTTTTTTATTTATTTCAGTTTTCAGTGCTTTCATAGCTTCATTAAGTTCTTTTGCTTTTTGTAAGGCTTCTTGAACTTCTGGTTTGGTTGATGCTTGGTTAACTAATGTTTTTTCAGCAAGAACCTGTCCAGGATTTAATGCTTGTAAATTATCAATTTCAGCAACAGCTTGATTTTTAGCCTCTTGAAGTTTTTGCTCACCATGTAAACTTTCTCTAGCATTTTGCAATTCTAATAAAGCATCTTCAATTGTAGCTTTATCTAAAGTGCTACTTGGAACGCCGTTGATAATGTCTTTAGCTTTTTGAAGTGCATTACTATATTCATTTTGTGCCGCTTCATCTTCATTGATAAAGTCGCTTAATTTTTTAACACTGTTTTCAAGAGCAACTTCATTCTCAAGTTGACGCATAGCTTCATTAAGTGCTTTAGCATGATTTAAATCATTAGAAACTTCAGTTCTTGAAGGAGCAGAGTTAATCTCATCATGCTCGCTTTGTCTTTGAGAATTGTTTAGATTTGTTAAATAGTTTAATTCATTGGTTGCATCTTGTTGTGCTTTTTGTAATTTTTGATCACCATGTAAATCGTTTTTAGTTAAATGAATGTTTTGAATGGCATCTGCTATTTTATTGTTGTTTAAAACATCATCTGTAGTGCCGTTTAATATTTCTCGACCTTTTTGAATGGAGTCATTATAAATATTTTGAACTTGCGGATCTTCATTAATATATTTACTTTGTTGATGAACGTTTGACTGTTCTTCTACGAGTGTTTTTAGTGTGCCCATTTCGTTATTTAACTTATTAGCTTGTGCAATTATTTCTGCCACTTGCTGTTTAGTTTGAGCATGATTAATTAAGTCATTTAATGCTTGCTTTTGTTTATCATTTAAATTTGTTGATTGATTTATTATTAAATTTGAATCTGCTTGATTTTGTGCAAGTTTATTCGCACCGTGCAATGAATCTTTTGCTTGAATGACCTTTTGAGTAATAGCTTGAATATTACTTATATCCATAGTTGGGTCGTTAAGTTGATTTATGAGTTGTTCAGCTTGGCTTACAGCATTATCGTACGCTAACTTTTTCTCAGAATCTTCATTGAGATAGTTACTAGAATTTAGAGTAGCATCCTTATCGGCTATACTTTGTTTAAGTTGTTGCATAGCTTGGTTTATTGCTTTTGCTTCTTCTAGTTTCTGAGTTACTGCAGGTTTAGTTGTTGTTCTGCCTATATCTTGGATTAATTTTGTTATTTGAGCTGAATTTAATCCGTCTAGATTTTGTATTTCATTCTTTGCAATTTCCTGTGCTTGTCTTAATTTATTATCACCATGAAGATTTTGTTCAGCATCATTAATTTCTTGAATGGTACGATTGATATCAGTACTACTTATTGTTGGATTATTTTCTGAATTAATTATTTCCTGACCTTTTGCGATAGCTTGTTCATATGCTTCTTTTTCAGAGACATCTTCATTAATATAGTTACTATTTTGTCTTACTAATGACGCTTTGGCTACTGCAACTTTTAATTCTTCCATTTTTCCATTTAAGAATTTAGCATGACTTAACTGTTTAGCAACATTTGCTCTGCTTGTTTGTTGGTTAATGATGTTTTCCAATGCTTGTTTTTGTGGTTCAGTTAAACCAGTAAAGTTAGTAATTTGTTGTTTAGCATCTGTCTTTGCATCTTGAAGTTTTTGATCTCCATTTAATCCATTTATAGCTGTATTTATATCTTGAGTTGCTTGTTTGATTATTTGAGGATCCATCGTCGCATTGTCTTCACCAATAATGTTATTTATTTTATCTACTGCATGATTATAGGCATTTTGTTGAGCTAAGTCTTCATTAGTATAATTGCTATTTTTACGAATTTGCTCTTGATTCATAATGCTATCTCTCATTGCTTTCATAGCATCATTAAGCTCTTTTGCTTTCTGCAATTCTTGAGCTAAACTTTCTAGAGTTGTCACATGGTTGATGTTATCCTTAACAGTTTGGCGTTGTGGAACATTGAGACTGTTTAAGCTATCTATGTCGTTTAAAGCATTGTCTAAAGCCTGTTTAAATCTGGATTCTCCATTTAATTCGTTATGCGCTTGGTCTATCTTGTTTAATAAATCTTGTAATGCTTTATGATCTAATGTATCTGGATGATTATGAATTAAATCCTCAGCTTCTTTAATAGCATTATCATAATTTTGTTTTTTATCATTATCAGCATTAATGTAATTGCTTAAATGTTGAATTTGATCTTTATCATTTATGACTTTATGAAGTGTACTCATATCACCATTTAATTGTTTAGCAATCTCTAGTTGTTTATTTACCTCATCTCGAGTATCAGCATTATTAATTAACGGTTTAAAATGGTTTTTTTGTTCTTCGGTTAAGTCATCTAAATGATTTAATTGATTATTAGCATCTTGTTTAGATTGAGCTAATTTTTGATCACCATGTAAATTATTCACTGCATCTTTAATATTTTGAAGTGTATCAGCAATTTTTTGTTTATCTAAGGTTGGATTAGATGTTTGATTAATTATTTCTTTTGCAGCTTGGATTTTATCATTATAAGTTTTTTGTTTGTCTGAGTCTTCATTTATGAATGGGCTGCTATTTGAAATTTGATCATCTTGATTCACTTGATCTTCAAGTTGTTTCATAGCTTCATCAAGCGCTTCGGCCTCTTTAAGTTTTTCTGCAACTTGGTCCCTAGATGTAGCTCCATTAATAGCTTGTATAAGCGCATCTTTTTGAGGTTGATTAAGATGATTTAAGTTACCAATGGCTTGATTAGTTGTATTTTTGTCTTGCTGTAATTTTTGAGCTCCATGAAGGTTATCTTGTGCTTGTTTAATATTATTTAAAGCATTAGTAATGTCTTGTGCATTTAAGTTAGGATTTGAGCTGTTATTAATAATGTCTTCCGCTTGTTTAAGTGCATTATTATACGCATCTTTTTGTGCAGAATCTTCATTTGTATAATCACTGTTAGCATGAACACCATCTTTTTGCGCAACTTGTTCTTTAAGTTTTTTCATTGCGTCATTTAGTGCTTTTGCTTGCTCAATTTTTTGCTTAATATCATCTCTACTATTAGAAGTGTTAATTTGTTCTCTGAGTTTTTCACGTTGTGCATCTGTTAAATCTGTTAATCCATCTAGTTCTGTCGAAGACGTTTGTTTGTCTTGATTTAATTTTTCAGCACCATGTAAAGCTTGTTCTGCATTTTGAACGGATTGAGTTGCTTGGTCAATGTTTGCTTTAAGTAATTCAGGGTTTTGAGTTTCGTTAATAATAGTTTCAACACGTTGAACTGCATCATCATAGTTTTGCTTAATTTGAGGATCTTCATTTAGATATTTACTATCTGCTTTCACTTGATCTTTTTTAGCAATACTTTGTCGTAACTCACCCATAGCATTATCTAATTGTTGAGCGGTTTGTAAGTTTTGTTGAACTTGTTCTAATGTTGATGCGCTATTAACTAGATTTTTCTCTGCATCTTTTTGGGCATTGTTCAAATTAGATAGATTTCTGATTGTTTGATTGGCATTATTTTTAGCTTCCTCTAATCTATGATCACCGTCTAAGGCATCTTTAGTATTTTTCACGGTTTGTGTTGCTGTAGTGACATTACCTTTATTAATTGTTGGTTGATTCGTTCCATTTATTATATTTTGAGCATTTTGTACAGCTGCATCATATGCTTGTTTCTTAGATGGTTCCGCATTGATGTAATTACCGTTTGAAACAATATTAGTATAATCTTTAATACTTTCTTTTAAGGCACCCATTAAACCATCTAAAGCTTGAGCTTCTGTTAAATCGTGTTGGACTTGCGTACGTGTAGATTCATTATCAATTAAAGAATCTTCCATATGTTTTTGAGCTGAATTCAAATTCTGTAATTGAGCAATCGTTTGTTTAGCACTATCTTTATCGTGTTGTAGTTTAGTATCTCCATGAAGATTAGATTTAGCTTGAGTTACGGCATTTGCCAATTGATTGATTGTATCTGAGCTTAACGTTGCTTGAGTTTCATCGATAACTTGTTGAGCATTATTTACAGCATTGTCATAAGCTTGTTGTTGGTCATGATCCTCATTAATATATTTACTACTATTTTTAGTATCGTTTTTATCTTTAATGCTTTTACGTAAACCAAGCATTGCAGTATCTAATGTTGTTGCTTCTTGACGAATATTTCTCACTTCATCACGTGTTGTTGCTGCAGTTACTTTAGCTACTTCAGCATTTTTCTGAGGTTCATTGAGACTCGTTAAACCACGTATTCCAGTTTCAGCAGCTTGTTGGTCTTGTGTCAGTTTTTGAGCACCATGTAATGCATCTTTTGTAGTGTTAACAGTTTGAGTTAAACGTTCTATAGCTAATTTGTCTAGAACAGGTTGAGCATTGTTGTTGATTGTAGCTTGAGCTTCATTGACAGCATTATCATAATTGTGCTGTTCAGGTTGATCTTCATTGACATAATTGCTACTTTGTTTTACTTGATCAACGTTTTGAACACTGTTTCTTAAAGCTTCCATCGCATGGTTCAATTCAGTTGCTTTGTTTAATTCTTCTTGTACTTTTGTACGGGTATTAGCTGAATTAATTAATAGATTTAATTCACGCTTTTGACCGTCATTTAAGCTATTTAACCCATTGACAGTTTGTGTAGCTTGTTGTTTAGCATTAGCTAATTGTTGAACACCATCAAGATCTTGTTGTGCTTGTTGAACGCGTGATAGCGCTTGTTCAATTGTAGCTTTATTAAGCTCTACGTTTGGTGTGGCATTGATGATATTTTCTGCGTTCTGTAGTGCTTGATCGTAAGCTGTAACTTTAGTCGGATCTGCGTTGATATATGCACTGCTACGTTTGATGTCCTCTTTATTTTGAATGCCATCTCTTAAATTACTCATAGCAGAATTTATTTCTTTAGCTGCAGCTAACTTTTGAGCAACATCTGTTCTTGTTTTAGCTTGATTGACTAAATCTTTTTCGGCGTTGATTTGAGCTGTGTTCAAACTAGATAAACCTTCTATTTGTCTATTTGTGCTTTCTTGGTCAGTGTGTAATTTATTTTCTCCACTTAACGCTGTTTGAGTCGTATTGATTTGATTAATAGCCTGCTCAATTTCATTTTTGTTCATGATTGGATCTTGAAGTTTATCAATAATAGTTTGACCGGCTTGTACAGAATTATCATAGTTATGTTTTGGTTGTTCATCTTCATTGAAATAATTACTTTGTTGGTGAACGTTATTTTGTTGGCCTACTTTATCTCGTAAAGCTTGCATTGCAGTATTTATTTCTCTATCCAAAGTTAATTGTTGATTAACTGCTGGGATTGTCTGCTGTGCTTGAACATTTTCAATTGCTTTTTGACGTTGTGCATCATTTAATGCTGTAAGTTTATTGATTCCAGTAATCGCATTATTTTTAGCTTCTTCTAATAGATGTGAACCTTGTAACGCATTTTGAGCGTCAGTCAATTGTTGTAACTTTTGTTCAATTTCCGATTTATTTAATGTTGGATTACCGATTTCATTAATAATATTTTCTGCTTCTTGAAGTGCTTGATCATACCCACGTTGATGTTCAGTTGAATCATTAATGTAATCGCTACTTTGTTTGACATTAGTCTTTTCAGCTACTTTATCTCTTAATTGTTTCATTGCATTATTTAATGATTTAGCTTCATTAAGATGCTCTTCTACTTCAGAACGTGTATTTGAACCGTTGACTAAGGATTCCTCACCAGATTTTTGAGGGTCATTTAAATAACCTAATTGTCCAATTTCTTGATTAGCAGTTCCCTTATCTCTTTGTAACTTTTCTACACCATGTAAATCATTTTTAGCTGTGTTAATTCGGCTAATCGTTTGATCAATAGTAGATTTATTTAATTCTGGATTGTGTTGACCAGTTATATATGTCGAGCCATTATCAATTGCATTATCATAAGTATTCTTTTGAGTTGAATCCTCGTTAAAATAATTACTTGTTGAATGTATTGCATTTTGATTGTTAACTAAGTCACGTAATGTTTGCATTGATTGATCTAATGCTTCAGCATCACGTAATTTATTAGCAACTTGGTCTCTAGTTTGAGCGCCATTAACGGCTTGATTTTCTTTTGTTTTTTGCTCGTTTGTTAATCCGCTTAGGTTGTTTATTGAAGCAACAGCATCTTCTTTAGCTTTAGTCAGTTTAGCTTCACCGTTTAGATTGTTAATTGCAGAATTAATATTATTAATTGCTTGTTCAATTGTTACTTTATCTAATTCAGGGTTTTGTGATTTGTTTTTAAGCGCTTCTGCACTTGCAATCGCATTTGAATATGCTTGTTGTTGGTTCGCATCTTCATTGATAAATTTACTGCTATTTATCATTTGGTTTTTACCATTGATAAGGTGATTCAGTTGTTCCATCACCTTATTTAGTTCTTTAGCTTTTGCTAATTGAGAAGCAACTTCTGTTCTAGTTTGAGAACTGTTGACTAAACCTTTTTCACTATTTCTTTGCGCATCAGTCAATTGATTTAACGTATTGATTTCTTGATCGGCATTTTCTTTAGCACGACGTAATTGTTCTTCACCATCTAAAGCATTTTTAGTAGTAAGAATCGCTTGTGCTTTTTGGTTAATTGAATTGGCATCAAGAGTGGCTTGTTGTTCATTAACTATTTCTTTAGCATTATTTAGAGCCTCAGTAAAGGCATGTTGTTTTTCGGGTTCAGCGTTAATATAATTACTTTCGTTTGTTACTGATTCGTTGTCAGAAATGTTTTGTCTCAACGTGTGCATTGCACTATTTATTTGATTAGCCTTACTTTGCTCTGCAGTTACATCAGTTCTTGTATGAGCAGTGTTAATAGCTGTTTTAATAGCCTCTTTCTGAGGTGTGTTTAAATCAGCTAATGTATTAAGTGCATTAATTGCTTCCGTTTTAGCAGTTGTTAATTTTTGTTCACCATGCAGTGCATTCTCTTTAGTTGAAATGTTACTGATTGCGTTATCAACTAAAGTTTTATCAAGTACTGGATCAGCTGTTTTATTAATTATAGTTTGTCCCATTGTAATGGAATCATTGTAGGCAGATTGCTCAGGTTGATCTTCGTTAATATAAACACTTGTTTTTTGTACTGTAGGTTGTTTAGCAACTAATGATTTTAACGTGCCCATAGAACTATCTAGTGACTTAGCTTGGTTAAGTTGTTCTTGTACTTCCGTACGAGTTTGTTTACTATTTACCAGTTCCTTTTCTTTAGCTTTTTGAGTATTAGTTAAGTTTGGTAAGTTACCGATTTCTGTATTAGCACTACTTTGTGCTTGTTCTAACTTTTGTTGTCCATGTAAATTCTGATGGGCAGTATTTACTGCTTGTGTTTTTTGATTTACTACGTCACGGCTCATTTCAGGGTTAGATTGTGCATTTATCAATGTTTGAGCATGAGTAACGGCTTGATTGTAAGCTTCTTTTGGACCATTATCTTCATTTATATAATTGCTATTTGCTTTAACATTGTTAACGTCGTTCACACTGTTACGTAATGCTTGCATAGCAATATTCAATTGATTGTAATCTTGTAACTGACTCGTAATATTTGTTTTTGTAGAAGCTTTGCCTACATTTTCTTTAGCTTTGTTACGTTGAGCTTCATTTAGATAAGTTAAACCATCAATGGTTGTATTAGCATCTCTTTTAGCTTCAGCCAATTTGTCATTACCATTTAGATCATTTTTAGTCGTATTGACTCTTTGTGTAACTTTATTAATTTCAGCTGGATCAAGTTGTGCTTGATTAGCATCAGATTGATTAATCAGTTGTTTAGCATTGTTAACAGCGTTATTATAAGCATCTTTTTTGTCTTTATCTGCATTAATGTAATTGCCGTCATGCAATTCATCGTCATAGTTAGCAATAGTTTGTTTCAGTTGAGTCATTGCTGTGTTAACAGTATTAGCTTTTTCTTTAGCTTGATTCACTGAATTGATGTTTGGAGAGTGATTTATAGTATCAGTTAAAGTTTGTCGCTGAGCATCGTTTAAATCATTTAAGGTATTTAAATGATTAAGTGCTTGTTGTTTAGCAACTTCTAATCTTTGATTTCCATCTAACGCAGTTTTCGTACGTTTAACATCTTCAGCTTTTTGATCAATCACATCAGCACTCATTGTCGGACTTTGAGTTTGGTTTAAAATACCTTTAGCCGCATTGACTGCATTGTCATAGTCTTGACGTTTATTGTTAGATGCATCTAAATAATTTTCTTGTTGTTTTTGATTTTCGTAATCTGCAATACTTTCACTTAATGCTGTCATAGATTGATTTAAAGTATCAGCCTTATTTTTAATCGTTTCTAAAGTATTATGATTAGGTGCTGAGTTAACTTGAGCTTTAAAATTATCTTTTTGCGCGTTATTTAAATGACTTTCATTATTAATATGATTGATATATGGCTCTCTATTTAATGTAAGTTGAGAACGTGCAGTGTCTAATGCTTGTTTATGTGCATTTGCTTCATCTGTATTTTGTCTAATTTCAGCTACAGTAGGTTGACCACCTAAAACTTTAGATATTTTTTCAAGGTTTTGTCTAGCTTTTGCTAATTTATCATTATAATTGTTAAGCGAATCTTGAGTCATGCCGTCAGTATCTGTTTGTTGGTTAATACTGTTTTCTAATCTATTTTTAGCTTCTTGAAGTTGAGTTTTGTCTGGAACAAGTGAAGTTCGAGCATTTTGTAAATCTTGTATGACTTGTTGTGCATTAGCAACGCTCTCTTTAACTTGTTCTACTGTCGGATTACGTTTAAGTAATTTATTTACTTTGCCTTTTTCTATAATTGCTGCACTTAAGCTATCATTGTAATTATCCACTGAATCTTGAGTCATTCCATCTGTGTTAGTACCTTGATCAATTTCATCTTGAAGTTGTCTTTTTATTTTTTCTAAAGGTTGAGTATCAACTTGTAAGTTATTCTTAGCTTGTGTTAAATCGTTACTGATTCGTTCCGCTTCTGCTTTATTCGTTTTGATTGCATTAACATCTGGATTGTTCGCTAAAACGTTATTAATTGTGTTAATTTCGTTTTTAGCTATTTGTAGTTTTTGATTATAATTTGCAACAGATTGCTGAGTCATACCATCTGTACTAGGTACCTGGTCGATGTTATTTTGTAACGCTGTTTTAGCGGTTTCTAATGGTTCTTTATTAACTGTTAACCCGTTAATTGCTTGAGTTAAGTTTGTAGTTTGCTGATTGACTCGGTCTGTTTCAGTTGTAATTTGTTGTTCATCGGCATCGCCGTTATTAATTAATGCTAAAGCAGTGTTAGATTCATTTTGGGCTACGCGTTTAGCGTTTTGATAAGCCTCTATAGATTGTTGTGTCATACCATCAGTTTGTACAGTTTGATTAATTTTATTTTCTAAATTTAATCTTGCAGCTTTTAATGCATCATTATTTGATAGCGGTTGAAGTTGATTAATTGCTTCAGTTAATTGTTGATTCAACTGATTTACTTGTTGTAATGCATTATTTACCTCTTGAACAGTACGTATAGGTTTTTGTATCACAGCGTTGGCATTATCTTTAGCAGAAGTAATTTGTGTTTCTAATGATTGAATTGCTTTATTATATGCATTGATACTTCTTGGCTTTTTATTATTTGTATCGCCTCTTCTGTTTAATTGTTGAACTGCTGTTTGTAATTCAGTAGTATCTGCAGTTAATTGCTGTTTAGCATCATTCAAATGTGCTAGTGCTTGTTCAACTTTAGATTTCTCGTCTGAAATTTGTTTTGCAGTTGCATCGCCATTGTTGATGACAGCTTCTGCATTTCTGATAGCACTTTGAGCCTCATTTCTCTTAGCTTCATAGTTATTAATAGAATCTTGAGTCATACCTGTTGTTAATGGTTGATCATTAACTGATTGCTGAAGTTGATTTTTAGCTGTGACAAGTGCACTATTATTCTCTTTATTTTGAAGTATATGAATCGCGTCATTAACTTTAAGTTGTACAGCTTCAACTTTTTGTAATGCTTGTGCTACTTCATTAACTGAAGGGTTACTATTTTCAAGAATTTGATGTGCTTCTGATTTAGCGTTATTGTATTGCGTCTCAATAGCTTGTCGAGCAGCTTGGTATTGTTGAATACTAGCAGGTTTTTTACCATTTGTATCAACATTTTGTATTAATTGGTTATAAGCATTTTCCAATTGAGACTTATCAGCACGTAAATCGTTTTTGGCTTTGTTTATTGCATTAATCGCTTGATTTACTCTATTTGTTTCGTTAGTAATTTGTTGCTCAGTGGCATCGCCATTGTTAATGATTTGTTGAGCTTTTTGTATTTCATCTTCAGCTTCACGTTTTTTTGATTTATAGTTATTAGCAGTATCTGTTGTCATGCCTTGTGTTGGATCTACTTCATTAACAATTTGTTGAAGTTGTTGTTTCGCTTGAACCAATGCATTATTATTCTCTTTATTTTTAAGCATTGCTATCGCTTTATCTAATTCAGGTTGAACAGCTTTTATTTTGTTTAACGCAGCAGTCACTTGTGATACTTGAGGATTGTCATTTGTTAAAATACTGTTTGCTTCATTTTTAGCTGAATCAATTTGAGTTTGAATACGTGACTTAGCTTCATTGTATTTCCTGATACTTGCAGGCGTTTTACCGCTCGTATCAATATTTTGAGTTAATTGATTATATGCATTTTGAAGTTCCTCTTTATCTGCTCTTAAACCAGTTTTTGCATTATTTAATGCTTCTAAAGCGCGTTCAACATTTGTTTTGGCGTTAGAAATTTGTTGTGTAGTCGCATCGCCATTATCGATAACTTGTTGTGCTTTTGATATTTCTTGTTGAGCAGCTTGTTGTTTTGAATTGTAATCATCTTTAGTTTGTTGCGTCATACCTTCTGTTGAAGGGACTTGGTCAACTGCCTGTTGAAGTTGTTCTTTGGCTCGAACTAGTGCACTATTATCTTCTTTATTTTGTAAAAGTGCTCTGGCTTCGTTTAATTTTTGTTGTACTTCTCTTACTTTATTTAGTGCATTGTTGACATCAGCTACACTTGGATTTTGCTCTTTTAAAATGCGATCTGTATTTGTTTTAGTGCTGTTCAATTCGTTACTAAATTGTTGATATCTTTGATTGTACGCAGTGATAGAAGCTGGTTTCTTATTATTTAAATCCGTTGGTTGAATCAACTGATTATATGCTTGCTGTAATTCTTGTTTATCAGCTCTAAGCGCTGATTTGGCGTTGTTCAATTCACTGAGTGCTTGCTCTACCTTAGATTTCTCATCAGACACTTGTTGTACACTAGGTTGAGCGTTTTCAATAATTTTATTTGCATTTTGTATAACTTGCTCTGCTTTTTGACGTTTAGCGTTATAATTTTGAATTGTTGCTTCAGTCATACCAGTAGTACTTGGTTGATTATCTAGACTTTGTTGCAAAGCAGTTTTTGCATTAATCAATGGTTGTTTATCAACAGTAAGACCTTGTTTCGCCTGTGTTAATTCATTATTGATTTGTTCCGTCTCAACTTTGTTTGTTCTGATAGCATTAACATCTGGATTGTTAGCTAAGACATTATTAATTGAGTTTATTTTATCTTTGGCTTCTTGTAGTTTACGTTCATAGCTTTGTACAGATTGTTGCGTCATACCATCAGTGCTAGGTTTTTGGTCAATATTTGCTTGTAACTGATTTTTGGCAGTTTCTAAAGGTTCTTTATTAACTGTTAAGTGATTGATTGAATTTGTTAATTCAGACAGCTTTTGATTTAATTTTTCTATTTCTGTAGAAACTTCTTGATCAGATGCATCACCATTATTAATAAGAGTTTGTGCAATACTAGATTCATTTTGAGCTTTTATTTTAGCTTGCTTATAATTCTCAACAGATTGTTGAGTCATACCGTCTGTTTGAACGGTTTCATTAATTTTACTTTCAAGTCGATTACGAGCTTCTTTTAAGCTTTCTTTATTCGCTAAAGGTTGTAATAAGTTAATTGTATCTGTTAAGCGTTGGTTCAATTGGTTTACTTCATGCAATGCATTATTTACTTCTTCAACAGAACGAATAGGCTTATTGATGATAGTATTTGCTCTATTTTCAGTCTGTGTAATTTCAGATTGTAGCGAATGAATAGTATTGTTATAAGCACTAACACTGCTAGGCTTTTTGTTGTTTGTGTCGCCTCTCCTACTTAATTTCCGTACTTCAGTTTTTAAAGAAGTTGTATCTGCCGTTAAATGTTGTTTTGCTTCGTTAAGTGCATTAGTTGCCTCTTCAACTCGAATTTTATTTTCTGTTATTTGTTCAATAGATGCATCCCCATTATTAATAATAGTGTCAGCAGAACTTGCTATATTTTGTGCTTCTCTACGTTTTGTTGTGTAATTATTAATAGATTCTTGAGTCATACCATTTAGTGATGGTTGACTATTAATCGCTTGATCTAATTTTTCTTTTGCTCTAACAAGTTCGCTATTATCTTCTTTATCTTGAAGTATATTAATAGCTTTTGTAACCTCTGGTTGAATTGCATTTATCTTACGTAAAGCATCTTCTACTGCATTTACAGTAGGGTTTGTATTTTCAAGAACATTATGTGCTTCATTTTTAGCGGTATTATATTGGTTTTCGATATTTCGTCTTGCAGACTTATAGTTTTGAATACTAGATGGTTTTTTACCATTGGTATTAACATTTTGTATAAGTTTATTGTATGCAGTCTGTAATTCTCTTTTATCAGCTCTTAAGTCATTCTTAGCATTTTGTAATGCTTGTAATACTTGCTCTACTTTAGATTTTTCAGAAGAAATATCTTGAGCAGTAGCATCTCCATTATTAATAATCATGTTCGCTTTTTGTATTTCATTTTGAGCTTCTCGCTTTTTAGCGTTGTAATTATTAATTGTTTCTTGAGTCATACCGTGTGTTGGATCTGTATCATTTACTGCATTTTCAAGTCTGTTTTTAGCATTGACTAATTCTGTATTATTTTCTTTGTTTTGAAGCATGTTGATAGCTTCTGTTAATTTTGGTTGAATAGCTTTGATTTTGTTCAATGCTTGAGTTACTTGTGATACTTGTGGATTATCATTACCTAAAATTCGCTCCGCTTCATTTTTAGCATCATTAATTTGATTTTGTATTCTGGCTTTGGCTGTTTCGTATTGACGTATACTCGCCGGTTTTTTACCATTGGTAGATACGTTCTCAATTAATTTGTTATATGCAGTCTGTAACTCATTCTTATCAGCTCTCAGATTACTTTTAGCATTAGTTAAAGCTTGCATTGCTTGCTCTACTTTAGATTTTTCAGAAGTAATTTCTTGAGTTGTAGCATCCCCATTATCAATCACTCTTTGTGCAGATGTAAGTGCTCTTTCAGCTTCACGTTGTTTGTCATTATAATTATTAATTGTTTGTTGTGTCATACCTTGTGTTTGAGGTATGTCATTTACAGCGTCTTGTAAACGTTTTTTAGCTTGTACAAGTTCTGAATTATTTTCTTTTGGTTGAAGTAAAGCAATTGCTTGATTCACTTTAGGTTGAACAGTATTTATTTTATTTAAAGCGTCTCTAACTTGTTCAACGGAAGGATTGGTGTTTCGCAAAGTACTACTTGCATCCGCTTTAGCTGTATCTAATTCTTTTCTAATATTTGAAATGGCTTCATTATAGCGTCTTACAGATGCTGGCTTTTTATCATTTGTTAAAACATCTCTATTTAACGTATCATAAGCGCTTTGTAACTGTGACTTATCAGCACGTAAGTTGCTTTTAGCTTCAACATAATCTCTCTGTGCCTGTTCAACTGTGTTTTTAGCATCATTAATTTGTTGGGATGTTGCATCTCCATTATTTATAACGCTATTTGCATGTTGTATTGCTTGTTCAGCTGCTTGGCGTTTATTGTTGTAGTTCCTTGTGCTATCTTGAGTCATACCATCAGTTGAAGCGGCTGGTTGAATCGATTGTTGTAATTGTTCTTTTGCTCTCACAAGTTGACTATTATCAGCCTTGTTTTGTAATAATGCTTTAGCTTCATTTATTTTATTTTGTGCCGCTTGAACTTTAGATAAAGCTGAATTTACTTGTTGAGGTGTTGCAAATTCTGTGCCTATAACTTGGTCAGCATCACTTTTAGCTGTATTAATTTGTGATTGAGCACGATTCATAGCTTGATCAAAGTTTCTGATACTTGATGGTGTTTTGTTCTCTTTACTAATTTCTTCATCTAGTCGACGACGAGCATTGATTAATTCGGTTTTATTAACTTTAGTTCTAACAGTCTCAGTAGCTTCTTCAGAACTTCCATCACTGTAATAAATAACTACTGGAATATGTGATGTACTACCACCAGCTAAATTTGTTGGAAGAGCGTTTCCTTGTTTAATCGCAACTCTATTTTTATTTGGCACTTGAACCGCATTATTAATATCATCATTAGTCACATTTTGACCCTGTTCTTTAACAATTTCATTGATTGTTAAAGTATGTTGCGCAGGTGCTTGAATTACAGTAGGATTTGTGTTTTCAGTGTTACCCTGACCTGCTTTAGGAGTTATTGTAATTTGAGAATTAGGTTTAATTGTATTGGCCGAAAATACAACTTTACCATTATCCTGATTGAACTCGACATAATTTGGTTTATTATTTATCGTCCATTTGCCGTTGTTATTTTTAGTAATAGTGAATGATTTTTGTGTTTCATTGCCATTTAATTTTTCAGTGTAATTAATTTCGACACGTTCAGTTGGATTTAAAGAATTACGTGAATTGTCAGGTAATATATCGAATGTTCCATTATCATAAGTATGAGTTGCTACTTGTTCAGGTTGTGGAGCTTTGACAATATAAATTTCACTAGTTGCTGAAGTACTTATAGTTTCTCCGGAACCTTCAGTCGCTATTGCTTCTATTGAATCCCCAGGTCTAACTGCTAATCGACTTAAAGATATAGCAGTTCCGTTATTTGTTGGTCCGATACCATTTATGTCAGGTGACCCAGTTTCAACAGTCCAACGACCATCATTATTTTTAACAAATGTAGTTAATTTATTTCCATTTTTATTAATAACAATCTTATCTGCAGATGCTTGGATATAATCATTTGTCCCACTTATTAGTATATTACGCACAGCACCAGGTGTTACTGTTACATCACCAGTTTTAGACTGAGTTATGGTTGGTTGATTAGGTTTAGCATTTGTAACTATAAATTTAGCTGATTGTGATGTTTGCCAAACACCCCAGTTGCTAGGATTAACGACATCATAAGTACCAGTTTTAACAAAAGGAGTTCTAGTATATGCTAATGATTGCCATTGATCACTAGTAGTTCCTGTACTTTGCTGGTTCCAATAAAATTTCCAACCATCTATTGGTAATCCCTCTCCATTTTCAAGATGTTTGTAATAGCCTGCCCATGTTCCTTTAGGGAATGTATCTCCTACTTGAATTTTGTAGATAGGTTGAGTGAAATCAAAATTATATACCCACACTTTAACAGGAACTTCTAATGGTGTAGATATGCCAGGATAATTAACAAGTGCAATTAAATTTTGTACACCGGCTATGTTTTTATCAGGTTGACGATTGTCTTTCCAAGAAGCTGTTCCTCCAAGACGGTTATTATTTTCAAAAATAATATAATTATAAACGTCAGTACCATTGGTTAAGTTTCGTCCTTTTTGATCTCTTACTGGATTCTTAGCTGTAACTGTTGGATAGATTGTTATTGGAATATCTACAGTTCTCGTACCTTGATGATTAGGTAGAGTAACTGTAACAGTTTTTGTTGTAGTACCGATGTTGTTTTTCCAACTATTAGGCTCCTCGTTCCATGTAAGAGTAGAATGGGCTGGTATATTACTTATGAAACTATTGAAGTCATTAAAATTATAGTTTGTACCTTTAATTATTTTAATACCATCATTTTTAGCTTGCATGCCAGCGGTAACATTTACTTGATCACTGTTTTCTGAAAAAACACTTATATCTTCAGTTGTATTTGAAGCAATTCCACTACTATTTTGTTTAGTGTACGTTACATTATTTGTCATTGAGGTTTTAGCAGTAATATTTCCGGTTGGTAGAGTGCCTTGAATTGTTACAGTAGCTATACCATTAGAATCTATAGTTGTATTTGTATTAGGAATAACAGTTCCATTTGATTGATATAGAGTGACTTGTGCATTTTGTGGAACATTTCGAACTAAAATTTGTTGACCATTTAATTGTCCTTTTGAAATCACACTATTACTATCAATAACAGGTTTATTTGGTTTGACTTTGAATAGTACATTAACGTTTTCAGTTTGGCCGTTTTGATAAACTACCGTAACTGTTTTAGTAAATGAACCTGCATTACGAGAACTTGGTGTGCCTGATCCTTGGGCCCATCTGAAGTCCATATGTTCTGGCCAATATTGATTTACTGCTTGAACAAAATTTCCTGGATATGCATCACCTGATGAATTAAATCGACCATTGATAGTTGTTTCATATATTTGCTTTGGAATAGATTGACTAAGTTTGTAAGTAGTATCTTTTCTAATTGGTGTTGTTTCACCATCAAAGAATATTTCAGCGTGTAATGTTAAATCTCTACCAATTTGATTACTATTTATATCGGGTCCCTGATTATTAACCCAAACTATTCTCGCATCAACTGGACCTCCCGTTCTTAAACTAAAGAAATCATTTGGGGAAGTTCCTTTGCCGGTTGGAAATTGTTGTCCTCTTACTGTTGTTCTAGTAGTAGGTACAACTTCTAATAACACATGTTTAACTGGAACGGTTATTGTATTAGTTGTACCATCAGAAAATGTAGTTGTAACATTAACTGTAGCATTGTTCCCACTTCTATTTACTTTACTTACAACTTGACTACGAACGTCATTATTTGACTCATTGACATAATTTCTTGTACCTAAAATTTTAGTCATGCTGAGTGAAGATTTTACTCTATTTTGATCTTCAATTGAAAGGTTAGCATTGTTTTGAATATTACTAATTCTCACTGGTGTTTGATTACTTGATGAAGTTGTTATTCTATATTTCTCGTTTAATGGTTTTATATTTACTGTGAAAGAAACAATACTTTCATTTCCACTTTTATCTGTGGCTTTAACTTTTACAATTTTATTTATGCTATTAGTAACATTAGGAGCCTGACCTACTAACTCGTTGTTGTTTCTGGTCATAGTAATTGCACTATCACTTGTAGAAGCTACTGTATTTAATCCATAATTATCATTTACATTGATAGTATTTTTAAATGTTTCACCAGAATATACCGTATGATGGTCGTAATTACCTACAGTTATACTAGGATTTACTTTATCAGAAGGCACAAAATAAACATTAATCACGTTATTGGTATTGCTTAAATTTTGGCCTAATTTTTCAATGTAACCTTTTGGACTGTATGGTGCTAAGTATAATTGTGCCTTATAGATAACACCCATAATACCATTATTTGCCGCATTAGCTTTAACAACTTTATCAATATTAAAAGCGGATGCCCCATTAGCTTCTGGAACTTGACCATTTACGATAGAAGAATTTTTTTCATTATATATAACGTTAGAATGACTGACTTGACGTCCACCGTAACCATTATCTGGTTCTACTAAGTCTAATACTTGAATAGGATTTGAGTTAAGTAAATAAGATTTCTCGCCATCATCTCTAATTATAGATTTAGAATACCCATTAGACCCTCGTTCTGCTAACTGTTTTTCATTACTATTGATATTTGAACGTAAATTTGAGTTTTTAGCTGTTGCTTGAAGTAAAGTTAACACGTCATTAGTATTTATTTGTCTACCTAATGTTGCATCATATTTATAAATAAGTGATTTATGATCTGGTGACCATTCTAATCCACCATCTGTATTTCTACCTTGAATCTTACTAGAAGTCCACGAAATGGTATAATCATCCCTTATATTAACCCAACGTAAGAAATTCATATTATTGAGATTTGATGAAAACTCTTTTATCAAATCGCCCTTACGTATAGTTACTGTCACACTACTAACATTTCTATGGTCAAAGTTATTCGAAACAGTGATATCGTTATCGTTTAAATTAAGTCCAGAATTAGCTGCTTTAAATGCTTGTTTGATTTTATTGATTTCATCATTAGTTAAATTATAAGTACTAACTCTATATACACGATTATTACCAGTAGGTGCATTAACCTCTACTATTTTAAGTTTTAAATTAAGTTCTTGTTGAGTCTTATGATAAGCATTTTTAGCATTAACTCTATAGTTATAATTTCCAACATTGAGTCGACTAATTTCACTCGATGAAGGTAAAGATCCAATAGCTGATATAGAGGTGAAATCTCTATTAGGTAAATCCGAACCATTACTTAATGAGAAATATTTTCTTAAGTTTGGACCAATGGTATAGTTTTGTCCTCTAGCAATAGTGATTACTGCTTCTTTTTTATTTGTATTACCATTTTCACTGAAAATGGATTTTCTTTCGGGCTCATATGTGATTACATTTTCAGCATCAATAACATCTACAGAACCATCTCTATAATAAAATGTAACATCGCCGTTTACTCCAGCGAGTATTGGGTTATTTTGTAATAAATATGATCTTATATTAGCATTTGCTTCACTTATTTTTCTTTTTACCTCTTCTCGTTCGGAATTAGATAATGAAGAAGGGTCTGTCACTAATTGTAGTTGATCTCTAGATAATCCGACTGGATTTAAATCATCAGCCAACTTACCAACATTTAAAATAAAGGTTTTAGCTGGATTTGTTGTATTTCCAGAATTATCGGTTGCAGTAATATTGAAATGATATGTCGTATTATATGCTTCATTACTAGGTATATTACCAATTAACTTAAGCGTACCCTCAGTATTATTATTAGGATTGATTGTAAAGGTTTTTGTCCAACCTTGAGGTAAATTGACGTTTACATCTCTTAAACCTGAACCGCCAGTATTATCAGTGACTGGAAGAGTAATTTCTACATGATCTCCCCTGTAATACTTATGAACTAGTCCTGCCGGTTCATTAATTGTAGGTGGTGTTGTATCGCTACTAAACGGAACGCTTTTACTAAAGTTTGATTGTACATATTGATTGTAATAAACAATTGCCTTTAATTCACCGCTTAATGGTAGATCTTTAAGGTAGTCTGATGAACGGAATGTTAAGACCCCATTTTTACTTGGATCATTATCATGGTATGCTTCTGCAACTACTGTGTAGTTTTCAGGGACAGTATATGGATTTATTTCTGGATCATGATCGCCATCGGTTCCGCCCATCACAAGTTTGATTTTAGCAGTAGTATCATTTGGTATATCTGTTACTCTTATTTCAGGCTTATGGTTAGGATTTCCACGTAATTCATTAGCAGTTGTAATGATTCTTGGTGGAGTTGGTTTTGATCTAATTTCAAATTGTTCTACTTTATCACCAAACTTAACAGTGATGAAATAATTTCCTGGATCAATATGACCAACAAGAGCTAAGTTTTTTTCAGTAGCATTATTTGTTCTACCCACAGCGTTTTGTAATGTAAGCGTGTTAGGATATCCTGTAATAGACCATTCACTATCTTTAATTGGTTCATTACTAGTAAGTTTGATACGTATCTCTTGTTGATAAGGTAATATTCCTGATCCTACAGTGTTATGAAGCGTTCCACTCATTACTTGGAAAACACCATGGCCCGCTCATTTCGATACTGAAAATTCCTTTCTATCTTGTTTTTCATTATCGTGATATAACTCAATTGTATGTTTTAACTCAGGTTTTACATATAAATTTACTGGTAAAAGAGTTTCAGGGTTATGATGGCTATCTTCAACATCAAAACCTACAAGAAATTGAATTGGACGGCCTGAACGTGCTGCATTTTGAAGATTTTCTTGTGAAAAAAGTTCTTCAATTTGATAGGCATTCATTGCATTAGCTCCCTGCCATCTTTCCTGATTATAAGGAAGATAAGATGGATAAATACCTAGGACTGTACCAGTCACATTCTTTACATAACTTAATGGGTCGTATACCGAATCAATACTTCCGGAACCGTCACTATCCAAAATAGGAACATCAGTAGTTCTCTGTAATGTAGGATCGAATTGTCTGATTGTTCTTTTTAAATGAAGTGTACGATTTTTAACTTGGACATTTGACTGTACTCGATTTCGATAATTCTTATAAGGTTCGACATAGAGTTGGTTATAGTTCGTTGCTTGTTTATATTCACCAGAACGCGCGCCAGCAGCATAATACAATCTTGCAGTTGGAGCTCCTTGAGTTTTAAATGAAATACGATAACTTACATCACCACTACCTTTAAAACTATATATTGTATCTAATCCTCTTATTTGATCTGGTTTCTCACTATTTAGCAATGCGAAGTTTTCATCGCCATAATATTTATTAGTTTGTGTAGCGCCTTCTCTGTCGAAGTATAATTCTCCCCCTCTAGCAAAGTCAGAAAAATTATTAACACCATCATAAAATGCATAATTTGTAGCGGAGCCATGTTTAAAATCATTCGCTACGCTAGAATTAATAGCACCTGCTGATCTCCAAAATTGAGGTAGTGGTGCACCTGATCCAAATCCAACGCCACCAGTAGATGTACTTGAACCATCACGGTTGATAATAGTGAAAGTTACTGGACCAGTTGGTGTTTGATCACTTGGAAGTCCAAACCAATAGTACATATATTCATGCCCTTTATGATTACTATTAAATAAAATATCCCATTGATATCCATCTTTAAGTCGTTTTGTAGTGATATAAGCATTACCTTGTACATCAGAAGCACGTAAGATGTTCCTAGATCTTGGTAAATTATAAGGCCATCTTCTATTTGAAGCATGGAAGAAAGTACCAGGAGGGAAACCAGAATCATCATCGTCTTTTGAAACATAATATTCAGTTCTAGCATCTAAGTAATCGCTTCTTGATGAACGATTCTCAACAACACTTCTCGTACTTCTTCTACCACGTTTTTCTGTAGTAGATTGTTGTGGTAACGTACGTGCAAGTTCTAATGCTTTCTCTAATTGTTGATATGCCGAAACAAGCTGTTCTGAAGGAATATTTTGATTATTACCTAGTAAGTCATTGACGTAGTCAAAAGTAGATTTGACTTTTTGATATTCTGTTGCATCCGCACGATCTCTATCAATCATTCTGTAATTGTGATATGATGCGTCAAAAAAAGCTTGTAATGCATTTTTATCTAATGGTGGATGTACTTGCTGCGATTTATCTTTCTCTTGTAGATTCTCTTTCTCTTTGTCATTTTTACTTGCTCGGCTTTCTGCAAGTACATTTTCTGTTAGTTTATGATGTTTATTTTCAGAAGCATTCCCATCGCTATCGCTTACTATTTTACTATGTGCTTGCATAGTACTATTATCAACTTTCAATGGTTCGTTATTCATATTTGCTTCACTATGCGATTGATTGATACTATCATCCGAAACATTTGTAGGTAATTGTTGCGATGTTTCATTAGTGTCTTTGAATTGATCCGACAGTCGTGCATTTGCTTGATTTTGACTAGTTGATGAACGTAATGATTCAGTCTGCCCACTAGAATTTTGTTTGTTATTTTCGATTTCTTGACTATGCGTATTCGAATCATCATCATCTGTTTGATTTAATTGTTTAATTAACTTTTGATTTTGATTCAACTCGTCGGCACTTGCATGGTTTGTATTGATACCCATGAACACAAGTGTTGCAATCACAGTAGAAAATGTTCCAATTGCGTATTTTCGAATACTAAATTTTTGTAATTTATCACGATTATTCAAAGCTATTGCCACTCCTATTCTTGATGTTTTTTCTTTGTTGTTTGATGTGATTTGAAAATTATACGTTTTTAATGTTGATAATTTTGACAATGAATAACTCATACATTTGCTCAATAAAAAAGAGCAGATGTTCCGACCGTTTAATTTCGGTTTGCTCTTCATTTATCACAATAGCATTTTGAACAACAATTTATTTGTTCTAAACAATAATATCACTTTAAGATAACTTTGTGAAATTAATTCACGAAGTTTTAATAAAATATTTATATTTTTAGTGGAGATGCTAATTGATATTAAAAAAACCAATGAACAATATCTAAATGAAATGTTCATTGGTTTATGGTTAGAGGTGAGTTGCAATATATTTACTTGAAACGTATAGTTCATGTTCATTACAAATGGATAAAATCTCATTTAGTGTATGAGCATATGTCATCTCTTTAAAAAGTTTGTCTGTTTCAATTGGAACTTTGGTATATATTTCTGCGAGTGATTTTGATAAATGCAGATGATTTAAATTATTTGTTATTTTTTTCTGTTGAGCGGGAGTTAATGATGATAAATTGTTCACTACATTTTCGACAGTTCCATGATTTTGAATTAATTTAATTGCTGTTTTTTCACCTATCCCTTTTACACCAGAATAGCCATCTGCAGTATCACCCATAAAAGCTTTGACATCTATTAATTGTTGAGGATTTAGTCCATATTCATCAATAAAACGATCAAGCGTGTAACGTTGATATATTGTAAAACCTTTTTTAATAAGCCAAACTTCTACATTATGATTAATGCATTGGAGTAAGTCTCGGTCTCCGGTAATGATATAAACTTCATGTTCTTGTGAATATGTTTCCGCTAAACTACCAATAATATCATCAGCTTCATAATTACGCTTACCAACATTTACAAAACCAAACTGATGCGATATTTCTTTAACATAATCAAATTGAGGTATAAGTTCATCAGGTGGTGCTGGGCGATTTTGTTTGTAACCATCATACATTTCATTTCTGAATGTTTCTTGCCCCATATCCCAACAAACTGCTACGTGAGTGGGTTCGATTTCTTTGATAGCGCTAAAAATATGTCTTACAAAACCTTGAATGCCGTTTGTAGGAATTCCTTTAGAATTGTACATAAATTGATTGTGTAAGCTTGTTGCATAAAAATGTCTAAATAATAAAGCCATTCCATCAACGAGCAATACTCTTTGAGGCATTTTTAATCCTTCTTTCTACTATAAAATATTATCTAATTGTGTGGTTTTCAATTCTAGTTGTTGTATTAATGTATCATCGATAGTGAATGAAAGTAACTCATCAATTTGTTGTTGGATGGATGTCTCCAACATTTGAAATTGATGTTCGGCAAGTTGAGTCATCTCGTGGATATAATCATTTAATTGTCGACGCAATGAGTTCAAATCATCTTGTAATAATTCAAGAGTTTGATTAGCTATGTGTTCTTGAATATCCTTTTGTGACTTTGGATTAACTATTTTACGTTTAGTTAACTGTTTTGGTAGTGATTGCAACATTGAATTAAGTTCAATTTGAAGTAATGGCGTATCAACGATTGATGGCTCCACATTAAATTTTGCATTTATAATAACATGAATCTGATTTAACTTTTTCATGACTGGTATGATTTGTTCTTCTAGTTGTGAATTAAAATATTTTTTAATCCTTTCTGTAATAAGTGATTGTTCTAAGAATAAGCGTTGATGAATTTGATCTAAATATATTTTAGTTGAAATTTTCTTTTCCTCATTGAAGTCGTTATTTTGTGTCATCTGACTATTAAATACAGATTTAACCTCATCTAAAAGTTGTAGTTTTAACCGTTCATTTAGATGATATACTTGTTCTTCTACTTCATTAAAAGTACGTTGTGCAGTTGTATCAATCAACTCTTGATTTAACCGGGTTTGATTTTTATAGTGATTTAATTTATGTTGTCTCGCTGACAATTTTGCGTTGTCATCATGAAAATCTTTAATCATGTTTTTAAAGGACGTATTCATTTGTTGCAATTGATAAGTCATTTGTTGCTCTAAAATTGTTCTGGATTCAACCTTTGCAAAGTATTGTATACTTTCTCTTAATTCATTTATGCCAATGTTATTCCCATTTAAACTTTGACGACTTGAAACACTATATATTTCAGAGTGTATGTTAACTTGCCCCAGTGCATCTGCAACATAATCCTCAACAGCTTGTATATCCTGTTTATCTTCAGCTAGGTCAACAGCATTAATTATCATTTTAAAAGCTTGATTTTCATTTAATTGATTCATATCTTTCATATGTTCGATAAAGGCTTTGTCGTTATCTGTAAATGAATGATTGAAGTAAGTTACATACAAAATAAGGTCAGAAGAAGTGAGAATTTGTTCAGTTTCATTCGTGTGTCTTTGATTATTGGAATGTAAACCGAGTGAATCAATAATGATTTTACCCTTGAGCCAATCTAAAGGTAGCTTAAGGTGTACAGTTTTCACGAAAGTAGCATACTCATCCTCGGCACTCCATTTTTTAATTTCTTCAAGCGATACTGTGTGTATAAGTGAATGTTCTAACATAGATGTGTACATTTCATAATGTTTCTCAATTGCACTAATAAATGCAAGTTGGTTCTTTTCTAGTTTCAATTTTAACTTATCTAAATCACTCTCAATAAAGTCGTCTAATGTGTTAAACGATATTTCATAAAATTCTAGTACATGATTAACTTCCTCTAGTAATTGTTCTTTCGATTTTAATGTGATTTGACTCTCTTTACCATATGATAATTCCGTCGTTGCCGCTGTTGTTGGGTTAGGAGAACTAACTAAATAGTTATCACCTAGTAGAGCGTTAATTAAGCTGCTTTTACCTGCGCTAAATGTACCAAAAACACCAACTTTTGTTATTTGGTTATCGAGTCTCAGAATGGTATCGTGGATATCTTGTTTAGTACGATCAAATAATGGTACATCTTTAACGATATCTAATGCACGCTTAATATCTTGATTTGATGTAACAAACTCGTTACGATGTTGTGACTCATGATTACGATGATAAGCAGTCGAATTTTCTTGTTTAAGTTCAAAATGAGTCTTTGTTCTTCCAATTAATTTATCTAAAGAATCATCTAAATGGATATAGTAATGTTTGTAGTTGTGGGATGTAAGCGAATCCTTTAATGAGTTGAGTTCAATGTATCTATCATATTTATACCTATCTTCATTTTCATCACTCGATAATTCATTAACTTGTACATGATTGACAGCTTCTTCAAATAGTGGTGTTGACTCATTTTCTATCTTTTTATTCAAAGCTTTTATAACTTCATCTGAAAATGTTAAAACATATGTGTTGCTAATGCTCGTTTGAGTTTGATATAGGTCTGATATAAGTGACGGAACGACGTCATAATCTTGATTTAATATTTTTTCATTCACAGCATGTTTATTTATGAATCTAGTTAAAAATGACATATCCTCACGAAGTGGTTGTCGTATTTGTTGATTAACTTTCTCTTGCAATTGGGTGGTCGCCTCATTAAGTCGTTTGATTTGTTCTTCTTCTTTTTTCTTCTTTTTATTAAAAAGTCCATTCACTTTAAAATCAGTTGCCATGCTTTCTAAATAATTCCGTAAAGACTCACGCATATCGTACGTCATGATATAAGCATTATCTAATATATCTTTGCGCTTCTGTTTTAAATAATTAAATAATTGATTAGAATCATTGAGCAATTGTGCTTCTGCGCTGACTTCTTGATTTTGTTGAAATTGAATATATGCCTCCTCGAATTGATCTTCATTAATTTGAAGGGTGTCAAGAATAGATTGCATTTCATTTTGAATGTATGTGTATTGTGCATCGGTAATGAATTGAATGGTTCTATTAACATAGTCTTCTGTTGATTCACGATGTTGATCCATAAATACTAGAAAATTTGAAAGTTTGTCAATTTCATTCTGTGGATGATCAAATTTTGAAACGTAATAAGTATCTTGAAGTTTGATATCCCAGTCTTTGATTGATTTTTCGACTCTTGATTTAAAAGTTTCAAATGTAATTTCTTCTTCATTATGTTTATCAATCTGATTAATCACAAAAACGATTGGTATACCAGCTTCATTAATACGTTTCATAAATTTGAAGTTCAACGCCGATTGGACATGATTATAGTCCACTGTGTAAAACAATAAGTTACTGGTATACATAAATTGCTCTGTGCTCGACTGATGTGTTGCAACGTTAGAGTCAACACCGGGTGTATCTTGAAATGTAAACCCTAGATTAAATTTGTTTGATGGAAAATTAATTTCTATCGATTCTACATCGACATTTTGACGATTCATTTGTTTAACATCGTTGTACGATTTTAATTTTATATATTGTTGTTGCGTTAGGTTGGCAATGATTTCGTCTTCCTTGGCTACTGAAACGATAGCTGTGTTGCTCGTTGTGGGTATTGGAGAACTTGGAAGTATATCTTGTTCTAATAACAAATTAATTAACGTTGATTTTCCTGCTGAAAAATGACCTACAAATGTTGCGGTGTATTGATTTAAATAAACTTTTTTAATTACTTGATTAATGGTATTAATTAAAGGACTGTTATTAGATTTTTCCAATTCTTTTTTTAATTTATATAAAGTATCTAATTGTTCATTTATTGCCATAAGTATTACCCCTTTAGTTCAGTGATAAATCACAGTATTTTTTACTCGATTAAAGTAACAAAATCTGAATTCAAATTTATTTGAAAGTTAAATTAAATCTACATGAAAAATATTTGTAGCTAAATGATTATTGTGACTTTCATCAAAGATATTAGAAGTATAATAAATGAATTCTATCTTGTTTTTATAATTGAATGAAAGATAATCCCCTGTTTGAATTTAAGTAATATTGTACAATTTATTTTATGATAATTAGCAATAAATTCAAAAAAATAAGGCAGCCATGATGACTTGCCCTAAATTTAAGCTTATTTATCTATTTCAAATTCTATCATAATATTGATTGAAAACCCATGCATGTAGATACAAACTTTATACTAATTGAACCAAGCAGGTTTATTACCTTCTGTATTAGGTTTATTCACACCAATATTTTCTTTAGAGTGTAGTTCTGGGTTTTTGGCAATTTGTACTGCTAAAGATGCTACACTTTTACGTGATACTTCAGTACCTTTAAATGTTTCGTTCTTTGCTGTGATCTCATATACATTTTCATTTTTATCTGTAAGCCAGCCTGGACGTATTATTGTGTAATCTAAATCTGAATTTTCTATAATATCAGATGCTTTGCGGTAGCGATTCAATTTTTCGCCAAATTGTTCTTTATTCCATTGATTGAATGGTTCTGGTAGTTCATCATAAATACCAGGAGCTGCTACAAAAATCAGTCTCTTAACATTTTTGTTATCCATGGCTTTTACGATAGTTTCAGCTTGTTTATCAAGTGATCCCGATAAACTTGCAAAAACAACATCAACATTGTTTAAAGCACTTTCTAAATCCTCAATATTTTTAGCGTCTCCCTCATAAACTTTAATTCTATTAGAGGCGTAATCAGGTATACGATGCGCATTTCTCAAAAATAAATCAACATTAAATCTTGAGTTCTCTAGGAAAATTTTTGTCGCTTCGATAGATACTCTACCATTTGCGCCTACAATCAAAACAGTCTTCATATTTAAAAGCCCCTTTCTAATTAAAATATGATACATTTTTAGTATATGACTTATTTTTTAATAAAATTAAACACTCCTATTTAACTGTACTACAGTCAAGATAAGAGTGCGAATAAATAGTACTTGAATAATTACTATAATTACACAAGTATTATAAAATGTAAAATTTAATTTTTATTACTTTGCTTTTTACCCCAATACTGATAGTACGTACATTCAATATACCCGTTGAACAACTTACGTCTTTTAGTCGCTTTTCGATTAACTAAGTATTCAAATTCTTTGTTACTTGTTAATATGTAGGCCGATAAATGAGGATGTTGTTTCAAAAGTGTACCTATATAACGATACATTTCTTCAACTTCTTCACGATCTCCAATTCTTTCACCATACGGTGGATTGCCAACAAGTGCTACAGGCTTGTCGGTATCAATAGACAAAGTATTCACATCTTTAACATTGAACTGTATGATATCTCCGAGACCAACTTCTTCTGCATTACGTTTTGCAATTTCAATCATTTCTGGATCAATATCAGAAGCATATACTTGTATGTCTTTATCATAGTCAGCCAATTGATCAGCTTCATCACGAAATTTGTCATAAATATTAGGTGGCATCATATTCCATTGTTCAGATACAAAATCCCTATTAAAACCAGGTGCAATATTTTGTGCAATAAGACATGCTTCAATAGCAATGGTGCCTGAACCACAGAAAGGATCAATTAAAGGTGTGTTACCATTCCAATTTGCTAAACGAATGAGGCTTGCTGCCAATGTTTCTTTAATGGGTGCTTCACCTTGAGCAATGCGATAACCTCGCTTGTTGAGTCCAGAACCAGCAGTATCAATGGTCAATAATACATTATCTTTTAATATTGCTACTTCTACAGGATATTTGGCGCCTGTTTCACTTAGCCATCCTTTTTCTTGATGAGCATGCTTAAGTCGTTCTACTATAGCCTTTTTAGTAATTGCTTGGCAGTCAGGTACACTATATAATGTTGATTTTACACTCCGCCCTTGAACCGGGAAATTACCTTCTTTGTCAATTACGGTCTCCCATGGTAATGACTTTGTTTGCTCAAATAATTCGTCGAAAGTAGTAGCATTGAATCGACCCATTACAATTTTTATTCGGTCTGCGGTACGTAACCATAAGTTACATCTAACAATAGCACTTTCATCACCTTCAAAAAAGATACGACCGTTTTCTACTTGTGTATCGTAACCTAATTCTTGTATTTCTTTAGCTACAACTGCTTCTAATCCCATTGGACATACTGCTAATAATTGAAACATGACCGAGTCTCCTTTTAATTTATTGAATCAATATATGTATAATTTTAATATTTATAAGTATTAATTAATTTGATTTTGAAGCGGAAAACCATAAATGTAAAGTGTATATTGTAATAAATTATTCTAAATCAATTATGATTTCAATTAAAAAAGCTCTCCATAATTGGGAGAGCTAAACTAGTGATGATATTTCTGTAAGCCATGTTCTGTTCCGTTGTACTCATAATGTGTACTAGTTACACTGGTACGTCGGTGGTAACCATCTGTCTACATATTTTTACTTTCGCGTAAAAATCGTCTCGTCTATACGTTGAATTCCGCTAAACAAGTGCTCCTACCCAATTTGGATTGCTCACTCGAGGGGTTTACCGCGTTCCACCTTTTATATTTCTATAAAAGCTACGTCACTGTGGCACTTTCAAACTATTCTAACCATATCCAATGACTTAGGTTATTTCATTGCCGTCAAATTAATGCCTTGATTTATTGTTTCATCAAGCACGAACACTACAATCATCTCAGATTGTGTGAGCATGGACTTTCCTCTATATTGCTATAGCGATTACCCGAAATATCACTTTTGAGATTATAACATAATTTTAAGTATAAAGTCATAAAATTTATACGAAATAAGTAAAAATTTTATTTGCCGAATACTGCTTTTTCAAGGTTTGAAATACGTTTTAAAATATCTACATTATTTGAAGCACTGCTTGAATTATTTGAAGAAAAGTTTTTATTGTCTTGTGGTCTTGATGTAGCAACACGTAATCTTAATTCCTCAAGTTCTTTTTTTAATTTGTGATTTTCTTCAGAAAGCTTTACTACTTCATTGTTCATATCCGCCATTTTTTGATAATCTGTAATGATATCATCTAAAAAAGCGTCTACTTCTTCTCTTCTATAGCCTCTTGCCATAGTTTTTTCGAAATCTTTTTCATAAATATCTTTCGCTGATAATTTTAATGAAACATCTGACATCTTTTTTTCCACCTCATTCGAAACTTTGATCTTGAGACCACTGCAAGTCGTTGATGAAGTCAGTGAGTTCATCAAACGTCACAATATCACAAGTATAGTTTGTTTTTTCCATAAATTCAACTAACATAGCCTTAAAGTATTTAGGGCTTGCCTCTTGTTCATCATCATAAATTAAAATAGTGTAATCGGTATGATCAAGCATGAATTGATCTGCTTGTTTAAATTGATAGGCACCCATATACTCAGTGTGATGAATGCTTTCAGTAAAATCGGCTTGTTGTATAATATTTGTATACTTAGCTTGATTCTTATCATTCCATCGTTGTGTATGACCTATAAATGGCGTAATTATACCTAGTTTAATATCTGGGAAGTCTTTTTTTAGTTCAATCACTACTTCAGCAGACCATAATTCTATACCCATTTGTCCTTGTATCAATACCCACTCTAAACCTTCATCTAAAAGATGTTTTAATTTATGAGCTATAAATTGCTTTAAATAATATACTTCTGGCGCATCGTCTTTATAGATATTCAGTTCAAAAGATTTATAACCAGTAATATAAACAGTTTTAACCATTTTTTTCCTCACTAAACATAATTCGATAAAATATTTTTTAAATCGTACTGGGCACTTTTAAGTTTTTCGACAAATAATTTACGGCTCGTTCTAGGAAAATGACAATCTACAGAAAGCTTTTGTATATTTAATATCAATATATCTAACTTTTGTTGGCTCATATATTGTGTTTCTGTAATGCTTTTTGAGTAACAGTTGAGTGCCTCTAAATGATTATCAATATTTTTGACATAGGGTTCAACATCTTTATAAAAATCGAATGAACCGCCATTAATTTTTACATGTTGATACCTATAATTCATTTCATCAATATCCTCTAACAATTGTTTAATGATTTGATACATTTAGATGCCTCCTACTTAATTAATTTAACATATTATAAATCCGAAAGTCATGGAAATATACATAGAGTAAAAAATTAGAAAATGATATTTTTGGTTTGTTAAATTCTATTAGTAATACTAAATAAAAAAATATGAAATTTATGGAATTTTATTAACTTGAAGATTACATTTATCTTTCATTTATGAAAGAAATCGTGACAGATTGGCATAAGCAAGTTAAAATAGTGATTGATGTATGTTTTCTTTGTGACATATACATTCAAATACGATAGTTTGTTTTAATTTTATAATTTTAAATAATCATTTAGTATAAAATAGGAACAAACTTGTGTGGTGAATTATGATGAATTATCCAAATGGTAAACCATACTCTAAAAATAAGCCTTTGGACGGACGTAAGAGTTCGCCATTTTCAAGTAATATTGAATATGGTGGACGAGGTATGACACTAGAGAAAGATATTGAACAATCGAATACTTTCTATCTTAAAAGTGGCATAGCAGTTATTCATAAAAAGCCGACTCCGGTTCAAATAGTTAATGTTCACTATCCGAAACGTAGTAAGGCTGTAATAAATGAGGCTTATTTTCGCACTCCTTCAACAACTGATTATAATGGTGTCTATAATGGATATTACATTGATTTTGAAGCTAAAGAAACTAAGAACAAAACTTCATTTCCACTCAATAATATTCATGCACATCAAGTAGAACATATGAAAAATACATATCATCAAAAAGGAATTGTCTTTTTAATGATACGTTTTAAATCACTTGATGAAGTGTATCTTTTACCCTATTCAAAATTTGAAAAATATTGGCAAAGATACATTAATAATATTAAAAAGTCGATAACTGTTGAAGAAATTCGGAAAAATGGTTACCATATTCCTTATCAATATCAACCAAGATTGAATTACCTCAAGGCAGTTGATAAGTTGATATTAGATGAAAGTGAGGACCGCGTATGACGGAAAATAAAGGGTCTTCCCAACCTAAAAAGAACAACAATGGGAAGTCCAATGGAAAAAAGAATAGGAATGTAAAGAGAACGATTATTAAGATTATAGGTTTTATGATTATTGCCTTTTTCGTTCTATTGCTACTCGGTATCTTGTTGTTTGCTTATTATGCGTGGAAAGCTCCAGCATTTAGCGAATCAAAATTAGATGATCCAATTCCAGCAAAGATTTACGATAAAAACGGAGAACTTGTAAAAACACTTGATAACGGACAGCGACATGAACATGTGAATATCAAAGATGTTCCTAAAGACATGAAAAACGCTGTTTTAGCTACTGAAGATAACCGTTTCTACCAACATGGAGCATTAGATTACAAACGTTTATTTGGTGCCATTGGTAAAAACTTAACAGGTGGATTTGGTTCGCAAGGTGCGTCTACACTTACACAACAAGTTGTAAAAGACTCATTCTTGACACAACAAAAGTCTATCGGTCGTAAAGCACAAGAAGCTTATCTTTCTTATAGATTAGAACAAGAGTACAGCAAAGATGAAATATTCCAAGTTTACATGAATAAGATTTATTATTCGGATGGCGTTACTGGAATTAAGGCCGCCGCTAAATATTACTTCAACAAAGATATGAAGGATTTAAATTTAGCTGAAGAAGCTTATCTAGCTGGTTTACCTCAAGTTCCTAACCTTTACAACATTTACAACAATCCTAAGGAAGCTAATAATCGTAAAGATACTGTGCTTTATCTTATGCATAAACATAACCGTATTAATGATAAACAATATGCGGATGCGAAGAAGATTGATCTTAAAGCTAACTTAGTTGAACGTACTAAAAAAGAACGTCAAGTCACTGGAAATGAAAAAAATCCTGAGTATGATTCTTACGTTAATTTCGTTCAATCTGAATTAATGAATAACAAGTACTTTAAGGATAAAAATTTAGGTTCAGTTCTTCAAAGTGGTATAAAAATTTATACTAATATGGATAAAGATGTTCAACAAACGTTACAAGATCGAATTAACAATGGTTCTTTCTACAAGAATGAAGACCAACAAGTTGGTGCAACAATTCTAGATAGTAAAACTGGTGGATTAGTTGCGATCTCAGGTGGACGTAATTATAAAAATGTTGTTGAAAGAAACCAAGCTACTGACCCTCACCCTACTGGTTCATCATTAAAACCTTTCTTAGCTTATGGACCTGCAATAGAAAATATGAAGTGGTCAACAAATCATGCGATTCAAGACGAATCATCATATTGGGTAGATGGTTCTCAATTCAAGAACTATGATACGAAAGGCCATGGAACAGTTTCTATCTATGATGCATTGCGTCAAAGTTTCAATATTCCAGCTTTAAAAACTTGGCAACAAGTTAAAAGTCAAGCTGGTAATGATGCACCTCAGAAATTTGCATCTAAATTAGGATTGGATTATAGTGGCAAAATTGGACCTTCTGAAGTATTAGGTGGATCTTCATCAGAATTCTCACCTACTCAACTAGCTTCCGCTTTTGCAGCAATAGCAAATGGTGGTACTTATAATAACGCGCATTCAATACAAAAAGTTGTTACTCATGAAGGAGATACAATTGAGTATGAACATACGAGTCACAAAGCTATGAAAGACTATACATCATATATGTTAGCTGAAATTCTTAAAGGTACATTTAAAGCATATGGTTCGGCTTATGGACATGGTGTGTCAGGCGTAAACATGGGTGCGAAAACTGGTACTGGTACGTATGGACAAGAAATATACGAAAAGTATAATTTACCTGATAATGCTGCCAAAGATGTTTGGATTAATGGTTTCAGTCCAGAATATACTATGTCGGTATGGATGGGCTTCAATAAGGTTAAACAATATGGAACAAATTCATTTATCGGTCATTCAGAACAAGATTATCCACAATACTTGTATGAAGATGTGATGTCTAGTATCTCATCTAAAGATGGTGAAGATTTCAAAAAGCCTAATGATGTACAAGGAAGTTCACCGGACAGTCTATCTGTATCAGGTCATTCTGATAATAATACTACTAACCGTAGTGTTCATGGAAGTAGCGATACATCTTCTTCATCAAATGGTGGCTCTAACTCAGCATCAAGTGGAAACAACTCGAATAGTTCGAATGGTACCAGTCAAGGTAACTCAGGCAATGCATTTACACGTCTGTTCAATTTAAACTCTATATTCGATTATAAAGTTTCATAAATAAATAAACTTAAAGCTCCAATTTCAAGAAAATGAAATTGGAGCTTTTTCTGTCTTAGAAAAGTAAATTTAGCATGTGCAATAATAATCTAAGTTCTCTAGTTATTAATTAATTTGATTAACTACATTGTATGTGAAGTGTAAATGTTGATATAGGTATAAAATCGAATAATTAAAATTAAGTATAATTTATTTTTGTTGACGTTGCTTTCTAATTAGATAAGATGCATTCATTTTTATTAATTCTGATTTCAATGTTTTCATTTGACGATAGCCCATAAAATGGTGTTTACGTGCAACCATATAATGATAGCGTTCATCAAAATTCATTGGAACTACTGGATATGTATCGAGTTGATTAAAATGAATTTCATCTATGTTATTTATTTGTTTAAAATAATTAATAATTAAATCGAAATAACTATCTAAAAGTTCCCTAGCTTCTGGTGTTTTGAGTTGTTTATTACTTGCTAGTTGATCAAGTTGGTCCTCTATATGATTGAAATCCTGTTTTTCAATCATATCATCACGCCTCCTTTATCTTTGCTTTATGTCGTTTTTGTCCTTCTCTACAATCATTTAACAGCGGACATATCTCACATTTAGGTTTTCTAGCAAGACAATGATATCTCCCAAAAAATATTAATTGATGATGGCTTTTATTCCATCTATCTCTTGGGATAATATCACATAATCGATCTTCTACTTGTCTTACACTATCTTTCCAACGATTAATTCCCAAACGTTTAGAAACTCTCTCAACATGAGTATCGACAGCTAAAGAAGGTTCTCCAAATGCGACACTCATTACAACATTTGCTGTTTTACGCCCCACTCCAGCTAGACTCTCTAATTCTTTATGTGTTTGTGGGATTTGACCATTAAATTGTTCAATTAAAGAGTGGCATAATTTTTTTATATTTTTGGCTTTATTGCGATATAATCCAATAGAGCGTATATCATTTTGTAATTCTTCATCACTCACATTTAAATAATCTTCAGGTGTTCGATATTTTCTAAATAATGATTGAGTGACACGATTGACTAGATTATCAGTACACTGTGCTGATAATAATACAGCTATTGTAAGATCGAATGCATTTCTATGGTTTAATTCGCATTCTGCATTAGGAAACATATCTGCTATAACGTCAATCATTTGTAATGCTTTTTTCTTACTTATCATTAGGATTCTCTCCATTCAACCAGTCAAATTTAGGCACCTTTTTAACAACATGTTTCATTTTTGGTTTGTTAAACTGTTCTCTTATTTTCTTTGAATCGTCAACTGTTTTCACATTATTCTTTTTCCAATTTAATAAAATACGATCAATATATTTAAAACTAAGTTTATTTTGGCTAAGTGCCTCATCAAGAGCGGCTTGTATAACTGATAAGTCATGGTGATCGACATCAATCCACTGATTTAATGTTTCAATTTCATACGGCGATAGTGGTCTGCCGAACGATTGCTCAACTATCTGAAACAATTGCTTAAACTGCTCTTTTTTATCTTGTTCCTCATGTTTTAAGTATTGATGTTTTAATAATTGATTTAATTTGTGATAGAAGGGATCCAAATTCATGTATTCAGTGAATTTACCTTCTTCGTCTTTACTAACATTGAGTTCTAATAATTCTCTTTGAATTAAGTTTTGTATTACGGAAGTAATTTGACGAGGTTCCATAGTTGATCCTTTTTGAAGAAATTCAATAGAAGGTTGCTTATTAGAAGTTTCAGATGCATATAAAAGTTTTATCAAAATAACTAAATCTTGTTCATCCAAACCTAACTCTGAATAATGATCAAACAATTCTCGTCTTATAACAACAGGTCTTGTTTTTAATTGAATTAGATCCATAATATTACTACCTCCTATTTAAAATGAACGTCCAGCCTTAAAGTGACTGGACGTTTCAAAATGGCATTTTGAACATAAATATGAATAATCAATTATGGATATAAGCGATTAAGTAAACGTGGGAATGGGGATGTTTCACGAACATGTTCAACTCCAGAAATCCAAGCTACTGTTCGCTCTAAGCCTAAGCCAAAACCACTATGTGGTACGCTACCATAGCGACGTAAATCTAAATAATAGCTATAACTTTCCTCATCCAATTCGTGCTCATTAATGCGTTGTTCTAATAATTCTAAATCATTAATACGTTCGGAACCACCAATAATTTCACCGTAACCTTCAGGCGCAATTAAATCAGCACATAATACTGTATCTTCATTGTCTGGATTTGGTTGCATATAGAATGGTTTAATTTTAGTTGGATAATTTGTAATGAATACTGGTAAATCATAGTGATTAGCGATGGCTGTTTCATGAGGTGCACCAAAGTCTTCACCCCATTCAATATCATCGAATCCCTCTTTTTTCAAGAATTCGATAGCATCATCATAAGAAATTCTAGGGAAAGGTGTAGCAACTTTTTCTAGTTTAGTTGTATCTCTATCTAAAGCTTTGAGTTCTAATTGGCAATGATTTAAAACAGATTGAACAATGTGAGACACATACTGTTCTTGTATTTCTAAGCTTTCTGCATGATTTGTAAAGGCCATTTCTGGTTCAATCATCCAGAATTCAATTAAATGACGGCGTGTTTTAGATTTTTCTGCACGAAAAGTTGGGCCAAATGAAAAAACACGTCCGTGAGCCATTGCGGCTGCTTCCATATACAACTGCCCACTTTGTGATAAGAATGCATCTTCATCGAAATATTTTGTATGGAATAACTCACTTGTTCCCTCTGGTGCACTTGCTGTTAAAATAGGTGGATCAATTTTAGTGAAGCCATTTTCATTGAAAAACTCATATGTTGCACGGATAATTTCATTTCTTATTTTCATGACAGCATGTTGTTTTTTTGAACGTAACCATAAGTGACGATGATCCATTAAAAATTCTGTTCCATGATTCTTTGGTGTAATAGGATAATCGTGTGCTTCATGTACAATTTCGATTGATTTAACTTGCATTTCGTAGCCTAAATCAGAACGATTATCTTCTGTAATCGTTCCTGTGATGTATAAAGATGATTCTTGAGTTATATCTTTTGCTAGTTGAAATGTTTCTTCATCTACTTCAGATTTTACTACTACTCCTTGCATAAATCCTGTACCATCGCGTAATTGTAAAAACGCTATTTTACCACTTGAACGTTTATTAGTTAACCAAGCACCAATTGTTACTTCTTGGTTAAGATGTTTTTTCGCTTGTTTAATCGTAGTTTTCATAACCAAACTCCTATATTTTTCTTTTTAAATACTTATTTATTTTAACAAAATATGTCTTTAACTTCTACAAGTTGAGTAACTGGAATCATTCGATATTATTTATTATATATTTCTAAAACGTTAGCTTTTACTCTCATTATCGATAGACCTCTGTATTTGATTCAGTAATTTATTAAACTGTTTAATATTACCTTTTCGTTGTTTAAAATGTTCTAGTGATTGAGCAAAAAAGCTTTTATATGTGCTATTTACTAGTCGATCATCAAATGACACAATAAGTCCTTTGTCGTCTTCGTGTCGAATAAGACGTCCAAGACCTTGTCTAAACCTTGTTACAGCATCAGGTAATACATAATCTTTAAAAGTTGATGTGAATTCAGAATCCATAAGCCAGTATTTAATATTATGTTTATTCATAAATGGTAATTTAGCTATCATTACACATTTAAGGCCATTGGCTTGAAAATCAAAACCTTCAAAAAATGTTGATGTTCCAAGAAGTATAGATTTATCAAAGTTATTAAATTGTTGAACAATTTTATAATTTTGGTTTTGTTGTTGGGTTAAAATGACATAATCTTCTAACTCAGGTAATTCATTTAACAAATCTTGAACCATATGCATCATTTTATAGCTTGTAAATAAGACAAGACATTTCGACTGTGTCACTGTGATGTATTCAACAATATAGTCTACAATTGAAGCTACATAATCGTCTAAATTTTTATAATTGTACGTTTCAACATCATTGGGCACAAAAACATTTGTATGGTTGGATGATGTTAAAGGTGTTGAAATTTCAAATGTATTAAAGTCTATATCTTCATTAAACCAATTTTGAAATGCTTTAAATGAGTGATTGAAAGTTAATGTGCCAGATATAAATGTAAGAGACTTAAATTTTTCGAGTACTTGTTTCGTCAAGATATCTTTAACATCATAATCCTTGACTAAGAGTCGGATTGTTGATTTTTGTGCTAAATTTTTAATTGAAATAAAGCTTGTATGATGATCTTTTATACTTTGTTCGATAAGTTTAAATTTGTCATGTAAGTATAATAATTGTTTCCGTACAGACTTGATTGTTTTGTGATTCATTCCGTTAAAAATTTCTATCGTTTTATTTAATTTATCTATGATTGCACGTAAATCTTTTAAAATCTCACCCGTTTCAAAGTCATAAACGTAATGATACTTATGAATGTCATCATCATAAACGTCTGATGTTTGAATAATATTATAAATTGTAGTGAATAGTTGCTCATTTAAATCATGTAACTCATTGATATTTATTTTCAGTCCAAAAACGTCTATAGGTGCAATATCTAGTTTCTCTAAAATACGTTGTTGCTCAAGTTTGTCTACTGCTTTAAGTAGTTTTTCATTTTCATTTTTGCCAATAAGTCCTAATTGATATTTAACATCTGAATAATTTAAATCATTAGTAACTTGATTTAGCGCATAGTCAGGCAATCTATGTGCTTCATCGATGATGCAATCATCAAATAGTTGATATATAGTGTTTTCACTGTCTGAATGAATTAAGTGCGCATGATTAGTGATACCAATTTGTATGTTTTGAGCATTTCTTTTTATATAATTATAATAATGGATATCATGACGAACTGGAACGTATGTTTCAATTTTTTGGTCAACATACATTTTTTGTCCACCTTTAAGATTTAATTCCTGTATGTCCCCAGTATTTGTTTCAGTTATCCAAATAAGTAACTGCATTTTAAGAATACTTACTTCATAATTATTTGTATCGTCTTTAAGAATTTGGCTGATAAGACCAAGAGATATATAATCATTTTTACTTTTGATTAATGACGCGTTAATTTTAAAATCTAAAACATCATTGAGTAATGGTATGTCTTTCTCTAATAGCTGACTTTGTAATAATTTTGTATTTGTTGAAATCATTACATGACGACCGGTCTCAATATTATACATTGTTGCTGCAAGCAGGTAAGCAAGAGACTTTCCACTACCCAAAGGAGCTTCAATCATTGCCTTATCACTATGCATCAACTGATCAAGTATAATTTCGGCTAGGTATAACTGTTGTGGCCGATATGTAAGATTTAATGATTGAGTGACATTTTTATATAAATCTTTTAAGGTACCATCAAAATTGACAGCCGGTTTTTTTAAATCAATTTGTTTACGGTAAATAATTTGTTCAAATTGTTCAAATTGGTTGTTAGGCGGTTTAGTTTGATAATTTCTAACCATTTCAAACAAAATATGATAAAGATCATACTTGAGATTTTTACTTAAATAGTACAGTTGTTTTTGTGTATCTAAATGCAATTGCTCGAACTTCTCAAAAGCTTTAATCATCAATTTAGCAGTTGTTGTTGCATCTTCATCTGCTCTATGTGCATTATTTAATGGTATATGATGAGATTCAGCCAATGCACTTAACTGGTAGCTTTTGTCTGTAGGGAATGCGATTTTAAACAATTCTAAAGTATCCATTACTCTTTTAGGTTTAAATTGAATATTACATTTTTCAAAAGCTTTTTTTATAAAATTAAGATCAAATGAGATATTATGTGCAACAAAAACACAGTCTTTGATAAGTTGATAAATGTCATCTGCGACCTCATTAAAATAAGGTGCCTGTACTAACATTTCTTCTTCTATAGAAGTTAAGGCTTGGATAAACGGTGGAATTTCTAAATCGGTACGTATCATTGAATGGTATGTATCAATTACTTGATTCTGACGCACAAACGTAATACCAATTTGAATGATTTCATCATAATCCAGTTGATTTCCAGTTGTTTCTAAATCAACAACTGCAAATGTTGCTATTCCCATAATGTCCGCTCCTCATTTTTGTGTTTATAAATCTATATCTGCACTCATAAGTCGATGTAATTGACCTTTTTCATCTTTAACAATAAGGAATCCATCTGAATCAATATCTATGGCTTCCCCCAAAAATTGATGATTATTTTCAGTGAATTTAAGTTGACGATGCCATATATTTGTAGCGTGAATATATTCTTCTCGAATTGACTCAAAAGTTTGATGTAAAAATTGATCAAAGCGATGTATAATTTGAGTTAATAATGCAGTTAAAAAAGTATATCTATTAATTATACTATCGGAATGCATGCGTATACTTGTTGCTTTATCTTTAATATCCTCGTCAAAATCACTTTCAACATGATTCATATTTATACCTATACCACAAATTATTGCTTCTATTTCATCATAATTTGCAACCATTTCAGTTAAAAATCCGCAAATTTTTTTATTACCAATATATATATCATTTGGCCATTTAATTGTTACACGTTCGTTCGAAAATTGTTGAATAGCATCTCTAATACCTAAAGCAATAAATAAATTAAATTTAGGTATCATAGAAAAAGGTACGTCAGGTCTTAGCACTAGTGACATCCATAAGCCTTTTCCTTTAGATGATTCCCAATTACGATTGAATCTACCTCTACCTTCGGTTTGTTCATCGCTCAAAATTAAAAAAGTATCTTTATTTCCAACGAGTGCTCTCTTTGCTTTTAATTGTGTTGAATCTACAGTGTGATAAACTTCTAGATGATTAAAAAGGCCAAGTTCATCGAGAATAGGTTTTACAATACCGCTATACCACTGATCAGGTAATGAATTCAGTTGATGGCCTTTGTGGTTTATTGACTTGATATCACAACCATCTTCTTTTAATAGGTCAATAACTTTTTTGACACCTGCTCTAGAAATATTGAGTTGATCGGCAATATATTGCCCTGATATGTAATTTGATTGATGTTCATACAACATTCTAATGACGTCTTGACTATATTTTGACATGTGCATCCACCCATTCTAATATTTCTTCTTTAGTGTTGACTATTTGATTTGATATGACTGCGATTTCTATTTCTCTAAGTGTATCTTTTAGCCATGGTCCTGAATTTTTATTCGTATGATTGAGTATATCTTTACCATTTATTGCCAATTCTTTTCTGCAATGGATAGGTAATTTTTCATTTGCTTCGCGAATACTTATTTCATTAATGATTAAATGATTGGCTGTTGTAAGCCCATTTTGTTTAAGCAAATGATGTAATGATAATAGGATTTCAATATCATTTAAATTGTAATCATATACTAATGTTATTAAAGATTGCTTTGACTGTATCTTAGGCAATGTTTGGATGAGTGTAACCCATTTTTTGATAGTTGCTTTTTCTTGATTGCTGATTTTCAAGGTGCTTAATTGTATATCTTTTGGTTGTTGGACGATTAAGATTGCAATCCAAAGTTCAAATGTGATGGGCTCATCTATATGAAGATGAGACATCTCAAATGATTTGAAAAAAGGTATATAATTAAATGCTTTCATGTTTTGCATGACTTCAAAACTTTGTTTAACATTGTTTCCCATGATAAGTTTTTTAAGCTCTACTACTACACGTTCAACGGATAAATATTGTATATCTGAAATCTGAGAAGACATTGCATGTAATGTGTCTGAATCAATTTGAAAATTAAGTTGTGATTGAAAACGTAATCCTCTAATGATACGAAGCGCGTCTTCTGAAAACCTTTCACTTGGTACACCAACAGTACGAATTACTCGATTGTTTATATCTTGTTGACCATTAAAATAATCATACAACCGGTAATTTAAATCCATTGCTATAGCATTCATTGTAAAATCTCTACGTTGAACATCTTGATATAAGTCTCTTACAAAATACACTTCACTTGGCCTACGATGATCGATGTATTCATCTTCAGATCTGAATGTAGTAATTTCATAATTGTCATTTTGAAAGACCACGTTGATCGTACCGTGTTCTTTCCCCACTGGTATGGTTTTATCGAATATAGATTCTATTTCGTCAGGCGTTGCACTGGTGGTAATATCAACATCATGTATAGGTCGTTGCATGATGTAATCACGTACTGATCCGCCAACGAAATAAGCCTTAAAACCTTTATTTTGAATCTTTTTTAAAATAGGTTTTGCTTGTTCAAATATCTCATGACTCATTGTTGTTCTCACCTTGTTCTAGCATCTTTCGATAATAGTTTTCATATTGGTCAGTAATTAAATCTGAACTAAATCTTGCTTCAATATCTTTCAGCATTTGTGATTGCATTTTTTGATATAACTCTGGATTTGATAAAAGTTTAATAGCATATTTTGCAGCTTGTGTACTATCCCCTATATCTACTATAAATCCAGTTTCTTCATGTCTGATGACCTCTTTAATACCACCTGCATGACTCCCTATAGGTAAGACGCCTGTTTTCATTGCTTCTAAGAGAGTTAATCCAAAACTTTCTTTCTCACTTAAGAGTAGTACTAAATCAGATAGTTGGTAGAATGCGCTTACGTCATTTTGTTTGCCTAAAAAGAGTACGTGTGTTTCAACATCAAGTTCTCGTGCTTTATGTCGCATATCGATTAATTCTGGACCATCTCCTAAAAGTATCAACTTGGATGGTATACTCTCATGAACTTTTGCAAATGTCTCAATCACTGTATCAATACGTTTTACTTTTCTGAAATTAGAAACATGTATCAATACCTTTTCTTCAGGTGAAATACCATAACAATCTTTTAATTCTTCATTATGCCGAGTTGGGAATTCATTTTCCCTTACAAAATTATATATAGGGATGATTTCCTTTTTAGTATTGATAATTTCATAAGTTTGCTGTGCTAGAGAATGGCTAACACTTGTTACAATATCACTTTGTTCTATGCCAAATTTTATCGCGTTTTGTAAAGTATGGTCATAACCTAACACAGTTATATCAGTGCCATGTAGTGTTGTCATAATTTTGACGTTTTTACCTGACATTTGTTTCGCTAATATACCACATACAGCGTGAGGTACAGCATAATGCATATGCAATATGTCTAAATCATATTCTTGTATAACGTCAGAAATTTTTGTACTTAATGTAATATCGTATGGTGGATATTGGAATACGGCATATTGATTGACTTCAACTTGGTGGAACGTCATGTTAGGTAAAGGTTTGCGTATTCTAAAGGGTATGTTTGAGGTAATAAAGTGAACTTCATGGCCACGTTCTGCCATTTTAATACCGAGTTCTGTAGCAATAATGCCAGAACCACCCATGGACGGGTAACACGTTATACCGATTTTCATTTGTGCCCATCCTTTCTTAAATTATTTTCTTTCAAAGCGATTTTTATCTCTTGTATTAAACTTATTCATCGTGTCATTAAAGCTTTCTGTCATATCTATGTTTAGAGAGTTTGCAATACACAGTAAAACAAATAAATTGTCTCCCAATTCAGCTTTAATTGTATTATCTTCTTCTGTATCTTTCTTTTTTTTCTCTCCAAAATGATGGTTAATTTCGCGTGCTAATTCTCCAACTTCTTCTGTCATTCTTGCTAGATTAGCAAGTGGAGAAAAATAACCAGCTTTAAACTGACTGATATAGTCATCAACTTCTTGTTGCATTTGCTCCATAGATTTCATATAGAAGTACTCCTTTATCGCTATTCTTATATAGTATATTACAAAATAAAGTGACTTGCATTTCAAGTGCAATGTTTAATATGGATTAAAAGATAGGATTTTGTCACGTATTCAAATAAAAAAAGGTAACCATTACAAATCCATTGTAATGATTACCAGGAACTGCGTTGTTATATATGATTAATCACTTGATCTTGCAATTAATATAATACGAGCAAGTTCAGCTAACGCAACTGCAGTAGATGCCACATATGTCATTGCTGCTGCAGATAAAACTTTTTTCGCGTGTTTGTATTCTTTCTCATTAACGATATTTAAAGCTGTTATTTGTTTCATCGCTCTTGAACTAGCGTTAAACTCAACAGGTAATGTCACGATAGAGAATAAAACTGCAAGTGACATTAAACCAGCACCAACCCATAGAACTGTAGAGCCAAAGACACTACCGAGAGCTGTTAAAACAATACCTACCATAATAATAATGTAGCTTAAAGAACTACCAATATTAGCTAATGGTACTAATGCTGTTCTAAATCTTAATGGTGCGTATCCTTGCTGATGTTGAATTGCATGTCCTACTTCATGGGCTGCAATTGCAGTACCAGCAACTGATGGTCTATCGTAGTTTGCAGGAGATAAACAAACAACTTTTTTATTTGGGTCATAGTGATCAGTTAAGAAACCTTCGCCTTTAACGACGTCAACATCGTAAATGCCATTAGCATGTAAAATTTCTTCAGCAACTTCACGACCAGTTTTACCGCTTGTGGATCTCACTTGTGAGTATTTTTCATAATTAGATTTAACTTTGTGTTGAGCCCACATTGGAATGACCATTAATATTACGAAATATATAATCATTGATATTAAAGACATTAAACTCACTCTCCTTTATTTTCATTTTACTGTCAAATTTGTCTTTAATCAAATGTTTTAACTTTCAACCACTTTTGTAATTTTAAAAATAAAATATACGAAATGATAGTGAGACTATAAGCCAATACCCCTACTTCAATTAAATGTTTGGCGATAAAATCATAGTAGGGATATTGTCCGTATATGTAATCTATTACGTCATTGATCGTCACCCATATGAAACTCATCAATCCAGCCAATTTAGATATTTTAAAACGAGGATAAAAATAGATAGCTTCTAATATCATAATTGCGTGAGAAATGAGCAACATAAGTCCGTTTATGGCAATATCATTCATTTTTATAAACATCAAAATATTCATAATTACAGCCCAACTACCATATTTAAATAGAGTTATAAAAGCTAAAGCGTCAATCAGGGCATAACGCTTATTAAATAGTATGAATAATAATGATAAACATAAAAATAATGTAGCAGTGGGACTATCTGGAACAAATAATTTAAAATAATTTGGTGTGTTAGCTAATTGACTACTATACCAATGATAACCGTATATCGTACCAAATATATTGCAAATTAAAATAAAAGAAATCAACCATTTTTGATAAAGTGAAGTTTCCCAAAGCCATTGATACATCTTAGTATGAACTACCTTTCATGTAAAGTTGATTGAATATCTTTTGATTTTAATACATTAAGTATTTGTGTGAGTTGATAAAAATAATCAGGTTCATTCATTTGTAAACTTAAATCAATATTGTTTTGTAAGGTTTGAATAATAAATGTTTGTTTTCTTTTATCCATAGAAATTGAATATAAGTCTTGTACATAAGATGAATAACTAGGTGAATGTATGAGCTGCATTAATATTAAATCATCTAAGCGAGATTCTCGGATGTGACAATTAGCAAAATGTATTTGTATATCTAATCTTAATGTATGATTTGCAATATAATTAAAAATTTGATTTGTATTAATATAAGATTTATTATCCTTGCTCAATTGAATTGCAGAAGCAGTTGCATCCACTTCTGCAATTTCTAAGGTATAATGATTATTGATTTTACTATTTACGAAATGTACATTATTTAGCTTATCTTGATTTGCCTTTAAATAATTTAATACCCACACAGTGATTCTTGATTTAAAACGATAGTTAAACAGAATATATTCTATAAAATTTTGTTTGATACGAATAAGAGAATCATTCATTTAAGTCACCAACTTATATTTGCAATCTCATTGACTCGTCATGCCAATTTTCATTGCTTGGATCAATTTCTAATAATTGATTTAAAATCAAAATTGCTTTTTCTTTTTGTCCAATTTCTAATAAATAGAAATAATAATCGCTTAAAAATTCAACTTGGGTTTGTAATGTTGGATATGCTAATTCAAAGAAATGTTGCGCTTCTTTATCTCGTTCTTCTTGACCGTATGCATATGCTAAATGCCACATGAAAATAGGGTCTAAATCTTCTTCATCTACATAAGTCAACAATTGTATAATTGATTCATAGTCTTCTTCATTACGATATAAATCACTTAAAATCAACAATGGTTCATGATATGCATTATCGACTTCTAAGGCTTGTTTTAGCAATTCTACACCTTCATTTGCATCTCCATGCTCAATTTCTAAGCTACCTGTAGAAACCATTAATTCTTTGTAAAATTGACTTAAACGTAATCCTTCCTTACCAGTTTCTATAGCATCAGGATAATTTTTTTCATTTTCAAATAGAGATTGAAGATAAAAATATCCTTGTATAAAATCAGGATCTTTTGAAAGTAATGTTTGCATAATTTTAATTGCTTCTTGAGTTAAATCGTTTTTTTCATAAGCAATTGATTTTTTAAAGTAATCTTCAGAATTCATCTCTTCTTCATTAATTTCATCAAATAAGCTAATAGCATCTGAATAATTACCACTTTGTAAACTACAATCTGCCATTCGCGAAAAAATATTTACTCCATTAACTTCATATTCACCAGTTTCTAATACTGTTTCATACTCTCTTGTAGCTCGTAAGTATTGCCCATCGTAGTATAATAGCTCTGCTAAGGCGAAGTGAATAATTGGATCATTAGGTTCAAGATCTAATGCTTCTTGCAATTTGTCAATTGCTACTTCTAACATATTTATTTGTTGGTATAAATCGGCTTCTAGCATCAACTTTTCGGTAGATGGTTCTACTTGTGCTAAATATTCAAGTGCTTCGTCAGTTTGGTTTTCAGACATGAGACCTTCGATAAAGTAAATGAGTAATTCACTTTCATCTGGGTATTTATGATACAACGTTCTAAAAACTTCTAACCCTTGAGGTGTAAGACCGAAATTATATAAAGTTTCACCAAGTATAAATAATGCATCATCATTGTTTGAACTCAATGCCTCATTTACTCGAGAATCTAAGTTTTCTATTTTTTGTAGATTGATATCGTCTATAAGTTTGTAGATATCTTCCATTGTTTATTTTCCCTCATTTTCTAAAAGCTTTAGTTTAGGTAAAAAACCTGGGAAGGAAACATTAACAGCGTCAAATTGCTCTATTTTGAGTGGTTCTGAACTAAGTAGTGAAGCTACAGCTAACATCATTCCTATACGATGATCTGTTTGACTATCTACAGTTGCATTTGATCTAAACTCTGATGGATGTATAATAAGTCCATCATGTGTGGGTTGTAAATTAAAACCAAGTAAATTTAGCATGTCTGCAGTAGTATCTATACGATTTGTTTCCTTCACTTTTAATTCTTCCGCGTTTTTGATAATACAAGAATTTGAAGCTTGTGTGCAAAGTAGTGCAATAACTGGTAATTCATCGATAGCCCTTGGAACTAAGTCGCCTTTAATTGTAACAGCATTCAAGTTCGGTGTATATTTTACATGTATTGATGCAGTTGGTTCTGCACCCTTGCTTACATTACTTAATTCAATGTTTCCTCCCATTTGTTTAACGATATCTATGATACCTGAACGAGTGGGATTAATGCCAACATTATGAATTGTAATGTCACTACCGGGCGTAATTAGGGCTGCGACTATGAAAAATGCAGCAGATGAGATATCTCCTGGAACATGAAAATCTCTAGGCTGTATATGTTCAATTGCATAAGGTATGGTTTGGATTGTTTTACCTTGAATTGATATAGGAATGTTAAAGTGTGCAAACAATGTTTCTGTATGATTTCTACTTACATCAAATTCTGTAAGTGTCGTGGCTTCTTTTGAAAATAGGCTAGCAAGTAAAATAGCACTTTTAACTTGTGCACTTGCAACTTCCATTTGATAATTTATACCTTTAATAGTTGAAGGCTTAATTATAAGTGGTGTGTAATTATTATCAATTCCAGATATATTAGCATTCATTTTTAACAGAGGTTTCATCACTCTATCCATGGGTCTTTTGCCTATAGATACATCACCAGATAACACACTTTCAATGCCTAATCCGCTTAAAAGACCTGCAAGTAACCGTGTAGTAGTACCAGAATTACCAGTATAGAGCACTTGGTGTGGCGTTATGAAATTTTGATATCCTGGTGAATTGATTATGATAGAATTGTCCTGCTCTTCAATTGTTACACCTAATAGTTTAAAGATATCCATAGTACGTCGACAATCTTCGCCCATTAAGGGTTCATAAATGGTTGATATGCCTTTAGCTAATGAAGCTAACATAATAGCGCGGTGTGTCATCGATTTATCACCGGGTACTTCTATTTCACCTTTGAGTGGTCCATTAATATTAATTATTTCACTGTTATTCATTTGATTCACCTACTTAAAATAAGATTGTAATTCCTCGAAAGCTGATAAAAGTGTATCCTTATCAACATGAGTGACAACTGGTTTCCCTAAATTTTTAAGTAAGACCATTTGAATACCATTGTAATCATTTTTTTTATCTAGAAGCATAAAATGGTAAGTATCTTCAAAATGAAGTTGTTTGATGATAGATAATGGATATTTAAGTTTTTTCATATAATTAATATAGTGTTGAATGTTATAATTTGTCTCGAACAAATGGTTCGCAACAATAAATTGATAAAGAATACCAATCATAACTGCATGACCATGAGGTATTTTATGCTCATATTCAATTGCATGACCGAATGTATGACCAAGATTAAGAAACTTTCTTTTACCTTTTTCTTTTTCATCTTCAACAACAATATTTAGTTTTGTTTTTATACCCTCAAATAAATAATAATCTAGATTTTTTAACGCTTGTAAAACTTTATTTGAGGTAAAATTAGATTCGATATTTTTTGTTGATTTCTCACCGTTTAATAAAGCGTGTTTATAGACCTCAGCATAGCCACTTAGTATTTCAGAATATGGTAGAGTTTCTAAAAAATCTAAATCATAAATGACAGCTTTGGGTCGATAAAAAGCACCAATTAAATTTTTACCATGCTCAGAATTAATTCCAACTTTACCACCTACACTTGAATCGTGGGCTAAAATAGTTGTCGGTACTTGAACAAATGATACTCCTCTAAGTAAAGTTGCAGCAATAAACCCTGCGAAATCTCCTGTTGCACCACCACCAATGGCAACAATACATGTTTGACGTGTTAATTGATGGCTTAGTAAATATTCAATAGTACGATGATAATGTTCGAATGATTTTGACGTTTCCCCAGAAGGGATTACGATACATTTAGCATCAAATTTTTGAGCCAAAGCTTCAAGTTTATCTACAAATAAATTATAGACTTGCTTATCTATAATGAAAAATCGTTGTTCTTCATTTTTAATGTATCTTTCTAAAGAGTTAATTGCGTGATGTTTAACGATGATGGGATAATTATCACTTGCATATGATGTTTTAAGTTCCATGCTTTCACCTCAATCATTCTAGGGTAATTAAAATTCTATGTTGAGTTGTCGACGCTCTTTAATTTGTGCTACGAGTTGGTCCATGTGGTTAGATTGAAACTCTTCGAGTACTGCTTTTGCTAACTCAAAAGCGACAACGTGTTCACATACTACGCTAGCTGCGGGCACTGCACAACTATCTGAGCGTTCTATAGTAGCTTTGAAGTCTTCTTTAGTATTAATATCAACTGAGTTTAGTGGTTTATATAAAGTAGGAATAGGCTTCATGACACCATTAACAATTATAGGCATCCCATTACTCATGCCTCCTTCAAATCCACCTAAGTGATTTGTAGCTCTAAAATAGCCTGAATCTTGATTATAATGAATTTCATCTTGAATTTCGCTACCAGGTTTTTCAGCTGCTTTAAATCCCTCACCAAAACTTACACCTTTGAAGGCGTTGATACTCACAACACCCTGTGCAATGCGTCCATCTAATTTACGGTCATAGTGTACATAACTTCCCACTCCAATAGGCATGTTTTCAGCCATTACTTGAACTACGCCCCCGATTGAATCTCCGTCTTTTTTCGCTTCATCTATTTTATCTCTCATTTGTTGCGCAATATTTTCGTCAATTACACGTACATCATTTTTATCTACATTATTTTTGAACATATCTACATCATATAAACCTTTGTCTTTAATACCACCAATTTCGACTACACGGCTATATAAGTGGATATCTAATTGTTCTAAAAGAATTTTTGAAACAGCACCCACAGCAACTCTTGCTGCTGTTTCTCTAGCAGATGAACGCTCAAGCACATTTCTTAAATCACGATGATTATATTTCATGCCACCTATAAGATCAGCATGGCCCGGTCTAGGTTTTGTAATGGTACGTTTCATATTTTCTCTTTCTTCATCACTAATTGGTGCGACGCCCATTATTTTTCTCCAATGAGTGAAATCGTCGTTAGTAACTACTAAAGTTATTGGACTTCCTAAAGTAAAGCCATTTCTGACGCCTGACACAATTTCTATAGTATCTTTTTCAATTTTCATACGACGCCCCCGACCATATCCCCCTTGACGTTTAAACATTTCCTTATTAATATCTTCAGCCTTAATTTCTAAATTAGCTGGTACACCTTCTATGATGACTGTAAGTTGTGGTCCATGTGATTCACCGGATGTAAGGTATCTCATGATCGCACGCCCCTTTCTATTCTTCAATACATTAAATTGTAATATGTTTAATATATTATCATATTCAATCACACAACATAAGTCAGTTAGACAAACAAGGAGATTTTTATTTTAGCAGTTATAAATATTTAAAAAAGAATAGCACCAAGATGATTGTTATGTCATAGTGACATTATACCAATTAAAGATCAGTCTATTAAAAAACTCAAAAGACCGAAATAATTAGATACATGATTGATATATTAAAAGTAGGTCATTACTTAATAATGAATGCTCAATTGTCAAAAGATAAAATTGCTATATAATCGAACAATATACGGTATTGCATCGTTAAATCCCTAGATAAAAAAATAAATAGACTAATTCAATAAGTATTATTTTAAGCAAATAAAATTTGGTTAATCATAAAAAATGCCTGAGACACAAATATGCGTCACAGACATTAATGGATAAAATGAATTTCATTATTTGATATTTTTATTATTCGTATAGCCAATCTTCTCTTGGTTCTTTATAATCAGCAATTTCGCTACTTGTAAACCATAATTTAACTTCACGTTGTGCTGATTCTGTTGAATCTGAACCATGTATAATATTACGACCTAGATTTAAACCATAGTCGCCTCGGATTGTACCAGGAGCTGCTTCGCTTGGATTTGTGCTTCCAATAATTTTACGAGATACAGCTACAGCATTTTCACCTTCTACTACCATAGCAAAAACGGGTGCAGAAGTAATGAATGAAATTAACTTGTCGTAGAACGGTTTTCCTTCATGTTCACTATAATGTTTTTCAGCTAGTTCCATAGGCACTTGCATAAACTTACCGCCAACAAGCTTAAGACCTTTCTTTTCAATGCGAGATATAATCTCACCAATTAAATTTCTTTGGACAGCGTCCGGTTTAATCATCAAAAATGTGCGTTCCACTTCGTGTGTCCCCCTGTGCATGTGTTTCATTCATTTTTATAAGTATGTAAAAAACTTAAAACATTGCAAGCTATAAAAATATCCTGCTACTTAGTATGGTAACAGGATAATGAAGCGCTTTCAACTTTTGTCACAAAACTTACTTATTTCGACTTCCCATTTTTTTAATAAGCTTTCTAAATAGTTCTTTATTAGGACCATCCTCTAATTCATCGATTAAATTGATTGCTTTATTTAAATACTTTTCACTTATTTGTTTTGATTGTTCTATGCTTTCGGACTGTCTAATTATTGTTATACAAGTTTCAAAGGCATGTTGAGGACTGTCAGGATTAAGTTGTGAAATTTTATCTTTAAAAGTCTTATTTTTTCGCATTTCTAATAGTACAGGTAATGTAATATGACCATTCATAAGGTCACTACCAACCGGCTTACCAAGTTTCTTTTCAGAACTAGTAAAATCTAGCACATCATCTATTATTTGGAAACTCATACCTATATAATGTCCGATCATTTTTAATTTACGAATAACGTCATTTGACGCATTGGAAGTAATCGCACCAACTTGTGTAGACAGTTGAATAAGAAGTGCTGTTTTACGGTTGATACGACGTAAGTAATTAGTAATTGTTTGATTGCTATTAAATTGATCTTGAAATTGGAATAGTTCTCCTCTACACACATCAACAATTGATTTAGAAATGGTCGAATGGACACGAGTATCACTGATTTCAGATAAATGCTTGAGCCCCATAGCAAGTAAGAAATTTCCTGTTAAAATAGCTGTACTTTGGTCCCATTTTTTTGAAATAGTGAGTCGGCCTCTACGTTTATCACTTTTATCTATCACATCATCGTGGACTAAGGTAGCCATGTGAATTAGTTCTAAAGCTACTGCTACACGATACGTGTCTTCTGAAGGTTTGTTGTTAGAGCCAAATTGACCACTTAAAATAACAAAAGCGGGTCTAACTCTTTTTCCCCCTGAAGATAGTAAATGGAATGAGGCTTCTTGTAATGTTTGATCAGAACTTATAATTGCTTCTTCAAGTCGCTTTTCTACTTTCTTTATTTCGTTGTTAATGTTTAACTTTGCCACGTTAATCACCTTTGCTAGAACTGTTTTCTTTATAGCCAAGGTGCATTGCAGCAACGCCACCTGTAAAGCTACGTACAATGATATCGTTAAATCCTGCTTCGAAGAATAAGCCTTTCAATGTTTGTTTGTCAGGAAAATTAAATGTTGATTGTTGCAACCATTCATATTCTTCTTTGGACTTAGCAAACATTTTACCAAAAATTGGCATCACAAATTTAAAGTATAAACTATAGATTTGTTTGAATAATGGCAATGTCGGTTGGCTTGTTTCAAGACATACCACCATGCCTCCTGGTTTTAAAACTCGATGCATTTCTTTGAGTGCTGACAAATAATCCGGAACATTGCGTAAGCCAAAACCAATAGTAACATAATCAAATGAGTTATCATCAAAAGGTAAATTCATAGCATCACCATGAACAAGCTGGATATTTTCCAATGAAGCAGTTTTCTGTTTACCTACCTCAAGCATATTTTCACTAAAATCAAGACCAGTTACTTGGCCTTTTGAGCCTACTGCTTCGCTTAATGCAATAGTCCAATCTGCAGTACCACAACACACATCTAAAGCTTTACTGCCTTTTTGTACATTCATAGTACTCATAACATGTTTTCTCCATACTTTATGCTGTTCGAAACTTATGATGTTGTTGAGTCGATCGTATTTTTGAGAAATATTTTGGAATACTGTATGAACTTGTTCTTTTTTAGCTTGATTTTCAGCCATTTTCATTACCTCTTTTTTTATAACTTTTGCTAATTTCTTGAATATATTTATCTATTTCATATCTGTTAAACTTACCCAGATACTCAGGATGGTAATCTTTATATTTAGAAGTCAATTCAGCGAATAATTTGATTTTATCAACAGAACTTCCAAAATGGTTAATTGTAAGATATGGAAATAGTGTTTCTATATCTAGAATCGCATCTTTCAACTCTTTATCAGTGAGATCATTTTGATTAATTGATGATTTATCTTCATTGATTTTAACAATGGCCTTGCTCATTGCAAGTTGAAAAGCGGAATCTTGAATATTTGCTAATAGAGTATAGAAATGAGCGCTTAATAGGTCCCCTATTAATATTGCTTTCTTAGATAGATGATTATCACCGATAGCGTCCAAATGACGCATTGATGTATCAATAGTGAGGCAAGCAATCTTAGCTTCATCTGGGATAGAGTACATATCTAATAAATGACTTAAAGAGCTATTGATTTCAATAGGCTCATACTCATTAATGCCCTTAAGCAGTTGTTCTACATGTTTGTTTAGTTTGCTTATTGTCGTTTCCATGTTCACACCTCACGATATTATCATTAACAATATTAACATTATATGTAAAAAAATAAAATCTATTGGATTAAGTCTTTTAAAATAAATAGTTATTCTATGTAAGTGGTTTGCGATTTGAGGAATAAAACTCATTTTTACCAAAGATCTAGTAATTACTAATATGATAATAGTTACTAGATGGCTTTATAAAATTTTTAACTAGATGATTATTAGCCAATATAGCTAGATAAACGATTTTAAATAAATAGTAAATGAGTATATTAACTCAAGATCATTTCTAAATATATGTAAGTGATTGGGATGACGTAATTTATAAAATTTTAAAAACAAGACAGTCGATAATAAATATTTTAGTATTGATATGAGTTATGAAGTGTTGAATCTACTTAAAAATAAAATACTTAGAGCGATAGACCATTGATGTATAAGTTAAAAAGAAAAAGCCCTCAAAGGGGCTTTTTTAAGTAAATTATTTTACAGCATCTTTTAATGCTTTACCAGCTTTAAATGCTGGTACTTTACTTGCAGGGATGTCAATTTCTTTACCTGTTTGAGGGTTACGACCTTTACGAGCAGCGCGTTCACGTACTTCAAAGTTACCGAAACCGATTAATTGTACTTTTTCACCTTTAGCAAGTGAGTTTTGGATAGATTCAAATACAGCATCTACTGCTGAACCAGCTTCTTTTTTAGTTAAGTCAGCTTGTTCTGCAACTGCATTAATTAAATCAGTTTTATTCATTATGAATTCACCTCCTGAGGTTTTATAATGATATTCATTATATCATTATGTTTTGACTTTAACACAAGGGTTACTGTCATCGCAACGATTTATGTAATAGAAACGTTGGTTTTATGCGATTTATGACGAAATTTTTTAACATTCGCTCATAAAAAGTAATATTACACTCTTTATTCTGCTTTTTTGTCTCTTTCCATAAGTGTTCTAACACTTTTACTTACAGGGACATCTTCAAATAAAACTTCATATAATGCGTTAGTGATAGGCATCTCTACTCCTTCTTGTTGAGCAAGATGATATACTGATTTAGTTGTATAAATACCTTCAACCACCATTTTCATCTCTTTTAAAGCTTCTTCTGCTGTTTTGCCTTGCCCTAATTTAAACCCAAGTGTGTAATTTCGTGAATGTGTGGACGTACAAGTTACGATCAAGTCACCTATGCCACCTAGACCTAAGAAAGTCATTGGATCTGCACCAAGTTTCTCACCAAGTCGACTGATTTCGGCTAAACCTCGTGTCATTAAAGCTGCTTTTGCATTATCACCGTAACCCATGCCGGCAACGATACCACTAGCTATAGCTATAATATTTTTTAAAGCACCACCTAATTCTACACCTACTAAATCATTATTTGTGTAAACACGTAAATAGTCGTTCATAAATAAATCTTGAATAAGTTTGCTCACATTATTATCTTTAGATGATGCAGCTACAGTTGTAGGTTGTTTTATAACAACTTCTTCAGCATGACTTGGACCTGATAAGACGCCGATTCCTCCATTATGTTCTGAAGAGATAGAGTCCTCAATCATTTCAGATACGCGCTTAAATGTATCGTTTTCAATGCCTTTAGCAACATGAATAAAAGTCTTTTTAGATGTGAGTAATTGATCGATATCTTTTGATACTTCTCTAATTGCTTTTGTAGGTAGTGCCATAAGATAGATATCTGAAAATTGCACTGCCTTATTTAAATCTACAGTTGCTTTTATAGATGAATCTAATTTAGCATCTTTAAGATAATTTTTGTTCATATGATGTGTGTTAAGTTCATCTACATTCTCTACATTTTTGCCCCACATTAAAACATCATGACCATTTTGAGCTAATACATTAGCTAATGCAGTACCAAAACTACCCATACCAAAAACTGTAATTTTTCTCATTATTGAATTCCCCTTTGTTTTTAATTTCTTTTTCTTGGAATAATATGAATAGGTGTTCCTTCAAAACCAAAAGCATTACGTATTTGATTTTCTAAATATCTCCTATAAGAAAAATGCATTAATTCAACATCATTGACAAATACTACAAATGTCGGTGGTTCAATTGCAACCTGAGTTGTATAGAATACATTAAGTCTTCTACCTTTGTCAGTAGGTGTTGGATTCATAGAGATGGCATCAGTAACAACTTCATTTAGTGTAGAACTTTGGACACGCTTTTTATGATTTTCACTGGCTTGATTGATATAAGGGAATAATGTTTTTAATCTTAGCCCTTCTTTTGCTGATACGAACGCGATTTGAGCATAATCTAAAAATTGAAATTCATTTCTAACATCATCAGTGAATTTTTTCATTGTCTTACTATCTTTTTCAACTGTATCCCATTTATTTACTACAATGACAATAGCTTTACCTTCCTCATGTGCATAGCCAGCTACACGTTTATCTTGTTCAATTATACCTTGTTCAGCATCGATAACTACTAATACTACTTCTGAACGCTCAATCGCTTTTAATGCACGTAATACAGAATATTTTTCAGTCGATTCATACACCTTACCTTTTTTTCTCATTCCAGCAGTATCAATCAATACATAATCTTGTCCATCATAAGAGTACTCGGTATCAATGGCATCTCGAGTTGTACCAGCAACATTAGACACAATAACACGTTCTTCGCCTAAAATAGCATTGACCAAGCTAGATTTACCAACATTAGGTCTACCGATGATAGAAAGACGTATCGTATCTTCGTCATAAGGATCTTCTGATTCTTTATTAAAGTTTTCAACAACTGCATCTAGCAAATCTCCAAGTCCTAATCCATGTGAACCAGAAATAGGATATGGATCTCCAAAGCCTAAAGAATAGAAATCATAGATATCATTACGCATTTCAAGATTATCAACTTTATTCACAGCTAATACAACAGGTTTCTTAGATTTATAAAGCATTTGTGCGACCATTTCGTCACTTTGTGTAAGTCCTTCTCTAACATTGACCATAAAAATGATGACATCTGCTTCTTCAATTGCTATTTCTGCCTGTGCACGGATTTGAGTTTGAAAAGGAGCATCTCCAATTTCAATACCACCTGTATCAATGATGTTAAATTCATGAGTTAACCACTCGCCAGATGAATAAATACGATCACGAGTAACGCCTGGCGTATCTTCTACGATAGATATACGTTCGCCGACAACTCTATTAAAAATTGTAGATTTTCCTACATTTGGTTTTCCTACAATTGCTACTATCGGTTTAGTCATAGGATAAACTTCCTCTCTTTTTTAATCTACATAATTTTATCACAAGAGCAGATTTATTCAAAACTTGAATATGTTTATTTTACATGTTCGAAAAGATATATTTTGTACAGTATATCATTTAAAAAAAGACTCCAATTATCACGCGTAAATTTGATTTTAAGCTTACACGTAAATTGGAGTCATTACATTTTATATCGCAAATGATTTTAGTTTAATTAAAACTTAAGGTCTTTAAATTTATCACCAAAAACATCGCCTAATGTTGGTTTATCTTCATCATTATCATCTTCAAGATATGATTGAGTTGTGGATGCGTCACTTTCAATGACATTTTCTTTAGGTAACGTTGCTTTGATTGATAATGAAATTCTTTCATTATCTTCATCGATACCTAATATTTTTACATTAACTTGTTGTCCAGGTTCTAATACTTCGTTAGGAGAACCGATATGTTTATGATCGATTTCAGAAATATGCACTAAACCTTGGACGGATGGAGCAATTTCTACGAATGCGCCAAAGTTCGCCAAACGTACTACAGTACCTTCAATAACATCATCTTCGTGAAATTTCCCTTTAATGTTTTCAAATGGTGTTGGTAAAGTGTCTTTAATAGATAAAGAAATACGTTCAGAATCTTTTTCTACAGATTTAACTTTAACTTTGACTGCTTCACCTACTGACACAACTTCTTCTGGTGTTTGAACATGTTCATGAGATAATTCAGAAACGTGAACTAAACCATCTACGCCACCAATATCAATGAAAGCACCAAAATTAGTTAATCGAGCAACTTTACCATCAATAACATCGCCTTCATTTAAAGAATCTAATATTGAAGCTTTTTTAGCGTCGTTTTCTAACTGTTCCACAGCTTTACGGCTTAAAATGACTCTATTGTTTTCAGGATCAAGTTCTTCCACTTTAATACGGATTGTTTGACCATCGAATACAGAAAAATCTTCAATGAAATCAGTTGAAATTAGAGAAGCAGGTACAAACCCTCTTTGACCAACGTCAACGACTAAACCACCTTTAACTACTTCAGTAACTTCAGCTTCAATCACTTCATCGTTATCTAGTTTTTCTTGTAAATATTCATAAGATTTTTCAGTTTCAAGTTGTCTTTTTGATAAAATGTATGCCCCAGTATCATTTTCTTCGTCGAACTCGATTTTAGTGACATATGCTTCGACTTCATCACCGACTTTTACAACTTCACTAGGGTTTTCGATATGATGTGTTGAAAGCTGGCTAATAGGAATAATTCCATTAAATTTGCCACCATTAATATGCACAACAACTTGTTTATCCTCTACTTGTTGAACTTCACCAGTGACTTTGTCACCTTCTTTAATATCATTAATCATTGATTCATTGAATTCTTCAGTCATCTTGTATGCCTCCTTATACACTACATAATTATAACATCTTATAAACGAGTAAAATTGTCAAGAGATACCACTTTATATGAATAGGTTGCTTCTATCTTTAATTTATAACAAAAGTTTAACAGAGCACCTAGTTAAGTGATGGTCAATTTAGTTTGTAGTATATTTAATAACATTGTTATTTTTATTGTAACATAAATTTTATGGCAATTAACCCTAAGCTCATAATAATATGAGGAATAAAAATGAAAAAGATATATTAAAATTGGTAATAAACATAGTATTACTTCTCTATAGAGGGGACTTGGTTAAAAATAAGTTTATTTACATAGTTCTCAATGGTCAAAAATAAAAGCCAGAGACAGAGCGTCCGTGGCTTTTCTATAAATCAATACTAATATATTCAATATTTTCGAGTCATTGATTATTAATTCTACTCCGCTTAAATGTTTACAATAAACAATATAAAAAGTTTAATTTTAACATTTAAAGTAGAGATAATATTTCATTTGTTACCTCTTCTATAGATTTGCCAGTTGTATCAAGTGTAATAGCATCTTCGGCTTTTTGTAATGGCGAAATTTCACGATTCATATCATAATGATCTCGTGCTTCAATTTCCTCCTTTAATTGTTCTAAATTTGATTCAATGCCACGTTGCTCATTCTCTTTTTGTCGACGTTCAGCACGTTCAGCAACAGATGCAATCATATAAACTTTTAATTCGGCATCTGGTAATACAACTGTACCAATATCTCGGCCATCCATAACGATACCTTTTTTAGCAGCTAATTCTTTTTGTATTTTCACTGCAAATGAACGCACTGGTTCTTTAGAAGCAACATAAGATACGTGATGTGTTACATCATTTTCTCTTAAATAATCAGTGACGTCTTGATTATCTAGTAAGATTCTTTGCCCTTTTACTTCATCATAAGTAAGCTCAAGTTTAGTGTTATTAATCAGATAATCAAAATTTTCGGGTTTGCCATTTTGTAAATATTTATATGTAATGGCACGATACATTGCTCCTGTATCAACATATATCATTGATAGACGACTGGCTACACGTTTAGCAATTGTACTCTTACCTGCAGCAGCTGGGCCATCTAGTGCAATATTAATTGAACTCATTATTTGATAACCTTCCTTGTTGTTTTATAGATATTATTTTATCATAAAAAAGTAAAGAATAAATAGGAGGAATACGTAATGAAACGTCTACTTATCATACATACTGGTGGCACAATAAGTATGTCACAAGATCAAACTAATAAAGTGATAACGAATGAAGAAAATCCAATATCACAACATCAAAATATCATTAGTCAATATGCAGAGGTTGACGAAATCAATCTTTTAAATATACCCTCGCCGCATATGACAATTTCGAATGTTGTGCGATTAAGAGACGAAATCATTACATATTCTAAAGAAAATATATATGATGGATTTGTCATTACTCATGGAACAGATACACTTGAGGAAACAGCTTTTTTAATAGATTTATTAATTGATATTCAAGAGCCTATAGTAATTACTGGAGCAATGAGATCATCCAATGAAATTGGTTCCGATGGTCTCTATAATTTTATTTCTGCTATAAGGGTTGCTTCTTCATCTGAGGCTAATCATAAAGGTGTTATGGTCGTATTTAATGATGAGATTCACACTGCTCGTAATGTGACAAAGACACATACTTCGAATATTAATACATTTCAAAGTCCTAATCAGGGGCCTCTAGGTGTACTTACCAAGAATCGAGTACAATTTTATCATCATCCTTACAGACAAACTACCTACCAATATATCGATGTAAATTTACGTGTTCCACTTGTAAAAGCATACATGGGTATGGAAGATGATGTACTATCATTTTATTCACAACAACACGTTGATGGTATAGTCATCGAAGCACTAGGACAAGGTAACCTTCCAAAAAGTTGTCTTAATGGACTACAGCAATGTCTAAAGAAAAACATTCCTCTAGTTCTCGTATCTAGATCATTCAATGGTATTGTTAGTCCTGTATATGCTTATGAAGGTGGTGGCGCAGATTTGAAAAATAATGGTGTTATTTTTTCGAACGGTTTAAATGGACCAAAGGCAAGGCTAAAATTACTAGTTGGTTTGAGTCAAGACATGACTCAAAATCAATTAGAGCGATATTTCGAAGAGTAATTAAAAAGAGTGGGACAAAATTCGTATCAAGTTCATTGTCACACTCCGATTTCTATTAGTTGTATGCATTGTCTATGAAACTTCTTTAGTGCAATTATACTATAATTAAGGATTACCTATTATTAATATGTGCATTTTAATTGAGTCATTGATTGACTATACATTAAGAAAGCTTGGGACATTGTTTAGTATCCCAAGCTTTTTGTAAGCTCTATGTTTCAAGAGGTGTTTGTTTTTTTGTCAAAATGCTTTGTGTAATGACACCACCATGATATTTACCATTTTCGATAAAAATAGTATTTGCATCATTACCCGCAGCAATAACACCAGCTATATAACAATTTTCGACGTTTGTTTCGAATGTTTCTCGATTATAAACAGGAGCAGTTCCATATTCATTGGTATGGATATCAATACCTATTGTTTTTAAGAAATCGTAATCTGGATGATAACCAATCATAGCAAAAACGTAGTCATTATCAATTTCTATAAGTTGACCATCTTTTTCATAAGTCACTGAATGATCGGTAATTTTGGTTACTGTCGCATTAAATTCCATCGTAATTTTTTCGTGATTGACTAATGATTCGAAATTGGGTAATATCCATGGTTTAATTGCTTTAGGGTACTGTTCGCCACGATATAAAACAGTTACATTAGCACCAGCTTTTTCTAATTCTAAGGCAGCATCAACAGCAGAGTTTTTGCCTCCAATAATAACAACATTTTGATTAAAATACGGATGTGCTTCTTTAAAGTAATGGAATACTTTTGGTAATTCTGCCCCTTCCGCTTCTAAAGTGTTATGTTGACCATAATAACCCGTAGCAACAGTTAAATATTTACATTCATATACACCTTTTGTAGTTGTAATTGCAAATTTATTGTTTATTTTTTTAACTGTTAAAACTTCTTCGAATGGATGTATGTTAAGTTGATGATGTTTAACGACTTCCCTATAATATACAAGCGCTTGATTACGTCTTGGCTTACTATCTTCAACAATAAAAGGAATATCGCCGATACTTAATTTATCACTTGATGAGAAAAAAGTCTGATGTGTTGGATAATTATAGATTGATTCAACAACATTACCTTTTTCAATTACTAATGTTTCAATACCTTTTTTCTTTTGTTCAATTGCCGCGCTTAATCCGCATGGACCGCCACCTATAATGATGCTTTCAATAGTTTGCATACTTATCCTCCTTTAATCACCAAATTATTATATCAGTTATTTTCTATTTTAGCTAAGACCTGAATTTTGAATTAAATAAAAATATAGCCCCAATATTGGTGTTTATCACCAATACTGAGACTATTAATAATGTTATTGAGGAATAACTAATGTTTGACCATTATGAATATTATTACTGCTTAATCCATTCGCACGTTTAATTTTATCTACGTTAGCTTGAGTTCCTTCTCCATAATATTGTATGGCGATACGATATAAGTTTTCTTGACCGTATACTGTATGTGATTGTTGACCTTGAGTTGCCTGTTGATTATTGCTATTTTGGTTTGCATTATCTTGTTGATTTTGGTTTGTATAATTTGAGTTATTATTGGCTACATTATCGTTATTATTAGTTGAAGTAGCGTTAGGATTTGAGGAACTATTATCAGAGTCATCATCTGCGTTCTTATCAGAATCAGATTTTTTGTCTTTGTTACTATCAGATTTTTTGTCTTTGTTATCTTCGGATTGCGCACCATCTTTTTTATCTGAGTCTTTCTTACTTTGATTCGCTATTTTTTGGTCATCACTTTTACTATCGTTGTGATTATTTAGAGCCATACCACCGAATATTGCTATTGCACCTAGAATAAGAATGGCTGCTATAAGTGGTAACAAGATTTTCATGAAACCACCTTTTTTCTTACCTTCTGATTGGTCATTGTACTGATTGTTTTGATTAGAATTTTTTTCCTCATTATGATGTTTATTTTGATTATTATGATGCGCAACACCAGCCGCACCAACTCCTGCAGCTGCGCCAGCACCGACTGCTGCTTTTTTGCCTTTTTTAGATTGCTTTTGGTCATCATTTTTAACAGATTTTTCGTCATTCTCATGGTTTGAGTGTTTAGAATCTTGTTTATCTTTTTTATTATGATGACGTTTGGATGTTTCTGCTGCACCAGCAACACCAGCTGCACCAGCTATTCCAGCACCTGTAGCTGCTTTTTTATCTTTGTTTGTTGACGGTTTTGATTGCGTACTTTCTGATTTACGCTTTTGTTGTTGAGCTTTAGGGCCGGGTCTATTTTGTGTTGATTTTGATTTATGTTCTGGTGACTCAGATGTTCCATTTACAATAGCTGCATCTTTTCCATCTTTCATTCTATTATCTTGTGATTGTTTTTCAGTTTTATTTTGTTGTTGCGATTTATCATGTTGTTGCTGTAACTGTGCTTCGTCATAACGGTCATCTAATGAACCTTCTGTAGTTTTAGCGTCACTATTTTTTTGATGTTTGTCGTCTTGTTGTTTGCTTTGATTAGTTGCTGTCTCTCTACGTCTTTTTCGTCGTTGGGCATTTCTCGGAGGAAATTGTTGATTTGAGTTATTAGATAAACTGTTTTGAGAGTCAGCTTCTTTTTTATTTTCATTTGTTTTATCATCTTCTTTTAATTCTGTTTGCTGTTCGTCTGGATTAATAGATTGACGATTCTTTTCGAAATCATCTTTAAAATTATTATTAGACACAACTATCATCCCTTCCATTTTAATTAATTCAATCACGTTATAACTCTATACCCAAGTTGAAATTAAATATGTAAAATAATTAAAAGTATTTAACACTGCTTAATTGGGTCTACATATTGATTATAGCTTGTTAAATTTCAGTAAGTAAAGTGATAGCTAGGTTTCGAACAAATTATATAATTTTTCATTAAAACTTAGTTTTCTTTTCACCTTTTTACGATTCAATATCTGAATAGGCTCTAATCTTGAATCTTGCTCACAACATTGTTTTGGACTTTGAGGATGTTCGCCAAAAAATTCTAGTAAGTATTTACGTCGACATTGATCTAAATTAGTATAGCCCATCATTCTCATATAACCTAGTCGCTTACGTTGATATGATTGATGAAATATATCTTTAAGTTGGCTAAATGTGAATTGTATATTTAAAGTACTTAAAATTTTTTCCTTTTCATCTGGTAAGTGGTTTCCCGTCTCAAACATTGTAATATCGTCATCTGTGATAATATCAGTGAATAGTAGTGTTTCTAGAATAAAACTATCATCAGGTTGAAATAAACTAATGGCTTGACTTTGTTTACCATCCCTACCAGCACGACCAATTTCTTGTAAATAGTTAGATGGTGAAGATGATAAATGAAAATGTATGACTGTACGAATATCTTTTTTATTTATTCCCATTCCAAAAGCACTTGTTGCTACTATAACGGGGATGTCATTATTAAAAAACTGTTGTTGAACTGTTTGGCGTTCCTGATAACTTAAATCTCCATGATATATACCTGTTAGATATCCTGAGTCATAAATCATTTGAGCTAGTTCTAAACATCTTTTTTTAGAAGAAACATATATAATTGTAGGCCCAGAATTAGATAAAAATGGTAACAGCCATTCAATCTTCCCCTCATCATCATTAAAATTATAGTGTTGTAAGCTAATATTTTCTCGATTCATACTTTTTTGAACTACATTTAATTTGAGTGATAAAATGTGAGATAAATCAGTTTCTAATTGAGGTGATGCTGTAGCTGTTAGTGCTAACACTGTTGCTGAATTAAAATGATGAATAATTTTACCAACTAAAGCATAGTGAGGTCTAAAATCATACCCCCACTCTGATAAACAGTGCGCTTCATCTAATACTATTAATCCAAAGTTGATATGAGCGATGTACTTAAAATTATGAGGTTGCAGTATATATTCTGGACTTAAATAAATAAATCGACTTTTACTTAGTCGTTTAATATTGTCTCTTTTTTCTACTTCGTCCATGCCGGAATGTACACATGCAACATGTGTTTCACCTTTTAACTTCGTTTGCATAACTTGATCATCCATAAGCGAAATGAGTGGTGATATAATTAATGTCGGTTTTTCTAATATATATGTAGGGAGTTGATAACATAAGCTTTTACCGCTACCAGTTGGTAAAATTCCAAGTGTATGCCTTCCATGAAGGACACTATCAATAATTTCTTCTTGCCCCTCTTTAAATTCATCAAAACCAAACCATTCCTTTAAATTATCTTTCAGCAATTAAATCACCTCTTTCTATTCCTACTATAACTAACTTAATTTGAAAGTAAGTCCAATCAGTAAAATGTTCTTTATAAAATTTTAATCGTTCACCGCGATGTTTTTGATAGTAGTTTATAAATTCGAGAATATCTTTTTTATTTATAAATAATGTATAGTCTATCAAATAACCTTTAATATACATTTCTAGAATATGATCTTCAATTGTGTTAAGTTTTACATTTTGTAATTGAGCAATTTCTTTTAAATTGAGACCAGATTTTAACTTTTGATAGCTTAAGTATGTATTTGTTAGTAATGGTGAAAGAATGATAGCTTGAGAAAGTATTGGATATTTCGTTGAATCTTTTAATTGATTCAATATGTCAATCAGTTCATTCATTTCTCGTTCAAATAATTCTGATTGTGGTATACCCTCAATTAAACTTATTTGTTGTCTAGTATACATGGATTCCTCATATCCTTGTAAATAATAATGAAGAAATGTATGGTTATATTTATTATTTAAATTCTCAAATAATAAATATATTTCGTCTATAGTATTTGATACTTGATTTGATTCAATGACCTGATGATAAAGTTGTTTAACCCTTTGTTGGATATAGGTATTTTGAACGATTGGAATAAATGTATTTGACTCCTTGCGTGTATGAGATAACGTTTGGATAAGTAATTGTATGCAACTAAAGGTTTGAGTGAGACTATCATAAGTGTATTGTGGATGTATTTTTACTTGAATTGATTTTTTAAAATCATCCTTTTGGAGTATAAATTGCTCAAAAGTTGAATACTTTAAGTTAGGTAAACTATGATATAATGACAAAAGTTGTTGGCTTGACGCATCGAAAAACGTTTGGTGTGACTTCTTGCCTGTTAAAATATTATAGATACTTTTATTGGTTTTGTAGTTAAATGCATGACTCATAGCGTATGATAGTATATTGTACAAATTAAACCCTCACTCTATAAAACGAATAAATTGAAATGTAATCTATCGATGTCTACAATTGTATTTATAATACTAGTGTAGCATTTTTATCAAAGGAGGCGAATAAATATGGCAAAATATACAATCGTTGATATGGATACATGTATAGCATGCGGTGCTTGCGGTGCAGCTGCTCCAGATATATATGATTACGATGATGAAGGTATTGCATACGTAATCCTTGACGATAACCAAGGTACTGCTGAAGTGCCTGAAGAGTTATATGAAGATATGGAAGATGCGCTAGAAGGTTGTCCTACTGACTCAATCAAAATTGAAGACGAACCATTTGATGGTGACGCACTGAAATTTGAATAATATATGATTCTTAGAATACATAAAAATTAATCTAAATGATTTATTACTATTTATAGTATACAATTTGTATGAGAATTAATTTTTAAGGTAACTAGCCATAAACAATAAAATAATCAGCTATTAGATGAATTGATCCCCAAATGAATTGTTTAATATGATTCATTTGGGGTTGTTTATTAGGAACTAATGATGACATTTTATATGGCTCTTTAAAACCAGTGTTCTATTTGATAAGAAATTTAAAAACATAATACCTTAAAACGTTACGCTCACTATTGTTAAATTTTTTATGAGTTACACTTTCTTTATATCTTCAGTAATAGTATAAAGATAAAGACAATGTCCAATTTTGAATATGAACATTGTCTTTATAATAGATAAATAAAAAAGGTTTTAAATGTTTTTTATTTGATGATATGTCTTAATCTTCTAAATAACAGCACAAATATAATGGAAATGATTATGCCTTTAATTAAATTAAAAGGTATGACTCCAGACACAATAACAATTTTTACGTTATTAAGCACATCACCTAAATTAAATATCATTCCATATAATGGAAGTAACACAAAATAATTTAAGATGCTCAAAACAATAGTCATAACGATTGTACCTGTAATTAATCCATAAATTAAAGAACGATTATTTTTTCTTTTTCTATAAACATAGTATGATGATAGCAAAAAGCTGACGCCTGCTAAAAAGTTAGCTACTGGTCCAACAGGATCCCCTATATTGAATAGAAAATTTAAAATATTTTTGATGAGTGCAACGATAATCCCAGCAATAGGACTTAAGAGGAATGTTGCTAATAACGTCGGTACATCACTAAAATCGAGAGTTAGATACGGTGGTATAAATGGCAATGGAAACTTGATGAAAGTTAACACAAACGCTACCGCACTTAACATACTAATTGTAATCAAACGTTTGTTTTGTTGCATATATAATTTTCTCCTTCCATTCATCTTACTTAGAAAAGGAGGAAATTTGAACAACAAAAAACCTCCATCTTCTCCCATCCAGACTATACTGTCGGCTTCAGACTCTCACTGAATCAAGACAAAGCAAAAATTAATACGTTGTCGTCGCAGGCTTAGATTACTGCCGGTTGGGAATTACACCCTACCCCGAAGATGAATATATCAATTTTATTTTAAATTTATATTACATTATTAGTTTTAAAAACTCAATATTTCTGCTTACGGTTAATATAATGTTTTGACATTAATAACAAAATATGAAATCAATATATAACATGAATTTAAGTTTTAACACATAAAATATTTACAAATAAATAAATAGGCTTTATTGATTCTGAAATTATGTCTTTAAACTTGTAGAAGTTATTCAAATAAAATGATAATTAAATTTATGTTCAATTTAGTTATCTACTGATTATATACAAAAAAACGCCTGAGACATCACTCTGAGTCGCAGGCGTTTTTCATATATTATTTTTGATGTATTGCGTTATAATTTCTCTGTTTTCAAAAGAATCATTGAAACTGACAATTTATGATACTTTTCGGTTTCTAACTAATTTGTTTTGATTTAGGTAGTCTAATAATAAATGAAGTACCTTTGCCTAATTCGCTCTCAACATCAATACGTCCCCCGTGTTCTTCAATAATCATTTTACAAATGAAAAGTCCTAATCCGGTGCCTTGCTTACCTCTTTTTCGAGCAGCGTCCACTTTATAAAAACGGTCAAATACTTGTTTCAGATGTTCCGGCGCTATACCAGTGCCTGTATCAGTTATTGTTAAAATATTGAAATCTGAATCTTCATCAATAGAAATCTTTATAGAATCACCAGCTTGTGTATATCTTGTTGCGTTATCAATTAAATTAGTTAACACTTGGTCCATTCTATCCATATCATAGTTCCATAATTGTTCGTCATTATTAGAATCAAACGTCATTGTTAAACCTAATTCTTCACTTTGCATGCGATATTTAGACTCCATTTTATCAAGAAGGTGTTGAATAGGTTGTAATTCCTTCTCAACTGATAATCCTTCAGCATCCATACGAGCTACATTTAGTAATTCATTGACTAAACGATTAAGTCGCTTAGATTCATCTAAAACGATTGCTAATGAGTCACGTATTTCATCTGGTTCGGTAACTATACCGTCTACTATGGACTCAGTGTAACCCTGTAATAAAGAGATTGGCGTACGTAATTCATGTGATACATTTGCTATAAAATCTTTTTTCATTTGATCAAGATTATGTTCATTTGTCATATCACGGATGACCATGACAATACCACTTCTACCATTTGTTTGAATTCTATCTATATAACTGGAGATAAATACATAGTACCTTGTATTAATTTCTAATTCTAAATACTCATTCTGTTGTGATTCAAATGTTGCTTCAATTTGCTGTTCAATAGATTCTTTTGAAAAATCATCAATGTGACGCATAATATCATCAGCCATCTTGTTCGACAATATGATTTCACGTTGATTATTAATGCCTAGAACGCCTTCTACCATAGAGTTTAATAATGTATCTCTTATATTCTTAGATGAAGAAATTGCTTTGATATGTTCTTGAATTTCTACGTTCATGTTGTTAAATGCACGTGATAAATCACCTATTTCATCTTTAGTAGCGACAGTTGAAATTTGACTATAATCCCCTTCAGAAACTTTTTGTGCTTGTGTTTTTAATTGACGTAAGGGTTTCGTTATTCTATTAGATAAAAAGAATGCAAATATTGTGCTTGCTATAGTAAATATAATAGCAGTTATTAATATAATAATTGTAATAGCATTATTTGTATCTTCGATAGATTTCAAATCTTTATATATAAAAACACCACTATAATGACTTTGAGCACCTTTTTGAGCTTTCATTGGGTATCCTAGCAAAAGATAAGATTGAGAATTACCTTTATTTTTTATTGTAATATTTTGAGTTTCATACTCACCTTCTTTAAACACTTTTTTAAATTTAGTACTCTTTTTTATTTCATTAAACATTTGTTTTTTAGTGTCTTTATACGATGAGTCTGGTTTCTCGCTCATGTCTTTCATAATAATGAGGCCACCCGGTCCATCACCATCAATGAGTGTTTGGCTATTTTGGATAGCTAATGTTTTGTTATGAGACTTCTCAACAAGTGAACTAATTCTTTTGGCATCTTCTTTAATTGCATTTTCTGTTTCTTGCGTAAAGTAATATTGTATAAAAGTGATTAATGAAACACTTAATAAAATTAAAACTGTCGCTACTATTAAAATAATAGTTAACCACAGTTTTATAACAACACTATTTAGTCGGTTCATCACTAGGTTTTACCTCAAATTTATAACCGACACCCCACACAGTTTGTATCATTTGTGCAGCATCACTTGATACTCGATTTAACTTTTCTCTAAGTCTTTTGACGTGAGTGTCTACTGTACGCAAGTCCCCATAAAATTCGTAATGCCAAACCTCTTTAAGTAACTGTTCTCGATCAAATACTTTATTTGGAGTTTTAGCTAAATAGATGAGTAATTCATACTCTTTAGGTGTTAGATTCACTTGTTGATCATCCGCAAGGACTCGATGAGCGTCATTATCAATCACTAGATGACTAAATTCAATAATATCGCGTGCATGCGGTTCGCTTTGCTCAGTGTTTGCAGTTTGTGTACGTCTTAATAACGCCTTTACTCTCAATACTACTTCTCTAGGTGAGAAAGGCTTAACAATATAATCATCTGCTCCCGATTCAAATCCTTCAACACGATTTGTTTCTTCACCTTTTGCAGTAAGCATGATGATAGGTGTATCTTTATGTTCTCTAAGTTTAGAGGCAACTTCAATTCCATCCATTTCAGGAAGCATTAAATCTAAGAGGATGCACGCATAGTTGTTTTCAAGAGCAAGCTCGTAGGCTTCTTTACCATCTCTTGCTTCATGAATTTCAAAAGATTCTCTTTCTAAATATAATTTAAGTAATCTTCTAATTCTATCTTCATCATCAACGATTAAAATTTCGTTAGTCATACTTTCTACTACCTCCTACACTTGCTGTTAAATACATTTGTCATTATATCATAGGTTAACGTTATTGAGTGACTCAAAGGTTAACCTTGTGAAAAAAATATCAATCTTAATGGTAATTACATCTTTTTGGTGTTTATTTACCGTTTTCTGCCAAATGTCTTAATATTTTTACTTCATGTGGTGTAAGAACTCTTCCTTCACCGGCGTTCAAACCTTTTAAATCTATAGGGCCAAATTGAATTCTTGTTAACTTATTAACTTGATGACCGAAATACTCAAACATACGTCTAACTTGTCTATTTCGCCCTTCACTAATTGTAATTTCAACTAAAGTCGTATTTTTTTCTTTATCTTGCTTTTTTATTTTAACTTGTGCTGGTTGTGTGTAACCATCTTCTAATTCTATTCCTTTTTCAAGTTGCTTAATTTCCTCTCTCATTAAATAACCTTTTAATTTAGCAACGTATTTCTTTTTAATGTGATATCGAGGATGTGTCATCAAATTAGTAAATTCTCCATCATTAGTTAATAATAAAACTCCAGATGTGTCATAATCTAATCGTCCAACCGGATAAATACGTGATTCTAGATCATCAAAGTAATCCGTAACCACCCTACGTCCACGATCATCAGAGACACTTGTAATGACTTGAGTTGGTTTATAAAATAAAATATAAATTTTGTCTTCTTGTTCGATTTTAATACCATCAACTTCAACTAAATCTGATGGCATCACTTTGGAACCTAATTCTGTTACAGTTTGTCCATTGACTTTAACTCGTCCTTCAGTGATAAGTACTTCTGCTTTTCGACGAGATGTATATCCGCTATTAGCGATTCTTTTTTGTAATCTCTCTTGTTCTTTACTCATTTGACTCTCCTTTTTGGTTAACTAAATTACTAAAGAATTCATCCATTTCTGCTTCATCTTCTTCTGTAGTAGGTAATGCATCTAAGTTTTCGATTCCAAATACATTTAGAAATAAATCTGTGGTTATTAAATGATGGCTTCTAGAATGATCAACATCTTTGGCTTCTACTAATCCCCTAGCGATTAAAGTCTTTACAGCTCCATCCGAATTAATTCCTCTAATCATTTCTATATCTCCACGAGTCAGCGGTTGATTATATGCAATAATAGAGAGTGTTTCCATTGCTGCTTGGGATAATTTCATTTTAGACTTTTCTTTGACTAATTGTTCTATGTATGTAGAAGTTTCTTTTTTTGTTGTAAGTACATAAGTTGAGCCGTATCTTTGAATTGTTAAGCCATGTGAATGATATTTACTAACTAAATCTTCTAATTGATTGAGGTTGATGTCTAATATGTCAATAATTTGTTTTTGTTCTAATCCTTCATCGCCAGAAGTATATAGTAATGCCTCAAGTATTGCAATATTATCCAATGCTATAGTTCACTCCTCTAATTATGTCAATGTCATCAAATTGTTTAGTTTGTTTGATATTAACTATTCCTGATTTTGACATTTCTAAAATTGCCAAAAAATGAGTAACAACTTGTTCGACCGGTTCATGAAATGTAAATAAACTGAAAAAGTTAAACGATTCATGTTGTTTTAATCGTTCGGTAACCTGTGCTGTAGCTTGTTGAATAGTAAAGGTTTCTTTTTTAATTTCTACAGATTTAGGAGTGTTAAGTTCAACTCGATTTTTTACTCTTTGATAAGCTACAATCAATTCAGTTAAATCAATCGTTTGATTAGGATCCCACGATTCATTTGTCTCTAAATGAGTAAGGTCCGTCGGATGTTTAGTAAAATAAAGATCGCGTTCTTCTTTCATAGTATTTAATATTTCAGTATATTCTTTATAGTTTTGATACTCAATAAGTCTTCCTACTAAATCCTCACGAGGATCCTCTTCTATATCTTCTTCGATGCTCGTTTGAGGCAATAGTAATTTACTTTTAATCATTAGTAATTCTGATGCCATAACTAAATATTCACTAGCAACATTAATTTCTAGCTGATTCATCGCATGAACATATTGCATGTACTGTTCAGTTAAGGCTTTCATAGGGATATCATAAATATCAATTTCATATTTTTGAATTAGATGCAATAATAAGTCTAATGGACCATTAAATGCATCGAGTTTTACTTCATACATTACATCTACCTCTATATCAAATTGCATCGTTAATGCATATTTCACAAAATTATTATAGCATGAATACATATAACTTTTAAATTATGGGTGAAATCTAATGGATCAATCATTAATGGATTATTATTATCAATTTCATAAGCATCAACATTACTTCCTATGTCATGATATTTTAGAAGATGCTTGGAAATCACAAAATACTTTTTCAAAACATGATGCAGTAGTAAGTCTCATTTTGTTTGCAACAGCTAATTATCACTATCGTCGTGGGAATTTAAAAGGCGCATTAAAATCTTTTGAAAAAGCTTTATTAACTATTAACCACGCTAAAGATGACACTCAATTACACCTTAATATCAATGAATTTAAACAACTTATTGTGAAAATGATTGAAGCAGTAAAATTACAAAAACAATTTACTCCGTTACAATTACCTATTGAACCAGAGTTTCAGACACTTATTAAACGTAAATATCCGGATTATTTGTTTACTTCTCAAATAATTAAGGAACCTTATATTGTTGATCATCATATTAAACGTGACAGAACTGAAGTGATAAAAAATAGAGAACGTGCTCTATTCCATAGACAGTATCGAAACAAAAGCAATAAAAAAGACCAGTAAATTTATGGTTGGCTATTAAACATAAATTTACTGGTTACATATTCCTATATTACTAAGCTCTTGGATGAAACTGCGTATACATTTTTCTAATTTGTGATTTAGATACATGTGTATAAAGTTGAGTTGTAGAAATATCAGAGTGACCTAACATTTCTTGTACGGCTCTCAAATCAGCACCATTTTCTAAGAGATGTGTTGCAAATGAATGCCGTAATGTATGTGGTGTAAGCGTTTTATTGATATTAGCTTTCAAACCGTATTGTTTAATGATTTTCCAAATGCCTTGTCTTGATAAAGACTTTCCGTGCATGTTAAGAAATAGCGCTTGAGTTGTGGTTTGTTTGAGTAATTGAGGTCTTACGGTTTCAATATATGTAGTTAAATATTCGATGACGGTATCTCCTAAGGGGACGATTCTTTCCTTATTCCCTTTCCCGAACACTCTTACAAATCCCATAATTAAGTTTACGTCTTCAACATCTAATTGAATAATTTCAGTTACACGCATACCTGTGGCGTATAAAAGCTCCAACATCGTACGATCACGATATCCATTATTCTTAGTTAAATCAGGCGTTTCCAGTAATGCTATTACTTCGTCTATTTCAAGCACATCTGGTAATTTCTTTTCATATTTGGGCGTTTCGATTAAAACAGTTGGGTCTTTAGCAGCATATTTTTCGCGTAATGCAAACTGATGAAAGCTTCTTATTGTAGAAATAAACCTTGCGAGAGATTTTGAAGATTGCCCCATATCTATAAGGTGTCCAAGACACTCTTGGATAATTTGTCTATCAATAAAATCGATATGTGAAATCTTGTTATCTTCAAGATAATCTTTATATTTTTTTAAATCTCTTCGATACGCTCCTATAGTATTGTTACTTAATCCTTTTTCAATTTGAATGAAATTTAAATATTCTTCAATGATAGTATTCATGTTGGCACCCCTATTGAAGCGGTAACTTGTCTATTGGATAAGTTATTGCTTATTTTTGGCTTGGCATTCAGAACATACACCGTGAAACGTTAAACGGTGATCTAAAATCTTGAAATTAAACTCATTTTCAACACGATTTTCAACCTCAGGTAATAAATCTTCTTCAATTTCTTCAACTTTACCACATTCCATACAAACAAGATGATGATGGAAATGCTTGGCTCCTTCTTTTCTTAAATCAAAACGAGCTACACCATCACCAAAATTTATTTTATCTAGCACTTTTATTTCAGCTAGCAATTCTAAAGTTCTATAAACGGTAGCTAATCCTATTTCTGGAGCCTTATCTTTGACTTTTAAGTACACATCTTCTGCGCTAAGATGGTCTTTTTCATTTTCAATTAATACTCTAACAGTTGCCTCTCTTTGTGGAGTCAATTTATATGAAGATTGTTGTAATTGTTGCTTCACGCGATTTAATCGTTCTTCCACGGAAGCCTCACTCCTCTACTAAGAATTATAATCATTTTAATTTAATCCATGATTCATTTAATAAAATACCAATATTGTCGGTAAAAAGCAAGGAGATTTGCTTGTTATTTAGAATGATTATAATTTAATAATAGATGTTGCAATGCAATGATTGTTTTGGCATCCTCAATTTTATTATCTTTTAACAATGAATCGATTTGACTTAAAGGTACTTTGTGAAGCTCCACAAATTCATCATCATCTAAATTGGTTTCTCCAACCGTTAATTGGTCTGTGAAGTATATAGAAAGTTTTTCACTTGAAAATCCAGGAGACCCATACATATTAGTGACAAATTGCAAATCTGAAGCAATATATCCTGTTTCTTCTTGTAGTTCTCTAATAGCCGCTTCTTTACGATCTTCACCCTTTTCTAATTTGCCTGCGGGAATTTCCAAAAGTGGTTGATCTGCAGGCTTACGAAATTGTTTAACTAATAAAACTTCATTTTCAGGAGTTATTGCACACACTGCCACCGCACCATGATGAAATACAAGTTCACGTTTAGATGTGCTACCATCGGGTAATTCAACATCATGTACTTCTAAATCAATAATACTACCATTATATATAACTGTTCTATCGATTGTTTTTTCGTTTAATCTCATATTTAAACACGTTCCTTTTAATTGGTTTTATAAATTGATAAACTGAATTCGTCAGTTAAAGTGTATCGAAAGGAGACTGGACATGCAAAAAAATATTCTAAAAAGTGGCATCGAAATTTCTGAACTTGGGTTAGGTTGCATGAGTTTAGGCACAGATTATAAAAAAGCGCAACCAATTATTGAAAGTGCAATTGATAATGGTATTACGTATTTTGATACTGCAGATATTTACGATCAAGGAGTTAATGAAGAAATTGTTGGTAAAGCCTTAAAAAAATATCAAAATCGTGATGACATCGTTATCGGAACTAAAGTTGGAAATCGATTAACTGACGATGGACATATGACGTGGGATCCTTCGAAAAAACATATTAAAGAAAGTGTTAAGGGATCATTGAAACGATTAGGATTAAACCATTTAGACTTATATCAATTACATGGCGGAACAATAGATGATCCTCTAGACGAAACTATTAGTGCATTTGATGAATTAAAGCAAGAAGGATATATTCGTGCATATGGAATTTCATCTATACGGCCTAACGTGATAGACTATTATCTTAAAAATAGTCAAATTGAAACACTTATGTCCCAGTTTAATTTAATAGATAATCGCCCTGAAAGTCTTATTAATGACGTTCATGATAAGCAAGTTAAAATTCTAGCACGTGGCCCTGTATTTAAAGGTTTATTAACTTCAAAAAGTGTTGATGTTATAGATGAAAAATTTAAAAACGGTGTGTTAGATTACACTCAAGACGAATTAGGTAGCACGATTGCTTCTATTAAAGAATTGGAAAGTAATTTAACCGCGTTATCATTTAAATATTTAACTTCTCATGATGCTATGGGGTCAATTATTGTAGGAGCTAGTAGCGTTGAACAACTTGAAGAGAATGTCCGCAATTATTATAAAGAAATCAGTTTAGATCAAATCAAATCCGCACGTAATAGAGTTAAAGATATTGAATATACACAACATTTGAAATAAAAGGATATTAACCAACTTGTTAAATACCTAGATGACTATACTTAAATAAAGAGATCCAACAGATGAAACGGTTAAATGACGTCTGTAGGATCTCTTTACTTTAAGGCAATACAAAAATCATATTGATAACGTTGACAAAAGCCAAAGATGAGTTTTTGAAAAAATCATTTATAAAATGTTCATTCAGTCAATACTTTTGATTACCTTAAAATTGACCTGTGTTTAAACTTTATTTTTAAATAGATTTGGACATAATTTTTCTAGTGTACGTGGACATAATTGATAAAATTTAAGCATTATTTGCATCCATGATGGTTGATTAATTTCAATTTTATTTAGTATTATTCCTTCCACTATTTGCTTGGCAAGTTGTTGAGGTTGTATCATCATGTGTCTATAATTTTTAAAATACTTTAGAGTAGGATCTGCGTTTTTTTGGAATGGTGTATCTATTGGACCGGGCTGTACATTGAGCACTTTTAATTCCGGTTGTTCTAATCTCAATGCATTAAGAACGGCGCTAAACCCTGCTTTCGATGCACCGTAATGTGCCGCATTAGCCTGTGAAACAAGAGCAGCTTGACTAGATATACCAACGATATATGCTGCTTTTACTAATTGTGGTTGAATCACTTTGTATAACAAATTAAAATTTGTAAGATTAACCTCGTAAGTTTCTACTACTTCACGAGTTGAATGCTCACTTATAGACTTAAAATATCCAACACCTGAACTGTAGATGAAACCATTTATAGGTGTATTTAAAAATTTTTGTAATGATTCAATATCTTTTCGTTGCATTAAATCACATTTAATCACATTGATATGTTCAGGTTTAAAATAGTTTTCTTTGATTCGATTGAACTTATCTATATTTCTTGCAAGTATAGTAACATGGGCCCCTCTTTGAAGTAATTCATTGGTTATTGCAAAACCTAACCCACTCGTTGCTCCAGTTATAATAAAGTGTTTACCTATCACGTCGCTCCTCCTTTATGTATATTTTAATAACAAGCTTAATAAGTGTGATAGCATTCAATTTTATTTATGTGTAATATTACTTATCTATGATATATGATACTATATATGCATAACTTTAAGTCAATGAATAGAATTCAAAATTGAAGGAGTTGAGTTGAATATGAAACTTGTATTTTATGGTGCTGGTAATATGGCGCAGGCAATTTTTACTGGAATTATTAATTCCAACAATTTAAATGCAAATGATATTTATTTAACTAATAAATCCAATGAACAAGCATTAAAAAGCTTTGCAGAAAAATTAGGGGTTAATTATAGTTATGATGATGAAGCATTACTCAAAGATGCCGATTATGTATTTTTAGGTACAAAGCCCCATGATTTTGAAAATTTAGCTAATCGTATTAGAGAACACATTACTAATGATAATAGGTTTATTTCTATAATGGCAGGTTTATCTATTGATTATATTCGTCAGCAGCTTAATACCAATAATCCATTAGCTCGTATTATGCCAAATACAAATGCTCAAGTTGGACATTCGGTTACTGGAATAAGTTTTTCAAATAATTTTGATCCTAAATCTAAAAATGAAGTGGATGAATTAATCAATGCATTTGGATCAGTTATAGAAGTCTCCGAAGAACATCTACATCAAGTTACTGCAATTACAGGAAGTGGGCCTGCATTTTTATATCATGTATTTGAACAATATGTAAAAGCAGGTACAGAATTAGGTTTAGAACGAAATCAAGTCGAAGAATCTATACGCAATTTAATTATTGGAACAAGTAAAATGATTGAGCGTTCAGACTTAAGTATGTCTCAATTAAGGAAAAATATTACATCTAAAGGTGGTACTACACAAGCTGGACTTGATGCACTATCTCAATATGATATTGTATCGATGTTTGAAGATTGTTTAGGTGCAGCTGTGAATAGAAGTATGGAATTATCACATAAAGAAGATGAATAAATAAAAACGCTTTTCTCCTAAGATAGTATTCTGAGAGAAAAGCGTTTTATTATATTTTGAAAGTATCAAAATCTTTAACGAAATAAAAATGTGGAGAAGTTTGATCAAGGGATAACTCATTGTATATTGATGTAACTTCATCAATGTTATATCTGTTACTGATATGAGTGATAAGACTTTTATTTACATTAGCTTGCTTAATTAGATTAAATACATCGTCTATATGACTATGATGGTAATTATTAGCAAGTTTCTTATCTCCTTCAATGTAAGTTGCTTCATGAATCATTAAATCTGAGTTCTTTGCTAATTCATATTCATTTTCACACGGTTTTGTATCACCAAATATACTGATAATTGGACCAGGTTTAGCTTTACCTTTAAAATCATCCGAATTGTAAATTAATCCTTTATATTCGAACGTTTCTTGTAATTTGACTTCCTGATATTTTGGACCAGGCTCTAGTCCAATACCTCTCAAGGCCTCTACATTGATTGTACCAGGCATGATTGGGGCTTCAATACGATATCCGAATGAAGGTATGCCATGGTTAAGCATTTCAGCTTGTACAGTAAAACCATTGTGGTGATACGCTAATTGTTGATTGATTTCGATATAGGTAATCGGATAATTCAAATGCGATTCAGAAAGTTGTAAAGATGTTTCTATGTAATTTTGAATACCTTTAGGCCCTATAATAGTAAGGGGTTTATTTTCTCCACCTTGAAACGAACGACTTGTTAAAAGTCCAGGGAGACCAAAAATATGATCACCATGCATGTGTGTTATAAAAATATGATCTATCTTCCCTAACTTAATAGAGTGTCTTAAAATTTGATGTTGTGTTCCCTCGCCCACATCAAATAACCATATCGAATTTGAATATGGTTCTAGATTTAAAGCAATGGATTGTGTGTTTCTCTCTTTCGTCGGTAACCCAGCACTTGTACCGAAAAATGTAACTTCCATGCTTCATCCTCCTCTTCTTAACTCATTTTATCATACGTAAGAATAATTTCTATATCAAGAAATAAAATATAATTATAAACTATTATCGAATAATCATTTTTGATATTATTTTATTAAGCGCAAACTTGTGTCTCATATTTGTTAAAGTTGATTTTTAAGTCATAATGCATTTTTCAATTTATTTTACTTAACTTTAAGCAAATATAATGACCTTAGGTTGTGATTATCATATAATAAATTAATCTAGTATGCTTTGATATGAATTAAAATTGTATTCATATCAAATGAAATCCATAAACATATTTGACTATGCGATTGAGTTACTTTTAATACTACGCAATAAAAGTATCGTAACTAAAATTATGTTTAATCATAAAGAATATCATCTTTTATTATATTTATTTAAGAATTGAGGTTTTAATCTTGAGTACTAAACAAAAACACATTCCCTGTTTGATTACAATATTCGGTGCCACAGGAGATTTGAGTCATAGAAAGCTATTTCCTTCTATATTCCATTTATATCAACAAGACAATTTAGATGAACATATTGCTATTATTGGTATAGGACGTCGCGATTATAATAACGAACAATTTCGCGACCAAGTTAAAACGTCAATTCAAACTTATGTTAAAGATACAGATAGAATTGATGAGTTTATGACGCATGTTTTTTATCATAAAACTGACGTGAGTGATAAAGAAAGTTATCAGTCATTACTTCAATTTAGTGAGCGACTAGATTCAGAATTTGCTTTAGGTGGGAATCGTCTGTTTTACTTAGCGATGGCACCACAATTTTTTGGAGTGATCTCAGATTACCTTAAATCTTCTGGTCTTACTCAAACTACAGGATTTAAACGCTTAGTTATAGAGAAACCATTTGGCAGTGATCTTAAATCTGCTGAATCATTAAATAATCAAATAAGACGTTCGTTTAAAGAAGAAGAAATTTATCGGATAGATCACTATCTTGGCAAAGATATGGTGCAAAATATAGAAGTTTTGCGATTCGCAAACGCGATGTTTGAACCTTTATGGAATAATAAATACATTTCAAATATTCAAGTTACATCATCAGAAGTATTAGGTGTCGAAGATCGTGGTGGCTACTATGAATCTAGTGGTGCACTTAAAGACATGGTACAAAATCACATGCTACAGATGGTTGCTTTACTTGCAATGGAAGCACCGATAAGTTTGAATAGTGAAGATATACGTGCAGAAAAAGTCAAAGTACTTAAATCTCTTAGACAATTAAAACCAGAAGAAGTTAAAAAGAATTTCGTGCGTGGTCAATATGATCAAGGCAATATAGATGGTAAACAGGTTAAGTCATATCGAGAAGAAGATCGCGTAGCAAAGGATTCGGTTACACCGACATTTGTATCGGGTAAATTAACAATTGATAACTTTAGATGGGCTGGAGTTCCTTTCTACATTAGAACGGGTAAACGTATGAAATCAAAAACGATACAAGTCGTAGTAGAATTTAAAGAAGTACCTATGAATTTATATTATGAAACTGACAATTTACTAGATTCTAATTTGCTAGTCATTAATATTCAACCAAATGAAGGAATTTCATTGCATTTAAATGCTAAAAAGAACATTCAAGGAATTGATACTGAGCCAGTGCAATTATCATACGCAATGAGTGCTCAAGATAAAATGAATACAGTTGATGCATATGAAAACTTATTGTTTGATTGTCTTAAAGGTGATGCGACTAATTTTACACATTGGGAAGAATTAAAATCTACTTGGAAATTTGTAGATGCAATCCAAGATCAATGGACAATGGTTGAACCATGTTTCCCTAACTATGAAGCGGGTACAAATGGACCTCTTGAAAGTGATCTTTTATTAAGTCGTGATGGAAATCATTGGTGGGATGATATCCACTAATATGGATTTTATATAAATATAGATTAGTGTGAATGATGATATCTTCAATTACGCAACGTTTAAAAGAACTTGTAGTGATTTAGGACTTAATCATTCACATTTTTTATATTTTGCAAAAAATTAATCTGGCTTTAAGATGTATAATATTTAAAAATAATGTACAATAAAGATTATGATTGAATTTAATTGGAGTGAAAGTTTTGGACGTTATCAAGCAAATACAACAGGCAATTGTATATATTGAGGATCGTTTGTTAGAGCCTTTTAATTTGCAAGAATTAAGTGATTACGTTGGTCTTTCTCCGTATCATTTGGATCAATCTTTTAAGATGATAGTTGGTCAGTCCCCAGAGGAATATGCGCGTGCACGTAAAATGACAATAGCAGCAAACGATGTAGTTAATGGAGCTAGTCGATTAATGGATGTTGCTAAGAAATATCGTTATGCGAATTCTAATGATTTCGCAAATGATTTTAGCGATTTTCATGGTATCTCACCTATTCAAGCTACAACAAAAAAAGATGAACTAAAAATACAGCAACGACTGTATATAAAATTATCAACGACTGAAAATGCACCCTATACATACAGACTTCAAGAGACTGATGATATTTCTTTAGTTGGCTATTCAAGATTTATTCCTACTGAGCAATTATCAAATCCATTTAATATTCCAGACTTTTTAGAGGATCTATTAGTAGATGGTTATATTAAAGAACTTAAACGTTATAATGATACGAGCCCGTATGAATTATTTGTAGTCAGCTGTCCTCTGGAACAAGGTTTAGAAATATTTGTTGGTGTTCCGAGTGAACGTTACCCTTCACATCTTGAAAGCAGATTTTTACCTGGTCGCCATTATGCATTGTTTAATTTACAAGGTGAAATTGATTATGCTACAAACGAGGCTTGGTATTATATTGAGTCTAGCTTGCAACTTACTTTACCTTATGAGCGAAATAGTTTATATGTTGAGATTTATCCACTTGATATTTCATTTAATGACCCATTCACTAAGATTCAATTATGGTTGCCTATTAAACAAGAAATCTATGATTTAGATGAAGGTTATCAAAATTAAGATGTGACATAGAGTTATGAGATTATCAGTATTATATGAATCGTGTTTCGAATTTCAACTCGATAGATTTGTTGAATTTTAGAATGAAATTCTTCGAGTTGTGTTCACCTAAATTTAGTTGGGACAAACTTAATATAAATGAGTTTTTCAAATTAATTAAGTTATGGACTACCAATACTACCAATGTATAGTGAAACACGCCAGTGACGTATTTAAAATCACTGGCGTGTTTATTTTTAATTTTTGAATTATCGTCATGGTATTATATTTCAACGACGAATGATTCATAAGGTTTAATATGGTCTAAATTTATATCATTTAAGTGATAATTATGCAATTTTATATCTACAGATGAAATATCTAATTCAAAAGGTAGGTTTAGTTCTGATACTTCATTTGTGAGATTGGCTACAATTAATACAGTATTGTTTTTAAATGTGCGTGTATATGCAAAAACCTGCTTATTTTCAGCATCGACCATATTAAACTTACCGTAGATGTAAATCAAATCAGATTTTTTTAGTTGAATTAACGCTTTATAATAAGAAAGTATCGAAAACTTATCATTTAGTTGTTGTTTAACATTAATTTCTGTATAGTTAGGGTTTACATGAAACCATGGCTTACCAGTAGTGAATCCAGCATTGATAGAATTATTCCATTGCATTGGAGTCCTTGCATTGTCTCGGTTTTCCATTTTATATTTATCTAGTAATTGATTGACATCTCCACCTTCTTTTTTGACTATTTGATATTCAGTTTTCACTGCGACATCGTTGAAACTTTCAATGCTTTCAAATGGATAATTAGTCATACCTATTTCTTGACCTTGGTAAATAAAAGGTGTGCCCTGTTGTAAAAAGTAGGCAGTAGCGTGACTAGTTGCTGATTCATACCAATAATTTTTATCATCACCCCAGGTTGAAACACGACGTGGTTGATCATGGTTTTCGATAAATAAAGCATTCCAACCTACATTTTCTAGTTGCTTTTGCCAACGATTTAAGACTTGTTTATAGGATTTAACATCGAATTTCGTATCGCCAGTACTCCATAAACCAAGATGTTCAAACTGGAATATCATATTAAATTTCCCATTTTCTTCTCCTACCCATTCTTCAGCATCATTAGGAGTAACACCATTAGCCTCGCCTACAGTCATAATGTCATACCGACTTAACGATTTATCTTTCATTTCTTGGAGCCATTCTTGTATTCCTGGCTGATTCATATCTACATCAAATGCTGGAGCAAATTTTTTGCCATCAGGTACAGGTAAATCTCCTGCTTCAAAATTCTTTTTAATATGAGTAATGGCATCAACTCTAAATCCGTCAATACCTTTTTCAAACCACCAATTCATCATTTCAAACACAGCTTGTCTTACATCTGGATTTTCCCAATTTAAATCTGGCTGCTTTTTGCTAAATAAATGGAAATAGTATTGCTTAGTCGATTCGTCAAACTCCCAAGTTGAACCATTAAAGATACTTTCCCAGTTATTAGGTTCAGATCCATCCGGTTTAGGATCTGCCCAAATATACCAATCTCTTTTTGCATTTGTTTTACTAGATTTTGATTCAATAAACCAAGGGTGTTCATCTGATGTGTGATTAACCACTAAGTCTAATATTAATTTCATCCCTCTTTGATGTATGCTTGATAACAATTGATCAAAATCGTTCATTGTACCAAATTCACTCATAATGCCTTTGTAGTCACTAATATCATATCCATTATCATCGTTTGGTGATGGATACATTGGGCTTAACCAAATGACATCTATTCCTAAATTTTCTAGATAATCTAATTTTTCAATTAATCCAGGTAGATCACCTATTCCATCTCCATTACTATCATTAAAACTTCGTGGATATACTTGATATGCAACTGCTTCTTTCCACCAATTTCTTTTCATAATATCTCCTCCTATGTTATTAAAAAACTAAATAATTTATATAAACAAAATTAATAAGTTTAAATAAAAGGACTCATTAATTTTGATAAAAACTATACTAAGAGAAAACGTTTACATTAAAATTTTTATAAAATCTCACCCAATTTAGAGTGAGATTTTATAGCGTAAATTATTCTTCTACCCATTGTGTATGGAAAATACCTTCACGGTCTTTACGTTCATAAGTATGTGCGCCAAAGTAATCACGTTGTGCTTGAATTAAGTTTGCAGGTAAATCCTCTGAGCGATAACTATCATAATAATTTATACTTGCTGAAAAACCAGGTGTTGGCACGCCATTGTACACGCTAGTAGCTACTACTTCACGTAGTGCATCTTGATATTCCATAACAATGTTTTTGAAGTAAGGGTCTAATAATAAGTTTTGTAAGTTTTCATTATTATCGTAGGCATCTTTAATTTTTTGTAGGAATTGTGCACGAATAATACAACCTTCACGCCAAATCATTGCTAATTCGCCTAATTTCAAATTCCACTCATTATCTTCACTGGCTTTTCTCATTTGAGCGAAACCTTGTGCATATGAGCATATTTTACTCATATAAAGTGCCTTACGTATTTTTTCTAAGAATGTTTTTTTATCGCCTTCAAAATGTGCTTTAGGTCCTTTTAAAGATTTAGAAGCAGTAACACGTTCTTCTTTAATTGATGAGATGAATCTCGCAAATACAGATTCTGTAATGATTGTTAAAGGAACACCTAATTCTAGTGCGTTAATTGAAGTCCATTTACCTGTGCCTTTTTGACCTGCAGTATCTAATATTTTTTCTACAAGTGCTTCATTGTCATCATCTAATTTATTGAAAATATCACCTGTAATTTCTATTAAATAACTTTCAAGTTCTCCAGCATTCCATTCTTTAAAAGTTTGAGAAATTTCTTTATGTGACATGCCTAATAAATCTTTCATCATTGCATAACTTTCAGCAATTAATTGCATATCTGCATATTCGATACCATTGTGTACCATCTTAACATAATGTCCTGCACCATTAGGGCCAATGTAAGTTACACATGAAGCACCATCTTGTGCCTTAGCAGCAATTGCGTCCAAGATATCGCTGACTTTGTTATAAGCATCTTTTTGACCACCTGGCATTAAAGAAGGGCCCGTGAGTGCGCCGATTTCTCCACCAGAAACTCCCATACCAATAAAGTTAATACTACTTTCAGCTAAAGCTTTATTTCGACGAATCGTATCTTGGTAATTAGTATTACCACCATCAATTAAAATATCATCATCGTCTAATAAAGGTAATAAACCATCTATAGTGGCATCTGTTGCAGGTCCAGCTTTTACCATTAATAAAATCTTACGAGGTTTCTCTAAAGATTCTACAAATTCTTCTAATGAGTATGTTGGGTAAATTTCTCTTCCAGGCGATTCTTTAACCATTTCATCAGTTTTTTGTCTTGATCGGTTATAAACAGAAACACTATAACCACGTGATTCAATATTCCAAGCTAGGTTTTTCCCCATTACTGCTAAACCCACTACTCCAATTTGTTGTGTCATATTACTTACCTCTCTTGTTCAAAAATTTTCAATAATATTGTAACATAAATCGCTAATTAACAATTACGATATGCATGTTTTATTCAGCTACTAGCTCAATAATTTTTATTATTTGTCTTGTGAGCATATACATATCCTTTATTGCTATTCTTTCCGAAGTAGTATGTATGTTTTCATATCCTACTCCTAAAATCACAGAAGGAATGCCATATTGATTCATGATGTTGCCGTCTGAACCACCACCAGCAATACAAGTATCACCTTTTAGACCGAGGGCTAATGCACTAGATATAGCATATTGTGTTACTTTGTCAGCTTCACTAACTTCAAATCCCGGATAACTTTTTTCAACTAACACTTCAGCTTGACCGCCTAATTCATTTGCTGTCGTTTCGAAAGTCTCTTTCATATGTTTCACTTGTTTATTAATGCTTTGATCATCATGTGACCGTGCTTCTGCCTCTAAAGTGACTTCATCAGCTATAATATTAGTGGCAGAACCTCCGTGAAATTTACCTATATTGGCTGTTGTTAATGCATCGACTTGTCCCAATTTCATTCGACTGATTGCTTTTGATGCAATATTTATTGCGCTAATACCTTTTTTAGGTGTGCTTGCATGGGCGGTTTTCCCTTTTATAGTTGTATAAATCTTTACTTGAGTTGGAGCACCGATAACAGTAGTTCCAACATCTTTACTTGCATCTACAGCATAGCCGAAATCTGCATCAAGAAGGCGAGTATCTATTGCTTTAGCACCTACTAATCCAGATTCCTCTCCCACGGTAATAATTATTTGAATCTGTCCGTGTGGCAAATTTGATTCCTTAATTTGTTTAATCGCTTCAATTATTGCCGCAAGACCGGCTTTATCGTCCGCCCCGAGTATCGTAGTTCCATCGCTATAAACGTATCCATCTTCTTTTACTACAGGTTGGATGTTTTTTCCTGGAACGACAGTATCCATGTGGCTTGTAAAATAAATTTTCGGCACATTCTGATGACTTATATTACTTTTTAACGTACAAATAAGATTGTTAGCACCTAATCTATTATTTTTTGAAGCTTCATCTTCAATAACATGGAGCCCCATTTTTTCAAACGTATCTTTAAGATAAGGTTGAATTGTTTCTTCGTGCCCTGTTTCCGAATCAATTTGCACTAATTCTAGAAAACAATCTAATAAACGTTTTTGATTAATCATATATAGTACCCCCTTTTTACTTGTATAAATATATTTTAACTGACATTATGAATTGTCAAAACTAATTTAACTACTCACTAATGATTTAATTCTATGACATTTTACAACCTACAAGATAAAGTATATAATTTTATTATTATAAAGTTGATATTTTACGAGTGAATGAATTATAGTTTATAGTGTCAATTACTCAATGGTTATATATGACCTAATGATGCGGAGGATTGAAATTGAATAATAAAGTGTTACGTGTCATTATTGTTGTTATGTTAATTGCAGTAGTACTAGCATTGCTATTAACTAGCATAGCACCATTAATGAACTAATAAAAAACCGTTACATGGCGTTAATTAATATTTCGTCACGTAACGGCTTTTTTATATTTCACTATGCAATTTTAAAGAACCAAATTGAGATTTAATATTTAAGTATTCTTCTAGTTCATTTAGAATTTGAATAATATGTGCTCGGGAATTTAAAGTCTTATGAGTAGTCGGTAATGGTAAATCATCGAGAGATAAACGTATTTCATAAAGTGAATGTAGTCTTAGAGCCGTATAATCATTGCTATTTACGTTACTTCCAATTTCATACATTAATTGTGAAATCTTTTCGAGTATAGGATCATCTGTATTTATTCTTTCTAATAACGATGTCATACGTTTTAATAATTCAACTTGTTCTTCTCTCATATCAAAATAATGATAAAATGAATTTTCGTTTCGTACAAAGTGATTTTTAACATCTCTAAAAGCAAGTGATTTTGCTTTTTTAATATTTAAAAGTAATGAATCAAATTTAATATTTAAATGATCATTATGCATTGAGCAGGCTTGACTAAAAATATTAAATATTTCAGTTATTTGATTTTCTATATCCTGCTTAAAATGATTCAATTTCTTATCTAAACTAGGCATCATTAAGTTCATTAGAAATGCTATACCTAAGCCCACTATTAATAGCATTATTTCATTTAAAATAAGGTGCCCATTAATAGCTTTGGCGTTAAAGACATGTAATAATATGACACAACTAGTGATAACACCTTCCTGCACATTTAGAACAACTGTCAAAGGAATAAACAACAAAACAATTAAACCTAAAACAAATGCATGTTGTCCTAAAAGACTAAAAATTGCTGAACCTAAAAATAATATGAGTAAACATGAAACTAGTCGAGATAAAATTGCTTGTACTGAATGCATCTTAGTGTGCTTTATGCACAATACAACTAAAATAGCACTGGATGCATAATTATCTAAGCCTAGAAGTTTACATATGATTACTCCTAAAGTCATTCCCACAGCAGTTTTGACAGTTCTAAATCCTATTTTATAGGGATTTAACTTAAGCATGGAACTAACCTTTTATCTTTCTTCACAATATTTATCAAACAATGCTTGCAACTGATTGATTACGTCCATTACATCATGACCTTCAATCTGATGTCGTTCAATCATCTCGGTGATTTTACCATCTTTAATCAAAGCAAAAGATGGACTTGAGGGTGCATATCCTTCAAAATATTCTCTAGCTTGTTGTGTTGCCTCTTTATCTTGTCCTGCAAATACTGTAACTAATCGTTGAGGTAATTTATCATAATGTAATGCATGTGCCGCTGCAGGACGTGCAATCCCACCTGCGCATCCGCATACGGAATTTACCATGACTAAAGATGTCCCCTTTTGTTGTAAAACTTGATCAACATCCTCAGCAGAAGTTAATTGTTGATAACCAGCATGCTCAATTTCGTTTCGTGCTTGTTCAACAACATCATTCATATATAAATCAAAGTTTAAATCCATGATTTGTCACCTTCCATAATAAGTTAATTTTACTTATTTTATTCTACTAATTAACAACACATTGTTCAACAGGATTAATTTATGATGATTGAAAAATTCTAGTTGAAATTTAAAACGAATACTGAAGAACGCTTTAAGAAGAAATTATCCTCCTTAAAGCGTTCAACTTTAATATGAAGTTTAATTGGTAATCATTGTTTGTAATTAATAAATAGAAGTATTTTCAATAGAATATTGTTCTATTTTTTTCTTAACAAGATTCATAAATTTTCCCGTTTGAACACCATCGAGAATACGATGATCGATTGAAATACACAAATTAACCATATTTCTAATTGCAATCATATCATCTATAACTACAGGTTTCTTAACGACTGATTCTACTTGTAAAATGGCAGCTTGTGGATGATTAATGATTCCCATTGAAGAAACAGAACCAAAAGAACCAGTATTATTAACCGTAAATGTACCGTTTTGCATATCACTTTGTGCTAATTTTCCTAATCTTGCTTTAGTAGCTAAATCATTGATTTCACGCGCAATACCTTTAATTGATTTTTCATCTGCATTTTTAATGACTGGCACATACAACTTATCATCGTCTGCAACAGCAATAGAGATATTAATATCTTTGTGGATAACAATTTCATCTCCTTGCCATGTACTATTGAGTAATGGATTTGCTTTTAAAGCCTCTGCAACAGCTTTTACAAAAAACGCAAAGAAAGTTAAATTGTAACCCTCATTCTTTTTAAATTGAGCTTTATGATAGTTTCTAGTCTGAACCAAATTCGTTGCATCAGCTTCAACCATCATCCAACCGTGTGGTATTTCGCTGACACTAGTAACCATATTTTGTGCGATAGCTTTTCTAATACCTTTAACTGGTACGACACGTTCATTTGATAATGGTGAGTCTTCGTTTTTAGTTGAGGATTGATGTAAAAAGTCACCATGGTTCATTGAATGATCTTTTTTATCTGTTTGTTTAAATTCTTTCTCTTTTTCTTGATCGTTTGGATTGTTAATAATATTTTGAATATCCTTCTTAGTAACACGACCTTCAAAACCAGTTCCTTTGACTTGTGTTAAATCAATATCATGTTCAGAAGCTAATTTAAAGACAACTGGTGAAAATCGTCCATTGTTATTTGCGCGACTAGAGGTTGTATGTACCTCACTTTCATGAGTTTTAGGATTATTTTCGAATTGTGACACGTTTACATTTGATTGAGAATGCTGATTTTGTTCTTCCTTAAACTCATTTGCCGATTCTGTTTGATTTTGACCATTTTCCGAATCGATTTTACAAATCACCGTGTTAATATTGACAGTTTGTCCTTCTTCAACCACTAATTCTGTTATTGTTCCAGAAATTGTTGAAGGCACTTCAGCTGTTACTTTATCTGTAATAACTTCACATAATGGTTCATACTCATCTACATGATCTCCTACTGATACTAACCATTGTTCAATCGTACCTTCATGCACACTTTCACCAAGCTTAGGCATTTTTATATCCAATTGACACCCTCCTTAAAATTGTGCGAGTTCACGCATTTTGTCCTGTATCTTTTCTGGGTTCATCATAATTTCATTTTCTAATGTTGGTGAAAATGGCATAGATGGGACATCCGGTGCAGCTAATCGCATGATTGGCGCATCTAAATCGAACAGACAGTTTTCAGCTATAATTGCAGATACTTCAGACATAATGCTTCCCTCTAGATTATCTTCAGTAACAAGAAGAACTTTACCAGTACGTTGAGAGCGTTCAATGATAGTTGCTTTATCTAGTGGATAAACTGTTCTTAAGTCGACTACTTCAGCATCGATGCCGTCATTTGCCAAAATATCTGCAGCTTGTAAACAGTAATTCACCATCAATCCGTAACAAAATACAGTGATGTCCTCGCCTGGCCTTTTAACATCTGCTTTACCTAGAGGTACAGTATAATATGTTTCGGGAACTTCCTCTTTTAGAAAACGATATGCTTTTTTATGTTCAAAGTATAAGACTGGATCGTTAGACTCTATAGAGGACAATAGAAGACCTTTAGCATCATAAGGTGATGAAGGAATAACAATAGTTAATCCAGGAGTTGAAGCAAAAATGCTTTCAACACTTTGCGAATGATATAATCCACCATGAACTCCACCACCAAAAGGTGCTCTGATAGTCAGTGGGCAATTCCAGTCATTATTTGAACGGTATCTCATTTTAGCTGCTTCACTTATAATTTGATTTGTAGCAGGCAAAATGAAATCTGCAAATTGTATTTCGGCAATAGGTCTCTTACCTAGCATTGCTGCACCAATAGCAGTACCAATAATATTCGATTCCGCAAGAGGTGTATCAATTACACGTTCATCACCATACTTACTTTGTAATCCTTTGGTTGTGCCGAAAACGCCACCCTTTTTTCCTACATCTTCGCCAAGTATAAATGCATTACTAAAATGATTTAGTGCTAAGTCTTGTGCATTTTGTATAGCTTCTAAGTATGATAATTTAGTCATTTTGTTGACCTCCCTCTTCATAAACATATGTCAAAGCTTCTTCTTCTGAAGGATATGGTGCTGCTTCAGCAGATTTAGTAGCTTCATTAATGAGTTCTTTATGCTCTGTTTCCAATTGACTCAACCAATTTTCGTTTATGATGCCTTGATCGAGTAAGGCCGTTTTAAATTTTATATTACAATCCTCTTGTTTCAATAGGTCTCTTTCTTCTTTTGTACGATATGTATCATCATCATCAGATGAATGTGGTGTCATACGTGAAGTGACAGCTTCTATCAATGTTGGACCTTCACCTGCTAGCGCTCGTTCTCTTGCTTCTTTCATCGCTTTGTATACTGCAATTGGGTCATTTCCATCTACCTGTATTCCATGCATACCGTAACCTAATGCACGATCTGATAACTTTTCAGCAGCATATTGTAGTGAATCTGGTACAGATATCGCATATTTATTGTTAATTATTACACAGACGAAAGGTAATTTGTGAACTGCAGCAAAGTTCATACCTTCGTGAAAGTCACCTTGATTTGAACTGCCTTCTCCAACTGTTGCAGTAGCAATATTTGGCTTGTTATCCATTTTAAGTGCTAATGCAGCACCGACAGAATGTGGTATTTGAGTGGCTACTGGAGAACTTTGAGATAAAATGCCTTTTTCTTTGTGACTAAAATGAGAAGGCATTTGTTTACCTCCTGAGTTAATGTCATCACGTTTTCCAAAAGCTGATAACATAGTATCCAATGGAGAAATTCCCATATAAGTGACAAATGCTAAATCACGATAATAAGGTGATGAGATATCACCTTTTTGCATTGCATATGCCATACCAATTTGAGTTGCTTCCTGCCCTTGACCACTGACAACAAATGGAATTTTACCTGCACGATTGAGTAACCATAGCCTTTCGTCTGTTTTTCTTCCTAAGTCCATCCATTTATATATTTTTTTGAGGTCTTCTTCTGTAAGGCCTGCTGACTTGTAATCTATCATTTTTTTACCTCCAACTATACATGAATTGCTTGACCATTAGCTTTTAAACCTAATTCCATGACTACCTCGGATAATGAAGGATGTGCATGTGTTGTTAAACCAAGTTCTAAAGATGAGCCATTCATAAATTGTAACAATGAAATTTCATTTATTAATTCTGTAACATGTGGCCCTATCATATTAAGACCTATGATTTCATCGTCATCTTTGTTAACTACCATCTCGCAAAATCCTTTTGATTGGGTTACATCCTCAATTATTGCCTTTCCTATAGCTTTAAAAGGAACTTTGATACTTTTTGCTTTGATGCCTGCTTTTTTTGCTTGTTCTAAATTTTTACCAATTGAAGCAATTTCTGGGTTTGTATAAACACATTTTGGTATCAGGTCATAATTGATAGGTATAGGAGAACAATCAAACATATGTTCAACTGCAACTATAGCTTCTTTTGAACCGACGTGTGCCAATTGTAATTGCCCTATACAATCTCCTGCTGCGTATATATGTTTATCTTCAGTTTGCTGATAAGCATTTGTAATAATATGACCAGCATCAGAAGTCTTAATTTGAGTGTTATTTAAACCAATATCATTTGTATTAGGCTTTCTACCAATTGCAACAAGTACTTTATCGAATTGGACGGGCTCATCTGAAATATTAATAGTTACACCCTTATCAGTTTGGTTAAAATGATCTTTGGTCAATTGAATATTTTCGTAGAATGTAACGCCTCGATTAGTTAATTCTTCTTTTAGTAATGACGCAACTTGTGTGCTCTCGGTAGGAAGAACTCTGTCATTCGCTTCGATTACTACTACATCAGCACCTAAATCATTCATCAGAGATGCAAATTCTAAACCAATAACACCTCCACCTATGATTGCTAATCTTTGTGGTAGTGTATTTAACCTTAGGATATCATCACTCGATAGTATTTGTTTATGGTCAAATTTAATGAACGGAAGAGACTGTGGTGACGACCCAGTAGCTATAAGCACATTTTTATTAGGGAGTATATCTGATTCGCCGTCTTCATATTCCACAGAAATTGTACCGCTTTGAGGAGAAAATATAGATGTTCCCATAATTCGTCCAATACCGTTATAAATATCTATATGATGATGTTTCATCAGTTGATTGACGCCTTCATGCAATTGCTTAACAATAGCATCTTTACGTTCTAAAATTTTAGGGAAATTAATTTTAAAATGATTGACATCAATTCCAAATGTATGCGCGTTTTTAATAGTATGATTGACTTCAGCCGATTTTAAAAGTGCTTTAGTAGGTATACATCCTTTATGTAAACACGTACCACCTAAGAGTGATTTTTCTACTATCGCTACTTTTTTTCCTAATTGAGAAGCTCTGATGGCGGCTACATATCCTGCCGTACCACCACCTAACACGACTAAATCGTATTGTTTTTCTGACATGGTCTAACTCCTTAAATTTATAGAAGACTAAAAATACAAATATAAATTCTGTATTTTAGTCCTCTAATGGTTTATTTAATGTTCACGCTTTTCATTAGATAAAAAGAATAAACAAGAAATGGAAATAGTTGTACCAACATTATTGATATTTCTAATTACAATCTTGTTTTCTTCAATTTAAAATAATACTTAACTATTTTACATCATTTGTAAATTTAATCAAAACCAAAATCATTATGTTTGAATTTGGTAATCATAATTAAATATTGTGATTTTGCTTAATCATTTCTTTTGCATTTTCTCTCGTGAGCTCAGTCACACTTGCTCCTGAAATCATACGTGCTATTTCATCTATTTTGTTTTCATCTTTCAATTCTTTGACTTGAGTTGTAGTTCTATCGGCATTGGATGCCTTGCTTATTAGAAGATGATGGTCACTCATTGAAGCTACCTGAGGTAAGTGTGAAATACAAATAACTTGTATATATTGAGCAATATCTCGCATTTTTTCAGCCATTTTTTGTGCTGCTTGACCAGATACACCCGAGTCAACTTCATCAAAAAGAATCGCGGTTTGGCCGCGTGATTTAACAAATATACTTTTTAGAGCAAGCATAATTCTTGAAAGTTCACCACCTGAAGCGATTTTATTAAGACTTTTAAGTGGTTCACCACGATTTGGACTAATTAAAAATTCCACAAATTCAATACCTTCAATTGTAGGTTCATCTAATGGTTTAAACGAAATTTCAAGGTTAGCATCTTTCATTTGTAAATTTTGTATTTCAGAAACAATATGGTCCCTTAACTCTCTCGCTACACGCCTACGTTCTTGAGAAAGTTTTTTTCCTATATCTATCACTTCGTTATAAAGCGTTTTAATTTCTTCCCTTAATTGTGATGTACTTTGTTCATAGTTTTCTATTTTATCAATTTCATTTGCAAGTTTACTCTGATAAGCAATAAGTTCAGTAATATCCTTACCATATTTACGTTTTAAATTATTAAGTAAATTCATTCTGGATTCATACTCATTTAAAACTTGCTCATCGAATTCAGTGTTAGCCATTTCGTCGTAAATTTCATGCTTTGCATCTTCTAGCATATAGTAAAATTGATCAATGTCCTCTTTTAATCTTACGAATTTTTCTGGAACGATATCATTAATCGTTTGCAAGTAGTTGCTTAATTCGTACAACCTATCGGGTATTGCACTTTCATCAGTTAGAACTTGATGTGCATTGTTTAAAGCTAGATTTAATTTTTCGGAGTTTTGAATTCTTTTAATATCGGATTCAAGTTGGTCCACTTCGCCTTCTTTCAGTGAAGCTTCGGTTAGTTCCTCTAATTGAAATTTCATTAAGTCTAATCGTTGTAATAAAGCCTGGTCCGCGGATTCTAATTCCTCTAATTCTTTACGTTTATTTTTATATTGGTTATAAGAAAGTTGATATTGATTAAGTAAATCTGAATACTGATTGTCTGCATAATCATCTAATAGTTGAAGATGATATTTTTGCTTAAGTAAAGATTGCGTTTCATGTTGACCATGAATATCAAGCAGTTCTTGCATCACTTTTCTTAAGTCCTGTAGAGTGACAGTTTGGTTATTAATACGACAAATACTCTTACCAGAACTGAAAATTTCTCTTTTAACTAATAAAAAATCTTCATCAACATCTATAGCTAATGATTCTAGTATATTAATTGCGTCTTTACTCTCGTCTATATCAAAGATACCTTCGATAATTGCTTTCTTTTCACCATGTCTGACGTAATCAGAAGAAGCTCTCATACCGATTAACTGTCCAATGGCATCAATAATGATAGATTTTCCTGAGCCAGTTTCACCACTCATAACTGTTAGACCGTCAGAAAAGTTTATATCAAGTTCGTCAATAATGGCAAATTGTTTTATTGATAAGGTTTGTAACATAAATTCATCGCATCCTTATAATAAATTGAAAATTCGAGTTTTGATTTCTTCACTCGCTTCTTCGTCTCGACAAATAAGTAAGCATGTATCATCACCACAAATTGTACCAAGTACCTCATCCCAATCAATTTGATCAAGTATAGCACCAATGGATTGAGCATTACCAGGAAGCGTTTTAAGAACTAGTAGATTACCAGTACCCTCAATGTTTACAAATGAATCCATTAAATATCTACCCAACTTCTCTAATGGATGATATCTACGATCATTTGGTAAACTATAAACATATTGCCCTGTAGGTGCAGGAACTTTAATTAATTGCAATTCTTTAATATCTCGTGAAACAGTAGCTTGTGTAACATTTAAATCATACTCATTCAAACGTTTAACTAGTTCATCTTGTGTTTCTATTTGTTCATTTGAAATTATCTCTCTTATTTTTATATGTCTCACTGACTTTTTTGGCACAATTAACACCTCAAATTACGAATATTTATACATTGATTTTAACACATGGAGTTCTGAACTACTACTAAACACTATTTTGAAATTGTAAAGTTAAAATATCTAACGAGCACTATATCAGTATTTATTACAAAATCATTTTCCTAATTAATAATACTAAAATAAGTGTTTAGAAATAAAAATGTGAATAATTCTTGTATATAAATTGAAGAATTAAAAAAGATTGCCTCATAGATAAGCTATGAAGACAACCTATAGATATAAATGCGTTATAACGTTAAAATAGACATTCTAAATATAGTATATTTTTTTATAAATTAATGGTCTCTGTTATAGAATAAATCTACAATATCACTTAATTCAGAAGTATCATATTGATCAGAAATTTGATTTAAGCAGTTCATAGCAAGATATTGATGATTGTTTAACTTTTCTTCTGCTCCTTCTTTTCCAAGTAAAGAAACATAAGTACTTTTATGATTTACTATATCACTGCCTACTTTTTTGCCAAGTTTTGATTCATCACCATACACATCCAGTAAATCATCTTTAATTTGAAACATCATTCCTAAATGATGACTAAATTCATCTAAATTCTTAGCAATATTTTGTTCTACTTGAGCAATGTCTACCGCAGCCATAACTGAAAAATTTAGTAAAGCGCCTGTCTTAGTTTCATGAATTGATTCTAAAGTTTCTAAACGAATTGACTTCCCTTCACTTTCCATATCAAGCGCTTGGCCACCCACCATTCCCCAATGTCCACTTGCTTTTGAAAGTCTTTTTATAATACTTACTTTCACACTATCTTCAATGGTAGTATCATTAGAAACTAATTCAAAAGCTTTTGTTAATAATGCATCACCAGCAAGAATGGCTTTCCATTCACCATAAACTTTATGATTTGTTAATTTTCCTCTACGGTAATCGTCATTATCCATTGCTGGTAAATCATCATGAATTAAAGAATAAGTATGAATCATTTCCAATGCTAAAGCACTATTTAGTCCTTGTTGATAATCTTTGTTAAGCATTTTTAGTGTTAATAATAATATGACTGGTCTGATTCTTTTACCACCAGCATTTAATGAATATTTCATACTTTCTTCTAAATTAGTTTTTAATGGTGATGATTGTATTGACTTATTCAGTGATGTATTAATTATATTTATTAATTTATTCATCTGTAGTTTCTTCATTTCCTTTATCACCAACTTCTTCTTGCATTAATTCATTCACTTTTTTCTCTGCTTCTTTTAAAGTTGAATCACAATTAGCAGATAGTTTCATACCACGTTGGTATAAATCGAGGGATTCTTCTAAAGAAACTGCTTCATTATCCAATTTTTGAACGATATTTTCAAGTTCTTTCATCATTTCTTCGAAACTTTGCTTTTCTTTACTCATCATTACACCTTACTTTCTTAACCGTTGCATCGACACTTCCGTCTTTCATTGTTAAAGATATTTGGTCGTTTTCATTCAATTTATGTGTGCTTGTAACCACTTCATTGTCTTTATTGACAATTGCGTACCCTCTAAGCATCGTATTGGTGGGGCTTAAATTATTAAGACTTTCTAATTTGTTTTTTAGCACTGTTTTTAAATTAGTAATGTTATTGGACATTATTTTGGACAATCTAGAATGCAATTGATAAATAGATTGCTTTTCCTGAGTAATCTGCTGATTTAAATTTTTAAAATTAAAACTTTGTTGAAGTAACTTGAGGTGATGTTTTGACTTTTCAACTTTAGTATTTAATAGATGATTTAATTGTCTTTCTAATTCATCTCGTTTTTGAATTTGTTGATCGTACAATAAACTCGGTTGCTTAAATTTGTAATATGATGATATGTGATTAAGTTGTTTCTTCTGATGTTCGATATATTGTTTTATATATCTTGATAATGTATATTCATACTGTTTAATTTGTTGTAATAACTCATATTGATCAGGTGTTGCTATAACAGCAGCTTGAGTAGGTGTCGCAGCTCTAACATCTGCTACAAAATCGCTCAATGTAAAATCAGTCTCATGACCTACAGCTGATATAATAGGTGTTTGACAATTAAAGATGGTTTTAACAACATCTTCTTCATTAAAGTTCCACAAATCTTCAATTGAACCACCACCACGTCCAACTATTATTGTATCAACATCTAATGAATCAGCATATTGAATCTTTTCTATTATATCTTGTCTAGCTTGCGTGCCTTGAACAAGGGTACTGATTTGAATTTGTTCGACCAAAGGGTAACGATTGTTAATCGTACTATGTATGTCTCTAATGGCTGCACCTGTGCTCGCTGTTAAAACCGCTATTTTCTTTGGATACTTTGGTATGAGTTTTTTGTTACTTTGATTAAAATAGCCTTCTTTTTTCAATTTCTTTTTTAGTAGTTCAAGCTTTTGGTATAAATTACCAATACCATCGAGTTGCATCTTATTAACATATATTTGATAATTTCCTCGTCTTTCATAAACAGAAACGCGAGCTTCAATTAAAACCTCATCACCTTCTTTAGGCTCAAAGCCTAACTTAGAAGCATTTCCTTTAAACATCATTGCACTGATGACACTTTCTTTGTCCTTGACATTAAAATATAAATGTCCGCTTGAATGCTTTTTAAAGTTAGATAATTCTCCTTTAATAAGAACTGACTGTAGATGAGGATCTTGGTCAAATTTATATTTTATATATTTAGTTAGTGCAGAAACACTTAAATATTCAGTCATAGTTATCACTCATTTTAATCATTTATATTACTTAAAACACCATTAACAAATTTATAATGATCATCATCACTAAACTGTTTTGTGAGTTCTACAGCTTCATTAACAACTACTTTTTTAGGTGTGTCGCTGTGCAATATTTCAAAAGTTGCCATTCTTAAAATAATACGATCTGATTTCAGTAAACGATCGATAGACCAGTCTTTTAAATGGGGTTTAATTGTTTCGTCTAAAACGATTTGATGATCTTTGACTCCAGTAACTAACCAGTATATAAAATCAAAGTCTAAATCAGAATGATCATCTTTAATAAATTCAATTGCTTCTTGAATTGTTAAATCTGTCTCTTTTATTTCAAGTTGAAATAAAGTTTGAAAAGCTTGTACTCTTGCATCTTTACGACTCATATTTTACTCCTTCAAATGTATTTATAAAATTATAGGTACAACTTTCTAGTAAAGTGCACCTATAATTTAAATTATTTATTTTTCTGCGACGATACTTCTGATGTGAATATTAATTTGCTGTGGTTCAATAGCTGTCATTGTCGTAATTGAATTGAAAATTGCTGATTGAATTTGATTTGCAGTTTTAGAAATATTTACGCCATGTTTTAAAGAACAAAATACATCAATGTATATTCCGTCTTCTTTAGCTTCGATTTTTAAATCTCTGTTTAAATTTTTTCGACTAATCTTCTCTAGATTTGTTTTTTTTAGTTCAGCAAAATGGCCTGTAATACCTTCTACTTCTGATGTCGCAATGGATGCGATAACAGATAATACTTCTGGTGCTATTTCAATTTTTCCTAAATTAGATTGAGAATAATCTGCTACATTGACCATTCTTTATCCTCCTATTGGTTATTATCGTCCATAATATTATACTTTTCTAGGAATTTTGTATTAAATTCCCCACTTCTAAAAATATGATTATTTAGAAGTCTTAAGTGGAATGGAATCGTAGTGTCGATACCTAAAACAAGATATTCACTTAAAGCACGAATGCCTGTCATAATTGATTCTTCACGTGTAGGTTCGTGAACTATAAGTTTTGCCACCATGGAGTCATAGTAAGGTGGTATCGTATAATTAGTATAACATGCTGATTCAATTCTCACTCCAAAACCGCCTGGAGCAAGATATTGGGTAATCTTGCCTGGTGATGGCATAAAGTTTTTGTAAGGATTTTCAGCATTGATTCGAAATTCAATAGCGTGACCGTTAATGGAAATATCTTCTTGTTTAAAAGGTAACGCCTCACCCATAGCAACTTTGAGTTGTAATTTTACTAAATCTACTCCTGTTACCATTTCAGTTACTGGGTGTTCAACTTGAATACGTGTATTCATTTCCATGAAATAAAATTGGTTATCATCTAAATCATATATAAATTCAATTGTACCTGCGTTTTCATAATTTACAGCTTTTGCAGCTCTAATTGCAGCATTACCCATTTCTTGGCGTTTATCTTCACTTAGTACTGGTGAGGGTGCTTCTTCAACGAGCTTTTGCATTCTTCTTTGAATTGTACAATCACGTTCACCTAAATGTATAACGTTTCCATAAGTATCGCCAATAATTTGAATCTCTATATGTCTAAAGTTTTCTATAAATTTTTCTAAGTATAAACCACCATTTCCGAACGCGGTTTCAGCTTCTTGTTGTGTCATACGGTAACCAGTTTCAAGTTCTTTCTCATCACGAGCAACCCGAATACCTTTTCCACCACCACCTGCTGTGGCTTTGATGATAACTGGATAGCCGATTTTTTTAGCTATTTTTTTAGCGTCATCTATACTTTGAATAAGTCCTTCACTTCCTGGTACTACAGGTACATTGGCTTTAATCATTTCAGCTTTAGCAATATCTTTTATTCCCATTTTCTGAATTGATTGATAGCTTGGCCCAATAAATTTTAATTGGCATGCTTCACACAATTCAGCAAAATCACCATTTTCAGCCAAAAAACCGTATCCAGGATGAACACCATCACATCCTGTAGAAGTAGCGATAGATAAAATATTTGGTATATTTAAATAAGAATCTTTTGATAAAGTAGGACCGACGCAGTATGCTTCATCAGCAATTTGAGTATGTAATGCATCTTTGTCACCTTCTGAGTATATAGCTACTGTTTGAATACCTAAATCGTGTGCCGCTCTTATTATTCTTACTGCGATTTCACCACGATTAGCGATTAAAATCTTTTTCATTATTTCACCTTAAATAACGGCTGGCCATACTCTACCATTTGTCCGTCTTCTACTAAAATTTCTATGATTTCACCTGTTGTTTCGGCTTGAATCTCATTAAATAATTTCATAGCTTCTAATATACAAACAGTACTTTCATTCGTAACTTTATCTCCAACTTGAACGTATGCTTCTTCATCTGGTGAAGGTGATTTATAAAATGTACCAACCATTGGTGCATTAATGGTATTGTATTCATTATCACTACTTTGTTCATCTTTAGAGCTATGTGATGGCTTTTGTTGTGTTTCATTATGCGTATGATTTATCGGTTGAGTTGGTTGTTGAGTAACTTGCGGTGTAACTATTTCAGTCTCTTTTTCTTTTTTTAAATTAACTACGCTACCTTTATTATCTTCAATATTTATTTCAGTTAAACTAGATTGATCAAGAATTTCGATTAATTCTTTTATTTCTTTAAAGTTCATTTCTTACTGACTCCTTAGGTTTGTTTTCATCTACCCATCTATTTTACTTGAGTAAAAGATTCAATTCAAGCATGTTCATTAAACATCAAAACGTCGGTATTTATTTAAATATTTTAGAGATTGACTAAAAGCATAAAAAAGACACTCGTTTCGTTTTATTTTTTGTATTTTAACGAAACGGTGTTTTAAAAGTTACTTTGCTGAATTGTACACTCTGTATATCAACTCGATATTTTAGATAAGTTACCATTTATAAATCAAATGATTTCAGTTAATATTTCTATACCTTTTTCTAATTGTTTTTTAGTGATGGTCAATGGCGGTAATAACCTAATCACATTTTTACCAGCTGTTAAAATGATTAACCCCATACGTTTAGCTTCTCGCACTACTTGACTAGGATCATTAGTGACCTCTATTCCTACCATTAAACCTACACCACGTACTTCAATTACATTTCTTTTATTTACTAAACTTTTTCTTAAGTTTTCAATAAGAAATTGCCCCTTTGATTGAACATCATTCAGCAAATCAGCATCATTAATGATAGAAAGCGTTTGGTTTGCAGCAGCCAATGATAATCTATTTCCACCGAATGTTGTACCATGAGAACCGTAGCCAAATGCATGACCTAAATTCTTTTTGCCTAACATTGCTCCAATAGGAAGGCCATTACCTAATCCTTTAGCTAATGTGATGATATCTGGAGACAATTGATAATGTTCATGAGCATATAACTTACCGGTTCTACCTATGCCCGTTTGAACCTCGTCTACAATTATAAGGATATCTTTTTGTTTACAATACTCATTTAATTGCTTCATAAATAAAGGATCAGCAGGTAGTACTCCTGATTCACCTTGAATTATTTCTATAATTACAGCAGCAGTATTATTTGAAGTTAATGATTTAAATGAATTAAAATCATTAAAAATAGCAAATTTGAATCCAGGAACAACCGGACCAAATTGATCTGTAATTTTCTTCTGTCCTGTTGCAGACATTGCGCCGTACGTTCTGCCGTGAAAAGACTTTTTAAAAGCAATAATTTCCGACTTACCAGTAGCTTTACGTGCGAGTTTGATAGCTGCCTCATTCGCTTCTGTTCCGCTATTACAAAAGAAAGCTAAATAATCTCGTTGACCAATTAATTTTTGAGCCACTTCCTCTTGGATACTACTTAGGTATAAATTGGGTGAATGCCATATTAAATTCAGTTGATTATAAACTGCTTGGTAAATTTCCATATTAAAACCCAGATTTGTCACACCTATACCTGACGAAAAATCTAGGTAGACATTATTATCTTTATCAATTAATTCATTTTGATTAGCATCAACAAACTCTATATTGTCACGCTTGTAATTATTAAAAAGATAACTCATCATTAATCACCCCTTATGATTGTTCCTTTTTGTAAATTATTTGCAATTAAAATCGATTCAACACCAGATTCTAATGTTTGGATTGCACTCTCAATTTTAGGTATCATTCCGCCTGTAATTATTTTATTTTCAATTTTTGTTTTTGCTTCATTAATTGTAAGAGTAGCAAGCGTTTTATCTTTTTCAATTACACCAGGGACATCAGTCATATATACTAATTTTTCGACTTTTAGTTTCTTAGCAATTGCGGTGGCGAGATGATCAGCATTAACATTAAGATACTCCCCTTGCTCATTTACACCCAAACTAGTGATAATTGGTATTATGTCGCGTGATAACATTTTTTCTAATAGCATCGTGTTGATTTCTTTAACTTTACCAACGTAACCATAGATATTTTTATTTAAAAATTCGGCGCTTACAAGTTCTTTTATCTTTTCTTTAAATTGAAAAAATTCTAAATTAGATTCTTTAAGTCTTTCTAAAAGTTGATGGCCAACTATGTTAATTAAAGCATCATATATGATAGGTAAATCATTTTTAGCAGTTACTCTCATGCCATCAATTTTAATAGTTGAATGATTGTTTTTAGTTAATAAATTACTGATGACTTGGCCGCCACCGTGAACAATAATTATTTTTTTGTTTTCAAGGTGCCAAGCATTAATTTGTTGTATAAATGCGTCGTTTAAATTTTCTATAGCTATACCACCGAGCTTAATTACGATGATGTTTTTCATATGTTCCTCCTAAGTGGTGTATAGTGCGTTGATTTTAACGTAGTCATACGATAAATCACATCCCCATGCTTGACCTTCACAATTCCCTTGATGAAGGTCAAGCTGAATTGATATTTCTTCAGCACTCATTATTTCTTGAATTTCTTCTTTATCGTACTTTACTGGTGAGGATCTTATTAATACAGGTATCCTACCTATAAAAATGTCTACCTGATTAATATCAAAATATGTTTTAGCATAACCTGCAGCAGCAATAATTCTACCCCAATTAGGATCTTCGCCAAAAATTGCGGTTTTTACTAAACTTGAACCCACCACACTTTTAGCAATCATTCTTGCAGCACTAGATTCTTTTGCACCTTTAACCGTGACTTCTATTAATTTAGAAGCACCTTCGCCATCCCTTGCAATACTTTTTGCTAAATCGGTCATAATATATAGAAGCATCTGCTTAAATTTATAGTAGTCTTCGCTGTCTTTTTTAATTTCGTTATTATTTGTACATCCATTTGACATCACAAGCACCATATCATTTGTTGAAGTGTCACCATCTACAGTGATTTGATTGAATGTAACTTCAACCACATCTTTTAAAGCCTGTTGTAATGTTTGTGATGAGATGTTAGCGTCACAGGTTATAAATGCTAGCATTGTAGCCAAATTAGGATGTATCATTCCTGACCCTTTTGCTACACCTGCCATCGTTACTGTATCGCTACCAAATTCTTCGTTTACAACGCATGTTTTTGTATGAGTATCCGTTGTTAATATCGCTTTTGCAAAGTCATCAGCATTACCGTTTTTAACTAGTTTGGAAAAGCCATTCTTTAGAATAGACATTGGCATCACCTTTCCAATAACACCAGTAGATGCGACACCAACATATTCTGGTTGAATTTGTAATTTATTTGCGGCCAGTTGTTGCATTTTAAAAGCATCTTTTTCTCCTTGTTTACCAGTACAAGAATTAGCAATACCTGAATTAACAACAATAGCTTGCATTTTACCACTTTTTTCGATGCTGTTTTTTGTTAATTTTAATGGTGCAGCAATGACCTTATTAGTTGTAAATACACCAGCTACATTTGCAGGTACTTCTGAAACAATCCAACCAAAGTCTAATTTTTTCTTTTTAAAGCCAGCGTGCAGACCATCAGCTGAAAATCCAAGAGGACTTGCAATATTTCCCTTAATTATATTCATAATTTAGTCCCCCCTATATTAGATATATAAAGGCGCCAAAATTAAACCATCAGTTTCGTCGAAATTAAACATCAGATTCATGTTTTGAATTGCTTGTCCAGCGGCACCTTTAATTAAATTATCAATAACTGATGAAATTGTTAAAACACCCGTGGTTTCGTTATAAACAAAACCAATATCAGTGTAATTTGTTCCTATTACTTCATTTAACTGTGGTAATCCATCTTTAATTCTTATGAAAGGCTTATTTTTATATACATCCTTGTAGGTAGATTCTATTTGATTTATTTTAACTCCGTTTTCAAGCCGTGTGTATATAGTTGCAACAATACCTCTATTAACCGGAATAAGCGATGTCGAAAACTGAATATTCTGTAAACTTTTGTTAAAAAACTGCAACGTTTGTACAATTTCAGGAATATGTTGATGTTTATTAAGTTTATACGTCACATAATTATTGTTTACATTTACGTAATGCGATGACTGATTTAATTTTTTACCAGCTCCAGTAAGACCACTTTTAGCATCAACAATTATAGAATCAACACGGATTAAATGATTGCTGATTAAGGGATATAGCGCTAATTCAGTTGCAGTTGCATAACAACCAGGGTTAGCAATAAATCTATTGCGATGACTAATATTCATTACTTCTGAGAGACCATATGTAAAACGCTTTTGTATATCAACAGTACACGGTGATTTTTTATACCATTTGAGATAAACATCTGGAGATAAACGATGGTCACCTGATAAGTCTATAACAGGAAAATTATTTTTAACGAAATTTTTGGATAAATCTTTTGCAACGCCACTCGGAGTAGCAAAAAATACCAAATCTGAATGTGTCATAATAAATTCACTGTCGAAAACCTGAATTTCTTTATCAAAAATACCTTTCAAATGAGGGAATATATCAGAAATTTGCACTCCCACTTCTTTTGTAGCATGAATCGATGAAACTGTTACATGAGGGTGATTAAGTGCTAATCTTAACAATTCTAGTCCTGTATAGCCTGTGATACCTACTATAGAAATATGCATATATACACTCCTTATTGTATTATTATGTAATTATATACATATTTATTAATAATTACAATACTATATTATGTAATTTTACATTTTGAAAACAAAAACTCCAAAGTATAACATCTAATTGATGTATACTCTGGAGTTTAGTTAATTAGTGTTTATCCTCTAGAAATGTAACTTCCATCACTAGTATTTATCACTAGTGTGTCACCTTCATTTACAAATAAAGGTACATTTAGAGTATAACCTGTTTCAACAGTCGCAGATTTTGTTGCGCCAGTGGCAGTATCACCTTTGATTCCAGGTTCAGTTTCAGTAACTTCAAGTTCTACAGTTTTTGGTAATTCAACACCAATAACTTCACTTTCATAAGATTGAACTTGAACTTCCATATTCGCTTTTAAGTAATTTAATTCATCTTTTAAGTAGTCACCAGGTAATTCGATTTGATTAAATGTCTCGTTATCCATGAATACATGGTTATCGCCATCAGCATATAAATATTGCATACGACGATTCTCGATCATTGCTTGCTCAACTTTTTCGCCAGCTCTGAAAGTTTTTTCTTGAATAGCACCTGTTCTTAAATTACGTAATTTAGAACGAACAAAAGCTGAACCTTTTCCTGGTTTGACATGTTGGAAATCAATAACTTTCCAGATTCCGTTATCAACAGAAATCGTTAAACCTGTTTTAAAATCATTTACTGAAATCATTCAGTCTCCTCCTCAATTATACGCGCTTACTCTAAAATAATAAGGTCTTTTGAGCATTTAGTAAAGACATGACATCCATTTTCTGTAATAAGAATGTCATCTTCTATTCTAACGCCACCCAATCCCTCAATGTATATGCCTGGTTCTATAGTAACACAGTTATTTATTTTTAATTCATCTGAACTATTTTGAGATAATAGTGGACCTTCATGAATATCAAGGCCGATACCATGACCAAGTGAATGGCCAAACTGCTCACCATAGTTGTGAGATGAAATATACTCTCTAGATATAGCATCTGCTTCTTTTGCAGTCATACCTGGTTTGATTTGTTCAATAGCTTTCTTTTGAGAAGTTAGAACTATATTAAATATTTCTTTGAGTTTTGGATCCGGTTCTCCTATTGCAAACGTGCGCGTAATATCTGAACAATATCCTCTATAGTATGCACCAAAATCTAATGTAATCATATCACCCTTTTCAATACGCTTATCACTTGCAACACCATGCGGTAACGCACCTCGGTAACCTGAAGCCACTATTGTGTCGAATGAAGGGCCATCTGCGCCTAATTCTAACATCTTACTTTCTAATTTAGCTTTAATTTCTCGTTCTGTCATTCCGATACTTACTTGAGTGAGGATATATTCATATGTTTGATCTACTATCTTAGCCGCTTTTTGAATGAGCTGAATTTCTTCCTTATTTTTAATTTCTCTAATCTTATCAATTTCATTAGATATGCTTATTAAAGTAATTAATCCTTTATTAAGTTCAACATAAGTATCATAACTGATTAAATGACCTTCAAAACCAATATTTGATAAATTTTCTCTTTCTAATATGGATTTAATTTCAGAAATCAAACTTGATTTTCGATTTATAATTTCAAAATCCTGTGCCTGTTCTGTAGCTTGGTCTATATATCTAAAATCAGTAATAAGATATTGTTTTTTAGGTGTTATGATTAGTGCACCACTTGTACCAGTAAAATCTGAAAGATAACGTCTATTATAATCTGATAATACTATGATTGCATCTAAGTGCTTATGTTCAATGATATCTAGAACTTTTCTTAATTTATTCATTTTTTCCCTCCTACGTTTACATTTGTACATTTTTATTTTATACATTAAAATGATAGCATAACTAGTAATAATAATAATAGTTTTTGGTTTAGGGAGAAGACAATGAAAAAGTTAATATTAATAGTTGGTGCGAGCAGTTTGCTTATGGGTTGTGGAAGTCAGAACTTAGCTCCTTTAGAAGATAAAACGACTGAGTTACGTGATGATAATCATCAATTAAAACTTGATATTCAAGAACTTAATCAAGAAATTGGCGAACATAAATCTAAAATAGCCGCCCTTAAACAAGATAAAGAAAATACTAAAGAGGCTTCATCTAATAAGTTAAAAATAAAAAATTTAAAAGCATCATCTGATTATTACGACTCTATTGCAAAAACCATTAAAGATTATAGAGATATTGAATCAAAAGTTAATAAAAATAATAATAAAGTAGCGATTCAAAGAAAATTAGATGACATTTTAAATGATATTGACGGTACTTTCATTAAATATAAAGAATCTGTAGACTCTGAATCACAATCTGAAGAAGATAAGAAAAAAGAAAAAGAAATACGTCAACTTAATAAAGACTTATCTTCAGCATTCAATACAATAAAAAAAGGATATGAAACGAAAGATAATAAAAAAATAGAAAAAGGTCAAAAAAAACTTGCAACAATTAATACAAATTTAAATTAATAGGAGTTTTGAGATGCGCAAATTCATCTTTTATTTAATATTAGCGATAGCTGCATTTGGTTTAATGATGAATCTTGATGAGTTTTTATTTTCGATTATGAAAGCCATTATTAGTTTTGCAATTATAGCTTTAATTATTTATATTATATACTATTTCTTCTTTTTAACAGAAGATCAAAGAAAGTATAAAAAAGCACTTCGTAAATATAAAAGACAAAAAAGAAAGCAATAAGGCGATATCAAATGATGTCGCCTTATTGCTCTCTTCATAATTATTTACGGTACATCCATGCTTCAGAGCGGTATTTATCTTCGAGTTCTTGTACTTCCTCTAATTGTTTTTCCGTTAATTCTAGAGGTTTAAAATCTATATTCAGTCCTTTTTTAAAACCTGCCTCAAAGGCGTTCTCCATTTCATTTAATGTAATATGTTGATTTGAAATGTCATTAATAGCTACAGCTTTTTGAACAAAATTTTCTTTCATTTTTGCTTTTAGTCGTTCATTTTTAAATTTAAACATATCAAATAAATCATCGATATCTATATCTTGTAAAATTGAACCATGTTGAAGAATGACACCTTTTTGTCTGGTTTGAGCGCTACCTGCAATTTTTCTGCCTTCTACTACAAGCTCATACCAACTAGGTGCATCAAAACATACTGAACTTCGTGGTTGCTTTAATTTGTCTCGTTCTTCTTTAGAACGGGGGATAGCGAAATAAGTTTCAAAACCTAAATTTTTAAAACCTTCTAATAATCCTTGTGAAATAATTTTATAAGCTTCAGTTACAGTTGAAGGCATATTTGGATGAGACTCAGGAACAATAACGCTATATGTTAATTCTTTATCGTGTAACACGCCTCTACCACCCGTTTGACGTCTTACTAAGCCATAGCCCTTTTCTTTTACTTTATCAATATCAATTTCTTTTTGGAGACGCTGAAAGTAGCCTATTGAGAGTGTTGCAGGATTCCAAGTATAAAATCTTATAACTGGATCGATTTCTCCACGCGATACAAAATTTAGTAACGCTTCGTCCATTGCCATATTATAATAAGGATTTTTGCTTCCAGTATTTATAAAATTCCATATTTCAGTCATAATCATACCCCTATCGAAATATTAAAATTAAAACTATTATGTATCTCTTTGTATATTTAGATTATGTGATATAAACATAATCTAACTCGAAAAAATATTTTGATAAATTGTACTAACAGTCTTATAATTATAATATCGGTAAATTAGGGAGGATGCAAGATGAGTATCTCTTTGTACATTGCAATTGGTATTATTGTTATTATCATTGCATATATGATTATCCAACAAATTCTTAATAAGCGAGCTGTAAATGAATTAGACCAAAATGAATTCCATAAAGGTTTAAGAAAAGCTCAAGTTATTGATGTGAGGGAAAAAGTGGATTATGATTATGGACATATTAATGGTGCACGTAATATTCCTATCACAGTATTTAAGCAACGATATCAAGGACTAAGAAATGACCAACCTATTTATTTATGTGATGCTAATGGTATAGCAAGTTATCGTGCTGCACGTATATTAAGAAAAAATGGATATAAAAATATTTACATGCTTAAAGGCGGTTACAAAAAATGGACAGGTAAAATAAAATCTAAAAAGTAATTTTACGAAATGATGTCTTTAAGTTATTAAACTCTTTGAAAGGATTATGTTAATAGATGCTTTCAAAGAGTTTTTTTAGATGATGATATATAAACCTTTCAAAGAAGAAGCTGGGACATAAAGTTCCAAGATAAGTTAATAAAGACAATTTCTATTGAAAAAATATAGAAATTGTCTTTTTATAATTTTTTTGATTATTTTTAGCTCGTTGAACTGTTACTTTTCTTATATTAAGTGCCATTAGTACAAATTCTAGTTCTCTTTTGGCTTTATTTATCTCTCGAACGGACATTCGAGTGAAACTCAAAATAGACTTCACAAATCCAAAAAAGCTTCCAGACCAAATTTTCTTTGACTGTAGATGGTTTTTGCTTTTTGTTCTGAAAGTTTTATTAATTTGGGTTTTATAAAATATTTCCATTTAAAATTCTTCATTATTTTTTAAACATTTCAATGTAAAATTACATATCAACAAAAATATTTTGGCGAGACTCTTGAGAGAACAGGATAGCTGAAGACTACAGGCTGAAGCTACCTCCTAAGAATGCGAGTCAACAATACGAAGTATTGTAAATAAAGAAGCCAGTAAATGAATTTATGAAAAACTCATTTACTGGCTATTTAGCTAGTAATTATGTCCCTGCTTTTTCTTTATTTATGTAACTTTCATATTGAACGACTCGTCATCAAAAGTTACCGTTTCAGCCTGTATTTTGGATTCGCGCACCTTTCACAGAAATATCGTAAAAACACTACGTATTAACATATAATCTTATTTTTAAATGTTTTAAAAAAGATATTTTTTATTTAGTAAAAGATTAGTATAAGTTAACTTTTGATTATTGTTACTTTTAGAAGTTTTAGCTAGTATATAGATTTCTAATTAGCGATTTAATTATCTTCAGAATCAATATTTGTGTGTTCTTTATACTTTTCGTCCTTAAGTTCTTCAAATTTAAGAATTGGTTTTCGTGCTGCAGTGGTCTCATCTAATCGATCAATTATAGTCGTATGTGGTGCTTCTAAAACTTTATCTGGATCATTTTTTGTTTCGTCAGCGATTTGAATCATCGCATCAATAAAGTAATCAAGTGTTTCTTTAGATTCAGTTTCTGTTGGCTCAATCATCATTCCTTCTTCGACATTGAGAGGAAAATATATTGTAGGTGGATGCACACCAAAATCTAACAGTCGCTTAGCCATATCTAATGTTCTGACACCATATTGTTTTTGTAAAGTTCCACTTAATACAAATTCATGTTTACAATATTGATTGAACGGAATTTCAAAGTGATTTTTAAGGCGAGATTTTATATAATTCGCATTAAGAACGGCAGCTTCAGATACTTCTTTTAAACCATTGGCTCCCATTGATCTGATATAAGTATATGCTCTTAAATAAATGCCGAAATTTCCATAAAACGGTTTTACTCGTCCAATTGAATTTGGAATATCATTATCATATTTATACCTATCGTTATCTTTTATAACCATAGGCTTAGGTAGATAACTGGCTAATTTCTCTACTACTCCAACTGGTCCTGATCCTGGTCCACCACCGCCATGAGGACCAGTGAATGTTTTGTGCAAATTAAGATGTACCGCATCAAAGCCCATATCACCAGGACGTACTTTATCTAAAATAGCATTTAAATTTGCTCCATCGTAATATAATAAACCTCCTGCTTCATGAACGATTTTCCCTATTTCAATAATATTCTGTTCAAATATACCTAATGTATTTGGATTAGTTAACATAATTGCAGCTGTATTATCGTTTACTACTCTTTTTAAATCTTCTATGTCAACTTCCCCACGTTGATTAGATTTTACAGTTACTGATTTAAATCCAGCAAATGAGGCAGAAGCAGGATTAGTACCATGTGCTGAATCAGGCACTATTACTTCATCACGATGGCTTTGTCCATTTTTTTCATGATAAGCTTTGAAAATCATTAAAGCAGTCCACTCACCATGTGCACCTGCAGCAGGTTGTAGGGTAACTTCATCCATACCAGTAATTTCCTTCAATTCTTCTTGTAAACTATATATAATTTCAAGAGAACCTTGAACGTGTTCTTCTTCTTGTAAAGGATGAGATTCACTAAAACCAGAAATACGCGCTACCTTTTCATTGATTTTAGGATTATATTTCATCGTACAAGAACCTAATGGGTAAAATCCAGTATCTACCCCGAAATTTTTATTTGATAGTTCGGTATAATGTCTAACTAAATCTAATTCTGAAACCTCGGGAAATTCAGCCTTATGTTTACGAATATACTTATCATCTAAGAGTGAAGCAATACTGATATTCTCAATGTCATTTTGTGGTAATGAATACGCATATCTATCTTTTTTGGATCTTTCAAATATTAAAGGACTTGATTTACTAATCATTTAACTCACCTGCTTTCGTAACGAAATCATCGATTTCATCTTTAGATCTTAACTCTGTAACTGCTACTAACATATGGTTTTTAAAATCATCAGATACTTCACCTAAGTCAAAACCACCAATATATCCATATTCTGCTAATTTAAGATTAATATTTTTTATTGGTTGATTAAATTTGACTACAAATTCATTAAAAGATTGTGCTTTTAGTACCTCAAAACCATGTTCTTCAAACTTATTTTTGGCATAATTGGCATTTTTAAGATTTTGAACTGCAATTTCATAAATACCTTGTTTACCTAAAGCTGACATTGCTATTGAAGATGCAAGTGCATTTAAAGCTTGATTTGAACAAATATTAGAAGTTGCTTTATCACGGCGGATATGTTGTTCTCTAGCTTGTAACGTGAGAACAAATCCACGATTACCTTCGTCATCTTGAGTTTGCCCAACTAATCGACCAGGTACTTTTCTCATTAATTTCTTTGTTGTAGCAAAGTATCCACAATGCGGACCCCCAAATTGTGTAGGAATACCAAAAGGCTGTGTATCTCCCACTACTATGTCTGCCCCGAATGTACCTGGGGGTGTTAGTAATCCTAAAGAAAGTGGATTGGCATATACGATAAATAAAGCTTTTTTATCCTTTATATAGTTATTAATTTGTTCTAAATCTTCAATAGAACCATAAAAATTGGGATATTGGACAGCGACAGCTGCTGTGTTGTCATCGATAAGTTGTTCTAATTTCTCTAAATCAGTAATAGTACCTTTAAGGTCAACTTCAATTATTTCAAATTCATCACGAGTTTTGGCGTATGTGTGTAGAATTTGTAAAGCTTGATAATGTAGTCCACTTGAAACTACAATTTTATTTTTTTTCGTATGACTTAGTGCCAATATACATGCTTCAGCAAAACTAGTCATACCATCATACATAGAAGAATTTGCTACATCCATATCTGTTAATTCACAAATGAGTGTTTGAAATTCAAAAATTGCTTGTAACTCACCTTGAGAAATTTCAGGTTGATAAGGTGTATATGCGGTGTAGAATTCAGATCTTGAAATCATTGCATCGACAACAGCTGGAGTATAATGATCATAAACGCCCGCACCTAGAAATGTTGCATGTGTTTCTTTAGTTGTATTTTTAGCTGCGAGACGATTTAACCTTCTAAGTAATATCGTCTCCGCTTCGCTTTCAGCAATATTTAAATTTCTTTTTAATAAAATATCTGTAGGTATATCATCAAATAATTCGGAAATAGATTTTGCCCCAATACTATTTAGCATTTCATTTTTATCTTGTTCTGTTAATGGTATATAACGATGACTCAATATTTACACCCCTTTATATTTATTTCTCAATTTGATTTTTTTTAACTATTTTTGCCTCAACTTGACGCTTACGTATTTGCACAATTACTTTTTTGCCCATTTCAAATGCATCTCTATCTATTATTGCAAGTGCTATAGATTTACCAGAAGATGGGGATTGTGTTCCTGATGTAACGAAACCAATTTCATTACTATTTTCATCTAGTACGTCATAACCTGTTCTAGCAATGCCTTTACCTAATAGTTCAAGACCTACTGTTCTACGCTCGGAACCATTTTCTTTTTGAGCTTTGAGTACGGATTTGCCAATAAAATGATTTTCAATTAACGGTTTAGCAGCGAAGGCTATCCCTCCTTCATAAGGAGTAATTGATTCAGATAAATCTTGACCATGTAAAGGTAATCCTGCTTCAAGTCTTAGCGTATCACGAGCACCTAAACCGCATGGTGTAACATCGTATTCTAATAATTGCTCCCATATATCCTTAGTATCTTCTTGCTTACAGTAAATTTCAAAGCCATCTTCTCCAGTATAACCAGACTGCGAAAGAATAATAGATTTACCAAAGATTTGTACGTTCTGTTTGAATTCAAACATTGCCATATGGCTTACATCTATATCCACTAATTCATTTATTAATGCTCTTGAATGAGGACCTTGAATAGCTAATTGGCCGTATTTGTCTGAAGTATTGCTCACATCTACAGTAAAATTAGAGCTATGTTTCTTAATCCATTGATAATCTTTATTGGTATTGGCTGCATTTACAATAAGCAAGTAGTGGTTTTCATTAAGTTTATATGTAACTAAATCATCAATGATGCCCCCCTCATCATTACATAACGCACTATACATTGCTTTATCATTTGTTAGAAGATTTGTATCATTAGAAAGGATGTATTGTATGAATTGTTCTGCATCTTTACCACTAATTTCTATCTCTCCCATATGACTTACATCAAAAAGACCAACATTATATCTAACTGCATTATGTTCTTCTTTGATACTTGAGAATTGAACAGGCATTGCCCATCCTCCGAACTCAACAATTTTAGCACCACTATCAACGTAATTTTGATATAAAGGTGTTTTTTTCAAATCTGTTGTCATACGTGTACCCCCAATTAATAATTTTTAAAAAACAGGATAGCATAAAGCTACCCTGTTTTAATACACATTTCAGGAATGCGTTACAGTATTATCCTTTTGCCTGAGAGTTTCGTTATTTCACTTGCACCTTCGGCGATAGAGAGTCAAAATTGTAATAGACTAAAAACGTTTAACTTATAATGATTCAAGTTTTGATCTCTATTCTCTCTAATACTGATCAATCGCTTAATAATTTTGTTTTAATTAAAGTGCAAATTTCAGAAACACTCTGTGCACTATCAACTTTCATGAATGCGATTTCATTATATCTTGAAAGTCTTGAAGAATACAAGGCATCAAGTTGGTTAAGATTTTTACTTTTAGCATTGGGTCTATGTGAATCATTTTTAACTCGTTTGAAAATGATTTCAATGTCACAGTCTAGCCAAACTACATGCTTTTGATTTTTTAAGAGCTTTAATGAATTCGTATCTTCTATAATACCTCCTCCAGTTGAAATAATATCGAAAGTATTGAGACAAGATTTTAGGTATCTAGTCTCCAATGATCTAAATCCTTTTTCTCCGATATCATTAAATATATTAGGTATAGATTTACATTCATTTACTTCAATAAAATTATCTAAATCCACATAACTTAAATTATATAAATCTGAAAGATATTTTCCAACAGTAGTTTTACCAGTTCCCATGAAACCAACTAAAATAATAGGCACTTGAATACTCTTCAAATTAATCTACCTCTTTTAACTTATTAACGATAACTTTATTGTAGTAAACATCTAAGTTATGTATTGTCTTTAATTTTAAACTATATTGAGAGATATAAAAAGATATAATTGATAAATAAATTGAAAAAATTACTATTAAATATAAACTAATGAACGCTTTTCGGCTATATAAACAGGATTTCTTTGTGTTCATCGTTCGTTTCTCCTGTTGTTATTAATAATTTTACTATATTATCGTTCGTTTTTAATATACGAGTAGACAAGACGTGATTTAACAATGTAATATTACCTTTTTGATTAATGTTTTTGTAAATTTTACGGTTTTTATAAATATATCTAATAACATCTTTATCTTTCTTAAGTTTAATTGTATATGCATTTTCTATCTCATAATTGTTTTGAGTCGTCATTTTCTCTTTAAGTAAATCTCTTCTAAAAAATTCAAATTGAATATCTTCGTTATTTTGAGCAGTATTAAGATAAAACGAAGTCAATTTAAGTATAGTAGGTAATAAAGCGAGAATTAAAGTAGTCACAAATAAAGCAAATAATGCTTCGATGTAAGTAAATGCTTTTATATTAAATTGAAATACATGTTCGCGTATTAAATGCTTTATCCTCCCCACATATTTTATTATTGAATAATTGTATTTCATAATTTTCTATTACAACCCCTTGATAAAGTTCTTTCTTTTTATAGTGTTGAAGGCTAGTTATCATGATTTGCTTGATTTTTATATTATTTAAATTGATAAGATACTGATTGTTTAAGTTTGAAAACATAGGTATTAAAATCATTGTTATTGTACTAACTATAAAAAAGGCTAGCAATGCATCAATAATTAAAGACCCTTTAAATTTATATTTTGACAAATCTCAAACGCCCCTTTTCAATATGGAAGATTAATCTATAAGCATGTGAATTATATTGTAAAATGAGCGATCCAAAATGATTTATATTTCCATTTTTATCAAAATTTAATGTTTGAATTTTAGCTATATTAATCACTTTGCCTTTATTAAGTTTAAAACTATATTTATCTCCATTTTCTTCAATTACTTGTACTCTATTTGAATTATTAAAAAATAATAAAGTTATTGATTCGTTGTTGCTAATAGCTTTAGATTTATAGTAATTAAATTTTGTTATTAATTGTTTAATTTCATATTCTTCATCAATTAGCTGAATGTCGAACAGGCTTCGTGACCATAAAGTTGTTATCAACAAGCAACTGATAATAAATAAAGTAAAAATCATCTCGACTAAACTAAATGCTTTAATGTTTTTAATTGGCAACTGCTTCTCCATTTGCAATACTAATTGTCTGACCGGATTTACATGTTTTTTGTCCTTCTTTTATAAAACCATCTGAAACCAAATCATCAATATTAGAAGGGTTGCGATTATGTTTTAAAGCGTAGGCTTCTATTTGACTGTTTACCATTTTAACTTGAGCATCACATCCAGTTGACTGAATATGAGATGTTTGTTTTGCAATATTTGGAATTATAAGTATTAACAATAAACTTATTATTAGTAATACTAAAAGCATTTCTATCAAGGTAAATGCTCGTGTTTTTTTCAATAATTTCAATGTTTTCATTGATGTCACTCCTCAAATTATTTTATTGTTTGCATAAGTTCAAACATAGGAAGCATAATGACTAAGTATAAAGATACAATAAAAATTCCCAAGATAAAGAAGATGATAGGTTGTATAAATTTTGTTTGTTTTAACACTTTTTCTTCAAATTGCTGTAATAGCATTTGACTGTATAACTTTAATTCTATATCTAATTTCCCATTTTTCTCTCCTTGTTCTATGAATTTAATCAAATCATTTTGAAAACATTTTAAATTCATTAATATAACAGGTAACGGGAGCCCTTTATTAGCTTCTTTAAAAAGATAATCACCCAGAAATTTAAGAAAATCGTTATCTTGCTCATTACGATATATACGGACAATTTGTTGAAGACTTGTACCATTTCTGTAAAATAAAGAAAGTTGATTGGAAAGTTGATAAGTTCTATATATTTTATAATACGTATTAATCATTGGGATTTTTAAAATAGATTTTAACTTTTTCTCAATTGGTAGATAATAGTAGAATTTATAAGTGATAAAAAATGCTATACCACTAATAAAGATAAAAATGAAAGTTAGTTTGGGAAGACGGGTAATAATAAGAGTTAGTAGATTTTGAAATGTTGATAATTTAACATTCATAGTCTCATAAAGTTGTTGAAATTGAGGTATGACAGTTATATTTAAAATGGTTAATATGAATAAGAAGATAGAAATTAATGCAACAGGATATTGTAAGGTTTTGATGAGTCGTTTTTTAGCTTTCAGATTTCTTTTCATATATTGAACAGTATCAACGAGAGCCTCCTCAATGTTGCCGTAGTTTTCAGCAAATTTTATTTGAAGAAGAACTAATTCTGGATACCCTATTATTTTTAAAATATCATAACATGTAGCACCGTTTTGTAGATGTTGGATAATCTTTTTATTTATTGTTCGCTCTTTATATTTAAAATAGGAGTTTAAAAATTTAAAACTTTGATATAAAGTGAATCCGTGACTTAAAAGCTGTTGTAATCTCTGTAGTAAGTCTATTGATTGTATTTCAGTAAGATATTTATTCCTCTTATATTTAAATGTATTTATCGACAACTTCTTCACATATAACACCTTCTTTAGACATTTTGTTTAAATGTGTAGCTAATTTTGTGAAATTTTTAGGTAAAGAATGATTATGTTCAAAAAAATAATTTATTTGGCTTTGAAACATTAATTCCGATACTAGTTGACGATAATTTGTAGTAGTAGTGATTAATCTTTGATTAGAAATTAAATTGATTGCCTGGCACAACTCTTGGACAGAAATACCCATTTCTAATAATCGTAATAGTGCTCCCTTGCAATCATTCGCGTGCATTGTCGACAAAACTAAATGCCCGCTTAAACTGGCTTGAATCACGTATTTAGCTACGGTAGAATCTCTGATTTCACCAATTAAAATTACATCTGGATCACACCTTAAAATGGCTTTGAAAGAGCTTTCATAATTTATACCTGCCTTTTCATTGACTGATATTTGTGTGATTCCATTAAGTATTTGCTCAACTGGATCTTCAACTGATATTACATTTAAATTCAATTTTTGATGTGCATAAAGGACCATTTGGTACATTAAAGTACTTTTGCCAGAGCCAGTTGGTCCACTAAACAAAAGTAGACCTTGTTTCTTTTTCATAAAGTGTTTAAAATCTTTAAATTCATATGATTCTCGTGTAGTTTGGAAGTATTGAGGTACTATACGAATTACACAACTTTCATTGCCTAATGATAAAGGTAATGTAGAGATTCTTAAATAATATAAATGCTTCATCTTATAACTATATCTACCACTTTGTGCTCTATGCTGTGTTGATACATCTAAGCCAGATTGAAACTTCATGTATATAAGTAATTTTTTATAAATTGGAAATGAAAGTCTATCATATATTGTGAGCTCATCTTTAATTCTTAGCTTAATTATAGTGTGTTCCTCACATGGTATAAAGTGTATGTCACTTGCTTCTTGCTTAATTGCATGATTGATAATCTGTTCAAATAAAATTTTCAAAAAAATCACCTCCTACATATATAAACGTAGGAGGTGATTTTTTTACTCTATAATATTTAACCATTTATAAACGGATTGAGTTGCTCATCGTCAACTGTAGTGTAAGGTCCATGTCCAGGGAAAAGTGGCATATCACCCTCTAATTCAAATAATTTATCTTTTATTGAATCAATTAATGTTTCATAATCTCCCTTATAAAGGTCTGTACGACCGATACCATTTTTGAACAGAGTATCGCCAACAACAGCAAAGTCATTAAAAACAAAACTAAGACTACCTGGCGAATGACCTGGCGTATGTAATACTTTAAATTTAAATCCTTCAATCTCTGCAGGACCTTCTGATAAACTTAAGGGATTTGCGTGACTTTCTATTTTAGATAAACCATATTGTGTAAATTTAGATGAGCCATTTTTATCTGGATCAGTTAAAAAATCAAACTCATCTTTACTCATATAAACTGGAACCTGATATTTTTCAATAATATTATCTAATGCTCCGATATGATCATAGTGTGCATGTGTTAATAAAATTGCTTTTAAAGGTTTATTGATTTGATTTAATTTTTTTATTATTTTTTGACTTTCACTTGAGGGATCGATTAATATTACATTTTCTTCATTCTCAATGAAATACGTATTAGTATCAACTATTCCTAATGTTAAATTTGAAATTCGCATTATAATTCACCACTATGGTCTAGATGTTTTTGTACTGATTTTAATTTATCATTCATTTTTCTTGATTTATCTCGACGATCATCAATTCTAATATTTGTACAAACCCTATCTAACCCTTTATCAAAAGGTAATTCATGAATCGCTTGAATCACCTCAAAAAGGTCTTTCAAATCACCTTCGATTAATGTATTCATTGGTGTCAATTGATAATCAATTTTCCCTTGTTGTTTAAATTCATTTAACTTTGTTTGGATTTCAGCTATATATTTACTTACACTAGGTCCCTCTGTTCCTACTGGAATAACTACTACATCAACAATTGCCATTATTTAGCACCCTCTTTATCTATGATATATGTTTTGATAAGCCCAGCTGCACCAGTAATACCAGCGTCATTCCCTAACTTAGCTTGTACTATCTCAGTATTATTTTGAGCTGGAGTAAAAGTTAAATTACGGTATTCAGTTTTAATATTTTCTATAAGGATAAGTCCCGCTGTAGACATGCCCCCTCCTAGAACAATATATTTTGGATTACTAGTAACGCTAATGATACTGCATAAATAACCGATATAATTTGCCACTTTTTCAGTTATAAATATACAGAATTGATCGCCAGCTTTAGCCGCATCAAATACAGCTTTTGCAGTTACTTGGTTATCTTTAATAAGTTGTAAAATTGATGATTTAAACGTTAATTTAGGATAATAGAAATTAACTAAATTTACTACACCAGTAGCAGAAGCAACTGTTTCTATACAACCTGATTTACCACAATTGCATTGAAAACGTTGATCAAAATCAGCTCTTAAATGTCCAATCTCAGCGCCAGACCCATTGTGTCCATGTACAATTTCTCCATTAGAAATTATACCTCCACCTAGGCCGGTACCTAAAGTAATGGCTACTACATCATCAGCACCTTCGCCGGCACCTTTATGTTTTTCTCCCAAAGCAGCAACATTAGCATCATTATCAACATAAACTGGACAATTAACATATTGTTTGAAAATTTCTCTTACATTGACACTATCGGGCCAATGTAAATTAACAGCTCCGTATACAACTCCAGTATCAAAATCAACAGGCCCAGGAACACCAATACCGACTCCAACTACATTGTTAAAATCATATTTATATTCTGCAATCTTTTCAGTAAAAGAATTATAAATGTTTTTTAAAAGTAACTCACCAGTGTGGTCACTTGTATCAGTATCAATAGACCATTTATGCAATTGTTCTAAATCCTTGTCAAATATCCCCAATTTACAAGTTGTTCCGCCTATATCAGCAGCTAAAATAATATCTGTCATTACTTTTCATTCCTTCTTTGATTAATTATCAGTATACAATTTAGATATTCATCCTTCGTTAACAATTGATAACTATATAAGGATTTAATCTCTTGTATCATCATTTCATACATATCATCTGGATTTTTAAAATATATAATGAAACCATATGTTTTAAGTAATTGTAACACGTCATAAAAACTTTTAATTTTTCGTGTCATTAGATTTACTCAACTCTTTTTTTAAATTAACATATTTTTTATTATTAGGATTAATTGCTACAGCTTTTTTTATATATTTTAAAGCCTTTTTATCATCACTTAAAGAACGATTAGCTATAGCTAATTCATAATTAAGTACACCTGAATTTGGAAATTTTCTTAAACCTCTTTCCCATTCTGATACGGCCTCTGCTTGCGAACTCTTAGTTGCAGTAATCAAACCACTAAGGTAATATGTTTCATCATCGGCGTAATTATTATTAAGTGTTTGTTTTACAACATTTTTTGCTTCGCTATAATTACCTTTAATCATTTCATCCCGAATTAATTTATCATAGATATTATCCTCACTTATAGTAAATATTCTAATTTGTAAAATGATGAATATAAGTAAAAATACAATCAAAAATGACCAAAATAAAGAGCGTTGTGTTTTGAAATAATAGCCTATTAATGTAATTAATACACCACTGATAAATCCACCTAAATGTGCCATTATATTAATATTAGACATAAAAAGTGAAAAAACGATTAAAACAACCAAAGCAATTAATAACTGGCCAATCATTTTTTTATTAAAATTCTTGCTTAAATACATAATCACAAAAATAGAACCAATTAGACCAAATATTGCTCCACTAGCACCGACTGAAATTGTAGTCGTATTAAATGATAGAGAAACAAAATTTCCATATAATCCGGATATTATATAAATTATTAGCATTCGCCATGATCCAATGATTGATTCGACAATTTTACCAAAAATAAATAGAGAGAGCATATTCATTAAAATGTGTTCGAAATTAAAATGTAAAAACATTGACGAAATAAGTCTATACCATTCTCCGTGAACAACATTAAAATGAACAAGTCCACCTACTTCTAATAGTTTAACATCAGAAAATCGATTTAAGTATAAAATCATACATAACCATATCACAATATTAATTAAGATAAGTGTATATGTAATAGGGGTAAAACGTTGCATATGTTTATCAACAAGATTTTGTGTTAAAACTTTTCTTTTGTAATGAAGGTAAGTCCTTTTATCTTCATTATTAATTAGCATTTTTAAAAGTAAAAAGTTTATAGGGAGTGAATTTAAGCTTTGCTCATTGCTTATAATTTTAAATTTCAGTTTAATTGGTTTTTCTTCATTTAAATTTTCTTTTGAAAGCTCTTTATCCGTAAAATAATAAAATTCATAAGATTCAGGTATATAACCGATGAATTGTTGTATTTCTTCAGGTCGTTCCATAATTTTTGATTTATCAAACCTAATCTCTTGGGTAGATGTGACATCTTTTCTAAATACAACAATTGAATGTTTTCTCTTATGAGACAACCATATTTCATCGTCCTCTTTATCACGATAAATTACATTATAATTAAGATACCTAATCCAGTAGTATAAAGCCTTCCAATAAAGTTTATTAATATTCATTTATTCCTCCACCACTTTATTGTGATAAATAATTAATTGCTCTACAGGTTGATCGTGTGGTTCTATATTGAATTGGGCTAACTGAAAATCGTATAGTAAACTAACTGTATTACATTTATGTTGGCTCAGGAATCGGTCATAATAACCACCACCATATCCTATTCGATAGCCCAATTTGTCAAATGCAACCCCCGGTACTACAACTAAGTCCATTTTATTCGTTGTACCGACTGGGGAAATAGAATGATAAATACCTTTGCTATCTTTCTCGATATCCTCAATTGATAATAGTTGCTTAAAAGTCATGTCTTGCTGTTGATAATTTGTTTCAGGAACAAAAATTTTCTTATTATTGTTTAGCGAATGAGTAATAATTGGATATGTATTAACTTCATGAGGCATCGATAAAACAAAACCAATTGTGTTAGCTTTGCGATAAGCTTCACTTTGATATAATTTCTTAGCCAACCATTCATCAGCCAAATATTTTTGTTCTTTGTCGTAAGATTTCATCTTTTTAATTATATTTCTACGTAGTCCTTTTTTATCCATTTTATTCACCCATTTCGTTCACTTAACATTATAACGTTTATAGTTACTAATGTCATTAAGTTGGTATTTAATGATAAAAAAAGTAAATGAAAAATCCCTTCAAAGTTTTCACTTTTATAAGTGGTTACTTTAAAGGGATTAAATCGATTTTATATTGTCATGTACAAATTTTAAAAAATTTATTATTTAGTTTCACGATGTAAAGTATGTTTGTTATCACGTGAACAATATTTTTTCATTTCTACACGTTCAGGATTATTTCTTTTGTTTTTTGTTGAGATATAGTTTCTATCTCCACATTCTGTACAAGCTAATGTAACGTTTACGCGCATGAGTTTCTCCTCCTTACCTTTTCAAAATACGACTTTTTTATTATACCAATTACTTAACTAATTGCAAAGTATAATTTCGTGATTAGTTGAGTTGACAATTTAAATTAATCTTCTTTCTCTTCGTTATTAGATTGAGAGTCATCTTTTTTATTATCCTTATCTTTAAAATAGTAGTTGATTACGTCTCTACCTAAATCTCCACCATTTAACCAAGGTGGTGGAACAGGTTGATTTGTATAGACAATTGAAAAAGATAATTTAGGATCATCGACGGGTGCATAACCGATATATGTTGAGTTAACTCTAGGTTCTCCGTCTTGAAAAACTTCAGCAGTTCCTGTTTTACCAGCTGAAGGTACTACAGTATTTCTAAAACTAGCATAACCTGTACCTTGCTTTTCATTGAAAGCCATTTTGAAGCCTTCTTGAACTTCTTTAATTTCGTCATTTGAGTTATTTACCTTATTTAAAACATTACCCTTAATTTTACGTTTTAATGGACCAGTTTCATCTTTATTAGTAGATTCATAAATAGACAATCCAATATGTGGTTGAATTCTATAGCCATCATTAGCAATAGTTGATACGTATTGGGACAACTGAAGTGGTGTATATGTGTCGTATTGTCCAATAGCTAAGTCTAAATAGTTACCAGGATTATTAGTTAAGGGTTCTATTTGGCCTGGCGTTTCGTTCGGTAAGTCAATACCTGTTTTTAAGCCAAGACCTACTTGATTTAACCCTTTACGCAATTTACGACCAGCATCTGCTATATTATTAGGTAATGACATACCTGAAGTATAGGGGTCACCTGCTAATTTAAGTGCGGTTTTAAACATGTATACGTTTGATGAATGCATAAGTGCTTGTTTATCATCGATAGATACATGACCATTTTTATTAAAATAAGAACGCTTAGTTAAACCACCTTGGAATTTTAATGGCTCATCTACCATAGTTTCTCCAACATTAATAGCTTTATTTTGGTATCCAGCTAATAATGTTCCTCCTTTTACTGAAGAACCTACTGTGTATTGAGCTGTAAAGTTGCCGATATCATAATCTTTGAGTTTACCTTGCTTATCAATTTGCTTTCCTGCAATAGCGAGAATGTCTCCATTTTTAGGATTTTGGACAACCATTAACGCATTGTCCATATCCTTAGCACCTTGACTACGTAATTTAGAAATTTGTTTTTCTAATAAAGATTCTACTTTTTTCTGTAAATCAATATCTATAGTTAATTGTAAATCATGACCTCTTGAGCCAGGATTAAGTACTTCTGAACTTATTACTCTTCCAGATTTATCAGTTGTATATTTCATTTGTTTCTTCGTGCCTTTAAGAACATCTTCGTATTGATATTCAAGATAAGATTTACCGACCCGATCATTTCGTGAATAACCTTTTGATAAATATTGTTCAGTTAATTCTTTAGGTATACCTTCAGTCGAAGTCGACACATCTCCAAATATGCCTCTTAAAGTATCACCGTATGGGTATTTTCTATCCCAATCCATTGTAGTATTTACACCAGGTAATTTAGAAAGCTGTTGTGATACGGCTGCATATTCTTTCTCGCTTACGTCTTCATTTTTAATTGTTTGAGGATCTAGAGTTGACCCAGCGTTCATTTCCCGATAAATTGCTAAAACTTGCAAATCTTTTTTAGTTAACTGTTTTAATTGTTTTTTTCCTATTTTATCTCTAAGTTGGGTATCAAATTGGTCTTGTGAAATACTGCCATCCTCTAACATTAATTGTTCTTTTCTCATTAACTTTTTAGCAGATGACGGATACATTTGAATCCAAAAATCCTTTTTATCTCTCTCAGTAATTTTATCTGTATCCATTTTAATTAAATCTGTCAGTTTCTTAGCAGTATTTAACATTTCCTTTTGTGATGTTTTACGGTTTCTAGTGTATGTAATAGACATCTTTGAAGCATTATCAACTAGTACTTTGCCATTTCTATCTAGTATTCGGCCTCTTGGTACTGATTCATTAACAGTTATGTTTTCATCGTTTTTGATTAATTGTTTGTAATGAGATCCTTGTGCTATTTGTAAATAACCTAATCTCAATACGACTATAGCAAAGATAAATACTATAAATCCAAATATGAAATTGATTCTTTTATTCATGGTGTTTCTCATTTTTTCATCATTTGATTTTTCTTTTAATCTTTTTAGCAAAACAACCTACCTCTATTCAAAGTCTCTCATACAAATGATATATGATATTAGATTATTTTTCTATCATTTTAACAAAAAAGAAGCGCAGAAAAATTCCTTTATCAATTGATAGTCAAATTTATAAATATACTTTTAAACAATAATCAATAACAAAAATTTTTACATCGGTTTCATCAGTATTGTAATTCAAACTAAATGTATATACTTTTATGTTCATTTAGATTTTAATAAAAATGGATATTAAGTAATGAATCTCATTTCTCACGTGTTGTAGATAGTATATAGTTATATATGTAATTAGCCCTTAGATGCAAATCATCTAAGGGCTATGACAATAAATATAAGGTATTGTTCAAACTGATTTTTAGAATTTTTATGTTCTAAAGTTATTTAATATTGATTATTTAGTTGCATTATATAATTCATTAACTTTTTCCCAGTTAACAACATTCCAGAATGCATTGATATAATCTGGGCGTTTATTTTGATATTTAAGATAATAAGCATGCTCCCAAACATCTAAACCTAAAATTGGTGTTTTTCCTTCAGTAATTGGATTATCTTGATTTGGTGTTGTAACAATTTCTAATTGTCCATTGTTTACAACTAACCAAGCCCATCCTGAACCAAAGCGTGCTGCAGCTTTATCTGCAAATTCTTTTTTAAATTCATCTAAAGAACCCCATTGTTCTTTAATTTTATCTACTACTTCACCTTTTTCTTCAGAATTTGGTGATAATAGTTCCCAGAACAATGAATGGTTAAGGTGACCACCGCCATTATTACGAACAGCTGTTTGAATATTAGATGGCACACTATCTAAATTAGCAACAATTTCTTCGATTGATTTAGCTTCTAAATCTGTCCCTTCAACTGCTGAATTTAATTTTGTAACATATGTGTTATGATGTTTGTCATGATGAATTTCCATAGTTTGTTTGTCGATGTGTGGTTCTAATGCATCATATGCATAAGGTAAATTTGGTAATTCAAAAGCCATAAATAATCATCCTCCTAAATTGTCTATAACTATATCATAACAAGTAGATTTATAAGCAACAAAGAATATGCTTTCAAAAAAGTTTTAATTATTAAATTATTTTCCCGACTCACACGACAATTAAACAAAATTGTTAATGTGAATCTTGTTAATATTTTTCTAAACCTACTAATTGATATACTATAAATATATCTCAAATTTGTGAAGATTAAACATAAAAATGCATAAATTTTAATAAATACGACCAATGGCCTATAATTAATAAAAAGAACCTCAGTTATTGTCACTAGGTTCTTTTCCTACTAATCATGAGTATTCACTTTATGCTAAGAATTAAATATTTAAAATTCGATGATTGAAAATCTTAAATTTAAATGATGAAATGTGCCAGTATTATAATCCGAATGATATTTTAGTTTGCTTTACGTTGACATTCTTCACAAATACCATACACTTCTAATTTATGAGTATGAATATTTACATTGGGTAATTGACTTTTAATCTTTTCTATTGGACAAAAATCAATCACTTTAGTTTCTCCGCAATTTTCGCAAATAAAATGATGATGGTGATGATTTGTGCATGCGATTCTGAATTTCATTTCTCCATCTAATTCGGTACTCTCTATAATGCCTAAATCTTTAAATAAATGAAGATTTCTGTATACAGTATCAAATGATATTCCAGGATAGTCTTTATCCATTTGTTGTTGAATATGTTTAGCATTTAAATATTTATCCTCTTTAACAAAGATATCTAGCATATCTTTACGTTTATCAGTATATTTAAGTCCGTTTTCCTTTAAAACTTTAATTGCATCATTTGTATTCATTCTTAAACGACTCCCTTTTTAAACTTAATTTTTAACTTCTGAATAATCATCGTTAGTATGAGCATTAATACCAATAGTACAACAATGACGCCACCAGGTGATATATTCATATAAAAAGCTATAATTAATCCTAGAATTACAGATAATTCTCCTAATATAACACTTAATGCTATTAATTGTTTAAATCCTTTAGTTATTCTCATTGAAATTGCTATAGGAAGAGTTATTAACGCGCTTACTAATAATATACCTACAACTCTCATTGATGCAGATATTACCATAGCAACAATTACTATAAATAAAAATTGAATCCACTTTGGTATACCTATGACCTTACTATATTCTTCGTCAAATGATAAAATAAACAATTCTTTATAAAATAAAACAATAAATATGAGAACAATTATTGTAATGATAATAATTGTAGTTAAATCACTAATATTTACTGCACTAATTGATCCAAATAGTAGGCCTACGATTTCTTGATTAAAACCATCTGCTAGAGAAATAAAAATAGCACTTAGAGCAATACCAGCGCTCATTATAATAGGAATTGCAATTTCTTGATAATTAGAAAACGAAGTCCTTAATTTTTCAATTAATAACGCTCCAATAACAGCAAAAAGAATACCAAACCACATAGGGTTTATTACTGAGAAAACGGGAATAATGGTAAGCAAAAACATACCAAAGGAAATACCACCTAATGTCACGTGGCTTAAAGCGTCAGCAATTAAAGATAGTCTCCGAACTACAATAAATGCACCTATTAATGGTGCGATAAAGCCAATAAGCAGACCGCTAATCAAAGAATATCTAATAAAATCAAAATTTAATAACGCATCTATCAAAAGTTACACTTCCTCTTTGTTTCTAATATAAATTTATTCATTTCCCTCATTACAACATGTTCGGTTGTGTTGATGATCAACAAATTGAATAGGATGACCATAAATTTTTGAAATTTCAACTTCATCTAAAGACTTAAATGCTTCTGTGGAACCGTGGAAATGAAGATGTTTATTTAAACATGCTACTTCAGTAGCGGTATCTGCTACAACGCCAATATCGTGAGTGACTAAAATTATTGTAATCCCCTGTTTTTTTAATTTATCAAGTGTATCGTAAAATTTGCTTACATGTTTTGCATCAATTCCGTTTGTAGGTTCATCTAACACTAGCACACTTGGGTCTGAAATAAGTGCTCTAGCAATAAGTACACGTTGTTGTTGACCACCAGATAGTTCAGCTATATTTTTATTTATTAAATGAGATATATTTAATCTCTCTAATACCTTTGTGACTTTTTGATAGTCATTTTTATTAAATCTTTGAAATAATTTTTTTGTTTTAGTCAGACCACTTAAAACAACTTCCTTTACACTAGCTGGGAAACCTGCATTGAAGGCAGAAGCTTTTTGAGAAACATAGCTAATTTTCAATGAAGATTTATTACCTTTAAATGGTTTTCCATCAACAATTATCTCGCCCTTTTGTATAGGCAATAGCCCTAGTATAACTTTTAGTAAAGTAGATTTGCCTGCCCCGTTCGGACCAACAATTGCTAAAAATTCTCCCTGATTAATTTTGATATTTATGTTCTCTAATACATGCTTATTATCGAAATAATAATCTAAATTTCGTAATTCAAAAACTGGTGTTGTCATGGTTTTCACCTCGCATATAACTATACAACTTATTAATTTTTATGTAAATAGTAATGTTTACGACTATTTTAAATTACATATAGTTTTGCTTGTTCTATAATTAGTCTAGTGACTTTATAGTCGCAATTAAAACGATGTTATTTTTATTTAACATGATGAAATAATTAAGCCATTCACTGAATGAAAAGACGATGAATGGCTTAATTTTATAAATATTTTATTGAGTTAAAATTTTGTTTTTGAGTTCTGGATCAAATTTTTGTGATTTTAACATGTCTATTTCTAATTTATACGGTGGTTTTTTATTTTTTTTATCTTCACCAACATATGGAGTTTCTAATATTTTGGGAATATTTTTAAAAGTATCATGATGTACTACGTAATTAAGTGCATCAAAGCCAATATGACCAAAGCCGATATTTTCGTGACGATCCTTCTGTGCACCTCTTAGGTTTTTACTGTCATTAACATGTACTACTTTAATTCGATCTACTCCAATTATGCTGTCGAATTTTTCTAGTACACCATCGAAATCTTCTTTGACGTTATAACCGGCATCATGAGTGTGGCACGTATCAAAACATACTGATAAGCGATCATTATGTGTAACACCATCAATTATTTGAGCAATTTCTTCAAAAGATCTCCCTACTTCTGTTCCTTTACCCGCCATAGTTTCAAGTGCTATTCTTACATCATTATCATGTGTGAGTACTTCATTAAGTCCTTCAATAATTTTTTGAATTCCTTTATCTACACCTGCTCCGACATGCGCTCCAGGATGCAGTACAATATCTTTCGCTCCGAGCGCTTGAGTTCTTTCGATTTCTTTTTGTAGAAAGTCGACTCCTAAATTAAATACTTCAGGTTTGGTTGTATTTGCAATGTTAATGATATATGGTGCATGTACAACGATATTTGATAAGCCATATGTTTTCATTGCCTGCTGGCCTTTTTCGATATTTAAATCTTCAATATTTTTACGTCTTGTATTTTGAGGCGCACCTGTATAAATCATAAATGTAGATTCACCATATTTATGTGCTTCTTCTGCTGACCCTTGCAGCATTTTTTTGCCACTCATTGAAACATGTGATCCTATTAACATTCATTTCACCTATCCTTTATTATTTTTTCGTTTTTGTCTATTTTGCTTTTTACTATACTGCTTTCTTTCTTGACGTTTCATTTTTTCAACTTCTTGTTTAAACTTCTTTTTATAGCCTGGTTTAACTTTACGTTTTGATTTACTTCTTACTTTGTGTTTAACTTCATTTGTTAAATGGTCATCTTTGCGCTGTCTTGATTTACGCATATTGTATGCCTTTATCGGTTTTAATTCACCATTCTTAATATCTACATTTTCAAATTTATAACCTCTGTCTTCAATAAGAGTAATATTACTTTCTTCATCAGGACTATATAATGTAATGGCTACACCTTTATAATTACCTCTTCCTGTTCGACCTACGCGATGTGTGAAGAAATCGATATCATTGGGTACATCGAAATTAATAACATGACTTACGCCTTCAATATCTATTCCTCTAGAAGCAAGATCGCTTGCAATGACAAATTGAAAATCTAAATTTCTTATTCTTTTCATTTGTTGTTTACGTTCTCTTGGTGTTAAACCACCATGAATCATACCTATTTTAATTCCTTCTTTATTTAAAGTGTCTGCCAATTCATCGGCATTTTCACGACTGTTACAGAAAATAATACATAGATAAGGATTCAATATATCTATCAATTCCAATGTTTTATCTACCTTAGCAGAACCTTTTGTAGGAATTAGATAAAATTCGATATTTTCTTTATTATGAGCTTTGCCATCAACTTCTACAAATTCTGGTTGACTTAAATATTTATTTAAAAATGGTTGTAATGATTTAGGTATTGTTGCACTAAATACCGCTAGATGAGCATTTTCATCATCTAATCTCGCTGCAATATGGTCAACATCTTCAATGAGACCGAGGTCAATCATTAAATCAGCTTCATCTATAATTAAATATGACGCTAAATGTGCATGAAGATAACCTGAATGTGCTAAATCATTAATTCTTGTTGGTGTACCAATAATGAGTTGTGGTTGATGGCTACATCGTTGTTTATCTTTTTCTAAATCGGTACCACCAATGAAAAGTTTTACATTTATACCTTTTTTGAATTTTACTAAATGCATAGCAACTTGATATAGTTGCTGAGCAAGTTCACGTGTTGGAGCTACTACGATGGCTTGTGGCTCTTGAATGTCACTTTCTATAAGTTGAATTAATGGTAAAAGAAAAGCGTGTGACTTTCCAGTTCCAGTTTGAGATTGTCCTATTAAATTTGTTCCTTTAAGAATTCTCGGTATGATTCTATTTTGGATTTCAGTCGGTTTTTCAAAATTGAGATTTTTAACAGCTTCAATTAAATTCTCATCTAAATTAAAGTGTTCAAATGGATGTTTTGACATAATTTGTTCTCCTTTAAATGTTTATCAATAACATTTATTTATATTTAAATGGATCTGTGTTGATTTCAGAAGCATATATTGGAAATTGATTTTCATATTTAAATAACCATTTTTCTAATAATTCTTTTAATCCTTCTTTCATAACATACTCACTATAATGATTGATGTCTAATAAATTTACATTTTGGATTTTAGCATCTAAAGCATCATGGTGTTTAATATCACCAGTAACAAAAACATCTGCTCCAAGTTGGCTAGCTTTATACTCAAATCCTATACCTGAACCACCTATGATAGCTACTTTCTTAATTGGACTATCATGTTGACCTGTATATCGTACGCTCGGTATATTGAGCTGTTTTTTGGCATATTCAGAAAATTCATCTAAAGTCATAGTTTGGTTTAATTGTCCAATAATCCCTAATCCATACTCACTTTCTTTGTTCATTTTAATAAAATCAAAAACTGGTGTTTCGTATGGGTGATTATCTAAAATAGCACGTTTAGTTATTTCTAATTCATTGCCTTTTATCATAAACTCAAGTTTTATTTCATCAACATATTCGATACTATCTAACTTCCCTATATAAGGACTTGCATCACCTACTGGTTTAAATTGCCCTTTACCTTCACTTTCAAAGAAACAATATTCGTAATTACCTTCTTTAGCTAATCCAAGTTCGTTTAAACTGTCTTTGAAATCTTCAATATAATTTTTAGGTATAAAAGTTTGAACTTTGTAATAATATGAGCTATTTGTATTAATCATTGATATGTTCTCTAAACCTATTTGATCCGCTAACATTCGATTGACACCTTTAGGATTTACATCAAGATTAGTGTGTAATGCTATAAGATTGATATTATTTTGGATAAGTTTACGAATTATACTACCATATCCATCTTCAACGATACGTTTTACTCCTTTGAAAATAAGTGGATGATGAGCAATGATGGTATTGGTATTAAGTTCAATTGCTTGGTTAACAACATCATCGGTGCAGTCGAGTGTTGTCAGAATACCTGTAATATCTAACTTATCATTACCAATTAATAATCCTACATTATCCCATGATTCAGCTTGATGAAATGGAACGTGATTATTTAAAACTTCCATCAGTTCACTAATTTTCATTAATTAACACCTCTTGTATTAAGTTAATTTCATCTTCTATTTCTTTTAGTCTCTCATGATGTGATGTTGAATTCAATTGGGATTTTATATCACGCAGTGCTTCTAACTCTCTTTGCCATTTTTTTTGAAAAATGTTATTACATTCTCTAAGTAAAAATGGTCCGAATTTTTCTTGTAATATATTTAATTTAACTAAGTTATTATTAAACTCAGCTACCACGATTTCATATATGTGACCCTTTTCCTCAATGATTCTTTCATCAACGATTTCATATGAAAGTTTATTAAGAGTTTGTCTTAATGCTTGAGTTTGTATGTTGCTTTGTAGTATGAGTCTTGGATGGTTAACTAATTTATCTTTTCCATCGTTTAATATTTTTGCAATTAATGGCCCTCCCATACCACAAACAGTTATATTATCAATTTGGTCTTCTGAGTTTATAACGCTTAGACCATCGCCTAGACGTACATCAACCTGTTGATTTAATTCATAATTTGCAATATTTCTTTTAGCAGCCTTATAAGGTCCTTGAATCACTTCTCCCGCTATTACTTTTGTGCATAAGTCGTTTTGAATTGCATATATAGGTAGATATGCGTGGTCTGAGCCAATATCAGCCAATGTTCCTCTTTTAATAAATGAGCATACAATTGATAATCTTTGGTTAAGGTTAATCATTTTTAAACTCCTTATATGTATTAAAAAAGAGTAGGATAGAATTCAGTAATAAGAAATTTGAATTCACTATCCCACCCTTCTTTAGTGTGATGATTTAGTTAAACGACATTACTATTAATTAATAATTCAAACGCCAATGTCTTATTCCTTTAATTTAATCCATGAAATCTTTAAGACGTTTACTTCGACTAGGATGTCTTAGTTTTCTTAAAGCTTTTGCTTCAATCTGACGAATTCTTTCACGTGTTACACCGAATACTTTTCCAACTTCTTCTAGTGTTCTTGTTCGTCCATCATCTAAACCAAAACGTAAACGTAAAACATTTTCTTCTCTGTCAGTAAGTGTATCTAAAACATCTTCTAATTGTTCTTTTAACAATTCGTATGCTGCATGGTCAGATGGACTTTGAGCTTCTTGGTCCTCAATGAAATCTCCTAAATGACTATCATCTTCTTCACCAATTGGCGTCTCTAATGAAACGGGTTCTTGTGCAATTTTTAAAATCTCTCTGACTTTTTCTGGTGGTAAATCCATTTCTTCTCCAATTTCTTCAGGAGCCGGATCTCTTCCTAAATCTTGCAATAATTGACGTTGAACACGAATCAATTTATTAATCGTTTCTACCATGTGTACTGGTATTCGAATTGTACGTGCTTGGTCAGCAATTGCTCGTGTAATAGCCTGTCTAATCCACCAAGTGGCATATGTTGAAAATTTAAATCCTTTGCTAAAATCAAACTTTTCCACAGCTTTAATTAAGCCCATATTACCTTCTTGAATCAAATCTAAGAATAACATTCCACGACCAACATATCGTTTAGCAATACTAACAACTAAACGCAAGTTTGCTTCGGCTAATCGTGATTTAGCAATTTCATCACCTTGTTCAATTCTTTTTGCAAGCTCAATTTCTTCTTGAGCACTTAAAAGATTAACTCTACCAATTTCCTTTAAATACATACGCACTGGGTCATTGATTTTGACACCAGGAGGGGCACTCAAATCATTAGGATTGATTTTATCATCCGTGTCAGAACTATCTTTTTCATTAACAAGTGTAATGTCATTGTCATTCAATTGGTCGAAGAAATCATCCATTTGATCTGAGTCCATTTCAAAATTTTGCAGTTTTTCAGCGATTTCTTCGTGACTTAAATGACCTTCTTTTTTTCCTTTATCAATTAATTGTTTTTTAACATCTTCTAGTGTTAAAGTCGGATCAATTGTTTGCTTTTTAATTTTAACTTGGTTGTCAGACATGAAAAGGCCTCCCGATTTTAGTAAATACTGATAATCTATTAATAATTATATATTATATCAATTTAATATGATTTGTATATTCTAAATAATCACTAGATTACACTGAGTAAGTGAAAATCAAGTGATATTACCTTAAATAAGCGGTGTTCAATTGAATAAATATACACTTTTGAAGTTCTGATATAACAAATTTACCCGATAAATAATTAAAGTAACCATATTCGATTAACTACTCTTGAATTTTAAATTAAATCCTTTTAAATATTGCTTTTACATTCGATTTTTATTTTTGTTAACGATAAGTTGCAAATAATATTTTTGTAATTCTGAATCTCCAATACGCGATGCTTCCCTTAATTTATAATTCAAACTTTCTAAGGAATCTTCGTTATTATTATTTTTAATAATTTGAATATAGTCCTCTATTTCGTTTTCATAAGGTTCATCATTTAGATGATATTGATCTAATTCAATAAGAACTTCTCTCAATTCATTAGATTCAATATATTGCATCATATCGCTAATTGTATAATAATCATTTTTTGAATAATAGTCGTACAAATAACTAAATATACGCTTTAAATAGCTATTTGTAAAGTCTTCTGGCACAATTTTTTGATAATAATTCAAAAAAGTATCTTTATCTTTCGTTAAATGCTTAATTAAAGCTCTTTCTGCTTTCTCATTTTTAGTCAGACGACCGAGTATTAATTGTTGTTTGCTTGGCTCATCTTGAAAAGTGGGATAAGTGTTCGACGACATCTGATGTTGATAAGTTGCATCTAACTCATATTGAATGGTTTCTGGATTAACTTTAAATATATCAGCTATGTTTTGAATAAGTTTATTACGAATGATACCTGAATTGACTAAAGAAAGGTCTCGCACAGTTTCTTTAAAATGTTTTTCGTATGCAAGATCATTATGATTAATCTCATTTTGATACATTTTAACTTTAAATAGCACAAATGATTGTTTGTCTTGTTGAACAAATTTTAAGAATTGTTCGTTATCATATTTTCTAATATAGTCATCAGGATCCATACCTGAAGGTAGTTGAACCACATACACATTTAAGCCTTGATTCAACAGTGCTTGTCCAGTTTTTAGAGTAGCTTCTTTACCAGCATAATCACCATCAAACATTAATGTTACATTTTGCGTTAGTTTTTGTAAAAAAGTAATATGTTCTTGTGATAACTGTGTACCCATACTAGCGACAACTTGTTTTAAACCAGCATAATCTGATTTAATTACATCCATGAAACCTTCTAATAAAATAATTTCATCTTGCTTTCGAATAAATTTACGTGCTTTATTTAAATTATATAAAATTCTACGCTTCTGGAAAATAGGTGTTTCTGGACTATTTAAATATTTTGGTTCTTGATCAGTATATGTCCGTCCTGAATACCCAACAATTCGTCCTTGTCCATTCTTTAATGGAAACATAATTCTATTTCTAAATCTATCAAAATATGTGAAATTCTCTTCATTACGAGATAACAAACCCGCTTCAAATGCTAGTTCTATATCATATCCTTTTTTTTCAAGAAAATCATGACAAAAATGTGAGTTATCAGGTGCATATCCAATTTCTCTTTCTTTAATAAGGTCATCCGTAAAGCCGCGTTCATGTAAATAATTTAGGGCTTCCTCACCTTCAACTGTTTTCATTAAAGCATAATGATAATAATCTTTAATGAGTTCATGCATCTCAATCATTTTCAACTCATCAGACGCAATTTTTGTCGAGGAATTTGTTTGGTTCTGCCCGATATCAACTTGAATATTAACTCGTTCACCCAAGTCCTTTACAGCTTCAACAAATGATACGTCTTTAATTTCTTGCGTAAATTGAAAAACATTACCACCTTTTTTACATCCAAAACAATGACAAATTTGTTTATCTTCTGAAACTGTAAATGAGGGTGTTTTTTCATCATGAAAAGGACACAAACCGATATAATTGCGTCCTCTTTTTTCAAGTTTTACATATTCACTAACTAAATCTAATATATCAGTTTTATTTTTTATTTCATCAATGACGGATTGATCTATACGCAAAAGACATCACCTATCAATATTCATAATTGCTAATTGTTTATTTTTATGTGGTTGCTAAAAGAATGAAGGAATATATTTCAAACATTAAATACCACCTATAAAATACATTTATTTCTATGGTAGCAATCTTATTAAAGTTCTATTATTATACCTTCAATTTATTGGAAAAGAAATCATTTCGATTTATTTTGTTCGATAAAATGAATAATATCATTTGCTGTTTCTTCAATGGCTTTATCTGAAACGTCAATAACAGGACAACCAATCTTATCGACTAACTTTTCAAAGTAATCTAATTCTTCCTGAATTCTTGCTTCAGTTGCATATCTAGCTTTGTCACCTAATCCTAATTGTTTTAATCTCTCTTTACGTATACGATTTAATTTTTCTTCACTAATTTTTAACGCAATACATTTTGATGGATCAACATTAAATAAACCGTCTGGTGGAGTCACTTCAGGTACTATTGGAATATTCATTACTTTATAGCTTTTATGTGCTAAATATTGAGATAAAGGTGTTTTTGATGTTCTTGAAATGCCAAGTAACACAATATCTGCTTTCGGCAATCCTTTAGGATCTTTTCCGTCATCGTATTTAACAGCAAATTCGATTGCATCAATCTTTTTAAAATAAGCATCGTCCAATCGGTGAACCATTCCTGGTTCATAATAAGGTGTTTCTTCAATAGAATTCGATAACAATTCCATTAGTGGACCCATGATGTCAACAGATTTCAATGCATGTTCATTGACTTTTGATATCATATACTTTTTAATTTCGGGTTTTATTAATGTATAAACAATGATTGCATTCGTATCTTTAGCAACCTGAATCACTTCATCAACATTTTCAAATGATTCGATATATGGATATCGAAGGAATTCATGCTTACATTGTTTAGGGTTGAATTGTGAAACGCCTGCTCTTGCAACGAGTTCCGCAGTTTCACCAATTGAATCAGAGGCAACAATTATCTTTATATTATCCATGTACTTACCACCTATTCTTTAAATAATGAAACGAATAATTTAGTGATTGTTGTTTTAGAGATGCGACCTATTACTTCAAATTTGTCGTTTTCTTTAGGTCTAACAATTGGTAATGAATCTATCTCTTTATCAATCATTTGATTTGCAGCATAAATAACGAGTTCCTGTTCTTTTAAATATGAAACATGAGGCATTCTAGTCATATTTACACTGATAGGCATTGTATGTATGTCCTCACCAATCATTGAGGCACGAAGTAAGTCTTTCCTAGAACATACTCCTACAAAATCGTTATTCTCATTTGTAATAAATAATGTACTGACATCTTCTAAAAAGATGGTACATATAGCATCATAAACAGTCATGTTTTCTTTTATGACAACAGGATGCGACATATAATCTTTTACAACATATTTTCGTAATTTTTCGTTTATGATTTTATTTTTAGATTTACCAGAATAGAAATAACCTACTCGAGGACGTGCCTCTATAAAACCAGACATCGTGAGTATAGCCAAGTCAGGACGTAATGTAGCACGAGTTAAATTGATTTTTTCAGCTATATGCTCGCCCGTGATAGGTCCTTCCGATTTAACAATCTCTATTATTTGTTCTTGTCTTTGACTTAATTCTATAGGTCTTCACCCCTTTTTAATACTTACTCATTATAACTTTTATTTTCAATTGCTACAAATACATATAAACACTTGCTATTAAAAATTATTTCAATTAGAATTATTAATAAGCGAGTTAAGGATGGTGTGAGCTTAACAAATATATTTTGGCATATGATTAAATTTTTATAAAAGCGAGTGTTTACACTAATTTGGGTGGAACCGCGGGTTGAAAAGTAAATAAACACATGTTATTACAACAATGTGTTTTAAATAATTTAAACTCGTCCCAAGATAATATTGCATAATCTATGTGTATTGTCTTGGGGCGTTTTTATGTATAAGGAGAGGCTTTTATGGTTAAAAATATGGATACAATTGTACAACTTGCGAAGCATAGAGGATTTGTATTCCCTGGTAGTGATATTTATGGTGGATTATCGAATACATGGGATTATGGTCCGTTAGGTGTTGAATTAAAAAATAATATTAAAAAAGCTTGGTGGCAAAAATTTATTACGCAATCACCTTACAATGTGGGTATTGATGCTGCGATTCTTATGAATCCAAAAACATGGGAAGCATCAGGACATTTAGGAAATTTTAATGATCCTATGATTGATAATAAGGACAGTAAAATTCGTTATCGTGCAGATAAATTAATCGAAGATTATATGCAAAATGAAAAAGGTGACGAAAACTTTATAGCAGATGGCTTAAGTTTTGATGAGATGAAAAAAATTATAGATGATGAAGGAATTGTTTGTCCGGTCAGTAAGACTGCAAACTGGACCGATATCCGTCAATTTAATCTTATGTTCAAGACTTTCCAAGGTGTTACTGAAGATTCTACTAATGAATTATTTTTACGACCTGAAACAGCTCAAGGTATTTTTGTGAACTATAAAAATGTTCAACGTTCTATGCGTAAAAAATTACCTTTTGGTATTGGTCAAATTGGTAAATCATTCCGTAATGAAATCACACCAGGAAACTTTATTTTCAGAACAAGAGAATTCGAACAAATGGAACTTGAATTCTTCTGTAAACCTGGCGAAGAAATTGAGTGGCAAAATTATTGGAAAACTTTTGCAAGTGAATGGTTAACAGATTTAAACATCTCAGAAGACAATATGCGCCTTAGAGATCATGATGAAGATGAATTATCACACTATTCCAATGCTACTACTGATATTGAATATAAATTCCCATTTGGTTGGGGTGAATTATGGGGTATTGCGAGTCGTACAGACTATGATTTAAGACAACATAGTGAACATTCAGGTGAAGATTTTAAATATCACGATCCTGAAACAAACGAAAAATACATTCCTTATTGTATTGAACCATCTCTTGGTGCAGATCGTGTGACTTTAGCATTTTTATGTGACGCGTATGCTGAAGAAGGTGTTGAAGGTAGTAAAGATGCACGTACAGTTATGCACTTCCACCCTGCTTTAGCACCATATAAAGCGGCAGTATTACCATTAAGTAAAAAATTATCAAGTGAAGCTATTAAAATTTTTGAACAACTAAGCTCTAGCTTTGCAATAGACTTTGATGAATCACAATCTATTGGTAAACGTTATCGTCGTCAAGATGAAATAGGTACACCATATTGTATTACTTTTGATTTTGATTCATTAGAGGACAACCAAGTAACAGTGCGTGACAGAGATAGTATGGAACAAGTACGTATGCCAATATCAGAACTTGAAACATTTTTAGCTGAGAAAGTTAAATTTTAGTTTACTATTTAGTTATAAGTAAAAATTTTGAATACGAATAAAGCTCCTATCTTAAGTTTTAACAACAAAAGATAGGAGCTTTTTATTGATAAATTTATTTTAAGATCTTTCATTATAATAGAAATCTTTTTACAATGAATCTTTTTCTAATCTATTTAATTGGTTTATTAATTTTTGACTTTTAAAAAACATACCAGCATACTCACGATAAAGCATGATAAGTAGTTCAGACATTTCATTTAATATGTCTTGCTGAATATTTAAATGATTCATCTTACTTATAGGTAATTGCTGCAGGATATTAAGAAGATATAAGGTGCGATTAGAGAGATGAAAAGCATGTTGATCCTGATATAATGCAGATTCTGAAATAGCACCGTCAAATTTAAAACTATACGCTATAAGTTTTGATTGATCTTGAATGCCGGTAATTGCACAGTGATCAAATGAAGCTGTGAATCCAAATTTAGACATATTTTTTAATAAGACGATTACAGACATTAATTGTGCAGGGGTTCCTTCGTTAATTTTGGAAAGAACAAATTGAAGTAAGTCATAATTATATTTTGAAACCTCATTCTCTTCCATTGATCGGTCAATTGTTTCAGCACATAAAGATGCATAGCTACTTTCAAATAAGTCGAGTTGGAGTTCATAATGTTGATTAATCACATCAACAGAATTTAGTGTTCCCATGCCTCGCCATTTATTATATATAAATAAGCCATATACGAAAAGCTGTGTATTTGCTTGAAGTCCAGACTTAACTTTTTTTGCTCGTCTGGCCATTAGTGGTATTTTAGCTCCGTATTCATTTAAAATTGTAATGATTTTGTCTGATTCACCATAATCAACAGATTTGATAATGATGCCCTTTTGTTTCATTAGCATCAGTTGATCACCAACCTTCTATTGATTAATCTTGATCTTCAACATATCCAATTTGTCTTATAAAATTGACCTTATTTCTCCAATCACGTTGTACTTTCACCCATAATTCAAGATAAACTTTCGAGCCAAGTAACATCTCGATATCTCTACGTGCACGTTTACCCACTTCTTTAAGCTTTTTACCACCTTTACCTATTACTATACCTTTTTGTGAATCTCTTTCAACATAAATTGTCGCCTCAATACGTACTCTATCTTCATCCTCTTTAATCATACGATCGACATTGACACCAATTGCATGTGGAATTTCTTCACTAGTCAAATGTAGAATTTTTTCTCTAATGATTTCACTCACCACAAATTGCTCAGGATGGTCTGAAATTTGATTGTCAGGATAATATTTAGGCCCTTCTGGTAAAAAAGATTTTAATACATCAATAAAATGATCAACATTCAACCCTTCTAAAGCAGAAATTGGAATTATGTCTGTAAAATCCATATATGACTGATATTGTTCAATTTTTGGCATCAATGTATCTGGATGAACCAAATCAATTTTATTTAAAACTAAAAATATAGGTGTTTTGACGTTTTTTAGCATTTCCATTATATACTCGTCTCCTCTACCTATATCTTCATTTACATTAACCATAAACATAATAGCATCAATTTCAGAAAGTGTGTTTTTAGCTACTCTCATCATGTAATCTCCCAATTTATGTTTAGGCTTATGGATACCAGGTGTATCGATAAAGATGATTTGAGCATCATCTCTTGTCATCACACCTTGTATTTTATTTCTAGTCGTCTGAGCTTTATCTGACATAATAGCAATTTTATGTCCTATTACTCTGTTTACAAAGGTAGATTTACCTACATTAGGTCTACCGATAATTGAAACAAATCCTGATTTATGTTCTGTCATTAATTTAAATCCTTTCCAGAAAATCCTAATGGTAATAATTCATCAACTGTAGCTTCTATCATATCTCCGTTTTGATTGGTCATATATACAGGCATATCTTTATCACAAAGTTCCATCATCACCTGGCGACATGCGCCACATGGGGATGATGGTTTATCAGCATCGACAGTAACTGTAATGGATTCAAAATCACCTGGTTGATAACCTTCTGATATAGCGCTTACTAAACTTGATCTTTCTGCACATATTCCCATCGGGTATGCAGCGTTCTCAACATTTGCTCCATAAAAACATCGACCATCTTTCGTCTTTAAATAAGCACCAACTTTAAAGTTACTGTATGGTGCGTAAGCATTTTTTTGTGCCTCTCGGACTTCTTTAAAGTAGTGTGATTGATAACTCATTACATTCCTCCCTTAAATATATCTAATATATATGGTAAAAAAACGATTAACCCAATACATATTGAAACGATTGAAACGATGACAACACTAAACGCAGCTATATCTTTAGCGTATTTTGCATATTCATGATAGTCAGTTGTAATTAGGTCAACAACAAATTCAATTGAGGTATTAATAGCTTCAAAACTTAAAACAAGTCCTATAGCTACGATGATTAATATCCAATCTATACGATCAATATTTAACACAAATCCTAATATGATAATAATTATGGCCGCTAAAATGTGTAATAAGAAATTTTGGTCTTTTTTTAAAATTGCGCAAAAACCCTCATATGCATATTTAAAACGTTTCATATTAATTTCTAGTTAGACCAAATTCGTTTAGTATAGCATCTTGTCGACCAAACATTTCTTTTTCATCATTATCATTCATATGATCATATCCTAGCAAATGTAAAAAGCCATGTAATGCTAAAAATCCTAATTCACGCTCAAATGAGTGTCCGTAGCTTTCTGATTGTTCTTTGGCAACATCTGTACATATAATAATATCACCTAGAACACGTGGTATATCAAAGTCATTGAAATCTATTTCTGGTTCATCTTCTTCTAGAGCAAATGAGATGACATCAGTAACTTTATCTTTGTCGCGATATACTTTATTTATATTTTGAATTTCATCTTTATCTACAAAAGTTACTGACAATTCGGCATCATTATGAATATTTTCTTTCTTCTTAGCGAATGTTAATAATTGATCTATTTGGTCAAACCAAGACGTTTCTACTAGACCTGTATGGTCACTAAAATCTATAGTAAACATTTATTCAACTCCTTCATAACGATTAATAATTTTACTTACAAGTGGATGTCTAACTACATCACTTTGATCCATTTTCATGATACTTATGCCGCTGACACCACTTAGTTTTTTTACCGCTTCTTTCAAACCACTTTTTACACCTTTTGGTAAATCGATTTGAGTTTGATCACCAGTGACAACCATTTTTGATCCAAATCCTAAGCGGGTAAGAAACATTTTCATTTGTGCATGTGTCGTATTTTGAGCTTCATCTAATATAACAAATGCATCATCTAGGGTTCTACCTCTCATATATGCTAATGGCGCAATTTCTATTACACCTCGTTCGATGAGTCTTTGAGTTTGCTCTCTACCTAAAACAGTATTTAACCCATCGTAAAGAGGTCTTAAATATGGATCTACTTTTTCTTTTAAATCGCCTGGTAGAAATCCTAGAGATTCACCTGCTTCAACAGCAGGTCTCGTTAGAACAATACGCTTAACAGATCCTTTACGTAGTTGTTTAGCCGCATATACGACTGCTAAAAAGGTTTTACCAGTTCCAGCTGGACCAATGCCAAATACTAAATCATTACGTTTCATAGCATTAATATATATACGTTGTCCCATAGTCTTAGCACGAATTGTTTTACCATAAGCATCTTTTGTAATTTCTTCATCGTATAAATCTAATAAATGATGAATTGTATTATTGTCGGCCATTTTTATAGCAGCTTCTACATCTTTAAGCGTAATTGTATTACCTAATTCAATTACTTTAAGTAAATTCTTTAGAACTAATTCTGCTTTTTCAACATGCTCTATTTTTTCACCTTTAACAGCAATTTCTTGACCTCTAGCATGTATTACGACATTAAAATGTGCTTCAATCGCTTTTAGGTTTTCATCGTTATTTCCTATTAAAGCTTGAGATTGATTAATATCGTCAATTTGAATTATTCCTGGCATAAACGCGCTCCTTTTCAAGTTACGTAAATTTAATGTTTCATCAACATGAGATAAATTTCATAATATAAATTTTAGCTTGATACATCAATATTGTATCATGCTTGCTATAAATAAATGTTGAATTAAACTCTTATTATCATTCATAGCTAAAATTCATTTTAAATCTTAATTAAATTTTACTAAAATACGTGTTTTTAGACAAACTAAAAAGAGAGTATACCGTAATAAATTACAATATACTCTCTTATATGCTTAAATATTTAAATTAATGTTTGAAAAAAATAATTAAAGCTGTTTTGGTTTATTTAAAATTTCTGACCAAATAATACCATTAATAACTTCATCACTATCATATTGAAAAGCAGAGCGCGACATGTTTTTCTCAACATTCCTAGAATTTAGTAGTTGTTTTATTCTATATCGTTTTGTTCTTTCTGAAAGATATTTATCGTTGATAATGTCTTGAGCTTTCCTCTCAATCATAACAAGTTGCTTTTCTTTTTCTTTATCAATTTCTTTACGTACGTCAATTAAATTTTTAGTTACATCTTGTTCAAGTTCTTGCTTAAGTTTTTCATAATTATCATCTCTTGATGTTGTTTTATCTGGCTGAGGGATATTTTGATGTTCATGAGTAGACGTTGTTTGACGTTTGGATTGTGAAGTATTTTGTTTTTCTTTATGATGTGATGTTTTTTTCTTTTCATTTTCATTCCAATCTTCGTTCAGTGGTGGTAATGAAGTTTCAAAAGGTTTACTCTGTTTTTTTTCAGGTTCATCATTTAATTCGTCACTAATTTCTTGAAAAGTTTTTTCTAATTTTTCAAAGAAACCACCTTCTTGATGTTGCTCGTTTGAGGTTTTTTGATTGGGTCTTTGATTTTGTCTGTCCTCGTGACTTTTATCTCGTAATGCGCTAACACCTGTAATTATCACAGATATGATGAAAATGATAATGCCAATATTCATCTTATCACCTCTTCATTATTGTTGTGGTGATTCATCATCGTTTTGATCAGTGCGCTTATTTATTGCATTTCTCATACCTGTATCCGCTTCAATATTTTTAAGGTTATAATAATCTTTAACTCCAATATTGCCTGATCTTAATGCTTCCGCCATAGCTAAAGGCACTTCGGATTCAGCTTCAACAACTTTAGCTCTCATTTCTTGAACACGCGCTTTCATTTCTTGTTCAGAAGCAACAGCCATTGCGCGACGTTCTTCTGCTTTAGCTTGTGCAATGTTCTTATCAGCAAGTGCTTGTTCTGTTTGTAAATCAGCACCGATGTTTTTGCTAATATCAACATCGGCAATATCGATAGATAGAATTTCGAATGCAGTTCCAGAGTCCAAACCTTTACTTAGTACTGTTTTTGAGATATTATCTGGATTCTCGAGCACTTCTGTATGATGCTCACTAGAACCAATTGTAGATACTATACCTTCTCCGACCCTAGCAATGATTGTTTCTTCACCAGCACCACCAACAAGTCTTGCTATGTTAGCGCGTACGGTAATACGAGCTTTCGCCTTAACTTCGATACCATTCATCGCTACACCTGCAATAAATGGCGTTTCAATAACTTTTGGATTAACTGACATTTGTACTGCTTCTAATACATCTCTACCTGCTAAATCAATGGCAGCGCCTCGCTCAAATGGTAAGTCGATATCTGCTCGTTGTGCTGCAATGTTTGCATCTACAACACGATCAACATTACCGCCTGCTAGGTAATGAGACTCAAGTTGATTTGTAGTTAAGTTTAAACCAGCTTTATGCGCTTTGATCAGAGGTGCGATAACTTTTCTTGGTGAAACCCGTCTTAAACGCATCCCCACAAGTGTGCCTATTCCAACATGTACTCCAGCAGCTAGTGCTGAAATCCATAATCCGACCGGAACAAATGAAAACAGAATGAGTAGTGCAACTACTATAATGACTGCAATGATTATAAAACCAATACTAAACATTAAATCGCTCCTTTTTATTTTTCGATTTCTCTAACAACAACACGTGTACCTTCAACTTCAAGAATCTTAACTTGTCGATTACGTAAAATAAATGATCCATCAGATACTGCGTCTATTCGATCATTGTCACAAGTTATAATTCCTGCTGGTCTTAAATCGGTAACAGTATGTGCAGTTTTTCCTACAAGATGAGAGCGGTCGTCATGTGAACGATAACCTGCTTCAGAATTTGTTGAATCCTTTAAAATAACTTTATCTAAAAATGGAATTTTTCTATTGAATATTTTCACTAAAATCACCCATTCTACAATTGATAATATTAATGCAACTATAACATTTCCAAGCATTAATAAAATATTGTCACCAAGTATAATAATACTTAGTGTTATTAGAATAATACCAATAATACCTATTACAGCGCCTATAACAAATAATTCAACAATCAGTAGTATGAGGCCAATTGTAAACAGTAATACTGACATCACATTGACATCGCCATTAATTAGGAATGCTAAAAATAAAAGTAGTAAAGCAAGTAATGCTATTATTCCCATTAAGTTTATGCGCTTTGAATATAGTTGGTATAAAAAGCCAATAAATATAATACAAGTGAAAATAAGAGAAACAAAAGGTTGAGTGATAAACTGTGCAAGGTTTTCAACCCAATTCATTCCATTTAAAGGTTTTGCCATAAATAGCATATGTATTAGATGTAAGTTATCCATTTTTTCACCTCGCCCTCAAAATAATTATACATGAAATGAAACATATCATATAGTCATTTACTTATCTATAATAAAAATAGTATGTTAATTTAGTAAAATAAAAACGCAATATTAGACAATATAAAATCAAAGCATTTTAACTATTACTCAAACGCATTTAGATTTAGTTACAACAGTTTGTTATAGGTACAAGCGTGAAGTCGGGGCATAAAAATAAAAAACTGAGCATAATTAATAACACACGCTTGAAAAGAATGGAAACTTTCTATCATAGTATTATGGTAATTTAGATATGCACAATACTTTTATTATCAGTTTGGATAGATATTTTAGTTTTAAGTGCTCCACTAATTCAATCATTTTTGCTGATACCGTTTTTTCATTACCTTATACTCTTTTAATCTCCAATTCTATATCTTTTCTGATATTTTCTAGTATGTTGAGAAAATGTGTAGCTTATAATATTTTTATATCATCGCCAACAATACTTAACTTGTGTATGATTTTGAATATTCAATGGTTCCATAATTGTTTTAAATTATACTCATCTACTTTCATTTCAACTACTTGATATTTTGTTTCTATTGAATAAGATTTCCTTTTAATAGAAAAACACTTTCGCATGAATCAATTTTAATATGAATTCAACGAAAGTGTTTTTTCGATATTTGGGACATTGTCCCAAGTTTTTTACTTATTAACAATTAAAGACCAGAACTGAAATAAGTTAAAAACAAATAAATCAGTTCTAGTCTTCATTTTTCGATAGAACAGTGAATTCAATTCAAATTCTGTCCTAATATATAATTAACATTCTTGTTGAGGGAGTCAACAGAGCTATTAATTATTTGAACTTACGTTTACGTGCAGCTTCAGATTTCTTTTTACGTTTTACGCTTGGTTTTTCGTAAAATTCACGTTTACGTACTTCTTGAATAGTTCCACTTTTTGATACTGAACGTTTAAATCTACGTAAAGCATCTTCTAGTGATTCATTTTTACGTACTACTGTTTTAGACATCTGTATTTCCCTCCCTCCAAATATCAACGGAACTTTATAGTCATTGCATAGTAAAACTATGCAGTTATTAGTATAATATAACTCTAAATGACGGTCAATCAGTAAAATTTACAATTTTTTATTAATTAAACAAGTACTTCTTTTTCAGATTGATTCGTTGCATGTTTAACAACACGTATTGCTTTGCCTTCATTAATTGGATAATTGGCTTTAACTATCTTGACCTTTACTATTTGACCTATTAATGAGTCATCTCCTTCAAATCTTACCTTCATATAATTGTCAGCATAGCCAACAAGTGTATGTGGTTCTTCACCCATTTCTTCAGGTATAACTTCTAAAACTTCATCTTCAAATTTAGAAGCATATTCTTTGGCTAATTGATTACTTAGACTAATTAGTTTGTGTACACGAACATTTTTTGTTTCTTCATCAATTTGATTGTCCATTCTTGCAGCAGGCGTTCCTATTCTAGGAGAATAAGGGAATACGTGTAACTCTGAAAAATGATGATTTACGATGAAATCGTAAGTTTCTTGGAATTCATCTTCAGATTCTCCAGGGAAACCAACGATTACATCACTAGTAACTGCTAAATCAGGTAATGCTTGATGTAATTTTGTCAATCTTTCTGAAAAATGTGCCATGGTATATTTACGTCTCATACGTTTTAACACATCATCAGACCCAGATTGTAGCGGTATATGTAAATGACGTACCACCTTATTTGAGTTTCCAATGACATCAATAACTTCATCAGTAAGTTGACTTGCTTCAATAGAAGAAATACGTATACGTTCAAGCCCTTCAATAGTATCTAAATCTCTTAGCAATTGTGCTAGATTATAATTTTTAAGGTCTTGCCCATAACCACCAGTGTGAATACCTGTTAATACAATCTCCTTATAACCAGAGTTAACAAGTTGAGTAGCTTGTTCTACTACTTTTTCTGGATCTCTAGAACGCATCAATCCACGTGCCCACGGGATAATACAGAACGTGCAAAAATTATTGCAGCCTTCCTGTATTTTTAATGAAGCACGTGTTCTATCAGTAAAGTAAGGAACTTCTAATTCTTCATAAGTTCTATTTTTCATGATATTGCCTACACCATTAATAGGTTGTCTCTCGTCCTGAAATTGTTGTATATAGTCTAACAATTTATGTCGGTCTTGAGTACCTACAACGATGTCAACACCAGGGATTTCCATAATTTCGGCAGATGATGTTTGTGCGTAACACCCAGTTACACAAACGACTGCATCAGGATTTTGTCTAATAGCTCTTCTTATTATCTGACGACTTTTTTTATCCCCTGTATTTGTCACCGTACATGTATTAATAACAAATACATCAGCATTTGTTTCAAATTCTACTCTTTCATAATTTGCATCTTTAAATAATTGCCAAATTGCTTCAGTTTCGTAATGGTTTACTTTACAACCTAATGTGTGAAACGCAACTGTTGACATAATCTTCACCCCAATAATTCTTTTTCATAACTTACTGCACTTAAAGCGTAAAGAGGTGCAGTTTCAGCACGCAAGATACGTGGACCTAATCCAACTATAGTACTTACATCACCGAATAATGAAATTTCACTATCTGATAGCCCACCTTCAGGTCCAAATATGATTAAAACACGATCCTGTGTCTTAAATTGTTTAATTGTTTGCTTAAATTGACTTAATTCACCGTGCTTTGCTTGTTCTTCATATGCTATAAGAACATAGTCATATTGACTTATCATACCATAAATTTCTTTTAAATTCGACTTAAATTTTATATTTGGTATTGTTAAACGATAACTTTGTTCTGCAGCTTCCTTTATAATTTTTTGCCATCTCGATAATTTCTTTTCTACTTTAGAATCATTGAGCTTGACCACAGAACGTTCCATAGCTACAGCTATAAACTCATTTGCCCCCATTTCAGTTGCTTTTTGTATCATCCATTCATATTTGTCTGCTTTGATTAAACCACTACATATTGTAATGTTCTGAGGTAGTTCAGTGTTAATTTGTTGCTTTTCTACTAATTTAATTTCAATCGATTGATCGTTTATTGAAATAATTTTACATTTGAATACATTTTCATCTGAAAAAGTGACAATAATATTTTGTCCTTCTTTATAGCGCATAACATTCACGATATGATGATAGTCTTCTTTGTTTTCAATAAAAAAGCACTGATTTTCATCAGCGCTTTGATTCATAAAATATCTTTGCAAATTATCCACTCACTTTCTGACCAACTATACAAACCCAGCCATTGTCATGTTCTACTGAAATAATTTTGAAACCAATACGCTTCATTTGTGATTCTATATCTTGATACTTTTCTTCAATAATACCTGATGTGATAAAATAACCATCTTCAATTAAAGTATTATAAGTATCTTCAATCATTTCTTCAATAATATGAGCAAGAATATTTGCAATAACGATATTAAATTTCTCATTTTCATTTTTTAATAAATTACCTGGAACTGCTTCAATTGCATCATCACAATGATTTTTCTTAAAGTTTTCTTTTGCCACATTTACAGCCATTTCATCTATATCTAATGCCTTTATTCTTTGAACTCCAAGTAAATGACTAGCAATACTTAAAATGCCTGACCCTGTTCCAACGTCGATAACTGAATCAGTTGGTTTTACAAAAGTTTCAATTGCTTTTAAACACATACTTGTCGTTGGATGATCACCTGTTCCAAAAGCCATACCTGGATCTAATTCAATGCACAATTCGTTATCATTTTCTTTAACATATGATTCCCAACTTGGTACTATCGTAAATTGTTTTGAAGCTCTAAATGGATGAAAATAATTCTTCCATTCATTTTCCCAATCTACTTCGGCAATAAGTTTTTCCTGGTAATCATAAATTGTTTTATCAATTTGCTGAAGACTTAATATTTCATAATTGATGTTGGATTTTAAGTTTTCATTATAAGTGAACTCATTAAAGTAAGCTTTTAATCGAACTCCTTTTTCAGGATAGTCTTCAGGGTTTAAGTCATAAATTTCTCCAAACTTATCAACAGGTTGTTCTTCTAAAATATTTGAATCTTCAATTACAACTCCATTAGAGCCATAACTTTCAAGAATTTCTGTAACATCATATTCTACTTCGTGATTAACTACAATTGAGAGTTCCATCCAATTCATTGACTATTCTCCTTTAAAGAATCTTTTCGCTCTATCTTTGAAATTAGATGACTGTTCATTTATATCTTCACCATTAATTTCAGCAAATTCTTTTAATAATTCTTTTTGACGGTCATTTAATTTTGTTGGTGTAACCACTTTTATGTTGACAAATAAGTCCCCGTGGCCATAACCATGAACATTCTTTACACCTTTATCTTTAAGTCGGAATTGTTTACCCGTTTGTGTACCTGCCGGAATGGTTAAAACAACATTACTTTTTAATGTAGGTATCTTAATTTCATCACCTAGTGCAGCCTGTGAAAAGCTAATATCTAGATTATAGTAGATATCGTCTCCATCACGTTCAAATGTATTAGATGGTTTAACTCTGAACACCACATATAGGTCACCATGTGGTCCTCCGTTAACACCAGGTGAACCTTCTCCAGCTAAACGAACTTGCTGTTCGTTATCTACGCCTTCAGGAACAGTTACTTCTAGTTTAACTGTTTTATTTTCAGTACCTTTTCCTTTACATGTTGGACATGGTTCTTCAAATTCTTGTCCACTACCTTCACATTTAGGACAAACTTGTTCAGTTCTCACTCTACCCAAAATAGTATTTTGTTCAACAGAAACACGACCAGCGCCATTACAATAGCTACAAGTTTTTTTACTTGTACCAGGTTTAGCCCCATCACCGTTACATGTATGACATGTTACATCTTTTTTTATTGATATTTCTTTTTTTGTCCCGAATACAGCCTCTTCAAATGTTATTGTCATTGTGTATTGAAGGTCATCACCTTTGCGAGGTGCATTAGGATCTCTTTGACGTGAACCGCCACCAAAGAATGAGCTGAAAATATCTTCAAATCCACCAAAGTCACTGCCACCAAAGCCTTGACTTCCAAATCCGCCTTGTGGTCCGTCATGACCAAATTGATCATAATTTGCACGTTTGTTTTCATCACTTAAAACTTCATATGCTTCGGAGATTTCTTTGAATTTTTCGTCTGCGCCTTCTTCTTTATTTATATCTGGATGGTATTTTTTTGATAATTTACGATAAGCTTTTTTAATTTCGTCTTTAGAAGCGCTTTTGTTTACGCCTAAGACTTCATAATAGTCTCTTTTGGCCATAATTACCTCTCCTTTTATACGTTTAACAAGAATAGTTTATCTAATTGTTTCTTAATATCCAAATAAAAAGTCAAAGTCAATGATCGATTGACTTTGACTTTTTTTACTAAAAATTAATAGATAATTATAAGTTAGATACTAAACTTATTTTTTATCTTCGTCATCTTTAACTTCTTTAAAGTCTGCATCTTCAACAGTACTATCTTGAGAACCTTGTTCTTCTTGAGCTTGTTGTTGTGCTTGTTGAGCTTGTTCATAAACTTTTGCAGATAATTCTTGAATTACTTTTTCAAGTTCTTCTTTTTTAGCTTTAATATCGTCGATGTCTTCACCTTCTAATGCTGTTTTAAGTGCATCTTTTTTCTCTTCAGCATTTTTCTTATCTTCATCACTAATATTTTCGCCTAGATCTTTAACTGTTTTTTCAACTTGGAATACTAGACTATCTGCTTCGTTTCGCAAGTCTACTTCTTCACGACGTTTTTTATCTGCTTCAGCATTTTCTTCAGCATCTTTCACCATGCGATCGATTTCTTCATCAGATAGAGATGAGCTTGATTGTATTGTAATGTTTTGTTCTTTATTAGTACCTAAATCTTTAGCTGTAACGTTAACAATACCGTTTTTATCGATATCAAATGTTACTTCGATTTGAGGTACACCACGTGGTGCAGGTGGAATGTCAGTTAATTGGAATCTTCCTAAAGTTTTGTTGTCAGATGCCATTGGACGTTCACCTTGTAATACATGAATATCTACTGCTGGTTGATTGTCAGCTGCTGTAGAATAAACTTGTGATTTGGAGGTTGGAATAGTAGTATTACGTTCAATTAATGTGTTCATACGTCCACCCATAATTTCGATACCTAAAGATAATGGCGTAACATCAAGTAATACTACATCTTTAACATCACCTGTGATTACACCAGCTTGAATAGCAGCACCCATTGCTACAACTTCATCTGGGTTAACACCTTTATGTGGTTCTTTCCCAATTTCTTTTTTAACAGCTTCTTGAACGGCCGGAATACGTGTTGAACCACCAACTAAAATAACTTCATCTATTTCTGAAGTAGATAAACCAGCATCTTTTAATGCTTGACGAGTCGGTTCCATAGTTTTTTTGATTAATGAATCAGCTAATTCCTCAAATTTAGAACGAGTTAAACTAATTTCTAAGTGTAATGGGCCATTTTCTCCAGCAGAAATGAATGGTAATGAAATTTGAGTTTGAGAAACACCTGATAAATCTTTTTTAGCTTTTTCGGCAGCATCTTTTAATCTTTGTAATGCCATTTTATCTTGTGATAAATCTACACCATTCTCTTTTTTGAATTCTGAAACAAGATAATCAATAATCACTTGGTCGAAGTCATCGCCACCAAGTTTATTATCTCCGGCAGTTGATAATACTTCAAATACGCCGTCGCCTAACTCTAGAATAGATACGTCAAATGTTCCCCCACCTAAGTCAAATACGAGAACCTTTTGATCTGTTTCAGTTTTATCTAAACCATAAGCAAGTGCAGCAGCTGTAGGTTCGTTGATAATACGTTCAACTTCTAAGCCTGCAATTTTACCAGCATCTTTAGTTGCTTGACGTTCACCATCATTGAAATAAGCAGGGACAGTGATAACAGCTTTGTCTACTGTATCCCCTAAATAGTTTTCTGCAGTGCTTTTTAAATTTTGTAAAATCATTGCTGAAAGTTCTTGTGGTGTATATGATTTACCTTCAATATCTACTTTATAATCTGTACCCATATGACGTTTAATAGATTGTACAGTGTTAGGGTTTGTGATAGCTTGTCGTTTTGCTACTTCACCCACTTGAGTTTCACCATTTTTAAATGCAACCACTGATGGTGTAGTACGTGCACCTTCTGGGTTTTGAATTACTTTTGGTTCATCTCCTTCTAAGATAGAAACACAAGAGTTAGTTGTACCTAAATCAATTCCAATTACTTTACCCATAATATAATTCCTCCAATTTAATCATTTTATTTATTTCAATGTATTTTCAATCAAATTATTGATTTACTTTTACCATTGATGGTCTTAAAACACGATCCTTAAGTTTGTATCCTTTTTGTAATTCTTGAGTAACTTCTCCTGATTTAAAATCAGGATTGTCATCTTGAACGACAGCTTGATGTAAATTAGGATCGAATTCCTTACCTTCAGCTAAAATTTCTTCAAGACCATTGTCTTTTAAAGCTCTTAGTAAACTTTCATGAACCATCTGCACTCCTTTTTGAAGTGATTTGAACGATTCATCATCACCTTCAATTTGTAGTGCACGCTCAATATTATCTATAGACGGTAAAATGTCAGTTAAAACACCTTGAGCTTTATAAGTAGCATTAATTTGATTTTCTTTTTGAATTCGACGTTTATAATTTTCGAATTCAGCATATAATCTTAAATATTTTTCTTCATTGTCATTTGCAAGCTTTTCTAATTCTTTAATTTTAGTATCTTGAGACTCTGACTCTTCATCCTTGATACTTTCTTCTGAATTATTTTCTGAATCGCTAGCATTAGCTTCACTATTATCTGTGTTAGATACTGAGTTTTCAATATTTGTATCATTCTGATTGTCTTCAGTTTCTACATTGAAATCTTCCTCAGTATTATTCACTGACTGATCTTTTTCTGACATAGTCTGACCTCCAATACAATTCCAATTACTACCATATACGGTTTAATAATTGAATTACATTTTGATAATGCATTGCAGTTGGTCCGATTACTGCAATTTGACCTTTTAGTGACTCATCAAAATGATACTGACTAGTCACAATTGATATATCGCTTAAACTATCATCAATCTCTTTACCAATTCGGACATTGATTTGAGATGTTGATATATCTTCTAATAATTCAGTTATTTTATTTGATTCTATATATTGAAGAATCGGTTGAATAGATGAAACGTTGGACTCATTTAACGCATCAATCAGTTTAACCTTTCCACCCATATAAATGCTATTACTTTGATTACCAATTTGTAAATTTATCATCTCAACTACTTCATTTGCAAGTAATAGCTCTTCTTTTTGACTAAAGTAAGACTCAATGTTTTGAGTTAGTACTTTACGATTAAAACTGAAATGTTCGGTCAAAAAGTTTGCTATTTTATTTAAATTAATATTATTTAGTTGAGCATGTGATACAAAATGTATATTTTCAACATGTCCAGAGGAAAATACCATTACTAAAATAATCAAATGGTTGTTAGCACGAATAAGATGTATATCATTTATAACATCTTGTTTATGATTAGGGCGGACTACCAACGTTGCATATTGAGATTTCATAGATAATTCGTGTGCAAAGTTTGTGAGTGCAGTCGAACTATCATAATGATTCTCAATTAATAATTGATTTAAACGTTGAATTTTGTTTTGACTTTGATGAGATGTTTGTTCTAAAAGGCGATTGACATAATATCTAATCCCTGATTCAGATGGCACCCTTCCAGAAGATGTGTGTGTCTTCTCAATGAAATGCATTTCTTCAAGTTGCTTCATTTCATTTCTAATGGTAGCTGGACTCACATCCAAGTGATGACGATGAATTAGAGTTTTAGATCCAATCGGTTGTCCAAAATCAACATAATCTTCAACAATAGCATTAAGGATGCTTAATTGTCTTTTTGTAATCATGTTTTCACCTCATTAGCACTCTTTTATCTCAAGTGCTAATTATAATCTATCAAATTGGTCAAAGTAAGTCAATGTTAAAGCACTAAAATTTCTAACTTTTTATGAGTTTAGTAAAAATGCTTCAAAAACTTCGTTACCTATAACTTTTCCGCGTTCGGTTAAAGATATAAATTCTCCTTCTTCTTTTATGAGTCCCCTACACCTCAAATCTTTAATAGTTTCAACAAACACCTCATCGATTAATTTATTAAACTTTTTCTTAAAACGGCTTTTACTCACACCTTGATTCATTCTTAAACCAAGAAACATTTCTTCTTCCATTCTTTCGTTATAAGTAGGAGACGTTTCAGATAGTATTGGTTTTTTCCCTTCATTTATCGCTTTAATATAATGATTTACTGGATTAAGATTTGTGTAACGTACACCGTTTACATAACCACTTGCACCAGCACCAAAGCCATAGTATTCTTCATTTAACCAATATACTTTATTATGGTTTGATTCATGATTAAGTTTACCAAAATTAGAAATCTCATATTGATGAAATGGTGAGTTTTTCATACGCTCCATTAAAAACCGATACATTTCTGCCCCTAAATCTTCATTTGGTAATTTTAAATGTCCCTTTCTATACAAATTATAAAACTGGGTTTTAGGTTCAAGAATTAATCCATAACTTGAAATATGATCAATATCCAATGCAATGGCACGCTCCAGGCTGTCTTTAAAATCGTCGATAGTTTGTTGTGGTAAATGATACATTAAATCCAAACTTATTGATTCAATACCTGCCTTTCGGGCATGACTAACAGCATCATATATATCTTCAGTTTTATGGGTTCTGCCTAAAATTTTTAATAATTCAGGTTTAAATGTTTGTACACCCATCGATATTCTATTTACGCCATATTGTTTTAAAAGTGCAACTTTTTCATAAGTTAACTCATCAGGATTAGCTTCAAAAGAAAATTCTCCGCTAATTGTAAATGTTTGATTAATTGCTCTAAGTAGCTTCTCAAGTTGTCTCATATTCAAGGCTGTCGGTGTACCACCTCCGACATACATTGTTTCAAGGTCTCTATTATTTTTAACTTGCATCTCGCTAATAAGTGCGTCTAAGTATTCATCAACTGGCTGTTTATCGATAAAGTATTTGTTGAAATCACAATAAGTACAAATTCTATAGCAAAATGGAATATGAATATATGCACTTTTTACATTCACTTTATAACCACCAATCTTTAAATCATTTAGTATAGTTTTTACATTATATATTTATATCATTCTAGACATTATAAAATGAGGTAAGACATTAAGAATGTCTATACCCCATTAATCTACATTATTCATCGTCCATTTTTAATACTGCTAAAAATGCATCTTGCGGAATTTCTACATTGCCTACTGCTTTCATTTTAGCTTTACCTGCTTTTTGTTTTTCTAAAAGTTTTCGTTTACGACTGATATCTCCACCATAACATTTAGATAAAACATTTTTACCCATAGATTTAATGTTTGTTCGTGCAACAATTTTTTGACCAATAGCCGCCTGAACTGGCACTTCAAATTGTTGTCGTGGAATTAATGTTTTTAATTTTTCGACAAGCGCTTTCCCTCTTTCATACGCAAAATCTCTATGGACAATAAAACTTAGAGCATCAACTTTATCTCCATTCAGTAATATGTCCATTTTAACAAGATTACTTTCTTTATTCTCAATAAATTCATAATCAAAAGAAGCATACCCTTTTGTGTTAGATTTAAGTTGATCAAAGAAATCGAAAACTACTTCTGATAATGGAATTTCATAAACAATATTAACTCTTATATCATCAAGATAATCCATGTTTATAAATTGACCTCTTTTACGTTGACATAATTCCATCACTGCACCTACATAATCATTCGGCACCATCATCGTAGCTTTGACAAATGGTTCATAAATATGTTCTATTTTATCTCTTTCGGGCATTTGTGCTGGATTATCAACTGAAACTTCAGAACCATCTTTTAAGATACATTGATAAATAACAGAAGGCGCTGTTGCAATGAGTTCAATACCAAATTCTCTTTCAATTCTTTCTTGAATAATCTCCATATGTAACATTCCTAAAAATCCAGTTCTGTATCCAAAACCAAGTGCTTGTGAAGACTCTGGTTCAAACTCTAAGGATGCGTCATTAAGTTGTAATTTTTCTAAAGCTTCTCTTAGGTCATTATAGTCTTTATTGTCAATAGGGAATAGACCACAAAATACCATTGGATTCATCTTTTTATATCCTTGTAACGGTTTGTCAGCAGGTCTTTCAGCTAAAGTAATTGTGTCACCTACTCTAGAATCATCAACATTTTTGATACTTGCGATAATATAACCCACATCACCAACTGTTAATTCTTCTACCGGTAGTTGCTTAGGTGTATTGATTCCGACTTCTGTAACTTCAAATTCTTTACCGGTAGCCATCATTTTAATCCTATCTCCAGCTTTAACAACACCATCAATAATTCGAATTGAAGATATTACTCCTCTGTATGGATCATATTCTGAATCAAAGATAAGTGCTTTAAGTGGGGCTTCTGGATCACCGTCCGGTGCTGGTACAACATCAACTATTTTCTCTAAAATTTCTTCAATACCTATATTTGACTTAGCACTTGCAAGTACTACATCTTCTTGATCTATACCTATAACATCTTCTAATTCTTGCTTAACTCTATCAGGCTCAGCTGCAGGCAAGTCTATTTTATTAACAACTGGCAAAAGTTCCAAATCGTTATCTAATGCTAAATAAACGTTTGCTAAGGTTTGTGCTTCTATACCTTGGGCAGCATCAACTACAAGAATTGCACCTTCACATGCAGCTAATGAGCGAGAAACCTCATATGTAAAGTCGACATGTCCTGGTGTATCTATCAAATGAAATGTGTAAGTTTCTCCATCTTTAGCTTCGTATTTTAATCGAACAGCATTTAGTTTAATAGTGATGCCTCGTTCTCTTTCCAAATCCATAGAGTCAAGTAATTGACTCTATGGATTTGGAAAGAGAACGAGGCATCACTATTAAACTAAATGCTGTTCGATTAAAATACGAAGCTAAAGATGGAGAAATTTCTAATATTTTCTCTTCTATTGTATCGTTCTTGCTTATCCATTTTATCCTTCTCGCTTTCATCTTTATAACCTGTCACTTCTATGTATCTTTGATATAGTAACGTTTTTATTACTTTAATGCAATATATCTTTGACATAATTAATTAAATGTAAATTCTAACATAACTATTATATCTAGTTCAGTAGTTCATTCCAACAATTAAAAAGTAATAAATTCAAATGAAGTTACTTTTAAATAAATGATTGCACAAATATAAGACATTTGATAAAATATTTCTTGTTGTAATCAAATAAATTTTGATAAGTTATGATCACTTTTAGGAGGTGACAGTAATGCCAAATATTAAATCTGCAATCAAACGTGTAAGAACAACTGAAACAGCTGAAGAAAGAAATATTTCTAAGAAAAACGCTATGCGTACAGCTGTGAAACGAGCTAAAACAGCTATCTCTACTGATGCTGAAAACAAAGATGAATTATTAAGATTTGCTATCAAACAAGTTGACAAAGCATCTCAAAGTAATTTAATCCATTCTAATAAAGCTGACCGTATTAAATCTAAACTTATGTCAGCTAATAAATAATGATTATTAAAACAGAGCTTAGGACAAAACGAATTGTCCTAGGCTCTTTTTTATTACTTTACAACCAATATTTCTATTGTCGATAGGATTTATTTTATATCTCCTACCTCAAATTTTTTATAGAGATAGTATGAATAATTCTAAAATGAGTTGTTTATCCATATAAGATGATTTTAGTTTGTAGTCAGTCTCTGCACAAGCGTTTATAATGTTAAATAAACTTTCTAGTTTATAATGTCGGGATTGATTGAGTGCTAGTTTTACTCTATAAGGGTGTGCATTTACAGTCTTTGCAATTTGTTGCCCACTATAGCCTTTTTGACTAAGAATTTTACATTGATAATATAATCTATAATTACTAGTAATTAATGCCAGTAATTTTATAGGTTCCTCTTTCATAATAATTAAATCATTGACTAATTGTATAGCTTTATTCTTATTACCTTTTTGAATGTATTCAGTTAGTAGAAATACATTTTGTTCTAAACTTCTATTAATAATTAAATCGATATCATCTTTATTAATTATAGGTCTTTCACCTATGAATAAAATTAATTTTTCTAATTCTTGAGAAACAATATTATAGTTAACACCAGTTAATTCAATAAATAATTCAAGAGCATCTTGCTTAATATCTTTATAATTATTGTTTAGTGTATTTTTAATCCAATGCTTTAATTCCTTTTCAGACATTTGTTCAATTTTCTTAAGTTGTGCATTTTTCTTCAACGTTTTCGTGAGTTTTTTGCGCTCATCTAGTTTAGGCTGATACACTTCAAAGATAATGAGATTTTCACCATCATATTTTTCTAAAAATTTTATAAGCTCGTCAGAATTGTGATTTAAATCTTTAGAAAATTTTTCTCCTGTAAAAACATACGAGTTCTTTACAACAATTGCTTTTTTATTTGAGAAAAAAGGCATAGTAAGTGTCTCTTCAATAATCGGAGTTAGGTCACTCTCATACAAGTTGTATTTTACATAATTAAAGTCATCTATCTTTTGTCCTAGATAATCATTTACAATTTCTTTTGTTTTCTTTTCGACTAATTCTGGTACTTCACCGTAGACAGTGAAGATATTGTTGCTCATACGTACACCTTCCTCTATATATCATACTCATGAATTATATCACTTTACGATACACTTTCTCTAGCTAAACTCTTTTGATTTAAATTATCACGGTAGACTATGTAAACTTCTTCATCTAAATTTATAGTTAATTCCCCGTTGTCTTGAGTATCAAAAACTTTACTACCATAATATTTTAATCTTTGAATAACATCCAAATTAGGTAAATGATACTTATTATTTTTACCACTAGATATAAGACTGATTTTAGGTTCTATATCTTTAATAAATAATTCCGAACTACTTGTCCTACTTCCATGATGACCAACTTTTAAAATATCTATTTTTGGTAAATTATATCTCTTCATTAGAATGTCTTCATTATTAACAGTTGCATCTCCCATCAGTAGAATATTAATGCCGTTATATTCAATTAATGTAACAATGGAATGTTCATTTTTATCATCACTTAATGGTATAAAACTATTTAAAAAGCTTATCTTACTATTATCAATATCTATTTTTTTAACTTGATTTACATCCAAGATATTTATCTTTTTTTCCTTGCATTTTGTCGTAACCTCTTTAAGTAATTCTAATGGGAAACTTTCAATATTTAAAACGAGATTATTCACATTAATATTATTTAAAAAATATATTAATTCACCCATATGATCGGCATGAGGATGTGTAATTACTAAATAATTTATAGTGGTGATACCCTTTTTCTTAATACTTGGTAAAATTTTATATTTGGCAATATTATTATGTTTAAAACTTACATTTTCATTTCTTTTACCACCTGTATCAATCAAAACACTTTTATTTGACTTTGTTTTGAATAAAATGCTATCTCCTTGACCCACATCAAAAAGTGTTAACTCGGCATAATGTGGTCTAATTAAATGTGTAAAAATGATTAAAACAATTAAAAAACTTAGTACGGATGTAACAAACCCTCTATAGACAAGTATGTAAAGAAAAATTAACGTTAGTATAATCAAAATAAGTAAACTATATTGGTTTAATTTAGGAATGTACCACTTAAAATGATTTAAATTTAAAAATAATTGAACTAGCCAGTCATGAATTTTAAAAAGCATATTTATATAAGTATTTAATAGGAAGCTATGTTGAAAAAAGTGAATTAAAATAAAGTAGATAATGACCGAAGGAAATAATATAAAAGAATAGAATGGAACAAATATAAAATTAGATAGCAAACCTATCCATTGAAATTGATTAAAATGATAGGTATTAATTACAATTGAACCTAATTGAGCCAAAAAACTAATAATAAACAAACATTTAAGTGGTTTTAAAGCACTTATATATGGTTTTGCCAATATAATAAATAAACTTATCAAAAAAGAGAACTGAAAACCAATGTGATTTATAAATTGAGGATTTAAGAGAATCATTAACACAAATATAAATGAAAGCACATGTATAGAACTTTTCCTAAAATGGATTGGCAACATAAGTATAATGATTGCAATTGAAATGGCACGCATGGCACTAGGTACAAATCCAGTATAAACAGCGTAGATTAATAATAGTAAAATAGTTACACCTTTAATGAGAACTAGAGGTATATTTAAACGTACTAACAGTTGATAAACGAGGACAATAATTGTACCAACATGTGTACCACTTATAGCTAGTAAATGGTAAATACCTATATCTTTGATGTTAGATTTGTAATATTCATCAATTAGAGAGGTATCACCTGTTATCAACGCTAATATTCTTTCAGGATGCGTGACCCCAGATTTATGAATTATTTTGGTGATATAATTTTGATGATGATATATAGGAGTGAAAATATTGTTTTCTTGGCAAGACTTAAATTGAACTGTTGAAATATTCAACAAGGACAACTCTTTTTCGAATTTAAATTCTCCTTTAACTCGACAACTTTTATGAGTTAAATCTTGCTTGAAATTTGACTTTAATATTTTGTAAAAGTATCTATAGTCTTTATTTTTATAATTTAATATGCCAGTATAGTATGTTGATTTAGGCGTAAAAGATTTGAAAGTAACAAAATCATCAATAAACGGTTCATTATATAAACTATTTATGTTTTTAATTTCGGTTTGGTTATAGGAACTTATTAAAAAAAATGAACTTATAGCTGAAATAAACATTAATAATAGTATTATAATATTAAGCCTTTTTATCATAATTAGTAACAAAAGAGTTAATATTAAGGAGATAGAGATTACTTTGAATTTTATCCAAAGTACCCCTACCAAAAAAGCAAGAGCAATGTAAAACATTGGTTATTCTTGAGTCAGATATTGAGCAACATATTCAGGTGAAAACGGAATTTTTTTATATTCAATTCCTGATTGCTTCAATAATTTAATGGCATAGTCATTATTATGATAATCTTGTGCATAGTAAATCGTTTTGATACCTGCTTGTATTATTGATTTCGTACAGTTTAAACAAGGGAAATGAGTAACGTAAATCGTTGCTCCTTCTGTTGATACACCCTGTTTTGCACATTGTAGTAGTGCGTTCATTTCTGCATGTATAGTACGTATACAATGTCCATCTTCAATTAAGCACCCCTCATCAATACAGTGCACTTCTCCAGCTACTGAGCCGTTATATCCACCCGCTATTATTCTATTATCCTTTACGATTGTAGCACCAACTGATAATCTTTTACACGTTGATCTTAATGCCAGTAAATGACTCTGAGCCATGAAGTATTCTTCCCATTTAATTCGTTCCATTAACTATGCCTCCTTAAATTAAGTAGTTGTAATATTTATAGCTTAATCATTTAGACTTAATATTGCAATGAATGATAATTTAAATAGTAAAATGTTCTTTCAGTTTTTCAAATGTTTTCTTTCCGAATCCTTTTATTTTCATTAAGTCATCGATACTATTAAATCCATGATTTTGTTCTCTGTAATTTAAAATTTCTTTAGCTTTACTTGGACCTATTCCTGGTATGTTTTTCAATTGTTCTTCAGTAGCAGAGTTTAAATTTAAAGGTTGATTCGTGTTGATTTTTACGTCACTCGAATTCAATGTTGATTGCTGTGAGTTGATTTTCATACTATTCTCACCCTTTTTAGGAACATAGATAAGTTTTTGATCAACTAATTTTTCAGAAAGATTTAATTGTGATAAGTCTGCATCCTTTAATACCTCTGCTTTATTTAAAGCATCAATGACTCTATTCGAAGAAGACATTTCATATACATTCGGATGTTTAACAGCACCTTTAATATCGATAAATATTTTAGTTTCTTTTGTATTATCTTTTTGAATAGACACTTCTTTTTTATTTAACTTTTTGCTATTTTTTATTTGCTGGTCAGATATTTTAGATTGTCTTTCCTGACTATTCTGTATCAAATCATTATTGTTATCATTGAGTAAGTAAAAAAAGAATGTTGTTAACATTATTAATATAATCAAGATGTACAACTTCCATTTCATAAAAAAATCGATATATCGTCTGTTAATATTAAACACAAAAAATCACTCCTTCAGTATTATTAACGTACTGAGAAGTGATTTTACTTTTAAAAATTTATTTTTTAGCAACAAAAAACAAGCGATGGGCATCTTCTTCATGACTGTGAATGTTAAAGTCTGTAAAAGTCTTAACACTATGATACCCAACATCTTTTAGTAAATTTCGATAAATTTGTTCCTCATATGTTCTTTGATAATGTGATTCGTCAAAGCGTTGATACAATCCATTTTGCTGTGATACAAAGAAAGTCATTTCATGATAAACACTTAATGGTTCATCCCCACATATTGCATCCCAACCTACAAAAACATTATCAGATTCATCAATATAACTTTTATTATTAAATAATGTTTTCATTTTATGAACAGTATGTACATCAAAAATAAAAACACCATTTTTATTTAAATGTTGATACACTCTTTCGAATGTCATTTTTACGTCATTTAATGTTTCTAAATAATTCAGTGAATCACAAAATATTGTAATCATATTAAATTTTTTGTTCAAATTAAAGTGAGTCATATTACCTTCGATCCACTTCACTTGATTTGTTTTTTGTCTAGCTATTGATAACATATCTACACTAATATCCATACCAGTGACTTCACCTAGTGACGTTAGTAATTGTGTTAAGTTGCCAGTACCGCAACCAATATCTAACAAATCATGACTATCAGAAGGTAAGAAATGCTCAACAATATTAAACCACGAATGATACGGTTGATCTTGAGTAAGTTTGTCATATACTAAACTCATATCTTCATATTGATTCATGACTAAAATACTGCCTGACCGTATTCTTTAATAGGTGCATCTTGATATAATTTCTCTAAATTGTAATAGCTTCTTTCATCCTTATGAAAAACATGAACAACTACATTTGCTAAATCAATAAGTATCCATCGAGCTTCTTGATAGCCTTCCATACGTTTAACGTCAATATCATGTTTATGTGCCACTTCTTTAACAGATCTAGCAATGGATTGAACTTGACGTTCATTGTTCCCGTGACAGACTACAAAATAATCTGTCATATCACTAATTTCATTCATATTGAGAGAAATAATATCTTCTGCTTTCTTATTCTCTGCCGCTTCGACAGCAATATTTAATAATTCTTCTGAATTCATTTAATCATCCTTTATTCTTTCATCGCTATAATTATAATAATTTAAACACGCAATTGTGGCGCCATATACAGTAATATCCTTTTCTATTAAAAATAATACAGTACGCTTAGAAATCTCATAAATTGTCTTATCTAAGCTACCTTGATTGTATGCCATATCTCTAATTTCTTCAACTCCAGGCGTTTTTCTACCAGGCTCTATATAGTCTGCAATAAAAACAAGTTTCTCTGTTTTAGTCATTTGTTGACGCCCAGTCGTATGATATTTTATAGCAAGTAAAACTTCTTCATCATTTACATCAAATTCATGCTTCATAAGTGCCGCACATACTGGTCCATGAAGAATCTCTCCACCATAGCTAAGCAAATCACTTTCAAGTTCGTATTGTCTAACAATTTGATACATTGTACTTAAGTCTTCGTATTTACAGTAATCATGTAATATACCTGCCAACTCAGCTTTTTTGATATCACCATCGTATATTTCTGCTAACTTAACTGCTGTATCCGCCACTCGTAATGAATGTTGATAACGTTTATCAGGCAGTTTTTCTTTTACCAGTTCTTTAGCTCTACTTATCTCCATAAAACCCCTCCTCTTTAATATAATTCTCTACCCTTTTAGGTACTAAAACTTTTATAGATTGGTTCATTCTCACTCTATTTCTAATCATTGTTGAGCTTATATCTATTCGAGGTATCTTTATAGAAATCATCTCTTTACTTACATTTTGGTTATCAGTTTCTCTATTCACTACAATAAAGGTTACAAGTTTTTTTAATTCATTAATTTTATACCACTTATCCAATTGATTATACTGATCTGTTCCAATAATAAAGTATAACTGTGCATTATGATATATTTCTTTGAGATGCAAAATGGTTTCATACGTATAGCTTGGACCTTTTCTATCTAAATCAGTAGTGCAAATTTCACCAAATCCAATCTCCTTAATAGCGAGCTGTATCATTTTCACTCGATGTTCAGAATATAATTGTGTATTATGATGCTTTAAAGGAGCCATATAACTAGGCAAAAAGAAAAATATATCTGGTTTAATAGCATGATAAACCTCACTTGCTACTGCTAAGTGAGCAGTGTGAATCGGGTTAAATTGACCGCCAAAGAGAACGATTTTTTTATTCATTGTGGCAATTTGATTTCTTTATTTTCTTCAGACTCTTTATATAACACAATCATTGACCCGATTATTTGTACCAATTCACTTTGCGTTTGTTGAGATACTATTGCTGCTAAATCTTTTTTATCATCAAAATTATTTTGTAATATATGAATCTTAATTAATTCTCTCTTTTCTAATGTTTCAGAAATTTGTTGAATCATATTTTCATTAATACCACCTTTACCTATTTGGAAAGTTGGATCAATGTTATGAGCTAAACTACGTAAATATCTTTTTTGCTTACCAGTTAACATCATAATTCTCCTTTCAATTTTTGAATTACTATGTTTTTCATTGCTTTTATATCTGGTTCTAGATTAGTCCAAATTTTAAAACTTTCAGCACCTTGATGAACGAACATATCAAGACCATTATAGATTGGATTACCTCTTTGTTCAGCTTCTATTAGTATTGGTGTTTTATATGGATTATAAACAATATCACTTACTAAAGTATGTGAAGCTAAACGATTTAAAGAAATTACAGAATCTGTATTGCCGTTCATACCAGCAGGTGTAGTGTTTATTATAATATCAAATTCATCTAAATGGCTTTCTGCATGGCTTAAATTTATTTTGTTAATATTTAACGACCAATTATTAAAACGAGACATCGTTCTATTTGCAACTGTTAAAGTCGGACGAACGATTTTATATAATTCATTTGCTATACCTTTACTTGCTCCACCTGCACCTAAAATTAATATATAAGCGTCTTCTATACCTTCATATATTTGTTTTAAACCATTAACATAACCAATTCCATCAGTATTATAACCAATCCACTTACCATCTTTAACTAAAACTGTATTTACCGCCCCAACAGATTTCGCTTGTTCATTAATATCATCTAGGTACGGAATAATACGTTCTTTATGTGGAATAGTAACATTGAATCCATCAATGCTCTTTTCTGAAATTATTTTTTTAATGTCTTGAAATTGATTAACTGGTACATTTATCGCTTCATACGTGTTTTCCAAATTTAAAGATTGAAAATTAGCATGATGCATCAATGGCGATAATGAATGAGAAATGGGGTTTCCAATTACTGCAAATTTCACTTTTATCACCTCTTTTTAAAGAATTGAATTTCTTAAAATAACATCTACATGTTTTGGAACACGAACTATCACTTTTGCACCAGCATCAATAGTTATGAATCCTAAACCAGATATCATGATGTCACGTTTAGTTTTACCAGTTTCCAGTCTTACTGCTTTTACATCATTAAGATTAAATTGTTGTGCATCTTGAGGCGGTGAAAGCAATGCGCCTAATTGGGATTTCCATAAATCATTAGCTTTCTCGGTTTTAGTTCTATGAATATTTAAATCATTTGAAAAGAAACAAACAAGTGGTCTTTTACCACCAGATACATAATCAATGCGTGCCAATCCTCCGAAAAATAATGTCTGTTTTTCATTAAGTTGATACACACGTTGCTTTATTTCATTTTTAGGTATAATGATTTTCAACTCATTTTCAGATACATAATTTGTCATTTGATGTGATTGAATGATACCTGGTGTATCAAACATAAATGATTTTTCGTCTAATGGAATATCTATCATATCTAAAGTTGTTCCTGGAAAGCGTGATGTAGTTACTACATCTTTTTCTCCCACACTCTGTTCAATTAATTTATTAATTAATGTAGATTTTCCAACATTCGTTGTACCTACAATGTATACGTCATCTTTATTTCTTACATGGTTTATAGATTGCAATAATTCATCAATCCCCCAACCTTTATTTGCAGAAATAAGAACGACATCTTCTGCTTCTAATCCATATTTACGAGCAGATTTTCTCAACCATTCTTTTACACGTCGATGATTAATTTGTTTAGGTAATAAATCTATTTTATTTGCCACTAATATAATTTTTTTATTACCAACAATCCGTTGTATTGCATTGATGAATGACCCTTCAAAATCAAACACATCTACTACATTGACAATAATTCCTTTTTTTTCAGATAGTCCAGTAAGTAGATTTAAAAAATCTTCACTTTCCATACCCACATCTTGAACTTCATTATAATTTTTCAATCTAAAACATCTTCTACAGATGACATCTTCTCGAAACATATTATGTTCTGGAACATAGCCGGGTGCGTCTTTATTTTCTGACTGTAGGGGTGCACCACATCCAATACATTTTAGTATTTCATTCAATCAATTTTCCTCCCATTTAATATAACCTTTTTTTCTAAAATGATTTAATAATCGTCTTTCAATTAATCGATTAAACTTTGTAATTAATCCATCAGTCCGTTTAACAGGTACTACCATAATTGTATATAAACCATTACAATTGCCACCAAACACATCAGTAAGCATTTGATCTCCTACAACAACGGTTTCTCTCGGTTGAATTTTCATTTTTTTAATAGCCATCTTAAAGGCTTTCCCCATCGGTTTACGTGCTTTGAATATATAATCTACACCTAAATTACTTGAGAAACTTGATACTCGACTTTTATTATTATTTGACACAATTGTGACAGTTATTCCTAAATCTTTAGCCTTAGCAAACCATGATTTAACACCCTTAGTAGGTTCTTTAACATCCCAACCAACAAGTGTATTATCTAAATCAGTTATGATACCTTTAACACCACTATCGGCAAGTTTTTCTATATCAATTTCAAATATTGATTTCACATATGCATTTGGCATAAATAATTTTTTTATGATTCCCACTATCTTTTCACCTTTACCTTTATAATGATTCTACTAATAATGAAACTGTCTCACTAGATGATAAAGCTGCTTTATCTAAAAATTCTTCAAAAGAAATATCGGCTTTACCGTTTGCTAAATCAGAAACAGCTCTAGTTACGATAAATGGTACTTTAAATTGATAACATGTTTGCGCAATTGCAGTTGCCTCCATTTCGACAGCCATAGCTTCTGGAAATTGTTGCTTAATTTTTTGTCGCTGTTCTGAGCTACCTATAAAACTATCACCACTAACAATCATACCTACTTTACCATTCAGTTGTTGTTGTTCTAATACATGCATTGTTTTTTTCAACAAAGTAGGATCAGTAGTATAAGTTTTAGGCATTTGAGGTATTTGTCCATATTCATAACCAAACGCTGTAGCATTAGCATCATGATATAATACATGATTACTCACTAATATATCTCCAATAGATAGTGTTTGATCTAGTGCACCTGCTGATCCAGTATTAATGACGACTTCTGGATTAAATTTTTCTATTAACAAAGTCGTTGAGATAGAAGCATTAACTTTACCTATACCACTTTGTGTTAAAACCACCTCTTTGTGGTTTAGCTTGCCAACATAAAATTTAACATGCGCAATATTTATTTCATTCATATCATTCAATTTACGCTTTAAAATCGTCACTTCTTCTTCCATTGCTCCAATAATTCCTATCATATATCTTTTCACACCTCATTTATAAAGCATTAGCATAAGTATTTTATCACATTTTAAATATCTCCACGATAGCTAGTTTTAAAGTATCAATGCTTAAATCACTATGATTAAATAATATCTCTTCTTATTTATAATTAAAAACTACCCTGCAATTGATTTAAAAACAGTTGCGGGTAGTCATAGAACTTTATTATACAATTAACCTTTCCAAAGACTTGCTAAATCTTGTAATGAAAAGATACCAGTCATTATTGTGACAATTACGGCTATAATACCAAAAACAAGCATCCATGTTGGGTGTTGGTAATTACCAACGATAGATTTTTTCCTACTTGCAATGAGAATTGCACCTAATGTGATTGGTAGAATCCAACCATTAATCGCACCAGCTATTATAAGTAAACTCACCGGTTTACCAATAAATAAGAAAACAAAAGTTGAAATTACAATAAATGTAATAACGATAAGATTATTTTTATTGAGTAACGATTTGTGTAGTGTTTTTAAAAATGTTGCGCTTGTATATGCAGAACCAATTACTGAGGACATTGCTGCTGCAAATATTACTACGCCAAAAATATTTTTACCTATAGGACCTAATGCATGTTGGAAAACTGATGCTGGTGGATTTTCTGAACTAAGCGTAACGCCAGTTACAACAACACCTAGTACAGCTAAAAACAATAAGGTGCGCATGACACCAGTTGTTAAAATACCTGCTACAGCAGATCGATTTACGAAAGGAAGGTATGACTTACCTTTTATACCAGAATCTAGAATTCTATGTGCACCTGCAAAAGTAATATAACCCCCTACTGTACCACCAACTAATGTAATTATAGGTAATATAAGTTTGAAAGGATGTTCAGGTGCAAATGTATGTACTAATGCATCTCCATAAGGGGGATTTGAAACAACCATGACATAAGCGACTACTAAAATCATTACGATACCTAGAATCATACTAATAACATCCATTATTTTCTGACCACTTCTACTAACAAAGATAAGTATCGCAAAAATAGCTGTTATTGCAGCACCCCATTTTACATCAAGACCAAACATTGCATTTAAACCTAAACCTGCACCAGCAATATTACCTATGTTAAATGCGAGACCACCAAATGCAATTAGTATGGAGATAATAGTACCAAGTCCAGGTAATACTTTATTAGATATTTCTTGTCCACGTAATCCAGTTACCACTAATATTCTCCAAATATTTATTTGAGCGCCTATATCTATAATAATAGAAATTAATATTGCAAATGCAAAACTAGCATAAAATTGTGCAGTAAACACTGCAGTTTGAGTCAGAAATGCTGGACCAATAGCTGATGTAGCCATTAAAAAAACTGAACCATATAATAATCGTCTATGTTTTTTTGTGAATTTAAAATTTTGTCCTTTTTGATTGAAATCTTGTTTTGTATTTTCCCCCATCTTTTGACCCCCTATAAGGATTGAATATCAATGCCTTCTTTCATTAATTCATTTCTAATTTGCGTAACAAATTCTAATGCGTGTTTTCCATCTCCGTGAACACAAATTGTATCAGCTTTCAAATCGATGATTTTTCCATTTTTACTTACAACTTTATTTTCCAAAACCATTTTTAATGCTTGTTGGATTGCTTCGTCAGTATTAGTGATAGTGGCATCGGTTTTTTTTCTACTTACCAATTGTCCGTCATCTTCATAACGACGGTCAGCAAATACTTCCGAAGCTACCTTAAGCCCCACTAATTCAGCTTCCGAAATAAGTAATGTATTCGCTAAGCCGACGAAAATTAGATTTGAGTCGAAATCAAAAACTGCTTGAGCAATTGCATGTGCAATTTCTTTATTTCTAGCCCCCATTTGATAAAGGGCACCATGAGGTTTAACATGCATCATTTTTACATGATTGATTTTACAAAAGCCACTTAACGCACCTAATTGATATATAACTAAGTTATAAATTTCATTTGGAGTAAGATCCATTTTACGACGACCAAAGCCTTTCAAATCAGGAAGACCCGGATGTGCTCCAATACTTATATTATTTTTTTTCGCTAATTGAACAGTTTCATTCATAACATCTTCATCACCTGCATGATAACCACAAGCAATATTAGCAGAAGTTATTAATGGTAAAATGTGCTGATCTCCACCGAATGTATAGTTACCAAAAGCTTCTCCTAAATCACAATTTAAATCAATTTTCAACTTCATTTCACCTCTTTAATGATTTGATGTTTTTCAAGAAATTTTATATCTACTTTACTGGCATCGCCTTTTGCATATATTGGATAATTTAAAACCGCATATAAAAAGTCAGCTGTAGTAGTAAAACCTTCGATGACCATTTCATCTAACGCAACTTTTAATTTATTAATAGCAGTTTGTCTATTAGAATCCTTTACAATCACTTTAGCTACAAGTGAATCATAATAAGGAGAAACCTGATAACCTGTGTAAAGTAAAGAATCTACACGTATATTAAATCCTTGTGGTAAGTGTAATTTATTAACTTTTCCTGGAGTGGGTAAAAAGTTTTTTTCAGGATTTTCAGCATTTATACGCGCCTCAATTACATGACCATTAAATAAAATATCTTTCTGAGTGAATGGTAATTCACCGTGTGTTAATAAATATAACTGAGCTTGTAATAGGTCTCTATCAGCACGCATTTCTGTAACTGTATGTTCAACTTGAATACGAGCATTCATTTCAATAAAATAATGTGCATCTTCTGTAACTAAAAATTCTATTGTTCCAGCACTACGATATCTTGAAGCTTGAGCTACTTTAACTGCGTCGCCACATATTCTTGTTCTTCTTTCTTCAGTTAATGCAGCACAAGGCGCTTCTTCTATTAATTTTTGATTCTTTCGTTGAACAGAACAATCGCGTTCACCTAAGTGAACATAGTTATTTTTACCGTCTCCGATAATCTGCACTTCTACATGTTTTGCTACTGGTATGAACGCCTCTACATACACTCGATCATCATTAAAATATTTTTGTCCTTCACTTTTAGCTTCTTTCAAAGCCTGATCCAAATGAGATGCTTCTTTAACAATTCTGATGCCTTTCCCACCACCACCACTAGCTGCTTTTAGTACAACTGGAAATCCTATTTCTTTGGATAATAATTTAATTTCATCTACACTTTGAACAGCATCATTAGAACCTGGTATAACAGGTACTCCTGCTTGTTTAACAGTTTGTCTGGCAGTAATTTTATCCCCCATCATTTCCATAGTTGTCTTACTAGGTCCAATAAAATGTATATGATTGTCTTCAACGGCTTTCGCAAAATTCGTAGATTCCGATAAGAAACCATAGCCAGGGTGAATTACGTTTGATTCTGTAACTTTTGCAGCAGATATAATACGATCAATATTTAAATAACTGTCTAATGGATTTGCTTCACCTATGCATATTGCTTGATCGGCTAAACTTACATGTAAGCTATTTTCATCACCTTTTGCATAAATGGCAACTGTCTCTATGTTAAGCTCTCTACAAGCTCTTATAATTCTTACTGCTATTTCGCCTCTATTTGCAATCAAACATCGATACATCATTGAATTCCTCCTATTTAACTCTGACTAGTAGCTGATCATATTCAACATTGTCTCCATGTTCTACTAATATTTCAGTGACCTCACCAGTAACATCCGTAGTTACTTCATTCATAACTTTCATAGCTTCAATGTAACCGATAATATCTCCTTCAGTTACAGTATCGCCAACTTTAATCTTAGGTTCTGTTAGTTCTTTACTATCTTGTAAGAAAAATGTTCCAACCATAGGAGATTTAATCTCTTGCTGGTCATTTGATATGGACTCTTGCTTTTCATCTAAGGATTTAATATTCTCTTGTTGAATATCTTGAGATGATTGTTGCGAATGTTGTTGAGATGCTCCATTAGTAAAATCAAGTTCTATTTCATTATGAGAGTCCTTATACTTAAATTTTTTTACATCATTAGCTTTTACCAATTTAATGACTTCCTCAATTTTTTTAATATCCATTTATCTATCCTCCTTAATTATTTCTGCGATTTTATTAGAAGTATGTCTAAGTTGATTTAGGTTAAACAATGGTTGCTCATCAAAACGCTTTAATAATTGTTCAAATTTAGTATTAAATTCTTTAAGCTTTTTTGAAGCTTCTTCAACAGTTATCCATTTAAACTGTATAATGTCTCCAGGCTTCATCTGTGCTAATTTTCTTAAATCTAATTGTGTTACCGTTGCAATTTTTGTATAACCACCAATTGTTTGCTTATCATTTAAAAGAATAATGGGATTACCATCGTTAGGTACTTGAATACTTCCCAAAGCGACAGGTTCAGAAATGATATCAGCACTATTTTTAGGTGCTACTGTATTACCTTTTAATCTGTATCCCATTCGATCTGATTGATCAGAAATTTTGAAATCGCTATTTACGAATTTAGCTATCGTTTCTTCATCAAATTCATTGATCTGAGGTCCTTCAATGACGTGTATGTAATTATTATCAGGTATAGATGAGAAATCAATTGTTTTTCCTAAATTAGTTTTATAGTTATGATTTACTTGAGTTGCAATAACATCGTATTTCTTTAATGCACGACCTTTAAATCCGCCCATTCCACTTCTAACATGTGTAGAATAGCTTTGAGCCACTTTATTAATTTTAAGTGGGTGTCCAAAAACAATATATCCTCTTGCTCCTTCAGTGATTTGACCAATGTCTAATTGGTCTCCATTTCTTACATGATAAACAGTTAATAAGTCAATTTTGTTACCATTAAGTTTCGGTTCTGAATCACCACCGACAATGGCAAAAGTATTGTCTGTTAAAAATTCTATATTAGGACCTACTAAAGTATATTCAATTGCTGGTCCATGATTTCCGATAAGTTTTTGGGCAATAGATAAACTATAGTAATCTAATGCACCTGCTTCAGAAAATCCTAAATCCTGATACCCTAATCTACCTATATCTTGAATTGTTGAAAACAGGCCAGGCTTTAAAATTTTAATACTCATCTTGATATGTCACCCACTTATCTATATCAAATTTTCCTTTATTAATATCGTTTGATATTTTTTCAAACTCTTGATAATTTATACTATAAAATTGTATGTAATCACCAGCTTCATATAACGTCATTGGTGTCCTATTTAAATCAAAGACTTTTATTGGTGTGCGACCAATTATCTGCCAACCACCAGGTGAGTCCATAGGATATAAACCTGTTTGATTATTTGCTATTCCAACAGAACCAGCGTTAATTTTGATTCTAGGTTCAGACCGTCTAGGTGTGTGCAACTTAGCATCCAATCCACCTAAGTATGGGAAACCCGGCATAAACCCAAGCATATAGATTAGATAAGGTTGTTGTGTATGTATTTGAATAACTTCTTCCTGACTTAATTTATTAACGTTAGCTACTTCTGATAAATCTGGACCAAAATCTCCACCATATAATACAGGTATATGAATGATACGCTGTTTAAAATGTGATTGTTTTCTACTGTTCGAATTTTCATCGAGTTCTAAATTTTCTAATAATTCAGTTCCGTTTATCCCCGAATTATCAAAGTAAATTAGAATAGCACGATATGAAGGTATCATGTTTGTTATTTCAGATAAATTTTTCGATTTTATATATTGAATTGTTTGTTGTACCTTTTTGAAAGTTGATTCACTAATTTCATTTTCAAAGTAAATCATCATTGTTTGTTCATTAATAAATTGTGTCCTCAAAACAAAATCCCTCCTTTTAAAAATACTAAGGAATTATTTGTTACAACAATTTTATTGTACCATTGCAATAAAGATGTTGTTTAATAATTAATTCAAATAGCTAATAATAACAAATAATAAATTGAATTAAAGTTATTGGGTTATCTTAATTATTGCAAACTTCCAAACATTAAATTTCTATTATCATTTAATCATATTGATAACAGTTTGTCATATTTTGGTGGATAAAACCTCATCAAACATTTATTTAAACCATTCTCAAATTACACAAAATACCTGAGACATCGAAAATAGTCTCAACTTTTAAAGTGCATTGAAGTGTAATCATAACTATCAAACTACAAGTATAATGCACTTTTTCACTTTTTATGAGTCAGGGACATAAAGTTCCAGGATAAGTAAATCAAAACCACCCGTATGAACGGGTGGTTTGTTCTACGGCTATAAGCCTTTCTTACTGGCCAGCCCTAAAAGGGCACTGATAGGTCAGCCAACTGCACTACTTTCCCAGCACCCCTAAAGGGGTACTATTTTTTTCGTCTTTTTTTAATTTCTTCTCCTGTAAAGGGATCTAGGTATTCTTCCATTGAAATTTGATCTGCAACGATATCTTCTTGTAATTGATTACGAATGTAATTTTCAATTACCTTTTTATTTCTACCTACTGTATCTACATAAAATCCTTTACACCAAAACTTTCTATTTCCATATCTATATTTTAAATTAGCATGTCTATCAAAAATCATTAAACTGCTTTTACCTTTTAAATATCCAACAAATGAGGATACTCCTAATTTAGGTGGAATACTAACTAACATATGAATATGATCTTTAGATGCTTCTGCTTCTATTATTTCTACGCCTTTTCTTTCACATAGTTGACGTAAAATAACTCCAATATCTCTTTTGATTTTTCCGTATATCACTTGTCTTCTATATTTTGGTACAAAGACTATGTGATACTTACAATTCCATTTTGTATGTGCTAAACTGTTTGTGTCAGATGACATAAAAAAGCATCTCCTCGTGTTGAATATTTTGGTTGGCTGACCAATATATATTCTAGCATGATGAGATGTTTTTTTAGATAACGGTAAAACCTTTTCTGAACCATACGCATAGCGCATGGTTTTCTTTATACAATAAAGAAGCCAGTAATGAATTTATAAAAAATTCATTACTGGCTATTTTGCTAGGAATTATATCCCAGACTCATTGAACTCAAAATTTATATATATTACTATCCGGAACCGAGTTTGGAAAGTACTTCAATGATATTTAAGTTCGATTTCCCCCATTTAGTAAATTATTTAATTTCAACGATTTTAACATTCATTTCGCCACCGTTAGGAAGTGGAACACGTACTTGATCATTTAATCCTTTACCGATTAGTGCTTTTGCCATTGGAGATTCGTTAGAAATTTTTCCTTTAAATGCGTCAGCTTCAGCAGAACCAACGATTTGATAACTTTCTTCTTCATCTCCAGGTAATTCAATAAAAGTAACTGTTTTACCAATTTGAACTACATTGTTATCACCGTTATCTTCAATGATTAACGCATTTCTAATCATATGTTCAATACGTTGTATATCTTGTTCAATAAAGCCTTGTTCATCTTTAGCAGCATCATATTCAGAGTTCTCAGATAGGTCTCCAAATGAACGAGCTACTTTTATTTTTTCAACTACCTCAGGTCTTTTAACCGTTTTTAATTCTTCTAATTCTTGTTCAAGTTTCTCATAACCTTCTTGAGTCATAGGATATTGTTTTTGGTTTTCCATAAATCTCATCTTCCTTTACTATAAAAATTACTATTTTTTGCTTACGAGTGACTGGATTTTAGTAGTCATAATATCTATGGCAACTTTATTGCTGCCTCCTTCAGGAATTATGATGTCAGCATGCTTTTTTGTAGGTTCAATAAATTGCTCATGCATAGGTCTTACTACATTAAGATATTGATTAATTACTGATTCCATTGTACGACCACGCTCTTTAGTATCTCTTGTAAGCCTACGTAAAATTCGTAAATCAGCATCAGTATCGACATAAATTTTCACATCCATCATGTCTCGTAATGTGTTGTTTTCTAAAGCAAAGATACCTTCTACGATAATAACATCTTTTGGATCAAATGCAATTGTTTCTTTACTACGTGTATGTTGAGAATAATCGTACGTAGGTACCTCTACTGGTTTTCCATTTCTTAAATCTTTTAAATTATGAATAAGTAAATCATTATCAAATGCAAATGGGTGGTCATAATTTGTTTCAAGCCGTTCTTCAAAAGTTAAATGTGATTGATCTTTATAGTAATAATCTTGTGCTAAGAGTGCGACACTATGACCTTCTAAATTCTTCATGATTGCATTAGTAACTGTGGTTTTCCCAGAGCCTGAACCCCCTGCAATGCCAATAATCGTTGTCTGATTCATTAGCCAATTTCCTTTCTCATCATGTTGTTAGAATAAATAGGCTTATCTACTTTAATTTGTACAATTTGTAATGGATGACGTGCTGCATCTAAAGAATTACCTTCTTCGTCGTAAATCGCTTCAACAACTTGTTTAAAACTATCAATTTCTGGACCAAAGAACTCAATTTCTTGTCCTGGTTTAAAATGATTTCTCTGCTGTATTGTTGCTAATTGTGTTTCATGGTCATAATCTAGCACGAGGCCACAAAAATCATAAGATGATTTTTTAGACTGTTCTTCACCAAACATTTGCTCTTCATAACCAGGTGTACCTTGAAAGAAAGCTGGTGCTGTGTCACGATTGGCACATTTATTTAATTCCATTAACCATTCCGTTTTTATTTTAAAGTTTTCGGGGTCCTCGGCATATGCATCAATGACTTTACGATATACAGAAACAACTGTGGCAATATAATGTATAGATTTCATTCGTCCCTCAATTTTTAACGAATCGATGCCTAATTCCATCATTTGAGGTATAGATTCTATTAATTTTAAATCTTTAGGACTCATTGCAAAAGGAGTAACATCACTATTGTCGTAATATAAATCTAATTCTCCATCACTATCAACTTCAAGTAAATCATAGTCCCAACGACAACTCTGACAACAACCACCTCGATTAGAATCTCGAGCTGTCATATGATTACTTAAAGTACAACGACCAGAATATGCGATACACATTGCGCCATGTATAAACGCTTCTATTTCAATATCAACTTTTTCTTTCATTTCACTCATTTCCATTGCACCAGTTTCACGTGCAAGTACAACACGGTCTAATCCTTCTTGTTTCCAAAATTCAACAGCTTTATAATTTGAAAGTGATTGTTGTGTTGATAAATGAATTTCTAATCTGGGCGCAACTTTTTTACAAGTTTCTATGATAAGAGGATCCGCTACTATGATACCAGTAGCACCTGTAGATTCAAGGTTTTGTAAGTACTCTTCTAGTCCCTCCATATTTTCATCATGTGCAATAATATTCGTTGTAACATAAATTTTAGCGCCATAACGATTAGCAAAGTCTACACCTTCAGCAATTTCTTCCATAGTAAAATTATCAGCATTAGAACGTAATCCATATTCTTGGCCACCTAAAAACACTGCATCTGCACCATAATGAACAGCAATCTTAAGTTTCTCTAAGTTACCAGCTGGTGCAAGTAGTTCAGGCTTTTTCATTATCTTTTGGGTTTTGGATTTAACTTCTTCTAAAGTTTTCATTTTAATGATAAGCCTCCTTAATATACTGTTTGTTTATACAAGAAACCTTCGTCGAATGGACGATGTTCAGGTTGTATTTCTTCTATAGGATCAACGAGCATGAATTTTTCATCTTCATATGCATCCGGATCTTCATTAAATAAATCTATAGCTTCTCGATATTGCTCTGTGACTACATTTATATATTCTTCACTTTGTAAAATACCATCTATCTTAAACGCATCTATTCCTGCCTCAAAAAAAGGCTCTAATTCTTCTATTAAACAGATATCATTTGGAGACATGATGTGAGTACCATTATAATCTTCAAAAACTGGATATTTATTATCTCTTTCTTCATCATATAATAATAAGTCTCCATGATCATGTTGGCGTTCTATCTTCATTTGTCGCTCTTGGAAAGTATAATAATTTCCTAATAGCATTCTTTTGGATTGAAACATACAAGTCATACCATGAACTTGAACTTCTATCTCTACATCAGCATGCTCTTTAATATGAATTATTTCATCTAAACTAAGTTCTCGAGCTAAAACTGCTCTATTTGCACCTTTTTTCCCCCAGTAATTACACTGAAAATAATTCGTTACAAGAGTTTCAGCATCCCAATTTAATGGAATTGGATGCTCGTGTTGTTTAACATACATAACGACAGCTGGATCACCAAATATAATGCGATCTACTTGAATATCATGTAAAAAGTTAATATAGTCTTCCAAGGCATCTAAGTGGTAATTATGGAAAATACCATTCACAGCAGCGTATACTTTTTTGTTATTTTTATGGGCTAATGCTACAGCTTCTTGCATAGCATCACGATTAAATTCTCCCGGCAGTCTTAAACCAAATTTTTGTTCACCAATAACAAATGCGTCTGCACCTTTATCTATTAGTGTTTCCATATGAGTTATTGACTTAGGAGTAACTAATAATTCAACCATAGTCATTCTCCTTTTATAGATATTGCTAATCCATCATCCATATTTATAAAGTTTGTTGTAAATTGAGATTGCTCCATCAACCATTCATTGTACTGTTGCACTTTCTTAACCATTTGTTTCACATTTCTCGAACGAACAACGTCTATATTTGAAACAAATCCATGATATAAAACATTATCAGTAACCACAATTCCACCTTTTTTTAATAACGGTGTATATAGTTGGAAAAATTTCATTGATTGTGCTTTAGCTGCGTCGATAAATATCATATCATATTGTTTGTCATTGACTTGTTCAAATGCATTCAAAGCATCGTATTCAATTAAACGGATTTGATTCTGGTATCGATACTTTTTTATGAACTTTTTTGCAAGATGAATCATGTCTTCATTTCGTTCAATTGTTGTTACATTTATATCTTTCGAAATATTAGCGAATTGCATTGAACTATAACCAATGGCTGTACCAATTTCTAAAATATTTTTAGTTCTATTCATTCGAATGAGTTGTCTTATCAAATCAAGTGTTAATTTATCTACAATAGGAACTTGATTTTCTTCAGCATAAACTCTAAGTTCTTCGATTTCAGTATCAATTGATTGATGTAATTGTGCTAAATATTTTTGATTTGAATCCATATCATTAAAACTTCCTTTATCATTAACAATTACAAAAACAAAATAAATCAGCCCATGTATTGATTATGTTGATAGTTAATCAATGAAAATGACTGATTATAATAGTAATTCTTCTATACTTTTATATTAGAAGTAAATATGAGTATTCATAGAAATTAACTTTAGACATTTTACCATAATTCAAAGATTTTTATAAGAGGCAATTATACGAATATGTCTCCAAGCATTATTATTAGTAGGGTAAATTTAAATAATTCTAATATTAAAATGCCTGGGACAGCATTGATTGTCTCAGGCATTTTGAAAGTAATTTAAGATGGTAACTAAGTTGAAAATTTAATAATATTAAACTTTCCCTCTCAATATAATTCCTTGATGTAAGAGACCTAGAATCTCAATTACACTTCTCATACAACATCTTTTAAAGATTATTCGTTAATCTCAGTATTTACAACTTCTTCAATCATATCCCATTCTTCATCTGTTTCAATAGGGACTAATTTCCCACCATCACCAGACTCATCAGGTTCATTTATCATTGGTACAAGTTCAATCATATCTTCGTCATCTGATTGTGCACCTTCTTCTGCAAGAACGACATATTCTTTTTTGAATTCTGGATGATAAAATTCTAACATTTTACGGTATAAAACTTCATTTCCGTTTTCATCATATAACGTAAGTAATTCCTCTTCATTATTTATTGTTAACTCAGCATCGTGATTATGTTCTGTCATTTTTAATTTCTCCTTTATTGAATAGAATCTAAATAGCCTTGTAAAATAAATACAGCTGCCATTTTATCTATTACCTTTTTTCTTTTTTGTCTTGAAACATCTGCTTCAAGTAAAGATCTTTCAGCAGCCATTGTACTTAAACGTTCGTCCCACATAACAATATCAATAGAAGGGATAGACTCTTGTAACTTTTCTTTATATTTTATTGAAGCCTCTCCCCGAAAACCTATTGAATTGTTCATATTCTTGGGCAAGCCAATAACAACAGTTCCAACTTGATTATCTTTAATAATCTTCACGAGTTGATCAATTCCTAAATCATCTTGTTCTTCGTTGATACGGAGTGTGTCTAACCCTTGAGCAGTCCAACCCATAAGGTCACTTATAGCAATGCCAACAGTTTTACTTCCAACATCTAGTCCTAAAATTTTATGCTTTAGCATATTAATTCTTAGACTCTTTTAAATAGTTTGAAACGAGTTCTTCCATAATTACATCACGGTCTATATGACGTATTTGGTTTCTTGCTTCATTTTGACGTGGAATATATGCAGGATCTCCAGATAATAAGTAACCCACTATTTGATTAACTGCATTATATCCACGTTCTTCTAATGTACGATGGACATTCTGAAGAACTGATTTGACATCTTCCTTTGGAATTTCTTCATAACTAAATTTCATTGTTTTATCAAAATTTTCCATATACGACACTCCTTAATAAGCGTATTCTGACTCACTTTAATTCTACACCATTATTCATTGGAGTTATAGATTTTTAATGTAATCTTTAATAAAGCGTAATGCTTCTGTTATTTTTTCAGGTTGAGTTCCGCCACCTTGAGCCATATCAGGACGACCTCCACCTTTTCCACCAATAATTGGTGTCATGTTTTTGATAAGATCTCCAGCTTTTACTTGATTTGTAAGTGATTTTGGTACTGTAGCAATTACAGAAACCTTTCCATCAACTTGTCCGACTAACACTATAATAGTATCTTGAAGTTTAGATTTAAAGTCATCCATAGTTGAACGTATCGCTTTTGGATTTGGAATTTCTACTTCTGTTGCTAAAACTTTCAAATTATTAATCAACTCAACCTGTTCTTCAATGTTCCCCATCTTTAGTGATGTTATTTCTTTGTTGCGTTGTTCTAATTGTTTAAGCAGTCCTTTTTCTTCTTCTTGAAGTTGTTTAACTTTTTCAACTACTTGGTTATCGGATTTAACTTTTAAATGATTTTTAATATTATTAAACTGTGTTTCAATTTCTTCAAGATGTAAGAATGCACCTTTACCTGTTAAAGCTTCAATTCTTCTAACACCGGCACCTGTTCCAGATTCACTCACAATCTTAAAGAGACCAATTTCCGCAGTATTATTCACATGTATTCCACCGCACAATTCTATTGAAAATGGTGCCATATTGACAACGCGAACAATATCTCCATATTTTTCACCAAATAAAGCCATAGCGCCTATTGATTTGGCTTCTTCAATACTCATTTCTTGAATACGGACGTCGATAGCTCTCCAAATTTCTTCATTTACTCTACGTTCTACTAAATTAATTTCTTCTTGTGTCATAGGACCAAAATGTGAGAAATCAAAACGTAGTCTTTCAGGTTCTACTAACGAACCAGCCTGATTAACATGATCTCCTAATACTTCTTTTAATGCAGCATGTAATAAATGTGTAGCACTATGATTTTTTTGAATAAGTCGTCTATCCTCTTTGTTAACACGTGCTTCTACTTTCGCGTTCTGTGTTGCTTCACCAAATTGCACAATACCTTTGTGTAAGTTTTGGCCATTAGGCGCTTTAGTTACGTCAGTTACATTTATTTCAAAGCTCTCATTACCAACTGTTCCCTTATCTGCGACCTGTCCACCACTTACTGCATAGAAAGGCGTTTCTCTTAAAATAAAGTAAATTGTTTCTCCTGCTTCAACATGTTTAACTTCTTCACCATTGTATATGATATGAGTTATTAATGATTGATAGTCCGTAGTTTCATAGCCAACAAATTGACTTTCATCTTGAATATTTTTTAGTACTTCACTTTGAACTTGCATTGATTGAGAATTCTGTCGAGCTTGTCTAGCTCGATCTCTCTGTTGTTGCATTTCCTGTTCAAAAGTAGGCATATCAACAGACAAATTTTCTTGAGTTGCTAATTCTTCAGTTAATTCTATTGGGAATCCATAAGTATCATATAACTTAAAAGCATCATGACCTTTAATAACCTGATCACTATTCTTCGCTTCTTTTATCAGTTCATTTAAAATCGTAAGACCTTCCTCAAGCGTTTCATGGAAGCGTTCTTCCTCTGATTTAATGACACGTTTAATAAAGTTGGATTTGTCTTTGACATTTGGATAATATGGTTCCATGATATCAGCGACTATATCAACAAGTTTATACATAAATGGTTCATTAATTCCTAATGATTGGCTAAAGCGAACTGCTCTGCGTAATAATCTTCTTAATACATATCCTCTACCCTCATTAGCTGGTAATGCGCCATCAGCAATTGCGAAAGAAATCGTTCTAATGTGGTCTGCGATAACTTTAAATGCAACATCTTGTGCATCATCAATTAAATATTTTTTTCCTGAAACATGTTCTACTTCCTTAATTATAGGCATAAATAAGTCTGTTTCATAATTTGTTCTTACATTTTGTGAGATAGACGTCATACGTTCTAATCCCATGCCAGTATCAATATTTTTATTTGGTAGTGGTGTGTAAGTATTGTCTTTATTGTGATTAAACTCACTAAACACTAGATTCCAAACTTCTAAATATCTTTCATTTTCACCACCAGGATACATTTCTTCAGCAGGATCATCTTTTCCATAAGCCGATCCACGATCATAGAAAATTTCTGTATTTGGTCCAGATGGTCCTTCCCCGATATCCCAAAAATTGCCTTCTATTCGAATGATGCGACTTTCCTCTAAACCAATGTCTTCATGCCAAATTCTAAAAGCTTCAGTATCTTCAGGATGAATAGTCACATATAGCTTCTCAGGTTCCATGCCCATCCATTTATCACTTGTTAGAAATTCCCAAGCAAATTCAATCGCTTCATGTTTAAAGTAGTCACCGATTGAAAAATTACCTAGCATCTCAAAAAAAGTATGATGGCGAGCAGTAAAACCGACGTTTTCTATATCGTTTGTTCGTATAGCTTTTTGAGAATTGACAATTCTTGGTTTTTTAGGAGTTTCGCGTCCGTCAAAGTATTTTTTCAAGGTAGCTACACCAGAATTGATCCACAATAATGAATCATCATCGATAGGTACAAGTGGTGCAGACGGTTCAATCATATGTCCTTTTTCTACAAAGAAATCCAAATATTTTTGCCTAATTTCACTAGCTTTCATTTTTTTCATAAATAAAAACTCTCCTTCATACGTTTTTGTTATCGCAGTTAGATAGTCATAGTTGAGTATTATTCAAGAATATAAAAACGTTCATCCACAAAGGGACGAACGTTATCGCGGTACCACCCTAGTTATAAGAATTGTGACCTATTTACATACTTGAATTTTGTTTGTCTACTATTTCTTATCACTTTGTATACTTTATTTAACTAATATAGAGTAGCATTCAATAATTTTGTTTGTACTTTTCACCAACCAGTACATCTCTATAATTCAAAAGTTATTTACTCGTCTCTATACTTACTTAATTTCATTTTATTTTCTTTTTATTGATTTGTCAACGTTCAACGAAGTCATATGGCGTCATTTCCCCCATATTAATCATTGGATCGATTTGGAAAATTGTCGACTCGTTTAATTGGATATCATTTTCTTTTTCATTTTTCAAATCCAGATGATTGTTATTTTCTTTTTGTTCGTTAATCGTTTGTTTATTTGTAGTTAAATTATCTTTGTTTTGTCCAAAATACGATTTTAACAAATCATTTAATTGCGTTAATCGTATTTGTCCATTTGTTTTTAAACCTATATCAAATGCTTCTTGTTCACCAAGCAAAACAAGTGATTGTTTAGCTCTAGTTAATCCTGTATAAAGAATGGGACGTTGTAACATCCTATAATATTGTCTAACAATAGGCATAATTACAATAGGAAATTCTGAACCTTGTGATTTATGGATAGATGTACAATATGCATGTGTTAGTTCCATTAAATCTTGTTTAGTAAATGTAATTTCATTACCTTCAAAATCTACAACTAACACATCCTTATTTAGAGCATTTTCTTTGGCCCAAAATATACCTACTATTATACCTATATCCCCATTAAATATATTATCATTAGGTCGATTAACTAACTGAAGTACTTTATCCCCTTTTCTAAACACAGCTTCACCAAATTCTATTTCACGATCATCTTGTTGCTTCGGATTAAGAATAGATTGTAGAACTTGGTTAAGTCTCTTAATACCAGCGTTACCTTTATACATAGGAGCCAAAACTTGTATATCACTCATATCATAGCCTTTAGCTACAGCGCTTTTAACTACTTTATCAACAACGTCTGGAATTTGATTCGTACCACAACGAATAAAACTACGATCATGATAACGTTTAGTAATATCGATAGGTTCATTTAATTTCATACGGTGAGCTAAGTCAATAATACTGGAACCATCTTGCTGACGATATACTTCGGTAAGATTAACACGCGGTATTATTTCAGAATCAATAAGGTCTTTAAATACCTGTCCTGGACCTACTGATGGTAACTGATCTTCATCTCCGACAAATACAATTTGTGCTTCTAAAGGCACAGCGCTTAAAAATTGATGGAACAACCAAGTATCTACCATTGACATTTCATCGATGATAATGAGTCTTGCATTGATCTCATTTTCTAAAATATCCTGTGGTTGTGTATCTTGGTTCCAACCGATTAAACGATGAATTGTCATTGCTTCTAAACCTGTCGATTCGTGAAGGCGCTTAGAAGCACGACCAGTGGGTGCAGCTAACACTACTGGATAATCATCTTCATTGTAATCATCATAATCGAGCGAGAGCCCATGTATTTCTGCATATAATTCAACTATACCTTTAATGACTGTGGTTTTACCGGTACCCGGACCACCAGTTAAAAGCATAATTTTAGAATTTATTGCTGTTTCAAGCGCTTCTTTTTGAGAGGCAGAGTAATTAACCTCATTTTGTGACTCAATATCACCAATATGTATTTGTAAATCAGACTGTTCTATTTCTTTTAATTTAGATGTGTTTGTTTTAATTCGGTATAAGTTTTGCACACTTTTCAATTCTGAATAGTATAAACTTGGAATTGATACCTGATCAGCTTCAGATATTAATTTTTTCTCTTCTGATAAAACGTCAATGATTTCTAGTAATTGCTCTGTTTCAATTGGTTTCTCAATATCTTCATTGAGTAAATTTTGTGTTGTTTCTATAACAATTGTACGAGGTAGATATGTATGTCCTTGTTTGATACATTCTTCTTCTAACGTAAATAATAATGCTGCTTTTAATCTTTCAGGTGAATGTGGCTCAATACCGACATTTCGAGCAAGTTGGTCAGCCCTATTAAAACCAATACCTTTAATGTCATATACTAATTGGTAAGGATTTTTATCTAAGACATTTAAAGTATCACCCATATAGAACTGATATATAGCCATTGATAATTTCGGACCAAACCCTAGGTCGTGTAAACGTATCATAATTTTCTCAGATTCTTGGTTTGCATTAATCTGATCAGCAATTTGCTTTTGTTTCTTCTTTGGTAAACTAGGTACACTTTCTAAGATTTCTGGACGAGTTAAAATATCATTTATAGCATTTTCACCTAGTGTATTTACAATGTTTTGAGCCGTTTTTTTACCGATGCCTTTAAATAAATCACTTGATAAGTAACTAATAATGGCTTCTTTAGTTTGAGGTAATTCTTTTTCAAATGTTTCAGCCTTTAATTGCTTACCATAACGTGGATGTTGTACGACTTGCCCTTTAAAAGTATAAACATCGCCTTCAACTACATTGGGAAGAAACCCTACCACAGTTGGCATACTATCAAATTTTTCATTTGATTCTATAGTATCTACTTTTAGAACAGTATAAAAATTATCCGTATTTTGAAATAAAATAGCATCAACTGTACCTTTGATCATTGAATAATCAAAAAGTGTAGGGTCAGACATATTATTCCTCCTCTTTCATTGTTTTGAATGTCTTTAATGCATGTTGACTAAGTAAATGTTTTTCATCAATTGATATTGCTTGTTCAAAATATGCAATTGCTTCATCTAAATTTTCATTTTTCATATATGTTGCTAAACCAAGATTATATATACCATCTACGTGCTGTGAATCGATAGAAAGAACCTTATTTAATTGTTTAATAGCTTCATCAAACATTTCGAGTTGGCATAGTACTAACCCATATTGAAACTGTACTTCTAAATCTCTATCATCGTCCATTTCAGCTGCAGTCATTAAAAATGGTAAAGCTTCTTTAAAAGCACCTAGTTGATTAAACGACATACCAATCATATAATTACAATCTTTTTTCGCTACTTCATATTGTAGTGCAGTTTGATATAGCTTTATCGCTTCGTTATAACGTTCTTCATTATAATAAATATTTGCCAAGTTATAATAAACAGCACCATTTTCAGGTTCAATAGTTAATGCCTTTTGGAAAAAACGTTCTGCTTTTTCAATTTCTCCAACATCTGATAATACAATACCTGCGTTAATATAATTTTCAACAATGGCCGGATTTTCTTCTATATTTTCAAACAAGTCTTTCAAAGCGGTATCTAATTTACCATCTTTAATATTTTGGTATATCTTACTTTGTTCGTGCATCTTTTCTCCCTCATTTCTACACGATTATAACATGATTATTTTAAATATGTATTTTCAGGATATTTAAGTTAATTTTTCTTTATTTATATATTTTCATGAAAAAACAAGTCATAAAAAAACCGTTAATACAAGAATTTCTCATGAATTAACGGTATAAACAATTTATACAACGTAACTTAATTGACCTTCGTTTTTATAAACATCATCAATTGTAGCGCCACCTAAACATACTTCTTGATTATAGAAGACAACTGCTTGACCAGGTGTAATCGCTCTAACTGGTTCAGCAAAAGTTACTCTAATAGAATTCTCGTTTTCGCGTTGAACATAAACTTTAGTATCTTTTTGGCGATAACGGAATTTAGCTGTACATTCAAAACCTTTTTCCAAATCAATTTCACTTGGATTAACAAATGAATAATCAGAAGCTATGAGATAATCACTATAAAGTGCATCATGGTGAAATCCCTGTTCAACATATAATACGTTATCATTTAAATTTTTACCTACAACAAACCATGGATCTCCATCTCCACCGATGCCTAAGCCGTGACGTTGACCAATTGTATAATACATCAATCCACTATGCTGTCCCATTTTTTTTCCATTTAATGTCAACATTTCACCAGATTGAGCTGGTAGGTAATGTGATAAAAATTCTTTAAAGTTTCTTTCACCAATAAAACAAATACCTGTTGAGTCTTTTTTCTTGGCAGTAGCTAAATTTTGCTCTTCTGCAATACGTCTTACTTCACTTTTTTCAATATCTCCAATTGGGAACATGACTTTGGATAGTTGTTCTTGGGATAATTGATTTAAAAAGTAGGTTTGGTCTTTATTATTGTCAACACCTCTTAGCATTTCAACATGCCCATCATCATGACGACGTATACGAGCATAATGACCTGTAGCGACATAATCAGCGCCTAATTTTAAAGCATGTTCTAAAAATGCTTTAAATTTAATTTCTTTATTACACATCACATCAGGGTTAGGTGTACGACCTTTTTTATATTCATCAAGAAAATAAGTAAATACTTTATCCCAATACTGTTCTTCAAAATTAACAGCGTAGTATGGGATGCCAATTTGATTACATACTGCAATCACGTCATTATAATCCTCAGTGGCTGTACACACCCCATTTTCATCAGTATCGTCCCAATTTTTCATAAATATACCTATTACATCATAACCTTGTTCTTTTAACAAGTATGCAGTAACAGAGCTATCCACTCCACCAGACATGCCCACAACTACGCGTATATCTTTGTTAGACACTATGATTCCTCCTTAAATTTATGATAGATTTTATGAATTTCAGCTACAATATATTTAATTTCTTGCGTTGTTGTTTGTTCATTAAAGCTAAAACGTACTGAATGTTTTGCTCGTTCTTCATCTTCAAACATAGCTGCAAGTACATGAGATGGAGTCGTTGAACCTGCTGTACAAGCAGAACCTGAAGATACATATACATGGGCTAAATCCAATAATGTTAACATTGTTTCAACATCTATAAATGGAAAATAAATATTTAAAATATGACCCGTTGAATCTGTCATTGAACCGTTTAATTCAAATGGAATTGCCCTTTCCTGTAACTGAACTAAAAATAATTCTTTTAAATTCATTAAATGAACATTATTTACATCTTGATTGGTTATAGCTAATTCAAGTGCCTTTGTTAATCCAACAATTTGAGGTAAATTTTCTGTACCTGCTCGACGTTTGGTTTCTTGTTCACCACCAAGTTGATTATATGCTATTGGTGTATGCTCTTTTACTAATAGTAGACCAACACCTTTAGGACCACCAAATTTGTGTGCTGAAATACTCATTGTATCAATTTTAAAATTATGAAAATCTAAATCTAAATGTCCAATTGCTTGAACAGCATCAACATGGAATAACGCATGAGTGTCTCCAATAATATCTTCAATATCATAAATATTTTGTACTGTTCCAATCTCATTATTTACAAACATAATTGATACTAAAATTGTTCTATCATTAATTGTTTCTTTTAATTGGTCTAAATCAACTGCACCAGTATCATCTACATCTAGATACGTAACATCATAACCTTCTTTTTCAAGTTGCTCATATACGTGTAATACTGAATGGTGTTCAATTTTGGTAGTAATAATATGATTACCTAATTGTTCATTCGCTTTCACTAATCCTTTAATAGCAGTGTTATTCGATTCTGTTGCACCACTTGTAAATATTACTTCATTCGGATTCGCTCCCAACAATTGTGCAACTGTACGACGTGACTGATCAAGATATTTGCGTGCATCTCTACCAATAGAATGTATTGACGATGGATTACCAAAATGAGATTGATATATTTCCATCATAGCATCTATTACTTCTGGTTTTACTGGCGTAGTCGCAGCATAATCTGCGTATACTTCCATGTTTGGACACTCCTTGTCAAATTATCAATGTTCCTATAATAGCACCATTATTTGTTTATTTCTACTTTTCTGTTTTACCAATGAAAAAATTTATGTCATTTAAATTTTAACATCTAACCTACCAATTTATCGAATATCATTTTTGTATATAAAATTAAAATAATTTGAGCAATTCAATATTGAAAATCAAAAATGATTGTTATACTTCAATTATTATTAATTATGGAAAGGAAGCATCATGTATGAAAAATATAAAATTATCTGCGTTAAACTTAGTACCTATACGTGAAGGTCAAGAAGATAAAGATGCAATTAACGATATGGTTACACTCGCTCAAGCATTAGATGATTTAGATTATGAGCGCTACTGGATTGCAGAGCATCATAATGCTCCAAATTTAGTTAGTTCAGCTACTTCTCTATTAATTCAACATACATTAGAACATACTCATTCTATCAAAGTAGGTTCTGGAGGCATAATGTTACCGAATCATGCACCACTAGTCGTAGCAGAACAATTTGGGACATTGGAAACATTATTCCCTCAACGTGTGGACTTAGGATTAGGACGTGCTCCTGGTACAGATATGATGACAGCGAGCGCATTAAGAAGAAATCAGCATAATGGTGTTTATCAATTCCCTGAAGAAGTTGAACAACTGCAACAATATTTTGGACCGAGTCATCAACAAGCATATGTACGTGCTTATCCTGCGGTAGATAAAAATGTCCCAATGTATATTCTAGGTTCATCTACAGATTCTGCACATTTAGCTGCACGTAAAGGGTTACCATATGTTTTTGCAGGACATTTTGCTCCACAACAAATGAAGGAAGCACTACAAATTTATAGAGAATTATTTGAACCTTCAGAAGTACTTGATAAACCTTATGTAATTGTTTGTTTAAATACAATTGTGTCAGATTCTGATGAACAAGCAGAATATTTAGCAACTACGATGTCTCAAATAATGGTAAGTATAACACGAGGAAAAATGCAACCTGTCCAACCACCAACAGATGATTTAAAGGCCCTATTAACACCACGCGAATATGAATTAGCACAACAACGTTTAAAAGGGTCACTTATAGGATCTGAAGATACAGTTAAACAAAAACTTGAATCGTTCATAAAAGAGTACGGGGATATCGATGAACTTATGGCAATTAGTTATATCTATGATCAAGACAAACAAATAGAATCATATCGAAGATTAGAACGTGCAATTAAATCATAGTAAAATGTTAACATCTTACCAATGATTATAAGGGATTAGACAATCATTATTGTCTCACTCTTTTGATGAATTTTAATAAATTAAATATGATTTTCATAACTTATTTATAAGTCATTTTGTATTAAAAAATTAATAGCTACCAACAAAGTTTGAAACTTTGTTGGTAGCTATTTAACCTTTTAAAATAATTAGAGACTTTTTATTTATCCTTTTTGTCCTTTTTATCTTTGTTGTCTTCGCCACCTGTATATTCATTTATTTTATCTTTTACTTTGTTAACTTGTTCGTTATCACTATCTTTAAATTTTTCAGCAGCTTCTTTAGCTTTATCCATAAAACTCATAAAATTTACTCCTCTCAGTTATAAAAGTTTATTTATAGCAACATTAAAATGGATTAAAAATGTGAATCCATGATTGCTATGCTTTGTTATAACCTTATAAAATGTTAGTTAAACATTACAGGTAAAATTTTTACGAGTAAATAATGAATGGAGATATCTATGTATCTATTTAACCACTATAAAATTTAAATATAGAACATATAACCCTCTAAGTCTTCATTCGTATCTTTGTAATCTGCAAGATATTTTAATGTAGTATGATCTAAAACATCTCTTACAGCATCTCTCATTCTAATCCATAGTTGCTTTTGTGCAGGCGGTTCTGAATCAATACTTTCTACAAACGTAATCGGTCCTTCTAGTAATCGGATAATATCTCCTGCAGTAATTTCTTCTGATGGAACTCTAAGTTGATAACCACCTTTAGCACCTCGAACGCTTCGAATTAATCCAGCATTTCTTAAAGGGCCTACTAATTGTTCAAGATATAAATCACTTAGTTTATTTTCTTCAGCAATTGTTTTTAGTGATACACAACCTTGACCCTCTCTTTTAGCAAGAGATATCATCAATGTTAATCCGTATCTCCCTTTTGTTGATATTTTCATTGTATAACCTCACTTAATTCGAATAGTATCTGATACCATTCTATCATTTTTTACGTTAATATAATATTAGAAAGGTGTGAAAAATGTGAGTACAGAACCATTAGCCTCTCGAATGAGACCGAAAAATATAGATGAAATTATATCTCAACAACACCTGGTTGGTCCGAAAGGTATAATAAGAAGGATGGTAGATACTAAACGTCTTTCTTCTATGATTTTTTATGGTCCACCTGGAATTGGTAAAACAAGTATTGCAAAAGCAATTTCAGGCAGTACACAATTTAAATTCAGACAATTAAATGCCGTAACAAATACAAAGAAAGATATGCAGCTAATTGTCGAAGAAGCTAAGATGTCAGGACAAGTTATCTTACTATTAGATGAAATTCATCGTTTAGACAAAGCTAAACAAGATTTTTTATTACCACATCTTGAAAATGGCAAAATTGTATTAATAGGTGCAACAACTTCAAATCCTTATCATGCGATAAATCCAGCGATACGATCTAGAGCACAAATATTTGAGCTTTACCCATTAGATCAAGATGATATAAGATTGGCATTAGATAGAGCTATAAATGATAAGGAAAGAGGTTTAAGTACTTATCATCCTATTGTAGATGAAGATGCTATCGAATATTTTTCAACGCAAAGCCAAGGCGACGTTAGGAGTGCATTAAACGCTTTGGAATTAGCTGTACTAAGTGCTCATATTGGTGAAGAAAACGAAAGACATATTACATTAGATGACGCAAAAGATTGCTTACAAAAAGGTGCTTTTGTAAGTGATAAAGATGGAGACATGCATTATGACGTCATGAGCGCTTTTCAAAAATCAATTAGAGGTAGTGATGTCAATGCAGCACTCCACTACTTAGCACGTCTAATTGAAGCTGGTGACTTACCTACAATCGTACGTCGATTACTTGTAATTAGTTATGAAGATGTTGGGTTAGCATCACCTAATGCTGGTCAGAGGACTTTAGCAGCAATACAATCAGCTGAACGTCTAGGTTTTCCAGAAGCACGAATTCCCCTTAGTCAAGCTGTAATAGAATTATGCTTATCACCTAAATCAAATTCTGGTATCACAGCAATAGATAAAGCTCTTGGCGATATAAGAAATGGACATATAGGTCAAATACCGGATTATCTGAAAGACGGTCATTATTCAGGTGCTAAAAAGTTAGGACGGGCTATAGGTTACAAATATCCTCATAACTATGAAAATGGTCATGTTGTACAACAGTACTTACCAGAAAAATTAAAAAACAGAGTGTATTATGAACCAAAAACCACATCAAAAAGTGAACAACAATTTAAAACAATTTACGATAACTTACGAAATAAAACATAATTTTATTCATTGAAAATATGTAGTTGAAATTAATATCTTAGATGCAAAAAACCTGGGACAATACTGATGCCTCAGGTTTTTTTACTATGAGTTGTTGTAGATTTATTTAAAATACATTTTGTTTTTTTTAAACTATGAATCAAATTTCACAAAAATAGAAGATGATGATTTTCTTGCAATGAGATAGATAACTTTAATTTTGTCCTTTATCTTTAATTCGCCTTACAGGTATATCCTTTAAAATATCGTTGACAACGTAGCTTGCACAAATAAGGCCTACTACACTTGGAACAAATGCATTAGAAGATGGAGGCATTTGCCCTTTTCTATTGATTGCATTTTTATCTCCTACTGTTTCTTTTACGTCCTCGCGAATAACAATAGGACTTTCATCAGAAAATACTACTTTAACACCTTTACGAATACCAAGGCGTTTTAAACGATTTCTAATTACTTTAGCCATAGGATCAGTATGTGTTTTTGAAATATCTGCAATTTCAAAACGTGTCGGGTCAGTCTTATTTGCTGCACCCATACTTGAAATTAACTCAATTCCTCTTTCTAAACACTCTTTCATGAGATGAACTTTATAAATGATTGTATCGCTTGCATCAATAAAATAATCAATATCATAATTATTGAAGATATCTTTGTATGTTTCCTCGGTATAAAACATATGCAAAGAAGTTACTTTACAATCGGGATTTATTAATTTGATTCTTTCTTCCATTAGCGTGACTTTACTTTGACCAATAGTTGAAGTCAGTGCATGAATTTGCCTGTTCACATTTGTAATATCGACATCATCTTTATCTATAAGTATGATGTGCCCTATATTAGTCCGAGCCAATGCCTCAGCTGCAAATGACCCGACGCCACCAACACCTAAAACTGCAACAGTCTTATTTTTTAGTAAGTTCAGCCCTTCTTGTCCTATTGCTAATTCATTCCTTGAAAATTGATGTTTCATCTTTAGCTCCTTTGATTCCAATTCATTATATCTATGCTTCTTTATAATTATATACATAAAAATACGCAAGACAAAAGTCTTGCGTACCGATAGAGTCCGTTGATGCCGTAGTTATAAATAGCTTGATCATTCGGCCTGCTATATACAGGTGGGTGCCCTGTTTCTCGTTTTGCAAGTCCTCCTATAGAGGCGTGTGCGCTGCGAGAAAACCTATTGGGCTCCCTGATCAAAGAGTGTTAGGCCCAAATAAAAAGCAAACTTACGAACACCACAGATGACTATCTTATGAAAATATCATACCACAATTTAAAAAGAGAAGTAAATTTTAAAGACTTATCATTTAACTCAAATGTGTATTATTTTCTCGTGTATTCTAAACTAGTTACCAAAATTATAATATAATGTCTGATTAATTATATTACACACCGCTGTTTTATATTCAATTCGTACAATTAAGCTCTCTGTGCTAATTTCTTAAGAAACATTAAATTAAGGCCCTAGTCCCAACTTGCTCTGCCTGTTGAATTTCTTTGTGAAATTCTCTTTGTTGGGGCCCTAGTCCCAACTTGCTCTGCCTGTTGAATTTCTTTGTGAAATTCTCTTTGTTGGGGCCCTAGTGTCTGATTCTTAGTGAGAGTTCTTGGAGTTGTTTATCAGATACTTCTCCTGGAGCGTCAGTTAAAAGACATGTAGCTGATGCTGTTTTAGGGAATGCAATTGTATCTCTCAAGTTTGTTCTATTTGTTAATAACATCACAAGTCTATCTAAACCTAACGCGATGCCACCATGAGGTGGAGCACCGTATTTAAAAGCATCTAATAAGAAACCAAATTGTTCTTGAGCTTGTTCATTAGTAAATCCTAATACTTCAAACATTTTTTGTTGCAATTCACCATCGTGTATTCTTATAGAACCACCACCAAGTTCATAACCATTTAGAACAATATCATAAGCGTTGGCTTGTACATTTTCAGGTTCAGTGTCTAGCTTTTCGATATCTTCTCTTTTAGGTGAAGTAAATGGATGATGTGCTGCTACATAACGTTTTGCATCTTCATCATACTCTAATAACGGCCAATCAGTTACCCATAAGAAATTTAATTTTGATTCATCAATTAAACCTAATTCTTTTGCTAATTTAATTCTTAAAGCCCCTAAACTTTGAGCAACAACATTAGGTTTATCAGCTACAAACATTACTAAATCTCCAGGTTTAGCTTCTGTTAACTGTTTAAGTGTTTCAACATTAACATCTTCGAAAAATCTAGCAATTGGGCCACTTAAACCATCATCAACAACTTTAACCCAAGCTAATCCTTTTGCACCATATATATTTACAAACTCTGTTAATGCATCCATGTCTTTACGTGTATATTTATTTGCAGCGTCTTTTGCGACAATTGCTTTAATTTCGCCGTTGTTATCTACCGTATCTTTAAAAACTTTAAAATTCATTTCTTTACCAAGCTGTGACACATTGATAAGTTCCATACCGAAACGAGTGTCAGGTTTATCTGAACCAAAACGGTCCATAGCCTCTGCATATGTCATACGTGGGAATGGGCCACTAACGTCTATTCCTTTTACATCTTTTACAACCTTACGTAACATATCTTCACCCATGGCTATGATATCTTCTTGATCGACAAAACTCATTTCAATATCAACTTGAGTGAATTCTGGTTGACGATCTGCACGTAAGTCTTCATCACGGAAACATTTAACAATTTGATAATATTTATCAAAACCACTTATCATTAATAGTTGTTTAAATAATTGTGGTGATTGTGGCAACGCGTAAAATTCACCCTCGTGTACACGGGAAGGTACTAGATAATCTCGCGCACCCTCAGGTGTTGATTTTGTTAATACTGGTGTTTCAATATCGAAGAAGCCATTATTATCTAAGTATTGACGGATAGAACGCGTAGTTTGATGTCTCATTTTAAAAGTTTGCGCTAATTCTTGTCTACGTAAATCTAAATATCTATATTTTAATCGAATATTTTCATCAACGTTTACATTTTCTTCATTAATTGAAAATGGAGGTGTTTCTGATTTGTTAATAATCTCAATATTTGAAACTTGAACCTCAACTTGACCTGTTTTGATTTTTGGGTTAATAGTTTCAGCATCACGTTTTGTTACTACACCTTCAACTTCGACTACATATTCTGAGCGTACTGTTTCAGCAACTTGCAATGCTTCTTCGGAAAAGTCAGGATTAAAAACTATTTGGACAATACCTTCACGATCTCTTAAATCAACAAAAATTAATCCACCTAAATCTCGTCTGTTATGAACCCAACCTTTTAATGTTACTTTTTCGTTTAAAAATTCTTCTGTGACTAAACCACAATACGTTGTTCTTTTATTCATTTTTAGACTTCCTTTCTACTTTTAAAATAATTAACCAATTCGTCTAATTGTACATTTTCTGATTCGCCTGAAATCATGTTTTTCACACCAATTTCATTATTTTCAAGCTCTTGATCTCCAATTACTACTGTATATTTAGCATTAAGACGGTCAGCTTGTTTCATTTGTCCTTTAATTTTTCTGTTTAGATAATCCTTATCTACTTTTATTCCATTTCTTCTTAAATCATTGATTAACTTAACAGCATAACGATCGGCATCTTCTCCCATTGTCACAACAAATAAATCAAAATCTTCACTTACATCTAATGAAATACCTTCTTCATCAAGTGCCATCAATAATCTTTCAATACTTAGTGCAAACCCAATACCTGTTTCATCTGGACCATCTAATAATTGTAACAACCCATTATATCGACCACCACCACATAATGTAGTGATAGCTCCATCATACTCTGGATTATCAATCATTAATTCAAAGGCAGTATGAGTATAATAATCTAACCCACGAACTAAGTTAGGATCTTCAACATAAGATATGTTCAAATTATCAAGATGTAATTTAACTTGTTCATAATAAGATTTAGAATCATTATTGAGATAATCTGTGATACGGGGTGCATTTTTTACTGCTTCTTTATCTCTATCGATTTTACAATCTAAAATTCTCATAGGATTAGTGTGTAATCTTGATTGACAATCTGAACAAAATGTATCAATCACAGGTTCAAAATGTTTTACTAATGCTTCGTTATATTCTTTACGTGATTCACTATCACCAATACTATTGATAACTAACTTTAAATGCTTTAATCCGAAAGACTCATATATATGCATAACCATAGCGAGTATTTCAGCATCAATACTAGGATTTTCCGCTCCTATTGCTTCGACACCAAATTGGTTAAATTGGCGATATCTTCCTTTTTGTTTACGTTCGTATCTAAACATAGGACCATTGTAGTAAAGTTTGATAGGTTGATTGGGTTCACCTTGCATTTTGTGTTCAATATATGAACGTACAACGGCTGCAGTTCCTTCAGGACGTAATGTTAAACTACGATCCCCTTTATCTTTAAATGTATACATTTCCTTTTGAACAACGTCAGTAGAATCCCCCACGCCTCTTGCAAAAAGTTCAGTACTTTCAAAAATTGGCGTTCTTATTTCTTTATAATTATACAATTCCATTAATGTGTGTAATCGATTTTCAATGTAACGCCATTTAGCAGAATCTTGCGGCAAGATATCTTGGGTACCTCTTGGCATCTTAATCATAAAACTCTCTCCTTTATTATTAAAAAAGATTAAAATAGTCTTTTATTTTCATATGGGTTATAAAAAATTAAAAAGTCCCTTGTATAGTGCAAAACTATACAAGGGACGATTCACCGTGTTGCCACCCTATTTGATTATACTGATAAAAGCATAATCCACTCAAAACGCTTAACGTGCGCTATCCGACTTTTAATTAAAAGTACCTCTTCTTGCGTTCAAATTTTTAAATTACTAAGTACAATCTTACAGCCAAGGATTGTATTTCTACGCATTAAATGCTACCTACTTCATTTAAAATTTCAAGAATCATATCGGTTTTATTTATAAAGTTCAACAATAATGATAACGATTTTTAGAATAATTTGCAAGGTCTAGGACGAGAAATATTGTTTTAAACCATCAACAATAGCTTGTTCAACCACTTGTCTATGTAATTGATCATTAATCATTGATTCATCAGTAGGATTACTTATATAGCCTAACTCTAACAGTACTGCTGGTATATCTGTCTGTCTCAACACTTGATAATTTTGTTGTCTAGAACCTCGATTTGTCAATAATGCCTTCTTTTGAATTGCAGAATTTAAAGTTTGTGCAAGTGATTCTTGCTTGTCTTTAAACCAATAAACAGTCACTCCATTGGCATTTGAAGAATCAAGCGCATCATTATGTATACTAATAAATGCGTCACCCTTTATATTTCTATCATCTAGGGACACATATTTATCATTGGAACGAGTCATTTTTACATGAGCACCTTCCTTATTTAATAACTTTTTTAATTCTTTAGCAGTTTTAAGTGTGTAATTTTTTTCGAGACTTTTAGATGGTGTACTACTTGAGGCGCCCTGATCACTTCCACCATGACCAGGGTCAAGTACAATTGTTTTTCCTTTTAGAGGGTTTGACGAAAGTGATTGATCAGCTGGAATGTTCAAATTTGTGTGCCAACCAGCAACCCAGCCTTTCTCAGTGCCAGCGTGATTTTGAACTTCAATCCATTTCCCTTTTCGATCTATTTTCTTAAAACTTTCGCCTTTTTCTATTTTATAAATAACAGGATAGGCGGCATTAGGTCCTGTTCTTAACTCAGCATTCTCAGTTATAGTAATTTGACCTGTATCTTCATCACTTAAATTAACAAACATAAAAAGTAAAATTAAAAATATAATAAAAATTACAATTACTACGAGCGTAAGTCGATTTTTTAGACCATGTTTAGTTAGCCATGAATCTATTTTCTTCATATTATTTTCCCATCCTGCGATTCATAAATCAATGTGACAGGTCCATCGTTATTAATTTCAACATTCATATGTGTTCCAAACTCACCTGTTTTGACAATTAAGCCATAACCTTCTAATTCTTTATTAAATTTTTGATATAAGTCTTTAGCTTGTTCTGGAGCTTTAGAATTTGAGAATCCAGGTCTATTCCCCTTTTTAACATCAGCGTATATAGTAAATTGGGAAACTGAAAGAATTTCTCCTTCAACTTGTTGAATATTTAAATTCAATTTGTCATTTTCATCTTCAAAGAGACGTGCATGAGCAATCTTTCTTGCGATGACTTTTACATCCTCTTCAGTAGAATTTTGACCTACTCCTACAAGTAAACAATAGCCTTTATTAATTTGGTTATCAATTGTATCATTCGTAACTCTAGCATTTTTAACTCTTTGTACAATTATCTTCATATCTTTTGCACCTCTAGTTCCAAACTCTAGATACTGTATAAACGTCACCTAGTTGTTTAATTTTTTCAACGACACGGTACACATCATTGACATTTTTTACCATCACACTAATATTAATTACTGCATTTTTATCAATGTCTGAACGCCCAGATACTTTAATCAAGCTTCCAGCAGTAGAATTTACAGCTTGTAATACTTCATTAAGCAAGCCATTTCTATCATATGCAGTAACTTCTAAATCAACTTGATATTGTTGTGTTGAATCTTTAGATTTTACCCACTCTACCGAAATCAATCGATCTGTCTCATTTTTTATATTTGGACAATCTGTACGATGAACTTTAATCCCGTGTCCTTTAGTGATATAACCAACAATATCATCACCTGGTATAGGATTACAACATTTTGATAACTTGATTAAGACGTTTTCTAATCCCTCAACATATACACCACTGTCTGTGGTAATATCTTTTTTTATAGGTACAGATTTTGTAACTTCCTGCGCCTCATTTAATGCCTTTTGTTTATCTAATATTCTTTGTCGTTCAGTTAATTTATTGACGATTTGTATTGATGTAACACCACCGAATCCAACAGCTGCGTACAAATCTTCATCATTAGCAAAATGATATTTTTCATTAACGACTTCTAAATTTTTCTCAGTTAGAATATCTTCAACACGGAATCCTTGTTCTTTAATCTCCGCTTCTACCATAAATTTACCTTTTTCAATATTAGAAGAACGATCTTGTTTTTTAAAGAAACTTTTGATTTTACTTTTGGCACTAGAAGATTTTACAATTTTCAACCAGTCTCTACTTGGACCGTAAGAATGTTTACTTGTACGAATCTCTATAATATCACCAGTTTGTAGAACATAATCTATAGGTACGATTTTACCATTAACCTTAGCACCAATCATTTTATTTCCTACTTCACTGTGTATTGCATAAGCAAAATCAATTGGTACTGCACCATAAGGTAACTCTATAACATCACTAGCTGGAGTAAATGCATATACCTTATCGCTCTGTAAATCATATTTTAAGGATTCCATAAATTCTTGCGCATCTGCAGAAGTATGGTCGGTTTCAGCAAGTTCTTTTAACCAATTAAGCTTATTTTGAAAATCCTGTGTTTTTTGATTAACTGTCTTACCTTCTTTATAAGCCCAATGTGCAGCAACACCATGTTCAGCGATTTCATGCATTTCGTGCGTTCTAATTTGTATTTCTAAAGGATCGCCATTGGGTCCAACTACAGTGGTATGTAGTGATTGATACATATTTTGCTTAGGCATAGCTATATAATCTTTAAAACGTCCAGGCATCGGTTTCCATAATGTATGAACTAAACCAAGTGTCGCATAACAATCATTTATCGAATTAACTATAATACGTATAGCAAGCAAATCAAATATTTGATCGAATTGCTTTTTTTGTTTTATCATTTTGCGGTATATACTGTAAATATGTTTTGGTCTACCGTTAATTTCGCCCGAAAGATTCATTTTAGTCATTTCGTTTTTAATTTTATTGATTGCATTTGTAATGTAAGCTTCGCGTTCACTACGTTTTTTCTTCATAAGATTAACGATGCGGAAATATTGCACACTGTCAATATATCTCAGCGCTGTATCTTCAAGTTCCCACTTTATCGTGTTGATTCCGAGACGATGTGCTAAAGGAGCATAGATTTCTAAGGTTTCCTTAGAGATTCTTACCTGCTTCTCTCTTGGCATTGCCTTTAAAGTTCTCATATTATGAAGCCGATCTGCTAACTTCACTAAAATTACGCGTACATCTTTAGCAATAGCAATAAATAGTTTACGATGATTTTCTGCTTGTTGTTCTTCCTTAGAGCGATACTTAACCTTTTTAAGTTTAGTTACTCCGTCTACTATTCGTGCAATTTCTTCATTAAACATATCTTTAACATCTTCAAATGTATAAGAAGTATCTTCAATCACATCATGTAGAAATCCAGCGACAATAGTGGGTCCGTCTAAACGCATCTCTGTTAAAATCCCTGCAACTTGAATAGGATGCATAATATAAGGTAAGCCATTTTTTCTAAATTGACCCTTATGTGCCTCATAAGCTATATGATAACTTTTGAGAACATATTCATATTCACTTGTTGATAAATATGATTTAGCTTTATAAAGCACCTCATCCGCGCTATATGGATACTCGTTATTCACTTTAATGACACCCCACTCAATTCATTACTTTCGTTTAGTACTCATGTTGCAAAGATGTTTAACATACCACATGAAAGTACTTATTCATTGTTTTGTATTCATTTTACCATAAATCATTTATAGCTTAAGAAAGTAGAAAGGTTCTACATATATCAAATTATCATGTTCAACTATATAATTGAAACTCATTTATTAACTTTCTAAATAATAGTTTCATGATACTACAATATGACTTACAAATAAATAAATGATGTTAAACTTTAATCACATATATAATTTTACATTTAAGTTGTCGATTCCAATTAAAAAATTAAAACACATATTTTTATTTAATATCGTTTTAAAGCAATGTCAAAGATAAATAGAGATGAATACTTAGCTGATATTCATAGCAGTTATAAAGTAAACTATAATAACATTGATAATCATTTTAATACACTAAGACATTAAGCTTTTTAAAAAGATTAATGAGCCTGATATTATTTTTCAGGCTCATAAAAATCTAAATTTTATTATTTTTATTCATCATATGAAATCAAACTCATCACATCATAATCTTTTATTTTATCAATACCATTCAAATATTTAAGTTCAATAATAAACGCAATACCTACTACTATACCACCTAATTGTTCAACAAGTTTTATTGCTGCTTCAATTGTTCCACCTGTAGCTAGTAAATCATCAGTAATTAAAACTCGTTGTCCTGGTTTAATCGCATCTTTATGCATAGTTAATACGTTAGTTCCATATTCTAAATTATATTCATAACGAATAACTTCTCGAGGTAGTTTTCCTTCTTTACGTACTGGAGCAAATCCAATACCCATTGAGTAAGCAACTGGACACCCTATTATGAATCCTCTGGCTTCAGGACCAACTACTATATCTATATTTTTTTCCTTTGCGTATTCAACAATTTGATCCGTAGCATATCCATATGCTTCACCATTATCCATTATAGTTGTTATATCCTTAAAGCTTACACCTGCTGAAGGCCAATCTTTTACTTCTGAAACATATTGTTTTAAATCCATTGTTTTTCCTCCTGAAAGCTATGTTAACTTTGATATTATCCATTCTTTTATATTTAAAAAATCATCATAGAGAAGACGTTCTTCTACTTCCATACGTGCTCGTCTCATTTGGTAAATACGACTATTTTCTATATCTTGTTTATTTGGCGCTGGATTTATCTTAATCAATCCCTTTTCGTCGTAAATAAACTCCAATTCTTTAAAGACTTTAAGCATGAATGTTAATATTTCTGGCTTAATATTTAAGTACTCACAAAGCAGCATACCTTCTTTAATTAAGTCAGTTTCTTTTTTGTTTATTAAAGCTTTGTAACACTTTTTAAAAAGCGACTTGCTAGGGATACCTTCAAAATATATTGACTTTTCATGCTGCAGAACTAAATATAGTTGAGAAATTTGTGAATGTTCTAAGGTTTGTTCAATTTCAACCATAGTATTAGGTAAATCTCTAAACACTATTTTATCATAAGGTCTATCAATAGCCTCACCATAATGATAGTAATGTGAATTGCTTTTTTTAAGTTTCGGATGAATGACATAGGCAACATTTGATTCAGATTCTTTAAATTGTATATTTTTACGTTTACTACGATAATCTAAAATTTGTAATTGGTCTATAGCAATGTCTTTGATGATAAATTGAGGTGTTTGATTACCATTCCATTCATTAATTTGCAATGTTCCTATTATATGAATCGGTTGACCTGGTTCAAGTTCACTTGCCAAATGTCCATGATTCCAAAATAAAGCAGTTAAACCTGAATGACCAAGCGTTAACTTAAGATGCTTATTATCCTGTCCAATTCCCTTTGTTGACTTGACAATTAGATCTCTAACCATAAAAAGAGGACTATTAAAGTCCGTACCAAAAGGCCTTAATTGAAATATATCTTTAATATTTTTAATGTTAATTTCTTTTTCTTCAAGTTGTGCATCCACCTTTATTGAAGGCTCTAATGAAGTGGTAACAGTTAGTTCTTTCATCCACATATCTAGCTCTTTATGTAAATGTTCAATATTATCGATAGACATTGTCATTCCTGCAGCCATGTGATGACCACCAAACTTATCAATTAACTGTTGATGGTCATTTAAAATATCAAACATGGAAACTTGTTCAATTGACCTCGCAGAACCCTTGGCATGATTTTGATTTTCATCAATATTTAAAATTAATGTAGGTAGTGCATATGTTTCTACAATTTTAGATGCAACAATACCTAATACACCCTCATGCCACCCCTCTTTGGCAAGTAAAAGAAACAAATGGCCTTGCTTGATTTGTTCCTCTGCTAATAACAATGCTTCATCAGTAATTTTAGATACTATATCTTTACGTTCATGATTAAAATGTTCAACTTGTTCAGCTAAAAATTCCGCCTCTTCAAATTCATCGGACAATAAAAGTTCAGCAGCTAATGATGCATCTTCTAGTCTACCAACCGCATTTAATCGAGGTCCAATAATAAAACCAATTGTTTCTTCTGTTATTTCATCATTAAAACCCGCTTGATTTAAGATAGCCTTTATGGACGATGGTGTATGATTGTTTAATATCTTTAATCCTTGCTTTACAATATATCTATTCTCATCTGTCAATGATACTAAATCTGCAATTGTACCTATGGCAGCTAATGCTATGAAATGTTGAGGTGGATGCTCTATCAATCCTTGGGCCAATTTATAAGCAACACCCGCACCACATAAATATTTAAAAGGATATTCAAAATTAGGATGCATCGGATGTACAATTGCAAAAGCATCAGGTAAAGTTTCTCCTATTTCATGATGATCTGTCACTATAACATCTACACCTAATTCTTGTATGGTACTTATTTCATGATGTCCCTGTATACCATTATCTACAGTTATTATTAAGGAAATCCCTTCGTCATAAGCATTTTTAAATGCTAATTCATTAGGTCCATATCCTTCTGTAAATCTATTGGGAATATACCACCCCACCTGAGCGCCAAGTAGACGTAAAGTAGACACTAGAATTGTAGTAGATGTAACACCATCTGCATCATAGTCACCATATACTAGTATTCGTTCATTTTGATCGATAGCTAATTTAATACGATCAATGGCTTTTTGCATATCACTTAATAACATATAATCATGACTAATGTTAGTGCCTTCAAATAGATTTTGAATCTCCTGATTATCCACAATATTTTTACTCTCTAATACCTTTTTTACTATAGGTGAAAGTTTAAATTGATCACTGCTACTCTCACTTATAAAGGTATTCGGTTGAGTTATATCCCAATTATATTTTGATTTAATCATTATAATCGTCCTCATTTCCACAGGTCATTATACCGAAATTTTATTGAAATAAAAAGTACTTGCATTTTTTAAAAGAATATATCATTTCAATTCTTCACAAAACTTTTATCATTCAATTTGTTCATTAACTGCTATCTTTATGATTAAACGCTAATATATAAAATCAAGAGGCAGGGGCATAATTCCTAGCAAAATAGACAGTAAATGAGTTTTTTATAAATTCATTTACTGGCTTCTTTATTTACAATACCTCGTATTGTTGGCTCGCTTTCTTAGGGGACAGCTTCAGCCTGTAGTCTTCAACTTGTCCTGCTCCCTCAATAGTCTCGCCAAAATACTTTGTGTTTATATGTAATTTCACATTGAAATACTTTAAAAAATAAGGTCTTTCGTATAATTTAATAAATAGCAATAAACTAAATTAACGAGGTGCCTTATGTATAAAGATTATAATATGACTTAACTTACTCTACCAATGGAAATTTCAGTTCTTATCCCCACACATGATATTTCACGACATGTAAATGATATTGTAGAAATAATTCCAGATACAGAATTCGATGAATTCAGACATCATCGTGGCTTAATATAAAAAATAATAGCTCAACGAGCTGAAAATAATCAAAAAATTATAAAAAAGACAATTTCTATATTATTTCAATAGAAATTGTCTTTAATTACTTATCTTGGACCTTTTTGTTCCAGCCTCTTGTAAATTTTTAAAATTATTAAAATGTGAAGAAGTTAAACTAAGATTTTTTCATCGTTAGATTTCTTCTCTTTGTGTACTACTAATTTATTATTTTTTGTCTTTTTAAACTGTCGTTTCTTAAGCATGCCCCATAATGGTACAGCAATGAAAATTGACGAGAATACACCAGATAATAATCCAATTAGTAATGCTAAAGAGAAATTAAATATTGTTGGTGCACCTAATATTAATATTGCAACTACAACTACAACTACAGTCAACACTGTATTAATAGAACGTGTCATAGTTTGTCTAATAGAGCGGTTGACTATATCATCAATTTGATCAGTATGCGTAATTACTTTAACTTTATGCAGATTTTCTCGAACACGGTCGAAAGTTACGATTGTATCATTGATTGAATAACCAACGATAGTTAATACTGCTGCAATAAATGTTAAATCTACTTCTAATCTAAACAAACTAAAGATTGCAATGATGATAAATACGTCATGTAATAATGCAAGTACAGAAGATAGACCCATACGCCATTCAAATCTTAGTGAAACATAGATAATAATGCCTATAGAAGCAAGTATTAATGCAGTTACAGCATTTTTAGCTAGCTCTTGGCCTATGAGAGGTGAAACGGTATTAATTTGTGGATTATCTCCAAATTCAGATTTCACCTTAGCACTTAATTTATTGTCTTCCTCACGTGATAAATCTTTTTTAAACTGAACTGTGGCATTTTTATTTCCACTACCATTAATCTGTATTTGATCTGGTTCCAATCCAACTGATTTTACAGTTTTCTCAACCTGTGCTTGTGTTATAGCATTTTTAGATTGAATATCTGCTCTTGTTCCGGATGAGAAATCAATACCTAAGTTTAATTTAAATATTGAAATGATAATCAAACCAATAATTACAATTAAAATACTAAGTGAAATAAGTGGCTTAGCTAATTTAACAAAGTTTAACCTTTCATATGATGTTTTTAAATCATGTACATCTTTACTTTCATTAATATCATGTCTATCCTTCTTCTTAACACCAAATAACCAGTATTGTTTTTTAAAGAAGTTTGAAGATACCAGTAATGATAACAACCCTCTTGATAAGAATACTGCGGTTACAAATATCATTAAAATACCTAAGAGTAACATGGTTGCGAAGCCTTTGACTGAACTTTCTCCAAAGAAGAAAAGCACAGCTGCAGCGATGACAGTTGTTAAGTTGGAATCAAATATAGTTAAGAATGAACTTTTATTTGCTTTTGAATACGCTTGTTTAAGCGTGCGTCCAATTCTTAGTTCATCTTTAATACGTTCATACATTATGATATTGGCATCGACAGCCATACCTACACCTAAAACTAATGCCGCCAATCCAGGTAGAGTTAATACACCTGATATGAAATTGAATGCGACTAAAGTTAAATAAATATAAGTGGTTAAGGCAATGATTGCAACTAAACCAGGCAAACGATAGAAACCAAGCATAAATAAATAAATTAATGCTATACCTACAATTGATGCAAACATGGTCTTATCAAGAGCATCTTGACCAAATTGTGCACCAACAGAGTTAGAGTAAATTTCTTTTAAATCAACTGGTAATGAGCCGGCATTTAATAACTCAGCTATTTGTTTCGCTTCTTCAACACCTTTTTTCCCATTGAAGCCACCTGAAATTTCAACACTACTAGAATTAATAGGTTGGTCTACACTCGCTGCAGATATAAATTTAGGCTTTTTACCTTCTTGTTGCTTTTTAGCTTCTTTCTTGTAACTATCGCCTTTTTCGAAATCTAACCAAACTACCATGACATTGTCACGTTTTTTAGAAATCTTTTCAGTTACTTTCTTAAATTTATCTTTACTTTTTACTTTAAATGTAACTGTTGGTTGATTAGTTTCTTGTTTAAATTCTTGTTTAGCAGAGCCTTGTTTAATGTCTGAACCAGACATTAAAACATGATCTTCAGCATCTCTAATTGTTAAATTAGCTTGTGTCGATAATAATTTACGCGCTTGTGCTTGATCCTTGATACCTGCTAATTGTACACGAATTCGATTTGGATCTTCGATTTGTATTTTCGGTTCTGATACACCTAGAACATTTACACGATTTTCTAATGTTTGAGATGTAGCTTGAAGTGCTTTTTTATCAATTTTATCTCCTTTATTTAAAGGATCTACTTGGAAGAGGACTTCAAAACCACCTTGCAAATCTAGACCTAAATTAACATTTTTAACTACATTCTTATACGTCATACCCATTCCTGTGAATAGTAGAGCTATGAGGAGTATGAATGCAATTATTCTACTCGTTTTCTTCACATGAACACCTCATTATTTACTTATGTATCTAAAATACTCGATGAATAAATTATCGTGCAAGTTAAAATGATATTACGTTCACTTTAACGGACTTACTTATATTAACATACTCATAGAAATAGTGAAATTATTGTCTAAAAATGCAACAATTTTATAATAATTATTATGTTTAAAAAATACTAAAAAAACCTGAGACAGAAATTGTCCCAGGCATTCTTAACATTATAACAATCAATACAGAAGTTAAAATAAATTTATTTTAATCATTTAAGATTAGAATTCTATTACAGTAGAAAGATAAAACATTCTATCCCCTACATTTAGATATCAATCTGTATTTATGAAGGATCTACTTGTTTTATAGCTGGTTTTTCAAAAGTCATTTCTGTTCCATTACTATTTACTGTAATGATTACAGAAGTTTCATCTACAGCTTTTATAGTTCCTTTAATACCACCGATTGTAGTAATCTTTTGACCCGCTTCAACACGGTTAATCATTGCACGATGTTCTTTTGCACGTTTTTGTTGTGGTCTTATTAATAAGAAATACATTACGACCAATAATAAAATTGGTATAATCAATGAAGTTAATTCCATTTTAGTTACTCCTCTTTAAAAGTTTTTAGGGTTTTCTACATTTAATCCATATTGTTCAAAGAATTCATCTTTAAAATCTAAAAGACGGTCTTCTCGAATGGCTTGTCTAATATCTTCCATTAATTTTAGCAGAAAATGTAAATTATGAATAGTAGTAAGACGGATACCAAAAGTCTCTTCCGCTTTAACTAGATGTCTAATATAAGCTCTTGTGTAATGTTGACATGTATAACAGTCACATTGTTCATCAAGTGGTCTTAAATCATCTGCATATTTAGCATTTTTAACAACTAATCGACCATTTGATGTCATACAAGTACCATTTCTAGCAATTCTAGTAGGTAATACACAATCAAACATATCCATGCCCCTAATGCTACATTCAATCAAAGCATCAGGAGAACCTACTCCCATTAAATATCTAGGTTTATCTTTCGGCATAAATTGTTCTGTATGTTCAACCATGTCATACATAACAGGTTTTGGCTCACCTACAGACAGCCCTCCTATTGCATACCCTGGAAAATCAAGACTGACTAGCTCTTTAGCACTTTGTTCTCTTAAGTCTTTGTATTCTCCACCTTGAATAATACCGAACAGTGCTTGATCTCCAGGGCGTTGATGTGCTTTTAAACATCTGGCTGCCCATCGAGTTGTACGTTCGATTGAATCTTTGACGTAATCATATTCAGCTGGCATTGGTGGACATTCATCAAATGCCATCATAATATCAGAACCTAAATCATTTTGTATTTGCATAGACTTCTCGGGACTCAAAAATAGTTTTGAGCCATTGGTATGATGTCTAAATTCTACACCTTCTTCAGAAATTTTACGCAAATTACTTAAACTAAATACTTGGAAACCACCAGAATCTGTTAAAATTGGACCGTCCCAATTCATGAATTTGTGTAATCCCCCAGCGTGCTTGATAATATCATTTCCAGGTTGTAACCACAAATGATATGTGTTTCCTAATATAATCTTTGCTTCTATGTTTCTTAATTCTTCCGGGCTCATTGTTTTAACTGTTGCTTTTGTCCCAACCGGCATAAACATTGGTGTTTCAAAAGATCCATGCGGTGTATGTACAATTCCTAATCTGGCACCGGATTGTTTACATGTTTTTATATGCTCATATGTCACTGCAGGCATATGTTAAACCTCACATTCTTTTATATAATTAACATTGCATCTCCAAAACTAAAGAATCGATACTCCATTTCAACAGCTTTATGATAAGCGTTTAAAATATATTTTTTATTGCTAAATGCTGATACTAGCATGACTAACGTTGATTTAGGTAAGTGGAAATTAGTAATTAACCCATCTATCGCTTTAAACTCAAAGCCAGGATAAATAAAGATATCAGTCCATCCACTTGTGGCAACAAATTGAGGATGATCACGACGTATCGTTTCTAATGTACGCGTTGATGTTGTTCCAACTGATATCACACGCTTCCCACTTTCTTTTGTTTTATTTAATAAATCAGCCGTTTCTTGTGTCATTTGATAATACTCACTATGCATTTCGTGATCATCGATATTTTCAACACTTACGGGTCTAAAGGTTCCTAATCCAACATGCAATGTAATAAAAGCGATATGTACCCCTTTTTGTTTAATTTTATTTAGCAAATCATCAGTAAAATGTAAACCCGCTGTTGGTGCAGCTGCTGATCCACTCTCTTTAGCATAAACCGTTTGATACCTATCAGGATCATCTAATCTTTCTTTAATATATGGAGGTAATGGCATCTCGCCTAATTCATCTAAGCGTTCTTGGAGTATACCCTCATAATGTAGACGCATAATACGCCCGCCCTGTTCAAGTTCCTCAATACACTCAGCAACGATTTTACCATCTCCAAAATTTAGACGATGACCTTTTTTAATTCTCTTTGCAGGTTTAAGTAAAACTTCCCAATCATTACCTTCAATTTGGGTGAGCATTAGCATTTCAACTTTAGCACCAGTTTCTTCTTTTAGGCCAAATAATCTAGCAGGCATAACACGTGTATCATTAAGAACCAATGTATCACCAGGCTCAAAATAATGGATGACATCTCTAAAATGTAAGTGTGTCAGCTCACCAGTATCTTTGCTAAGAACTAACAATCTACTTTGGTCTCTGTTTTTTAGTGGTGTTTGTGCAATGAGAGACTCTGGCAAATGATAATCGAAATCTTCGATATTCAAATTATTCCCTCTTTTCGTTAGTAGTATTAAAGTGTTCATAGGCTAAAGCAGTTGCTTTTCTCCCACGTGGAGTCCTTTCCAAGAAACCTCTTTGGATTAAGAAAGGTTCATATACATCTTCTATAGTCACTCGTTCTTCACCTATTGAAACTGCAATTGTATCTAATCCAACAGGACCACCATTGTACTGATTAATAATACAATTCATCATTTTATGGTCAATGTAATCTAAACCGTGTTGGTCGACCTGCAGTAATTGTAATGCTCGTTTAGTCGTTTCAATATATATCTGATCGTCTTCATTTACTTGTTGGAAGTCTCTTACACGTTTTAGTAACCTATTCGCTATCCTAGGTGTACCTCTAGAACGACGAGCTAATTCTAAGGCGCTTTCCTTATCGATGTCCGTTCCTAAGACCTCTGCAGTTCGCGTGATTATTTCCTTTAAATCATTTTCATTATAATACTCTAATCTAAGATGCACACCAAAACGATCTCTTAATGGCCCCGTTAAACTACCGGCTCTTGTCGTTGCTCCAACTAATGTAAATGGCGGCAAATCTATTCGAATACTTCTTGCTTCATCGCCTTTACCGATGATGATGTCTAAGAAAAAATCTTCCATAGCAGGATACAGAACTTCTTCAACAACACTACTTAATCTATGAATTTCATCGATAAATAACACATCACCTGGCTGTAACCCAGATAATATCGCTGCTAAGTCACCTGGTCTTTCTAAAGATGGTCCTGAGATGGTACGAATATTTACCTCCATCTCATTAGCAATGATATTTGATAGCGTCGTTTTACCTAGTCCTGGAGGACCAAATAACAAGACATGATCGAGTGGCTCTTGTCTAAGTTTGGCAGCCTTGATAAAGACTTCTAAATTACTTTTTATAGAGGATTGACCTATATACTGCTTTAATTGTGTTGGTCTTAGTGATAATTCCAAGTCAGTATCTTCATTATGAAATTCTTGATCGACCATTCTTTTATCCATTTGACTTCCTCCATTAAGAAACTAGTGTTTGTAGTCCTATTTTAACGGCTTCATCCACACTATTCACATTATGTTTGTTTAAGGATTTTTCTACTTTGGTTAATTCTCGTTTAGAATAGCCCAGTGCTTGTAAAGCTAATAGTGCTTCAGATATTATTTGGTTTTGTTCATTACCATTAACTTGAGTTTGTAATAAATCGTCACTATTTTCTTCAGTAATTGTAACCTTCCCTTTTAAATCTAACACAATTTGTCTTGCAGTTTTCTTTCCTATCCCAGGAAATTGTGTTAAATAAGCATCATTTTCATTTTCGATAGCCAATTTAACTTCATGTGGTGTACTTGAAGCAAGTATCGCTAAAGCTGATTTAGGTCCTATCCCAGTCACTTTTATTAAGCTAAGAAACATTTCTTTTTCCTCTTCATTAATAAAGCCATATAGTAGTTGAGCATCTTCTCGTACAATTAGTGAAGTATAAATTTGGACTTCTTTTTCAAGATATTTTTGAAAACGATAGGAATTAGGCGTTTGTATCTCATAACCTATGCCACATGTCTCAACCACTACATGTGTAGGGAACAACTGAGATAATGTTCCTTTAATATATGCATACATGTCAGTACTCCTTTACATAGTCATACTTATTAAGTCTACTTTAGTTACATGATTTATCTCTCTTAATGATTCAATGACCTCATCAATGGATAAATTAGAATTTCTCGCATTTAAAGATAGTGTGATTGTCGCTTTATCTTCAATTGGAACACTTTGATGAATTGTCAACACTGATAATTGAAGTTGAGAGATTGCATTAAGAACTTGGGCTAACATTCCAACAATATCATTTACATATAAAATCAAAGTAAATTCTCTTTGATCTAATATTTTTTCATCTACTGGAAATATTGTCTCTCTATATTTGTAAAATGCACTTCTAGAGAGATTGAATTGTTTTACAGCATCATAAATGGACAAATTCGAATTATTTTTTAAAGCATCCTTAACTTTTAAAGTTTTGATGACAGATTCTGGTAGTACATCTTCTCTAATTAAATAAAATTTTCGATTGTCTTTATTGTCCAATTTAGACACCCCTATTCGACAAATTCAAATTCTCCGCCTAAGATTCTAACAATATCACCATTGCTACAACCTCTCTCTCTTAAAGCATCATCAATACCCATTGACCGCATTTGTCTTGCGAATCTTCTTACAGCTGGATCACTATTAAAATCAGTCATTTTAAACATTCTTTCAATAGCATTGCCACTCACTACATATGCGCCGTCATCATCTCTAGAAATAGTAAATTTATCTGCTGATGGTGTGTGTTTATATAATACACGATTAACACCTAAATTCTCATCTTCTTCAACTGAGAAGTCAACATCTTTAACTTCCTCGAGCTTATCGGCAATTTGATATAATAATTGATCAATATTGTCTCTCGTAATAGTTGAAACAGGAACAACTGTCACATCGTTATCTAATTGTTCCTTAAAATGCGATAAATTCCCTTGTGAATCAGGTAAATCCATTTTATTTGCGACTATAATTTGTGGACGATCTTCTAAGCGTTGTTTATAATTGATTAATTCTTGATTAATAATTTTATAATCGTCTAATGGGTTTCGACCTTCTGACCCACTCATATCAATCATATGAACAATCACTTTAGTTCGTTCAACATGTCTTAAGAATTGATGTCCAAGGCCGACACCATCAGAAGCGCCCTCAATTAATCCTGGTAAATCTGCCATAACAAAACTTCTATGATCAGGAGTTGAAACAACACCTAGATTAGGCTTTATTGTCGTAAAGTGATAAGCACCTATCTTAGGTTTCGCTTTAGAAACTATTGAAAGCAATGTAGATTTACCCACACTAGGAAAACCAACTAATCCAACATCTGCTAACAATTTCAACTCTAAAGTCACTTCTAATTCTTCGCCTGGCTCACCATTTTCACTAAAATCTGGCGCAGGATTTCTAGGGGTAGCAAATCTTGAGTTACCACGCCCGCCGCGTCCTCCTCTAGCTACAATAGCACGTTGGCCATCTTCAACCAAATCTGCAAGCACTTCTTCACTTTCAACACTTTTAATAATTGTACCTGGTGGTACTTTTAACACTAAGTCTTCCGCATTTCTACCATGCATGTTGCTACTTTGACCATTTTCGCCTTTTTTAGCTTTAAAATGTCTTTGATATCTGAAATCTAATAAAGTTCTCAATCCTTCATCCACTTCAAATACCACAGAAGCACCTTTACCACCGTCGCCACCAGCTGGACCACCAAAAGGTACATATTTTTCTCTTCTGTAAGCAGTGATGCCATTACCTCCATCACCAGCTTTTAGAGATATTTTCACTTGATCGACGAACATATATCTCACCTCTTTTACTCCGAAATTTTAATCTTTTTAATTATATCACTATATATAGTGATATAAAAACTATAGTCAATTTGTATTTTTACCTAAACAAAATAAAACACCAGAAGTATTCACTTCTGGTGTTTACTAGACAAAATTATTCAGCAACTGCGTATACAGAAACTTGCTTTTTGTCGCGACCTTTGCGTTCAAACTTAACAACGCCGTCGATTTTAGCGAATAATGTATCATCGCCACCACGACCTACATTTTCACCAGGGTAGATTTTAGTACCACGTTGGCGATAAAGGATAGAACCACCTGATACATATTGACCATCAGCACGTTTTGCACCTAAACGTTTAGACTCAGAGTCACGTCCGTTTTTTGTAGAACTTACCCCTTTTTTAGATGCGAAGAATTGTAAGTTTAATTTTAACATCGGGATACACCTCACTTATAATTTAATTTGATATTTTCATTATATTCTTCTTCTATAGTTTGTAAAGAAACTAACATTGCTTGAAGAATTAATTGAGCTTCTTTGTTATTCGTATCAACACTTCTTATATGAAAATATCCGCCGTCATCTTCGTAGTTGATATCTGGCTTCTCTGATGTTAATCCCATTATAGCATTAACACTTCCAAATAAGACTGCTGATGCTCCTGCACAGACAATATCATGACCATATTCACCATGATTAGCATGACCATCCATGACTACATCTGTGACCTTACCTTCGTCATTAACCGTAATATCAACAGTAATCATACGATTATGCGTTGATTTTATCGATTGTTAATTTAGTATATGGTTGACGATGGCCTTTTTTACGTTTAGAGTCTTTGCGACGTTTGTAAGTGAAGACAGTAATTTTTTTACCGCGTCCTTGTTTATTAACTGTCGCAGTTACTGATGCACCTTCAACTGTTGGAGCACCAACTTTAACTGAGTCGCCACCTACAAATAAAACTTTATCAAAAGTGAATGAGTCACCTTCGTTAGCATTTAATTTTTCAACGTAGATTTCTTGACCTTCTTCTACTTTGATTTGTTTTCCACCTGTTTCAATTATAGCAAACATACTTTGCACCTCCTATATAATAAGTCACGCCATATACAGGTGACAATATGATTGTACTTCAACCTGTATGCGAGCGGTTGTATGTAGCTTGAAACTACTCAACTATTGCATCTTACCATCACTATGCCTTACTGTCAATTGTGTTTTTTACTTTTTTAGTAAATTTAATAATAATAGGAAATAACATAATCAGTAATAAAAAATTAATGATGAGAGTTGGAATAAGTCTTAATAATACAAATTCTATTAAATTAAATTTAATGAAACCTATTACTCCATAGATCATAGCCACATATACTTCTAAAAACATTGTGGATAATAAAATGATAAAAAATAATACAGAATAATCTCGATAAAAGATTTTAAAAAATTTATCAACTATAACAACTAAAATGATATAACCAAACATATATAAACCATATATACTTCCAAAATATAAATCAGTTACTATTCCGAAAAAGAATGCTAAAGACATAGCAACGCCAAAACCTCGGTAAACCGTCATGATAAGAATGTACATGATAGTTAAATGTGGTACAAAAATAATATCAATTTTCCCGAAATGCATGGGGATGGTAAGCCCTATAATGGTATCAATATAAAATAGAAGTATACCTATTAGAAAGTAATAAAAAGTACGCATTAATTATCACTACCTTCATCAGGTATAGTACTGACATCACGTTTAGCAACATACACATGAGTTAAATCTGTCATATCAGCTCCAGTTTTGACCCGTACTTGTTTAGCAAGCCCATATTGATCATTTTCGACTTTTGTTACTTCACCAATATATAACCCACTCGGTAATTGATCTGCTAATCCACTTGTTACTACTTTATCGCCTTTTTTAACGCTATCTTTGTTATTAATATCACTTATGATCAATTCTTCGTTTTTATTGTCGTATCGATCGATTAAACCAAAAATATTCTTAGTACCGTGATGAATATTAACAGATAATTTTCCTGCTCGAGTATGAGTGGAAATAAGGTCTACTTGTGATGAAAACTGATTAACTTTGGTTACTCTTCCAACTAATCCTTCTGTTGTCATGACGGCCATATTATTTTTTATACCTGCTTTGGAGCCCTTATCTATTAATATCGTATTCATCCATTGATCTGGGTTTCTCGCAATAACTGAAGTAGAAATAGGTTCATATTTTGATAAATCTTTGATATCAAGTTCTTTTTTATATTTCTTATTTTCTGATTCTAACTCTTCATTTTTAGCTTCAAGTTGTTTGATTTTATTTTTATCCTTTTTTGAGCTTCCTTTTTCAAATAAATCACCAATAGATCCAGTAACAAATTGAATTGGATAACTGATTACTCTTTGTCCAAATGATACAGAGTCTCCTACGTATTGTTCAGCTGGAGATTGGGTCTGAGAACGTATCGATAACCCTATTAATGCAATAAAAATAATCATTGCACATAAAACGACAATGAGCTTGTTATTTCTAAAAAACTTAAGCACCCAGAACACCTCTATATGACTAAAATTAGTATCTTAATATATTTTATATTACTCATTCAGTTAAATAAAGCACTAACTTTATGAAATTGATTCTATTTTATTATTTGTGACTATAGAGCTAACATTAATCAAACTGATTAATAAAATAGATAGAGTAAACGAGCTATGGAAAACTTCACTAAATCTTGATATAACTAGACTTCAAATAAATTTTTAATATAATCATTAACTGTCAGAACATAAAAGTGCCTGGAACAAAATTCATTGTCCCAGGCTTAACACAAATCATCAAAATTTTATTTCTATTAAATTATATTAAATTAAAATGATAAAATATTTACATCATTCTAAACTGAGTAATTTTACTTACTTTATAACGCTTACTGATTCACTTTATTTTGGTAAGTTATTCTTTATCTTTCTTCTTTGAAGACTTATCTTTCTTTTCATCTTCACTATAAAGTGTTTCTTCTTTTCTCCAGCGAGCAAAAAGATTTTGCGCTTTTGCTTGTTCATTAGCTTGTTTTTCTTTTGATTGTTCAGCCATTTTGAATCACACCAACCTTTATAAATAATCTATATAAACCCTAACGCATTTAAAACTGGTTTTCAAATGAATCATTCCTATTGTTATTGATAGGCTTCAATTGGCTTCAAATTAATAGGTTGTTTTAATTGATTTAGGTCTTCGTTCATTTCGAATTCAGTATTATAAACTCGGATATAATCATCACCGAATTTATAAATAATAAATTCGTCACCTTGTTGGCCAGCAAGATATTCGTCATTGAATCCCATACGTTCTAAACCTGAAACAGACATAAATTCTGCCTTATCAATCATATTAAAAACTGTCTTAATTTGACCTGCTGGAACATTATTGATGATATCATTTTCTTTTAAAATGTAACTTTTATCGTTACTAGGTTGTGAATAGAGTGTATTATTTTTTTGACTCACTTTCTGTGTGATATTTTGATGATGATTGTTCATATCATTAAGTGGGTTCCATTCTTGATTTTTGAGAAATGGTGCATGTTGAAGAGCTATATATATAATCAATATTATCGCTAATACTGCAATAATATTTTTAATAACACTAAAGATATATCTCATATAAGCCCTCCTTTTACAAATCAAATTTAGTATAATTTAAAATATTTTTCATTACATCAGACTATAGCCGTATAGATGATGTATCTATAGACCGATGGCAAATCAGTTAATATAATATATAATACTACATATACAATATAAGTGATTTAAGGAGGTTCAACATAATGAGCATTTTAACGATTATTTTAATTGTTTTGCTAGTCATCCTCTTATTTAAAGTTGGATTATCTATATTACGCTTTTTGATTTCAGTAGGCATTGTTTTGTTATGTATCTATTTAGGTTATCAAGGTGTATTATGGTTATTTGAACATTTTCAAAACTTTTCAGGTTTTATTCAATAATAAATCATAAGTTAGCTATACAAATTTTTTAATTAAAATTTTTAATGTATTTAGCTAGCTTTTTTATTTATCAAAATACCCCGCTTCAACTAAACTCGTAAATTTATTATCACCAATAATAATATGATCAAGTAAATTTATACCTAATATATCTCCGCACTCTTTAAGTCTATACGTTGTAGTAATATCCTCTTTCGAAGGTGTTACATCACCTGAAGGATGATTATGTACAACTATTATTGAATTAGAAGACTCTCTTATTGCAATATTAAATACTTCTCTTGGATGAATAATCGAACTATTCAATGTGCCTTTATATACCCAAGCTTGTTTTGTGACTATATTTTTTGAGTTAAGTAAAAGTACAACAAAATGTTCTTGCTCTAAATCTTTCATTGTCGACATCATCAGACTAGCAACATCACTAGGATGTGTAATCTGTACTTTGTCAAAAGTGCTTGTAGAATTAATACGTTCACCTAGTTCAAATGCAGCCTGTAATATTACAGCTTTATAAAGTCCAATGCCCTTTATTTTCAGTAGATCATTTATAGACAATTTTTTTAAATCTCTAATAGTGGATTGTTGCTTCAGTAATTCGTTTGCAATGTCAATACTAGAAAATCCTTTTCTACCAGTGTTTAAGAGAATTGCTAAAAGTTCAACATTGGATAGACTTTTAGCGCCATATGTAATTAAACGTTCTCTAGGTTTTTCATGCAGTGCCATTTCATTTATTCTCAATAAAATTCTCCCCCTAAAAGAAATAAAAGTTGGTGATAAACTGATGAAGTTACTACGAATGATAAGAATATAAATGGTATTAAAGGTAAATATTTAATATCTTTAAAAGAAAAAATTTTTAAAATTATGGCAAAAATCCCCCCAATGATAAACGTAAATACAACAATAAAAAAGAAAAAATTTAACGGAAATATAAGTCCCAATATATTAAAAAGCAATATGTCTCCATACCCTATAAATTTAGATGCGAATAGATAAATAACATGTGAAATCAAAAATATCATTATAAAATTACCAAAATAGGTTTGGGTTGTAAAAACAGATACGACTGTGTATACAAATAAGAGTCTCATATCAATATGCATTGAGTGAATATCGTAAAGACACATCGTCAGTAGAAACAGGAAAGTTATTAAAAATAATGTGAAGTGTATATTAAAATGAGTAGGATAATAGAGGAAAATAGCACCAAACGAAACGAGTTCTCCGATTAAATATAAACGTTGTAATGGTTGATTACAACAACGAGATTGTCCACGAAGTTTTAAAAAACTTATAATAGGCAGTAAATCTAAGGGTTTTATGATAGTATGACAAAAATCACAGTGAGACCTAGAATAAAGATATTGAAGTTTTAATATATTTTGATTGCAAAATTGATAAAGAAAACTAAATATAATGCTACAAGTATAGGCAAGTAATAGCATATATCACACTCCTCAACATTTATTATAAACAGTCTTAAACAAAAGTAAATATGAGAAGAATTTTACAATTCGTTCATGAGTATGTCTTCTTTCTAGACTTTTATAAACATAAATTATTAAAGAAGATTATACAAAGAAAGAGTGAAACTTACAGTTTTAACTGCAGTTGTCACTCTTTTGAATTTAATTAAAATTAATTTTTGCTTTTACCTCGCTGATGAAGTATAAACTTCCAGTAATAATCAGCCCATCACCTTCGTAATTTTCAATAAAATCAACATAATCATCAATTAAATGTAAATTATCTAATTTCAATTCTTCGGCAATTTCTTCTTTAGCTAATGCTTTTGGAAACTCAAAATCTGCTATATAGAATTTTGATGCAATATCATTTAATTTGTTAATCATACTATGAATTGGCTTTCCTTTAATTGCAGAAAATAAAATATCAATTTTATCTCTTCCATAATAATGTCTTATTGTGTCTACTAACGCATCAATACTTTCATTATTATGAGCACCATCAATAACCATTAATGGTTGTTCTTTTACTTGTTCTATTCTACCTGTCCAATTCACAGATTCTATACCGTCTATCATTTTATTAAAATCTAATTCTATGATTTGTCTTTCATTTAATTCAATGAGAGCAGTAATAGCAAGTGCTGCATTTTCCTTTTGATGTTCCCCTAACATATTAAGAATGATAGTTTCTAATTCATAATCTTTATACCGATATGTGAACTCATCATCTTGGGAGACAACGGTAATCTCCCGATCCAATTCAATTGGTTTTGCGTTCTGTTCAAGCGCATAATCTCTCACATACTTTAAAGCATCGTCATTTTTTACAGCATAAACAATCGGTATATGTGGTTTAATTATAGCTGCCTTATCTTTTGCAATATCTAAATAAGTTGTTCCTAAGATATCTGTATGGTCAAGTCCTATACTTGTGAGTATGGATAGCACAGGTTTAAAAACATTCGTCGAATCATTTTTAATTCCTAAACCTGCTTCAATTATCACAAAATCAACAGGATTTATCTCACCAAAATAAAGGAACATCATTGTTGTTATAATCTCAAATTCAGTAGCCCCACCTAAATCTGTTTCTATCTCTAAGGCTTCACTAACAGGTTTAACTCGTTCAACTAATTGAACAATTTCATCGTTCATAATTGGTACACCGTTTAAACTAATACGTTCATTGAAACTTTCAATAAATGGTGAGGTAAATGTTCCAACTGAGTAATCGTTCTCAATTAATGCGGTTCTCAAGTATGCAACAGTTGAACCTTTACCATTTGTTCCACCCACATGAATACCTCTAATTTTATGTTGGGGATTATTTAATTGTTCTAGCATCCATTCCATACGTTTGACGCCAGGTTTGATACCAAATTTAGATCTTTCGTGTATCCAATACAAGCTGTCTAGGTAATTCATGATCATGCTCCTATGCCTTTAATTGTTCAATTCTAGATTTAACACCATTATATTTTTCTTGATAATGTTGTTGTTTTTCTTTTTCTTCATTAATTATTTTTTCTGGTGCTTTATTTACAAAATTCTCGTTGGATAACTTTTTATCTACTCTATCTAACTCGCTTTGTAATTTATCTAATTCTTTTTCAAGTCGAGCAATTTCTTTGTCCATATCAATAAGACCTTCTAATGGCAAAACTACCTTACCAGCAACTACTACAGTTGTCATAGCTTTTTCTGGAATTTCAATCTCAGTATCAATAGTCAATTGACTTGGATTACAGAATTTGTGTAGATAACTTATGTTATCCATAAGTGTATGTTTAATCTTTTCATCTTTAGTTTGAATTAAAATCGGTATTGCTTTAGATAACGGTGTGTTAACTTCAACTCTTGATTGACGGACAGATTTAATAATTTCAACTAATTGTTCCATTGTTTGTTTACTTTCATTAAAGATTAATGCTTGATCAACAGTTGGCCAGTTAGCTTTTACAATTGTTTCTCCATGATGTGGAAGACTTTGCCAAATTGTTTCTGTCACAAAAGGCATAAATGGATGTAACATTTTCATTATTTTATCTAAAACATAACTAAGTACTGATCGCGTCGTTTGCTTTTGAGATTCGTCCTCGCCATTCATAGGTATCTTGCTCATTTCAATATACCAATCGCAGAACTCATCCCAAATGAAATTATAAAGCGCACGACCTACTTCACCAAATTCGTATTTATCACTTAATTCGGTTACTGTAGATATCGTTTCATTTAATCTAGTCAATATCCATTGATCTGCTAATGACAAATTACCACTTAGGTCTATATCTTCGACTTTAAAATCTTCACCAATATTCATTAAACTAAAGCGGGCAGCATTCCATATTTTATTAATAAAATTCCAAACTGATTCAACTTTTTCAGTAGAATATCTCAAGTCATGACCTGGTGAAGATCCTGTTGCTAAAAAGTAACGTAGACTATCAGCGCCATACTCGTCAATAACATCCATAGGATCAACGCCATTACCTAATGATTTACTCATTTTACGCCCATCTTCAGCTCTGACTAAACCGTGGAGTAATACATCATTAAATGGTCTTCTATCAGTAAATTCTAATCCTTGGAAAATCATACGGGCTACCCAGAAGAAAATGATATCATAACCAGTAACTAATGCATTTGTCGGATAATAACGTTTAAAATCATCAGCATTTGTATCAGGCCATCCTAATGTTGAAAACGGCCAAAGTGCACTTGAGAACCATGTATCTAATACATCCTCATCTTGTATCCAATTCTCGATGTCTTCAGGTGCTTCTTCACCAACAAAGACTTCACCTGTATCTTTATGATACCAAGCAGGTATTTGGTGGCCCCACCATAGTTGACGCGAAATCGTCCAATCTCTAATTTCTTCCATCCAGCGATTGAATGTATTTTCAAATCTACCTGGGAAAAAGTCAATTCTATCTTTTGTATTTTGATTATCCAAAGCTCTTTGTGCCAAAGGTTTCATTTTTACAAACCATTGTGTAGACAAATAAGGTTCTACTATTGCACCAGAACGTTCAGAATGTCCTACTGAATGTGTATGTTCTTCAATTTTTATAACAAGATCTTGTTCTTTTAAGTCTTTAACAAGCTGATTTCTACAATCAAATCTATCCATCCCTTTGTATTTATCAGCTTTATCGTTCATCTTACCATATTCATCCATGACTATAATATTTTCTAATTGATGTCTTTGACCAATTTCAAAGTCATTAGGATCATGTGCCGGAGTAACTTTCATTGCTCCTGAACCAAATTCAATATCAACGTATTCATCAGCTAAAATAGGTAACTCTCTTCCTACAATAGGTAATATAACTGTTTTACCAATCACATCTTTATACCTTTCGTCATTTGGATTTACAACAATAGCAGTGTCACCTAACATAGTCTCAGGACGTGTAGTAGCTATTTCTATATATCCATTCCCATCAGCATAAGGATATTTAAAATGATAAAAAGCACCTTGGACATCTTCATGAATGACTTCAATATCTGATAAAGCTGTTCTAGCTTTAGGGTCCCAGTTAATAATTCTTTCACCACGATAAATAATACCTTTATTATATAAATCAACAAATACTTTTCTTACAGCTTTACTTAAACCATCATCTAACGTAAAGCGTTCTCTACTATAATCTAACCCTAAGCCAAGTTTAGCCCATTGTTGTCTAATAAATGTTGCATACTCTTCTTTCCAATCCCATGCTTGCTGTAAAAATTTTTCTCTTCCTAAGTCGTGTCTAGATATACCTTGTTCATTAAGTTTTGCTTCAACCTTTGCTTGAGTTGCTATACCAGCATGATCCATACCAGGCAGATATAAAGTATCGTATCCTTGCATTCTTTTCATTCTAGTTATTATATCTTGTAAAGTAGTATCCCATGCATGACCTAAATGTAATTTACCTGTTACATTAGGGGGCGGAATTACAATTGTATATGCCTCTTTAGATTTATCTTCAGATGGTTTAAAGTAACCATTACTTACCCATTCCTCATAACGACCCTTTTCAACTTCTCTTGGATCATATTTTGGTTTCATTTCCATATGTCTACCTCCTAAAAAATAAAAAGAACATCCATCCTATAAAAAATAGGACGGATGTTCTGTTCCGTGGTACCACCTATATTCAAGAAGAAATAATTCATTCTTTTCTTCAAGCACTTAAGTCTCTGATTAACGCTCATACACGCTTCTACCTACTTGTCGTCTATGTTTCAATAGAAGTTATAAAATAGGGCTACCTTCAGACTTAATCATTTACATATTCACAGCCACCATATGCTCTCTTTAAAATGATATAAACTTACTCTTCCCAAATAATATATTCTTTTACTCATTTATATTATAATGGATATTAAAATAAGTCAATGTATTGGAGATGAAATTATGAATGAATGTGCTTTTAACACAACTGATCCTATCTATATAGAGTATCATGATTATTATTGGGGACAACCAATCTATGATAGCAAAGAATTATTTAAGCTAATGGCTCTTGAATCACAACATGCAGGATTATCATGGTTGACAATATTAAAGAAAAAAGAATCGTATGAACAGGCATTTTACAACTTTGAACCTCAATTTATCGCACATATGACTGAACAGGATATTGATTATTTAATGAAATTCCCAAACATTATTCATAATCGTAAAAAGTTAGAAGCAATTGTGAGCCAAGCGAAGGGATATTTAAAAATTGAAAAAGACTATGGTAGTTTTAGTAAATTTTTATGGTCTTATGTAAATCATCAACCCATAAATATGGGTTATAAAAAACCTAGAGATCGTAAAAAAGTTGATCAAAGAGCTACTCAATTATCAAAAGATTTAAAAGCATATGGTTTTAAATTTTTAGGTCCAGTAACCGTGTTCTCATTCTTAGAAGCTGCTGGATTGTATGACTCACATCTTGAAGGATGTCCTTTCAAACCAAATCATGAGTGAAGCATAGACATAAGTTGCGCTGCGGATATTCAAACAATATGAGTTTTTCACGCATACTAAAAGTTTACAACGTTTAATTTATCTAGATTTTACTTTTAAGTAATTACAATTACTCGCAAATATTTTCGAAGTTTTATTTAAAAATGTATAACTTAAGTCATTAAAATCATTTATTATTTAATTTAACATTAATAAAATAACCAATTAGTGGCGCAATGACAAATAATATAAAAAATATTCTAAAAATGTGATAGCTTGAAATCATCGCTACATCAGCTCCAGTAGCCATAGCCACTAAAACTATTTGACTCATACCTCCTGGTGCTGCTCCTAAAAACAATTCATTGATGGATTCATTAGTAATCAAATGTATTCCTATTATCATTATAAACGTTGTGACTATGAGCATTATATTTTGAAAGGCTATTGCTATTGCAATTCTTCCCTTTAAATCACTCATTAAGTTGGCAATCTGTAATCCAATACGTATCATATAAATAAGTTGCGCTGTGGCTAACAACCAATGATCTAGTGAAAATGTTAAATGTGTTGTCATATTCCATATAATTAAAACTATTATAGGTGCTAATAATTGTTTAGTGGGGAAGTTAATTTTTGACATTCCTATATAGATGATTCCCACCATTGAGAATAAGATGATTATTTGCCATATATTTAAAGTCTGAGAAAGTGTGGGTACTTCCATTGTAGTATGATTCATTTCATGATGGTTATCCTGAAAAAAATACGAAATAAGTGGTACTAAAATAACAACAAATATTACACGTGATGTCTGTGTTAAACTCACAACTAATATATTTGCTTTCTTATTTTCTTCTGCCATCACTAACATTTGGCTTAGCGCACCTGGTATAACACTTAAAATTGCAGTTTCTAAATTTACTTGTGCAATTTTCTTAAAAAAGAATGCAATTATCAAAGCTAATAAAATTAGTAGGATAGTGACAAAAACGATAGTTAGCCAATTTTTACTTATGTCTTTAATCACTTGTTGTGTGAAGGTAGAGCCAATTTGAACTCCAAGTAGTATTAAACCAATTTGACTCAACCAAAATGGCCATCGTATTTTTAATTTTAATACTTTTACACATAATAACGCCGCTAATATTGGTCCAAACATAAATGGCAAAATCACATGTAACATTTTTAATAACAGACTTAACATAATAGCAATTAATAATATGATTAAATTATTAATAAAATTCCGCTTCAAAATACCACTCTACTTTCGTTAAAAGTAAGTCACAAAATTTCTAACTTTATTTAAATTCAAAGAGTAGAACAAAATGCATCTTAAATTCCTAGTCCACCATCGAACCCCAACTTGCCCTGTCTGTTGAATTTCTAAGTGGAATTTACTGTATTGATGACATAACATAGCTTTAAAAGTTGATATAAGTGCATTTTTAATTCAGTTATAAACTACTTATAAGTTAAGAAAGTCTAGGACATTGACTTTTGCCCTAGACTCAATTAATTTAAATAATTATATTTTAAAATTATCACACAATACGACTTAATGCATTATCAAATGCTTGGATAGTTTTCTCAATATCATCTTTAGTATGTGCAGTTGATAAAAATGTTCCTTCAAATTGTGAAGGTGGTAGGAAAACACCTTCCTTAGCCATTTCTCTATACATATTACTAAATAATTTTAAATCACTTTTATTTGCTTCCTCAAAATTTGTTACAGGCCCCTCATTTAAGAAGTAACCAATCATTGAACCAGCGCGATTTACTGTGATTGGAACATTATGCTTAGCAAATACCTCTTTTAATCCTTTTTCAAGTATATCTCCTAGAGAATTAAAATACTCATAAGATTCAGGAGTAAGTTGACTCAATGTTTCATAACCACTAGTCATTGCTAAAGGATTACCTGAAAGTGTGCCAGCTTGATAAATAGTCCCAACAGGAGCAATGTAATCCATAATTTCTTTTTTACCACCAAAAGCTCCAACGGGTAAACCTCCACCTATCACTTTTCCTAAGCAAGTTAAATCAGGTGTTACACCAAAGTATCCTTGCGCACAATTATAACCTACACGGAAACCAGTCATCACTTCATCAAATATAAGTAATGCTCCATATTCATTAGTAATATCTCTTAAACCTTGTAGAAATCCATTCACTGGAGGCACTACACCCATATTTCCAGCAACCGGTTCAACAATAACACCAGCAATATCATCGCCATATTTTTCGAACGCTAATTTAAGTGAATCTAAATCATTATATGGCACCGTGATAGTGTTTTTAGCAATACCTTCAGGGACGCCTGGTGAATCAGGTAAACCTAGTGTTGCAACACCTGATCCTGCTTTAATCAATAAAGAATCACTGTGTCCATGATAACACCCTTCAAATTTTATAATTTTATTACGTCCTGTATAACCCCTAGCTAAACGAAGTGTGTCTAAAGTAGCTTCAGTTCCTGAGGAAACCATTCTTACTTTTTCAATTGAAGGTACACGGTCAATCACAAGTTCAGCAAGTTTATTTTCTTGAAGTGTTGAAGCGCCGAAGCTTGTACCTTTATCTACTGCTTCATGTAATTTGGATATAACTTGTTGATTTTTATGTCCCAGAATTAATGGGCCCCAACTTAGCACATAATCAATGTATTCATTTCCATCAATATCATATATTTTAGATCCTTCACCATGATCCATAAAAATAGCTGGTGTGTCTACTGATTTAAATGCTCTTACGGGACTGTTAACACCGCCAGGCATTAATTTCTCAGCTTGCTCCATTGCTTTAATAGATTTTTCAAAACTCATCATATGACCTCCTCAATTATCATCTATTTATCTAAATAACGACAGATATCTTTTGCAAAATAAGTAATTATTAAATCAGCACCTGCACGTTTCATAGATATCATTTGTTCCATAACAATTTTCTCTTCATCTATCCAACCATTTAACGCTGCTGCTTTTGTCATACTATATTCTCCACTAACGTTGTATGCTACGACTGGCACGTTCGTATTATTTTTTACATCTCTAATAATATCTAGATAACTTAAAGATGGTTTAACTATCATCATATCGCAACCTTCTTTAAGATCACTTTCCAATTCTCTTAATGCCTCTAAACGGTTTGCAGGATCCATTTGATAGGTTTTTCTATCCCCAAAAGAAGGTGCTGAATCTGCAGCATCTCTGAATGGACCGAAAAAGCTTGATGCATATTTAATACCATAACTCATGATAGGAATATTTTGATATCCCGCTTGATCAAGGCCTTCACGAATTTCAGCAACAAAACCATCCATCATATTACTTGGAGCAATGATGTCAGCTCCAGCTTCAACTTGAGAAATAGCTGTTTTTACAAGTAATGGAAGTGATTTATCATTGTCTACATCATGCGTATGATCGTCAATAACGCCACAGTGTCCGTGGTCTGTGTATTCACAAAGACAAGTATCTGCAACAATAAGTAAATCCTTATATAAATTCTTAGATATTCGTGTCGCTTCTTGAACAACTCCATTATGATCATATGCACCAGATCCAATGTCGTCTTTGTCATTTGGCACACCGAAGAACATGATTGCTCTAATACCTAAATCATATGCCTCTTTAATCTCTTCATGCAATAAATTTAAACTAATTTGGTATATGCCTGGTAGTGATTTAATTTCACTTTTTATATCATCTTGCTCAACTACAAATATTGGATATATTAAATCTTCTTTTCTAACATGAGTTTCTCTTACTAAATCACGCATTGTCTTAGATGAACGCAATCTTCTATGTCTATCAAATTTCATTTTGTTCCCTACTTTCTATTATTTTATCAATAAGTGAATCTAATGTTTGTTTATTTGCCACTTTTACAGATGTATTGAATTTTAAAATGGTCCTAGCAGTTTGCTTACCGATAGCAAAATAATGATCAAATTCAGGCACATTGTCCTCTTTGAAATAAAATTCAACTGCAGAGGAACTAGAAAAAGTCACTGCGTCTATTTGATGTTTTCTAACAAGAGACTTAACTTGACTTATATTTTTAAAATTCGGTACTGGTCTATATAAATCAATTTTAACGACTTCATTATATTTGCTCAATTGTTGAACTAATTTAGGACGTGCTTTTTCACTTGAGGGCAACAATAAATGTTGTTCGCTAATCTTAAACTCGTCCAAAAAGCCTTCTTGAGAAAAATCACGTGGCACAAAGTCGACACTAATACCTAATTCATTACAATACTGAGCTGTCTTATCACCTATAACAGCTACCTTTTTAACTTTAACGTTTTTTAAATAAGGATAAAAGTATTTTACTGCGTTTTTAGACGAAAAAATAAGCCAGTCGTAGCTATGATCAAGCAATTTTTCATTAAAATGAAGTTGTTTTAGTTGGATAAAAGGCTTATGGATAATATCAACTAAATGACTATGAACTTCATTCGTCTGCGTCATAACTATAACTGGTTTCATAAATTTATTTCACCTCTATAATAGAGTTTAGTATTATTCTGCTTCGTTTAATTTTTTAATTATGTCATAAGCACCTTGTTTTTTAAGTACTTGACTCACTTCTATACCCAATTTTACAGGATCAGTACCCAATGCTGTATGCTCATATCTTTCCTTACCATCTGGAGACATAATCAGTCCTGTAAATTCAATTTGGTTATCTTGAGCAATTGTTGCATATCCACCTATAGGAACCTGACAACTGCCATCCATTTCTGATAGAAAAGTACGTTCAGCAGTCACACATTGTGCTACATCATGATTGTGTACTTTAGATAGTAAATCTAAAAGTTCTTTGTCATCACTCCTACACTCAATACCAAGTGCACCCTGCCCTATAGCTGGCAGTAATATATCTCGATCAAGATAAGTCGTAACAATATTATCTGACCAACCCATGCGTTTTAATCCAGCAGCAGCTAATATAATAGCATCATAATCTTCAGTCTCTAATTTTTTTAATCGAGTATCAATGTTTCCACGAATCCACTTAATTTTTAAATGTGGGTATTTTGATAAAATTTGAGCGCCACGACGTAAAGAACTTGTACCTACAATGCTGCCCTCAGACAATTCTTGTAATGGTATATGATTTTTTGCTATATAGGCATCAAAAGGAATTTCTCTGTCAGGAATACATCCTAAGGTAAGACCGTCAGGAATCATACTTGGTACATCTTTTAGAGAATGAATCGCCATATCTATCTCTTTATTAAATAATTCATTTTGGATTTCCTTAACAAAAAGTCCTTTACCTCCAACTTTGGATAATTGTTTATCTACAATTTTGTCGCCTTTAGTTACAATTTCTTTTATTTCAATATCCAAAGACGGATCGATAAATTTTAATTTATCTATAAATTGTTGACTTTGTGTTAGCGCTAATTTACTTCTTCGCGACCCAACAATTAATTTACGCATACGTTAAATGCCTCCTCGATACCGGTTTTTTTATATGAAAAACAGGTTATTTCTTATCTAAAATGAGTTAAAAAGAATAAATTAATCATACACAAACAAAATAATATAATGTTAAAGTAGATAAGATTTCTTTGTGATATCCATTTTTTTATTCTAATGAAAATATAAACACCATATAATAAAGTAATAATTGTTGAAAATATTACTTTTGGATCTATAAATATTTGTTTACCGACTGCAAAGATACCCCATTGTGCACCTAAAATCGTACTTAATATAAGGATAATCCATGCAACAAGTGTTGAATAGAAAACGATGGTTTCTAAAGTAGCAACACTACCAATTCTAAAGTAATTTTGATCGAAATTTTTCTCCTTTAAATTTCGATATTGAATAATGTAGAGTAATGAATTTACAAATGCGATTGCAAAAAATGCATAACTTAATACTGCAAGTGCTATATGAACAAGTAATAATTCATTAATTACTGCAATTTGTTGAATTTGCGTTTGATAATGTTCAGGCTGAAAAGTATTTAAACTCATTAGGATAAATCCAATCAAATTAAGGAAAAAAACAGAAAAATTCATTACTTTAATCAAATTCAATATCAACGAAATTGATATAATAATCCAAGTTAAAGAGAAAAAAACGTCAAATATAGAACCTAGTGGCACTTGTTTAGTATGAATAAAAAAAATAGACAAAGAGATTGTTTGTAAAACCCAAACAATCCCTAATGAATAAAAACCTACAGTTCTAGTCTTATAATTTTTATTAATGAAATCAACAAAGTAACATATAATACTAAACAGATAAATCATTAATATGATTTCATGAAATCGAATTAACAGGGTTTCTTGCATATCATCACCAAATTAATATGCTTATTCAAAACTAAATATTCGATGCGCTAAGATTTCCTTTGCTCTACTCTCTTTTTCTAACTTTGCTTTTTCACGAGGATCTTCGGCTTCAATATCAAATATGTTTTGAAATAGCTCTAATTTTTCATTACTTTTTTTATCAGTACTTAATTCCTTAGCCTGTTTGATAGGATCTTTTAACATTTGATTGATAATACTTTTTGTATGTTTCGAAATGACTTTACGTTCTCTTTCAGAGAGATCTGGCAATTTACGATCAATACTTTCCATAGTTTCTGCTTGGATATTCATAGCTTTTTCACGTAAAGCTCTGATTACAGGTACAACACCAAGCATATTAACCCATTCGTTGTGTGAATCAATCTCCTCAGGTATTTGTCCTGCAATAGTTTCAGCAGCTAATTGACGTTCTCTTAAATTGGCATCTACCAAATCTTTCAAATCATCAACATCATAATTAAAAATATTTGTAATTGCATCAATCCCTGGTTCAATGTCTCGTGGAACCGCAATATCAATCAGAACTAATGAATCCAGTTTTCTAGTTTCTGAAATTGTTTTCACCATAGAATTAGTGATGATATAGTCTTCAGCACTTGTAGAACTAATTACTATGTCCGTTGTTTCTAATAAAGATGGTAATGCTGAAAGTGAATCATATGAAACATTGTGTTTTTCGGCTAAAATTTTAGCTTTAGATAATGTCCGATTAACAATTGTTACATTTGAAATTCCAGAACCTAAAAGATTTAAGAGTGATAATTCACCCATTTCCCCTGCTCCAATAACGACAGCATGTTTACTTTTTAATTTTCCAAATACCTTTTTAGCTAATTCAACAGCAGCATAAGAAACACTCACAGCATTATCTGCAATGTCTGTTTCACTGTGTGCTTTTTTAGCAAAAGTAATCGCTTGTTTAAATAAATGATTAAAAATCGTTCCAGTTGTACCAGTATTTTGCGCTAAGAAAAATGCATCGCGCATTTGTCCTAAAATTTGTGTTTCACCAAGCACAATTGAATCTAAGCCAGAAGTGACACGCAATAAATGTTCAACTGCATCGTCCCCCACTTTAACTTGCGACATATCTTTAATATCATCTACCTCAAATCCAAAAGAGCGCGCTAAAAATCTTTGTATATAATAACGTCCTGTATGAACTTGATCAACAATAGCGTATACTTCAGTACGATTACATGTAGATAAAATGACATTTTCTAAAATTGCTTTAGTTTCATATAAATCTTCATGTGCTAATCGTAAGGCATCATCTCTAAAAGCAACTTGCTCTCTTAATGTTACATCAGCTGTTCGATGATTTATGCTAATTGCAACAAAATGCATTTATAACGCCCTCCATATACTAACAATAAAACAAGTATAACACATTTAAAAAGATGTTTAAGTGGAATGCTTAAATAAATTAGAAAGATTATAATCTACATTCAATTTTTTGCCAAAATACCGACATTTTTTAATTGTGGTTAAAATACATTTCTCTAATTGAAAAAATTTATATATATGTTTCAATAAAGTTCCAAATTTCTTGCTGTTTACTATTTTTAATTGAAGAATAACTTATAATATTATCTCCAGATTCTAATTCTAATTTGTCTTTTATTCTTTTGATATGCTTTTGTACTTTTCCTTTGGCAATTTTATCTTCTTTAGTACATATTACAAGTGTTGGTATATCAAAATGTTTAAGATAATTGTACATAAGCACATCATCTTCAGTAGGTTGATGTCTTAAATCGACAAGTTGAATAACAAGTTTTAAATTCTCTCGTTGTGTAATATATTCTTCAATCATTTTACCAAATTTTTCTCGTTGAACTTTACTTACTTTAGCGTATCCATATCCTGGTACATCAACAAAAATAAGTTGTTCATCTATATTATAGAAATTCAATGTCTGTGTCTTACCAGGTTGTTGTGACGTTCTCGCCATATTTTTACGCCCAATCATACTATTAATAAATGTAGATTTCCCTACATTTGAGCGTCCACTTAACGCTACTTCTGTTAATCCAGTGTCAGGATACTGTGCTTTTTTTACAGCACTTATAATTAAGTTAATATTATTAAAATTTATATTCATAGACTTCCTCTTTCTTATACTATTGTATAATTAACTTTAACATTTTTTTCTATATTTACATATAAAAAAACCGAGTCACAATTCACGTGACTCAGTCTTAAATCAAATATTTTAAGCAGATGTCTTGTTCTTATTAATTAGATTTCCTTCATCATCATATAATTCAGGCTCAATTTCTTCATTAATTGTTTGTTCAGTAATGACTACTTTACTTACATTTTCAGAAGAAGGTACATCATACATGATGTCAATTAATGCTTCTTCTATAATTGAACGTAATCCACGCGCTCCTGTTTTACGTTCGATTGCTTTTTCACTTATAGCAGATAGAGCCTCTTCAGAAAACTCTAATTCTACATTATCTAACTCTAGCATTTTAGTGTATTGTTTAACTAGCGCATTTTTAGGTTGAGTTAAAATATTTTTAAGTGCAGCAACATCTAAAGTTTCAAGATTAGCAACTATAGGTACACGACCAATAAATTCTGGAATTAAGCCATATGATTGGAGATCCTCTGGACGAATTTGTTCCAGTAAAGCTTCTTCATCATATTTATCTGCTTCATTACTAGCAAATCCTATCACTTTTTCTCCTAAGCGTCTCTTAATGACTTCATCGATACCATCAAAAGCTCCACCTAAGATAAATAAGATGTTTGTCGTATCAATTTGGATTAATTCTTGGTTTGGATGCTTTCGACCACCTTGAGGCGGTACACTAGCAGTTGTACCTTCTAAAATTTTAAGCAATGCTTGTTGTACACCTTCACCAGACACGTCACGCGTGATTGAAGTGTTTTCAGATTTACGCGCAATTTTATCAATTTCATCGACATATATAATACCTTTTTCAGCTTTATCAATGTCGAAATCAGCAGCTTGAATAAGACGTAATAAGATGTTTTCTACGTCATCACCTACATAACCTGCTTCTGTTAAACTTGTAGCATCAGCAATTGCAAATGGTACATTTAGTGTTTTAGCTAGTGTTTGAGCTAATAATGTTTTACCGCTACCAGTTGGCCCAATTAATGCGATATTACTTTTTTGTAATTCAACATCATCTTCATTCGGACCCAATTGTTGAATACGCTTATAGTGATTATATACAGCAACTGCTAATGATTTTTTGGCTTTTTCCTGACCAATGACATATTCATTGAGGTGATCCATAATTTCTTTAGGAGTTGGTAACTCCGTAAATCCTTCAGATGTATTTTGTGCTAATTCTTCTTCAACGATTTCTGAGCACAATTCAATACATTCATTACAAATATAAACGCCACTTCCTGCGACTAATTTTTTTACTTGATCTTGATCTTTACCACAGAAAGAACATTTTAAATTTTCTTCATCTTCATTGAATTTGAACATTCTTTTTTACACCCCTATTCCATAAAGACTATACTAAAAAGCATTCTACAATGCAACTTAACATATTTACAATCAAGATGCTTAAATAACTTGGAGCGGGACAGAAATCTTATTCTTAATGAATGATTTCATTGTCCCGCCCCTAAATTTCATTTAACATCAACAATTATAAATCATAATGATGCTATATTAAGTTGTCAATCTATACAATTGACACTGTCTATATTTAATTTAACTTATAGACAATTGACTAATTCAATATTATGCATTCATTTAATGAACGATACTAGTCTTCTTTAGTAGCTTCAACATATTTCGCGTTATCTCTTAATAAATCAATAACTTTTTGAATGCGTACATCATTTTTAACAATATCTGTATTACCTAAAGTAGATTTAATATCTTCTACAGAAATGTTAAATTGCTCGCTCATTTTTTCTAATTCTTTATCAATATCTTCATCAGATACTTCAATATTTTCTTCATCAGCAATCGCAGTTAACGTTAAGTTTGTTTTAACGCGTTGTTCTGCATCGTCTTTCATTTGGTCTCTTAGTTGCTCTTCGTTTTGACCAGAGATTTGATAATATGTTTGCAAATCTAAGCCTTGTTGTTGGATTCTTTGACCAAATTCTTGAATCATACGATCTAATTCAGTATTAATCATTGCTTCAGGAATATCAATTGAAGCATTTTCTGTTGCTTTATTAATAGCTTCTTCTTTTTCAGTATTTTCAGCTTCAGTTGCTTTCTGTTCACTTAAACGTTTGCGAAGATTTTCTTTATATTCGTCCACGTTTTCAGCATCAGAATCTAATTCGTTAGCAATCTCATCATTTAATTCTGGTACATCTTTGAATTTAATTTCGTTGACTTTTGTTTTAAATGTAGCTTCTTTACCAGCTAATTCTTCAGCGTGGTATTCTTCTGGGAATGTTACAACTACATCTTTTTCATCGCCAGTTTTCATTCCTTCTATTTGTTCTTCAAAGCCAGGAATGAATGATCCAGAACCAATTTCTAGGTCATAACCTTCAGCTTGTCCACCATCAAATTCTTCACCATCAACTGAACCTGAGAAATCAATGTTTACTGTGTCACCGTTTTCAACAGCACCATCTTCTTTAACAACCATTTCAGCAAGGTGACTTAAGCTATGGTCGATTGATTCTTGTAATTCTTCATCAGAAAGGTCAGTTTCTTGCTTTTCAATTTCTAATCCTTTGTAATCACCTAATTTAACTTCAGGTTCAACTGTAACTGTAGCTTCAAAAATGAAATCTTTACCTTTTTCGATTTGAGTTACATTAACTTCTGGTTGTGCAACTGGATTAATTTCTGTTTCTTCAATTGCTTCACCATAAGCTTCAGGTAATAAAATATCCACTGCATCTTGATAAAGTGCTTCTACACCAAAACGTTGCTCAAAAATTGGACGAGGCACTTTACCTTTACGGAATCCAGGCACATTAATTTGTTTGACCACTTTTTTAAATGCTTGATCTAATGCTTTATTTACTTTCTCTGCAGGAACAGTAACAGTTAAAACGCCTTCATTACCTTCCTTTTTTTCCCAAGTTGCTGTCATGTATAAATACCTCCATGATTGACTAATTTATTTTTTCAACTTCCCTATTATAGCATAGGTTTTTAGCGTTAACAAACTTTGAAAACGATGGGTTATTCAAGTTTATTTTCAACGATTTCTATATTAAAATTCTTTTTCTCAATTTGCAACAAATTAAATTTTACATTTCATTATCTAATGATTTAATGAATTGTAAAGTATCATTGTTACAGCCATTTATATCTATACCAATTAATTGTTTGAAGTAAACATCATATGCATCTATCCAATTATCAATAGTGTATAACGACTCTATATCTATAGGATACATGAGTATAGAATGATTATTCATAATATGTTGTGCTTCTTTTAAAATATGCAACGCTCCATCTTCTAATCTATTCATTACGACAGGAATGACCTTGTCTTTTATCGTCGTATGCTCAATGCCACTTAAATGATTAGGGTTTACATTGATAGTTTCACCATATTTATGGATTGTAATTGTATGAGAATATTCAGCAAATCTTAAATATTCCAACATTAAGCTCACTAAATTTTTTGGTAAATCCATAGAAATTAGTATATTCGCTACTGATTCTTTAAAATTATAATGTCCATTATCAATAAGTTGTAATATTAAAGAAGTTTGTTCACGTGTGTTAAGCGAACCGAAATCTGATAAAGATGAGGACAATGCCTTTCTATCTTCATCAAGTCTCGATATCGCATATTCTTTAAGTGGAAAAAGTTCCATTCTGGTTTTATGATTTTTAACTTCATCGATAATTTGATTAATTACTTCAACTGCTTCATTAAATTGACCTAAGCCATTCAGACTTTTAATATAATATATCATCAATTCGTCATAACAGTTGAATCCACGTTTTAACAAAATAATTGCCTCTTCTCGTAACTCTAAATAAGCATTCAATTGTAAAAGCATCTGGCATTTCTTTAGTGCAATCTCCTCGTTAAGGTCGAAATGCTGTTCATATACATTAAACAATTGATACATCTTTTCAAAATCTGCATTTCTTTCTGCATCATTTATTTGCTTAATCATTTTACTTTTAGACTGTGGAAAAGGTATAATATCAGCCATTAATTTAGCACTCCAATCATGATATATCTTGAAGAATTAATGCACTCCATGTTTCAAAATCCTCATAGGATTGAATGTCGCCTTGTTCTATCCATTTAATTTTTAGCGTATCAGTTTCTTTAGCTTCAACATCGTTTGAATGCACAGTGATTTTAAATACGACGCCCATATGAACTTTACCCACATCATTGTCATCATCATTTATAAAACCTAAATATTCCATATTTTGAGATTTATTATAACTTAATCCTACTTCTTCTTCTAATTCTCTTTGAGCATTAACTCTTAAAACTTCATTAATAGAATCAGCTCCAACAACATCGTTCATATGACCACCAACACCGATTGATGACTGACCATGTAACCGTTCTTCTCCACCACCAGAAAGACGTTCGTAAATAAGGATTTCACCCTTCTCATTTTCTAGTAGGCAATATGATATTAATTGTTTAAACGATGGATCATCTTCCATATCACCACGTCTTTTCACTTCATATTTACTTAACGCACTAAAAATTTCTTTTCCTTTGAAATTATTTTTATGTAAAAAACCATTAAAAGCATTCTTATCTTTGTTAAATAAAATATCTCTGTTTACAACAATTATTTGTTCATCAAATTTAGACATGATTATCTCCTTTTAGATATAGTATACTATCAGTCATTTTAGCAAAAATTATCATTTTTTGCGATTGAATATATGTATATGTAAAACGATAAAAGCACCATTATATTTATAATTAAAATAAGACATAATCTTACATTGTTGATATTATAAAACTTTTAACAAAGCCACATTATATACCTTACTGTCATAACATGATTGCAAATTTATCTTTTTTTAGTTATTGACTTCGTAGATATTGATTGTTTCAAAGCATGATTTGAAACAATCTAGTATTATGAAATGACAAAAAAATAAGATATGTCCGCTATTACATCAGGGTATTGTACTCAATTTTTAAATGCTTTTAAATAATATATTAACAACAAGCATATAAAAAGACCTGAGACAAAGATTATTGTCCCAGGTCTTGTATAAATATTATTTTAAAGCTTCTTTAGCTTTTGATACTAATTCAGCGAAAGCTTTGTCATCTGAGATTGCAATTTCTGATAACATTTTACGATTGATATCAATCTCAGCTTTTTTCAAGCCGTTCATTAAACGTGAGTAGCTAATGTCATGTTGACGTGCAGCCGCATTAATACGTGTAATCCATAATTTACGGAAATCACGTTTGCGTTGACGACGGTCACGGAAAGCATATTGACCTGATTTCATTACTTGTTGTTTAGCTACTTTATATAATGTATGTTTTGAACCAAAGTAACCTTTAGCTAATTTAATCGTTTTTTTACGACGTGCTCTTGTTACTGTTCCACCTTTAACTCGTGGCATAATAAATTCCTCCTTAGATGATCTCTATCGTATATATATTCGTTTAAAATCTTATTTTTTGTATGCTAATAATTGTTTAACACGTTTCATATCACTTTTAGAAACTAACTTAGCTTTACGTAATTGACGTTTTTGTTTAGTATTTTTATTTGCGAATAAGTGAGATGTGAAAGCTCTAGAACGTTTTAATTGACCTGAACCAGTTCTTTTAACACGTTTAGCTGCTCCACGGTGAGTTTTCATTTTAGGCATGATTCATTTCCTCCTATAATTTAACGTTTATTTTTCGTTGATAGGCGCTAACATAATAAACATTTGACGCCCTTCCATTTTAGGTTTTTGTTCAACAGTTGCAATATCTTTACATTCATCTGCAAATTTTTCTAACACACGCTGACCAATTTCTTTATGTGTAATCGCACGACCTCTGAAACGAATTGAAACTTTACATTTATCGCCTTTAGATAAGAACTTGCGTCCATTTTTCAACTTAGTTTGGAAATCATGTTCTTCAATAGTTGGGCTTAAACGTAATTCTTTAACGTTAATGACTTTTTGTTTCTTCTTCATTTCTTTTTCTTTTTTCTGCTGTTCGAATTTATATTTACCATAATCCATTATTCTCGCAACAGGTGGTTTTGCATTTGGTGCTACAACAACTAAATCTAAATCCACACGTTCAGCCATTTCTAAAGCTTCACGTTTAGATTTAACACCAATTTGTTCACCATCTTGGCCTATTAAGCGTAGTTCTTTTGCACGAATTTTCTCATTAATTTGAGTTTGATCTTTTGCTATGGTTGACACCTCCCAGAATTTTACGAAATTGTTCCAAGCAAAAAGAAGAGCGAGTATAACTACCCGCTCTTCTTAGACACAATAAATGTGTAACATGATTGACCTGCCAACTGCTTCAGCGTCGCCACAGGTGAGAAGCGGGTGCTTCTACTTGGTTCGTTTCGTATTCAACGTTAATAATCATATCAATATTTATTGTTTAAGTCAAACTATTTTTTAATTATTTTTATGGTGTCTTACTTCTTCCATCGAAACATCTTGCCTTAAGTCAACTTTGTTTAGAGGAATCTTTTTAGTTTTATATCTAAATTTATGATAAAAGAAGAAAATTAAGAATACAGGTATTCCCATGTAAGTTATAAAAAATCTATTCATATCAAAGTTACCTGTTTTAATAAAATCTACATCTTGTCCAATGATAACTATTACACATAAAATACCTGCAAAAATCGGACCAAATGGGAATAACTTCGCTTTATATTTTAATTTTGATTTATCATAATTTTGTTTATCAAATGCGCGTCTAAATCTAAAGTGACTGATTGCTATACCAACCCAAGCAATAAAACCAGTCATTCCGCTAGCAGCTACAATGTATTCATATGCATCTCCACTTAAATGTTGCAATGCGAAAATAAGAATGACTAGTACTCCAGTTGCAATTAGAGATACATAAGGTACGCCACTTTTATTTGTTTTTCCAAAAGAATTATAAGCTAATTTATCTTTACTCATCGAATATAACATTCTTGTTGAAGCATACATTCCTGAGTTACCTGCTGATAATACACTTGTTAATATAACAGCATTCATAAATGAAGCAGCAAAAGCTAATCCAGCATTCTTAAATACTAATGTAAAAGGTGAAGTAGCTATACTATCACCACCGCCCATTAATGCCTTACTATCATATGGAATCAACATACCAATAATGAAAATAGCTAGAATGTAAAATAAAAGTATACGCCAAAATACTTGTTTAATCGCTTTTGGAACTGCTCTTTCTGGATTTTCAGATTCACCTGCTGTAATACCAATAAGTTCAGTTCCTTGGAATGAGAAGCCTGCGACTAGAAATACACCAAGAATTGATAGCAAGCTACCTCCTAAATTCCCACCTAGTATTGGCCCATCTCCTTTTGTAAACGTATCAAATCCTACAAATTCTCCACCCATAATCCCTAAAATAGTTAAGATACCAATTCCTATAAATATGATGACTGTAACTACTTTGATAAGTGCGAACCAATATTCACTCTCTCCATATACTCTAACGGATAAAGAATTAAGCGCGAAAATAATAATAAGGAAAATACAACTCCAGACCCAAGCTGGTATACCTTGCATAGGGGACCAATATTGTATAACTTGCGCTGCAATAGTAACATCAGCTGCTACTGTTATCACCCAGTTGAACCAATAATTCCATCCTAAAGCAAAACCTAGTGAAGGATCGACAAAGCGTGTAGCATAAGTACTAAATGAACCTGACACAGGCAAATATGTCGCCATCTCCCCTAACGACGTCATTAGAAAGAACACCATCGCTCCAATAACTGCATAGGCAATCAAAGCACCCAATGCACCTGCGTCATGTATAGCTCCACCAGAAGTCATGAATAGACCAGTTCCTATACATCCCCCAATGGCAATCATTGAAATATGTCTATCTTTTAATCCTCTTTGAACACCGTCATTTTGTTTATTATTCTTTTTCATAGAAGCTCCCTTTCCTTCATAAGTAGAGGCTAACTTGTTACCACATCAATGCATATCATTGTTGTAGATAAATTTGGTATAGATGATATAAAAGTAAAATAATATTAATATCATTTTACTTTTATATCACTTGTCTTTATATCTGTATCAATAATGTAAAAAGTGGTTACATACCTTTAAGATATGCAACCACTAATGTTTATCTATATAAGGTAGCACATCACATAAAGTGACAGTACAACTTCTATTCGAAAGTTGTCCCAACAATGCTAATTTATGGAAATAACATCATTTCGGCATTATTACCTTTCACTTATTCAACACATGTCCCATACGACTTCTGATAAGTTAGTCATTAATAATGCAACCTCTAACTCTATTTATTATATTAATTTGTAATATACATGATATACTTTATATTTTCAAGTTTATCTATGCTTTTTCAAACGGATTTCATCAATAACATTCCAAATAAATTCATCTTTTTCAACTGATTCTTGTTTTTCAGAACCATATTTTCTTACATTTACTTCTTGATGCTCTACTTCTTGGTCACCTACAACAATCTGATAAGGTATTTTTTTCATTTGAGCTTCACGAATTTTATATCCCATTTTTTCATTACGGTCATCAATTTCAACGCGGACACCTTGCGATTTTAGTTCATCTTGTAAAAGTCTTGCATAATCATAATGTAAATCTATATTTACAGGAATAATTTCAACTTGCATAGGCGCCAACCAAGTTGGAAATGCACCTTTTGTTTCTTCTGTTAAAAATGCAACAAAACGTTCCATAGTAGAAACTACACCACGGTGTATAACTACAGGACGATGTTGTTCTCCATCTTGACCAATGTACGTTAAGTCAAAACGTTCTGGTAAAAGAAAATCAAGTTGTGCTGTTGATAGAGTTTCTTCTTTTCCCATAGCTGTTTTTACTTGAACATCTAACTTAGGTCCATAGAATGCTGCCTCACCAATAGCTTCTTCATAAGTTAAACCTAATTCATCTGATGCTTCTTTAAGCATGGATTCAGCTTTTTCCCACATTTCATCATCATCAAAGTACTTATGCTTATCTTCAGGATCTCTATAACTCAATCTGAAGCGATAATCTTCAAAACCAAAATCTTTGTACACATCTTGAATCATATTAACTACACGTTTAAATTCTTCTTTAATTTGATCAGGTCTAACGAAAATATGGGAATCATTCAATGTCATTCCTCGAACACGTTGTAAACCTGATACTGCACCACTTGCTTCGTAACGATGCATAGTACCCAATTCAGCAATACGTATAGGTAATTCGCGATAAGAATGAGGTTTGTTTTTATAAATCATCATATGATGTGGACAGTTCATTGGTCTTAAGACCATTGCTTCGTCTTCATCTAACTTCATTGCTGGGAACATATCTTCTTGATAATGATCCCAGTGACCAGATGTTTTATATAAATCAACATTGGCTAATACTGGTGTGTAAACATGATCGTATCCCATACTTACTTCTTTATCGACAATATAACGTTCTATTTCCCTACGTATTGTAGCACCATTTGGTAACCATAATGGTAAACCAGCACCAACGAGTTGATTGTTTGTAAACAATTCTAAATCTTTACCAATTTTACGATGATCACGCTCACGACGTTCTTCCAACATTTTTAGATGTGCTTTCAAATCTTTTTTGTCAAAGAATGCTGTACCATAAATTCGTTGTAACATTTTATTATCACTATTTCCACGCCAATAAGCACCAGCTGTAGATAATAGTTTGAACTCTTTAATTTTAGAAGTAGAAGGTACGTGTACACCTCGACATAAATCAGTAAATTCACCTTGAGTATAAAGTGTTACACTCTCATCTTCAGGAATTGCATCAATAAGTTCTAATTTATAAGGGTCATCCTTGAAGAAGTCTTTTGCTTTTTCTTTACTAACTACTTCTCTTACAATTTTATGATTTTCGTTCACAATTTGTTTCATTGTTTTCTCAATTTTATCAAAATCATCCGATGAAACCTTATCATCCATATCAAAATCATAATAGAATCCGCCTTCTATTACAGGTCCAACTCCAAATTTAACGTCTCCGTATAAACGTTTTAATGCTTGTGCCATTAAATGAGCTGTTGAATGACGAAGTACTTCTAACGCTTCTTCACTCCCAGGAGTAATAATTTCAATAGCTCCATCTTGTTCTAAAGGGCGTGTTAAATCTACAAGTTGACCATTGAATTTTCCCGCAACTGCTTTTTTTCTTAATCCTGGACTAATTGATTGAGCGATGTCTTCTGTAGTAGTCCCTTTATCAAATTCTTTTGTATTACCATCTGGAAATTGAATATTAATTTGATTCATATTTTTTCCTCCTATTTAATAAAACATCTGATCGTTGGCTTATTGAATAAATTAACTTTACTGAGCATAAAAAAACTCGTCCCTAGCAAGGGACGAGTTTGTCGTGGTACCACCCTAGTTAAGTATATGAAAAGCATACGTGACCAGTCATATACTATACTTTACATAAGATAACGGTCTTGAGCCGGATATTCATTACAAATATCAATATTAACGAAGTAGTAATAATTTAATGTGTTAGCCATATTCTCATCAATTAATGACTTTCTGTGTAACAGAGATTAAATTATCGTATCTTCAATAGTTTCAACGATTAAGATTTATCTCTATTATACACCACATACTATAAAATTCAATTGTTTCTAAAATTTTTACCAGTCAAATAATAAGGTGTCGATAAAGTCTTAATTCTTTCAATAATTCGTGCTGCTTTAGTCTTTTCAGTGCCATCTCTAGTTATTGAAAGATGATGCTCAAGCTCACTATAATTAAAGTTAGAACTAAAAAATGTAGGAAGTTCATGTACCATTCTATAATGTAATAAAGGACCAATCACTTCATCTCTTACCCACGGTGTGACTTCTTCTGCGCCAATATCATCTAACATCAAAATATTAGCTTCTCGCACACGTTGTAATTTTTTCTCAAAACTACCGTCTTTAAAGCCACCTTTTAAAGTGCGAATAAATTCTGGTAAATATACAATTGTTGATGAAATCTTTTGCGATTTAAGTTGATTTGCAATAGCACCCAATATGAATGATTTTCCTGTACCAAAAGGACCATATAAATATAACCCCTTTACTTTTTCATCGTTAGTAATTGCTGTACAGATTTGATCAGCTGCCATTGCTACATCAAGTCTCTCTCGATTATTCATATAAATATCTTTGAGCTTTGCATGAAGTGTATCTCTTTGCATATGGTGAGATGTAATAAGTTGTGAATCAAATCGTTCCTCATCATGTTTAATTTTACACGGGCAAGGTAGATATCTAATTTTGATTCTTTCATTTTCAATATATAGTTCAGGAACATGTCCTTTTACAAAATTCGGACAATCATCATAGCGATGTCCATCATAAACTTTTTGTTGATCTTTATACTCTTGAAGAACATTTAAATCTTCGTCTATCATCTCATTAGTTATATTACTACGATTTTTCTCAAGAAAATGTTTAACGTCAGTATCATTGATTACATTTTGTTTTATTTTTTGTATACGTTTATCTAGATTTTGAGAATCGCCCATGATATTTCTGAAACTTTTCATTAGTTATCTTCCTCCTTCCACTTTTGATTTAACTTTTCAAGAAATGCTTGTCGATCTTCTTCGAGAGTGTCATCATTTATTTCTTTATTTTCTTCTTGATCGTCCCTATTTTGAAGCCATTTAGGTGTCTTTTCTTTGGATAAAAATTGATTTTGTCTTCCACGATTGTTCTGTCGTTTATCATTAGAATGTGTTTCGTAATTTTTAGGTTGATTAACTTGTAATGCATATTCATATGCTTGTTTGGCATTTGAAATACCAATTTTCTTCCAGTTGGAAGCAATTTCAAAAATATAAGATTTTGGCAACTTCATATCTTCTTTTAACATAACAAACTGTAAAAGTATATTGATTACACCAAAATTCATTTTTTCACGGTTAATCAATTCTTCTATCATACTTTTTTGCGACTGTGTAGGTTCCGAATCAGACCAACTTGCTAACATATCAATCGGACTTGTTTCATCTAGCAGTTGTAACCAATCATTTGTTGTATCTTCCGCTTGTCGATCTTTTTTTTCATCGTTAATTTTATTTGTTTGATGCTCTAATTTTGGTAATTGATTATCATGTTCAATCAGGTAATAAGTTCTAGCTTTCTTACGCATTTCTTCAAAAGATAATTGTTGTGCACTGGTAATGGAACTTAATATAACATTTTTCATACCATCTTCAGTAATTCCATAAAGTGTCGCAAGTTGTATAATCAAATTCTTAGCTTCTTTATCGATAATTTCATTACTAATAAAATGATGGTTCAACATCTGTCTCAACATTTCAAAATCAAAAGTTTCATTAGATAAATCTATACCATCATAGTGTTTGATTTGCTTTAAATTAATTTGATCAGAAACATTGACCTTTTTAGGTACGTTGAATACTTCTGTAAATTTTCTAGTTGTCTGTTGATATTTGCTTAAATCTTTCTCATCTTTTTCGAAATAAGATTTAAGTGCTTGATAACGTTTTTTATCAACCTCACTAAATAAAAATACTGATAACATAGGATCATTAAAAAATTGATAGGCTGTTGGAGGCTGAATTAACTCATAAACAAAGTGAGAGTACTTTTCTTCATGCCTTACAAATGTTTTAATCAATCCAATAGCCTCTAAATTGTCCATTTGCTCCCTGAAATCTAATAAGTTAATTTTTAGTTCATTCATGAATATATAATGCGTTAACCCGAGTTGTTGACTTTCATCTATGAATTGACTCATAAAATGATAGAGTCCAATTGATTCAACTCCGATTAAAGGGGTGAATAGTCGATTTAAAATATCTAAATGTTGTGAGGTGAATTCGAAATGTGTAATCACCTCAAATCCATCTTGTGGTTTTAGACCATATTCATAGGTTTGTAACCCCATCTATTTATCACTCCGTTTATTATCACTCAAGATACCTTGCATTGACTCTAAGAGTTGATCAACATCTTTGAATTCTTTATATACAGATGCAAATCTTACATAGGAAACTTGGTCAACATGCATTAACAAATTCATAACATGCTCTCCAATTTCTCTAGAAGAAATTTCAGTTTGTCCCTCATCTCTAAGTTGCCACTCCACTTTATTAGTTATGTCTTCAAGTTGTTGATAACGTACTGGTCGTTTCTCGCAAGATCTTACTAAACCATTTAATATTTTTTCTCTTAAAAATTGTTCTCTAGTCCCATCTTTCTTCACTACTATTAATGGACTAACTTCAATATGTTCAAATGTTGTAAAACGCGTTCCGCAATTTTCACATTCTCTTCTACGTCTAATCGCATTGGCCTCATCTGCATGTCTTGAATCAACCACTCTGGAATGTGTAGAATTACATTTTGGGCATTTCATATATGTCACCCTCCCAAGTTTAATCACCGTACATTATACTATAAAAGTACTGTGTAAAAAAGAAAGGTCAATTGCAACTATAAACGAAAGAATGTAATGATACATTGTTAATACCACTATGTGTAAAAAAGGAAAAATTGTCTTATAAATAAAGGTTTTAGAATGCTATGTTATTTATTAAAAATAATACATTTTAACGTGATTAACCATATTAAATGAATTTCAACCATTTAAATGTACTACACAATTTTATAAATACGACCAAAAGTACCATTATTAAATTATAATTTGAAAGATGATTCGTTAAAATCACCTCATTTCAAAATCATCTCAACTTGATTAATAAATAATGACTATGGATCATTTTTTTATAAAGAAAGTATCTAGAAATATGTCTAAAGCTAATTGGTTATCTATAATAACATCAATGGTGCTTCAACTTTGTTTAGGGCTATTTGTATATAAATAAACCTGAGATAATATGGCTATCTCAGGTTTAGTGTAAGTATAAATATTTAATTAAATGGCTTTTACCATTGCTTTATCATCAATTAATTGTCCAATTTTGACAGCTACTTCAACAACTCTATTCGAATAACCCCATTCATTATCATACCAAGCGATAACTTTCACCTTATTTTGTCCCATAACCATCGTAGATTGAGAATCAATAATTGCTGAATGAGGATTTGTGTTAAAGTCTACAGAAACTAAAGGAGCTTCTTCAACATCAAGAACACCTGATAAATCGGCATTTTTAAATGCATCATTAACTTGTGTAACTGTAACATTCTGTTCTAAATCAACAACTAAATCAACGAGAGAGACATTTTTTGTTGGTACTCTTAAAGCCATTCCATGAAGTTTACCTTCAACTTCAGGCAATACTTCTTTAAGTGCTTTAGCAGCACCTGTTGACGTTGGAATAATACTTTCATTACAAGAACGTGCTCTTCTTAAATCTTTGTGTGGATTATCAATATTTTTTTGATCATTTGTTATTGCATGAACAGTTGTCATCAGACCATTTATGATTCCAAATTTATCATTGAGGACTTTTGCAACTGGTCCGATACAATTAGTAGTACAAGATGCATTACTAAAAATATCGTATGTATCAATATCAAGTTGATTATCATTGACTCCTTTAACAATCATTTGAACGTCTCCACCTTTAGACGGTCCAGTGAGTAATACCTTTTTAGCACCTGCATTAATATGAGCAACTGCTTTATCTCCGTGATTAAATTTACCTGTCGCTTCTATAACAACATCAATATCCATCTCATTCCATGGTAAATTTTCTGGATTGCGATCAGAAAGTAATTTAATTTCATGTCCATTCACTTTAATACCACTTTCAATCGGTTCAACTTTTTTATCATAAACTCCATGCGTCGTATCATAATTAAGTAAATGTGCAATTGTTTCAGGTGGATAACTAGCGTTAATCGCTTTAACATTTAAATTTTTATTATTTAGTGCTATTCGTAACACCATTCTACCTATTCTACCCATACCGTTAATTGCAATATTCGTTGCCATTCAAAGCACCCCTTGTTTTATATGTTATACTTTATGGAAATAGTATAACATATTAATTTTTAAATGAAAGCGTTTACCGATAAATTTATCTATAAATATAAATTAAGCTTTATCATTTATAAGATTTTGATTCAAACATTGACTATGGAATTGAATAAATAAGGATTCTAATAAAACATCTACTTTTGGATTTACTCTATATCGATTAATCATTTTATAAGAAGGGTTTAGAATTTGTGAAAACCACATCATTCGAATAGTATCATTAAGAAATTTTTTCTACCAGAAAATACTGATTGTGTGTAAGCATATAACACTACTTTCAACATCATATTGGGATGCTATAATGTTGCGCAACAATGCTGTCTGAATTCAGTACCTGGAATTTTTTACAATATCATTCACATATTGTGACATATCATGTGTGGGAATATGTACTGAAGTTTCCTTTGGTAAAGTAAGTTGAGTCATATTATAATCTTTATGCATAAGGTACCTCGTTAATTTAATTTAGTGGTATTTGTTAAATTATACGAAAAAGCCTTATTTTTAAAAGTATTTCAATGTAAAGGCAAAGTGTTATGACGAGACTCTTGAAGACGCAGAATAAGCTGAAGACTACAAGCTGAATCTGTCAACTAAGAAAGCGAACCAACAATACGAAGTATTATAAATAAAGAAGCCAGTAAATGAATTTATAAAAAACTCATTTACTGGCTATTTTGCTAGGAATTATGTCCCAGCTTTTTTGCCTCTAATTAGCGTTTAATATGTAATTATTTATAATACATACACTTTGTGATAACAAAATAAAAGCATTCTATACAATTTTCATTATATTTACTATTCACTCTCCGATTGAATATACCCTTCTTCTTCAAGTAATTTTTGTAAATTCTGTTTAAGTTCTAATTTATCACCTAGATTATCTATCACATGATTTGCCATCCTACTTTTTTTATCTATAGATATTTGACTATAAACACGTGCTTTAGCATCTTCTAATGATAAATTATTCCTCTCCATTAAACGATCGATTTGAATACTTTCAGATGTATAAACCACCCAAACTTCATCTACAGTATCTTGTAGTTCATTTTCGTACAACAATGGGATATCCATAATTACATGATATCCATGTTCTAGATAATTGTTTTTCTCTTGTTCCATTATCTCTCTTACAATAGGATGAACTATTTCATTAAGAGCCTCGCGTAAGTCAGGATGATTAAAAACTATCTCTCCTACATATTGACGATTCATCTCACCATTTTCGTCAATTGCTTCTTCCCCAAAAATCTCTTTAACTTGTTCAAGACCCTTAGAGCCTTTTTTAACTGCTTCGCGTGAAGCAATATCAGCATCTACGATTTTAAACCCATATGCTGTTAATAATTCTGAAACTGTTGATTTTCCAGTGGCAATACCACCAGTTATCCCAATCACTTTAGACATTATTTCACTCTTCCTTTATCTCTGACAGTTTGGGCAAAAATGACTATTTCTACCAGCTATCACTTTTGTTTCAATCGAATGACCACAAACCTTGCACTTTTTTTGTTTATATACATTTAAATGTAATTGCATTTGTCCAGTTTTACCATCTGCATGCCTATAATCTGAAATACTAGTACCTCCATATTTTATACCCTCTTCTAAAACTTCTCGAACATAATAAAAGAGGGATTTTCTTTCTTGTTTAGTGAGTGAATTAGTAATTTTATCCGGAGTAATACCAGCTCTGAATAAAGCTTCACAGGCATAGATATTTCCAGCTCCTGCTATAACACGATGATCAAGAATCGTTTGTTTTATTGGTTTATTCTTATATTTTTTCATTGTCAAACATTCTAAATAGTGTTCAAATGCCACCTCTTCAAATGGTTCTGGAGCGATTTCTAATAAAGATGGATAACTATCAAAATTGACTATATTTCTAATTTCTCCAAACCGTCTGATATCAGAATAGACTAATTTTTGTTTATTATCCAAATCGAAAATGACTTGCCAATGCTTTCGATAATTCGGTGTACTTATCTCATCAAGGTTATTAACAACAAAGAATCCGCCTGCCATACCTAAATGACTAACTAAGATTCTATCATCGTCATGATCCGCTATATAAAAAATAATGTACTTACTTCTTCTTTCAACTTTTTTTATAACATAACCTTCAGTAAGTTTTTTAAAAGTATCTAATTCCATACCTTTTATAATCGTCTCACGGTTATTATTCTTACCGTTAATTACATTTTTAGCAAAAGTTACTTTCTCTATTTTTGCACTTTTTATAAATGGCTCAATACCTCTTTTAACATGTTCAACTTCAGGTAGTTCAGGCATGATATTATCCTTTCTTTATTTAGCATCGTACCATGTTGCACCATAATTCGAATCTACTTTTAAAGGTACATCGAGCACTAATGCTTGTTCCATAATTTCTTCTACAAATTTACTAAAATCTTCTACTTCTGATTTTGGTATTTCAAATATGAGTTCATCATGAACTTGTAATAATAACTTAGCATGATATTTAGTTTCTTTAATCTTTTCACTGAATTTAACCATTGCTAATTTTATTATGTCAGCTGCACTACCTTGTATGGGTGTATTCATTGCTGTTCTTTCTGCAAAACTTCTTAAATTAAAGTTTCTACTTGTTATATCAGGAATGTATCGACGACGATGAAGTAGTGTTTCCACATAACCTTGTGCTTTTGCATCTTTAACAATGTCTGACATATATTGTTTTACACCTGGAAAACTAGCTAAATAATCATCAATAAATGCTTTTGCTTGTTTTCTAGTAATACCCAAGCTCTGACTCAATCCATAATCGCTGATACCATATACAATACCAAAGTTAACAGCTTTTGCTTGACGTCTCATTAAACTATCAACCTGGTCAGATTCAACATTAAATACTTTCATTGCTGTTGCAGTGTGAATATCATGTCCGTTTATAAATGCATGTTTTAAACTTTCATCTTGCGTAATATGAGCAAGTACACGTAACTCAATTTGTGAATAATCAGCAGATAAAATCACACTATCTTTAGAAGTTGGTTTAAAGGCCTTTCTAATCTTTCTTCCTTCTTCTAATCGTATAGGTATATTTTGTAAATTAGGATCTATACTTGATAATCTACCAGTTTGAGCAAGCGTTTGATTAAAACGTGTGTGAATTCTATGATCTTTGCTTATTACTTTTTGTAATCCCTCTACATACGTAGATTGCAACTTAGCAAGTTGTCTATATTCTAAAATATCATCTATAATAGGATGCTCACCTTGTAGTTTTTCTAATACGTCTACAGCTGTTGAATAGCCCGTTTTGGTCTTCTTAATGACAGGCAATTGTAATGTTTCAAATAAAACAACACCTAATTGCTTAGGAGAATTGATATTAAACGCTTCACCAGCCGACTCATGAATATTGGATATTAATACATCCAATTTTTTTTGAATTTCGAATTCCATTTCTTTCAAATCATTGATATCGGTATATATACCAATTTCTTCCATTTCACTTAAAATTCTTGCTAATGGTAATTCTAAATCTTTCAACAGTTCAATTTGATTATAATCTTCTAACTGTGATTTCATGGTTGGAGTTACAGCTGCTATAGCTTCTGTCACAGAGGCAATGTGTTCGTTTAGAATTGGTTCTTCAGGTATATGATGTTTCTTACCTTTCCCAAATATTGTAATATTATCTTTTACATAATTTTGTCCATATAAACTTACCACAGATTTAACGTCATCAATAGAACGTGATGGGTCAATAATATAGCTTGCTAACATAACATCAAATTCAATATTTTCTATATTAATCCCTAATCGATGAGCAGATACATAAGTTTTTTTTGCATCATAGACAATTTTAGTTGTATTTTTATCTTCAAGCCATTGAACTAAATGTTTATAATCCTTTACATCCTCAGCATTTATCACTACATGTTGATGATTTGTATAAAAACCAAACTTGAGAATAGTGTCTTTAAGATAATTAGTGCCTTCGAGTTCAAAATGTATTACCGCTTCGTTTAAATCATTCAAATCTACATTTTGAAAGTCTTGCTCAATTTCAAAAGTTTTATCTATGACTTCTTCATTCGTAGAGGATGTGTCTATATCTGCTAATAGTTGTTTAAATTCTAGCTTTTTAAATAGTTCAATTTTTTTTGTAGTGTCGTCTTGTAGAGTTAATTTTGTATCTTCTAATGATACTTCAATCGGACTGTGAACATTGATTGTTGCTAAATCTTTACTCATTAAGGCATCATCTTTACTATTGATGAGTTTTTCTTTTAATTTTTTTGCAGTGACCTCCTCAATATGTTCATAGACCCCTTCTACTGACTCAAATTGATTAAGTAATTTAATAGCCGTCTTTTCGCCGACACCAGCAACGCCAGGAATATTGTCAGAGGTATCCCCCATTAGACCTTTCATATCGATAATTTGTTTCGGCACTAAACCATTATATTTCTCTGCTATAAATTTAGGTGTATAATGATCAACGTCGGTAACACCTTTTTTTGTATAATATATTGTAACATTATCAGTGGCTAATTGAGTTAAGTCTCTATCACCTGTAATGATAATGGTTTCAAAATCTTCTTCATCAGCTTGTCTACTTAATGTTCCTATAATGTCATCAGCTTCATAATTATCAAGTTCATATCTTTTAATATGATACGCATCTAAAAGTTGACGAATATATGGAAATTGCTCACTTAATTCAGGTGGAGTCTTTTGACGACCACCTTTATATTCACTGTACTTAGAATGTCTGAAAGTCGTTTTACCTGCATCAAATGCAACTAAAAAATGATTCGGTTTTTCTTCTTTAATTATTTTTTCTAAGAGCATAGCAAAGCCGTAAACTGCATTTGTATGAATACCTGCATGGTTTGAAAGTAAAGGGAGAGCATAAAACGCTCTAAAGCTTAGACTATTACCATCTATTAATACTAATTTATTCAAAATACGTAACCTCCAGAACAGATTTACATATATTTTAGCATATATACAAATACATAACGAGTAAGCGTGTTTAGTATTCACTACGCATTAGCTATTACTAATATTTAACTTATAAATGCTAAAGAAATATTAAGTTAAATGTTTCTTAAAAAATTTCCACTCATCTTATGTCTGTCAATGACAAGATGTATTTTGATTTTAATTAATAGCATAAGTCTTAACATTATATTTCTAAATAATCACTACAACAAAGGACACCACATTGTCTGTACCGACAATGTAGTGCCCTCAAATTTAATTATCATTAAATAGAACTTTGAATATCGAACCTTTGCCAGGTGCACTTTTCACGTCTATTCTACCATTATGTGCTTCAACAATATGTTTTGTTATAGACAGACCAAGTCCTGTACCACCTGAATCTCTACTTCTCGCTTTATCTACACGATAGAAACGTTCAAATATACGCTTTTGATCTGTTTCACTTATACCAATACCATAATCTTGAATCTCTAAATAAACTTTATTGTCATTTCTATATACTCTTACTATTACCTTATTATCTTCTGAAGAATAATTTATAGCATTTGATAGCAAATTAGTAATAACTTGCGCTATTTTATTTTCATGTGCCTCAATGATGACATCTTTTTCAATTTCAGATTGTATTTTGATTCTCTTATTGTATGCTTGTGTTTGCAAATTATCTATTATATTAATAGCTAATTCAGATAAATTCATGTAATTTATTTCAAGTTCTTTTTGCTGTTCTATATGTGATAAATCTAATAAGTCTGTAACCAATGACTCTATTCTATTAGATTCTTTTAAAATAATATTTAAAAACATATCAAGCGATTGTTCATCATTTTTAGCACCTTCAATCAGAGTTTCTGCAAAACCTTTGATTGAAGTAATCGGTGTTTTTAGTTCATGTGACACATTTGCAACAAATTCCCTTCTAAGGTTTTCTAATTTCTGCAAATTAGTAATGTCATGAAGCACAACCACCATACCTTGTAAATTTTTTTTAGATTTAGTTAAAATGGGGATACAAGATACATCGAAATATTTAGTATGTACGTTATTAATAGCAACTTCTAATTGTTCATAGATAACTTTTTCAGTTCTAAAACTTTCAATAATTAATTTTTCAATACTATCATCTATGAAACCAATGTAACTTTTATTTTCTACCATTTGATCAGGGTTAAACACCTGATAATAAGCATGATTAGCAACTACAATTTCTCCATGTTTATCAATCATCAGTACTGAACTCGGTATATTTTCTAAGGTAGTTTTTAATCTATTGGATTGAATTTTTTGACTATTGTTTAATTTTTGCAATCGTCGTGCTAAGTCATTTGTAGTCACAAATAATGCCCTAGTTTCCTTCACATTACTTTCTGGAACACGAACATGGTAATATCCATCTGCTAGAAGTGATGTAGCATAAGTTACTTCATTGATAGGTCTAATATATGTTCGATTGATACTTCTACTTGCTAAATAGACCGTAAATAATACAATGACTCCAACAATAGACAAGTATTTCCATAAATCCTTTTGTAAATCAATAATTTCATTATTAATTCCACTTATGTATATTGTTTTATCATCTATTGTATTCTTATAGGTGTAACGCATACCGAGTTTTGTGTTTTTATTGATTAATTTCGAAGGATTAGCTTCATTATCAATTCTATGGTCAATATCTTTAATATTTCCACTTGAGTAAATAATTTTATCTTTATCTTTTTCTTTTATTAATATGATATTTTTTTCATTATGAGCTATATTAGTGATTTCTTTCTCTTTATTATTATTAAAGAGATTAACATAATTACGGGCTTCACTATCTAAGCTTTTAATTTGATTACTAGTTAATGTTTGATAAATTGTGTTGTGAATGATAGCGCCTAAACCAATAAAACTAATGATTGTAATAGTACTAATTAATAGTAATAAACGCAAATGGAACTTCAACATTAAGCTTTAGGTCTCTCCAGTTTATAACCTAAACCACGTACAGTCTTTATCAATTTAGGTTGCTTAGGATTTTCTTCCAATTTATCTCTTAAGTGGCTTATATGTACATCAACAATTCGAGAATCTCCAGCGAATTCATAATTCCACACTGAATTCAACATATGTTCTCGAGTAATAACTCTTCCTTGTCTTTCAATTAAATATAATAACAATTCAAATTCTTTTGGCGTCAATTCTAATAATTCATCTTCTTTATAGACTTCAAAGAATTCAGGTCGAATTCTAATTGAACCAATGATAATATCTTCATCATCAACATCTTCCTTCTCAATTTCATTTACAAATTGAGAACGTCTTAATATTGCTTTAACTCTGGCAACTACCTCTCTAGGTGAAAATGGTTTTGTCATATAGTCATCAGCACCTAGTTCAAGCCCTAAAACTCGATCAAATTCATCGTCCTTTGCTGTCAACATTAAAATCGGTACTAAATTTTTATCAGACCTGATTGTTTTACATACTTCTATACCATCTTTTTTTGGCAACATAACGTCTAATACAATTAGTTCCGGTTGTTCTGTTTCAACTTTTTTCAATGCCTCTTCACCATCATAAGCGACTTCGACTATATACCCTGCTGTTTCTAAATTATATTTTAGTAAGGTCACGATGGATTGCTCATCATCAACCACTAATATTTTTTGTGACATAGTGTGCCTCCTAATCTTTTTATACATTTATATTATAACTGATATTCAAATAGAAATAATATAGCTACACATCAAATTTACATAATCTTAATAAAAGTTATAAATTTACCCTTAACAATTATACGAAATAGTAACTTCAACATATATTTTCTTAAAGGAAACTTTAATAAAAGAAATATGAAATTTAAGCAGAGTGAATGTTCAAGATAAGATAGAAATAGGTTTATTTTAAATTTATTGTTAATAAAAAAACCTGAGACACTAATATTTTATGTCTCAGGTTCTTTGAAATTTTTATAAAAAGTTATTAAAAAATTATCTAATATTCTTAATTAGTTCATCAGCAAAATCAGATGTTGAAACTTCTTTTGCACCATCCATAAGACGCGCAAAATCATATGTTACGATTTTTGAAGCAATTGTTGCCTCAATAGAGTCAGTGATTTTATCTGCGGCTTCTTGCCAACCTAAATGTTCAAGCATTAAAACTGAACTTAAAATTTCTGATGACGGATTAACCTTATTTAAACCAGCATATTTAGGTGCAGTACCATGTGTTGCTTCAAAAATAGCATGTCCAGTTTCATAGTTAATGTTAGCACCAGGCGCAATACCAATGCCTCCAACTTGAGCTGCAAGAGCATCAGAGATATAGTCACCATTTAAATTCATAGTTGCCACAACATCATGTTCAGCTGGACGAGTTAATATTTGTTGTAAGAAGATATCAGCAATAGAGTCTTTAATAATAATTTTACCTTCTTGTTCAGCTTTACTTTGTGCTTCATTCGCAGCATCTTTACCCTTTTGTTCAACAATTTCATCATATTGTTGCCATGTAAACACTTTATCACCAAATTCATTATGAGCTAAATCATAGCCCCACTGCTTAAATGAACCTTCAGTAAATTTCATAATATTACCTTTATGAACTAAAGTTACTGATTTACGATTATTATCAAGTGCATATTGAATAGCTGCTCTTACTAGACGTTCTGTACCTTCTTTAGATACTGGCTTTATACCAATACCAGAAGTTTCAGGGAAACGAATATTAGTTGCTCCCATTTCATTTTGTAAGAAATCTATAACTTTTTTTACTTCTGATGTACCTTGTTTAAATTCTATCCCTGCATATATATCTTCGGTATTTTCACGGAAAATAACCATATCAACATCTTCAGGTCGCTTAACTGGTGAAGGAACGCCTTTGAACCAACGTACCGGACGTAAACAAGTGAATAAATCTAACTCTTGTCTCAGTGCTACGTTTAATGAACGAATTCCACCACCAATTGGAGTTGTTAAAGGACCTTTAACAGCAATTAAATATTCTTTGATTGTTTCTAACGTTTCTTGTGGCAACCATTCTCCAGTTTCATCATAAGCTTTTTGACCTGCTAAGACTTCTTTCCATTCTATACGTTTTTCTCCATTATACGCTTTTTCAACAGCAGCATCGATTACTCGGCTAGCTGCTTTCCAAATATCTGGTCCAATACCATCACCAATAATAAACGGAATAATAGGTTCATTAGGTACATTTAAACCATCTTTACTCTGTGTTATTTTTTCTGCAGACATACAATTAACCTCCATATTTTAAAGTTATAATACTAATTTATTTTATGGTCTTTCTTCAATAGGCACATATTTACGATTTTGTTCACCTATATATTTAGCTCTTGGTCGCATAATTCTATTGTCTCGATATTGCTCTAAAATATGAGCAATCCAGCCAGAAGTACGACTTACTGCAAATATTGGTGTGAATAAGTCATGTGGAATATTCATACTATGATAGACTGTAGCACTAAAGAAATCGACATTAGGAATAAGTCCTTTTTCTTCTTTCATTCTCTTCTCAATGGCTAATGACATTTCAAACAGTTCACTTTGCCCTGTTTCTTCAGTGATTTTACGGCTCATTTCTCTTAAATATTTAGCTCTTGGATCACCATCTTTATAAACACGATGACCAAAGCCCATAATTTTATCTTTATTTGCAAATCTTTCATCTAAATAGTGATCTACATTATCAATGCTTCCTATTTCTTTAAGCATTGACATCACTCGTTCATTTGCACCACCATGTAATGGTCCTTTTAATGAACCAATAGCTGCAACAACACCTGAATACATATCTGATAATGAAGATACTGCGCAACGTGCCGTAAATGCAGATGCGTTAAGTTCATGATCAGCATGTAAAATTAATGCCTTATTAAATGCTTCAACTTCAACTTCTGTTGGTAGTTCTCCCCTTAACATATATAAGAAATTTGCTGCATAACTAAGTTCAGAATTAGGTTTGACAGGTTCTTTACCGTCTCTAACTCTAGCGAAAGCCGTTACTAAAGAAGCGATTTTAGCTTGAATACGAATAGCTCTATCATATTTATTCTCATCAGATTCATTTTCCGCTTCTGGATCAAAATGAGCTACATATGATACTGATGTACGTAGAGCAGTCATTGGATGTACATGATCCGTCACATACTCCTCAAAGTGCTTGTATACTCTATTATTAAGAGTCATATAATCAAATAATTTTTCTTTTAATTCACTTAACTCATTTTCATTAGGAAGTCTATAATTCCATAGTAAAAAAATTATTTCTTCAAATTGCGCGTTTTCTGCGAGATCGTCAATATCATAGCCCGCATATGTTAACTGACTGTCAATTATCGAGCTAATTTTAGTTTCAGCTGCAATAACCCCTTCTAAACCTCTTTTTAATTCTGCCATGATAAATTTCCCCTTTACTGTTTCTTTATGAAATGGCTTTCAATAAATATTATAGCTAAATTCAAACAATTTGTGAAACATTAAAAACATTCTCATATCAGTACGAGAAAAATGTCTAGTCGCTACTTATAATATTTTCCTTCTAAAACCCTTAACAACTCTGGTTTTCCAATACTTATCTCGTCTAAGAAATCACAATTCTTTATGTCTTTTCGTTTAGTTATCAAGAATGATTAATAAATATTAATAATGATTATGGTGAATTTTCACACTTTTTTTCGAAAAGAATTGTATAAATTGCATTATAAGTGCATAATATATATATCTTATAGTAAGGGAGTTGTCTTATGGCTGAGAATTTACAAAGAGAATTGAGCAATAGACATGTTCAATTAATTGCCATCGGAGGTGCTATAGGAACTGGTCTGTTCCTAGGTGCCGGACAAACTATCGCAATGACTGGTCCCTCAATATTACTTACTTATATTATTATAGGGTTCATGTTATTTATGTTCATGCGTGGATTGGGAGAAATTATTATTCAAAATACGAATTTCAAATCTTTTGCTGACGTGACCAACACATATATAGGACCGTTCGCAGGATTTGTAACGGGTTGGACTTACTGGCTATGTTGGATTATTACTGGTATGGCTGAAGTGACTGCAGTTGCCAAATATATAAGTTTTTGGTTCCCAGACATACCTAATTGGATTAGTGCTTTATTCTGTGTACTTATTCTAATGTCTTTCAATTTATTAAGTGCAAAGTTGTTTGGTGAGCTTGAATTCTGGTTCGCAATCATTAAAATAGTTACAATCATTGCTTTAATCGTTATAGGTGTAATCATGATTTTATTCGCATTCAAGACACCATTTGGTAACACAAGTTTAACTCATTTGTATCAACATGGAATTTTTCCAAAAGGAGCTTCTGGATTCTTTATGTCATTCCAAATGGCATTGTTCTCATTTGTTGGTATTGAAATGATTGGTGTTACTGCAGGAGAGACAAAAGATCCAGAAAAAACTATACCTAAAGCTATCAATAGTGTACCTATTAGAATTTTAATCTTTTATGTTGGTGCATTAGCAGTCATCATGTCCATTATTCCATGGGATAAAGTAGATCCAGATAATAGTCCATTCGTTAGATTGTTTGCATTAATTGGTATACCGTTTGCAGCAGGAATAATTAATTTCGTTGTTTTAACAGCTGCTGCCTCTTCATGTAACAGCGGTATTTTCTCAAACAGCAGAATGCTTTATGGACTTTCAAACCAAAATCAAGCACCACCAACATTTGCTAGTACTAATAAACATGGTGTGCCACATAAAGCAATCATTGCATCATCAGCTTTATTGTTAATTGCAGCACTACTGAATTACATATTCCCTGATGCAACACTTGTATTTACTTATGTTACTACGATTTCTACAGTATTATTTGTTGTGGTTTGGGCATTAATTATTATTGCTTATATTAACTATAGTCGTAAAAATCCAGAACTTCATAAGAAAGCGACATATAAACTACCAGGCGGTCAATACATGGGATACCTTATACTTATTTTCTTTGTTTTTGTATTTGCCTTGTTATTTATAAATGTTGATACAAGAAGAGCGATTTACTGCACGCCTATTTGGTTTATTTTATTAGGTTTAATGTACTTAAGATACAAAAAAGCTGATAAAGAATCACGATAAAATTTACATCGACACTTAGTAATTTCTCATTACTAGTGTCGATTTTTTAATTCATCTGAGTGATATACTTTCCTTACTTTCTACTGATTAACGTCATCTAGAAGCCTCTAACCTTATCATGTCAATTTCTACAATCATTATCTTTCAATCAATCATTCTTTTATTACTTTTATTATTCAAATAAAGATGACATTTGGTGTTCTACTTTAAAATCAATAATTAGTGTTATAAAAGGTTGATTTAATCATTTTTAATTTCAATAATCAACTCCCCTAAATAATAAGAGCCTGGAACATAAATCAATGTTCCAGGCTCTCTTATGAATAGCTTTAAAGCTTTGTGATTATCAAATCTTCTTTTTTAATTTATCATTTGTTAAATTAAAGGACGTTAGCATAACCTTCAAACACTTTACCTTGTGACGCATCTAAAGTCACTAACATATCATTTTTAATTTCTTTGGTTGCTTGTTCTACACCAACAACAGTAGGTATGCCTTTTTCTAAACCTATAATTGCGCTTGGTGAAGTAATACCATTTTCTTCTGTAATTAGACCTATAGCTTTTTCAACATATGGTACTAATGTTTCATCAACAGAATTTGTAATAATAACTTTATCAGATAAATCTTTACCTTCTAAATCACTAGCACTATCTGCGACAATTGCATGGCCTACAACAGATCCTCTACCAACACCTTGACCTTTAGCAATCTCATCACCTACTAAGTGGATTTTCATCATATTTGTAGTTCCTTTTTCTCCAGTAGGTACACCAGCAGTAATAATAATTAAATCTCCGTTTGAAACTCTACCAGTTTCTACTGCTGTTGCTACAGCATTATTTAGTAAAGCATCAGTTGTTTTACGTCCTTCTTTAACGACCGGATTTACTCCCCATACAATTGCACATTGTCTAGCAGTTTTTTCGCTAGGTGTTACAGCAATGATATCTGAATGTGGACGATATTTAGAAATCGTACGTGCTGTTGAACCACTTTCAGTTGCTGCTACAATAGCTTTTACATTTAAGTTTAAGGCAGTATGTGCAACAGAAACACCAATTGCATTTACTAATGAAGTTTCAACTAATTTAGTACGATCACTTAATAATTTTTTATAGTCTTGCGCTGCTTCAGCAGAAACTGCAATATTACGCATAGTTTTAACAGCTTCTTCAGGATATTGACCTGCTGCAGTTTCACCTGATAACATTACCGCGTCAGTACCATCGTATATTGCATTAGCTACGTCACTTGCTTCTGCACGTGTCGCACGTGGATTACGTTGCATAGAATCAAGCATTTGAGTCGCAGTAATTACAGGTTTTCCTAATTTATTACATTTTCTAATTAAATCTTTTTGAACCATTGGTACGCTTTCTGGCGGAATTTCAACACCCATATCACCACGTGCTACCATTAATCCATCAGATACTTCAAGAATTTCTTCAATATTATCGATACCTTCTTGGTTTTCAATTTTAGGGAAAATTGTTATTTCTGCTTTTTCTTCTTCAAGAATTTGACGGATATCTAAAACATCACTTGGACGTCTTACAAAACTTGCAGCTATAAAGTCTACATTTTCCTTTATACCAAATCTGATATCATCGGCATCTTTATCAGTGATACCAGGTAAATTAACTTTAACACCAGGTAAGTTAACACCTTTTTTATTTTTTAATTCACCAGTATTTAAGATATCACATTTAACTTCGCCTTTATCTTTGTTAATTTCTTTGACTTGAAGTTCAACTAAACCATCATCTAATAGTATATATGATCCAATATTGACATCATTGATTAGATTTTCATATGTTACAGAGAATTTTTCAGGTGTTCCTTCAACTTCATTCATGCTTACAATGACTTCTTTGCCTTTTTCTAAAACAATAAGTCCATCTTTCATATTGTGAGTACGAATTTCTGGCCCTTTAGTATCCAATAACAAGCCAATTGTTTTATTTAAACGTTTAGCAACTTTACGAATTGTATCAATTCTTGCTTTATGTTCTTCATGACTACCATGTGAGAAATTTAAACGCGCAACGTTCATTCCTGCATTCATTAGTTTTTCGAGCATTTCCTCTGATTCTGAAGCTGGTCCTATTGTACATACAATTTTAGTCTTTCTCATTTTTATAATCCTCCCAAATAAATTTAAATTGATAATTCTTTTGCTAATTCATACATTTGACTATTAAATTTGCGATCACTTTCAGCAAAAATTTCATCAAACGGCGTAGAAGTTAATTGATTATTTCTAATGCCAACACCTTTAGCTGTCTCGCCTTGTTTTAATAGTTCAACAGCATATCCACCAAGTCGAGAAGCTAATACTCGATCAGCACCAGATGGGCTACCGCCACGTTGAATGTGACCTAACACTGATACTCGTGTATCAATGTTAATATACTTCGTTAACTCATCTGCACATTCTTGGCCGCTCATACAACCTTCTGCAACCATAACGATAGAATGTTTTTTTCCTCTTTTAATACCCTGTTCAATCTTTTCAGCTACATCCTTAATATCTGTATTGACTTCTGGTAAAACAATCGTTTCAGCACCTACAGATAATCCAGCCCATAAAGCTAAATCTCCACAATCACGCCCCATAACTTCAACAATAAACGTTCTTGCGTGACTTGATGCCGTATCTCTAATCTTATCGACTGATTCAATAATAGTGTTTAATGCAGTATCAAAACCAATTGTAAAATCTGTACCATTAATATCATTATCAATTGTACCAGGAATACCAATTGTTTGAATTTCTTTACATTCCTCACTAATTCGTTGTGCCCCTCTATAGCTGCCATCTCCTCCAATAACAACTAAACCTTCGATACCACGTTTACGTAAATTCTCAATAGCTTTCTTACGTACATCCTCTTCTTTGAACTGAGGGCACCTTGCGGAAAAAAGGAAAGTTCCTCCTCGTTGAATTGTATCCCCTACTGAACCCAATTCAAGCTTATGAATATCATCATCAAGTAAACCTTGGTAACCTTGATAAACACCATAAACTTCAATATTATTGTAAATTGCTGTCCGAGTCACTGCACGAACAGCAGCGTTCATACCCGGAGAATCTCCTCCGCTAGTTAAAACTGCAATCTTCTTCATGACGACATACCTTTCCTTAACTAGATTTATCTTCAACTCTAAATTACCATAAATTTTTTTAACGTTCCATTAAAAGAAAGACAATTCATAGATGTAAACGTTTTAAAAATGTAATTTTTATTACAACATAAAAAAAAGAGCTAAAAGCCTAACAATTAGACTAATAGCTATACAAAATTACTCCACAACTGAACCAATTTTTCTAAATTTTTCAAAACGATCATTTGCTAATTCTTCAGGTGTGAGTTGCTTTAATTCATTTAAATGTTTAAGGAACATTTTCTTAATTGATAAAGCTTGTACTTCTTCATCTTTTTGTGCACCACCAAGTGGCTCATTAATCACTTCATCTATAATACCTAAATCTAGTAAATCAAGCGCAGTGATTTTCATAGTTTCAGCGGCAATTTGAGCTAAGTTACTATCTTTCCATAAAAGTGCAGCTGCTCCTTCAGGTGAAATAACTGAATAAGTACTATTTTCAAGCATCAGAACACGATTTGAGATTCCAATTCCTAAAGCGCCGCCACTTCCGCCTTCACCAATAACAACAGCAATAACTGGTACCGTTAATGAAGCCATTTCCATCAAATTTTTTGCAATTGATTCACTTTGACCTCTTTCTTCAGCTGCTTTACCCGGATAAGCACCTTTAGTATCTATAAAAGTAAATATTGGACGATTAAATTTCTCTGCTTGTTTCATTAAACGCAAAGCTTTTCTATACCCTTCTGGGTGAGCCATACCAAAATTACGATAAATATTATCTTTCGTGTCTTTACCACGTTGTTGGCCTATAACTGTTACTGACTTACCATCTAAGTAACCAATTCCACCAATCATTGCTGGATCATCCCTAAAACTTCTATCGCCATGTAACTCAATAAATGAATCAAAAATATAGGGAATATAATCTAATGTGGTTGGTCTTTCTGGTAAACGAGCGATTTGAACACGATCCCAAGGTTTTAGATTAGTGTACACTTTTGTAGTTTCTCTTTTTAATGATGCTTCCAGCATATCTATTTCATCTTGAAGATCAACTTCGTTTTTTTCTTGGGATTCTTTTAAAGAATCAATTTTATTTCTAATTTCAAAAAGTGGTTTTTCAAAATCTAACATTAGTTACTCACCTCTTGATGGATTTTTAAAATATTTGATAAAGTCTCACGCATATCTTTTCGATGAATGACTTTATCAAGTTGACCATGCTCTAATAAAAACTCAGCAGTTTGGAAATCATCAGGTAACTTTTCATTAATTGTTTGTTCTATAACACGTCTACCAGCAAATCCGATTAGTGCTTTAGGTTCACTTAAATTAATATCTCCAACCGAAGCAAAACTTGCAGAAACCCCTCCAGTAGTGGGATTAGTTATGTAAGAAATATATAATAGTCCTGCATCAGAATGTCTTTTTAAAGAAACACTTGTTTTCCCCATTTGCATTAAAGAAATAATTCCCTCTTGCATTCTAGCTCCACCACTCGCAGAAAACAGAATAAATGGCAAACGATGTTCTGTACAATAATCAATAATTCTACATATTTTTTCACCAACTACAGAGCCCATGCTTCCCATTCTAAAACGAGCATCCATAACTGCGACACCATATTGTATTCCGTCTAATTTCGCAGTACCAGACACTAACGCTTCATTAAGTCCAGTCTTCTGCTGATCTTTTTCAATTTTTTCTTCATACCCAGGAAAGTCTAATGGGTTAGCAGATGTCATACCTCTATCAAATTCTATAAATGATCCTTCGTCTGAAATTGCTTCTATTCTTTTATATGCGGTTAAAGCTATATGATGATCACAATTAAAGCATACATTTAAATTTTCATTCAATTCTTTTGTATACATTATTTTTTTGCATTTAGGACATTTTGTCATTATACCAGCAGGTACATCATTTTGTTTAGAATCTTGAACTGTTAAATATTTCTTTTTCTTACTTCGATTAAAAAAATCTTTAAACATTGGTAAACCTCCAAATATCCTCTGTTACTTCATTTAAAAAGACTTTATATATTTTGTATAAATCATAATAGTACTAACAATATAGCTATTCGTTTAATCTATTTTAAGTCAGTAAGTTTCATAGTTTTATCAAATATTTCTTGTGTATCAATTTTAATTCTTGCTACACCGGATTCCATAGCAGCTTTAGCTACATTTTTGGCTACTGATGGAGCTACTCTTTTATCAAACGGTCCTGGTATACAGTAATCAGGATGTAACTCATTTTCGTCTATTAAATGAACGATAGCTTCTACAGCTGCCTTTTTCATATCTTCGTTAATATGAGTGGCTTCAACATCCAATGCACCTCTAAAAAGACCTGGAAATGCTAATACATTATTAATTTGGTTTGGAAAATCAGATCGACCTGTACCCACAACCTTTGCACCTGCCTGTTTGGCTTCATTGGGATTGATTTCAGGATTAGGATTAGCCATAGCAAAAATAATTGGATCATCAGCCATTGTCTTCACCATATCTTGAGTTAATATATCCGCTACAGATACACCTATAAAAACATCTGCATCTTTAATCACTTCTTCAAGTGAACCTTCAACTTTATCTTTATTCGTCCACTTAGCTACATATGTTTTTGTATCATTCATACCAAAATTTCTGCCAGAATAAATAGCACCTTTTGAATCGCACATAATCATATTATTCACACCATAAGCATGAAGTAACTTCACTATAGCGATACCTGCTGCACCTGAACCATTTAATACAACTTTTATATTCGTTAACTCTTTATCTACAATTTTTAAAGCGTTGATTAACCCAGCCATAGTAACAATAGCTGTACCATGTTGATCGTCGTGGAAAATAGGTATATTGGTCTCTTTCTTTAAGGTTTCTTCAATTTCAAAACAGCGGGGAGCTGATATATCTTCAAGATTAATTCCACCATAGTTTGGTGCAATAAGTTTTACTGTTTTTATGATTTCTTGAGTGTCAGTTGTATCTAGAGCTATTGGCACACCATTAATACCCGCAAAACTTTTGAACAGTGCTGCCTTTCCTTCCATTACTGGAATACTTGCTTCTGCTCCAATATTCCCTAAACCGAGAACAGCTGTTCCATCCGTTACAACAGCAACTGTATTTCCTTTAATAGTGTACTCATATACTTTTCTTGAATCTTCATGGATTTCTTTACAAGGTTCTGCAACGCCAGGTGAGTATGCTAGGCTTAATTGTTGCTTATTTGTCACTTTAACATTTGGTGTAATTTCTAGTTTACCTTGGTTCTCTCTATGCATTTCTAAAGCGTCATCTCTTAAAGACATTTAATCAACCCCTATTTTATTTTGTGAGAAGTCATTGAACTATATATATTCAATACATAAGTCAATCCATGAAAAGAAAACTGAATCATTTTAAATATACACGATTTACTAGTAAATATGTAGAACAATAGTACAATCATTGAAAGTAAATTAATTTTTAGATGTTGCAATTCAAATTATTTCTTCTGCTGATAAAACAGATTTAGTGTGTTAAATCAGAACAAAAAATAATTATAAAAGAAAAACTGATGATTAAGAAATAATCATCAGTTAACTATATCATAATTTAAAAATCGTTAAAAGTTAAATAAATCTAATATCAGCTGGCGAATAAGTTTGTATTAATAGATCAAAATTTTGACGTTGACGTTCAATTTGTCCCAACATTGTCATCTTATTTGCACTTTCGTCAAAACCATAAATATTTAATGCATGTTGTTCATTAGATTCTACTTTTGAATGTTCAAATTGTGGTTCTAGATGTGTTACATTACGTAAAATAACTTTTTTCGAATTAGACAATTTTGTTTGCTCATACGCTTCAACTTCAAAAAGTTGATTGATGATAAGTTGCATTTGTTGGTTACGCTTTTCAAATTTACCTAATACGATATACATCTGTTCCTTTGAAATAGAAGTTTCGAATTTTTTAAACTTATCTGGGAAAATCACTCCATCCATCATCGTTCTTCCATCATTCATCGTTACAAATGCCATATTTTGACCATTCTTCGTTCTTATTTGTTTGATATGGTCAAATTGAACAAGTATAGGTTGGTAGTGACTTCCATTAGACAATTGAAATATGCCTAAATATTGTTTCTTTTCAAATTTCTTTTCAACTGGATGTTTACTAATATAGAATCCTAGGTATTCTTTTTCATAATCACTTAATAATTGATCAGGTAGTTCCTCTTTTTCTTCATACGATTGTTTAGGAGTTAAAAGATCGAAAAGCATTTCATCTTGCTCAACATCAGAATTCAAATCTAATACTTGATCAATTGCTTGTAATAATGTCGCTCTAGTTTTGCCAAAAGTGTCGAATGCGCCTACTAAGATAAGAGACTCAAGTAATTTTCTATTTTTCACCCTTTTTGGTATACGTCTTGAAAAATCAAAGAAATCTCTATAAGGTCCATTCTGCTGACGTTCATCAATAATTAATTTAACGCTTTGATATCCAATTCCTTTAATTGTACCTAAAGACAGATATATTCCTTTATTACTTGCCTTATAATACCAATGACTTTGATTAATATTGGGAGGCAAGATGCTAATTCTTTGATGCTTAGCTTCGTCAATCATAGCTGCAGTCTTTTTTTCACTTCCTATTACATTACTCAAGATATTTGCATAAAAATAATGAGGATAGTGCACTTTTAAATAGCTCATAATGTATGCAATTTTTGAGTAACTAACAGCATGGGCACGTGGGAACCCATAATCTGCAAACTTAAGTATTAAATCAAAAATTTGCTTACTTATCTGTTCACCGTAACCGTTATTTTTTGCACCATCAATGAAATGTTGACGCTCACTTTCTAAGATTGCACGATTCTTTTTACTCATTGCCCTTCTTAAAATATCTGCTTCACCATAACTAAAACCAGCAACTTGACTTGCTATTAGCATTATTTGTTCTTGATAAATGATAACACCATATGTGTTTTTTAAGATTGGTTCTAAATCTGGATGTAAATAAGCAACTTGGTTAGGATTATGTCTACGGGTTATATAAGTTGGTATTTCTTCCATTGGTCCTGGTCTATATAATGATGTGACAGCTACGATATCTTCAAAATGTTCGGGTTGCAATCTTTTTAATACGCTTCTAACACCGTCTGATTCCAATTGAAATATACCTGTAGTGTCACCGTTTGATAATAAATCAAAAACTTTTTTATCATCATAAGGTATAGCTTCTATATCAATATTTATATTTAAATCCTTTTTAACTTGTAAAATAATTTGATGAATAATTGATAGATTGCGTAATCCCAAGAAATCAATTTTTAATAATCCTATACGTTCCGCTTCTGTCATAGTCCACTGCGTTAATAATCCTGTATCACCAGTTGTTAATGGGGCAAATTTGAATAATGGTTGATCATTGATAATGATACCTGCAGCATGCGTAGACGTATGTCTTGGTAATCCCTCTAACTTTTTACTCACTTCAAACCAACGTTCATTTCTATGATTACGATGAACAAATGCTTTAAACTCTGGCTTTTGGTATGCTTCTTCAAGAGTTATACCTAATTTATGTGGAATAAGTTTTGAAATCTCATTTAAACTCGTTTCATCAAATCCCATTATTCTTCCTACATCTCTAGCAACAGCACGAGCTAACAGATGCCCAAATGTCACAATACCTGATACATGATGTTCACCATATTTATCTTGTACATACTTAATTACTTTTTCACGTCTCGTGTCTTCAAAATCAATATCAATATCTGGCATAGTTACGCGTTCAGGATTAAGAAATCTTTCAAATAAAAGATTATATTTTAACGGGTCTATAGTAGTAATACCTAATAAATAACTTACTAATGACCCTGCTGATGAACCACGACCTGGCCCAACCATCACTTCATGTGTTTTAGCAAAATGAATCAAATCACTTACAATAAGAAAATAATCCTCGAAACCCATATCAGTAATAATTTTATATTCATGTTTCAACCGATTGAAATAAGTTTTATCATTAAGTTCCCATTCTCGTAACCTATGTATAAGTATCGTCCAAAGATAATCTTTCGAAGTTTCACCATTAGGTGTCACAAATTGTGGCAACAGGGATTGATGGTATGCAATTTCTGCTTGGCATAATTCTTCAATTTCATTCGCGTTAGTAATCATATCTTCACTAAGATTTAGTGTTTGAAGTTCTTCTATACTAGGAAAATGTTCATCAAGTGTTTCTTTCTCATGTATTAAATCTAACTTAGTATTATCTCTTATGGCATGTAACGCTGGAATGGTTTCAGCATCATCTTCATTTAAGTATCTTGCAGATTGCATCCATACACGTTTGCCAGTCAATGTATTATTACTATTGTGATTTAAATATAATTCTTTCTTACCTTCAAAAGCATCAATAATTTGCTTATGAGACAACTCAGCCTCTTTAAATATGATAATTAAATGTTCGTCGTATCTTTTTAGCCATTCAATTGGCACTTCTTCTTTATTTCTCATCATTATAGCAGAAGAAATTTGATATAATGACTTGAGTCCTTGATTATTTTTTGCTAAAACAACCGTTTCAATAGTATAGAGACCATCCGTTAAATATATAGTCATACCAAAGATTGGATGTATGTGAGCTGCAATACAAGCATCATAAAACTTTGGATAACCGTACAATACATTTGTATCGGTTATTGCAAGCGCACGATATCCTTCTTTTTTAGCTTTATCTATTAATGCATCAATTCTTAAACTAGAATCTAACAGGTCAAAAGAAGTATGAATATTTAAATGTGCTACCATGGTCTCTTACCTCCTTTTAAAAATTATAACTTGTCGTTTAAAGCTTCGGCGAGTTGCTCGAATTGCTCCCAACTATTTACTGAAACTCCAGATGCATTTGGATGTCCACCACCACCAAATGTATTAGCGACATCATTAATAATAATATGACCTTTAGAACGCAACCGACATCTAATTTGATCTCCTTCATCAACGCCAAACATCCATATTTTTAATCCTCGAATATCTGCGATTGTATTTACAAATAAAGACGCTTCATTAGGTTGTATTTGAAATTTTTCAAGTATGTCTTTAGTTATTTTAACTTTGCAAAATCCTTTATCATTTAAATCAAAATTTTGCAATATATATCCTTGAAATGGTAATAGTTTTGGATCCTTTTCAGACATTTTGTTTAATTCTTGGTTGTGATCAAAAGGATATGTAAGTAATTTTCCAGCAATTTGCATTGTTCGTGGCGTTGTATTATTAAATAAAAAACGTCCAGTATCACCGACGATGCCAAGATATAATACTCTAGCAACTTGTTCATCAATGATATGTTCATCATTGAAATGTAAAATGAATTCGTAAATTATTTCACTAGTGGAAGAAGCTTTGGTATTAACATAGTTAATATCTCCATACTGATCAGTAGCAGGATGATGATCAATTTTTAAAAGTTTGGTACCTGTATCATAACGTTGGTCATCTATTCTTGGCGCATTTGCCGTATCACATACAACTACAGTCGCTTTCTTGTACATATCATCGTCAATTTCGTCCATCAAACCTATGAATTTCAAAGAATCTTCATTAGCTCCTACTGCATAAATTTGTTTGTTTGGAAACTTCTTTTGTAAGTAATATTTCAAACCTAATTGCGAACCATATGCGTCTGGATCTGGTCTTAGATGTCTGTGAATAATAATTAATTCACTTTGTTCTAATGCTTCCATTATTTCATTCATTTTTACTTCCATATTAATTACTCCCTTTAAACTTCTAAATATTATTTAAAACCCATCAAACATTTGACAAATTACTAATGCATTAGCAACTTTTTCACCATTATTAATCATAGTAACTTCTAATTTAGCAAAATATCGGCCAACATCTAACATTTCATAATGTACTTCAATAGTAGATTCAATTGGTACAGTCTTAATATAGATAATACTCATACTTTCTATCATGACATTACCTTTTTTATACTTTCTCATTTCGTGCCGAATCGTTTCCTCAATAATTCCAACAAATACTGCTTTACTTAGTGTACCGTAATGATTTGTAATGAGTGGAGATACGTCGACATTTATTCCTTGTTGATGTATTGAAATATGTTTGGCAATTTGATCATTGACTGTTTCACCAATTTGAGGTTGTCTACCTAATAATTGCATTGATTTTAAAACATCCTGTCTGTTAATCACACCGACAGCTTTTTTATTATTATCAGTTACTGGTAATAATTCAATCCCTTCCCAAATTAATAAATGGGCACAACTAGCAACCGTATTTGTTAATTTAACACTCAATGGATTTTTAGTCATAACTTTACCTAATAGGTCTTCTTCGTTCATATTAATGATTTCTCTACTAGTTACTATACCTACTAATTTAAATTCTTCGTTTACTATAGGAAACCTTGTATGGCCGGTTTCATTCGCTATTTTTTTGTAATCATGTATTGTCATTGAATCAAATAACACTGATAGTTCATTGATTGGTTTAACTATATCCTCAACCACAAGTATTTCTTTGCGTATTTTTTGATTAAACATTGCTTTATTGATGATATTAGCAACTAAGAATGTATCATAACTTGAAGAAATAATTGGTAATTCATGCTCATCTGCATAACGTATAATTTCAGCACTTGGACGAAAACCACCTGTGATGAGTATTGAAGTTTCACGTTTTAAAGCTTCAATCTGTACATTTTCTCTATTTCCAACAATTAATAATGTGTGTTTGCCTATATATTTCAGAATATCATCAAATTGCATTGCTCCTATCGCAAATTTTGAAACTGATTTATTAAGTCCAGCTCTACCGGCAAGTATTTGGCCCTCGACAATATTTGCAATTTCATTAAACGTTAAGTTATCTAAATTTTCCCTACTTCGTTTCTCGATTCTAACAGTACCAACTCTGTCAATAGTTGCTACAATTCCAAGTTGACTCGCATCTTTAATTGCTCTATACGCAGTACCTTCAGACACATTAAGATCTTTAGCAATCTTTCGTACAGAGATTTTAGAGCCAATTGATAAAGATTCGATATGTTTAATTATTTGTTCATTCTTTGTCATCCCGTTACCTCTTATTTCTTTATAACAGTCTTTTTATCATTATAACTTTTAATGTACAAAAAATCATTGTTCAATCATTGTAAAATACTAAATATTAATCAATATAAATTACCGTTAAAGTTTATATTCAAAATATTTAAATATTAATGGAAATTACACTAAAACTTTACTAAAATAAAGTTGAGGAGGGATGATTTATGTATAAACATATTCTACTTGGGGTAGACACTCAAATTAAAAATGAGAAAGCTCTTAAAGAGGTGTCTCGTTTAGCTGGTGAAGGAACTATCGTCACAGTTTTAAATGCCATTAATGAGCAAGATGCTCAAGCGTCAATCAGAGCTGGCGTACATTTAGATAAGCTAACCGAAAAGCGTTCTAAAGGTTTAGAAAGTACACTTAAAACTCTAGAAGACTACGGCATTGATTATGATGAAGTTATTGTAAGAGGCAATGCTAAGGATGAGCTATTAAAATTTGCAAATAGTGGTAAATATGAAATTATTGTTCTAAGTAACCGAAAAGCTGAAGACAATAAGAAATTTGTTTTAGGTAGCGTAAGTCATAAAGTAGCTAAACGTGCTACTATTCCTGTTTTAATTGTTAAATAAACGACATACTAGTAACCTAAAATACCAAAACTATAATAAATGAGCTAGAATTTGTAATGAATTCTTGTTCCTAATTAAATACCTGGCATTTGTATTAAAAAGCTTGATATAATTTCAATTTTTTATTCAGCAATCGACTTGCCACAACATTAGGAAGCCTGAGACATTAAGTGTGTCTCAGGCTCTTATTTATATTTCATAAATTCAAAATAACAACTTACTACTGTTAAATTTTAATTATCGTTGTACTTTTAGAAAATGACTTAAAAATCAAAAGCTATTTGTCATTTAGACAAACAATTAAAATTCCACTGATTCACCCGGTTTAAGAATTTGTACTTCCCCTACCTGAACTGCATCCTTAAATTGCTCTGGATCTTGTTCAATTAACGGGAATGTATTGTAATGAATAGGAACACTGATTGTAGGCTTAATAAATTCATTAATAGCGTAACTAGCATCTTCTATTCCCATAGTAAAGTTATCTCCAATAGGAACAAAACATACATCAACTGGGTGTCTATCTGCTATCAGTTTCATATCACTAAATAATCCTGTATCCCCAGTATGATAGATAGTCTTGCCTTCAGCTTCGACAATAATTCCCATAGGCATACCTAAATATACAGGCACACCATTGTCATGTGTAAAGCTAGAACTATGGAATGCTTGAACAAATTTGACTGTTCCAAAATCAAATTTAGCCTTCCCACCAATGTTCATGCCATGAACATTTTCGACTCCGTGATAAGTAGATAAATATCCTTGTAATTCTGCCGAACCAATCACAGTTGCATGATTACGATTAGCCAATTCAACTACATCACCAAAATGGTCAGCGTGACCATGTGTTAAGATAATGTAATCTACCTCTAACGTTTGTTCATCTAGGTCACATTTATCGTTGCCAGAGATAAATGGATCAACTATAACTTTCTTGCCGTTACCTTCAAAATAAATTGTTGATTGACCATGAAATGAAAGTTTCATAAGAGTTACCCTCCTAAAAGTAATATCTTTTAATAGTATACCCTACCAGTCACATTTATAACACTAGTGAGCTATTTAGCTTGTTAAGTTCAATCAATAACTCTTACTTTTTGAAAACTATATCTTATTAGCATAGAATTAATATATCATCACATGATGGAGGTTCATTATATGACTAAAATAAAAGAAATCAAAAAAGTTTTACAACAAGAAGATGCTGATGCAGCATGGATTACGACACCCTTAAACATCTTTTACTTTACTGGGTATCGAAGTGAGCCACATGAAAGACTCTTCGCTTTGCTTATTCCATCAAATGAAGAGCCTGTTTTATTTTGTCCAAAAATGGAAGTTGAAGAAGTAAAACAATCACCGTTTAAAGGTAAAATCATCGGTTATTTAGATACTGAAAACCCATTCGACAAATACTCTAAAACTTTCTCTAAAATGCTCATTGAAAGTGAACATCTTACAGTTAAACGTCAAAGAGAACTAACAAAAGCCTTTAATATAGAACACTATCAAGATGTTGATCAATCAATCAAGGACTTACGCAATATCAAATCAGAAGATGAAATTATCAATATAAAAAAAGCAGCTGCGTTAGCTGATAAATGTATTGAAATTGGTAAATCCTTTCTTAAAGAAGGTGTTGAAGAAAGAGAAGTTGTCAACCATATCGAAAACGAAATAAAAAAATATGGTGTTAATGAAATGAGTTTCGACACGATGGTACTCTTCGGTGACCATGCTGCTTCACCACATGGAACACCCGGTGACAGAAAATTACAGCAAAATGAGTTTGTACTATTTGATTTAGGTGTTGTATACCATCATTATTGCAGTGATATGACACGCACAATTCATTTTGGCACACCTAATAAGGAAGCACAAAATATATATAACATTGTTTTAAAAGCAGAAACAGAAGCAATTAAATCTATTAAACCAGGAGTTACCATCAAAGATATTGATAAAATTGCTAGAGATATCATCGAAGAAGCAGGTTATGGTGATTACTTCCCACATAGACTAGGTCATGGATTAGGTCTTGAAGAACACGAATATCAAGATATATCAAGTGTAAATAATAATCAACTTGAAGCAGGCATGGTGATTACTATAGAGCCTGGCATATATGTCCCTCATGTGGCTGGTGTTAGAATTGAAGATGATATTTTAGTAACTGAAAATGGTTATGAAATATTAACTCAATACGAAAAATAACAAAACAACAAAAAACCCCAAGCTCCATTCACATGAATGAAGTCTTGGGGTAAATTTCACGCATTATTTCAATGCATCTTCAATTGAAGTGTATTCAAAATTAAATGTATCAGCTACATTCTTATTAGTCACATGTCCATTAAATGTATTCAGACCTAGAGATAATGGATGATTTACTTTAAATGCTTCACGATAACCTTTATTAGCCAATAATTGCGCATAAGGTAATGTTGCATTGTTCAATCCAATTGTAGATGTACGTGGAACGGCACCTGGCATATTAGCTACAGCATAATGCACGACACCATGTTTAGTGTAAGTCGGATTATCATGAGTAGTAATCTTATCAGTTGTTTCAAAAATTCCACCTTGATCTATCGCAATATCTACAATCACTGATCCATCTTTCATTTCTTTTATCATATCTTCAGTCACTAAGTTTGGAGCTTTAGCACCTGGAATAAGGACTGCTCCAATCACTAAATCGCTTTCTTTCACATACATTTCTATATTTAATGGATTAGACATAATTGTTCTTACTCTGCCATCAAATAAGTCCTCTAATTCTTCTAAACGTTTAGGATTAACATCTAGTATTGTCACTTCAGCTCCCAATCCTAAAGCTATCTTAGCTGCATTTGTACCTGCTTGACCACCACCAATGATAGTGACTTTGCCTTTAGGTACTCCAGGTATGCCACCTAGTAAGATACCCATACCTCCATTAAATCTTTGTAAAAATTCAGCTCCCACTTGTGTAGACATTCTACCAGCCACTTCACTCATTGGTGTTAATAACGGTAAAGAACCGTCTGGTAATTGTACAGTTTCATAGGCAATAGATATAACCTTGTTGTCCACAAGTGCCTGAGTTAATTTCTGTTCATTCGCAAGGTGTAAATAAGTAAATAAGATTAACTCTTCTTTAAAGAATTTGTATTCCGATTCAAGTGGTTCTTTAACTTTGATGACCATATCAACATCCCAAGCTTTTGACTGCTCATCAACAATTTTGGCACCGGCTTCTTGATAATCACCATCTTCAAAGTAAGATCCTAGACCAGCATTTGTTTCTACTAAAACTTCATGTCCTTGGTCTACAAGTGCATGTACACCACTTGGGGATAACCCCACTCGATTCTCATTATTCTTTATTTCTTTAGGAATCCCAATTTTCATATTATCTACCTCCAACCTTATCGTAACGTGTCCTTATTAAAACGGCAAACAATAACATATAATGACATAATTTTGTAATTATTATTAATTAAATATTCTGTTTATTATGTTAAAATAGAATTAAGAAAGATAAAGGGGGCAATAATGATGATTTCTTATAAAAACATATTAATCGCAGTCGATGGATCTCACGAAGCAGAATGGGCTTTTAACAAAGCTGTCGGTGTTGCTAAACGTAACGATGCTCAATTAACTATTGTGAATGTAATTGACTCACGTACGTATTCTTCTTATGAAGTATACGATGCTCAATTCACAGAAAAATCAAAGCATTTCTCCGAAGAATTACTTAAAGGTTATAAAGAAGTAGCCACAAATGCAGGTGTAAAAAATGTGGACACACGTTTAGAATTCGGCTCACCTAAAGCAATTATACCTAAAAAATTAGCGCGTGATGTTGGTGCTGATTTGATTATGAGTGGTACATCAGGTTTAAATGCGGTAGAACGTTTTATTGTTGGCTCTGTATCAGAAGCGATTGTTCGACATGCACCTTGTGACGTATTAGTTGTGCGTACAGAAGAAATGCCTGAAGATTTCCAACCTCAAGTAGCAACACCTCAATTACGTGAAAAATATCAAGATTAGTCACTGTTATAGATGAAATTAAAATGAGGCTGGAACATAATTCCTAGCAAAATAGCCAGTAAATGAGTTTTCATAAATTCATTTACTGGCTTCTTTATTTACAATACTTCGTATTGTTGGCTCGCTTTCTTAGGGGACAGCTTCAGCCTGTAGTCTTCAGCTTGTCCTGTTCCCTCAAGAGTCTCGCCAAAATACTTTGAGTTTATATGTAATTTTACATTAAAATACTTTGAAAAATAAGGATCTTTCGCATAATTTAATAAATACCAATAAACAAAATTAACGAGGTGCCTTATGTATAAAGACTATAACATGACTCAACATACTCTACTAATGGAAACTTCAGTTCTTATCCCCACAAATGATATTTCACGACATGTAAATGATATTGCAGAAACAATTCCCGATACTGAATTCAGATATCATCGTGGCTTAATATAAGAAAAGTAACAGCTCAACGAGCTGAAAATCATCAAAAAAATTATAAAAAAGACAATTCCTATATTATTTCAATAGAAATTGTCTTTATTTACTTATCTTGGACCTTTTAGTCCCAGTCTCAATTTTATATGTACTAAAATTATTAAACACAGATAGAAAAGATGCTATTTAAATTCATTATTTCTATTTTTAAAATTAATTCACTTCGATACTTTCGTTGGTATCAAATTCTTCTTTTTTGGGTGTATTATCATTAAGTTTACCATATTTAATCACATCACGAGATATCATTACTTCTTCATCAGTAGGTACAACAAGTACTTTTACAGGTGAATGTGGATAGTTAATATAACCTTCTTCACCATGTAAACTTTCATTCTTCTTAGGATCCCAATAAACACCCATAAACTCAAGTCCTTCTAAAACTTTACCACGAATAATATGTGAATTTTCACCTATTCCTGCAGTAAATACAATAACATCTACACCATGCATTCTAGCTGCATAAGAGCCAATATATTTGTGAATTTTTGAAGCAAATAAATCCAGAGCAACACGGGAACGTTGACGTCCATGTTTAGCTTCTTCAGTTAAATCACGCAAATCACTTGATGTCCCAGTAAGACCTAATAATCCTGATTCTTTATTAAGTATTTCTAAAACTTCATCAGCTGTTTTACCCGTTTTTTCCATAATGAATGGTATTAATGCTGGATCAAGATTCCCCGAACGAGTCCCCATCGTTACACCAGCAAGTGGTGTGAATCCCATAGATGTATCAATAGATTCTCCACCATCTATAGCTGCAATAGATGCACCGTTACCGATGTGACAAGAAATAATTCTTAAATCTTCAATTGGTCTACCAACAATTTGAGCAGCTCTACGAGATACATATTTATGACTTGTACCGTGGAAACCATACTTACGTATGCCATAGTCTTCATAGTAATGATATGGCAAGCTATATAAATAAGCTTGTTCAGGCATAGTTTGATGGAAAGAAGTATCAAACACTGCAACGTGTGGGATTTCTGGTAATAACTTTCTAAAAGCTCTAATTCCCATTAAATTAGCTGGATTGTGTAAAGGTGCTAATTCACTTAATTCTTCAATTTGAGATTCTACTTCATCAGTAACAACAACTGATTTAGGGAAAGTTTCACCACCGTGTACAACACGATGACCTGTTCCTTGAATATCAGTGATGTCTTTAATCATTTCATGTTCTTTAAAACTATCTAACATTATATTAACGGCTTCTTCATGATTATGGATATCTCTGATATCAGTAAGCTTCTCGCCATTAACATGAATGGTGAAGATAGAATCGCTTAAACCAATACGTTCTATCACACCTTTAGTTACTAGTTTTTCTTCAGGCATCTTAATTAGCTGGAACTTTAAAGATGAGCTACCAGCATTTACCGCCAAAATTAATTTTGACATAAGACATTGTCCTCCATCATTTGTTTAGTTATATTTTTCACATAATCATTTTATCATTAACACAGTTTGAATACTATATTGTTACAGACTATTTTTTTGTATGATTTGTGACTATCCACTGATTCAATTCAGAAATGAAACCTTGAAATTGTTGAGGATTTTTAAAATCAGGGATATTGGCTAATAAGACTTCAACTGGTCGAGTTTCGCCTGATTTTTTCTTTTGTAAAATCAATATAGATTTACGTGCTTTTTCATTTTTAAATAATGTTTTAGGTAAATTTAAAAATGCTTGCATCTCAGTCTCTGTAGCAATGAAATTTTCCAACTGTTTCACTTTATCATCTTCAAAGAGATGACTAGGAACAACTAAAAATGCATAACCTGCCCCTTTTAGCGCATTAATAGATTGTTCTATTAACAGATGATGGGAATAACTGTGTCCCTCTTCAAAGCCTAACTTCATTTCTCTACTACGTTCATCTAAAGGATAGTATCCTATTGGGAAATCTCCAATCACGACATCAGCCTCTTCCAATGGTAATGGCATAATCGCATCTTGAGGATAAACGTCAAACGGTATCTCTAAAAAATTAGCCAAATGCACACTTACACGTGATAGCACTGGATCTACCTCTATCAGATGATGCATAATTGTTTTATCAGAAAGTACTTCTTTCACAGCTGCACTTAGATGACCTGCCCCACTTGCAATATCTACAATGTGCATTTCCTTTTTATGTTCTAAAAAGCGTTGAACAAGAAAACCGAGAATGAGTCCTATAGAGTCAGGCGTGATCTGATGATTAGCTTGAATATTTTCTTCTTGTAATAAACTTAAATATGCAAATTGAAAAGCTTTCCTTCTATCTTGAAGCGTTGCTTGTTCTAAAAGTTCTCTTTGGTTTGTATAAATATCTTCCATAGCTAACCCTAAATTTTCGATAAAACTCTGTCCATTTTCTTTGTTTAACGTTTTAGCTTTATCATCTAATTTATGAAATAGACGTTCCATAATAGTATTTTCTTCAGACATAAAATATCCCTTTCTATTTAAAAAAGTGTCCATCCGTGATTGATAGTATGAATTAACTCTAAATAATTAATTTACTACTCGAACAAGTATGGACACTAATACTTTTTACTGTCAATAGTTCAAAATGACTAAATATTTCTGTAAGCTTTTAATGCAGCTTCAAAATCAGGGTAATTCGTACCTTCGCTGACAATTTCCTTATATACTACTTTATTGTTTTCGTTTAACACAAATACCGAACGTGCAAGTAAGCGTAATTCATCCATCACAAGTCCATAATTTCGACCAAAAGATAAATCTTTATGATCACTTAAAGTAATTACATTATCTAATCCGCTTGATGCACACCATCTTTTTTGGGCGAAAGGTAAATCTACTGATATCGTTAAAACTACACCATCTTCTGCTGAAGCTTCTTCATTAAACTTTCGAGTTTGACTATCACATACTCCTGTATCAATAGATGGTATAACACTAATTAATTTCTTTTTGTTTTTATAATCATCTAAAGTAATTTGATTCAAACTATTATCAAGCACTGTGAAATTTGGTGCGATATCACCTTCATTCACTTCAGAACCTGATAATTTAATGGGATTATTTTTAAATGTAATTTGAGTCATCGTAACGACCTCCTATCAACTTAGTTAATTATAATGATACGATAAAGAACGTATGGTTTTCAATTTTTTAGCCATTATCTATCAAAAAATGAAAACCTTTCCAAAAAAACATCGTTCTTTTGTAATATAGTAATAAAAGAGGCCAAACAAATTTGCAAACATTAACTCGACAAGATAAGCAATACACACTCACTTAAAGTTTGTCTACAATTTCATTTGAACCTCTTAATCTAACAATTATTTACTGCACAATAAAATCGTAGAGATTTTTTATAATTAATATTGCAGTAACCACTAAAAATAAAGCTTTTACATATCCTACCCCTTTTTTCAAAGCAAATTGAGCACCTAACAACGCACCTATCATCATGCTAGAAGCCATAATAATACCATAAAAATAATTGACCTGACCTAAAATCATGAAAAATAATAACGCACCACAATTTGATGCAAAATTTAAAACCTTTGCATTACCAGCTGCACTTAAAAAGTCAAAGCCAAATAATAAAAGTGTAAATAGCATAAAGGAGCCTGTACCACCACCTAAAAACCCATCATAAAATCCAATAACAATAAATATTAATGTAAATAATACTGCTTTTGTAAAAGTAAAATCGGTAAATGTTCTTATATTTCCCCAATCTTTTTGTATGACGGTATAAATAAGAACTAATGACAATGCTATAATGATTAGCGGTTTTAAAATATTTGCTGGTATGTATGTCGCAATGATAGCACCACCACCAGAAGCAACAAATATTAGTGGAAACATCTTTCCTACTATTTTCAAGTCAACTTTACCTGAACGTAAAAATTTTAATGCACTTGTTAACGTACTAAAAGAACTCGCAAATTTATTTGTACCTAAAGCAACAGATGGTGGCAAACCAACTGCAAGTAATGCGGGGGTTGAAATTAGTCCACCCCCACCAACTACAGAATCGACGAATGAAGCGATAAAACCAAAGGCAACAATCATCAACATAATCGATAAATTCCAATCCATATTAAGCCTAACCCCTTTGTTTTTATTACATTACGAATTTTAGAATAAATCTTTAATCAATGAATCTGTAGATTGTTCTTTCGCACTTTTATAATTTTGATCTATTGTTAATGTTTCAATATTTTCAACTGCATTTTCTATCATTTCATCAAAATTAAATACACTTTCATATTTTATTACTTTGTCAAAGTCCGGTTCAGTTACAGGATTTTTCGGAGTAAATATTGTACAACAATCTTCATAGGGTTGAATAGATGTTTCAAATGTACCAAGTTCTTTCGCTTTCTTAATAATGTCTTCTTTATCTAACGTTAATAGAGGTCTTAAAACAGGTGTAGCTGTAACATGATTAATAGCGTACATACTCTTTAGCGTCTGACTTGCTACTTGACCAAGATTCTCTCCATTTACGATAGCATTAGCATTTATTTGATGTACAACTTTATCAGATATACGCATCATCATTCTTCTTGTAGAAGTCATCGTATAACGAGGATGTACAACTTTATTAATTTGCTTTTGTATTTCTGTAAATGGCACGAGATGCAATTTGATAGGACCAACACGTTCCGCTAGAATTCTTGTTAATTCGATAACTTTATCTTTAGCTTTTTCGCTCGTAAACGGTGGACTATGAAAATGTATTGCTTCAACAGTTACACCACGTTTCATTACTTCTATTCCCGCTACAGGAGAATCAATACCACCACTTAACATAAGTAATGTCTTACCACCTGTACCGACTGGCAGTCCACCTGCACCAGCGATTACTTTTTCATAAATATAAATAGCATCCATTCTTACTTCTATTTTAATTTCATAGTCAGGATTTTTAACATTCACTGTTATATTATTATTTTCTTTTAGTATTGCTCCACCGACTTGACGTTGCAATTCGTACGTATCCAATCGAAATGACTTGTCAACGCGTTTTACATCAACCTTAAAAGTTGAACCTTTTTCAAAGTCATGAGATAACTGTATTGCTGATTGATTAATTTTCTCTTCGTTTTTATCAATTTTTATAACTGGACTAATTGATTTTATACCATAAACTTTAGATAAGCGTTGAATGATTTCATTTATGTCTGCTTCAGGGGATAATTCTATGTACATTCTATCCCTCTTTCCTTTGACATGATAACCACTTAATGGAATAAGCGCGCGTTTCACATTATCTTTAAGTTGATTAACAAACATTTTTCTATTCGTACCTTTAAGCGTAAGCTCTCCATATCTAACTAATAAATGATCATATTGCATTACTTTAACAGCTCCTTAATTTCCTTATATACAGATTCAAATGCATTCATAAAACTTAATATATCGTTTTCAGTCGTATGTGCCCCTAAAGAAATTCTTATACTACCTTCTATTTTTGACTCTGCAATTTCCATTGCAAGTAAAACCTCATTCAATTTATTCATCTTAGAAGAACAAGCGCTTGTAGTTGAAACCATTACGTTTTGTTTGGAAAAAGCATTAACAAGTACCTCACCCTTAACACCTGGAAATCCTATATTTATAATATGAGGTGATGCATTTTGAGGAGAGTTGATAAATACATTTTTGTATTCTGCTAAAAATGAAAGTAATTTATTTTTATAATTGCTTAAACGTAAATTAAGCTCTTTTGTTTGATCAACTGCATTCTTTATAGCTCTAACCATAGAGATAGCCATTGGTAGATTAATTGTACCACTTCGTAGCCCATATTCTTGCCCACCACCATGTACTATAGGTTCTATGTTTTGAATATTTTTTAAAAGTAGTAGTCCCTGACCTTTAAGTCCATTAAACTTATGACCACTTAAACTCAAACTATCAATATGATTAATTTGCATAGGCACTTTACCTAAAGCCTGGACTGCATCAACATGAAAGTGTGCACGTGGGTAATTTTTTACAATATTTGCTATTTCTTCAATAGGTTGAATTTGTCCCATAATATTATTGACATACATACATGTCACAAGTCCTACTTTATCTGTCATTAATGATTTTAAGTGTTCTGTGTCCAACTTACCTTCTTTTGTCACATCAACGTATTTTAATTTAAAACCTTTTTCCCTTTCCAAATACCTCATTACTTCCAAAACTGAAGGATGTTCTAAGACTGATGTGATAATCTCATTAGCAGTTTCTTTTTTCATATACGCAATACCTTTTAGCAGTATATTATTCGATTCAGTTGCGCCACTTGTAAAAATGATATCAAACTGATTATTTAAGTTTAATATACGATTGATTTCACTTTTTGCTTTTAATAATAATTGTTCAGCTTGAACCCCTGCATGATGAGGACTATTTGGATTGAAGTATAATGTTTGGTTCACTTTCACGAATGAATCAACAACATCTTGATCAGCTTTGGTAGTGGCTGCATTGTCTAAATAAATCACTGATAACACTTCTCCTTCAAATTTTAATTAAATCTTGTTTTAATAATGAATTGTTTCACTATAAATTAACAAATTAGGATACTCAAGCATTATACTATTTTCTCACAAAATTAAAAGAGTATGACAATGAATTTTAATTCACTACTAGTAGAGCAATAAAAAACCTGAGACATTCATTATTGTCTCAGGTAATTTTGATTCATGCACAGTCCATGACTGTAAAAAAATACATTTATACTAATCTTTGACTCTATTAATTATGATTAAAATAAGATAGTAAATCTCATGTAGATTTAACTCACATTTGTATAATATTTATACACAAATTACTATTCTTTAATCACTTGCTCTTCAATATGTTTGGTAATACCAGGTTCAACACTTTCTAATGCTTCTTCAGCTATCTCTATCGCACGTTTATATCGGTTATTTTTAAATAATCGTTCAGCTTCATTTAAGCTTTTATCAACATGATGATGGTCCTTACGGTATCTATTACCATATTGAATAAGCTTTTCTGCGTATACAGCATTTACAAGTACATCGTTAGCTTCATCTTCAAATGTATTCATTTGAATAACAATTTTTGCTACTTTATCCTTTAGTTGTTTAACATGAATTGGACGTTCTCTAAATTGTTCATTTACTTCTCTTACTTCATTATCAATTTCATTTTTCATGATAATAAAACGTTCTGGGACGCTAGTTAAATTAGAAGCTAATAAACGTCGATAAACTTCTTCTTTCTTAGATTGCACTCTCAATAAATTATCTTCTGCTTCAGCTTCATCTTCGCGTAATTGGATAAGATGATTTTGAAGTTTATCTTGTTCTTTGTTAATCACAGATACATGATCTTCAAGGTACTGTAAATTATCTTGTACTTCACTGTAACGTACCGCAGATTTAGAAGTTTCTTTTAAAATATCATCATAAACTGAGATGAGACTTTGAATTTCATTTTCAAATTGTCTTACACTTTGAGCATCTGATTCATTAATATAGTAGTTTTCACGAACATATTCAATTTCGGTTTGTAATGTATAGTTCATATCTTTGGCCTTAAATAAGTCATCAGTAATGATATCTTTCGTTTCTTCAACTTCATTTTTGGCTTTTACTTCATATTCAATAAGATCATACATTTCATCTAATTTATCATTAATATTTTCAAGTTTATTATTAGCTTCATCTAATTCTAATCGACTAATCATTGGTTCAACAAAACTTAATTCTGTCTTAAGACTTTGTATTGTACCATCGACTTTGACATGGTCTAAATCATAGCCTTCAACCTTTAAGTCTCTACATCCATATTTTAAATCTTGAAACTGTCCTGGTAATTCTTTTTGAGTTTCTCGAATTAATTCTGGAATTTCATCCATATAAGATTTTAAATTTTTAATTTGATCTTCTAAAGCAGCAATGTGATTATGAGCTTGAACATAATTACCTTCACTTTTTAAATTCTCATATTCATTTAACTTGGGCTCATAATTTTCGATTTCATTTTCAAGTGGTTCAGCTGCTTCACCAAATTGATGACGATTGGCTAATACATCACGTTTCATTTCACGATAGTCAACTTTACACTTTTCATACAATGCTTCATTTTCTTTATGTAAGTTTATAATGTCGTCCACTTGAGTTACTTGATGCTGATAATTCTCTTCGTATTGATCCATTAATTCGTGAGCATCATCAATTTCAGTTTGTGCTGCCGTGAATTTAAATTTCTCTAACAACTCTTCAGCATTTTGAATTTTTTCTTCCACTGGAGCTAAGTATTTATTTGTAGTTTCTGTGTTGTCTTTTTTCATTGCATCATACTTAGTCTTTGTTTCACCTTTTAAATTTAAACCAGTAAGTTTTCTTAGGTTATCATCTAAAGGTAATTGTTCAATTTCGTTCTTACGCTCTTCTGTTTTTTCAATTAAATTTCTTTTGTTTGAGCGCATATAAAACAATACGCCAATAGCAATTAAAATAACTACTAATATTGCTAATATGATAAATAACACCATATACTTCTCCTCCTATTTTATCATCTTACATTATAACGTAATTTTGTGCGTCGTTAAATCACAAAATCAATTAATTGATAGATTATTTTTAAAAGATTATACTAAATTAAAAATTGTAGTAACGAGGTATGACGATGACAAAGAATATTCCAACAAATTACAAACTGATATCAAAACAACTTGCTAGTTTAATCGAAGATGAAAAGAATTTAATTGCAATATTAAGCAATACTTCTGCCCTTCTTAACGATACAATTGATCAAATTAATTGGGTAGGTTTTTACCTTATTGAAAATAACGAACTTATTCTTGGGCCATTTCAAGGTCATCCTGCTTGTGTACATATTGCTATTGGTAAAGGGGTTTGTGGCACTGCCGTTTCATCTGGTGAAACACAACGTGTTAAAGACGTCCATCAATTCCCTGGCCACATAGCTTGTGACGCAAATAGTCAATCAGAAATTGTTATTCCATTACATCAAAACGGCAAGATTATCGGAGTATTAGATATTGACGCTCCTATAAAAAACAGATTTTCACAAGATGATCAAGAAGGACTTGAATCCATTGTAAAAACTTTAGAAAAACAACTCAATCAAATTTAAAAAAATCTTGACACTTTCTTTTAAAATGATAGAATAATCTTTGTGTGAATTAACGAAAATAGCAGTTATATATTATCTAGCTCTATGTTGTTCCCAATGTGGACGTGTCGCGTAACTGTCGCTATAAGGTGAAGACACATAAAACAATATATCTCGATAAGCATGTAACACTCTTTTTTGTTTTTTCATAACAACAAAAAAGAAAAAGGAGGAGTCTCACATGGCTCGATTCAGAGGTTCAAACTGGAAAAAATCTCGTCGTTTAGGTATCTCATTAAGCGGTACTGGTAAAGAATTAGAAAAACGACCATATGCACCAGGACAACACGGTCCTAACCAACGTAAAAAATTATCAGAATATGGTTTACAATTACGTGAAAAACAAAAATTACGTTACTTATATGGAATGACTGAAAGACAATTCCGTAACACATTTGATATTGCTGGTAAGCAATATGGTGTACACGGTGAAAACTTCATGATTTTACTTGCTAGTCGTTTAGATGCAGTTGTTTATTCATTAGGTTTAGCTCGTACACGTCGTCAAGCACGTCAATTAGTAAACCACGGTCACATTGAAGTGGATGGTGGACGCGTAGACATCCCATCTTACTCATTAAAACCTGGTCAAGTGATTACAGTTCGTGAAAAATCACAAAACTTAGATATTATTAAAGAATCTGTTGAAATTAACAATTTCGTACCAGAATATTTAGACTTCGATGCTGACAACTTAAAAGGTACTTTCGTTCGATTCCCTGAACGTAGCGAGTTACCAGCTGAAATCAATGAACAATTAATCGTTGAGTACTACTCAAGATAATCGACTTCTATTTTTACACCCAATTCCAATCTTGGATTTGGGTGTTTTATTTTATGTAAAAATTTCTATCTCATTTTGGTTTTTAAGTATTTAAATGTATGATGCATTTTGTTTAATAAAAACTGGGATATTAAATAATATTCCAGTTTTTATTAACAATAATCAATACTCAACTTAATTGAAAATACGCTCTTATTTATTACTTTTTGAAGTAACTGATGATTGTACGTATTGAACTTCGCGTTCTATACCTACATTTCCTCTCATTCTTATAGCTCAAATAAATCTTCAGGTACATCGGAAATAATACCGTCAACACCAATATCTATTAATTTTTGTGATTCTTTTAATTTATTTACAGTATAAGGTAATACTTTTAACTCTTCCTCATGAGCAAGTTGCATAAATTTCTTCGAAACAATTTGATAATTAGGATTAGCATAATCAGCAACTTTGGCAATTTTTTTGAAATTTGGTAACTTGTGCCAATATTTTTTCTTACTAATTAATAAACCTAATTCATAATCTAAATTCATTGCTGACAATTTTTTTACACAATCAAAATCGAATGATTGTAAAATCACTTTAGATTTAGATATTTGTCTTTCCTTCAATTTATCAACAATCATATTTTCAATATTTGGATACTGACTAGGCTTTTTTATTTCTATTAATAATTTTTGTGAAAAGTTATCTGCTAAATCTAACACTTCATCAAAAGTCGGTATACTCTCCCCTTTAAATTTCTCTCCTTTATAGAAACCAAAATCTAACGCTTTTAATTCTTTTAAAGTAAAATCAGAAACCTTACCTTTACCATTTGACGTACGATCGATAGTATCATCATGTATAACGACAAGTTCTTTATCTTTTGTGTAATGTACATCAATTTCCAACATATCTATATGTAACATGAGCGCATGTCGATAAGCGATAATAGTATTTTCAGGATAATCTTCAGGTAATCCTCTATGCGCTACGATTTGGAAATGTTGATTTGGACGTCGAAATTTCATCAAAGTCACCTTTCTTTTAAACTTATTTAATTTGCCCTAAACTTAAATTACCATAATTAAATTGGAGGTCAATTCATATGGTTAGACATGATTTTAAAGTTAAAACTGAATGGCTAGGTGGACGCGAAGAAGTAGGTAAACTTCGAGGAGATATTATCAATGAAAATATATCCATCCCCTCTTCACTCGGTGGCCAAGGAGAAGGCACAAATCCAGATGAATTACTAGTAAGTGCAGCATCATCTTGTTACATCATTTCACTCGCTGCAACACTAGAAAAGAGTGGTTTTACTAATGTAAAAATTAATCAACAGTCAATAGGTACAGCCTCGTTTGAAAATAAAAAATTTAAAATGGAACGTATTACACATTATCCCTCAATTAAAGTACCCTCTTCTCAAACAGAAAAGCTTAAAAGTATTTTAGATAAATTATTAGTGATTGCAGATAATAATTGTATGATATCTAATGCAATACGGAATAATGTCATTATTTCAATTGAACCTAATTTAATATAAATCATATAGCTATCACAAATTTTAAACATGTAAACGTTTTAATTATGTGATAGCTATATAATAAGGGTTTTAAATATTCAGAATTTTTGCTAAAATAAATAAATCTTATTATGGGAGGAATGTACAATGCAGTATTACCAACCTTTATTATTAACACCTGGACCAACTCCTGTACCGGAACAAATCTTGAGTGCCGTACAATTACCAATGGTAGGTCATCGTTCTACTGACTTTGAGGAAATTGCTAGTGAAGCATTTAAAGGTTTAAAGCCAGTATTTGGTAGCAAAAACGAAGTACTTATTCTTACATCTAGTGGCACTAGCGTATTAGAAGCAAGTATGCTTAACATCGCGAATCCTGACGATCATATTGTGATAATTGTTTCTGGTGCATTTGGAAATCGCTTTAAACAAATCGCACAAACTTATTATAATCATGTACATGTATATGATGTTAACTGGGGTGAAGCTGTAATAGTTGATGACTTTATCACTTATTTAAAGCAATTAAACGTTCCAGTCACTGCAGTATTCACTCAATTTTGTGAAACATCTACTGGTGTCATACATCCAGTTCACCAATTAGGTCATGCACTTAAAGCTTTTGATAATTCCTTATATTTTATTGTTGATGGTGTAAGCTGTATCGGTGCAGTGGATGTTGATTTAACAAAAGATAAAATCGATGTATTAGTTTCGGGAAGTCAAAAAGCTATCATGCTACCACCAGGTCTAGCATTTGTTGCTTATAGCGATAGAGCAAAAAAACGATTTGCTGATGTAAAAACACCGAGATTCTATTTAGATTTAAATAAATACATAAAATCACAAGAGCAAAATTCAACGCCCTTCACCCCTAATGTTGGTCTATTTAGAGGAATAAATGCTTATGTAGAACTTGTAAAAAAAGAAGGATTAAATCACGTTATTTCACGCCATTTTAAAATACGTAATGCCTTAAGAGCAGCACTAAAGGCACTTGAATTAGAATTATTAGTAAAAGATGATGCTCATGCCTCACCTACTGTGACCTCATTTGTTCCAAAAAATCAAGAAGAACTTAATATCATTAAAAATCAACTTAAATCTCAATTCAATATAACTATTGCTGGGGGACAAGGACACTTAAAAGGACAAATTTTGAGAATTGGTCACATGGGGAAAATATCTCCTTTTGATATTTTAGCAGTCGTGTCTGCATTGGAAATTATTTTAACTTCTAATAGAAATGTCAATTATATTGGAACAGGGATAACTCAATTTATGGAGGTTATTAGACATGAGTCATAAGATATTAGTATCAGACCCAATTTCTGAGGATGGTTTACAAAGTATTTTAAAACATCCAGAATTTGACGTAGATATACAAACAGATTTATCTGAAAATGATTTAGTAAATATGATTTCAACTTATGATGCTCTTATCGTACGAAGTCAAACCCAAGTAACAGAGCGAATTATTAATGCTGCAACAAATTTGAAGGTCATTGCAAGAGCTGGTGTAGGTGTGGATAATATTAATATAGAAGCAGCGACTTTAAAAGGTATTTTAGTAATTAATGCTCCTGATGGTAATACAATTTCTGCTACAGAACATTCAGTAGCTATGTTGCTTGCAATGGCACGAAATATTCCTCAAGCACACCAATCTTTACGTAACAAAGAATGGAATCGTAAAGCATTTAGAGGGGTTGAACTTTATGGCAAAACCTTAGGTGTTATCGGTGCTGGTAGGATTGGTTTGGGCGTCGCTAAACGTGCGCAGAGTTTCGGTATGAAAATTTTAGCGTTCGATCCTTATTTAACAGAAGATAAAGCGAAGTCATTAGATATTCAAATTGCAACTGTTGATGAAATTGCCGAAAAATCCGACTTTGTAACAGTTCACACACCATTAACACCTAAAACTCGAGGAATTGTTGGTTCATCTTTCTTTAACAAAGCTAAACAAAACTTACAAATCATAAATGTTGCCAGAGGGGGTATTATAGATGAAACTGCACTTATTGAAGCATTAGATAATAACTTAATAGATCGTGCAGCTATTGACGTATTTGAACATGAACCTCCTACTGATTCCCCTCTCATTCAACATGATAAAATTATTGTCACACCACATCTTGGCGCCTCTACTGTAGAAGCGCAAGAGAAGGTTGCAGTCTCTGTATCTGAAGAAATAATTGAAATTCTAACTAAAGGGAATGTTGAGCATGCTGTGAATGCTCCAAAAATGGATTTAAGCAAAGTTGATAAAACAACTCAAAGCTTTATAGGTTTAAGTACAACTATTGGTGAGTTTGCTATTCAGCTTCTCGATGGTGCTCCGAGTGAAATTAAAGTTAAATATGCTGGTGACTTAGCGCAAAATGACACTAGTTTAATTACAAGAACAATTATAACGAACATCTTGAAAGAAGATTTAGGTAATGAAGTCAATATTATTAATGCATTAGCAATACTTAACCAACAAGGTGTCACGTATAATATAGAAAAACAAAAGAAACATTCTGGCTTTAGTAGTTACATTGAGCTAGAACTAGTTAATGATCAAGATAAAATCAAAATTGGCGCAACGGTATTCGCAGGTTTTGGCCCAAGAATAGTACGTATTAATGATTACTCACTTGATTTTAAACCTAACCAATATCAATTAGTAACATGTCATAAAGATAAACCTGGTATAGTAGGACAAACAGGCAACCTATTGGGAAGTCACGGAATTAATATTGCGTCAATGACTTTAGGACGTAACGATGCTGGTGGAGATGCTTTAATGATTCTTTCTATTGATCAACAAGCAAGTGAGGAAGTTATAAAAATTTTAAATGAAACAAGCGGATTCAACAAAATTATTAGCACTAAGTTAACAATTTGATTAACTACTTTCGTCTTTTTATAAACCAACAAAAATACCTCAGATTGAAATTAATATACAATCTGAGGTCATTTTTTGTCTATAATAGAATTTTTCGAATCTTAGTTATATCCTCTACTACATGATCTGCTCCATTTGCAACTAATTCAGAGTGAGCAGCTTTACCTTTTAAACCAGTTAAAGTACCAATGAACGTAGCCCCTATCTTCTTCGCACTTAATAAATCAGCTAAAGAGTCGCCTACTATGTAAACCTCATCTTTATTTACGATATCTTCTTGCTTTGTCGCATATCGTTCATATTGGTCATTATAATTTCCATTTAACGTAGCGATGTAACTAAACGGGTTAGGTTTTCCTAAAGGTTGATATTGAGGAAATTGTTTCTCTGCTAGCAACACCTCACTTGCCGTTACGATATGTTCATCTTTAAAATAAGATTTTAATCCCAATGATTGAAATGGAATAATTGTTTCAGTTCGAGGTCTACCAGTTGCTATCGCAATTTGATATCCCGCTTCTATTAGATTTTGAAGTAATAATTGAATTTCTTCTATAGGTTTAAGAATGACCTCATCATAAATGAAACCTTTCTTAAAATCTTGAATATCTTTTTTATATTCAACTTGATTAAATAAAGCTTTTCCTAAATACCATTCTTGATATATATCTTTTGCTAATGTCCATAAAGCACTTTTCAATTTAAATAAACTAGTGTTGTTAAGTTCTAATTGATTTTTAGCGTAAACTTCCAAATCTTCGTAAATAGCATCTTTACCATTTCTAAACGAAGCTATCACATCGTAAGGTAAGCTATAATTTATCGTTTTATCAGTTAAATCCTTTGCTATTTCCTTTAAAGTCTCTTTGGTAAACAATAATTCATCAAGTAATTGATCTCGTAATGATGGTTTTAATTGTTTAGCTTTATCAATTAAATGAATACTAAATACAATAAATAGCATATCCCAATTTGAATTTAAACCAAGTGACTTTAGTTGATTTAATATTCGGTCATTATTAAATACGTTTCTACGTATTTTGTTTATATCATTTTCAGTTAAATTACCATCAAAATGAATATCTATGTCACAATTTAAAAAATCTGGACTCGATAAAAGTTCAGCTACAGTAATTGCTGAAACATCAAAACATCGTTCTTCACTTAAAAATACGCCATCTACATCAAATAATATAGCCTTCATGCCTTACCCCTTTCATTTCAGAAAATTCTGATATAACTATATTACATGGTTCAATAAAAAAGGGCAAACTCCTTACGAGCCACCCCTTTCACAAACTAATTCATTTGGTGATCCATTTCATTGGCAACTTGTTGTACGTGTGTTCCAATAATCACTTGGGTATAATGGTGTCCATTTTGAGTTATACCAATAGCTCCAGCATTTTTAATTTTCTGCTCATCTATAATCGAATTATCTTTAAGCTCCAATCTAAGCCTTGTTGCACAATGATTTAAACTAATAATGTTTTCTTTACCACCTAATCCGTCTAAAATACGTTTTGCGTTTTGATAATATTTACTTGTAGTGGTTTTGTTCTGTAATACTTCCATTTCAGAAGTATCATTTGATGTTGGATCGATAAGTTCATTATCTCCCCTACCTATAGTACTTAAATTAAAGACTTGTATGACAACTCTAAAGATAACGTAATAGATAATAAAAAAGACTACACCCTGCAATAATAACATCCAAGGTTGATTAGATATCGGATTAACCAATGAAAGCACATAATCTATAAGACCTGCACTAAATGAAAATCCTGCTGTCCAATGAAACATTGCTGCTATAAATAATGATAATCCAGTTAAAACAGCATGAATAACAAATAAAACTGGAGCTACAAACATGAATGCAAACTCTATGGGTTCAGTTACACCCACAAAGAATGCCGAAACTGAACTTGCTAAAAACCAAGCATAAACTTGTTTTTTTTGATTCGTCTTTGCAGTATGATACATCGCCAAAGCTGCTGCCGGTACACCAAACATCATAACAGGGAAAAATCCTGCTTGGTATCTGCCAGTAATTCCCTTAATGGCATTTTTACCACTTTGAAATTTACCTATGTCATTTATTCCAGCAGTATCAAACCAAAATACATTATTGAGCGCATGATGCAACCCAGTAGGTATTAACAATCTATTAAAAAAACCATATAATAATGCACCGAATGGACCCATACCAACAATCCACTTACCAAAAGTAACTATCCCATTATAAACTGGAGGCCAAATCAATAATAAAATAATCGCTAAAATTGTACAAAAGAATGCTGTCATGATTGGAACAAGTCGTTTCCCACTGAAGAATGATAAGGCCATAGGTAAATTCGTTTCACTAAATTTGTTATAACTATATGCAGCAATCAAACCTATAATAATCCCTACAAACACATTTCCATTATTCATTTGACTGAATGCTAAATCAATTTTAGATTCTTTAATTTGTAACAAAGTTGCTAATTTTTCTGGAGATAGTACTACTGTAACTATAAAAAATCCTAACGCTGCCGCTAATGCTACTGCGCCATCATTCTTCTTAGCCATACCGATAGCTACACCAATAGCAAATAATATACCTAATTGCTCTAATATAGTGGTCCCAACACTTGTGAAAAAGAGTGCAGCTTGAGGAAGTATATTTAAAGCATCTAAAACATGACCTATGCCTACAATAATTGCGGCTGCTGGCAGAACTGCTACAGGTAACATGAGAGACCTACCCAAATGTTGCAAAAGTTTATACATTTATATCATCCCTTATTTTTATTATCAAACGTTAAAACACTGTAATACAAAATCGTTTTCTATTCCATACATTAAAACAAAATTATTTGCTCTAGAAAAATAATTATCCACCTTAATGTAAACGCTTAATTATAATCTAAAAGAAAGAACGTCTATACAAATCATTTAATTGTACGACGTTCCTCAACAGTAATGATATCTATATCACTCTATTTCTTTAAACTATGTGAAATTTCATTAAGTTCTTTTTGTAATTGAGTTGTGCGTCTTTCGATTTCTTTGGTTAAGAAATCAACTTTCTCGTTCCGTTTCAAATCCTTTGGAATATCATCCATCTCAATTGGTTTACCAATTTTGATTAATGCTTGACCTGTAATCAAACCATGAATTTTTTTTGGACCCACATAAGCTGCTGGTAAGATAGGTGCTTTCCCAAGCATTGCTATAGTAGCTGCACCACGTTTTAATGGGGCTCCCTCTACTGAAGTACGATGACCAGTTGGGAAAATACCTATAGTTTTATGTTCTTTAAGTAAATTCACTGGTTTTTTTAATGTACTTGGGCCAGGATTTTCTCTATCAACTGGAAATGCATTTAGTGATTTCAAAAATTTGCCAGCCCACTGATTCTTAAATAATTCTTTTTTAGCCATATAATGGATTTGATTAGGTAGTAATGCCATTCCTAACATGATTACTTCGTTATAACTTTCATGCGTACAAGTTACAACATATTTACTATCTTTAGGAATATTTTCCTTACCAATAACATATAATGATTTAGACATTTTCACTAAAATAACATCTAAAATCTTACTTATAAAATTGTACATAATGTCACCTGCTTATTTTCTTTATCATAATGATTTTATCACTATCAAATTCATAGAACAATACAACACATGTTTTCTTTAGTCATTAGATAACTATAGCACTGAAATACATATCAATATAACAACAAAATTATTTGTATCAAGCAATGATTCTTCTATATCTTAAAGGCAACAATATCATTTATGATAATACTCCTAAAGTCGTATAGTTGATTGCTAGCAAATTTTATACAAACGATACATAATAGTAATACAGACTACAAATTATGGAGGTAACAAATGTCAGAACAAGAAAAGAATCAACACCACTATCGTAATTCTTCACAGAAGCGACACACTTTTCCATGGATTAAAACAATTATTGTTGCAATAATCGCTGGAATTATTGGAGCACTTCTCGTCTTAGGTATTGGTAAACTCCTAAATAAAAATGGTTTTAACAATGAAGGTGCTACTGTTCATCAAGTTTCAAATAGTCATGGTGGCAATCAGCTAGATGGTAAAAGTAATCAATACAAATCAGTACATGACATGATTAAAGACGTTTCTCCCGCAATTGTCGGCGTGATAAACATGCAAAAATCTACAAACCTTGATGATTTATTCAACGGTAAGGCATCTAAATCAAAAGAAGCGGGAATTGGTTCCGGTGTGATTTATCAAATAAGTGATGGTTCCGCATATATCGTTACAAATAATCACGTTGTTGATGGTGCTTCGGAAATTAAAGTTCAACTACATAATTCAAAACAAGTAGATGCCAAATTAATAGGTAAAGACGCCCTAACAGATATTGCTGTTCTAAAAATAAAAGATACAAAAGGAATAAAAGCAATTCAATTTGCTAATTCGTCAAAAGTTCAAACAGGAGATAGTGTTTTTGCAATGGGTAATCCTCTAGGATTAGAATTTGCAAATTCTGTTACATCAGGAATTATTTCAGCTAGCGAACGTACAATTGACGCCAATACTTCTGCTGGTAATACTAAAGTTAATGTTTTACAGACAGACGCTGCAATAAATCCCGGTAATTCGGGTGGTGCATTAGTGGATATTAACGGAAATCTCGTTGGTATCAATTCCATGAAAATTGCGGCAGCACAAGTAGAAGGTATAGGTTTTGCTATACCTAGTAATGAAGTTAGAGTGACCATCGAACAACTCGTTAAACATGGTAAAATCGAACGCCCTTCAATCGGTATAGGTCTTATAAATTTAAGTGATATTCCTGAAAACTATCGTAAAGAACTACATACTCATAAAGACAAAGGCGTTTATGTAGCTAAAGTAGACAGTGAAAATGCCATTAAAAAGGGTGATATTATTACTGGAATAGATGGTAAACAAATAAAAGATGATACAGATTTAAGAACTTATTTATACGAGAGCAAAAAACCAGGTGAAACGGTTACTCTAAAAGTTATCAGAGATGGTAAGACACAAGACATTAATGTAAAATTAAAAAAACAAGCATCTGCATCTGAATCATCTCAATCACAAAGTCAATTTGCTCAATAAAAAATTTTCATATTACGTTTATTGATTTTAATATATTATAGTTGATCGATTTTAAGTAAAAACTCTGAGTATACTTCATAGTAAGAGATACTCAGAGTTTTACTTTTATAGTTATTCCTTTTTAAATAAATCTTTTAATTTTTATAATATATAGAAAACATTGTGAAATGATTCAATCAAATTTTTTCATTTATGATTGGTAATTAACCATGAAATATTTTTTCTTTCCTCGTCGAATTATTGTAATTTCATCTTCAATAAGGTCTTTACTACTTAACTCATAATCGACTGATTGTTGACGTTCACCATTAATATATATTGCACCGTTGTTTACATCTTCACGTGCTTGGCGTTTAGATGAAGCAATACCTGTTTCAATAAGTGCTTCAACTATATTTGTCGTTTTTGTAGATAGCGTTACTTGAGGTACGTCTTTAAACCCTTCTTTAAGTTCTTTAGCAGATAATGATTTTAAATCTCCACTAAACAGTGCTTTTGAAATACGTATAGCGTCTTTTAAAGCTGCTTCACCATGAATAAATTTCGTAACATTTTCCGCTAGTGCTTTCTGTGCTTCACGTAAGTGAGGCGCTTCATTTTTTGATTGTTCTAATCGATTAATTTCTTCTTTTTCTAAAAAAGTAAAATATTTTAAGAATTTAATTACATCTTCGTCAGATTGATTAATCCAAAATTGATAAAATTCATATGGACTTGTCTTTTCAGGATCTAACCACACAGCTCCAGACTCTGATTTACCAAATTTCTTCCCATCTGATTTAGTTACTAATGGGATTGTTAGGCCATATGCCTCAGTTTGTCCATACATTCGTCGCATTAATTCAATACCACTTGTAATATTACCCCATTGATCAGATCCGCCTACTTGAATTTTACAATTTAACTCACGATTTAAATAGCCAAAATCAATAGCTTGTAAAATAGTATAAGTAAATTCTGTATAAGAGATACCATGTTCTAAACGTGTTTGAATAGAATCTTTTCCTAGCATATAGTTAACGCCAACATGTTTACCATAATCTCTAAGAAAACTAATCAACGAAATTTGACCAAGCCAATCTTTATTATTAACTAATTTTGCCCCTTTATCACTGCCAAATTCAAATAATCGATGCATTTGATTAGACAGGCCTTTGACGTTAGCTTCAACTTGTGATTCTGTTTGTAACACGCGCTCTTCAGACTTTCCAGAAGGATCTCCTATCATACCAGTACCTCCACCAATTAAGACGATAGGACGATGCCCATGTTCTTGGAAGCGTCTTAATGTTAAAAAAGGTAACAAGTGACCAATATGTAAACTATCAGCTGTAGGATCTGCGCCGCAATATAAAGTGACCTGTTCCTTATTTAATAATTCTTCGATACCCTCTTCATCTGTTTGTTGATAAATTAACCCTCTCCATTTTAAATCTTCTATTAAAGCATTAGCCATTGATAAAATCCTCCTAAATTATTTTATAAATTTAAAAAAGTTAAAGATATTTAATAAATATAGTGATATAAGTGATTTATTCAAACATATTAAAAAGCGCTCCTACAAAATGTAAGGGCGCTTGTGCACGGTACCACCATACTTAGATAGAGTTCGTTACTCATAAATATCTCTATTAATGATACGCTCATTAATAAAACGTTGAATAATAAAAATAGCAAGGTGTATTCACCAATAAGAAACTACTAGTTCACAGCCACCACTAGTTCTCTTTAAGCTTTCTCAAAAGTTACTTGTCCTTTATATTCAAAACATATTGAATTGAATATTATTATAGTTAACATTATTTTAAAAGTCAACTTTCAAGATATGGTATACTATATCTAACTTTAGGAGGTATCTAATGCATTTCAACAAGTATCAAATACTAACTACAGATAAATATACTAAATTTGAACATTTATATAAGAAGGTCAAACATATATGTGTCGTAATTTTTTTGGTGGTTTTTTTGATTGGTTTTATTATACTGTTGTCATTAGTATTATACTTCCAACAACTAACTAAAGATGCTTCGTCAATAAGTGATCGAGAGTTGAAAGCAAAAATCCTTCATATACCTGGCGATGAGCTAATAAATCATAATAATCAAATTTTAGAAGAATATGATCATTCACAAAATACACTCATAGTTGGACCGAACCATGTAAATTCAAATATTATACATGCACTTACAGCCTCTGAAGATACATTATTTTATAAACATAACGGTATTATGCCTAAAGCACTTTTAAGGGCGATGCTTCAAGATATCACAAATTCAAACCAATCTTCTGGTGGTAGTACTATCACGCAACAATTAGTAAAAAATCAAGTGCTCTCAAATAAAAAAACTTATAGTCGTAAAGCAAATGAAATTATCTTGGCTACACGGGTCGAAAATTTATTATCAAAAGATGAAATCATATATACGTATTTAAATATCGTCCCATTTGGTCATGACTACAACGGTGCCAATATAACTGGTATATCGTCTGCTTCATATAGTCTGTTTGGTATACCTGCAAAAGATTTGAATATTGCACAATCAGCTTATCTCATTGGCTTACTGCAAAGTCCATACGGCTATACGCCTTATGACGAACACGGCAAAGTAAAGCCTTACCATCTTTTAAAATTGAGCATGAAACGTCAACAATACGTACTTAAACGTATGCGTGTTGAAGGAAAAATTTCTAAACAACAATACGAAAACGCTAAAAAATACAATATTAAACAGCACTTGCTGAAACAATCGAAAGACGAATAAAAATCAGATATATTTATCGAAATTTTTGAAATGAAAAGAGAGCGAGCAATATTTATTAATAACACTGTCTCACTCTCTTTTTTATTTTCTTAGAAAAGACCTATTGCTTTCCCATCATCAGTAACATCCATATTTAGTGCAGCTGGTTTCTTCGGTAAACCAGGCATAGTCATTATAGCACCAGTTAATGCAACGATGAATCCAGCGCCTGTTTTGGCTTCAAGTTCTCTAATTGTTATTTCAAAATCATTCGGGGCACCTAACAATGTCTGATCATCACTAAATGAATATTGAGTTTTAGCCATACAAATCGGATATTCATCCCAGCCATTCTCTTTAAATTGCTTTAATTGTTTTTGTGCTTTACTACTGAAATTTACTTTTGAACCTCCATAAATTTCTTTAACAATCGTTTCAATTTTAGCTTCGAGTGGTTGTTTTAACTCATATAAATGCTTAAAGTTTTGAGGTTCCTGCATTACATCGAACACTTGGTTAGCAAGTTCAATTCCACCTTCTCCACCTTTTTCCCATACTTCTGTTAAAGCAATACGCACTTGATTATCTTTAGCCCATTGTTTCACACACGCTGTTTCAGAAGGTGTGTCATGAATAAATGCATTTAAAGCTACTATTGGTTCGACACCGTATTTTTTAATATTATTCACATGTCTTTCAAGATTAACAAGTCCCGCTTCAACAGCCTCTATGTTCTCATGTTGAAGTTGGTCTTTTGCAACACCACCGTGCATTTTCAAAGCACGAATCGTTGCTACAACAACAACTGCTGATGGATCGAAACCTGCTTCACGAGCTTTAATGTTCATAAACTTCTCGGCACCTAAATCAGAACCAAATCCTGCTTCTGTAACAACAATATCAGATAAGTTTCTAGCAGTTTCAGTTGCTAATATAGAGTTACAACCATGAGCAATATTGGCAAAAGGGCCTCCGTGAACAAGAGCTGGAGTTCCCTCAATTGTTTGAACTAAATTTGGTTTAATCGCATCTTTAAGTATTAAAGTTAATGCACCTTCTACTTTCAAATCAGAAACTGTTATAGGTTTATGATGACGTGTATAACCAATGGTAATTCGACTTATTTTTTCTTTTAAATCTTTGATATTTCGGCTTAGACATAAAATAGCCATTATCTCTGACGCAACTGTTATATTAAAACCATCTTCTCTAGGTACTCCGTGAGTTGTACCACCTAATCCTACGTTAACATGACGTAACGCACGATCATTCATATCTAAAACACGTTTCCATTCAATTCTTCGTTGATCAATTCCCAATTCATTTCCTTGATGTAGGTGGTTGTCGATAAATGCGGAAAGTGCATTGTTTGCAGTAGTAATTGCATGAAAATCACCATTAAAATGTAAATTAATATCTTCCATAGGAAGTACTTGAGCATAACCACCACCTGTTGCGCCTCCTTTAATACCAAAAGTTGGTCCTAAGGCAGGTTCTCGTAATGCAACAGTAACATTATGATTCAACTTGTTAAATGCATCTGCTAAACCTACAGTTACTGTGGATTTTCCTTCACCAGCTGGTGTTGGGCTCATAGCAGTTACTAATACGACTTTCCCTTTTTTCTCCTGTTCTTGTATCTGATTAATATCTATTTTAGCTTTATAGTGGCCGTATGGTTCTAAAGCATCCTCAGTAATCCCTACTTTTCTTGCAATTTCACTTATTGGTTTAAGTTTTGATAAGTTTGCTATTTCTAAATCTGATAATTGTGCCAAAATATTCAGCCCCTTGATTTTATATAATTAACGAGTTATATGAATCATGATAACCGACTTACATTTAAATGTCGAATATTTTAATATATTTAGTGCTAAAAGTTCGTTATTTTAGAAATAATCATGCTATTCGTATTCTGGATACATAAGAAATTTTTCACAAAAGTTACACGTATAACAATACTTGTAATTCATTGATATGAAAATAATCGTATTTACCCATAAAATTACTAAATATTTAATTGTACTAACAAGAACAGTTATAAAGTTATTCCTTAGTAATGTGTGTTAAAGTGAATTTAAATAGAAAAATTGATTGATTCAGATACAATGAGTGAATATGAAAAACACTCTATAATGAAAATATTTATTTCACTATAGAGCATTAATATAGATATCTTATATGTCACTAATTATTATTACTGAGTTGTCCCACGGTATTCTATTCTATGAGGCAATATGACATTAGGATTTTCAATTTCTTCATCGTTCATGTATTTAGTCAGTAATCTCATTCCAACAGCACCAATATCATACAATGGTTGAATAACACTAGATAACTGTGGTCTCACCATTTCTACTAAACGTGTATTGTTAAAACTAATAATCTGTAAGTCTTCAGGTACTTTCACTCCAGCATCTTGTGCACTATGCAATATACCTATTGCTTGCTCATCACTAATACAAAGAACAGCATCTGGTAAATTCGATTGCAATTGTTCAAATGTTTTTATACCTGATTTGTAACTTTCATTGCCAGTTAAATGTAATGTATCGTCTAATTTTAGTTGATGCTGACTTAAAACATTTTTAAGGCCCTCTAAAACATCATCTTGTGCCTTTATAGAGTATTCTCCACCTATTAAAGAAAATGTTTTAGCACCCTTCTCTATAAGATATTGTGTTGCTTCTTCGGCTGCTTGTTTAAAATCAATATTTACAGATGCAATATGATCATCCTTACCATCCGTTCCAGAAACTACGACTGGTACAGATGATTGATTAATAAGACTTTTAATTTCTTCAGAAATAGTTCCACCTAAGAAAATAATACCATCGACTTGTTTACTTAATAAATTATTAAAAATTTCTTTTTCTTTTTCTGGATCATTATCTGAGTTTGAGATAATTGAGTGATATTTGTACATTGTTGCAATATCTTCTAAACCTCTTGCAAGTTGAGAATAATAAACATTTGAAATATCGGGAATTATAACTCCAACTGTCGTTGTACGTTTACTTGCAAGACCTCTTGCAACTGCGTTAGGTCGATAGTTTAACCTTTTAATGACTTCATTTACTTTATTACGTGTTTCTGGTTTAACATTTTGGTTTCCATTTACTACACGTGAAACAGTTGCCATTGATACCCTAGCCTCTCGGGCTACATCATAAATTGTAACTGTCATAATTTCCTCCTTGTAAACGTTTTATTTGTTATTATAACGTGTTTTCATATCATTTTCAAAGTTTATCATATTTGTATAGTTTGTGAAATCATTTTATGTTTTTGTCACAATTCTGTTAAAAACTCCGTTACATTTAATATTTTTTATGTGATTTTTTATTAATGGGTTGTTATAAATAAAATTTCCCATAGCTCAAAAGTATATTGAACTATGGGAAATTATCACTTATTTAATTGTATAACGATACATGATTTACTATTTCAGTTTCTTCGAATTGTACATATCAGCAAGTGGTTTTAATTCGTGATAAAATTGATTGAATTCATTAAGATCCATTTGTTGACCGGCATCACTTAACGCAACAGAAGGATCTGGATGAACTTCAGCCATAACTCCATCAGCACCAACGGCTAAAGCCGCTTTCGCTGTCGGTAACATAATATCTTTTCTACCTGTACTATGCGTTACATCAACCATAACAGGTAGATGTGTTCCTTGCTTTAAAATAGGTACAGCAGAGATATCTAATGTATTTCTAGTTGCTTTTTCGTATGTACGAATACCTCTCTCACATAAAATAATATTTCGGTTACCTTGTGAAGCAATATATTCTGCTGCATAGATAAATTCTTCTATCGTTGCTGATAAACCACGTTTCAATAAAATAGGTTTATCTGTACGACCAGCTTCTTTGAGTAACTCAAAATTTTGCATATTTCTAGCACCAATTTGGAAAACATCCAAATAATCTGAAGCGATTTCGAAATCATTTGGGTTAACTATTTCACTTACTACATTTAAGTTATATTTATCTTTAACATTTTTCAAAATTTTGAGACCTTCTACTCCAAGACCTTGGAAATCATAAGGAGAAGTTCTCGGCTTAAACGCTCCGCCACGAATAAATTTCTCGCCTTTAGCCTGCAAATCTTGTGCTACAGCATCAACTTGTTCTTGTGATTCTACAGAACAAGGACCAAATACAAATGATTTATTACCATCACCAATGATTCCACCATTATCAAATTTAACGATCGTATCTTCAGGTTTCAATTTACGTGATACATAAAGATGTTTTTCATTTTCTGATTTTTGTAAATCTGTAGAGGCTTTAAAAATTTCTTTAAATAATTGCTTAATCACATTGTCGTTAAATGGACCTTTATTTTTATCTAATAGCTGATTAATCATTTCCTTTTCACGCTGAGGATCATATACTCGTGTACCTTGCTTAATTTTTTCTTCACCAATTTTCTGTGCTAATTCTCCTCGCTTCGATAGTAATTCTAATATTTGATCATTTAAGGAAACAATTTCTTCTCTATACTGTTCTAATTTATTAGTCATTTCTACTCACCTCTAAGATATAGTTCCGCATAAAGTATGTTACTTTAAAGCGATAAAATTAAAATTATTCAAATCTAATTTTAACAATTTCACATTTATAGTTCAAGCGTCAATTTACAGAAAATACTAAATCTTCTGTAAATTTATGTAAGTAATAATTTGTTAAATAATGATATTACAATATTATTTAAATGTTAAAAAAGATAGGAACGAACTGAATATAAATTCGTCGTCCTACCTCAAGATTTCAGATATTATTTAAATATCTAATTTTAAAGTGAAATAATCTCTTAAATTAATGACTTAAATTTAAAATTTAACATAATAATTACAATAGTTAGTAAATCGTGTTAAGTAGATAAAGAATATAACTTTTATAATGTTCAATACACTTCATTTTACTCTTTATCATTGTTAATATTTAAAACTCGAGATTAATCATTAAATGTTCGTTTTTCAATTTTGCTACTAGTTTTTTCTACTTTTTGTTGTTTATTACGTTTGTTTTGGTTAGGTGTATGTTGCTGTTTGCCTTTGGAATCCTCTTTAGTTGCTGTTATATTCTTAGTCTGATTCGAATTTTTTTGGCTGTGCGGATTATTTGAATGTTTTTTAGATTCAGTAATAAGTGTAGGGATACGCTTCAATTTTGTTTGAGCTTTAGCAATTGATGGTTCTTTTAACAACGCTTCTGTAAGTTGTGTTTCTTTAGAGCCATTTGTGAGCTTAGATCTTTTTTCTTTTGCTGCCTGTGCTAAGCGATAAGCAACTGAATTAGTATCTGATGCTTGAGATTGATTTAAATTAGTTACAAGATTTGGAACATCAGAGTTATTTGAAGCTTTTATAGCTTCTTCTTGCATTAGATTTTTCGTGTTACTAGCAACTTCATTATTATTATTTATTCTATCTTTTTTTGCTTTTGCCGCTGCAGCTAATTTTTCTGTTTCAGTTTCTGACTTACTTTTAGTATCTTCTCCACTTGCAGAAGGGTTTGCTAAATCATGATTGCGTGCTTCTTCTTTAACTGCCGTTTGAGCAATTGCAATTTCTTCAGCAGAAGGTTCTTTCTCACTATCTATGTGCGTCGTAGATGTTTTATTGTTTGAATCAACTTCACTTTTAGCTTCTTGAATTGCCTGCGCTTCCGGTGATTCATCCGCTAAGTCTGTTTCGTGTTGAATAGCATTTTGTTGAGCTGCTAATTCTGTTGCTGATGGTCTCACATCATCCACTTGTTTTGTTTCTTTTTTTGCTTCTTGAATTGCTTGCGCTTCCGGTGATTCATCCGCTAAGTCTGTTTCGCGTTGAATAGCAGCTTTTTGAGCTTGTAATTCATCTGCATGGATATTATCTTTGGAATCATATTTTAATTGCTCAACTTTAGATTTAACAGAAACCACTGTATCTTCCGCTCGTTGTCTATAGTTTTCAACTTTACTACGTAAATCTTGTTCTTTTTCTTTCAATTCATCCGTTTTTTTATATATTTTATTTTTATAGTACAATCCAACAGCAGAACCTACTATCGCACTTGCTATGAAACTAACTACAAAATCCTTACGCTTCAATGAGTTAGATTGTGAACGAGATGTGCGATGATACAATTCTTCGCTTGTATGGCTTTTCTCGAAATTATCACGATTATAATGTTCCATAAACTTTCCTCCTAAAACAAAAGCACTTAAATAAGTAAAAGCCTCATTTAAGTGCATTTGTCATTAAATAGTATTAATTATTTATTAACACGTGAATTGTAGCTATGATTTGCATCATCTGCTACAGTGTTTGTTTTGTAGTTTGCACTTCCTCTACGATTGTATCTGTTTTGCCATTTGTCAGCAATTTCCATTGCAACATTTGACCATTGTACAACTTGAGAAATTTTATCTTCATTTTGAGAAATATTGTGCGTAATTGAGTTTGTAACTCTATCTACAGATCCATTTAAGTTTTGTACTGAGTCTCCAATGCCCTTAACAGCATCAACTACAGAATTTAAACGATCAACTTTACCTTGAATATCTTCAGTTAAGCGATTCACTTTATGAAGTAAATCAGTCGTTTCACGAGTAATACCTTGAACTTGACCTTCAACACCATCTAGTGTTTTAGCCACATAGTCTAAATTCTTTTTAACAGAAATAAGTACCACGACGATACCGATACATAAAATTAAAAACGCTATCGCAGCGATGATTCCTGCAATTGGTAAAATCCAATCCATTAAAAACGCCTCCTAATTACCATAAAATAAAAGTCATTAATATTTAATACCCATGATGCTTTTATATAAACATATTAAAAATCATTTTTTACGCCTAATTTTTCGAAATAAGCTTTTAGTAACTTTTGAATGTCACCAGCGCCCATAAATAAAATTACAGCGTTATCAAATTTTTCTAATACATCAATACTATTTTCATCTATAAGCGTCGAGCCGTCAATACGATTGATTAAATCTTCTATAGTTAAATCTCCCGTATTTTCTCTTATTGAACCGAATATTTCACATAAAAATACTTGGTCTGCCTTACTTAAACTCTCAGCAAATTCGTTTAAAAATGCTTGAGTTCTTGAGAACGTATGTGGTTGAAAAACGGCAACAACATCTTTTTGCGGATATTTTTTTCGCGCTGTCTCAATTGTAGCACTAATTTCTCTTGGATGGTGTGCATAATCGTCTACTATTACTTGATTTGATACTTTTGTTTCATTAAAACGACGTTTTACACCACCAAATGTTATCAGTGCTTCTTTAATATTTTCTACATTCATGTCTTCTAAATAACTAATTGCTATTACAGCAAGTGCGTTTAGAATGTTGTGATTTCCATATTGTGGGGATAAGAATTGATCATAAAATTCGCCTTTAATATATACATCAAATTGCGTACCCTTTTCAGTAATTTGAATATTTTTAGCATAGATGTCATCTGTTTCTTTAAAGCCATAATAATAAACCGGAATATCCACATCTAATTTACGTAAATATTCATCATCGCCCCAAGCAATAATTCCTTTCTTAACATTTAATGCCATATGTTGGAATGCATCATAAACATCATCGATATTTTTAAAATAATCTGGATGGTCAAAATCAATATTAGTCATAATTGCATAATCTGGATGATAACTTAAGAAGTGCCTACGGTATTCACAAGCCTCAAAAGCAAAATAGTCACTTCCTGGTAGTCCCATACCTGTACCATCACCGATTAGGAATGATGTCTTTTTATCTCCATTCATCACATGTGACAACAAACCAGTTGTAGACGTTTTACCGTGTGCACCTGTAACAGCAACAGATGTATATTGATTTATAACATGACCAAGAAAGTCATGATATTTTATAATATCAAGCTTTAATTCATGTGCCCTAACAATTTCTTCATGATTATCAGGAAATGCATTACCTTGGATGACAACCATTTCTTTTGTAATATTATTTGCATCAAAAGGTAAAATTTTAATCCCTTTATTTCTTAATGCAACTTCTGTAAAAACGTATGATTCTATGTCTGAACCTTGTACTTCATGACCGAGGTCATGCATGATTTGTGCTAATGAACTCATGCCTGAGCCTTTAATTCCGACAAAATGATAGTGTGTCATTTCAATACTCCTTACTCATTTTATTCTTTACTTAAATCCGCTTCTGTAATATAAACATCCCTTGGTTTAGAACCATTAGCACCTGAAATATATCCTAATTGTTCTAGCTGATCGATAATCCTTGCCGCTCTGTTATAACCAATTTGGAAATGTCTTTGGATAAGAGAAGTAGAAATATGTCCCTCTTCAACCATAAACTCACATACATCATCAAATAAATCATCTTGTGCTTGAGTTTGTGTTTTCTTTAATAATTCTTTTTCTTCAAATAAATATTCAGGATCACGCTGTTGCTTAATAAAGTCAACAACTTCATCTATTTCGTCATCTGAAACAAATGTACCTTGAACACGTATAGGTTTATTCATACCGCTACCTAAATAAAGCATATCACCATAACCTAATAATCTTTCAGCGCCACCACTGTCTAAAATCGTTCTAGAATCAACACTCGATGAAACCATAAATGCAATTCTAGTAGGTATATTAGCTTTAATAAGACCAGTGATTACATTCACTGATGGTCGTTGTGTAGCAACTAACATATGGATACCACAAGCTCGAGCTTTTTGAGCTATACGTGCAATTGATTGTTCTACATCTTGTGGTGCCATCATCATAAGATCAGCTAACTCATCAATTACTATAACAATTTTAGGCATTCTTTGCTCATAAGGTGCTTTTTTATTGAAAGCAGTAATATTTCTGACATGATATTGAGCAAACAATTTATAACGTTTTTCCATTTCTTCAACAGCCCATTTTAAACTTTGTGTAGCTGCTTTTACATCTGTTATTACAGGTGATACGAGATGTGGTAAATCATTATAAGGTGCAAGTTCTACCATTTTCGGATCAATGAGTAATAAACGCAATTCTTCTGGATGATTTTTATAAAGTAAAGACATTAAGATACTATTTATACATACCGATTTACCTGACCCTGTAGCACCAGCGATAAGTGCATGAGGTGTTTTAGCGATATCCATCAATAAGGGTTCATTATTAATTCGATAACCCATTGCAACTGTAAGTTTGGACTCTGTATTTTTAAATTTAGGTGATTCAATAATTGACCTTAAATTCACTTTAGTAGGATTTTGATTTGGCACTTCAATACCTACTAAACTTGTACCTGGAATTGGTGCTTCAATTCTAATATCTTTAGCAGCTAAAGCCATTTTTATATCATCTTGTAATGCCGTGATTCTTGATACTTTGACACCTTTTTCAACAGATAATTCGAATCGAGTAACACTCGGTCCTTCTGTTACATTTTTCACTTCCGCAGGCACATTGAAATAATATAATGCGTCGTTTAATTCTTGCTTTTTATTATCTATCCAATCTTGATCTTTTTCATGTGGTTCTGGGGCTTCCAATAATTGATAACTCGGCAATTTAATATTCGGTCCTTTACGAATACGTTGAAAATTTTGATTTGATGTACTTGAATTTGAAGTTTGTGTATCAATATTTTTACTTTCATTTGTTGAATATTGTGACCGTTTTGAATGACTTATATTACTTTGATTGCCAGTTTCATTTGAATTGTTAATTTTAGCATGATTTGCGTTTTCAAAATGAAAATCATCTTGTAGCTTTTGTATTTGCTCATCCTGTTGTTTGGATGGTGTTTCATATACGTGCTCATCACTTGATGAATTCATATCATGCTCTATGCCATTAGATTCATAACTATTAGAATCGGTTTCTCTATTAGTATTGATTTGTTTAAATTCTTCAGATTTATTAGATTCGCTGTCTTTTCTATGATTTGCATTCGCTTGTTTTTCAGGTTTAAGCTCTGGAACACTTACTTTTTTGTGGTTTTGATCCATCATTCTCTTTTTATCTGATGGTGTCATTAAAACATTAAACGGTCTACTACCACCAAAACGTTGTTTTCTTGTTTGACCTGTATCAGAATTTGAAGATTTTAATGAATTTACATTTTTTAATTTTACATTCTTATCTTGTTCTAAATGATTGTTTGTATTAGATTCAATTTTCTCGTCACTAACTTTTGCACTTGTTGTTCCATCTAAGTGTGTAATTTCTGTATCATTTTTATCTTCATTTGATTTAGCTCTTTCAGTGTTATTATCTACACTTGCACTGATTGCATTATCATACATATTTGAAGTACTTGATTTTGAACTAATTATATCGTCTTGAGAGTTACTTTGGTTTTGTTGTCGGTTATCATCTAATTCGTGATATTCGGCATCTTCTACTTCCGCATCATCATTAGAATGATAATGATTTGATGATACTAAATCTTCATCATTTTTAGATTCAGTTTCTTCTTCATTAACTTTATATACATCTGATGTCGTATCTAAGTCAATTTCTTCGTAGTTAAATAAAGGTGTGTTATTTTGGGCTTCTTTATTGTCAATGTTGCTGCTATTTGATTGTTTCTCTAGACTATTAGATGACGAATCTTGATTACTTTCATTTTCTAAATCCAATGAACTTTCGCCTGTGTAATGTTGGGCTTGCTTAGCATACATTTCATCAATAGCTTTTTGAATTGAATCCTCTTCTGACTGTTGATTTTGTTGACGTTTTTGTTGTAAGGCTTTCTTAAAACGTCGTTTCTGTAGAACTTTACGTTCTCTTTCTCTTCTGATTTCTTCTACAATTTGTGAAGCATAGATATTTTCAATATTAATCGTATTATCTACTTTAGAGTAATTTGGTGTTTTACGCTTAGTAGTTTGATAATTTGACTTTTCAACATTATGCATATTTTCTGATGATGACTCAGTTTGAGCAGTTGTTTGTTGTTTTTTCTGTTGATTTTTTTCAATATTGTTATCGTTACTATTAGAAACATTTTTTGATGCATCTATTGATTTCGTTGAATGCGAGACTTCATCCTGTTGAACAATCTCTTTATCATTTAATTCCTTATGTTCTGGCGGTATGACACCATTCTCAATCGGTCTTCGTTTTTTTGTACCAAAAATCGCTGAGGGTACCTCGCTTGATTTAAAACTATGATTTAAATATGTAAATTCAGGAGATGTCGACGTATTCTTAGTGTTTGCTTTGTTTTTGATATTTTCAGATTGTATTGATTTACGTTGTTGTGAAGATTTCTTATTGTCGTTTTGATTAAAAACACTGTTATTATTTGTATAATTGTTATCTGCAAATTGCTTTTGTTGTGTAATCTTAGATTGATCGTGTTTTGAATACGCTTGGCGTCGGCGTCGATGTCTTTTACCAGAAGAATCAAATTCAGGATTATCATGCTGGTTATATGATCTCATTATATCGTTTGTTTCTTCTTGGTTATGTTCATTATAATTTTCATTTTTTTGCGTATATTCATTTTCAGAAACTTGTATTGGAAATCTAAATTTACCTCTTGGTCGACTATAAATATCATTATTTTGAGGCAGTAATGAGTCTTGATTATTTTGTTTTGATTGCTGAGACTGACGTCTATTTTTATTTTTGCGTAACAAATCGTCATTCGAACCGTTGTCATCGCCAAATAATTTATCAAACCAGCTCATAATTACACTACCTTTCTTAATTATTCAAAAAATGCCTGACCAATATCATAGTCATCGTTAAGTACCATAATTCCTTTTTCTTTAGGAGCATTAGGCAAATTTAATTCTTTCATTGAGCAAATCATACCACTAGAATCTACCCCACGTAATTGGGCATCTTTAATTACCATTCCGCTTGGCATAACGGCCCCAACTTTTGCAACAACGACCTTCTGACCAGATTCTACATTTGGAGCTCCACAAACAATTTGAAGTTTTTCAGTACCTACATTTACATTCAACACACTTAGTTTGTCTGCATTAGGGTGTTTTTCTTTAGTTTCTACGTAACCAACTACAAATTTAGGCGATACATCAGTATCAAGTTGATAATCAAAACCTGCTTCAGTAATCAGTTGTTGTAAATCTTTGATTAATTCAGTAGTTAGTTTAATATGTCCATTATCATTTATTGTCACATTATTAGACACATTAAATATATTATAACCTACTACCTCATTTTCTTTTTTGATTTCTACCACACCATGTTTTTGTTCATATTCAAAAGGACCAACTGAAGGTTCAATTTGAATAAATGCAACATCTCCAACACCTTTAGGATTGTAAAATAAGTTCATTTATAAAACTCCATTTCTATCATTAATCTTTTTTGAATTTTTTTCTGTTCGCTTCTAAACGTTGAATAACGTTAGGATCTCTTTTTTGTTTATTATTTTTCCCCAAAATAAATATTGGCTCTAGATGTCCGTTATCATAACCAAATGATAAAGAAGTAATCGGAACAAGTCCTTTAGTAAAGAATTCCATAGTCAAATGAGCCATAACATCATAACCTGTTTTATTTCTAATATCTGCAAGAATTAATACATCTTGATGTGGCACACCAACAAGCATTTCACCTTCACATTGGTGTTGAATATGATTTAAAAAAGAAGTATTTAAAATACGACTTGCATCATATCCATCATTTGTGTTGATGAAGTAAAAAATATTACCTTTAACTTCATCCGTACTATAGCGACACTCTAACTTACGAACATTAAATAGTGACATTTCTTTCACTTGTTGAGCAGTTAAATTTAACGTTTGTAACATATTTTCATCTATTAGCCGATAAGATTTCCCTAGATCAAGAGCGTAATATATATTAGTTTCAGCAGTATGTTCTGTTAACACAAATGCATGACCTTCCTTAGTTTCTTTGTCGAAACTTGTAGCTCTTATAACCGGCATAATTTGTATGTCCTCAACATTATTAATCACTTCATCACCCATCTGAGCGATTGCTTCCTCGACATAATAACAAATTTCATCTATAATTTTTTCTTTTTGTTCTTCATATTTTGCGACGATAGCGTTAAGTTTAATCGTTACACCTTTGTGATTGTCAATTCTTACAATACGTAACGTTTCTTCTTCTCTATCAAACTTGAATTCTACGTCTAAATGTTTTAAACGCGCTTTCAATTTATCTCTCATTTGGAAGACATTCATTATTAACACTCCCTATTTTCGCACCTTTTTACAGTTTACAATAAATAATGTTGAGTTAACAGAAAAAACTCAGATAATCACATTAATTTGTTATTATAAATTAATGTAGATTTGCTGAGTCATTTTCTGACTAATTATTAAATGTGTTGAGATAAAAATTGATCAATTTGATCAATTGATTTTCTCTCTTTACCTATATAGCTTCCTAAAAGTTGACCTTCTTTAAAGATAAGAAAACTAGGAATGCCTAAAATATCATTTTGAACACAAATATCTATAAATTGATCTCTATCTACAGACACAAATTGTAATTGACTGTATTTTTTCTCTAATTTAGGTAAATCCGGTTCAATTACTTTACAATCTGGACACCATCCAGCAGTGAATTCAAATACTGTATACCCTTTTTTTAATTCTTCAAATTGTTGTTCTGATTCAAGTTTAATCATAAATATCAAAATTCCTTTCCATATTGTAATTGTTGAATTTGTCCACTTGTTAAATGAATAATACTTTCTTTTAGCAAGTGACGTGCAGAAAAATAATCTCTAATATCAAAGACCGCATCAGTGCTATGAATATAACGCGCACATACTCCAATAACAGCTGTTGGTATACCTTCATTTTCTTTATGAATCTCCCCACCATCTGTACCACCTGGTGATATATAATATTGATATGCAATCTGATTTTCTTCTGCTAGCTTAAGGAGATAATCTCTAAATAATGGTTTAAGTATCATAGTACCATCTTTGATACGAATTAAAGTCCCCTCCCCTAACACACCAGAAAGTTGTTGTTTACCTTTGATATCATTTGCAGGGGAGCAATCGACAACGAATGCAATATCAGGATCAATTTGCTTTGCGGCAGCTTTAGCTCCTCTAAGTCCAACTTCTTCTTGTACATTGGCACCAACATATAAGTCAACATCTAGTTGAACGTCTTTTAATAATTCTAATATCTCAATAGCTAAGACACAACCATATCGATTGTCCCAGGCTTTCGCGCTGTATCTGTTTTTTGACAACTGAGTCATTATTGTGTGAGGAACTATTGTATCGCCCACCTCTACACCCCGATTGCGCACTTCTTCTGATGAAGAAGCACCAATATCTAGCATTAAATCTTTGATTTGAGGTATGCTTTCATTTCCTGTTCTAAAATGTTTAGGAATATTAGCAACTACACCTATGATTTCTTTACCGTATCTATTTTTTATTTTTAATCTTTGTCCTTGCCAAATATCATTAGCCACGCCACCTAAATTCGTAAATTGAATCATTCCATTATCATTAATATGAGTAATCATAAAACCTATTTCATCCATATGTGCTGCTATCATAACTCGAGGTGCGTTTTCTTTATTTGATTTTTTTATACCATAGAAACCACCCATCTTATTTTGAATAAACTTATCCACGTATGGTTCCATTTCACTTTTCATATATCTTCTCACTTCATCTTCAAAACCAGGTGCTCCATGAAGCTCTGTTAATATTTTAATTCGTTCCAATGTTTTTGAGTTATCAATAGTCATATAAAATCTCACTCCTTATGCTTAATTATATCATCTTCAATGTGGTAAACTAATGATATGAATTATGTAAGAGGAGAATTTGTGATGAAGTCAGTTAATTTTAAAAAAATAACTATATTGTTTTTTTCTACAGCTTTTTTAATATTAATCTTTTCTCTCATTTTTTTGACGAAGAAAAAACTGTATAACGCCGAATTATTACTAAATGAAGTCAAAACTTATTTTAGAGAAGTAAAAGGTTCCTATATTGTGCAAGAACCAATCGTTTTAGAAAATATAAATCATAATCAACCAATATACCAAGGTGGTATCACAGTATTAAAAAATGACCATCTTATTAATTATGAATTTTATGCAGATGCTGTGTCAGGACAAATCATTGATATAATTGAACTCTGAGGTAAAATTGATATTATATAATAATAATAAAAACCTATCACAATAACTTCGCCCCAAATGAATTTATATTTAAAATCATTTGGGGCTTTTTGTAAAAAAACCAACTTTCATGATAATTTTAAACATAAAAGTTGGTTTGATATAAATGATAAGTTACCTATTCTATTCGAAACATTTATGAAATTTAGCTTCCATTCGATAAATACGAGATCCCTTTTCAGAGAATTTCTTCTCATATTCTGTCACTATATTATCTTCATCATCTTCATCGTGTAAATTTAAATTCATTTTAGTAAAGTACATTCCAAATTGCGACATACTTTCTATACTAAATGCGAACAAACCACGATTATCAGTTTTAAAATGAATTTCACCGTCATCTTTAAGTATTTGTTTATATAATGCAAGGTATGTATGATACGTCAAACGTCTTTTTGCATGGCGCTTTTTAGGCCAAGGATCTGAAAAATTTAAGTAAATTCTAGATATTTCTTTATCTTTGAAATACTCATTAAGCTCAATAGCATCATTACAAATCATTTTTAAATTTTTAAGACCCATTTCTTTTGTTTTATCAAGAACTTTGTACATCACACTTTTTTCACGTTCCATTGATACAAAATTAATCTCTGGATATTGTGCTGCTAATGTTGTTATAAATTGTCCCATTCCTGAACCAATTTCAATATAAATCGGTTGTTCTTTTTCGAACCACTCAGACATTTTACCTGCGTGAGCACCATCCATGTCTACTAAATCAGGATGGTTCTTTAAATAATCTTCGGCCCACGGTTTGTAACGAACTCTCATCATTAATTACTCCTTATATAAATAAGTTACTATTCATTACTTCATTTAAAAATTTCAGCCATGTATTCATATCTCTATAGCGTTTTTGTTCTTCATACCATTGAATAAGACCTATTGCTTGAATAACTGTGTACCATTTCATACGTTTATTCAAATTGACACTTTCTTCAACGCCATAAGTTTTAAACCACTGAGACCATTTGTTTTGAGGAACGTAATTGTAAAGCAGCATACCAATGTCAATCGCTGGGTCTGCAATCATTGCACCTTCCCAATCCACAAGGTAAAGTTCATCCCGATCTGATAATAACCAGTTGTTATGATTAACATCTCCATGTACAACAGTAAAGAAACGTGCGTCTAAATTCGGTATATGATCTTCAAGGTAAGTTAAAGCTCTTCTCACAACATGATGTGTCAAAACTTCTCTTGAAAGTGATGCGTTAATTTTATTCAACATAATGTCAGGCGTAATAGGTTCCATCTCCATACGCTTTAGCATAGTTAATAAAGGTCTTGAACCGTGAATTTTATGTAGTAGTTCAGCGACTCTTGTTTGGTTCATTTCATCTTCATTTAATTCTCTGCCATTTTTCCAATGCTGAGCTGTTACTACTTCACCTGTTTCAATACGTTTCGTCCAAACAAGTTTAGGTACAATTCCTTCTGCAGATAGCGCAGCAATAAAAGGATTTGAATTTCGTTTTAAAAATAATTTTTGTCCATCTTGTTCAGCCATATATGCTTCACCAGAAGCTCCTCCTGCCGAATCAAGTGTCCACCCTAACTGATAAAACTGCTCCAACACGTTCACCTCACTTTCAACTAGAAAATGGCTCAAGAAATAGTTTTTCGTGAGCCATATATTCTAATTTTTACAAAGCGTTTGTTTTTTACACTTTACATTTAATTTGTTAACAGTTTATGTGAGCTACTTAAGTCAATACTTAGTCCCATCTTAATCAGACTTATTTAATCCGTTCATAATTTATCACTCATAAAAGATTTTATAATTTTTAGGGTTACATTTCAACTAAAAATCAGAAACAAAAAGATACATTTTACTAGTCTAATGTCTCTTTGATTTCTAAATCGCTTTATTATAAATTATAACACATTATAAGATCAGATTTACGGTGAAATAAGACAATTATTTTAAATTTTCATCCTCAAACTATAAATTTAAAAATTTTAAATACTATGCGATTGAATATACTTTTCAAATCCTTGTTGTAATTGTCGTGTTATAGTACCAACTTGTCCGTCTTGAACATTTTCACCATCAATTTTTGTAATTGGCATAACTTCTGCAGAAGTACTAGAAATGATAACTTCATCAGCACTTTTAAGAAATTCTACTGTAAATTTTTCTTCTTTGAATGGTATTTGTTCATCCTCTGCTATCCATTTTATGACACGGCGAGTAATTCCGTTCAATATAAAATTATTAACTGGATGCGTGTATATCACTCCATCTTTAATTGCGTAAACATTACTAGATGCACCCTCAGTGACAATATCACCTCGGTGTTGTATAGCCTCTGCAGCATTATATTTAACAGCATATTCTTTAGCTAATACATTTCCTAATAAATTTAAACTTTTAATATCACAACGTAACCATCTAATGTCTTCAGTTGTAATGGCATAAACTCCTTGTTCTAATTCTTCATAAGGTCTATCATAACTTTTTGTAAACGCCATAATAACAGGTTTTACAGGTGGTGTAGGAAATGAATGATTTCGAGGAGCAGCACCACGAGTAGCTTGTATATAAATACCGCCATTCACTACATTATTTTCTTTTAATAATCGGCGTACTAATTCAATTAATTCCTCAATAGTATAATTTAAATCTAGTCCTATTTCTTCAGCACTTCTTAAAAATCTTTCAAAATGCTCTTTAACGGTAAACAATTTCCCATCATATGCCCGTATATATTCATAGATTCCGTCCCCAAACACGTAGCCTCGATCTTCGTATGAAACCTTAGCATCCTCTTCATTAACAAATTCACCATTTATAAAAACTTTTGTCATAAATTAATCCTCCACACATAAAGCGTAAATAGCTTCTAAATAAATACTTGTTGCATTGATCAATTGCTTTTTAGTTATATACTCATTTTTTTGATGCATTAAATCTTCTGAATCTGCAAACATCGCACCAAATGCGACACCCTTATCTAAATTTCTCGCATATGTTCCTCCACCAATCGTATATGGTTCAGTCATATCACCTGTTTGATTTCTATATGCGTTTACAAGTGTTTTTACAAATGGATCATTTTTATCGACATAGTGTGGTTTTTGAACTTTGCCAAGTTCTAAATTAAAACCTAGTTCATTAATTTCACTTCTAAATCTATCGATTGCGTCTTCAAATTTAAATCCTTCGGGATATCTTAGATTAATACCATAACGGCCTGCTTTTTCTTTATCATAACTGATAACCCCGATATTAGTAGTGACATCTCCCATAATATCAGTATGGAACTTCATACCCATTTTTTCACCAAAGTGAGATTCAAATAAGTATCGCTCATTGAATTCTACGAAATCTTTTGCGCTTTTATTTAGATTAAGACTTGCTAAAAATTTAAGTAAAAACAATCCTGCATTAACACCTAAAGATGGATCCATGCCATGAACTGCTTTACCCTCAATTGTTAATATTAAAATACCACTGTCAACTGTACTTTCACCTTGTAGTTGATTTTGTTGTAAAAAGTTTTCAAAGTTTTGAATGACATCTGTCATATTTTCTTTGACGAGCACTTCTGCCTTAGCATAATCAGGAACCATATTGTATCTTTGACCAGATTCAAATTTTAATAACTCATAGTCAGGTTCATCTGTATCTTCTGTCACTTCATTTTGTACTAAATCAAAGGTTGTTATACCTTTTTCACCATGTATTGCTGGGAATTCTGCATCTGGAGCAAAACCTAAGGCAGGCATTTCTTCTGTTTTGAAATATCTGTCTGTACATTTCCAATCTGATTCTTCATCAGTTCCGATAATAATGTGTATACGTTTTTTCCAATCTACCTTCATCTCATTTAAAATTTTAACTGCATAATAGGCAGCAATGGTGGGTCCTTTATCATCCAGTGTCCCTCTGGCTATAATTGCATTGTCTGTCACTACTGGTTGGAATGGGTTTGAATCCCACCCATCGCCTGCGGGTACTACATCGACATGACATAAAATACCTAATACATCTTCTCCTTTACCAGCTTCAATTCTACCAGCTATATGATCAACGTCATGCGTTGAAAAACCATCTCTTTTACCTAAATTGTACATGTAATCAAGAGCTTCTCTCGGTCCTGGTCCCACAGGTGCATCAGCAGTGGCTTTAGAATCATCTCTGATGCTTTCTATAGATAATAAACCTTTAAGATCTTCAATCATTTGATTTTCGTACTCTAGAACCTTTTCTTTCCACATTCGAGATCAACTTCCTTTTTTTCTAAGTTATGTTCCATTTTACATGATGTTTAAAAGAAACTACAGTAAGATGTCAGAAAAATAACTTAATTTTTATTAATAAGTAGTGACTAAATGATTAACTTATATTTAAAAAATATATAAAAGCCTAGGTACAAATTAATGTCCTAGGCTTCTCTTATTCTTAACAATCGATGAACAGATTGAAAATAAACTAATAACACTTATGTTTAAAACGAATCTTTGTAATCACCGTGGAACAACGAATTCAATTCAAATTCTGTTCCACTAAATTTAAAATGTATAATTATTCTTTTTTATCTTGTAATGCATTTTTATTATTTTTTAAGTCATCTTCAGTAACAACTCTTAAATTGTTATTGACAGTTGCACCGCCTTCAGCATCAAATTTTCCTTCTTCAATATCATCTTGTGTCTGATCATTTTTGCCAATAATTTTAGACTTTTCTTCTTCTAAAAATTCTTTAGGATTACTTTTGATACGTTCAACATAGTCTTTAGGGTTCTTCTTAACTTCTTGAATTGTTTCATTAGCTTTATTACCTATTTGAGTTGCTAAATCTTTAGCGCTAGATTTATATGATTCAGGGTCTTCTTTATATTTATTATATTCTTGTTTAAGTTTATCTCGACTTTCTTTACGTGATAATGCTACAGCAGTAATTGCACCACCAATGCCTAATGCAACTTTAAATAAATTAGTACTTTTTCCCATTTTACATCTCTCCTTTGTTAGTTCTTAAGATTATCAAAATCTATTTGTGTTAACAAACGATAACTACCCAAATCTAAATTATGATCTAGTTCTAGTTGAGCAATCTTTATGCGTTTCAATTCTAATACCTCATTTTCGATACTATGAAACATTCTTTTAACTTGATGATATTTTCCTTCGTAAATAGTGACATGTGATACATAATCATCAACTTTCTTTAAAATTGCAGGCTTTAATTTCCCATCTGATAATTCTATTCCGGATTTAAATTTATCAATATCGAATTGAGTTATTGGGTGTTTTGAATAGACTTCATAAGTCTTTGAAACATGCTTATTGGGATTCATTACTTCATGATTAAACTGTCCATCATTTGTAACAAGGAGTAATCCTTCTGTATCTTTGTCCAAACGTCCGACCGGAAAAATATTTAAATGTGCATATTCAGGTATCAAATCAATAATAGTAGGATGCAACTCATCCTCTGTCGCTGAAATATAACCTTTAGGTTTGTTTAACATGATATACACTTTGTCGATATAACTAACTACTTCATCATTTACCATTATCTCATCAGAATTAGGATTAACATGAAGTTTAGGTAACTTAACTATATTTTGGTTGACTTTAACAGATCCTTTTTTGAGTAACTGTTTAACTTCTGATCGCGTTCCAACACCCATATTAGCTAGAAATTTATCTAATCTCATCGCAACATCTTCACTTTACGTCTTATTTTAGCGGGAATATCACCTAAAAATTCATCAGCTAATTTAGTCTTGATTGTAATACCACCATAAATGATTGCTCCCACAATGACACCAATTGCAACAATAATCAAGTAATTAAATCTAGTTGGTTCCAAGAATAATCTTAAAATGAAGAAAATCACCTCAACCCCAATCATCATGATGATTGAAATTAGAATAATCTTAGCTAAATGTATCCAACTGTAACTAAATTTAAAGTTTGCATATTTTTTAAGAATATAGAAATTGCAACAAATTGCAAATAATAAAGCTATTGCTGTACTTAATACAGCGCCAGGTGTGTGTAATAACATAATTAAAGGATAATTGAGAATCAGTTTAATTAAAACAGATCCTAAAATAATAAAAACTGTTAGTTTTTGTTTATCGATACCCTGTAACATTGATGCTGTAACACTTAATAATGAAATTAAAATTGCAACAGGAGCATAATAAAATAATAATCTACTTCCATCGAAATTTGGATCGTGACCGTGAACAACTGGATCAAAACCATAGAATACTGTGAACAAAGGTTGCGCTAATGCCATGATACCAATACTAGCTGGAACAGTAATGAACATTAAAACTCCAATCGAAGTTCTAATTTGTCGATGCATCTCTGCATATCTACCTTCTTCATAGGTTTTAGTTATAAATGGTATTAAACTGACAGCAAATCCAGCACTTAATGATGTTGGAATCATTACTATTTTGTTTGTAGACATGTTTAACATGTTAAAGAATATATCTTGCAAACCAGGTTTGACACCTACAAGGTTAAGCGCACCATTATGAGTAAACTGATCGACCAAATTAAATAATGGAAAATTCAAACTTACTATGACAAACGGTATACTATAAGCAATAATTTCTTTATACATTTTCCCGTATGAAACATTTAGATTCGCTGTATCTGAGTCGATCATTTTTTTAATATTTTTTCTTCTTTTAATCCAGTAATACCATAATGTAAGTATTCCTGCGATTGCACCTATTGCAGCTGCAAACGTTGCAATACCATTTGCCTGAAGAACTGTACCTCCAAATACATTGAGCGTTAAATAACTACCTACTAAAATAAATACAATTCTTGCAATTTGCTCTGTAACTTCTGACACTGCAGTAGGTCCCATCGATTTGTATCCTTGAAATATTCCTCTCCAAGTTGCGAGAACTGGAATAAATATAACTACCATACTTATTATTCTAATAATCCAAGTGATATCAGCTACTGTCCATCCATTATTACCATGAGTATTACGTGATAAGGTTAGTTCAGCTATGTATGGTGCTAATAAATATAAAACTAGGAAACCTACAATTCCTGTAATACTCATGACTACAAAACTTGATTTATAAAACTTCTGACTGACCTTATATGCACCCAGTGCATTATATTTAGCAACATATTTTGACGCGGCAAGCGGAACACCAGCTGTTGCTATAGCTATAGCTATATTGTATGGTGCATAAGCATAAGTAAAAGGTGCCATGTTGGCTTGTCCACCTATTAAAGCAGTAAACGGAATAATAAATAAGACACCTAATACTTTTGTAATTAAAATACTTATTGTAATTAAAAAGGTTCCACGAACCATTTCTTTACTTTCACTCATAACCTATCTTCCTATCTTAATAATTATTAATGCTTGTCAGTTCTATTTTTACTGTTAAACTCATTATCTTGCATTACTTTAAAATATATCACAAAATAATAGTTGTTTGTCCTATAAAGATAACTTTAATTAAAATCAATATGGACTTTAATAGACTCTCAACTTCAATTTTAATATTATTTGCCAAGTTTTATATTATAATTATTATCTTAAGCTTTGTCATCCTATTCCATTTACAATAATTAAGATAAAAAGGTATGGAGGTTATCATCATGTATCAAACAATTGTTATCGGAGGTGGCCCAAGTGGGGCTATGGCTGCGGTTGCTGCAAGTGAAAAAAATAAATCAGTTTTATTAATCGAAAAGAAAAAAGGTCTTGGACGGAAACTAAAAATCTCAGGTGGTGGTCGTTGCAACGTAACTAATAGACTTCCATATGATGAAATCATAAAAAATATTCCGGGTAATGGTAAATTCCTATATAGCCCTTTTTCAGTTTTTGATAATCTTTCTATTATAAATTTTTTTGAAACCCGTGGAGTCAAACTTAAAGAAGAAGATCATGGTAGAATGTTTCCAGTTTCAAATAAATCTCAAGATGTTGTTGATGTGCTTATTAACCAACTCAAAGAAAATCATGTTGAGGTTAAGGAAGAAACACCAGTTGTCAGTGTTTCGTATGACCATAATTTTAAAGTTAAAACACAAATAGGTGAATTTGAAAGTCACAGTTTAATTATTGCTACAGGCGGTACATCAGTTCCTCAAACCGGTTCTACTGGAGATGGTTACAAATTTGCAAAATCTCTAGGTCATTCTATAACAGAATTATTCCCTACTGAAGTGCCTATCACTTCATCAGAAACTTTTATCAAATCAAATCGCTTAAAAGGGTTAAGTTTAAAAGATGTTAATTTATCGGTCTTAAAGAAAAATGGTAAAAAAAGAGTAAGTCATCAAATGGATATGATATTCACACATTTTGGAATTAGTGGTCCTGCTGCTCTTAGATGTAGTCAGTTTGTTTATAAAGAGCAGAAAAATCAAAAAAAGAAAAATATCCATATGCAATTAGATGTTTTTCCTGAACTAAACGTAGATCAACTATCTCAAAAAGTGAGAAAAATACTTAATGCAGAACCAGATAAATATATTAAAAATAGCTTGCGAGGATTAATAGAAGAGCGGTATTTATTGTTTATTCTCGAACAATCTGGTATTAATGATGAAATGACTGCACATCATTTATCAAATCAACAGTTTCAAACTTTTATTAATCTTCTAAAGACTTTTACCTTTACAGTAGATGGCACACTTCCATTAGACAAAGCTTTTGTGACAGGCGGCGGTATTTCTTTAAAAGAAATAGAACCAAAAACTATGATGTCTAAATTAGTGCCAGGATTATTTTTATGTGGCGAAGTCCTAGATATTCATGGATACACTGGAGGTTATAATATAACAAGCGCATTAGTTACGGGTCATGTTGCTGGAATGTTTGCTGGTGAATTTAAAATAGATCAAAACAAATAATTCTTATTATTAAACTTATCTAGATTGTACATAAACTAATTCATAAATAGTATTTCTTAATATTTCCACAACATAACCACCACTACAATTAATAATTTGTTATTAGAACGTGATAAAGGTATTCAACTCCATTAAATTTATAATTATTATATTTCACATATAGATGGTAAATATTAATAACTACCTTAAATGAACTGATTTAGTATTGAAAAGAATTTACATTTTGCTATTCTTAAAAGACGTATAATAATAGATTAGCGTCGATTTTATATTGAATATCTAAAAATACTCCCTTCAAAGTTTTCATTATATTAATGTCTACTTTGAAGGGAGTTTATCAATTGATATCTCCGGTTTTGTGATTTATAAATTTAGTCATTTACTTTTTTATCTTTTTTCTTTTTACGTGAGGACATGATTGCTAAACCAGATATTAAAGTAACTCCTGCTAATGGTAGTGATTTATCAGCATTTCCTGCCTCTGGTAGAGATTTAATTGTATTATTCTCGGAACTATAACATTGATTAGATTTTTCCGTCATAGATGTTGATGAACGTTGACTACTCAATATTTTATCTTCTCTTATTTGTATTGACTTAAGTTTTTCAATCGTTTCGTTAACTATTTCATCAACTTCTTTATTTGTGGTTACTTTATTAAGTTGACTTAAAGCGTTACTAACAATTTCATTTATCAATGTACGAGCATTTTGTTTCACTCTAGTACTAGCACTTAAATTTGTATTTATCATTTGCTTTACATGGTCTGCTTCTAATTCAATTTCCTTCAATGCTTTAGCTTTTTTACGTACAATTGAGTTTAATTTATCCGCTTCAACTTTAAAGTTTCGGACAATTGTTTCAACTGAAACAAATGTTTCAGCTTCGTCAATCTGTTTATGTGCACGATTGATTAATGCTTTAAGTTTACTTACAAATATTTGTTTTTCTTCGTTAGTCGCTCTAGAAGATATGTCATTAATTTTATCGTCACTATATCCATCAATGTATGCTTTAGCTTCTAATTTTTTATGTGCTTGAATTTCAATCGAGTCTATTAAAGATATACTTTCTTTTAATGCAGCGCTCACTGATTCATTATTTTGAGATTGATGAATATGATTAATAGCTGATTTTAAAGCTTGTTCTAATTCATTGATAGCTGATTGCTTTTCTTCAATAGTAGCTTCTTGACTTTGTTTAAATTTATTTAATTTTTTATCTGCTAGTTCTTGAATTTCTGCTATAGCTTCAGGCTTTTTAATGGCAATGACAGAAATTTTATTAATTTCAGAATTTGCTATTTCTTTAGCTCTATTAACAGCTTCATTTGTTAATGCTTGGTCAATTGAAACATTTGCTTGTGTTAGAGTTGTGTCTAATTGATTTAATGCGATATCTTTTTCTTCTTTAGTCGCTTCTTCATTATCATTAATTAATCCGCGAATAACTTCTGCTTTTTGATGAATTTCATTTCTTGCAGCTGATTTAATTTCAATAACAGGTAGTATTTTAGAAATTTCATCAATACTTTGTTTTTTAATATTTTTAACTTCTTCATTTGTTTGAGCTTTATCTATTGCTTCGGCTATTCTTGCTGCAGTTTTAATTAATTTATCGATAGCCGAGGCTTTTTCTTCAACTGTAGACTCTTTATTATTCTTTATTAAATCACGTTGAGCGTCTAGTTGAATAGTGATTTCATTTAATGTTTGTGGTTTGATAGTTGATATTGGTTTGATTTTATGAATAGCTTCAATTGTTTTGTCTTTAGTATCATAAACTTCTTGATTTTTATTAACATTATTAATTGTAATAAATGAATGATTTACTAATGTATCAACTTGTTTTAAAGCTTCTTCTTTTTCCTCTCTTGTCGCATCACTATTTCCATTAATTCGTTCTCTTTGAATTTCAGCTTGTGCATTGATTTCTTCAAATGCTTGTGGTTTAACTTGTACATCCGCACTGATTGCTTGTAACAATGTTATTGCGTTTGATTTTGTTCCAAGTACTTCGCTATCAGTGTTAGCTTCTCGTATTTTTTCATTTGCATCATCAACAATCGCCTTAACTTTATTCAGTGCAATTTGTCGTTCTTCTTCTGTAGCATATGGCGTATTATTGATAGAGTTGTTTAATTGACTCGCCATACCACTAATTGCTTTTCTGGCAGTTGGCTTTTGAGTTATGTTGATAAATATACTATTTAATTCATTTAATCCAAATAATTCATCTTGCGCAACTTGTATATCTTTTCGGTCTTTTTCAATGGCATTGAATACTAAAGATAATTGTTCTTTTACATGATTAATCGCATCATTACGTTCCTCGTGAGTAACATCTGCAGTATTTTCAAAAGTTTTAATCAATTGTTTAGCAAGTGCATTAAGTACAGAACGTGCTACCGCTTTTGTATCTACACGTGGTAAAATAGTTTTCATTTTTTGGGAAACTTCATTATAAATATCATCAACTTCATTATTTGTGTGCGCAAGACCAATTTGTTTTTTTGCATCTAAAAGTATTTTATTTAACTTACTATTAGCTTCTTGAAGTTCATCTTCAGTTGCATCAGGATAACCATTAATTATAGCTTCTTGAGTATCTGAAACATCATATAATTTTAATATAGCATTTTTCTTTTTATTATATTCTGGTCTGTATTCAGTTATGTTATTCAACCCAGAAGTTTTAGCATTATCTACTTCATTATCTGTATTAGCTTGATTTATAGAATTAATGATTTCTTTAACCTGTTCATCTAAATGTTGTAAAGCATTGTCTTTTTCCTCTTGTGTAGCACTAAATTCTTGCTCTATTTCATCAATTTTGTTTTGTTGCGCTTTAACAATTTCAGCTACTGCATTACGTTTTTTACTAAAATCTGGTCTGAAGTTATTGATTTGATCTAAACTATTTTGCTCAGCATTTTCAACTTGCTGATTAGTTTGAGATTGATTTACATCATTTTTGGCTTTTTCATGAATTTGCTTTAACTGATTTAAACCCTCTCTTACTTCATCATGAGTTGCATTTTGTGTTTGATTAATTTCAGTTTTCTTTTTTTCTACTGCGCTTTCAATTTTAGATTTGGCAGTAGGTTTTTTAACTACAAGTGGTTGAATATCTCTAATTGTACCTATACCTTTGTTCTTTTCTACATTCACTTGGTTGGTATCTGGTGCATCCTCAATAGCTTGATTTGTTGTCTCGACAACGTTATTTAAATTGTCACTAGCAACTAATTTTTCTTCAGTCGTTGCTTCATCATTACTATTAATTTGTATGTTTTTCTGCTCTTTTTCAGCATTTACATCAGCTTTAGCTTTATCTTTAACTGTAGTAGCAGGTAATATATTTTCAATTTCAGCTATTCCGTTTACTACAGTCTTTTCTACATCATCATTGGTTTGACCTTTATCTATTTTAGCTATGGCTTTTTTAAGAACTTCTTGTAGTTTTGCACTTGCTTCCTGTCTTTCTTCAATTGTTGAATTAGGATGAGTTGCAATAGTACTTTGTTGTTGGTTAGCTTTTTCATTTAATCTGTGACGCCCGGTTGCTTTTGTTTGTGGATGTGGTTGAATTTGCTCTATATCTTGAATACTACGTGTTTTCGCATTATCTACATCTTTATTTGACTGTGCTTGATCAATATTTACTTTAGCCTGATTAAGTAATTGGTTTATTTTATTTAATGCTTCAGTTTTTTCTTCATTCGTAGCTTCTTGGTTCTCTTGTATTTCTTGAGTTTGTGAATTAAATGCTTCTTGGATTGCATTTAAAGCATCTCGTTTCTTACTAACTTGTGGTACAATTGCCTCGATTTTTGGTCTAGCTTTATCTAAAGCTTGATCAACCTCGTTGTTATGATCTACATTAGCAATTTCATCTGATGTGGAAGTTAGTACATTTTGAAGCAATCTATTAGCTTCAGCTTTTTCTTCTAGTGTTGCATCAGGCGTATTTTCAATAATTTTCTTTTGATTATCAATGAATTGATTTAATTGGTTTTTAACGTTTTGTTTCTTGATAACTTCAACTTGAACAGCGTTAATATTTTGAACAGCTTGATTTTTAATATTATTAACTTCATCAGTAGTGTGCGCTTTTAGGATATTAGCATCTGCTTCTTCTTGAAGACGATCAACTTTATTATTTGCTTCTTCTTTTTCTTCTGCTGTCGCATTTGGTGTTTGATCTATTATAGCGTTTTTATTTTTAGCTTCGCTAGCTAGAGCTGCTAATGCATTAGTTTTGACTGCTGTACTTGGTAATATTTGGCTAATACTCGTGTTACCACTATTTTTAGCATCATTAACTAATTGTGTAGTTGTAGCATTAGTAATATTGTTAATAGCATCAATTTTAGCAACATTAACTCTATCTATAGCGGCTGATTTTTCTTCATTAGTTGATTTATTATTTGCATTGATAGTATCAATTTGACTTTGCGCATCTTGTTCAATTTCTTGTTTAGCATTACGTTTAATTATAGTCTCAGGATGGACCTCAGAAATTTTAGCAATTCCATTATTTTCCACAATTTTCACATCATTATTTGAGTGTGCCTGTGATACTTGATTTAACGCTTCATTCTTTACTTCTTCTAATTTGCCAAGTGCTATTTGTTTTTCTTCTAGTGTCGCATCTTGATTTTGATTTATTAAAGTCGTTTGTTCCGCAGCTTTTTTTCTAATTATTTCATTAGCCTTTGGTTTTACAATTACAATAGGTTCAACATTTCTTATTGTTTCTAATATATTATTTTTTTCGTCTGTAACATTTTGATTTGCTAAAGCTGCTTGTATTCTATCATTGACTCCATTTGTTTCTTGATTAAGTCTCTCAAGGGCTTCTTGTTTTTCTTCTGTTGTAGCATTTTGATTCTGGTCTATTGTCGACCTTTGTTGACCTATTGCTTGAGCAATGTCTGCTTTAGCTTGTGTTTTAGTTTGAGTTGACAACACAATACGTTGTAACTTTTGCTTACCATCTTCTAAATTCTCATCCACTAACGCATTTGTATTTGCACCATTAATATTGTTACGTGCTTGTGCTAACGTATCATCTATAGATTGTATTGCCGTATTTTTCTCTTCAGTAGTTGCATCTTGATTGGCTCTTATATCTGATTTTTTACTTTCAGCTAGATTAGTCAAAATATTAATGGCATCTTGTCTTTTATGTGCATTTGCATTAATCAATTTAATTGCAGTGATAGCTTGTGCTTTTACGTTATCAACTTGATTATCTTGTGTACTTTCATGAATTTTTTGAATTTGTTCATTTAATTTTTGGGTCACTAATTGCTTTGCAGCCTCTTTTTCATCATCAGTAGCATTACCATCATTACCTATTAACGTCTTTTGATTATTAGCTTCTTGAGTCAAACTATTTATAGCAGTCGGTTTTTTGATCACATTGGGTTGTACACTCTTGATTGTAGCAATACTATTTGTTTTAGATTCATTTACTTCTTGAGTACTATGTGCATTATTAATATTTTGTATTGCTTGTGCTAATCCAGCATTGACTCTATTTGTTGCCTCTTGCTTTTCTTCTTCGGTTGCATCAGGCGTGTTATTAATTTGGATTAATTGTTCTTGAGCTTTGTCATTTATTTCTTGCTTAGCATTTGTTTTAGTTTGAGTTGATGGTTGAATATTGTTTATTTTTTCTAACCCATTGGTTTTAGCACCATTGACTTCCCTTTCAGTATCACTATTTGTAATATTAGATTTGGCTTCAATTTTCGCTTTTTCAACCAGCTTTCTAGCCTCTGCTTTTTCTTCATCTGTTGCATCGTTGTTACCATTGATGATTGTAACTTGTTGCTCAGCTTTTTTATCAATAGCCGTTTTTGCATCTGTTTTAATTGTTGTTGCTGGTATTATGGTAGCAATCTCATTCATGCCGTTATCTTTAGCATTATCAACTTGATTATTAGTTTGCGCTTGATTGATATTTGTTATAGTTTTATTTTTACTAATCTCAAGAAGTCGTTTGGCTTCATCTTTTTCTTCATTAGTTGCATCTTTGTTATTATTAATTAACTCTGTTTGTGAAATAAATTTAGTTTGTAACTCTTGGAGCGCATCAGATTTTCTAGTTGGATTAGCATGAATCGTTTCTAATTCTTGAAGTCCAATATTTTTGTGCTGTTCAACTTCATTGTCACGTCTATCTTGATTTATTAGATTCTTAACTTCATCTCTTTTACCATTCAATCTTTGAATTGCATCTTGTTTTTCTTCTTCTGTAGCATTGGGCGTTGCATTGATTTGACGCTTTAAATCCTCAAACTTTGAATCTAATTCCACTCGAGCGGATGGTTTTTTTGCAACATTTGCTTGAATATTAGTTATCGTATCTATAGCCTCAGTTTTTGCATCAGATACTTGTTGGTTTGTTTGCGCTTGATCAACTTTGTTGTATCCTGCATCTTTAGCTATTTTTAATTTATCTAATGCTTTTTGCTTTTCTTCATCTGTTGCATCTGGTGTAGTGTTGATAGTATTACTTTGCTCATTATATTTATTATCGATACTTTGTTTAGCATCAGATTTTTTGTGCGCATCTGGCATAACTAATTCAATTTCATGAATGCCGTTAGATTTAGCTTGTGCGACACCATTGTTACTATGTTCATTTTGAATTGCTGTTCTTGCTTCATTTGATTTTTGATTTGCCAATTGAATAGCCGCTTCTTTTTCCTCAGTTGTAGCAGTTTGATGCGTTTGAATTTGATTAATCTGTTGCGCGAGTTTTTGATCAATATCTTTTTTTGCTTTTGACTTAACAGCGGTTGCTGGTAAAACGTTAGCTATTTCATTTATTCCTGCTACTTTAGCATTTTCAACATCATTATTTGAAGATAAGGAGTTAATATTATCTAATGATTTTTGTTTTGTAGCGATAACTAAATTGTTGGCGACCTCTTTTTCTTCATCTGTAGCATTATCATTATTATTAATAAATTGCGTTTGTTGTGTTGCCTTTTGTTCGATTGCATTTCTTGCAGACTCTTTCTCAACAACTTGTGCATTAATTCGAGATAAAGAAGTTATCGCGTCGTCTTTGATAGTTTTGACACCTTGGGTTGTATGTTCTGCATTTATTTGTGCTTGAACTCTTGCTAATTCAGCACTTACTCTATTTATTGCCTCTTGTTTTTCTTCATTAGTTGCATCAGGCGTGTTTTGAATATGATTAATCTGTTCATTTGCTTTATTCTGTACTGCTTGTCTAGCTTCAGATTTCACAGTAGTTGCTGGTGTTATATTTTCTATTTTATTTATTCCATTAGTTTTCGCTTCATTTACTTGATCTCTAGTACTATTGCGTTGAATATTATCTTTTGCTTCAATCTTAGCTTCTTCAATTTTACGATTCGCTTCTTGAATTTCTTCATCTGTAGCATCATTTATTCTTTGAATTTTTATTTTCTTATCAGCTGCTTTAATATCAATATCACTTTTAGCATTTCTTTTAATTGATGTATCAGGTGTAATTGCATTTATGCTTTGTCTACCATCACTCACAATACCATCAATTTGATTATTCGTTGTAGCATTATCAATCTTACTAATTACATTTTGCTGTGATGCATTAACTAAATTATTTGCGACTTCCTTCTCTTCAGTTGTAGCATCATCATTATTTTGTATAGTTTGTTTATGTTGTTGAACAATATCATTAATCGTAGTTTTGGCTTCTTGCTTTTTCCTAACATTAACTTGTGTATTTTGAATATTTTGAATTCCACTAGTAAGTGCTGTATCCACATTTTGATTTGTTTGTGCTTGATTTATGTCGTTGAGTGCAGTTTCCTTTGCTTGTGTTAATCTAGTTAACGCATCTTGTTTTTCATCTTGAGTTGCATGAGGTGTTGAATTTAACTCAGCTTCTTTTTCTTGGAACTTTTGATTTACTTGGTCTCTAGCTTGTTGCTTTTTAGTGAAATTAGTCTGTATTTTACTGATATTACTTATACCTATATTTAAGGCGTTGTCGACATTTTGATTAGAAGCAGCCTGTGTAATTTGTTCATCAGCTAAATTTTTAGCATCATTCAAACTTTGAATTGCTTTTTGTTTTTCTTCTATAGTGCCTTCATTGTCAGTATTAATCGTACTCTGCCTTTCATTTGTTTTAGCAATCAATGCTTGTCTGGCTTGAGGTTTTTTTTGAACATTGACATTAGTTTGAGTAATAATTTGTTCTGCATTACTAAGTTCTTGATCAACATCATCATTAGAATTTGCTTGGTTGATATGGGTAATGCCATTGGTAACAGCTTGCGAAACAGCACTGACAGCTTCTTGTTTCTCTTCAGTGGTAGCATCAGGTGTTTGAGCTATTGCTGACTTTTTCTCGTTTCCTTTTTGTTCTAATATTATTTTTGTATTATTTTTCTTAACTGCGTTAGGTTGATCTTGATTAATAGTATTTATGCCATTATTCTTAGCTTCAGAAACTTGCTGAGTTGACTGCGCTTGATTGATAGTTGCTATTGCGGCCTGCTTATGTGCTTCTACTTGATTTAATGCATCCTCCTTTTCTTCAGTTGTTGCCATATTATTTGAATTAATTTGTTGATTTTGTGCAATAGCTTTAGCTTCTACTGCTGCACGTGCATCCTCTTTAATCTTCGTTGCAGGACTAATAGCAGATATGATACCACTTCCAGTTGTTTGTGCTTGATCAACATCTCTATTAGTAGTTGCATTGGTAATATTTTGATTTGCAGTTATGACTGCTTCATTAACTTTACGCTCTGCATCAGCTTTTTCTTCAGTCGTTGCATTATTGTTTGCTTGAATTAAACGTTTTTGTTCATCCGCTTTAGCATTGATAGTTGCTATTGCATTTTGTCTTTTCACTGGAGTTAATGGTACTTGTTGTATCGTATTCGTTCCATTATTTTGTGCTTCAGTGACATCATCATTACCTTGTGCAGTGTTAATATTTTGAATTGCTTCATCTTTTGATCTATTAACAAGTGCGATAGCATCATTTCTCTCGTCTAATGTTGCTTGTGTATTATTGTTGATATCCTTAATTTTTGAATTTGCACTGTTGGTAACTGCCGCTCTAGCTTCTGCTTTTTTAGTTGGATTTGGAACATCTGTAGCTATTAATTTCGTACCATTGTCTCTAGCTTCATTTACAGTGGTATCTGTTTCTGCCTCACCTATTTTGGCGATAGCATCAGATGAATGTGCCTCAACTTGTCTAATCGCTTCATTTTGTTCTTCGGTAGTTGCCTCATGATTGTTACGTATAAGCGTCTTTTGTTGATCTGCTCTGTTATTCACAACTTGTCGTGCATTTGGTTTTGTTACTGGATGTGGAGTATCACTTTCTAGAGTATGTAATCCAGCCTCTTTGACTCTTTCAACACCATCATCTGTAAGTTCATCATCAATGTTATTAGAAATTTCATTTTTATGATTTTCAATTTGATCAACTAATGTATCTTTTTCTTCAGTAGTTAATTCTGTACTATCATATACAGCATCAGTCATTTCTTGAGCTTTATCATTAATTTCTCTCGAAGCACTCACACGATTTATTAGTGTTGTTTGTAATTCGTGTAACAAATCATCAATTTGAGTTTGAGAGTATCTTTGGTTAAAAGGTGTATTGTTTGTTTCTTCATCCAGAACAGTCTGAGCACGTTCTTTCAACTTATTATATTTATTATAAGAAGCAAGTGTATAGTTCGATGGGATGATATCCTTATTGACCTGTTCTGATAAATCGTCTTTATTCATGATGACATTAATACTGAAAGGTGTTTGTTGACCAGTAACAGTATTGTCATTAGTGTTAATGTAATATTCAGAAAATGTCTTATATTTAATTGCTTCATTGAAAGTCACTTCACGTGGCGTTGAGATGTTGACAGGTCTAAGCTTGTATCTAATATTTAGTATTTTATTGGGCAAGAATCTAGCAACATCCTGAGCACTTCTTCCTAAATTTAAACCATTACTACTAAACGTTAAAGTATGATTTTGTCTATCGAAATTAACTGAAAACGGATTTACCGTAGAATTAGGCACATTCCCGTTAACAAATGAAACTTCAGTTGAATTATCAACGTATTCGAAATTTTCTGGTAGTGTTACTTTATAAGTAAGTTCATTTTGACCTATAGCAGCAGCGAAGTTACCATTATTCTCTATACGAGTATTAACTTCAAATTCTTTACCATTCTTTACATTTTTGTTAACTTGTCTTGATTTCACATATAGATGTGAACCAGAATTAACACCAATTGTATCTATAAAAGAATAGTATCTATACCCATCATGTAGCTGTTGAATTCTTTTAAAATCTGAGTGTATTTCGTTCATAGGTAGAAATTGAACTTTTAACCTATGTACGTTATCAGGTAACTTGAATAAACGATATACGCCGCCTCCTTGAATATCAGTTGAAGCAATTTCTTGATTATTTTCTGCATTTCTTAAAACTAATTGAGTTCCACCTTTTCTGTTTTTAGCAGTCATTGTATTAAATGAAAATATTATCTCAGAATTAGGGTTCACTGAAAATTCTTTTTCTATACCGTTGAAACCATCATGATCATTCGGATCATTTCCTTTAATACGTCCTAAGGCTACGACATTATCTATTGCTTGATAATTTTTCGGATCGGCACTATCAAACACGCTTGTACGTTCTAACACACTATTTAATAAACCGACCTTACCACCATTAACCATTGTAAAGCCATTTAGACTATCAACTACCTTTACCTCAGGTCGAGAGCGATTAGTACTTGTCTTAATTCCTAAATCATCAAATGTAATTACAGTGTTAATGCCATTTGGACCTGTATTACTTAAATTTGGATCCGTATTTTGAGTTGTACTTGTCGTGTCATTTCCGCTATTTGTATCTAATGATCTTTTCCCTCTTTTTTTAGGTTTACTTGATGATTCTGTTGTAGCTTTATTTTCTGGAATCGATGAATTTGAATGATTTGAGTTCGTGTGATTTGTTACATCTTCAGATTGGGCTTCAATATGATGTTTAGCCGGCTGATTAACATGTAACCCATCGTCACTCGTATCATTATTTTCATTGATATTGGTATAAGATGCTGTTTGAGCAGATTCAGCTTCTTCAGTATTTATTGCAATTGGTTGAGCGTTATGATTAGGAACATTTTGTGTTTGCTTATTTTCAGTAGATGAAGGTACTGTTTGCCCAGATAATGTATTTGTGGTTTCCTCACTTATAGGATTAGACTGAGATGTGTTTTCTAACCCTCCATCAGATTGAGCTGTAGTGTCATTATTTTGAGAAGGTTCCAGTTCTGATGCTGTTGCTTGCCCCGGATGAGCTAAAAATGCGACTGTAGCTATTAATGCTGAAAAAATACCTATATTAAATTTTCTAATACTAAATTTCTGTTTTCTAAATAGATTCATTAAATTGGCCTCCTAGTTGTAAATTCTTTATGATGTATGTCTAATGAACTTTGAAAAATATTTAAAGTAATGACTCATCCCAATATCGCTCATTTAATCAAACACAACTATTTAAAGTCTTTTTAATTTTATCATCTATATTATTCTAAATCTAGTAGTATAAAAATTTATCTTAATATATTTTTAAATGATATCAGAATTTGTTTTTTGAGATCCACATTGAATTATTTAATGATTTTTATATCAAAAAAAGTACGACTAAGATTTCAAATAAAAATCTTAATCGTACTCAGTGACCACATTTGTGATTTACAGTGTAATTCCAGAATTTACTAGAATAAATTATAAACTCATTTGTATTAATTTTTAATTTAGAATATCGTTATCTACAACTTCGAAGTTCTTTAAATATTATCAATTACAGTACCTTCATCGCCCCATGCATTCATTCCACCTTCGACATTTACAGCATGAACACCTTGTTCTTCTAAATATGAAACTACTTTAGCACTGCGTGACCCCGCTGCACACACAATATAATACGTGTCATTTTTATTGAATTCTTTTAAATTATCAGGAATTTCATCCATAGGAATTGTTTTTGCTCCAGGAATAACACCCATTTCAGTTTCTTCGTTTGTGCGAACATCTACAATGTTAACTGGATTTGAATCTAATATTTTTTTCTTTAATTCATCTACTGTTATTGACTCCATTTAATAGCACTCCTTTAGAAAAATATTATTTAGCAACTATATTAACTAGCTTTTGAGGTACAGCAATAACTTTTTTAACTTCTTTTCCTTCAATACTCATTTTAACATTATCATTAGACAAGGCTAAGTCTTGCATTTCTTCTTTAGATAAATCTTTTGGAATATTGATTTTTGCTCTAACTTTACCATTGACTTGAACTACGATTTCAACTTCATCATCTACTAATAAACTTTCATCAAATGTTGGCCATGGTTGATAAGTAATGGTATTTTCATGCCCTAATCGATCCCATAATTCTTCACCAATGTGTGGTGCAATAGGCGATAACATTTTTACAAACCCTTCGATATAAGGTTTGTAAACTTCATTGGTTTTATAACACTCATTAATAAACACCATTAATTGACTGATTGCAGTATTAAAACTAAGTGTATCAAAATCTTCTGTTACTTTTTTCACAGTTTGATTGTAAACCTTATCAAGTGAATGATTGTTAGAATCTACAATTTTTTTATTGATTGAATTTTCATCAGTAATGATAAGTCTCCAAACACGATCTAAGAATCTTCTAGAACCATCTAAACCTTTTTCACTCCATGCGATCGCAGCATCTAAAGGTCCCATAAACATTTCATATAGTCGTAATGTATCAGCACCATGTGATGCAACAATATCATCTGGATTAATCACATTACCTTTAGACTTACTCATTTTTTCATTGCCTTCGCCTAAAATCATTCCCTGATTGTATAGTTTTTGGAATGGTTCTTTTGTTGGTACAACACCTAAGTCATATAACACTTTATGCCAGAATCTTGCATATAATAAGTGAAGTACTGCATGTTCCACGCCTCCAATATATAAATCAACAGGTAGCCAATGCTTTAATTTTTCAGGATCTGCTATCATTTTTTCGTTATGTGGATCAATGTAACGTAAATAGTACCAGCAACTGCCAGCCCATTGAGGCATTGTATTGGTTTCTCGGCGCCCCTTCATACCTGTCTTTTCATCGATAACGTTTACGAACGCATCTATATTTGCAAGTGGAGATTCACCGGTACCTGATGGCTTAATTTCATCTGTTTCAGGAAGTAGTAAAGGCAATTCATCTTCAGGAACTGTAGTCATTGATCCATCTTCCCAATGTATAATAGGAATTGGTTCTCCCCAATAACGTTGCCTACTAAATAACCAATCACGTAATTTATAATTGACTTTTTTCTCACCAGCACCTTTAGATTCAAGCAATTCTATCGCTTTACTTATTGCCGCTTCATTTTCTAGACCGTCTAATTCTCCAGAATTAATGTGTTTTCCTTCACCTGTGTATGCATATTTTTGAACTTCGCCACCCTCTATAACTTCGATAATTGGTAAATTAAACTTCGTAGCAAATTCATGATCTCGCTCATCATGTCCAGGCACAGCCATTACTGCACCAGTACCGTAAGTTGATAAAACATAATCTGCTATCCAAATAGGTAATTTATCGCCAGAGAGCGGATTAATTGCAAATGTTCCAGTAAACACACCTGTTTTTTCTTTAGCTAAGTCCGTACGTTCTAAATCAGATTTTTTTGATGCTTCATTTTGATACAATTTGACTTCTTGTTCTTTATCACTTGTCGTAATTTCATTCACAAGTGGGTGTTCTGGGCTTAAAACTAAGAAAGAAGTACCATAGATTGTATCTGGTCGTGTCGTAAACACTTCAATATTTTGGTCAGATTGCTCAATTTTAAATGTTACTTTGGCACCTTCTGAACGTCCAATCCAGTTTCGTTGCATGTCTTTAATTGATTCAGGCCAATCTAACTCATCTAAATCTTCTAGTAATCTATCAGCATATTCTGTAATTTTGAGTACCCATTGTTTCATAGGCTTACGATAAACAGGATGACCGCCACGTTCTGATACCCCATCGACAACCTCTTCATTCGACAAAACAGTACCTAATGCAGGACACCAATTGACAGCAACTTCATCAACATAAGCTAACCCTTTATTATACAACTGAATAAATATCCACTGCGTCCATTTATAATATTCAGGATCTGTAGTATTCACTTCTCTATCCCAATCATAACTAAATCCTAATTCTTGAATTTGTCTTTTGAAAGTTTGAATATTTTTCTGTGTAAATTCACGAGGATCATTACCAGTATCTAAAGCATATTGTTCTGCCGGCAAACCAAAAGCATCCCACCCCATAGGATGTAATACATTGTAACCTTGCATTCTTTTATATCGTGAGATGATATCCGTTGCCGTATATCCTTCTGGATGACCTACGTGTAAACCAGCACCAGATGGATAAGGAAACATGTCTAATGCATAAAATTTCTTTTGTCCTAAATTATCATTCGTTTTAAAGGTCTTATTTTCTTCCCAGTAATTCTGCCACTTTTTTTCAATTTCCTTATGATTATAATTCAACACATTTCCTCCTAATTCATAAAAAGACATCTCTACTATTAATGATTTGAAAGGGACGACCTGTGCCGCGTTACCACCCTTATTCGCTAACAGTTAGCGCACTTCATTTTAATAGTAAGAGATGTCTAGTTAAATGTCGTTTATGTTAATAAGTCATTTAGTCCTTAACACTAGCTCTCACCAACACTAGCTCTCTGTAGAAAAGCCTCTAAATGCTTAATACTATACGTGTTTAATATTATTGTATATGGTCAATGAATGCAAGTAGTTAATTAAATATCATTACTTTAATTAAATACCATTCTGATTTCGTCGTCTTCTTGATTGATGTTGATTTTTAAAATTCTTGGGTAACACTTTATCATAGAAACTTAAAAATAACAGTGCAAAACTTAATAATATAATCATCCCAATAAACATCATACTCATATTAAATGTATCTACAAGTATACCCCCAATAAATGGTCCAAATGCTTTACCCACTGTAGATGCTGAATTAACAAATCCTTGGTATTGCCCTTGCTTTCCAACTGGTGCAAGTTGATTTGCTATAGTTGGTACTGCAGGCCAAACAAACATTTCTCCAAAAGTTAAAATGACCATGCCAACTACAAATATAGCAAAGTGATTTGCAAAACTCGTCACTAGGAAAGAACTCATAAAAATTAAAATACCTACAAACATTTGATGTTTTAAATTACCTTTTAATAAGATAATAATTGGTCTTATTAAAGGTTGAGCTACTAAAATCATAATTCCATTGATTGTCCATAATACACTATATTGAGACATTGAAATATTAATTGATTGTGTGAATGAAGCTATCGTTGTTTCCCATTGAATATATGCAATCCAACAAATTGCAAACATTGCACATACTAGCATCATAGCAGTAAATCGTTTTTTATTTTCTTTGCTTTTTAAATCTATCGAATCTTGTGGTTTAAATTTAGCATTAATCTCTAAATTGAACTGTGTAATCGCCACGATGGCAAAAAGTACATACATAATGAGGTTTGCCATAAAAATATAATTGAAACTAAATTCAGCCACAAAACCTCCTAATGCCGCGCCTAAAGCAACCCCTATATTTTGTGCTAAGTAGATAGCATTAAAAGTTTGTCTTCCTCCATTAGGCCAAACGGCACCTGCCATCGCATAAATAGCAGGAACTATCATTCCGCCACCAAATCCAAGTAGTACTAACCAAATTGCATACCATGGCCAGCCATGAAACAAGTTGAGTAATGTGGTACTACATAAACACGTAAATGTACCTATTAAAATCGTTTTGTAACCACCAAGTTTATCAAACAAAGAACCACCTAACAAATTACCTACAACCATTCCAAATGAATTAATCATCAAAACGATACCTGCAATTGTTAAACTCTTATGAAGTTCTTCCTTCATGAAAATTGTATTTAAAGGCCACAAAAAACTGGCGCCGGTTATATTAAGTGCCATACCTATAACTAGCCACCATACTGATTTAGGTATATTCATATCATGAGTCCCTCTCTTTATATTTTTCTCAATCTACAATAGACACTATAACACTAAAATATGTTAAAATCTGTACTTAGAACCTAAATAGAAAGGAAAATGTATTATGGGTAACTATTTCCCGTATGCCTTTGAAGATAAACGCTATCACACATGGAACTATCATTTAAAAAACAAGTTTGGTCAGAAAATATTTAAGGTCGCATTAGACGGAGGTTTTGATTGCCCAAATAGAGATGGTACTGTAGCTCATGGAGGTTGCACATTTTGTTCTGCAGCAGGAAGCGGTGACTTTGCAGGTAATAGAGCTGAACCAATTGAAGTTCAATTCAAAAAAATAAAAGAACGTATGCATGAAAAATGGAGTGAAGGTCAATATATTGCATACTTTCAGGCGTTTACAAATACGCATGCACCTGTTGAAGTACTAAAAGAAAAATATGAACCTGTCTTAAAAGAAGATGGCGTCGTTGGTTTATCAATCGCGACAAGACCTGATTGTTTGCCTGATGATGTTGTAGAATATTTAGCTGAACTTAATCAGCGCACTTACTTATGGGTAGAGTTGGGCCTACAAACTGTGCATCAGTCAACTTCCGATTTAATAAATCGTGCTCATGATATGCAAACATACTATGACGGCGTAACAAAATTACGCAAACATAATATAAATGTTTGTACGCACATAATCAACGGCTTACCAGGTGAAAATTATGACATGATGATGGAGACTGCTAAAGAAGTCGCTCAGATGGACGTTCAAGGTATTAAAATTCATTTATTACACTTGCTAAAAGGAACGCCTATGGTTAAACAATATGAAAAAGGTATGCTCGAGTTTATGAGTCAACAAGATTATACCAATCTTGTTTGTGATCAACTTGAAGTATTACCCCCAGAAATGATTGTGCACAGAATCACTGGAGATGGACCTATAGATCTAATGGTTGGACCAATGTGGAGTGTTAATAAATGGGAAGTATTAAATGAAATTGATAATGAGCTTGCTAGACGAAACTCCTATCAAGGTAAAATGAACAAGCAGAGTATACAATCATGAAACTAGAACGTATTTTACCCTTCTCTAAATCGTTAATTGATTCTCATATTAATCATAATAGTATTGTAATTGATGCAACATGTGGTAATGGGAATGATACTGCTTATTTTGCTCAACATGTTCCAAATGGATTTGTCTATGGATTCGATATACAAGAACAAGCAATTTTGAATACGCACAAAAAAACAAAAGATTATTCGAATGTAAAATTAATCCAATCTGGTCATGAAAATGCTAAATTGCACATTCCCGCCCAACATCACGGTTGCATAGATGCTGCTATTTTTAATTTAGGTTATTTACCGAAAGGTAACAAAGAAATTGTCACTAAACCTGAAACAACAATTATGGCTATTAATGAAATCTTTGATATCTTAAGTATTGAAGGAATTATTATATTAGTTATATATCACGGTCATGAAGAAGGTAAAGTAGAAAAAGAAGCACTACTTGAATTTTTACAAAACTTTGATCAAAATAAAGCTCATATATTACAATATCAATTCATAAATCAAAAGAATAACGCTCCTTTTATCTGTGCTATTGAAAAACGTAATTAAAAAATTTATACACGTGCACGTAAAAAGAACCTGAGACAAGCAAACATTTTGTCCCAGGTTCTTTTTTAATTATAAATTTCATCACGAAGTATACCTTACTTTTAAGTGCTATTAATTTTACTGATCCTCATAATTTTGAAAACACTCTTTAATATAGTTCAACAACTAATTCTCATAATTATACCCATGATTCAAATAAAATAATTTGTTCAGTTAAAGATTTAAAGCACGTTAAATTAAACTGCTAAAATAGATTGTAAACTAGATTGCATTGGTTCAGACTTGATTTTAATTGAGTCATCAATAAACTTTAACAAATCTTCTTTTTTAGAATTTTGCTTGTCATTAAAATGAATAATAACTGTACGTTCATCATCTTGAGGTCTTTCTTTGTAAATCCACTCAAGATTAACTAAATTATTATAAGTACGTGTACGTTTATACGGTTTAATATGAACATATTTATCCATTTCCTTTAAAGTCATTGAGCCTTTTTCCAAAAGTGTAAGTAAAATCAAAATTTCCTCTTTAGACATTCCATATTCTTCTTTGATTGTATTAAAAATTGAATCAATCTCTTTGAATAATGTCTCTAATTGTAAAATACCATAAACCCTGTTCTTTTCACTATTAGCCAAAATTAACATCTCCCAAATAAAAAATTGTGAATTCTATAAACTAACTTAACCATTTCCCCCAAATTTAATTTTACAAATAGTCAAGTTATTAAACTTTAGAATTATACCCTTTTATTTCAATAATTGAGCTACTTAAAATCAACTTTATCCGTAAAAAGATTTAAAAATGAGATTTAAAAAAATCTTACATCTAGTGCAACTCAAATTCTAACCCAAAAACTTAGCGTTAATACATATTAAAATTAAATTAATTATATAAGCAAAATATATCAATTCTACATTTAAAACGCAATAATTTTGACAAAACTTTCTATACAAATTGTTAAATATATTTTTTATTAAACCAAACTAAATATATTCTTAAAAATTATAAGAGCCCGTACAAGTTTAAGATGTACGGACTCATTACTATAGTCCCAGTATAAAACCGAGTTTCTTATTCACATTATAGAATTGTATACGAATTGATATCATTTTTCTTTCGCTCACTTAAATGTCTTCAATTTCCTCTTCATTTACTATAAAACCCATAGTATTTACACTATTATTCAAAAATGATAGAACATATCTCATCACCAAATCGCGTTCAGGTTCATTATGTATTTCATGATATAATCCATCCCAAACTTTAAAGTACATCTCTTTCGACTTTAATTTATCTTTCATTTCATTAATAGATTGAGTTTCTAAAATTTTATCATTGGTACCATACATTATCAATGCTGAAATAGGTTTAATATCTCTGATATGATCCATTGTTTCTTTCATCTTTTCATTTATAAGGTTATACCAACTATATGTTACCTTTTTAAGCATTAGTCCATCATTTGCTGTTTCTTCAATAATTTCATCATTACGTGTTAAATCTTGAGGAGTTATACCAACTTTAAATCTAGTATCTTTAGAAATTTTACCAACATTAGAAATCAATTTATTTTTGCGCCCTTTATAGTCTCTCTTTAGTTCTAACATAGGTGAAAATAACAAGATACCCTCAATAGGTAATTCTGTTTTCTCAAGCAGATTTAAAATGATGAGACCACCTAGTCCCACACCTAAAACAAATGTTGGAATTTTATATTCATTAGCTATTTTTATCCACTCTAATATATTTTCATGATACGTATTAAAATCATCTATTTGTCCCTTTTGAGCTCGTGAAGTTTGCCCTTGTCCCGGTAAATCGCCCATGATAACGTGATAACCATTTCGTCTTAACATCGTGATAACATATGCATATCTACCTGTATGTTCTAAAATATTATGAGCAATGACAACAACGCCTTTTGCGTCATTTTCTGTTTCCCACTTCCACATTTTCTAATTGCCCCTTTTTATATGTTCTTTATTAATATAATTATAGCAAACCAAACATATTGAATGCTATTTTAAGTGAAATTTGATAGATATTTAAATATTTTCTTTAACTCTTCAAATACATCTAAAAGTAAAAATACTCTTTAAGTGTTCAAACTCTTTATGTAAACGCTTTCTTAAACTTAATTTTCATGATACACTATTTAAAAATATCATACTCTAGTATAACGGAGGTATTGCATATGTCATTATTTAAAGATTTTTTCATTGCGTTATCTAATCATACATATCTTAATAAAATAGCTAAAAAGATGGGACCTCAAATGGGAGCAAATCGTGTAGTCGCAGGAAATACGATTCATCAATTAATTGAGACTATACAATATTTAAATGATTATAATATTTCAGTTACTGTCGACTCATTGGGTGAATTTGTTAATACTAGAGAAGAAAGCATTAAAGCTAAAGAAGAGATTTTAGAAATTATCGATGCAATATATAACAATAATGTAAAGGCACATATGTCAGTCAAGATAAGTCAACTTGGAAGTGAGTTTGATTTAAATCTTGCTTATGAAAACATGAGAGAAATTTTACTTAAAGCTGATAAGAATGGGAAGATGCATATTAATATTGATACAGAGAAGTACGATAGTCTTTCTAAAATTCAACATATTATTGAGAGATTGAAAGGTGAATTTAAAAATGTGGGTACAGTCGTTCAAGCCTATCTGTATGAAGCCGATGATATAATTGATAAATATCCTGAATTACGTTTGAGACTTGTGAAAGGTGCTTATAAGGAAGATGCGTCAATCGCTTTTCAATCAAAAGAAGAAATTGACGCAAATTATATTAGAATTATTAAAAAACGACTACTAAATTCAAAGAACTTTACATCGGTGGCTACCCATGACAATGAAATAATCAACCAAGTCAAACAATTTATGAAAGAAAATCATATCAGCAAAGATAAAATGGAATTTCAAATGTTGTACGGTTTCCGCACGGAATTATCACAAAAAATAGCTAATGAAGGTTATTTTTTTACAGTTTATGTACCATACGGTAATGATTGGTTTGCGTACTTTATGAGAAGACTAGCAGAACGGCCTCAAAACTTGTCATTAGCTATAAAAGAATTTACTAAACCCAAAATCTTAAAAAAGGCAACCTTGGGTATAGGTATATTTGCAACTTTATTGACGTCTCTTATTCTTGGCATTAAAAGACATAAAAAATAAAGAGGCTGGGACATAATTCCCTAGCATAATAGCCAGTAAATGAGTTTTCACGACATGTAAATGATATTGTAGAAACAATTCCCGATACTGAATTCGATGAATTCAGACATCATCGTGGCTTAATATAAGAAAAGTAACAGCTCAACGAGCTGAAAATAATCAAAAAAATTATAAAAAAGACAATTTCTATATTATTTCAATAGAAATTGTCTTTTTTTACTTATCTTGAACCTTTTTGTCCCAGCTTCTTTATTTTTTAATTGATTTGCTTAATTAGATTAGCCATTTCGATTGCACTAACTGCTGCTTCTGAACCTTTATTTCCAGCTTTAGTACCAGCTCTTTCAACTGCTTGTTCAATACTTTCAGTTGTTAGAACTCCAAAAATCACCGGAGTATCTGAAATGTCGTTTGCTTTAGAAACACCTTTAGCTACTTCATTACATACATAGTCATAATGTGAAGTTGCGCCTCTAATCACACATCCTAATGTAATCACAGCATCATATTCACCTTTTTGAGCTAATTTTTTTGCAACGAGTGGAATTTCGAATGCGCCAGGCACATAAGCTACATCAATATTTGTATCTTCTACTTCATGACGAATAAGTGTATCTTTAGCCCCTTCAAGTAGACGTGTAGTAATAAAATCATTAAATCTACTAACAACAATCGCAATTTTTAAATCCTTACCAACTAATTTACCTTCAAAATTCATTTTCGAGCCCTCCTATATTAAATGTCCCATTTTATTTTTTTTAGTTTCCATATAACTATGGTTATATTGTGTTTCTGGAACGATAAGTTCAATTCTATCTACGATCTCAATGCCGTAATCTTCTAAACCTTCAAATTTTTTAGGATTATTGCTGAGCAAGTTAATTTCACTTATATCAAAATACTTTAATATTTCAGCTGCAACATGATAATCTCTCAAATCCTCATCAAAACCAAGAGCAAGATTTGCAGTAACTGTATCATAACCTTTTTCTATCAACTCATATGCGCGCAACTTATTAATTAACCCTATTCCTCTACCTTCTTGAGGTAAATAAATAATCATTCCACCATGTTCGTCAATATATTTCATTGACGCTTCAAGTTGTGCCCCGCAATCACATCTTTGACTATGAAAAATATCCCCAGTCAGACAAGCAGAATGCATACGTACATTAGGATTGCTTTTTAAATCTCCTTTAACAATAGCTACGATTTCTTCATCGCTATAATCCGTTGTAAATCCATACATATCAAAATGACCAAAATCAGTTGGCATCTTGACCTTTGCCTTAAGATTAACATTAAGTTCAACAGCCTTACGAAAAGCAACCAAACTTTTTATAGTAATCATTTTTAAATGGTGGCGTTCTTTAAATGACTGGAGATCTTCACCCTTAGCCATTGTCCCATCATCATTCATAATTTCGCAGATTACTCCAGCTGGTTGTGCTCCTGTTAACCGTGCCAAATCTACGGCAGCTTCAGTATGACCATTACGTGTTAACACACCATTCTCTTTTGCTATAAGTGGAAATAAGTGCCCCGGACGATGAAAATCTTCAGGATTAGTATTTTCATCTATGAGTGCTCTAGCCGTTTGTGTACGTTCATGTGCACTGATTCCTGTAGTAGTTTTATAATGATCAATGCTTACAGTAAAATGTGTGCCATAAATATCAGTGTTATTTTGCTCCATAGATTGTAGTTTTAATCTTTCAGCTATAGATTTATCAATTGGTGCACAAATCAGACCACGACCCTCTTTAGCCATAAAATTAATGGTATTATCATCCATCCATTCCGTAACAGCTACAAGATCTCCTTCATTTTCTCTATCTTCATCGTCAACTACAATAATGCTCTCTCCATTTCTTAAAGCCTCTATAGCCAACTCAATTGTATCGAATTGCATGTGATATTCCTCCTAAAAACCAAATGCTCTAAGCTTTTCTTCTGTTAACTGCGATTGATTTTGATTCATGATGTTTTCAACATATTTAAATAGTACGTCAGACTCCAAGTGCACTTTGTCGCCCACTTTTTTAGATGAAAGAATAGTAGATCGACGTGTTTCTGGTATAAGATGTATATCAAAAGTATAATCATGTAAATCAAATACAGTAAGACTAACTCCGTCTACAGTTATAGAACCTTGCTTTACCATTTGATTCAAAATATTTTTAGTTGTTTTAATAGAAATAATTTTTGAGTTAGCAGTTTCATTGATTTTAGAAATTGTTCCAAGCTCATCAACATGACCTAACACGAAATGTCCACCAAATCTCCCACTTCCACTCATGGCTCTTTCGAGATTAACTTCTGTATTACGTTGAACACTTCCAAGATATGTTTTGTTTTCAGTCCCTTTGATGACTTGAACTGAAAAACTTGAGTCAGTGAAATCTATCACAGTTAAACATGCACCGTTAACACTTATTGAATCACCAATATGCATATCAACTAAAATGTTTTGTGCTTTAATTTCAAGCGTTCTTACTGATTGCTCAGAGCGAACTTGTTGTACAGTACCTATTTCTTCAATGATACCTGTAAACATAGACATTCACTTCTTTCGTAATTTCAATTTTAAATTTTGATTAATTAACTTGGAATCAACAATTTCAAATTGAGTTGCTTCAGGCAAATCAATGACCTCGTCAGTCTTATAAAATTGATGTTTGCCAGAACCACCAATTAATTTCGGGGCTATATATAAAATGAGTTCATTTAGATGTTTGGATTGGAGAAATTGAGATGTAATATTTGGGCCTGCCTCGACTAGCAGTTTCCCAATACCTCTTTGATATAAGTCTTGTAATATTGTCGTTGTATCACAATTACTAATACTTATTATTTTAATAAAACTTTTATTTGTTTTTAATTTTTCATTTTCAGTGTAAATCCATATCTCCGATGCAGTATCTTTAAATATTTGTTGATTAAAATCGAGTTGACCTTTCTTAGAAAGAATAACTCGAATCGGATGCTTTCCATCAGGAACCCTGGTTGTATACAATGGATTGTCTGCTTCAATGGTTCTACGCCCAGTAATAACTGCATCATGCTCATGTCTTAATTGATAAACATCTTCTTTAACTTCTTTGTTTGTTATCCACTTACTTTCATTAAAGTCTGTTGCTTGTTTACCATCTAGACTAGATGAGACCTTTACAGTTACTTCTGGAACTTCGTTTCTTTTAGCAGTAAAAAAGTCACGGTATAATGCAGCTGCATTTTCATTATATTGAAATTCAACCTCTATACCAGCTTCTCTCAGAATCTCGTCACCCTTACTTACTAAAGTAGTATCTTTAACAGCATAGATGACCTTAGATATGCCCGCTTCAATGATTTTATGCACACAAGGTGGTGTTGAACCATGGTGTGTGCAAGGTTCTAATGAAACGTATATGGTAGCACCTTGGGTATTTAAACCTGCCATTTCAATAGCTTGTACTTCGGCATGTTTATCTCCCTTTTTTAAATGTGCACCTAAACCTACAATCCTACCGTTTTTAACAACAACGGATCCTACTGGTGGATTAACACCTGTTTGTCCATTTACCATTTTTGCTAGTTGAATAGCATCATCCATAAATCTACTCAATTGATCACCTCAAAAAAAACCTTATACCTATATTGTAGGCATAAGGAGATATCTATATCTTTAAATAAGCCTATTAGCATACTAAAAATTGCACATAAGTATACAATACGCTTATCATAACTACACGAATTTGTGTAAGTCGATAATTCAAATTCTTTCTCCCATCCAGACTCTAACTGTCGGCTCTAGATTCACACTAGATCAGCCACTAACATCAAAAACAATATTAGTGGGTCGCAGGCTCAATTTACTGCCGGTTGGGAATTTCACCCTGCCCCGAAAGAAATATATGAAATTGTTATGATTAATTGAGTCCAGTAGTTCTTCACTACATTGTAAATCTTACTATATTTAAATTTAAAATACAATTTTATAGCTTACTTTATTAAAAGATTTTATGAGAATATATTAAACTCACAAACACGCTTAATGCATATTACTTATTTCTATTTTCCTGTGTTATATATAATTGAGATACTGTATCAACAACTTGATTAACAATCATCTTTACGCCATTTCTAAGTTTATTGACACCGTTGGTCATTTGTCCAATTGCAATCACATTTTTTAAGGTTCCATATCTGGGGCTTATGACTTGATTTGTTTCTGGGATAATTTGAATGCCACCCATAGGATGACGTTGAACAATTTGTCTATTTTCTAAGTTTAAAATTAATTGATCATCCTCATCTAATTGAGAAAGATGTGTTTTAGAGCCCGTTGCATTAATAACGATGTCAAACAACTCATAATTTTGCGTAGTGTCGTTATACTTCAACATAAATTGATTATTTTTATGGACTATGTCTTCTAGCCCTTTTTTAATGACAAGTTCATTATTCTGTATTAACTTGATAAGTAAACGAGCTGTTCTAGGAGGCATTGGATTAGAATTTAACTGAATAATTTTAGTGTATTTACGATTAAAAGTTTCTTGATCTTTAACGCTCAAACTATTCCAAATCCAGTTTAAATTTTCTTTTAAATGTTCAATGATACTTTGGAATATCCCCATTTCTTCTTCATGATTTAAATCATACTCCAAGTCTTTGACATGGTTTCCAGTTCTACGATAAATAAGTTTTTTAAAATCTATTCCATAATCTTCACATTCTTTTAAAAATAATGAAACTACTTTTTCTAATGGTACATTACCAAAGTGATTTTTCATAATTCCATTAAATCGTGATTTAGTTAAATGCGTAAACTGAATTTTAGTCATTTTCCCTCTAACACTTGGCAATGCTGCAGAACGACTTGTCATAGTAATGGGTAAAGATGGATGATGTGCAGCTACATATCTCACAGCATCTAAACTAGCCAACCCTGTTCCAATAATCACGATTCGATCTGAATCTTTAACATTATCAAGTGTATGATATGTAGGATACGGCGTTTGTATATAGCCTTTAGTTCCCTTCAAATCATAAGGGTCATGGTAACTAAAAGTTCCAAAAGTTAAAAATAAATAATCGTATTCACGCCATTCTTTTTCATCATCACATGTACATACATGATATTTTAAATCTGTGTCATCAACATCGGATTGTGTAAAAATTTCTTGTACTTTATCATTGATAATAGTTAAATTATCAAATTGGTCATTATAATAAGATAAATAAGACTTCATATAATGACCAAATACAAATCTAGGCAAATATTGAGGATTACTAAAATTAAATTCCGTCTGATTTTGATACCACTTCCAAAACTCTTGATCATCATCAAGATTTAAGCTCATGGATTTTGATGGCATGTTAATAAGTAGTTCGCTACTATCATTTTGAAATGGAACACCTTGGCCCATATTTCTATCATCGTCATATACATCTACTTTTAATTGAGAAAAGTTTTCATGTTTAACGAGTTGGCGTAACACACTTACACCAGCTGTTCCCATACCTATTATTGCTACACGCATGTAAATCATCCTTATGTATTTATTATTAGTAGTTACGTTTTACTGTACACTTTTTCACTTTATCTATATTACCTATTTGATTGACTTTTAATCTTAAAATAGTATGCTAAAATTTATTTGAGGTGAAGCTTATGAAATTTATAGTTAAAGTTTTAATTGCTTTTGCAGTTCTGTTTACAATACTATCGCGAAAAAACAAAGCTGAATAATTTAACATTTAATCCAATAAATTAAAAACACCACTATAAAACTATTGAGAGTTAACTATTGCTTAAATCTAAATTAATTTTAATTAGCACGATTAACTTCACAACTTTTATTAGTGGTGTTTAGTTTAACTATTTAATTTATTTTTGGTGTTTATCGTCATCTTTATAAACATATAATTTGAAGTATTTACCTTCTGTTTTCATGTTCTTGTAGAAATCTGCAATGATATTCGCGTTACTTTCAGCCCATTTTATATCAGTAGCATATTGGTGTTCACCCGGGTTTTTAGGGTTCCATCTCATACTATAAAGTGTATTTTGATCGTCATGAGATAAGAAATGCTTATGAATAAAATCAGCGCCACCATAAATAGCTTTTTGTGGTGTGTCCCATCCATGTTTTTTAGCATATTCGGCACCTGTTTTAATAGGGTCACTATCTAATGCACCAACACCATAGAAATTGTAATATTTTTTACCATCTATTTCTACACCATTAGCCAGTTCACTTTTAGCTGCGCCTGTTTCTAATAGAGCATGAGAAATAAGATATACTTCATTGACATGTTTAGACTTTGCAGCATTAATAAAATCATCTGTATGTTTTAGTAATACTGGTCTATCAAACAACATGCGTTTAATTCTGTTTTTATCAATGCCTTGATACTTAGACAAATCTAAAAATTGATATTTTTGTTTATCATCATCTATGAATTTACTACTATCCATAGCTTCTTTAATTTCTGTACCAGACGCATCACGCCAAGCTGTATTTGCTTTGTTAGATACTTGTTGGCTCGTATAATTGTGTATTTGCTTTTTAGATGCTTTATCTAAAGTTTTATCTAATTTTTCAACCTTTTCAACTGGTTTGACATGTTTGAAAAATATTTGATCTGAAATCATTGAAAAGAAGATAAAACCTGTAACAACAAATACAATTAGCAAACCTATGATAGCTAATATTGAGCCTTTCTTGTGCTTAGTCATATTCACACCTCTTAGGTCATTGTTGTTAAACTAGTCATTCTATTACGATAATCAAGTTTAACATTATTCAAACACATTCACAATTTGAAACTTCTTTTGTTACAAATTCATAAATAAATGGTAATCAAATTGAAATTTAAATAAATAGGTTACACGTTGCACATATTAAAATAATAAGACAAGAATCGAAAATTTTTAATGCCAAATGAATGTTTTATAAATTGACAAAACTTAAAAATTTCATTAATTATTATTAAACAACAATATTAACCCTTATTTTTATGGCAATTAGATTTAAATTTTAAATCATTTAAATATTATAGTGTTGAATAGGTTTTATAAACTCAAATTTAGTCACTATGGTGACACTCTAAATATTAGTTCTTATAATTCATCATTATGAAACTTACAGCTTGTGATCTATTTTTATAATAGTATTGATTCAAATCTATAGTTCCTTCAATTTCACCTTCACGGTATTTCATCTCATTGGTGAAATTATTAATCATCACAAAATCAGATCGATCTCTAATAATATCCAAATCATCATTTCTTGCAAAAAAGTGCTCGAGATTTAAATGTGCATAATCCATAAAAGTTCCTCCTTTTTACTCAAAAAGTATTTATGTTGAAAAGCCAAGTTAGCGTGCAAATAAAACACTTATTTTTACATATTAATAAAGTCTATGACTACTATTTAACACCTATTGCTTCAATTACGCAAATGATTATTTTCAAACAATAAGTTAACTTCTATTTATCCGGAAATCATTTTATGTGCACAAATAGGAGTTAATTAAATGTCATTTGAGGAAGCATATAAAAAATACAACAATATCATACATTATTTGTTAAAAAGTTATCAAATCACTTATAATTATGATGAATTTTATCAACAAATGCTCATTAAAATGTGGCAACTTACACTCGATTTTGATGAACAACAATCTTCTTCTTTTAAATCTTATCTATTTATACGCCTAAAATTCTATCTTATAGATTTATTTAGACAAAAAGACAATACGCTTAATATATGTAGCATTGACGCCCTTTCAGAACTTTCTCCGTCATTTTCAATCAACGAAATCGATTTACTTATTAAAGATATTTCACAACAGTTACTTCCACGCGAACGAGATTGGTTAACCTTATATTTACAAGGATACAAACAATATGAAATTTCCCAAATTTTAGATTTTTCACCTACAACGATTAAAAAAATAAAATCTAACGCAATACGAAAACTACGTCGTTATTTAAATTCATCTACAAAGGATTGACATCTATGAAATGTATATCAACGCATTCACTTTTATATATTCAAACTGCGTTTTCAACAAATGTTGAAACCTATATTCAGTATGAACATTACGCTATTCATTTACCATGTACACCTGAAAAAACATTACATTATTTATTGGAATTACATCAAAAATCCTATCATAATCAATGTATGTTATCTAAAAATATTTTAAACATTAAAAAATTCATACCTATCTATATTAATGAGGAAACCATATTATTTCCAGTTACGCAAAAACGTGCACCGATTAAATATTTTATCAATGCACGAAATATTATAGGAATTCATTCTTCAATTCATACCACAATGATTGTTTTTGAAGATGGTACGACTATCGAACTGAACATCCCCTATACACTTGTAACAAAAAAATGGCAAGAAAGTCTTACCGTAGGTCATATCATAGAGAAAACTACCTTTTATTAAATTTATATTCTAAAAGCTTCTTAGTAAACAATGCAGTCGTATGTTTAATAGCATATAAACTAGCAATTATTATAATTATCGCGACAATCAAAACAGTTAACATAACAAAAACTGATAAATCAATATTTGGGTTGATATAGGCATGCACGATAGCTAAGCTGGCCACTAACCCTAAAATAAAGAGTCCGAGCAAAAATGCATAAGCTAAAACCATACAAATTAAAAGTACGAACACATGAGAAGTCGATTTTTTCTTATGATTAAATATAAATTTCTTTAAATATTCATTTGAAAATCTTATTGGCTTATTGGTATCAATACTTTTATTCTGATCAACTGAGTCAATATATTTGTTAAGCGCATTCTTCTCTTTAGCATTTAAAAACCATAATTGCTTATTTACTCTTTTGATGAATTCATTTTTACTCATTTGATAGGTACCTCTTTTCAGAATTAGTCATATTTATCAATAGTAAATGAATCAAACTATTCTTTCAAATCTTCTTATATAACTAAAATAAAACAGCAATCTAGTGAAATAAATCCACTTAATTGCTGTTTTTTTACATTTATAAAATTGACAAACCGGAACTTTGAATGTCTTTGGCAAAACCTTTGACTGTATCTACTGAAAGTTCTCCTATATCACGGCCTAAATTGTTATTAACCTTTTTTACAACATCAGCTGGGCAAGTAATAATATCAGCTCCAATTTCATCAGCTTGAATTACATTATATACTTCACGACAACTTGCCCATAATAATTGAACACCTTCTTTACTATGAGTGACCTTAACTGATTCTTTCATCAAAGGAAGTGGATCAATCCCAGTATCTGCAATGCGTCCTGCAAATACTGACACATATGTTGGCACACCTTCAGTCACAGCGTCAGTAATTGCTTTTACTTGCTCTATAGTATAGACAGCTGTGACATTCAACCTTACCTGTTTCGATGATAAACGTTTAATTAATGGTAGTGTAGACTCACCAGTTGTTGTAACAATAGGAATTTTTACAAATACATTATCACCATATTGTTTTAAAATCTCAGCTTCTTTTTCCATAGTAGGTAAATCGTCAGCAAACACCTCAAAAGAAATTGAAGCGTCGGGTATTTCACTAACCACTTCCTCTGCAAAAGCTTTATAATCAGTTACACCCGCTTTAGCCATCAAGCTTGGGTTCGTTGTAAAACCATCAACGAGTTGATTCTTATATGCTGATTTCATTTCTTCAATATCTGCACCATCCGCAAACACTTTAACATTTAATTTTGTCATGTCATTTCTCCTCCTGAACGTGAAAGGTCAATACTATCAATTATATGTATAGAATTGATTATTTGTATGTATATCAGACTAAAACTAGGGATAGCGATTTATTATCACGTTTTAAATTTAAAAATTTTATAACTTATTTATAACATGACCTTGAAATGTAAGCGAATTATTTGCTTTAATTTTAAATATACTGTTTAAAATGGAATGAAAATTACTATGTTTAAGTTTAATAAATATGATAGTATATTGTAATAATGTTTATCTAGGAGGCAGTTTATGGCTCGGTCAAAAAAGTACTTTTATCTTAGTCTATTAATGATAATTTTAAGTTTTTTCTTTAATACCAATAATTCATTATTGAGTAATATATTTCAATCGTTTATGAAAATTGTTGTAGTTACAAGTATCGTTAATATTATAATACTTATTTTATCGATTGTTTTTGCCGATAAATCTATAAAGTATGCTAAGGAAAGTTCAGATTGGATTAGATTTGCAAGCAAAATATTACCATTGATTATTTTAATCACTATTATTATCCATATTCTTTCATCTTTACATACTTTTGGTTACATTTTTAAATAATAATAATCAACTCTTTTATATTTTGAGGTGAAATATAGATGCAATATCTATATATTTTTGTAGGTGGTGCTTTAGGTGCATTGATAAGATTCTGTTTATCAATGCTTAATGAAGGTTCAACCATTCCGTTGGGGACATTTGTTGCAAATTTATTAGGTGCTTTTTTAATGGGTAGTATCGGCGCATTAAGCCTTTCACTTTTTAAAACTCATCCTAACATAAAAAAAGGGCTTACTACTGGTTTACTTGGTGCGTTAACTACCTTTTCAACATTTCAATTTGAACTTGTAACACTATTTAATCAGCATCATTTTATACTATTTACTATATATGGTGTGACGAGTTATATTCTAGGAATACTAAGTTGTTACCTCGGTGTCAAAATAGGAGGTAGATTTTCTTGATTACTATTTTGCTCGTTATGTTAGGTGGAGGAATAGGTGCTGTACTTAGAGCCCTTATCACAAATATATGCCAACGCTTATTCAATAGTAAAATTCCTATTGCAACATCTATAGTAAATATTACAGGTAGCTTAATTATCGGGTTTATGATGGGACACGCACTCGATAGCCATCATATGTTTCCTTTCTTTGTTACAGGTGTTCTCGGAGGTTTAACTACTTTTTCAACATTATCATCTGAACTTGTTAATATGTTAAGCCCTCAATTTAAACCAATACGTTTTGTAGTTTATTCCCTATTACAATTTATTTTAGGTTTCATTGCTTGCTTTTATGGATATCGCATCTAATATTAAAATAACTTTTACTAACGGTTATATTAATTTATTTCATAGATTATGATTTCTATTTGTATCTTGAATTTTCTTATTAATTTAGAAGCTCAACGAAACTAAATCCTTATTAAGGTCCTCAAGCTATCATGACAACTAGAATCATTGTAGTTAAAATAATAAACATATTCTCAACTCAACGATGTTGTACCAATATATAATAAACATACTAAGATTAGCTATGAAGAAATCTATGACGATAGATTTTTTCATAGCTATTTTTTATAGTTATAGAGAGAAGTAGACTGTCCAGACTCTTGGATTTTAAATCCGTATAAAAAACAAGTCAGCTTTACTCTCGCCTTTTGAAATTCGTTTGTAGTATGTTGGGTTCTTGAAACCGTGTATAGGAAAATGAAATGAGAAAGGTTAAGTAAAGTTTTTAGCTTCTCAATTATTCAAAGGAGGTTTTTTTATCGATTACTTAGGTGTTGATATTAGTAAAAGAAGTAGTGTAGTTGCACATTATAAAAATGGAAAATTCCAAAAAGAGTTTTTCATCCAAAATAATAAAAATGGTTACAATTATTTACTCAAGTATTTGAATGACTTAGACCACCCACAACTCATTTTTGAATCTACAGGTATCTATTCAAGAGGTATGGAACGATTTTGTTGTGTAAATCAAATTAACTATATTCAAATGAATCCGTTAGAAGCCAAATTTAAAACGAGCGCTCTAAGATCATGGAAAACTGATCAGGCAGATGCTCATAAGCTTGCTTGTTTAGGACCGACGCTTAAACAAACAGACAACTTACCTATACATGAGTTAATATTCTTTGAATTAAGAGAACGCGTCCGTTTTCATCTAGAAATCGAGAATGAACAAAATCGACTTAAATTTCAGATCCTTGAATTACTCCATCAAACATTCCCTGGTTTAGAAAGATTGTTTAGTAGTCGATATTCAATCATTGCACTCAACATCGCAGAAATCTTTACTCATCCAGACATGGTTCTTGATATCGACAAGGAGGTACTGATTACACATATATTCAATTCTACAGATAAGGGAATGTCAATGGATAAAGCTACAAAATATGCACTTCAATTAAGGGTGATTGCTCAAGAAAGCTATCCTAATGTCGATAGACATTCCTTTCTAGTCGAAAAATTACGCTTACTTATTCAACAATTAAAACAATCTATTCATCATCTCAAACAATTAGATGATGCCATGATTCAATTAGCACAACAACTCGATTATTTTGAAAATATTCATTCGATACCTGGTATTGGTAAGCTAAGCACAGCTATGATTATTGGGGAGATTGGTGATATTAAGCGATTTAAATCAAATAAACAACTCAATGCTTTTGTTGGCATTGATATCAAACGATATCAATCAGGTCATACACACTGTAGAGATACCATCAACAAGCGTGGTAATAAAAAAGCGAGAAAACTTTTATTTTGGGTGATTATGAATATAATAAGAGGGCAGCATCATTATGACAATCATGTCGTCGATTATTACTACAAACTAAGAAAGCAGCCTAATGAGAAACCTCATAAGACTGCCATCATTGCTTGTATAAATCGATTATTAAAAACAATTCATTATCTTGTAATGAATCATAAATTGTACGATTATCAAATGTCACCACATTAGCCAAACGTACAATCAAATATAGTTTAACACCTTATTCAAAAAAATTAAAATGAACGGTTTAGTTAAGTAATGCTTATTTTAATTATAAG